>Ga0308159_1000010_pt1 | contig 991802 bp, 818 predicted proteins | sample PhyCR1_FD_201040 | JGI IMG/M metagenome (GOLD analysis project Ga0308159, IMG submission 201040) | Phyllosphere microbial communities from UC Gill Tract Community Farm, Albany, California, United States - DLSLC.R1 | ecosystem: Host-associated > Plants > Phyllosphere > Unclassified | place... | reverse complement strand
CCCATTCCGAACAGAGCAGTCAAGCCCGCCAGAGCCGATGGTATTGCCGTAACAGGTGGGAGAGTAGGTCGGTGCCTTTTTTTACACGGAAGCCCTTGCTGGAAACAGTCAAGGGCTTCTTTCGTTTGTCAACATTTCATCCTTCTCGCAACATTATTATTGGACAATCGTTTGCATTTCATAATCGCTTTTTTACTTCGATTTACTATTGTATTATTGTTAAGTTAATTTAATGCATTATAAATCATACGCATGAAGATATCTTTTTGGTGCGCAAAAGCCCAGGTCAGTTTGCTAATAGGATTGGCTTCACCTTTTATTTTTCAATCCAATAGGCTTGAAGCCCGAACGAATACAATCCAATATTTGAGTACATATCGCGCTGATCATACAGCTAAGATTAGCACCGTTCAAAAAATTAACCCAACGACAGTAGAGATTGTATACGATAATAATCAACGGTTGACTTTAGATTTCTATGGCGATCATATTTTTAGAATGTTCCAAGATATTCATGGGGGTATTATCCGTGATCCTGAAGCAAAACCCGCCGCAAAAATCCTCGTAGAGCAGCCCCGCAAAACTGTCACTGGACTGGAGGTCAAGGATGAAGGAAATAAGATAAGCATCTCCACCAAAGATATCCTTTTTTCAATGGATAAGCTGACTTCACAGTTTAGTATCCTCAATCGTAAAAACAATAGGGTAGTCGTTGAAAGCTTAAAGCCAATCAATTTTGATCAGCATCAAGTCAGTCTCGAATTGAAAGAACAGGCAGACGAATATTTCTTTGGAGGTGGTGTACAGAATGGACGCTTTTCTCATAAGGGGAACACAATCGCTATTGAAAACCAGAATAGCTGGACAGATGGTGGTGTAGCTTCCCCAACGCCTTTTTACTGGTCTACAAAAGGCTATGGATTGATGTGGCATACGTTCAAAAAGGGAAATTATACATTTGGAGCCAAAACTAAAGGGACGGTAAAATTAACACATGATACCGACTATTTAGATGTCTTTTTTATGGTGAATGAGGGCGCTAAATCTTTGCTGAATGATTTCTATCAATTGACGGGTAACCCTATCCTTCTACCGAAATTTGGATTATATGAAGGCCATCTTAACGCCTATAATCGCGATTTCTGGAAGGAAGATGAGCAAGGGATTTTATTTGAAGATGGCAAGCGTTATAAAGAAAGCCAAAAGGACAACGGCGGAATCAAAGAATCCCTGAACGGGGAGAAAAACAATTATCAATTTTCAGCACGTGCCGTGATCGACAGCTATAAGGTACATGATATGCCTTTGGGTTGGATCCTTCCGAATGACGGTTATGGTGCTGGTTATGGACAAACGGAAACCTTAGATGGAAATATCGGTAATTTGAAGGAATTTGGCGATTATGCACGTAAAAATGGTGTCGAAATCGGTTTATGGACACAGTCAGATCTCCATCCCAAAGATAGTATAAGTGCATTACTGCAACAGGATATCGTAAAAGAAGTGCGGGATGCGGGTGTCAGGGTTCTAAAAACGGATGTTGCCTGGGTTGGCCCCGGATATTCTTTTGGCCTCAATGGAGTCGCTGATGTCGGGCATACCATGCCTTATTATGGAAACAATGCGCGTCCATTTATTATTTCATTGGATGGCTGGGCAGGCACACAACGCTATGCTACTATCTGGTCGGGTGACCAAACGGGCGGTGTATGGGAGTACATTCGATTCCATATACCTACTTACATCGGGTCAGGGCTTTCAGGCCAGCCTAATATTACCTCCGATATGGACGGAATCTTTGGTGGGAAAAATTTTAAAGTTAATATTCGTGATTTCCAGTGGAAAACCTGGACGCCGATGGAACTGAATATGGATGGTTGGGGTTCAAATGAGAAATACCCACATGCTTTAGGTGAGCCCGCTACGTCGATCAACCGTTTGTATCTCAAATTAAAGTCACAATTGGTTCCCTATAGTTATAGCGTCGCCAGACAAGCTATCGATGGACTGCCCATCATTCGTGCCATGTTTTTGGAGCAGGCAAACAGCTTTACGCTCGGCAAAGCTACCCAATATCAATACTTATATGGTCCTAGTTTTCTTGTAGCACCAATTTATCAGGAAACTCATGTTGATGATAACGGAAATGATATCCGCAATGGTATCTACCTGCCAGATGGTGAATGGATAGACTATTTTACCGGTGAGAAGTATGCAGGTGGGCGTATCATCAATAATTTTGACGCTCCCATTTGGAAACTGCCCGTTTTTGTTAAAAATGGTGCTATTATTCCGGTAACCCATCCGAACAATAACGTGCAGGAAATCAAAGCAGATCAACGTATCTATGAGGTTTATCCCTACGGAAATTCCAGCTTTGTTGAATATGACGATGACGGAAAGACCGAAGCATATCGTTATGGTAAGGGCGTTCAAACAACACTAACGTCTCACCTTACAGGCAATAGCGTGTTATTTACAATTGCGCCAACGGAGGGTGAATTTGATGGCTTTGAAAAGATGAAGTCTACCGAAATTCGCTTTAACGTCAGTAAAGCACCGAAGGCGTTGAAAGTAAAGATCAATGGAAAAAATATAAAACTCAAAGAAGTAAACAGTTTAGATGTGTTTAATTCTTCTGAAAATGTCTATTTCTACGATCCACATCCAAATTTGAACCAGTTTGCAACCCAGGGATCTGAATTCGAGAAAATACCATTGGTTAAAAATCCGATGTTGTTGGTACGACTAGCCAAACAGGATGTCTCATCAACTGCAGTTGAAGTCAAATTGGAAGGCTATGCGTATGCACCTGCCGACAGGTATCTAACCCAAACGGGTGCTTTAGAATCGCCTAAGGCTGTAATCACCGATCAGAATACGCAAGCGTATACCTTAAATCCAACTTGGGGAAAGGTTGTGAATGCTGATTATTATGAAATTGAATGCAATGACTTGATCTATTCGACCATCCAGGACACGCAACTGCTTTTTGATGGACTAGCAGCTCAAACGGATTATCAGTTTAAAATCAGGGCAGTCAATAAATCTGGATTTTCAGATTGGAGTACATTTTCGGCAAAAACAAAAGCCAACCCCTTGGAGTTTGCTATTGATGGCATCAAAGCCGAGACGACTGTTGACAACCAAGGTGGCAATGGTATCCATAAATTGTTCAATTACGATGAGGGAGATATGTGGCATACGAAATGGGGGCAGACAGCAGTTCCTTTTGATATGACCTTAGATTTAAAATCTGTCAATCAATTGGATAAGTTTGAGTATCTTCCAAGGACTGACGGCGGGAATGGTATCCTTTTGAAAGGAAAAGTGTTCTATAGCAATGACAAGGTGACCTGGACTGAAGCAGGCTGCTTTGACTGGAAACGTGATGGCAAAATGAAACGTTTTGCGTTTGGATCACATCCGGTCGCACGATTTATCAAACTTTCAATTTCTGAAGCTGTGGGTGGATTTGGTTCTGGCAGAGAATTGTATGTGTTTAAAGTGCCAGGATCATCAAGCTACCTGCCGGGGGATATCAATAATGACCGATTGATCGACCACAATGATTTAACATCTTATATTAATTATATGGGCTTGCGCTTTGGAGATGGAGATTTTGAGGGGTATGTTAGCAACGGTGATGTCAATAAAAATAAACTGATTGATGCTTATGATATTTCCAACGTTGCTGTCGTCATCGAAGGGGGGGCAAAGCCTGGCAAAGGGGAGAAAGTCGCTGGTAAACTGAAATTGGTTCCATCAAAAACGAGTTTAAAGTTGGGCGAAATAGTTGAAATCAGTGTACGTGGAGAACAGCTCAACGCAGTCAATGCACTTAGTTTTGCCCTCCCTTATAATCAGGGAGATTTTGAATATGTCGGTATCGAGAATTTGCATCTAAAAGAGATGAACAATTATACCAACGATCGTCTCCATACCAACGGCAGTAAGGTGTTGTATCCTACTTTTGTAAATCTAGGCAACAAAGAGGTCTTAAATGGATCGGAGGTTTTATTTAAGATTAGATTAAAAGCGAGGCGCAATATCATCTTCAACCTCCATGCGAAGGATGGTATTTTGGTGGATAAAAAGCTAAATGCTGTCACTTTCTAAAAGCCAACAAATGAACGAAGCTGGGCGCCTATGTAGCTCCCAGTTTTGTTCATTGCTATATGCTCCCTGCGTTAGTTCAATACCATACTGATATCCATCAACAGGATTTCGGTATCCGCCGAGGTTACTTTCATGTTGATTTCTGATACATCCCAGATTCCAAAACCATCTCTGGTTTCTAATGCCTGCCCTTCAACGCTAACGCTGCCTTTTATCACAAAAATATAGACACCATTACCGGCCTGTTTGACGTGGTAATTTGCTTGAACGTCCTGGTCAAAATGGCCCATCGAAAACCAGGCATTCTGATGAATCCATACCCCTTCATCGTCTGGATCTGGCGAGAGAATCTGTTGAAATTTATTCTGTCTTTGCATACCATCCAAGGTAATTTGATCGTATCGCGGACTCACATTCCGTTGATTAGGGTATACCCAAATCTGTAGAAATTTGACTGCCTGATCGGTGTTTTTATTATACTCGCTGTGTATGATGCCAGTGCCTGCACTCATAGCCTGAATATCTCCCTTTCGTATAATCGTTTTATTGCCCATGCTGTCCTCATGTTCCAGGTCGCCTTCCAATGGGATGCTGATAATTTCCATATTATCGTGGGGATGTTTACCGAAACCTCTTCCCGCAGCGACTGTATCGTCATTGAGTACCCTCAATACACCAAAATGCATGCGTTCAGGATTGTGATAATTGGCGAAACTAAACGTATGATTGCTTTGTAACCAGCCATGATCCGCATGCCCGCGAGTAGTTGCTTTATGGAGGACACTGTGGTTTTCCAATTTGTCTGATGGATAGTTTGTATCTTCCACATTCAAAGTTTCAAGGGGGCTTATCTCATCGATATCATTTTTCAAGATATCAGCTGAAGATTCTTTAGATGTAAATATTCCGGAACCTAAAAGTCCCTTTTTTATAAAGTTCTGTTTGTTCATGATCATTTTATTTAGTATCCAAAATTAGCCTTTTAGTAGCCGATCGCCATTGATCTAGTTCAATAAAGAAACATTTTAGCGGTTTCCAGTTGGATCGTTCGAATATTGCGCTGCTCAAAGTTGCATTAACCTGGCAGTAAGTCTGGAAACAGCGTATAAATTTCATTTTTCAAAATCCCGCTGCCGCCACCATAATGGGTAATCAGGCCGATGGAATAAGGGAGTTGCGAAAGATAATCCGTTATTTCTTGTTCTTCCTGCAGCGAGAGCCCCGAGCTTAATAATAATACATCTACAGGATGATTAATCAGCTGCTTTTTACAACTATCCAACTCTTGCAGTAATGTTGCGTTCCACATAGGGGTGCTCTCAATGATTCTTTTTAGCGTAAGCAAAATTTCTTCATTTTTGCCAAATAGGAGAAATGTTAAGGTCTTCATAATGACAAAAGTAAACATGAACTGATTCATTTCCATTGATGTAGTTTAATAAATACAGCGATATACTCTCTGCATGTTTTCATCATGAAGGGACGCCGTTGAACGATTTGGATCAATACGCAATATGTCAACAGAAAAAGAAAGGGGTGAAATAAGTACAATCACATAAAATTTCTTACTTTTAGTAATCGGATGTATATAATTTTTTAGCGATTTTAATTATTATTTAGTTTATGATGAAGAGACTTTTACTTGTCGGGCTTTTTGCCGGTGTAACTCATTTTATGGCTTTTTCGCAAACGCACGAACTACGTGTGGGGCTTACTTCTGGGGTATCCAACTTTACGGGAGCAGGGAGTGAGGCCAAGAGCATGTTGATTGGATCCACGCAGCAGGACTTTTATACCAGTAATCCCTATGGAAAAAAATATGGAATAAACATAGGTGGGGCTTTAGACTACCGTTATATTTTTGCCAACAATTTGATATTAGGTCTAGAAGGCGCCTACGAAAGATTGCAGACAAAGATTGATTTGGAGGGAAGCGAATTTATGAATGGAAGCCGTGGTCAAACCCAACTTAATCAACAGTTTATCAATTTTAATCCGTTTGTTGGCTATCGCGTCTTTTTTGAACCCATGACGATGGATATTCAGCTGGGGATGGATATTGCCAAAGTGTTGAGCATCAAGGAAAAAGGTAGTATTGAGGATAAACAGGGAAATAAAACAAAATTTGATCGTGGCAGAGGTAAAGTAATTGATATGGATCTGCGGCCACGTTTACAATTTAACGTAAATTATGACCGCTATACCGTGTTTGCCGGTTATTCATGGGGATTGAAGGATTATACCGGACAGATGCTGGGTAGCGACCCTGGTGCGGCACGACTAAATGTATTCCGATTGGGCCTACAATATCAGTTACTAAGACCGATATTTAAAAATGACTAAAGCTTACTCCCACGTTTGCTTTCGATTATAGGTCATTTTCGTAAATAACAGATCGGAGCGCGAAGATATTAGTTGTATTGTTTGGCAATTTTCTTCTCGGGTTCGATATAAAGCATATATAAGAAAAATAGAAATATATATTCTAAGGGTTTCATTAAAATATAAGTCATATTTGATGCACCGGTTGAATTGATTTTGATGGAGATGTTGAAACCATATTTATCATAGCAAAACCGCACAAACCGGTGTATCGAAGGTGATAGATCACTCAAAATTTCTTCAAACGCATTGGCAATCTGAAGCTGTCTATTGACGATAATGGTATTGCCGTGCCTTTTGCCTAATCTCAACGGTTTTACAAGGGCAGGATTACCTTTCGCCGCGACTGTGCATAAATAATGTCCTTTATGATCCAAAATGGGAGGATGCATTTTTTGTGAAAATGCCCAAGTAGTTGTCTCCGTGAAAACTTTCGCCATGGAATCGTGATCCTGCCCCAATAAGATGAGGATGATGGTCAGTATCAGAAAGACCGGAACAAGTAATACAATAGCCCATAGGGGATAATTCAGCTTGGAAGAAAGTAAGGTATTGATCTTGTTGAGGGTGGGATTGGTATAAGTTCTGTTCATGGCGTAACCCTTTTCCTCTACGATGACTCTACGGATTAATCCGACACCGATAATCAAGCTGCAAATTGGTGTAAAAATAAAGTATAAAGTTCCTTCATTGCCAACATACATATCCAGTGTGGATGTATCGTGGTGACTGACCTGAATAAGTACAAATACACTCATTACGCTGCCTATCAATAACATCACCAGCATCATAACGAGAGGTATAGGTGGAATTTTTCGCCCTTTTATCCAGATGGTAACTGCTGAAATATTGAATGCAACGAAATAGATAAACAGCGATAAGATGTGTTTGCCGCCGAAGGGAATATAGCAGTCTCCATCCACAGGGTCCACGGGTTGGTTATATTGGCTCGAATGGAATACAAAACCAATCCCCGCAAGCAGCAGCGCTAAAAGGTAAGCAGTGACAACGGTATATTCAATAAAGGATACATCCCGCTGTTGTTTTTTCACGAGCGCGCGCAGCAGATATAAAATTCCGAAAAGCGTGATTATAATGAAAAGAAGAATTAAAATCATAATAGAATGAGCAGTTATAATGCGAAGAAGAATATAGTCAAATCAGTGTGCTGGATTCAGATTCGACGTGATACACGTATATGCCAGAAATCATCACAAGTGTTGAAAACAGTGTTATTATTGAGCGAATATAGCTCGTTTAATCTTTTCCAAATAACCTGTTCCAAAAATTTCTTTTTTTAGTGTTTGGAAAGTTTTCGGTCGTTTCAGGCTTCTCCGGCTGTACATGTATCGTATCAGTCTTGACATTTGGCAAAGCCTCATTTTCAGGAAGTCCGCTGCGTTGTGCTATATCCTGAATCTGTTTTAAAGCTGTAGCCTGATATAAGAGTAGACCTGCTTTGTCACAGTTAAACAGGTTGGAGTAACTTTTCGATTCATTCAGGTCAAAAGGTTGTGGTTCTACGACTTCGGTTGCTTCCAAAAGGCCGAGATTTCGCTCCTTGGCATATTGCAATGCATCAAGAAAAATTGAAATCCGGTTCTCTGAAAAGAGTGTATCTAATTCAGCCCTGATGGCTGGGTTATGATGATAGTCTATCCATAATTGAGCGGTTTTCTCTGCTGGAATAAAGACACCCGAGCAATAGTTTTCAACAAGCCTATTTTCGATCGTATTGGTTAGGAATTCTGGTTGTATAAATTCTTCCCATCTTTTGTAATAGACAGACAAATGTTCATTTTGGGAGAAGGACAAAGCTCCGCCGCGAACATAAAAGTACTTTTCGAAAAAACCTTGTACCACCGCTATAAAAAAACCGTGGGTCTTGTCAAAATAATCATTTTTTCCGGTTTCACGGCCCGCATTTAAAGTGTCTTGGTACTTGGTTTTATAGAAGTCTTCGAGCTGATGAAATGTGGATATTTCCTCAAGCTCTTCGGGATTTTGGAGTAAATCAAAATACCACGTTTCTATTTGTTTTTCTGAGATCGGGTGGTAACTAATATCATAGCCCATAATGACTTTTTTTAATCTCTTGTATGTTAATTGCTAAGGTATTAAAAATTAACATTTTGTACAATACTTATCGTTCATATCTCTTCTTTTATCATTTAAAAGGGGCAACTGGTTGAAAGTGTATGCGACAGTCAGAGGACTACATATTTTGCCTGTTTCATAATTATTAATTATTTTGGGAACAAACAATATGTATATATGAAGCAGTTACTAGTTATTATTCTTATGTTGTCGAGCATGTTTTTTACAGCTTGTCAATCCCCCAGTCCGGATAAGTTTTTCGGAAAAGTTGTTTTAAATACCAATCTTATTGCGGATTTTGCGCCTGAGCGCTACGGCAAAAGCCTCGAGCAGGAGACTGTGGAATTTGCGGACATGCCTTCCAGTAAGAAAGTGGGCGATGAAGCTCAAAAGTCAGTTGAGATTAAGATTCAGGTTGTCGAAAAGGCTTTAAAGGATATCAAAGAGCTGAATGTTTCCGATGCGGAAGCGAAAGCATTGAAAGAACAGTCTATTGCATTATTCGAGAAAGTCCTGCCCGTTTATAAAAATGAATATACAGCCTATGCAAAGTTATGTGATCGTAAAGGTTCGGCTGAAGAAAAGCAGGCTTTACTCCAAAAGATTGAGAAGAATGACATGCCCGAAATCAATAGTGCTTTCGACAATGTATATACCTTAGGGAAAGCTTACGCAGAAAAGCACAACCTAAACGTGAATTGGGGGAACTAACTCATGAAGGAAACACATCTTTACAGAAATAAGCGAAAAACAACGCAAATGCTGCTAATTTCAGCAGTATTTTGTTTGCTACTCTTAATCATATTACTTTATAGTATTGGTTTGTTTGATGGAGTTTTTAAAGCTAAGCCCACGATCTTTTCTGCAGGAGTATTGTTGGTACTTCTCATCTTGTTGATTGTAAACTTGCTGAGTCTTCGGGATAAATCAGCCCAGATTGTTCTTAGTGAAAAATATTTTTTCGGAAAAACTACGCCATTGGCAAAAGCTTTCGGTCAAGGGAATTGGCAAGATGTAAAGTCTATTGATTTAGAGAAAGTGGGTGGGGATACCATGATCATTGTTACCCTAAAAAATTCAGGTAAGTATAAAGATAGACTACCATCACTACTATGGAAGATGGCCTACCAGGAATCTGCTCAGGAATTAAATATCATGTATTCGGCGTCAACCATTGATCTGAAGCCTTCAGAACTGCATCAACTGTTTTTATCTTATTGGAACAAGCAAAAGTAATGGCTCGTTTTTTTTTGTTAATTTTAGCCAAATTACTCCAATGAAACTTAAAATATATACCCTTGCTATCGCTGGACTGGGGCTGATGGCTTCCTGTGGATCAGGAGCTCATAACAGTCAAACTGTTGCTGATACCGCTACGAATGAAAATTTTAAATCGTATGAAGACCGTTTTATTCTGCAGCTTTGGAAAGAAAATCCAGAATGGGCTACCCAAGTTGGTTTTCATCAGTATGATTCTCTATTAACCATACCAGATGCGAATGCCAGAAAGCGACGGTTAGAATTTTCAAAGAACCAGTTGGACAGCCTGAAAAGCTTTGATTTGAGTTCTTTGAATTTATCGCAACAGACAGATTATCATTTGATTCAAAATTATCTTGAATCAAATATTTGGTCGATAGAGCAAGAGCGTGCCTATGAATGGAACCCGTCGTCTTACAACGTTGGAGGGACCATCGCTTTTATGCTCGCAGAGCGTTATGCACCGTTATCGACGCGGCTTAAAGCCATTCAACAGCGTTTAATAAAAATTCCGGCCTATTATGAGGCTGCAAAGAAACAGCTTAAAAATCCAGCTCAGGTATTGACCGATTTGGCCATTCAACAGAATTTGGGCGGATTATCTGTTTTTGAAAGCGACTTACTGGATTCACTGAAAAAATCAGATCTATCAATTGCGGAAAAAGAAGCCATTGGGAAGGCATCCCAGCAAGCTGTTGCGGCGATAAACGGGTATGTACAGTTTTTAAAAGTGACGCCTAATCCGTCGCCACGGAGTTTTAGATTGGGAAAAGCGCTTTACGACAAAAAATTCGATTTTGATATACAGTCTGGATCCACTGCCGAACAGGTTTATCAGGCTGCGCTTGCACGGAAAACTTATTTGCATGGCGAAATGTATAAAATCAGCAAGGAACTTTGGCCAAAGTATTTTGGGAAATCAGCTGTGCCTGCAGATAGTTTGGCTGTCATCCGAAAAATGATCGATACCCTTTCGGTAAATCATGTCAAAGCAGAAGACTTTCAGTCGGCTATCGAAGCGCAGATACCTAAATTGGTCGCTTTTGTCAAACAGAAAGATTTACTATATATCGACGAGAGTAAACCGCTCGTGGTGCGTAAAGAGCCCGCCTATATGGCTGGTGTCGCGGGCGCATCGATCAGTGCGCCGGGTCCATATGATAAAGGAGGTAACACTTATTATAATGTCGGTAGTCTAAGTGGCTGGACGAAAGAGGCTAAGGAGAGTTATCTGAGAGAATATAACCATTACATCCTGCAGATACTCAATATCCACGAAGCTATTCCGGGGCATTACACCCAATTGGTGTATGCCAACCAATCGCCAAGTCTCATCAAGAGTATTTTAGGAAATGGTGCTATGATTGAAGGTTGGGCAGTGTATACCGAACAGATGATGCTGGAAAACGGTTACGGTGACAATGCGCCCGAAATGTGGTTGATGTGGTATAAATGGCATCTGCGTGCAGTTTGCAATGCCATATTGGACTACAGCGTACATGTGAAGAATATGAGCGAGAAAGACGCTATGCATCTGTTGGTGGATGAAGCCTTCCAACAACAGGCCGAAGCAGCGGGTAAATGGAAACGTGTGTCGGTAAGCAGTGTTCAGCTGACTTCTTATTATACTGGGTATAAAGAAATCTATGAACTTCGGGAGGCTGTTAAGCAAAAAGAAGGGAAACAGTTTAATTTGAAAAAGTTCCATGAGACGTTCCTGAGTTTTGGAAATTCGCCAGTGAAGTATATCCGCGAGATGATGCTAAAATAGCCATCGCGACCAATGATTGAGCCACTCCCCCGGAGTGGCTCAGTTGTTTACAGGCAGGGTGGGTGTGGGTATTTTGGTCTTTCCTTTTCGTTTGTTTTTAACTTTTACTATATTCATGTAACATATCATTGTTTTGGTATACTAACCTACTATTAACAGTTAAAATTAATTATGAATTTATCCATAGAAACCCTTAGTAAGACCTATTCGAATGGGGTCAAAGCGTTAGACAATGTGGACTTGGAAATCAGACCCGGAATGTTTGGTTTGCTGGGCCCGAATGGTGCGGGTAAGTCTTCTTTAATGCGGACGATCGCTACGCTTCAGAAACCCGACAGTGGCCGTATCACTTTCGGCGATATCGATGTGTTAAAAAATCAGCTGGATTTGAGGAAGGTTTTGGGTTACCTGCCCCAGGAATTTGGAGTTTATCCCAACCTCTCCGCTTCCGATCTGCTGCAATACTTTGCGAAACTTAAAGGAATCAAATCCAAAGCGGACCGCAATGCTATTATCAATCGCGTTCTTGAAGTGACCAATCTTTGGGACGTGCGCAATAAAAGTGTAAGCGGTTACTCGGGGGGCATGAAACAACGTTTTGGTATTGCACAGTTGTTGCTGAATGATCCAAAATTAATTATCGTTGATGAGCCAACCGCGGGACTTGACCCAGCGGAAAGACATCGCTTTTTAAATGTCCTACGGGAAATAGGTACAGATCATACGGTCATTTTTTCTACCCATATTGTCGATGATGTACGCGAATTATGTCATGAGTTAGCTATTCTAAATGGTGGTAAGATCCTTTTGAGAGGTACTCCGAAAGAATCGATCGATCAATTAGAGGGAAAGATCTGGGTACGTATCATCAGTAGAGATCAATTGGATGAGTATACTCAAAAGTTTAACGTCATTTCGACCAATTACAATCAGGACAATACCCTCAACATTAGGGTGTACAGTGATGAGCGTCCGGATGAGTCATTTGTGAATGCCCAAGGTCAATTGGAGGATGTCTATTTTGTTGCGCTAAAAAATGATCAACGCCATGTTTAAAGCTATCTTTAATTTTGAATTTACGCGCTGGTTTAAAAGTTCGGCCGTCTATATCTACATGGCGCTGTTCTTTGCACTCTCGTTGTTTATTATGCTTTCATCGCTGGGCATCTTTGACGGTGTAACGGCAACCACTTCATCCAACACCATCCGAAACTCTCCTTGGGCAATTAATGGTATGGTCAATGGGATGTCAACAATTATTTATTTTTTGATTCCTTCCATTGTTGGAGCCTGTGTCTATCGTGATTTTCAGTATCAGGTGCATACGATACTGTTCAGTTACCCCTTTTCAAAAACGGATTACCTGTTGGGCAAATTCTTTGGGTCGGTAGCCGTGGTATTGGTTATTGTATTGGCGTCAACCCTTGGTATTGTTGTGGCACAATTTGTACCCGGCATCAATCAATCTTTATTGGGGCCGATTGATATTTGGGCTTATCTACAGACTTATATCGTACAGGTTATTCCCAATCTGGTTATTTTTAGTGCTATTATCTTCGTACTCGTAACATTGACAAGAAATGTATACGTTGGTTTTGTTGCCGTGCTGATCCTTATTATTCTTCAGGTGCTTGTTCAAAGTCTGGCAAACAACATGGACAATCGTTTTGTCGGTGCATTGATCGATCCGTTTGGCGATAGTGCCATCTCGTATTATACTCAGTACTGGTCGCCAGATGAGAAGAATGTCAACAATCTGCCTTTTACCGGAGCAGTTATTTATAACCGCCTCATTTGGCTCGCTGTAGCGGCATTATTCATTGGTGGGTTTTACATGTTATTTTCATTTTCGCAACATTCGATTTCCTTTAAATCGTCAAAAAAAGGAGCTCGGTTAACAAAGAATAACTTTGACAGTATCTTCCGGATCAATTTGCCTAAGGTCAGCTATGATTTTTCGACATTTCATTATTTGAAAACGACATGGACAATGGCGCGATATGACTATCGCTATATCGTCAAAAATCCGGTGTTTTTAATATTGACTTTAGTAGGGGTTTTGTTCATTATCTTGATGGCAAGCACCATTGGCTCGATCTTCGGAACGTCGACTTATCCCGTTACCTGGAAAATGCTGATGATCCCGGGGAGTACGTTTAAGTTTTTCCTGCTGATCCTGACTTTTCTTTTTATGGGGCTTTTAGTCCACCGCGGAACCATTACGCGGATGGGGGGACTACTGGACACCACAGCAGCTCCCAACTGGGCTTTTATGGGATCTAAAATTATTGCCGTCCTGCTGATGCAGTTGACCCTGTTGGGCGTTGTGATCTTAACCTGTATGGCTTTTCAGGTTTACCATCGTTATTACAATTTTGAAATCAAACAATATGTGCTGCATTTGATGGTCTATGGTATGCTGTCCAATGTGGTATGGCTTTTTATTTCATTGTTTGTCCATACGGTTTTCAAAAACTACCTGGCTGGATTTTTTGTACTGCTGACCTTATTTATTGGATTGCCATTTTTGTCTATGGTCGGAGTTGAACAGGAAATCTATCAGTTTAATCAGGGGCCAGATCTTGACTACTCCGATATGGACGGGTTTGGTTATGTACTTCCCTTTTTAACGTATCGGATCTATTGGCTGCTCTTCGCGGTTGTTTTTGCTACGCTCGCACTGTTATTGTGGCGGAGAGGTAGTTTTTCGGGCTTTAGGGAGCGGTGGGCTATTCTTAGGGCCAACTGGAGCCCGACGGCAGGTGCGATAGTGGTGATCGCTTTCTTAGGTTTTGTTGGTATCGGCAGTGCAATATACTACGAAAACCACGTCAAAAACCCCTATTATACAAGTTTGGATCATGAAAAACAGGCCGTCGAATGGGAAAAGAAATATAAGAAATATCAATATCGCCCGCAGCCACGCGTCGTGGATATTAAGTTTAATCTCGATATTTTTCCGGATACGCGTAGTTTTAAAGCAACAGCAGCGTATGTACTGAAAAATAAGACCAATATCGCTATCGATTCTATTTTTGTCAATTATAATGATTACGATTATCAATTTTCTTTCAATGTGCCAAATAAGCTGCTTTCTGCCGACGATATATATAATTTTAATATTTATAAGCTCGATAAGCCCATGGCTCCGGGAGATTCCATTGTGTTGAAATTTAGTACGGAAAGTCCAGCCAATACCTGGATAAATGAAAAGTCACCAGTGAAAGGAAATGGTACTTTTATCAATAATATGCTTTTTCCGAATATAGGCTATTTGGACCGGGGCGAGCTGGTGGATAATGATGTGCGCAAGAAGTATGGTCTACCGTTTCGAAATCGGATGGCCCCGCAGAGTGATCGAAGAGCACTGCAAGATAATTATATCTCCAACGATGCGGATTGGATCCGTTTCGAAGCTACCGTAAGCACGGCTAAAGATCAGTTGGCTATTGCCCCGGGATATCTGACGAAAGAATGGGAAAAAGATGGCCGCAAGTATTATCAGTATAGAATGGATTCAGAGATCCTCAACTTTTTTGCTTTTAATTCGGCGCAGTATGAAGTCAAAAAAGACAAGTGGAATGGTGTTAACCTCGAAATTTACTACCACAAAGGACATATCTACAACCTCGATCGTATGATGGCTTCTAGTAAAGCCTCTCTGGCTTACTATACGAAAGAATATAGTGCCTATCCACATCGGCAATTGCGTATTATTGAATTTCCGCGTACCGCTGGAACGTTTGCGCAGTCTTTTGCCAATACCATTCCTTTTTCTGAGGCAATCGGTTTTATTGCCGATGTCGATGAGAAGAAGGATGATGCAGTCGATTATCCTTACGCAGTAACAGCACATGAGATAGCCCATCAATGGTGGGCCCATCAGGTGGTAGGGGCTAATGTGCAAGGCGCGACCTTATTGTCCGAAAGTATGTCTGAATATTCATCGCTCAAGGTTTTGGAAAAAAGATATGGCAAAGGGCAGATGCGTAAGTTTCTTAAAGATGCACTCGACGGCTATTTGCAGGGGCGAAGTGCCGAAAAACTAGGCGAGAAGCCATTGATGTACAATGAAAATCAAATGTACATCCATTACCAAAAAGGGTCTTTGGTGCTTTATGCGTTGAGCGATTACCTGGGAGAGGATGTTTTTAATCGTACTGCGCGAGCTTATTTGCAACGCACAGCTTTCCAAAATCCGCCATACACAACGTCAACCGAGTTTGTGGATAGCTTTAGGCAGGTAACTCCAGACTCACTGCGCTACCTGATCAAGGATATGTTTGAAACGATTACTTTGTATAACAATAAAGTTGACAAAGTGAGCGCCAAGAAACTTAAAAATGGCAAATATCAGGTTGATATTCAGTTTGAAGTTTCTAAATATCGCGTGGATGGCAATGGGAAAAAGAGCTATATCGACGCGGGGGGGCAGGCGCTGTCATTTAAAAAATCAGATCGGCTGACAATAAAGTCTTTGCCTCTTGCAGATTATATTGAAGTTGGTGTTTTCTCCAGTAAAAAAGGTAAAGGTGGAAACAACCGGCAGGAACTTTATCTCAAAAAGCATAGAATTGATCGGATCAATAATACCCTGACGCTAGTTGTTGATCAAAAGCCCGAACAGGTAGGCATAGATCCTTACAATAAACTGATTGATATTGAATCCGATGACAACAGGAAAGAGCTATAGAAAAGGTTGTGAAATAGAAAAGGGTATGAAAATCCTCATCGCAAGATGAGGATTTTTTTTATTCGGGCAATTTTGGAGTCATCATACGTTGTTGCGTACTACCACTGATCGCTCCCAGAAATTTAAGCACAGCGTTAATCTCTTCATTGGTAAGGTTTAGCTTTTTCAGCTTTGCCGAATGTATAGGCCTTGTTTTTGGGTCTATCGTAACGCTGCGTTGTATTGGTTCGGGATTACCGAGATTATAGAGCTGTACGACATCTAACAGCGTTGGAAAATTACCGTGGTGCATCCAGGGGCCAGTTAGTGTAATCTCCCGCAATGAAGGCGTCCGGAATGCGCCTATGTCTTCCTGTTTACCGCTAATATGGTAATGGCCGAAATCCTGCTGCTTGGTACCATATAACGTCTGTCCATCGTTGTGAAACTGATTATCTGAAAATAAAGGCGTATTGTGACAGTTGATACAGCGTGCTTTTGTCCGAAAAAGATGCAGCCCCCATACCTCTTCATCCGTCATAGCATTCTTATTTCCCTGAACAAAGCGGTCAAACTTGCTGTTATAACTACGAATGCCCCTTTCAAAAGTTGCAATCGCCTGTTGAATACGCAAGATAGTGACCGTACTGTCTCCAAAGGCCGATTGGAACAACGGGGCGTAACCAGCGATCTCCTGAATATGGCGCACAGCTACTTGGTGGTCGGTGTTCATCTCCACACTGTCGGTCAGCGGAAATAATACCTGCGCTTCCAATGAAGATGACCGTCCGTCCCAGAAGAAGGAGCGGTAGTAACCGACATTATAGAGGGTCATGGCATTTCGTTTTCCTACCCGTCGACTATGTCCATGGGCCAGACTCTTGCCATCGCCCCAGCCCAGTTGCGGATCGTGACAGCTCACACAGGCCAACTGTTTTGTTGCCGAAAGCCTGGGATCGAAAAACAATATTTTTCCCAGCGCCGACTTTTCCTTGCTAAACGGATTATCGGCAGGATATTGAACATTGGGCAAGGTGCCAATATCGACAAAATTTACCTTTACATCATCGTCCAGATGTGGTTTCGGCCATCGCTTGCTATCGCCGGAGGAATATAATTTGCGCCATAAGGCAATATCAGGAATATCCTGATCCTGCACAAAAGACAGTAAGATCAGGATGACTCCCAATGAACCAAATACAAGTAATCTTCGTATCATTTGTTGTTTACAATTCTAACGCTTTGGTGCTTAATTTGTATTTACGGGTTACTTTATTGGATCCACCGATCGCTGTCTCGTTAAAATTCACCTCTAGGTCGATTAAGCCTTGTTTTAAATCATACGTCCCCGCACCACTGATACCGATTTCGAAAAATTCCATATCTTTCCGTTCTGTGGCAGATTCGGTTTTCTTGTAGATTTTTACCTGTTGCTCCTTTACAGTCACTTTGCCGAGCTGGTCGTTATGCTGATCTGGTAAGAATTGCAATACCTGGTCCACATTGATACCTGCCGTTTTAATATTTGTCGTACCGATCTTATCGCTATATAGTGTGACCATCTGGAAAAGATTGACGCCACTATCTGTTACATAGGGATTCGTAAATCCCATATAGGTGGTGTCGGTTGTGGACACTGTAGGATAATGTGCCCGAATACGTTTTCCCCAGGTTTCTGTGGCGTCATCAAAACGGTAGATATATAGTTCAAAATAAGGATCTGTACTGGTAAAGGTAGCTATAGCATTGTTGTCCGGCTTAGGAACATATTCGGGTTCTGGAGCCACATTACTATCTTTACTACAGGAGATGGTGGAAAATAGGATACTGCAGATAGTGACGAATTTGGATAACTTAAGGATTGCTTTTAAACTGTTCATGTCGTATTTTATTAATTTGTATTTTAGTGTTGCTGATTAATATTAATAGCCAGGATTCTGTATCATGCGCTTATTGGAAAGCACCGACTGCTTTGGGATGGGCAATACCATATGATCATTTGGAAAAGTGACGTTACAGTTTGTCCCTGTACAGTCATTGCGCTTAACAGATAGCCCCCTGCGCATCAAATCAAGGTATAAAAGTCCTTCAAGACAGAGCTCGCGGCGACGTTCGTCAAGGATCTCATTGATCAACAGATTTTTTGTATTGAAAACGTAAGCTCCGAGCTTCGGATTACCGCGGAGTCGGATGGCATTCAAACTCAAAACAGCCTCATCGGTATAGCCTAGTTCAGCTGCTGCCTCCGCGTGAATCAAGTACATTTCCGAGAGGCGGATCAACTTGACACTAGTTACTGCCGTTTGTAGTGTTGGATATTTAAATATCCCACCGGCTGCTCTTACATCATCTTGGCCAAACAGTCCGAGGAGATCCTGACTTGGCCTAAACTGATAATAGGAATTACTGGCCTCCTTGACATAGTAACTACCGATTGAGTTGCCGGAATAATTGCTCGGAACGGCCAGCTCAAGAATAGATTCTTTGGTATTGGCCTGTTTCCAGCTGTCGATGTACTCAGCATGGTTATAAAGGGAATAGTTTGCTTTGAGCAGTTCGGCGCTGAAGGCATAAGCCTTTTGCCAATCGTTGCGATTGAGGGCCAGCCTTGCCTGAAGCGCTTTACTTGCCTGTAGGCTCATGTATATTTTGGCATTGCCCTCAAATACGGTTTTGCTATTGGCAAATAACGAATCAGCCAGATTCAGATCACTTTCGATATGTTGGTATACTTCTGCCACGGTAGAACGTGCTATTTGTGCATCTTTGGGGAGAATTGTGCTTTTGGCAAGTATGATACCCATATGCGAAGCATCCTTTGTATAAAGATAGGGCTGCGCATAGAACTGTACGAGATCAAAATGAACCAATGCCCGCAAGCCATACGCCTGCGCCATGATATGGTTGCGTTCAAGTGTACTGATATTGGTTATTGCCGGGACGCGTTTGATGATATTATTGATGGCATTGAGCAGCGTGTACTGATAGCTGTATAGTTTGTTCATCGTATCATTGTCAGCATCAGTCTCAAATGAATAGACATCTAACAGCGTTGTTCTACCCGCTGCGGCAAATGTCAAATTGCCACCGAGTAGATCGGGGTAAACCATGCGTACACCATTGTAGTAGTCCGACTGAAATAGGTTGTTGTACACCCCTGCAAGGGCTGATTTTGCTCCCTGCATATCGGAGAAAATAAGGTCTACCGAAACCTCGTTTTCCGGTTCTTTATCTAAGAATTTTGAGCAGCTCATTGTGCTCCAGGCCAAAAGGAAAGCAACACTTAGTGTCTTTATGTTCATAACTCGAATTATTGAAAGATTAAAGTGTGGTTCGTAAACCAATCGAAAAGTTACGTGTCTCAGGATAGATAAATCGGTATTCGCGGATGCCGTTTCTGCCCGCCGGACTTTTGTCTTTGAACCAATAGAATACATTGGTTACATTGAAGCTCAATGCTGTCTGTCCTATACCCATCCGTTTCATTAAACGATCGGCCAAACGATAGCTTAAGGAAGCGTTGCTTAGCTTGATATAGGTCATGCTGTACAAATAGCGGGAAGAGTTATTAACTGGTGAGCTGGAGTTTAGCTTTGGAATTGCCGTGATATCGCCCACCTGCTGCCATCGATCCAGCAAATTGACCGACATATTGGAGTTTGACAGACTATTTCCATCCCGTAAATAGGTTGTGGCTACAAACTTGTTGCCACCAAGATTATATTGTAAATTGAGCGTAAGCTGAAATCCCTTCCATCCCAAATTGTTAATAAGACTACCCTGAAAATCGGGCATCGCATTCCCCAGCAATTGGTAGGCGCTCTGCCCCATAGCCCGTATTTCGGTTCTGTTGACCACATCACCATTGGGGGTGTAGAAACCTTCCTCCCCGGTATTGGGATCTACGCCGGCCCATCTGATCCCCCACAATGATGTAGCGCTGTATCCTACCCGCTGGCCTGCACCTATGTTATCTGAGGAGTTTGCAGCATACAGCTCAATCAATGGATTATTAAACGAAGTCACCTTGTTTTTATTCCAGCCACCGATAAGTGTACTGTTCCATGTGACCTTGGACTGTTTTAACCATTGGTAGGCAACGCTCAAATCCAGTCCTTGATTGTACATGTTTCCTGAATTGAGCGGCATACCACCATAACCTGTTTCCAGTGGCACACTGATATTTGCGATCAGATTGCGGATATTGTTTCGGTATAAATCCAGTGCCACACGTAACCTATTGAAAGCATTCAGGTCAACGCCAACATTAAACTTGATATTCGTTTCCCAGCCTAAGTCCGGATTTTCCGCCGCAGAAGAAGATGGGCTTGCACTTATCTGTCCGCCATAGGTCACATTGTTGAATTTGTATAAACCTCTCGACGCATAGGATCCAATCCGCGAATTGCCTGTCGTTCCGAAGCTACCGCGTAAACGCAAAAAGTCTATTGCCTGAATGGCTTGCATAAATTTTTCATTGCTGATATTCCATCCCAATCCAAGCGCTCCATTCAGCGCCACCTGTTTGTCGCCACCAAACATAGACGACTGATCTGCACGGCCACTGAGAGAAGCATAAAATCGCTTGTCATAGTCGTAGTTCATCTGGACATAGTTGGATACTGTCGCGTCCGAGATTTTCGACGAAGAAGACGTCTTGGTGCTTGCGAGCCCGATTGCGATGACGCGGTCGTAGGTAAATCCGCTACCCTGCCCAACTAGTAAATTGCTGTATTGATCTTTTAGCTCCATCCCCGCAATTCCGACAAAGCGGTGTCCACTTCGCCATTTTGGACTGTAGGTAAGCTGTAGCATGGAAGTCCAGCTGTATGTCGTTCGGTCATTGATGCGCAGACGCCCATCTTTGGCAATGGAGGCGCCGGCGATACCCGAAAGAAAAGTTTCCTGCTTGGACTGCAGCATATTTCCGCCTATCGCTCCGCGCAAGCTTAGAAAAGGTAAAAGTGCATATTGCAGTTCGATCCGTGCGGTCCCTGTAAAAGCCAACGCTTTATCCGTATTTTCGGCTAATGCTGCGACTGGATTGACGAGGCCTAAGAAGGTGCTGTAACTTCCATCTTCCTGATAGGGGGTTATATTGGGCGGCATATAAGCGGCATTGGCGAATTGGTCGAGACCTTCCCGCCGCATCAGTGCCGGCGATATGGTGGTGGTCATTTGAAGCCTGTCGCTAAACTGATTATAATAACGTATAGAGCTTGTGTATTGCTTCAAACCATTTCCAGGACTGGCGTTTTGCTGATTACGGTAGCCCATGGAAAGATAATATGTATCTTTACCTTTCCCGCCCGAAAGAGACAGATTGATATTATCATAACGTGCATTACGTGACGTCAGTCCAAACCAGTCGGTATCGATGGTGTTGCTACCTGCCTTTTTTGAGGCATCAGTTGCCGTTGAGCCCGTATTTATATAAAACTCTCGCAGTAATTCGTAGTATTGCGGTCCGGAGAGTAATTTCATTTGGTTGATAAACGTGGAGACCCCGGTATTGTAAGAGGCTGTTAGCTGTGCCTTGCCACTGCGACCAGATTTGGTCGTGATCAAAATAACACCATTTGCCGCGTTTGCGCCATAGATTGCTGTTGCGGCAGCATCCTTAAGTACTGAAATGGATTCAATATCCAATGGGTTGATTCCTGCGATCGGATTCAGCAAGGTCTCCCCCGTGAATAGTGAATTGGCATCGCCTATTTCCTGTTCTTGTACAACAACACCATCAACAACGTACAGCGGCTGCGAAGAGGTCGATCGTCCGGTATTGCTTGTTAGGTTTGTCAGTGTTCCCTGGCCGCGAATATGAAGCTTAACAGGGGTGCCTAGGGAAGTGCTGGGTTCGACATATAATCCCGGCACTAGTCCTTCCAGCATTTTATCTACGCTTTCTATTGGCCGGTCGGCTTGCAAATCCTTGGCGCTGATCGTATACACACTCCCAATCATCTCTTCGCGTAGTTTCGGTGCTTCGTAGGTGCTGCTGACAAATACTTCCTCAAGTTGTTGATCTAATGGAACCAGTTTGATCCGCTGAAATGCGGTATCCACCTTAATGTCGTAATTTTGATAGCCCAAGTAACGTATTCCAATTTCCTGGCCGCGATTTTCAGCTGCGGTCAGTATGCGATATCGTCCTAAACTATCAGTGCGATAGGTTTTGTTTTCTTTCCTAAGTATTAGCGTCGCTCCGGCCAATGGCAAGCCTTTTTTTGCATCTGTCACTACACCGTTGAGCAATATGGGCTTAGCTGCCTTGCTGACGGCAATAACGTTAGAGCGTTTGATTCGCTGAAAGCGCAGGTGATGTGTCGATGCTAGCCTAGACAAATACGTGTCTATGTTCTCTTTGGCCGTGGGAAGAGGAACACGGCGCTGCAGTCCGATGGAAGCGTCGTAGGAAAAATGTACGGCGTGCTGCTGGGTCAATAATTGAAAAGCAGTTTCCAAGGTTCCTTGCCCGGGCGTGCTTTGTGCGGAAACGGCCCCAGCGGATAGTAGGAAAATGGTGTTCAATAAGAAGGTTCGTCTTACTGTTTCTTTAATAAAGCACATACGTATCTTTTGCTATTTTTTTTGATGACAATTCTTTTGAAAAACAAATCGCGGCGAGTGCAGCCTCAACAGGCAGCTTCTCAAAATGCCCGGTATATCTCCATCGCGCATCGGGTTTGCGGAGGGAGAGGTGGATGCCATAATATTGCGTCATTTTCCGGGCGACTTCAGCGAAAGGAGCATTTTGAAAATGTAAAATACCTTCCGGAAAATTATTGATCTGTGTGGGCGCAAATTTATCGAGATGGATATTCGTAGTGGTGACATACCCCTGTTGCCCAGGATTGAGCAGAATTTGTTTTTTATTGTTGCGGTTGGTCAGTTTAATCTTTCCGGAAAACAAACTTACACGGGTGTTTTTTGAATCAACTTGCTCCACCAAAAATTGTGTCCCCAATACCGCCACTAAGGCATTATCTGTTTTTACTGCAAATGTGCGGCCTGCGTTTTTTGAAATATTAAAGTGTGCATCACCGTTCAGCAGAACACACATGGTATCCTTACTGAAATGTTTTGGATAATGTAGTGTACTTCCACCCATCAACGTAATCTGGCTTCCATCACTGAGGTTAACCTTGATCATTCTGCCATTTTTGGTAGCGACATGAAGCCATTCTTCAGTAGAGGTAGGATGTAAGGCGAGCGTAGGTTGAGTCGTGCCTTTAAGAAAAATCTGATGGAATGAAAATGCACCGATGAGTAGGATAGAAGCTGCAGCAATCCATCGCCATTTTCCTCCTAGCTGATGTGTTTTTGCAGTTGCTTTGCTTTCCAGCTTTGCAAATAGTTTATCTTTTTCAACTTGCAATTCCCCTTCGCTGATATGCACGTTTAGGGCATCCAACATCGTCCTTGCTTCAGTAACAAGATGTAATTTATCTGGATTTTCTGCAATCCATGTCGTCCAAAAATGAATTTCCGCTCGTTTTGCGTTTCCATTGTGATAAGACACAAAACTCTCATCGGTTACTAAATCAACGCTATCGTTGTAAATTTTTTTCATGTATATATGAGTGTAGAGGAGAGAAATCCAGTTTTTTACCGGATTATTTTTCATTTTTTTTCTTTAAAACCTTAATGGCTTCATAAACAAGGTTATAGATTGTTCGTTGACTATTTCCAGTTTCAGATGCAATTTGTTCATAAGACTTGTTTTGAAAAAACCTGAGATCAATCACCTGTCTTTGTTTCGGGGTGAGGGATTCCAAAGCTTGAATTAAACGGGTACTCGCTTCGCGAATGGATTCCTGTTGTATGAGGACCGTCTCGTGTGAAGGAGCATTGTCATTGGACCGATAATTTGTTATCGCCAATTTTTCATCCAATAACCGACGGTCATTCAGAATACGGCGCAACCATGTCATCAAATATGATTTGATATTATCGACAGGAGACAGGCGGTCACGTTTTTCCCATAATTCTAAAAATAGATGTTGTATACCATCTTTTACGGCTTCACGCGAATATCCTAGCATCATGCCATAGGCAAAAAGCTCTCTGTATACTAAGTCATATAAGGATTCAAAGGCCTCACTCGACCCTTTCAATGTAGCTATCCAATGTTGTCTCATGGTGTGAATGGCGCAAATCTACATTTTTATTTAGAATAATTACAAATAAGATTGATGTTTGGATCGCGCTTGAATGGATATATTAGCCTCTTGCTGTTGATATCACGTAGCTTAGATCAAACGTATTTCTCATTCTTCCCGTCGATTAAATTTTGACTATTGTTAAAAAGTTGCCGCAAAAGCCTTAAAGGTCAATAGCGTATGATTGGCGGTTGGTGCGTTCAAAGACGATTGCTAGTTAAGCAGGTTGAATGGTCGGTTCCGATGGTTCTTTTGAGATCGTTTGCGTAGAAAAAATAGTAGAATACATTCGTAAAAAGCTATTTTTAACTGGTAACCAATTTTTAAAAAGTAGCAGATAAACCTAAGGCGTCATTTCATAGCATGCTGGCTATAGAAATGAGCTTAAGAATTTAAATGAATATTTTATGCTCGAATTTTATGATAAGAATTGAAAATAAAACGATTGGAATGAGTTGCCTGATCGCTTATATGACCTTGACTAGCTGTTTATTGGCATTCGGACAGAATTACACTTCTGAGGTGTGGCGTCCGGATCTTGGAAATGGAAAATTTAAAAATCCTATTATCCATGCTGATTATTCCGATCCGGATGTGATCCGTGTAGGGAAAGATTATTATATGGTTTCCTCCAGTTTTCATCACAGTCCAGGCCTTCCTATTCTACATTCCAGAGATATGATCAACTGGACGATTGTAGGTCATGCGCTGCAGCGGCAAGTGCCCGAAGCGGTATTCCGTAGCGTGCAACATGGCGGAGGAGTATGGGCACCTTCAATTCGATACCACAATGGCGAGTTTTATATTTATTATCCCGATCCGGATTTTGGAATCTATCAGATAAAAACAAAGGATATCCGGGGAACATGGTCAGCACCAACGTTGGTTTTCCCAGGAAAGGGATTGATCGATCCATGCCCGTTTTGGGATGAAGATGGTCGTGCTTATTTAGCTTATGCCTATGCGGGGAGCCGTGCAGGCTTGAAAAGTGTTCTGGCAATAGCAACGATGAGCACTGACGGAATTCGTGTATTGGATCGCGGTACAATTGTTTATGATGGGCATGAATTGGACCCTACAATTGAGGGGCCCAAAGTATATAAGAGGAATGGATACTATTTTTTGTTTGCACCAGCGGGTGGGGTTTCCACGGGCTGGCAATTGGTTTTGCGTTCGAAAAATATTTATGGGCCCTATGAGCGTAAGGTGGTTATGGCGCAGAACAAGTCGGCAGTTAATGGTCCGCACCAGGGTGCTTGGGTAGATACTCCTTCTGGGGAGGACTGGTTTTTCCACTTTCAGGATAAAGAAGCCCTGGGACGTGTGGTGCATCTTCAGCCGATGGTCTGGAAAGAGAATTGGCCCATCATCGGCGAGGATAGCGATGGAAATGGCATAGGTACCCCCGTGACTACCTATAGGAAACCTAACGTCGGAAAGCAGGTCTCTGCTCCGGTCAATCCTCGGGAATCGGACGAGTTTGAGTCTCCTCATTTAGGATTGCAGTGGCAATGGCAGGCTAATCCGGATGGTACTTGGCTTATGCCATCACATGAGGGTAAGCTCCGGCTCTATAGCCAACAAGAGCCTCAAGGCAGTAAAAACCTAATGTCGGCGCCTTATATTATGACGCAAAAGTTTCCTGCAGAAAATTTCAATGCGACAGCAAAAATACGACTGCGTCCCAATGAGAAGGAACTTGGTGAAAAAGCAGGACTGGTGGTGGTCGGTGAAGATTATTCCCAGCTTTTTATACGTAAAGATAAAGGTCAATTTCAACTTTACTCTGGTCGTTGTTCAGGAGCCTATGCTGGTCATTCGGAAAATGTGCAGTCCGTTTCTTCTTTGCCGGATGACTTTGTGTATATCCGTGTAGTAGTCAAAGATGGAAATTCCTGTCAATGGTCATATAGTTTGGATGGCAAAAGATATATACCCGTGGGAGGTCAATTTCAGGCTAAGCCAGGGAAGTGGGTTGGTGCAGCATTAGGCCTCTATGCAAGTAGAGAAAAGCACAGCAATGATAGTGGTTATGCTGAAGTAGACTGGTTTAGAATAGAAAAATAAGGATGATGCTATCCTACTTTAGCCTTATTGACTATTTAGGGTAGTTGAAATTGTATGATAATATAATAAGCTCAGCAATAGGGTTTATGCTAAAAACACACTCATGAAGAGAAAAATAAATGTATTTAAGATGCTGCCTGTCGGCGTACTGTTGGGTATACTGTTCACCGTGCTAGGTGGGCGGGCTGCTCCTCCCGAATTGATTACAGTAGACCAACAGGGAAAGGGTGATTTTACAAGTATACAAGCTGCAGTAAATTCAGTTCGTGCTTTTCGCGGTGAACAGGCCGTTCGGATTTGGATCAGGAAAGGAATTTATCATGAAAAAATAGTGATCCCAACGTATATCGAAAATATTGAGCTTATAGGTGAGGATGCTATCGATACCAAGATTGTATTTAATGATTATGCGGGTAAGAAGGTTGACTGTCCAGATGAGCGAGGGGATCTTACGCTTGGGACATTCAGTAGTTATACCTTATTGGTTCGTGGGAGTAGGGTGCTCATCAAGGATTTAACGATCGAAAATGCAGCTGGTCCAGTGGGGCAGGCGGTGGCACTTCATCTGGAAGGTGACCAGATAGCATTGGTCAACTGCCGTCTTTTGGGTTTTCAGGATACTTTATATCTGGGTAAAAGCGGTGCAAGGAGCTATTTTTTCGATTGCAGTATCAGCGGAACAACAGATTTTATTTTCGGGCCGGGCATTGCATTTTTTCAGCAATGCCGGATTCTATCCCTGCGAAATTCGTATGTCACAGCTGCTGCTACACCTCAGGGGCAAAAGTACGGTTATGTCTTTGAGCAGTGTGATTTTGTCGCTGCAGATGCAGCTGTCGATAAAGTATTTCTCGGCAGACCATGGCGTCCCTACGCCAATACGGTGTTGGTAGATTGTACTTTGGGAGCTCATATTGTTCCTGAAGGGTGGAATGAATGGAAGGGTGATAGCTTGTTTCCAGATAAGCATAAAACCGTGTTTTACGCCGAATTGGGATCGAAAGGAGCCGGGGCATTGAATCTCTCCAAGCGTGTGGAATGGTCACATCAGCTTCCGGAAAAAAAACGGGATATATATAAGCTGGATCGTGTACTGGGCGATTGGAACGTTAAAAAGATGATCACGCCGTAGCTGTTGCACCAAAAAGGCGGTCGGTATGATAAAGCAAAAAAGCGGATTTTCTAGCTAGAAAATCCGCTTTTTTGCTTTGTGCTCCCACCTGGTGTATAATTTTGCCGTGATTTAGAGGTTTTTAAGCCTTTATTGCGAATCTATCGCGAAGGTTTTTTTAATCTTCGCCTCTTATTGTTCTATTAATGATCCTATTTTTTTCGGCTTCGAAGTTATGCTGGAGCATATTAAGATATTCGACCATATCTAACGAAGTGTTTATTTTTTTGGCGATATCTGTCAATGCCATAAATGTTGTGTGTTTTAACGCTTCGAACTCTGCTTTCTTTTCTAATTCTTCCATAATGTGTCCTTTAATGATTGCTTGTTCCAATATACTTTTGTATTATGGAAATCTTTAATACAGCTGTTTTAGTAATGGGCTTTCTGATAGGAGGCTTTATTATCAAGTTATTGAGAACTTATCAATCACAAATGAAAGTCCGTCATCGCTTGAACAATATTGAGTCTTTATCTAGATCAATTTATAATTTGCATGAAAGCGCCAAATATCAAGCAAGTGAAAAAATATTAGAACTGATTAAAAAAGAATGTGATCTAATCAGCTCTACTAAATAATTCTATTTGCTTTTCGGGTATGCTTTAGATTCTAATTGAGTAATTATTGAACATCCGTCGAATGTATATGGCTCATTTGATAAAACATTATAAAGAAATACTTCATTTTGATACTTTCCATATACATCTACATAGGTACATCTACATGAATTATCGTCTGCAAATGTAACAACCATCCTCAAATTGTTTGCTTTGTGATATACTATATCACCTGGATTAAATTTAGTTTCTGACATTTTGTTAAAATTTGGTTTATAATTCTTATTCACTTTTTTCAGGGACAAAAAATATTACAACGTGATTTCCATTATCCGGTTGCATACTCCCTAAAAAATATTGAGTAGAGTAAGCTGATACGACTGCACCAACTTTCAGTATTTTTCTTTTGTCATTACTTGGAACGCTAAACTCTATTCTGTCACCAGGAATGACCTTTATACTTTCATTGTATTGAAACATTTGATCACCAGTCTTGTTATAATAGGTTTTAAATAAAACAGGCTTTTTAGTTGGTAACAATACTATCTTTTCAAATTTTTTTCTAACTGTTAAGGAAAAGATTGGACTATCGGAATGGACTTCAAATTTCATTACTTCGCCCTCTTCTATAGTCGTATTATTTTGTTTTTTACAACCTATTAGTAATAGTATTGATATCGTTATTAACAGTGCTTTCTTCATAAATTATCTTTAAACGATGCTTAGGCCATACTTGGAAGTTTCCTGTTTTATTATTAGCAATACATCAGATAGATGCTTAGAAATTGCATCAAAATCCCCTTTTATATTTATCTGAATTGAAATTTCATTAGTTTGAATAGGGATGTCTGATACTAATAAAGGTGTATTATCGCTACTTTTTTTGTCTGATAATGGGTAAGACTTTTCTTCTAAATACATAGAAACGAAGTCTTTATTCAATTCTTTAGATAGTTCAATTAATTGGCTTATTGGGAAATCATCCCTTTCAAACAATGATTGTAAATTTCGTAAAGACATGTGCAATTTAGATGCAAGTTTTTTCTGAGTAATACCCGAAACTCGCCACTCTTGCTTAATTTTTTCTCCGAAAACTGAATTCATAATGCAAATAGACGTAAAATTATTTCATTAACAATCAATGATTTATACATTATTTATGTGTAAATGGTGTAAAAATAATGTATTAAAATTTTGAATTGATGTATTTGTAGTGCATATTTGTGTATTCAAAGTTCACTGATTAATTATGGATTCACAATACCAGATTACTACCAAAAAGCTTAACAAGGTTAGGTCTTTACTTCCTGTTGGATCGATTGAGACAATAGCTACTGAATTAGAATTAAATCTCAACACAGTACGTAATGTATTTTCCGGAAGAAATAAGAAGCATTGTCATTTGGTTTTATCTCACGCCCTTTTATTAATTGAAAAGGATAAAAAACAAAAAGAAGATTTGCTAACAAAAATTGATGAGCTATAGATTATGCTTAACCTAAACAAAATATCTCAGGTGTTGCCTGCTGGGCTTGAAGACAACGGTGTCGAGTTCTATGTGCACAATAATGATTTAAAATGCTTGCATAGAGGGCAAACTTTTGAGTGGGATAATATTCCAGAATGGATCCTTGAAGTTGTCGCCACGGACATGCTTCAAAATCAGGAAGCTCTAAACGCTTTAGTTGCTTGGGACCTTACTCAGCGCGATGAAATGCTTAAGCAATATATTATCTGCCGTTTTGGTGGGTTCGATTTGGAACCGGATATCGATGCTAACGGCAAAATAGATCACACAGAATATTTTGATTGTGGTAGACGTGGCAATTGTGTGCATGAAGGGAAGCTTTGCGCGACAATAAAAGTTGCAAACGGATTTTTGACCAAACAGGAAGTCAATGTTCTGCGATGCGTTGCTCAGGGAAAATTCAATAAAGAGATAGCTGATATTCTTTCGATTTCAGAAGATACAGTCAGCACTCATAATCAGAATATACAACGCAAGCTCGGAGTCGATAATAAACTCGAAATGGTATCATTCGCCATTCTCAAAAATATCAGATAACCAATCTTAAAATTATGGCAACAAAAAAAATGTGTAAAGACCTGGTCAAAGTGGGGCAGGGTTTTGAACTAGCAAACAAAATGTGGTCATCCTCTTTCCGGTTTAGCATGGATCGAAGTAATAAGTTACAGATCATCCGTAAGGGGGGGGCGCACATGTGCTACGTTACCGACGTTCGAGAAGATGGAATTGAATTGTCCCTATACGTTATGGGCAAGCAACTCACAAGCATTTTGTCTTACGATGAAATGATCTATGTCAAACCAATTAAATAATCAATATAAACTATGTTACAGATAAACGTAAACAGAGCGAATGGCCAAGGTGTCGTTTGCTTTCCAAAGGAAGCCCGGCTTCCAAAGAAAACGCTCAATATCGTACCGGTTGAATTAGCCGTAATTATTTGGGAACGTGAAGTTCGGTCATACATTTTGGATCGTATTCGCAAATGGGTGGTTAGCCGCCAAAATAACCTAAAAGCGTGCAAACGTCTTGACGGCCGTAGAGCTGCAGCAATTGACAAGTTGCTCCTAATGATCGCTAACAATATGGAAAGCTCACTGAAATCGGTTTGCGCCAAAGTTGTCCGCAATGCTGATTTAATATTGGCTTTGGCTCCAAATGAGCAAAGTAAGTTCTTTCCTCTTTTTAAGGAAACCATAGCACCAATAGTAGTTTGGTGTACTGAGTTTGCAGAAATCAATCAAGTAAAGTAATACTAATCAATAAAATCATGAGAATATCAAAAGACCTTGCTAAAGAAGTCGCTAAAAAATTGCTTCAAGGAAAACAAGATTTATTAGATGCAAAAAATTTGAAATTAAAAAATCTTGCATACGATCGTACTGTTTCGACTATCAGAGACGATATAAAGGAAGCATATAGTAAGTTCCCTAAATTTTTCAATACCTCGGATTTCGTCGCCATACTTTGTAAAGAAAATCATGACGATCCTGTTGAAATAAAATTGCCTAAGCCTGTGCCTTCGGAAGGCTATTGGAAAGTATATGTATATGTATATGTATCTAAAGAAGAATATAAAAGCTTTGAAGCTATGGCAGATGAAATTAAAGTTAAAGCGGATGAGATTTTTGATGCAAAAAAAATAATCTCGAATACAATTTTCGGACTTCGAACAGCTTTACAAGTTCAGAAGCATTTTCCCGAAGCCTACGAATTCCTACCAAAGGAATCATCGGGCAATACCTTACCAATGTTGAATCTTGATCATGTAAGGTCTTTAATCAAATAATCAAAATCATTTCATATTAAAATACAAATATCATGGCTACAACAAGTTTTAAAGGAATCGTTGAAAAAACTGAAATATCAAATTACGGAGAAGGTGATAAAGCAGGAAAAAGACAAACCATTGTTGTGATGGTTCCGGGATGGACCGACGCATATGGAGTAAAAAAAGGTGCTGACGAAAAATTTCAAATCGACCAATTCAATGACAACATTGAAAAAAATCCGATAAAAACAGCCGATATCGGTAGAAAGATCGACGTTGAGGTCTATTTAAAAGGCCGAGAATTTGATCGCAAAGATGGGGAAGGGAAGGCATATGCAGTAGGACTAAATATTAAGTCGTTTACGCTAGGTGATCGAGTGTATGATGCGCCAGTATTCGAGGAAGACGATTTGCCTTTTTAATCATGGCAATCTATGAATTAGCGGCGATGATGGTGGTAATCTTCATCGCTGCATGTAGAGAAATAAGAAAGTATAATGAACCTAAAAAATAGAAAAGATGACTAGGAAACAATTGGAACGCATTTGCTTATTCATGTTATTGTTTGAATCTGATACTCCTATTGAAGATTTGAACAAACAATTTGGGGTTGATCTATCTGAGAATAGCTCGCATGAGCAAGCTTTGACAGCTATTATAAAAGTTATGGGCGTTTTATTAAGTGGTGAACAAATAAAAGATCAGAATAATGACTAATACATATACTTTCAGTTTTTACCCTGGTCCCATAACTAAAAAGATTCCTAAGCGTGATATGGGCGTAAAGGAAGCGATGGATTTAATCGGTTCTGATACGTACAAAGATGCTATTATCAAATTGCGAGAATGTGATAATGAACCCCTTAGGAAAACATTGAAAACAGGGCTTCCATATTTCACTTTTTCCGGAACTTTTACAAAGCGTTTGACGGATTCCCTTAAGAAGCATTCGGGATTGTTGGTATTAGATTTTGATGACTTGGATATCGATCGGCTTGATGAATACAAAGAGCAATTTAAGTCGATTGAGTGGGTTTTGGCAGTATGGATTTCACCATCTGGAAACGGCCTTAAAGTACTTGTCAAAATAGAGCCTCATTATCACAGGGATACCTTTTTATGGTTAAAAGATTTTTTCGCTGGTAACTTTCTTTTGGATGTGGACGACAGTGGTAAAGATGTGGCTCGGGCTTGCTTTGTGTCTTGGGATCCTGACTTTTATTTCAATCCAAATTCAAAAGAACTCAATGCTGAGGAACTCGGTATTAATAAGGAGCCTTTTGAATTGGTTCAGGAAAAATCTGTTAGGGTTATAGCGGAAGAAGATAGTCTGGTTGAAAAAGCGAAGCTAAGCTACAAGCTGCAAAAGGATTTAAAGAAAGCCGAACACATCGTAAAGCAAATCGTTGAAAGAAAAATAGATATTACCAACGATGAATATGATTTGCGGATGGAGATAGGTTTTGCACTCGCAACGCTTGGTGAGGAGGCAAGGGAACTATATAAATGTGTGGTTCAATTTAACGATCACGACGAAGATGATGATGCTAAATTTAATGATGCACTAAAGAATGGTAAGTTTAAGACTCCAGCAAAGTTTTTTAAGTTAGCTAAAGAAGCAGGCTTGGATATTAAGCTACCTCAATCCATACAAGAAGCAATACGTAAATCCGAAGTTAAACAGTCCATCGGTGACGAAGATCAGGCTAATGATTATTTAAAATATGGAATCTACCTAAAGAAATCCGAAGGTGTTTATTATTCGCTTGATATGAAACAAATGCCTAGGGTTGTTTCCAATTTCAAATTAAAGATTCTTTTCCATGTCAATACGTCTGATGCTGAAGCATACCGACTAATCATGATTAAGAATATCCATGGTTTAGAACGTGTGATCAATATAAATACCGATGATTTTGTTTCTGCAGGATCATTTAAAAAAGTAATTGCAAGACAAGGTAATTTTCTTTGGATGGGAGTTGATGCAGATTTGGTCAGGCTGCAGGATATGCTACAGCGAGAAGAATCACCCACTACAATGGTTAAGAATCTAGGTTTCAATAAAAGGGGCAATTTCTTCGCTTTTGCCAACGGAATTTATGATTGGAATGAAAAGAAATTTTTGAGTACGGATAAGTATGGTATTGTTTCAACTAAAAATTTGCAGGGCGAACCTATTAACTATTTCATACCAGCATTATCAAACATCTTCGCCGATAAAGATGATATGTACTCAAATGATAAAAAGTTCCGGCTAATTATCGGTAATGCAAAATGGAAGGAATGGTCAGATTTGTTTTGCAAAGTTTATGGCGTAAATGGGCGCATTACTATCGCTTATTATATATGCGCGGTCTTTACTGATATCATATTTAAATCGATGGGCGATCGTGCTCCAATATTGTTTGCCTATGGAAAAAAAGGATCGGGAAAAGGTACAATGATCCAGTCAATAATGAAAATGTTTGGTGAAAAACAGGACCCCGTTATGATGGGCGGTACTTCAACTGCAGTCGGATTAATGCGTAAAATCGCTCAATTTTCTAATGGTATGTTTTGGTTGGATGAATACAAAAACATACTTCCAATGAAGATTATTGAATCTTTAAAAAATATCTATGACCGTATAGGATACACACGCGGTCAAAAAGATAATTCATTCCAAACTGAAAGTACGCCTATAAAATCTTCCGGAATAGTTTCAGGGCAGGACATGCCAACTATTGAAACTGCTTTGTTCTCTCGCGTTATTCTGTTGACGTTTGTAGAAACAGTTCGTACAGAAGAAGCTAGGGAGTTACATAGAAAGTTGGTCAAAATGGAAAACGAAGGTTTATCACATTTGACTATCGGTCTATTTGCTTACAGAGATTTGGTGCTGGATAAGTTCCAAGAAAGCTACGAAGAAGAAATTCGGACTTTCTCCAAGTTTGTAGATAATGAGAAGATAGAGGAAAGGATGCTATTAAACTATACGATGTTAGTAACGATCGTTGGTCTTTTGATTGATCAGATCAGTTTTCCATTTACACTTGAAGAATTTCGCTCACAATGTAAAGAGTTGCTCTTATCACAAGCCCAAGTACTTCAAGGAAGCGATGATACTTCAAAATTCTGGCAAATAGTGGAGCAGCTTTTTTCGGAGGGTAGCATCATTGAAGACAAGCATTTTAAACTGGAAAATGGAGAGATTAATCTACGTATTCAGAACGTGTACCAAATGTATGCTGAAGCAATGCACAGGCGGCGCGATCCGAATTTGCTAGATAAGGCCACATTAGATAATTATCTCCAGTCTGATGCTGCCTATCTAGGTCGCAAAAAATCTAAATATGGCGGTCAATATACTTGGGGAATGACGTTTAGGTATAATGATTTAAAAGTGGATCTTATCCGAGGTGCTGATGAAGAGGATTTGCGTAAAAAAATGTTTGCGATGGGTATTCGTATGGACGATGATCCTATTAAAACAATTCCGGTCGTATCTAAACAAATGGATGCTTTTAATGATGGTTTTCCCGAGGCGGATAGAAAAGAGATAACGATATGAAAAAGTATGCAAAATTTGGTTCCGTCAAGTTCAGGGTGAAAAATAAGGACGGTATTCCTGGTGTTGTAAAATCAATTTCTAGGCTAGACAAGCTAACGACAAAGAATGCTAACCGATCATTAAAAAAAGCGATAAGACAGATATCAAAAATTCAACTTAAACATAATGAAGACATTTAAACCAATTTTATTTAGTACACCTATGGTATGTGCTTTGATTGAAAATAGAAAGAATCAGACTAGACGGTTAATTAGGGGCATTCAGAATGATGATGATGCTTTTAAAACAATAATGACCAAACGAAGATTGTGGGATTCGACTAAAGAAATTGCACCGGGGCCAGTCGAAACAAATGCTGTTTTTATAAACAAAAATGGTGAAGAGTATAAGATTAAAAGCAAGTATCAGGTAGGTGATATCCTTTGGGTAAGAGAATCATTCGCAGAATTGAAAAACGGACATAACGAAGTTTTCAATGAATATAAAGCAAATGGTGTTTCTAATAATAGTGATTATGGAACATGGAGTTGGAAACCATCTATTCATATGCCCAAGGAGGCTGCTAGAATATTTTTAGAAGTTACACTTGTAAGGGTAGAACGATTACGCGATCTATTTAATATCGACGCGAGGGATGAAGGAGTTCAGTTCATTGAAGGTAATAATAGTCGTTTATACTACAACTATTTAACATTAGACTATGGGTGTAATGAACTATTCTCATTTATGACTCTATGGCAATCTATACATGGAATTGAATCTTGGGAAGAAAATCCCTGGGTATGGGTCTACGGCTTTAAGAAAATAGATAAACCAAGTAATTTTTGTTAGGTATGGAAACACTTTTTACAGATGTTATGATTGACATCGAAACATTAGATACGACACCATCATCGGTTATATTAAGTATTGGAGCTGTACCTTTCAATATTGGGGATGGTCAAGCTGGTAAGGAATATGTTTCAAAATGCAATGTTAGTATGCAAGTACGTGATGGACGTACAATAGGTTTAGAAACGCTAAAATGGTGGATTGAACAGGATGCAAATGTATTGTCAAATAGCCTTTCCGGTGGTGAATGGGTAACACGATCTATCGAACATTTAAACGATTTCATATCGGATAAATGTGTAGATGAAGTAAGATTGTGGTCCAATAGCCCATCATTTGATTTAATTATTCTAAAAAATGCAATAAAGAATCCATGGCCATTCCCTTTTTGGCAAGAAAGGGATGTAAGAACGTTCGTTGCTATCCGACCAGAGACGGCAAAAAGTTTTGCTAGAAAAGTAACGCACGAACCTGTAGATGATTGCTTAAGACAGATCGATATGGTCTGTGCAGTCTATTGGGATCTAAATGGAATAACAATATGATACCTCTTTTAGCTTTCGTGGCGGCATGGGTCGCCACGCAAATTGATTGTCGAATTAAAAACTTAAAATCATGATAGAACCTATGATTTATGCTGGTTTACCAGCTGAAAAACAAACTAAGATTTCTAAAAATAGTGATCTTGTTTTTGAAGTAATTCAAAAAACTATGGGATATAGTAAAGCCGATTTAATTGGAAAAGGAAGAAATACATTGCTCGTTGACTGTCGTATTTTCTTTTCATGGATTTTAAGGGAACGTCTTAAATGTACGTTAGTTCATATTGCCAAACAGCTAAAACGTGACCATACAACAATCATGTATTATTTTGAAGTTTTCGATATCAGGCTACAAAATGAACCCGTATTTCGTAGAAATTATGAGGCAGTATTGGCAGAGTTTGGAAGGAGGTTTTAAACTAAAGTCTAGAAAGTAATGATAACAGTAAACAGTCTTTCAGGTGGAAAAACATCCAGTTACATCGCTGCCAATTATCCGGCAGACCTTGATGTTTTTGCTTTATGCTGTATTGATGATCACAATGCAAATGCTCATTACAGACAGCGATATAAAGATGAAAAAATGATTCAGCGAGTTAATGATAAGCTTCAAAAGTATTGCTCTAATTGGCCTGAATTTATTGCTACATCTGAAGATCCACAGATACTCTGGACAATGTTCGATTTGGAACAAATGATTGGTAGGGAAATAATATGGGTTCGTGGTATGGGATGGGAACAGATGATGAGGTATAAGAAAGCCATTCCAAACATGAGTAAACGATTCTGTACTACAATAATGAAGATGCAAGCGATATTCGACCTGCTGTTGATATACTTTGAACTTCCTGTAAAAATGCGTATTGGCTATCGTTGGGATGAGATGGAGAGAGCTGAAAGATTTACAGAAACATGGAAGTATGCGCACGAATGCGAATTCAGGGAAAAATCAGAAACTTGGATTCATCGATGGAAAGAAATTGTGTGGCGTGTTGGTGAATTTCCTTTAGTGGATGATAAAGTAATCCATTATCATATCCAGCAGTTTTGGAAGGATAAAAATCTAGTATTTCCAGAAGATAGCAACTGTCTTAACTGTTTTTGGAAAGATCCACAGCAACTTCGAAAAAACTTCGAAAATCATTCACCAATCATGCATTGGGCGGCTATCCAAGAGGTTGTAATGCGAAGAAGCTTCAAAGATAAAATGACACTTTTAGAAGTTAAAAAATTAGGTATTCAATTAGATTTTATGTTTGGCACTGGTTCAGGATGCCAGGCAGGATTTTGTACAAATTAAAATATAAGCCATGAAAAAAGAGGATTACAGTTTTCAATGTTCAGGTGGACTAATTTTATTTATTGGTCATCTTGAAATAAAATCAGAAAGTCTATTCGGGTTATCTCCTGGCGATAGAGTAATCCGAGTTGGAGAAGAAAACAAAGGCTCTCTGACTTTAAATAGGTTCGATGATTTTAGACCATACATAACTTATGTTGGATCTCGTATTGAACATCATATCGGAAATTCTCCTGTAGAAATGATATTATTTCAATGCAGAGATGAAGACAAGCCGTATCAAATCGACAAATCAGATAATTTTTACATAGGATATATTGTTATAAGGTGCGAAGGTGAAATAGATTTAAAGACTTATGACCCTATAAGCAAAACTATGCGTATTTATCGCCCAAAATTTACAATTTATGACGAATCTGAGTTTAAGCCAATAGTAAATGGTAAAAGGAATAGCGCACAAACAAAATTATTTTAACCCCACCCCTATCATATAGGGGTATAAATAAACTAAATATGAAAAAGGTAATAATTGAGATAACAGATACAGGCTGGAAAAAGAAAGTCTTAATAAATGATAAAGAATTTATTGAGGATTGGAAACTAACTTATTTCGGTGCTAAAAATGAAGGACAAGACTTGGAAGAATGCGAAGAAATACCCGATGATCTTTTTGAGTCTCTCAGAAATAATGACCCTTACGAAATAGCGAGAGCTTTAAATAATATATAAATATGAAAAAATTAATAAAAAAAGCGATACAGGATGAAAATCCAACTGCTACAAAAATTAGTACTAAAACTTTGAAAAATGTAGCTGGTGAAAAGGAGAAATTCAGTTTATATCGCGCCGAATTATCGGATGGATATGTTGCAGCATTTGGTGTTCCCCATAAAGATTTTGGAGAAAGTAATATTTTAAATTTAGTAGAATCTAGGTTGTTAGCTAAATGGTTGATATAGATTTTAATACAATGTTAGCTAAAGCCAACTTTTAAAGTTGGCTTTTTTAGTACACCTTCAAAAACTTACCTTCGAAAGAATCTTCCGGTGCATCTAAAATTTGCTCAATAACTACCGTTGCAGATTCTCCGTCCAGAGATTCTAAAAATTTCCACAAATCGTTAATCTTTGCTGGGCTAAAAATTTGAGTGGCATCATCCACACAATTATTGGACTTTAAGATATTATAACCCTTCGTCTTTAAGTCCATCAAAATTTCCGTTGTCAATGGTACATTCATTTCTCAATATATTAATTTCATCCTCTATCAATTCGGGCCACCTTGAATAGGCTTCATAAATAATTCGTTCGCCTGCCTGTATTCCTACGTGCTTTGCTGCTCCTAAAGCCGAACGGCGAATATGCTCGGCAAATCCTAATGGCATTCCTTCCGATATTTTCTTTTTTGCTTTTGGGCGTTTTCGGCATATTTCCTCATATGTTTTATATAAATTATTTACATTCATCTAAAAACCGTTTTTAGCGTTGGACACATTGGACACGATGGACACGCAAGAATAATGAGCAACTACCATTCTTTATATAGTATTGATAATTATATACTTATCTTATTATATATATACTAATAAAGCTTATATAATACTATATTAAACGTGTCCAACCATGTCCAACGATGTCCAAAGGTAAATATTAAAAACTAAATAATTTAGTAAAATACTATATTTTTTAGTTTTTAATATTAATTTATTATATTTGAGGTAGTTAAAGCCAAAAGGAAAGCCATGTCAAATATTATCCAACTTACAGTAGAGCCGCATGTGGAAACTTACATTACTACAGCGTTTGGAAAGCAACTGGAGCTTTCCGATAATAATCAGATCACAGTATTGCTCAAAAATTTAATGGAGCCTTTTAGTAAGGTTGATCCAGGGAAAATGCGACCATCTAAAAAATACAGCTTAGGTGGTTTTATCAATATTTTCGTTTCCGATTATTTGCTCAAAAAACACGGTGGTTATATCTCGGATGAAAATATAAAATCGTTTTCAAAATCTGTCGATCTGATCATAAAGCAAAACATGTACAGTTGGTGTCATGCGCACAATCGTCCGGATGAATATGTAGATTATAACATCAAGCGCTTCCTTGATTTTTATGGTTTTTCGGAGGATGATTTGAGTTTTGATAATTGTAAGCGTTGGTATTACAGAGAACGTGAAAGAATGGCTAAAAGAAAAGGTGAAGTAAAGCAGGGGTTATTGACTATACCATTGCAGTTGTCGGTACTGGAGGTGAAGCAGGAAATGCAGATGGTGATGTTTTAAATGGAGATACTGTCTTTTTCTTAGTTGCTAAAGTCTCTACCAAAATGGCATTTAAAAGCAAAGGTTCTAATTGTTACATTAGAACCTTTGGAAATTAAGAACTATTTCTTAATTTTGAGTCTGTTAAAGACAGTTGTCGATATCTTTGTCAAGAGCAAAACAACCGTCAAAACATCAATTATGGGTTTTAAATCCATTTGTTATTGATTTAAGATAAAACCATAGAAAGAAGCCCCTTATTGAGAGTAAGTGGCTTTTTTCGTTAACTACTCCAAAGTGATTTTACAAAATGCTATTTTTCTCATCTTGTATCTTTCACTTACTTCTTCAAAAATACGAATAAATATTTTATGTTTTTTTCAAAATGGATTGCAAAGGCCTTATTTGCAATATTCCATGAAGTTTTCATATAGATATTTCATCGTATTATTTATACTGTTTCTTACCATAGTACAAGGTTATATAAATTTTAAAAACTTTACTAGGTACATTGAAATAAATAGTGTAAGAAAACATTTTCTATTGCCAATAATAGATATTTGGACATACTTGGACACGATTTTCACCCCGTTGGACATAATTTCTAAAAACATAAGTGCCTTAACGTAACAGTAAAGGCACTTTTTATTTTTTATGTCCAAATGTCCAGTATGTCCAACGCAAAAGGACACTAATTGGTGTCACTTGAAAAAATATAAAAACATAGTCCTTTCCTAGATTCCCATTCATGCATCCCTTTGCAGTATGAAATTGCATAGCGGTGAAAATATTGGTGGTGTAGCTCGTTTCGAGTTTTGCCATATCGATGACCTGATCTCGGTCAATCCTTTACAGTTTAAAAATGGAAAGTATTGGGAAGTTATTGCCCATCTTCCGCAATCTGGTCAATTCAAAGATGACGAAAATGAAACTGATCAAGGTATTACCTACACATATGCCGGTACTTTCAAACGGCATTTCCCATCAAAAAAAGACGAAACTCTATTTGCTCGCTTTATCGGCCAGTGCTCCATTATTCGGGTAACTGATTTGAACGGTATAAAAACAATCATTGGCACCCTCGATACTCCAGTATTGGTGTCACGGTCGGGTGATCGCGGTGCTAAACCTTCGGATATGGCCGGCAATGAATTTAAATACTCGGTCACACAGATTGTAAGGGCGCTTTAGTGTCCTTTCGCACGCATGTATCTAAATGGATATTTGGGTTCTTAAAGTTTGGTTTTAGCAAATAGAATATGAAACAAAGATATTTCCAGGTATTAGCTTCCGGTACAACTGGAGTAGGTAAACTTAAAATATACGGTGACATCGGACCTTATTGGGGTGATGTTAATGCAGCCGATTTTTTAGCTGTATTTAATGCACTGGAAAGTACGTGTTCGCGAATAGATATTCATGTCAATAGTCCAGGAGGTTCAGTGTGGGAAGGTTTGCCGATTGCCAACGCTATAAAGTCATCACCTCTTTACGATCATATTCATCTTTATGGTGATGGTATTGAGTTTTCAATGGCAGCAATCCTAATGGCAGCTGCAAAAAAAGGGAATGCGCACGTTGCAAAAGGTTCCTTACTGATGTTTCACAGTGCTTCTGTTTACGGGTACGGTAACTCGAAATCTTTAAAGAAAACAGCAGAAGACCTCGAAAAATACGATGATATCTTAGCCAGTTTCTTAGTCGATCGTCTAGGGTTGACATTGGAACAAGTGAAAGCTAAATACTTTGATGGAGAAGATCATTATTACACTCCTGCGGAAGCTTTGGCGGAGGGATTGATCGATGTTATTGAAGATTACGAAGCGGAAGAAACTCCCGAAAATGTTAAAAATATGTCTTACGGTCAAGTTGCAGCTTGGTTTCAAGGTAAGATAAACAATAGCGAAACTAATAATTCAGAAAATCAAAATAATATGTTTAATAAGTACTCAAAATTATCGGAATTGGCCAAAGTGGCTGTGAATGATAGAACGAATGAATTGTTCGACGCTGTTAACGAGCAGATTCAGAAAGCAGGTGTTGACGGAGTAACTGTTGTGTCGGATTCCTATTTGGAAGGTTTGGAAAATGCGTCCACCGAAAATACTGGTTTAAAAACTAAGGTTACTGACCTTGAAAATTCGGTCACTCAAAAAGATGCGCGTATTGCTGAACTTGAAAAGCAAGTGAAAGACCTGGGGTCTAAACCTGCTGAGCCGCCATTTGTTCCGGTTACGGATAAAAACGATACTCCGGACGGGGGTAAAAAGGAGGAGGTTGAGGACTTCACGACCGATTACGATCGTGAGGCGATGAAATTATTTGGTAAATAATCGTGTATAATATAAAAATGGGAAAATTGTTTAAAGGTTTTGTGGCTGTACTAGGTATGGTCCTATTTTTTGCCTTCGGTGCATTTGTTGCAGATGCTGCTGGATTTGGTGAATATTCTGTACATACGGGCGTGGCATTTACAGCAATGGCGATGGTGCCTATGGACCTCAGGGGTACATTGGCCAGTACGCCTAACGTAGCCGCATTAGCTGGCTATGCAGGTAAGTATGAAAAGAAAATTTTTAGTGCGCTTCGAAATGCATTGGATATTTTGAAAGATACTACCGTCATTCCTGGAATTAAGAATAAGCTCAATTTGACTAAACTGGAGGTTGCTGAAGGTGTGAGAGCTTATCGGGAAGATTTTGATGCAGGGGATAATGATTTAAAATATACACCTCGTGTAATTGAAACTGAATTGTTGAAAAGAGATTTACGGATCAATCCTTTGAAATATCGTCCTACTTGGATGTCGGAGGTGATGAAGCCGGGAGTTAACCCTCAGGATCTTCCTTTTGCACAATTTGTTTTTGATTCCATCGCTAAGAAAGTTGCTAGTGAAATCAATGATAACGCTTATCTAGCGGTTAAAGGCGACGGTTCGACTGTAGCCAAATCTTTTGATGGCTTGGGGACCATTATCGCCAAAGAAATTACCGATGGAAATTTGGTTCCAGTAGCCACAGGTGTTCCTACGGCAAACAATGCAGTATCAATTGCTGAAACAATGATGAAGTCCATGCCAGTTGCTTATCGTAATAATGGGTTCGACATTCTTTGTTCGTATGCATATTGGGATTTGTACCAGGAAAACTACCGCGAACGCTTTGGAAAGGAATTGATGACCAATTCGGATGGTTTCTTCTTTATTGATTCTACCAAGAAAAAGGTAAAGTTAACGCCAGTTACCTGGATGAAGGACTCAATGCGTTTGATTGCTAGTCCTATTCAAAATATCATCACTGGAGTAGATGCAGTTGCAGACTTTGACCGTTTGCTTGCAGAAACTAAATTCGAGCTTCTGGAATTGCGTATGTTGTTCGCTCTTGGTTTCCAAATCCGTGATTTGGAAGCTATGAGAGTAAATGATCAAGCATAGTGTTAACCCGAGCCTACTCCGGTAGGCTCATATCATTTTTTTAAAATGGCAAATAAGAAAATTTTAGTAGTGTCTTTAATCGGGGCAAAGCATATCATCACCGAGGCTGATTTAAAGGCTAATCCTGATTTAGCCGATAAGGTAAAAGTTGGTGATGAGGTTGAGTTGGGTCCTGATCCAAAATCAGAGAGCAAAATAACTCAAATGGAGGGTGATTTAAAAAAGATAACCACTCTTAAAAATGAATTGGGTGATCAGGTAAAATCACTTACAAACGAACTGAGCGATGTTCGTAAAAGGGCATCGGAATTACATAGTTCCAATGCTAATCTGCAAAAAGAATTGGATTGGGCAAACGAGAAATTGGAATCTTTTAGAAGTGAAAATACAGCGCCAGAAGTCAGTTCAAAAGTGAAAGTAAACCACGCAGTAGTTCTAAATGGTAAAACATATAGCAAGGAACAAATCAAAAACGATGCATCGATTCAAGAGGTGTTATTGGATTTGAAGTCCAGTGCTGTTACTGCCATTGAAGGTTAAATTTTAAAATTATTGAATTATGTCTTGTTTCGAAACTATTACAGATATGAAATTGAGCTATGCCGATGGATGTGAAAATCCTGCCGGTATATCTCGTAAAATCTATTGGATTCCTGAGTCCTATTTAGCGTCTATTGCGGCACCTGCAGCTGGTGGAACTACTGCAGCTTCCTTGGTAACTATTTCTGATCCACACGTCCTGAAAGCGGGTAAATCTCCAATTGAAATGATTTTGCTTTATGAAAAGTCAGGAGCAAATTCAACATTGGAGGGCGAAAAGAAATCCAAAATTTCCAAAGGCACTATTGAAGCCTTTATTCCATTTATCGGCGCTCAGAACGTTGGTACTGCTAAAATAGTTAAAAACCAAACTGGTATTTTACTATTCAAAGGTGCTGAAGGTGGTCCCGGATTTTGGCAGGCAGGTAATGAGGATATCATGGTTGACGTCGAAAATATCGATATGAACTTTGGTACTGGTCCAACTGGAGAGAAAGGTATCAAAGTAACATTTGGATGGTACGGAGCATCGCCTTTCTACCGTTACGATAGTGAACTTCCAGTACCTGCACCATAATGGCGAAACTGAATTGGCAGGTATCACCTGCAATCGTAGATCACTACGAGGTGGTGAATACGACTTCGCCAATTTTGGAATCTAAAATTGGGCGTGTTGATTTTCGTTATGTTTCCTTAGAGAAAGCAAACGAATTGTTCACTGCAGGTACCAGGTACTTGCAGAAAATAAAGCCTAAAAAGGCTCAAAGTTCGGATAAAGTAAGCCCTTCATTGTAGGGGCTTTTTTATGTAATACTGTTGTTATTGTCATCCTATTTTTAGATAATATCCCCATTTTCCCAATTAAAATAAATCTATATATGGTAAACAATGTGCTCATTCTTAAAACTGACAGTGATCAGTCGGTATCGTTATTGAAATCTGAAATGATCGATTTTTTCAATCATCTTGAAACTTTGGATATCCAAAGTATAGAAGACCTGATAATTGAATTGGAAGACATTATAGACGATATCGTAAAAACTTATGGCGACGAAAATCTAGCAAAGGGATTAAAAAAGAGAATTATGCTAATGAGAATGTTGGTGGACTTTTTTAGGACTGTTGAGATAAAATAGCCCTCCGGTTAAATAAAAAGTCTCTCACAACGTTTTTAAAAACAAATGCACAAGCATAGCCCGGAGGGTAAATCTTCCGCTATCTTGTGCTTTTTTGTTTAGTACGTTGTGAGAGGTGCAAATATATGTAAATTTTAGTCAATCATTTTTAAATTAGAAAATTCGATTCTTTCCAAATTTATTTTAAGTAACATTTTGTACTTATTCCCTATTACATCTGAAAAATAGAGCATGCCATCAAGATTCAAATCACTTCTAAATGTTGGTATCGCAATTTCAACCAAATCACTTGCTCCTTTGCGCGAATAATCGCCTTCGATCTTGAAATAGGATTTTAAGTTAACCTTACAAGAAATCTCGAATGTATCTCCAGGAACAAAAAGTCTTTTATTATCAAAATAAGATTGATCAAGTTCTTTTGTAATCTTATTAGACGTATCGATCAGTACAAAATCAGTCAGTTGTATTGCGTTTTTGTTTACTTCTATTAAGATATTGATTCTAGTATCTTCTCCATTAAAAGGTTCATCAGATCTACCTCCATATCCATCAGGTCCTCCGGGATAAAATGGGTATATTTTGCCATTGAACTCTGGTAGATGTTCGCCAACCTTTGATTTTCTCTCTATTTCAGCTGATAGTTGTTGGCTTTTTAAAGTCTTGTAGAGCAAGTATGCCGAAGCTAAAGCAATAAGCGCCTGCAATAGATCTACATAATCTGATAATTTCATTTTGGCTAGTAATTCACACATAAGATTAATAATTTATACAAATATATGTCCTTTCTCCGACACTTTCCCTTTCGCATTTTGCACCTATGGAAGTGCATAAATGGTTTGAAAATAAAGATTATTGGCAGGGTGTAGCATTATTCAATACGCTGTCGACAAATCAATTCTTAAAAGACTTATTCCAAAGCAAGTCTGAATATACTGTCAAAAAACTGGAGGATGAATTGCGAAAGTTTTCCAGTGATCCGCATGAAGCTGAGCAGGAGGTAGAAATAAAACCCTCGGTCAATCAGGTCGAACAAAAGAAATTCGATAACTCCCACCTTGTAAAAAAGCTTAAGTATGATCTGCAACAGGTATACCGTCAGATTGATTCGAACCGATTTGCGTTAGCGCGATGCAAGTCTGATAAAACCCGATTGGAATACGCCATTCAGATTTTAAAGCTAGTGGAACGTAAACGGATGATATTCGAAAAGATCGATCACTTTGAGGAACATGGTGAACTGCCTGAGATCGTTACTAAACAGACTGTATTTGCAACGCCTGAGTTGCAACGCTTGTATGTCCAGGTGAATAAAATGGAGAAGCGACTACAAAAGCCCGATGACAAATTAAGGAATAAAGCAAAATCTGAACAAAAGCTTCGGGAAAAGAAAGCACGTATTGCTCAACTGATCGCTGAGCGGAAAGGAGTGGAATTGTAATGGGTGAACTAAGACCAAAGCATATCAAAGGTGATACGATCATGGATCGTATTTTCAGAGCTTTTTTAGCGAATAAGATTGATTCTCTTTCGCCAACTGATCGAGGCGTTTATGAACGCATTCGAGAGGTGGATGCGCAGGTAAGAACAGGTTTTGTCCAAAAGATTACAAAGTTTGATTATGAGCTTCAATTGGAGGTGGAAGTACACAGGATAAACCGTCCTTATCAAAAATTAGAACTGGCGCACTGGATTATGGCTCGCTTCAAAGTGTCTCAGGCGCAGGCATACATTGATATTCAAATGTCGCAGCAGTTTTTTAAAACCTTTGAATCAAAAGAAGATAAAGACTATGCGCGCGGTATGCATATTTATTGGGGCGAAAGGATGATGATGGAAGCGCATGGTGCTGGGGACTTTCGGGCGGCATCTGCATTTTACAAGGAATTGAGCAAGGTAAAAGGGTTGCATGAAAAAGACCACGATATTCCAGACTATAAGGAATTCACGCCGATCAAGCCTGTAATCGAACCGGATGCGTCTAATTTAGGATTTGAGAAAATAGACAATCTAGATGCTGTAAAAGCTGACCTGTTGAAAGAATTAAAAGGTAAATCATCTTCTATCGATCGAATGTTGGAAGATGAAGCCGTGGACGTGGACTATGAAGATTTGGAAGATGGATAGGTATAGGGAAAAAGTCATGTACTTTAATAAACCTCAGCAGCGGTCTATTTTGACCATGTGCAAAGAGGAATTCGATGTTTGGGGGCGTGGTACCGGAAAAACGCAGGGACCATTGGCATATCGAACCATTCAAGCAGCTAATGCCATGCCTCGTGGCGCTACTGGTTTGGTAGGCTTGACGTATATGCAATTGCTTGATCGCACATTGCCGCCATTGATGAAGGCATGGGAAAACTTTGGCTACTACGAAGGGCTGCATTATTGGGTGCGTCGTCGTCCACCTAAAGAGTATAAAATACCTGATGCCATTTATCCTGTGTTACATCCGGAGCATACTATATTTTGGTGGAATGGTCATGCATTCCATCTGATCTCACAGGACCGTCCTGGTTCGGCCAACGGAAAAACAGTGGATGCTATTGCAGGTGATGAGGTTCGATTTCTCAACCATAAGCGGTATATGGATGATATCGCACCGATCAATCGGGGTAATCGTGAAATATTCGGTTCACGGCCTGAGCATCACATGGTCACCATGTGCACGGATATGCCAACCGATCCGAAAGCGAAATGGATCCTGGATAAGAAGGACTTAATGGACACGAAGAAGATTGCTCAAATCGTCAACTTCCAATTGGAAGTACAACGACTGGAACAGCAATTTTATTTGGCCGAAACCACTGAAAGTAAAAGGTACTACCGTCGCAAGCGTAATGAGTATGTCCGTGTGCTGAATGCCTTGCGCGCCAATACCGTATATTATTCTGAGGCATCGTCATTGGATAACCTGGAGATATTGGGCGTTGATACAATCAAGCAATGGCGTAGAGAAATGCTGTGGCCTGTATTTCGTGCGGCTATACTGAATGAGAATGTCATCGCGGTAACTAATGGCTTCTATCATCTACTGGATACGGATCACCATTCTTATTCCTTGTATGATTATTCTTACATCGAATCGATGGGCTTTTATCTTCCGGAGGGATTGGTTAAGGATTGCCGTAATGATGGTGACCTGATCAAGGGTATGCCCATTGATATCTCATTCGATTATAATTCATCGATCAAATCATTGGTTATCGGTCAAGAAACAGAACGGTTCTATCGCGTACTTAAGTCTATGTATGTAAAGCGTGAACAGGAAAAGGTGCTGGATGATCTCGTTGATGACTTCTGTAAATACTATAAGCATCACAACAATCATACGGTTAATTACTTCTACGACAATACAGCTAATGTGACGGATGCGACTAGACTGGAAACCTTATCGGATATGGTAACGGCTCGTTTAATAAAGAATGATTGGGCGGTTAATCGCTTTGATATCGGACAACAGCCTATGCATGAAACTCGGTTCAGGTTGTTTGAAGCAGTGTTCAAAGAGAATGATAGTAAGTTCAAGCCCGTACGTTTCAATCGTGAGAACTGTGATGCACTGCTCACTTCCATGCAACAGGTGCAGACACGGTCGGGAAAGAACGGTACCGAGAAGGATAAACGACCAGAGTCTAATAGTTCGGTCAAACAGGAGGAGGCGCCACACCTCAGTGATGCCTTTGATACGCTATACATCGGCAAGTTCAAGACACAATACGGCTACGTCGAGCAGGTCGGTGATCTCATCATCGGGTAGGTGGGGGAGGGGGGCACCCCCTCCTCAGATATCGTCAAATTTGCTCATTTTCCTTTCCTTTTTGGATAGTGCGTGGCGGGGTCGATTGTGCGGCAAAGCTGTTTTTGATTTCGGAGTTTCGAGTTAAACAGCTAAAAATTAAATTTTTAGCTGTTTTTCTACTGGAATGGTTTGCGTTACTTTTTCTTTCCCTTTCGGGTGGTGTCCTTTCGCGCCCGAGCAGGAAGCATGAATTTTGGGTATGCGTGAAAATGTAACTATTTCAATAAAAGACATGCTCAATACGATGATGATGCGAGGTCGTGACCGGGATTTGATCCCTTTCTCCATATCCTTCGTTACCTGTGATCAAAAGAAACATCAAGGGGGTAAACTGATCCACTTTGATTCGGCTGTTTTTGTCGGAGGTCCATCTAGGAAGGACAAGGCAAGAAACCCAAATCACTATGAGAATCATACGCGTAACATTCGGCATTTAAATAGTGATCGTCTGGTCAAAATTCATTCGCATTTGGTTTTAAAATTTAATGGTATGGAGGTGGTGCAATAATGAATGAGCCTAATTACATAAGTCCAAATTTGGCGTTGGTTGGTGGTGGCACGCTAATCGTAGATATTGGTGAGGTATTGAATATCGGTGAGCTGAAAGTTAAACCAGTTGACCCAAAAATAAAGGATTCCAATGCAGGTAGTGATATCGCTATGTGGGGCGAGGACAATAATTTTCCTCAGCAGGTGATTGAAATGGCTGAACTGTCGACTGAAATTCCGACGATGTTGGATTGGAAAGCTCGTCTGTTAATCGGTAAGGGCGTTGTAGCAATGGAACGTTATTTTGATACGGAAAAAAAGAAATACCTGTATCGCGATATCCAAGACGATGATATCGATATGTTTCTAACCGACACGACAACCAAACGATATTTTTATGAAGCCGCCACAGATTTTGTTTGGTTCGCCAATATTTTTCCTGAACTGATTAAGTCAAAAGATGGTAACAGCATAGCTTACATTGGTACGCAAGATGCCTCATTTTGCCGCTGGCAAAAGATGGATGACAAAGGTAAAGTCAAATATTGTTATGTCAATGCCAATTTTCCCGATGCAAAAGCGTCTGATAAAGAAACCACAAAGATTGATGTCATCGATCCGTATGATTTTACAAAAGTTGAAACTGCAAAAAGTTCAAATGTACCTCGCTACATCTATCCAGTTTCATCGCCTTCACCTGGAAAAATCTATTACCAACTTGCACATTGGAACGGTTTCATTACCTCTACCTGGGCGGAGATATCCCGTATGGTTCCTAAGGGAAAGACGACCATGATGAAGCAAGTTTTATCTGCTTTGTACATTCTACAAATACCTTTTTCTTATTGGCCATCGGCATACAAAGATTGGGCTAAGCTCACGCCTGAGGACCAAATGGAAATAAAGAAATCAAAAGTTAAAGAAATCAATGAAAAATTGACTGGAATAGAAGCTTCCGGCCGAACTATTCTTATGGAAATCGGCTTTGATCCGCAAACAGGTAAGGAGATACCAGGGTGGAATATAATACCAGTGGAAAGGGCACTAAAAGGCGGCGAAAACTTGGAAGATAGCCGCGAAGCATCACAGCATCTTATGCGCTCGTTGGATTTGGATCCGACTTTGGTCGGGGATAGCCCGGGTAAAAATATGGGTTCGGGTAGTGGATCGGATAAGCGTGTAGCTTTTAATGCGAAGGTCGCTTTGCTCAATCCTCATCGTGAGCTGTTGTTGGAGCCGCTTTATTTCATTGCTGAATACAACGGTTGGAAAGCAAAATATCCGCGCTTAGAATTCAAATTTATAGAGGTTGAGTTGGAAACGCTCGACAAAGGCAAAACGAGTAAAGAGGTTATAAATTAAGCTATACATGAAATACTTTTCAGAAAATACATCCATATTCCCTCAGCAATTAAAAGGTGCAGTCGGTGCAGTTGATCCAGCTTTTTCACCATTAACATTGAAATCTTATATCGAAAGCGCGGAGAATCAGGTTATAATGGTTATTGGCTTAGCTACTGCAGATAAAGTTTTAGCAGATGAAGGGACGTTGACTATTATGCGTCGAATCGTCGCCAATTGGGCGTTGGAAGTGTACGCGAATAGTGGCGTGCTAAGAATCGGCGATGCTGGTTTGCATGTAGAGGTTGGCTCAAAACGATCTGTTGCGAGCGATAAGAAGATTTTGGCGTTCAAACGGGATTGTCAGGAATTGGGCTGTATGGCACTCGAGGAATTGATCAATAATTTTGAAGTGCGCAGCGCAGAGTTTGGGGAATGGCGTTTGTCAGATGAGCGGAAGCAATATTTTGACACGCTGTTTCGCAGCTCCAATGAGTTTGGACCATTTGGCGGCATCCCGATTACAGCTTCATTGTACCGGAATATCAAAAGGCAAATCCAATTTGTTCAAGATGACTATCTACAACCTATTTTAGGGGATGTGCTGCTCGACAAACTTATCGGAATGAGCGTGGTATCGCTAAATGCGAGTGCTAATGACAAGCGACTCCAGCGCCTGGCTATGCGTGTAGTGGCACCAATGGCAGTGGCCGAGGCACTTGCTTACCGTGTAGTCGAATTGCGTAACGATGGTGTCTATCAAAAATCAATTAGCGGTAGCAATGATAACATCGAGGAACAATCTATTGCAGGTTCCAGAGCACTTAATGGACTCGGTATAAAACTGACTTCTGAATTTGAAGCGAATCGCGTGAAGCTGATCAAGTTTTTGACTGAGAATGCGGCCGATTTTCCGACGGCTCCGGTTTCTCAAAAATCTATTTATCCGGTTCAGCAAATGAATGATGACCCGACAAGTAATATCTATTTCGCTTGATGTCATTTCGGGCATGATTTATAATTAGTTGATTTGAACATGGAACAAAAATTTGGATGGATCGCAAAGGTATTTTCGGATGTAGTCGGCCTATTTGATACGAAGGGTAAAGCGGCCATTCAGGTGATTATGATCGCGGCAATAATCTACTTATATATCGAAAATCAAAATCTGAATGGACAGATTTCGAAGGAAATTAGACTATCGGGCAAAACGGAAGCGGAGATTTATAAAAAGCTATTGGAACGGTACGACCCGGCTTTCAGAGAAATAAAGGAGAAAGCCGATAGTAGTAATGCAATCGTTGATACGTTACGTGGGCAAATAAAACCACTGGTTCATAAACTGAGTGAAAAGCTTAAAAGCATGGAATGATGGGAAAAATTTTTATCTGTATGGTAATGCTCCTTTTTGTCGGGGCAAAACCTATCGAAGAAAAACCACTGGAAAAAACTTGGAGTTCGGAATTCCGAAAATTCCAGTCGGTCGGAGAATTGAAGAATGATTTAATACAACTGGATTCATTATGTGGAAAATTATCGGAATAATCGGAATAATCGGAATGATGACTTCGTGTAGCATCTTTCGGAATTCTAAAAAGCAATCGCATGTATCTGAGGTGAAGCAATCGGCTAAACTCGAATATGAATTGGTCGATACATCCAAAGTTATTGATGTGGTGCGCGAGTCGCTGGATGTCAAATTGCCGGAACGTTCTTATGCTATCAATGTGCCTATGGTGAATGGTAGCGCTCATGTGGTTAACTCATTGTATTCTTTGGTGCTGAAGTTGGATAGTTCTACAAATAACTTGACTGGCGTTTTCAGTTTGCCCGATACTTTGCTGAAAGGTGAACGCACATCGCTGAAAGTTGAAAACAAGGGAATCACTGCAAAGAAAAAAGAGGAAACCAAATCCAGTGAAACCATAAAGGATAAAACCGAGGTGAAGTCGGTCTCATGGAAAACTATTGCCGGAGCTGTATTCGTCATTTTGGTTGTCATCGGAATAATTATCCTGGTCATTCGGTATTATCGGAAAAAGAAGATTTTATAGGCTATGGCTAAAAGTGTGATCGACGTTTATGTGAATGACAAGATTCACCGATTTACAGGCCCCAAAGACTGGAACTCTTTGAGTCGTCAGCAGCTGCTTTTGTGGTGTGGATTGGGACGGCAATACCTGGAAGTAGATCAGGTTTTGCAAATTGCAGCGTACAGTTTTTACGGCATTCCGAAATCAGTATTTCGACACTTTAAAGCTGGGGAAGATTTGGCGTTGGCTGATCAGATGAAATGGCTACTTGATAATAAATTGACCAATAATTTGATTGGACGGATACGGATCGGATGGAAAGTCTACTATGGGCCTGCCAATCGCTTATCGAATTTGACAATAGGGGAGTATAGACGTGCTGATCTTTTCCACCAAATGTATATCAAGACTGGAAAAAAAGATTATCTGTTGGGGCTTGCAGCGACATTGTTTCGGGAAAAAGGGGGGAATGCCGTTGATGATGTTCGTTGCGAATTGACGGAAAACGGGGTGTCAAATCGGGCTAAATTTTTCAAATGGGCATTGCATCCGACACTATTGAAAGCGATTCAATTATTCTATGAGGGTTGTAGAGCAGATATTGTACGCCGATTTCCAGTTGTTTTTCAAGCTCCGGAAGGGGAAGGTAAACCAACGGAAAGTATAAGCGATTTGGAAGATACGATACTTGCATATTCGGGCGGTAAATTGGGGAATTTTGAGGAAACGAATCGTAATAATGTCTATATCTTTTTTAGTCATTTAAAGCAAAAAATTGAAGAGTATAACCGTAATAAAAAATAGTTATGAATGAATATTTGCAAACTTTTGCGGTGGCAATTTCTTTTGCAGCCGGGGTATTTGTCGGAATGTTAGCGATAATTGGAGCATGGGTAATGTTCCGCTATTCAAAAAAAAATGAGTCCTGAGATAATTACAAACTATTTGGAACGTAAAGCGGCGGAATCTCCAGCTATTCTGCACGAGAAAGATTCGGCCAGCGGTCAGGCATTTTTTGTCATTGATGATCCCTATGACCTGAATGAGTTTGACAAAGCTTTGCGTTCGGTGGCAAAATCTCCGGCCATGCTTTTCGAATTGGCAGATGGTGTGATCGATGACCAGACGAATGCAAGTTACCTGAATACGGTCAATTGTTCGTTTATGGTGATCGATAAGAAGGGCGACTTTGAAAAGGTGCGTGAATGTCGAAATCGCTGCTATGCCATTGGTAAAGAAATCATCAAAGCAATTTTAAAAGATCAACGCGAAATGAATATTATTCCGGATAAAATGATCCAGGTACCACTTCGAACAAATTATTCTCCAGTGGGACCAATGGACGTGCGATGGTATGGTTATCAATTTACGTTGGAGTTTGTTGGACCTGATGGATTTTGCTCATGACACCGGATCAAGCACAATTACACGAGCGAATCCAGGTACGCGGAATAATTTCGGGATGGCTCAACTTGTTTATAACTAAACTGAGGCGCGAGCTTAGGTTAAAAAATATTTCTGCAACTGGAGCATTGGAAAGGGGCATTGTTGGTCAGATGCTACAGAATGGCGGCAATATAAGTGAGGTATTGACAAAGTTTGCGATGTATGGTCGTTTTGTTGACATGGGAGTAGGTAAAGGTGTCAAAGCATATGAACGGTATACAAACAATCAAAATCGCATAGGTGCTGAGAGGTATGGCGCTCGTGTGGATCACGAACCACGTAGGGCTAAGAAATGGCTGAATCGCCGAAAGATGGCCGAGGTGTACCGGCTAAGGGAGCTTTTGGCTGAAAAAATAGCGGGTCAACTGACCGCTGAAAATATGTTGGGTGTACTTACAGAAATGAATTTACACCCTTAGAATAACCAGCTTTTTAAGGCTGTTTTCATGTCCTTTCCTGCGCTAGTGGGAAAGGACATTTTTGTTTTATGGCTAGGTCTAGAACAGATACGGAAGCGGTAATCAGGCTGGTTATCGATGGGAAACAAGCTCAAACATCCGCAAAAGAATTACAGGATACGATGCGTCGTTTGCGCACGGAATTGAGCAACATGAGAAGGGAAGATAACCCTGCAGAATATCAAAGAAGGGTTGAGGAGTTGAGGCGTGTTCGTGAAGCTTGGGAAGCCGTACGTCACGAGATTAATGGTACCACTGATGCGACGCGAACATTTCGGGATAACATGAAAGATTTGGTCGCTGATGCGATTGGTGGTCTTTCTATTACTGGAATAGGGTATGCCATTGTAAATGGTACCAAAACCATTATTCAAAAGAATGCAGAGCTATCCGATTCCTATGCGCGTGTTCAGAAAACAACTGGATTAACTGAGGAAGCTGTTGACCGCTTGAATGATAAGTTTAAGAAAATGGATACTCGTACCGCCAATTCCGAATTATTGGGATTGGCCGAGGTTGCAGGTAAATTGGGTATATCGGCTGAGCGCGAAGTGGAGGGATTTGTAAGAGCCGCTGACAAAATCGGTGTGGCATTGGGTGAAGATTTGGGCGGTACCGAGGAGGCTATTAATTCCCTGGGGAAATTAACCGATATCTTTAAACTCAAAGATACATTCGGTATCGAATCTGCTTTGATCAAGGTCGGGTCTGCAATCAATACACTGGGCGCTTCCGGTACCGCTGCTGAAAGCGAGCTTGTTGATTTTGCTAATCGTTTGGCCGGTGTGGCCCCCGCTGCTAACATTTCTTTACCTGCAGTATTAGGTATTGCCTCCGCGCAGTCGGAACTTGGGCAGTCGATGGAATCGGCCAGTACAGCCATTGGCCAATTTATTATTGGCATGGGTACTGATATTCCGCGCTATGCAAAGGTGGCTGGAATGTCTGTAAAGGATTTCAGTTCCCTATTGAAAAGTGATGCGAATGAAGCATTACTACGGGTATTAGCAAACGCTAAAAGTGCAGGCGGAGGTTTGGAGGTGATGGCAAAGAATATGGGGGTGCTTGAGGTATCGGGATCCCGTGGCATTGCTGCCTTAAGTTCAATGGCTGAGAATATTGACCTTGTTCGAAAACGCCAGGACGAGGCTAAAGTTTCATTTGATGACGGAACAAGTGTATTGGATGAATTCAATACAATGAACAATACATTGGGTGCAAACCTGGATAAGTTGTCCAATCGTCTTTCCAACGCATGGCAAAAAACTGGTCTACGTAATTGGTTAACGGACATTACTGCCGCAATGCTTGATACCCGATCGGGTATCAATAAAGTTATTTCATCATCCCGAAAGCAAGATAAAGCATTTGAAGACAATCATAAATCTATAACAACCCTGACAGATAGATATGATACATTAAAAAGTAAGGTTACCCTAAACGCCGCGGAACAAAGTGAACTAAAGGAAATCATTCAGCAAATATCAAAAGTATTGCCTGAGAGTGTGACCGAGTGGAATGCCTATGGTGAAGCACTGGATATCAATCGTCAGAAAGTATATGAAATGTCAATTGCGGAGCAGGAATTATACAATATTAGACATAAAGGAGAAATAGAACAGCTAAACGGAATTTTTGAGGCACAAAAGCAATATTCTGAGGTAATGGCAAAGAATGCGAAAGATTCTCAAAATAGATTAAACAATTCAAAAGATGGTGGTTTTCTTTCTCTTTTTGGAATTGATAAAAAAGGAGTTTGGAAGGAAGAAATTACCGAATTTACCAATAGAAGTAAAGTTGCCAGTGATGATGCCTATCGTGCTATTTTAGAACTTCAAAAACGCGGACAAACCTTAACTGCAGAACAAGAAAAATACTTGTACGAAATAGAAAAATCTCGCGCCGTCATGCTGGATCCCGATTTGCCAGGAGCGAAGAAAACTACTGGAAAAACATTGGACAATACAAAGAAAACCAAGTCGGGAAAATCGGATGTCGAAAAACAAATCGATCAGGCTAATGAAATGTATAAAAAGCTTGTCAAAGCATCGGAAGATTTCGGGGCCACTCAGTTATTGGAATCCCTCTCTCAAAATGAAAAGGAGCTACAGGCAGAGCGCGATAAGTATCAAAAGCAAATTGATCAGTGGGAAGAATTTAAAGCGCAGAAAGGCGCTTCCAAACAGCAACAGGCGGAAGCGGACGGGCGTATTGCGCTACTGGAGGTGGAACGCGAATCGGCGGTTTCTGCATTAAAAGTTAAGCAGGCTACCGATACTAATCGGAAGATTGAGGAACTCAATACAAGTTTATCCAATAAATATGCCTCTGAACTACAGAAGGAACGCGATAATATCAACAAGTTTTACGATGAATTGGAGCGTGAAGCGGCGGAGGATGCTGCTGTTCTCGTAAAATTGAAAGAGGAGCGTGCTAAAGCCCTCGCTGATGCTACTGTACGGGAAGAAAACCGCATTAAAGACGAAACAAAACGGCTTCAAAATGAGACGGAAAATGCGACTTCCAATCGATATGGGAAAAGGCTTGAAAAAATTAGAATAGCCTATGCAACTGAGCTTGAGCAATTAAAAGCAAAGTTCGATGCCGAGCTATTGGAAACGGAAGCATTTGAACAGGCAAAAGCAGCGCTAAAAGCGAAGTATGATGCTCAAACGGCTAACGTCGAATTAGAAAAGCAAAAAGAGAAAAAAGGGGCTTTACTGGATATCGCTCAATCAACTGCAGATGCTATCTTCTCCATTACGGCTAACAACCGACAAGCGGAATTAGATGCTGTTCTCTCCAATCTCGACAAGCAACGAGAAAAAGAACTTTCCAATAAAAACCTAACTGAAAATCAGAAAAAGTCAATCAATGATAAGTATGATAAGCAGGTTAAAGCAGAGAAATTGAAAGCATGGAAAGCGGATCAAAAAGCTTCAATTATTCAATCGATCATCAACACGGCTTTGGCTGTCACAAAGGTTATTCCAAACCCATTTGCCATGGCAGCAGCCGCCGCGGCTGGTCTATTGCAAACAGGTGTGATTGCAGCTCAGAAACCTCCGCAATTTGCCAAAGGTGGATTTATTCCAGACGGACCATCGCATGCGCAGGGAGGATTAAATATTGTCGATCGCCGAAATAAGCTTATTGCTAACATAGAAGGTGGCGAACCTATCCTGTCACGCGATACCTATGCCAATAATAAGGATGTGGTGGATGCACTGATATATGCAAGCCAACGAAAAAATGGTGCGTCGATCGGTATAAATTCCGATGCCATCATTGCGGAGGAATCCAGTAGAAGGGGATCGAGCGGAAATATAGTGGTACCTCCACCTGTTGTAAATTATACTGCCGGTGAACAGATCAGTTATGAGCAATTTGCGAAGATTATGAAAGGCTATGTTGATGACCGGATTTCTAAAATTGAAGTGGTGCAAAATTATCACCTGACACAGGAGCATAATCAGAAGATCGTCAGTATCGAAAATAGTGTGGATTCTTAGTTTTTAGGTTGTTCGAAAGTGTCCTTTCCCTTTTATAGGCGGAAGGGCATTTTTGTATTATGGCAATTCAGATTACACGGCAACCGGATAATATCACATGGTCTCGAAATCCGATTTTATTCGAATTTTCTACCGACCAGGTAGTTCAGGATCCTGGTCGGCCACTAGTTTTTATACTGGACTTCTCACCCTGTGAAAATCAGTACTACGAGATTTTGGCAAGTCCTGAAGGTAATTATTATATCTATTTGGATTGGGAATTTCAGTTAACCATTAAAGGCTCTACACTTTATATTTCCTGTGAATACGGCAATCCAGTCGATAAGTATAGAATTCCACATCGAAAGGGGCCAGGGGAGACAAAAATAGAGTGGTTGGGAAGGGTAAGGCTAGCATTGTTGGAAGCGTATAATTTGGGCTCTTTATTCAATGTTGTTGTAGAAAATCAAACATTGGTTTTCACATCAAAAAAAAATGATAGCTCGTTGACGGTTAGTTTTTATTCTGATCATGCCGATCAGCCTGAACTAACAATCACTCAGACAGCTATTGATATCTTTTATACGCCGAACCTGAAATTATTTGTAGAACTCTTCTCTTTCGATCTCGAAGGGAATGAGCGGAGTGTGGTAGCGGCGGCACTTGCTCCGGATTTAACTGGCAAAGCTTTTTGGGATTTCTCTAAACCATTGAGTTCTTTTTTACTTGAAAACGGTACGGATAGGCCATTGCTATACGACGTGGCATTCGCAAAAGGAAAAGTGATTCGCTCTTACTTTCTCCAGGTAACCGAATTGTATGGGGAGCCGCAATTGGCTAGGGGATCTATTCGTTCACAGCGATTCGTTACCATTTACGGTGGATTACCTAAAAATCGCTTAGGAACCTCATTACTGAATTTTCTGACCAAAGAAAATAAGGTGAATTTTCTCACTACATCACGGGTAAAAAAAGTGACGCCTGATCAACCTCAGTGGATTTCGTGGTTTAATATCGGTGACAATTTAGCGGATGTGAACGTAAGCGTAGGACTTGAATACAATGATGGATCATATTATACCTTCATTGCTCATAAGTACGAATCTATTGGAAAATTTGAGAAAGTCATCATTCCGGTTGGATTGGATCAGATGGGGGCAAATTCATTGTACCCGAAGCTTTCAATCATGTCGTATCAAATTACACTGATTGCTGGCGGTAAAGAGGTGTCTGAGTCGATCACCTATCAAGTAGATAACCAATATCGCCCATACAAGCGTTTTTTTCTCTTTCAGAATTCTCTTGGAAGTTATGAGAGTTTCTACACGTATGGCAAAAAAACGAATACGTTGGACTTTGATAAGGATTCGGCACGTGTGATACAGGTGCGTGATTTCATGTTGGAAAATGGCGAAAATATCGATTTGGATATCACCGCTCAGGAAAAGGAGAAGATAAACACCGGCTTCAAGTCTAAGGCAGAAATAAAGGCTATGCGTGATTTTTATCTGAGCAAAGAGAAACTGACATACGTCGATGGACTTTGGTGGCCAATCAATCTGAGTTCATCCAATATCGACGAATTTCAGGATGGGAACGGCCTATTTGCTCAATCTTTCGAGATTTCGGGGCAGCATATACAGGAAATGTTTTATGAAAATTAATTGATATATGGACTATAAAGATGTGAATGAATTTGATATCACGGTAGTTCGTGGTAATACTGAGGACGTTGTTTTTTGGGGATGGGAGGTTGTCGATGAGGAAACTGGCGATATCGTTGATTTTAGTTTGACCGGAAAAGAAGTCCGTGTTCAGTTTAAGGAGGATTTGAACGATACTGAAATAGCGCTTGAACTCACAGCAGCAAATGGTGGGCTGACAATAGAACCAACCAAATTGACGATGAATTTTGGATTAAACACCGTCAACCTTAAAAAGGATGTATACTACTATGATATCCTGGTGATCGATGGTACCGAACGGACAACGTTCGTAAAAGGAAAATTAATATTAACCGGAATTGTAACTAAATAATAATGGCAAAATCATATAAAGTTACCGTATTCGCTGGTACCAAGGTGGTCGCGGATATGGCTCAGCAAGTAAAAAACTCGACTATCGATGCTTCATTAGAACTAAAACCCATTGCAGGTGGAGCAACAGAAGCTACGGCAGTACTGTTACCTATCCCGAATCCACTACCAACTAATTCTAATCGTAAGCGTACAAAGGCAATCGGCTGGTATAAAAATGCAACAGGGCCAGCTTGGGAGGCTCCAAAAGATTATGACAATACAAACTGGTGGAGTTTTGAAACGGGGTTGTGGAGTTTGGGAAGCAGTGTTCCTATGCCAAAACAACAAGGCGTTAATGCTATTAATCCAACAGGCAGTGGAATCCCTACGGAAAAAGCTACGGCCGAATATGTGGCCCCTATTGCTTACAAAGTTGATAATATAGGGAAAGAAATTATTCCATTTAATCCAAGTGCATCAGAGTTATTAGGTGATACAGCAAATACTCAATTTGGTGTAGGATATATTTTCAATGTTAAGAATCTAACATTTGATAAAGTTGAAGGATATATTTTGGGTAGTAATGCTAACGCTGACATTACTTTAACAGTCTATTTATTAGATAGTATTCCAAACGCTGGAACTAATTTAGTTTTGCAAAATCCTGTATTGACTCAGCAATTCAAAGCAGGTACAAGCTCTAATGCCATCAAAACAATTAACCTTAGTTCCAAAATAGAAACTGGATCGAAATATCCATTTATTACATTCAAAAATTTAATACCGGAAAATACTGTAACAGTACAGAGAAAAAGCAATCAGCCCGTTCCAAATGATAGCGTATATGCAATAGGAGTAGTGAATTCTGTGCAGGCAGCACCTGATAATTCATGGTCAGTTAACACATACACATTTAGATATACAGGTTTAAAATTATTTCAGAGCTCTAATGTGCTCACGAAAGAAAATTTGACCTCAACTTTACCTCCCATTGTATCTGCTATAAATGATAATCTAAAAACAGATAGTGGGCATTTTATCGAAGTACAGAAAGGTATTTACGGGTCAGATTCTGCAGTTTATTCTTTTAAGACAAATAAAGTAGATAATGGTAATTCTTATTTAGGTGTAGAATTTAAGTTTAATGAAGATATCAATACTATTGGCAGTGATAAACTGTTGTTTTCCTTAAAAAAAGGAGACGATTATGTGAATGTGACTATCGAACCAAAAAATGTTAGTAATTACGAACAGAAACAGATAAGTCTTCAACGCCCAAGTGATACAACGCCTGAATGGGATTTTCTTTCAAAATATCCAATGCCGTATTACAATACCCGTATTTTGGTAAAAACTAGCATATTGGGCGAAAAAAGTACTTTTTCTTTTCCTTTGCGTAACCCAAGGGACTATAAGCCCATTTGTGGAAAGGATGCGTTTATGTTGCAGTTTAAGCCGCATATAATTAGAAATGGAGGTAAAATATATGCTAACCAATCTATTTACCAATCAAATAAAAATTGGTTTATTTCAATTAATGATTCTCAGCTTAGCATTTATAATGATGATTTGGGAATTAATAAAGTATTTTTATTTTCTTCATACCCGTACACGGATCAACTTTTTGCTGCAATATTAAAAGAGACTCAAGTCGGTGCTCTAACTAATTTTGTGTTCAATACTTTAAATACTGGAGGTATTTCAAATTCTGCGTCGACAAACCATAAGAATACAGCTGCCTCAAATTCTTTGCTAAAGTGTACATTAAAATTAGTTGATAAATATCCCTATGATGGGGTCGGCAGTAATCAAACAAAAGTTGCGTATGATTCATGGCCATGCGTTATTCCTTACGCTATAGATGATTCATGGCATAGTATAGAATTTGCGACTAAATCAGGTAACTCAGGTCTTATGATCACTTTTGATGGTAAACCTATAAATGATGGTGTTTATGGTTATCTAAGAAATATGGCTAGTATGCTTTCAGATTCAAGTGTAATTCTTGGTGATAAGACAAACGGAGTTAACTGCACATTCAAAAACTTAGAATCCTATTACAATTCTTTAAATGGATATGAAGTTAGTTTTCACCATTACCTTTGGAATTTTATAGCTTCTAAGAAGAATCCCAGAATTGTTGGGATAATGTGGCATGATGTAATACCATCACCTGTTGTTGGTAGAAATACTTCATGGACTGATATACCTAAATCAATGAGATTGCCTTTTACAACAATTGTAAATCGTGGCGATTATAAAATAGAGCTTCTAAAGGGCATCGATTTTGAATCAGTAACTAGCGTTGGTAACGACCGATATCAAGCTATTTTAACAACTGGAGAAACAATTGAGGGAGTGGGAACGCTTACAGATGGAGCAGTAACGAAAATAACGGCTGATAAGCTGGTTGCGGGTGAATGGTCTACAGCAACATATACAAAAGAATGGGAGGGACTTATAAGCAGAGTGGGTGCAGACCTTTTGCATACAACTTCATTTCTAGATCAGGTATTTACAGATTTATCGGCAAGAGGTTATACAACTGTTACATATAAGCAGGTGAATGATTTCATACAAGGGAGAGGTGACCTACCTTCTCACAAATGCTTTGCACCACAATGGGATGATTTTACCATATACATGTTCACAATTCAAGACATTTTTAAAATTCTAAAAAAACACAATGTTACACTTTCTGTAGCTTGGGATTTGTCCTATCATAAAAATAGAAATACTGGTATAGTTGATGAGGGGGCTACGGACGTTTTAAGAGATATGATGTTCAGAGGGCATGAAGCCGTAATTCATAACCATTGGTCATACACTACTCAGTTTGTAAAATCAGTGTTAAGTGACGATGCTGAAAGAGCTATATTAGAATGTATAGACTTTGCAAGAAAGCATTTCATAAATGAGTTTATTTGGGATGAAAGCGCTAATTTATCTACGCCTAATTCAATGAAATTGATGGAATTATGCGGTATTGATTTGTGTATTTCTACTCAAAACTACAATACTACTAGAGCAACAAATAAAATGTATATATCTAGAGGATCATTAAATCCCAACATCGCTCCATCTTGGAATCCAATAGTGTAAGAAATTATAAAACCATGCACGTAAAAAACAATCGATTATACAACAGCGAGGGAACTCCAGTTGAGTTCCGTCAATCTCCAAATATTAGTTCGGGTAAAAAAGATATCCGCTTTATTGTCCTGCACTACGACGGAGCGAGCAATGAGACATCTGCAGTAAATTGGCTAACTCAGAAAGGCTCAAAAGTGAGCTGTGATCTTCATATCGCCAAATCGGGAAAAGTCGTTCAGATGGCAGATTTCAACAGGATTACGTGGCACGTCGGTGCGAGCAGATGGGGTGAATTGACCAATCTCAACCAATATGCCATCGGGATTGAGCAGCAAAATGTAGATGCGCGATCCGAATGGACGGAAGTCCAAATTCAAAAGTGCATTGAAGTATGTAAGGCCTTGGTTGCGGCTTATCCATCGATCACAGAAATATTGGCGCATTCGGAGGTAGCAACGCCTTTCGGACGGAAGGACGACCCAGGACCAAAGTTCCCGATGGAAAGGGTACGGCAGTCGGTATTCGGTGAATACACCATTGTTAAAAGAATTACGACAACAAATTTAAATGTCCGTGTTGGTCCAGGGACAAAGCACGAACTTATCAAAGAAATTCCGAAAGGAACTTATGTGGATGAATTGAGGCGGAGTGGTTTTTGGACGTATATCCAAATAGGTAGTTTGAAAGGTTGGGTTTCTAGTCAATATTTAAAATAATATGGCGGCTCCATTCGCAGTAATTACAGATAATGGTGTCGTACTGGACGTGGCACAGGATAGCAAACTGACGGTTAAATTCGTCAGTTCTGCTTTTAATGAAGATACTGTCATCAAAGGTTCTTATTCTTATCCGGTGGTTTTTCCATTTACCGAAAAGAACGACGCGGCCTTTTCTTATGGTCGATTTCTTGAAAACCGATTTGGCCGTAAAGCGATCGATGTGAATTTGTCATTTTTGGGAATGAGCTGGAAGCGTGGCCGAGTGGAATATGATGTTTCGAGCAAAGGATATGATGCGTTTATCGTCGTTGACAATTCCCTCGTAGCTGATTTTCTACGCGATGTGACCGTTCCGCAAGTTTTCACGGAAACTAAAAACGGGAAATTTGTAAGCCATAAGTCCATCCGGATTGATGCATCGGGATCCAGTGTGAAAGATCGTATTCGTACAATCAATGATTCAGTGGGTGGATATCCATTCTGCATGCCTACGTACATTAATCCCATGGCCACTGGCGAACTGCAAACCTTAAATGATGGGTCGGACGGTATCGACTTTGAAAAATCGGTGATCAATGATTTCTCCGATGGGTATGCTGTGAAAGATTTATCGCTATATGGTGCATCGTTCTACCTTACGTGGGTGATTAAAGAGGTTTGTGCATTTCTCGGATTTAAAGCGGTAGGCTCTTATCTGGACGATCCATTTGTAAAATCGATTATCATCGACAATACGGGGGTCAGACAGGGAAGCGATATCCTGGCTAGTGGTGCTATCAATCCGGCTCAGCACTTGCCAACGTTGTCGATTTCTGATTTTTTCAAAGCACTCAGAAATGATCATAAGGTCATTTTCTATTTTGATTCTCAGAATCAGATTGCGCATTTCGAAAAGTCGAATCTCATATTGTCACAGCCCAATCGGATGGATATCACCGATGCGCAGATAAAGGATAGCATCACCATAAAACGGCAACCGACTGGAGCATTCAAGCTGATGACGAAAACGGATGATTCCGACGAAATGTATAAAGTGCTTCCGTATGAGGGTAGCGTGATCATAGGTTATACCGAAAATTTTAAAGAGGCTCCTATGACCATCGGACGGCCTTTTATGTGGGCACTAAAGCTTTGGGATATTGACGGTGTAAGACTCCCACGGAAGTTGCAGACAGGTAATTGCTATGGTAATGCGCTGAATGCTAAAACAGCCTATAATGCGGATAATGAGTATGGCAAAAACTCATTTGCTTTCCGGTTACTTTCTTACAAAGGTTCTTTGTTGCTAGGTGGAACCGTCTATATTGCGGAGTCTACCTCGGACGATATCGGCAATCTGAACCGTACTTTTGATCATTCGTTGATGCTCGGTGGCGATAAGGGAGTGATCAATACATTTTCATTGCCCTGGTACTCGTTTTTCTGTATTTCGGAGCAGGTGGAGCTGCAGGCGAAATTGAATATCAATCAATTCATGGCAATCAATCCACTGCAGAAACTTTTCATCGCCGGGGAGAATAGAGCAAAGGTTGAATTGCTGATGGATGAAGTCACGTTTGAACCGTCGCGAAATAATGAAACGCTTTTCGCTAAAATAGTCGGATATCCTCACTATGACCTGAATGGTATTGCCTCGGGCTTCCGCGTGGTCGTGAATTCGCCTGAAACAATAACACCGGAAGGTAAACTTTACGCCAAAGTCTTATTGAAAAATAAGCCAGGTGGTGGTTCTTATCGTACCTATGCTGACTTATTCATTGAATTCTATCAAGATAGCCAAGTATCAATTCCGGCTCTTGTGGTAAATAATTTTAATATCCATATTGAGCGTGAAGTCAGGGATTTTTATGGTGATAACCAACCTCAGCCCGTACGGGAAAGAGGGCCTTATGGTGATGGTATCGTTTCCACCAATAACGTCCTGCTACTTAGTAACGTGGAACGCTATTGGTGGAAATATAACGGGAAGGATGCTGCAATGTACTACTACGTATCAGACAGTTCGCCATTACATGATAAATTTGAAGTAGTCGGACATTGGGTAATTTGGGAAGATGGGACTCAACATTCATATTAATGGACAGCATTGGACAGGATTTCGGCTATATGGACATTGCTTTGTTTTTGATAGTCAGGGCGATGTCCATTTGTCCAAAGTGTCCATCATTTATTTTTACTTTCCCTTTCAAAATTTAGTGTCCTTTGGGATTTTCGCTTTTGCCCGTAATATTGTACTATGAAATTTGAAAAGAAAGCAATCGAGCGAGTAGCAGCAAAGTATCAGGCGGTGAATGATTTAATTGCCCTGGGCGTACTGCAGGAACTGACAGATAAACCCAATATTTATTTGTTCAGGGCCTTTCTGCAAGGAAAGGATAAAACTTACTTGAAAAATTTCTGTAATAATCTTCTCTTAGTGTGGGCAGGAACTTTTAAACCTTCCAATTGGAAGAAAGTCGAATTGTGTGTATGGGATAAAGAAAGTGGTGATCTCATCTGCAAGTATGGTGAGGATATTGGTTTAGTCTTTTCATAATTTAGGTTTATAATTGGTTAGCGATTGCCCGACGCTGTGAAGTGTCGGGCTTTATTTTTTTGGGATCAGTGCATTGAAATTTTGAACCAGTGATTTTTTCTTTCTCGCAGCCATTTTTACATACAACTGAGTTGTTGCAATATTGGTATGGCCCATCAATTCTTTTAATGAAAACGGGTCGCCCCCTAGCTCAATATAAATGGTGCCGAACGTGTCGCGTGTGCTGTGATAGGTAAGATGTTTGTCAATCTGAGCACGCGCGGCAATGATTTTGAACGATTCATTGATAAAGTCATCCGAATAGGATTTAAATAAATAATCCGATGCATCTTTGACCAGGTCATAAGCATAATCATTTAGCGGCACTTTCATCAACTTACCAAAGCGTTCGCCTTTTTTCGGACGGAAAACTAAACGCCGATCTCGTATATTATCTTTTTTTAGTCGGTGGGTGTCGGAAATGCGCACGCCAGTTAAGCAGGAAAAAAGAATACGTTTCAAAATTTCGTGATGATCTGGTCGCAATAGGTTTTCTTCATACAACACCATCAAGGCTGTAACATCTTCCTGCTCCAAGGCTTCCCGATCTCCAGCCACAAAATTGAACTTGAAATCTTTGTACGGATTTTCTTTTAATATGCGTTTGTCCACGGCTCTATTGATGTACGTTTTGATATCCTTATGGTATGCGGATATGGTATTGTGCATCTTAGACTGGCTTTTATGATAGGCATCAAATTTTGAAATTTTGTCTTTTGTTATCTCAGCCATCGGTATATAGTCGGATCCCCAAAATTCGGTGAAGCGCTGTAAACTGGATTTGTGCTTCCGGTAGGTCTCATAGCTGATTTCTTTGGATTTATATCTATCCCGTATTTCCTCAGTCATGAACAGATGAAAATTGACATAGACTTTATTGTTTGTAATGCTGTCAATGATTTGGCTTAGCCGTATGGCGTAATCATCTACATAGGCCTTTGTGGTCAATTTGTTGATGATGGTCTTAATGTGGTTCAATCGGGCATTGTAAGCATCGACATCGGGGTCGCCGTTGTATCGGGGTAGGAGTAATTGATTTTTTGCGTCAAGCAGGTTTTTAGGCCATTTTATGGTCGTATTGAAATCGGTCTTTTTATCACCTTCCCAAAACCGGAAATAGACTGTTGATAATCCTTTTGCGCCAACACGCGAATCCATAGCGACATAATAGCGGATATTGATGTTTTCTTCCATAGCAAAATCTCCTTGCGAAGTGCGAAATTTTAAAGTTTTTGAATGATTTGGAAAAAAATACGTCGTAGGTAGTTGGTCAAATAAAAACGTATCGAATAATGCTGGCTTATTCCAAAGTTATTTTTTTGTATCTAATTGCGAAGGAGATTAAATGACCGTCGCGAAGTAGATTTTATTCTAAAAACCGCCTTTATTGTTATTTAAAGGCGGTTTTTTCGAATGTAAGTGCTCCCACCTGGGCTCGAACCAGGGACCAAAAGATTATGAGTCTTCTACTCTAACCGACTGAGCTATAGGAGCAGGTCTGTAATTTTGTCAATTTAAACAGCTGTTGTGCACTTTTGACGATGCAATTATCGATATTTGTATCGATATTTCAAAATAATTCGATGGAAAAAATTAAAAATATTGTTCTTGATTATGGGAATGTGATCTTTATGATCGACTTTGTGAATTTGAAAGATGCTTTTACTCAGTTAGGTATAGGGAATGTAGATGCTGTATTTGCACATCATGGTCAAAGTGCACTTTTTGATAATTTTGATAAAGGAAAAATTGATTCGGCTCAATTTCGGGATGGAATAAGAGAATTGGCGCAAAATTCGGCATTGGCGGACGACGAGATAGACGCTGCCTGGAATAGCCTGCTGATTGGTGTACCAAAAGGTAATCATGAAATTTTACTTCAGTTGAAAGATCGATATCGGACCTTCTTATTAAGCAATAACAATGCTATTCACTATGCCTATTGTATGAATGATATCCAGCAGAAATATGGCGTTGCAGACAATGAAGTTTTTTTTGAAAAGACCTATTACTCTCATTTGGTGGGAATGCGTAAACCTGATGCGGAGATTTTTGAGTTGGTTATGACAGAACAACAATTGGACCCTGCAGAAACTTTGTTCATCGATGATAGTCCGCAGCACTTGGCAACAGCTAATCAGTTGGGATGGCATACGGCATTGTGTACCAAAGAGAAACCCCTTCAGATTTTACTGGAAGAATTCAAATTGTTATAAAAAAACAATTTTGTTTCCCTTTTTAAAAATAATAGCTTACCTTTGTCCCACTTTAAATTTAAAAGCGGCGAAAGGAGGTATATATAACGCATGATTATCGTAAATGTAAAAGAAGGAGAATCTTTAGATAGAGCATTGAAACGTTTCAAAAAGAAATTCGAAAAAACTGGAGTTTTAAGAGAGTTGCGTTCACGTCAAGCTTACGAAAAGAGATCTGTAACTCGTCGCATTCAAGTGAAAAAAGCGATTTACAAACAATCTTTGAATCAAGATCTAGCTAACTAGTTGATTCGTTGATAATTTCAAAATATAAAGGGAAAAGCAATGCTTTTCCCTTTTTTTTGTGCTTTTAAGTTTGTAATTTAAGCCATATAGCAAGGGAAAAATGTTGGAAAAGGAGTTTATTCGGTTTTTGCAAATTGAAAAAAGATATTCAGAACACACAGTTGTCGCTTATAAGCATGAGCTGGATCTGTTTCATTCTTTTTTGGGTCGGGAAGGACTGATGGTGCAGGATATCGTGTACCGTGATTTGCGGCATTATTTTGCGCAAATGGTGGAATCTGGAAAGAATGCCAGCTCCGTAAACCGAAGCATGTCTGCATTGCGAACATATTTTAAATTTTTGCAACGTGAGGAATGTATTGCCAAAAATCCCATGACACTTATTAAAGCGTTAAAGACTCCTAAAAAATTACCGGTAGTTGTCGAAAAGGAAAAATTGGTGCGCTTATTGGATCAGATGGAGCAGGAGCAGGATGGATTTGAATCCTGCCGTGATTATATGGTGATGGAATTATTGTTTGGTACAGGCATCCGATTAGCGGAACTGTTGAAAATTAAAGAACAGGATATTGATTTTTTTAATAAAAACATTCTTATATTAGGTAAAAGGAACAAAGAACGCCTCGTTCCGATCAATAATCTTTTATTGAAAGAATTGAAAAACTATTTACAACAAAAAGCGACACAATTTGTTGATACTAATAATAGCTTACTGATCGTTACTAAAGAGGGGAAGCCGGCATACGCCAAGCTGATCTACGATATCGTACATCGGCAGTTGACACTGATTTCCACACAAGGTAAGCGAAGTCCTCATATTTTGAGGCATACGTTCGCAACAGCCCTATTGGATAATGGGGCAGATTTAAATGCAATTAAAGAGCTGCTGGGGCATGCAGGACTTGCGGCAACACAAGTATACACGCATAACTCAGCAGAACGATTGAAGTCAATTTATAAACAAGCTCATCCAAAAGCTTAAAAAAAGGAGGAAAAATGAACATTACTGTGCAATCTATTCGATTTACTGCTGATCAAAAGCTAATCGATTTTATTAAAAAGAAAACAGGAAAATTGGAGCAGTTTTTGGATTCCATTATTGGTGGCGAATGCTATCTGCGATTGGAAAATGTCGATGATGAGGCAAACAAAATTTCGGAAATTAAATTGAATATCCCAGGAAGTCAGCTATTTGCAAAGGGGCAGGCAAAAAGTTTTGAAGAGGCAACAGATATTGCCGTGGAATCTCTTCGTAGACAGATAAATAAGCATAAAACAAAAACAAAAAATACCGTAATTAATAGTCGTAATGACGTTCTTGTAGTGGAGGAAGAAGAGGAAGAAGAATACGATTAAAAACGATAAAATAAAGTTATTCATGTAAGAGGTCAGTATCAACTGGCCTCTTTTTTTATGGATAATGAAGGATTAAAAGGCTTATTTATATTAAATCAAAATAATCTACAGTTTTACTTGGATTGATTATAAATAATATTTATTTTTGATCGATTTAAATGATAAGCGAAATAAAAATGTCAGAATTGGTTTGTCCGTTAGCACAGGTGGAGGAAGTTTTTTCAACTACAACAGGTAAAGTCTATCAATGTAGCCGCAAAAATTGTTTCTGGTTGGAATATAATAAGGAGACTACTTCTTTCTCGGTATCTGATTTTTTAATGTTCAAAAAACGTATAGATGCCATTGATGTCGAACATATGCTTCATGACACTACCCGTTCGTCGGATTTCGAAATCATCATGCCCTTCCGTACGGAAAGATGCTTCATCTTAGCGGTAGAAGATGTGCTTCAGTTACGTGAATTATTAGACGGAGCTAAATTTATGATCGAGCTGAATAGCGTAATCAGAACGTGTCTTCAGGTTTCGCCATTTGCAGTTTTTGCGTAGTCAATACATCAGACGAATCGTATTAAGTCAATTTTTATTTTAAACAAGCAGTTCATACTGCTGTCCTTTCTCTTTTGTTGCCATAGACTATTTTCAACAATAATGTCTCCAATCGTTTTAATTGATCGCTTATCGAAAGTATTGATGAGCCGTATTTGTAATTGTATTGATTCTAAACAAGTTGTGCTCGCCTGGCCTAATTTAGACTGAATTCGTATTACATATTCTTGATACAAATTTTAAAGTTCTGCTGTATCTTTGTGATACAATCAGGTGAGGATGTGTTTCACCTGTGCATGTTTTAGAATTTAAACTTAAGGTAAATATGAAAGATTTATTGAAATTAAAATCTTCTTTGAAAGAAGAGATCGAAAATATATTGAATGCGCAAATTAAAGTTGAAGCTCACTCTTCTGCATTATATTTGGCTATGTCATCTTGGTGTGATGATCAAGGTTTGGAAAACGCTTCAGAATTTTTTGCAAAGCAATCCAACGAAGAGCGTGAACACATGTTGAAGCTTTTCAATTATATCAACAATCGCGGTGGACGTGCAATTTCTCCGGAGGTGATCGGTATTCCTCAAGATTTTGAGTCGTTCCGTGGCGTGTTTGAACAAACACTGGAGCAGGAAATGTTTGTTACTGAACAATTCAATAACATCGCTGATAGATGTGCGAAAGAAAAAGATTATGTTACTTTTAATTTTGTTCAATGGTTCTTGGCAGAGCAGGTGGAAGAAGAGTATGTAGCAAGACGCATTCTTGAATTATTCGATGTAATCGGTGAAGAAGGTACTGGCCGTTGGGAAATTGACAAACACCTTCTTAAAGTTAGTTTTCCAGGTGAATAGTAATTTTTAAAAATAGGTATAAAAAAGCGAGCTGTTTATCCGACAGCTCGTTTTTTTATATACAAAATCACAACTTTTTACGTTAATAGCTTAAGAATTCTTATATTGAATTGTATTATCGCAAAGTCTGTTTGATGGAACTAAGGGACGGGAATATTATCCGGTTAGTACTTTTTTTAGCTATAACGAACTTGTTTTTTTTACCTAAAAGCGCCTTAGGGCAGGTGTCAAAAAAAGAGGTGTATGGTATTGTTGTAGATACAGCAGGAAAACCGTTAAACGGTGTGAGTGTCCATCTGACAAGCTCTCGCGATACCTTGTTCTCATCAACGTCCAATACAGGTTATTTTCATTTCAGCCGTGTGCAAGGTAATGACATTCGTATCAGTTGTAGTCAGCTGGGCCTAAGTATATTGGAACGTAGCTATCCCTTGTACAATAGTACAACAGCGACATTGGATGTCGGAAAATTAACGATGTTCCCCCATGTATCCCTGCTGAAAGAGGTTGTTGTACTGAAATATAAACCTATCGTCTATAAGCAGGATACCGTTCAATTTAATCTGGATGCCTTCCAATTCGATCACCGCGCGCTGTTGGAGGAGGCTCTCAAAGCGTTGCCAAATGTTCAGGTTTCAAGGGATGGTTCTGTCTATGCCTTTGGCAAACCTATATCCTCCGTTAAGGTCGATGGAAAAAAATTCTTTGGCGGCGATGTGCTCACAGCAACACGCAATCTACCCGCAGATTTTGTAAAAAGTGTTCAGGTGATCGATTTTTATGGAGACGAGGCTACAGCAAAAGGAATTAAAAGTGCTGAATCGGAAAAGATCCTCAATATCGTCCTCAAAGATGATAAGAAGAAAATTACTTTTGGACAGGCCACATTGGGCGGTGGTTCGGCCGATCGTTATCTGGGTAGTGCTGGGCTGAACCGCTTTAATGATGGAAGAGAATATTCTATTATCACATCAGTAAACAATACCAACACAAACCTCTTTTCTTTTGGTTCCCCCAATGGTGGAGAGCGGGAGCGGGAAATGGGCGAACTTGCCGACTTTGCAGACCCTACAGATGGACTGAATAAAATCGGATCCGTAGGAGGCAGTTTTTCCAGTCCGCTTTCTAAAAATGTGACCGCCAGTGGTAAATATTCTTTTACGCAGCGGAATAATTACATCCAGGGAAATTCTTTGTTGCAGTCCATATACGGATATGGGAAAGGGGGGAATAATTTGATCAGCAATTCTGAAAACTACAGCATAAAATCGATTGATCGTACACACAAAATGGACTGGGACTTTGATATCAAGCTGTCTCCCAAAGATCAGCTTAAAATATCGCCCAAATTATCTTATACCAATGCTACAAGCAATACGTTGAAAGATAGGAGGATACAAAATAATTTGTTGAGTAGTACGGGTAACTATGATGCGGGCAGTAGCACGGAAAGTCCGGCGGCAGCTTTAGATCTTTTTTATGTCAGAAGTTTTACCAAACCGGGGCGGAAAGTGCTTTATACGTTGCATACTGACTTTAATTCGTTGGATAAAGACGAGGAAGTCCGCGACTTTAATAAAGCAATCGATAGTAGCTCAAATTTGCCCAGAATAACGGAGACGTATCTCAATCAAGGCGTCCGTTCCAGCAGTGAAAATAAAAATATCCAAAGTCGCCTGTCCCTGGTCGAACCCGTTGATTTAGGAGGGACTTTAGAAATCAATTACGATTTTGACTATACCAAGATTGATGCTAGACGTTCCACTTTTGACAACAACTTTGACAATGGACCTCTCTTGGTGGATTCGCTGAGTTTGAAGTACGACTATGCTTTTGCAAGCAATAAAGTCGGTATGGTTTATCGGCAAGATCTGAGTGACAAAGTGAAAGTGAGTTTCGGCTTTGCGGTTCAGCCTTCGGAGCTTACAGGAAGTTCAACAGACAAGCTGATAAAAACCTCTTATTCCAATGTGAACCTTGTACCTTCTGCCGGACTGAAATGGAAATTCAGCAAAGAGGAGGATCTTTCGATGGATTATTATGGGCGTAATAATCAACCGAGTTTCTATCAAATACAACCTGTGGTGGACAATACCAACACACAAAATATTGTGGTCGGAAATAAAGATCTAAAATCGGAATTTGCACATAGTTTTGTTTCAAAATACCGGAAATCAATGACACGCAGTGGTCAGTACTTTGAAGCTAGTCTTGCTCTTAATCTGGTGAATGATAAGATTGTTGCCAACCGTACAATTGATCCCAATTCGACCATACAAAAAACGACCTATCGCAACACAGAAGGATATTATGATGTTAAGAGTTATTATTTGTTTACAGCCTCGTTATTGTCCGATAACCTGCAGATGAGCTTGAACGGAAATGCCGATTATTATAACAATATCTCTTATGTAAACGATAAGAAGAGCTTTGGTGGACACTTCTTGTTTACTCAAGCGATTCAGTTTCGCTATACCTGGAGTGATATCTTCGAAGCCGAATTAAATGGTAACTATTCCTTGAACAGGGCGACATTTGATTGGCCTGTGCAAGATAATATCACCGTGCATTCGGGTATTGTTGGACTGGGATCTAAAGCATATTTGGGTACACATTTTACGATGGGACTTGAGCTTTCTCAAAAGTTTAACGCAGGATATTCAAGCTCGTGGAACAATATTAGCCCGACGATAATCAATGCGTATATGGAATATACTTTTGGACGGAATAACCTCGGTATGCTGCGTTTTCAGGGATTCGATTTAATGAACCAGAATACCGGGATTTCGCGTGTCGTCTTAGGAAATGACATTTTGGATGTCCGTAATAATCGACTGGCGCGTTATTTTATGCTTTCCCTTAATATAAGATTACAAAAATACCCTAAAAAATCATGATGAAAGCTGTTATTATTACTGCACCCGGTGGGCCGGAAGTTTTGCAAGTTAGCGATGAGGAAATGCCGCAGCCCGGACAATACGAAGTTTTAGTGGAAGTAAAAGCGGCAGGAGTCAATAGACCTGATGTGTTCCAACGTAAAGGGAGTTATCCTGCGCCAGCCGGAGTAAATCCTCGGATACCTGGCTTGGAGATTGCTGGTATTGTCGTTGAGAAAGGAAAGGATGTCACCGACTGGAATATCGGCGATCGCGTCTGTGCACTCGTAGCGGGCGGAGGCTATGCCACCTATGCCAAAGTCTATCAAGGGCATTGTTTGCCTATTCCAGATCATCTGGACTTTGCCGAGGCAGCCTCACTTCCAGAAACCGTTTTTACGGTATGGGACAATGTTTTCCGACGGGGGAAATTGCAGACAGGTGAGCACTTTTTGGTACATGGTGGTGCTGGTGGGATTGGTAGTACAGCAATTCAGCTCGCGTCCTTGTTTGGTGCGGAAGTATATACGACAGTCAGCTCACCCGAGAAAGCCAGTTTTTGCGCATCATTGGGAGCCGTCAAAACTATAAATTATAAAACAGAAGATTTCGAGCAGCTGCTCGAGGGGCTGGGCGTGGATGTTATTTTAGACAGCATTGGTGGCTCATATTTTGAGAAAAATATCCGTCTCTTGAACCCCGATGGCCGACTGGTGTATATTAACGCGATGGAAAACGCAAAAGTTGAATTGAATTTGCTGCAATTGATGCAAAAACGCATCCTTTTAACCGGAAGTACACTGCGTTCGCGAGACCGCGAATTTAAGCAAATACTACGTGACGAGATCTGGTCTCAGGTATGGCCCAAGCTCAGTGCTGGACATTTTAAACCCTCTATATACCAAGTGCTTCCTTTTGCTATGGCCCCTGAGGCTCATAGGCTGATGGAAGACTCAAGCTTATTGGGTAAGATCGTCTTAAGCTTTTGATCGCTGAAAGTTGAGGGGAGTAGTGCCGGTTACGGTTTTGAAGTACTTGTGAAAGCTGGAGAAGTTTTGAAAACCGGCTTCAAAACAGATTTGCTTCACCGTCTGTTTGTTTTCTATTAATAAATTGCAGGCTGTCTTCACGCGCATTTCGATCAGAAATTGAAAGAGTGTTTTTCCGGTCTGTGACTTGAAAAAGCGACAGAATGAATTTGGTGTCATACCCGTTAGCGAAGCAAGGTCATGCAGCCGTATTTGGTCGCGGTAATTTTCACCTATAAAGTGCATCGCAACCTGCATACGGTTGGCATCCTGATCTTGCAGTTGGATGGTAAAAGTGGCGCTGGTCAATAAATCATGTTTTTCTTCGGCCGAAATGCACGTTAAGATCTCCAGTAAATGAATAATACGTGGTGTGCCGGTTGTCGTCAAAATAGCATCAATTAATTGCATAGTTTTTAATCGGCTATGCGCTGCTAATGAAATGCCTCTCTTGGATACGCGAATAAGCTCTTTGATGGCTTTATTTTCAGGTAAATTGATAAAATCATTTCCCCAGAAGTTCTCTTTGAAATGAAGTACACGGATATCTGCGCATTCTGCTTTTTCCTGCTGCAGATAAATGGCATCAAACAGCCAGTAATGAGGTAAATTTGAACCCACCAGTGTGATGTCGCCCGATTCAAAACGCCTAACGCTATCGCCAATAAATTGAGTACCCGAGCCTTTAGCAAAATAAATCAATTCCAGTTCTTCGTGATAATGCCAAAGGTTGTGGTATTGCGGGGTATTGTCTCTTCTGGCATTGAATGAATGCTCAGGGTTACTGTTTAAATGAAGCAGCTGTGCTTTCATAATTGTGAAATATATGCTGTAAAGTTACCAATTTGAGTTTGGCTATGGTAATATAGCTTAATAATTTGATAATATACTTGAATGTTGTCTAGGATTTTTAAGCTTATTTTACATAAATAACTACTTATAACCATTTGAAAGATATGACGAATAAAAAGAGTTACACATTTGCCTTGATTTTGGTGACATCCTTATTCTTTTTTTGGGGATTTATTCATAACCTAGATCCAATCTTAATTCCGCATTTGAGAAATGCGTTTAGTTTAACGCACTTTCAAGCTTCATTGGTCGATTCTGCCGTATTCATCGCTTATTTTGTGATGGCCATTCCTGCAGGTATTATTATGAAACGATACGGCTATAAAGCTGGCATTTTGATCGGATTGATCTTTTTTGCGATTGGCTGTTTTCTTTTTGTACCTGCTGCCAACACGATCAGTTATGTTTTCTTTTTAGGAGCCTTATTTGTTGTGGCCTGTGGTCTTACGATTCTGGAAACCGCTGCCAATCCTTACGTTGCTATATTGGGGGATCCGGCTTCATCGGCGCAGCGACTTAATTTTGCACAGTCCTTTAACGGTCTGGCAGCCTTTGTGGCTCCGATCTTTGGTGGGAAATTTATTTTATCTCATGAGCCTAAATCGCAGGAGGAACTGGCACAATTGGCTGAACAGGCAAAAATGGCTTATATCCAGTCCGAAACAGCTTCTGTAAAATTGCCTTATGTGGTATTGGGTATATTGATTTTATTGATCGCAGCCTTGTTTTTCTTTACAAAATTGCCTGATATCAAAGATGCGGAAGAAGAAGGTAAGGCAGGTTTTTTTCATGCTTTTCGTCACACAAATGTTCGATGGGCAGTGGTGGCTCAGTTCTTTTATGTCGGAGCCCAGGTTTGTGTTTTAAGTTTTCTGGTATTGTTTGCTACGGAAGTTGCCGGCATATCGGGTAAAGAGGGGGCTGACTACGCCGGATTTGCCGGACTGGCTTTTATGCTAGGACGATTTATAGGTACATTTTTTATGCGTTTTGTATCCGCTTCCAAACTGCTGATTATTTATTCCTTTATCGCCATCCTTTTATCCCTATTCGTCATCTTCGGATCAGGCATTCAAACCTTATATGCGCTAATTGGTATCGCTTTCTTTATGTCAATTATGTTCCCAACGATTTTTGCGTTTGGTGTACAGGGGATCGGAGCAGATACGAAGTCGGCTTCCAGTCTGATCGTCATGTCAATTGTGGGCGGTGCTTTGTTACCTCCAATTTTGGGTTTTATCTCTGATAAAACAGGAAATTTCCAATATGGTTATTTTGTGCCTTTGGTTTGTTTTATTGTTGTTCTGTTGTTTGCCTTTCAAAATAGAAGGGTCAGTATTGTGGAAACTGAAAGTCTAAAATCACATTAAATTAGTTAAAATGAAAAGATATGTTATGGCATTGGATCTCGTGAATGATCCGCAATTGATCCGGGAGTATGAGGATTATCACCGTGAGGTATGGCCAGAAATAAAACGTTCTATTCTGGATGCCGGCGTTCTGCAGATGGAAATCTATCGTTTTGAAAATAGATTGTTTATGAATATGGAAGTGGGCGACGATTTTTCATTTGAGCGAAAAGCAGCTATGGATGAAGCCAATGAAAAGGTGCAGGAATGGGAGCAGCTGATGTGGAAATATCAGGCTGCAATTCCGGGGACAAAGCCAGGGGAGAAATGGGTAATGATGACTAAAATTTTTGAATTAGTATAATGATGGCTATACAGCGCTATTTACAGATCCATCCAATGGATAATGTCCTCGTCGCTTTACAAGACTTGGACGAGGGAACAACGATTGTTTTTAATGGTAAAGAATTTCCATTAAAGCAAGCTGTTGCTGCCAAACATAAATTTACCATCCAGCCCATGGAGCAAGATGCTGAAGTATTGATGTACGGAGTGTTAGTTGGAAAATTGAATACCCCTTTAACTGCAGGTGAACTTATTACCACTGAAAACTTGCGTCATGCTTCGGAAGATTTTAGAATGGGTAACCGGAAGACTTCTTGGACAAAACCTGATGTTTCGGCCTTTAAGGATAAAACTTTTAATGGTTTTTACCGTTCCAATGGTACTGTGGGGACGGCAAATTACTGGTTGGTTATTCCGTTAGTGTTCTGTGAAAACAGGAATGTAATGACTTTAAAAACTGCTTTTGAGGAGAAACTCGGCTATAAAGTAAAAGCAAATAATTATGTTTCCGAGGTAGAGGATTTGATTGAGCGCTATAAGTCTGGTGCGGATATTAACGACATTCTTAACCACGAGCTACTGGCGAATTCGAGTGGGGGAGAGCACGACCGTCTGTTCAAAAATGTTGACGGAATCAAGTTTTTAAATCACGAGATGGGATGCGGTGGAACGCGTATGGATTCGGATGCGCTATGTGGCCTTTTGGCTGGCTATATCACGCATCCAAATGTGGCAGGGGCAACCGTGTTGAGTTTAGGATGTCAGCATGCGCAGGCGTCAATTTTGAAGGCGGAGATCGAAAAACGAAGTCCTGGTTTCGATCGGCCTTTATATATTTTCGAGCAGCAGAAAGAGGGAACCGAAAGGGAACTTATGCAAAAGGCGATCAAAGCAACTTTTGCAGGGATGATGCAAGCCGATCAAAATGAACGCAGACCTGCTCCGCTGGACAAATTGTGTATCGGCTTGGAATGCGGCGGCTCAGATGGCTTTTCGGGCATCTCTGCCAATCCAGCACTAGGTTTTGTGTCGGATATTTTGGTGACTTTAGGCGGTTCTGTGATTTTGGCGGAATTTCCAGAGTTATGTGGTGTAGAACAAGAGTTGAGTGATCGTTGTATCGATGAGCCTACAGCAGATCGTTTTATGTCGTTGATGCGTATATATAATGCAAAAGCCGAAGCGGACGGCTCAGGTTTCTATATGAATCCTTCGCCAGGCAATATCCGTGACGGTTTGATAACTGATGCCATTAAGTCTGCCGGAGCTGCAAAAAAAGGAGGAACATCACCTGTTATGGCGGTGGTCGATTATCCTGAACTCGCTAACCGCCCGGGATTAAACCTATTATGTACTCCTGGTAATGATGTAGAAAGTACCACTGCAGAGGTGGCAGCTGGCGCCAATATTGTCCTGTTTACAACAGGGCTGGGTACACCGACAGGAAACCCAATCGCTCCAGTAGTAAAGCTTTCGACCAATACTAAGACTTTTGAGAAAATGCCGGATATACTGGATCTAAACTGTGGTACGATCATCGAAGGAACAGAAACTATTGAGGAAGCCGCACACCGCATTTTGGATTATGTGATTGAAGTTGCTTCTGGCAGAATACAGCCAAAGGCCGTGTTGTTGGGGCAAGATGATTTCATCCCTTGGCGTCGAGGTGTTTCTTTGTAGCGATAAAATACCACAGGGCTTGCGCGGAAGCACCTGATGTTGGGAAAAATCGGTAAAGGAAGTACTTGCCGATAAATGAAAAAGTCAGGTGAAAAAGTACATGCCTTTATTGGAAAGTAAAACGATTGAATAGTCATAAAAAGAAAAGTCAACGCGAGAAATTTGCTGCATCGACAGATTAAGGAAATTTGGGGTTGACGCTAATAAGTAAATAGAAAATGGGAAAATTAGAACAAAAAGTAGCTGTTATCACAGGGGGTGGTAGTGGGATAGGCCGTGCGATCAGTTTGCAATTTGCTGCAGAAGGAGCAAAAGTTCATATTTTGGATTTAAATGAAGACGGGGGCAAGGCTGTAGTTACCGAGATCTTGGCTTCGGGAGGACAAGCTGTGCTTCATCGGTGCAATGTGACTGATCAGCAAGAAATTACTTCTATAGCACAAAATATCGGAAAAATTGATATTTTAGTAAATAATGCTGGCATTGCTCATGTTGGTAATTTAGAAAATTGTCAATCAGAAGATTTTGACCGTGTTTTTAACGTGAATGTCAAAGGCGCTTATAATGCATTGTCTGCTGTGGTGCCTTTGATGAAAGCGCAAGGTTCAGGAGCAATCCTTAATCTCGCTTCAATTGCTGCATGGGTGGGTATCACCGACCGTTTCGCGTATTCGATGAGCAAGGGCGCTATCCATGCGATGTCGATGTCTGTTGCTCGAGATTACATGGCCTATGGGATTCGTTGCAATAGTATTTCGCCAGCGCGTGTACATACACCGTTTGTGGATGGATTTATTGCAAAAAATTATCCAGGCAAAGAGGACGAGATGTTTGAAAAGTTATCGGCAAGCCAGCCAATAGGCCGTATGGCACAACCGGAAGAAATTGCGAAATTAGCCCTTTTCTTGTGCAGTGATGATGCAGCCTTTATTACCGGAAATGACTACCCGATTGATGGTGGTTTTATTAAATTGAATAATTAATAAGCTAAAAATAAATATCTATTATCTCAATACTATAAACATGAAATTAATACGTTTTGGAGCTCAAGGCAAAGAGAATATCGGTGTTCAGATCGATGGCGTAAATTACGATGTAAGCGCATTTGGTGGTGACTATGATGAACAATTCTTTGCAGAGAATGGTATAGCCCGTTTAGAAGAATTTGTAAAAGCAAATGATGGTAAGTTAATTGAAGTTCCCCAGAGCGAACGTATAGGAGCACCATTTGCCCGCCCATCCAAAATTGTTTGTATTGGATTAAATTATTTAGATCATGCCAAGGAAACAAATGCTCCTATTCCGGCCGAACCAATCATCTTCATGAAATCGACCACATCGTTGATTGGTCCATATGACGACGTAATGATTCCAAAAGACTCATTAAAGACCGATTGGGAAGTCGAATTTTGTATTGTCATAGGTAAGAAAGCATCGTATGTAGAAGAAGGTGAAGCGTTGGACTATGTAGCCGGTTATGTATTGCACAACGATGTTTCTGAGCGTGAATATCAGCTGGAACGCGGTGGTACATGGGATAAAGGAAAAGGATGTGATACTTTTGCACCTATGGGACCTTTTATGGCGACAAAAGAGGAGATCAAAGATATCAACAACGTACGTCTATGGTTAAAGGTAAACGGAAAAACCTATCAAGATGGAAATACGAAGGATCTGATCTTTTCGGTAGCACATGTTGTATCGTATGTGTCTAAATTTATGACCCTGTTGCCTGGCGACGTTATATCAACCGGCACACCTGCGGGAGTAGGTTTAGGGTTTAATCCCCCTATTTATTTGAAGCCTGGCGATGTGATCGAATTAGGAGCCGATGGTCTTGGTGAATCCCGTCAGACTGTTGTCGCCTATTCAAAAAACTAATTGCTCACAAGTTTTCTTTTCATTATGCGTATAGATACCCATCAGCATTTCTGGAAATTCGATCCAATTAGATATAGTTGGATTACAGAAGAAATGCAAGTTATAAAACGTGATTTTACCCCTTTAGATATTCAGTTCTTGCTGGAGCGGAATGGATTTGGAGGAAGTATTGCTGTTCAGGCGCAAGAATCTGACGAGGAAACCGCTTATTTGGTTCAATTGGCACACGAGTACTCTTTTATAAAAGGGGTTGTGGGCTGGATAGATCTTCAGGCTCAAGATATCCGCCAACAATTGGACGCGTATCAGTCGACTGCAATCATCAAAGGATTTCGTCATGTTGTTGAAGGGGAAGCGGATCCCGATTTTCTCATTCGTCCGGCAGTTTTAAATGGGCTGAAAGCTTTGGCGGACTACGGTTACACATATGATCTGCTTATTCGCCCACGTCATTACGCGTCAACGCTGGCTTGTGTAAGACAAAATCCAGAACTTCAGTTTGTGTTGGATCATATTGCAAAGCCTCCCATCAAATCAAAGGAATTTGATGAGTGGGCAGTATTTATTGATGCACTTGCCGCTTTTCCGAATGTGGTATGCAAAGTTTCGGGACTAGCTACAGAGGCCGATTGGGAGGGGTGGAAGCTGGATGATTTCAAACAATATGTGGAACACATATTTTTATGTTTTGGGAAGAAACGTATCATGTACGGGTCAGATTGGCCGGTATGCCTCCTAGCGGCATCTTACGAAGAGAGTATTGCCATCGTCGAAAATAAATTAGGGCAATTTACAACTGCAGAAAAGAATGCCTTTTGGGCAGAGAACGCTATACGGGTGTATAATCTTTAAAAAAGAAAAGCTTCAGCATGTTATGAAAACAAAAAATAGCATGTTGAAGCTTTTGTTGGTCATGAAGCTAGATAATAAGCATAATGACTTTAATATAAATTAATCAATAACCAGTGAAACATGTTCATTGTTGTTAACCACAATCAATGAAACAAACCATTCAATAAAAGTATTATGGATCTTCATTTAAAAGATAAAGTTATTATTGTTACCGGTGGAGCAAAAGGCATCGGACGCGCAGTAGTCCATGCTTTGGCTAAAGAACAGGCTATTCCGGTCATTGTTGGCCGTAAACAGGCCGATAATGAAAAAGTAAAGGCAGAAATCCAACAGTTTGGTATTGAGGCACTCTGTATTGAAGCAGAGTTGTCTAGGCCCGAAGATTGTGAAAGAGCGGTCCAAAAGACATTGGAAGTATACGGTCGCATTGATGGTTTGGTGAACAATGCCGGACAGAATGACGGTGTTGGACTAGCTTCTGGAAATTACGAGAAATTTGTTGCTTCTCTACACAAAAACTTAATTCACTATTACCTAATGGCCCATCATGCTTTGGATGCATTGAAAGCATCGAAAGGCAGTATCGTGAATATTTCTTCCAAAACTGGCGAAACAGGGCAGGGGAATACCTCAGCTTATGCGGCATCTAATGGCGGACGTAATGCGCTTACACGGGAATGGGCCGTAGAATTGTTGCCTTATTCGATTCGTGTAAATGCTATTATCGTAGCAGAATGCGCAACACCCCAATACGATACCTGGATCCAAACTTTAGCAAATCCAGAAGAGACATTGAAAAAAATAACGGATCGCATTCCGTTAGGGCATCGGATGACAACAGCTGCGGAAATTGCCGATACAACAGTCTTTCTGCTTTCCGATAAGTCAAGCCATACAACAGGACAGTTGATTCATGTCGATGGTGGATATGTGCATCTAGACCGTTCGATTATCGCTGAATCGTAGTAAACAGCGATTGGATGTTGGAAATTGGACTTTAGCATAAGTGAGACTTTCGTTCAATTTCCAAAATTTATGCAGTAGTGTATTATTAAAACAAAAAAAGCCTGTTCATTTGAACAGGCTTTTTTTGTGGTGCCACCTGGGTTCGAACCAGGGACACAAGGATTTTCAGTCCTTTGCTCTACCAGCTGAGCTATGGCACCAGTTGACCTTTTATTTAAATCTGTGATCATCAGATTGAAGCGTGGTGCCACCTGGGTTCGAACCAGGGACACAAGGATTTTCAGTCCTTTGCTCTACCAGCTGAGCTATGGCACCGCTTTTTGCTATGGGTTTGTTCCCCTATTGCGATGCAAATATAGTCTGATAATTTGAATTCTAAAACTTTTATGCAGATTATTTTCGTACTTTTTTCGAACATGTTGATTTTGATTGAGATAAAATTACAAGAAACTAACATACAGAAAAAGGAATAAGCTGTATCTTTGCACTTCAATAAATAGAGATGAGTAAAAGAGGAAGAGTTTTAGTTGCAATGAGTGGGGGGGTAGATAGCTCCGTTGCTTCTGTTATGCTCCACGAACAAGGATATGAGGTTATCGGTATCACGATGAAGACGTGGGATTATGCATCCGCAGGTGGTTCGTCTAAAGAGACCGGATGTTGTAGCCTTGATAGTATCAATGACGCTCGTACATTAGCCGTAAACTATGGTTTCCCGCATTATATATTGGATATACGCGATGAGTTTGGGGACTTTGTAATTGATAATTTTGTTGAAGAATATATTGCTGGTCGCACGCCGAACCCATGTGTATTGTGTAATACCCATATCAAGTGGGAGGCTTTAATGAAACGTGCCGACAAATTGGACTGTGAATTTATCGCTACAGGACACTACGCAAATATTCGCATGCACGACAATGGCCGCTATGTGATCTCCAAAGGTAAGGATGAGAATAAAGATCAATCCTACGTTTTATGGGGCGTTTCACAAGAAAACCTTGCGCGGACGCAGTTCCCTTTAGGATCTTTCACGAAAAAAGAGATTCGCCAAATGGCCTTAGATATGGGACAAAAGGAACTGGCCAATAAGTCAGAGAGTTATGAAATCTGTTTCGTTCCCGACAACGATTACCGTGCGTTTCTGAGACACAAAGTACCTACCTTGGATCAACAGATCGGTCCTGGTAATTTTATTCTTTCTGATGGTACTGTAGTCGGCAAACATATTGGTTACCCTTATTTCACCATCGGTCAACGTAAAGGCTTAGGTATTGCTTTGGGTAAACCCATGTTTGTGATTGAGATCCTTCCGGAAAGTAATACGGTGGTCTTGGGTGAAGAACATGAACTTGAAAAGTCACACGCTTACGTTCGTAATGTAAACTTTGTCAAATATGCAGGACTGGATCAACCGATGGAAGCTATCTCAAAAGTGCGTTATAAAGATTCAGGTGCTTTGTCGACCATTTCGCAAGAAGATGATAAAGTCCGTATCGACTTTGTGCATAATGTAAAAGGTATTGCTCCAGGGCAATCTGCCGTTTTCTATGAAGGGAATGATCTACTCGGTGGTGGTTTCTTAATGAAATAACAGGCATCCGTACGAGATTCAGAAGAAGAGTTTTAATCCCTATGCTGTAGATACAGTATAGGGATTTTTTATTCATTCTATATACTATCCATTTAAATTTACTATAGAGTAGACGAGTTTGATCGACCTATTTAATAGCAATTTTTAGCTTTACACCTTAAGGTTAAAAGTTAATATAATTATTACCTGTTTTGTTTTTACTAAAATAATTAGTAATTTTAACCTATGAATTCGTCGGAATATTTCAAGGGTAGAGGGGCACAGATTAATCCCAATAACAAGTTTTTTGTGAACCAATATGTGCAGGAGCATGTCGAGGGGCTGGATGAGGAATTTTTGGGTACTGCAAAAACGCAGTTTATTTCGACACATCCGAAATCGATTATATCCAAATCCAATAGTCCTGACCTGCGTTTCGAAAGGTCTATTAATCCTTATCAGGGCTGTGAGCATGGCTGTATTTATTGCTACGCGCGCAATTCACACGAGTATTGGGGGTTCAGTGCAGGACTGGATTTTGAACGGAAGATCTTGGTAAAGCATAATGCGGCGCAGCTGCTCGAACAGGAATTCAGGAAAGCGAGCTATCAGCCTGATTTGATTATGCTTTCTGGGAATACAGATTGTTATCAACCTATCGAACGAAAATTGGGCATCACTCGATCGATCTTAGAATTGATGGTTAAATACCAGCATCCTGTTTCTATCATCAGTAAAAATGTACTGATGCGACGGGATTTTGATCTCTTGCGCGAACTTGCGGAACTAAATCTGGTTTCCGTTGCCGTGACCATCAATTCGTTGCGGGAGGAGGTACGCCAGAAAATGGAACCACGTACGGCTGCGGCATCGGCCCGGTTGAAACTGATCGAGGGATTGACAGGGATAGGTGTACCCGTCATGCTAATGATGGCGCCCATCGTTCCGGGGATCAATAGTGATGAGATTTCAGATTTGATTCGTGCGGGAGCAGATGCGGGGGCAATAACAGCCTCTTATACCATCGTGAGGCTCAATGGACAGATCGGCGGTATCTTTAAGGACTGGCTCTATCAGAACTATCCTGACCGAGCTGAAAAGGTATTACATTGGATTGAAGCCTGTCATGGTGGAAAAATTAATGATACCGATTTTGGACGGAGGATAAAAGGGGATGGCCATATGGCCGAAAGCTTACAGCATTTATTCAAGCTTTCCGTCAAGAAATATATGAATAATGGGACGCTTCCATCCTTAAGAAGGGATCTTTTTCGCTTACCAGATGCAGGCGCGCAGCTGGGATTGTTTTAGATGGTTGGAGCGGCAATTATGAATTTGCTATTCTCGAGAAGGAATATCTACATTAAATTTTAGCAAAAAAAAGCCTGATTCATGCAATGAATCAGGCTTTTTTTATTGATAAGATCGAAGTTCAGTGAACTAAGATCTCTTTCTTTTGATTAATACATAACTCACATAAAGTAATATAAGCCAAGCAGGAATCAGTTCTACCGGTAGTTTCATCCCCGTTAGCCACATAATGCCGAGCACTGCAATTAAAAAGATTAAACAGATGTAATTACTCAATGGATATAGAAAAGATGGGAATTTGGTTCGTAAATGCGCGTCGAGTTTATTTTTTCTAAAGTACAAATGTGTAATCGAAATCATGACCCAGTTGATAATCAGTGAAGACACCACCAGTGACATCAAAATCTCCAAGGCATTTTTTGGTGCGACATAGTTGACAAATACACAGACCGCTGCAAACAATGCCGAAACCAAAATCGCATTGATAGGAGCATGGTTTTTGTTGAGTTTTGATAGAAAACGAGGAGCATTACCCTGTTCTGCCAATCCATACAACATTCTACTGTTGCTATACACACTACTGTTATAGACAGACAATGCTGCTGTAAGGACAATAAGATTTAACGCATTTGCGATAATTTTAGTGAAATAAAAAGTCTTTCCAAAGAGGGCAAATTCGAATCCATTGAGTTTGTCAAACACCAGTACAAAGGGACTTGTATCGGCGGTGATGTTTGTCCATGGCGTCAAAGAGAAAAGAATGATCAAAGCGCCGACATAAAAGATCAGAATCCGATAGATCACTTGGTTGGTTGCTTTCGGGATATTTTTTTCCGGATTTTCGGCTTCAGCGGCGGTGATACCAACCAATTCCAGTCCGCCAAAAGAAAACATAATCAAGGCCATGGCAGAAAGGAGTCCTTCAAAATTGCCGTCCGTTGTTTCGCTAAACCAGCCTTTGGGGAAGAAACCGCCATGTGAAGTCAGGTTGCTGAAGCTTGCCTGCTCACCTCCCGTACCGCTTAGAAGCAGGTAAACACCAAAAACAATCATTGCAATAATGGCGACTACTTTAATAATGGAAAACCAAAATTCCGTCTCCCCATATATTTTTACGGAAGCCAGATTCAGGGCGTTGATCGCAAAGAAGAAAAATAGGCTTGATGCCCATAACGGTATTTCGGGCCACCAAAACTGTACATAAACACCTATTGCGGTCAGTTCGGCCATGCTTACCAAAATATAAAGGACCCAATAGTTCCAGCCCGAAGCATAACCGGCAAAAGAGCCCCAGTATTTATTGGCGAAGTAGCTAAAGCTTCCTGAAACAGGTTCCTCGACCACCATCTCGCCCAATTGTCGCATTATAAAAAAAGCAATAATCCCAGCAAATGCATAACCAAGGATAACGGCGGGTCCGGCCAATGTAGCTGCTTTTCCAATGCCTAAAAATAAGCCAGTTCCGATTGCACCGCCGAGGGCAATCAATTGAATGTGTCTATTTTGAAGACCTCTCTTTAACTCTTCCTTATTGTTCTGTTTCTCCATATGAATGGTTAATACGGTAACTAATCTGTTTTGATCTGGTTCTTGGTTCGGAAAGCCTCCAACCATAGCGGTAGCGTTCAGCCAGAATCAGGTTGTCCAAAATGAATACTGTCGAGCGAAATTGCGTTTGAATAACTTGGCTCCTCAGCCCATATTTTGTCCTAAGCGCATAAAGTTAATAAAACACTTAGGTATTTGTGCACATTATTGCTAAGAAACAGCAAGCGCCGTAATTTTCTTAAAAAAAACGGCGCTTTACTTTATAGTAGCTAGTGTGATTTTTGGCCACTCTAACTAATAACGAAATCTTATTTGCAAATGCTACTTAAAAGGACAAATTAATTTGCTTTTGAAGCTTTTTCAGCACTGCAGTCACATCCGCAACCTTTGGAACAGCTCGACTTGCCCTTTAATGATTTTCGGACATTTTTAACGACATACCATATAGCCGCCAAAACGAGAATTCCCACGATGATATATTGTACGGTTACATTATCCATAGCTCTTTTATTTTAAAAGTTGATAAGCGATTAATGCACTGAGGTAGGCTACGCCCGTCATAAAACCAAGTTGTATTAAAGTCCATTTCCAAGATCCTGTTTCCCTTTTTACCGCCGCGATCGTACTCATACATTGCATAGCGAATGCGTAAAACAATAGTAAGGATACACCTGACGCCAAATTGTAAGCGGGTAAACCGGTATTTCGGTTAATTTCACTTTTCATTTTGCCTAATACCGTTGTTTTAGACGCTTCATCTTCGATATCCACTTCATCTCCGAGACTATATACCGTAGCCATTGTGCCAACAAATACTTCACGTGCAGCAAAAGAAGAAATTAGACCGATGCCCATCTTCCAATCGTACCCCAATGGTTCAACTACAGGTTCAATAGCCATGCCAAGATAGCCCAGGAAAGAGTGCTCCAGTCGATAAGATGAAACTTCATGTTCTAAATCTGCTTCGGGTAAATTCGGGTTATTCTTTGTTACATATTCTTCTGCCCGGCTAAATTTGTCATTCGGTCCAAAGCTGCCCAATGCCCATAGTATAATGGAAATCGCCAAAATGATTTTACCAGCACCAAAGACAAAACTGGACGCTTTTTCCCATACATTTAAGGCAACGTTTTTCCAATCCGGAGTCTTATAAGTGGGAAGTTCAAAGATGAGAAATGATTTGTGCTTCGATTTAATCACTTTGGTAAGGATAATAGCAGATAGCAGGACTGCAAATATCCCGAGGAGATACATGACAAACAATACAATCCCTTGAATTTGAAATCCACCTAATCGCGTATCTGGTATCACCAGTCCGATCAGCACAATATAAATAGGCAGACGTGCAGAACAGGTCATAAAAGGTGTCACTAGAATAGTCACTAATCTCTCTTTGCTATTTTCGATGTTACGTGCAGACATCACTGCAGGAACAGCGCAGGCAACTCCGGAAATCAATGGAATGACTGATTTTCCACTCAACCCGAAGGGACGAAGCCAGCGGTCCATCAGAAAAACGACACGGCTCATATAGCCCGTTTCTTCCATAATCGAAATAAAGACATACAAGATGACGATCTGCGGAATGAAGATGACGATCCCGCCGATTCCCTTAATAATACCGTTACTCAACAAGTCTGTCAATGGTCCCGCAGGAAGTGCCGACTGTGTATAGGCCGCAAGATCGCCAAAAAGACCGTCTATAAAATCCATCGCAGGTCCAGACCACGTGTAAATTGCTTGGAAAATAAGAAATAAGATTCCAAAAAAGATCACATAACCAAAAATCGGGTGAAGCAGAATGCTATCAATCGCATTTGTTTTATTCTTATTTGAAGCCTCATCTTTTACATAGATTTCTCCAAGGCTATTATCTAATGATTTGCTGCGTAATATGGCCTCCTCTTTCTGTAGTTTATCAGCCCTTAATTGATATTTCTCGCGGATTTGCTGAATAGCCTGATTCTTTTCCTTCGACAAAAACGATACTTCGCCCTTAGCTAAATATTGCCAGGTATGGTATTCAGTCTCTAACGGGAAGAGACGTTTCGTTTCTTCCAATGCAGCATCCGCTTCCTTTGGTAGGCTAAACGTACTGATATACATTGGTGGAATAGCATCAAAGTTTTTGATTAACTGATCTACACCTTGCCCTGTACGTGCATTGGTTTGGTAGACCTTGGTATTTAACAAATGCTCAAGTTTTTGAACATCTATGGTAATACCTTTTTCCCTGGCTTCGTCGATCATATTGATGACAAAGATAGCCGGTAGGCCAAGCTCGCGAGCTTGCTGATAAAGGATGATCGACCGTTTTAGATTGGTGGGTTCGGCAACGACAACGACAAGGTTTGGTCTGAAACTACTATCTTTATTGACTAAAGTGTTGAAAACAACCTCTTCGTCCATCGAACTTGGAAACAAAGTATAGGTTCCGGGTAAATCAATGATACGATACGTTTTACTGTTGGCTTTTACTTGCCCCTCACGTTTCTCGACCGTAATTCCAGGATAATTTCCTACTTTCTGATTTAATTTTGTAATCCGGTTAAATAGAGATGTTTTACCCACATTTGGATTCCCCAAAAGTGCAATAATCGGGTTATTCATTATTTCTGATCAATAAGGATGACTTTAGCTTCTGATTTGCGGATAGCAATAAGGGCGTTATTCGCACGGATATTTAGGCATATTGGCCCATCTAGCGGAGCAATATGTTTTACCTCGACCTCAGTACCGGGTATAAAGCCCAATTCGAAAAATTTAGCTGGAATATCGTGTGATTCAAAATCAATAATTACCGCCTTTTCCCCTTTTTTTAGCTTATCTAAGCTAGTTCTATTACGCATCTGCCTGTTTTTTTTGAATTTCTCAAATATACAGAATTTCCGCCATTTAGAATGATTCTAATGTCATAGTTATGTATTTACTAAAAAACAGCTATCTTTATGCTATAAAACGATTAATTATCAACCAGAATGAAGATTGAGGACGAAATCAAAGTAAATAAATTCAGCAATGAATGGCATCGTTGTACGGTGAATATTCTCTACACCTATAACTGTATAAGCAACGCGCTCGAACAGCGAGCTGCTAAAGAAGGAATCACTTTGAAACAATTTAATGTCCTGCGTATATTAAGAGGACGATATCCTAGGCCTGCAACCAATAGTCTCATTAGGTCAAGAATGCTGAGTTTTACACCAGATATCTCGCGTATGATAGACCGTATGGTTTCTAAAGAACTGGTTTCGCGCTGTCAGTCGGGAGCGGATAAAAGGGCTGTGGATCTTTTTATCACAAACAAGGGCCTGGAAATTCTAAAAAGACTTGATGAGGATATGTTGATGATGGATATTTTGCCCAACCGAATCAGCGAGGAAGAAGCTATTGCATTAAATGCCTTGCTAGATAAACTTCGTGGCTAAAAAAATTAATGCGCATGATCATGATGTTCATGATCATGCGTTTGATGATGCTGATCATGCCCATGGTCGTGATCTCCAACAAATAAGAAGCTTCCCAGTGCTATGGCAACTCCTGCTATCACAGCTATCATTTTCTTTTTATTGAATTTGTGATGGTCAATAGAGCCCGATTCAAAAAGTATAGTCGTGGATATGTGTAAGAAAATACCAATAACTACTGCCATGATTTTATCGAAATATTGTTGGATATTGCCCACTTCTCCTGCACTGATAGCTTTACTCAGTAAAAACCCAAAAGGGGTCATTGCCGCAAATAAAGCGAGCGTAATCAGGATGGTATTTTTCTTTACATGCGTACTGAGTAAAATACTTCCCAATGCAAATGCTGCTGGAATATGGTGAATGGATATCCCCAGTGCAAGCTCTGTTTGGTGCGTCGCAGCCAAGGGCATACCTTCGAGGAATGCATGAAGGCATAGACTGAACATAATACCGATTGGAAAACGATGGTTATGATGGTCGTGGTCATTGTCCGCATGGATATGGCCATGTTCGATCCCCTGGGAAAACTGTTCAAGAAAAAGCTGAAAAAGAAATCCAGCTAAGACATAGATACCCAATACTTCGGGTGAGGTATTGGTCGACTGATAAACATGGGGCATGAGGTGAAGTACAGTAATGGAGAATAAATAGGCTCCACTGAAAGAAAGGATCAGTTTAAGAAAATTAGTCCCTTTCTTTTGTACAAAAAATACGGCAATTCCACTTGCAAATGCAGGTACGAATAAAATTAAAATCAATAAAATTGAATTCATTATACTTGTTCAGTTTTAAAAAAGCTTGGTACAAATCGTTTGAATAAATAACCTGTTGCCAAACCAACCAAGATACCTAAAACGGCACCACAGAGAATATCAAAAGGGTAATGAACGCCAACATAAATTTGAGCGACTGAAATTAACGTCGCCCAGGCAATACAAAGCCAAAGCACATGTTTCCACCTTCTCCGAAAAAGAACAATCCAGAAGAACGCTAGGGAAAAATGATTGGCAGCATGCGAAGAAGTAAAGCTAAAGCCAGAGCCACAGCGCACCCGGATGTTAATATTTTCCTTAAACTCCACATCGTTGCAAGGTCGAATACGTTTGACAGTTTTTTTGATCAAATGAGAAGACAGACCATCGGAAATTCCAAAGGTGGCCAGGGTCACGGCAACAATGAGTATACCTGTTTTACCGTAGGTTTTAATGAAAAATATAACCAGAAACAAATACAAAGGTGCCCAGGTATATGGATTGCGCAATATAGGCAATAACCAATCAAACACCGGGTTACTCAAGCCTTGATTGATGGCTAGAAAAATCTCTTGATCGATGTGTATTAACTGTTGAATCATAAATGTTGCTGATGACAATGAAACTCCCAAACTTTAAAAACTCGTTTTTCAAAAGTAAAAATAATTTCATTGCAAAGAACTGTTTCTGTTAAAAACAACTTTGTTGCAACAAATATACGTTAAATATTTATTATTTATAATTTTAATTCGATATTTTATTGCCATTGTGCTAAATTTACGCGTTAATCAATTCAAAAGAAATGACTTTAATTAAATCAATATCAGGGATACGAGGTACGATAGGCGGGCGTGCTGGAGAAGCACTTACCCCCATAGATATCGTTAAGTTTACAGCAGCTTATGGCAAAATCATTGTCAAGCAGAGCGGTATCAAAAAAATTGTCATCGGTAGAGATGCGCGTGTTTCTGGTGAGATGGTCAGTAATCTGGTGATAGGTACCTTGCAAAGCATCGGTGTTGATGTGGTTGATCTGGGTCTATCCACGACTCCAACAGTAGAAATTGCTGTACCGATGGAAAAGGCAGCTGGCGGTATTATTTTGACTGCTTCACATAATCCTGGCCAATGGAATGCGCTAAAGTTATTGAATGCGAAGGGTGAATTCATTTCAGATGCCGAAGGACAGGAAGTATTGGCTCTTGGCGAGTCTTTGGACTTCGATTTTTCCGAAGTGGGGGAATTAGGACAGCTCCATAAAGACTATTCCTACATGCAGAAACATGTAGACGCTGTTTTGGCTTTGGAATATGTCGATAAAGAAGCCATTAAAGCCGCTAATTTTAAAGTCGCTTTAGATGCAGTCAATAGCAATGGCGGTACCTTTATCCCTGCGTTGTTGGATGCGCTGGGGGTACAGACCATTTATAAGATCCATTGTGAACCCAACGGCCAATTTCCGCATAACCCCGAACCGTTGAAAGAACATCTCACAGATTTGTCTGCAGCAGTGGTCGAGAACGAGGCTGATTTGGGGATTGCTGTGGATCCGGACGTCGATCGATTGGTCTTTATGATGGAAGACGGCGAATTATTCGGTGAAGAATATACACTAGTGGCCGTAGCAGACTACCTGTTGCAGCATAAAAAAGGAAATACCGTTTCTAATTTATCTTCTACACGTGCACTGCGTGATGTCACTAAAGCACATGGAGGTGAATATTATGCAGCGGCCGTGGGTGAAGTCAATGTGGTTACAAAGATGAAAGAAGTCGATGCGGTCATCGGCGGAGAGGGAAATGGTGGCGTAATTTATCCGGCATCTCACTATGGACGTGATGCGCTGGTCGGTGTAGCGATCTTCTTGACGCACTTGGCAAAACTTGGTAAAAAGGCATCAGAATACCGAGCTTCTTTACCGCAGTACTTTATGTCCAAAAATAAGATTACCCTGACGCCCGAATTAGATATTGACAATCTATTGGCGAAAATGCAGGAGAAATATAAAAATGAAGATCATTCCACCATTGATGGACTGAAAATAGACTTCGAAAATGAATGGGTGCACTTACGCAAATCGAATACCGAACCGATCATCCGCATCTATTCTGAGGGGCCGACGCCCGAAGCTGCTGAGCAGATCGCGCAGAAGATTATCAGTGAAATTGAAGAAATAATAAAATAAAAACAAAAAGCTGCATCTGCAGCTTTTTGTTTTAGGACTAAGTTGACGAATACAAAATAGGCCTAGATAGAAAGATGTTTTAGAATTTATGATTAGAAAAATCATTTTAAGTGTATGCTGTTTTCTTCATGTAGTGTTATTCGCCTTACCAACAAGCGCCCAGCAAACTGTAGAAGAAATCAATAGGGTGTTAGCGCAATGGCACAAGTCTTCAGGTGAGGTGAAGTATGGCCCATTTCTGAATGTGATTGCTTCCGATGGAATCATTATGGGGACTGATCAGAATGAAAGATGGGATAAAGCACATGCTGAAAAGTTCGCCAATCAATATTTCAATCCCAAGAATGCATGGACATACACGTATGACACTAGGCATATCAGTTTCAATGCAGATAGTACCATTGCTTGGTTTGACGAATCTTTTAAGATTAATACCAAGTCTTTTCGCGGTGTAGGGGTACTGAGCAAGATGGACAATGCGTGGAAGATCCGTCAATATAGTATGTCAGTTTTGGCGCCCTATTCGGATGTGAAAGCTGGAATAGGCGGAAAGGCTGGCCATAAAATTCATAGCAATCTCTTATTGGTGATGCTGCTCTTTTTCTTTATGGCCATGTTGTTTGTGCTGAGTCAACGCTTAAAGGTCTCTTATCCAATCTTATTAGTGATTGGTGGACTCGTGATTTCCTTGATTCCTGGTGTCCCAGTCATTAGTGTGGACCCTGATATTGTGTTTATGGTCTTTTTGCCCCCTTTACTTTTTGAAGCCGCCTGGTACACCAATTGGGGTAATTTTTTAAAGTGGCGCAGGTCTATTTTAATCATGGGCTTCGGTCTGGTTTTCTTCACATCCTTGGCCATTGCCTACTTTTCAGTGAGTATTATTCCCGGATTTACCCTAGCACTTGGCTTTTTGCTAGGCGGGATCATTTCGCCTCCCGATGCTGTTGCGGCGAGTTCAGTATTGAAAGGTATCAGTATTCCGAAACGAGGAATAGCGATATTGGAAGGAGAAAGCCTGGTCAATGATGCTGCCTCACTTACTGTGTTTCGATTTGCATCGATTGCAATTCTTACTGGCCAGTTTGTAATGACCAATGCGGCGACGCAATTTCTTGTATTATCGGTGATGGGCGTTGTGGTTGGCCTGGTGATCGGCCACATCCTCTATGTCTTCTTAAGGTATGTGGCGAAATCATCCAGCATATCAACACCTATTACGCTCATCGCACCCTACTTAATGTATATTGTCGCAGAACATTTTGAATGGTCGGGCGTTTTGGCTGTGGTAAGTGGTGGATTGTTTCTCTCCTTTCGGGCAGGGGATTATCTCAACTATCATACCCGTATTCAAACGAAAGAAGTATGGGCAACGGTAGGTTTTCTCTTAAATGGATTCGTCTTTATTTTGATTGGGCTTGAGTTACCCGTTATCATTAATGGATTGGGCGAATATTCGATGGCGGAGGCCATTAATTATGCGCTGGCGATCGCCGTGATCGTCATTATTTTGCGATTGATTGCAGTCTATCTTTCGGCTTTTGTTCCTAGAATATTATTTAAGCGGATTCGGGTAAAGGAAAAAAGCCCGGGATGGAAACTGCCCTTGGTTATTGGCTGGGCAGGAATGAGAGGGGTGGTTTCGTTGGCATCAGCATTAGCGATTCCGTTGACTTTATATGATGGCACAGCTTTCCCACACCGTAATCTGATTTTGTTTATTACGTTTGTCGTTATTTTGGTGACGCTTGTCTTTCAGGGGCTAACATTACCCTTTTTAATTAAGCTGATAAAGATGGAAGATGTCGACGAGCAAGTTTCCATGGAAGAGCAGATTGATGAGATCCGCTTACGCCTTGGTAAAGAATCTATTGTCTATTTGGATAAGCACTATGCACAGGAAATGTTGGAGTATGAGACCATCGCCCGGGTGAAAGAGCAGATCATCCGAAGTGTAAATGCTTCCGAGCGTGCAAAAGAAGAAGATACACGTGCACAGCTTTCGGCAGTGAGAGGACTGTATAATAAAATAATGTTGGAACTTCTGGCCTTACGTCGAGATGGATTGTATAAGATCAAAGAAAGTAAGGCTTACGATAGCGATGTCATTAGAGAAATGGAGTATTCTCTAGATCTGGAAGAATCGCGTTTGTCGCGTAAATAATCGGTATTAATACCATATCATGGGCTTATGCCCGATAAGGGCAAGATCATGATGTGGCGAGCAATAGCGAAGTTAACTTACAATGTTAACTTCGCTATTTTTCCTTTATCTCCGGCCAGATATATGGCGCTGCCTTTTTTGGCTTTTTGAACCGCATTGAAGCTTTCCTTTCCGATCGCTATCCAGTTTTTACCACCGTCATTCGACAAGTCTGTGCCCGAAGTACCCGTGCTGATGAGTTGTTTTTTGGAGCGGTAAACAACAGCGGATTTAAATCCAGCGGGCGCTGTGTGTGGTGCAAACCAAGTTTTACCACCATCTTTGGTCAGAAAGCTGTTTTTCTCCTTGTTTGTGTCGTCTTTGTAATCTCCGCCAACGACAATTCCAGTCGTTGATGAATAGAAAGCAATAGAAAAGGGGCCGGTGCTATTTTTTCCCTGCAGGATCGGGCAGCTGTAACGTACCCATGTATTTCCCTGGTCTTCGCTGCGATAGATATTGGAAACTGTTCCCCCAGTGGCAATCCAGTATGTTCCTGTGTTGTTGCAGTATATGGATGTCCCGCTAGCAGCAAAACCAGCTTCTCCACCAGTTATTGAAAAGGGCATATTTGCTGTGATATCTTTCCATGACTCTCCGAAATCGACACTTTTTAATAGCGGCATTTTACCTTGAATGGCATCGCCGAAAGCAATACCCACACCTGCTGATGTAAATGCAATACCGTCATAAAATATTTCTGGTCGCTTGTCACTGAAAACCTCCTTCCAGCTTCGCCCGCCGTCGCGGGTACGTAAGATGATGGCTGGTGAACCCGCAGAAATAACGATGGCTTCATTTTCATCAAACGCTTCAATATCCCTAAAATCTGTTTTTTCATAGCCAATTGGGTTGACCCACTGCCAGTTTTTTCCAGCATCGGTGCTGAGTCCAACGGTTCCATTGCTACCGCTCACCCATACGGTCTCATCATCGACCACACTAAGCCCTCTGTAGCTACTGTTGCGCTCCTGATTGACCAAACTAAGGTTTGCCTGTTGAGCAATTAGCGGTTTTAGCCAGAAGGCTTGAATAATAAAGACCAGAAATAAAGGTTTCATGCTTAAATATTTATTTAAACAAATCTACTCGTCTTTTCGATACTTTCCTTTGTTTTTTTAAGATTGTTTTACGGAGCTGCAGAAAGCCAACGGTCATTTTTCGGCGTGATTTGAAATAAGGAATACTTAAAACGACCAATAAAGCAATGCAGGCTGATGTGCCCAGTGCGCCACCATACCCGGCAAAAAACTTGCTCGTGTGGAGCAGGATCGTCGTAAAGATAATGCCGGCAAGGGCCAAACCGAAATAGGTTGATAACTGGCTTTTGGATACCATGCCTATAAATGAGGCCCCAATAAAAACCGGAGGAATATATTGAGCCAGATAAGGCGTGACAGTTTGCGGGAAAAAATGAAGAAAGCCGGCGACAAGCAATGTCAGCAATGCCGAGGAACGTACCGCACCTTGATTAAATTTGGTATTGACGTAGTAGGTGGCCGTGCTCGCGATAACACCAACTAGGTATAAAATGAATGTTTCCATATTACTTAAAAATGTACAACAGTAGGTAGGTCAGCGAAACACCGAGAAAAGCCAATGTACCCAGCTTGCCACCGACCCCATTTAACAGGCTTTTCGATACAATCAGAAAGATCGCAGTAAAAATGCTGGCGGCTAGAACAAAGGAGAAGCCATGAGCGACCTGGGCATTGGACATGCCTACAAACGCACCGCAATAAATTGCCGCCGGAAGATGAGGGAGATACGTTGAATCTTTATTGATATTGGGTATGAAGGAGCCCAGTGTACCTGTGAGTGCAGCACCCAAGACCGGACCTAACCCAAATGTATGATTGAAATAATAGGAAATAATCGCTCCGACAGGAACCCAAACGGCAATTCGGATGGACTCATATTCATGTTTATGATGATGAATCGGCGAACGAAGGTAACTGTATAAAATAAGTAAGGAGAGTAGACCTATAAAGGCCAGTATAAGATAAGAATTTCTATTTTCTACAAAGATGGCCAATAAAAAAAGGGCCTGAATGACAAATAATAAGCAGATGCTTGCTGTCCTAAATCTGTGCCGGGCTTGCATTTAAAAAAATTTAGGCAAAGTTAGGGATTATTTGTCTATTCTATGGGTAGATTTTCTTTTTATCAATACAGGATCAAGAACAATTTGCTCGATCGTGTCGTAAGGACTTTTTTGTTTGACCATTTTCAAAAATAACTTTGCACATTCTTCGCCCATTTTGTTGGCCTGTTGGTCTATACTGGATAGTGTGGGGGTAATGAAGGAGGAAAAGGTTTGGTTTGCAAAACCGATAACACCCGTTGCTGGGATATCAATATGGGCAGCTTTTAAGGCTTGGATAATCCCTACAGCTGTAAAGTCATCGCCTCCAATGAAGGCATCCGGTTGGATGGCAGATTGTAGAATCTGTTCCGTGCCTTTAATACCGGCTTCAATAGATAAGTCGCCGCGGATAATAAAATCTTCGCGCGGTGAAATCTGCGCATCCTTTAACGCGGCTTCGAAACCGAGGAACCGATCCTGGAAAATTGCGATCTCTTTGTCTGTTGTAATAAATGCTATGTTTTTGTATCCCTCTTCGAGTAGATGCTGTGTTGCAAGATAACCCGCTTTATAATCGTCGAGTTTTACCACGGGTGCAGGAATATTTTTGTGGGTACGGTCAAAGATAACAAGGCATTTGCGCTGATTGATCACTTCTTGAAAGTGCTGTGTTTCTTGAGTTTCCAGAGACAAAGACGCAATGATACCAGCTACTTGCGCTTCCAGTAAAGTTTTTACGCCATTGACCTCGTCGGCAAACGATTCATTCGATTGATAGAGCAATAAACTATAGTTGTGTTTCTTTAATTCTTTTTCAATGCTGTGTACGGCTTCCGCAAAAAAATGAATTTGCATGGTTGGTACAATGACACCGATGGTATTGGACTTGCCCGAAGAAAGGGATGAGGCCAGCTTATTGACACTATAATTTAATTCCTTTGCCTTTTCCAGCACTATTTTTCGTGTGGACTCACTGATCGTAGGCACATTGTTCAATGCACGGGATACAGTAGAGACTGTTACTCCTAGCTCACGGGCGATATCGTAAATGGTTGTTTTTTTATTCACGCTCCAAAGTAAATAATTTTATTTAATATTTTGAATATTCAGAAACATGTCCTACTTTTATGCAACCGGTTGCAAGATAGGGGCCGCCGTTGTTTTTTATAACCAATTAGAATTAATTACCATGTATTTGTTAGGTATAGATGTAGGTACTTCTTCTGTGAAAGTTTCAATTGTTGAAGCTTCTTCGCAACGCAAGGTGTGCTCGGTGCAATATCCCGATGTAGAAGCTCCAATAATTACTGTAGAACCCAATTGGGCTGAACAAAATCCGCTCGACTGGTGGGATTATTTTAAACAGGCTTTATTGAAAGCCAATGCGCTGGGACTTTACGATCCTAAAGCAATTTCGGCCATTGGAATTGCTTACCAGATGCACGGATTGGTTGTCGTTGATAAGGAGCAGCAGGTGCTACGCAATGCAATTATCTGGTGCGACAGCAGGGCTGTTGAATTGGGTAATATCGCTTTTGAAGAAATCGGACGGTCTTTTAATTTAAGCCATCATTTGAATTCTCCAGGTAATTTTACGGCGTCTAAGTTGGCCTGGGTCAAAGCAAATGAGCCTGCGGTTTATGAAAAGATAGACAAGATTATGTTGCCGGGAGATTTTATAGCGATGAAGCTGTCGGGACAAGTGACAACCTCCATATCCGCGCTTTCGGAAGGTATATTCTGGGATTTTAAAGATAATGCGTTGTCGCGCACAATAATGGACTATTATGGTTTTGATGATCATCTTATTCCAGAGATCTTACCTGTCTTTTCAACACATGGTCAGATTAAAGCTACTGTGGCCGAGGAACTCGGACTGTCTGCTGCTGTGACCATCAATTATAAAGCCGGTGATCAACCTAATAATGCACTTTCACTCAATGTCCTACAGCCTGGAGAAGTTGCTGCGACCGCAGGCACTTCCGGTGTGATCTATGGGGTCAGCGACCAGCTAATCGCTGACCGCGAATCACGCGTAAATACATTTGCGCACGTGAATTATGGCGAGGACGATATCCGAACAGGGGTATTGCTCTGTATCAACGGAACAGGTATTATGAACAGTTGGGGCAGAAAGATGCTAGGAAGTGATCTATCGTATGAACAGATCAATGCGATGGCCGGAGCTTCACCTATCGGCAGCAAAGGACTACAGGTTATCCCATTTGGCAATGGTGCCGAACGCATGCTCAATAACCAAACCGTTGGCGCTTCAATTTCAGCGATAGACCTGAACAGACATGAGACCAGCGATATCTTGCGCGCTATACAAGAAGGAATTGCCTACGCCTTTCGCTACGGCCTTGATATCATGCGCGAGAACAATTTGTATCCAAATATGATTCGTGCAGGTTATGCCAATTTGTTTTTGAGCTCTGTTTTCAGAGAGTCATTTGTGGGGGCCACAAACGTTCCTGTAGAGATTTTCAATCACGATGGAAGTATAGGAGCCGCCCTCGGAGCAGGAATAGGAAGTGGGTATTATGCAGATTTTAAAGAAGCCTTTCGCTCTTTGAAGCCTGTATATACCGTGGAACCGCAGTTTGTAGCGCAATATGAAGAGCATTATCAACAATGGAAAGAATTATTAAACAAACAAATAAATAGCAATTAAGATGAATGTTATCAAAGGGAAAAAAGAATTTTTCAAAGGCGTAGGCCAAATTCAATTCGAAGGGAAAGACAGCACAAATCCATTGGCTTTCCGTTATTACAACCCTAAGCAACTTGTTGGGGGAAAGACGATGGAAGAGTATTTTAAATTTGCCTGTTCGTACTGGCATTCGTTCAACGGTAATGGATCTGATCCATTTGGCGGACCGACACATCAATTTCCATGGGATGAAAGCAGCGACGTAATTACCAGAGCAAAAGATAAAATGGATGCGGCATTCGAATTTATCAGTAAAATTAATATACCTTATTACTGCTTCCACGACGTTGATTTAGTGGATTATTCGGATAATGTTGTTGAAAATGAAAAACGCCTGTCCACTATTGTTGATTATGCAAAGGAGAAACAACAGGAAAGCGGTATCAAATTGCTTTGGGGAACAGCCAACCTTTTTAGCCATAAGCGCTATATGAATGGGGCGGCGACTAATCCTGATTTTCATGTTCTAGCACATGGTGGCGCTCAGGTTAAGGCAGCATTGGATGCAACAATTGCCCTCGGCGGTGAAAACTATGTGTTCTGGGGCGGAAGAGAGGGCTATATGAGTCTTTTAAATACCAATATGAAACGCGAGCAGGAGCACCTTGCACAATTTTTGCATATGGCCAAAGATTATGCCCGCAAAAACGGCTTTAAAGGAACTTTCTTTATCGAACCCAAACCGTGTGAACCGACAAAACATCAGTACGATTACGATGCGGCTACCGTACTTGGCTTCTTGCGTCAGTATAATCTTTTGGACGATTTTAAATTAAATTTAGAAGTCAACCACGCGACATTGGCCGGACATACCTTTCAGCATGAGTTGCAGGTCGCAGTAGATGCGGGCAAATTGGGGTCCATTGATGCCAACCGTGGCGATTATCAAAACGGGTGGGATACAGATCAATTTCCAAACGATATCAATGAATTGACCGAAGCGATGTTGATTATTTTAGAGGGTGGCGGACTCCAAGGTGGAGGTGTGAATTTTGATGCCAAGATACGCCGCAACTCGACAGATCCTGAAGATTTGTTTTATGCTCATATCGGTGGGATGGATATTTTTGCCCGCGCATTGCTTACAGCAGATCGTATCCTGCAAGACTCGGAATACAAAAAAATACGGGCAGAGCGTTATGCCTCTTTTGATACCGGCCATGGCGCATCATTTGAAGGACAGGCATTGACATTGGAGAACTTAAGAGATTTAGCCGTAGAATTGGGAGAACCAAAAACGATTAGTGGTAAGCAGGAGTATTTAGAAAATTTGATCAACAGATATATATAGTTCTAAAAATATTTCTATATTAGGCGATCGAATTAAACCAATTACCATTACATGAATAATTATTTAAGCACAAAAGATTACATCGTTTTCCTGATCTACTTTGTCATTGTAGCCGGTTACGGATTATGGGTGTATTATCGCAAGAAATCTGAATCTGTAGGATCTAAAGATTATTTTCTGGCTGAGGGGTCATTGACCTGGTGGGCTATTGGAGCATCACTGATTGCATCCAATATATCTGCCGAGCAATTTATCGGTATGAGCGGTTCCGGATTTAAGATGGGATTGGCTATTGCGACGTATGAGTGGATGGCTGCCATCACGCTGATTGTTGTTGCCGTATTTTTTATACCGGTATATCTAAAGAACAAAATTTTTACGATGCCACAGTTTCTCCATAAACGTTATAATGGAACTGTTGCGATGATTATGGCCGTCTTCTGGTTACTGTTGTATGTGGTCGTCAATTTGACTTCTATCCTTTATTTGGGAGCAATTGCAGTAAGCAGTATCTCGGGTATCAGTCTTGAAGCGTGTATGTATGCCATAGCAATTTTTGCGGTTATCATTACCTTAGGTGGTATGAAGGTGATTGGCTACACGGATATTATTCAAGTTTTCTTTTTGGTATTGGGAGGTTTGGCAACGACTTATCTCGCCTTGAACCTTGTTTCGGAACATTATGGCGGATCAGGCGTATTGGAAGGTTATCACCTGATGACCGAAAAGGCTTCTGACCACTTCCATATGATTCTTGATCGTAAAAATGAAAATTATCTCGATTTGCCGGGTTTAACCGTCTTAATCGGAGGGATGTGGATCGTTAATCTCAATTACTGGGGATGTAATCAATACATTACGCAGCGCGCGTTGGGGGCAGATCTTAAAACTGCCCGAAACGGAATTCTGTTTGCAGCATTTTTAAAGTTATTGATGCCTATTATTGTTGTATTGCCGGGTATTGCAGCCTACGTAATGTGGAAAGATGGCTTGTTTCAAAATGAAATGATGCAACATGGAGAGGTCAATCCGGATCATGCGTATCCTGTTTTGTTGAATTTGTTGCCTGCCGGTCTGAAAGGACTGTCTTTCGCTGCATTGACAGCTGCGGTGGTCGCTTCTTTGGCAGGTAAGGCAAACAGTATTGCAACAATCTTCTCCCTGGATATTTATAAGAAAGTATTCAATACCGAAGCATCTGATAAGAAATTGGTCAATATTGGTAAATTAACTGTCGTTGTTGCCATGATTTTGGGTGTGCTGATTGCCCCGCATCTGGGGATAGATAAAAAAGGTGGATTTCAATACATTCAAGAGTACACGGGGTTTGTCTCTCCAGGGATTTTCGCTATGTTCATCTTGGGATTCTTTTGGAAAAAAGCGACTTCCAATGCCGCTTTATTCGCGACAATTGGTGGATTTATTTTTTCCATTATCTTCAAGAAATTGCCGGATTGGGTCGACCTTTCTTTCTTGTCATCGACAGGTTTCTCCGTTCCGAATCCGACAACAGGAATTTACGAGATTCCATTTTTGGATCGTATGGGATTTGTCTTCATTATCTGTATTATCGGTATGATTCTTATTAGTATCATCGACAATAAGCGTGGTGTAGTACCCGCTGGATTGGAGATTGATACCACCATGTTTAAACCGCACAGAGCGTTCTTGGTCATCGCATTGATTGTAGCCTTATTAGTTACAGCATTGTATTCCATTTATTGGTAAACCAATAGAAATTAAGATAGTTAAAACTCCTGTCATCCTCGGTTGGCAGGAGTTTTTTGTTTGTCCTAAAAATCCCTATCTTGCTTTTACTAAAAACGCTTGCTTAACGAAAGATTGCTGCTATGAAAAGAAGATACCCTGCGCTGATGATGATGTTTATCGGACTGTTGACTGCCGGTACGCCAATGCTGAGTTCTGCCCAGCGTACGCAAAAACCACCGTTACATGGTAAGCATTGGATGGCGATTACCGGAAAACCCTTAGCAGCAACGGCAGGGGCTCAACTTTTTCAACAGGGCGGAAATGCGGTAGATGCTGCTTGCGCGATGCTTGCAGCTACCTGTACGATGTGGGATGTGCTGAGCTGGGGAGGTGAAACACAAGCCTTAATTTATCATCCAAAATTGAAGAAGGTCATTGCCATAAATGCATTGGGAGTAGCGCCTACTGGAGCAACAGTCAATTTTTTTAGATCAAAGGGCTATGAATTTCCTCCCGAATACGGTCCACTTGCCGCTGTTACACCAGGCACACCAGGTGGATTGTGTTATATGTTGGCGCAATATGGGACCAAAAGCTTAGCGGAAGTGCTCGCGCCAGCTCTTGAAATGGCTGCAGGATATCCTATTGATGCACAAACGGCAACAAGTATCGAGCGAGGCAAGGAACGCATAAAGGAATGGCCTTACAGTAAAAAGGTGTTTTTAGTACATGAAGGTAAATCGTGGGAGGCCCCCGAAGCGGGGGAGGTTTTTGTGCAACAGGATCTTCTTCACACCCTGTCTAAATTGGTCGAAGCGGAAAAGAACGCTATAGCGGCTGGCAAAGACCGAAAAGCGGCTATTATGGCTGCCTATGATCGTTTTTACACTGGCGATATCGCGGACGAATTTGTTCGTGGTAGCCAAGAGCAAGGGGGCTTAATTACAAAGGCAGACTTGGCCAGCTGGAAACCTATCGAGGAGGAACCGCTGCACGTTAATTATAAAGGTGTTGACGTCTATAAATTGCAGGAATGGACCCAGGGGCCAGCGATGCTGCAGAGTCTACAAATGTTGAAAAACTTTGACTTGAAGGCTATGGGCTATAATTCTGCTTCCTATATTCATACACTCTATCAGGTGATGAACTTGGCTTTTGCAGATCGGGATTTTTATTATGGTGATCCCTATGGCAAACCAAAGACACCTATTCAAGGTCTTTTGCATGAGTCCTATGCGAAGGCGAGGGCCGCAACAATTGATTCTGCCCGAAATAACCCCAATGTGCTACCTGGAGATCCGTATCCGTATGTCGGTAAAAAGAACCCCTATCTTCCGCTGCTGCAGCAACGTCGGCAGCAGTTTGAACCAAACACCGAACTGAAAAATGATTTTGTCCCTAAACATGACGCACGCTCAAGTTCTTATGTGAAGGACTTGTCGGCGGCGGCGCTTGTGGCTTCCCTATCCGTTGATAGTGCCTATATGGACCGGCTATTAAGGGGAACCACCAGCGTTGAGGCAGCAGATGCGGAAGGCTGGGTTGTTTCAATTACGCCAAGTGGCGGCTGGTTACCGGCCTGTATCGCAGGCAACACTGGAGTGGGTATGAGTCAGCGTTTACAGAGTTTTGTTCTGGATTCACTGATTAACCCGTTCAACGTGGTCGAGCCCGGCAAAAGACCGCGTGTAACACTTAGCCCGTCAATGGCTTTAAAAAACGGCAAGCCCTTCCTTTCTTTTGCGGTACAGGGCGGCGATACACAAGATCAAAACTTACTGCAGTTTTTCTTAAATATGGTCGAGTTTGGTATGACGCCCCAGCAGGCTAGCGAGGCGGCTAATATCAATAGTAATCAGCTTTGGCTGTCGCTGGGTGGAACCAAGACCGATGATCGGAAGCCACGCTCAGGTAGCCTGTTATTAGCGAAAGATACTGCGCCTGCTGTGATCGAACAATTAAAGCAAATGGGCTACAGCATTCAGCTAGGCGAGCGTACCAGCGGACCGATCAATGCTATTTATTTTGACGAACAACATCACACGCTTTGGGGCGGTAGTAGCAATAATGGAGAGGATTACGGCATCGGTTGGTAAGCTGTACTGTTGTTTAAAAGGCTAGCCTAAGGTTTTGTTATCTGCGCGGTATTTGTTATCTTACCTACTGATCGAAAATTGATTTTTGTTATGGAGGGTAGTGTCAATACATATTCGTTTGTTTTTCAACCTGATGAAGCTGGTATTGCTTTGGTGGATGGTTTGAAGCGACGGTTACGTGCGTCGTTAGCCGAACTATTTCCCGACACAAACAAAGGCTGGTACCGCAGTTGTAATGCCAAGGCGCATGTCACTATATGTGCTTTCGAGGCCGATGAGCGTAAACTGGTAAGGGCCATTGAGGCTTTACAGGAAACCTTGGTGTACGAACGGAGCCAGTATGTTTACTTTGATCATTTTTCGTCGTTTTCCAGTGGTGCCTTCTATATTGCGCCGACGGTACATGCGCGCAGTTACCTCAAGGATCGCGCGAGAAAAGTTGTTCAGACCTTAACGGAGTTTGATTTGATCGACATTAGCGACGAACCTCATATCTCAATCGGGCGGCAGCTCGAGCCAGAATGGCTGGAGATCGCCAAGCAGCAATTCAGGTCAGTTGACCTAAGTTTTATGTGCAAGGGTGTCCATGTGCGACAGTTTAAACCGGATTTAGGCCAGTACGAAACCATTGATTTTATACCATTTGGCAATCAGTCAAAAGAGAATTCCGGGCAGCTCGCATTTAAATTCTAATTATATCACTGTTTAATTGCCAAATCGTTTAAAGCTTTTTATCTTTAAGCCAGACAATAGACGATATTGCACTTACAGTACCTTATGCATTACGACGAATCCCATCATAAATCCCTTTCTGATATCCACGAAAGTGTAGATGTCAATAAAGGAAAATCCAAATTTAAAAAGATACTTAGTTTCTTTGGACCTGCCTATCTCATTAGTGTAGGATATATGGATCCAGGTAACTGGGCAACGGATCTTGCCGGCGGGAGCCAATTTGGCTATACACTGATCTGGGTTTTACTGATGAGTAATATCATGGCTTTAGTGCTCCAGAATTTATGTGCACGGCTTGGTATTGTGCGCGGCAAAGATCTTGCGCAGTGTAATCGGGAGACCTACCCTAAGCGGATGAATTTTGTATTGTATGTGCTTGCTGAAATTGCCATCGCAGCCTGTGACCTGGCCGAAGTGCTCGGTATGGCCATCGGTCTCAACCTCCTTTTCGGTATTGATCTGATCTGGGGCGTAATGATCAGTTTTGCAGATACTTTCTTATTGCTTTATCTCCAGAAGCTCGGGATGCGAAAAATGGAACTTTTTATCATTGGACTGATTGCGCTTATTGGCATGTGCTTTATGGTGGAAATGTTTTTGGCTAAACCAGACTTTGCAGAGGTGGCCACCGGATTTATACCCAGTATCCCCGATAGTGCCGCACTCTATATCGCCATAGGTATTATCGGTGCAACCGTCATGCCGCATAATTTGTATCTGCATTCGGCACTTGTGCAAACGCGGAAAATTGATCGCGATGACAGCTCCATCCGAAAATCGTTAAAGTATAATTTTTGGGATAGTGTCATTGCCTTGAATCTGGCTTTTCTCGTGAATGCGGCGATTTTGATTCTTGCGGCATCCGTTTTTCATAAAAATGGTAGGCATGACGTGGCCGAACTCGAAGATGCTTATCATCTGTTGGGCAACCTTCTCGGAACGGAATGGGCATCGAAATTATTTGCTGTAGCCTTGATTCTCGCCGGGCAGAGTTCGACAGTGACAGGTACTTTAGCGGGCCAGATTGTCATGGAGGGATATCTACGGTTGCGGATTAGTCCAACCTTACGGAGGATTATTACCCGGCTGTTGGCCATTATTCCAGCGATATTGGTTATCCTGATTTCGGGTGAAGGCCGCGTGGGACAGCTCCTCATCTTTAGCCAGGTTATATTGAGTATGCAACTCGCCTTTGCAGTCATTCCGTTGATCCATTTTGTCAGCGATAAAGTAACTATGGGGGATTTTGCCATCAAGCCGTTAACAAAGGGAGTGGCCTGGCTGATTGCTGCCATTATCGCTGTGCTGAATCTGAAATTGGTGTATGACGAAGTGGTCGGCTGGATTGGCGAAGCCAATAATATTGTGGTAACAGTGGTACTGATAATGGGCGCCGTAGGGTTGTTCGCTTTGTTAGTCATGACGGTATTATATCCAATTTTACTAAAATCTAAAGCGATAGATCTGGAGGTCCATCCTCCATTTGAGGCGCTGCATGTTGAACATAAAGGCTCCTTCAAGAAGGTGGTTATTGCGCTGGACTTCTCCAGTTCGGATCAGAAGATCATTCAATATGCTTTGCAGCTATCTCATAAAGACACGGCGTTTGTTGTGGTACATATTGTTGAGAGCGCCTCGGTAAAATATACCGGAGAGTCGACAGATGATTTTGAATCACGTCAAGACTTAGAGCGTCTGAAATTATATGCTGACTTTCTCGTATCGAAAGGGTATCAGACGGAATACGAATTGGGCTATAATAACCGGATAAAGAGTATCGCAGCAGTTTGTGAAAAATATGCGGCTGATCTGTTGGTGGTTGGCAGTCATGGGCACAGCGGTTTAAAGGATTTTATTTTTGGGGAGACGGTCAACAAGCTGCGACATGCAGTAAAAGTACCTGTTTTTATTGCCAAATAGGTCCTCAGGCGCTATGACGAACACCGTCTGTCTATTCACTGTAATTTTATTGCTTAAAAAGTGAGCCGGTAGATCGCTAAGTGCCAAATAATGCTTACTTTTGCGACATCAAATCAAGATATGAGCGACGCTATTAAACACGAGTGCGGAATCGCACTAATTCGCCTGTTAAAACCCTTATCTTATTATCAGGAAAAATATGGTACGCCATTTTATGGCATCAACAAATTGTACCTATTAATGGAAAAACAGCACAACCGTGGACAAGACGGGGCTGGGATTGCAACCATTAAATTTGATGTAAAACCTGGAAATCGTTACATTTCGCGTTACAGAGCTATGGGCTCAACTGCCGTGGCAGATATATTCGAATATGTGCAGAAAAAATTTGCTTCTGTTCAGAAAGCGTTTCCAGAGGAGTCAAAAGACACGCAATGGTTAAAAGATAATGTAAGTTTTACCGGAGAAGTACTTTTAGGACATTTGCGCTATGGAACACATGGCAAGAACAGTATCGAAAGCTGTCACCCGTTTTTAAGACAAAACAACTGGATGTCTCGCAATTTGGTTGTAGCGGGTAACTTCAACATGACCAATGTGGACGAATTGTTGCAACAGCTATATGAGTTGGGACAGCATCCAAAAGAAAAGGCTGATACGGTGACTGTTTTGGAAAAAATCGGTCATTTCCTGGACGATGAAAATCAAGATCTATTCGACCAATTCAAAAAAGAAGGTTATTCTAATGTTGAAATCAGCTCGCTGATCGCTAAAAATATTGATGTATCAAAGATTTTGAAGCGTTCGGCCAAAACGTGGGATGGCGGTTACACCATAGCAGGTATCTTTGGCCATGGCGATGCGTTCGTCATGCGCGATCCGGCAGGTATCCGTCCGGCGTTTTATTATCAGGACGAGGAAATTCTGGTGGTCGCATCAGAGAGACCTGTCATCCAGACAGCGTTCAATATCCCTATTGGTGCTGTTAAGGAAATTAAACCGGGGCATGCCCTGATTGCCAAAAAAGATGGTACCGTATCCCAAGAGATGTTTAGACAACCCGTAGAACAACGTTCTTGTTCTTTCGAAAGGATTTACTTCTCCCGTGGATCAGATGCTGACATCTATCAAGAACGTAAAGAACTGGGAAGATTACTGGTACCTCAGGTATTGGAATCTGTCAAAAATAATATCAAAAATACCGTATTCTCATTTATTCCAAATACTGCAGAAGTATCTTACTATGGACTAATGGATGGTATTAATACCTATGTTCGTGATTTTCAAAAAGAGACTTTATTGAATCGTTCAGAAAAAATTTCTGATGAAGAATTGGATGAAATCTTGAGTATTAAACCTCGTTTTGAAAAACTCAACGTGAAGGATGCTAAATTGCGTACATTCATTACGCAAGACGCAGACCGTACGGATATGGTGCAGCACGTCTATGATACCACCTACGGTATTGTAAAAGATCATGAAGATACCATTGTTGCCATTGATGACTCCATCGTTAGAGGAACAACTTTGAAACAGAGTATATTAACGATCTTAGATCGTCTGAACCCGAAAAAAATTGTCATTGTTTCTTCGGCGCCACAGATTCGTTATCCGGATTGTTATGGTATTGATATGTCACGTATGGGTGAATTTGTTGCATTCGAAGCAGCAATCAACCTTTTGAAACAAAGTGGCATGGCACATGTTATCGATGAGGTTTATCAGAAATGTGTGTTATCGATGACGCAAGATGTCAATGAGATTGAGAATTATGTCAAAGCCATCTACGCCCCATTTACCGATGAGGAGATCTCCCAAGAAATCGCTCGTATTGTGAGACCGCACCACCTCAAAGCTGAACTGGAGGTTGTGTACCAAACCTTAGACAATTTACACCAAGCTTGCCCGGATCATAAGGGTGATTGGTATTTTTCAGGCGATTATCCTACACCTGGTGGAAACAAGGTTGTCAACAAAGCGTATATGAACTGGATTGAAGGAAAGAATGTGAGAGCATATTTCAGTAATTAAGTTCAAAAATATCAGTGGAAGGGATGCATTTATGCATCCCTTTTTTTTATCTTCGTACTCAGAAAATTCTGAATCCTAAATAAAAAGACCGATCAATAGCAAAGGGGATTGCTGTCAGTAAATAAACCGATCATGAAACATATTTTTAAGAGCCTCTATTTTCAAGTCGTATTGGGTATACTGCTGGGCATCATCTGTGGAATCTATTACCCTGACTTTGCTGTTAAGTTAAAGCCATTGGGCGATGCTTTTATAAAACTGATTAAGATGGTCATTGCACCATTGATTTTCAGTTCCATTGTAATCGGTATCGCTGGAATGCAGGATACAAAAAAAGTGGGCAAAATCGGCCTGACTTCGATTATCTATTTCGAAATCATGACCACCATCGCCCTGATTATTGGTCTCGTCTTTGTCAATTGGATACAGCCGGGTACCGGGATGAATGCTGATCCGGCAAGCCTCGATGTATCTTCGGTATCCCATTACATTTCAGAATCCAAAGAACCGCATAGTTTTATGGATTTCATCATCGGAATTATTCCAAGTAACGTTATCGCTGCCGTAGCCTCAGACAACATGTTGCAGGTGCTCGTGTTTGCAGTCCTTTTTGGTATTGGTATGACAAAAATAGGGCAGAAAGCGTCCGAGCCTGTACTCAATGTATTGCAGTCGTTTCTAAAGGTACTTTTTTCCATTATCAAAATGATCATGTATCTCGCTCCAATTGGAGCAATGGGAGCCATGGGCTTTACGATCGGTAAGTTTGGAATTCAGGCCTTGTCTAAACTGGGTATGTTGATGGTGAGTTTCTACCTGACCTGTTTCATTTTTGTGATTATCGTCATTGGAGGAGTATTGTATTTCTATCTTAAGGTAAACGTATTTAAGTTCTTAAAATACATTAAAGAGGAAATTCTGATTGTATTGGGAACTTCATCCTCCGAGTCGGCATTGCCTGGTATCATGCAAAAGATGGAAGATGCCGGCTGCGCCAAACCTGTCGTCGGGCTTGTCATTCCTACGGGCTATTCTTTCAATCTGGATGGAACAAGTATCTATCTGACAATGGCCGCGGTCTTTATTTCACAGGCGCTCAATATGCACCTTAGCTTGGAGCAGGAAATTACGCTATTGTTGGTCTTGCTGTTAACTTCCAAGGGCGCAGCCGGTGTTACTGGAAGTGGTTTTGTGACCCTTGCTGCAACATTACCAGTTGTTGGTCATGTGCCTGTGGAGTCGGTTGCGTTGATCTTTGGCGTAGACCGTTTTATGAGTGAAGCTCGGGCAATAACCAATTTAATCGGAAATTCAGCGGCAACACTGGTCATTTCGAAATATGAAAACAGTTTGGACGAGGAGATCCTGCATGAAAAGCTAGGCTCAAAAAGATAAAAAAGCCCGGAAAACAGTCTTTCCGGGCCAATTTTAATCCATGTTCATTTGAGAATATGCTAATTCTCTTTTTTTGTATTTTCTACATCTTGCGCCAAATTGATGGCACCGATTACTTTTTCTTCCAAGAGGGCGAGTTTGATCACCTGAGCCATTTCAGTCACGTAGTGAAACTCCATGTCTTTGATATAATCTTCCTTGATCTCCAGAATATCTTTTTCATTGGATTTACAAAGAATAATATCCTTGATATTAGCACGCTTAGCGGCAAGAATTTTCTCCTTGATACCACCCACGGGCAACACCTTTCCGCGCAGGGTGATTTCACCTGTCATGGCTAATTTTTCTTTCACTTTGCGTTGCGTAAAGAGCGATGTCAGTGCCGTGAGCATGGTGATACCCGCCGAAGGACCATCTTTTGGAATGGAGCCCGCAGGAACGTGGATGTGAATATCCCAATGGTCAAATACGCGATAGTCTATTCCGAAATCAGCAGCGTGCGCTTTCAGGTACGCCAGTGCAATCGATGCAGATTCTTTCATCACATCGCCCAGATTACCCGTCAGGCTCAAACGGCCTTTCCCCGGACTTAGTGATGACTCTATAAACAAGATGTCGCCACCTACGGACGTCCAGGCTAATCCAGTCACCACCCCAGCCACATTGTTATTTTCATACATGTCCTTATCAAATATTGGCGCACCTAGGATATCGAGCAGGTCTTGTTCGCTGATACTTGGATTGTAATCTTTCTCCATAACAATGCGTGTCGCAATACCCCGAACGACAGAGCCAATCTTTTTTTCCAATCCACGTACACCAGATTCACGTGTGTAGTCCTCGATTATTTTCTCGATAATTTTACCTTTTAGGCTGACATTCTTAGAAGCCATCCCATGCATTTCCCGTTGTTTTGGCAAAAGGTGTTTTTTGGCGATTTCGATTTTCTCCTCGATGGTATATCCATTTACTTCAATAATCTCCATCCGATCCAATAAAGCTGGCTGAATGGAACTCAATGAATTGGCTGTTGCAATAAACATCACTTTGGAAAGGTCAAACTCCATTTCCACATAGTGATCATAGAAATGCGTATTTTGCTCGGGATCCAATACCTCCAATAATGCCGAAGAAGGGTCGCCTTTGAAATCAGCACTCATCTTATCGATTTCGTCTAAAATGAATACAGGATTCGCTGTCCCGGCTTTTTTCAACGATTGAATGATACGGCCTGGCATTGCTCCGATGTAGGTTTTGCGGTGGCCTCGGATTTCTGCTTCATCGCGCACACCACCTAAAGCCATGCGGGTATATTTACGGCCCAGCGCTTTGGCGATAGATCTTCCCAACGATGTCTTACCGACTCCCGGCGGGCCTACCAAACAAAGAATAGGCGCCTTCATATCATTTTTTAATTTCAATACAGCGAGGTATTCAATGATACGTTTTTTCACTTTCTCGAGTCCGTAATGATCTTTATCGAGTACTTTTTGTGCTTTGTTTAAGTCAAAATTATCTTTTGTTGTTTCATTCCAGGGCAGATCCAAAAGGAGCTCGAGGTAATTGAGCTGTACCGAATAATCTGCCGCGGCAGGGTTAATGCGGGAGAGCTTCTCCAGTTCCTTTGTAAAATGTTTTTCAACTTCATGACTCCATTTCTTTGACTTACCACGTTTTTTAAGCTCTTCCAGTTCAAGATCAGGCGTATTTCCGCCCAGCTCTTCCTGAATCGTTTTCAGCTGCTGATTTAAGAAATAATCACGCTGCTGTTTGTCAAGATCCACACGTACTTTATTCTGAATCTGGTGCTTTAGTTCCAGCATCTGGATTTCTGTCGTCAATAGTTCCAGTAAAAGTTTGGCGCGGTTTTCTACTTTCGGTATCTGAAGCAGCTCCTGTTTCTTTGTCATTTCGACATTGATATTCGACGAAATGAAGTTGATTAGAAAAGAAGGGCTTTCAATATTTTTGATAGCGATACCAGCTTCACTAGGTAAGTTTGGCGAAAGTTGGATGATCTGCAGCGCCATTTCTTTTAAAGTGGAAATAGTCGCTTTGAAGTGCTTGGTCATCTTCGGCTTTGCCTCATTGAATTTCTCAACACGTGCCTTTAAATAGGGTTCGGTTCCAACAATTTCCAATAGGTTGAATCGCTGTTTACCCTGAATGATGACGGTGGTATTACCATCAGGCATTTGAAGCACTTTAATGATATGAGCAACGGTGCCCACTTTGTTTAGTTCTTCAAATCCTGGGTCCTCTACGGTCATATCTTTTTGAGAAACGACACCGATAGTCTTGCTGCCCTTATAAGCTTCTTTCACCAATTTGATGGATTTATCTCTACCTACGGTAATCGGAATAACAACACCGGGAAATAATACGGTATTACGTAAAGGCAAAATTGACAATGCTTCTGGAATTTCAGCATTCGCCATATTATCTTCATCCTCTTGCGTAAGTAAGGGAAAGAATTCGGTATCCTCTGCAACGATTGGAATTGCTTGACTGAAATCAAAAGTTTCGAATTTGCTCATAGTGTTTATTTTGTGTATTTGGCAGTCGCTGACATGTTGACGGCAGACTTTCAAATTTTAAGCTTCTAATAATGTTTCCCCTGTAATGCAAGGGGAGTGCCAATTGCTAGAAGTCAGCAAAATTACAAATCTATTTTCCAGAATAGGAAAAAAAGGCAGGTTAAATAAAATTTATCTGCCATTTATTGGAGAAATAGGCATAATAATTGTAATATTGGAATGTGAAAAGGCGCTGATGGCAGTTTCTAATTTTATAGAAATCATACGGAAGCTATTTTCAGAGACGTAGAAAAGATCGCTGGCGATCATTATGAAGTGAATATAAAAAAGTAACTATTTAGATATGAATTTAAAATCATTTAAATTGGGTTTGTTTACTGGGGTTTTTGCCTTAGTTGCTTTTAGCGCAAATGCACAACAACCAAAACAGGCTGAACATAGCAACGCTAATGTGAGAATGGGGCAAAAAGCTCTTTTGGATGGTGATTTCAAGAATGCCGAGTCATACTTGACAAAAGCACTGCCTCAAGAAGGAAAAGATCCGGATGTATTATATATGTTGGGTTATTCCCAGTTTCAAAATGGTGACTATAAAAAATCAGCAGAAACTTTTGGTAAAGTCGTTGCGTTAAATGGTAAAAATGCGAATGCTTTATATTTCAAAGCAAAAGCGACTAACAATCTTGCTGTTCAATCGACAAATAAAGCTTCTGTTGCCAATAAAGAACAGTTGTTGAAGGGAGCTATCGAAGATTATACAAAGGCAATTGCCATTACACCGAACGATTCCAAATTCTATCAAAATAGAGCGATTGCTAATCGTGACTTAGGTATTTTGATTGGAACAGCAGGCACGCCAAACTATAACAAGGCGATGGCAACTGATGCTTATAATAATGCGATCAAAGATTATGAAAAAGTGTTAAGCTTTGATTCGTCGAAGAAAGACATCCAAACTGAAATCAAAAAAGCAAAAGTATATAGAGATAATTTAAAATAGTATCACTATTGCCTATAGAGAGGGAATTCCGGCTGGAATTCCCTTTTTTTGTTTAAAATTCTAAAGCTTTTTAGCGTATAAGTAAGTCGGCCCACTACTTTTTCTTTGCCAATATGAAAACGAAAGACTGTGTTATTCTGTTATTATTCTAAATCAAACAAGGAATAAATATGGAAACGAATCGATTGTCAAGAGAAATGCAAGAAACTTTAATCAAGCAAATGACTAAGGAAGCTGAGGCGGCACAAATTTATTTGGCATTAGGGGTCTGGGCAGATGATCAGGGCTATGGTGGAGTGGCCAATTTCCTGTATAGACATGCACAGGAAGAGCGTAACCACATGACGAAGATTATGGGGTATATTCTGGAACGGGGTGGCCGGCCACGAATTGAAGCCATAGCACAACCTCCAGCGGACCCGCAAACGTTGACAGAATGTTTTAACCGCGTTTTCAAACACGAAGTAGATAATACCGAAGCAATTTATAACATCGTCAATCTAGCGATGGCCGAGAAAGACTGGGCAACGTGGAATTTTGCACAATGGTTTGTAAAAGAACAGATCGAAGAAGAGAAGCTAGCGCTGGAATTGATTGATAAATTGAAGATTGCCGGTGGAGACCGTGCATCGGACGAATCACTATTTGCCTTGGATTCCTCTTTGGAAGCTATGCCAGACGAAGTGACTTTAGCAAGAGAAGCAACGGCAGACGATCCTAAATAAAACTATACTGAATAAAAAAAATGAGGAATCCTTTTCAGGGATTCCTCATTTTTTTTATTTGATGTTAAGCGGTAGATAGACACCGAATGTGATATTTCTGCCCATATTGTAGACGCCAAAATTAGGATCTTCTTGCGATAGCCGGCCCGGGCGCAATCGGCTTAACGCATCATAATAACGCTTGTTGGTCAGGTTGGACGCCGCCGCAAATATTTTCAGTTGCTGCTGCCCGAAGTGTAATGTTGTACCAATTCCGGCATTCAACAATGTGTAGCCGTCTGCTGGCGTTTCGAAGGTTTCATCAATGCGGCTCTGTTTAAAATAATTGTCCAACCCCACAGATAAGTAGAAGGCATTCAATCCGCTTATTTTAGGCTCGAGGCGCAGCGTATTGTGTACTACGCCAGCTGGAATCAATGCCAAAGGTCTGTCAAAGGTTCTATTCTGTGCCTGAGTATAACTGAACGTGTTGTCCAGGTGAATCCAGTTCAACAAATGAAAATTCAAGCTTCCCTCAACACCGTATAGATTGGCGTTGACCTGTCCATAGCGGTATACGTCATAAGTATGTGAATCGCCATCTTCACCAACCACAGTTTTTGTATCCCCTTTTGTTGTCGATGCATAAATAAAGTTGTGAATATAATTTTCGTAGATTCCGATACTTCCAGTAACGATACTATGGCCAAACTCCAGTGTCGCATCCGCTTGATAGCTTCTTTCGGGTTTCAGGTTCTCATTACCGACCTCATACCGCGAAGTACCCTCATGAACACCATTGGAGCCGAGCTCTGCGGGGTTGGGCGCTCTAAATGCTGAGCCTGCATTTGCTTTAAAGTTGAGATCCTCATTGAAAACATGCGTATAACCAAGGGCGCCACTGACATTACTGAAGCTGTTTTTAAAACCAGGAAATTGCTCCTCATCTTCAACAAACAGCTGTTTGCCTTTGTTGTTGACATAGTCATAGCGTAAACCTACATTAAACGTGTTTTCGCCCCAGCTTTTTTTTGCATAACCAAAAGCTCCCAATTCCAGCTGATCATAGGCTGGAATTAAAAATTCACTGCCTTTATTTACACTGTGTTCCTGACTGGCACTAATGCCAAATACATGTTGCCAGCCATTTCTTTCACTTAAAGAATACTTGGCATCGAGGGAATAGGTATTTAGGTCAAAGAATAGGGAGGGGGTAGCTTCTTCCAATTCTCGACGTTGATTCTTTTGATAGCCCAAGTCAAGTTTTAAATTGCCCGAGCCGATAACAAAGCTATTGTTGAGGGCCAATTTATAGTGACGGATATCCTGTTTGGGGAAATCCAATGTACGGCTTTTAGCGTTTGTGTAAAGCGGGTCACCCGGTTCGGCATCGTAAAAACCGATGTTATTTTTTAGGTACGAAAAATTAAGGTGCGAATAGCCCCATTGTTTGTTTAGCCCGAGCATACCACTGACATTGCTGTTGTTAAAGCCGCTATTCCCGTATCTTCCTGCAGGGGTATTATAAGAATACGCATTCTGATACGATCCACGGCCACGCCATACGAAGCCATTTTCATTACCTGTTAGCATAACCGAACTATTGGTCAGCCCATTATTGGTAGCATAGCTTGTCAGTAATTCACCTTTAATATGTCCTTCAGTAGGAACATTGGGCTCAAGTACATTGATCACTCCACCGATGGCATCAGATCCGTACATCAATGAAGCCGCGCCACGTAAAACCTCGACACGGTCGGGTTGATTTTGGTCGATTTCAATGCCGTGTTCGTCGCCCCATTGCTGTCCCATCTGTTTTACCCCATCACTTACCGTGACAACCCGATTATATCCCAGACCTCGTATGACAGGTTTTGAAATTCCCTGTCCCGTTGTGATCTGACTTAGCCCGGGAACTTGTCGCGCAAGTGCATCAATAAGATTTGTTCCATTTCCCTGCAACTCATCTTTGGAAATAACAGCTACTGAGGTGCTGTTGCGACGGCTCTGAGAAGTGACGAGTGTGCCTGTAACGACTACTTCATTCGTTTCGATAATACTTTCTGTCAAGGAAAAATCAAGGGAAAGATTTTCCGAAGTTAAATCAACGGCCTTGACAACGGACTGATAGCCCAAAAAACGGACCTCAACCAAGTAGCGTCCACTTGAAGGAAGAGATTTAAAGCTATAATGACCTTGTTGGTCTGATGCCGTGCTCGAACGAAGCTGTTGCAGTGATATGGTAGCACCAGCAATTGGAAGGTTGGTTTTCGCATCCGTTACTTTACCGCTAATCGTTGAGGCAAGCGCCGGAAGTATGGAGAAATAGGAGACAAGCATAAAAATGCAGCCTATAATTTTAAGTTTCATCTGTACTATAATTTCTATGTATGTAATATCAGCGGTACAAACGACAAAGCGTATATCAGCTACCAAGGCGTCGTTGTGCCTAGGTTTAAACCGATAGCTGGTCGTATGCATCGTTTGACTGTTGAGTTGTAAAGACCCCTATAGAGTCCTGGCGGCAATAGCGGTCAACTTACGTTAACACGCACTATTGAAATTAGCATAGAAACGAACAGAGGGGTGGGCCCCGATTGCCAGAAATCAGTGATCTGACTATCTGGTCTCCAGTGATGAACAGACCAAATTCAACGCGTTTAACAGGAAGTATGAATTCACCCTGCGTAAAATTAAAAACTAGTTGGGGATGTGAATTTTGGTCGCAGATAGCACATTTAGGGTGATCAGCATGATGTTTTTTCGCTGGGTTATCTACGATATGCAGTGCAGCTTGGGGATGTTCATGACTGTACACAATGAACTGACCAATTAAGAAGGTCATCAAGAGCACGAATGCTGCGAATTTGTTCAATGAGATATCTTTCACGCTGAAATCACTACGTTTAAACCCAAGTTGTCACTCGGATCACTTTATTAATCGGGTCAAAGATAATGAAAATAAAATATAAAGCAATCGTGTTGCATTTATTAATATAATAGAATAATAAAAGGCGCTTCTGAATCAATGTCTCAGAAGCGCCTTTTGCTGATGTATAAGACTTATCGTGTTACTTTTTGGGAGGAATAAACTTGCCGACAATTTCATATTGATTGGCATCTAGTCCCTGAACGTCTTGCAATTTAACAATGCGATAAAGCGAATCGCTGAAGTAGTCTAATTTTTCTTGACTATCGTATAAGCTATTTGTTATCTTTTTATCGATATGGATGTGTTTCACCTTTTCGTTCTTATCAAATTCGATACGCAGTTTCTGTATCTGTAAATCTTTCTTTTTCGCTGTAAATTCGGTCACACAGTCGACAGCGCTGACTTCATACAATGAGGGATCGAAATTTTTGCTGATATCAGCAGCTTGAAAAGCGGACAGTTCATTTTTCCAGCTCCCAATTTTCAGCTCGCGCTGTTCTTTTTCTCCATCTTTGCTGACAGATTTTAGCACAGCGGGATTGAGCTGTTGCAAGCGATTGACTTCCGCATTAAAAAACGAATCGACAGAAAATATGTCGGAAGATTTTTGAGGGCTTTTTGTTGCGGAAGGTGATCCACAACTCCAAAAAAGCAAAGCACTACCCGCAAAAAAGGAGAGTGCTCTGCTACTGGTTTTATGTACGTTATTATTCTGATACCAATACATTTCCTGTCATTTCAGCTGGGATATTGACGCCCAAAATTTGTAAGATGGTTGGGGCAATATCACCTAATTTACCATTGGCTATTTTTTTGTACTGATCGTCAATCAAGATACAGGGAACCAAATTGGTTGTGTGTGCGGTGTTTGGCGACCCATCCTCATTGACCATAAACTCCGAATTACCATGATCGGCCAAAATTATAAAGGAGTAACCATTTTTAAGACCTGTCTCTACGACCGTTTTGGTACATTGATCCACAGTTTCTACGGCTTTAATGACAGCATCAAAAACTCCTGTATGACCTACCATATCTGGATTTGCAAAGTTCAGGCAGATAAAATCAGGCTGAAGTGTTTCCATATCGTTAACGATAGCCGTTGTAATTCCTTGAGCAGACATCTCCGGTTGAAGATCGTAGGTCGCCACTTTGGGTGATGGAACCAACAAACGGTTTTCACCTTTAAATTCTTGTTCACGGCCTCCTGAGAAGAAAAATGTGACGTGTGGATATTTTTCTGTTTCGGCGATACGCGTTTGCGTTTTATGATTAGCCTCCAATACTTCCCCCAACGTGTTGGTTAAGTTATCTTTTTGAAAAACCACTCTCACATTTTGGAAAGTTTCATCATAAGAGGTCATGGTCACATAATATAGATCCAACGGTTTTAGATCATATTCTGGGAATGCCTTTTGGGTTAGTGCGATCGTAATCTCGCGGCCACGATCCGTTCTGAAATTATAACAGAATACCACATCGCCTTCTTGTATTGTAGCCACAGGAGCTCCGTTGGCGTCTACCAAGGCAATTGGTTTCACAAACTCATCCGTTATACCTTCATCGTATGATTTTTGGATAGCGGCAACCAGGTCGTTGGATTTTTCACCTTCCGCTTTTACTAAAAGATCGTATGCTAATTTGACCCGTTCCCATCTGTTGTCGCGATCCATCGCATAGTACCGACCGATTGCCGATGCAAAGGTACCTGTTGTCGTCGTCAAATACGCTTGTAAGTCTCTCACATAACCAATACCCGAGTTTGGATCCGTATCACGGCCATCCAAGAAAGCATGTACAAATACTTGTTCACTGCTTAATCCAGCATGTTTTGCGGCATCACATAAACCCTTTAAGTGCTTGGTGTGCGCGTGTACGCCACCATCGGAAAGCAAACCGATAAAATGTACCTTTTTGTTATTTTCCAAAGCATATTTAAATGCGTCCTGAATCACTGGATTCGAATTGAATACGCCGTCATTGACTGCTTTGTGAATACGTCCCAATTCTTGGTAGACAATTCTTCCGGCACCAAGATTCATGTGCCCTACCTCAGAATTACCCATTTGGCCGGCGGGTAAGCCAACAGCTTCGCCCGAAGCTTCTAAAGTTGAGTTTGGATATGCTTCTAACAAATGGTCTAAAAATGGAGTGTTTGCAGCTTCAACTGCATTTGATTTATCGTGTTTTCCATATCCTAGTCCGTCTAGGATCATGAGTGCAACTTTTTTCTTATTCATCGTATAACAAAGATAATCTTAATTTTAGAATCTATCAACGCATCTTAAAAACTTCCCTTGTTAATCACCATTATTTTTATAGGTTTGTGGCATCATTTGTGTTCCCTAATAAATGGAACTACCTAAGGATTGATTTTGATATTAGAAGCTGTTCTATACTATGTTAAGCTATATGAAATTTTTAAGCCATTTCGGATTTATACTTATTACGAATCTTTTTTTACACGATGCTGCGTTTGGGCATTTTTCGATGCCTGTAAATCCAAGGATGGAAGAAATCTTGCCTGGGGATGATGATTCATTGGAACGAATTTCGGAGGAGCTAAAATCATATTTGAAAGAGGGTAGTGCAAAGAACATAGCCAAGTATTTTGCCTCAAACATCACCTTGTCGATTTTAGGCGAAAATGGTATTTATACAAAATACCAATCAGAAATCATGTTAGGCACATTTTTCAATCAGCATAAACCCAAGACTGTAAAGCTGACGCAGTCGAGCAACGCCAACAATGGCTATCAATATTTTACCTTTATTTTAGCCACAGAACAGGCCAATTATCGGGTCTTTGTGAAAATAGGAGCAGGTAGTAATAACCACTCCATCGAAGAGTTGAGGATCGACAAAAATTGATCCTGATCCTATTTTTTTTATAAATCTATTTTTCGATTAAAAAATTATTCCACATCTTAGCCCAATAAATAGCATTTATGGAGAAGGAAATCAAGGACTATTTGGCCCAGTTTGTAAAACAAGCTGTCGCGGAGGATTTGGGCGATGGAGATCATACCTCATTGTCGACAATTGAAGCCGGCGCGCAAGGTGAAGCAAAGTTGATTGTGAAGGATAACGGCATACTTGCAGGTGTCGAAGTAGCGCAGGCAATTATTGCCTATGTAGACGATAGTTTGGCCTGTGAGGTCTTTATCCAGGATGGAAGTCGGGTTAAGATGGGTGATATTGCTTTTTATGTCAGGGGAAATATCCAAAGTATTTTATTGGCCGAACGTTTGGTGCTGAATGTGATGCAGCGTATGAGTGGTATAGCCACAACAACGCGGCAGTATGTGGATTTGTTAGCAGGTACAGATGCACAAGTTTTGGATACGCGAAAAACGACTCCCTTATTACGTGTGCTAGAGAAAGAAGCCGTGCGCATTGGTGGTGGCACCAATCATCGTTTTGGTCTTTTTGATATGATTTTAATTAAGGATAATCATGTAGACTATAGTGGCGGAATTGTACCGGCGCTAGAGCGGGCAAATGCGTATAGAAAGAGCCTAAATAAACCGATAGAAATAGAAATTGAAGTCCGAAATTTTGTGGAACTTGATGAAGTTCTTAACTTTGGCGAAGTGGATCGAATCATGTTAGATAATTTTTCACCGCAAGATGTTGCCAAAGCTGTTCAGATTATCGACCGTCGGTTCAAGACAGAGGCCTCTGGGGGAATAACATTTGACACGATTAGGTCATATGCGGAGGCCGGGGTAGATTATATTTCAGTAGGTGCTTTGACACACAGTGTGAAGAGCCTGGATCTTAGTCTGAAGGCCAAATTAATATAAGAACTAATTAATTAATGATATCGATTTATTTAGTAATTGCAGTATTACTAGCGTACTTGTTTGGGTCCATACCAACGGCTGTTTGGTTGGGACAGGCATTTTATGGGGTAGATGTTCGTGAGTATGGTAGTGGTAATGCTGGGGCGACTAATACCTTTCGTGTGTTGGGACCGAAAGCGGGATCGATCGTGATGTTTGTCGATATTTTTAAAGGCTGGACAGCAACCAATCTAGCTTATTTAATAGAATTGGGGCAAAATACGAGCGATGTTCAGTTTGTTAACTTTCAGTTGGCATTGGGCGTTATCGCGGTATTGGGACATTTATTTCCTGTATTTGCGGGGTTCAGAGGGGGGAAGGGCGTAGCAACACTCTGTGGTATGATTCTCGCTATCCATACACCTGCAGCCTTGGTTTGTGTTTCTGTATTTGTTATTATCCTACTGACCACCCATTACGTTTCATTGGGTTCCATTTCGGCAGGATTTGCATTTCCATTCAGTTTGGCCTTTATTTTTAAAACAACGATACCTTCCGTGCTCCTCTACGGAATAGCGATTTGTATCCTCTTGTTGATTACCCACCAAAAGAATATAGAGCGTCTGTTAAAGGGGCATGAGTCCAAGATCTACCTTTTTAAGAAAAAAGCGAAGGAAAAAGAATAGGCACAATAATTGCATCCGCTACGATGGATTAATAAATTATTGTAAAATATCCATGTTGGATGCGCTGAAAAGCGATTATCTTTCGCTTCGAGACTCCATATGGCCCTTGAAATAAAATATAAACTATGAACGGAATGTTTAAGTATTCAGCTATGGTATTAGCGTGTGTAACACTGGCATCGGGGTTGTCAGGTTGTGCAACTTCAGCTGTTACCGGGAAAAAATATTTGAAATTGGTCAGTGCTGATCAAGTGAACGAGCAAGCTGCATTGGCTTATAAAGATTTTTTATCGAAGAATAGTTCAAAAGTAGTCACTGGAACTGCTGATGCGGCAATGGTTAAACGTGTGGGTAATAGACTGGCCACAGCGGTGAACCAATATTTGCAAAGCACCGGTCGCGCCAACCAATTTAACTTCAATTGGGAATTCAACTTAGTAAGGAGTGATGATGTGAACGCCTGGTGTATGCCTGGTGGTAAAGTGGCAGTTTATACGGGAATTTTGCCTGTTACACGTACCGAAGCCGGACTTGCCACAGTAATGGGGCATGAGATAGCCCATGCGATTGAGGAGCATTCCGTAGCGCAGGCTTCCAATCAGATTGCTTTGCAATTGGGCGGACAGATTTTAGGTTCCGCAGCCGGCGTATCTGGCAACAATACTCTTGGAGTTTTCAATAATCTTTACGGTTTGGGAGGAAATTTGGCGCAGTTGAAATTCTCAAGAAGCGATGAATCCGATGCAGATGCTGCCGGATTGATTATTATGGCCTTGGCGGGATATAATCCAAACGAAGCGGTCGATTTTTGGAAGCGTATGGCGTCGGGAAGTCAGAAAGGGCAGCCAGAGTTTTTGAGTACGCACCCCAGCGATGAGCGACGTATTGCGGATATCCAAAAATTAATTCCGAATGCGATGAAATATTATAAAAAATAAACGATTGATAGGATATCAAAAGAGGGATCTGCACGAGCAGATCCCTCTTTTTTTGCATTATATTTTGACCGGGTTACACCCCAGCTAGCGCATCGCTAACGCCGAGCACTACACCGATGACCAATCCCATAAAATTAAAAGCGATGGTAATGATGACCATGATGCCAATAAATTTGTAGTGTTTTTTTAACGCATCCAAGCAAAGCTCCAGCTGAATGGTATCGCGGTTTTCAATTGCTTTTTTCGCTTTGGATCCGAAATTATACAGAAAATAGATAGGAAGACAAAAGAAAGCAAGAAAGAGCAGGTAGAGGACACCGAACGTGGATAAGGCCCCCGCTGTGACATATTCGTCAGCACCGAGTGACAAGGCACTTGCGCCAAAGATCAGGCTGACCATGGTGATGGCCGAGATGCCTATGAAAATAAAACAGACGATGGCCAAAAAATTGGCCCATTTGGCTGCTGAAGCTAAAAAAGCGAGTCCTGCTGGAGAAAGTTTGAGGTCTGCAGGTTCTAGAAAAGAAGAATTTTGAATACCGTCTTCCATGAAGCGTAAAATATTAGGTATGCGAATTTCAGAAATGTTCTTGGCTTTTGAAACAAGTTTTTATACAAAACGTCCAGCGTATACAATCGTTTAGATTTTTTCAATTCGTTAGGCTCTAGTCGTGCAATTGCTACAGGAAACTGAATTGTATAAGGTAATTTTCAACTGTTAGGAAATTAGCTAAAAATTTTTAAAAAATTAAATTCCGATTGGAAGAATGTTGTTACAAAAAAAAAATCCAGAATTGATGTGGAAAACTATTTTTGATCAGATAATTAGAATGTAAATGCTGGTTTAAAACATCTTACAACGTTTTTTTTCGTGATAAATTATCTATTGATGTCTAATTTTTGGTGTGGATTTCATGAAATGGGTGTGGTTTAGTGTGTTAAGTTTATATTAAGTCCTTTGTAATTTCAAATCTCTTAGTAATTTTGCTTAACATTTTTTAACAAATCACATTATATGAAAAGATCTTTACTCTTTTTCGCTCTTGTTATGGCTAGTTATGGTGCTGTACAAGCTCAAGTTACTACAAGTAGCGTTACAGGTATTGTAAAAGAGGCAAACGGGAGTCTAACTTCGGGAGCAACAATTAAGGCTACGCACGTGCCATCAGGGACCGTTTATACCGGTTCGGCAAATGCAGCAGGTCGCTTCAATTTAGCTAACATGCGTGTTGGTGGACCTTACACGATTGAAGTAACTTATGTTGGGCAAGACCCTATAATCTATAATGATGTCTATTTACAATTGGGACAGCCATTTGTGTTAAATCCTGTTTTTGCGGATAAAAACACAACGTTGGAAGAAGTTACGGTTACGGCGCGCAGAGGTGCAACTAAAACTGGTGTTTCAACTGTTATAGGTAGAAAGAAAATTGAGGAAATGCCAGCTATTTCCAGAAGTATCACCGATTTGACAAAGCTAAATCCACAAGCAAACTCACAAGGAGATGGTTTCTCATTTGCTGGAAGAAATAGTTTGTTTAACTCATTAACCTTGGATGGTGCTCAAATGAATAATGCATTTGGATTGTCATCTCTTCCTGGAGGTCAGACAAATGCACAACCATTTTCTTTAGATGCGATTGAGTCTATTCAAATCAACCTTTCTCCTTATGATGTAAAACAAGGTGGTTTTACTGGAGCAGGTGTCAACGCGATTACAAAATCCGGTACGAACGCAGTAACGGGCTCGGCTTATTGGTATTTCAAAAATCAAGACTTACAAGGCTATAAAGTCGATGGTGAAAAATTACCAAAAACAGAATCATATAAAAATAACCAGCTTGGATTTAGCGTTGGTGGTCCAATCATTAAGAATAAATTATTCTTTTTCCTAAATGGCGAGACAACTAAACGTACTACGCCCGGCTCTAATATCCTTGCTAACCGTGGTACTGGTGCTGCAAATGAGTCAAATGTTAAGGCGTCTGATTTAGATTTAGTAAAGAAAACCCTGATGGATAATTATGGCTATGATCCAGGTATTTATGAAGGATTTAATAATGATCAAAAAGCGAATAATATTACAGCAAAAATCGACTGGAATATTAACGAAAAGCATAAATTTACCCTTCGTTATAATCACCTAGATTCCTATAGAGATATTAATCCAAGTGGATCCAATAGTAATAGAGGGCGTGGACCAAGTACCACATCGATGATTTTCTCCAATTTACGCTATCGTCAAAACAATAATATCAATTCCATTACTGCGGAATTAAACTCGACATTTAATAGTAAATACGCAAATCAGATTCAAGTCGTTTATTCTGCATTTAGAGATTTTAGAGATCCTCTGGGAACTGCTTTTCCAACGGTGGATATTGAAAACGGAAGTGGCTCAAACTACATTTCATTTGGACAAGAACCATTTTCTGGTTTGAATAAACTAAATCAAAATTTATTTAGTATCACAGATAACTTTAATATTTTCGCAGGAGCACACACACTTACATTTGGTGGATCATTAAGTTATCAAAAATATAGTAATTCTTTTGCCCAGTTTGTAAGTGGTCAGTTCCGTTATAAAAACATGGACGATTTTATAGCTGCTGCCAAAGGTGATAAAACCATCCAACCGTCGCAGTATCAATTAACTTATTCTGTCGTTGCGGGAAATGAGAGGCCTTCAGCTGATTTCAGTATGATGCCAATAGCACTTTATGCACAAGATGAGTGGTTTGTAAAACCAAACTTCAAATTGAGTTATGGCGTGAGAGCAGATATTCCTGTATATACAACAGATATTGTCACCAATGAAAAAGTATTGGGAATGACATTTGCTAATGGAGAAAAACTTGACGTTTCACGTTTACCGAAAGCTCGCGTATTAGTTTCTCCAAGAGCAGGATTTGATTGGGATATCAGACAAGATAGATCTTTTGTATTGCGTGGAGGAACAGGTATTTTTACAGGTGGTGTCCCAGGGGTATGGTTAACGAACCAAGCAGGCCAAACCGGTATGACGTATGGAAATATTTTAGAAAATATTAAAGACGGAGCGGTTAATAGACCATTTAATCCAGATCCTAATGCATACTTGCCTGCTGATCGTAAGAATCCAGCAACTTATGAAATCGACGTGACTTCGAGAGATTTCAAAATGCCTCAAATTTGGAGATCCAATCTTGCTGTTGAATATAGCTTACCATGGGATATGAAAGCTACGTTAGAGGGGATTTATACCAAATCGATCAATGAGGTCTACCATAGAGATGCAAACTTGTCAGATCCAAAAGGAACCTTTTCGGGTACAGGCGACACAAGAGCATATTGGTTAGCCTCTGGTAATGCAAGACAAATTAATTCATCCATTACACGTGCCATTGTCTTAGATAATACTTCTAAAGGAAATGCTTATAGTCTTACTGCTCAGTTGGAAAAACGTTTTGGAAAGTATGGTGATGCGATGGTAGCTTATACCTATAGCAGCGCTAAAGATATTACTTCAAATCCTGGATCTCAAGCAAACTCTGCGTACACCGGTAATGCAATTGTAAGCAATCCAAATTCTCCGGTATTGGCTTATTCAAGTTTTATGGTTAGAAATAGAATTATCGCTGCTGTAAACGTTAACTTTAATATCACACCGCAACTTCCAACGAGAATAGGGTTGGTTTATGAAGGTAGGCCATACGGCGATAACTTCGGTGCAACAAGATATAACTATACAGTTAGTGGAGATATTCTTAATGGAAGTGGACGTTTTTCGAATGTTTTAATGTATGTACCTAAAGACCGTGCAGATATTGCTTTAGTTGATATTGTGGATTCTAAGGATAAAACGAAAGTTCTTGAAACTGCTGATGCTCAATGGTCAAGACTTGATGCTTTTATTGGTCAAGATAAGTATTTAAGTACAAGAAGAGGACAATATGCAGAAAGAAATGGTGCTGAATACCCTTGGATGAATCGTTTTGATATCCGTATCATGCAAGAATTATCTAAAGTGTTGAAAACTAAAGACAATCATAGGTTGCAGGTTTCATTTGATATTATCAATGTTGGTAACTTGTTGAATAGCAAATGGGGTGTTACGAAAACTCCTAATATTACCAACTTTATGCAATATCAGGGTGTGGCGAACAATAAGCCTACTTATACTGTTAGCCAAAATCTTAAAGAGGAGACTTTCAGAAATAATACTGGTATTGATTCAAGATACCAAATGCAGTTAGGTATTCGCTATATCTTTAATTAAGCTGACTAACTAGTTTGAATAAAAAAATCCTGGACCTATCATAGATCCGGGATTTTTTGTTTATTGTATTTAAATATTCTATCTGTTCTTGATTTTGACAGTCTATCTTTAGTTGAAAGAAGCATCTGTTGACACTGTATTATAAAGTTAGGTGAATAAAAAATGTGAAATCGTTTAAGCGCTAACATCTATTGAATATATTTAATAAGTTTTCTATTGCAAAAAGTGCTTGAATTAGGGGAGTATTGCAAATTAAAACTTAAACAAATACTATCAGTCAATTAGAACTAAAAAGTTTTTTATCAATGTTTATAAGTTGTTCATCATTATAAAGCACAACGGAGGTTTTGATTTATATTATCAAGAGCAACTTTAACAAAGTTTTGTTTTGTAGCAAACAAGGTTCTTTTGCGATCGCTCCAATTTTCTATCTTTCCGATTATTTGATCAACTGTGTTGATGTTTTCAGTTACCTTTAGAAAATCTACCGTTGATAACAACTCTAATCCGAAATTTGAATAAAATCCATTTAAAAACTTTTTAGTTTTATTCGAGATGTCTAAATATTTGTTGTTTTCCGGTTTATTTAAGTAGTCATTCACTTCTTTTTCAGACTCAAGAATAATCCCTATTTCTTCAAATGGTTTTTTATCTTTTGCACTGTACCCAGTAATATAGCTCCCATTTAAATAATAAAGGACATGTTTTACTTTGCCTGAATATGGCCCGTAAAAGTTTTGTTTGAACTCAAGTTTGGAGACATCCTTCGCACCGAATTTCTGTAAGAAGTAGGCAACCTTTTCAGCTGAAAATTCTGAGATAAACTCGCCATTCTTTACAAGTTCGGACAATACAGATAATAATATTGCTCGAGCAGGTGTTAAGGCTACTCTTTCATTCTTTAGAATTTCCCCTACAGCTTTATTTGGCTCATAGATTATATTCTCACAATCTAAATCTTTGAGCGAGCTCAAAAGCAAGTCTTTAATAATATTCCAGTCAAGTCCACCATTACCAGCTCCCAAAGGAGGGATGGCAATAGATCTAATATTTCTTTAATAATTTCGATTAGATCTTTTAACCCAGCTTCTATATAGGAGTATTCAGATGGCTTTCTCCAGGTCGTTTTTGTAGGAAAATTAATGATTAGCTTTTTCCCACCTAAGAGACTTTCTTCCTCGTACACGAATAATTTGCCAATGCCGATATCACCGTATTTACACGCTTTACGATATTCTTTGTAGTTGCCGGGATATTCATTCTTAAATTGTAGTGCAATACCTTTTCCCGTTACACCATCCGTATTAACAGTATTAACCAACGCCTCTGCATTGGAATCGAGTGAATTTAATGGCCTTGATTGCGTTGAAGTCTAATATATCTTCAATTTGTCCAATCATATTTATTGTTTCTTTGATATTTTTGCCATTCTAAAATATTTTCATCTGTTGAAAGACCGATAACTTCGACTTTTTTATCTTTCAATGATTTCGAAATTAACTTCATTTTCGTATGGTCATCCCTGCATGGGGTGCCGCCCAAATACCAAAAGTCCAGCAAATAATATTAAAGGGAACGGACATGCTCCGTGAAGGCGGTGTTCTGGCTTTCATAACTTCTCAGGTTTTGCACAAATGCCTCTATTTAGTATGAGTTTTACAGAATTGTAAAGTTTACGAAAATTCTGTATTATTTTAAAAAAAACACTGTTTAATATAATTACCACATCATAATAAAATAAAATAAACACTTCTTATTTTAATAAAAAAATCACAACAATATTTACTAAATTTATCACATCTGTTTTTAATAAAAATAACACAGTAGTGTTTAATAAATTTATAAGGTTATGGCAACACCACGTGAAAGATTTGTAGAAGCCTTAAAATTCTTGCAAGAACTACAGGAAAAGGGGATTGTAGGCATTCATACCGATGATATGCCGAACCGGAAATACCGTGAGATACTTTCCAAGAATGGTTTTATACGAGAGGTAGCTAAAGGATGGTATATCCCCACCAGTCCGGAGGAAAAGGATGGTGAGACAATAGCCTGGTATAGCTGTTATTGGGATTTTATTGCTGTATTTCTGGAAAGAAAGTATGGTGATAATTGGTGCCTGTCTGCCGATCAGTCACTATTGCTACATGCGGCCAATCAGTCGGTACCACAGCAATTGCTTGTTCGTTCGCCGCAAGGAAACAACAATCCTACGCCGTTGCCACATAATACTTCATTGTTCAATATGCGTGGAGAGCTGCCATCTGCAGATCAGCTTATGGTAACTCCAAATGGTATCCGGATGTACAATCTACAGTCGGCATTAATATACAGTTCTGCCAGCACCTATACCCGTAATGCTATTGATGCACGCACAGTATTGTCACTGATACGCGATGCTTCGGAGCTTTTACCAGTACTTCTAGAGAACGGACATACTACTTTAGCCGGACGCCTTGCCGGCGCTTTCCGTAATATTGACAGGGACAAGATAGCCGATCAAATTATAGACACTTTTAAGCAGGCAGACTATGATATCCGTGAAGAAGATCCTTTTGAAAGCAAACTGGACCTAAAGTTGTCCACCCGTGAACGTTCACCCTACGCAAACCGTATACGCCTGATGTGGACACAAATGCGTGAAGTTGTGATCAAAAGCTTTCCTGCTTCACCCGGCATTCCAGCCAATCATGATTTGTATATTAAAAATATAGACGATATATATTTGACAGATGCTTATCACTCACTATCCATTGAGCGTTACCGAGTAACGCCCGAGCTTATTGCCAAGGTAAGTTCAGGCGAATGGAATGCCAAGGAAAATGAGGAAGACCTTAAGCAACGTGATGCGATGGCTGCCAGAGGCTACTATCAAGCTTTCCTATCTGTAAAAGAAAGTGTAAGAGCTGTTTTACAAGGGAAAAATGCCGGTATACAAGCAGATATGGATCATTCAAAATGGTATAGAGAGCTGTTTGACCCAAGCGTAACTGCTGGAATACTGAAAGCATCAGATCTTGCCGGTTATCGTAACCATCAGGTATATATAGGTAATTCAAAGCATGTTCCACTTAGCGTAGACGCTATGAGAGATGCTATGCCTATATTGTTTGAAATGCTCGAAGAAGAACCAGAAGCATCTGTTAGGGCTGTTTTAGGACATTTTATATTTGTATTCATTCACCCTTACATGGATGGTAACGGACGTATTGGAAGATTCTTAATGAATGCCATGCTGGCTTCTGGAGGCTATCCTTGGACAGTGATACCCGTGGAAAGAAGAGGTGAATATATGCAAGCGCTTGAAAAAGCAAGCGTAGATCAGGATATTGCTCCTTTTGCTGCTTTTGTTGGTTATCTGGTTAACGAGGGAATGAAAGGAAAAGCTGTAGCTGAATTGCCGGCATAACTATACCTTTTCAGTGATACAGATAAATATGCAGTGCTTTTGGAGTGTAAAAATGTTTTTACTGGTAAAAGAGATCATAAAATATTTGAGAAATCACAGAATAAAATTATGTAGAGCTTTTAGAGTCTGAAAGTAAATTATTTTAGTTTATCCAAAAAATCATATTGAAATTGATCAATATTTGCAAAAACACCTATGAAATTATAGTTACGATCTATGAGAAAATAAGAAGGATAAGAACTTATTTTAAGATCATTGAGAAGCATATTTGTTTCAGGTACTACATAATTTGTCCAATCATATTCATTGTTTCGTAGATATTTTTGCCATTCTGCAATATTTTCATCTGTTGAAAGACCGATAACTTCGACTTTTTTATCTTTCAATGATTTCGAAATTAACTTCATTTTCTTATGGTCTTCCCTGCATGGGGCGCACCCCAAATACCAAAAATCCAGCAAATAATACTTAGCTTCTGGCATTTTTGCTCTGTCGTATTTATTAAACCGGTCAATGAAAACATATTGGTATAGGTTTATCCGGTCAATGTTTAAAATCACATTCAATTTTCCAACAACATTCTTATAGTCACTTCTATCGAAAAACTGATCGCCCTGTAGATCAAAAACCTGCTTAAGCGGAATAAGATTACTTTTATTTATTGAATTCGTCATGAGAAAACTATCACCAATCTCAAAAGAAAAAGGAGTATTGATAAACCTTTTGATCTGTCCTAATTTAAATAAATTCCTTTTTTCTTTGGGTAGTTGTCCTAGCTGTACGTAGTAGTCATCGACCTCTCGTTGAATACTAGAGTTCAAAATCGAATCAACAACTAATTCATCTTCCCCTAAATGAGCATGTACCGTTATTTGGCCGTCATTGAGCCATAATGCATGCCTATACATTTTTTCCCCTATAAAATAACGAATCCAATACTGCTCAACTTTAGGTGCTCTGGTAAAATGGTATTTTAAAGTGTCACGATAAGAGTTTGTAATGATCTCATTTTGATATGTATCAAACATATCTGCCGCAGTAATTCTATCTTTATCAGGACCTGTCATTATTACCGTCACAGTTGTTTGGGACAGCAAAAAATTAGGAAAAATGGTCCCGGATCTTCTCTCCAATCATGATTTATTGTTTGAAATTTGACTTGACAATTATTGTCTAATATAGGGGTTTTTGCCTATATTGAGAAGCAATGAATAGACAAGATTTTTTCAGCAGATTTGCATTCAATTGGAAAGAAACCTTTAAAAAATACGGTATTACAATTAATGCAGGAGATTTAATGCTTCCTGATGAATTGTACCTATGTCCAATTTCTCTAAATTTATACTCAATTGAGAGCCTTAAAAACAAAGAACTAACAGTAGAACATGTCCCGCCCAAAAGCCTTGGAGGAAAAGAATTGGTCCTCGTAGCTAAAGAAGTTAATAATACAGATGGACATACTTCAGACAAAGACCTACTTCTATTTTTTCAAACAAAAAATTTCTTAGAACACGGTAAGGGGCTAAATGCAAAAATAAGTGCTGAGAGTTTAGATATGAAAGGTATAACAACAGAATTTTCATTACAAAAATTACAAGCTTCAGAAGTTAATAAGATGAATATAAAATTCATGACTTCACGGCATAATGTCAAAGCCATGGAATTTAAAGGTTTATTTGATAATTGGAATGGACTATCTTTTAAAGTTTCTGGACAAATGTCTACCAAACTTAAAGTTAAAACTATATTAAAATGTGCTTACCTAACCGCATTTTCACGAATTGGATACGATTTGCTATATGATAGATCCGGTTATAAATCAAATACCTATGGTGTTATTTTGGATATTTTGAATAACCGCAAAAATGAGCAAGGCTTTCCATTCATATGTCTGGCAGGACACGCGCCATTAGAAAATACTGATCTAGGGGTGATCAATACACCTCTACATTTGCAAGCTTTGGTTGTGAATTTGAGTTTTAAACTAGATGACCAGTTTCACAAATACGTTGTTTTTCTTCCTCATCCTGATTCTACTGACCTTGAAAGCTTGAAAAGTATTACAACAATATCGGGTGATATAAATTTCAACATAAGTTCAATTACTTATAAGATCTAACGATGCTAATTAAAACAGCATTTCATTTGAATTTAATTTTCGCAATATGATTACATTGTGTGAAAGAATAATCCTCCATTTTTTTATCTAATCCTTCCATGATTTATAAGGCCAAGAAACAAATATTCGAAAATCACCCAATGGTGCCTTTTTGAAATGTACCAGGCCTGAAATATTTTTACTATTTTTGTAATAATATAAAAGTATGATTGCTTATTATCACTGCTTTGTTGAATGGTGTTGGATACTGTCCATCTTGGGTTAATTTTTTGCTGAATATAGTGACGACGATACAGTTGGGGGTTCAGATTATAAAAATAAAGAAATTGTGTATTATGATAAGAAAAGGATGTGATATGATTTATTCAAAACTAAACAGAAGAATGTGGAACCTGGGTGGACGTAAAACTACACATTCAAAAAGCGTGAGAACTATTATATAGAGCATAGGTTCCACTCACCAGAAAATTACTATATCAATATATTAAACAGCAAAACAAAGTTTTGCTGTTTTTTTTAAAAAGGAAAAAAAGGTATTCCTCGTCTTCCTTTAGCAAAGAATGCTGCTATTTTCTTGGGGGATCTAATGTTGCAATGTACGTTCCATAGTCTCCTATACTTATTCCGGTTACATAAACACGGCTTTTGTCGATGCGGTAGTTTGCGGTTACTTCATTGTATAGCGAATCAAACCAATTTTCCGTGGACCAATATTTTCCGTCTGGACATTGGGGGGCGACCATAACAAAATCGAAATCCTTTCCCTTGTCTACTAAATAGGGAAGACCATAGACCTTAAGCTTTTCTAAATCATTACCTTTTTGTGAACCGCCGTGAAGATATATAACCAAAGGGTATTTAGCCGTGTCTGTATTATAGTTTTTAGGAAGATAGGTTAATTGTTTATAGTTGACTGTTTGTTTTTCTTGTGCAATTAACTGCGATGTAAAGAAGCTGAAAATTATTACTGTGAGCAAGTTAGGATAAAGATAAAGCTTCGTTCCGAAGATTTTGATAAGTGCTTGGAAAGTCATATAAAGAAGGACAATGGGTTTACTAATTTTTAATTCTGTGCTAGAGCTGCAATACATTCCTCCCGTATCTCCCAGAGTTCATCTAATGTATATGGAATTTTATTGATCTCGATCCAGCGCGATAAGTAATCTTTGTGATATTGAACCTTGAAGTCAGTGATTTGATCGGGGCTGATGTCGATTTCTTCTAACAGATCCAGTTCAAATTTAGTCTCGTTGACTCCAATGCCAGTAAAGTCCAAGATATGATTATGATTTCTCAAATAGTTGTGAGCCTCTGGGATATATTTTAAATCATATTTGTTTAGAACATTCTTGATACTAGGAGTATTCTTACTATTCATGGTGAAAATTCCCAAGATAAGCTTTAGACTGTTGTTCCTATTTTCATCAGCTAGTCTTTTTAATATAGCATGTTTGGTGCTACAAGTGCCACATTGTTCTTCAAACAAAACCAACTTATTATCCTTGTTTTGATTTCGTCTATAATCGAGATCACTTACCCATTGACTGGCTTGTTGGAATGTATTTATCCCAATAGCTATAAATGATTCAGAGACCGCTCCTGATTTGCTTTCAATTTCAAAATCTAAAGGCTTGAAAAATATTCTTCTGGAAAATAAGTTCGTTCGACGATTGTCGAAAATTGGCTCTCCAGATTTTTTGTTTAAGAAGTATCGGATATTTTGAATTAAAAATCTTGGATGAAAGTTAGTACCAAATTCATGATGGTTTCTGAAAGTATTAAATATTTCCAATGCTGTTCTCGTTGAGTCAAAATAACCGTTAGCAATTAATTCTCTAAAGAAAAGTTGTACATTTTCGTAGCTACTTAGAAACAGTGTGGTTTCTAACTCTCCCTCTTTGTCCTCCACGATCATCTCAATAGGATCTGGATTAGCGCCATCATTTTTGATTATAATGATCCGTTTTGTTTTCTTACGGTCGATCTTGATTTCTTCTACTTCGAGTTTGTATAGATCGAAATTGCTTGTCTCTGGATTGCACTCTGTTAAGGATAGGACTTTACCGAGATGAACACTATCCTCTGGGTCAATCAAAGTCGATTTAAAGGGATTTTCTGCGTCTCTGATGAAAAAATCGTGCTTTCCCAAAAGAAATGAACACTCAAAAGCTGAAATTCCTTTTTCCTTTCTTGCCTTGTGAAACAATAAAATTTTATCAAATGAAATGGCAGGAAAAGTAGTATTCTGAATTTTTCTTTTTCTCGAGGTCATAATCTACATCAAATATACGGTTTTTCTAAGGTCTTTTAAATAGTGCTTCTTCTTCGCTTTTTCTAATTAAAATTTCTTTCTTAATCGCTTGATCTATAATTGAGGTGAAATCTTTTGCTTCCCAATTTTTCTCTGCTTTACTGCCGCAATATTGCGCAATTTCTTTTGACGTATGCCAACCATCGAAAAAAGTATCACTTTCTTCCACTAACAACAAATAAAGAGTTCCCGTCTGGCCTAATTCCTTAGGATCTATTTTGACGATGATTTTTTCGACCATCCTCTCTTCAAAATCTATTGGAGGATAGAAGTCATTTAAAGTATAAGTAACCTTGTATCCGAGTTCAAATGATTTGGTGGTGAAAGCCAAAGCGAGTTTATTTAGATGTTGATCGTGATATCTCGCCGAATTAGAATTACTTTCAATTGCTCCCAATATATTCCCATCAGGATCTAATCCGAGTATCTTCTGAATGTCCCTTGTATTAATACCTAAATGTGTCCTGATTTTACGGATGATGTTTATTATGTATAGCGAAATAGAACTAATTAATATGACTTTCTTCATTAGGCAATGATCGTTTATTAGTCATTTATAAAATGTATTAGTAAAAATTTGTATTGATTTAAATATTTGATTATATTTGTATTGAAACTTATTTTTTATTAAGTTTAGGTATTAGACTAGAAGAGTCTCGACTGTGAATTCCGACATTTCAATTGGACGAGGCGATAGGTTTAATGCCCATTACGATATTTTATATATATTTGATATATGCTATAGCGTGTGGGCCCTATCGTTACCGTTCCAAAGCCGTCGGAAGCTGACAGTACGGTTGGTAGTGGCCTGCTATAGTGCACTAGACCCAAGAGACTCATAAATTATAAAATCAATTTATGAGTATGAACAAAAAACAACAATCAAAGAACATCATCACAGCTCCCGAGTAGCTCGGCTGGTTTGGCCAAATAAGATTTGGCTTCTCTTGTCATGGAAACGCGTAACGCCAATATTATATACTTTGTGACCCCTCATTCAAACGCGTTCTGGCTCCCTTAATGAATTAATTATTACTAATGTGAACTGAGTAACATCAGGCTCCCAATAAAAAGCTGATTTCGATCGGAGAGGGGATGCTATGTACTTTCGGTTACGAAGATTTACTGAAAAATGAACAGGATTTTAGCGCTACAACTGGCTTTTGACTTGATGATTTTTGATGTCCACAAGGACGACTATGACCCTATTAAGGATATTGAAGCATTCTGGAATGAATATGCGCTAGAGACTATATCTGCTAATATATTGCAACTGTTGAATACGTATCTCAATGGTGGTTTAGAAGAAAATAAACTCCTTGAAGATGTAAAGATGCAGGAATTTGCAACTTCATTGTACCGCGTATTGATCGCATACTGTGTTGCCAATTATAGTCATATCGATCCTAGTAAAATGCAGCTGTCTGCAGGAGCAAAAGTGCGCATCAAAAGAGAGATCGAATTGAGCAGAGAAATCGCCGAGTTCTTCAGTAGGTTATCGAAGTAACCACTAAAAAACTAAATGATGAATACCCTAAAATTACTAGCCTTTGTAAGGCTATATATAACCTATATATTTCAAGTACGTATGAAGCACTACTTGACTACAGCTATAGCGCGATTTACGCAACTGTTGCGTAAGAATGTTAGACTAAAAAAACGCTATACTAGTGAAATTCTGAATCGAATAAAAGCAGCTGTTTCTTCGGGAAGCCTTCGGGTTTTACTTGAGGAATGTTCGACACTGCGTCGTAACAGCGTCGACTCTTCTTCGGGAACGCTTCGACTGTTGTTCGACTGCGCTTCGACTCCTACCCGAAGCGCAGTCGAAGCCCTGCCGAAGCCGAGTCGAAGAGATGTCAAACCTGTCTCGAATATGTCCCGAAGAAATCCCAAAGCTGAGCCAAAGGCCAGCCGACCAAGGGGAGAGGTATCACTTTCTAGGGACTTTTTACTGACCAACTTCGCCCCAACTCCTGCCTTTTATGCAGTCGGCCTCGGGTTTTGCTTTACCGTTACTCGTATTTTATCCGAAGGAGACCCGAAGCCCACCCGAAGAAAATTCGAGCAACGCTGGGAAAAGGGTGGGAATTGGTTATCTATTGAGCAGGTATTGGTTGAGAAATTAATAGTAAATCCTATGCCAATCAATAGAGTGAAACCTAAACGATCTATTTTGAGATGTTTTAAGGCGATGTGTACCTCTCTTATATTGCAACTTGATACTTTGCTTGGATTAATATGCCCAGTTGTTCAGCGAGCTTTAAAATGCCTTTTGTTCGTTTCAGATTATAAACAAGCCTATCGCATGATTTTGACATGCTTGTTTTTATGTTTAGTTTCTATGTTTAGTTTATCGGCTCAGACGCCCCGCAAGGACAGCGGGGCCGATGGGCTATCTCATCTTGTTGCGTTAAAGCCGGGCGATAAGATCCCGGATGCGGTATGGAACCAGTCGCTCGAACTCAATTATTTCAATGGGAAAAAGAAAACAATCAAGTTCGCCGATCTGAAAGGGAAACTGATCTTGTTAGACTTCTGGTCAACTGGCTGCCCTAGCTGCATTGAAGGAATTCCCGGCATGGAATTGATCCAGCAACGCTTTAAGGATAAGGTACAGGTTGTCATGGTCAATAGTCAGCGGAATAAGGATACACCAGAGCGGATAAAGAAGCGATTCAAGAAATATGAAGAGGATTTTAATTACACACCAGTATTACCGACAATATTGAATGATACGTTGTTTACATCACTTCTTCCGCATAATACTTTGCCAACGATAGGGATTATCAATCCCAAGGGGCAATTTGTACTCAATTCATACGCAAGTTCTATCACGGAGGATATTATTCAGGATTTTTTAAAAACAGGTGTGTCAAGCCGGTTTATAGAAAAATCGGAAATCCAAAATCCTGAACGGATAAACACACGGCCTTTGGTCGATACCACAGGACTTCTATTTTGCTCGGTGATGTCGGGTTATCGAGAGAATTATCTAGGTGTGTATCCCGCCGTGGCCTACAGCAAAGGGAGTTCACTGTTTCAAGTGGGCAATTACTTTCTTAATAGCTGTTATCAGCTGGCTTTTCCTGATGTTTTCCAAGGGGCACAATCGAACCTTTTTGTTTTTGATGAAAGTATCACTAAGGAATTTGTGGATCTCATATACGACTTTAAAACAACAAAAGGACAATTTTGGTATCAGCTGTACTTGCGAGATAGTATCACACAGGAGTTAGCATTCGATTATTTCAGAAAGGCATTGACTGAACGGTTCCGTGTTGCTGTTGAGCGAAAAAAAGGCGCTGTAGCGGCTTACGCACTTTCGTTGGATGTATCGCGTCCGCTATGGAAAACAAAGGGCGGAATGTATATGAATAGTGTGGATAAAGGCAATGAATCTTTGATCATACAAAATATGCCCCTAAATGGTGTGATTGATTTTATCAGGTCTGTTTTGGATAAGCCGGTAATTTTTGAGGGTAAAAGTGCCGAACGGATTGACCTGCGTTTGCCGGGAAACTTTCTTGATCTGTCTATCAAACAAAAGATAGCTGCGCTGGAACAGCATGGTATAAAACTTACACCAACACAATATAGTGGTGAATATCCTTATTTCTACACCGTATCTACTAATCATACGAAGTAATGAGGGTGTTTTTGACAGCGCTTTTTACAAGCGTATTGTTTTTCATGGGCAAGGCTCAGGAAAAAATTTGGGTACAGGGGACAATTGTTTCAGCAAAAGATGGCAGGGAGCTAGTGGGGGCCTCTATACGGAACAAGACCTTGCATAATCAGGCTGCAAGTTCACTGAAAGGAAAATTTGATATTCAGGTAGGTAATCATAAAGATTCTTTAATGATCAGTTGTGTCGGTTTCGTGGATAGGACAGTGGCTGCCGAATTTTTTGAGAAGAATAAGGTACTGGCTTTAAATGCGAAGGAGATTTATCTGGAAGAGGCTATTGTCAGCACCGGTTATCAGACATTGAAAGCCAATGAGGTGACGGGGGCTATTGATGTAGTCGATAATAAGATGCTCAGTCAGCAGGTGGGAACTAATATTCTGGATAGGCTCAATAACATGACAACAGCAATTCGTTTCGACAATCAGCCTATTCAAAATGCCGACCTGCAGAAACTGAATATTTCCGTACGCGGACTGAGTACGATAAACGGAAATCTGGATCCGCTCATTGTGCTTGACGGCTTTATCTATGAGGGGGATATCAGTAATATTGACCCCAATAATATTGAAAGTGTCTCCATCCTGAAAGATGCTGCGGCGAGTGCGATATGGGGAGCCCGCGCTGGGAACGGTGTTATCGTCATGACTTCAAAAAAGGGCGCTTTTTCTAAGGAGCAGAAGACAAAAATAACACTCTCAAATACGATAATCCTGAAAGAAAATAGCGATCTGAATAAGATCTATATACCCCAAAATGCGGATTTTATCACAGTGGAGAAATATCTTTTTGAAAAGGGGTACTACGATTCGGAATTGCTATACCAGCCGTATCTGGCACAGTCGCCAGTGATCGACCTATTGGATCGACGTAAGCGCAACCTGATTTCACCGGCAGATTCGGCCAGCGGTATAGCTAAACTCATGGGGCATAATGGAAGACAAAACTATATGGATGCTTTTTATAATGTACCATTTGTCAATCAGCACGCGCTGAATATCTCGGGCGGGGGGACACGCAACTCGTATGGGTTTGGTATTGGATATACCGGGAATAAATCCGAACTGGATGCTTTTGATAGAAAGATCAATATCCAGCTGTCCAATAGTTTCAGACCTACTGACAATTTACAGTTGGACCTGCAGGTGCTGTATACCAATCAGGATAGCAGAAAAGGCAAACCTGCATTCTCATCGCTAAGTTATAGCAGTATGCAGGCGCCATATCTTCAGTTTCTAAATGAGGATGGTGGTGAAATCCCATTTGAAAAGGAATATAGGGCCAGTTATCTGAAAGAAAACTATACAAGTGGTTATCTGCCATGGGATTACTATCCACTGTCGGAATACAAATATGCGAAAGACCGGCGGCAGAATAATGAATGGTTTTCGAGCCTGAACCTGAAATATAAGGTATTGCCTTACCTGCACCTGAATGTCGGTGGACAGATTCAGCAGCAGCGTACAGAAAATAACGAATTGAATACCTTGGAAAGTTATGAAGCACGTAAGTGGATCAATGAGTTTACCATCATCGGTACGGGTAACACAGCTACAAAATATAACATTCCACTTGGTGGTATAAAACGCTACTCCGCTGCTGAGGGCAGGTCGTATACGCTACGCGGTCAAATTGATTTTAACAAATCGATTGGTCGGCATCTGCTGGTCGGCATTCTTGGAGGGGAGGTACGGGAGAATCGGTCGAACACAAATTCCTATACGGCCTATGGATACAATGAGCTGCCGATGTCAAGCACATCGGTAGACTTTGTAACTCGCTTTCCAACGTTGCCGGATGATGGGACGCGGCGGATACCGGGAGCGCCACAATTTTTTAAAAATGTAAATCGATTTGTATCGCTTTATACCAATATAAGCGACCGGTTTATGGACCGCTATGGCCTATCGATGAGTTTGCGTAAAGACGGCGCTAATATCTTTGGTGCATCGACCAATGATAAATGGTCGCCGCTCTGGTCAATAGGTGGATCTTGGGATCTGCATAGAGAGGCTTTCTTTAAGCTGACCCTGTTTGATTATCTAAAATTGAGGACGACTTACGGAACCAGTGGCAATGTAGATTTAAGACGATCGCCAGATCCAATTGCCTATATCGGTTCGGCAACTTATACCAGTTACCCAATGTATCAGATAAGTACCTTGAACGATCCCTTGCTAAAATGGGAAAGAGTGGCAACCACTAACTTTGGTCTTGATTTTTCAGTAAGAAAAGGAAGATTGTCCGGGCGTATTGACTATTATATAAAGAAAGGCAAAGATTTATACGGACTGAGCGAATACGATTATACGGCATGGGGCTTACAGGGTACAGTTGTCAAGAATTTGGCAGGAATGCGGGGACAAGGTTTTGATATTGACTTAAATTCAAAGAATATAAGCGGAAAGGTCAACTGGGATACGCGAATGATATTAAGCCTGAATAGGAACAAGACAACGCAATATTACAACCTGCAAAACAGCGTCACATCCTTTCTCTCGAGCGGAAATACCATCACACCGATCGTCGGTAAACCACTGAACGCATTGGCTGCTTATAAATGGATGGGGTTGAATGAATTTGGGGAAGGGCAGGGCCTGCTGGATGGGCAGCTAAGCACAAATTATACAGCCATACGTAATCAGGCCGATGCATTACCAGAAGGAAATGAAAGTATCGTGTATTTTGGATCCTCCAAACCGCAGGTCTTTGGGAATATAATCAATACACTGGCTTGGAAGTCTTTGATTTTTTCTTTCAACGTCAGTTTTAAGGGGGACTATTACGTCAGGCGTCCTGTGACGTCCTATTTTTCATTGTTTGCCAACGGTACGGCCTACCCAGACTTTGATCAGCGATGGCAGCAGCCGGGTGATGAACAGCATACGCAGGTTCCTGGTATGAACTATCCAATAAAATCAATGTCGGATGCATTCTATCAATATGCTGATATCAATGTCTATAAAGGGGATCATCTGCGGCTGGAATATGTTTCGTTGACCTGGCAAGGTAAGTATACCGTCGGAAATCGTGCATTTAATATTGGACTGTCGGCAAACGTGGCCAATCTAGGGGTATTATGGCGTGCAAATAAGATTGGTATCGATCCGGAATTTCCATACCGATTAAGTCCACCGAAGACATTTTCCATCGGATTAAAAATTGATTATTGATCTAATAACGTAAACGATGAATAGATTTCTTAACATATTGTGGCTAGGGGTAGTCGTTTTCTCCTTGTCCGCCTGTAAAAAATATTTAGAAGTGCAGTCAAACTATGGTTTGGCTGTACCCAATAGTTTGGACGACTTACAAAAGCTATTGGATGATAGTCAGATCATGAATCTGAAGTTTCCTTCTTTTGGGGAAGCGTCGGCAGATAATTATTATCTGAGCCAATCCGTGTATGATGCATTGCTTGACTATGGCCAGCAGACTTATATTTGGCAGAATGATCATATGAATTTCGGAAATGACTGGTCCTCATCTTACAACACTGTTTACAATAGCAACCTCGTGTTGGACCGCATAAAAAAGAGCAATCGAGATGAAAGTAATGCTAATCAGTATGATGCCATTTATGCTTCTGCTAAATTTTATCGTGCGAGCCAATATCTGGCTTTATTATGGACCTATTCAAAAGCCTATACCCAAGAATCAAAAACAGATATGGGTATTGTGCTGCGAAACAGTTCGGATTTTCATGAGCAATCTTACCGGTCATCCATAGCGGAGTGTTACGAAAAAGTAATCACAGACTTGAAAGAATGTAGTCTTATGCTTCCTGAGAAAACCAGTCATGTCATGCGTCCCAATAAGTATGCGGCTTATGCTACATTGGCTCGTGCTTACCTATCGATGCAAGTCTACGATTCGGCCTATTATTATGTTGATTTAGCCCTAAAATACAATGCTGACCTGCTTGATTTTAATAATTTATCGGAAGTAAAGATGACAGCGTCCTTCCCATTTACGCTTTTTAATAAAGAGACTTTATTTTATGCTGAATTATTAGTAAGTATCAATTTGACAAGTTCGCGCGCATTGACCGATACGCTCCTGTATCGGTCTTATGAAAGTAATGATCTGCGCAGGTCAGCATACTTCAAAGTAGCAGCCGATGGGACGACTACTTTCAAAGGCAGTTATGCAGGATCTTCTAAGATGTTTTCGGGAATAGCAACGGACGAGCTGTATCTTATGCGTGCGGAATGCAATGTTAGAATGGGAAACGTAGAGGCAGGAATGGCAGACTTAAACCAACTACTCGGGTATCGGTATAAAGTGGGTACATTTACTCCTTATGTGATTAAAGATCAAACACAAGCACTGGCTTTAATCTTAAAAGAACGAAGAAAGGAATTACTTCATAGGGGGCTGAGATGGATGGACCTCAAACGTTTGAATGCAGAAGGAGGAGAGATTTCAATAACAAGAAAACTAAATGGACAATTGATTACTTTACAGCCAAACTCCAATGCTTATGCACTTCCTCTCCCTCAAGATATTATTAGATTGACGGGAATGCAGCAAAATCCGAAATAAAGAAAATAAAGATACAAATAGGGAAGGGGCAGTCCGATCGGACTACCCCTTCCTTTCATTTATCCCCTATTGATTGGAGTAAATGTAGTTGAGCTGCTGCCACCGGTTCTAGATGGGATATAGTTTCCTCCAGAAGTTGCGGTAGCGCCAAGTTGAATCTTTGCTGGATTCAGCTGATCTGAAGCATTCAGATCAGATTCATCTACTACCTGAGAGCAAGCCATAACGTTTGCACTGTTACAGTCCTCATCATTGGGCGTGGTATTCCAAAGTGATGCATCTTTAACCTGATTCGCATCTTGAGGATTACCATGGAAATAAATAGTCACAGGATCTAATTTTTTTCCTGCATAAACCTCAGCACCTTTGAATGCTGAGAATCCGATAATCATGGCTCCTCCTAATATCATGTAGCCATAATTGTTTAAAAATTTGGTTAGCATACGCTACCCTCCTTTCTGTACTGCAGTCCAGCAATTGATGAGTAAAGCTGCTAGCCTGCAAACGTTTGGTAAATAATTGTCGGTACGGTCCTGTGTACCGATCGTATGTGTGGATACCAACAAACCTTTTATATTGCCGCTGGCAGTATTGGGCTGTTGATAGTCGTAAATGCTATTTGGTGCGTACCACATATCCTTCGACTTTGTATCGTGGATATTCCGGTAACTGATGGCTCCTATTGCCATAAAGCCTATTAGAAATAACGCAATATGTGTTCTTCCCGTCATTGAACGCGCGCTATAATTAATCACTGTATGATGTAATCGCCATCCAGTTATCGATAGGCCAAGAATAATGAGATTAAAAACCAAATGTGCTGTCCAAGAAATGTTGCTCAAAAAGCTGGTACACATGCAGGGTTTCTTTTCATATACATTTAATAACCCCAGACCGATATAAATACTAAAAACGAGAATCAATATGGCCGAAACTTTCCAACCCCAAGCGCTCAACCTTGCTGATGGTATTCCCAGCAATACGCCAATACCGATTTCCACTAGCGGAAGCAGCCAAAAGAGCATCGGAGCCAGATAACTGATCAAGGGCTGCTGCTCAAGAGCGATCTTGAATGCTCCGAGCTGCCAGAGCTTCTCCATCCCCACATAGATCCAAAAAAGTATCATTACTGCCCGGATGACCTTATATAGCATGTTGCCAGTTTTATTCGCTTCCATAACTTTAATTATTTATAGCATCGTATTCATTATTTCCTATCGCTGTTTTACTATTTTTCGTGGTTTCAAAAACAGGGCGCCATACCTGTGCCTCCATTGGATATAGCGGCCTGCTCGAGCGTCAGCTTCTACTTTCTCGTACGCTGTAAAACAAAGGTAGTACGGAAAATAGGCTGGTGTAGGTGTAATGAAATGCCTATTTCTACCGGTTTAGCGGCTTCTTTTTGATCTAAATGAATTGTGGGGTGTAACGAAGATGTAGTATGCGGTAAAAAGCTGTGGAGAGAATTCTTGGTGAAACAGTCGGTTTTCGCTTAATCAGGACTGTTTTTAATGGGTAGAATGAACACGTTTAGGAGGTGTGGCGGTGGCATACCCCCTGTTTTTTAAATTTTTGTGTTTTATTTATTTAAGTCAGGAAACTGTCTATTCAGTTCGTCAAGCATCGTATGCAATACCTTGCGGATACGGAGCGCTGAATGAAACTCGGCGCTTTTGTCCATCCGGGTCAGGCTATGCGCAGAAAGTAAGGTGCCTTCCCTCGTTTTGACGAGCCTGGAAAACACTTCGGCAACTTCTTTTTTCTCTGACGACCACATAATGTTCGCTTTAACAGATATATGCATCCAAAGTTTGAGCTCTTTGCCATTGAAATTGCTTTGAATAAATTGTTGGGGACAATCCTGCCCTCTTGCTGATGTAGAGGTTTTTTCATCCTCCATATACGCACGCATCAACTTCAGCAGACTTCTACGGTTGCTATCATACGCAAAGTCTGGGATACAGGAGAAATGTTTTGGGAAGCGTAACAGGGCATCCATAAAGGATGGGTCTGAATTGTACAATTCTTTCCAGCGGTTGAAGAAGCCCATGTGGTTAAAATTGAAGTTGACCATCAGAATCAAAAAGCGGTAATGCCAGTTTTTACTTTGGCGCTCGTCTTCAGCCAATTGGTAAAGTGATTCGATCATTTTGCGTAGGTAGTCCTGATGTCGGTATTGAATATAGGGAATCTTGCCATTTTCAAATAGGCTGTCCATACCCGAAAGGATCTCGGTGAGATAGGCATTCGGTATGTTTTTCTCAGCCAATCTATCCAGGATATAGGGCATATGTTCGTATACATAGTCATGCAGCCTCAGATAATAATGCTCCGGCAGCGGCGTACAGGGATCAAGCTCTTTTTTAAAGAGCTGTTCGATACGCTCAAGTAATTCTTCTAGGGCAAATAGCGCTGCAGAGCGCACAATTTGACGCTCCTTACAGAAGCTATACAGCAAAGCGTGTAGCCGCAACAATTGCGTATGGTAGATTTGGATAGCCTGACGTGCATTATTTACCTGAATAATCTCCCGATGGGCTTGTAGTGCCAATGCAAAATTAGTATTGCAGGCCTCGGTGATCTCACCCAAATGGTTTGGAATAGCTTTGTTATCAAGATAATCCAAGGCTTCGATAAGCATGGTCAGCTTGTGTAAACTTACGATCATCTGTACCTCCTTTTGATATTTTTATGGTACCATGGCCAGCCAAATCTCCCGGGATGCAGCTGGAGAGTGAGCCTCCCGCCTTCTTTTGCTTTTTCATACAGTTTAGGATGCACATCCATTGGCAGCTGATACTGCCGTTTTGCATAGGCAAAGGAAAGCAGTAACTCATGAATATCACAGCACACGGGACATTTTTGGATAACAATGGCAGGTATGCGGACAACTTTTGCATTTGGGATGTTTTGGCAATTCGCCATGATCAAAAGCATACGCATATACCAGGTACATGCAATGATCATAATGGGAAATTGAATTCCATAAAGTTTGAAAAGATTTGTCTTTTTCCAGAAAAACAGATGGGCCATCGCGCAGATGATAAAGGCTGTCGGCACCCCTTTTTTTACAGCGGTCCAAAAAGGCTGCGAACTGATCAATAGCTGATAAGGGAGACGGTCATATAAAACAATGCTACTAACCTGAATAAAAACAAAAAAGATAAAGAAGAGCTGCATGACGCGTTGATGGCCTCGGATTTCCAAGAATGGGATAAGCAATACCAGGATACCTAAACTATATACACGCTGATCATGTGTTCGTGCCCAGAAAATCCCATATAGTGTAACTAGAACAGCAATGGTAATAAATACATAATTTCGGCTAAGTGGCAGTTCTTTTTTATTTATCGTCCTCATGATCTATCGTTTAATAATCAGTGAAGTTTTACACTTTAAATTTACCCATAACGGCACAAAATGTTAGTGAATATCCGCTTCATTTCAACGAAGGCCAATTTTTTACAATAAGGGCTGGTTTCTGACAACGAAATATCAATTTCAGACATCAAAGGAGTAAATTTCCATCCGGAAGGGTAATTATTTGATCCATAAAACGATGTCAAAGCATGGATTGAAGTTAGTTGGATGCCGTTTTAATAAATAATTGGCTAAATTTATATACAAAAATTTCTTCGATAGGGGAGTTTTTCACGGAAGTTCTCCAGCACTAGGCAGTCATGTAATGCCGGATAAACGTAAGAGGTGAAAGCTATAGAGGAAGAAAGTATAAATCTGATAAGGATGTGAATTTTAATAGCGTTTTTAAAATGACGTTTGTACATGAAAAGTTTTAGCAAGAATGGATATCAGGATAATATGAAATTGACTGTGCAGTATCCCGATGGGATCTGGCAATTGATTGCATCTTTCATTTTTGGAGGGTTCTGTTGGTATCTGGGCTATCGCGGCGCCTTGGCGGACTGGCTTTTAGACTGGCCTGTCGCCTATAGCTATCTATTTTTCGTATTGATGGTAGCGATTATTTTCTTTTATATACGACTGGTTATCGTGATATTGGACAAAAAGCACAACTGGCTGGTTAACCCGGAAAAACGCGCCGGTATGCAATTATTGTTTTGTTGCATACTTCCGACATTTTTATTGTTCTGGATTATTGGCCCTGATCCACAGGCGAAGGAGGAATGGTTGGTGTTTCCTTTAATGGTCATATTTAGTGGCATATTGGTCTTGAATATGTGCTATACAGTTTACTTCTACGTCGCTGTTTACCACAGGCAAAGAATATTGATTGTAGAACAGAAAGAAACTATCCTGGAGCAGGAATCCAAAACAAGAGAGCTCCAGGAGCAGATTGAGCTGCTTTCTCCGGGCATCGAAGAGCTAAAAGAGATGCTGGAAACAGCCGGGGAGGATAGGGAGGTGGATTTTCTGGATGAAATAGACTTAACCCTGTGCAGATCCATGGATCTAGAGCAGGAGGTATTCCTGCTCAATAATAAAATCTTGTCCCAAAAGATACGCTATAAGGATATGGGGATCTTTACGTATAAAAATGGTATGATCAGCCTTTATTTAAGAAGTGCGATGGACGAAAATCTGACTTGTGGCGAGCAGCGCAGCTTAAAGGAGGTGGTTAATATCACGAAGGGATTTGTACAGAAGATTGACCGGGATAAAGCCATACCCTTGGATATGATCCAAGCTTGCCACCAACTGAAACGGGGCCGGTTGCGTATCGTGCTTAAAATACCTTTTGAGGGACGGTACCATTTTGAGGTGTCCGACAAGATTGCAAAGCATATCAGGGAATGGGTCATGTTGCAGGTGCCAATAGAAAAAGAGCAATAAAATAGAATAGGTAAACTTTAATAGATAGATTATGGAAAAAGTAAGGAACAATACCTGGAAATGCCGTGCTACTGGTAAAGTTGGATTTCCTTCTTTAATTGAGGCGCGATGGGCAATGCTTCATTTTAAGTTCAGATCTCGGTTGAGGAACAAACTGGATGGTAAACGTATCAAACACAGGATGGGTAAAAACGCCTGCAAAAGGGCATATTATTGTAAGTTCTGTAAAGGTTACCATATGACCACCTGGGAAAAGGGTCACTTTAATGATTATAAGGCCATAGCCAAAACATGGGAGATACCAAAAGTATTAGGAAATTGGAATTTTTCGATAGAATAATTCTGTCTTCTATTTTCAATTACCCAATTTTTTCCCTTTATAAAACTTGCTCCATGCATCCCCGGCATAGCCGTTATCCAAATATTCAAAGGTGGAAGCACTCGCCCCCTTCAGCTCCTGGCCGCGATAGAAAACCGTCCAGGAGTCTTTCGCATACCCTCCTCTAAGTGCTGTAAAGGTAGATGCCGAAGCGCCGTTAACTTTTATTCCTTGATAGTAAACTGCCCAGGCGTCTTTGGCATAGCCATCACCCAAATATTCAAAGGTTGAAGCAGAAGCCCCTTCCACTTTCTGATTTTTATAAAAGACAGACCAGCTGTCCTTGGCGTATTGACCGCCAAGAGGTTGTGTGGTAGGATCAGCAAATTTATCGTTCTTTTCGCCCCTATAATAGCTGTTCCAATTATCTTTCGCATACCCCCGACCGAGGTTTTCAAAGCTGGAGGAGTTGGCTCCTGCAATTTCTTTGCCCAAATAGTAGACTTTCCATGCGTCTTTGCTGTAACCATTTCCCAGCGTCTTGAAGGAAGACGCTGTCACATTCGATAAGGATCTGCCATAAAAATAGACCTTCCAGTCATCACTAGCGTAACCGTCACCCAGTGACTGAAAAGTAGAAGGACTTGCATCGGCTACAGCTGCCCCCCGAAAATAGACTTTCCAGGTGTCTTTTGCATAACCATCACCTAAAAACTGAAAAGAACCGGCATTGGCATTGACAATTTCTTTACCACGATAATAGATACGTGATCCGATTTTGCTGTAACCATCACCCCGATGTTCCTGAAAGAAAAAAGTAGCAAAATTGGCATGCGCTACTTTAGCACAAATAGCCTGTGTGGCAGTAGTCAACAAAAGAAGAACGAGCATGGTTTTAAATGGGACTTTTGACATCATATAGGGCATCGGGTTAAATTTGAAAGCAAATGATCATATGTTACTCTTGTTAATGAGACCCAATAATCACAATAAAGTTTAGTCATCAATTAATTATTTATTTCTTGGAACTGATGCGATTGAAAATAGAAGGTCATTATTTCGCATGCTTATGTCTTCAACTAAATTCCAACCGTTTAAGCGCTCAGGCTGCGGTGATAAAGATAACAGTTTTTATGAAATTGTCGACTCCGACGCAAAAGCGATTGTACTGTCAGATCTTTGTCAATACGCAAGGTAAAAATCGGGAATATTTGGTCGAGTAGTATTTTTTTTATATATTGCTGGTTATGAGTTTTAAAGAAAAATTAGAGAACTGGCGCACGTCAATCAATCGCGCCGGTAGTGGTGAGGAATTGTATATTTTGCTTTTGAACTACAAAAAGTTTATCAACAAAAATTGGATGGACGATTTTGGCGATCCGGGTAACTGGAAATCGGAATTAAATCAGGTCATCAGCAAAGTAAGAAAGAAAGTGGATGTGGCAGAAATTCAAAATTGCGACGATCTCTCGTCCTACAAAGACGACGCTCGACAAACAGCCCATTCGCTCAATCATACATTAAGATATCACCACTCATTGACAAAAGAGTAGGCTAGGCCTACTCTTTTTGCGTTTATAGGGCATTACTGTAAAGGAATCAAAACATTTTGTTCCAGACGGACAGGCACCTGCTTCACCGACGTAAAGCCGTCTTCCTTGGAAATAATATTAGAAAGATCAAGCCCCCTTTTGGAGAATGTACTGATCAAAGCTGTTCTGAAGGTAGCTTTCGATGATCCCCAGCCTTGTCCTAAAATGGTGTCGTTGTTGAGCTGGATCAGTTCATCTGTTGAATAATAACTGAATTTTTCCAGTAAGTGTTGGTAAAGATTTGTTGTTGTAGCCATACAATTTAAAAATTTAAAGGATTAAACCATAAACTGTATCCAGATTACTTTGGGAAAATAACCGTTGTATAACGTTTATTTTGGTCGAAACCCGTATTAATTTACCACCGCGGTGCCTTCACTCGGTTGGTATTGCATCATGCAATTCTGAATACTCTACAAATATAGTAGATTATTTTTTTATAATAAAATTTTTTTTGTCTTTACTGCTATTAAACGCTGATAACCGAAAACAGCAGCAAAACAAGCTGGTCGCTTTGACTTTAATTTGGGTATAAAGCGGTTAGCTGATTGGGAAATTTATCATGTTACTGTAATCTCATCGAAAATACTTTAAAAAGCAGAGAGAACACAATACTTTTGCGGCATGAATAGAATTGCGGAAATTAACGAATACATTGCTACCGAACGCGAAGTATTATTGCAACACCCTTTATACCGTAAAATCAAAACGATCAAAAATTTACGTTCTTTTACCGAAGGGCATGTGTATGCTGTATGGGATTTTATGTCTTTATTAAAAGCTTTACAGATCAAATTAACCTGTACCACACTTCCATGGTTCGCCAGTGAACATCCTTCAACGCGCTATTTGATTAATGAAATTGTATTGGCAGAGGAGTCGGATGAATATATCGATGGACGTCGATTAAGCCATTTTGAGATGTATCTCGACGCAATGTCTGCTATGGGAGCCGACCTCCATTTGATCAATAAATTTATTGCCAATGCCAAAAAATCGGATAATATATTCGACGCTATAGCATTGACAACATTGGACAAGCGAATCAAAGATTTTCTGAATTTTACATTCGAAGTAATAGCTGAGGGTGAAGTGCATAAAATTGCGGCGGCATTTACCTTGGGACGTGAAGACCTCATTCCCGGAATGTTTACCTCTATTTTAGAAGAAATTAAAGCGAATTTCCCTACAGCCAATTTAGACAGTTTTATTTATTATTTTCAACGCCATATTGATTTAGATGGCGACGAACACGGTCCATTGGCGATGCAGATGATAACAGATCTTGCGAAGGACGATGAGGTTAAATGGACGGAAATGAAGGAGATTAGTAAAGTTGCGCTGCAAAAAAGAATTCAACTGTGGAATGCAATTGAAGATTCCTTATATGGATAATACGTTAAGCAGATCTTTGAGAACGGCCTTTCAGATCATGATCTGAAAGGCCGTTCTATGTAGATTATAACAAGTCTTTATTTATCCGTTATCTTGTAAGATCGCGCACGAGCTGTTTATTGAAATCGCGTTCTTTCGAAAGCCAGTCGATTACTTCAAAAAGTCTGGCGATTGATAGGCTGGATTGGGATAGGTATAGAAGCCTTCTCCGGTAGCGACGCCTAATTTGTTCTTGTCTATAAAATGTTCTTTAAGATAGGCTACAGTTTTGATCTTTATGGGATCATTGGTTGCCTCGGCACTCATTTTGTTAATATTATAGGCAGTTGTGATGCCAACGATATCGAGTATGCCAAAGGGGCCTGTTGGCGCTCCCGTGGCAACCATCCAAGTCTTGTCGATCGTTTGGGCATCGGCTACTTCGTTGACCAAAAGATCCGTTGCTGCCGACAGTAGCGGAACAAGTAAGGAGTTTACAATATAGCCAGGCTGTTCCTTATGCAGTGGCAGGGCAACCATGCCCATGGATTTTGCAAAGTTGACCACCTGCTCAAATACGGTTTTGTCTGTGCCTGGATGGCCCATAATTTCTGCTGTATTGTGCTTCCAGATCTCATTGGCAAAGTGTAAGGCCAAGAACTGTTTGGGGCGGCCGGTCTCCTCAGCAAACTGACTTGGCAGCAGCGTTGAGGAGTTTGTCGCAAAGATGGTTTTTGCAGGAGCGACCTTTGCCAGCTCGTTATAGAAACTAATTTTAATCGCCGGATTTTCGGGAATTGCTTCGATCAGAAAATCTGCGTTCGCTACTGCCGAAGTGAGGTTTGAATCGTAACTGAGTCTGTCGAAGGTTGAAGCCAATTGTTCTTGACTGGCATGAAGATCATGTGCGAAGGCCTTCGCCATAAGATCAAATTTAGCTTTCGCTTTGTCAAGTACCTCATCGTTGATATCATAAACGGTGACATCGTAGCCATGAAAAGCAGCTTGGAAAGCAATTTGATAACCTAAAACTCCACTGCCTGCTATCGTAATATTTTTAAAGTCCATGATGTTATTATTTTTTTTTCAATTCGTAAAAACATACGCCGCGAAACCATGGCGCATGCTGTGATCCTTATCCTTTAATTCCTTTTAACCAATCTTTGAATTTGCTGATCTGTTCTGTGAGAAAGGATTCCTGCTCTTCCTCGTCCGCGGAACCAAGCGGTAGGATATGTTCAAAGTAAGTGCCTTTCAGAAGTTTACGCAGTAAACCTTCTCCTATAAACGGTTTGTCGTCATTTAACGTTTTGGCCGCTTTTAAGAGATGACGGATGTCGTATTGAAGGGGATTTATATCTGGAACCTGTTTATTTAGGTTTAAAAGTTCATATACGGCAATCCGTGCAGTGCGTACCGAGCTTTCCATGGTAAAAACCACATCGTTATTAGTTTCGACAAACTGACCGACCAAGCCAAGATTTTTGCAGCCTTCAGGGACAACTCTTGGACGGTCACCCTTTGCTCTAGGCATAAACATAGACGTAATGTAGGGCATAAACGCCGTACGCACAATGGTATTTGTGATAACATCGTCCAGTTGCTCAATAATTCCCAGATGGTAACATAACTCGGCTAGAATTTCATCTCCCGTACATTGGGGCATTGGCTTTTTAATGTAATTTCCTTCTTTATCCATAAATAAGGCATATACCCACAAGACAAGGACATCGTCTGGCTGAGCCGGAAAGTGAGGCTGCCTATTACAAGTGAAACTCACCAACCAGTTGGAATCAGTAATGGTGATAATACCGCCAGTAACTGTTTTGCCGGAATAAGGGTCGTTGACGGAATATTCTTTTAGTTTTTCGACTAAAGCCGAAGGCTTACAAGTCAGCGTTGCAGACTCCCAGGCTGATTTTTCGATGTTACTGCAAAATTTTTCGGGCCTACCAAATATAGCTGATTTGGCGGCAAGGTTTTTCCAGAGCTTCCAGCCTGCGCTTTGACCGCTGCTGCTATTGTCTATACCAATGATCGGTGCGTTTTTGTTATCTCCATAAAAGGTGTCTTCGGTCATTGATCCGGTGGTAACAATGACGAAATCGTCTTTTCCAATTGGAATTTTCACCGCTTTACCATCTTGTTCTGTGATAAGCGCCTCCACGACTTTTCCTTCGGTATTGCTTTGGATATCGAGGTCTTTGACCAGCACATTAAACTGAATGTTTACCCCTTTGCTTTGGAGTACTTTGCGCAATGGGGTCACAAAAGTATCGTATTGATTGTATTTAGGGAATACCAATGACGAAAGGTCGTTCAGTCCATCGATCGCATGTAAAAAACGATGCATGTACAATTTCAGCTCAAGTAAACTATGCCAGTTTTCGAAAGCGAACATGGTACGCCAGAACGTCCAGAAATTGCTGGATAAAAATGATTCGCTGAAGTAGTCTTCGATGGTTAAGTCGTCTAAGTCTTCTTTATTTTTGAGCAGCAGGCGAATGATGGCCAGCTGATCCATTTTGCTCAATTCAAATTTACTGAAATCTTTTATTTTACCCAATTTATGAATGAGCCTTGCTTTCGAGTAATTGGGATCATTATCATTGATCAAACGGTACTCGTCCAAAACACTATACGGGGCAGGCATCTCCAATGCAGGGATATCCTGAAACATGTCCCAAAGATTTTCATAGGTCATATCCATTTCCCTGCCACCGCGGATGATATAACCATCGGCTGCGTTGCCAGCACCATCTAACGAGCCACCTTCCACATGGAGCTGTTCAAGAAAGGTGATGTTCTCCGCAGGAACATGTCCATCGCGGATAAAATAATAAGCCGCGGACATCCCTGCGATACCACTTCCGACGATGTAGATTTTACTGTCTTTATATGATTTTGGGGGAATGCCTTTATTGCGCTGATAATTACCGATCTGATCAGAAAAGGGCATCGATTTTTTTGGTGTATTACGTTGAACCTCTTTGCTCGAATCAGGTTCATGATTAACGTTTCTATATTCGGCAGATGCATTCAATACGTTGTCGAATTTGGAGGTGATTTCTTTCATGATACGTATGGTTTTTAATCCTTGACTAAAGTTACCGATACCATCTGAAACATTTGTGCCCTCAAATTCGCTATTGTTCTACCGAATTTCCGATTCCTACATATTTTGTTGCTTTCGGTATTCAGATGGCGATAAAGTGGAGTATTTTTTGAAAAAGCGACCGAATGCCGAAATGGAATGGAAGCCGATTTCATACGAAATTTGTGAAATTGTTTTTTCGGGGTTCCCCAGCAGCACATAGGCTTCTTTAAGTACATACTCGTCAATAATTTCATGCGGCGTTTTACCAGAGGCTCTCTTTACAACATGAATAAGGTATTTGTTTGAAATAAACAACTTATCGGCATAATACTGTACTTCTTTGTATCGACTTCCATAGCGTTGAACTAAGTTCGTAAACTTATAGAACAGATGATTTGTTTCTTGGGTACTGTCTGCAGGAATTTGGTGTTCGGTAGCTAATTCGTCGGCGATTTCCAATAATAAATTAAAGATGATTGTCCGAATGATGTCTGCTGTAAAACGTGTCGTCCGTAAAGTAACATCCTTAAGGTAATCTATTAATTTGATTAATTTGTCGACAAGATTATCTTTAGCATTAACGATGGTAAAGGTCGAATTTTTGAAAAGTCCCAGTTGTTCGATAAAGAATGGATTGACAATATGTTTAAGCAGGAATGCTTTGTCAAAAAAGAGCAGCTTCATTCTAAAGTCGGGGCTGACCTGTGAAAATCGGATAATTGTTGTCGGTGCGGATACGAGAATCTTATGCTTTGAGAAATGGTATTCCTGATTATCGATTTCAATATTGATATCCCCTTCGGTACAGATACAGATCGCATAAAAGTCGATACGAAAAGCATTACTGGGGTATTCAAAAATCGGATTGCCAGAAGAAATGTAATAGGGGCGATGACAATTTACGCCAAAGAACGATAAGGTATCCTGAAGGCTTTCGTGTGCGTTACAGTTTGTTTTTACCTTAAGCTTCATAGATTTTTTGTTTGACTCGGGCATGGGCTGAGAAGATTGTTTCTAATAAACGAATGGGCTTTGTTTATTTGGTTGCGGTTCGTTTGAGGATCAGTTTTTCGGTCGCAATAGCGTCTTCGATCCCGACGAAAAAACTCTTGAATCCGAATTTGCTTAACAGGCGTTTCGAAGCGGTGTTATCGGGATCAATAATGCCGATGACATCCTTATTTGGATCCAATGCTGTCGCTAGTGCGAGCATTGACTTACAAATCTGCGTCCCTAAACCTTTGCCCCAGTGTTCCTTGCGGAGCAAATAGCCTATTTCAAATACGGTTGCATCTTTTTTGTAGTTAACGAGCTTACAGTCCCCTAAAAGTTTTTGCGTATCTGCTTCAATTACTTTGAAATAACCTAAATCCGGATCTTGGTTGAGTTCGAGAATCGACTCGAATTTTTTTCGCGCCTGTGCGTTGGACAAGCCTTTGCCAGTAATATATTTCATGACATCATCCTCCTTCACCAAGTCGTGGAAGTCAGTGAAATCACCAGACACATATTTTTGAAAGAGAAGGGTATCAGACATAGCTTAATGTGTTTAGTTACAAGATAAGGTTGTTTTCCCTTAAATCAAATTGTGAGATCATAAATCATCATCTTTCTGTCTTATTTAGCTTTTTTACTGGTTTTAGTTTTGCAATTGAGTTAAATTGCGGTTACGAAAGGCGAAAGTTACGGCCAATATAAGTACACGGCATGCTTCATACCCATCCGATCTTATATTGACATCGCGAGACAACTACACATGAATGCGAATAATTTAAAACGATATAATTTATGATACAAGGCTTATACGAAACACATATCCAGGTTAGGGATTTAACCAAATCTGTCGCATTTTATACAGAAGTATTGGGATTACGTGTGGCACATCGCGATCCGACGCGTCCCATTGTTTTCCTATGGATTGGCCCCGGAAAAGACAATATGTTAGGCTTATGGCAGGAAGAAACAAATTTTCAGCCGAGACATTTTGCTTTTAGAGCGGATAAAGAAGATATACTGAATTACGCCGTGGACTATCTGAAAACTCGTGACCTGACCCCTTATAATTTTTTAAAAGATGGGATCGAAGCACCGATGGTCTTTGCATGGATGCCGGCATTGGCCATTTACTTTAATGATCCGGATGGCAATCAATTGGAGTTTATTGCAGTTTTGGAAGGAGAGGGTAGACCCGAATTAGGGGTGCTTTCCTATGAAGATTGGTTAGAGCATACAGGAAAGTAAGTCGTCATTTTAGCGACTTACTTTGCTGTTTATATTTTTCGGATCACCGCGAACACAACGTCTACTTCTCAGGTGGCGTTAATACGCTCACAGATAAGAATTGCTAGCCCTCACATCGTTCATTTTGAGTGTCATGCTTGTCGCTTCTGTTTCTATCCATCTTGTATATTCCTCAATAGCCTGCAAGCGAAGTTCGTCAGTAATATAACCTTCGATGACCATTTGTCGCGACTGGGCCACTTTGTTCCAGATGGCTAAGTTTACTCCAAAATTGTCTTCTCCTCTTTTATAAACTTGATCAGCATTGATCACGTGAATTGCATTGAACCCTGCTTCCTGTAGAAGTGCGGCTACTGTATCGGCAACCCGATTATTCATGCCTGCATCTTCTCGCCATCTAAGGAAAGTACGATAAAATTCAAGCATGCTCTCTGGTGGAGCGGGATTCCACTCGATCGTGGTATGGTTGTAATCTAAAATAGAAATTTGCCCAGCAGGCTTTAGCCAGGATTTGAAAAAATCCAGTGCTTTAGGAATATCGCTTAACCACTGCATGGTGCGCGCTGTAATAATCAAGTCAAACTCATGCGGCGGCTGGTAATCAAAAATATTACAGCAGACAAGACTTAAATTTCTAGTGCTAGCATACAGCTCCTTTCCACTGTCTATAAAAGCAGCAGTGTTATCCAGACCGATTATTGTCCCGTCACCGATATGTGCCGCAACCTCATTGGTCAGTGTACCTGTACCGCAGCCTACATCCAATATTTTCATTCCTGGAGACAGTAAGGGAATAATCGTTCTATAATCGGAAGATAATGTCCTTCTTTCAAATATCTTATTGGCCTGTTGATCCTTTCTGTCGATAAATTTCTCTTTCATGAACATGGGTTTAGGTTTTTGTAAATATAGCTTTTGCATTCGTTTTAAAAAAGTCGCTATGCATCACTAAAATTCCATGCTTTCTAAGCAATAGTAAAAGCACCCTATTATTTACTTGATACCAAAGCTATACCAATACCTACATTAACCGTGATATAACAGGAAGACTACGCGGGGATAGCAGGGTGTTAACAGGGATATACCCCTGTTAAACCCCTATAAATACCTTGTTAGTTTACCAGTTGGTATTGTTTTAGTGTCAATTGGTGCACAACACAATAGCATCCCTATTAATACAGAAAATTGTCCTTTTAAGAGAGAAATAATCAGATTTTTTTTATATTATTTCACTGTATTCTTTAGAATAATTTTTATATTGTTGGACAACGATTCTATAACCGTTATAGTTGCACTAAAATATCCTGATGTTATGCGAAAAGTATTTAAAATGCTCATGCCAATTTATTGTGCTGTTTTTCTTTCAGCCTGTTCTTCTAACTACCTCATGACATTCAACGGCGAGAATGTAAAGAAAGATGAAGACAAAGGAACATTTTCTTTTGATAATGATACGCTACAAATCGATTATTCCTTTGCCGACCGAGATGGTCGAATTTATCTGCGGATAGAAAACAAAATTGATAAGCCGATCTTATGGGATCTTAAAAGTTCGGCCTTGGTTATTAACGGTAAAGCGGTAGGCTATTCAGCCGAAAAAGCCGATTTTAACGGAAAGGTGAACGCCTCTGTTTCCAATATAGATACTCGAAATGCAACGTTATTCAACGACGCATGGGTTAATGGTTATATTACGGGATCGGTAAGTTTACCTAAAGATGTGGTACTTATCCCACCACATGCCTATGTGGATGGGCATTATTTTGATTTTAAAAATGATGTTAAAGCCATTGTACGATCATCTCGAAAAGAGAAAGTGTATATGTATGATATGAATGGGGAGAGTTATGCAGTGAAACTTGCGCAATTTGAAGGTGCTGAATCACCATACAGTTTAAGGAGCTATCTAAGTTATTCTATTTTGGAAGATGGTAAAGTGGTCGCTAAAACTACGGAGCAAAGATTTTATGCTGCCCAGCTTTGGCAGACGGGTGCTGTAGCGCTTAACAATATAATTGAATTATATAATAGGCGTGGGGATGTGGTGGCTGTTAAAGAGAAAAAAGGACAAGGAGCGATGATTGTTGGGGGAGCCTTGGCGCTCACTGCAGTGGCTGCCGCAATTGACCCGAAAGAAGGGCAATAGCATCCAGACTTAACCATGAAAGCTAGATTGACCAATAATAAAGGCACTCCGATTGTTGAATTCGTATAGCCATTTCAATGTATGGAAATTTAGGAAATTTTAAGAACCGAACCCGTCTAAATCGGGTTCGGTTTTTGTTAGTTATGAGAACTTCAAATTCATGAGCGTCTTAGTTGACCGACGTACCATCTATAATCTCTTCATCTGCTTTGCTGACCAGCGTAACGCCCCCCTTTAAGTCACCAAAAATTTCGGTCTGACCATTTATGCTGCGCCCTTTCTGAACCGGGAGACGTTGTGTTTTGCCAGCAACGACAGCAATTACAAAATTCCCTTCACCGGATGTAAATACCGCTGATTTTGGCACAACGAAAGTGCTGTCTTGGGAAGTCAAAGGCAATTCGACCTCGGCGACCATACCGGGCAATAGCTTGTTGTCGGTATTGATAATATCAATTTCTACCCGTTCAGCTCTTAACCGGCTGTCCAATGCCCCCGATTTACGTGCGATCTTACCGGAGAATGTTTGTCCAGGCAATGATTTGACCGTAAATTGTAAGGGCTGGTTTTCCGCTAAAAAACCCGAATATTGTTCTGGAACAGCAACGGCTAACCGGAGTTTACGTTGTTGTTGAATGGTCATGATGGGCATTTCCGAACCACGGCCAGCAGGTCCGACATAAGCGCCCTGATTGACATTTCTTGTAGCGATGACACCATCAAAGGGCGCCCTGATTTCTAAATAATTCAATAGATTTTGAACTTCGGCGTAGGCGGATTTAGCGGCTTGATATTGTGCAAAATCGGCATTCTTTTTTGCTTCGGCCACCTCTAGATCCAGTCTCGCCACCGTTCCCTCGACTTTACTGGTTTCAAAGAGTCTGTCGTAAGTGCTTTTGGTCGCCATATAGATGGCCTCCTGGGATTTGAAACGTGATTTTGCGGCTGATAGTTGTGAACTTAATTCGGGAGCCTCCAATACAGCTAATAGCTGACCGGCATGCACTTGACTTCCGATGTCCACATTGAGGCTCTTGACATAACTGCTTACCTTGGCGTATATCTCGACCTGTTGGAATCCCGTGATTTCCCCAGGAATCTGCATTTTATTTGTTAATTTCTGTTTGGTGGGTACAAAGGTCTCCATTGCCGGAGCTGCAGCTTCGGGACTTTCTTTTTTTGCATTTTCCTCAGCAGCCGAATGGCATCCGGCTAAGGATGCGATCAGACCGGCGATAGCTACTATTTTGAACAAATTATTTTTCATATTTTATAGATGATACTGCTTTTACGATAAAGGTTTTAATGCGGCAATATAGTGCTTGCTGTCTTTGTCTTCAGGATCTAATGAGATCGATTGTGTACTGCTTTTTTCCTGCGCCCAGGCAAATATGAGAGGTAAGATGACGAGTACGGCAAAAGTCGAAAATAGTAATCCGCCAATGACGGCCCTACCGAGTGGTGAAACTTGTTCGCCACCTTCGCCATGGCCAATGGCCATAGGGAGCATGCCTACAATCATGGCCAAACTGGTCATGATAATAGGCCGAAGCCGTAAGGAGGCTGCCTCACGGGCTGCGGCCAGCGCATCGCCGTTATGCCGACGTATTTGCTCGGCATTGGTGATGAGCAGAACGGCGTTCGCTATGGATACACCCACCGACATGATGATCCCCATGTAGGATTGTAAGTTGAGGGTCGAGCCTGTCAACATCAGCAGAATTAATGAGCCCAGCACAACGGCAGGTACAGTGGTGAGCACGACCATAGAAACTTTGAACGATTGAAAATTGGCCGATAACATCAAAAATATGACGATAATGGCTACCGCAAGCCCTGATTCGAGGCTACTCATGGTCTCTGACAAGACTTTTCCAAGTCCTATTTGCTCCATGGATAGCCCACGAGGGAGTTCACCAAGGGCTTTGATACTGCGCTGTACATCCTTGGAGGCTGTTTTTAAATCGGTATGATCAATATTTGCTGTAACTGATACATAGGGCATTGCCCCTAGATTGTCGTTTTCGCCATAAGTAAAGGACGGTGTGATCGTCGCAACGTCGCTCAGAATAGGACGCGCTGAATTTTTCAACAAAGGAATTTCACCGATTTCTTTCTCATCTTTCATTTTATCGATAGGAACCTGAACCTGGACGTTGTAGGAAAGCCCGGCTTTTTCATCGATCCAGGTGTTCTTTTCCGTATAGCGTGAAGAAGAAGTAGAAGCGATGAGTGATCGTGTGACTTCGCTGAGGTCAACGCCCAATTGTGCAGCCCTAATGCGATCTATCTTAATGTCGTACGAAGGATATTTGATGGATTGTGCTAGTTGCACATCTCTAAAGTAAGGGATTGTTTTTAATTCTGCAATCAATTTACCGGCGTACTTCTCGTTGTTCTTTTTGTTTTTTCCTGCAATCCGAACTTCAATAGGTGTGGGCGATCCTTGACTTAACACTTTATCGGTAAGTTCGATCGGTTCAAAAGATACTTGCACATCTGGCAATGCAGCTTTAAGCCGCTTGCGGTACTCATCACGGAAACTGTCCATATCGTGATGGTAGTCTTTCAGTGCAATCTGGAAAACAGCTTCATGTGGACCAGCCATGAAAAGATAGATCGGCGAAACGGAAAATTGCCCCGGATGTTGCCCGATATAGACAGATGATATGCTGATATGTTCTTTCCCAACCAGTTTTTCCAATTCGGCCAGCGCTAGTTTTGCTTTTTCTTCGGTGCGCTCGATCCGTGTGCCTTCCGCTGCACGAAGACGCATTTGGAACTGTCCCGAGTTGACCCTCGGAAATACATCCTGGCCGATTGTGGAAAGTAAAATGACAACAAGACTTATTGCTCCCAGCAGATAAACTACAGTAATGGTTTTCTTCCTTTTGAACAAACGGTCGATCATTTTCATGAACCTGTTTCTGAACCGTTCAAAAATACTGATCTTTCCATCGTTGTTAAAGTCTTCCCGTTCCACCAATAGTTTCTTCTGATCCAGGGTATCCTGCTCGGATGCTACGGTCAGTCCAGTTGCAGCAAATTGCGCTTCATCTGCATTTAAACCCTCGGATTTGGTCGCATGTGGAGCCTTATGCGCATGATCTTTCATCAGCCAGTTGGCCATGATGGGAACAAATGTCTGCGAAAGGAGAAAGGATATGATCATGGAGAAGCCAATGGACAGGGCCAAGGGAAGAAATAACGAACCCGGGATGCCTGTCATGGTAAATGCTGGCGCAAATACGGCTAGTATACAGAGCAGGATCAATAATTTGGGTAAGGCGATCTCTTTACAGGCATCCCAGATCGCCAGGGCTTTGGGTTTACCCATATCCAGATGCTGGTGTATATTCTCGATCGTTACCGTACTTTCGTCGACCAGGATACCAATAGCCAAAGCCAGTCCACTGAGGGACATGAGGTTGATGGTCTGCCCGAAAAGTTTCAGAAAGAGCACGCCGGATATCACGGATATCGGTATGGTTAGGATAACAATCAGCGCAGCTCTCCGATCACCTAAAAATAGGAGCACCATAAGTCCGGTCAGGATAGCGCCGATGGCACCTTCGGTAATCAGACTCTTTACGGAATTGATGACATAGACGGATTGATCAAATTCATAGGATAATTTGACGTCGTCGGGTAAATTCTCCTGAATCTTTGGTAAGGCTGATTTTAAATTCTGCACGACCTCCCAGGTTGAGGCGTCGCCGGCTTTGGCAATACTAACGTACACAGAACGTTTGCCGTTGACCAAAGCATAGCCTGCGGTAACGTCGGCACCATCTTTTACGGTAGCAATATCGCCAAGGTAAAGATTTTGTACTCCACCTTTAAATAGCGGGATTTTTTCAAAATCTTTGACCTCTTTGATCGTATTGTTCGTTGGTGTAATGTAGTTTTTGTCCTGAATACGTACGTTTCCTGCCGGAGCGGTTTGATTGTTTAGTCTTAGCGCTTCTACGACCTGATCGGGCGTCATATGGTGGCTACGCATTAAATCGGGATCAACGTTGACCTCAATGGTACGTGGACTTCCCCCAAAAGGAGGTGGCGACAATAGACCGGGGATTGACGTAAACGATGCCCGGACATAGACGTTGGCCAGATCTTGCAGTTCATTATTGGATCGTTTGCTACTGCTCAAAACCAGTTGACCTACAGGAAGGGACGAGGCATCAAAGCGAATGATGAACGGCGGTTGCGAGCCTGGAGGAAAGGAGGCCTGGATCCGATTGGCCAGGGCGCTTAGCTCGGCTGCAGCCTGTGCCATGTTGGTGTCTTCGTAATACGATACTTTCATTAAGGTCAGACCTTGAATATTCTTGGTCTCAATAGACTTGACCCCATTGGCAAAAAGAAGGATATTGACGTAGTTTTTAGCAAAATAAGATTCCATCTGATCCGGCGAATAGCCACCAAATGGATGAGCAATATAAATAACCGGAAGGTTCATTTTTGGCAGGATATCCACCTTGATCGATCGAACGGCACCTATGCCAAAGACAATAAGTCCCAATACGAGTACGAGGATGGATATTGGCTTGCGTAAGGCAAAACGTATTAAATTCATGTAATGTTATTTATAGTTCGTTGTTGAAAATATCAAAATCTCCCGCGGCTGCGGCTTTGAGTAACAGTGACTGCCAAAGGTTAATGTGGACGATCTCTCGGTCAGTTTCGGCTCTATTGAGTGTGTAAAGGGTCTGTGTAACGTCTACAAGTGTCGCTAGACCGTTTTTATACATCGTCATTTTTTGGTGGTAAGCTTGCTGAGCTGCCGACACTTGTCGGGGAGCTTCTAAATCACTTTTTAGGGCCAGTTGGATTTTCACATCAGCAGCATCCAGCTGTGCGGTCAATTGGGCTTCGGCAGTTTGGTATTCTTCTCTTAGGGCATCATTGGTAAAGCGTTGTGCACTGATTTTTTTATTAATGCGTGCAATCGAAGTCAGGTTCCAGCTGATGCCCAATCCCAAGAGATAATTTTGCCTACTGGGACGAACCCCTTGCCAATAATTTGTGCTGTAGGCTTGTAAATCCGTGATGTAGTCGCTCTTAAAACCAGAACCCCTGGTCTGGAAGACACCGAATGCGCTTACCGTAGGAAGATACTCTTTGGTGGATAGTTTTATTTGTTGGTCGCCTAGGTCAATGTTGCTTTGATAAAATTGCAGCAAAGGGTTGTTTTCAATCAAATTGTTGGAAAGAGGTGTGCGATGGACAGGTGTTTTCTCCACCAGGGCAGTATCTATTTGCAGGTCCTTGGCTGGAATCCCCATTAATACCGTCAACTTATTGTTTTGCTCCTTCACATTTTCGCTGGCCTGGTTGAGGCTGATTTTTGCACGCGATACTTCCGCTGAAGCGAGTGTAGAATCTACCCCGGGCAATAGTCCATTTTTTACTTTGGTGGCAGCAATATTTAAAAATACGAGTGCACGATTGAGATTCATCTGTTGATTTTTTTCCAATCGTTGACTGGCCAATACATTGAGGTAAGCTGCGGCAATCTTGACTTTATGCTGGAACCTTTCCTGAGCGAGATCCGCCTGTCGTCTTTTAACGTCAGATTTAGCCAATTCGATGCGTTCTTTTTTTCGTCCAAAGGTGTAAATGTCCCAATTGACATTGGCTAAGTAAAGTGCACCAAATGCAGCATTCCAATTTTGTTCCGGAAGGGCTACTCCCGACGAAGCCACACCCAATCCGCCGAATCCATACAGCGGGCCATTTTGTCCGTTAATGGTCCCAAAATCATGTTGGGCAACGATGTTCAGATTGGGCCAAAAGTCGCGTTTGACTTGTTCATTGGTCTGCCGGGAAGACTGGAGATAATATTCCTTTGCCTTGATCATTCCATAATTTGCAATGCCTTGTTCTACCGCGTCTCGGAGCGTAAGTTGCTGAGCGAAGGAAGAGGATGTCGCAAGTGATACAGCCAGTGATAGCACTAAATTTAATTTCAGCATAGGTTATCTATCATTTATGGACACGAAGATAGTAAGGACAGCAACCCCGATGTCCCTTTAAAATGATCTATGGCATTTAAAAGTGACCAATTTAATTCGTCATTTATTTTTCTCCTGTTTTAAACTTAAAGCTTTTACTTTGTAACAGAATTTTAACAAAATAAGGATGATGAGAAAGGTTTTAGAGAACAAGATAATACAAGAGATCGTTCTATTGATCTTTTCATTTATCCTTTTTACGTTGAACGACTGGATTTTGATCTTGAGCTGGAAGGGCTTTCTGATGGGCGTGTTCTATTTTATGATCCTGTATGCGCACGCGCAGTTAAATCGTTTCTTTCTATTACCGCTGCTACTTAAGAAGAATAAACCCTTGTTGTATGTGTTCGCGTCGGTGGCAACCCTGCTCATTTTTGCAATCCTATTAAAAGAGCTAACGGACAACGTGATTTACAAGAATTGTTTTCTCTATAAGAATCTTGTACAGAAAACATTCCATTATCAATTTGGTGTACTATTGGGCTCGTTGATCTGTATATTGGGCAGTATACAATTTATCGAATTTTATCGCTTTCAACGGGTGAAGACCAGACGCGAACTGCTTTCCAATCAAACGCAACTGTCGCATTTAAAAAAGCAGCTCAACCCACATTTTCTATTCAACACGTTAAATACCATTTATGGTATTAATCTAAAGTATCCGGAACGTACTTCTGAATTGATCATCAAAGTGTCTCAGCTGCTTCGTTATCAAATGGAGAGCAGTGAACGGGAGTATGTGCCTATGGATGATGAAATTGATTTTATTTCAAGTTATATTGAACTGGAGCGCGAACGGTTAGGTTACCGAACAAAAATTGAATTTGATTATCAAAAACAGGAAGATATCAATTATCAGATAGCGCCGATGCTATTGATTACTTTTGTAGAAAATGCTTTTAAACACGGAACCTGCAGTATTGAAGATTGTTTTGTACATATTTCGATCAAGATTGAAAAAGGGAACTTATATTTGCATGTACTGAATTCTGTTCCCATTAAGAAAAGGAATGTTTTTTCGGCGAAAATAGGTTTGGAAAATACAGTAGCGCGATTAAAGCTTTTGTATCCTAATCGGTATACATTAACGACGAATTCCAAGAAAGAGGAGTATGAGGTATCATTGGTTATCAATCTTTAAACAATGAATAAAAATAGCTGTATCGTGGTTGATGACGAACCTGCCGCGCATTATGTACTCGTAAATTATATTGAAAGAAGTACTGATCTGGAGTTGGTCGCTCAATGTTATAATGCTTTTGAGGCATTGGAGTTTCTTCGGGAGAACAAAGTAGATTTAATCTTCCTGGATATTGAAATGCCCGAAATTAATGGGATGGAGTTTCTGAAGATGCTGGATAACCCACCCAAGACGATTTTGACAACAGCCTATTCCGAATACGCATTGGAGAGTTATGATTATGGCGTTGTTGATTATCTGTTAAAACCTATTTCATTCCCCCGTTTTTTTAAGGCTGTTCAACGTTTTCTATCCTATAGCACGGTCCTACCACCCCAGGAAGAAGAACCCAAATCAATTAGTATACGCATGGATGGCCGTGTCATTGAGGTTAAATTAGCGCAGATTGATTTTATCCAGAGCTTTGGCAATTACGTGAAAATTGTCACTCCGGGACAAACTTATTTAACGGCAAGCACCACACAGCAAATTCTCACACAGGTGCCGGCATCAAAGTTTGTCCGTATCCACAAATCCTACATTGCTTCGATCAATAAGGTGATCAAATATGAGCATGGCATGGTACAGATCAATAATACTTCTTTACCTGTCGGTATTACTTTCCGTCGGGAATTGCAGGAGCGGCTAGCGAATAAATAGCGCCAAGCTAATGGTGATCTTATCGCTATGAACGAGTCAGTTGACTACCATTTCTCCTTTAATAGCGTTTCCAATTGACCGATTTCTTCCTGGTACATGGTTTTCTTTCTCGTTCCGAAGTAAAGGATATTTTCGACAGGCGATGTCCCTTCCCAGATTAGTTTTATTTTCCCGGAAGCAAGTGCTTCAGCACATAGGAAATCGGGAACGATGGAAAAGCCAGTATTGTTGCTTAAGCAGCGTATGATGGAGCTAATATTAGGAACGATATAATTGGGGCTAAAGTCTGGATGCTCGCCAAAGTGTGTTGACCAGTAGTTTTTTAAATGATCCATATCGGCAGCCGTGCTATACCATAATTGTTTTTTAAGGAGTTGAGCTGCTTCTTTAATTTTATTGTCGCTCAGCAGTGCTTCCAGTGTGGATGTATCCGTCTGACACCCCGCAATCAAGACAATGCGTTCTTTTGAGAACGCTTCGTATTGCAGGTTCTGCTGGTTTCCTTTTTGAGGCGTAATAATAAGGTCCAATAGGCCATTATCAAGATCCTGCTGCATCTGCGGGTATTCTCCAAATTTGATAATTAAATTGAAGGGGAGCTGGGCAATATGTTCTTCCAGGGTGTACTGAAAAGTCTCAAAACACATTCCGATACTGATCGTTATACGTTCGTCCAATGCACGTTTGTGAAAATGCTGTTCACCAGTTTCTAGTTTTTTAAGCGGATCAATCACATAGTTGTACAAGATTTTTCCCTTTTCGGTCGGCACCATTCTTCGCGCAGAGCGATCAAAAAGTTTGTACCCTGTAAACGCTTCCAGGGAATTCAGATGTAGGCTGACACCAGGTTGGGAAATAAACAATTCCTGTGCAGCTGCAGATAATGTTCCGGTTTCATAGATTGCCTTAAATGTACGAAGCCATTCTAAGTTCCATTTCATAGTTATTATTTTTATGATACAAATATATAATTTAAATTATTTTTATGATTTATAAAAATGATAGAAATTTGTATTATCAATAAGAAAAATTATAGAAATGAACATATTTATTATTAATGGCGGACAGAAATTCGCACACTCGGGAGGCTCTTTTAATACGACGATAACAAATTGGACCCTTGAAACATTGGGTGATAATGGATTTGAAACAAGGGTTACCAATATCAACGATGATTTTGATCCAATGGTTGAAGTTGAAAATTTTAAATGGGCAGAAATTATTGTTTACCATTTCCCTGTATGGTGGTTTCAGGTTCCGAACCGTCTGAAGCGCTATATCGATGAAGTTTTTACGGCGGGTCACAACAACGGTATCTATAAAAATGATGGTCGTTCACGTAAAAACCCAGCCATTAACTATGGTACAGGAGGTTTAATGCAGGGTAAAAAATACATGGTGACTTCGAGCTGGAATGCTCCTGAGACAGCCTTTACGATGGAAAATGAGTTTTTTGATCAGCATTCCGTTGATGCAGGTGTTTTATTCGGTTTTCACAAGATGAATCAGTTTGCAGGATTAGAACATCTGGGAAGCTTCCATTTTCATGATATGGAGAAGGGTGCGTCTCAAGAACGTATTGACAATTACGAAAAGGAATATAAACAATATTTGGAAGAGGTGTTCCATTTGGAAACGACGTTGAACTAAAAATTTATTGAGCGATAAATCGCTTTATCCGTGGCGTTATTACGATGAAAAGAGTAAATTACCAAAATAAAAATCAATAACATGAAGGTATATTTAACCGCAATTTTAAAGGCAGTTCCTGCACATCGGGAAGAAGTATTGGCATTATTGTTTGAAATGGTCGAAGCAAGTAGAAAGGAAGAAGCTTGTATACAGTACGATCTGCACCAGGTGAACAGTGATGAAAACCAGTTTATATTTTATGAAATATGGGAAGATCAGGCGGGCTTGGATGCGCATAATCAACAACCTTATATTGTAGCATTCGGAAAAGTTGCCGGTGAAAAATTGCAGGAAGCGCCTCAAATTATATTAATGAATAAAATCGCTTAATTTACAATGTGGCCTGTAAAGACCGTATTGAAAAGATAGCAAGGAATATCATGTAGTGGATGATGTATACAGGCGGAAGATATTAACTATAATTGAAGTATTGGTGGGTACCAAAATCATTTGCGTTGCCTTGAATAAGCTTGTTTTATTCTGATTTAGTGACGCGAATGATTTTGTTTGTACCTTGCTGAACAGCAACATCGACTTTACTTCGTTGCGTGTAGCTCTGTTGCAGGAGGTTCAATTTTTTGGACAGCTGGCCATCTTGATTGTCTAGCCAGAAGGTCGCAGCCATAATACCAATTTGAACTCTATAACTGGAATCAGTTTCCGGAACAAGCTGCTCGATAAGCTGATGTTGATACCAAGTGAGGTCTTTGTTTTCTTTTTGGGAAACACAGGCGTGTAGGAGAAATGCCAGAAGGGCTAGATAGCCGATTTTTAAAAGTTGACTGCGTCTTAGGTTCATCAATAGTTTTTTTGTGTTGCACCAAATCTACTATTTTTGCCCAAATAATAACTTAACTTTGTAAGTTTTTACGCTCCCGTTGAGACAGATACGCTTCATTTATTTATTAGACTTCTCGTGTATGCATATTCTAGTAAATCTAAAAATGTATGAAGTATGCTGTTTATCTGGCTGTAATCATAAGCCTGAATTTTCTCAGGTTAAATAGGCCCCGGGTGCTTCAAAAACTTCGTGTTGTGTAAAATGTATCCGCATCGTTTTTTTTGTTAGTTGTGTTCGTTCCAGTAATAACTATCTGGTGTAGGACGTTGTCCAAAAATTGCCGTGCCCACCCTGACTATGGTAGCCCCTTCTGCTATTGCTATTTCTAAATCTCCGCTCATGCCCATCGACAATTCTTGCATCGATACACCTGGAATAGCTAGGGCTATAATTTGTCGTTGAATTTGTTTGAGCAATTTAAAACAGGCACGTACCTGTTCGGCCTCGGCACTCAGTATACCGATAGTCATCAGTCCTTTAATCTTTAGTGTGCTTAATGTTGCTATTTGCTGAACCAGGCCGATCACTTCCCCTGGGGCAGCGCCGTACTTGCTCTCTTCGAAGGAGGTATTTACCTGGATGAGCACTTCCATGATTTTCTCTTCCTTTAAAAGGCGCTGATGCAATTTTTCGGCAAGATCGAAACGGTCTATCGAATGGATGCAGGTTACGTTGCATTTGAGGATATCTTTGATTTTATTGGTTTGCAGATGTCCAATAAAATGATTGACATGCGGAATGGTCTTTAAATACTCAAATTTGTCTTTCAATTCCTGTACTTTATTCTCTGCTATCAACGTTTGTCCTGCACGTAGTGCAATTTCAATACGTTCGGCGGGAACAGTTTTGGTTGCCAGCAATAATTTTACGTCCAGTGGATTTCGGTTAGTTGACTGGCAGGCTTTTTCTATACGCTGTTGAATAATGTGTATGTTTTCTGTAATAAGCTCATCCATGTTGCGGTTGTATTGTTTGTTATTGAAGTCAAAATTACAGCCAATTATTAGGAAAGAGCTAGTCCAATTTAGCTAATAGAAGCTGGTCCAGTCCGAACGTCTTTACACGAGTGCTTTTAGGTAAACTGCTCGATAGGCAGGGCGGCAATTGCTGAGATCAGTTTTCTTGCGTTTTGCCAGGCATATTTGGATTATATTGCTGTACATGTTCTGCCTTCGCATAGATATGAGGTCCATTCATATCAATTCCTTCGGCTAAAAAGTCGTCAAGAATTAACTGAAAAATTTCAGATTTTGCCTGGTCAATTTCCCCAGATTTGCCGATGTAAACATTCAGCTCATAGAGTACATAAAAATCATCTAACTTTTTTTGTAGCACAAATGGCGCGGGATTCACTTTAACTCTTTTTACGCGCGGTGGTATGTTTAAAAGCAACTCATGGATCCGTTGCCAAGGCTCTTCATAACCGACTGTCAATTCCACCTGAAAGCAGATTCCATCTTCTGAGAAGGTAGAATAATTGACGGTATTTCCAGAAAGTACCGACGAATTGGGGATGGTAATTTCTTCATTTTTTATCGTTCGAAGCCTTGTTACCAGTGGTGATTTTTCGATAACAACACCTGTTTTGTCGGCAATTGTGATGCGGTCTCCGATCCGGAAAGGACGCATATAGGTGATCACAAGACCTGCAATGATATTAGAAATCGCAGATGATGATCCTAAAGAAAACAGGATACCAATAAATACGGATATTCCTTTAAAGATATCTGAATTGGCTCCGGGTAAGTAAGGGAATATGAGCACCAGCGTAAATGCTTGAAGCAGGAAGCGAACGATGGTAAAGGTGGGCATGGCAAAATCACGGTGAAAGCCGTTAATTTCTAATTTGCCCTTGTCAATTTCGCTAAAAATATATTTTATGAATCGAACAGCATAGCGCATGACGACAAGAATAACAAATATTGTAATCAGATTTGGAATATAATCCCAAATGGCCAACACTGCCGTTTTAAGCGGTTTTGTGAAAAGTCCGATCAGATTGGAAGCCCAGCTCTGTGTAAATGGAAAAACACTGAAAACAATAGGCAGCATGATAAAGGCGATTAGGATGATCAATCCCCAATGTAAGATACTAATCGCATGAATAAACATCCGTGTTTTTTGTACCGAAGTAACGAGTACGTAATTTTTGATCTTAATGTCTTTAATCCGCTGCGTTCGTTCCGTTAGTATGCGTCGTGTACCGTATGCTTTTAATCGATTAATCAATAAGATCAGAATAGAAAAAACAACGAGAATAAGGAATACAAGTCCAATACGTATAAGAAGTTTTGTGATGCTGTTCGCGGCGCGTTCAGCTGTGATGGTATCTTGAATCTTTTTTAAATAGTTTGCCGCAATTTCTTCTTTGCTTTTTCCTTCAAGAAGTGCATCGAGTTCGGTGATAGAGGTGATCACCAGATCTTTGTAAACGATGTCGGCGCTGATTTCGTTGTTTTCGATTTTAAATGAATCTACGTTCACAAAATCATCTTCATAGAGATTGTGGATTCTGCTCACCACGTTGGAAGCGCGATCTTTGGCTAACGACGATCCAAGCTTATTGTAGATATAGAATAAAGTGTCTTGAAACGGAGCGACGGCGTATCTTTTTGTGTTTTTTTTGATGGAGTCTACTTTGACTTTCAGTTGCTGCTGCCGAATGGTATTTTCTTCGTCAAAATCATTGAGCTGCTGTTTTAAGTTCTCCTTTTTCGGACTATTTTGACTTTTAAGGTCGGCAATTTCATGCTGAAGCTTTACCCGTTCGAGCGAATCATTGATTTGCTGTTGCCTAATTCCATTCAGTAGGGAACTCAGATCCAGCTCTTTTTTATTGACGGAATCTATTTCTTGTGCATAGAGCTGTAAGCTTGTTGACAAAAGATAAGATAGGGTCATTAAGAAATAAACGTAAATACTTCTCATCGTGTTGTTGGTAAAAATGAAAGCCGATGTGTATAGGTCATTTTGCACATAACGATCGGACAGGTTCTCAAAGATAATAATTATCTTGATTAGATGGCAGATTGTCAAATATGATATAAATTGGAGCTAAAATGATACGATGCGACAGCTCAATTTCAATTATTCCGACTTTCTTTGTTAAAACGATTGGGCATACATCCAATGCACAAATGTTTGCAGCTAATTTTATCCAATAAATATGATTAAACCTTTTAAAAAATCTATTCATGCAACCAACAACCTTGGGAAGATAGGCCTCTGCCTTATAGTAGCCTGTATATCCTCGGTTTTAGCGGGACAAGCCCAAGAACGGAAAGCTCCAGCTTATCCATTGATTACGCATAATCCGAATTTTAGTATATGGTCAATGACCGATCAGCTTCACGGGTCGACAACAAAACACTGGACAGATGCGGATCACTCGCTGTTGGGCCTAATTGATGTGGATGGCAAGATCTATCGTTTTCTTGGCCAGGAAGAACCTAATTATGCAGTTATTCTCCCGACTGCGGAAGATAAATCTTATACGGTACAGTATACTGAGTCGAAGCCTCAAGGTGGTTGGGAGTCTTCCGCTTATAATACGAATACTTGGAAATCGGGGCATGCACCTTTTGGTGATGATGAGAAGCAGGTAAAAACGCTTTGGAAGTCGGATGATCTCTGGGTGAGACGTGACTTTGTCGTAGCCGACCCAAAGGGTATCAATGAGTTATTTTTAAAACTCAATCATGATGATAATATAGAAGTATTTTTGAACGGGAAGAAGGTTTACGAAAAGATAGGTTGGACCAATAGTTTTCACTATTTACCGATTGACAAGACGAATTTGAAAGCCGGGAAAAATAATATGGCCATCCATTTGAAGAATAGTGCTGGTGGTCGTTACTTGGATTTTGGTTTGGTTGACAGGCTTAAAGAGCGTGGCCCACGGGTTCAGGAAGCCGTGCAAAAAGAGGTGGAAATAACAGCTACACGTACAGTTTACAATTTTCAGGCTGGTAAAGTGGATCTAAAATTAACCTTTACTTCGCCGCTGCTTATGGATGATCTGAATGTGTTGGCCAGACCGGTAAGCTACATCACTTATCATGTAAAGGCAAACGATGGAAAGCAGCATGCTGTTAAAGTTTTTTTGAGTGCGTCAACAAATATTGCGGTGTTTAAGCCTTCGCAGGAAGTAACCGCCGAAAAATATGAAACGGCAAAATTGTCGGTACTAAAAGCTGGAACGGTTGAACAGCCTATTTTGCAGAAAGGTGCCGATGATATGCGGATAGACTGGGGGTATTTTTATGTTGCTTCACCAAAGCGAGATAAGACGCAACAGTTTATTAGTCCGGTGGGCGGGGCCGTCGACGCTTTCAGAAAGGGAACAACGACCGCTGCAAAAACTGTTAAGGGTACATCACTTGCGCTGAACACGGTCATTCCATTTGGCAATGTGGGTGCGAAAGCAGAGGAGCGTTTTGTTGAGGTAGGCTACGATGAAATTTATGCGATTCAGTATTTCAACAATAACCTAAGACCGTGGTGGAACAATTCAGGGAAAGAAACGATGGAAAATCAGCTGACTTTGGCTGCAGACCAGTATCGTAGCGTGGTCGATAAATGTACGGCATTTGACAAGTCTGTTTATGCAGATGCGCTCAAATCGGGCGGAAAAGAGTATGCACATCTTAGCATACTGGCTTATCGTCAAAGTATCGCAGCTCATACCTTGGTGAAAAGTCCTCAAAATGAACTATTATGGCTTTCGAAAGAAAATAATAGTGGTGGATTTATTAATACGGTGGATGTAACTTATCCTTCAGCCCCTTTGTATTTGATCTACAATGCGGAGTTATTGAAGGGAATGTTGAGCGGAATATTTTATTTTAGTGAAAGCGGGAAATATCCATACCCTTGGGCCGCGCATGATTTGGGTACTTATCCACTGGCCAATGGTCAGACATATGGCGAACCGATGCCGGTGGAAGAGTCAGGAAATATGATTATCCTCACTGCAGCGATCGCGAAAGTGCAGGGGAACAGTGATTATGCTAGAAAGCATTGGAAAACTCTTACTACTTGGGTAGATTATCTTGTTAAAGATGGTTTTGATCCTAAAACGCAGCTTTGTACAGACGATTTTGCCGGTCACCTTGCACGCAATACGAACTTATCTGTCAAAGCAATTGTTGGTATCGCTTGTTATGCGCAGCTCGCTGAAGCAATAGGTGAATCAGCTATTGCAAAAAAATACCGTGCAATTGCGGAGGAAATGGTTCCAAGATGGATGGAAATGGCAGATGCTGGCGACCATTATGCGCTGACATTTGATGATAAAAATACTTGGAGTCAGAAATATAATTTGATCTGGGACAAAGTATTGGGGTTAAATCTATTTCCTCAAAACGTGTATGACACTGAAATCAAGTATTACCTCACGAAACAGAATAGATTCGGTATTCCGTTGGATAGCCGCAAAGCATACACCAAAAACGACTGGATTCTTTGGACAGCATCATTTGCACCATCAAGAGAAACATTTGAAGCATTGGTGAAGCCTGTATACCAGCATGCGATTCAAACGGAATCTCGTGTCCCTTTGAATGATTTTTATGATTCCAATACCGGAATTCGTGAAAATTTTAAGGCACGTAGTGTCGTTGGAGGGTTTTATATGAAAATTTTAGCGGATAAGCTGCAACAACAATAAACCAATGACCCAGGAGTAGCTGTCTCAATGAACGAAGAATACAGATCATCAATAGGTCACCGGTATGTGAAGGATCACTGTGGTGCCAGCATTCGGGCTTTTGTAGATCTGTATACTTGCTTTTTTTCCGAGCAATTGCATGCGTTCTCGGCAGATGGCTCCAGAAAGCGACCGATGTGACAATTCAGGAATGTCGCTATTGATTTTACCACTATCTTGAATCTTCACGCGCAGGATATCTCCTGATACTGCAAATTGGATGTCAATGCTGCCATTGCCTGTATGGAGGTCTATACCATGAAGAATAGCATTTTCAACATAGGGTTGTATCAGCATGGGGGGTAGCATCACCGCACTGAGGTCTTGATCTTGCGGAGGTGTAATATGGTAGTGAAAAGTGTCATCAAAACGCATTTGCTGTAAAATGAGATAGTTTCCTAAGGTCTCAAGTTCCTCACTTAGTGGGACAACATTCTCGCGGCTTAATTCGAGATTGCTACGTAATAAGCGACTGAAAAGAGTTAAATATTTAATGGCATCTTCTTTTTTATCAAGGCGCATAAAGCTTTGAACAGCCGAAAGAGTATTGAAAATAAAGTGTGGTTCCATCTGTGTGCGTAGTAATTGCTGCTGCAATAAGACCTTTTCTTTTTCTTGCCTGGAACGTCGCTGGCGAAAAATGTAATATAGAAAGAAAAGGATGATGATCAATAAAATGACCGCCAAAGAGGTTGTCATGAGCCAGAGACGATTTTGCTGCAGTTGAAGTTTATTGATTTCAATATTTTCATTCAGCATACGAATAGATTGATCTTTCGCCTGAAGCTGGTATAGAGCATTCATTTCTGCAATTGCCTGTGTATTCTCTGACTGGTAAATACTCCTTTGTAACTGAACAAGGTGATTCAATACATCTATTGATGCTTTATTTTTCCCTTGCAAGCTGTATAGCGCGGCGAGGTTGTTCTGAAAGGTAATTTCGTTGGTGGGAAAAATTAATTTTGGAAACTGTGCTTTCAGCCTATTGGCCTTTTGGATGAATTTTTCTCCCAAAGCGGGCTTATTTAATGTAACATAAATTGCAGCTACATTGCTGTAATCAACAAATAAATTATTCATCAATGTTGGAGATGATGTCTGTTGATGCAAATGTTCGTCTATTGCAATTTTTCGCAGTTCATAGTGTAAAATGGAATCAGTTTTTCTCGCAGTTTCGTAGTATTGGATCTTCGAATCGTACAAAAAGCTGATGTTGTATTTGTCTGGGTGCTTAGCGTGTAATTCTTCGAGTTTATGGAGGTAGGGAGCAATTTCAGCTGCAGTTCTCTGCAAGGTATTCAGTGTCTGGATAATTTGTACCAAAACGCGTTGTCGATTGATATGTCCTTCAGGCAATGAATCTACTAGGGGTAATGCCGCTCGATTCATCTTTTCGGCAAGATTATACTGAAAGGAAGTGAGGTTGTTTTGCGCTGCAGACAGTAATATTGCTGATTTTGCTTCGTTTGACAGTCCTGATGCGGTGTCCGACAAAACAATTGTAGCAGCTTTATTATAATAATAGCCTGCTTCTCGTTCCTTTGCTTCGAGACTGCGGATGTTTCCTATGCCGTTATAAATAAGCGCCTTGTATTTTGCATTCCCCGTGGTTGGTTCAATCAGCTCAAGAGCCTTTTCAACAAAGAAAAGCGCTGAATCCTGCCTGCTCCTGGCATATTGTCGAGCCAAGTAATATTTTACGCGGGCAGCCAGTACGGTATCTTTTTTCACATTCAAATTCTGATCTAATTCTAACCAGGCCTGTTTTAAAGAATCCGCGTTTGCGCCATTCATTTTTTGGTCCTCGAGCGATTGAATTTGTGCGGCAAGAGCTTTACCTTCAGGTGAGTATGTGCCTTTCTTTTCCGTACAGGCTATGAACAATAGCGAGATTAGTAACCAAGGTAAAATGCGGTTCAGTGCGCTCATTTTTCTGGAAACAGCTGATTTAAAATCGAGTTTTTTCTGCGCGAGGAGATGGGAATTTCCTCTTTGTTTTTTAAGACAATATATTCTGAGCGATTGACGCCTGAAATATGCGACCTATTAACAAGATAGGACTGATGGGTGCGCAAAAAGTAGGGCTGGGGCAATAATTCTTCATAATATTTGAGCGGTTTGGATATTAACTCTTTTGTGCCATCATTTAAAAAGAAAAATGTATAGGGGCCATCCCCTTTGCAATATACGATGTTATGAACAGGAACGATGCGTACTTGCTGTAGGGATGATAACGCGATACTTTCGGGTAATTCCCGGGCATAAAACGCCTCTTGTGCCATGGATAGACGTTGCATCCATTGTGGATTGTTTTCTCTTTTGCGTCGAAAGCGTTCTAAAGCTTCGTTTAATTCGGTTTGATCTACAGGTTTTAAGAGGTAATCTAGCGCACCATATTTAATGGCTTTGATTGCAAAATGATTGTAAGCAGTAATGAAAATAATATTCTGTGGAATTACAGTCAACTTCTTTAAGATATCAAATGCTGTTCCGTCGCGGAGCTGAATATCCATAAGAACAACATCAGGTTTTTTGTCTTCAATCAGTTTAACAGCATTTGTCACAGTATCACTCCAGCCAACAAGTTCAACGTCAGTCTCCTGTTGCACCAAATAGCTGATTTCTTTGCGTATGGCGGGCTCATCTTCAATAATGGCTATTCTTATCATCTATTCATAATGCTTTATATCGGATAAAAATAATAATAGTAAGTCAGTAATCTCACTCCATTTACAAATCTTTGCTATTATTTATTATCCAGATTCAAATTCAAACGCCGGAAAGCTGAATTTATCATTTAATTTCAAATAGTGTTTAAAATCTTTATATTTAGTAGGGGTAAGGCTAATTGGATATGGAGATTCGAAAGTCATTAAAATCGGTTTTTGCTGGAGGCATTGGTTTAGTCACTCTATTGGCCCTTGTTGGGCAATTTACATTAAGTGCTCTTGTCTCGAAGCTTGGTACAACCGATTATGTAATACAGTTTTTTAGTTATTTCACGATTTTAAGTAATGTCTTGGTGCTATTATGTTGTTTTTTTACTGTTTTCTTGGCAAAAAGCCGATTGGGCATATTCTTCACTAACTCCCAAACAATTACTGCCGTCACACTTTACATACTTATTGTCGCACTGATCTATAATAGCTTACTTCGTTTTTTGTTAAACACAAGAGGGATGCTGAGTTTGGTAGACGAGTTACTGCATGTTGTCACGCCTTTAAGTTTTTTCCTCTTCTGGTGGCTATTTTGTAACAAAAAAGTGCTCCGTTGGCGCCAGATTTTCTATTGGTTGATTTTCCCGTTAGGCTATCTGTTGTACACATTGTGGCATGGTTCGGTTTCTGGATTTTATCCTTATCCTTTTATAAATGTTTCTGAGTTGGGTATAGAAAGCGTTATTTTGAACAGTTTGGCAATGACTTTGGTTTTCGTCCTAATCGCGGTGGTATTGATTGGATTGGGAAAGTGGCAAAATAAACAGCGTACTCAACGTATTGAAAAATAACAAAACTCAAAGCTGTTCGATATTGTTATATGACAGAACAGTTTCTATTTTATACTTTAATTGAATTGAAAATGGTTATACGATTTTTTGTCTGTGTCTCTTTGGTATTATGTACGATATGTTGTTTTGGTCAAGTTGATGTTGATAAAATGAGGGCCGAGTACGCTACCGCCGTTCAAAATAAGAAGCTCTGCGAAACGAATCTGAAACTATTGGAAAAATCCGCCAATTCCGCAACGGAGAAAGGGTACCTCGCTGCTTATGAAATTTTATGGGCCAAACATATGGGCAACCCTTTTTCGAAATTGGGTCAATTCAAAAAAGGAAAGAAGCTTTTAGAAGAAATGATCATGAAATATCCGGACAATATCGATTTACGGTTTATTCGATGGAGTGTACAGACGCATGCACCGTCTTTTCTAAGCTATGGTAAAGATCGATTGCGAGACAAGGAATATTTGGTAAAAAATTTGCATAAATTGCCCAACCCAAAGGGTAGAGAAGTGATCTACAAGTATTTAAAAGAAGCAAATAGTTATCTTAAAGGCGATCATGCCTTTTCACAGGCCGAACTGAATCAGCTCGCCAAATAGAAAGTATACTGTCTATCGTTAAGGAATGTATTGTATGTATAGGTTCTAAATGGTATATTATACCATATACTGTATCACAATGTATACGAGCGCAAAATGTTCAACAAAATGATTGAACACAAAATTAGAAAGACCCCGTCATTTTCCTCATGTCGGGGTTCTGTTTTAAGAGACCGCTATGGATAGCCCCTTTTCCTTTATTATGATTGTTTTAAATCAGCATGCTTAGTCTCAATATAGTCGATTTCAATGGCCGATCGCGCGAATATTAAACGATGCGATGCGAATAATAACTAGCGGTTGTCAAAAGCTGGAGTACACTTATTTTTGTCTACATATCCCTTTGTAGTTTTAATACAGAAATGGTTACTAAATCATAAAAATTGACAGATGTTTAAAAATAGGAGACTCAGCAAAAATCCGCTTCATTATGTATATGCGGTATTATGGATTGTTTTATTTGGTTCAATCGCTTACTATATTTATTCGGGAGCAGCATTTAAACCCGACAATGGCAAAATTCATTTGGTAGCTATTCTTATCGCTTGGGTGGTAGAGTATCTAGGACTTACAATGACAAGTCTACTATTCTTAATTTATGGAATCTATCGAGCGATGACTACCGTATTTGACAAAACAGACTTGAGCACTGACAATTAACACGTCGCTGCAAAACCGCGTTTACATTCAAGAATATACTAGATTTTAACTTGCTATACGTGTTTTGACGGCGATGAAGGTTTTTCAAGACATTAGCTGAAGGTTTTTAAGACATTATATGCGCGATGGGTTGGAGGCTTTAGCAAAGCGGTTTTTTAAATGCTGCCTCCTTGAACGGCGCAGGCGTGATTTTTTTACAGGGTAATGTCTGTTCTTGGTAATATTGTTAAAAATTAAGGCTACTAGCAATAGAATTGTGCAGCCTGATAGAACCGGGCTTAATACATACCAGTATCCCATAGATGCAATTTTCGTTCCGCTGCTGACTGCAATCAGCGCTGTTGCTCCACCCGGAGGATGCAAGGTACGGGTATACTGCATACACACAATTGACAACGCAACAGCAGAAGGGGCTGTAAGCCAAATAATATCAGGAAGGAGCTGCGCCACTGTGACGCCAGCGATGGCAGAGACAACATGCCCACCGATTAGGTTGCGAGGCTGTGCTAGTGGGCTTTGTATCGCTCCGTAAACCAAAACTGAAGAAGCTCCAAAAGAGCCTATCAAAAAGACATTTTCTATTGAGGGTAAGTGAAGTGATTGGATATAAGCGATAATGAATATCCCGACAAAGGCACCAATGAAGGACCAAAAATGTTCCCAAGGATCGACTAATGTCTCCCTATAGACCACGTATCGGTATATCCGTAATTTTCTTTGAAGATGCTGTTTCATTTTATGTGCAAATATAGATAGAACTAGCGTTCAAATTTTGTGCATTCTATCTCGATTTTTGAAGATTTTATACCATGCAATAGCGATTAACTAAGCTTTGCAGGTATACGCTATTTGTCCTCCAAAGCTGTCCACGTGCTTTTTTTGAAGCAGTTGGCGGAATGTGGGTACCAATAGGTTATACGTTTAACAAGAGCTCTATTTAAGTAAGCTGCATATACATATGATAATATGCGCTACCTGCAACGTACGTTTTCTTCCCAATGTGAAAACCAATCCTTTCATAGAGCTTTCGCGCATTTGGATTCGCGAGGTCAACAAGTAAGCCAACCTGATTAAAGTGATTTTCTTTAGCATGTGTAATGGCATGGTGTAAAAGTTTGGTTCCGATACCTTTACCTCTTGCAGTGGGGGCAACAGCGATGGAATCGATATAAAATTCGCCACCGGCCGTTTCAGTTTCTGGAATCAAATTATTTGCGTAGTGCTCCGTTATAAGATCCAGGATAGGCTGTCTTAATTCAATAAACCGGTCACCATCGTAACCTGTCAATGAACCTATAATCCGGTCATCGACGTCAACGACCACAAAAGTGTTTTCATAGCTGTAGAGATTTCCTTTTTGTTGGAAAAGCTGCGTTAAAAAATGTACGGCTGCATGTTGATCTTCTTGTCGGATCAAGCGGAATATCATCTCTTCCATTGCCTGAAGCATAATTTCAGGAACACGGTGCGAATCGCTTGCTGTGGCTTGTCTAATTTTATAGTGGGTATCCATGATGGTAACAATAAAAACGAAGTTAGTAAACTTGATCGACTTTACTTAGACGATTTGATTTCCCTGCTTTGGGTCGAATATTTGATCAGGACAGTTGAATATCAATCTGCTTATATTCCTAAAATATTTCTTACTATTTTTAAAACGTGTTGTTGTATCTTAATAGAGGACGACAGCTTTTTGGATTAAAACAAAATATAATGATTGTAAGAGTTACAGTTTCTGCTTTTTTGGTTGCTATTTTTAGTCTCATCGCGACCCTACTTGTACATGAAGCAGATTTAAATATGATTTATGCGGCTTTCTGCTGTTCGCCGTATTTTATTATTCTCGCGTTGGTTTATTTTCATTTCGATGTTTTTAGGAAGAAATTTAGTAGGGTAGTGAAGCAAAAAATCGTTTTTGAATTTGGTTACGGATTTCTATTTTATTGCTTTTTTTCTTTCTTGCTTCCAGTATTACTTTATTTATTTACGTTAGATAATGCGTACGAACATCGTTATTATGCGGATTTAGTTGGGGTAATTAAGGAAATGCTGCCTTGGATGTTAACAATCAGTGCATTCCTCTCCTTATCGAGCGGCGTGATGATAATCTGGGCAGTAACATCCTGGAAATATGTGCTGTTCACGCTATTCGGACTTCTGGTTTCACTCCCGGTTATATTTGCATTATCAACGACTATAAGCGCATTTAATGAACGACGGGAGGCACGTCTCAGGCAGGAAGATCATGTTAAGAACGGACGCTATACATGGTCCTGCTCGATGAGTAACCCAACAGCTTATCCGGTTCAGTTATATAATGGACGTTTTATCTTTCCAAAAGATGAGGATTACAAATTTACGTTTAGTGAGGGCAATATTGTGAACTATCATGGCGTGTGGGGACAAGCAGGAGGTGGTTCGTATGAACAAATGATGTCAATACCTAAAGCATTGGATGTGACTTGGTATTCATTCGTTGAAGATGCTTTTTATCGGATGGAGGGTGCGATTGATTACAATAAATTACGGACACTTTTCAGCACGTCATTTCAAGAAAAAGGAGCGAACAAAACTGTGGACGAACATTATAATAAGATTATTTTGGGTTTTGCTCCGGGGGGCGTACTGGTGATATGGGTCACGGGCACAGGACGTCGTCAAATTGAAATCGGCCGATATCAAGCTAAGAAAGTAGTGATCAAAGCTACGGATCAATACAAAGGAAATGGGGCGTATGGAAATATCTTTAATAAGGAATGGCGAGAAACGGTATTGTCCGACACTTCAATTATTCCTTCGGAGATTCAGCAAGCAATTGCAAATAAACCTATTCCGTATGGTTATTGGGATAAATTGCGTATGCGCTATCAGTTGCAGCCAAAATTTATTTTTTCTTCCGACATTAAAGCTTTCGATGCAGATTTTGAGTTTTTTAATGCAGAGCGTTTTGTCTTTGATGAGAGCGGCCGGTATATGGAAATGGAGGCTCGAGGCCTTCCGAAAGATATTTACATCAAATGGTATGATCAGCATAATAACCGCTGCGCCGCCCGGTTTATTTTTGATGAAGATGAAACTTTTAAAAACTTTGCTTCATTTTTCAGTGATAAAAGGGGGGATAGCGCCGAACTGGCGATCAGTGTCGATACAAAGACTAAAATAGCAACAGCGACATTGAGTAATCATAGCGCGAAAAAGATGCTTTTAAAAACCGAGGTAATCGAGTATGGAGCCCATTTTTAGCACGTTAAGCTACCTCAGCAGTATCTTTACGGCATCCCATAAATCTCAACAGATTAGGTTTTCGCCTAAGTACTTTGTACAATGTGTGCTGGAGTTAAGGAATGTTAAAACTGATATACAATCTTTTTATTTCGCTATATTCATGACAGCGTTTACATGTTATCGATAACGATAACGCCAATTTAAATCTCTTTTCCAATCCTTATTGAGTCATAAGCAAATGGTACGATTGAGTTTAAAATTTTTTAGATTCATAATTCTTTTTAATCTATGGGTGACCGTCTGTATTCTTTGGCAGTCGCAACGTTTTATGTTGAGATCCATTGATACAGCGTCGTTCTTCATGTTCATATTCTGGTTGAAGGTTTTCGGTACTATTCTATCTGTTGCCGTCGAATATCTCTTTCACCTTTCTAAAAAGAAAATATTTCTTAAAAACCTCCACCTTTCGCCGAGTCGGATGCTAATAAGGCTTACTGGAATAGATTTATTGTTATTTATAATACTATGTCTGATATTGAAATGCTTTATGATCGCAATTTATACCTAGATAGTCTATCGTTTAGCCGTGGTGGAAGAAAGATCATTTCAAATCTTTTTTTGACTTTTGGGCCGAACGAGGTGATTGGAATATTGGGAAAAAATGGAAGCGGAAAGTCTACGCTAATGAATATCATATTTGGAGAGACCAAACCTGATTTTGCATTTATGCGTTGCCAAGGTGTAAAATTTGAAAAGGGATACCGAACGAAGGAGATTGTATATCTGTCCCAAGAAGGCTTTTTACCTCGAGAATTGCGGCTTTCTGAAGCAATTCGTTTTTTTGAAATAGATGATTCTCATTTACTGGAACTTTCATTTATTCATGAAAATTTAAATAGGCATCTGGGTAACCTCTCGTTAGGAATGATCCGCTTTATTGAAACCTTAATACTATTGCATACCAAACATTCTTTTGTTTTACTTGATGAACCCTTTGTCGGACTTAGTCCTATTTTTATTGAGGTGATTAGCGCGCACATTGAACGTGTCAGACATCGCAAAGGAATATTGATAGCTGATCACTATTTTAGGCAAGTTATGGATGTAAGCGATCGCTTATATCTTCTAAAGGATTCCCATTTGATCCATGTCTCGAATCAGGAGGATCTCGTATTTGAAGGGTATATAAAACAAATAGATTAATCAGGTAAGTTGTACTTGATTAATCTATTTGATGCCATGAATGACTTATTGCTATAAAAAATTATTTAGCATTTTTTGCGGTAACATTAAGCTCGATGTCAACGTTTTGTGCAATCATCCAATCTTGTGGGTTACCTTCTGTACCGTAAGTAAGTCCCCAATCTTGTCTTTGGATCGTAAATTTAGAGTAGAATGTTACCTCGTCACCATTGAAGGTAATTTTTGCAGGGAACGTTACATTTACCGTTTTATCTTTGATCGTCAAATTACCACTAACTGTATTTGTTGCGTCAGCAACAACACTTTTTCCTTGTGCCGCATCGAATGGACCGACTTTGGTGATTTCAAATTTCGCAGTTGGATATTTGGCTACGTCAAAGAAATCAGCACTTTTTAAATGCGCATCCAAATCTGATGATTTTTTACCACCTGAAGTTGTAGGATCCACCGAAGCAGAATCGGTAAGAATAGAATTCACATCGATGGTGAAAGTACCACCGGTTACAGCATTATTTTCGACGGATAGCGTACCCTCGCTTTTCAGAACACCATATCTTGGATTTAAACCACCTTTGTGGTATCCAGTCCATTTCAATGAACTTTTATCTGCTTCAACAGTGTAAGTTTGTCCTTTTTGTTCAGTTACTTCCTGTGCAGTTGTTGTTGTTGCTTTATCACCATTTGTGTTTTGACAAGAAGCCAACAAGAGGATAAGGGCTAAACCCGAAATTAATTGCTTTTTCATTTTTTTATCGTTTTATTGTTATATGTTATATACGATTTAAACTTTGACAGCATCAACGCTGCCAATCTGAGCTTTTGATGCTGCTGGTACAAAGGTAGAATATAGATAGTTTATTTTTGGTATTAGTTTCCTTAAGGAAACTACTTTCCAAAAAGATAGTGCCTTATCACTTTATAAATCTGTATTTTTGTTGGAAATTTAGGTCAACGAAACGGAGACGCTCTAGTCAACTGATCTAAGAATGATCGTCTATGGAATTAAAAATACCACTGGCGGCCGGCAATAGAAGAATAAAAAATAGCGAAATGAAAAAGGAAGCAACTTTAACGTCGTCGGGTGTATGTAAAACGCGCATGTTAGCCATCAATGATAGCATGGAAATTTTGGCAGGAAAATGGAAATTCCATATCATCGGTACCTTATTGTTAGTGGAGAAATTACGTTTTATGGAACTATTGCGCGAAGTTGATGGGATTGGAGCCAAAATGTTATCTAAGGAACTTCAGGATCTGGAAATGAATCAATTGATCAGAAGAACGGTGCTTAACACTAAGCCTTTGACTGTTGAATACGAATTGACTGAATGTGGTAAAACTTTGGGACCCATCATCGACGAAATTGCCAAATGGGGGATTACCTACCGCAGCAAGCTGCACACAAAACAGGAGGATGTTGTGTCTGAAATTTAGTGCTTGAAATCAAAACCGCGATAGAAATGTGCTTTTTTAAAGAAAACTGCTGCCGGATAGCGCATACTAAAGTCTACAGGCATGTTCTAAGCGGGGAAGGGTTTTCAAGCAGTTCAGCTATGCGATTTTCTAGGTCTTCTAGATCGAAAGGCTTGGCAAGGTAGCTATCGGCTCCAGCCCGCTTTGCAAGCGTTTCAATATCGGTATTTGCAGATAGATAAATCACCGGGATATCTCGATATAAAGGATGATTTTTGAGTAGCCGGGTGGCTTCAACACCGCCTATTTTTGGAATCCAATTGTCCATCAGAATTAAATCTGGACGTACTTCCTCCACTTTTTCAATGATGTCATGAGAGGTTTGTGAAACGGCTATATTATAACCATTTGTTTCAAGAATTATTGTACATATCTCAAGGACATGCTTATCATCGTCCAACATCAGTATAGTTTTGCTTCCCATGGTATCGCTTAAAAAAGTGGTGCTAAATTAAATAAAAAGCGTTAGGGAAAGCATAGGGTAAAATACCGATTCGAATAAGTAGAAATCCGCTTTTTTTGGCATAAGTTGACGGTAAAGTTACGCATGAGTTTAAACTGCCAAATCGTGCAGTTTACAGGCCGTCTTGCCCGTCATTTATAAAGGAAGATTTTTTTTTCTTTTTTCTGATGCTATTTCATTTGATACGCGTTTATTGATATTAATTTTAGCGTTAATAAAAGAGAAGACCGTTGTTCCATGTTCACGCGCATAGCTGTTTGTGACGGAGTCTGCTACCATGGATTTTTTAAAGAAAGGGCCCGTTGTTTCCAACTCTATCCCGCGCTCCCAATAGTTCTTGACACGGATCAAATTGGTGTATTTTTTACTCAGATCAAACCAATTGATATAATCTGCATTGAACGAAACAGCTTTAATTCCCAGTTTCGAGTAGTAATTTATAGCACCAGCCTGCCCATAATTGTCGCAAAGAACAAGTGTATTTTCTGGATCAGGCATCTGGCGATAAATACTGTCTACTTTGTGGGCAAGTTCCTTCCAACCTAACATATCGGCAAAGTCTTGCGGAAGAGCGTGTTCTTTGCCATCTTCCCAGGTTAACATGCCGTAGTTCCTATACTTCTCGGGATGGTCAACAATGTAAGCTGGATTCCGATTGGGAAATGCTATGTTATAGACGGGGAGAAATAAAACGACCGTTAGAGCGATCAAGACTGGCTTTAGAATTTTACCTGTTTTGTTTTCCAAAAGTGATGAAATATAAACTGCACCAAAAGCAAAATAGACTGGATAAATGCCTATCGCATAATAATCCTTCGCTCTGAGAAATAAGAAAATACCAATGGTAACAAAAAACGACCAGAAGAACAGGCGATAAGGTTTAAATATTGGATATTTTACAAGAGCATATAAAGCGAAAATTAAAACGGGAAAAGTACCGAAGAAAAACAGAAATTGAGAACGTAAAAAGCTCCAGCGATTCACATTGACAAGCTGCGTGGCCTGAAGCTCTTTAAAATGAGCGAATACCGGGAAATTATTTTGATATTGCCATATTAAATTCGGTAAGATAATCACTATAGCGAGGAGTAGGCTACCATATAATTTTCGTTCCATAAAAACTTTCCGTTCGGGTACGAGCGCAAGAGCAGGAATTAAGCCTAAGATCAGAAATACGATGTTATATTTATTCAAAAAACCGAAGGCGAATACGATGGCAATATAAAACAGCCATTTAGGTTGCCGGTTGTTCAAGTACTGTATGATGAGGTAGTATATGGCGGTCCAGCACAAAACATCCAAAGAATTTGGCTGGTACAAACCATTCAGGCGGAAGAGTACGGAAAACATGATGCAGCAGCTGCCAAATAGGAGCGCAAAGAGATTTCCTTTCAGTGCCGCTATTGTTTTCCAAACAACTAGCACTGTTAAGGCTCCGTACAATGCTGGAAAGAATTTGATCAAGAATTCTGAATTCCCGGCTATTTTAATGAGGTATGAGGTCCAGGAGGTCAGTGGGGGTACAGAGAGGTAACCCCAGGCTAAATGGTTTGCCTGATCAAGATGTAAAAATTCGTCACGCTGTAATTCGTATACCGGACTAATCAAGTGATATTGAATGACGAATTTTAAAAGGATAAGGCTAATTAGGATAATTCGATGTTTTAGTGCCATCTAAAATTTGATTATGGTTATCTTTTGCTAAATTACGATTAAATGCTATTCACATCGAGGTGTTTCATTGTTAACTGATAGCATTTATGTGGGAGTAAGTATATTTGCTGCTGCGTTTTTTTGAAATTCACTTGGAGTTAGCCCAAAAGCTGCTTTAAAGCAGGTGGCAAAATAACGGGGATCGGAGAAGCCTGTTTCAAAGGCGACTTCACTAACAGCAATGGATCTGTCTTTTTCCATGATCTGACACGCATGTTTTAGCCGTATATTTTTAATAAATTCACTGGGAGATACATTCAGCAGAACTTTGGTCTTTCGATATAGCGTTGATTTGGATAGGCCCAATATATCTCCCAGCTTGATCACGTCAAATTGATCGTCGGCAAGATGTTCTTCGACAACTTGAATCATCTTCTGAACAAATTTTTCATCTAAAGGTGTATGATCGAGTGTCGAAATATTAATCTGCGTGTTATGCTGAAAAACGAGTTGACGACAACGTTTATTAATAATAAAACTTTGGATTTTGGCTTCCAGAACCTTAATCTCAAAAGGCTTGCTAATGTAACCGTCTGCACCAGCTTGATAGCATTCTATACGATCTTCAATACTATTTTTGGCAGTCAGTAGTAAAATAGGGATATGATTGAACTCTGCATTGGATTTGATCGTCTTGCATAACTGGAGTCCATCGAGTTCAGGCATCATAATATCGCTCACAATGATATCTATTTCAGTATGTTCGAGTACTTCCAGACCTTTTAGTCCATTGTGAGCAATATGTACCTGATAATTTTGAGCTAAAATTCGCGCCATAGTCGAACGAAGTTCTTCATTGTCTTCCACCAATAGGAGGTTGAGCTTGGATTGTGTTGCATTTTTGGGTGTACTATCATCAACGGTATTCGATTCCATAATGGTAGCCTTAATTTCTTCAACAAAAGGTTGTTCCATGACAGCGATCCCTTGGTTATGGTAATACAATTTATCTACCGGAACCGTGATTTGGAAGTTACTTCCGATATGGCGTTGGCTTTCTACATGAATTTTGCCATGATGCGCCTCTATCAGCTGTTTGGTCACGGATAGTCCTATACCATTACTTTCAAGATGTTTTGTGGATGTATTGGTGTAGAAAGCTGTGAAAATTTTCTCCATGTCTTCGGGATAAATTCCTATACCAGTATCGCGAACATAGATGAATAGTCTGTTGCAGCCCATGCTTTCCTCTACATGATAGGAGAGTGTAATCTTTCCACCTTGCTCCGTATATTTAAATGCATTGGATAAGAGATTGAACAAAATTTTGTCAATTTTGTCAACGTCATAGAAAAGGATTTCAGGACAGTCTCCATGCTGAATTTCAAAGTCGATTTTTTTCTTTTTGGCAATGGGGCCAAAATGCATGTCACCCAATTGGGTAACAAAAGAAGGGAAATTAGACGCGCTGATTTGCAGTTTCATGCTGTTATTTTCCATTCTTCGGAAGTCTAGGATTTGTTGGAGGAGCCGTTTTAGACGACTGAGGTTAAGACGCATTTTATCGAATTGCTCCAAATTATTCTTTGTAGTCATCTGCACATCGTCAACTAAACAAGAGATAATTGTAAGAGGCGTCAGCAGGTCATGTGAAATATTGGTAAAATAACTGAGCTTGGACTGCGCAAGTTCTTTCGTCTTTTCCTTTTCGATCTGCGCTATCTTTAAATCACCGCTCAATTTAAGACGTTTGACAGAATAGCTAATAAAAAAGAAAGCAATGCCGATAAACGCACAGGCGTATAGAAAATACGCTAAATTACTCTCATAGAAGGCAGGCTTTTTTATGATTTCAATTTGAGTAGAAGCTGTATTCCACTTATTGTACAAATCGGTTGACTTGACTAAAAACCTGTACTTTCCTTTACTTAAATTGTTGTATGTCGCAAAAATACGATCTCGCGGAGCGTAGATCCATTCTTTATCTACCCCTTCTAATTTATAAGCGTAACGTATTTTTCCTTTCTGGTTAAAAGGTAGGGCAGAAAACGATATTTCGATATTTTGGTCTTGGGGATTCAGTGTTAAACTAGCAATATCATCGCTAAATAGCTCCTTTTCGGATTCCAAAACAATGGATCTATTGTTTATTTTTATATCTGAAATAAGGACTTTTTCGTTAAAATCCGGTAAGATGCTGTTATCATCCAGTTGAACAATTCCATTGTACCCGCCAAAGTAAATGGTATTGGAGCTCCTGTCTACAGCAAAAGCCCGTTTTGAGAACATGTTGACTTGGAGGCTGTCAGCTGTAGAAAATTCACTTATATGCTTGTTCGCCTGGTTGATCTTGTATAAATTTCGTGTCGTAGACAGCCAGGTGTAGCGATCGAGACAGACAACATCGAGCAGTTGGTTTTTCTCAAATAATGTACTGTTGGCGATTTCTGATACTTTTTGGCCTGCGAGTTGATAATTCAGTAACCTATTATCTTTGGTGCCAATCCACAGATTACCGCCCCGATCAGCATCCATCGTTTCAATCTGATCCGTTCGTAATCCTGGCGTCTCCTTTCCAATGTGTCTGATTATGGACTGTAAATTGCGGTTATCGATACAATAGATTCCGTTTTCTTTGGTTGCGATCCAGATAAGGTTTCCCTTCCCTTGGGCAATCGCTACGGGCTGATCCTTTATCTTAGCAATCATCGTGATAGGTTCCGATTCCGATTTTTTTATGAGGAGGCCCTGCGTCGTTGCAATCCAGAGTCGTTTTTGCGAATCCGTAAAGAAAAATGAAGGTTTACCTTGATGTCTGATCTGTTGAACTAAATCGATCTTCCGTAAGAATTTGATCGTATTGTTTTTCTTCTGAAAAACATTGATCGAAGCTTCATAGGCAGAGCCGACCCACAGTTCCTGTCCAAAATCTGTGGCACAGGTAACAGCACGGATCGAAATTAGATCCCTGAAATTGGAATTGCTGTATGTATTGAGTTGATTTGTTTTCGGAGATAGGCTACCAAATCCAAAACGTTCCAGATTGAACCAAAAGATTCCGGTTTGATCGCGATAGAGCATATTTAGATTTGGGGAAATACTATATAATGCCTTAATCTGTTTGAAACTATAGTTTTTAACGATTGGTTTGTCAAAGCTAAACATGAACACCCCTTTACCACCTACAGCGAGCCATAATGTGCCGTGTTTATCTTGGTAGATATCATTAAAAATATTTGTCGTGTTGTTGAAGTGGCTCGAAAGATCAATTTCTTGTAATTGACCATTTCGATATTGAAGTGTCGATATGCCCGAGAAAGACAACACCCAAATATAATGGCGGCTTCTATCCTGAAGAATGTTGTAGAAAAGATCCTCTTTACCGCCATGTCGGCGCTTATTTTTTATTTCAATTTCTCTGTAGGGATTAGTCGCCTGCAGCGGATCGAATAAATAAATCCCATCTCCCCAAGTACATAACCATAGTTGTCCATGGTCGTCTTCCATGAGTTTGAACGGATTGTTGCGTTGGCCTAGTCTAGGATAAGACTTTAATTTGTTGGTACCCTGACTTAACATAAATAAGCCGTCTCCCCAGACACCCAGCCAAATCCGAGCCTGGCTATCCTGAAAGATCGTATTAACGGTTTTGCCTCGCATGCTATTATTTAGAATAGATGCACTTTGGGCGTTCGTCAAAGGCTTCAATGCGCTATCATAGATATAAATACCATCATCTGTGCCAATCCAAAGCCGTTTTGAACCGTCAACCAACAGGGTATTGACGCGAACGTTGGCTACCCGTGGATCATTCAGTGGGACAACCTTATAATTGCGCTTATCTAATACATAAACACCTTTTTCTCCCCCTAAAATTAGTTTGTTTTCGAATTCTATAAGCGTGCGGATCGCTTGTTGACTGGTGGCTTTTCCGGCGGCATCCTTCAATTTAAAATTTAGGATATTATAAGCATCATAACGACTTAAACCCTGTGTGGAGGCATACCAGATGTATCCTTCGCGATCCTGTATCGTCTGATTGATCGTGAGGGAGGGAAGCTCATAATTTTTTGTTACGGGATCAAGCCCCATCTGTTGGCTATAAACAACAGTAGTCAAGGATAGATATAGATGCAAAAATGCAATAATCTGTCGAATACGTGCGCTCATCTTGATAATCTTTTAATCCACCTCTTTCAACATCCAGTTTAGTTAGCATTCTTATCCATCAATAGCTGCTGTGCTTCATTGACAGAAGCGGGCGGCAGTATGTCCTTTCGCTCCTAGATAGCTGTGTCACTGGACGAAAGCGGGAATCCAACTGAAAATTTTTAGGTTTATACGGATTAAAGATACAAATGTTTTTTAAATAAGTGTATATTGTACGTTTATTGAATCTGAAGCTACTCTACGCGATTTTTAGACCTTCTAGACGCAAAATGATCCCATTTTAGGTCATGATTAGTCTTTATTCAAACATCTACAAAATCGATTTGTGGTAGCTTTGTTTATCCCGGTTGGGGATCAAATTTATAAATCTCAAGACATGCGTATCAACTTTATTTTATGCCTATTACTTATAGGACATTTTTCTTTTGGACAGAAACTAAAAAAAGAAGTTGTCCTTTCTCAACTCAAAAGTGCAAACGATTATTGGCAATCTCATCACAAGCCACAAGTTTGGGCATTTTGGGATCAGGCAGCTTACCATACTGGAAATATGGAATTCTATAAGATTTCCAATTCAAAAAGTGATCTGAAATATTCTGAGGACTGGGCCAAATTCAATGATTGGAAAGGTGCGAAATCAACCAACAAACAAGAGTGGAAATATAGTTATGGTGAAACGGATGATTATGTTCTTTTTGGAGATTGGCAGATTTGTTTCCAGACCTATATTGATCTTTATAATTTGTCGCCAAGTCCCGAAAAGATAGCGCGTGCTAAAGAAGTTATGCACTATCAGATTCATACACCCAATACAGATTATTGGTGGTGGGCTGATGGTTTGTATATGGTCATGCCGGTGATGACCAAGATGTATAAATTGACGCAAGATCCACGCTATCTTGATAAAATGTATACCTATTTGCGCTACGCAGATAGTATTATGTTCGATCAGGATGAGCATTTATATTATCGCGATGCCAAATATGTCTATCCCAAACACCAGAGCCTCCACGGCAAGAAAGATTTTTGGGCGCGGGGTGATGGTTGGGTGTTTGCAGCCTTGGCAAAGGTTCTGCAAGATTTACCCAAAGCGGATAAGCATTACCATTATTACCATGAAAGGTTCAAAAAAATGGCACATGCAATCGTGAGCTGCCAGCAAGAGGAAGGGTTTTGGACGCGAAGTATGCTGGATCCTGAACATGCTCCTGGGCGGGAGACAAGCGGTACGGCTTTTTTTACCTATGGTTTACTTTGGGGACTCAACCAGGGAATACTCATTGATCCGAAGTTTTCTAAAGCGGCGCTTAAGGGATGGAACTACCTCAGTGAAATTTCGCTGCAAGCTGACGGAAGAATTGGATATGTACAGCCTATCGGTGAGAAAGCTATTCCCGGACAGGTTGTGGATGCTAATTCTACTGCTCCATTTGGTGTCGGTGCATTCTTATTGGCCGGAACAGAGATGTACCGTTATCTGAATAAAAAATAAGTGATGTATGAAGATGATAAATCAAGTTGTATTTTTCTTCCTTTTGCTGTGGGCAGGTCAATCTGTTCAGGGGCAAACTGTAAAAAAAACGTCTACTGTGCCTGATGAGGCAAGTAGAACGTTCTGGCTCCAAGAAATGGATCGCATGCTGCGGCCCGTATTAAGGAGTTTAGCACATGACAGTCTTCGATTAAATATGCCTCAGATGACATCCACGCAGGTGGATAACAGAGCGCATCGGATTAAAGTGCAGTACGTTGAGGTTTTGGGAAGGGTATTGTCCGGTATTGGTCCGTGGCTTTCATTGGATGGAGGGTCCAAAGCAGAAAGAAAGCTCCGCGATCAATACAGAGCATGGACTGTTCAGGGACTAAAAAATGCGTTGGATAGTAATGCGCGAGATTTTATGCGTTTTGATCTGGGCGGACAACAGCTTGTAGATGCATCTTTCATTGCTTTAGGTTTTATCCGGAGTCCATGGCTGTGGGATCACATTGATGAGCAAACTAGAAAAAATTTGATTGCATCGATCAAGATAACGCGTCAATTTCGGCCTGCCTATTCGAATTGGCTGCTATTTTCGGCGATGAACGAAGCTTTTTTAGCTCAATATTCTACCGATTGGGATGTAATGCGTGTGGACTATGCCCTGCAGCAATTAGAGCAATGGTATGTCGGAGATGGTATGTATATGGATGGTCCGCATTATGCTTTTGATTACTACAATAGTTATGTCATTCATCCTTTTTTGGCCGGCATCATGGACATCATTCAATTGAAGACCAAACATTACGATAGCATGTTTGCTAAAATCAGCCTTCGTAATGAGCGATATGCCATCATCCAAGAGCGCTTAATCAATGCAGATGGTAGTTTTCCACCAACAGGAAGATCCGTAATTTATCGTGCTGCAGCCTTTCATCACTTAGCCGACATGGCATTCAAGAAACGACTTCCTCAAGAACTAACCAACGGGCAGGTGCGGGGTGCGCTGTCTGCTGTGTTGAAAAAGACAACAGAAAATCCAAGTACCTACCAAAATGGCTGGTTGACATTGGGCCTGTATGGTAGCCAGCCTGGCCTGGCAGATTCGTATAATAATCAGGGTAGCCCTTATCTCTGTTCGGTTATTTTCTTGCCTTTAGGCTTGTCTGATGAAGATCCTTTCTGGACAAGTGAAGTTGAGGACTGGAGTGCCAAGCGAATTTGGTCGGGTCAGGATTGGAGTAAGGACTATAGTAAAGCTATTCACTAAGATAGTGGCTGTTAATGAAAAGATATCGGATTCAAATATGTAGAATAGGAATGATGTGCGCTTCATTCCTCTTGATTCTTTGTGCAGTGCAAGGACAAGAAATTAAGGAAACAATAGCCGGAAACGGATGGGCTAAGAATACGGTCAACACCGCTGTATTTCGGAAAAATTCCCTAACCAGCAACGGCAAATATCAATATATAGCCTATTACGATGGGCAGGGATATGTTGTATTAGGGCGACGCCTACTATCCGGTAAACTTTGGCAGCTGCGTCGCTCAGGTTATACCGGCAATGCCAAAGATGCGCATAATGTGATCAGCATCATGGTGGATCAGGAAGGATATCTGCACGTGTGCTGGGATCAGCATAATAGTCGATTGCGCTATGCGCGATCTATCCATCCGAATAGTCTTGTACTCGGTGATGAGCAGATTATGGTCGGTCAAAATGAAAGCCGGGTGACTTATCCCGAATTCTTAAAACTGCCCAATGGTGAGCTGTTATTTTTATATCGGGATGGTGGATCCGGGAATGGCAACCTTGTGGTGAATACGTACGATAGTAAACAGCAGCAATGGAAACGTATCCATAGCAATTTGATTGATGGGGAGGGAAAGAGAAATGCTTATTGGCAAAGTTATGTCGATAACCACGGAACGATACACCTCTCTTGGGTTTGGCGTGAAAGTCCAAATGTAGCGAGCAATCATGATATGGCTTATGCTTGTTCAAAGGATGGCGGATTGACATGGGAGCGAAGCGACGGAATAAGATATGACCTGCCCATGAAAGCATCTACAGCAGAGTATGCTGCCCGGATTCCGGAACGGCACGAATTAATCAATCAAACATCAATCGCTGCTGACGATAGCGGGAATCCTTTCATTACTACTTACTGGCGTGCTCCAGCATCTGACATTCCGCAATATAAAGTTATTTATTTACAGGATGGTCAATGGAAGGTTCGATCTTTTGATTTTAGAAAAACCCCATTTAGCTTAAGTGGTGGTGGTACAAAGGAGATTCCTATTGCAAGACCACAGCTATTGGTTCGGGGTAAGGATAAGAAGATTGCATTAACATTGATCTTTCGTGATCAGGAAAGGGGCAGCCGGCCTTCGATTTTGACGTTACAGGGTATGCAGCAAGAATCGCCGAGGATTACTGATCTTTGTCAAGAATCTGTAGGAGCGTGGGAACCAACTTACGATACTGAGTTGTGGCGAAAGAAACGGAAAATTGCGCTATTCGTACAGGCTACGGTACAAAAAGATGGGGAGGGGTTAGCAGAAACGGATCCGACAGCAGTAAAAGTGCTGGAATGGCGCGACAAAGGGAGAAGAAAATGATAACATTAAGCAACATGAAAATAAAACAGGGCCTACTTAGACTGCTGGTGTTTAGCTGCGTTTTTCTTGGATTCGCAGCAACTGCTCTGAGCCAGAATAGTTCAGTTTTCGAACTGAAAAATCCAGATTTTAAAAAAAGTCCTTACACTGGACTAACACGCCAACATTGGATGGATGCTGCATCCTATCTGTTGGAAGGGGCATTTTCTGTCGTTAGCGACTTAAATAGCCCGATGTTATTTCCCAAGCAGCCTGGACGTAGCTACCCTAGAGATGGCGTGCACAATGAAACAGAACGATTAGAGGGGCTTTGCCGTACGCTTTTCATCGCTGTGCCGCTTTTAAAGAAAAATGCCGACTACGAGATCCGTGGTATTCGCGTAGCAGATTATTATAGGCATCAACTGGAACTGCTATTACATAAGGGCTCCGAAAGCTATATTGCCCCACTTCCAGAAAAAGGCGGGCCGAGTCAAAAGCTGGTCGAATTTGGAGGTTTGGCTGTGGCGCTAATGGCAGCGCCTGAAGTGCTTTGGGATCCGTTGCCACAACATACTAAAAATGAACTCGCACAAACCATGCTGAGTTATGGTAATGGACCAACGATACAGATGAATTGGCGATTTTTCAATATTATGATTTTAAGCTTTTTTAAAAGTAGAGGTTACCCTGTTCGGGAGGATTACCTGAAGGATTTATTGGAAAAATGTCTTCAAGATTATAGGGGCGATGGCTGGTATAATGACAGTCCTTACTACGATTACTACAGTATGTGGGCTTTTCAGCTGTATGGATCGCTTTGGGCCGCTAATTATGGTGCGACGATGTACCCTGAACTTGCTGCAAAATTCAAATCGAATTTGCATGATGTGGTGAAAAGTTATCCCTATTTATTTAGCCGTAATGGTGAAATGATTATGTGGGGCCGTAGTATTTCGTATCGTATGGGGGCCGCAGTACCCTTTCCATTATTGGGGTTATTGGATGATCCTTCCATCAATTATGGTTGGATGCGGAGAATTGCTTCGGGTACTTTGTTGCAATTTTTAGAGCATCCGGATTTTCTTTCGGATGGTATTCCCAACCTGGGCTTTTATGGCGCTTTTGATCCTGCGGTACAGGAGTATAGTTGCCGGGGAAGTGCATATTGGCTGGGGAAATTCTTTTTAGGTCTTTTGGTTCCGGAAAATAGCAGTTTTTGGACTGCTTCAGAAAATCAGGGTGCCTGGAATCGTCAGATTCCAAATGCGAAGGTGCTGAATACCTATATAGAGGGGGCACAAATGTTGATCACTGATTATGATAGCATCGGTGCCTCCGAAATCCGATCTTGGAATACCAGTAGGGACATCGGCTATTATCAAGGGACGGAAAATTACAATAAGCTTTCCTATAATAGTGCTTTTCCTTGGCAGGCCGATGGGAAGAACGGGGAAATTTCAATGAATTATACTTTTCAGACCCAACCTGCCCAGTGGGAATCACTTCGGATGTATCAATTTAGCGGGTACGAGGAGGGAGTTTATCGCCGTACGGCGACCTTGGCTTCGGATACGAGTATACATCTATTCTTGGCAGAACGGACAATAGCAAATGGAATTTTGAGATGTGATCAATTACTTTCCGAAAAGCCTTTGGCCTTGCGGCTGGGGCATTATGCCCTCCCAAAATGGAAGGATCATCCTATCCATTCAGAAAAAATGGAGTATAACGGCAATGAGGCGATGATTTTAGATAATGGGCAATACCAATTGGCTATGGTAAGGCTCATGGGTTGGGAGGGGATGGAAAGCTTAAGTTGTCAAGGACTTCATCCTGTAGCGCAAGAGAGTGCTGTATTGAATTGTTTTGTAGGTGGAGAAAAGCCGCTAGGACAATGGTATGTCACCTTACAGCTGTGGAAGAAATCGGGAGAAAAATGGACAAATGAAGAGCTTTTTCCACAAGTGAAAGCAACGGATAAGAAAGTGGAAATTCGCTGGCGTAACGGAGAGAACTACATCTTTCCTACGCGCATTTAACAAACAGTAGTTATAAAGTGTACAAGGGTTGCCAAAAAATGGCAACCTTTTTTTATGTTCTAATAAGGCTACTCTTATCGCCTGTGTTTCCGATTGCCGTGGCTTTTTAAGCTTGGCTGATTAGGCTATCGCATCGTAATTGAATTGGTTTATCGTTGTTGAATGTCGATTTTCCAGCATTTTGAAGCGAATTTCAACTCAATTGAACTAAAATCAAACACCAAAATCTCGCTTCAGAGCTACTTTTGTCTTGGGTCCAAAACAATGTTGGACGAATTATTCACTTGTTTCTTTCAAAAGTTAGCGCACTATTTTTCGCAGGAAACAAGGACACCAATTATAAACGACAGGCTATGAATTCAACTTGAGAAGAGTATCCATTGGACATTCTGGCATTGCTGGGTTGATTCCAGAAGCACGTAGAATATGAAAAACTAACCAAATCATTTATTAATAAATTATGTTAAAACATTATTATAACCGATATTCAAAAAAGGGCATTTTATTGAACAGCCTTTTTCTGATAGCCATGTCCAGTTACGGGCAGAGTGCAAATGTGAAAGGGGTTATTAAAGATACCTCGGGAAAGGGAATTGCAGGTGTTACCATTCGTGTAAAAGGCGGTGCGGAAACTGTGCAAACTAATGGGCAGGGGAATTTCTCAATTCAGGCATCTCCAGGTAGCACCTTGATCATCACATCCGTTGGCTTTAAAGAGAAGCAAATCACGATAGGGCAGCAGGCCAATCTGGACGTTGCACTGGTACCTGCAGAAAATGTGCTGGAAGAGCTTGTGGTGGTGGGCTATGGTAGTCAGAAACGATCGGATATAACCGGTTCGGTCGCTTCAGTTCCTAAAGACCGTCTATCAAAGATTCCTGTGAACAATGTCATGCAGGCCATTCAGGGTGCAGTGTCTAATGTGACGGTATCCCAGGCATCATCCATTCCTGGTGATGCGCCCTCGGTGCAGGTAAGAGGAAGAAATTCGCTTAGTGCAACAACGGAGCCCTTTATTGTTGTGGATGGAATTCCATTGACAAAAACAGATGGCTCTATTAATGACATCAATCCCAATGATATTGAATCTGTCGAAATCCTGAAAGATCCTTCCGCTGTGGCTATTTATGGTGTAAATGGTTCGAACGGTGTGATATTGATTACCACAAAGAGAGGAACAACCGGTAAACCGTCCATTCGTTATAGTGGCTATGGTGGGGTAGAGCATGTAGCGCATATCCTCGAACCTGTTTCTGGCGAGGAACTGTTAAAGCGTTATGCGGAATATGCCCGTATCACCAACACGAGTTTGTACAATGGCGGTCCGGTGCGCAATCAATACGAATATGACAATTATAAAAATGGCGTAACGACGGATTGGCTGGATGCGGTGATGCAGACTGGCGTCATACAAAACCACAACGTCAGTTTATCGGGCGGTAGTGAAAATGCCAAATATTTTGTGTCGGGCGATTATTTAAATGAAAAAGGAGTTTTGTTGGGTTACAATTACAAACGTTACTCTTTTCGGACAAATACCGATTTTAAGGCCACCAAATACCTTTCGGTGGGTACATCCTCCTTTATCGTTGCGCACAATAGAGATGGCGGCCGGGCTAATTTGTTGCAAGCTGCGGCAATGAGTCCGTACGCCAGAATGTATAATGAGGATGGCTCTTTAACACAATACCCGATGTACTCCGAGCAACTGTGGTCCAATCCTTTGTTGCCAACAACCTTAGATCCGCAGCGCCGTCAATTCAACATTAGCCTGAATGGCTATGCCGATTTAAATTTTGGTGAATTGTACACGCCATTAGCAGGGTTGAAATATAAGTTGAATGCAGGGTATTCCTTTGTGCCGGTTAGAAACAATGAATACGAAGGTGAGTCGGTGTATAATTTTGCTGGTCTTGGACGTATAACCAATAATGAAACACAGACTTATACCTTAGAAAATATATTGACCTATACCAAGAACTTTGGTAAGCACCATATTGACTTCACTGGACTATATGCGGCAAAAAGCAAATATTGGCAACAGGCAATTGCAACAGGCGAGGTATTTCCCAATGATGCACTTGGTTGGGGAAATCTGGGTGCGGCGTCAACACAGAAGGTTTCTTCGATTGCAGATTTATACCGTACAATTTCGCAAATGGGTCGTTTAAATTATGCGTACGATAGTCGTTATATGCTGACCTTGACCGTTCGCCGGGATGGCGCATCCGTTTTTGGCAGAAACAACAAGTATGGTGCTTTCCCATCGGCAGCAGTAGCGTGGAATTTGCATAACGAATCCTTTATGCAAAATGCCAAACAGATTGTCAGTAATTTAAAATGGCGTATTTCTTATGGTCTTTCTGGAAATGAAGCGATCCCTGTTTATCGCACCCAATTTTTAATGGATTCAAGTCCAATGGCAATGAATGGCTTGTCAAATACGGCCTTAACGATCCGAACCTTGATGGGGAATTATGATCTGCAATGGGAAAAAACAAAGGGGTTCAATACAGGTGTTGACTTTGGATTATTCAATAATCGGGTCTCAGGTAGTATTGATATGTACAAATCCAGTACCTATGATCTACTTCTTGAACAACGTCTACCCAAGCTAACTGGTTTTGCTTCAGTATATTCGAATATTGGTAAAATTGAGAATAAAGGCATCGACCTGACATTAAACACTAAAAATATCGTAAAAGATCAATTTAACTGGTCGAGTACATTGGTTTTTTCCCGTAATAAAAATAAGATCACAGAAGTATATGGCAACGGGAAAGACGACTTGGGCAATAGGTGGTTTATTGGACAGCCCATAGGAGTCATCTATGATTATACGAAAGTGGGGATCTGGCAGGCGGATGAGATTGCATCTGGAGCGAACAAGGGATGGGATGATGCTGCGCAAGCGGGCGACCTTAAATTGGCAGATCTAAATGCCGATGGAAAGATTGATGACGGTGATCGATCTGTTCTTGGGCAGACAGCACCGAAATGGACTGCAGGTTTAACCAATACGTTCACTTATAAAGCATTCACCTTAAATGTTTTTATCAATACTGTACAAGGAGCATTGCGTAATAATCCGCAAATTGGCGCCGCCTCGGACGAGATGGGACGTCGAAGCACGCCTGCGGCCCTTGGATATTGGACGCCGGAAAACAAAAGTAATGAATGGCGTTCGCTGGGGAATCACTCCAATGTTCATGGATATGGCTTCCCTTCTAATGCCAGTTTCACCCGTTTGAAAGATGTAACCTTAAGTTATACAATGCCACAACCACTTGTCGAAAAAATTGGTGTTCAGGGGCTGACAGTATATGCGAGCGGTCGAAATCTGTATACCTGGACCAATTGGCTGGGCTGGGATCCGGAGGCTCGCGATATTACAAGGGGATCCACGAATGATGCAATTAACTATCCAATGGTGAGGACGTATGTTTTAGGCATTAACCTTAGTTTTTAATGCTTAGACATTTATTTTTCAAAAATCAATTACATACACATGAAAAAGACGATTAACAATTATACCACCTTATTTTCCATATTGGCTTTGTTATCCGTAGGAGCCAGCTCTTGTGGTAAAGGCTATTTGGACGAGAAACCCTATTCTAATTACGATGCAACGAATGTTGATCCGACGACAGTGGAGAACAGGTTGCTGGGCTTACATTATAACTTTGCCCAGCTTTGGGGCTACAGTGGCAGGCAAGGATTTCTTTCCTGTTGGCAGATCGGGACAGATATTACGAGTGCTGGATCGACAGAGGGCGTTGAGAATCCTTTTTACCAATATGCCGATCTCAATTCAGAAAATGGCGGCGTAAGTTTCTTGTGGGAAAAATGCTATGCATTTATTAATAATGCCAACCTCATCATTGATGGAGTAGGCGATAGCAATCCGAAGGCCGCTGCGGAAGCACGATTTTTTCGCGCATACGCCTATAATATGCTGGTTACATTGTGGGGAGATGTACCTCTGTTGACCAGCTCAATTAAAGTACCTTCATTTAACTATACACGAACCGCTGTTGCTGAAATCGACAAGGTTATCGCCGATGATTTGAATTATGCCGTTAAAGAGCTCCCTGATCTTGCTACAGCGACCACACCTAGCCGAATCAATAAAGATATCGCGAGACAGCTTGCTGCAGAAGCTTTTTTACGTATTGGTATGCGTGACGCAAGCTATTTTGCACAAGCTGAAACGATGGCAACCGCTATTATCAATGGTGGTAACTATAAGTTGATTGAGGCACGTTATGGAAAATACCTGGCCGAAGGTGGTGATTACTTTAGGGATATGTTTCGTCAGGGAAATATGCGACGCAGGCAGGGAAATACCGAGGCCATCTGGACTTTTGAGTTGGAGTATAATCGTGAAGTTAATGGCGGCACGACCGATAGTCCACAACAACGCAGGGTATGGCAACCGGCTTACCATAAATGGGATGGTATGGTCAATGCTGATTCGCTGGGTGGTAGAGGAAATGGCCGTTTACGGTTGAGTAATTTTATGAAATATACGGTATGGAAAGGGCTGAAGGGCGATATCCGCAATAGCAATTTTAATATACGAAGGACAACCAATTATAATCGTCCAAATTTTACTGCGGAAATTGGTGTTGATGCGGATGGTTATCGGGTTGCAAAAGGTGCAGGAACTAAAAACATCGTCATCAAAACCGGAGATAAGGTCGTTCCTTTCCGTACCGATAGTTTGGAAGTCTGGTATCCATTTCCAACCAAATGGGGTGGTTATGATCCACTCGATGATTTTGGCTATGCGCTGGTGAAAGATTGGCCAGTCATGAGATTTGGGGAAACCTATTTGCTGCGTGCAGAAGCTCGGTTGCGGCAGGGAAATGCAGCCGGTGCCGCAGAGGATATCAATAAGCTGCGTGATCGCTCATTTAAAGCAGCACGTGCGGAGTCTGGTAATAATCAGTTAGGCAAAGTGGCCTCAAGTGATCTAACGGTAGATTTTATCTTAGATGAACGCGCCAGAGAACTGATTTCAGAAGAGAACCGTCGGATGACTTTAGTTCGAACCAATAAACTGAAAGAGCGGATTTTACGCAATGGGGATGCAGGACCTGCAAATAAGATAACAACTGGTTTTCAAGATTATAACGCTTTATTACCTATTCCCTTAAGTGAAATTCAACTGAATAATAAAGACGGTGACAACCTGAAACAAAATATAGGTTATAAATAGTATTTTTTTGCGGATTAAACGTTTATTGTGGGGGGGGGGAAAGACCCTATTTGCAGGCAATGGGCTGATTCTCGAATCAGCCCATTGCCTTTTTTTAGGATTAATGCTATTTTCGTATAAACAAAAAAGATATGAGTATAGCGTTAATCCTCAATCGAAGCAGGGCTGAGGAATGGAAGGTCGAAATCAATACGTATTTGCCGGAAGTGAAAGTGGAGATCTTCCCTGATATTGAAAATTATAGCGAGGTTGAATTTGCTCTTTGCTGGAAGCCTGAGGCGGATTATTATACTTATTTTCCCAATCTAAAAGTTGTACAGTCTGGGGGTGCCGGAATAGATCACCTATTGCCCCAAAATATTCCATCTCATCTCCATATTTGTCGGATTATTGATCCCATGTTGAAAAGCGATATGTTTGAGCATGTTTTGACCTGTGTAATGCATTCGATGAAGAACTTTTCGACGTATATCGATGAAAAAGAAAGTAAACATTGGCGTCCCTTGTTGTATAAATCAATTGGAGAAACTACTATAACGGTATTAGGATTAGGTGAGATTGGGGGGTATGTGGCTGAGCAGTTGTTGCGGTTGGGCTTCCAGGTGAAAGGGTGGTCAAACTCTACAAAGGATTTTCCCGGAGTAAAGTCGCTTACAGGAGCGGCAGGACTGGGTTTGGCGGTAGAAAATGCGGATTTTATCGTCAATATTTTACCATTAACCGATGCTACTCACGGTATTTTGGATCGTAATCTTTTTAATTTGTGCGCCAAAGGAACTGTCCTTGTAAATGTTGGCCGAGGTGACCATCTCGTGGAAAATGATTTGTTGCATGCAATTGCCGAGAAAAACATTGCTGAAGCTTATCTTGATGTATTTCATCAAGAGCCATTGCCGCAAGATCATCCGTTTTGGGACTGCCCCGCTATTATTATAACTCCGCATGTTGCGAGTAGAACAAATATAGGCTCGTCCGTCTTACAGGTGGTGGATAATTATTGCAGAATGGCTGATGGGCGACCTTTGCTCAATGAAGTTTCTTTGGAAAAAGGTTATTAGAAATTTGAGCTTTAAGCAAGTTCTGCGATAGCAAGCTTGGTCGAGATTTGGTGGAATACATGGGCGATCTGATTTCTGATGATTTAATAGGCAAATGGATTTTATTTTTTATATTTATATAGTTAATTAACCTTGCACTATTAACAATTTATGAACGTACAAGTATCTATAAACTTTAGAAAACATGCGCGCAAAACAATCTTATCTATTGTCGTTTTTGCCGTCTGCTATATTGCCCTTTTACTATTGTCAATAGGTATAACGGTTGGTTTTACCTTATTGGGGGGATTGATTTTTATTGCCAAACCTATATTTTTAACTGCAGTATTATGTTTGGGACTATTCGCTTCAGGTTTGACTATACTCTACTTTTTACTAAAATTTATTTTTGCGTCGACAAAAGTGGATACGGAGCATCTCACGCAGATACCTGAACACGACGAACCACAATTATTTGCACTCATTCATACGGTGGTAAAAGAGGTTCACACCAACTTTCCGAAGAAGGTGTTTTTGGCGCATGATGTGAATGCTTCTGTTTTTTATGACTCTAGTTTCTGGAGTATGTTTTTGCCTATTCGCAAAAACCTGCAGATTGGTGTAGGATTGATCAATGCCGTTACGCAACAGGAATTGAAGGCTATTCTTGCCCATGAATTTGGTCACTTTTCGCAGAGAAGCATGAAAGTTGGAAGTTATGTCTATCATGTCAATCAAATCATTTACAATATGCTTTATAAGAATGAATCGCTTAATAGTATGTTTGAAAAATGGGGGAATATCAGTGGATACTCGGGTATTTTTATTGGTATATCTGTTTTTATCATTCGACAGATTCAGAACATCTTGAAGCATCTTTATGAATATGTCAATATCAATTATTTGGCATTATCTAGAGAGATGGAATTCCATGCAGATGAAATAGCTGCACATGTGGCAGGGTCTCAGGCATTGGCCGATTCCCTATTGAGATTGAGTTTTGCCAATCATGCACTGACAGTTGTGCTCAACTTTTATGATATCAAATTTTCTGAAAATATAAAGAGCAATAACATTTATCTTGAGCACAGCTGTGTCATGCAGATGTTTGCGGAAAGGAATAGGTATCAGATTCGGAACGGTCTGCCACAGATTGAAATGGCAACATTAAAAAAGTATGATAAATCAAAATTAAATCTTGAAAACCAATGGTCATCCCATCCTTCGGATGAAGATCGGGTAAAAGCATTACAGATACTCAATATTGTAAAACAGGAGACCAACAATGAGCCAGCTATAGCGTTACTTTCTAATGAGGCTGCAGTGGCTAATCAAATCTCTGATAAATTATTCTCGGCGATCCAGTATGAGCAGATACCATCACCTTTAGCCTTAACCGAATTTACGGAGGATTTTGAAAAGCGGATAGATCGGTACGCGTTTGATCAGAAATTCAATGACTTTTACGACTATACTCATCCCGTACGAAGTGGTGCGTCCCCGCTATCCCAAAAGCAGATCCAACCATCGTTTAAAGAACTATTTGCCGAAAATAGAGTTGAAGCACTTTATGAACTCAATAGTTTGAAAAATGATCGATATGTTGTTGAAGCAATTAGTAAGGGTGAAATAAAGGTAAAAACGTTCGATTATGATGGTAAAAAATATAAAGTCTCAGATGCAATCGTATTACTTCAAAATATAACGGCTGACATCAGTAGTATGGAACAGAAAATTGCAGATTATCATCAGGAGATTCACTATTACTTTCAACAGCTCGCGGATGTTCAGGGAAAACGCTCAGAATTTGATGAAAAATATGAGGACTTTGTTGCGTTTAATAGCGATTACGAAGCTGGAGAAATCCAATATAATGAGATGGTAAAGAACACTGCCTTTTTATATCAGGCGCTTCCTTTTTCCGATATTGAATCTAAAATAAGCGATCTTAAAAGAAGTGAAGAGAAATTTAAGAAGCATCTTGTGGTATTGCTCGAACTTCCTGATAGCAAAAACAACTTAGAACAGGGTTTGTTCGATTCCTTAGTTAGCTATACAAGCAATGAACAGTTATATTTTTATGTAGATCGCTATAATGAAGAGAATTTAAAAATCCTGTTGAATGCCATTTCCATGTACAAGAATTTGTTGGAAGATAATCATTTTGCGAAGAAAAAGTGCTTGTTAGATTTTATGCTTGTGCTGGAAGAAAATAGGGGAAAGGATATGACAGTTTAAGTTTGCGCTTTAATGATCCGCTTGAAAATCGGATTTTTTTGAAGAAAACCTACACTTTCCTTCAAAAGTGTAGGTTGGGTCAACGCACTTTTGGCCTATAGATTCTGCGAATCCGCAGAGGGTCCATAACTCGCTGGTAAAGGAATATCGTTGAGCCTATAATACACGCCTAATTGTGCCCTGTGATGTGTAATCTGATTTAATGCGTGACGAATCGCCTCATATTTGCTCCAACTTGCCAATACATGGCCGTCATTTTTAATTGCCCAGCTTTCACTCAAGTCTTCTTCTTGCGCTTTTTCTAAGGCATTTATCCCAGCTTCATATGCTTCGTCCAATTTTTTTAAAAGATCTTCCGATGTCGATAGGCTTGTAGGGGCGTAAGGAACTTTGGCAAAATCAAGTTCTGAGGTTTTTAAAACTGTACTAGGCCATTCAAAAACCTCGACTATGTGCGTTGCCAGACGCATCATTTTCATACTTTTCTGATGTGGTGCATACTCATTCTTTCCAACCGGAAAAAGTGCGATAAAGTTTCTTGTAATTTGATACTCATTCGCTAGCTCTGCTTTTAATTGTTGTAACGTATCCATTTTTTTTATTATGATTTTAAATTTGATCCTACTTCCCACTGGGTTATGAACAAAGATAACTCCAACGAGTGACAAGAGTGTGTCAGCATAATCGCTGCCCCCGTTCGGGCGCTGTTGATTTTTCTTCAGACACTAAAGTTGCAGCTTCGATTAAAGAGCGGTTGATGTTGTATTTTTTCTTCATTTATGGAATAATGATATTCTCCGCATCCCTGCACAAAAGTTGAAGTACTGAATGAAAGAATCTAGTGCTTGGCTTTAGGTAATTTTATTTATTTTTAAAAGAATTTAGCCAGTATTTATACATGAAATGGAAATCAATTGTAGTATGCTTTTTAGCTGTGTTGTATGCTTCTGTACTTTTTGGACAATCGAGCTTATTCGATAGTCCACGCGGTTCTTCTGACTATTATATTTATAAGCTAAGCCCTGAGATTTTAAAAAAGATTCATTTGGATGGAATAAAATTCGATGAAGCTATGCTCAGCAATTTTGTTGTAAAATATAAGGTTGGAGACCCAAATCCGGTGTTACCACCTGGTAACTATGTACAGGTCCGCGCTAATGGAGCAGATCTCATGTATCGGGAGTTGATCAGCGATAACCTGTATGTCAAAATTATTCCTGCGAAAGCTTTTGCGATTTGTCTATACGATTCTTTGGGAACGATTATAGAAGACGCGCAAGTAAAAGTGAACGGACGTCGCATGTCACTCGATAAGAAGTTCAATTATTATAAAGCTGCCAACGCAAATAGTGACGATATCGTCAGTATTCAACATAAGGGTGTCTATCATTATCTGACTGTAGAGCGGGGATGGCCCCATAAAGATAAGGTGTCATTATGGAAAAAAATCAGCAACAGCTGGCTCAGAACTCGGTTTAAAATTCAGCGGATTTTTCATAAAAAAGAAACTGGTGGTACAGAAAGTTTTATGGTTTTTAATAAACCGATGTATAAACAAAATGAGCAAGTTAAATTTAAAGCGTATCTGGAGAAAACAAAATGGAAACCTAATCGCGATTCTATTGTCGTACGTCTATCGGGAGGATATGGTTATGCGAAGGATACCGTTTTGGCGCGCCTAGCGCCTTATCGTCCGGGCATGTATAACTTTGCATTTGATTTGAAGGGACTAGGCCTTATTCTGGATAGAAATTATTGGATTTCTTTGGAATCTCCAAAAACCAAACTAGTCTTGCATCGACAGCATTTCCGATACGAAGACTATGAACTAAAAAGCCTAAGTTTTACGATGACTTCTGAAAAGACAGATTATGCCAAAGGAGACAGCGTGCGGCTGAAACTAAAAGCATTAAATGAAAATGAAATGCCCATATACGATGGGAAAGTCGATTTACAGGTGGTGGCTAGTCCTGTTTTGATGCATGATTTAAAAGCCAATAAGGTCAATTTTATTCCAGATACCTTATGGCAAACAAGTGTTTCGCTTGCAGATGTGGCAGAGAAGGAGATTGTATTACCGGATTCAATTTTTCCGCCTGACATTGGCATTTCCTTTCGCGTTATTGGTACTTATTTAAGTTCGGATAATGAAAGAATAGAGCGAAGCCTTGATCTCAATAGACTCAACCGCGAAAAGGAAATCCGTATTATTGTCAAAGATGGACATGCAGCGCTGAGCTACTTTGAAAAGGGCGTCGAGCAGCCAGCATATGCTGAACTCAAGATATTAGGAGAACATGATGAAGTGCTGAAGGCTGAAAATGTAAGTTTACCTAATCTGGTTTCAATACCTTGGCAGGCCAAAGAAATTGTTGTTAAGTCGAATGGTTTTAGTAAAAGTGTCGATCTGGACAGCCAGCAGCAGGTACAACTGAATTATCAATTTTACCGCACTGCGGATTCGGTGCTATTGCATGTCGATAACCCTGCTAGGATTCCATTTTGGTATCAAGTCCATCGGGCTGGTCGTATGATTGCTGCGGGCTATGAAACCGAATTGAATCGTGCATTTTTAGCCGGTGGAAAAGAGGGATATAGCCTGGAGATCACTTACCTTTTTGGAGGAAGATCTAAAGTTATTCGCGAGGAATTGCCCTATGTGGAGAAAAATTTGAATTTGGAAGTTAACACGGCTACCACAGTATATCCAGGACAGAAGGCTATGTTCGAACTTTCTGTTACGGATAAGGAGGGTAAACCCTTGAAAGATGTCGATATCACAGCCTATGGTTTTACCTCAAAGTTTAAGTCAGCCGCTGCGCCAGCGATTACTGTCGGTGGTCTGATGCGTAGGGCGGAGATCAAGCAAAATCTTCATGTTAGTTTGGATGATGATGAAAAAGTTTATCAGGGAGCGCTGCAAGATTGGGTGAAATGGTCTAAAGTAATGCAGTTGGATACAATTCCCTTTTATCAATTCTTATATCCAGAGGTCTATTTTCAGGAGTCTCTTCCACTCGATGCTGTTAAGAGTCAGGTATCCCCTTACATCGTGGTAAACGGTGCTGTACAAGGGATTCATCTGGTTTGGATAGACGGTGTACTGCACTATGCGAAGCAAGATCAGCAAAATAATCCTACTATTTTTGAGATTACTCCAGGGCAGCATGATTTTAGGTTTAGAACCAAGGATCGTGACATTCGGGTAGAGGGGTATTACGTGGAAAAGGGGAAAAAGGTGATTGTGTCCTTTAATGCTTCACGAGATACGATTGGTTTTGATTACCCCGACAAAACATGGAAAAAAGGCCATATTTCGGTTCTTCGATTGCCAAAAGAGCAACAGAGTAAGCTTTTCGATAAAGAAGTGGCCGAATTGAAGCGACAGTTGATCACCGTGACCAACAATTTTGGAGCCTGGCAATTACCCAATAGTAATGTGCTGATCGAGCGACCAGCATATATCCAAACAGCTGGAGATCTCTATTACCTCAATCCGGTACAGCGAACCGTTTACAATAATCGGTTGCGGACACAGGTCCCCGTTCCGCTGATGGCGGGGCCATTTCCAAGAACAGAAATGTACAATGGTGTGTCCAAAATAGGTACGCTTATGGTGGATACATCGAAAATTGGCCGGTTTGAAATCGAGGGCGGCTATCAATATAGCATCTATAAAAACTATCAAAAGCAAAAAAGCTGGGATGGTAATCTTATCCGGCTGGATCTGTATGATTATAAACCAAGTTTAGATTTTCGGGAGAAAGTATGGTCGGTGGAGGATATCAAGGCAAATGTCGAGCAGCGTTTTAGGGAGACGATGCAAAACAGTACTGGACTTGCACAGTTTGCTACGGTGAAAAGAGAACGTGAAGATGCTGGTTTTAAACTTAATTTAATGTTGGGCAATGATGCTTCACAAAAAAGCATTCGACCTACATTGATCTTTATCGAGCCGACGAATGTCGAAGAGCGGATGTACTTTAGGCTCTTTTACGGTGGACATCGAACGTTTGAAGATCTTCCGGTCGGCGAGGTTACTTTGCATATTGTAAAGGATGATTCAACTTCCTTTAGTTTGCCAGTCGAGCTCAAAGCCCAGGGAATGAATTATTTGAAACTAGACGCTATCCAATGGACTAAGACATCCCAAGCAGCTCGGTTAGCTTACAAACTTGTACGCGATGAAATTATTGTACGTACCGTGGAGAATCCATTGCGGGATGCTATCCAGACTGGACAAGAAAACGATCTGCAGGGCTTAAAAATCGACCGGGAAGGCTTTAGCGCGAAAAGAAAGAATAATAAGGTCGCCAGGATCTTAATTTATGATGGTGATACGCCATTAATTGGGGCTAAAGTGAGTGATCGGGATACGAAAAAGCAATACTTTACCAGTTTTGACGGTAGTTTGGAACTTGAGCTCTCCGATGACAAAAATACTGTACTTGAGATTGTTGCTTTAGGATACATTGCATCTACGATTAAAGTCTCCAGTGGCAAAGATTATTTCGTGGAGTTAAAGCCAAGCGAAAATCAATTGGATGAAGTGGTCGTTATGGGATATGGCGTTCAAAAAAGGCAATCGTTGCGTGCGGCAGCGAAATCGATTGATTTCCGGATGGACGGCGTGACTACAGCTATGTTACAGGGCGCGGTAGCGGGAATTCGAATTCGTGGAGCTGCGAGCCCTTCCCCTAGCGATAAGCCGTTAATTTTGGTAGATGGGGTTCCTTTTGAGGGTGATATTTCAAGCATTGATCCTGCTAGCATCGCTTCATTTAATGTGATTAAAGACCAATCCATGCTTGCCTTGTATGGTGCTCGTGCTGCCAATGGTGTGGTGATGGTTCAGCTGAAAGCTGGAACTGCCGCATTATCGAAGGGCGTGGCGGATATGCCCTATTTGGAATCTGGAAATACGATGCGTGTGAACTTTAGTGATGATGCATTCTGGCAGCCAAAGCTCACTACCGATGTCCAGGGAAAAGCCAATTTTGAAGCGACCTATCCGGATGATATCACCAATTGGCGGACATTCTTTATAGCGAAGGGAGCGAAAAATTTTGCAGACAGCAAAGAATTAAGTATAAAATCGTTTAAGGCTGTTTCAGCACATTTGGCGACTCCGCGATTTGCCATCAGAGGTGATCAGTTTACAGCCATGGGGCGGGTTGTTAATTATCTTAGCGACAGCCTACAGCTCTTGCGTACCATCAATAATGGGCTAACAACACAGGAGGCAAGGTTGAAAATTGCGAAGTCCTATCGGGATCCTATACCGGTTATTGCCGATAAGGGGGACAGCGTCCAACTTGCTTATTCGATCGGATTGTCCAACGGATATTTTGATGGTGAAAAGCGTAGCATTCCGATTTTTGAAAAGGGGCTTGAACAACATGAAGGAGATTTTAAAGTGCTCAACGGTACGGCAGAGTATGTGCTGAAAACTTCACCGTCGCTTGGTGAAGTAACCTTCCATGCTGAAGCAAATTCACTGGAATTTTTACAACGGGAAATCGAATTCATTGATCGTTACAAATTTCTCTGCAATGAGCAGATGGCTTCCAAATTAAGTGCATTACTTTCGAAAAAGGAGCTAGCTAAATTAATCCGTAAACCTTTTACTGAGGATAAGAAAATAAAGGAGCTCCTGAAGGAGCTACAGAAAAACAAAAATTCCAATCAGGGCTGGGGCTGGTGGAACAAGAGTGAAACTGTAACTTGGATCAGCAACTATGTGGTCGGGGTACTGTTGGATGCCCGCGAAGCAGGATACCAGGTTGAAATTGATACGGAGATCTATGCAGAACGTGAAAAGACCCTATTGAAAAGCAGCTTGGCTTCGCTGGATCTTCTAGTGGATAAAAATAAGCTTCACGGGGCCAAAGAGAATTTGTTTAGCTCCTTGATATATCTGCTCCGGTTGGATCCTAAAACAGATTACAAAAGCTATTTCTTCGAAATTGATACTAAACTGAAAAGTAAAACCATTAAGGACAAACTGTTGAAATATCTATTGATCTCAAAACTGGGGCTTAAGGATTCACATGCGGCAGATACAGTGCTTAAATATTCCTCAAAGGCTATCTTAGGGGGACTATATTGGACTTCTGGAGCTACAACGAATCAGAAAGGGGGATTTTTTATGCGACCTACGGAAACCAATACCGAGAATACGCTGTTGGCTTATGGTGTCTTAAAATCAATTGGTGGTCATGATTCGGATTTAGAAAATATCCGTAATTACTTTTTTGCGCAGCGGCAGCAAAATCAATGGTATAATATCTACGAATCTTCCCGTATCATACGAAGCATTCTGCCTGATTTGCTAAAGGCGGGAGAAACTTTTCAACCACCAGTAATGATTGTCAATGGCAAACGTATCACGACATTTCCATATACGCAAAGCTTTAAGTCGGATGAAGAGATTAAAGTCAGGAAAGAAGGGACGGGTCCGGCTTTTGTGACAGCCTACCAAAATTTCTGGAATCCAGATCCTGCCGCAGAAAAGGAAAAGGGCCTCGCTGTGGCAACACGATTTAAGGACAATGGTGCTACGGTAGCGGCGCTCAAGGAAGGGAAGCCTGTAAAACTTGAAGCAAGCGTAACATTAACTGGTGAAGCGGAGTATGTGCAGATTGAAGTTCCGATACCGGCGGGATGTTCTTATGAAACCAAAACCAATGGATACTATCGAATCGAGGCGCATAGAGAGCATTTCAAGGATCGTGTTGTTATTTTCTGCAATAAATTAGGTAAAGGTACGCATACCTTTGAGATCGAGCTTTTACCTCGGTATAGCGGAACTTATACAGTTAACCCCGCGAAGGCTGAATTGATGTATTTCCCGATGTACTATGGGAACGAGAAAATGAAAGAAGTGGTAGTGGAATAAAGATATGACTTAGAAAAAAGGGGACCTACCACACGGTAAGTCCCCAACATATAAAAACAAAAATTAAAAAGTGTACTATCGATAGTCCCATCCGCCACCTAGGGATCTGTATATCGCTACGCTTGCTTTGAGTTGGTTGACCTTTTTTTCCACGAGCTCGAATTTAGATTCCAGCGCATCACGTTGGGTTAGTAGAACCTCCATATAGTCTGCGCGCGCATATTTAAAGAGGTCGTTGGAGATACCAATAGACTCATTTAATGCGTTGACCTCCTTGGTCTTGATCTGTAGGCCACTCTCCAGATTTTTAATTTTGGAGAGCTGATTAGCAACTTCGATGTAGGCAGCCAGAATCGTCTGCTCATAATGGTAAACAGCCTGAACCTGCCGCGCATTTGCGCTGTAATAAGCGGCTTTAATTGCCCTTTTGTTGATTAAAGGGGCCGTGAGTTCACCAACGAGGGAAGAAAGAAAAGATTCTGGTTTAATGAGATAAGTCGGATCAAAGGCTTGAAATCCAACTCCAGCAGCGATGTCCAAAGAAGGATAGAACCGCGCTTTGGCAGATTTAATATCCAGTTTGGATGCAGCAAGTTCAAACTCCGCCTGCTTGATATCTGGCCTGTTCTCCAATAGGTCAGCGGGAACACCTGCATAAACAGTTTGCGGAACGAGTTGGTCGAATGCGCCTTGATCTCTTTGAACTGGCTGAGGAAACCTTCCGACGAGATAATTTATTCTATTCTCGGTCTCGGTGATCTTCTGTTTGATGTCATACTGCATACCTTGTGTCTTCAAGATCTGTGCTTCAAATCTTTTGACAGCAAGCTTATTGGATCGTGCATTTTTCTTCAAGTCATTGACGACAGCCAGGGCATCGTTTTGAATCTTAACATTCTCATTAATAACTAGGAGTTCATTGTCCAGTGCAAGAAGTTCATAGTAGGAATCTGCAATTTCAGCGATCAGATGAGTGACCATAAAATTTTTGCCTTCCACACTTGCAAAATACCGCTGTAACTGAGCTTTCGTTGCATTATGGAGTTTACCCCAGATATCTGTTTCCCATTGTGCCTGTACACCAACTCCAAAATCAAATAGTGGTTCAGGCATTTCGCGGCCGGGTTCGATTTCTGTATTCTTTTCCATCGCTCCAATATTCGTATACCGACTTACTTTGTCGACGCCTGCACCAACTTTTACACCAACAGAAGGCAGATATTCACCTTTTTTGGCACTTACTTCGTTTTGGGCAATTTGAATTTCCTGAAGTATAATATGTAGCTCTTGGTTGTTTGCCAATGCCTGGCTGATAAGTCCTTGTAGATTGGGGTCCTTAAAATAGTTTTTCCATTTAATTTTTCCAATATTCAAGGTGTCGCTGTCAGCATTCCCATATGTTTCAGGGACGTTTTTATTTTCGGTACGTTGTTTGATTTCGAGTGGTTTGCATGCCCCAAGACTAAGCAAGAAAAGCGCGAAACCTGTATAGTGATATAATTTATTCTTATTCATAATGTATCATGTCTTCGCTTAATGGTGAATCGTCTTCGGCTTGAATCATTTTTCTTCCGTCAGCCAATTTTGCAAAAATATAGTAGAGACCAGGGATAACGATAACGCCAAAGATTGTTCCGACGAGCATACCCCCAAGTGCGGAAGCACCTATGGTGTGATTACCTATGGCACCGGCTCCGCTGGCAAAGACTAGTGGAACAAGTCCAGCGATAAAGGCAAACGAGGTCATGAGAATAGGTCTAAAACGTGCTCTTGATCCCTCAATTGCTGCCTCTAATATACTGTCGCCAGCTTGTCGCCTTTTCACGGCAAATTCTACGATAAGCACCGCATTTTTACCCAACAAACCAATAATCATGATCAGCCCGACCTGTGCATAGATGTCATTTTCAAGTCCCATAGCTTTTAAGAGGAAGAAGGAACCAAATACACCGACAGGTAGTGACAAAAGAACCGCAAATGGAATGATGAAACTTTCATACTGCGCAGCAAGTACAAGATAAACGAAAACTAAGACGACTAGAAAGACATAAATAGCTTCGTTTCCACGTTGCGCCTCATCGTAGGAGAGACCTTCCCAAGCCACTTTGTAGCCGTGCGGTAATGTCTGAACTGCGGTTTCGTTGATTGCCTGAATAGCATCGGCCGTTGTATATCCATTGGCCGGAAGTCCACGGATGGCGGCAGAATTGTACATATTGTAACGTGTGATCTCATTTGGCCCCTGTGTTTTTTTTAAGGTCATAAAGGCCGAATAGGGAACCATCTGATCATGATCGTTTTTGACGTAAAGGTTCATGATATCAGAAGGTAATCTTCTGAATTCTGGCGAAGATTGTACATATACCTTGAAAAATTGACCAAAACGGATAAACCCCTGTTCATAGGTACTACCGATAAGGATATTGAGGTTATCCATGGCTTTACCTATAGAGACGCCCTTCTGCATAGCCGCATTATTGTCAAAAACCAATTCGTATTGCGGGTAGTTGGCAGCGAAAAAGGTAAAGACTCCAGTAAGTTCCTTACGTTTCTTGAGATTAGCGATAAATGCTTTATTCACTTTATCGAAATCTTGGTAATCCGTAGTCCGATTGAGGTCGAGCAGGCGCATGGAGAAACCTCCTGAAGAACCGAAACCCGGAACTGCCGGAGGTTCGAAGAACTCTACTGTGGCGCCTAAATTTTTTGATTTTTCTTCCAGTTCTTCCATGATCTCCTTAACAGAGTGTTCACGTTCACCCCAGGTTTTGAGGTTGATAAGACAGGTTCCGGCATTCGATCCACGTCCTTCCGTCATGATCTCATATCCTGCTAGTGATGAAACAGATTCTACACCATCTACGCCTTGACAGATCTTTTGGAGTTCTCTGGAAAGCTTGTTGGTCTGTTCCAGTGTTGATCCTGGAGGCGTTTGGATAATGGCATAGATCGTACCTTGATCTTCACTAGGTATGAAACCTCCCGGAAGCGTTTTGTTAATGACGAAAATACCGACACAGAAAGCGATTAAGATCGCCCACGTCACGACTCTTCGGCTGGCAATTTTGCGCAGTAGCGTGGCATATTTGCCGGTTATTTTATCGAAGGTACGGTTAAAAACGTCAAGAGATTTGGTGAATATATTCGATTTTTTGGGTTTACCATGGTTGTTTTTTAATAACATCGCAGCAAGCACAGGAGTGAGTGTTAACGCTACAACTGCCGATATTACGATGGAACTTGCCATAGTAATTGAAAACTGCCGATAAAATGTTCCGACAGGACCCGTCATAAACGAAATAGGAATAAAAACCGCTACCATAACAGCTGTAATGGCGATAATAGCACCCGCGATTTCAGCCATAACCTCCTTTACGGCCTTATATGGGGAGATCGAACTTTCTTCCATTTTGGCATGTACTGCTTCGATGACTACAATGGCATTGTCTACGACAATCCCGATGGCGAGGACTAAAGCAAATAGGGTGACCAAGTTGATCGACATACCGAACCATTGAATGACGAAGAATGTACCTATAAGTGAAACGGGTACAGCGATGATCGGAATTAAAGTCGAACGCCAGTCCCCAAGGAAAATAAAAACCACGATGGCAACTAAAATAAAAGCATCCCGCAGTGTATGCATCACCTGTTCGATAGAAGCATCCAAGAATTGGGATACGTCATAGCTGATTTTATAGTCTATACCCGGCGGAAAGTTTCCTTTCATTTCAGCAAGTTTGGCTTTTACATCTTTGATTACGTCATTGGCATTGCTGCCATAATTTTGTTTCAATACAATCGATGCTGACGGATGCCCGTCCAAATTGGAATAGATATCAAAAAATTCACTTCCCAGTTCGACTTTAGCCACGTCTTTTAACTTGATGTTTTCTCCGTCGCCATTCGCACGAACAATAATATTTTCGTATTCTTCAGGTGTATTGTATTGCCCTTTGTAAGTCAGCACATATTCGAGCGATTGCGCGGCGATACCTGAACTTTGTCCCAGTCGGCCGGGGCGGCCAATGATGCTTTGTTCTCCTATTGCTTTCATCACTTCATCAACCGACAAGCTATAGGCGCGCATGCGATCAGGATTTAACCAGACGCGCATAGCATATCTTCGGCTACCGAGAATTTGCGATTTGGCGATGCCGTGGATGCGATTGATTTCCGGAATAATATTTACCGTTGCATAATTGTATAGGAACTTTTCGTCCATACTTTTATTGGTACTGTAAAGATTCACGTACATCAGCATACTGGGCTGAATTGGATTAACGACGACCCCTTCCTTTTGGACAAGTTCGGGCAAAAGTGGCATTACCTGATCCACCCGCGTTTTTACCAATACGACGGCATCGTTGGGGTCTGTGCCGGGGTCAAATACGACGTTTACGGTCGCTTCACCCGCACTGGTTGCATCGGTGGCGATATAGCGCATTCCTTGCACCCCGTTGATGGCATTCTCAAGAGTAATCAGTGAGGATTTTACAAGTACATCCGCGCTTGCTCCGGGGTAGGCTATGGATACCGCAACAGTGGTCGGTGCGATTTTCGGAAATTGTTCGGTAGGAAGTTGCTTGATAGCCAGACCTCCAATAAATAGGATGACAACCGATATGACAATAGCAAATACCGGTCGATGTATTACTTTTTTAAACATGATGCTGCTTTTTTAATTACTCTGCATATAAATCTAAGTTTGACATGACTTTCTCCGGAGTCTGATATTTGGATTCAATAGTCTGGTTTTCTTGTACCATTCGAAGTCCATTCAGCAGAATCTTTTCGTCCTTGCCCAATCCGGAAGAAACAACATAGATATGCGGTAGTTCGGCAGCAACTTTTATTTCTCTAGCTTTTACTTTATTATCTTTTGTAATAACATATACATATTTTTTTTCAAGCTCCTCGAATGTCGCTTTTTGGGGGATCATAAGCGCATTGTTATAGGGCGATGTAATGACAATATTCCCCGTCTCGCCATAACGTAATAAGCCCTTTGGATTAGGAAAAGTCGCTCGGTAGGCAATATTTCCGGTTTCATTATTGAAGTCTGATTCGATGGTCTCGACAATCCCCTCATGACCGAATTCTTTTCCATTGGCCATGTTTAATCGTACATGCAGCGGGCTATTGTCTTTTTTTTCGTCCATTTGATTGAGGTATTCCACTTCGGGGACATTAAAATAAACCCACATCTTACTATTGTCGGACAATTCTGTGATCAACTCGCCCTCATCGACAAGACTTCCTTTACGGACATGAAGCTTACCCACGATTCCTGAGAATGGCGCTACGATGTCCGTAAATTTGAGATGCGTATTCATAGCGGCTAACTCAGCTTTGGCTTTTTCATATTTTGCTTTTGCCATTTCAGTTTCTTGCGGCGCTACAATATCTTTTTCAGATAGATTTTTGGTATTCTGATATTCGATTTCAGCATATTTTACCTCGGCTTTGGCGCGATTGACATCGGACTCATAAAGGTTGGGCATGATTTTAAAGAGGGGTTGTCCTTTTTGTACAAATTGACCCTCGTCGACAAATATCGATTGAATGTAACCTTTCTCCTGCGCGCGGAGTTCAATATGGTTAATGGAACGGATTTGAGCCACATATTCTTTATGAACGATGGTGTCTTTGACTAAAGGGGTGGTAACGTTGAAAACTGCAGCTTCTTTTTTCTCTTTTTTTTCTGACTGGCAGCTTGTCGATAGAATAATAAGGCACAGGCTTGTATACATGAAGGTTCTCATGAACATGATGATGGTTTTTAATTATTTTCGAAAAATTGAACAATAGTGTGACATGCTTTCAGGTGATTTTGAAAGCTATTTTTATGTTTTTTAAGAAAGTATTAAAAAATCACAGCCTGAATACACTGTAATGGATATATAGTGCGTTTTTGCGGAGAGTAAAAGGTGTTGTATTTGCAAGCGAAACCGCGGTGAGCGTATTGTGAAATTGAGGGAGGAAATCGTTTAATATATTGCCAAAACTGTCTCCTGTGAGTGCGAATAAATTTGGGCTATTGGAATCGTTTCCTGTGTCGTCGTTTTCATTTTCATTTTCTGAAAAGTAAGCTCTTAATTTTTCGTGCCGATGACGTTTAGTTTTGCGAATGACTTTGGTTCCAAAACCTCCGCTTTCTACCTGATGACTGTGTTGATTGGCAGCATGCAGATGGAAGGCAGGTGAATATTTTGGTGTGGAAATAGCATACCAGCCAAAACTGATAAGTATTGCGTAAAATACGCTGAACACATATTGATGGAATTTTTCTTGCATCGCCGGAAGCAAATGTAATTAAACTTTAAAAATGATACAAGTGATTTGGGTATGCAAATTTTAAAGTTTAAGCGAATTGTTACAAAGTGTTTAAATCGTATGCTAACTGGTTTAAAACGTCTTATTTTCGAAACAGCTCATTTGATGATTTATTAAAAATCTGATGTCCTTTTATATGATCTTAATCCTTTCGATTTGAATTAATGTATTCGTATTTTTGACTAGTTTTTATCACCTGTTGGCTAAGATAACAACATGATACGCCTTTGGCGAATGCTGATGACGGACAACGTTTTGTAAATCCCATTCAGAGGCATGTGGGTAAAATGAAGGATAATGTAGGACATAAAGTTTAATTCAAATGTTTAGACACCAAGGAAGAGGAAGGAATTACATCCACAATTTGAAGTTAGCCTCTATTTTATCCTGTGTTGCAGGGTTGGTTAATATTACAGGAGTTCTTTCACTTAACACGTTGACCACAAATGTCACAGGGCACTTTGCTTTTTTTTCTGAGCAATTGATTTTGACGAATTATAAAATGGCCTTGATTTATCTATGGTATATCGGCTTCTTCTTATTAGGGGCTTCCGTTTCAGGTTTTATTGTTGAATTGGCCGCAAAAAAGAAATCCCATAATGCCTATATCATCCCAATTTGTATAGAATCCATTATTTTGATTTCTGCAGGACTTCTCCCAGTTTTCATCCAGATAGAACCATCGTTTATAACGGTCATTTCATTCGCTCTGCTTTTTGCAATGGGACTTCAAAATGCCTTGGTAACGAAAGTCTCCAAGTCCGTTGTCAGAACGACACATTTGACCGGATTGTTTACTGATTTGGGCATCGAAATTTCACAGCTGTTTTTTTATAAAGAAGCTGGTGAACGAGTGAAACTACACAGAAGTATTTTTCTTAAACTAATGATTATTGCAGGTTTTTTTATTGGAGGGATAGTCGGGGGTTTTATGTTTCAATTTTTTAAACTGCAAACATTATTACTACCAGCAGTAATGCTTTTGTTTGCTTTGTGGTACGATCATATACTGCTTCAGTTTTATCATCTCAAACGAAGTCTAAGGCACGATGAATAGCTTCGATTAATCGAAGTTTGCTGCAATCAGGTCATTATCTTTTGAGCCATTGGTGTTTTGGCAGTATCTTTGTGTCTCGTCGTTAAACAATATTGAGTTTTACTGTGAACGATATGAAAATAACACTAACAGCCCTTCCATTTCTTCTCTTTAGTTTCCTGTTTTTGGTGGGATGTCATAATAATCAACCGATCAGAATGATTGATAAAGATGGAAATACACATTTATTGACTAGAGAAGGTGATCGAAAAGGTGAATTAGGGCTAGAGCGCATTATTGCACGTGGTAACGACACCGTAATCACAATTGATGGTACAGGTCGTAAAATGATCTGGACAGCTTCCGATGTAACTAATATAGACACAACAAAGATTCAATACTATCTCAAAAAGAGAAATGGAAACAGTGTCCATATTTATACGCCGGTCGATGTCAATCAAAATTTTATAAATGCTGAGGATAGTCAAAATGTTTTGTCAGATCCTTATGATGATAAAGAAGAGAAAAAATCGCTACTATAGCTTTTTATGTAAGCAGCCTAATTTGATTAAAAAGAAATCCTAGCGTATACATACTAGGATTTCTTTTTAGGGACTTTGGCGCCTTCCTTCCGGGCTTCGGATAAGCCAATAGCAACAGCCTGTTTTTTGGAGGTCACTTTTTTTCCGCTGCCGGATTTCAATTTTCCTTCCTTCATTTCATGCATCGTTTTTTCGACTTTTTCAGATGCTTTTTCTGAATATTTTGCCATAATCGTGTTTTTTTTAAATGATCATTGAACACTTACTGCAAAAAGAACAGCGGTCTAAGTCCGATGGTTTGAACATTTTTTAAGTCTATTCATTCAATTCATTTCCAGCGTTAATCACGGCTTTGTTTGCTACTTTAATTTTTTCGAGATCCATTTTTTGTATCTTACGGTCGTAAGTCAACAGTCCATTGACTTCGTGTTCGACATCGGTCGTTTGCGTATAAATTGCGACACTAAGACCTTTGTATCGGAGCAATTGCTCGACATTATCCATGAGGAATATATAGCGGTCGGTAAGTGCACCGATCGTGGGTTCGTAGGCATAAGCATTATTTTCGACAGGCCACATATGACCGCGGACAAATAGACCTACACCACCAAATTCACCAAGCGAGGCTGCTCTTTTCTCGTCGGGTTGGGAAGCACCTTGAGGACCAACATAGATATGCGTATCCACAAAATCACCATTTCCGGGGTCTCCATACGCTTTTTGATAGGACGGATTGTTATTAAATCCCGAGTTCCCGTTTACTAATCGAGAAGGGTCGTATTGTTTGGTCCACGCTGTAATATTGCGTACATCGAAGGCACCCCAATTCTCGTTAAACGGCACCCAAGCAATGATGGATGGCGAATTGTAGTGGTCGTCAATGATGGCTTTGTATTCATCACGGAAAGATTTTCGATAAATCGTTGTATCTTCTTCCGGATACCAGAGGCAGGGCATATCCTGCCACACGAGCAGCCCCATTTTATCTGCCCAGTAATAGAACCGCTGAGGCTCAGTTTTCATATGCTTACGTATGAGATTATACCCAGCTTTTTTTGTGAATTCGATATCATATTTGAGGGCCTCTTCGGTAGGAGCTGTTAAAATTCCGTCAGGCCAGTATCCTTGATCTAGCAAACCAAGCTGCATAACAAATTTGTTATTCAATAAAGGCCTTACAATTCCGTTTACCTGACCAAGTTTAATATCACGCATGCCAAAATAGCTCTTAACTTCATCGACAATTTCTCCATTCTTGCCGTGGATACTTAATTTTAAATCGTATAAAAAGGGCGAGTCAGGAGACCAAAGTTGAGGATTATCTATCGGAATACTAGACGGAATACCGGCTTGTAGTACCGTTTTTGAGATTTCTTTCCCGCCTACCGAAACGATGGCTGTAACTTTTGACTTTTGGGAAGTATTGACCTGTAGTTTTAGCTGACTTTCGGCTACTTTAGGCAACAATTTGATCCCCTGTATATGGCATTTATTTACTGGTTCAATCCATACCGTTTGCCATATTCCAGAGGAAAACGTATAGTCGCCGCGAGGTCCATTTTTGCCCGAAGGGTATTTACCGTCGTTCTTATCGTGCGCGGCTACGACAATATTATTGGTGCCAGGCTTTAGAAACTCAGTGATATTGATCCAAAAGGAATCGTAACCACCTGAATGATTACCTGCCTTTTTTCCATTTACAAATACGGTCGCATCGTGATCCACTGCACCAAAGTGAAGGATAATATCTTTCTCTTTCCAATGTTTAGGTAGTTCGAGATTCCTGTGGTACCAGAGGTTGATTTCTTGTTTGCGCTGTATTCCAGATAAATAGGATTCTGGGCAATAGGGGACAAGAATACTTTCCCGACTCTTATCAAAAGAAATCGGCACCACAGGGTTCAGCGCATTTGGAGCATCCTTACCTCCCATATAATCCCATTTACCATTTAGACATAGCCAGTCGTTCCTTTCCATTTGAGGACGGGGATATTCGGAAAGTGGAATCTGTGTTTTCTGGGCTGTTTCGGTCCATGGGGTAGAAAGCTGGGGATATTGTGCCAAAGCATTCATCCAACTGAAGAACGATAGTACTAGCGTAAAAATTGAGGTTTGGGTTTTTATCATGGTATACTTAATTGGTAATTCTATAGTGAATATAAGTATACTAAAATGATTTAGTACATTATCAAAGAAATGTTACTAGTGGGGCTTTCGATATTGGGCTTGGTTGGTGCACAATTTGTTGGTGCACAAAAGTACTCGCTGTTGGATTAAACAAAACGACAGGAGCTGCCCTGTTTGAGACAGCTCCTGTATACAGCTTATTACCAGATTTTGATTCTTTCTTCTGGAGACTTGTAGAGTTTGTCGCCCTGTTTAATGTCAAATGCTTTGTAGAAAGCATCCACATTGATCAGAGGGGCAAAACTTCTGAAATATCCAGGGGAGTGTGGATCAGTCTTAACTTGGTTGATCATATATTTTTCGCTGGATAGGGTTCTCCATACAGTTGCCCAACTGAGGAAAAATCGCTGATCTTGCGTATATCCACTTATTTCGCCTGGATTTCCCTTATCTTTTAAATACATTTGAAGCGCATCATAGGCGATGTTGACCCCGCCTAAATCTGCGATATTTTCGCCGTTTGTAAACGTTCCGTTAACGAACGTACCTTTTACAGGTTCATATTTATCGTATTGAGCAGCTAGTGTTTTTGTTGCTTTTTCGAAATTCGCTTTATCTTCTGGTGTCCACCAGTCTACCAAGTTTCCGTCCGCATCAAATTGTGCTCCCGAATCGTCAAATCCATGGCTCATTTCATGGCCAATCACGGCTCCTATACCACCGAAATTGACCGCTGCATCAGCTTGAGCGTTGAAAAATGGAGGCTGCAGAATAGCTGCTGGAAACACAATCTCATTGTTTACCGGATTGTAGTAGGCGTTTACGGTTTGCGGAGTCATGCCCCATTCTGATTTATCAACTGCTTTTCCAATTTTAGCCAGATCCTTTTCATATCGCCAAGTGGTAATATGTTGAAGGTTCGTATACAGGTTACCCCCTTTGTTTTCAGATAGAATATTTAATTTAGAATAATCTTTCCATTTGTCCGGATAGGCGACTTTTACGGTAAATTTGTTTAGTTTGTCAAGCGCTTTGCCTTTTGTGACGGAAGACATCCAAGTCAAATCGTTGATATGGACAGCAAAGCTTTTCTTTAGGTAGTCGATCAATTCTACCATTTGGGCTTTAGCTTCTGCTGGAAAATATTTATCCACATAGAGTTTGCCGAAAGCCTCACCCAATGTGGAATTGATCAGTTCAAATCCTCTTTTATTTAATGCGCGTTGTTCTTGTTGACCTCTTAAATATTTGCCATAAAAAGCAAAGCGCATATCGCCTAATTTTTCACTTAAATAAGAAGCACTGCCGTTGATCATATGGAATTTTAAGTAATCCTTGATGATAGGAAGGTTTTGAGCATTGACCAACTTGTCGAAGTTTTTGTAATAACCTAACTCTCCAATAATTACTTTTTCTGTGTTGACACCTACTTTTTTAAGGTACTCAGGTAAATTGACATTTTTAACCAATGCCGTTAGTTCATCCATAGTCTGCGGATTGTACTGCAGCGTATTATCTCGGCTCTGTTCATTGGTCAAGTAGGTTTTAGCAATACTTTTCTCGTAGTCAACGATGCCTTTTGCGGCAGCATCACCATTTTTATAGCCCAATTCTTTTAACATTGAAGCTACATATTTTTGGTATTCTGCAATAGCTTCTGTATTTTTCTCATTCTCTTTTTGATAATAATCTCTTCCTAATCCTAAAGTCGCATCGCCTAAATAGACCGCATTCATTTTGGAATCTTTCAAGTCAGCGTATACACCCCAACCATAAAAGTTGTTTTCACCTTCTTTTGTTACCGATATTAAATAATTCTGAAGATCTTTTAAGTTTTTGATGGCGTCGATTTTGCTTAAATTCCCCTGAATGGGTTTAATACCTTCGGCATTTCTTTTCTCTAAGTTCATATAGGAAGCATACAAATCCTGTATTTTTTGGCCCTCACTGCCTTCAGGAAATTTATCTTTTAATAGAGAGTTCAGAATTTTCATCGAATTGTTGTCCGTATCTTCTGCCAATTTATTGAAGCTTCCCCAAGTAGGTTTATCGGAAGGGATTTTAGCGGTTTTCATCCAGATCCCGCTCACATAATTGTAAAAGTCATCTTGTGGACGTACCGATTTGTCCATTAAGCTCAAATCAAGACCTTTGTCCGAACTTGTATCTCCTATTTGCGCTTCTGCATGCTGAGAGTAGATTCCAGCCAAGAAAATTAAGGCAAGTGTTAGTTTTTTCATTGTTTTTTAATGTTGTATGATTTTAATAATTCAATCTGGCGATACGCGCAAAGTACGAATAAAATAGGGTATATTATTTGCTTCGATTAATTGAATCTGTATCAATCCTATCACGAATAATGAGCTGCGATTTTTTAAGCTAATAAATCGACGACACAAATGACGGTAAATTCTAATTCAGCAGCAAGTAAATTTGATCATTATCGCTAATTTTACAAAATATTAGGCAATGAGAAGCCGTTTTTTAATGATAGGCTATATCGCAGCGATGTTTGGCGCATCGGCTGCTGAGCGGATTCGTCACACAACAAAAGGGCGGTAGATTAAAATTAATTGGCAAGAAGATTTTGTCAACTGCTCATAAAATATTATATTTTAGTAATTTTAAAATTAAGAAACATAAATAAAAATGTCGTTAATAGATTTATCAAGACGCGTGGCGTTGGGAATAGATATTGGGGGGACCAATACGAAGTTTGGCGTGGTCAATCATCGCGGTGAAGTGCTTGAAAAAGGAAGCATAAAAACAGATGATTATGAGACAGTAGAAGAGTTTATTGATGCGCTGTATGAAAAAGCACTTCCTTTAATTGAAAATTTTGGTGGCAAAGACAGTTTCGATGGAATTGGGGTTGGAGCGCCAGACGCAAATTATTATACTGGAACAATAGATCATGCGCCCAATCTTCCGTGGAAGGGCGTCATTCATTTCAGTGATTTAATGACTACCAAGTTTAGTATTCCTTGTACCATCACCAATGATGCCAATGCCGCGGCTTATGGTGAAATGCTTTTTGGCGCAGCTCGAGGAATGAAAGATTTTATTATGATTACCTTGGGTACAGGTGTCGGGAGTGGTATTGTGGCTGGAGGGAAGCTTATTTATGGGCATGACGGATTTGCGGGGGAGTTAGGTCATACGATTGTGAAACCCGGGGGGAGAAAACATTGGAGCACAGGTTCTGAGGGAAGTTTAGAGGCCTATGCTTCCGCTACTGGAATAACCATCACGGCAAAGAAAATGCGGGCTGAATTTCCCGAATCGATGTTAAATCAATATCCTGAAGATGCTATAAATTCCAAAACTGTTCATGAATGTGCGTTGAAGGGTGACGCAATTGCCATCGAAGTATTCCGATATACAGGGCAGAAGCTTGGTGAGGCGTTGGCTAATTTTGTGATGTTTTCATCTCCTGAAGCAATTCTTTTATTTGGCGGTGTCATTAAAGCCGGAGATTTTATATTGAAGCCCGCTAAATTGCATATGGAAAGAAATCTTTTTCCTTTGTTTAGGAATAAAGTGAAACTTGTCTTTAGTGAATTGGAAGAAGCCGATGCAGCAATTCTCGGGGCAAGTGCATTGGTTTGGGAAAAATAGGCAGACCTTTCTTCGCAACATAGACTACAATTAGCTTTTAGTAGCTAAAGGCATAGTCTTTGCGGATAGATTCTTTTAAACTCAAAAAATATATGAAAAAGATCGTATTTCTTTCCCTGTTGCTATGCGCAGCTTTATTCTCGAAAGCGGACCAACTGCAGGCCCTTACACAGAAGCAGGCCGAAGCCGCTGTTGTTTACCTCAAGAAAGAGCCTGTTATTATTTTGTGGTGCAGCTGCTGCGATAACCAAATTCCCAAAAAGATCTCGGTGAATGAAGTTTTTTATAAGAAAGATTCCGACGGAAAATATTATTCTGTTATCGTAAAAGGCAGAGATGAAAGTGGGATGGAAGTAGAAGAATATGTTGATTTGGCTTATGTATTTGTAAAAAAAGGTAAAAAAGCCAAAAGTCTAGGGAAGGTCTTAAAATTTGAATGCGATCCTTGTACCAAACCATTCGAATGGTCTGTCTAATTGATGGAGCGAAGATGTAATTTTAAAAAAAATCCCGAGCTGATAAGTTCGGGATTTTTTTGTGCGGAAGAAGGGACTCGAACCCCCACGCCTTGCGGCGCCAGATCCTAAGTCTGGTGCGGCTACCAATTACGCCACTTCCGCATTAGGATTTCTTATGGGACAAATATAGAAACCAAAGTAATATCTTGCAAATATGGAAGATATATTCTCTGCTTTAAATACGGATCATCCTGTTTATGAACACAATATTTTTCACCATAACGCTATTTTTTTTTATCATCTAGTTTTTAAGCAACCTTTTCAGGCTATCTCTCCATTAAAATACGTGCTGATTGATGAGAATCTTATTGGATAAGGAACGTTTAAAAAATTACAGTTATCATAAAGCCATTTACGTAACCATTTGTTGTTCTAAGGAGTATGCTACGTATTTTTACTCGTTTTACAGGAACTTTAACTTATTTTATTTTAGCTCTTTTTTTTTATAATTTTTAATGATCATCTTTAGGCTATTATAAACGTAAAATTTGAGTCCATTACACAATCTTTCTGAAGAGACATTGATTCTTTTATTGAAGAAAAAGAATCAACAGGCTTTTAGTTATCTTTATGATCACTATGCCGATGCGCTCTTTGGGGTGGTTTGTCGTATCGTCATATCAACTGAGCATGCAGAAGAAGTAATACAAGACGTCTTCGTCAAAATTTGGCGGTATATCGATGTCTTTGATGAGTCAAAAGGCCGTCTTTATACCTGGATGATTAACATCGCCCGTAATACAGCACTCGATCATCGAAAATCAAAAGCAATTGTTAACGAGCAGAAAAACCAACCACTTTCAAATATCGTAAATAGGGAAGAAGAACAGGATCAAAGTCAGGGTGGGCTACATATAAAGTCAGATTTTATTGGTTTTAGCACTATTTTAGATAAATTAAAGCCAGAATGGCGTATCTTGATTGAAATGGCTTACTATGAAGGGTATACACAACAAGAGATTGCCGAACAACTTGATGTTCCGCTTGGTACGGTAAAAACCCGTACCAGAGCAGCATTTATACAGTTACAACAACTACTAAAAGAGTACCGTTAATTTTGGATATTAAAGCATACATATCATCGGGGATTATTGAATCGTACGTTTTGGGGCTCGCATCCGAAGAGGAAGTGAGTATCTTAAACTGTATTCGAAAAAATAATGTCGAAGTGGAACAGGCCATCGCAGAAGCAGAGATAGCACTCGAACAGCTGGCCGATAACCAAGCGATTGAAATGCCTATGCAGTTGAAACAAAATATTTGGAATAGGCTCGTTACGGAAAATCTCGTACCAAGCGAAGGTGAGGAAGTGATCGAAACACAATCGGATTCTTCGGCCGGCCCTCATGAAGTAGTTGTTATGAATGCCGACAAGAAAGCATTTGTCAAACGATCTTACACCTGGGCCATTGCAGCAAGCCTATTGTTGGCTGTTAGTATTGGTACAAATATATTCTTATATCAACGTAAACAAGAGTCCGTAAATAAATTGAATCAGACAGCGATCTTATTCGATGCTCAACAAGAAAAGCTTGCGATATTGCAGGATAAATGGACACTTGTTCAAAATCCTACGATCAAGACCATCCTACTTAAGGGAGTAGAGAATAAAATGGATTATCGGGCCTTGGTATTTTGGGATCAGTCCTCAAAGACAGTCTATCTGAGCATTGAACATTTGCCTCCGGCACCCAAAGGAAAGCAATATCAGTTGTGGGCAATGGTTGATGGTAAACCCGTTAGTGCAGGAGTTTTCCCACTCGACGTAAAGGCAGACATTGCGAGTAAGATGCTGGACATTCCTCATGCCCAGGCTTTTGCTATTACACTGGAGGATGAAGGCGGAAAAGATGTGCCTACACTCAGTGCATTATGTGTAATGGGTACTATATAAAAAATAACCCTGGGCAATAACTTATTGACCACACCACTATTATTGCTGATAAGAATCTAAGCTTTTTTGATTGAATGCGCGGTTCGGTGGGCACAGTATTCGTAAATTTCAGCTGATAAATTTCGGTAAATTCATTGCAGAAGTTAGTTTTAGTTTATCTTTAAAAAAACTTTTTTGAAGTAGCGATGTTCATGTCTATATTTACAATGCTATTCTCTCTGTCGGTCTGCCTTTTTTTTATAGAGCAACATAAGCTAAATTAAAATCTATGTGGGCGGAAAAGGATGATTGAACCAAGCTATACCTGAGGACCTATAAATGCGTAGAAGAAATAATTGATAACCAATACGGGCTTTTGAATGAATGCTAAATTATCTCCCGCAAACGAATCAGATCGAATACGTGTTTTGCACGCATACGAAATTCTACATACAGCACCAGAGGAAGAATTCGACCGTATAACTAAAATTGCATCGCTTGTATGTGGTACGCCTATTTCACTGATTTCATTAGTTGATAAAGATAAGCAATGGTTTAAATCGCGCCTAGGCCTGGATACCGAAGAAACAAAAAGAGAGGTTTCATTTTGCCAGTACACATTGCACGAAGATCAATTAATGGAAGTGGAAGATGCCGAAAAGGACGAGCGTTTTAAATCCAATGAATTGGTCACTTTAGAACCAAATATCCGTTTTTACGCAGGCTTACCACTAATTGATCCCAATGGTTATGCATTAGGTGCGCTGTGTGTTATCGATCGTGTTCCGAGGCAGCTCGATCAATATCAAAAGGAAATTTTAAGACTTCTGCGAGATGAAGTCGTCACACTGATCGTCAATAGAAAAGAAAAAGAAAAGTATAAGGAAAGTGAACAGAAGCTGAAAGCATTTTTCGAAAACTCTCAAGGGCTGATGTGTACACACGATCTGAATGGTAATTTCATAACCGTGAATGATGCGGGTGCCAGAATCCTGGGCTATACAAAAGATGAGATTCAGTCAAGATCGCTTTTTGATATTGTTCCGCAGGAGGGACATCAAAATTTACAAGATTACCTATCCGTAATTATTCAACAAGGAATTATTAAAGGGGAAATGCGTACCGTTACACGTTCGGGCGAGATGCGTATTTGGATGTTCAATAATATTTTACAAAACAATACGAACAAAGTACCGTATGTGATTGGAAATGCAGTGGATATTACTGAGCAGCATTTTCTGGAAAAGGAACTTAAGCATGCACAGGCAACTTTGATGCGAACTGGAAGGGTGGCCAGGATTGGTGGTTGGGAGTATACACCTGCTGATGGAAAGATTGTATGGTCGGAAATTACCAGAGAGATTCATGAAGTACCTGACGCGTATGAACCAAACTTAACAACGGCACTGAACTTCTATAAAGAAGGGGAATCTAGGAATAAAATACGGCTTGCAATTGAACATGCACTCACGACAGGAGAGCCTTGGGATTTGGAACTCGAAATTGTCACATTCACGGGGCATGGCCTTTGGATACGTGCGTTGGGAAATGCTGATTTTGAAAATGGACGTTGTGTTCGTTTATATGGAACTTTTCAGGATATTGACAAACGTAAACGCATAGAAGCAGAGTCTTCGCATTCCAAAAAAATGCTTACAGAAGTGTTGGATGCTACCTCCGCAGTCGCTATTATAGCAACCGATAAAACTGGCATAATTACATTGTTTAACACAGGTGCCGAAAACCTTTTGGGATACAGCAGTGAAGAAGTCATTGGTAGATTAGGTCTTGCACATTTTCATTTAAAAGAGGAACTCGTTTTGCGGGCTAAAGAAATGGAGGTTGAATTGAGGCACGCAGTAGATGAATTTCGTCTTTTTGCGGATACGGCTGAATTACATGGCGCTGAACAACGAGAGTGGACCTATTGTAGAAAAGATGGAAGTAGGTTACATGTTTCGCTCGCTGTTACTTATATAAGGGATATAAATGAAGATGTCATTGGTTACCTTGCCATCGCCACAGATATAAGTAGAATCATTTATCAACGTGAGGAGCTTGAAAAGGCTAAAATAGTTGCAGAGCAAGCTAATGTAGCAAAAACGCAATTTTTGACGAACATGAGCCATGAACTTCGCACGCCTCTAAACGGAATTGTTGGCTTTACCGATTTACTGCTCGGAACAGCACTTGAGGAGACGCAAAGGGAGTACCTCACGATCGTGGATCAATCTGCTAATTTATTGCTTGGAATTGTCACAGATATCCTAGACTTTTCTAAAATTGAAGCAGGCAAATTGGAACTGGATGTCGAACAGACTGATCTTTACGAATTAGTTATTCAATTGACAAACTTTCTTAACATACAGCTCAAAGCCAAAAGACTAGAGTTTTATTTGAATATCGCTCCCAATGTACCCAAATACATCTGGGTTGATGCGCTGCGTATCAAGCAAGTATTAATGAATTTACTGAGTAATGCGACTAAATTTACGGAGAAGGGCACCATTGAACTCAGTATTTCAGTCGTATCAGAAGGTCCTGGCCAAGCTGTGTTATGTTTCAGCGTAAAAGATACAGGTATAGGTATCAAACAAGAAAAATTGGAAAAGATATTTGAAGCTTTTTCGCAAGAAGATAACTCGATGACTAAACGCTATGGCGGGACTGGTTTGGGACTGACCATATCGAATAAATTGCTTCATATGATGGATAGTGAATTGAAAGTGGAAAGCATTTTCGATGCCGGAAGCCGATTCTTTTTCAATATCCAAGTACCTGCTATTTGGGAAACGGAAGAATGGGGAGGACTGGGAGAAATAAAGGATGTGCTTATTGTTGCTGAGGAAGCGTATGAACGAAATGATTTGGCACGGATGCTGTCTTTGAAAAAGATTAATACAACGCAAGCAAAAACAGGATTTGAAGTAGTACAAATGTTGAAGGCGGGGCGCCGTTTTGATGCTATTTTGATTGATAATCAATTGCCCATTATGAGTGGTATTGAAACCATACAGCATATTTTCGAAAAAAAATACAATAATAATTTTGACCAGCATATTATTCCTGTTTTTAGTGCTGACGAACATAATATAGCGCAGCTTTGTCAGCCTCTTGCCATAACGTGTTGGTTAGTCAAACCTGTGACGCAGGAAGCCCTTTATGCAGCCTTAGTAAAAAGCATATTTCCTAGAGTTGATTAACTGTTTGATTATCACTATTGAATGTCTTTGAGTAGTACGTTGTCCTATAGATGCTTTTGTATTTAAAATAGTCTTTAACCAGGATAAAATATCAATAATAGCTATTGATATTCAAAAATGCGATTTGTTATCTTCCATGAATCAAGAGTACTGCAATTATCGCAAGTTTCGGATTTTTTAGGGTTCTCTTTTGATATAGTTTTGTGTAAACTAATAAATATTACACGATGCATGTTTTTAAAGATAAAATCATCTTGGTTACAGGAGCCAATAGAGGAATAGGTAAATCACTGGTGAGTGCACTGCTTAATCATGGAGCAGGAAAGATATATGCCACCTGCAGAAATTTGAAATCGATGCCGTTATTCGATGATGATCGAATAGTGCCTTTACAACTGGACATTACGGACGATGAACAAATAGCGGAGATTGCAAATGCAGCTCTCGATACAGAAATTCTGATCAATAACGCCGGAACCTTAAATCCAGGAAACATGTTGCAAGGAGAACTTTTGGGCATGGAACATGATCTAGAGGTGAATTATTTTGGGACAATAAAAATGATGCGTGCATTTGCTCCAATTCTCATAACGAATGGACCGTCTATTATGATTAATATCGTTTCCATTGCGGCATATTCTCCGTTACCCTCAATTGCTGGTTATGCGGCGTCAAAAGCAGCCCTCTATTCGGCTACACTATCCGTTCGCATCGAATTGGCTAAAGATGGTGTAGCCGTGTATGCGGTGAACCCTGGAGCTATAGATACTGATATGAACAAAGGAAGCGATTGGGAGATGCCAGATCCAGATACTACAGCGGTGAAAATATTGGAATATGTATCCGCTGGAAAATTGGACATCGTTCCGGATGATAGGGGGCAAGGTATGTATGCCGCATGGAGAGAAGATCCTGAGAAACTGTCAAAAATATTTTCGGATCTCTATTACATGGAAAAATAATTGTGTATAAACCGTTCGGCGCTTGTACGCTTTTGTATAGTATCGAATAGGTGGCAGGGGTCAAAAAATAAGCTATTCACAGCGAGTATCAGGCTACAATCGGCACAATCTCTTAGGCAAAAAAATCGCTGTGAATGCGTTTAACACCAAATTTGACTATTATTCTTTTGATTGTAGGTAGGGGAGGCGATAGTGTTCATCAAATCTTTTCTTGTCATCCCTATAACTGCTAACTGCTCCTAGTTTATGCATTATTTTAATATAACACCACGCAAGGTCAATTTGGTATGGTTTGAAACCACTACGTGCACTCTTGGGGTATAGATGATGGTTATTGTGCCATTCACCTGCTACAATGCCTGGCCATAATTGATTTATGGATTTGTCCTTCTCATTGAAATCGATGCCTTCCCGTTGTTTGTCTTCGCCTTTTGCATGGCCTTCATAGTTGAATGTTCGGACGCCGACAGCCCAGAAGCCAGCCGCGCCAAAGAGTGTGCAAGCAAGGGCATGACCACCAATCAGATAGAACATGGCATACCAAAAGGCCCAATTAAGTATCCATGACCACACCGCGTGCGACGGATTGACATATGATCCCCACTTTTTATATTGTGCATAGCTATTGGCTGTAACACCTGTATGTCGCATAAGTAATTTGACCCGGTTATATGAATTTTCCGTTAGGTCCTTAGCAATAGGCTGATGATTTACATCGGCTAAGAAACAGTATAGAAAGCCAGCTTGCGCATTGTATGGATCACCGGGTTTATCCGATTTGGCATGATGCACATGATGCGAAATCACATATATTTCTTCGGGAATTACATTGATAGTCAGATTCTGTGTGACAAAGCGCCAGAAACCGTTACGGAATTTAAATGCACCATGTGTGGCAAATCGATGATGCCATATCGTGCCATGGGTTCCCATAACAATCATACTATAGAGGAAGGCTGCCAATACTGTCCACCAACTGAAGTGGTATATCAAAAAGAGTATAAAAAACGGAATTAGGCAGGCTACTTTGAACCAGCTAAAAAAGGGTAGCCAATTTCGTTTATCCTTAAAAATATTGAGGCGTTTGAAGAATTCTTTGAAAATTTCTCTCTTGGTTGGCTTTACGAGGTTTCCATCGGCGTCTTTCCATCCGTAGGTAGGAACTTGCAGAACGTGGTCTAAAAAGGGCATTTGTGGTTGATGTAAATTCTAATTTTTGTTAAAGTTACCATATTATATGGTTAAAAAGTGTTAATCTTAAAAGTTTAACATATCCTTAAGATGTATCATGGCGTAGTTCACTATAGTTGCATCGGTATTTTTGATTAAATATCTGATAAATTGAAACGTCAACGTCTGGAATATTAACAGATGTTCCAATGTGGTAATTTTACAAGTGTTTGTTTAACCTGTCGGCGAAATCGCCGTTTGCTATTCGCAAATCGCTTACGTTATGTAGAAAAGACTTTAGAAAGAAATTTCAAAGATCGAGACATTAAAATATGATGCAAACTTTTTAAAGTTCTGCAGCGTTTATAAAGGGAAAAACCACAAAATTTATTTAAATGTCAAATAACAGTGTACCACAGAAGGTAAATGACCATCTTGCTAATGAACGGACTTTTCTCGCTTGGATACGAACCAGCTTAGGGATTATGGGCTTTGGATTCGTAGTCGTTAAATTTTCATTATTTATTCGTCAGATAGAGCTCATTTTAAAGAAAGATGTCGTTGTTGGCTCCCAACATGAATATTCTGGCGTTGTTGGCGTTTCCATTGTGGTTATTGGTGCATTGACGGTTATCGTTGCTTTCTTTAAATACCGTAAGACAAATAAGCAAATTGAGGAAGAGAACTTCGTTCAAACTTCGAATAGTATCACCATTGTTGCTGTATTGATTTTTGTCATTGGTCTTATTCTGAGTTGGTATCTTATCGACGGTCTTTAGGGCGCAGAAATTAGTGTATTTTCACAATAAATGATCCGACCTTTTGCCTCGATAAAATAAAAAGTCGACTCATGTTTGTATCAATCAGTTTGCAATTATTTCCTAGCGTCATAAAAGCCCAGTCGGTATTAAAATCAAATTTTATTTGATTTGGAATAATCGGTTATTCCAAGCTTATTTCCGAAAGGATCATTAAATTCGACTGCTAGACCTGTCATAATCTCAAACGGCTCGCTTAAAAATACGATCCCCTTTTCCTTTAAATATGCATAGGTTTCCTTAACATCTGCAACGGTAAACCAGATACATGGTTTTGCCTGTTGAGCAGAACTCAGTATGATAGCTGGTTCATTGTCGCCTATTTTGAACGCAGTCATCCCTTTTGCTGGAAAGTCAAACTTAGTTTCGAGCCCAAGTTGGTCCCGATAAAATTTCTTTGCTATATCGAGGTCATCGACCGGTAAAAAGAAATTGTCGTAATCTAATAACAAGCTCATGGTAATTAGGGTTTAATTTGTGATAAGTCTACTCCAAATGCTATCAATTGTGATTCTCCAAGTTCAGTGATATAGAAGTTTTTATCTGCGGGATCTTTTTTCGCCAACCAGCCTTTAGCGATCAAATTTTCAAGTAGGAGCTGACCGAGTTTACCGCCGATATGTTCATAACATATTTTTGCGGGCTTCAATTTGTCATTTTTTTTCATTTTTGTCTTTTCTTTATCGTTCACTTTTGATTTATAATTTCTTAGCTATAAAATTATGAAAATGCTATGGATTGAAAAATGATAGATATCATTCATTCTAGTGGCTCTTTGACACGATGTAAGGCATATCTCTTTTAGATTTGAAAAACAAAACGTGCCCAAACTTGGTATCTAGAGAGGAATTTTATTATATATGGAAAAGGAACAGGATAGCGAGTCGCAGGTAAAGCGTTTATTTGAACGTTTTAAAACTCAAATAGCAGACCCAGCTTATATAAATGTTGATTTTTTGGTTTCACTGGTGGAAGTCGTTCGTCCAAAGCATGTCAATTTACATTATCGGGCCGACATTCAATTTTTACTAGACTATTTTGATGCATCACCTGAAGAACTTCAATGCTTTCAGCTTTATCTTAAAAGAATCCTCGTTGCCAAGGATTTTGATCAGCTGATTTCTGATACGGGCATCATAAGTTATGCAGATTTTTTTTACGAACTTAAAAAAAGAATTACAGAACGGTATCTACCTTTTCAGCCGCCGAAGTCTACTTTACAATATCTTTTAAATCAAGTTTTTTATAAATCTCGCGATGCTGAGTGGATAGCAACGATCCCTCAGGATCAGGTTGATGCACTGTTTTGTTTATGTGGATTGCAAACGATTTATGACGATGAAACTGGCTTTGGGATGATTGAAATATTGTATGGACTGGAAGTGTTGGTCCAACGTATTACAGGGCGTGCTATGGAAACAGATGTAAACAAGATGGTGCCGGAGTTTCAAAATTTTGATAGTCCATTTATAGCAATTATGCGGGAATTTACCGAATTGAATGATCGTCTTTTGCAATCCAATATAAAGTTTATTCCGTCCAACGATCTATCTTATAAGCAGATTTTAGTACTACATAGACAATGCGAAGCGTATATCGAAACAGCATTCGACAATTCACATCGTTTTGGAATTTCAATTAAAGTGAATCAATCCCTTTTGCGCATGCGGCAACAATTAGAAAGGATCCGAGAAATTTTATATTTTTTGGTGATTGATCATCCGGATGAAAAGAAGCAAAAGACAATCAAACTGGCAATCACTCTCCTTGGATACAATTCCGGGAAAAGCAATATTCGCAAATTAGTTGGTCAGAGTACACAACTTTTGGCCTACGAGATTACGCATCATACCGCGCAGACAGGTGAACACTATATCACCTCAAGTGAAAAAGAATATTGGAAAATGTTCCGATCCGCCTGTGGTGGTGGCCTCATTGTAGGTGTGATGTGTATCTTAAAGTTATTGTTGGGAAAGGTACATACCAGTGAGTTTGGTCATGCATTTTTATATAGCCTGAATTATGCGATAGGTTTCACGTTAATTTATCTTTTTGGTGCAACTTTAGCAACCAAACAACCCGCAATGACGGCTTCTGCATTGGTCAATGCAATTGAGCAGGGAGCTTCCGGAGCTGGAAATAACAGACATCGTTATTGGATGTTTGCTGAATTATTTGGAAGATTATTTCGGTCTCAGTTCATTGCTTTTGTTGGTAATGTTGTGATGGCCTTTCCGATGAGTCTTTTTCTTGTTTGGTTGATTCAACAGCTGTCTCATGTTAATATTGCGCGTGAACAGTGGTTACATCTTGTTAACGACCTTAACCCTGTAAAAACACCTTTAGTTTTTCATGCATCAATCGCGGGAGTTTTTTTATTTCTTTCGGGAATTATTGCTGGAAGTATATCAAATAGAGACAAGCACAATTCAGTTTATTATCGCATTCAGGAGCATCCTATGTTGAAAAAGATATTCGGACAGCGGCAGACAAATAAAATAGCTTTGTTTTATGAGAAAAAATGGGCAGGTATTGTATCTAACGTGTGGTTTGGAATTTTTATGGGAACTACAGCTCCCGTCGGACTTTTTTTAGGTTTAAATTTGGATATTAGGCATATTACATTTGCGAGTGGGAATTTGGCATTGGGTTTATTTGGGCATAGTATGGAGTTGTCTGCTGAGATCTGGTTTTGGGGGATTTTGGGGGTTGGAATGATCGGGTTTTTCAATTTTATGGTCAGTTTCTCTTTATCGTTGATTTTAGCTTTCCGTTCACGTAACTTATCCTCGAAAGAATTGATTAAAATGGGTAAAGCCGTTTGGATCTATTTTAAGATAAACCCAAGGCTGTTCTTCTTCCCACCTCGAAAAGGTTAAGTTATAATGAGACCCAGCAACTTTCAATCAGTCACTGCCAATGCAACAATAATAGGATAATTTCCTTCTAAACATTGATATCACCAGAAAGATCCGGTGTGTCTTCGTCGTCTTTCTCTTTCTGTGCGGCTTGTTCTGCGTCCTTATTATGGGTACGATCGTCTTTAATACCTGATAAATCGGTATTAGGACGCTTTTGTCGTTTGGAAGTGTCATCTTCTTGACCTTCGGACAAGTCTGTATTTGACTTCTTTGAATCCGTATCAGCTATCGCTGTCATCATAAAAATAAGTATGCTTGCCGTACGATCTTTATTTTTCAATCTATTCATTTGACTTGTTGTTTTTAGTAGGGAACAGCGTTCGTAGTGTTATCGTTGGCGAAAACTATAGCTCACTTTCGCCAGCAACAATTTCAATAAGGCTATCAAGTAAGGTAATTTTTATTTGCTGGCCACTGTAACTTCTGCATTCATCATCGATGTGTATTTTTTTGCCTTCCCATTCCATGGTCAACCGGCTAGCTCGGATGGGTTTTATTTTCAATGCTACATCGGATCCATTCAATAGCCCGTCAATATAGTCTAAAAGTTCCTGCCGTTGCTTGTCAGTTACAATGATGATGTCGAATTGTCCGTCGCCCGGATCGGCATTGGAAGATAAGATTAGTCGCGGTCCCATGCTTGGAATATTCATAACTTCGGCGAGAATACATTCTGTTTCAAAGTGACTTTCTGCTAACTTCATCTTCAGCTTTTTGGCTGGGAACGTTTGGACCAGTTCGCGTAATTGTTGGAGTGCAATTTTTATTTCTTCTTCCGCACTAAGATCTTCCGCTAAAGTTTTTTTATCCATTTGCTCCATCAGTAAAGGAAATACCCCGAAACCGATAGATTCTATAAAATGGAGGGGCTTGTTTGCTAATCCCAAAACCATCCCTACATCGATTTTTTTAAGTTTACAGTCGTTCCAGAGATCAATGGCTTTTTCACAATCAAGGGGAATCCCAAGAGAAATAGCAATATTGTTTGCAGTTCCTTGTGGCAATATGGCGATTGGTCTTTTAAATTTTAGTTTTTTTTCCAATAGCGCTAAAACTGCAGCTCTGATCGTGCCATCACCGCCGGCCAAGGCAATGATATCAGTCTGCGGATCGATCTTCTTGACAGCGTTTTGTTTTGCGACTACTGTGCAATTGTGTCCACGATTTTCAATTAATTGACATAGTTCATCTTTGTCCCCATTGGTATCATCCCCAGCGGTAGGGTTATGTACTAATCTTATGTTTTTGCCATGTTCTTTCATAACAATTGAACAAAGCATGGCTGAGATTGGTTTTCAAAGAAAAGAACAACTATGAATATACTTATTACCAACGACGATGGCATTTATTCGCCTGGTATCGCAGCACTGGCAAGGATAGCGAAACAGTTTGGGACAGTAAAAATTGTGGCACCCGATGTGGAGCAGTCGTCAATGGGACATGCGATTACGCATTCCCGGCCGCTAAGTTACCGGCGGGCACCTATTACTTTTGAAGATATTGAAGCTTTTAGGGTCAATGGAACTCCGGCAGACTGCGTAGCATTGGGTTTACATATGTTTCCTGATACGCAGGTTGTCCTTTCCGGTATCAATATGGGGCCGAATCTTGGTAATTCTATGTGGCATTCGGGTACACTAGCTGCTGCAAAGCAGGCCACCCTTCTTGGTGTTACGGGTATTGCTTTGAGCACCCCTGTCGGAAAGACTGAACCGGATTTTGAAGGCTTATCTGCATGGACAAGGGATGTGCTAAAAATATTAATTGAAGATAAAGAACCCGCGCTTTACAATGTGAATTTCCCAGCCCAACCGCAGGGCATAGCATGGACAAGACAATCAGTAAGGTTGTATGACGGCAGGGTTGTATCGGGAGAAGATCCTATGGGAAGGGAAAACTATTGGATCACTGTCGTACCTTTAGAACCTGCTGATAAAGGCACAGATCGTTGGGCAGTAGAGCATAATTTAGTATCCATTACACCGTTACGTCTTGATCTTACTGCGCATGATGAACTTGCGGAAAGGGTGAAACGCGAACAAAGTTGATTAGGTGAAGCTAAGCGAATGGGAAAATTAAACATTAATGGAAAAGATATGAATGCAACAGAAAATTTAATGCAAAAGGAAAGATTTCGTCCAGTTGATAAGGCAGGATTTGGAGGCGTAGCCTTAGGGAATGGATTTCAGTACCATACTGATTACGCATGCTTGGAGGCAGTAGAAGCGGCGTGGAAGGCGGGAATACGATTGTTTGATACATCCCCATGGTACGGTTTAGGTATAAGCGAACGCCGAATGGGCTTATTTTTAAAAGATCAGCCTAGGGAAAGTTTTACCTTGTCAACAAAAGTGGGTAGACTCATGTTGCCTCAAGAGGATTTTAAAATGGACCAGTCGCTGTGGAAAGGGAAATTAAATTTTGGCTACCGCTATGATTATACTGCTTCAGGTGTAAGAAGGAGCTTAGAAGATAGTTTGCAACGCTTAGGACTATCTTCGATAGATATGGTATTTATTCATGACCTGTCACCAGACAATGGAGATATGAAAGACAGCTATTCTTATTATTTTGAGCAAGCTGCACACGGGGCGATGCCTGAATTGACTAGGATGAGAGAAGAAGGGATTATTAAAGGCTGGGGGCTAGGAGTTAATACCGTTGCACCGATATTACAAACATTGGAAGTTGCACATCCAGATGTTTTTCTTTCAGCCTGTCAGTATTCATTGATAAAACACGAGGAAGGGCTGAATCAAGTTTTTCCTAAAGTAGCTGAACGAGGTATTTCAATCATTGTGGGAGCGCCACTATGTGCTGGATTTTTAGCTGGAAAAAACCGTTATCTCTACGATGGAACTTTCCCTGCTGGTGTTAAGGAAAAACTAAATGCTTTGTATCAGGTCGCAAAAAATCACAATGTTGATCTTCGCACAGCAGCATTACAATTTTCGGCAGCTCCCGAAGAAGTATCTGGGGTGATACCGGGTGCACATACTGCTGAACAGGCGGTAGAAAATGCAAATTCGTTCAACGTTAAGATCCCCAATGACTTCTGGAGCGAGCTAAAACATGAGAAACTTATTGAACAAAACTGTCCAGTACCAAACATGTGAAGTACTTGACGAGATTTAGGGTGTGATTGGCACACCCTCTTTGAAGTGATGTCAATTGGGCGTTATATGTTAGACCAACTTTAATACATGTTATTGAATAGATCTCATGAAATCTGTAGGGATAGCCAGCTCAAAGGTAATCTTAGTGTTGTCTGAGTGAACGATTATTGTCCCTTTGTGAAGTTTTGCTATTTCACGTGCAATAAATAGTCCTAATCCTAAACCTTTGCTATTGTCTCCTCGTATAAACGGTTCGAATAAGTCTGATAAATCCGACACTTGTTGAGGGAATATAAGTTCATTTGTAACGCTAAAAATAAATTGCCCTTCTTTAATGAATGCGTTAATTTCTATATTTTTATCCGGGTTCCCATGCTTTATTGCATTTCCAATTAAATTTGCAAAGGCTCTTCCCATTTTATGTTGATCACAACGTATCTCAGTTGGAAGATCGATGTTGGCAATTAATGTTTTATTATGTAAAAATTCATATTCGGATAGGATTTGTCTAATTAAGGTATCGATTCGGAAACATTCATTAATTATTGTGGGTTTATTTTCAAGACGTATACTGCTGAAATCCAATATATCATCGATCATTCCTTTCATCCGAAGAGACGCTTCTTCTATTTTCTTTATTAAGCGTTTTTGGTTATCATCTTTTACACTCCCCATCAGGTATTGTGATATCACCTTTACGATACTCACAGGGTTATTCAGATCATGGGCTAGGGAAGTTAAAATGAGCTCTCTGTTTTTGGTGTAACTGAGCTCCTGTTTTAATTCTCTTCTCGCCTTGTTAAGGCCGAATATTGTTTTAAAATCTATTGCAATTAAATCACTACAAACGGGGAGCAGCGTTTCCAACTTGGTTCGGTCAAAATGTACAGGTTCCGCATTCATAAAACTCATGTGCCCTACAATAGCATCCTTCTTGTTAACTATTGGGTAAGAGATATAACTTTTTAAGCCGAATTCCTGAAGAACGTCAGTCCATTGATCAACAGTACATTGTGCACTATCATTAATGTAAATAGGCGAAAAACCTGTTCTAATTTCTTGATATATTTTAACGTAGGTGTCGCTGTTTTTATTGACTATTTGCTGAGACTGATAGTCATAAACGCACCAATTTCCCCATTTTACTCCATCTTTTTTACGTATCAAACCATATCTCATTTTGGTCTGGCTACAAAGTTCCTCCAGAATTCGTTGACAGGTATTGAAGTCGCTTTTATCGGATGAGTCGTATGGTTTATGTATTTGATTTGGGATGGTCATTTTTTTGCGTTGTTAGCGATGTGAATCCACCAATGGGTGTTCATCTTTCAGTGAAAATACAACATAGTTTCCTAAAAAATTGACATAATCGTAAAAGTGGCGTCAAAATAACAGTAATCAACACGTTATTTTTCCAATTTCGCTATTTGCTCGATTAGTCCTTTAAATATAAAGGCGTGAAATGGTAGCACGGCATACCAATATAGCCTACCTGAAATTCCCAATGGCCTAAAAGTCGCAGTTTGTATCAACGTTTGTCCCTCGATTTTAAATTCGAGCCATGCTTCACCCGGTAATTTCATCTCTGCATAGAGAAGTAGTCTTTTCTGTTTTTTATCTGCAATTAATACACGCCAAAAATCAAGGGTGTCACCTGCGGAAAGATCAGTTTTGCTTTTCCGCCCTCGTCGCATCCCGACCCCACCAACCAATTGATCCATAAAGCCCCTGATTTTCCAAAGCCAATTTCCATAGTACCAACCCGATTGTCCACCTATAGACCAGATCTTATTTAATGAAGCGTCACTGTTGCCCAGTGTAACACTACGAACATCTTTAAAGCAGCCATAAGCGGGTACTTCCAGCAGTCTACTCAATCCTCCAGATAAAATGTTACTGGTCTGCGCATCTTTCCAGCTCGAAATCACATGGTCACTTTCAATTTTTTGGAAAGCCAATTGGATGGCGGTACGGTAGTTGATCAGTGTGATGCCAAGTTGCTCGGCTAGACGATTTGGTTTACAAATCACTTCTACTTTCATACTATCAACTAAGTTTTTTGCCAAATTGTATGAAGTCGAAGTAACAAAATAAAGCCAATAGGAAGATAGTCTGGGTGTCATCACGGGAACGATGTAAATATGTCTTTTAAGCTTTCTTTCAGCGGCATACTGCAAAAGCATTTCTTTGTATGTAAGAACATCCGGACCTCCAATATCATAACTTTTGTGGTATGTTTCAGCGTTCAGCATAACACCGACCATAAATTCTATGACATTCCGGATTGCTATTGGCTGGCATTTAGTCTTAAGCCATTTTGGTGTCACCATAATGGGGAGTTTTTCCACTAAATCGCGTATGATTTCGAAAGAAGCACTACCTGACCCGACAATTATACCAGCCCTTAATGTTGTAATGGGAATTGAACCACTTGCTAATACTTTTTCTACATTTCTCCTTGAATCCAGATGTTTGGACAGCTGATTGGAATTACTTATTCCACTCAAATAGATAATCTGCCGTGCTTTGGTCGACTCAATGAAATTTTTGAAATTGGTAGCGCATTCAATTTCCATGCGTTGAAAATCGCCCGTTTGGGTAGCCATCGAATGTATAAGATAATAAGCTACATCAAAATCAGTCGGCACGTTTTTGAGTGTTTCTTTATCTAGAAAATCTACTTCGATAACATCTATATTATGCTGTTCAGTTGGAATATTGAGGCGATCTCTATCCCTAACACAGCAGATAAGCTCATGTCCTTGCTCCAATAATACGGGTAATAGGCGTTTGGCAATATAACCCGTCACACCTGTCAAGAGAATCTTCATAAGCCATTACATCTTTTATTTGTGTTATTTCCTGTGGAAATACCCTAAAATATATATAAATTTTTAATTTTAGTTAGCGGTTTAGCCAGGTATTCTTTCCCGAGCATTGTAGCAATCTGCCTTTCGTTTCAAACAGTTAGCGTTTTTATAAATAGAATAAATACATTTTATCCATCACACGATATATCACGAAGTTAATTTAAAATGGATTTTTATTCCAATTTAATAATCTGAGTAGGCGAAAAGTAAATTTAAACGAAAATGATTACGCTTTGGTGGTGTCGGCAATATCTTATTCCTCGGATCTGCGAGCTTCGCGACCCCCATTAATTGTTATTGCACGAAATATGAAGGTTACAGTAGCCAAAATTAATAAGACGTGAACAATATCTTCTGTTACAAACCCGCCAAGAAAAGTTACCGCCCAAATAATGATTATGCTGACGGCTATCGAATATAATAGATCTTCCATATGATATTTCTTGATTGAAGAACAATATCCCGATGAAATCGTTTAAAATTTGATAGGAAAAGATCAATCTCAATTTCGATATTGGAAGCAGAGATATACTTCTTGTACGATTAAAATTAATTAATGTATACTCGGTATACTCGGAATATAGAAGTTTAAAAGCGTCATTCCCTTAGGTTATCAAACATATAAGATGGAATTAATATTGAAGGAACAGGATTTGAAACCAAAAATGAAATGCCCGATTTTTCGGGCATTTCATTTTTGGTTATTATTGCTTAAGCAGATTCATTTACACCCGAAACAGCAATTTCTGTAAGTAACGTATCTGTTTCCTTTTCTTCATCAAGTGTTTGTTGTAGCAATTGCTCTGCTTCTGAATGTTTCATCAGCTTTGCAAATGTAACCAGACAACCATAACTTGCTATTTCATAATGTTCAACTTTTTGCGCTGCAGAAATAAGCGCTGCATCCAATGCTGGGTCTCCTTCAAAATTTTCGATAATCTCGTCAGCTTCCTCTAGGAGCCCCTCCATGGCTTTGCATTTCTTACCTCGAGCGGCGATTCCCAATACGGAAAACACTTCCTTAAGCCGCTCAATCTGCTGTTCGGTCTGGCCATGATGTTTTTCAAATGCCTGTTTCAGCTGTTCATCTTCGGCTGCCTTGCTCATTTTCTTTAACCCTTTTAAAAGTTGTTTTTCAGCACCCAAAATATCTTTTAATTCGTCTACAAATAACTCATGTAAATGCTCATTTGGCATTTTTTGTTGATTTTGATTCGATTTTGCCATAATTCTTTTTTAGAGATGGACATCTGTCAAAATGAGATCGTTTTTAAAATCTCATTTTCATTTCTTTATCTTCACTGGCATTCGTCAATTGGTGACAATAAAACCCTTACATTCTTTTGCTCCATATAGTCGAAGTGAGCTTAATCGTATCATTCGTAACAAAATTTAATACATATGCGGTTTATTTGATCTCACATTCAGATTTTATTGCTGTTTTTTAGTATATTACGAACTAATAGTAATTCAGAATTAAGCTCTATATTATTTTTATTGGTTTAATTTTATCCTAAAACAACCCTTTTTTTTTATACATAAAACTATAATAGTATATTAGTGTTCTAATTTGTGTGTATGAAGTATAAGCTTTTAAAAGAAATCATTGGATTAGTCGAGGAATTTGACGCGGAAACAGAAGTTACTGATAGCTTTAGCGATGACTCCGATGGATTTAAGCGTTGGATAACGGCAAAGGAAACAGGAACTTCTGTTGAGCCCTATTGGGAAGGAAAGGAAAATGGGCGCACGCCAGAAAGTGTAATCAGCACCTTACTTGTGCATATGAATAGGTTTGCAAAAAGCTATTCCAAAGCGGCTATATGGGAATCTGATTTTTCAACCCAAGAGGAATATATATATCTTATTACCCTTAGGTCATTTGGTGAGATGACAAAAATGGAGCTAATCAGGAGGAATATTCATGAAAAACCAGCGGGTATGGCCATTATTAACCGTTTAATCAAACAAGGATGGATTAGCCAGCAAAGTTCAGAATCGGATCGTCGAAGTAAAGTGATTTATATTACGGAAAATGGTCGATTAGCTTTAGATCAACAAATGGAAAAAATACGGCATGCAACACAAATTGTTTCAGGTAATTTGACATACAGTGAAAAAATAACATTAATAAGTCTATTGGATAAACTGAGCAGATTTCATCAGGTAATTTACGATAAGAATATTTCACCAGATAAACTGTTGGAGCAGATCAATATAGCGAAATAACATCCATAGTTTAATTAACATCAGTGAAGAAGAAGGAATCAAATTAACATAAATGAAGAAGAAGGTAGCAGTTATAGGTGCGGGTTTTTCAGGTCTTTCAGCTGCGGCTTATCTCGCTCAGGCTGGATGCGACGTACATGTTTATGAAAAGCATACGGTGCCCGGTGGGAGGGCGAGACAGTTTGACACAGTTGAAGGATTTAAATTTGATATGGGACCAAGCTGGTACTGGATGCCTGATATCATTGAGTCATTTTTTTTAGATTTTGATTGCAGTACAGCTGATTTTTTTGAGCTCGTTTCGCTCAATCCGCAATTTGAAATGATATTTAGTTCAGGACAGATTAGCGTACCCGAATCTTATCCGGAATTAAAGCAGTTGTTTGAGCAGATCGAACCTGGAGCGGGTGAGCAGCTGGATAAATTTATGGAGGCTGCCAAATTTAAGTATGAGGTAGGCATGCGCGACTTTGTCAATAAACCCTGTCACAATTGGAGTGAATTTCTGTCCCCTAAGATTGCTCTTAGTGCTTTTAAGCTCGATCTGCTTTCTAATTTTAGATCCTATGTTGCTAAATATTTTAAGGACCAGAGGCTACGCACATTAATGGAATTTCCTGTTATATTTTTGGGTGCTTCACCCAAAGATATTCCGGCCTTATATAGCCTAATGAATTATGGCGGTTATGCATTAGGTACTCATTATCCAAAAGGAGGTTTTTTTCAATTGGTGCTAGCGATGCAACAGGTGGCTGAGAAGCAAGGCGTAACTTTTCATTTCGATCATAATGTCGCTGGAATGAGGGTTAAAAATAATACGATCAGTTCGCTGGAGATTAACGGAGTGTATCATGATTATGATGTTGTGGTTGCCTCGGCAGATTATCATCATATTGAAACATTATTAGATAAAGAGTTCAGAAACTACGATGAGGATTACTGGAAAACCAGAACGTTTGCACCATCCAGTTTGATATATTACTTAGGTATGAAGTCTCCTATTCCTAATTTAACGCATCACACCTTGTTTTTTGAGCATCCATTGGACGATCATATTGAATGTATCTATGGCGAAAAGAAGTGGCCTCAGAATCCTTTGTTTTATGCTTGTTGTCCATCCAAAACGGATCCCAATGTGGCGCCTGCAAATACGGAGAATCTTTTCTTATTAATGCCATTGGCTACAGCTATTTCGGACGATGAAGAAACGCGTGAAAAATATCTTATTCATATGTTAAAGCGTCTAGAAAAGCATACTGGTTCAAATATGTTATATGAACAGATCGTATATAAAAGAAGTTACTGTGTGAGCGACTTTGTAAGCGATTATAATGCTTATGGCGGAAATGCTTATGGATTAGCAAATACATTGAAACAAACAGCGGTATTGAAACCGAAGATCAGGAACAAGAAAGTTAAGAATCTTTTTTATACAGGGCAGCTGACGGTGCCCGGCCCCGGGGTACCTCCATCCATTATATCGGGTAAGATAGTCGCCAAAGAAGCCATTGAATTATTGCGTAAATTATAAGATCATGAAAAAACTATTTGATGAACTCGCTTATGAAGTGAGCAAAAAAACAACTGAAAAGTATAGTACAAGTTTTTCGCTCGGTATTTTGGCTCTAAAGCCGAGCATTCGTTCAAGTATTTATGCGATATATGGTTATGTACGATTGGCTGATGAAATTGTCGATAGTTTTCATGGTTATGACAAGCAACGGTTATTGGGGCGACTTTATTTGGAAACCACCAATGCTTTAGATGAAGGTATTTCGTTAAACCCTATCCTGCAATCTTTTCAGGAAACCGTACGCAAATATAATATTGATATGTCCCTTATCAATCAATTTCTTCATAGTATGGAGATGGATCTCAACAAAGTTGAGTACAATTCAGAACGCTACAAGGAATATATTTATGGTTCTGCAGAAGTCGTGGGACTGATGTGTCTACAGGTTTTTTGTGAAGGCGACCGTCAGCGCTATGAAGAGCTAAAGCCTTATGCCATGAAGCTCGGTTCGGCATTTCAAAAAATCAATTTTTTACGCGATCTAAAAGAAGATTATCAGGTGCTTGGACGCACCTATTTTCCAAATTTGGATATGGGCCAATTCGATAATATCATGAAACGTCGTATCGAAGAGGAAATTCATACCGAATTTAAAGAAGCACTTTTGGGAATCAAGAAGTTACCTGCGTCGTCTAAGTTTGGAGTCTATTTAGCTTATAAATATTATCTCTCTCTCTTTTCACAGATCCGAAAGAAATCTTCTGAAGAAATTTTGGAAAATAGGATTAGAATACCTAATATTCAAAAAGCTTATGTCGCAGTTAAAAGTTACGTGCGCTATAAGGCGGCTTATTTATAAATCCATCAGCTTATCGCAATATGAACATGATTATTATACTGCTCACTTTTATCGCCATGGAAGGCGCTACCTGGTTAATTCATAAATATATTATGCATGGCTTCTTATGGATGCTCCATAGGGATCACCATGATCATAGTAACGAGGGATTTTTGGAGAAAAATGATTACTTCTTCATTATTTTTGCTGTTCCGACCATCGCCCTAATGTATTTTGGCTCTTTAAGAGATTACAATTATCTTTTTTATATCGGCATTGGGATTATGCTGTATGGTTTGGCTTATTTTTTCGTTCACGATATCTTTATACATCAGCGTTTCAAATGGATGAGTAAAACAAATAATCGTTATTTTTTGGCTCTTCGGCGTGCTCACAAGCAGCATCACAAACATTTGGGCAAGGAAGAAGGGGAATGTTTCGGTTTTCTGTATGTGCCAATGAAATACTTTAAAATGTATTCTAACAATGAAAAAATATGATGCAATATACTTATTCGCTTATCTTATTCTTTACGGTAGTAATCTGTTTTGTCGCATCCTTCGACAAGCGGCTTCGATTCGACCGTGAATTTTTTCCATTCTTAAAAGCAGCTGCGCTTGTTGCTATATTTTTTATCGCTTGGGATGTGTGGTTTACGAGTGAGGGAGTTTGGTGGTTTGACACAAGATATACTTTAGGACTGGTGATAGCAGGACTGCCAATAGAAGAGTGGCTATTCTTTATCTTCATTCCTTTTTCTTGTATTTTTACTTATTTTTGCATTGACAAATTTTTTAAACTGCAATCCCTTTCCGCCTTTAACAACATCGTCGTTTTTGTAAGCATCATTATATGCGCCGTGGTTGCTCTCCGTTATACAGATCGAATTTATACCCTGGTAACCGCTGTAGTCACTATTTTAACACTGTTGATTTTCCATTTTGTTTTACGCGTGCAATGGATTACGCAAGCCTCTTTGGTTTTTACCCTGCTCATGTTGGGATTTTTACCTGTGAATGGTATACTCACGGGAACTGGATTGGAATCGCCGATAGTGAATTACAACCCAATGGAATTTATGGGCATCAGGATACTGACGATTCCTGTAGAAGATGCGGTATATGGCTATACACAGTTTTTATTGGTTCTCTATTTTTTCAAGAAATTTCAAAATAAAGGTTTGGCTTCAATAGCGAAGTGAGACGCATTGGAGCAATCGGATTAAAGATACGTATGCTGCATATGTCCGTAGAGGAGCTGATTCCCACTTCATTTTGTTATTTTATTTCTACATGCTTTAAGTAAAAATTGTTTTGTTGATCAATTTCTATCGTGTAATTGCTATTGAGCTCTAGTGTCCATCCATCCCCCTTAATGAGATTTTTTTCAATGGATATAGGTTTAGTGATGGATATCTTTTTCCAATCAGGACTAATTAAAGCCCCATTTGTGACATCTAAAATCCCCCAAGCATCTGTAATTCGGGTAGTGGGATAGTATGTGCCCAAGTTTTCGATCGGAATGATGGTTCTAGGGTCGAAAGAATAGTTCATTTTTTCGAAATGAATTTCAAAATGAGAAGATTCGACAAACTTGTTTTTGTAAGTTTTGACTAAGCGTTTATTTTCAGCATCCCTTTTATTTTCTTCTTCAAAAATTACAGCTGCATTATATGCTTTGGAAAGATTCTTAAAATTTTGTTCAGTTGGCGGAAGGAGAGAAATTGCAAACTTGCGAATAAATAATGCTGTTAGGTCAGTTTCTTTATCTATTTTTTTATTCCAATCGTTATCCTTTTTATACAGCAGATAACCATAAGTTGGCGTCGTTTGGTAGGCAAATGATCTTACAAAGGTGCGATTGTTTTGAGATCGGTTAATACCATTTATAAGATATTGTTTTGTCGATTCATCGCTGCGGGCACTGACTATTATTCCTGTAAATTCGGCAATTCCTTCGTTAATTTCCAATAAATTCTCATTTTTAGCAGCTTCATCGAATAACATGTATCTATATTTTCTAAAAAATAGGGCATTGGTGAGATGACGTTTCATGTCATTTTTATGTGTGGACATTAAAGCTTGTTTTAAAGCTTCAAATTCAAGACGTAAGCTAATCCGGCCATCTTTTTCGTCGAGGTGATTATTGTTCGCATTATTTAGTGAGAAACCCAAATCAGGTTGTATACGATGAAATGACTCATGTGCAAGCAGATTTATACGATCATCCCTGTTTTCTGGAAGTGGCAACATAATCATTGCCCACCTCTTGTCATTCCAATCCAGTGCCGTGTTAGAAAAATTGACCTCCTGAGGTAGAATTCCAGTATATAAGTTAGCTGATGGTTTTAAAGCTTTTTTTCCATCCAATTCGTTGGCATAGATTGTGCGTGTGGCGGGATCAATAAGAAGAATTGGTCCGTATATACTTTTATTCCATAACTTGAAACTCTGATCTGAGGCAGTTTTGAGCTCTTCAAACCATGAGTTGATATTGGCTGTTTCATATTGCTTACGTTGTGCATAAGCCTGCGCAGTAAGATGGATAATAAAGAGAAGAGTAAATATTTTTTTCATAACTGTATGGGAAATAATTGACTTTCAAAATAGGCTGGCCAGCTTAAATTAAAAAGTATTAAGGGAGAATCTCTTGAAAAAAGGTATCATGATAGGTTTTGCCAATCGCGATTTCATATTTGTCGATAAACACGTCATTATGGTCAAATGAGTCGATTTTATGTTTATTGATGATATAGGAGCGATTTATCCGTAAGAAAATAGATTTTGGAAGCCAGTCATGTATATTCTTTATGGTCATACGTGTAATCACGCGTTGATCTTCCATTTGGAAAATGACATAATCTTTAAGAGATTCAATAAAAAGAATTTCGTTGAGATTGATCTTAAAAAATCTACGGTCAGATTTTACAAAAATATAATCATCCGTGATTTGCTCTAAATTTTTATTCTCTTCATCCAAAAGAAGTCCATGATAAACAATCGCCTTGTCTACAGCTTTACGAAAACGAACGGTATCAATAGGTTTAACAAGATAATCGATTGCGTCGACCTCATAGCTGTCTACAGCATATTCGGAATAAGCGGTGGTAAAAATCACAAGCGTATTTTTGGGAATATTTTGTGCAAACTCAATTCCGTTAATTTCCGGCATATTGATATCCAGAAAGATTAAATCAACAGCGTTTTGTTGTATAAATGTACCCGCAGAAACAGCATTGTTGAAACTTTCAAGAAGTTCAAGAGATGCAATCTGATCGACTAGTTTCCTTATTCCTTTACGCGCTATAGGCTCGTCATCTACAATGATACATCTCATAATAGTAGCGTTAATTTTACGATATAATTTTGTTCTGTTTCTTCTATTTCTAAAGCGTGCCGATTTTCGTAAAGCAACTGTAATCTACGAACGATATTGCTCAATCCGATACCCCCCCTTTCTGTTTGCCTTTGGTTTATAGATTTTGAATTTTCACATATAAAAATAAGGGATTCTTTTTCTAATTGAAAGGATATATTAACATAAGATATGCCATTACTGTTCAGGTTGTGTTTAACAGCATTTTCTACAAAAGGAATGAATAACAAAGGAGCAACAATTACTTTATTGCTATCTCCCCAAATTTTTATATTGAACTCAAATTGGTCCCTTCTGACTTTCTCCAATTCCAAATAGTCTGTCAATAGACATAGATCGTCAGACAATAAAACTTTATCCCTGCTGTTGTTAGTGAACTGGTATTGCAATAAATCATCGAGTTTGGTTAGAATATGGGCTGCCATGTTAGGATCTTCATCCACCAGTATATTGGCATTATTAATCGTATTGAATAAAAAATGAGGATTGATTTGACTCTTTAAAAATTTGAGTTCCGATTCAGTAGTTGCTTTTTGTAACTCCTGCTGCTTCATCTTGCTCTTTATTAAAGGCTTAAAGAGTAAAAGCGATGAAGTGCCGAAAATAAATAGGATGATTGCCAGTAAGCTGGATGCTAAACTGAGAAATATCGCTGTAGCGCTGGGATCGTTTCGGCTGACTGCGATATCGTAGAACATATTTTGCAGGACCATCACTATCAATAAAGCAAATACGGAAAATAACACGACAGCGATTAAATAATGTATCAGCTTATCTTTGGCTAAAAAGAAGGGGAATAGCAGGTAAACGTTTACATAAACCAGCATATTCATAAACAAATAGTAGGCTACCCAACCGCAAGTTCTGTCGAAAGATAGGTTTAGTTTATCAGGCGCATCGAAGAATATCCCAATTGAAATTAACAGCATAAATAGTTGCATACAAAGATGCCTGTGTATGCTGTAGCGATCTTCAATTAAGAAAGCAATTTCTTTATTTTCTACGGCTATTTCCATTCCTTAAGATCTAGTTGAAGACTGATATTTCCGGATTCAATAGTAAATATATATAAATCAGGATAGAGCATATTTAATTTGTCGGTTATTTCCATTTTGTATTCCGGGGGGAATAGATAAGTGTTCTCATAGTTTACGATAAAGCGTATTTTTTTTTCTGAAATTTCAACGTTAATACTTAAGCTTTTAATTTCATTTGCTATCAGCAGGGACTGTATCAATACGATTAATAAAAGAGGAGAAATCAGCAAATTGTTGGTTTTTCCCTTTACCTCCAGAACATATTCAAAACGGCTATCTTCAATAAATTTTTTTAATTGTAGTAAGTTTTTTAGGAAGATTATTTCGGAATTAAGGAAAACTTTATTTCTATCGCAGTCATAGAGTTGGTAGCGCAGTAAATGACCGAGTAACATCAATATTTGTGAGGCTTTTTGTGGATCTGATGCGGTTATTAAGGCCGCTTTACGTAAGGCTCTCGACATAAAGATTGGCGAAACTTGCCCTTTCAGTTTGTTTACTTCTGTTTCAAGAAAGTTCTGCTCCAGCATCATCACATCTTCGTTCTTTTTATTCCATTTTCGAAAGAGTTTTATAACTGACATGCTCCATAGACAGATTATAGTCATTGCTGAGGAAGATAGACTGTCTATTAGGATAATTGGATTGCTATAGGATGTTATGCGATGCGGTAGACTCAAAATTGCGCGTATGGAATATTCCAAAACAAGCGTGCAGCCCATAAGCGCTACCACAAAAGATACTAACAAAAGGATATAAATGGTATAGTTTTCCTTTAACAAGAACTTTGGTATGAGGTAAAAATAATTCAGATATGTTGTTAGTAGGTAAGTGACAAATGAGAGAAAACAAATTAAAAAGATAGTGTTTCCCAAAGAAGACATAATGTCTTGATACACTATAAATGTTTGATTAAAAGTAATAATAACTAAGGTTAAAATAAAGGTTAGATGCCTCCATGGTCTATAATTGGAGGCAAATAAAAAATGATACGGTTTGCTTTGGCTCATATAGGTACTAAAATTACATTAAAAATCCATTCTATACAGTATATTAAAAAGTGATGTTGCCTGTTTTTTGGGTTCTATGGCCCCTGTATTTAGATTATATTGATGTCCATAATACTCTTTTGCGCCTGTAACATTCAGCCATTTGATTGCAATCTCGTGCGATCGTTTCAACCTGTTAAGTCTATAACTTATCGAATAATTAGCGATAAACATGGGGGAGAATTGTTTAGCAAATGCATTTTTTTCCTCGTATTGGATTTCTTTATCAGGATGGTTAAGGGAAGACTTTTCCAATACCGGAGCATATCGTTCTCCTCCTTGCAAGGTCAATTTCAGGTTAACGCTTAGTAGATCCCGTTGCTGTTTGTCCATAAACCATTCTTTGCCTGTCAATCCATTAACAATAAAACGTCTGTTAAATTTGCCGTTATGCCAAATGGCGTCTCCACCTGCAAATTTGGCATCAAATAGAGTGGCGGTCAACATATAATAAACACCTTTTTGTAAGTAGCGCTCGATTGTAATATCCAATCCGACATGCTGTCCTTTGCCCCGGTTCACCAGCGCATCTTCCACGTAGAATAGGTTGCGGTTAAGGATGGAATATGAGCTATCCGCAATTACTGGCACATGGAAGAGAGATTGATAAAACGGTTCTAGTTTGATATGCATGTTATCCGACAGTTTATATTGATAGGATAAAGACATATGGTGCGCTTTGGTGAAATCAACATCCTTGTTTAGTGGTTGGCCATTGCCTCTATCTTTTACAAGGAATACGTCCATCTTCTCCATACGGCTATGTAGGCCATAAGCCATGGCAATCGAGCTTTTAGGTCCTGAAGACCACTTTATAGCAGCTCGTGGTTCAACCGTCCAATGGTTATTCAGGGTTAATAGCTGTGCATTGAGCCCTAATGTTACATAGATTTTTTGGTTAAATTCAATTAATGAACTGCTGTAAGCTGAAAGCAATGTGGTAGTCCCTTTTCCTTCGGAAATTGCCAGCAATGGTTTTCCTACAAAAGGTGAACGATCCAGCTGGGTGTTGTAATACATGTTTGTTACCGTAAAGCCGGTTTTATTGCTATACTTCTCCGCATATTTTTTATCAAAGGAAGATGTTAAAATCACATTGGTATAGCGGTTTCTTAAATTTAAATAGGGCATTTCGGTACTATCGTTGAAGATATCTTCGGTTGCCTTATTAGTTGAATGGGTAGTGGCCAAAGTGGTACGAAGAACTCCTCCATTCTCAAAAAAATAGCGATGGGTAATGCCGGCTGCTGCAGACATCTGGTCTGTTTTTGAGGATTTACGATCATCCATATACTTCCAGCTTGATTCTGATTCTTTTTTTGTACGGAACCTATCGGCTAATGCGTTTCCCCAAATTGAAAATGTTCCTTTATGCTTACTCGGAAAGTTTAATTTAAAATTTAGATCCTGATAGTCCAATAACTGCCCATTAGTTTCTCCTGTGCTAAGTTTGCTCATTAAGCCTGTTGTAGAATAGCGGTAATTAATCAAATAAGAAGCATCATTATTCGTACTAAAAGGTCCCTCCGAAGCGAAATCGAAGCCCAATAACCCTGCCTGGAAGGTATGTTCATGTTTCCGATTATTTCCTGTCCGCAATTTAAGGTCAAATACCCCTGATACGGCATTGTTATATTCTGCAGGAAAGGCGCTATTATAGAAGTCCGAGTTGGCTAAAACATTTGTGCTCAATGAAGTCAGTATGCCGCCGCCCAAAGTCGCTATATCTGCAAAGTGATTTGGATTCGGTATTTCTATTCCCTCAAGTTTCCACTGAAGCATACTTGGTGCATTCCCATGTACTGAGATGCCATTATTTCCAAGACTTGAAGATACCCCGGCAAAAGAACTAACCAGACGGGCGGGATCATCCATTCCGCCAGCATAGCGATTAATTTCTTCAATCCGAAGTAAACGTCCTCCAGTCAGCGCCATTTTATTTGAAGCTCTTTCCTTATTGGCTGCCACTACCACGTCTTTCAATACGTAATGCGTCGGATCCATTGCAATTTCTAATGCGATCTCTTTTTTAGAAGTTAGCATAATCTCTTTAATCACTGTAAGCTCGTAGCCTAAGCAATAAGCCTGTACGGTATATCGTCCGACTGGAAGATTGGGCAAAACGAATTCACCCTTATCGGAGGTTATTGCAACCAAACCTGGTTTTTCCAACACTCGGATAGATACGGCAGCGAGCTGTTGGCCGGACAATCGATCTGTAACGACCCCGCCTATTTTTTGTGTTGGGGGAATCTGAGCATGAACAGCCGTAGAAATTAAGGTGAACAAGAATATAATGACGATTTTATCCTTTAATTTTTCCATAATTTTATAGAGTAAATCGAAGCTATGTCGAAGCCCCTTTTTTCGCGCTAATTTTTGGCTGAGTACGATTTCGAGTGCATCCAGGACTCTTTCGCATTCAGGGGCTGATACTTGGGATAGTTTTGAGATCTGTTCTATTGTTTCTTTTCTATTCATTCTTAAATCTGATTACGGTTCAAATTTATCGGTCTAAAAAAGTTCCTTTAGCGATATGAGACGAAATGACGCTAATGAGCGACAGAAATATGTATAGCTAGGGTCATGCGATAGCATAGGCAGTTCCCGACCAATTGCAAATCGATAAATAGGGGCATGTTTACCTGATTGCATACTGATGTAATATGTATTTCTTATTTTTGTATACCTAGTATTGCCTATGCATATCTAATCAATGATTAGATTGATCGAAAAAAATTGCTAGATTTGAATTAAATTTTATCTACTTAAACTGAAAAGCAAAAACGGCTCAAATTTATAAATGAACTCTGATCAACAGATTTGGCAAATGTTTCAAGTTGGACATGAACCTTCGTTCAAAATACTTTTTGAACGCTACAACCAGCTGTTGTTCAATTATGGATTTAAATTTACGCAAGACGAAGAAATCATCGAAGATAGCATTCAAGAGCTATTTGTTAAACTATGGTGCAATAGGGAAACTTTAAGTGTAGATGTCGCGGTGAAAAATTATCTGTTTAAGGCATTCCGGCGCACACTGATCAAGAAAATAGAACAATCCATGCGAAGGGCGGATATTGCTCAGTCATCCCTTGATTATTTGCCCTTTACCATCGAACTACCTCATGATCTCAGTATGATCCGTCAGGAACGTGCCCAAGAGGTAAGAGATAAGCTGGATCAAGCGCTGCAGCAGATGACCACACGTCAACGAGAAGTTATCCACCTGCGCTTTTTTGAAGAGTTGCCGTATGACGAAATTGCCGAAATTATGGGCCTTTCGACCAAAGATACTTATAAATTGTACTACAGGGCATTGGATAGTTTGAGGAAACATTTTGGCACTTTTGGTTTATTGGTACTACTCCATATACTTAACGAGCTGCGTTATCACTAAATCTTTCACCTATCTGCAAGTTTTTTCGAAATAAATAATAGATAGTATTTACAATCATAATCAGTATTAGCGCTGTTTAATGATGATTTGACTGGGTAAGTCTGTTTTTTTTAAAAAAAATATAATTTATTGGGGTAAAATTCTGTCGAGTGGTGTAACCTATATAAAACAGTATGAACTCTCGATTATCAAAATATAAAGATTATAAGGCAACAGATTTTTTTGCGGATGAGGATTTTGTGCTGGCGGTGCTAATGCCGGAAGCTACCTTAACCGATTTTTGGTCTGAACTTAGTCTTCATTATCCACATCTTTCAGACGAAATGGCTCTTGCCAAAACATGGGCCTTATTGATCCAGAATCAGACCACTGCACAAAGTACCTTAAGTAGTGACCAGCGCTGGGCGAGGATTCAAGCACAAATTCCAATCTACGAAAGCAAAAAACAACGTAGTCGGATTTTACGCACTTTATTCCGGTGGACAGCATCTGCAGCAGCCATCTTGTTATTTATTGTGGTGGCATATGATGTTAGCCAATTTGGGACTAAAGAGACAAATACGGCCTTCGGTGAACAACGTCTACTTTCCCTTCCGGATTCTTCTATCATCAGACTAAATAGTAACTCTCACATTTCATACGTCCGCAGTTGGAAAACGGATAAACCGCGCGAAGTTTGGCTTGAAGGAGAAGGCATGTTTGAGGTAAAACATACTGCCGTTAAAAACCGTCTGCGCGAAAGCGACTTCTTTGTTGTGCACGTGGGGGATCTTTCATTGACTGTGTTGGGGACAAAGTTTAATGTGAAAGACCGTCGTGGACGTATCGAAGTGGCTCTATTTGAGGGAAGCGTTCGTATTCAGGGACAAAACGGTGAAGATCGTATACTAAAACCAGGAGAGACTTTCGTCTATGATACATCGGCAAAAGCAAATCAGGTTGTTACTAACGATGCTAACAGGGTGCTATCCTGGACGCGTGGTGAACTCAGTATTGAACATAACAGCTTGGCAAATATTGTAGATGTATTGGAAGATAACTATGGCTATCAAGTTGTAGTAGAAGATCCAACATTGCTCAATAAGCGATTTACAGGTGTTATACCAGTCAAAAAAATAGATGACATCCTCTTTGTTATCAAACATACTATGAATGTAAACATCGAAATGAAAAACAAACAAATAATAATAAAACCTAATTAAAAAACGAACACTAATCTATCGAAATTTATGAAAACTAAATTACTTGTGCCTATAGTCTGCCTGTTGAGTACCACGGGTAGTTTTGCGCAAAAAAGAGCTAGTCTCAGTCAGGCTCTTAGCGAAGTTACCCGGATCTACGGAACTAAATTTTCCTATGAAGAGGGCTTGATCCGGGATGCCTTTGTCAACAGTGAACATATTCCGAAAAACAAAAGGCTTCCTGTGGAGACCGTGTTAAAAGAACTTCTTTATCCAAATAACTTCTTGTTTCTTTATGTACAGAACAATTACTTCACGATTATAAAAGATTCGCGGGGTAAACGAGACAATGATGGAGACGACCGCTTCTGGAAAGTCATTACGGGTAAGGTTAAAGATAACAACGGGACAGCACTTGCTGGTGTTACTGTGATACCGGATGGCTACGCCGTACGGTCGGGTGTAACCACCAGTAGCGACGGAAGCTATACCCTGCGTCTAAAGGATCCAGCAGAAGCAATCATTTTTTCTTATGTTGGTATGGAGCCTACCCGAAAGGTCATCGGCAGCGATACACAGATCAATGTCACCCTGGGCTCGGTTAACAATCAACTGGATGAGGTTGAAGTTGTGTCGACAGGATACCAAAAAATCGCAAAAGAACGTGCAACTGGGGCTTTTGGCCAAATTACCGCTAAACAGTTGAAGGAAGTGCCATCCATTAATCTTTTGGATCGCATTGCAGGCATGATTCCTGGTGTTCAGGTTGACCCGGTGAAGAATTCAATCACCGTCAGAGGAGTAAATACCTTCAATACAGATGGCGATTCTAAGCGTCCACTTATTGTCATAGATGGCTTTCCCGCAATCGATCAGGACTTGGTAAAAAATACCACGCAATTTGATAACAATTCTATATTGAGTCGTTTGAATCCGGCAGATATCGAAAGTATTACCGTACTTAAAGATGCGGCAGCAGCTTCCATATGGGGTGCGCAGGCCGCAAATGGTGTTATCGTCATTGAAACAAAAAAGGGACGTGTAGGCGAACCCGTCATCTCTTATAATACCAGCCTCAGTATTTCAGCTCCCGCAGATCTTAATAGCTTGGATCGGATGACCACTGCGCAGTATATTGATTTTGAAAAGGAAATGTTCGATTATGGCTGGATAGCTGATCCGGAAGATTGGAATTCGGATTGGCTACCTTTTAATACTAATAAGCCTGCCAGTGAAGCGGTTCAATGGATGTATAAAAATAAAAAGGGATTGATTAGCGATGATGAGTTAGCTAAACAGCTCGATCGTTTAGGTCAAATTGACAATACCAGCCAAATTCGGAAATACCTGCTACAGAATGCAGTGACCCAACAGCACAACCTTTCCCTCTCAGGTGGAAATGGAAGGACAACGTATGCGTTCTCGGGCAGCTACGCAAAGGATGTTCCCGTATTCCGGTCCAATCAGGCCCAGTCCTTTTTTATGAATTCAACTTTATCGACGAACTTTTTAAATCAACGATTAAGTTTGACAACCGGATTGAATTATAATTATACGAATACTGTTGCTAACCAAGTTGCGGCAAACGCCATTGGTAATTCGACTGAGGGATTAAGGCCATACGAATTATTGGTTAATCCCGATGGAAGTAGAAATCGGCGATCATTGCTTTTTACTGAGTCTGTAGCCGCAAATCTAAAAGAGATTGGATTGTATGACTGGACCTATAGTCCAATAGATGAACTGGACTACAACAAATATACCACTGCAGACAATCGGATAAGAATTAATGCTGATCTCAACGCCAAAGTGACTAGCTGGGCTAACATAAGCCTGTCAGGTATGCTTCAACGTACCATTGCAAACAGTCGAAATCTTGACGAATTAAAAAGTTATTCGATGCGTGACTTTTTAAATTATTATTCTACTGTCGATTTTCAAAATAATACGTTCACCAGAAATTTCGTACAAGGCGGGAGAATCGCATTGCAAAACCAAAATGCCACACAGTATAATATTCGCTTGCAAGGTAATGTCAATAAGACATGGGGTGACTTCGTTAATTTAAATCTTCTTGCAGGAGCAGAGATTAGTTCTCAAACAGGCTTTAGCTCAAGACAAACGGGATATGGCTTTAATGAAGATACCTATTCAATCGCTCCTTATAATCAGGTTGGTAGCTTTATGGGGATACAGGGCTGGCAGCAGTCGATTACGGGTTCAGATGGCATTAGCAGAGCTAACCTACGCAAAATGTCTTATTACTCCAATGGAGCATTATCATTTCTTAAAGACAGGTACATTTTGTCTGCAAGTGCACGTTTTGACGATCTTACGTTGATTGGTATTTCAAGATCGAAGCGTGCTAAACCAATCTGGTCAGCTGGTGCCAAATGGAATATCAAGTCCGAGCGTTTTATGCAAGAAGTCGATTGGCTGAATGCGCTGGACCTCCGTATTACCTATGGTGTCGGTGGTACAGTTCCACAGGGCGGATCCAATGTTACCATCATCAACGTCGAAGGGGCTGATTATGCAACAGGTGAAATACCGGCATCCATATCGCAACCGCGAAATCCCGAGGTTGGATGGGAAAAGGTCTATACGCAAAATTACGGACTTGATGTTAGTTTGATCAATAACAGATTAAACATCGCATTTGATCTTTATAAAAAACACACACGTGATATCCTGTACACTTTTCCTTATAATGCGACATATGGATGGACAGACCTCCAATTTAATGGCGGAACAATGCAATCTAATGGAATCGATCTGGGTATACAGGGACTTATCATTCGCAAGAAAGACTTTCGATGGAGCTCCACCCTTAACTTTTCCTACAACACCAACAAAGTTACCGATTCACGCTTAATAGCAACAGATATTAGTAACTACATCAATGGTTCGATTTTAGAAGGGATGCCCTTGGATTATCTATATGCCTATAAGTGGGCGGGCCTCGATGAGACGGGACAATCACAAATCGCCAAAGCCAACGGTGACATCGTAAAGAGTACGCAAGGGGGACGCAATATATTTGTCCGTGAAGATCTCGTGTATATGGGACGTAAAACGGCGCCTTACTTTGGTGGTTTTATGAATACATTTTCATATAAAGGTATTAATCTCGGCTTTCGCATAACCTACGATCTGGGAAATGTCAAGCGTCTGGAAACATTTGGTAATTATCCACAATTCCAAGGAACTTTCGGTGGCGTGCTTAACACAAACAAGATGCAGACAGCGCGTTGGCGAAATCCGGGTGATGAAGCGACAACAAATGTTCCGGGCTTAAAAAACATAAATACAAATAGCTTCAACAGGTTTAGGGATTCCGATCCGATGGTCATTGATGCTAGCCATATACGCTTTCAACAGATATCGTTGGGATATAGCGTACCGTCAACTTCACTTAAGCGTACGCCGTTTAAATCTGTCGGTGTAAACGCTGCCGTACGAAATTTAGGTATTCTTTGGAAAGCAAATAAGTTAGGAATTGATCCACTCTATGCGCGTGCTAAAACCTATAATAATTTGCCGCCTACAAAGAATTTTTTCTTAACCATTGACGCCACCTTTTAAAAAATAAACAGCATGAAAACCAAATACATTTTTTTTGCATCGATTTTTGCGCTGACAGCCGTTATGCAGGGCTGCCGTAAATATGTGGAAGTTGAACAGTATAACCGTAGGGAATTAAAGTATACCACAGATTATGCTTATCTCTTAAATAATTCAACGGTATTTTCGCCTACTTTTAGTACACCGATATTATCTAGTGATGATATCACTTTTGCTAACCTGGCATACCAACAACAACAAACGGAAAGTGACGCGTGGCCCTATATTTGGTCCTCGCAACTTGTGCCGGATAATACAGAAGATCTGAACTGGTCAAGACCTTATAAACAAATTTATACGGCCAATGAAGTCATAGCTGGAGTGATGCAAAGCGAGGATGGTTTAGAGAAGGAGAAGCGTGCACTCTTGGCGGAAGCGAAAATCCAAAGAGCTTATGCTTATTTTGTGTTGGCTAATCTTTATGGAGACATTTATGACCCACAGACTGCCGGAAATGCAATGGGGGTACCACTGCTTTTACAACCTGATTTATTTGCTTCGCTAAAGCGGGCATCGCTCGCCCAGGTGTATACGCAGATACTTCAAGATTTAAACGAAGCTTTAGTTGATATTCCGACAACGGCAAGCAATAATAGACATCCCAATAAAGCTGCTGTAGAAGCTTTGTTGGCCATTGTACATCTTCATATGCGTAATTTCGATTTAGCAGCGACGCATGCAGATGCAGCCCTTCAATACAATGCAAAACTTTTAGATTTACAACAGTTCGCGACATCGGCATCTGGATACCCTCTTTCGTTCAATCATCCTGAAACGTATTTTTTAAAGCAGGTTGGACGAATGATTGATCAACAACTAAATCCCGAGCTTGTTTCTCTTTTTGACACCAAAGATCTTCGACGTACAGTTTATATGCAAGCTGGTACCGGTCAGATGCCAAGTGGCGCATTGCGCTCAAAAAAAATGAGCGTGATGGTCGGTGCTCCTAATGCTGGACCTTCTGTTCCTGAAATGTTGCTTATCAAAGCGGAAGTTGAGGCGCGAAAAGGAAATACATCAACCGCAATGGAATTTGTCAACAAGCTGCGCGCAAAGCGATTCAAGCAACAGGATTTTACACCTTTATCGGCAACCTCAGCAGACCAGGCTTTACAAATCATCGTGGATGAACGCCGACGGGAGTTTTTCGGAACAGGGTTACGCTGGCTGGATATGCGTCGGTTCAATCTTGATGCTAAATTGGCGAAAGAATTTAAAAGACAATTTATAAATCAAGAGTATACACTCAAAATTAATAGTGCTAGCTATGTATATCCGGTAGCAAATAAATATTTACAGCTCAATCCAGAAATAGGTCAAAGACCAATGTAATATAATATAAGATGAAAAAAGAATTTATTTTTTTAGTACTGTTGTTTGTTCAGGCTGTGTCATATGCACAGCCTCGATTTGACAGCAGTGTTTTTAAACCAGCCAAACCTAGAAGATCTGAACCTGTTCAAGTGCTATACGATGCCAAGGATAAAGATCTTGAATTTAGCGATGCAATAAATGCGGCCTGTTTTCTCTTCGAAGATTTTTCATGGAGGCAAATTAGTCTTCCCATGCAAAAAAATGCAGCAGGGCTATGGACAGTAGTGCTACCTGTCAAATCGACAACGGCTTTTATTGCTGTAAAATTCTATCAGGGCGAATTTGATCATCCCGACGTAACAGATAACAATCAGGATCGAGGCTATGCGGTAGCTTTAAGTGATGCAAAAGGAAAAGCAGTACCAGGGGCCTTTCTTGGGGAGGCTGCCTTCCAGCAACCTGAGATCGCTGGTGGGGGAATTTTTTCATACTATAATACGCAGCCGGCGGCGATGCCTGCTGAATACCTCAAAAACCTGGCTGATAAAGAGTTTGCCTTGTCCGGTAAACAATACTTTCGTTATTTTCAGTCTTTTATGAACTTACAAAAATTGGCTTTAGGGAATGTTTTTCCTGTATATGCCCAAAAACTGATCACGCAGCAATTACAACAAAAAGATTTAAGCGATGAAGTGCTTGGTCAGCTTTATTCGTTTGCGAGTTCAAGACTAAAAGACAATGAAGTGATACAAATGATCGAGAAGCGTGTAAATACTGATTACCCAAGTGGAGCGACAGCTCGTTTTATTGCTTATAGTAATACGATGAGTGGTAATCCGAGTAACGCTGAAATAATCACTTCCTATGAAAAGTTTTTACAACGTTTTCCCGTTCAGCAGTGGCGTCAGCGTCCCAATGCTCAGGGATTTATCTATTATGCGATATACCGCGGACTAGGATCGGCATACTTCGAAACCAAACAGCTCGACAAATTTGCGAAGTTATATGATGATCTTGATTTTAGAACAGGAAATGAGTTGATGCGCTGGAATATTATGCGTGCCTATATGTTTAAAATGGTCGGTAAAGATAGCCTCTATCAGGTGTCTGAAGCAATCCTACCCAAAATGATTGCTCGCCGCGGCGATAATTCCTACAAAGATGATTTTGATAGTAAAGCTCAGGCAGATTCCAATGTGGTTAAAAACTTAAATGACCGTCTCTTTACACATATCTCCTTATTAAATGATCTCAAAAAATATACAGAAGCACGGAAATACTTTACGCTGCTCTCCGAAGATGCTAAATACAATAATGCCGAACTGAATGAAATTAATCTTCAGGTTTTAGAAGGGCTTGGGGATGATAAGCAAATCCTGCCTTTACTGGAAATGAGCGCGCGATACAATGCAATGACGCCGCGGATGTTTGACAAACTTAAATCAATTTACTTAAAAGGACATCCTAATGATGAAAGTGGCTATCAAACTTATTTGGCGGGATTAAAATCTGATAAAGAAAAAGCCGCAATGCAAGCCTATGTTGATCATAACTGGGTCAATCACCCGATGCCTAATTTTCGTTTAGAAACCGCTGAAGGGCTATTTATTACGCCAGAAGACTGGAAAGACAAAATTGTGGTAGTGGATTTCTGGGCGACTTGGTGTCGACCATGTATCATGGCATTCCCCGGAATGCAGCTTTTAGTCGATAAATATGCACAGGACAAACAGGTTGCGATATATATGCTGGGTACCATGCAGACCGGAAATTATAAAGATAAGTCAGTCAACTATGTTCGTAGTGAAGGTTTCCGGTTCAATCTCTTACACGATTCCGTCAATCCAGTAACTAAAGAACAAGATGTACTATTTAGACAATTGGTTCCATTGTTCGGCGACTCTTCCATTCCACGCAAAATCATTGTTAAAAACGGTCGTGTGCGCTATTGCTCAGGAGGTTATTCGGGAAGTCCGAGTAAATTGATGGATGAACTATCCCTTGCTATTGAAATCCTTAAAAACGAAAAATAGACTATTAAACCAAGATACACTATGAATAGTAAAGCAACAAGCTTACTCGTCGGAATGCTCGGTCTGGGACTGTCTTTGCAGGCTCAAATGAATCCAAAATATAAATTTGAGGAGGCACTGAAGCTTATTCAGCAGAATTATGTCGACCAGGTAAATGAAGAACATTTGGTAGATGCCGCGATCAAAGCAATGATATCGGATTTAGATCCTCATTCACGTTATACTAGTCGTGAGGAAGCCGAGCAAATGCGTGTGGTCATGAGTGGAAGTTTTGCTGGAATTGGCATTCAGTTTCTAAAAAATAATGAGCAGACCTTCGTAACAAAAGTTAATCCAGATGGTCCAGCCATGCGTGCAGGAATCCGTGTTGGTGACCAAATCCTCGGCATTGATGGCGATAGCATCGTTGGGGAAAAATGGGGGAACCGTGAGATTATGGAAAAATTGCGAGGTGAAAAAGATGTACCGGTTGTGTTGACAATCGTGTCACCGGGAAGCACCGACAGCAAAAATATAAGCATTGTACGCGAAAATATACTGGAGAAATCCGTTCGTGAAAGCTATATGGTCGACAAGGAAATCGGTTATATTGCACTTTCAATTTTCAATCAGACCACGCGTCAGGAAATAGACGCTGCTTTAAAGAGCCTCAAAAGCCAGGGAATGAAAAAATTGATCCTGGACCTGCAGAGTAATGGTGGCGGCTATGTGCAATCCGCTATTGGTGTCGCAGATGAATTTTTGCCCAAAGAGAAAATTGTTTTTTATTCCGTACCTAACCAAGGCGGAAAAGATTACTACTTCACTGGCGGTTATGGTCAATTTTACGAAGGGGAATTGGTTGTCCTAATTGACGAATCCACAGCTTCAGCCAGTGAAATCGTTACAGGAGCACTTCAGGACTGGGATCGCGCTGTGGTCATCGGTCGGCGCAGTTTTGGAAAGGGCCTCATGCAGAAACCCGTTCCATTGTCTGACGGTTCAGAAATGCATCTAACAGGAGCCCGCTACTATACTCCATCCGGACGGTCAATTCAGAAACCCTATACCAAAGGAAAGGAAGATTATTTCCAGGATTTTAATCGTCGTATGGCCTCTAAGGAATTATTGGAAGCAGGACATATTTCTTTTCCAGATTCTTTAAAGTACAGCACATTGACTAATAAAAGAACCGTGTATGGCGGCGGAGGCATCATGCCAGACCGATTTGTGCCCATCGACACAAATCTATATAGCACGTGGATGGCACAGTTCATGAACAATGGGATTGTTGCCAAAGGTGGATTTGAATTTGTACAGCAAAATCGTCGCGCGTTACTGAATGCTTATCCAGACTTTACCGCATTTAATTCTCGATTTAATGTGCCTAAAGAAGTGCATAGACAGCTGATTTCAGCAGCACGTAAGCAGTCTATTGCTATACCTCCAGAAGATCATCAAAGTGCCCATGCTGCCATCGACATAGAATTTAAAGCGCAGGTTGCCTCACTACTTTATACCGGTGGGGATTATATGGCGCGCATTAGAAATGAATCGAATAAGAGTTTCCAAGACGCCCTACTTGTCCTTCGTGACGAAAAGCTTTATAAACAATTATTACAAACGGGCATTGTTGGGCAAACCTTAAAAAAAGGTACTGAAAACCTGTCAAAATAAATTTTAAATAGTAGAATAAATACCGAATAAATATGAGAAATATAAAATGGACCCTCGCATTGGCCTGTATATTGCCAGCGATGGGATATGCGCAGCAAAATTATACACTGCAAGGTACAGTGGGCAAGTTAGATAAACCTGCAAAAGCCTATCTTCGGCTGAGCTACGATGGAAAAGAACAGATTGATTCTGTTGAAATGAAAAATGGAAAATTTGAATTTAAAGGAACTATTCCGTCACCGATGGAAGCGCATTTACGTATCATTCACGATAATGCCCCTTTCGATCCAGCGAAACCACCAAAGCAAGATATATTGCCCTTTTTGATAGAAGGAACAACGATCAAATTCGCGGCGGCAGATTCTATACGACATGCAAAGATAACTGGATCTCCTTTGAATGCAGAAAATGATCGGGTAAATGCTATGCTAAAGCCGATTTACGACCAGTATCAAGTATTGGAAAATGAATATAAGTCCAAATCGCTTGCAGATCAGCAAGACCCCAAATACATTAAAACATTGGAAGATCGTGCTAATGTGATACAGCAACAGACAATCGATGCAAAGTTGGACTATGTTTCCAAGAATCCGAAAAGCTATATGGCCTTGATGGCATTTAACTCAACATTACCACCCGAGTTTGATGCTGTCAAAGCCGAAAAAATATTTAGCACATTAGATCCGAGCTTACAAAACTCTATTCTTGGGAAAGACCTTGCTAAGCGTATTGCTCTGGTCAAAAAAACGAGCGAAGGAGTAGAAGCGCAAGATTTTACCCAGCCCGATGTTGACGGTAAACCGGTCAAGTTATCGGACTACCGTGGAAAGTATGTCCTGATTGATTTTTGGGCGTCTTGGTGTGCACCTTGCCGTCGTGAAAATCCAAATTTAGTAAAAGCCTATGCGAAATACCAGAAACAAGGCTTTGAAATTCTAGGAGTTTCCATGGATAAAGCCGCGGATAAAACGAAATGGTTAAAAGCTATTCAAGATGATGGACTGACTTGGAAACAGGTGGGGGATCTTAAGGGATGGGAAAATGAAGCTGGGGCCATGTATGATGTCAAGGCTATTCCCATGAATTTTCTGGTTGATCCAAATGGAAAAATCATTGCTAAATATTTGCGTGGTGAAGAGTTAGATAAAAAACTAGCTGAAATTTTTGCAAAATAGTTTTCATTCATGCTATAAACCAGCATCAGTGCCAACAAATTTTTATCCAGTTGCTAGGGCTGTAACCTCATTGTAGCCCTAGCAACTTCCTGTAAGTGATCACTTCCAAGATCGAATACGGCAATACATTGTCCGGTTTTAAAAAACAATATTCCATTTCAAGCTGTCTATCTATGTAAAATAGATAAAGAAAATGAATTTTGATCTTATTAAATGTGCAGACCTGAAGCAGGCCATACATATACCAAACACAACGACAGACCATAGTGAAGAAACTTGGTTTGTTACATTTGGAGAGGAAATCATAGGTGTCGGACTTTTTCCAATACAAAGCGAACATTGTTCCTTAGCAATTGTTGGAAATAGCTATGATGATAAGCAAATACTGGGCGATATTGAGGCACACGATCCAGTAATTATTGAGGGCTTGAATATCGCATATGAAGGCTATTTAAGATCTATTGTTGGCGACATCGTTATAGGTGAAAAGCGAGTGGAGGATTAAAACGATCACGCCAATTGCTGAAGGTTACAATAGCTGCACGTACCTTTTAATTTTTTTTTCGCAATAAAAATTCTTTCATTTGTAAAGAAGAGAAAGTCGTGATGATAAGAAAAGATCTTTTGATCGAAATAGCTGAAGAGCTTGAAGATTACTGCACCAATGAATCAGCAAATGGCACACTTGATGATTTCCTAAAATACATGTATCTCAAAAATTCAATTGGGATGACTCAAACACGGAAAGTCGGGGGAGACCATGCAGTGGTAGAAGATAGGGACGTTCCAGCAGAAGATTTAGGAAAACTTCTTTTGATGATGAACCGTTATGCCAAACATTATATTAAATTGGCATTCGAAGGAACTCATCTACAGTCTCCAGAAGACTTTACCTTCTTAATGGTGTTATTTTCTTATGACAAACTTCTGCAAACAGAACTGATTCGAAAAAATGCAGTCGAAAAGGCCTCGGGTACTGAAGTGATTCGGAGATTAATGCGTCTTGGTTTAATTGAAGAGGCTCCCAAAGTCTCTGATAAAAGAGCTAAACCAATATGTATTTCCAATGCTGGGCGTACCGAATTATTTAAGGTGCTGCCTAAAATAAAAATTGTAGGTAATATATTAATTGGAAATCTTTCCAATAAAGAACGTGATTTATTGATCATATTACTTGCAAAGCTTGATCATCATCATCATACCCTGATTGACAAGAAAGACGTGAACGACCTCGAACAATATTTAAAAAAAGATTAGGCTCAGCTTAATCTTTTTTTATTTGAAAAAGCATTTCTTGGGTTAATTTTCATGAAATATGTTGATTATTAAATATCTATTGATTGTGCTCAACCGTCTATTTATACCGATGTATTCGCTAGATTACTTATCTTCAATTATTTCACTGCTAATTTTTTCTCTATTTTAGTATATTTTAATACTAAAATAGAATTTAAATGAACTATATTTGGTAAAAGATTTTAGATAACTTTTTTATGGCTACTAAAAAAATGGTGGTAAATTCAATGAAGCTTATGCCATTTCAAAGTAGCATCAGTCGCTTTATATTTAGAGCATAACAATAAATAGGAAAATTAGGATTACAAAATATCGGGTTTAGCTTCATCTCTTGTTTTTAGTTTGTATTTGAACTTAAAATAAGGTATTTTAAATTTATTTAAACAATAATAGTATATTTATAGTCTATTTTAGTTGAACTGAGCATTCCTATAGCGGATGATGCCCTTCACTACAGGCTGTAAATCGAGTGGAGTAAGAAAAGGAGTTATTGGACATTAATGAAGAGGGGGTAAGAATTGATTATACCTTATCGTAGATAAAAAAGTTAAGTAATGAAATAGATACTAAATAAATGGATATGAATATAAACAAATATTTTATCATGCTGTTTTGTATGTTGTTTGGATTTACAGCATATTGCCAGAATAATAAATATCAATTGTCAAGTCACATTTTGGATATTTCCAACGGAAGTCCCGCACCAAATGTCAAAGTTGATTTGGAGAGACTAATGCCAAATAAGGAATGGATTACTATAGCCAGTGAAAAAACGGATAGTAATGGTCGTATTAGTAATTTTTTAGTAGTTGGAAAGAGTGATAATAAAGGGATATATAAACTTAAATTCTATACAGAAAATTATTTTGTCAGTCAAAACCTGGAAACCTTTTATCCTTTTATTGAAGTCATTTTTGAGATAAAAGACGATAAACACTACCATGTTCCAATCACGGTAAGTCCATTTGGATATTCCACATACAGAGGTAGCTAGGTGAAATGAAAGCGACTTATTGATCTCGTATTACTCAATCGAGCGTCTAGTTAGATCATAAATTATTAGACCATGAAGAAACTATTTGATGAACTCGCTTATGAAGTAAGCAAAAGAACTACCGAAAAATATAGTACCAGCTTTTCACTCGGTATCTTGGCACTAAAACCCTGCATTCGTAATAGTATTTATGCAATCTACGGCTATGTGCGGCTTGCAGATGAAATTGTAGATAGTTTTCACGGTTATGATAAGAAGCGCCTTTTGGGACGCTTATATTTAGATACAAACTATGCTTTAGAAGAGAAAATTTCCTTAAATCCCATATTGCAATCCTTTCAGGAAACTGTACATAGGTATGCGGTAGATACTGAGCTGATTCGTCAATTTCTTCATAGTATGGAGATGGATCTGACTAAGATCGATTACAATGACGAACGTTATAGGGAATATATTTATGGCTCGGCAGAAGCTGTGGGACTCATGTGTTTGCAAGTTTTTACAGAGGGAGACAGAGCGCAGTATGAAGAACTGAAACCCTACGCCATGAAACTCGGATCTGCATTTCAGAAAATAAACTTTTTACGTGATCTCAAACAGGACTATCATATTCTTGGAAGGACGTATTTTCCCAACTTGGATATGACAGTTTTTAATAACGCAATCAAAAGTCAGATTGAGCATGAAATTCACAATGAATTTAAGGAAGCGCTTTTGGGAATAAAACAACTGCCCGCATCTGCAAAGTTTGGGGTTTATTTGGCTTACAAATATTATCTATCACTTTTTGCCAAGATTCGTAGAAAATCTTCAAACGAAATTTTAGAAAATCGGATTCGGATACCGAATCTTCAAAAGGCCTTAGTTGCGGTCAAGAGTTATGTACGGTACAAAATAGCGTATTTATAAATTGAAGTATGAATTTAGAGGCGGATATTCCTTGGCTCTTAAATTACAAAACTATGGATAGAAATCATGTTGTCCTTGTAGATAAAAACGATCAACAACTCGGTCAGATGGATAAGCTTGCTGCTCATAAAGAAGGGCTATTGCATCGGGCTTTTTCAATATTTATTTTTAACAGTAGTGGAGAGCTACTGCTGCAGCAACGGGCGTTGGAAAAATATCATGGTGGGGGGCTTTGGACAAACACATGTTGCTCGCATCCGCAGGTTGGGGAGGACGTTTTAGATAGTGCTCAAGAGCGGCTTTTTTTTGAAATGGGCATTACTTGCGAATTAAGTTTCTCTTTCGCCTTCATCTATCATGCTAAAGTCGAAAATAATTTGATTGAACATGAGTATGACCATGTATTCATAGGATGTATCGATACTGATCCAATACTCAATCCATCAGAGGCCGCTGATTTTAAATGGTGTTCGGTTGAGCAAATTTTGTCGGATATTTCTGCTCATCCGACACGTTATACCTATTGGTTCAAAGCCGCGCTTCCTCAGGTAATACAGAAGCTTAAACAAGCTAGTATATGAAGAAGATCTTAATCGCAGGAGGGACTGGTTTTGTAGGTGGTTATCTCGTTTCCCACCTCACACAGCTTGGTTATGAGGTACACGTCTTAACACGTAAGACTCTCGCGGGATCTGAGCAGAGCGGAACAAAGTTTTTTGAGTGGGATTTAGAAAAGAGCTACATCGATATAAAGGCTTTTGAGGGAGTAGATACCATCATTAATTTGACTGGTGAAAATATAAGCGCCGGACGATGGACAACTAAACGCCGTTTGGACCTGATCGAAAGCCGGGTGTTGTCACTGAATTTACTTTACAAATACATCGAACATCATGCTATTGCGATTGATAAAATCATTTCATCATCGGCAGTTGGCTATTATGGTGCACGTACAACCGATACCCTATTTTCGGAAGATGCTAATAGCGGCATTGATTTTCTGGCCCACATCTGTAAATTATGGGAGAAGGCTGCTCGGCAGTTTGAAAGCTTGGGGGTCAAAACTGTTATATTGCGAAAAGGTATTGTCTTGGGTAAAGAGGGAGGTATGTATGCTAAGCTTGCGCCGTTGGCAAGACTTGGTATCAATGTGTCAGTAGGCGATGGAAAGCAATACCTCCCTTGGATCGACATTCGTGATTTGGGGCGTATGTACGAGTTTATACTCCATCAAGAGGATGTCCGAGGTGTTTATAATGCTGTTGCTCCTCAACATATTACTATGAATGAATTTTCTTACGTATTGCTGAGATCGTTTGCTAAAACAAGCTTTTTGCCTAATGTTCCTGGATTTATGTTAAAACTACTATATAGCGATATGGCTGTCATGCTGCTGCAAGGTTCTCGCGTCAGTGACGAGAAAATTAGGCGTATGGGGTTTAAATTTTATTATGACACGATAGAACGGTCGCTGCTGCGTGATGGTAAATGATCGATAATTATATAAGCTGACTTTAGAACTTTTTCGTTTTATTTGCTTCATATGTGGTTACTCGTCCATATTATTTATATATAAATATGATGCTTTACAATAACTATGCAACCTCCGTACTGAAAGATCTGAAGACCGCCATAGATGATGAGATCGCTGATTTTGTTGAGCTGGTCAAATTTCCAAAGAACACCTTATTGTTATCACCCGGACAGCGGAATTTGTATTATTATGTGGTGGAGACAGGAATCTTAGTGAACTATTATATAAGAGATACGGAAGAAGTTGTTACAAGCTTCACCTTTCCTGGAGATATCGTAGCTGATTTTAGAACAGCCGTATTCAAAATCAAAAGTACCGACTATATTAAGGCTCTTAGCCCAGTGGCGGTTTATCGTATTTCTGTAGCTGATTTTGATAAGTTGAAAAAAGACAATACAATTTTATTGGAGTTGGAGAGAAAGCTAATTATTGCCTACGCTCTTCTTTTAGATGAACGTTTGCGATTTATTCAGCATACAACGGCTTTGGAGCGATATCAATTTTTGATGGATCATTATCCACAATTAATTGCTACCGTGAGTATCCGATATATAGCATCTTATATCGGAGTTAAAGTGGAAACATTGAGCAGGATTCGGGGCAAAATTTAGACGCAAATTATAGGGTACCGCTGTCTACTGATTTTATTGACAATTGTCATGTTTATTGGTGCTTTAATTTCAGTTTTTTGTATTTATGGAAAATATGAAAGCAAATAAGACAGATGCTGCCCGCGTGGTAGAGGTTATATGCAGTTCATTTGTAAACGATCCTTGCTTTAGGTGGATGATTGGAAAAAGAAACTTTGAAAAAAAGATTTATTTTCTGGCAAATTATATAGTTGAAGAAACATTCACTAACGGTGAGATATTTATTGATCCTACTAGAAATGCTGTAGCACTGTGGCAATCTCAAAACAAAACGCTTGTAACAGCAGCACAAATAGTTAGAAACTTAAAGTTCTTACTCTATATGGGACCTTCGACAGTTTTTCGATCACTCAAGCTGCTAAAACTTAAGGATGCGCATATAAATGATCAAAAGCCATATCTATATTTGGCATGTATCGGTGTAATGCCTTCGGGGCAGGGGAAAGGATTGGCTAAAGGATTATTAGATCCTGTTTTGATTGATGCTGAAAATTCTGGAAGAGATGTATATCTGGAAACTGCTAATCCATTGAATGTAAAAATTTATAGGAAAAAAGGTTTTGAGATTATTGACGAAGTGGCGTTATCCGATATTAGAATGACATTTATGGTAAGGCGCAGTTCAACTATCGATAAGACCAAGAGTGTCATTAAAAATTGGTAAAGAGCTGAAAAACTCATTGAAATCCCCATACAGCTCTGTATGGACAACCAGTAAAAATAGCAGCTATTGGAAAAATGAAAAAATAAATTTTCCTAGCCTGCTTCTGAGTAAAATGCTGCTCACTAAATGCTGTTAAGACGTTTAAAAAGACTTTTATCAGCTTTTGTATAGGTAGGTAAGTCAAAACAATATCTATTTTAGCTTGTTTTTATGGGTAAAATATAATGTGCTTCTATGAATAAAGACAATAAAATTAACGACTTAACTCAACTCAACGAAGACCTGGAAAATTATTTTAGCAATACCATCATCCCACAATTATTTGTGGATGAGGACTTAATTTTAAGGAAGTTTACTCCGCCAGCGATGAAGCAGTTTGATCTTAAGCCAGAGTTCATAGGAATGTCCCTTGAAAATATAAGGGGAAATTTTCGGTTTCCGACTTTTATCAATAATATAAACACTGTTATGGCAACCGGTAAAATCCTGGAGAAAGAGATACAGACAACAGATTTAAGGTGGTATCAGATGAATATACTCCCTTATCATGTTCGTAAAGAGAACCGGACAAACGGTGTGATTATAACATTTGTCGATATTACTCCGAGGGTGAGAGATCTTAAGGAACAAGAACGTCTCGTTTTGGAACATGAGTTGCTGCTAGATACGATTGCCCATGATATCAAAAATCCATTATTGGTACTCAATCTTACATTTGGGTTGATGAAGGAAGTAAAGGATAGAAATTCCGAGAAATTCTTGCCTTTAATGCAAAATCATGAAAAAAGCTTGATAGAAATAAAAAAGATAATTCACGATCTTACCGAAAGTCGGTGGGAGAAGCAAAAGTATCAGGCATCATCTGAATTGGTAGATCTTCCTAATATTTTGGAGGACGTACGTTTGAGTTTAGCACAGCAGCTTATAGAGACCGATGCGATTATTCATCAGGATTTAGCGGTTTCGGAATTTTATTTTGTACGACGTAAGCTGCGCAGCGTGCTCTATAATTTGATCAATAATGCGGTGAAATATACCCCAGAGACACGCCCTCCGGAAATTCTAGTGAGATCATTCATAGCGGGTGAATATATCGTTGTATGTGTTAAGGATAATGGGATCGGTATGGGAGCTAAGGATAAGGAAACAATTTTTGAGAAATTTACGCGGGCTACCAAATTGGTCGATGGATCCGGAGTGGGGCTCTACCTGGTAAATACTATTGTAAAACAGGCGGGTGGCAAGATAGACTTAATCAGTGAACCTGGACAAGGGACTGAAATAAAGATCTTTTTAAAGCAAAGTTAGTTTAAATTGTTTACAATTGAGACTATCTGCCTATAGCACCTTCGACAATGCGATAATTCCTTCTTCTAACTCTTTTTCCGATAGAGATCCATAACCTAACCGGATGCCTTTTACCGGTTTATCGAAGCTATAGGTATTTGGTAGAATGATTTGAATTCCTACGCTGTCTAATTTCCCTGCAACATACGACCAATCGACGGCCTTATGCGGCACCATCCAAAATGCTAAACCACCTTCGGGGAAAGTAAATGTCGCTTTGTCGGCGAAATGTTTGTTTAAAAGCCCCGCCATAAAATCCCTCTTGGATTTGTAATAATGGCTTGCCTTTTTGATATGACGTTTAATCGTACCATCTTTGATCAGTTGTAACACTGCCTGCTCCATAATACCGTCTCCCTGCACATCAATTATTTTTCGCAGTCTGCCCGCATTTTTAATTAAGTCACCGTTATTGCTTACCAGATAGCCAATACGCAATGCGGGCGCTACTACCTTACTTAGCGTACCGATATATACATAGTTTTTTAGTTCTGTAAAACTTGACAAAGGCAATAGCGGACGGTATCCGAAATGAAACTCATTGTCATAATCATCTTCAATAACAGTAAAACCATAGGTGTTGGAAAGCTGTATTAATTCCAATCTTCTCTTTAAACTCAGGGTTGCCGTCGTCGGGTATTGATGGTGCGGGGTTACGTAAATTGCCTTTATTTTTTTATAAGTTTTCAGATAGTGACTGACCTCTTCTATCATTAAGCCGTTATGATCTACATTAACCGGCAGCAGCGTGGCCCCTGCATGTTCAAATGCTTCCCATGCGGGTTTGTAACCAGGATTTTCTATCATCACATAGTCGCCTTTGGTAAAAAGACATTGTGAAGTGAGGTACATCGCCATTTGACTTCCCCTTGTGATGCAGATATGATGTTCGTTTACCTGCATTCCCCTTTGATGATTGAGCATTTGAACAATTGTTTTACGAAATTCAAAATCTCCAAATTCATTGCCATAGCCCATCATCTGCCACTTGGCTTTCTGATTGAAAATTTGACGATAAGCGCGAGCCAGCTCACCAATAGGAGCAATTTTAGTATCGGGATGCCCATCATCAAACCGCAGATGATAATGCTGGTTTGCAGTACGCTGTATAGTCGCGGTTAACTCATCACTACTGTGTACATCTTTAAAATTAGGCAATGTATCAGCAACAAATGTCCCTTGTCGTTCTTTAGAAACCAGCCAGCCTTCAATCAGCAGTACACTTAGCGCTTCTACAACCGTATTTCTATTGACTTTTAATAGTTGTGCCAAGTTTCTGCTTCCGGGTAAAGCATCCCCAGGATTTAGTCGTCCCGAATGGATATCTTTTATTAAAGAATCGGCAATTTGTAGGTAAATGGCCTTATCCAATTTCTCATCTAATTGTATTTCAAACTTCCAATCGCGTAACATCTGGACTATCAATTTTTGTAAAAACTGCATCATTAATACAGTCCAAAGATACAATACTTTTGTCATGCAATAGTGCAAAAAACAAATCATATTTCAGTAATGGCAAAATTAGAATCAGCTACAGAAGTAAAGAAATCTATTCATGACGAGCAAAAACAATTCAGTTCAAAAGATTTTCATCAAACATTTGCCCGGCCAACCTATGTAAAGCCTTCGCATGTTATCCACAAAAATGTAGAGAACGCTGGGGTACATCATCAATTTTCGGAGGAGAGAAAACATCCGGTATTCTTTGTGGATCTGCCAAGTAAAAATGTAAGTATGACTATCGGTGGTTTATTGCCCGGACAGAAAACGCATCTACATCGCCATACCTATGAGACCGTTTTGTATGTGCTCGAAGGTAAGGGGTGGACAAAAGTTGAAGATGAAATTGTGGAATGGGAAGCAGGTGATGCTGTTTACATTCCATCGTGGGCGTGGCATCAGCACCAAAATCTGAACGATAGCCAACCAGCAAAGTATATTGCCTGCGAAAATGCCCCACAACTTCAAAAGCTTGGAGTAGCACTCCGTGAAGAAGAAGGAAGAGATTTTTAACTTTAAAATGAGATTTACATAATGAGCACAGTACCATTTAAAGGTGTGATTGCCTATCCCATTACACCCTTTGACAGCAACGAGCACATCGATATTCCCTTGTTCAAAAAGCAGGTAGAGCGATTAGTGACAGCTGGTGTACACGGTATTGCTCCCTTGGGGAGTACTGGCGTGATGCCTTATCTGAATGATGGTGAAAAAGAAGCCATTACCGAAGCTACAATGCAACAGGTGGCAGGCAGATTGCCTACACTGGTAGGGGTTTCAAACCTTACAACAGAGCGAACCGTTTATCATGCAAAGTTTGCCGAAAAAGCAGGAGCAACAGCCGTAATGATTATTCCAATGAGCTATTGGAAACTTACCGATGACGAAATTGTAAACCACTACGACAAAGTCGCGTCCAAAATTTCTATCCCTATTATGGCATATAACAATCCGGCTACGGGCGGCGTGGATATGTCGCCTACATTGTTGAAACGTTTACTGGACATTCCAAACGTCACGATGATTAAGGAAAGCACTGGAGATATTCAGCGAATGCATTATTTGAGAAAGGTATTAGGCGAAGAAGTAGCTTTTTTCAATGGTTCGAATCCGCTGGCTTTGGCCGCTTTTTCTGCAGGTGCACGAGGTTGGTGTACCGCTGCGCCTAATCTGATACCTGAACTCAACATAGCACTTTATGACGCCATTGAGAAAAATCATCTGGACTGGGCGAGAACAGTTTTCTACCAGCAGATTGAGCTGCTGAAATTTATTGTCGCCAAAGGTTTACCACGTTCCATAAAGGCAGGTCTGGATTTGCTCGAAGTGGGTGGAGGTGGTTTTAAAAGCCCTATTCAGTCCCTCAACGAAATGGAAATAGCAGAACTGGCTGACATACTTTCAACTATGGAAAACGAAGTTTATCAAAGTTAAATCATACCGGTATACAGCCTGTTCTTCATTATTACCGGATAATGCAAATGTATGACATCAACTTTGGAGTTTCGATCACAGATTGGAAGTCTTTTAAAAGCCCGGGAACCAACCAGAGCTTTCGGGCTTTACATGTTCAGATGTGATTTCAAATAAAGTACAATGACGTCAAAACAGACGGGTAATTCATGTAAAGCTCGGTATAGGCCATTCAATACGATTAAGGTGAATGTAAAATCCAAAGCAGTAACCAAATCTTATGTACTGGCATACCCGTTTTTTGATAAACTGTACCACTAAGCTCATCTTATTATCATCTATTTTAGTACAATCAACAACACTCATAAAAAATGGAGTTTAACATTAAAAAAGTAGGTCTCAACGAATTAGACGAAACCGCAGAATTATTTAACCTTTACCGGATTTTTTACCGTCAGAATGACGACTACCAGCAGTGTAGACAGTTTGTAAGGGAACGAATGATTCACGATCAATCCACTATTTTTGTGGTGTATGCAAATGGTAAAGCTGTTGGTTTTGTACAGCTTTACAAACTGTACCATTACATTAAACTTGCAAAGCAATATCTGTTAAGTGATTTGTTTGTACATCCTGATTATCGGGGGCATGGCTTATCTGTGGCATTGATAAACCAAGCAAAACAGTGGTGTGGCGAAACAGAAGCTTGCGGATTGATGCTTGAAACGGAAAAAACAAACGACATAGGGAATAAGCTATATCCACGTTGCGGTTTCGAATATGATGGAAATCACAACTATTACTATTGGTGGAAGTAAAAAAATACGATAGCAGGACGTATAAATACAACGGTATTCTGTTGTAAAATAGGTTGCTAAAGAAGCGTTAAATTTCGGCCGAAAGTTTCGCTTTTTGAAAGGCCAAAAGGAGTAGAATGCAATAGTTTTCTACTCCTTCTTTTGTTAATTAAGTTGTTTTAATCGACATTATCATTTTTCCAGTCTAAAAATCTACCGTTTAGCTCCTATTTCCAATGGTACAGCAGCGATTCTCCTTTTCATTCCAAACGATTCGGAATTGAGAGCTGAGCGTAATTCGGACTATTGTTTAGAAAATTAATTTTCCGATCAGCAACAAAAAATATAGATAGCAGATGAACCAGTTGCCTGAAAAAAAAATAATAAATGCAAAACCGTTTTAGTTTTTACTACATTTGCATATAACCATCTTACGATAGTCCTTATAGAAGTTAAACGATACAGGTTGAACGGCAATATTATGAAATATTCCTTCATCACGTAGTTATCTTGTTTGGCGTTCACTAATTTACGAGGCTTATTAGTTTATATCGTTCACTAGTTTATACCATAAATTTTAAGATTGGAAATAGATAACCAAATAGAATAAACGTTTAGCAATATTTGCTATCGATGAAAGGGTAAAACGTGACCATGGATGCACAAAAATACGACTACGCTGAAGAGAAAGCTGTGTTGATCTCCCTACGTTCGGGTTGCCAACAAGCTTTTCAGCTGATTTACAAAAAGTACAGTGGAGTATCTCTGGTTCTTCGTGGGCTCAGCCCCCTAGGTAATAGTGAGCTTACAGCCTATGCAAGTGCGGCCATGTTGTTTGAAGGATTGTCAAGCTTTCAGAATAAACTAAAATAATTGAATAAATGGAAAGAAGCCTTGCATTTCCGTAAAGGGTGCAACGGCTTCTTTAAAGTAGAGATGCAGATGAAACAAATTACTAAAATAACGACCACCGTGTTACTGTCAGGCTTATGTTATCTCACCGGAAATGCCCAGCGCAACAAAGGACAGTCTGCCGAAAGAGCCCAACAAACTTTAACTGTTATTTATGCTAAATATGGAAATGCCAACAACCAGCTGTTAACAGAGAAATTTCCTTATGACGAGAGCTTCAAAGCAGATTATCTTGACAATCCACAGCAAGCCGCAGCGCAAAAGAAATATGCCTATTTATGGCCATTCTCGGGAAGTTTTTCGGCAGTCAATAGCTTGATGGAACTGCCTACGAACAAAGCATTATACCAAAAGATATTGGACGAGCGGGTATTGCCTGGGTTATTGGAATATAGAGATCACACGCGAATGCCTGTTGGATATGCTTCCTACATTAATTCTGCTCCAGTGTCAGACCGATTTTATGATGACAACGTTTGGCTCGGAATTGATTTTACCGATAGCTATGTGCAGACAAAAAAGATGGACTACCTAAAGCATGCAAAAGAGATCTGGACTTTTGTAAAAAGTGGTGAAGATGAAAAGCTTGGAGGTGGAATCTATTGGTGCGAGCAGAAGAAAGAGTCTAAAAACACTTGCTCAAACGCTCCTGCAGCAGTATTCGCACTTAAACTTTTTGAAGCAACGAAAGACAAGGAATACCTGAATGAGGGGCGGCGTTTGTATGAGTGGACGAAAGCAGGACTGCAAGATCCAATGGATAACCTGTATTGGGATAATATTCAGCTCAATGGAAATATAGGTAAAGCCAAGTATTCATATAATTCAGGGCAAATGTTGCAGGCTGCAGCATTGCTTTATAAGCTGACGAAGGAAAAAAAATATCTCCAAGACGCCCAAGTGCTGGCGAAATCTTGTTTAGCCTATTTTTTTCGCACTACGGAGGAAAGCGATTTTCCAATTTTAAAGAACAGCAATTTATGGTTCCATGCCGTAATGATGCGAGGATATGTCAGTTTATTTGAACAGGATGGAAATAAAACATATCTTGACATTTTTGCTAAAAACCTCGACAGGGCATGGGATAAGATGCGGGATGAATATGGACTGTTTGATGTTGATTGGACATTGGAGAAAAAGCAGAAATCCAAGTGGCTATTAGATCAATGTGCTTTTGTGGAGATGTACGGACGTTTGGCGCAGCTAGGGTATTAGGCAAGCTTAGTTCCATCATTAAGCTGTGTCGACGCAGACATAGACATATTTACCTTCTTTCTATACCTAGTGGCTAAGCTGCAATATTTTGATTGGGTGCAGTCCAGTTTGTCCGTTATTATCTAAACGGACAAACTGAAAATATACGCTACACCAAAGCGTGTCTTTACACGTACTTTTTAGCCTCCTTTTTCTCCAGGTATCCCCTAAATAATACCATGAAATAAGCGAGTGCACCAAATACTAAGGTAAGCCAAGGAGTATAGGCTACACCTTTGTTAACAATAATCCATCCTCCGATAGTTGTACCCACAGTTATACCTAAGTTTCCAAATGATGTAGCTAGACTGTTTGCAAATTCCATTGCTTCTGGCGCTGAAGAAATCATATAGGTTGACGCATTCAGAAAACTTGGAGAATAGAGAAAGCCCCATAAAATGATGACAAAAATTGTTGCAAGGGTATTACCTCCAGAAAAGTTTAATAGTATAGGGACTAAGATAGTGCCTGAGAGAAAAAATGCAGTCGTAAATTTTACATCTCTATTGAGCATTTTTCCTGCTGACCAATTTGCCAGTATGCCAATCATTCCAAACACGAATAACATGTAACTGATCATTGTGCTATCCATATCCTTTGCTTTATTCAAGTAGTCAGCAAAGTAGCTATAGGTAGAAAACCAGGCTGAAATCATAAAGAAATTCGTCGCTGTGCTAACAATGAACTTTGGTTTGGTCAATATTTTTAATTGGCTTCCATAAGATTTTTTCTCTTTTATAGGCATCGAAGGAAGAAGCACGTAGATAACGACTAGTGCTACGAAGCTAATGACTGCTTGTACCATAAATGAGTATTCCCAAGATAAATAGCTTGCAACATACGTGGAGAAAGGCACTGTGGTAACCATAGCCAGCGCTACACCGCTAAACACAATACTCATCATTTCGTTCTCGTTTTGTTTATTGCCATGTGCTATCGCAACTGACAATGCTGTAGCAATATAAACAGGTTGCAAAAATGCAGGTAAAATTCTCACCAACATCAATAACCAAAAAGGGGGAGCGAAGGAAGAAACTATTCCAGTAAGCAGAAAAATTGATATCGCCAACAGCATGACGCTTTTGCGTTCGAACCTGGAAGAAAATAAGGTCATAAAAGGTCCTGTTAAGGCAATTACCAATGCAAAAGCACCTAGTAGATATCCGGCTTCATCAATGCTTATACGATAATAATCTGCGAGCTGGGGTAGTATGCCTATGATTCCAAATTCTGTGGTGATAATAGCTAAAAATCCTAAAGCCCCGATGTATGCGTACTTTTTCATGAAAAATCAGTTGAGATTTATTGAGTGTGTTCTTTTGTAAATTCGGCGATGTCGACAATAGCTTCTTTCGTTTCTTTTAATAGGGCACCCATATGCATAAAACCATGGGTCATTTCTTTGTAAAACAGGGTTTTGATAGGAACTCCATAGGCTTTCATGTTTTCTGCCAACACTAATCCTTCATCCCTTAGCGGATCGTGTTCAGCTAATAAAACCAGTGTCGGAGGTGTAGTTTTAAAATCTTTTATTCGTATGGGGATTGCTAATGGATTTGTTTTTTTCTCTGGGGTATTCAGATACCAGTTCCAAGCCCTAACACCTTCCTCCCTGTTAATGATAGGACCGTCTTTATAGACTTTCCACGACTGTGTATCCAGGCTATTATCTGCAGCAGGGTAGATGAGCACTTGAAATCTAAATTGTTGGCCTAGTTGTGTTGAAATACTTGCAGCCAATGCACCACCTGCACTGTCGCCGACGATACCGATTTTGTCCTTGTCCAAATGTAGATCATCTGCATTTTTAATAATCCATTCACTGGCAAAATGAGCATCATCAAGTCCAGCCGGAAATGGGTATTCTGGGGCTAGCCGATAGTCGATAAAAATAATAGCGGCACCTGTTGCATTAGCTAATTGCCGAACCATAGCATCATGTGTTTCAAAACTTCCCGAAACAAACCAACCTCCATGAAGAAATATGATAGCGGAAGATTTTTGGATTTGCATTCCGTTTGGTCTATAGATTCGGATAGGAATAGCGTGGGCATCGTTAGGAATATCAAATTCTTCGATTACTCTGATCGTTTCCTTTTTACCACCGAGCTGAATCGCCATAGTCTCATAGCCTTTTCGGCTCATATCTAAAATGTCTTTGCCGTCAAAAACATGAATCTTTCTGAGTTCATCTACGATTTTACTGATTTCCGGCGTAAATTTAACTGTTTGCATTGTGATAGTCTTTGTCGTTTTACAAGAAATTAACATTGATATTATAAATATTCCGATGAGTTTTTTCATATTGTATCTTCAATTTTGAGTAAAACTAAGCAGAAGTGATACATTTACACAAAAAGCAGCTATTTGTGTGATACGAACAAATTTGTAAGTTATGGGAAAGAGAAAAGAGAACTCAACTAATATGCAAAATGAGAAAGCTATCGTAGAAGGATGCGATCTGACATACGCCGTTTGTATGCTTGGAGGGCGGTGGAAATTATTGATCTTATGTAAATTGGAGGGAGGAAAATTACGTTTCAGCGAACTTCGTGACAGAATTAACGGCATCACCGAACGCATGCTTACATTACAGTTAAGGGAACTTGAAAAGGAGGGGCTTATCAGCCGAACTGTATATGCCGAAGTACCTCCTAGAGTAGATTATGAACTGATAGCAATTGCCGAGGAATTAGTACCTATTTGGTCGCAATTGAGTAATTGGGGCGGTAAACATAGAAAACTGATGGAAAAGCAAGTGTAATACGTTGCAAATTATTCCTTCGACATTGAAATCATATAAAATGCAAACAGGGCTGCTGGATACGCTAGCCCTGACCGCATAGCAAAGCCGTAACTTTAACCAATAATGTAATCGATGGTTAAACCCAATAGAAGTACCATTATTGAAAATGTGATTAATCCTAAAATATAGGCAGCCAGTGCTTTCAAATAATTTCCTGCCCTTTTAGCGTCGAAGAATTGTCCTATTGCCCAAGAGCAATATAAGATGCCGACAACGCCACCAACATTAGCTATGCGCATATGAGTAACACCCTGCAAAATGGAAAACACGGCATAAATAAGCATGCCCATTCCCATGACGAAGCATAATAAGATCAATATTTCAAAAAAGTTGTAATTGTACTTTTTGAAAAATAGTTGAATCCACGAAGCAATAAACATACCCATGATAAGGTTGGCATAACCATAATGTCCCTGCACCCATTGAAATAGCACTCCAGTAGTGGACGGTTTAGCTTCGTTGTAAAATACATATTTGTCTTCGACATGAAAAAAGTGAGTAATAATGGAGTAGATCAACGAAGTCACAATGATAAAAATAATCGGTTTGACTAGCCGGCTCCTATTTTCCGAAATGTATTTTTTTACATTTTGGCCGGGAGTGACAATAAGTTCTTTAATCGTATACAATATACCCCGTTCAAAATGAAGTACATGCTCAATTTCATGAGCAATGTAGTGGGCATCTATTCTTTTAAGAACCGCTGGTTGACCACAATCTGGACAGAATTTAGAAGCAATGGTAGCTCCACAGTTTTTACAGTTCATATCAGTGTTTTTTTGGTTGATACTGGTAACGAGACATATTTCGCAGACGTGGAAGAAGTTTTCCTATTACTAAAATACAACATTGCGATAAAAAAATGTTTAGTACGGTTTAAAGGTGAACAGATTAATAGGTAGAGCATCTTGTTTGGTATTCATTTCTTTTGCGCGTTTCATTTGGTATCGGTTGTTATATCGATCAAAAATATTGGAGTTTATGCTAAATTAAGCTACACTTGAGTGTAGTTTTACTGCCCGGTTGTCACTCCTGTTTACGCACATGCTAATTTATTCTCGAATCCTTTTCCATTTTTTTTGTCTGTTTAATGGAGAAGGTCTTTCCAAAATTGTAACTCACACTTACTTTTGCATATCTTGATGATAATTTGTTTATTGACGCTATTGCAATTGCGTTACCTAAACTGGAAATAGGAAATTTTTGTAAGTTAAAAATATCTTCAATAGTTAAGGATATGTTCAGCTTGTCTTTAAGTACTTTTTGTTGCAACCCAGTCGTTATATATCCTGAGGGGCCATATTTCATTTGGAAACTATTGCGTACCGAAGCATAAAAGCCAAGTATTTGAACCGTAGTCTTTGGGAATATATGGATAAAAGTATTGATTGAGCCGTTGAAGTTTAGGCTTCCGGGTAACAAAATATCTTCTGCATTGTTCGATTTGAACGTCGGACGTTGAAGCGATAGGTAGGTGCTGATATTCACCTTGCTTCCAAATTTGTTTTGCAACATGAGATAGCCTCCAATCTGTTGCTGATTATAATCATTATAATAGTTAAACTCTGGACTTGCCACCTCTTGATTGTATCTCGACACATACGCAAACATATTGTTTGAAGAGTTTCCATATAAAGAGAGTAAGATGGAGTGGTTGTCATTCAGTTTATATGAATATTGGAGATCCAGTCTATTGGCAAAATAAGGCTTTAAATAAATGTTGCCATTGGTAAAATAGATCGGATTATTTGTTATTGCAAATGGATTGAGCATGTTGTAACCTGGCCGTTCAATTCTTCTATTCCCCGATAAAGAAATACTGTTTTTCTCATCTAAATTATGTCGAATATTAAAATTGGAAAATAAATTAATATAATTATCTTTTATCTGTTCGCTTCTTGAAACGGATCGCAGTGAATAGTCGAATGATTCCAGTCGCAAACCCACATCGAACGAGAAGCCTTTATGTTTACCGCTCATCGTAGCATAAGCGGCAAGTATCCTCTCGTTATATTGGAGTTCATCTTCCTTATTTCCTTCTGTACCTGCTATATTTCCATTTGTTGCTAAATCCTTAAAGTAGCTTTTGGTATTTGCTCTGTTGTATTTTGTCCCAAATTTTAGATCGATGTCCTTTCCAATGTTATTTATATAATCAGCATTGAATGTCCAGATTTCATAGGGTCTGGTCGTGATAAAATTTCTACTATTGTTTTCTGATGAATTTATTCCGATGCCAGAAAAATTATAAGCCTTTCTCCAAAATGACGTATTATTCTCATTGGAATAGGTAGAATAATTCAGACCAATCGAGAGCTTCTTTTTATTTTCAAAATTTTTATCATAAATAAGATCGACGATATGGAAATGATTGTCTAAAAAAATTAAATCACGTTGTTCAATTCTTCTTTGAAACTCATCTTTCTGATTATAGACAGCAGCGTCGCGTTCGTTTGGAAATTTTCCATAAAAGTAAGCGTACCAATAATTAAAAGAAAGTGTGCTCGTCGAATCAATATGATAAAGTGTATTGGTTTTGATTGAATGCGTCCGTTGGGATCTATGGCTAATCTGCTCTTGCCTATAGAGATAACTTGAATCCGGTAAGTAGTAGTTTTTTACGAGATCATTTCGTCTATGTTGGTCTTCATTGTATGAAAAATTATACCCCAATGAAACTTCAAACTTATTTTTTCTAAGATTAAGATTCATTGATTCTTCTGTGCCCCAAAGTGTAGAAATACTGGCACTGGCAGAACCAAAGAAGCCCAGAATGGTATTTTTCTTAAGTCTGATATCTACGATCCCTCCATCACCGGATGAATCGTAGGCTGCGCCCGGACTTGTAAGCACATTAACTGAGAGGACATCGTTGCTCGGCAGGGATTTTAGGTAATTTAATAGATCACGACCACCCATATTGACTTTGCGGCCGTTAACCAGCACTGTGGCCCCCTTTCCAAGCAATTGTAATTTACCTTCCAGCTCGTCCACAGTCAATCCGGGTACCTGCTTGAGCAGCTCTGCCATGCTTGTGTTGTTTCCGATGACATTGTTGTCGGTGTTAAATTTATATCCGCCGACAATAAGTTCCAGCGTAGGCTTTTTTGAAGAAACGGCCACCTCCTCAAGCTTATTTTCAATTTTTTGCAGTCTTATTGTACCAATATTGATATTGCTCGCATTCATACGCTCAATTCTTTTGGTCTGTGGCTGAAATCCGATATAGCTTATTGTCATGTAAAACGAAGTGCTGTGCTTCAGTTGGAAGTCACCGGTTTCATTTGTCATCGTTGCTTTTATTGGAGCCTTATCACTTGTACGCTCATATAGGTATATTGAAGCTAGATCAACCGCTTCATTGGTAATTGAATCCACTATTTTGCCCTTAACAATAAAAGTCGAATCATCAGCATGGATGGTGGCCGTAGAAGCTGTATGATGTGAACCATGAGATAGAGAGAAGAAGAGTAGATATGGGACAAGCAGAAAGATGTGTTTTAGTACATTCATAAATTTAAATTTCTTACGCTAAGCTTTGATGACGATAGTTTTAATTAGTAGCTACTAGTGAGTCGATCTTTGCGAAAGAATGTTGCATATTATATAATGACTTCCAAACAAAAAAAATGAATGGGGGTAAGGCTAAATACCGCTATTTTTGTTTTTTTTCTCGTATATGTGGTGTTTTTGAGATTTTTTTCTTGAATTATTAAAAGGTGTTTGTGTTTGTAGCTGTTAATTTCGATTATTGCTGTAAATAATCTTGTATAGATAGTTGCCTTAAGTTGTCAATTAAAAATCACGTCCAATTATGAATAGAAAATTTAAAACAATAGCCTTTATTTCGCTATTGTTCATTACGACCGGCATCCAGGCCCAGGTAGGTAAATATGTATGGAAAGATTCCACTGAAGGTGGATATGCCTATAAGTATGTGACGAACGATCCCGTTCGTACCCGTTTCTACAAACTTAAAAACGGTCTCACTGTCATCCTCAGCCCGAATAACAAACAGCCTCGTATTCAAGCATACATCGCGACCAAGGCTGGAAGTAAAACAGATCCTAAAGACCATACCGGATTGGCGCATTATCTTGAACATATGCTTTTTAAGGGTACCGACAAATTTGGTAGTCTCGATTGGTCGAAAGAAAAACCATTGTTGGATCAGGTTGACAATCTGTATGAGAAATATAATCATACAGCGGATGCTAATGAACGGGCGGCGATCTATAAAGAAATTGACCGCGTATCCGGTGAAGCAGCTAAGTATGCGATTCCGAATGAGTACGATAAGCTGATGAGTAGTATGGGCTCCAAGGGAACCAATGCATTTACATCTTTTGAACAGACCGTCTATGTGGAAGACATTCCCAATAATGTGCTGGACAAATATTTAATGGTTCAGGCCGAACGCTTCAGAAATCCCATACTGCGTTTATTCCATACCGAACTTGAATCCGTTTATGAGGAGAAAAATATCAGTCTGGATAACGACAATAGAAAAGCTATAGAAACTATTTTTGCGGCCATGTTTCCAAAAAATAATTATGGTAAGCAAACGGTATTGGGCTCTGTAGAACACCTTAAAAACCCTTCGCTAAAGGCAATACGGGAATATTACACTACCTATTACGTGCCCAATAATATGGGCGTGATTATGTCGGGTGATTTCAATCCCAACGATGTTATTCAACGTATTGACAAGGCGTTTTCCACAATGAAACCTAAAGCTGTTCCAGCCTACACTTTTGAAAAGGAACAAGCGATTACGAGTCCCATTACTAGAACTGTCATGGGACCTACAGCGGAATATCTGCTGATGGGATTTCGTTTTCCAGGGGCTGCTGATCCTGATGCGCAAATGCTGAATCTTATGGCAAATGTGCTGACCAATGGATCCGCTGGATTGATTGACCTAAATCTAGTTAAATCACAGAAATTATTGGGTGCAGGTGCATTTCCCTACGTATTGAAAGATCATTCGATGTTGATACTTCAGGGGAACCCCGGTACCGGACAAAGTCTGGATGATGTCAAAAACTTATTGCTGAGCGAGCTTGATAAATTACGAAAAGGGCAGTTTTCAGATGACTTGCTGACCTCAATCGTTAATAATGAAAAGAAAGCGCAGATCAAGTTATTCGATAACTATAGTAGCACTGCGGAGCAGCTCATGTCAGGCTTCACATCGGAGATTGATTGGGCAAAAGAATTGGGTTATACCGATCGATTATCAAAAATTACAAAAGAAGATATCGTACGTTTTGCCAATAAGTATCTTTCTGATGCGAACTATGTTGCTGTCTATAAACAAAAAGGACAGGATGACAAGGTGGATAAAGTATTGAAACCGACTATTACGCCGATTACTGTTAACCGAAATGTTGAATCCGCCTTTTTGAAGCAGATCAACGCGATGCCTGAGCAGGATATCAAACCTAAATGGATTGATTTTGCAAAAGATATGTCAACAGCAAAATTGAAAGATATCGATGTGTTGGCCGTTCAAAATAAAAATAATGAGTTGTTTAGCCTTACCTATCATTTTGATTTTGGAAGCTGGGATAATAAATTATTAAGCCTTGCTGTGGGATATTTGGAGTTTTTGGGTACCAAAGATAAGAGTAGCGAAGACTTTAGCAAGGCATTCTACAAATTGGCATCAGACTTTTCGGTCTCTTCGGGAAATGAAGAAAGTAGTGTTTCTGTTTCAGGGCTGAATAGTAATTTCGCAGCATCTATTGCCCTGTTGCACGATCTTATGCACAATTGCGTGGTAGACGAGGGGGCGTTCAAAGCATATATTGAACGCGTCAAAAAATCGCGGGCTAATGCCAAGGAGAATAAGGCATCCATCATGGAAGGATTAAAAGCGTATGCACGTTATGGCGCCAAAAATCCATTTAACTACACCTATACCGATCAGGAACTTGACGGATTGAAGGCATCTGAACTCGTAGCTGTGTTACATCATCTAGCAAATGCCAAACATCGCATCCTATATTATGGCCCCCAAGAGGTGACTGATCTAGTGAAAAATCTGAAACCTTTAAAACAACATGATTTACCTTATTCTGCGATTGAGAAAGGTATGAAATTTGAGGAAAAGCCTACAAACGAAAATAAAGTCTTGTTTGCCCAGTATGCGATGAAGCAGGCAGAAGTTTTCTGGGTTCGTAATTCCGGATTATTTGATAAAAACCAAATACCTACAGTGGCTTTCTTCAACGGTTATTTTGGAGGTGGCATGGGAAGTATTGTTTTTCAAACGCTGCGTGAATCCAAAGCTTTGGCCTACACCACTTATGCTTACTATGGACAGCCTCAAAAGAAGCAAAATCACGGTATGGTGGGTGCGTATATAGGAACACAATCTGATAAGTTTAAAGATGCCGTTAGCGGTATGAATGAGCTTTTGAATGAGCTTCCAGAATCAAAGGTAGGACTAGAATCAATTCGCACCAATTTACTAAAATCGTTGGCAAGTGAACGGGTTACTGGGGCAGGCATTCTTTCCAGCTATTTGGCCGCACAACGTCGTGGACTTACAGAAGATGCTAGAAAGATAATTTTTGAGAAGCTTCCTCAGCTGACATTTTCAGATCTTAAAGCATTCCATACCGATAATATCAGTCATAAACCGTATATCTACTGCATTATAGGCGATGAAAAGGACTTAAATGAAGGTATGATGTCTGGGTTGGGAAATGTCAAAAAATTAACTCTTGATGAAATATTTGGATATTGATCCAAATAAAAAAATGTTTTAATGTTTATAGTTTATCGGGGCACATCTATTTTGATGGCCCCTTTTTTATTCATTAGCGCTATTTTACGATCAGCTAAAATAGGAACTTTGCGAATTTCAAAGCTAAAGACCAAAAAGTTGAACGCTGATCTTTTGGAATCTGCAGTGGTAATACTATTTTTTCCACATGAGGTGACGCTTTATTGGTAAATTAGTTCATCAAGAGCATCCTAACATAAGTTACATGTGATTTAAAACAAAATTATATCTGCTCTCAACAGGACCAGTTGGAACTGTGATTACATCATATCCCAGATCGATATAAGTATCTTTCATTTTGCAATAAGTATGAGCGGCTTCTTCCCAGCTTTGCTTTCGCTCCATATCAGTTTCATAAATTTCAGCCCATGGCGGTAATATGAAAACCTTTCTGTTATAAATTGTATCCTTTACAGTTTTAATTTGGTCATCAGTTACAGGTATATTTTCCATTTTCATGTAGCATAATGTATCCACCAGTCCACGATCAAAAAAGACAGTTTTATTGCAACTAACACTGAAAATTTGATGATAAGCCTCTAGCGATTCCTTAAACATCAGTTGTGCATATACGTATTTGTTCTTCCAAGGAACGCCATCACCATTTTTACTCACTTGATCTTTAATGATGGCTCGAGCAGATTCAGGAACAATTGAAAAGCCCTTTTTATTAAGAAAGTCAACCAATGTTGTTTTGCCAACACCAGGCCCGCCTGTGATAATATATAGATTCATTTTTTCTATTGGAGTTTTATTTTCATATTATACGCTTTGGAAGGATATGATCATAATATTCAGATATTTAGCCGATAATCTAGCGATTTTATTTCTTATATTAGAAATATGAATAGAAATTTTATAACCATTTTAGCTCTTTTAGCGATATTTATATCTGCTTGTTCTGGTACCCGAATTGCCACAATGAGGAAATCGAAGATGGAGCAACTTGAACTGGGGATGTCTAAATCGCAGGTTGTTACTATTCTGGGGTCGTCCTATTCAATTTCGCAAAAAGAAGTTAGCAATAAGGATACCATAGAAGTGATTTCCTATAGAAATATTCCTTTTGATGATGAATTCTATTTGTTTCGGTTTAAGAATAATAAATTGGAGAAATGGCATCGATATTTCCAGCCTATGTACAAGGAAATAAAACCATAGTTTTTTATAACAACAGCGATCCATTCGCAACGAGCTTTTCGGAAAGTTGATAAATTATCTGGATTTTAATCCGGCGATATGCCCTTATTCTTTAAACTATAGGTGCAAAAGTTAAAAAGGTTTTATAGATTGCTTTTCCTTAGCTCTATCGTGTGCCAATAATAGTTATGGATTTTATACTTACAAATATGAAACCAAAGCAGCTGTCTTAGAAAACCTCAAAGATTAATTTCAGGTTCAGCGTGAAAAAATGGAAAAGTAGCAAAAGAACACTCATCTTAGCCCTGGTTTTTAAACGAAGTGATCGAATTAACCATACTAAACTGGACGACCATAGCTATTTCCGATAATTCAAACCTTTCTGAATTTGCTTTTGTTTATGTGTCGATAACCATTTTGGATGTCATATTAAATAATAGACGCATCTAAATACAATATCAGAGATTGCGAAAAGATAATCAAAACTCTATTATCCCGTCCTTAAAATACAGTTATGAAGAATAAAAAACAAAGTTTTTTCTACAGGAACAGCCTTTCCATCGTTTTTATTACTTTATTTTTTTTAGCGTTCGGAGCCCAAGCTTTTTTCGGATGGAGAGAGCATAACGACGAGTTAAAAGAATTGGGGGGCCAAGCAATTGAATTTTTTGCTTATTTGGGAACTGGGCATTTTTTCTCAGCAACATGTGAAAATTTCCAGAGTGAATTTTTACAGATGGCACTTTATGTGATGCTTACGATTTCACTTCGACAGGTGGGATCAGCAGAATCAAAAGATCTAGAAAAACCTGAACAAGTCGATCGGATCCCCGATCCAGAACGTGAAGGGGCACCTGGTCCAGTAAAGAAAGGTGGTTGGCGTTTAGCGCTGTACCAACATTCTCTTTCAATTGCTTTTATAATCCTATTTATTTTGAGTTGGGCCGGTCATTTGTACGGTAGTTTTAAAGATGCTAATCTTCAAGATTCCCTTCGTGGCAAAGCTGAAAAAAGTTTAATCGATTTTATCGCAGAGCCGCAGTTTTGGTTTGAGACTTTTCAAAACTGGCAAAGCGAATTCTTATCCGTTGCATCTATTGTCATATTGACGATCTTTCTTCGTCAAAAAGGATCGCCGGAATCAAAACCAGTAGACGCTGCGCATACAGAGACGGGCAAAGGTTAGCGTTTGCGATGCTAAAAGTTTCATTTAAGTATTGAACGAAACACTTCATAAAAGATGAATTGAACAACACGTAACTTGACCGAGTTTGAGTTTTCAAAAGTTTTACCAATACTCAGATAATTTGTAGCAATGGTTTAACTTGCATACTGACTACCGAACAGCGGAGTGGCTGTGATACGATAAATGCGATAGATCGAGCTATGTCTTCGGCATATAACATTTCCATAGCTCCGATTTTTTCACGCTGCTCTTCGGGGGGATAAGGCTGCATATCGGTTCCGACCGCTCCGGGTTCAATAAGGGAAACCTGTATACCTTTCGGATTAACTTCTTTGCGTAAAGATTCGGTAAATGCCTGAATGCCGCCTTTTGAACAGACATAAACAGAACTCTGTGCCTCGCGGACATCTGCACTCATGGATCCTACATTAACGATGTGTCCTGATCCGTGGGGAACCATCCTAGACAACGCAGCCTGTGAACAGCTCAGATAGGAAAGAATATTGATACGTAATAAATAAGCCTGGTCTAAATAGGTTCCTTCGTTAACCGATTGATAAGCGATGGCGGCATTGTTTATCAATACGTCCAACTGATCATACATACGGTCAAACTCCTGAAAGAGAGCCTTTATTCCATCTTCTGTAGCCAAGTCCACAACAATACCGTTCAGCGAGCCAGCACATGTAATTTTATTGAAATCTTCCAGCGTGTTCTCCAACTGCCGTTGGTGATGACCGCATATCAGAACGTGATTTCCCATCGATGCGAGTAATAATGCCGTTGCACGTCCAATGCCTGTCGTACCACCGGTAATCATTATATTTTTATTCTTTATCCATTCTGGCAGGACAGAACTTTCATAATTTGTTTGATCTTTTATCATCATTTTATAATTAGTGACTATTTATTCTCAACCGCATTCATGGAACGTTTGCTTATCTAAATTCGTTTGTCACAGCTTTTTAAGGCGTATTTGTTCGCCTTTTTACGTATTTACCGACAAAACGATTCCTCCATAGAATGGTTCATCCCTAACAATAATCATCATAATTATACACCTCTGGGGCTTGATATAAGACATCCCGCCTTCAGATTAATCAAAAGTATTATGACACGAGACGGAATCAATAGAAGTTTTTGGCAAAGCGTTGAATCTCCCAATTTTTCATCGGACTTCATCGATCTAGCATTTGACACCATTATCGTTGGAGCAGGAATTACGGGCGTTACTTTAGCGAAGGAATTACAAGATCGGGGTTTTAAGTGTCTACTTTTAGACAAGGAAAATCCCGGATTCGGTACTACGGGCGGAACTACTGCACATATCAATAATTTTTACGATGCTTCCTATAATGAGATTATCGATAATTTTGGAGAAACCGCAGCGCAACAGCTGCTTCTCAGTACATTTGATACCGTAGATTACATCAGAAATAATATCATCAGAAATCGGATCGGCTGCGATTTTTCTGTATGCGATTTTTTTCTGTTCAGCGCAGAGGAAGGACAAAACGAGCAACTTGATCAAATTTATGCAGCACATCAACAAATTGGATTGAAGACATCCTGGATAAATTCCATCCCCTTTAACGTACCTTTTAAAAAAGCGATTCGCATTGAGGGGCAAGCCCAATTTCATCCGATTAAATACATCGACGGATTATTGTCTGCCTATAGCAATAAAGGTGGTGCCATCCTCACCAATCAGACTATCGAGGATTGTGACAATGATGAAAATAGAATTACCATAAAAACAAGTGATAAAAGAATCTTTACTGCCAAGAATTTGGTTTGGGCAACGCATACACCACCAGGAAAGAATAGATTTAATTTTCTATTAGCACCTTACCGAAGCTATGTTGTGGTGCTGAAACTTTCCCAAGGGTCATCTGAATCCGGACAAGCTGCTGATTTGTATGATCCTTATCACTACTTTAGGTATCATCAGGCTGGGGACGTGCAGTATTTGATTGTTGGCGGGTTTGACCACAAAACTGGAGATGAAAAGGATACGGAGAAGCATTTTGATGAGCTGAAGGAATGGGCCGATGAGCATTTCGATTATGAAGAATTGGTTGCTCAATGGTCATCACAGTATTATGTGTCAGCAGATGGCTTACCTTATATCGGGAGAATGCCAGATGAACCAAATGTTTATATTTCCACAGGGTATGGTGGCAATGGGATGACCTTCGGTTCAATGGCCGCTCTCATCATTCCCGATTTAATTGAAGGTAAGGAAACTCCCTTATCTAAATTGATGTCCCCCGCCCGCGTAAAACCGATTGCAAGTGCTAAAAGTGTGGTTGACGAAGGGTTGAATGCGGTTAAGCACTTCGTTATGGACAAGCTTTTGCCAGAAACAATAAAAGAGCTAGATGACATTCCCAAAGATGGTGGGAAAGTTGTCCGTTTTGAAGACAAGACATTGGCAGCCTATAGGGATAGGGAGGGTACATTATTTTGTTTAAATTCAGTGTGTCCACATATGGGTTGTACGGTAGCATGGAATCCTTCAGAGCATACGTGGGACTGTCCGTGCCACGGATCCAGGTTTGATGTCAATGGCAACATGTTAAATGGGCCGGCTACCAAAGGTCTTTCTAAAATTGAACTGGACATTTAGTACAACTTGTAAACTATTCTTAATAGCATAAAATGTTCAAAATCGCTATCTTTCGTGCTCTTCAGTTGGGGGATCTCCTGTGCTCTATACCGGCGATAGCTGCCCTAAAACTTAATTATCCAAACGCGGTACTTCACTTTATTGGCTTGCCGCATATGCGTGTCTTAATGGAGCGTTTTGATTGCATTGACGAATATATTGATTTCCCGGGGCATCCAGCGCTTCCGGAAATTCCGCACGATCCCAAGGAATTGGCTCGCTTCATATTGCGGATGCAAGCGGAAAATTATGACCTACTTGTCCAAATGCAAGGGGACGGAACTATAGTTAACGATTTTTTAACACAATTTAAAGCAAGGCGGTTGGTCGGATTTAAACCTGTAGCTGCTGAAGGTGATACGGATTGGCTGACCTATCCGAATCACCTACACGAGGTGGATCGACATCTCGCACTCGTCCGTTTTTTAGGTCTCGAAGAAAAGTCGCGCTCGATGTATTATCCCATATATCCAGCAGACTGGACAGCATACGAGCCCATAAAATCCGAAATGGTACCACCATTTGTTATCGTGCACGTAGGAAGCAGGGACGCGGCGAGGCGTTGGCCGATTGAAAATTTCGCCAATTTAGCCAGGCACATATACAATAAGGGATATCAGATTATATTGACAGGCGTACACGCCGAACAAATACTGGTGGATAAATTACAGCGTTTACTGGAATTTCCCACAGTCAATCTTTGCTCTAAGCTGGATTTAGGTATGTTGGGCTGTCTGCTAACAGAGGCCTCTCTGTTACTTAGCAACTGTACTGGCATTTCGCATGTCGCTGCGGCATTGCAGACTAGGAGCGTTGTCATTAGTATGGACGGTGAACCAAATCGCTGGGGGCCGCTCAATACAAAGCTCCACACCACGTTTAACCTAACTGTACCCGTTGCAATGGCAAAGATTGAACGTGAGATCAGCCGCCTTCTTCCATGAGCTTCTTTTTACAGCCGCTGCGCTGAAGCAAGGCCTGAAATTTTTTAAGAATTATAGCGGTTGCCAAAGGCATAATTTTAGAAGCCCTGTTCTGCTTATCAACGAAGATATTGATGGTGTTTTTTGACCGGGCCAAAGGGTTGACGGGATATAAGATAAAATCGGAGTCACGCGACCAGGGAATATGTTGTGGATTACTCTGCGCATATAGAACTAATGTAGTCCTTTGTAAGGCGCAGGAAATGTGAGCCACACCGGTATTCACCGTAATTACCGCATCTGCCTGCTGCACCACTAGCAAAAGATCGCGAACGCTAGTCTTCCCAATGAGATTGACCAGTTTCGGCGAGCTATCGACAGACGAACAAGATCTTAGGTACCCATTATTTTCCTTACCGACCAATACCACCTGGAAATTCAGTCCGAGCAGTTTTTCGAGGAGTTCCCGCGCTACTTCAATAGGTATGCGACGCTTCTCTTCAGAGACATCATAATTGAGTATTACACGTTTGAGATCAGGCTTTGGAAGAAAGATTGATAATCTGCCGGAAGGCATTTTTAAAGTCGGCAGGCAACTACTTAGATGGGAGATACCCAAGTATTTCACTAATTCAAGATCCCTTGTGATTTGGTGTTTTACCTGAAACAACGGCTCTTTATCGGGAACCCAGTGCGTGAGCAATGAATAGGGATTTTCACGCATATACGCCGCGCGCTTCGGAATGCCGGCAAGATAGGCTAACAGAATCGCTGCCATTGGATTCTGGCTATAAACATTAAATATGATACAGGAGTCAAATTGTTTTTCCTTAATGTTTGCGACCAACGCCTCAGTGCGGGCGGCGGAATCCTGATTGCTTAACTTCATCCATGGTGCATCGTATTGTATATATGCATCTACTGTACCCAAAAAAGGAATAATAGGAATAGCCATTTTCGATGCTAAAAGTGTAATTTTGCAGTGCGGCATATTCGCTTTTATCTGCTGTAATGCGGCATTGTTCATAATGAGATCTCCCATGTTATCTAATCGGATGATCAGCATATTTTTACAATCTTTCCATTTGTCCATATTAGCTGATTTTCTTTAAGAGTTGGCTGCTATTTTCCTGCACACGTTGTATGATATTGGTAGTCGATTGCTGGTGCACATGCGGAATAAAGACAAGTTGGGTTCCTAGTATTTGAAGCAGCCCCATTTCGGGCATTTCTTCGCTTTCATAAGCCTCGCCTTTAACAAATACATGGGGCTTCACTTTTTCGAGTACAGGAATCGGATCGTCTGAGAGTTCATCACCAAAGGGGACAATGTAGTCGACAGCCGATAAAGCGCGCAGCACTTCGATACGTTCGTTTAGGGTATTTATGGGTCTGGAGGCTCCCTTTAACCGGGCAATGCTTTCGTCTGTATTAATGCCGACAATCAGAATATCGCCTTGCGACTTGGCCTCACTGAGGTAATGTGCATGACCTGCATGAAAGATATCAAAACATCCATTTGTAAACACAATTTTATGTTCGGTACGTAGTTTATCGCATACTGATTCAAGGCTGCTGAGATCCATGATCACTTTATCATCTTTGTGGTGTAGCTCCTGGGCAAGCTCTTCGCAACTACAGCTTGCTGTGCCACTTTTATGAATACCGATTTGAGCGGCTTTGATACCCAATCGTATGGCAATATCTTCTTCCAGTTTGTTATAATAAGCCAGACAGAGCACAGTCAGAAAAGTATCACCGGCACCGGAAAAGTTTCCTTCGTTTAGGGCAGGTACGGGATAATGTTTGGGCTCTTCCTCTTTTTTAAATAAGATCACGCCATCTTTATCCAGGGTGAGCGCTACCCAATTTGCCTTCGAAATAATACACAGACTTTCGGACCATTCTAATGCCTGTGTTACGCGTTCGTTTTGCGGTTTATGTCCCAAAATTTTACACGCCTCCTCATAATTTGGCTTAACCAGATCGGGGCGCAGACAGTTATACCGGTAATAATCCTTGCTGTCTACTGCGATAATTTTAGGATTTTTCTGCTGCTCCTGATAAAGCAACTGAATCAGTTCGTCGTGAATGTTGCCTTTGTCATAGTCCGCTAGAAAAATAATATCGATATGCCGTAGCATTTTTTTTACATCTGCTAGATATTTTTGTAATAGATCAGGGGTAAAATGATAGACACGGCCAATGTCATAACGTATGAGACATTGATTTTCTCTTCGTAGACGGGTCTTGGTGAGTGTCTGACAGTTAGGATTAAATAGGATGTTGCTGGTATCTATCCCTTGTAACTGCAACTCACGGGCAATGGTCTGGGCACTGTGATCGTCGCCAAGCATAGTCACTACAGAAACTTTGGCGCCCATGTTGCAGAGATTCGTGATCACATTTCCGGCCCCGCCGAGGCAGCACTGTACAGAATTGACATCCAAAACCGGAACAGCAACATCGGGCGCAAGCCGGTTACACTCGCCGTCCAGATAAATATCCAGCATACAGTCCCCTAAAACAAGAACCCTAGGATTGTTAAATCCTTTTTCGACCAACTTACTTAATGTTATTTCATTCATAATATTCTTTTTTTAATGTGATTACCTGAGTCAATCCATAAAAATTGTCCGTGATGAAATCGGGCATAAATTTCGGGTCTTCCATGCGGTCTTTTTTGCGTTCCTGCTGACTGCGATCCACCAAAATAGTTTTGCAGCCCGCGGCTCTGCCGGCAGCGACATCATTCAAAATATCGCCTATCATCCACGATTTTTTTAAATCGATATGAAGCTCCGCTGCTGCCTGATATAACATTCCGGGTAACGGCTTGCGGCAAATGCATTGCATATCTCTCGCTCTGTCGCCATGTGGACAGTAATAAATGCCATCCAGGTGGATACCCTCAGCCATAAGCTGTTTTCGAAGCTCAGAAAAAGCGATTTCCAACTCTTCTGCCGTAAAATATCGCCGCGCTATACCTGACTGGTTGCTAACGACAATGAGTTTATATTTTTTTTTTTGCAGCGCCCTCAACGGTTTAAATATATCGGGATAGCATACAACCCGCTTGGGGTCTACATTGTAAGGCACATCTTTAATGAGCGTTCCATCCTTATCTAAAAACAGTGCTTTTTCCATTGGCTATGCGATCAGTTTTTTTTGTATTAAGATACGCTCGTTCCCTTCTGTTTGGGCAACCATTTGCTGTTCTACAAGTGCACAGAGCTGATGGATTATATGGAGTTGAACTTCCTGAATTCGTGCTGTATTATCCGATGGCACAATGAGGTTGTGCTCGCCGTACTGCATTGCTTCACCACCGTCCTTTCCCAATAAGTTTACACAGACAATGCCTAATTTATTTGCTTCTTTTAGTGCATTGATAATATTTGCCGAATTTCCACTCGTACTGAGACATATCAGCATATCGCCAGGTCGCCCAAGCGCCTGTACTTGCCTCGAAAATACCGTGTCGTAGCCAAAGTCGTTGGCCCAGGCGGTCATGACCGAAACGTCAGTATTGAGTGATATAACTGGATAACCGGGCCGTTGTGGTATTTCGAATCGCCCCACCAGTTCAGCAGCAAAGTGCTGGCTCTCTGCTGCGCTGCCTCCATTACCACAGATCATGATTTTCCTGTTCCCCTGGAGTACCGAAACCATTTTAGCGGATAGTCGAGCAATCCCGCCAGCCATAACTTCTGCTGCCTTTTCAAAGGTTCGTGAGGAGCCGATGAAACTCTGCTTTATCTGATAAATTGCTTCTTTTTCGGTTGCCTTTGGCACGCATTGTTCATAGAGCCTGGCCATACTTTCACTAACGGTTTTCCAGGTGAAAGATTTGACATGGCGGAGTGCGTTGACGGAAAATTTCATGCGCTTACGGTCGTTGCTTATCAATTCGACGATGGCCGAAGATAATTGTTGTGGTTGTTGCGGGGATACAAGTAAGCCAGTTTCCTCATGGCGGACGGTGAATGATATTCCTCCGACGTCGGCACCAATCACTGGTGTGCCACAGGCCATTGATTCTAAGGGGGTAATCCCGAACGGTTCGTACCAGGGCGTCGTAATGAAGAGCTCACTTGCAGCATAAAAGTATTTCAGTTTGTCGCGATTTTTTTGTCCCGTAAAAATGACTTTATCTTTGATGTTGAGTGCTGTACAAAGATGTTCCAAATGTTCATATTCAGTACGGTCATCGACTGAATCAAAGTTGCCGCCCACAACTAAAAGTCTCAGTTCAGGTAAGGCATGTTGCGCATGTGAGAAAGCCTCAATCACGTTGTCGATGCCTTTGCGCCTCACCATCCGGCCAAGCTGTAAAATATAGGTGAAGCTAGGGTCAAGACCCAATTTTTCCTTTGCTTCGGTACGGTCAACTGGATGAAAATCGGTAGGGTTGTAACCACAGGGGATAATCTCTATCTTATCCTGCGGCGCCTGATAATGCTGAATGAGATCTTTTAAGTCGTTTGGACATTCGGCTATAATACGCTCTGCCGCCCAAATGATATCTTTTTCAATTTTTTCACGTATTTTCGGAAACTTATCGGAGCAGCCCTGATGCATTCTACGCACCGCGCCTAAGGCATGAAAAGTAATGACAAACGGTATTTTTAACTGTTTTTTTAGCTCCATGGCCACCATCCCCGAGAGCCAGAAATGGGCATGGACCAACTGGTAAATCAGCTGATTGTTCTTAATAAAAGCAATCATATTGGCGATAAACTCTTCCATATGATCATAGAGTTCTTCCTTGGGCAGTTCCTGCGTTGGCCCGGCTACGATATGAACAACACGAACATTGGGCTTCCAATAGACGATCTGTTGTTGCTTAGGGTTTTCAGCTCTGGTATAAATATCAACCTGATGACCCATTAGAGCAAGCTGGGTGGCTATTTCAGCCACATAAACATTTTGGCCACCACTATCTTTGCCGCCTAGCGTGGCGAGCGGCGAGGCATGATCACTAATAAAAGCTAGCTGTTTTTTCATTATACAATGTATTAGTTAATTTTTTTGTTGATTAAATATTCCCATTGTTGCGTAAAGCGGGTGATATCAAAAAGCTCCTGTGCTTTATGTTGTGCATGCGCACTTAACTGTTGCGCATGAATCGGATCGCATAGCAACCTATTCATCTTGCTGATTAGTTCATCGACATCTAGCCCGATATATCCGGTTTTTCCATTTTCGATGACAGTCGATAGCTCCGTCGTGGCTAATCCAATTATTGGGAGACCTACCATCATTGCTTCGCAGATGGCTAACCCAAGGCTTGTGTAACGTATAGGATTAAAAAAGAAACGATAATCTTTAATAAATTCAGGCAACCGCGGATGCAGCACTTCGCGAATGCCATAGGGCGCGTTACCCATACCGATGAGATCTAATGGTACCTGCTGCTGTACACGTTCAAAGATATCGCTACCTAGCATGCGTCCGCGAGAAGGAAGATTATTAATAACGACGATCCCTTTTTTTAGTCTGCCATTGTACGTAACGCCGTGCGTATCCACGCCGTGGCTGATTACACGGACATCTGGAATGTTGGTCTTCCACATGAGATGGTTAAAATGCGTCACATGGACCAATGTGACTGCCGGATTCGTTACGGGATGGATTTCATCACAGGGATGATGCCATGGCGGATCGTGTTCGATGTAAATCTTGGGCAACAGCTGCTGTAATTCTGACAAGATCATGTATTGATCTTCCAGGTAATTTTCATCACATTGAAACAATATCAGATCGAACTCAAGGTGACGCACTTCATTGGCAGGAACTTCAATTACATTGTCACCAAAGGGAAACGTGCTGCCTCTTCCGACATACCGGGGTCCTCTTTCTGGTGTGTAAGGGATGTACAGCGTATAATCTCCTTGTGACAAATAATATAAATAGGAGCCATGAATATGCCAAGTCAGGATACGGGGTTTTTGTGCCATAATTATTCTGTTATTCATCATTTCCTCGTGCGTACTTGTCGGTGACAATCATAGATAGAGGCCATGTGTTCTCAACCTTTGTCTGATGAACGGGTGCAAGAACAACTTAGTTTAATGGACTAATACCCAATCGTATGTACGAACTACTTTACCATTAGTATTAATCCTGTAAATTTATTTCATGGGACTAAGGACATTTACATCAGAAGGAAAATTGTTATAGGACTAATGCGATACATTATCTCGAACCCAAAAATGTTCAAAGGATATCAAAGAGTTCTAAGGTTCGTGGGCAGCATGATCACTTTCCATGATCACTTTCAAGGTATAGCTTACATAGATTTAGGTCAATTATAAAACGAAAGGTATGGGCAGATTAAGTTGTTTTTATAGAGCTATTTACATAGACAGTAATAGTACCACAAGCGAGCTATTTTTACTTAAAATTTATCCCGACACAACCATTTCTTATTTTGTACTGTTCAATCTTCGGATGGTTTAAAATTTAAACTCATAAGATATGAAAAAAATTAGCATATTAATATTGACAGTCCTCGGACTTTGGGGATGTGACAATAGTAGCAACAAAGGAAACCAAGCAAATGGAAGCTATGACTCTTCTACTAGCGTAGATGAAGGGCAGACAGGTGTACGTACGGGTGACTCTTTAGGCCGTGACAGTACAGATTCTCTACAAAGACAACCTTCGCCCGCCAAACCCGATTAATTACAACCACATTCAATAATTTGCTTTTTACTGAGGCTAAGTTGTTACCCGAGCTTAGCCTCTATTTTTCTGTTTCGACGTGGGGAAAAAGACGCTTACTTTACACCGAAACCATTTTCGCAGATGCACTAGTACAGATGCTTTGGTATATTTAAAACATTTGGTAGCTATTGGTATTCCCTTTTAGTAAGAGTTGTATTTTTTATATTTTAATAAAGTTCTTTTTTTAATAATAAAATTTAAATAAAACAAATCATAATTCGAAGCGTTCTTTATAAGAATATTAAAAAATATAAATGTTTAAAATTCTTTTGGTCGATGACCATGAGGTCGTACTTAACGGTATCAGCCTATTACTAGAATCCACCCCCAATTTTTACATCATTGGAGAGGCAGCGAGTGCAGAGGAAGCTCTTTTATTTATAGAACAGCAGGATAAGCCCGATTTTATTTTATCAGACATTAACATGAGCGGGATGGATGGGATTTCTCTAGTTCGGATAATCAAGAAATTTCATCCGCAGATCAAGATAGCTATTCTTTCCATGATAGAGGAGATTGATAAAGTGGCAGAAGCATTTGATGCTGGTGCCGACGGATATTTATCGAAGAGCACCGATATCCAAGAGCTTTTGTTTGGTATAACGCATATGGCCGAAGGAAATAAATATGTTACAGCGTTCCTGAGTATACGTATTTTGGAAGTATATCGCAATTTTGTGCCAAATCGTGTTGACAGAGCTGCGGTCGCCGATCACTATGGTATTACTGAGCGAGAACTTGAAGTTTTGGCGTTCATTTCAGAAGGACTTACTAATGGTGAAATAGCAGAACGGATCTTTCTAAGTACCCGTACAGTCGAGGGGTATCGCCAGCATCTGATGGAAAAGACAAAAACCAAAAATACAGCCGATCTCATCCGGTTTAGCTTTCAGCATATGCTATTGCAATAATCCAGGGACCCAAAGATTTAAAACCAGTTTTAGCCTTTTGGCCCCGGGCATAATTTCTTAGTAGGTTGTAATCCTGACCATTCCAGCGCCAGCTAATTCGTAAAAGCCGCTACTTATTTCATTCACAGGTTGATAGGAAGATTTTAATTTTTGTTCTACCGTAATTTTGGTTAACGTTTCCTTTGAGAAGCCCAGGAGACTCATCTGAGCCCTGAGCAAATCACTACCCTCCAGCCTGAAAGTAACCGAGTTTTTACCAATTCGGAAGTTTGAAATTGGATAATTTATAAATACGGTTCCGTTCAGATCTCCCACTTTAAAATATTGCCGTGGTATGACGGCGAAGGCCAACCCAGCGCCATATACTTCCTGACCAACTTCACCGCTTTTCTCCCAGCCGTCATGTATATCTTCCAGTGGAATCCATAGATCCTTTTGTATCTCGCCCGTTTTGGTGTTTTTGGCAATTATTTCTTCCGGGAGAAGCGGAGGGTAATAGTACGCAAGTCTGCCTGTCGCATACTTGATAAATTCGGGGATCAATATTCTTAGTGCTGGTAGAATTGTTATCCCTGCTGCCGCCTCAAGATAATGATGCAGGGCAGCAAATACTTCCAGTTCTTCGTATGCTGCCGTATATGGCGCATCTTTCAAAGGAAATACAGAGAAGAAATACGGAAAATTTTTGCCGTACCCATAATTGCAGTCCCACAATTGGCAATTTTCAAATATACCGGCGAGGCAGCAATAGCTGAGCTCTAAGTAATGCTTATCCTCGGTGATCTTATACATTTCCAAAAAGGCACTTGCAGCGAATGCTGTATTGTTGGCTTGATAGAATATATCAAAGGCTAGGCCATCTAAGCTTTTAATTGCTCTGCTTGCTTCCAAAAGAAATCGTTTTTCTTTTGTCAGCTGCCATGCCAGGAGCATAACGTGCGCGTATGATCCCGGAACATCCTTTTCGCCTCCTTTGCCCGGAGCGGTTTCGGCTTTTAATACTTCTAGCGTTGTCATTTTATAAAATACAGGCCATTTATAGTTAAAATGCCTTGCAACCTTTATTGCATAATCTATCGAACTTAAAAAGAGTTTTTTAGCCATCTTATTGCCCCGCAATGCCAGTCGCGCTAAGTTTAACAAGGGGTGATGTAGATACCAGGAGTCCATTACCATTTCACTCTTTTGCTCCTCTGAATGATCCAAGTCTTCTGTTAACGAGGGGTGCCACCTGACCAAACTCCGTATAGACTTATCATAAAAAGATGGGAGACCATCTGAAAGTTCTTCCAGCATGGGGTGGTGCTCTCCAGTCCAGGCAAGGTATTCATGCAATGGTAGGATGACGGCAAGCTGTACCATGATCTCTGCAGGAGTTTTGTAGTCACCCACATAAGCATTCAGATAAGGGCTGCCGTCCGTTTGTGTCCAGCAGCCTTTATTGTTAGAGATATTATCGAGTATTTTTTCAGCTGTCGGCAACCAATTATGTTGGCTCGCTTCGGGCTTAGGTAAGAGCAGGTATACTGATGCGAGCAAATCAAGGTAACTTTCAACGATTTCATTGTCACTTTCAGGGATAGTTTCATCCAGCTGAACAAATGCATCCGAAATAATATATTCTTCATTGGCTGGCAGTGGCTTTTCGGCGTTGACAGGAAACTGGAATCCGAGCTCGGGCCATTCGCCCCCGACTGTTTCCCGGAGGGATACCTGCGTTTCTTGACAGTAGGGGGACATGGCTGTCAGATTCTGGAAATAAAACACGGAACCGGCTTTTGGCTTTGTCATACTAAAGTAGAGCTGTCCCGACCGCGAGCCTACCTGCTTGGTATGTACTTTTCCTGCTGTATTTTCGGTCTTCCCATTTTGAGTCAAGGGAATAATATCCCGTGGCCAGAAGGGGATGAGCAGCGGTAATTGTGTTCTTAGAGTGGTGGTGTAACGAAAGACGGCACGCTTACTTTCCGGAAAGAACAGAATGATTCGATAATAGGCAAGCCTAGTCGAAGCAGTGATCAGTATCTCATCAGGTGCTTCGGAGATCGTCACTTTTTCAAACCGGCTATTCATTCCAAAGGCAAGTCTAAAGGCTATCTTTGCACCTTTTGGCCAGATAGCTACGAGCCAAATCGAATCACCTGCATTATGGATTTTGAGTTTGTATGCTTTTAAATCTATTTCGAAAATCGGCATAGCGTCTGCAATATCGGACTGGACAGTTGCAGTCCATGGAGTGACAGGATTTATCATCATGCTAATTTCTTAATTGTATAATATGCTTGTTTTATACATGAAGGCGGGTAACTTGGCAATGGTTTTAATAATCAAATTTTATGGTAAAACTACGTTTAAAAATGTATTTTCCCGGTTTTTCGGGCAAGGAATAAATAAGTTAGAAGTTGGTAAGATTTGTGACGAAAGATGGGGAGTACTTAGCTGAATAGCTATAAAATAAAGGACGGCGGATTGAGAAATATCGATGAACATTTCACAGAAAACAGTAAAATAAAAGCCCGAATTACCGGGCTTTTCAGATTCGTTATGCAGACTCGTTTACCGAAGAGAGGGCTATCTCTGTTAGTAACACATCGGTTTGTTTTTCCTCATCAAGTGTTTGTTGGAGCATTTGCTCTGCTTCAGTATGATTCATTAGTTTTGCAAATGTAACCAGGCAGCCATAGCTCGCGATCTCATAATGCTCAACTTTTTGTGCAGCAGAAATAAGTGCCGCATCTAACGCTGGATCGCCTTCAAAATTTTCGATGATTTCATCTGCTTCCTCCAGTAGGCCTTCCATCGCTTTACACTTTTTGCCGCGGGCAGGAATGCCCAAAGCTCCGAATACCTCTTTAAGTCGTTCGATCTGCCCTTCAGTTTGGCTGTGGTGTTCCTCAAACGCTTGTTTCAATTGTTCGTTTTCTGCCGCTTTGCTCATTTTCTTTAAACCTTTTAAGAGCTGTTTCTCTGCGCCTAGAATATCTTTTAATTCGTCTACAAACAATTCATGTAAATGCTCATTTGGCATTTGTTCCTGATTTTGATTCGATTTTGCCATAATTCTTTTTTGTAGATGGACATGAGTCGTGAGAAGATCGTTTCTAAAATTCTCAATTTTGAATGGTCAGTCATATTACTGCTATGCATATCCACAGCTCACCACATGCGCAGGCACTTTAGGTTATAAATATTAGACAGGTGGATCTACCACTGCGACAATGCTAATTCAGTTTTTTATTCCTTTTGATTAAATAGCCAATGAGGGATTTCGTCTTCCAGAAGTAATGGAATCGTGATATTATCCCCAATTCTACTTGAATTATGAAAACCAGCGAGTCTGCCTTCTAAAAATACGTTTAATGAATCTTTCTCTAGTGGTATTGCAATAGCTTTTGCTATGGCCAGACTAAGCCTGCTATTCCATTCTAAGGACTAAAATATAGATAGTTGATTATTTCAGCTAAATGCCTAAAACACGAGTTAGATGCTCTTTTTTATACGTGTTCGATGCTCTTTTTTTCGTTTTATGGTTTCAACTTGTATATTTGATGGGTTGAGAGCCTTTTAAAATTACGGACAGTTACTTGAGTTTCTTTGGTTAAAGATGAATAGGACTTTATATAAAGATGAGGAAATCTTTAAGGAGATTGTAGACAAGTGCTATTCCCAATTATGTGCGTTCTGGGTACAGTATACCGATGCCATTGAAGTTTCCGAAGACTTGGTGCAGGATGTATTGCTTCGGTTTTGGGAAGATAAGAAATACCGTCTCTCCACAGAAAGTCTTCGTGGCTATATTTTTAGAGCTGTGCGCAATGCTTCCATAGACTATATCCGAAAAAATAGAACACAGCTGTTTACCGATCTGGAAGAAGCCGCCTATCTTGCAGAGGAGGAGGTATCCGAGCGCGAACTAAAGGTAAAGCAACAAGCCTTGCACGATCTTCTCAATCGTCTCCCCGCGCAGGAACGCCAGGTATTGCTTGCCATCGTCGTCGATAATAAAAAATATAAGGTAGTGGCCGAAGAAATGGGTATTTCTGTGAACACCGTAAAGACCCACCTTTCCCGTGCGATGAAATATTTGCGAAAGAACAACATTAATATTTTAACTTTTTTTCTTTTTTATTGATTTTCGTGTCACCCATTTTCCACATTCTTTCGTCCTTCAGTTAACAATCCAATAAAAAAACCTGAAATGGATGAAAAAATAGTGACCTTGTTCCACAAATACAAAGCAAACACATTGTCGAAAGATGAATATGCTGAACTGTACGCTTGGGTCGAGCATAATGAGGAAAATAGACAATACATGGCTACGTTTATACGGTTGTACAAAACGCAGCTTATGCAGGAAATGTACAGATCTGTAGATCCGGATAGCGCATACAATTCAATCCGATCGCGTTACAACAAACGTAAAAAAAGCATACGCATTCGCTATGCCACGGTAGCGGCGGCGTGCTTAATCGCCGTTATCTCTACTATCGCTATCCTATACCAACGTGGAGGAGAGGGGAATCATCGCCTGGAGCAGCTTGATTTCCGAAGGTCAGTCCAGCCCGTATTATTTACCTCAACAGATGGCGAAGTGAAAAGTCTGAAAAATGGCGGAGAACTGATCTCTGCTAATAGTACTGATACTGCTGCCATATATCATACCGTGCAAACCCAGCGTGGAGGTAATTTTAAGTTGGTACTACCAGACCAAAGTATCGTTTGGCTTAATGCGAATACCAAGATCCGATATGCCGCTAATTTTTTAGCCAATCGTACACTTGAACTTGAGGGAGAAGCATTTTTTGATGTGAAAAAAAATGGTACTGCATTTTACGTGAAGAGTGGCGGTAATACCATCAGGGTGTTCGGAACCCGTTTCAATGTGTCGGCGTACGCTAGCAAGCCTGTCGTGACCACCTTAGTGCATGGCTCTGTGGAGGTATCGAATAGCCATGACCGGTTGGTACTCGTACCACAACAGCAAGCAACCAGTGTAAAATTGGACGCACCCATGACACTCAAAACTGTCAATACGGACATCTACATCTCGTGGATGCATGGAGTATTCGAATTTCATGGTGCAAAGCTCGAAGATATCATGGAGCAACTGGCACAATGGTATGAAATGAGGTCGTCTATCAGAGTCCAAAGCTGAAAGATGTTCAGTTTACCGGGAGCTTATTCCGTGATAATTCAATTGCATATTCTTTACAGATTATACAGGAGATTTCAGATGTAAAATTTCGTAATGAAAATGGTAGACTTTATGTCTATAAGTAAGATTTCAAACTAACCACCAATTATTTTTTTATTATCTATGAAGAAAAATGAATCCAAAAAATTATGGTTTGGCATCGCAAGTCGGTACAAGCTGTTGGCTTTATTTCTATTCTGCTATACGGTTGTAAAGGGACATTCGCAGGAGCAGAATCGGATTTCCATCCAGGCGAGAGCCATCTCCGTGATCAATGCATTGGATCAGGTCTCCAAAAATAAGATCACATTGATTGATTTTTGGGCCAGCTGGTGCGCACCATGTCTTGCCGAAGTGCCACATTTGAAAGAGGCATACAAGGGGTACAGGTCCAGAGGTTTCGAAATAGTCGGTATATCACTGGATCAAAGTAGCGAAGCTTGGAAGAAGCCATAGTCGAACATAAGATGTCATGGCCGCAGATCTCTGACCTGAAGGGATGGAAAAGTGTGGCTGCCGAACAGTATGGTATACGGGCTATTCCGTTCACGCTGTTGGTCGATCAACAGGGTAAAATTGTCGCTAAAAATCTGCGAGGCGAGGAGCTAGAACATAAGTTGGCAGAATTGCTGTAAGAATTTCAGTATATCGCGCCAGACATGATTTGTTTGGTTAAATCCATAGAGGCTGTATCACATGTCAATTTTCATATGATACAGCCTCTTTTCGATTTAATTTTTTATAGAAAGAGACCAACTTAGCTATTTGTTAAATGGCTTATTAGTAGATTACTCTACGGATTTTTTAAAGATAGTAAGCATTAGGTTTGCTTATTCCATCTTTCATCTTTATATTTGGCGGATTAACTAAACATGAAGGCGAAACAATTCATATGGATCTTACTGCCATTGATGCTCTTACAGAGTTTCTCAAATGTATGGCTATGGTCTGTATTTGAATTGAATAGAGATTATATCGCCCGCAATGAATGTGTGAATCGCTTCAATGAAAAAGCACTTTCCTGCCGTGGGCAGTGTGTGTTGATGAAGAAAATGCGCGAACATGAGGAAAAAGAACAAAAAAATCTTGAATCCCGTATTATCGACGTAGTCTTTGTAGACAACTCTCATAATTTTTCTTTTGATATTTCTTCCTTAAGTAACGAAGATTACATTCGTTTGTCTTATCCAGAGTACAAACAAGATTATTCGTACAATCCCACCTTTACAATTTTCCATCCACCATTGATTTAAATTATTTAATCGCATGTGGCAATTGATAAGCAATTCAACGATATGGCTTTTTCAATTGCGAGTGTCAACAATAATTAAATCAAGATATCATGAGCACATATTCCCGTATAGGAATATCTGTGACCTTATTTTTATTTTTAGCATGCCAATTTATTGCATGTAAGCCATCATCTATTTCAGATCGATTACCCATTTTAGGTGAAAGAGAGATTACTGAAACTGATAGGGGCGGAACCAAGGTTATAGATACCCTATACCATACAATACCTGATTTTGCATTGGTTGATCAGGACAGTACCATCGTGTCTAAAAAAACATTGAAAGGAAAAATCTATCTAGCAGATTTCTTTTTCACACGTTGTCCCACGATCTGTCCCGTCACTTCCCGCAATTTACTTCAAATCGCAAAACACTTTGTGAATGAACCCCGCGTTGTCATTGTATCACACACGGTAGACCCTAAATACGACAGGCCCTATATATTGAAGCGTTATGCTGCAGAGCTGGGAGCACCTTCCAATTGGCTTTTTCTGAATGGTCCGAAAGCCGAGGTGTACAAGCTAGCTGGTGCTGGCGGTTATTTCTCGTTCGCGCAGGAAGATCCGAACGCTCCGGGAGGATTCGACCATAGCGGCGCTTTTACACTTGTCGATACTGAGTTTCGTATCAGGGCAGTGTATGATGGAACAAAAACAGATTCAATTCCAAAAATCATAACCGATATCCAGCATTTGCTGAATAAAGGATAACAAAATATAATTTAATGAATTTATCAAAACTAGTTTTCAAATTTACTATAGCATTTTCAATTGCCTTATCGGCGATCGCTTGTTCGTCTAAAAATACCGACAAAAAACAGGCTGATGGCGAGGATTCCGTGGCATCTGCCATTCCCAACGAATCTGAGCTTATTTCGATCTCTGATACCATATACAATGGTCTGACATTTAAAGTCTATGCAGATGATAAACTTGACAATAAATATCATACTATTTATTTACAGGTAAAGGACAAAGATGGCAAACCTTACAATAGTTCATCACTTGACTATTACCCACAGATGGATATGGGAATGATGAAGCATGGGGCACCTTTTGAACATCCTATTGCTTTGGGCGAGGGTTGGTATCAGGGACCAATGGTATTTATCATGGCTGATATACCGGATATGGGACCAGGCTGGCACTTGTATACCATCCTTGAGAAGGAAGGGAAAAAAGATACCATAGCCATAAAGCTGCCCGTATCCGCCGCGAAGACAACGCGTACGATGAGCTCCGGTACACGGGATGATAGCCGCGTATTTGTATCTAATCTGCTTCCCGATACCTTAAAACAGGGAAAGCATCCGATCAAATTTTTACTGAACAAAATGGAAGCCCACCATTTCCCTGCACTGGATGGATATCGTATCAAATTAGCAACAAATATGTCGTCGATGGGGCATGGATCATCGGGGAATAAGGACGCCGAAGCCATTGGAAATGGTTACTATCAAGGAGAGGTCAACTTTTCCATGGCCGGCCAATGGGAAATCATCGTTGAACTGTGGAAAGACGGGAAGAAAGCAAATCAGGACGATATCAAGTACCATGTTCAGGTAACTAAATAGTTATTGAAATTAAAAATAGGGATTATCGTAATTTCTGGCTGTTTTTTTAAATCTATAATAGCTTCCAGGTTTACGATAGTTTTAAAACCAACTAACATAAAATAAATTATTAAAATGAAAAAAAATCTAGTCTTTTTATTGACCGCAATTGCAGGTCTTGGTCTTTCATCTTGTGAGAAAGAAGTTGTCAAAGAAGTTCTTACGGATAGCCAAGGGACAGCGACACTTAAGTTTGATGCAAGGTATGGCGATCAGGATTTTGAATTGAACAAAAAATATGATTACAAGCTAACCAATGAAAGTGGTACATACAATCTTCAATTCGATTTTAATAGATTCCGCTATTGGGTAAGCAATGTCAAATTGATTAATGCCGCCGGACAGGAAGTACTGGTACCCAATTCATATTATTTGGTTGAGGAGACCCAGGAATTGGTCGTGGATCATTCCAATGATGTATACCCAGCCACAAAAAGAGAAGAAATCGAATTAAAAAATATTCCCGTAGGGCAGTATAAAAGCATCAAATTTTCGATCGGTGTAGAGCCTAAATATAACGATAACTTCTCGTTGACCACTGGTGAACTGGGCGTGCTGAATGGAATGGGCTTTGACGACGGATGGATGTGGTTTACAAGTTACAAGTTCCTGAACCTCAAAGGAAATATCTATTGGGCGGATGGCAATCCAAACAAAAAGGCATTGTTGTGGGATATCGGGTCTAATGAGCTATACACTGGCGCTGAAAAAGAAGTGGCATTTGATAAAAATATTGAAATCAGCGGCACCTCAACCTCTACTATAAATTTCAATGTAGATGTTAAAGAACTGTTGTCAACTACACCTTATCCTTGGGCCAATAATACCATCAGCCAGACAACAAAAGATCTAATGAAAAGCTTGCGCGATACGTTCCTTTCCAAGGCAATAGTTTTCAAAGGGACTGAATCCAAAACAAAATAAGATAGTGGGGATGTCAAAATCAAAAAGAATTAAGGTATTTCAGTTTGGTTTTTTGTTGGTGGCCAATTTAATGTTTTCCTGTCAGAAGGAAGCCGTAGAACCGGTTGGTCCAAAAGATAATATTGCTTATGTACTGGAAGTGCCGGCCAACTTTCCCCAGCCAGCTGCAACGCCAGACAATCCCCTCACAAAGGCAGGCATCGAACTGGGACGGCGCCTGTTTTATGAATCCTTACTGTCCTCAACGATGACAGTAAGCTGCGCAAGCTGCCATCATCAGGACCGTGCGTTCTCGGATGGTCTGATCCTTTCCAATCTTGGTATTTCGGGCAAAGCCCTGGATCGGCATTCTCCGGCATTGTTCAATCTGGCCTGGGCCAACAATGGACTTTTCTGGGACGGTGGATCTAAAAATTTAGAATCACAAGCCTTCGGACCGTTGACCCACGAAGATGAAATGGGAATTTATTTTCCAGAAATGGTTGATCGGCTGATGGCAAAGCCATCCTATGTCAGCCTTTTTAAAGAGGCATTTGGGGAAAATCCCACGGCCGCCGGCGTGGTCAAGGCGCTGGCCCAATTTCAGCGGACGATTATATCGGCCAATTCAAAATATGACCGCTACAAACGTGGAGACAGAAAAGTCTCTTTCAGCGAAAAAGAGCTGCTGGGTATGCAGCTGGTACAGGCAAAATGCGCAGGCTGCCATTCTTCGGAACTGTTTACCGACAACAATTATCATAACAATGGAATCGATGCGGATTTTAGTGACGATTCCAAAGATTGGGTCTACAAGGGCAGGTATCGTATCAGCTACGACAGCAAAGACTTGGGCGCTTATAAAACGCCTTCTTTACGCAACATTATGGTTAGCGCTCCGTATATGCATGACGGGCGTTTTTCAACCATTGATGAAGTTTTACAACATTACAGATTTGGGATAAAAAGCACAAAATATACCGACCGGCTGCTTTTTCAAGATAACGGGAATGCGGGCATACCCCTGTCAGACAAAGAAGTAGAAGCGGTCAAAGCATTTTTAACTAGTCTTACCGACGAAACACTACTATCAGAAGCGAAGTATGCTAATCCAAAGTAAGACATCAAAGGGATTAAATAACAATAAAAAAAATATGAAAACGATTCAATTTAGTATTTCTGTGTTCATTCTGTCAATGACACTCATCTTTGCTACCGGTTGCAGCAAAAAGGATGCGCCAGCACCAGATGAGACCAAGAAAGGTGTATTCTCCATCGAATTTGACAACATTGTTGGCGATGAGACATTGGGATTTGATCCTCGTACCTATAAAAATGCTAAGGGCGAAACCTTTCGGATCAAGATATTGCGGTATTATATCAGCAACATAAAGCTTTACAAAGCTGATGGCAGCGAGTATGTTGTTCCCCAGGAAAAGAGCTACTTTTTTATCGAGGGCTCGGAGAAAGCGACACGATTTGCAAAGGTGGACGTCCCTGAGGGCGACTATAATAGGGTGAAATTTATTATCGGTGTCGATAGTGCACGCAGCACCATGCCTACCGAAGCCCGTCAGGGCGTACTGTCGTTTAATCCGGATGAGGGGCATGATGGGATGTATTGGGGATGGAATCAAGGTTATATTTTCTTCAAACTAGAAGGGTATTGTGACAAAATTTCCGATGACCAGCAAGGCGACCCAACAGGTAATAAGCAATTTAAATATCATATTGGCGGTTATGGTGGCTACAACCCCAAAGCACCCACACTAAACAATATCAAAGAGATTACGATGGATCTAGATCAGGCTGGTATTGCCCAGGTCCGCGAAGGCTTGCGAAGCAATGTGCATTTGTTCGTTGATGTCATGAAACTGTTCAATGGGCCTTACACATTTTCTATTGTGCAGCATCCAAATGTCATGTTCAGCGAATTTAGCCAGAACATCGCTAATAATTTTACGTCCATGTTTACACATGATCACACCGAAAACTTCGTGAAAAGCGAATCTGAACTGTAACTATGAAAAAGTTTATTGTCTTAGCACTCGTTTTAGGCCTGGTTTGGGCCTGTCATAAAGCAGATGATATTGCAGAGGATATATTCCCTGGATTTGTACGTCCTGCAAATTTTCCTGAGCCCGTTTATAAATTTGAACGCAATCCCATTACATCCGAAGTATTTGAGTTGGGGCGGCAACTGTTTTATGAGCCGCGTCTATCCCGCAACAATACCATTGCCTGTGGTAGCTGCCATATTCTTTCGGCAGCATTTACCCACCATGGCCACGATGTGAGCCATGGGATCGACGACAGGTTGGGCATTCGAAATCCGATGCCTATTTTCAATATGGCCTGGCAAAAGGAGTTCTTTTGGGATGGAGGTGTTTTCGATTTAGATATGTCGCCTGTCAATGCGATTACCAATCCTGTGGAAATGGATGAGTCGGTGAGCAATGTGCTGAGCAAACTGCGCAAAGATTCCGATTATCAGCAGCGATTCAAGAAAGCCTTCGGTAGCGAAGGTATCACAGACGAGCGATTCTTTAAGGCGCTGTCTCAATTTATGCTAATGGCCATTAGTGCCAATTCAAAGTATGATCAGGTCATGCGGAAGGAAAACGGAGCCTCTTTTACAGATGCTGAAAAAAAAGGCTATCTCTTTTATCAAAACAACTGCTCGCGCTGTCATACTGAGCCACTATTTACCGATCGGGATTACCATAACAATGGATTATCACCCAATTATGCCCACGATATCGGTAGAGATACCGTGACATTGAATCATAATGATCGCTATAAATTCAAGACACCAAGTCTGCGCAACTTGTCCTATACAGGTCCGTATATGCATGACGGCCGTTTCTTGACCTTGGACCGGGTATTAGAACACTACCGTAACGGCATGGTAGATTCCAAAACCTTGGACCCGGGATTCCGGAAAGCCGACGGTACTTTGGGCATCTCGATGTCAGATGAAGAGAAAGCCAATCTGTTGGCATTCCTAAAAACCTTAAATGATGCCTCTTTCGTAAATAACAAAATGTTGGGAGAACCTGGAAATACGGGCTTTGTGGTAAACTAAAATCAATATGAAACGAATAAAAATAAAAATAATAATACTTGCTCTTGCACTATTTCCCTTATCGTCTTGGGCATGTGATATCTGTGGCTGTGGCGTAGGCAGCTATTACTTGGGCATCCTGCCACAGTTTAATAAGCGTTTTGTGGGAGTACGTTACCAATATAAAACTTTACAGACCCACTTGGGGCCTACAGGCAATCGTACACCACTCAGTGCCGACGAGACCTATCAGACGATGGAACTCTGGGGAGCATGGAACTTTGGGAGCCGCTGGCGGGTTATGGCGATTGTTCCCTACAATTTCAATGAGCGTAAGATCCCTGGAAGTGGCGATATGGGGAAGATGAATGGCCTTGGCGATGTGGTAGTCTATGGCTATTACAAAGTGTTTGAAGAGATGGGAGGAACGATGTCAAACAAAATGTTCAACCATTCCCTTTGGGTAGGTGCGGGAATCAAAGCGCCGACAGGTAAGTATGACAATTCCCAACGTTCATCAGCCAGTCAGGATGAGCCCAACAATTTTCAGCTGGGTACAGCCAGTACAGATTTTATGCTAAATCTGGCTTATGATATCCGCATAATGGATTTGGGACTCAATACCAATGTTAGTTATAAGATGAATACAGAGAACAAATACGATTACCGGTATGGTAACAAATTTTCTGTCAATTCATTGCTATACTACAAATTCAATATAAAAGATAAAGTCCGCCTATCGCCCAACTTAGGGGTGGGGTACGAGACACAGCCTAAGGATGTCACCATGGCACGTTATGATGTGGCTCAGTCAGGAGGCTATAGCCTGGCTGGAATAGGCGGTGTCGAAGTCAATATGGGTAAAATTAGCGTCGGAGCCAACTATCAGACCTTATTGTCCCAGGATCTTGCCGACAGCCGCGCTAAATCGGGCGGCCGCTGGCTTACGCATATTTCCTATAGTTTTTAATCACCATAACATAAAAGAGAGATGAACAAACGAATCAACGTAATCCTTTCCTGTCTCGGTATCATCGGAATGATCGCCTGCGGTGGGAATGGAGACAAGAAGAAAGAAAGCAGCAGCAGTACAGCAGCAAACCAACCTGTAGCATCAACAGAAGCAGCAATGTTGGACTTCAAATCAGATGGGTCCAAAGGAGTAGGGCCTGTTACCGCTATCGAACACAAACCATTTGATGCAAAGCTAGCCAATAAAGGTGTAGAGCTCTTTGTTTCCAAATGTGCCATGTGCCACAATTTTGAACGCACTTTAGTGGGGCCATCGTTGGATGGTGTGGTGAAGCGGCGTACGCCAGAATGGATTATGAACATGATGTTGGATCCTGCAACTATGCTTGAAAAAGATGCCGATGCAATAGCCCTGAGCAAAGATTTCAGTTCACCGATGATTAGCTTAGGACTACAGCAGGAGGAAGCCAGAGCTATTTTGGAATATTTAAGAGAACGTAATAGCGCTTCGAAATAAGTCGACCTATGAAAACCCACAAAATCAGATTGTTGTTTTGTACCATGATGGCTTGGGCTATTTGCCTACAGTCAACAAATCTGTTGTGGGTGTACATAGGTTTTGAGGCTAACTGGAGTTATATTGAACAAAATTTATGTGTCTATCGGTATACACCTGCAGCCACCTGCAAGGGTTTTTGTTACCTCAGTGAAAGGTCAGCTCAGGAGCAGCATACCGCAAATTTCTACCTCTATTGCCCTGTTGTTGAAGTTCTTCCTATCTCTTAGTACAACCCGAATGCTATTCAGGTATGCGCCGGTGTAAGCACTTCCATTTTCTTTGCTGCAGGAGATGAGTGATAGCAGGGGAGAATAGATCAATAACGATTTAAGAGTTGATTTTAGCATGGTGAATAGTTTTTGTTTATTGGGTTCTATTTTTATGTTGTAAGTAATACTGCAAAAATATCAATCCTCTACGCCATTGACGTTTTACAAAACGTGCGAATGAGTTTTGTTTTCGTGCATAATCCATATCCCCTTAGATAGAGACTCGTGAATTTTATAGACAAGCATCGCTCTATTATTTTTTAAATGCAACTAAATTGCTTTTATTGATTATTGTAATTACTTTTGTTTATAAATAGAAGACAATGAATATAATTCCTAAAAACTTTGAAGACTGGAAATGGTGTATCGAAAAGAAATGTGGTATTCCATTAACGGTAGATTTTGTCAAAAGCCGGTTAGCTATCTATAACGACTATTCAAATACCGAAACGCAACGTTTTGTAGCTAATTACGGGAAAGAACATCTTGAGAATATCAAAGACTGGATGAAAGTAGTTGCTGATTTAGAGGAGCATACAAGTAAAAATTAATTTTGATCAAAATGGAAAATAAATTACCGGTTACAGTCTTAAGTGGCTTCTTAGGTGCTGGCAAAACATCATTGTTAAATCACGTGTTGCATAACAAGGAAGGTAAAAAGGTTGCCGTGATCGTAAATGATATGAGTGAAGTGAATATAGATGCGCAGTCTGTTGAGCGTGAAAATGTTCTTTCCCGTACGGAGGAAAAACTTGTTGAAATGAGTAACGGATGCATCTGTTGCACATTAAGGGAAGATTTGATGATTGAGGTTGAGCGCTTAGCAAAAGAAGATCGATTTGATTATCTCTTGATTGAAAGTACAGGGATATCCGAGCCGATTCCTGTTGCTCAAACATTTAGTTACGTTGATCCTAATAATGGGATTGATCTTTCATCTTTTAGTTATATTGATACAATGGTCACTGTGGTAGATTGTTTCAATTTCTCTAAGGATTTTGGTAGTGCAGACACTTTGTTGGATAGGAAATTGGCTGATGATGATATGGATAATAGGACAATTGTAAATCTATTGACAGATCAAATAGAGTTCGCAAATGTTATTGTTTTAAACAAAGCAGATCTTGTATCAGAGGAAACAATAGGAACTTTAGAAGCAGCTATTGGTAAACTCAATCCTGGGGCAAAGCTAATAAGAACTCAATTTGGACAGGTCGATCCCACAGAAATTATGGGTACTGATAGGTTCGATTTTGAAGAAGCATCTGCATCAGCAGGTTGGTTAAAGGAGCTTGAGGCAGATCATGTTCCCGAAACAGAAGAGTATGGAATTTCATCATTTGTCTTTCGTTCGCAGCGGCCCTTTCATCCACAGCGGTTACATCGCTATTTAAATGAGCATTATCCCCATAATATAATCCGCGCAAAAGGCCTTTTTTGGTTAGCGTCTAGACCCGATACGGCAATTAGTTTTAGTCAGGCCGGTGGAAGTTTCCGTTTAGAGAGTGCGGGCTCTTGGTGGAGTAGTATGCCAGAAGAAATGCGCTATCAATATCCGATTTATTCTGAAATAAGAGCTGATTTATTAAAGCGTTGGCATCCAGAATGGGAGGACCGAAAAAATGAATTAGTTTTTATAGGACAACATTTGGAGAAGGATAAATATCTTCAGGAGTTGGAAGCGTGTTTGTTGACCGAAGAAGAAGCTGATGATTGGCGCTTCACTTGGTGGAAGGACGAATTTCCTAAAAATCTTTAAAAGTACTATCAATATTAACGCTATCTGAATCCTGCATGCTTATTCTGTTTTTAATAACATATTGGCAATCTACGTGAAACATGGGCTACAAAGCTTAGTTAAATGTATTTTTGAATGTTTTCATTGATAGGTCATCAATGCATTCTTCCATTTGAATAGGATTAAAATAGCTCATATATCTATCTAGTAAATTCTATTGTGGAACAGAGCCCCAATTAGCCTTTAAAGTTAATTGGGGCAAATGAGTATTATTTGTACAGTATGTTAATGAATTGTTGCAGTGACGTTGGTTTTCTTCCTAAAAATTGTTCCAATGTATCATCTTCAACATCCATGGTTCCTTGTGCTTGAGCCAACGCCCACATACTAAAAACACCTACGAATGCTTCCGGCACATTTGCCTGTTTTAGTATAGCCTCATATTCGGCTACATCAGGCGATACATAGTTTATACCCTTACCTACAGTATTCCCTATTGCTTCGGCGACATCGTTAAAGTTAAAAGATGTAGTATTTGTTAGTGAATAGGTTTTGTTTTCGTGTCCTTCGGTAGTCAAAACGTGAGCTGCGGCCTCTGCCAGTTCTTCACGCAAAACATAACTTGCTTTTCCATCACCTGCCGGGAATAATATCGTACCATTTTTGGCAACATCAGCACCGGTAAAAATATAGAGCATTTCAAAGTAAATACCATTTTGAAGGATGGTGTACGTTATGCCGCTATCTTTTAAAGTAGCTTCTGTATCTACGTGCGATTGCTGAAAATCTGCGATAGCAGATTGTTCAAATCCCGGAACACGAACAAAAGAGGTATAGACGATATGTTTTACATTTGCTTGTTTTGCAGCATCGATTACTGCTTTGTGGTGAACGGTGCGGTTTTCGTAGGCCTGTTTATCATTACTAGATACCAAAAACAATTTGTCTATATCCTGCATCGCCATCATTAATGAAGCTTCATTCTGATAATCTCCGATACGTATATTTATTCCTTTTGCTTCGAATTTTTTTGCTTTCTCCGCGTCTCTAACCAATAGCGTAATTTCGGAAGGTTGAACCCCCTTATTTAGCAAATGTTCGACAGCTTTACCACCGAATTGTCCTGTTGCTCCTGTTATTAACATCATAATAATATATTTTTTTAACTTTACAAAGTTAGAAAAGCCATTACGTCTATTCGACTTTTGGAGACACAATTAACGGTATACATATGTATACCAAATCTTTTAGCTGATAATGAAAAGTTTTGAAGAAATAATCAATAGTGGATCTGAAGCATGTCCACGCAGTTATGTTTTGGCATTAATGGATACTTTAAATGTAGTGAGCGGTAAATGGAAATTGCCCATCATCGCCTCCCTTTTTCGTAAGAATACCCGTTTCAAAGATTTAAAAGATAACGTGCTTAAAATAACGCCTAAAATGCTTTCCAAAGAATTGAAGGAATTAGAGATCAATGGTATTGTGGAAAGAACCGAAGTAGATCATATTATCGAGTACAATCTGACGGCATCTGGAAAGAATATGATGGGTATTATCGAAGCAATGATTGGATGGGGACTTACACACAGAGAATTAACGATCAAAAACGATCCTATTCCTGTCAGCGATGGCGGCAGCGAAATATAGAATTGATGCTTGCCATAGCTTCGCCCCATCTGATTATATCGGGAGGAATGCTTGAAATCTCTATTGACAACACTGTCTAAACTAGTCCATATCAAGTCCATATAATCCAAATCACATTTTTCCCTTACGGTCTTCCATGATTGAGTTGACATTATTAGCCGGTAGTCCGTCTTCCGTTGGGAAATTTTTAAAAGACTTTTCTTTGTAAACTATGCTTATAGTCTTTAATCGTCATCCCAATACGCTTTTCGCAGAATTCTAAGGTAAAGTTTTTACCAGATGTTCTATACCCTGAGAATCATTGGTGATTGGCTCAGAATTTTTATTCTTGAAAACAATGTTTCTAAGTTTCATAATATAAGGTTGGTTTAAAGTTAGTTATTTCGATTTTGGCCATAAATAAAATAAATACTACTAATTTAGTAGTATTTATTGGTAAGATGTTTTATATTTGTGATCAGATCGTTTATCAATTGGCGTTGGCTACGATATTACCTAACAAAATCAAAGTTTAAATGAAACCACAAACATCAACCTCTTCTACCATTCACAAAATGACAAACATTCGATTGAACCTTAATTCATCTCGAATGCGCAATTGCGCTTAAATTTTTTCTTCCAGACTTTTTTAATGGATAGTAGGGAATTGTATTTCTCTTATTATCTCTTATGCCACAAGTAGCATCATCCTACTTGTTAGTACTCACTTATTAAACTAATTCATCCCTATGAAAAAATACGAAGTATTTTTCCAGTGCTCGCTATTGCTTTTTTTTCTGTGTAGCAGTATTCTTTTCGCCTCTGCCCAAGGGGGCTCAGTGGCTAAATTGTTTGAAAATAAATCCGGCGGACAAAACTTGGAGAAAGATTATTATTTCCCAGCGGGAAGCCGTTTTGCACCAAACATCCCTGCCCCAAGTCAATTTTTCAATCGCCAAATAGGTCATAGTCATACCCGTTATGACCAGATTGTTGATTATTTTAAGATACTTGAACAACGATCCGACCGGATAAAGATAGATACGATTGGTCGTACCTGGGAAGGAAGACCATTGGTCGTGCTGAAAGCTTCTTCATCGGAGAACATCCGAAATAGTGAGCAAATCCGTCAACAGCATATTGAAACGATTAACAACGCAAAAGATAACCGGATAGTGTCCAAAGAGGAGCAGCCCGCATTGGTGTTTTTGGGTTTCAGTGTACATGGTAACGAAACCTCCGCTGCTGAAGCGTCTATTTTAACTGCATATTACTTGGCAGCGTCCCAAGATCCTGTCGTTGCTACGTCACTTACAAACGGAATATTTTTTATAGACCCGGTCCGTAATCCTGATGGTTATGATCGCTATGTCAATTGGGTAAATGCCAATGCAACATATCCACCAAACGGAAGCTCCCTAGATAGAGAGCACAACGAAGCTTGGCCCGGCGGCCGCACAAATCACTATTGGTTTGACTTAAACCGCGATTGGATCAATCAGATAAATCCTGAAAGTAAAGCGCGCGTCAGTTATTTTCAATACTGGTTACCCCATTTTCAGGGAGACTTTCATGAGATGGGGGCAGCATCTTCTTTCTTTTTTGAGCCCACAAAGCCAGATGCTCAAGAATCTCAATTAGTTCCTAAAAGTACCTATCAGCTAAATCAAAAATTCGCCGCTTACTATGCGAGCGCTTTGGATGAAATTGGATCTTTTTATTTCACCAAAGAACAATTTGACAATATCAATCCAACTTATGGATCTACCTATCCTGATCATGCCGGAAGCCTGGGAATTCTCTTTGAGCAGGCAAGTCCGCGGGGTCTCTTTCAGCGGACAAACAATGGCGATCTAACTTATCCCTTTGCTATCCGAAATCATTTCAGAATAGCTTTGGCGAGCATTAGCGCATCTATTGATCATCGCGCTGCACTTTTGGAAAATCAATTGAAATTCTTCCAGTCCGCTTTCGAATTGGCCCAAAAAGATCCGGTCAAAGGTTATTTGGTGGACCTAAAGTATAATAATAGCACAGCGGCACATTTCAAAGAACTTCTTGCAAGGCATCAGATCCATTACATAACAAACAATCGTAACCGTAAGGTAGATGGTAAAGATTTTGAAAAAGGTACCTCGATCATTATTCCGACTGCACAGGCAAACTATCGGCTGATCAAAGTCATCTTTGATGAAACAAAAACGTATGTGGATAGCATTTTTTATGATGGCTCGGGCAATTCCATTGCCTATCTCTATGGTTTCTCCTATGCCGGTCTAAAACAAGTCTTAGACAACGGAGAGAATGATCAGATTTCTACCACCAATACATTCGCTGTTGCATTGACAAGGAGTAATTATGCCTATGTCGTAGACTGGCGGCAAGAGGGAGCAGCTTGGTTGTTATCGCAATTGTTACAGCGCGGGATCCTTGTGAAGTCTGCTAGCAGTCCTTTTGAACTGTCTGATCAGGGCAAGACTATTGGGTTTGATTATGGTAGCCTGTTGATTCCCATACAGGGCCAGCCCATCTCAGCGGATGAATTATTTGATTTCTTGCAGAAATTGAATAAAAGAGGAAATATCACCATTACATCTGCTTCCACGGGATACAGCGGGAAGGGAATAGATCTGGGAAGCAGTGGATTTAAAAGCCTAGCGCCTCAAAATGCATTACTTCTGACTGGAAATGGGATCAGTGCCTATGAGGCCGGTGAAGTGTGGTATACATTTGAGCGCCAATTGGAACAGCCTATTTTACGGTTAAATATGGATCAATTTAATCGTGTAAACCTCGAGGAATATCAAGTACTTGTTTTGGTCAGCGGTGAGTATACTGGACTGAATTCGGCAGCTATTGAGCGCATCCGAACCTGGGTAAAAAATGGAGGAACATTAATTGCTTTTGGACGTACCGGACAATGGCTTGCAGAACAGAAAATTGCTTCTTTCAAATTTCTGGACGGGAGGAGTGGTAGTGACTCGCCAAAAGAGGAAAAAACAGCGAAAACAAAAGAGCGCTTTGATTATGCTTCCGCTCAAGGTAGGGAGGGAACAAAGCGTATTGGTGGAACCTATTTTAGCACTGAAATTGACAGAAGCCATCCCATCGGTTACGGTTACACCCAGAAAACAAAGCCTGTTTATCGCAACCACGCTCTCTTTGTTGAGCTGGGTGATCAGGCCTACAATAATGTTGCAATTTATAGCAAATCTCCCTTATTAAATGGTTACACATCGGCCGAAAACCAGAAGAGAATTACAGGTACAGCCAGCATTCTCGTCGAAAATAGTGGGAATGGACGCATTGTATATTTTGTTGACGATCCCTTATTCCGGGGTATTTCCTTTGGCAATGCCCGCAGTTTTTTTAATGCCGTCTTGCTTGGGCAGGTTCTCCAATTTGGGATAAGAAGATAAACGATCTCATTTATATCAATGAAAATAAAAACTCCTAAAAAATTTAAATAGATGAAAAGTAAACTAACATTATTTACAGTTTCGATGCTGTTTCTTATTACCCAGGCATCGGCCCAAAAAGTAGCAGCACTACGTTTAACAGGAAAAATAGCAGGATTGAAGGAAGGTAAAATATATCTGCAAAAATACGATAATAAAGTATTTAGGACGATTGATTCAGCTTCAGTCAATAACGGTCAATTTAGTTTCGGAACTAAAGTGCAGTTGCCTGAACTCTATGGACTGAAGTTGAGTGAAGAAAGCTACCCTGTCCAGCTTTTTTTGGAGGATGCTCCAATTGAAGTACTCATCGAGTCTGGAGAAAATACCGGTCATGCTACGGTGAAAGGATCAAAAGCCCAAGCTTATTTTGAGCGTGCAAATAAAGAGCAACGTAAGTATACCGCCAAGCAGTTTATTGAAGCGGATCCCAAATCTATTGTAGCGGCATATGCATTGTTCCGCAACTATTCTTATAATCTGTCGCCGGATGAACTTGAAGAGCATATAAAATTGCTGGATAAATCATTACAACAGACACAATATGTGCGGATCTTGAACGATTTGATCCTAAAACAGCGTGCCGTTTTGCCAGGCAACAAAGCTTTAGATTTTGTGTCTACAGATCCCGATGGAAATAAAATACGATTCAGTGATCATCTTGGTAAAGGATATGTGCTACTTGATTTTTGGGCGGCCTGGTGTGGTCCTTGCCGTCGGGAAAATCCCAATATTGTAGCCGCTTTCCACAAATATAAAGGCCGGGGATTTAATGTATTCGGCGTATCACTGGATAAGAAAAAAGCAGACTGGTTAAAAGCTATTAAAGACGATGGATTGGATTGGACTCAGGTTTCTGATCTTTCATTCTGGGATACGGAAGCTGCAGCCTTGTATGGTGTCCGCTTTATCCCGAGCAACCTTCTTATCGATGAGCATGGGACTATTGTCGCCCGAAATATTAAAGGTGATGCCCTATTGCAGAAATTAAAGGAAATCTACGGCGAGTAAAGAAAAATCAAAAAAACATCAAACAGAAAAACAATGAGAAAATCAAGCTTGTTTTATTTGCTTCTTTCATTTGCAGGGAGCGGCGTTGTCGTACCTTCCCTCGCACAGGAGCAAACAAAATCGATTATAAATGCTGTACTTAGTGGCGTTGTCCGGGACGCTGTCAGCGGAAAGCCTCTTTCTGGTGCCACCTTAAGTCTAAAGGATGTAACCCATCATGTAACCACTGATAAATTTGGGAAATTTCAATTTGTAACCGGTCAAAAATTGCCCTTTACGGTTACGATTTCCTTCGTGGGGTATGCGAGTCGGACCTTGGTCATAGATCACTCACCAGTGGTTATTGAACTTGAACCTGTGGATCATACGCTTGAAGAAACCGTCGTTGTGGGGTATACTACCGCTAAAAAATCAAGTTACACTGGGTCTGTCGCTACGGTAAGTGGTAAAGAATTGGACAATTTACAGATCACGACGATCGGGAAAGCTTTACAGGGGACGGTACCCGGATTACAGTCCATTGCTGCAGCAGGTCAGCCCGGGAGTGACGCCGAACTCTTTGTCAGGGGGGTAGGCTCTGTAAACGCATCAACAGCGCCACTTTATGTTGTAGATGGTACACCCGGAGCCAATCCCAATAGTCTCAATCCAAAGGATATCCTTTCAATTTCGGTCTTAAAAGATGCGACAGCAAGCGCACTATATGGCTCGCGTGGTGCCAATGGCGTTATCGTGATCACGACAAAATCTGGGGAACTGAACAGTAAGACTACCGTTAATTTTTCGGCCAACTACGGTTATACGGGCAGGGCAGTGAAAGATTATGAATACCTATCCCAGCAGGAATACTACGAACTGCAATGGGAAGCAATCCGTAATACACAGCTCGATCAAGGAAAATCAGCCGTCGATGCTGCCCAGTATGCTACAGATTATCTGGTGGATGGAGCGCTTAAAGTAAACATCTTTGGGCCAAACTATCCAAAGCCTGTGGGGCTCGATGGAAAGCTGGTTGCTGGAGCAACGCCACTCTGGAACGATAACTGGGGAAAAGCAATTTCCCGAAGGGGGATTCGCCAGCAATATGACCTTAGTTTGAGTGGTGGTGGGGCAAGTACACGTTATTATCTTTCTGCCGGTTACCTCAATGAACAAGGTTGGATTCGTACAGCTGATTTTAAGCGGTATAATTTTCGGACAAATATACAATCAAAGGTCAACAACTGGTTTGAAGTTGGCGGGAATGTTGCCCTTTCATCCGGCTTTCAACGTGCACCTACGCAGAGCGACAGCAATACAGGTAACTTTGCTAACTTTCAGCGCTTGGTTTCCGATCTTTATCCCGTCTATCAGCGCAATCCTGATGGGAGTTATGTGCTGGATGAACAGGGCAATAAGCTCTGGGACTATGGGTTATGGCGCCCAACCACAGCGGCTAGTGGTTCAAATATTTTAGGCAGCGCAGAAAATGCAATTTCCGGTACCAACAATGAATCCGTTTTGTTGGGCACCAATATCAAAATATCATTTACAGACAATTTATTTCTGAAGACCTCGGCCAATATCGACTACAGAAACACAAGCTCACATACCTATTCGCATTCGTACTATAGTACCGGTGTTCTTACGGATGGGGCGGGATCCGCGAGCCGAAGTTCGAGCCGTACACTCAACTATACCGTCAATAGCTTTCTAAACTATGCAGTTACTTTTAGAAATAAGCACAGGATTAATGCGTTGGTGGGCCCTGAAATCTATGTGGAGGGAGCTTCTTCGCTATCGGGTAGCCGCACAGGCTTCCAAGTGCTCGGTAAAACGGAGCCTTCGGCGGGAACGCTGAGTGGTATTTTTAACGGGACTTCTTCCGATTACAAGCTAGCGAGCTGGTTAGGGCAGGTAAATTACGATTATCTGGATCGCTATCATTTTTCGACAAGCTACCGTAGAGACGGTTCATCCCGGTTTAGTAAGCAATCACGATGGGGCAATTTCTGGTCTGTCGGTGTGGCCTGGAACGTAAAAAAGGAATCTTTCCTGAAAGAAGTCAGTACGATTAATAACCTCAATCTACGGGCTAGCTATGGAGCTCAGGGAAATGATAAAGTTGGTAATTACGCCTACGGAGGATTTTATTCTATTTATAACAGTTTGGACAATCTGGGGCTTTTGCCTTCCGATTTGCCCACACCTGACTTAAAATGGGAAACAAATCTTAATCTCAACATCGGTGCTGATATCGCTTTATTCAACAATAGGTTGGTAGCACAGATTGATGTCTATGATCGGCAGTCAAAGGACCTGCTTTTTCAAAAGCCTCTTTCACCTTCGACAGGTTATAGCGGGATCGATGCCAATATTGGTTCGCTCAGCAACCGTGGAATTGATGCGCAGATTACGGGTGTACCTATTCGGAACAAAGATTTCAGATGGTCTATTACGGCAAATGTGGGGCACTACAAAAATAAAATTACCAAACTACCACAAAAGGAAATTCTCACTGGATCGATTGGGCAGTATGGTAATACAAAAAGAATGGTTGAAGGAGGTTCCATCTATGACTTTTATATCAAGGAATGGGCTGGAGTAGATCCGGAGACTGGTAAGGCGACCTGGTATAAGGACGTAAAAGATGCAACAGGAAATATAACCGGGCGCACGACGACAACGAATCAAAATGAAGCGTCATTTTATTTTGAAGGAAGTTCATTGCCAGATCTCTATGGAGGTATTAGTAACAGCTTTAGTTATAAAGGAATAGATTTATCTTTCCTATTTTCCTATAGTCTGGGAGGGAAAATCTTTGATGGTGATCAACCCATGATAATGCATGTGGGTTCAGCACCGGGACGAAGCTGGTCCAAGGAGGCCCTCAATAGATGGACACCCGAAAATAGAGGGACCGATTTCCCCCGGTTGTCTTATGTGACCGATTCCTGGAATAGTATCCCCTCTACCCGTTTTCTACGGAGTGCAAGCTATGGACGCCTAAAGAATTTGAGCTTAAGCTATACGATTCCACGTAATCTCATTTCAAAATGGTCTCTTTCCGATGTCCGGATACGTTTTGTAGGTGAAAACCTATTGACCTTCTATGGAACTCAGGGCTTAGACCCCGAGCAAACGATAGGAGGGGTTACCTACTATCGCTATCCAGCACAGAAGTCATACGCTCTTGTCCTAAATGTTTCTTTTTAACACTCCTATTTGATTTACTATGAAATTAAAATATATCACCATTATTTTCCCTTTATTGGCACTCTCATCCTGCCGTGACAGTTTCTTCGAGACTGCTCCCGCAACCCAGATTACGACTCCTGAAGTATTTTCTTCCGAGAATAATATTGATGCCTTTATCAACGGATCAATCCGTTTTTTGATGGAAAATAGCACTTCTCAAGACAATCCTGGCCTCCCGACCATATTCCTCACACATGAAGTGATGGGAGAGGACGCTATAGCACGGGATGGCCGCTACGGTTTTCGGGACTCTTATCCCTATAAAGACCCATTTGACAACACCACCCGCCGGGCGCTTTTCTTTTGGACCTTGCAATATAAATCTATCGACCATGCCAATAATCTGATTGCCAATATAAAAATTGACGATAACAGTAAAGAAACCCTAAAATACCTGAAGGGGCAGGCCTATGCTTTGAGGGGTCTGAATTATCTCAATCTCGTACGTCAGTACCAGTTTACCTATGTAAAAGACCCAAATGCCAAGGCAATACCAATTTATATCGAACCGACGACACCAACAACGGTTCCTAGACCCTTGGCAACAGTAAAAGAAGTTTATGAGCAGATCATTTCCGATTTGAAAGAAGCGGAAAAATTATTGGTAGGTTTCAAGCGAAAAGTGAAGAACAGACTCGACCTCAATGTCGTTTATGGTCTACTGGCCAGAACATATTTGACACAGGAGAATTGGGTTCAAGCACGTGATTATGCAGCAAAAGCACGTACCGGTTATCCGATTATGACAGCAGAGCAGTACAAGGAAGGATTTAATGATGTCAGTAATCCGGAGTGGATCTGGGGACATCCACAGACCGCTACCCAAAATTTGGGTGGAGCTTCTTACTTAGCCTATATTGAGACAACTCCCTACGCGACAGATGCCAAAGGTGTTAACCTCTATTTTGGTTATAATAGCATTATTCCCGACCCCAATTTTATCAGCTTATTTACAGCTGGTGATGTGCGTAAATCGCTTTTTGAGATTGCCAAGCAACCTGCTGAGGCGATCTATCGCTCCTATCGTTACCGTAAGTTTAGAAATAAACACCCCAACCGTGATGGACATATCGTTCTAATGCGATCATCGGAACAGCTGCTTATTGAAGCCGAGAGTCGAGCTCGCCTGGACGATGTAAAAGGTGCTATAGACCTCTTAAATGAATTAAGACGTAAACGGACCTTGCAAGATCTTGATGCTGCAAATTTCGATAAGGCAAAGGTGGTACAGGAAGTTTTATTGGAGCGCCGTAAAGAACTATGGGGTGAAGGTTTCCGTCTTTACGATATTCTTCGGACGCAGACGGCGCCCGTACGTCGCGAAGCCAATGAGACCTTCGTGGATGACGCCGGCAAGACTGTAGCTGTAATGGGACACTATATTCTCAAGTTTTCGGATGGCTCCAGCTTATCTCCAAATAGCAAATATTTTTTATTTCCAATCCCTCTAAACGAGCTGAATAATAATCCAAATTTGCAAAACTGATAACTGGTCAATTGTCTTTAAGAATCTCTAAGGCCACCTAGTAAATGAGCTAGGTGGCTATTTTAATTAATAGTGTCTTACACGCTATACACTTTGCATTAGACGCTACAATTACCTCTTTTGTTTTTTCATTTCTTCTATCTCTCGCTTTAGCTGGTCTCGATCTTCTTTCCTGTAAAATTCTTGTTCCATTGCAGAATAATCGTACTTGAATAGTCTAGCTTTTATCTTAGTATTATTGACAAAAATACCAAAGTCTATGTTTGCTATAGTGAGAAAACCAGCACTATTTCCATCAATTTCGATACTTCCAAATTTTGTGAGTTTTGCCAGTTTGGTATTGAATGATCCATCTGCGTCTGAAGATACTTTTTTGAGCGTATTTCCTTCAGAGTCTAAAAATCGTATCTCGGCATTGGGTACCTTTCTTTTCGTCTTAGCTTCAGTGACAATGCCTGAAATCGTTACAGAATCTTGCGAATCGTTTAAATAGCTACAAGCTTCGTACCCGCCCAATATTGTATTGTTTTCTGTTTTGGATTTGATGACGGAACAGGATGAGAAACAAAAGATCAAAAGAAAGACCGAAACTTTAACTTCCCAGATCAGATTATAACGCTTATTTATGTTTTCTATTTGCTTTTTCAACTTCTTTTCTTAACTTTTTTTGGTCCTTTTTTGAACCTACTTCATTAATATACATGGGCTGCCTTGGTAATTTTATATCTAAGAAGTAGGTTTTAAAATTTGGCGCAATGTAAACATGCTCGATAGTCATCCCTGTTCCAAATGTATCTACTATAATTTTCCCATAGAGCAATCCCTCGGGTTGAACTATTAGCGAGAAATCCCCATTTTTAGCGGTTATGGCTGTACCAATAGTATCACTTTCTGAACTAAGAAAAAAAAACTCTAGCAGAAGGAACATTTTCATTATTATGGCACATGCTCACATTGCCTTTTATTAAAGGCGATATCTCATCATCTGTATAACCTTTACCTCGTTGGCTATAGCTGCTGCAGTTGTTTTGGTCTATATCAACCCAGTCATTATAATTCTTCTTTGTTGAACAGCTAAAGACTGTAAGCAAAAGAAGAAGTTTAAAACCGCAAAGGTTTAACTTCATGCGTAATGCCATTATAAATTTGGACCTTTTTCTATTTCAAATAATAAACAAAAATACTTTATATGAATAGGTTCCGTTGTAAACAAGATGAAATTTTTAACACTCTAAATCTATTTATTATTTTGATTCTTGATTTCTCTAATCTCTTTTTTCGAAAGTGGTACTGTGCTTTTCATAACTCCATTTATAACAAACAGTTTCACAGATATTTCTACTTGTGAATAAAATCGACCCATATCGACTTTAGCGATTTCAAGTTCACCTAATGCATTTCCATCGGATCCATTTATATTAATATTCCCGACAGTAGGTTCAGTTTTTATGGTAAACTCAAATCTTCCTTGACTATCAGCTGTTTTTTTAGCAATTAATTCATTATTTAAATCCCGAACTTCAATTTCTGCTTTTGGTACTATTTTATTACTTCCCCCCATACGTACCTCACCCTGAAGTGATATTATTTCTTCAAGATCTCTATTATCTTTTAAATATTTTATATTATAGCCTCCACTGTCTTTTCCTTTAAAATAATTGGCATCTCTTTTCCTAATCGATATACAGGAAAACAATGTTAAGGATAAAAATAAAAACAAGAATTTAACAGACAAGTTTTGTACCCTATCTGGATGTGCCCTCTTTAAAAATTCCATGCTGTTCAGCTTTGATAGTATTAGTTATGCTCGTTTTTGTTTCATCGTCTAATTTTATAATTTACATGAAAACGGGGAATAATCGCAGCGCTCATTGTAAAAAACAAAATTAAAACGCGATAAAGCTATTTAAAATTAAATTTTAATCCCTCGTATTTATAAAGTTCCACCCTCAGGCCAATATTTCCAGTGCGTGTTTGGTGCAAGAGTAGGCTTATATAATGCTTTATTGCCAGTCGCAAGTGCTTCTGCGATCTGAATAAATGCTTCCATTGCACTCGGTAGTTGATTATCCGCTAAATCAGGATGGAGCCATTCATTCAGCTCTAAGAATATCGGTAAATCGGATGGAATGGTTAGCGATATTTCGGTATTGGTTAGCCAAATATGATCTGAATATTCAGGTACAAAGCTTCTCATTAAATCCCAAGGGGCAATTTTATTTGGATATTCAAGATCGATTTGTTTATGTTTAAGAAAATCAGGATCTGTGTTTAATGGAATAATTTTATCTCTAATTTTTATGGTTTTAACGTTACTATCCAGATATGGGATATAATTTTCATTATCATAAAGAAATGAATCCGTATCAGAATCACTTACGAAACAATTGAAACTGACATGATCATAACCGTTAAGTAGGCAATTGCCATATACATAGGCAATTGTTGTAAAACCCTTTACGTCATAATCGTGATTGTTGAATGCAAAAATTTCAATTAACATTGCCCATCTATTTTCATCTCGAAAAATTACCATTTTTTGATCTCCATGATAGTAATAGCCGTTATCCAACATTGGAAAGGTATAATTTTTAGCGTCTTGGTCAAGTTGACTAAGTATTTCTGCAGTTGATATCATTTATTTAAGTATAAAATATCTATTTGTCTAATGTGTTAGAAAACTTCTCAAGGTTTCTTTATTTATATTTTTAGACAAAGTTTTGATTAATTTTCCTTTGCTATCCAAAAATATAAATGCAGGTATATCTGTAGAGCCCAGATAACGCTGCTGAATTTTTAGGCTACGTTTACCTATGGTTATGTTGCCGGTACTGTTTTCGTCATTTTTAAGGTTCGGTATTTCATCTATCTTGGTTTTGTCATCAATGTACAAAATGACAAACAAAAATTCATGAAGAAGTTTTGTGTTGAGTTTCTTGTCGTCAAACAAAGAAGCTTCGATTTTTCTGCTATCTATATGGTTCCAGCCCGTAAAATAGATGATAACATTCTTGTTGAGGCTGTCTGCTTCCAGGAAAATTTCTGCTAACGTCATAGTATTATACTTCCCCCTGAATAGTGCATCCTCAATATTGCGTGGTGAATCGTCTATACTTGTTTTCATCTCCATATCTACGCTCGCTTGTTGCTGCTTTTTTGCAAGATTTTTGAAGATGCCCCAAGCTTCAAAATAAGAGTAATCTTTCGAAGGATTGGTTTTTATGTAGTTATAGAATTCTTCAACCTCGTTAGAGTCTAGCGGAATTTGCAAAAGTAACTTGCGGTCTGATATCCAATTTTTAAGGTCTACTTTCTTATTTTTGAGCGCTTTGGATGCATTATGAGAACTTTTTAAGAATGGAAATTCATCCGAATTTTGGAACTCTATTATCTTGTCAAAGATGTTTTGGTAAGTTACATCCTTTTTTTTGCCAGAATCCAGGAACGCTACAATTAAGGTGGCAAAAAGTGGAGGCTCGCTAATTATCTCTAGTGCGCTGCTGTCGAGACCGCATCCTCTTAATCGTGCAAAATCTTTAAGAATACTGTCAATTTTACTAATATCTAAATCTTGCAAAGATATCTTCTTTTTCAGAAGCTGTTGGCAGTTTACCTGCCCATTTACAAAGTTTACACTGAAGGTTGCTGACAAAATTATTAGAATAATAATATGGTATATTTTTTTCATTTTTTAAAATAGAGGGCTTTATCAAATATAATGATTTGCAAAGAATTTGGCTATAAAACATGACATACAATTTGATTCGTTTCCAACTTTTAATAAGGCGTTTTTAAATCTGTGATTGAATCATTAACTTGGAAAATAGATAGTTAGCGCGCTTGATGTGCGTCTAGAAGCTTGAGTAAATGATGGGCTAATTCGTCAAAAATAGGGAGCTTATTCGCTGTTTATTAACTGTCATGAATTTTTCTAGGCTCAAATGATTATCTTGATTTTGCAATCTATTTAAATGAGAACTCAATGTGAAGTATCTGGAGTTCATTGCTATCCGTAATCAATATTTGGCGCTATATTTTAACACCTTTTTCAAATTATTATAAAAAATATATGCGTTTAATTCACTTATTCTTCTTTTTCCTAATGCCTTGTCCACTTTTATGGGGCCAAGAGAACGTTAAACTAAAAATATACCTAGAAGGTATAAATAAAGAGCTATTTAACGTGCATTTTGATGATGGTCTCGTGAAATGGATATTATAAATATTACTGTAGCAGATTCTCAAATTCACTCGTATTGCTGATATATAAATAATCAATAAGTTATGAAAAGAAAATACAGAGTTTTGCTTCCAGCCTTAATTTTTGTCGTTCTTAGCTCTTGCAAAAAAGATGAAAAGATAGCAATTGATAACCTGATCGGTAAGTGGACCGTCGCAAATGATGATCCTAGAATGGCCGTAGATGGTTCGGTTACATACAAATTCAACTCAGATATGACCTGCATTAAGAATATATACAATGCGCTTTCAAATCGAGATACGACCATTTTCAGAACCTATGTATTAAGTAATGATAAGACTTTGGTGACGCTCTACGATGAACGCAAGATATATACGGAACAGTATTTGATAAAAAAATTGAATACGAAGGAAATGAAGTGGGAGAATGCTTCTCCTAATGACGGTAACGAGAATAAGAGGTTGGTTCGATCTAACGACCGATAGATTTGAATTTACTTTTAACTCGCCAACTAGTTTTGGTCAATATTTCATTAACTCTCGTCTGGTAAATCTAGTTTAAAGTATTGGGACTTCGATCATTTCTATAAAAATCATGATGAGTAACCTTAAGTGAACTATGTCGAAATGATTTGTTTTCCATAGTACAATTAACTACATTCATACATCGCGTTTTTATTTATGATACAGTATTTAACAGACGATTAAATCAGAACAAGCCTTAGACTGGGAACATCTGTAGAACAATGGCTAGGCCACGTAGAAGACGATGATTATACCATTCTTAAATGGTTAAATATTGATAAGGGAAGCGATGACAGTTTTTCTGTAGCCTATTTCGAATGCTTTGATGAGGGAAATGAAGATTTCATGGACATCTATGCGTTTTCATTGGCTGATCCTGATGAACCTTTTGGAGTGATAAATACTTTTTATTCAATTGATGAGGCATTAAAATTTGCTGCATTCATCCATAAAGCATCTTTTCATAGATATGTTTCCTGGAATGATTCAGGAAGAATATAGGGATTATATTAAGCGCTAATTTCATCTATGATGTTTCTATGGGCCGATGCTATAGACCTATGAAAGATAGCATACACTTTATAGAGTTGGTAAATTATTGGCATGGTATGACGAAACCGATATTTTCGGGATAATCGCAATGTGAATTTTAATACTTCTGACATATAGATAATACAATCTTTATTGAGGCTGTCTGCTTCCATAAAAATTTGCGCTAACCTCGTCGTATTATACTTCTCCCGCTATGTATAATAAGGATATATATTTTTATAAAATAAATAAATCAATTAGTTATGTAAATTAGAGCAATCCAATACAGCTGTTGGACCATTGAAAACATACAAATAGATCTTTCAATAAATCCCTTATATATGTGTTTGCTAAAATGTAGTAAGAATATCTCGGTGCTTATTGTTTTATTTGCTTTTCTCGGCGATACAACATTGGTAGCGCAAGAAAAGTTAAATGCGTATTTTGATCATCTTTTCCGAAATAATAAAATGATGGGAAGTGTAGCGGTACTGCACAATGATAGTCTATTTTATACAAGTTCAATAGGCTATGCCGATGTTGATTCTAAAAGAAAAAACGATAGCAGTACAAAATTCCGTATTGCATCCAATACAAAAACTTACACGGCTGTTTTAATTCTCAAGGCTGTAGAAGAACAAAAACTACGTTTGGAGACGTATCTTTCGACATTTTATCCCCAAATTAAAAATGCCGAAAAGATCACTATAGAGCAATTATTGAAGCATCGTAGTGGCATAGTTAACTTTACTGAAATCGATGGGAACGAAATATGGGACCAGAAATTTCATACAGAAGCAGAAGTTTTTAACTATATAAAGGATTTTAAAAGCAATTTTGAACCAAATACTGCCTTCGAATACAGCAATACGAATTACGTGCTATTAGGGTTTATATTGGAGAAAGTATATCAGAAGTCTTACGCTACACTGTTAAATGAAAAGATATGCAAACCACTTAAACTTACCAATACCTACTTCTCTGCAGAGACAGATCCCAATAGACATGAAGCGGTATCGTATAATTCAAAATAAATATATTAAAAATTCAAATGTAAATTTTTCCAATCATCCCGCTAGCGGTGGTATAGCGACTACAGCTGTAGAACTTAATCGATTTCTTTCAGGACTGTTTGAGGGTAAATTAATCTCCAAGGAGAGCCTTGCGTTAATGTTACCCGAGAGTAAGGGGGAATACGGAATGGGAATAGAAAAAGCACGATTTAAGAATCCAATAGGGTATATTCACGGTGGTAGAATTGAAAATTATTTCTCGGATTATTGGTATTTTCCCGCGGAAAAGCTAGGGATCGTGACTTTGTGTAACGCCGTTAATATTAACCTAGGCGAAGTCCAAAATACACTCATTCAATATGTTTATGGTAGAGATCCCATCTTACCCGATTTCAATAAAACAAAAGACCTGACTGAGGATAAGTTTCGCAAAATAGCAGGAACTTATCGATATAAGGAGGGGAGTCAAACAATGACGATTTCTTCAGATGGCAAGAATTTGATCGGTCAGTTATCAGACAATGGACAGATGTATGTTCCTTATCGCTATAAGTCAGACTATACATTTGTGTATGATGATGAAGGTAGCATTTTAGAGTTTATGCCCGACGAACAATGCTTGTTGTTGAAAGATGGAGACTTGGTGCTTGAATTTACGAGAATATAAAGATTCAATTTGACATTTTCCGATAGAAGACACGACAATTTTTAGGGAAAGCGGCGTAAAATTATATAGCGTCGTGAAGGAAAAAATGAACCGGCAGGCATACGGTAGCTGACAAACGATGTTGAATGAGGCATTGGTTCGAGCTGCGGTTATCAAATATCAGAAAGATCATAATTTCAGCGCCGAAGAAATCTCAAAAGAAACCAATGGACAGCTAGATAGGGGATTTCTTTGGATTGAAAAACTTGTTTAAATGAATTCTCAGAATTACTACAAATATGTTTGCTTTATTGGGGCATTAAGCTATTTTTTTTAAGTATGGACAAGTTTTAATCATTGTAGAACCTTTCTCTAAAAATACGTGTGATTTTCTATTTCAATTTTTTAACAGCCTTATTTTCTACGAGCGACTTCATTTGGGTTACCGCTACTTTGTTCAGTTGTATAAGTCTTTCATTTTGTGGTAGGCCTTGTTGGATCAGCAACGCATTTATACTTTCCATGTTGCTTAGCACGACCAACTGTTCTATAATTGCGTAGTCTCGAATATTGCCCTTTTTGTCAGGATTAGTATCTCTCCATTGTTTGGCTGTCATACCAAATAGTGCGACATTCAGTATATCGGCTTCGCTCGCATAAACGAAATTCGCTTGCTGCTTGGTAATTTCAGCTGGAATGAGGTTTTCCTTTATTGCATCAGTATGGATGTGATAATTTACTTTGGCTAGTGTCCTTTGTAAATCCCAGTTCAATTTCAAACGATCATTTTCTTCATCTTTTAGACGCTGAAATTCTTTGATTAAGTAAATTTTAAAATGTGGGCTAATCCACATGCCGAATTCAAAAGCTATATCAGGATGCGCATATGTCCCCCCATATCTTCCTGCGGTCGCTTTTAAGCCGATAGCATTTGTCTTCTTAACCCAATCTTTAACACTGATTTTATAACTGTTAAGTCCGGCTTGACTTTTAATTATGGCGAATTCGCCATAATTAAAAAGAGGGTTATAAATGCTTTCCCAAATACCCAGATATTCAACTGTGTTTCTGTTTCGAAGCCAGTCAGAAATGAAAAAGTCTCCATCTTTAGCTTTTAGCATATCAGTAAGTGAAATAAACTCTTTTCCATTGTCGAGGATGATTGTTATTTCCTTTCCCTGTACATTAATCTTTTTATTCTTTGCCATACATTTAGATTTGATAGTTATTCTTCGTCAGTTTGAAAAAAATAGACGGAATAATTGGCTATTACAGATTTTATTTTAAGCGAGTAAATATACTAAAAAAAATAGTAATACATGGGCCGATGTTTATAGGGTATCGATTCTAAATGATCCATATCAATTCTCATATTATGATGGGCTTGGGCTCCAGTATTATTTATTTTTTTAATAACGTGAGATTCTTATACTACATGTTTTATCATTTCCTGATTTGAGCTTGTTAGCTCGGCATAACTACATCTTATTATTAATGAAACTAAGATTTCCCCCACGGCAATAATTCTGTCATAATTATTTTAAATCTGTATATGAAAGACAGTTATCGCCAGGCTCATCTTTTTAGACTAAGAAATTTCCAAAGATTGAATTTAGAATAGAAATGGAACTAAGAAGTATACTTTCATAAAATGGCGCGAATGATTTAACAAATGATGTCAAAATGTTTTCTTTTCCATAATGCAATTTGCTAAATTCATTTATCAGGTTTTTATTTGTGACCTTATTGGTAGATTATTAAATATGAGAGCAGCAATTTTTCTTTATTTCATTATCGTACTAGTCTCTTGTAGTTACTATAGTGGGGAAATGTCTGTTCAAATGTAGTAACTCCAAAATTATAATGTGTGTTGAATAAATAGTGATGTCTAAATCTATAGTTATAGAATAAGAGTACAATTATTTAGCTGATTTAAAAATTTCATTTAACCATTAAAATCAGTTAATTTTGCACGTATCTTTTAGTTAGTCCTTTCACTTATAAGTGAAAATAAATTTTGATATGAATAAATTATGAGTACATTTGTCTTAGAAAAATGGCATAAAGGTGCCCGATGTACGATTTATTCGATTCGTCTAGATGTTGATAATGATGATGCTCTTAGTGAGGCAGATAAATTTTTCGAAAAATATGGCGAGATTAGAAATGAGGATATAGGAAATGCCGCAAAACTACTGCTACAATTTATTGTTGCTGACATAGGAGATGTTCATGGAGCTAGATTAGAATTCTTTAATCGATTTGAAAGAGAAGCTAATGCTTTACCCTACAAATCAGATAAAGCCATTAATGAAATATTAGATTTAGATAATTTTTATAGTGGTTTTCCACTACGTTTATATTGTTATAGAGTTTCGGAAGATGTTTTAGTACTGTATAATGGAGGTATAAAAACATCTCAAACAGCGCAGAATAGTGACGATATTTCATTAAAATTTTACGATGCACAAAAATATACTTCCAAGATAAGAGAAGCCTTAATAGAGGGAACTATTTTAATAAAGAATTCTGAGATAGTTTTTTTTAAGGAAATTGATGAAGAAATTGTTTTATAGATATGAAAAGCCAGATTGTAAAGAATATGCTTGTTAATATGCCTGAAGATATAAAATTATTTTCACGTATATATGCTAATTTGGTATTAAGAATAAATAATGCTTTAGATGAACAAGGGTTGACCAAAAGCGAACTTGCAAATAGAATGGAAAAAAGGCCATCTGAAATTTCTAAATGGCTGAATGGGGATCATAATTTCACACTCAAATCCCTTTGTAAACTTCAGGTTGAGCTAGGAATTAATTTGATTGAAATAGCTTCTGAACACAAAATTCATACTCCTTCAATTAAAGTTGATAAAGCTGAAAACAAAGTTACACAAGACAATATCATCATTAATATTTGGGAAGAAAACAGAAGAGCAGTAAATAATTGTAAAGTGGTGGAGTTAGCCAAACATACTGAATTCTCTAATAACTATCAATCTTATGGTCAATGAATAATCTTCTATTTAAGCCGGAATTAGTTCAAATTGCTTCTTATAAATTACTTAAACTTAATATTGAGAATTTAAATGAAGATCAAAATGAGGATAAAGATGTCTCCTTTACACTCAAAAATTCTATTGAGTTGAGTTTTAATTCCCTAAATAAACTTATTAAAAGTAAATTGGATATTTCTATTTCGCAATTGTCTGATATTAAGTCTGAAGTTTTAGCCAAAGCCTCTATAACTGTGGAATATTTGTTTTTAGTAGAAAATTTTGAAGAATTACATTATATAGAAGAGAACGGAACTCTTAAAGTAAATCAAAGTTTAACAGAAAGTATTAAAGCTATAGTATATTCAACTACAAGAGGGCTTTTAATGGATAGATTTAAAGACACTCCTTTTGATGGATTTATTTTGCCTATTATAGATCCTCGGAAAGATATATCCGATAACGCGAGTAAATAATTTGTAGTATTCTTGTTTATTTTCCATCTTTTTACTGATTTGTATCGTAATTGAAGAGTCACTATCCATAATTAGATTGAGTGACTCTTCTTTTAGTTAGATACCCAATTATTAGCTTAATAATAATTCTATTTCTCTAAAAACTGAAGGTCCAAAATTTCTGCTTAGAGAAGGAATATCTTTTGTTCTAGAATTAATGTCACTTGACAGTAATGCCATATTTTTCCATCCAAGTTTTCGCCCTTTATCGTCCGTGATATTTTTTCCATTTACTAATTCTCGTAATTTATTTTGGAGTTCCTTGCTTGTCCCAACAGCTTTCTGGTGATAAAGAAATTTTTTACCTGTAAGTTGTGCTAAATCAAGTTTAGTAGGAACGGTATGTTTTTGTAGCGAAATATTATAGATATCAAGTGTTGCAGTTATATGATCTTGCCATGTATCGATAGTAAAATCATCATTATTGCTGAATATGTTGGAAAATTCTCTAGAATAAGAAATAATTAAATCTCGTTTGGCTCTAGTCATTGCGACATAGAGCTTTGATATATCACGATATCCTTCTTCCTCAGGCAAATTCGGATTGGGAAATAGATTTTTACTGCAATTAATAATAATCATACGGTCAAATTCAAACCCTTTTGTCTGTTCTAGGTCGCTAATAAAAATGTTTGATTCTGACAGGCTTCTTTCTCCATCTAACACTACTAAATCAGAATCTTTGAACATCTCGGATATTTCAAAAATTGTATACCCACATAACGCTATACAAGCCTTTTCTTGACTATTTTGTTCCATTATCATCTTTAGATATTGAATAGCACTATTGATTTCATGATGTATAGAGAGCCCTTTTCGTAAAAATGGTTTTGGAGACGAAAAATTTGCATATTCGGGATTTAGAATTTCCACGTCCTCATTTTTAAGTTGTTCGATATTTACATTGTTTTTGAAAAGATTGTAAGCTGCTTCTAGAATTTCTCTACTGTTTCTATAATTTTTCAAAATTTTCACAAATCCCTCCGGCAGGATATTAATACCTGCCGACCTAATTTTATGATGTTTATTATAAACCTGTTGAGCTGTGTCACCGCAAATAAATAGATCATTTGGTAACTCATTAACTAATCTACGTATAATTGTAAGTTCTAGAGTGCCAAAGTCCTGAATTTCGTCCACCAAAATACTGCGGTATGCCGGCTTAATTTTATCTAGATAATTAACTAATTCGTTCGTAAAACCCAAATGATCGATTGCTCCAATATCAGTCATCTTTTTCTCCCACACAGATAAACCTTCTAAAATTATTTTTCTGTCCTCCTCTTGTAAAGGAATGTATCTGCCTTCCCTTTCTATTTTTAAATATTCTCCTCTATTTGTGCTGTGTAAAGCACTTCTTATCCAATCAAATTCTTGTCTGATATAATCTTGGGGATAAATACTTCTTGTAAGTAAATTTTGATGTATTGGAAATAATATCTCGGCATCATTGTTATTTGCCTCACATCTATAAAATTCTTGCCAAATATCATCCACAGATTCATTTGTTTTATAAGTTTTTAGATTATATGTTTTCTGAAATAATGAGTCATTAGATTTAAATTTTGCCAACATTTCACGACTCAATTCTAAAAAAGACGTAATCTTAATTTGTTTGATAAGATTAATACACTTTGATTGTTCCAGTAAATGTGTTACCAACCCCCTAATAAGATTAGCAAGCGATTTATTTAATGTCAAGATTAATATCTTTTCATTTGGGTATTTTTTAGCAAGTCTAACAGCTCTATGGATTAAAACACAAGTTTTGCCGGAGCCGCTTACACCTAGTAATCTAGCAGACCCACGGTAATCTGTATCTACTATTCGCTTTTGCTCAGGATGAAGAAATACCATCCATTCATACCAATCAGTTTTGTTGAGAATAATCTCAAAAATATCTTTGTCGATGTCTGACATTTTGAGATATTGATCATTCGATATGATTTCCTCTAATTCATTTTGAGATGCAGTATTAATGAGTTTGATCTGTTCATCATACTCTAATATTCTATTTTTTGCTCCTTCAATGTCACCTTTTTTAAGACTGGAAAATACATCAAAAAATAAGGTTTGAACTTCTTCATCAGAAATGGCAAGACAGGCATCTAATAATTCATCACTACTTACTGTTGAGTCAAAGGTTAGGAAAGGTTTAATATTCTTGTATAATATATGTTGCTCTAAAATAACTAGGTAACGGGATCTTAGCTTTTTTATCAGTAAGCCTTCCGAGAAATCAGATTCATCATTTAACCTTTTTTCATCAATAAGGATATTATCGGAAATTCTCACATCTACAATTGCTTTAGATTTACTATCAATTGCTAGATTCAAACCTTTATTCGCTTCCAGCCATCTATCACAATCCTCATGATCTCCGGCAAATTTTAAGGTACAAATATTTTTCTCTTGGATTGTTATCAATCTGGCACGTCCTGGTAAATCATATTTTACACAATTGTTAATCCTAGTCTCTCCATTTTTTGTAAGCTGAATTCCCTTAAAAGGATCTTCTTCATTTAGTTTAATGTTCCCGATAATTTGTTTGATTTTTTCTGCTGCCTTCTGAAAATTTCCCCCACGCTTATATAATTGTTGGATTTGCTTAGCCAATAATTTGTCAATAATATATTCTGTTTTTTTTGTTCTATTCATAAGAGGTAATAAGTTAATAATATGATGTTGTTTAAGTTAAGATATTTGTTTTTATACTTTTGTAACTTTGTTGATACGATTTCATAAATTGAATGACAAATAACCTATTGCATATAACTTAATTTAAGAACTATGAAAGAAAGCCTCCTTGAAAAGATTCGTGACCTTGTGACTGAACGGGGGGAGAATCCGAAGCTGAATGTGTCTATTACTTACACAGAGCTGGAAGTATATGGAGCAGCAACGTATTTACGCATCTCCAAATTTACGGATGCTCATCAATTGGGCAGTTCATAGCAAATAGGATAATGCTACTGTAAAAGAGTTTTTAGGAGATTTGAATGATTTTCTAGTGGATTCGGAACTTCGCGGCAGCTATGAGTTGTCTCGGTTTCCTGAATTAAAAAACAAACTTTCATTTGTGACTTCTCTGCAAAAAGAAGTGGGGGATTTTTTTGCAATCTATCGGGATTGATTCATCAATTTGTACTGATAATAGAAGGTTCAGAAGGTTTTTGGAAATATTTGGACACACTGTAGAAGATACTCCTCTAGTATACAAGGCCAATCCACCTCTTTCCCATCTCAGTAAGGTTACATTTTCGAGAAAGCAGTCTGTCTTTTCGACGGGAATGCGACCTTCTTTCTCTTGGAAGATAAAAAATGGAACAAAAAATGTTCTTAGGATCCATTCAAATATAACGGTTATTCCATTTGGAGCTCATAATGAGTTTTTTTCATTTGTAACCAACGATAGAGGATTAGATTGAACAATCTTAAAGTTTGGTGTCTATTTCGGTTATACTGGTTCTTCCCTACTTTTGGTGGTCAAGACGGAACGTATACCACACGTTTCCTCAATAAGTCAAACCCCGCTCTACCATACATCTGCCTTCTGATCATTTTCAGGCGGTTCCACGTTTCTTTCTACTGGACCATTACTCAATGGTAAGGTGAGCGCATTTTCAACAGCGGGATAATCCGTTAGCAGTCCTTTCGCGAATGTTGCTATTTCTTTTAATCCCGAGGTGTTTGATTTCTCGATCCACTCCTTCAATTCCTTATCGCCCGACTTATCAGCCATTATTTTACGGAAGGATTACACTAGGATAAAAGCCTTATTCAGATCTTCAGAGGATTTGCATAATTCACGGATGATCTTCCGTTGGTCATCCCACAGACTTTTTTGATCTGACACGAACCATATCGCCGCTGATGATGGTTTAAAAGATGCTGCACCACGATTCGGTAATTCTTTGGTGAATCCAGCTTTTTTGCCCACTCGGATCCCATAGAATTTCAAACCTTCTGAGAAAGTTGAATAGGCTCCCTTATCTCCTTGAGATCTCAGTTCCTGCCACAATGTGATGATCAATATGCTTGGTTCTTCCTCCATACGCTTTTTGATCTGCGTAAAGAATTTTTCAAGCGGATTGACCTTGCATTGAGATTTCCAGGGTAAGGTCTTCATGTCCAGATAATTTTTACGGTTTGCCTGTGCATGCACAGCTGCCGCGCCATGGCACGTATGGAATATCCTTTTTTCTGTAATTCTTTGAGTTGCTCAAACCGCTTTAAGCGGATTTCACCATGAGCTGAATCTGGGGAGATCTTTATTTCAAATGGGCTCACCTGATTGTCTGTCTGCTGGCGGATATTATGACGTAACTGCTTATCAAATAGAATGGCCGTGGCTTTGCTGTAATGCCTGAGCAAAACTTTCTGTACCGCCTCACTTAGATTTTTCAACAGATGCCAAAGATCGGTGGCCTCGATAGATTGGGGAGCACCGCAAGTAATAGCTTTTTGATAGTTACTATATCTATCCGGCTCATAACTTCAATCTCTAGACGCTCCTGTAGCAATTTGCGTAATGTCCCCTGGTCACGGTCTGTTAATAGATTTATTACCTTCCCTATATGGAGATTGACCAAGATACTACCGTAACTTTTATTTTTTTTGTAAGCCCAATCGTCTACCCTAATGGCCGTTACACCTTCTGTTGGTGAAAAATCGCTCTTTTCAATCAACCGTAGTATGGTCGTATCGCTTGTGGGCATCGACAATATGACACAGATCCGCTGAGCAGATCTCCCACCTGCAGGAAGCCCTAACTTGCTAATCTTACCTTCCAGACGCTCAGTCCTACGCTTGTATGGCTTAAAATGATTATCGAACCGCTCAGTGAAAACTTTGAACGGACATTCGTTCTGGTCACAGTAAAACTTAGGTGAGCGGAAAATAATCATAGAAGTTTTACCAAAGACAGGGAGGTCTGCGATCTTGCGGGTATAACAGCTGTGGATTTTTTTCGAAGTTATGCAGTAGTTTTGACATGCAGCAGAGCGGGTGATACCCTGCAAATAAATTTCCAGTACATCTTGCTGGTTACCTACTGATATAACCCTGAAGTTATCACCATCGTCCGAAAAAACAAGTTTTGATGCATTCATTAAAATATGAACGCTAATGGAAGACAAATATGATAGTATTACCACCAAAAGTGGGGAAGAACCAATATCCTCCGTAATACTGAAAGTCCCAATAATAACAGAGGGGTCAGCATGCTCCGGAATAATAACTGTCAAAACAGAAGCCTATATGGGAAGGGAACAATATGTCCCGGAATATATAGCCTTTCTGAACAACAGAGGGGTCAGTATATAACGGAATGCCATGCGATAGTAGCGCTTAAAACATCATGGGATACCAAAATAAGTCCGGAATCAAGGGGTCGGCATGCTCCGGTCTATGCATTCGTGTTGATTTTGATCGGACTTTTTGTTGTTTTCTGTATTTTTTGTTAGCTTGAACGTATTTAATCCATCGATCCGAAGTTCCAAGGATATTCGCAAAATCCTCTATAGTAATACCGCTTTTCTTAAAGAAATTTAGAATATTCTTTTTTGCTATTTGTGCATCGTATATTTTCATATACACAAAAGAATTTTTAAAAGTATTAATAGTTCGAATGAGATTGAAGTAGAGGTGATTAACTCCCTAGCTTATTTTGCCATATAACTCCTTTACTCTAGCATTTAATTTGTCATAAAACGCTTTTTTTTGCTGTGTCAACTTTGTTTCTAGAGCTAAACAATCCTCGATTAATTCTAACACTTCCTCCTTGGTTTTAAGTGCAAATAGAGATGAGAAGTTAATATTTAATTTTTGACTCACCAACATGATGACATTCCAACCAACTATATGTTCGGCTCTTTCGATCCTGCCGACTAAGGTGTTGTCTGTCTCACTAATAATACCTAAATCAAGCTGAGAAAGTTTGTGTTCTAGTCTCTTTAATTTGATGGTAAGTCCCAGTGAGATATTAATAATTTCTATTTCGATTTTTGAATAGTTGGTCATAAACCAAATTTTAATATATTCGGGAATTTTATTCGATACATATTTGTATTGAATAAATGAAATTTGTATATTTGCTTAATATTCATCCAATTTTTGGATAGAATAGCATTTGACTAAAAGAGTCTCGATAGTGAATTCCGACAAATTACTAGTGAACGAGACGGTAGTCCAATGCCCATGTAGATATTTTTGTACTTTTGTGCAGGCTATAGCTCATGGGCGACTATCGTAATTCCGTTTCACTAGGCCGTCGGAAGCCTGCTATACGGTTGATAGGAGCCCGCTATAGTTTCTTACAAACCTTATGAGACTCACTTTATAAAATTTAATTTAAGTGAGAAATGAAAAAGAAAAAACAAACAACAAAAAACATCTTTAAATCCCCCGAGTAGCTCGGTACGATTCAGCCAGCGATGATCTGGTCACATCAGCTATGGAATTCGAGACGCCCAATTATTTACCTAGTGATACTCATTCAAAAGAATTCTAGCTCCTCCAATTAATCAATTTTATTAGACATGGCTTATGGCCTGAAAAAGTAGCTGAATCAGTCGGACTGGAATAGCTATGCCTTAAGCTCACCATTAAAAATCTTGAGAATGAAATCCAATTATGCTCACCTAATCCTATTGGATATGGTCATCTATGAGATGCACAGGGAAGATTACGACGCCATTCAGAATGTACAGAATTTCTGGGGTAAATATTCTTTGAATACGATCATCGAACATATGGTCGCATTGCAACCTAATGTCGACAACACAGAAGGGAATTATAGTATTGATCAATTGTCCTCATTTTCTGTTGATCTTCTGCGAACAACGATAGCCTATTTCATGCTGCATATGGATAAAGCCGACTTGGGTAAAGTCCAAATTTCCACTTCTGCGAACGAAGAAGAATTACAGGCAACAAAGGAAATCTTCGATTTCTTCCAGCGCGTCTCCGAATCCGATACCAATTCCTAAAATAATGAAAAAATTAACACTGCATTTAATTCGCTTTTTAAAGCCATTGAAGAATACAATAATGCTTCTGACATGCATTTTTGTATTTCATATGTTTAGTTTATCAGCTCAGACGCCCCGCAAGGACAGCGGGGCCGATGGGCTTTTAATCAAACCGCTGAAAGTGGGTGATAGTATCTCAGAAGAACTTTGGAATCTTCCATTAAAGGTCACTAACCATCCGGCTGCTAGAACCAACATCTCTCTTCAAGATTACCAGCGTAAAAAATTAATTATTTTGGACTTCTGGGCCACCTGGTGCGGCCCTTGTATCAAAGGGCTCAATCAGCTTGATAGTATCAAGGCAACCTTATCCAATGAGTCTATCGAATTTATACCTGTCTCGAATGAAGATGAAAAAAAGGTGCTGAAAAAAATGACCGATAACCATTGGGCGTTCTATTCAGTATATGGCGATAATACGCTTTCTCGGTACTTTCCGCATCAGGTATTGCCTCATTTGGTCTGGATCCGGGAGGGGAAAGTAATGGCTATCACGGGCCATGAATATTACGATATCGCTTATTTTAAGATAGCGTTAGCGGGACAAGTAAATCTGACGGAAAAAGTTGTTCCATTAACCCTTGATGCCAACAAATCTGCTTATGAAAATCTGGTAGAGTTTTCCACCGATAAATACCTGCATCGAAGTGTCCTGACTGAATACATCGAGGGTTTATCGGACAATGTTGTCCAACAGACGGATAATACACACCTCTACACGAATATGTCTCTGGCTACGCTTTTAGTACAGGCAAATCAGCCTGAAATCCCAATGGCAGGGCATTTAGGCCGTCTGATATTTAACTGCGCCGACTCAGTGAAAGATCACATACTGATGCCTGCTAAAAGTTTAAATAAGATGGAACGTGCCATTTGGCTACGTGAAAATGGATATTGCTATGCCATAGAAAAGAGATCGAATAAGGGGACGGAATCTATAAAAAGGCAGATGATTGACGATATCAATGGGCTTCTAATGGATAAATGGAAAGTCAAAGCTATGGTAAAGCCGACAAAAGTACCTGTATGGGCACTGAAAAGGATTGCCAAGGTGGATAAAATAAAATATCTAGGTAATGAGAAGCCCAAAATATGGGATGATAATACACTTATATATTATAAAAATGTGGCGATCACTGACCTGATATCCAATTTAAATTACATCAATCCTGATCTGGGTATTCCCATAGTCGATAATACTCAAATAGATTTCCCGATAGATATACAGATGACCGTCGATCGGGATCTAGCACGCAATCTGAAAGCGCTAAATTCAGATTTGGCCAGCTATGGATTGAAACTCGTACGTAGTCAGGCTACCTTAAATATGCTTGTATTTGAAAATTTAAAAAGATAGTATTTTATGAAAACTATAATTTGCATACTGTGTATGCTGCTGATAAACTTTGGTCGCAGCTATGCACAGTCAAAACATCAAATTCGGATACTTTCTGAAACTGATCATACGCCTATTGCGCATGCCACAATGGATCTTTTGAATGCTAAGACTTCTTTAAAGGCTGATGAAAATGGTGCCATCACGCTGACACTAAAAGATTCCTTGCATGTCATTGTTCGCTCAATGGGTTTCAGATCAAAAACGCTTTGGCTATCATCAGCGATTAATACGATCCATTTAACTGAAAATAATACCATGCTCGACGAGGTGACTGTGAATACGGGGTATCAGTCTTTTCGAAAAAGTAAGGTGCCGGGCTCTTTTGTGGTTATCGATAGTGCATTGCTGAACCGAGCTATCGGCACTGACGTCATCGCAAGGCTAGAAGGTGTCACATCAGGGCTTCTATTTGACCGAAGAATGGATAATATTCCTGTGTCCCAGCCGACATCACTGGTCTCTAACGGTAAATCCTTAAATATCAATGTGCGGGGACTAAGTACAATTGAATCGGATATGGCTCCGCTGATTGTATTGGACAATTTTCCTTATGAAGGGGACCTGGCCAGTATCAATCCCAATGATGTGGAGAGTATTACGGTGCTGAAGGATGCTTCGGCGTCGGCCATTTGGGGGGCAAGAGCGGGAAATGGGGTTATTGTCATCACAACAAAGAAAGGACGTTATAATCAAGGAAATTCTATTTCCTTTTCGAGCAATCTTTCTTTTAGTCGGAAGCCCGACCTGTATAAAAATCGGAATTATTTAGCATCACGCTCATTTATTGATGTGGAGCGGTTGCTATTTGATCAGGGTTTTTATAATACGGCACCGTCCAACCTCAATGCGCTAAGCCCTGTGGTTGAATACCTGCAACAGGCAAAGGACAAGGGCATAGATCCGAATGAAGTAGCTGCACAATTGAATAAATGGGCTGAATTGGATGTACGCAATGATTATGAAAAATATTTCTATCGTAACCGGATCAATCAACAGTATAGCCTTGGGATGAATGGTGGTACGGAGAGATTTAAATATGTGGTATCGGGTGGCTTTGATAAAAACTTGGCTGATGTTCGTGGAAGTGGCTATCAACGGATTACCCTACGGGCAATGAATCATATCAAGTTGACCAAGGGTTTGGAGTTTTCTACGGAAATAAATTTGATAAAGAGCCTATCGGATAACAATGGGCTGGAATATGGGGCAATACAGCAAACTATAGGGAAGCAATTATACCCGTATGCGCAATTGGCAGATAATTTTGGCAATGCCCTGCCGATTATCAAAAACTATAGGCCCTTTGTCACGGACAATGCGCTAAATGAGGGCCTGCTGGACTGGGCTTATCGCCCATTGGATGAAGTAAATCTGGTGAAAAATCAACTAGAAAATAATACGATCAGATGGAATGTGGGGCTGCGGTATCGGATCTTTGCACCATTGTCACTCGATATCAATTATCAGTACCAAAAGCTGAATGATAATGGGCGGCTAGACTATGATATGGATAGCTATTATGTCCGTAACTATGTCAATACCTATTCGCAGGCAGACGGTACCCGGATCTATCCCTACGGAAACGAACTTCGGGATACGTATGACCGTACGGTTTCGCATGCTTACCGTGCTCAGCTTAATTTTAATCAAAAGTGGAATGATCATGCCCTGACAGCTATAACGGGTCTGGATGTGAGACAGTCCCGTATGACCCGTAATTTTTCAACCTTGTATGGGTTTAATCCGGATGTAGTCAGTTCGGTAACCCGGCTGGATTTTGTCAACCGATACCCGACACGGCCGCGGGGTACAACAAGCCAGCTGCCGGCGCCGCCCTCGGGAATGTTGGATTATTTGGACCGCTTTGTCTCTTATTATGCCAATGCGACCTATTCTTATCTCGATCGCTACACGCTCAATGCAAGTATCCGTAAAGACGAGTCAAACTTGTTTGGGGTATCGACCAATCAACGTGGAGTTCCCCTGTGGTCGGTGGGTGGGCTATGGGAGATCAACAAAGAGCATTTTTATCGTCTTTCCTGGTTGCCATCGCTGCGCCTGCGGGCATCCTATGGTGAAAGTGGCAATGTCAATAAATCGGTATCGACCTTTACGACCGTGTCTTATGCCAATAATTCAACTACAGGATTATTACAAGGCACGATATCAAGCCCGGCAAACCCATCACTTCGCTGGGAGAAAGTGAAACAGACGAACCTAGGACTTGATGTCTCGTTTCTTGAAAATAGGGTTAGTCTGAATGTTGATTACTACCAAAAAAAGTCTTCCGATCTGATTGGGCAGGTGGCGATAGATCCTACCTTAGGCTATTTTATGGGCAGCAATCCGGCGATGAAAACCAACTATGCTGCAATGGAAACAAAAGGGGCGGATCTCAAATTGAATACACGTAATCTCACAGGTGCGTTAAAATGGAATTCGGAACTGCTGTTATCTTTCGTACGGGATAAAGTTACGGATTTTAAGACAACGAATACCAATCTCGCTACTTATTTTACAACCTATAGCCCCCCGATTTTGGGAAGGCCACGCTATGGTTTATATAGTTTTGCATGGGAAGGATTGGAGCCGAGTACGGGTGATCCGCTGGTGAATTATAACAATACGATTGGTAAGGAATATACAGCCTATATAAATTCGTTAGGCTTGGATGATCTTATTTACCATGGCCCACAGAGCGCTCCGATATTCGGGAGTCTTAGAAATAGTTTTTCTTATGCTAAATTTTCCTTTAGTTTCAATCTGACATCTAAGCTGGGTTATTACTTCCGTAGGAATTCAATCAATTATTACAACCTTTTTTACAACGGCGCCGGTCATCAGGATTATGAGAAAAGATGGCAGCAGCCTGGTGATGAACGAATCAGCCAGATCCCTTCTTTTCCCAAGCAGTTCAATGATATCAATCGTGCGCTGATCTTTGAACGGTCGCCCCAACTGGTCGAAAAAGGTGATCATATACGTTTGCAGGATATACAATTGGGCTATGATTTTAGCGGAAAACACTTAAATCGGATTGGTATTCGCGCATTGCGCTTAAATATGTACTGCGCCAATTTTGGAATCTTATGGCGTAAAAATAAACAGGGACTGGATCCGGATTATCCGACTACGGTCATTCTTGCCCGACCAAGTTATGCTTTTGGACTGCAGGTAAATTTTTAATAAACCGAAATAGATGTTTTATAATAAAATAAACAGATGAACATGAAATTTCTAACAACCATATGCTTTCTGGTGATAGCCAGTCTCTTTTCAGTATTATCCTGCAAAGAAGATTTTCTAGATGCGAAGTATGATAAACGGAAAAATATACCCTCGACCGTGAAAGATTATCAGGCGCTATTGGATAACGCATCGGTATTAAATGCGGGGCAACCGATTATGGGGGAATATGCGGGTGATGATTATGAAATACTTTTTTCACGTTGGCAAAATTTAACCAATCTCTATAAGTATACCTATATTTGGTCTGATGAATTGGAGGGCATAAATGACGAATTTGTGGACTGGACAGAGGGATTCCGTAAGATATACATCGCCAATGTGGTCTTGGATGGCCTGTCGTCTTTGGATCAGAATAAGGTAAATGTAGCGGAGCGTAATGATTTTGATAACGCCAAAGGTGGAGCTTTATTCTACCGCGGATCTTGCTACTACCAGCTGGCGCAGGAGTTTTGCAAGCAATACGAGCCGCAATTGGCAGAAGCCGATCTCGGTCTGCCGATTAGATTGACTTCGGATCTGAATATCCATGTAGATCGAAGTACATTGTCGGCCACTTACAAGCAGATACTTGACGATCTGCATGCAGCGGCCGTATTGTTGCCGGCTACTGTTTTGGTAAAAACCCGGCCATCTAAAGCCGCAGCTTATGCGATGCTTGCCAAAGTGTATCTACAGATGGGCGATTACGCCAATAGCTTGAAGTATGCAGATTTGTGTCTAACCCTTCAGCATGAACTACAGGATTTAAATGAATTAAACTTAACGGCAAGTTTTCCATTTGCCATGTTTAATAATGAGGTGATTTTTCATGCTACGCTCTATTCGTCCGCTGGGATGACGCAAAGTAATGCGCTCGTCTCGGAGGAATTATATCAACAGTACGAAAATAATGACCTGAGGAAGATTGCTTATTTTAAGACTTCTGGCGATAGATATACTTTTAAAGGGTCATTTGCTGGAAGTGCCGTACTTTTTGGAGGTATCACTACTGCTGAGCTGTTTTTAATCCGTGCCGAATCTAATATGAGGCTTAAAAATATTGCTGCGGGAAAAACGGATCTGCTTAATGTATTAACGAATCGGTATCGAAATAATATTATTGTATTCGATTCAGATGATCAGCAACAGTTATTGGCGAAGATTAAGGCGGAGCGAAGGAAGGAATTATTGTTTAGAGGAATCCGATGGAGTGACATCAGAAGATTTAACGTCCTTGATAAAGATAATATCAAAATCGTTCGTACTTTGGATGGACTGGTGTTTGAATTGAAGCCTATGGATAAACGTTTTGTTTTTCCATTTCCGAAAGCAGCAATTGATTTTGGCGGATATGAAAATAACTAAACTAAAAAATCAGCCTAGTAAATTCTACTAGGCTGAATTGCAGATACTCATTATAAAGTCTTATTGTTCATCTTTATAACGTTTGTTACTATTATCTGCATCATTTGGGGATGAAATGTCTGGATTGCCCATGCCATCTACTTGTTCATCCGTAAGTCCAACAGCACAAAGTGTCGTAGGGATTGTGCTTGTACATTGAAGTTGTGGTAATCCATCTTCACCAGTAGGAATGGCAGAACCAAAGTTTCCGGATGGAGTCACCTCGAACCAATGAAGTTCAGCAACTTTGTTGGCTTCTTCCTTTTTTAAACCTGCTGACATTAATACTAAAGCAATCGCTCCCGCAGTAACGCCTCCTCCTAGAAGAGACCATACCATTTTTTTAATTTTTTTCATACATCGTATGTTTAGTTTGTAAATATTTGCTGCCAATTCATCGCATCGGTAGCAGTAATGGTTTTTTCTTGCTTGAAAAACTTTACAACACTAAATTACCTTGTTATACGGCCCTCGCGTTAGGCCAAACTTGATTGATCGATAGGCCAAGTTTGATAAGTGCAATTTATAGATAGCCTTGATATTCGGTCAATAAATAAGGATATCCCTTTGGAAATTCACCATAGGTATGGAGGTAGGCGAGCACGATGGGGCACACTTCGCGCAGGTTAAACATTTCGATGATGGCCGGCAGGTCGAGCGGATCAATCGCCGAGCTATCGTAGGTACGGAGTATAGCAGTGATGTCCGCTTTAACCGATTCACGCCGCTGCTCTTTTTCATGGGCGTCGAGGTTACTGAATAATAGTTCTTGATATACGTTTTGAAGATCGACAACTTGTAAAATCTCATTGTGCCAATAATCGAGCTGAAAGCCATGTTTTAGCAAAATCCGAAATAATACCTCCAGACAATAGTGCAGTTCCATCGCCTCCATGTAGGGCGGCGAAAAGGTAAATACCATCAAATCCGCCCAGTTTTTATCAATTTCTCCATTCTCATGCGCCAATTGGATCACCAGATCTTCCATTGTCATTTCATCGAAATAATACTTGTCCCCGTCGTGATTCTGATAGAGGTTACTGACAAAAGTGATTTCAGTGAGCATGCAGGAAATTAAGTAAAATAGCTCTAAGTAATCGTAGCCAATCGGTGGAAAGCAGATGTATAAATAATCATCAAGGCTTAATTTTTCTTCGGGCTGATCCACATGCGCGCGAACATCAGAGGAGGAGTCTGTCTCCCATACACTTGCGCTATCGCTTTCCAGGTAACAGTCATAAAATAGCTGCCGGCTGTCCATGAGTTCCTGATGAAAGCTGCTTTCCTCCCAACCGCCAGGCGCTAACCGGCTCATCAGCTGCGGCAAAGCATCGTATGCATCTTGAAGGATGGCATGGGTAGTATTAACATCCAGTTTTTTTCTTTCTATAAAATTCATAAGAAAGTCGATTTAGTTTGATTTTTTATCGCGTATTTTGTTCGAGTTGTTGTTTAAACAGAGCGCTCGTCAAACCGGTCATCTTTTTAATAAATCGGTTCATTTCGCTCGGGCCACTAAATCCGACTTCATGAGCAGTAGTGCCCAGCTTATCGTGCTCCACAATAAGCTGCTCAATATAATCGAGAAGCAGCAGGTTGCGGTAGTCCTTCATACGGATACCGTAAAATTTGTGGAATTCGCGGCTGAGCTGTTGCGCGTCTGTCAGAAACACTGCAGCTACTTCTTTGATTAGCGCTTGAGCACCGCGCTGCAGGATCATAATATCCAGTAGCTGTCGGCAACGCACTGCAAGGTGATTGTCTATGTCAGTGTCACCCAGAAGCTTAAAACGGCTTAGATCGATCAGAAAAATCAGATGTTTGAGCAGGATATGCTCGTTGTTGAGCGTATTGGGGTTGAGTATGCTGAATAGGATACACAGGTATTTGACAGTAATGGGGCCAACACGAAAACCCACACTTTTGAGCGAAGTTGTTGACCCCTCTTTTTTTGCCTGAACCAAGTGTTTGAGAAATGAAAATTGTTGAATGGCCGGCGGCCTGAACATACCGGCATCCACGACAAAGCCAACCAGTATATGATGGCCTATAGGTAAATGTAAACGATAATGGCGCGATGCAACGTAAAAATAAGCGCCCTCAGAGGGACATAGCTCAAAACGGAATGCCTGATCCAGCCTTTCTCCCCAAATTTGAACTTCATTCAATAGCGGATAGATGACATGCAGGTCGTTCATATACACCTCAATCGTTACATCGGTCGACTTGCTGATCCAATACTCGTAAGCGTAGAGATAAGCATATCGGCCGTCAAAGGTTTGTTCGCTGATCTGATTGTGAGAAGATTGCCAATGCCTCTCCTTCGCATGGCGAATGGGGTAGCTTAATGGATGGGGAGGATCGTCAATGCTCTCGTATTCCGTACCAAATACGATTTTATAAGATCTTTTCATATTCTTTACAATTAGTTATAAGATGATTTTAACAAGAATTCACCGTAAAGACCAAATAAAATGGTACATAACAGTATTTTTCGTGCGAATAACCAAAGTGTAGCGTAGATGACATTTTCAGATTGCACCTGACAGATTTGTGCTGTCGTTGTCTTGCAGGCGTCCATTTGTGCTGTATGTACATTTTTTTTTGAAAACATTTTTCTTTGCCGACATCTTTGTTGTCATTGGATCCAATAAGGAGTTTTAAATTTTTGGTGAGGGAAGGTACAGCCCAAGGCCGGAAAATGGTTCAACAAACGATAGTATGAAATGGAGTCAACATGTGATTAAATGTGAAGAGGTATAGATATGCAGCCCTATACCGAATAGGGAGTGTGCTTTTTGCGAAAAAAATCACTCCCTTAACTAACCAATTGATGTCGGCTATGTGAAGGACATACGTAACCGAAAAAACCATGGTATTTTCAGCGGCAATCTTGTAGTTTTCTGTTTGTCGTAATTTCAACTGCCTGATTTTATTTTCAATTAATAATATTTTTGTTTATATTGAAATTAAATAAATATTTTAGGTAAATTTATTTTTCTAAACTTTTTTTAATTATAAACCTTTGTTTTAATGAATTAGCATGGATAAGTTAAATTATAGACTATTGATCGTTGACGATAATCCAGACTCGTTGGTGTATATTTTAATGTCATTGAAGGAACTTCCTTTTATCAATGACGATATCAAAATTGTTCGAAAGCCCATAGAAGCCCTCAACTATCTAAAAGAAAATGAGGTCGATGTGTTGATACTGGGTATGGATCTTGGAGATAAGGAGATTGATGGGATCAAATTGGCCAGTTTGATTCCCAATCCGCCCGTCATGGTTGCCTGTTCAGCACATACAGATTATGTGTTTAAGGCAAATGAGGCCGGTTTTTACACCTATTTTAGTAAAAAGATCAGTTTCAACGTATTGAAGGCCAAAATGGAAGATGTGGTCGAAAAGGTAGATAAGAAATTGCAGGACCAAGGCAGAGAAGTGAAAAGTTTAACGATGAAAGATCTCAATAACGATAGGATTCAAATAGAAGTTGATCAGATTTTTTATGCGCAAGTAGACAACGATATAATCGATATTTATTTGGAAAAAGATAAGTATCAAGTTAAAGGAAGCCTAGGAGGACTGCAGACTAACCTTCCAGCAGCCATGTTTGCCCGCCCTCGGATAAATACCTTGGTCAATCTTTCCAAAATTGACCTCTTGCGTTCAGGTGAACTTCATTTTGTCAAACCAAGAAATGGTTTCCCTATTACGGTTACCCGATCTTATAAAGATAATTTTCGGCATCAATACGAAGTCTATAAACAGAATAATAAGTAAAAACCGGTAGGGCTGCGCCATTTCATGGCATCAAGCAATGCAATAATTTATGTTACAATTGAATGAAATCGTACAATTGCTACGAGAAATTAATGACAAGCTGTCCTGCAAAGCCTACCAAATCATGCCAAAAGAAGGTACGCAGATAGAATGGAATGTGGACGAATTGATGACTCGTATGGCGGTGGTATCACGCCTCGGGATCTCTGAACGTACTTACAACCGCTGGGTGAAATCGGGAGTGCTCAAACCCATTTGCTTGGGCAACAAGCATTATTACCGCGAACAGGACCTCCAGGATGCGATTAAGCGCAGTATAGACCGGGGTATGATCTAACATTGTTTTTTAAGGCTGATCTTTGGGAAAAGATCGGCCTTTTTATTTGGATGACGCTAAGTGAACTAACCTATTCGCTGCTTCCTCTTTGGGAATACGTTGGGATTAGCTTGCCCCTCGGTTGCCTATTCTATGGTATTTCTATGTTATCTGTTTGCTTATCCTATACCATTTCCTTGCTTATTCTTTGCCATTTGTTTGCGTATTCGTTGGTCTTTCTTTGCTTATTCGTTGGTCTTTCTTTTCTGTTTGGTTGCTGTTTCTTTGCCTATTGCTTGCCTATAGGTAGTTTTTCTACGGCAACTTACAAGCCATTACCTGGCCTTAACGCTAACTGAGTAGCCTATGAATAGTGTCAAATTACCCTCAAGCAGGCAATTAAGGATCAATCCAAAAGCAGGTGAGTCTGTATGAAGAGCGCTCGAAAAGCACAACGTTTTCTATCAAAATGCTAGATTTGATGCCGTCGGAAATGGCATATTCAGCCAAGTGACGTCAAATGGCGCCATTGAGCAAATCCCTTTCATACACCGCTTTACCTTAGTACCATGATATCGATATCGTGGCTGCCTGCAGCGCCACTTTAGGGTTTAACAATTTAAAAAATAATAACATGGCAAGATTTTTAAAAGGGATTCACGGATCCTATAGCGGAAAAGTAGGGAATGTCGTCGGAAGTTCATGGCGAGGAATAGATTATGTACGTTCGTTACCAAAAAAAAGCAGCAAGGCTTCGTCAGAAGCGCAGCTGGCGCAGCGGATGAAGTTTGGGATGACAACCAGTTTTCTCAAATCCATTAAAGATATCCTGATGCTCGGGTTTTCAGACAGCAAGCTAAGGAACAAAACGGGCTATAATGCGGCCTTTCAACAGCTGATCAACCACGCTTTTCGGGGTAACTACCCTGATTTTACGATAGACTTCGCGGCAGTCAAAATTGCCAGTGGTAGTCTGGCAGCTTTAGTTGGCTTGGTCGTAGGTGAGGTGGCGCCCAGGGTGCTCAACCTGACCTGGGATCCGATCATCAATCGTTTTAATGCCTTTGACGACGATCAGGTGCTGGTCATCCTGTACGATGAAGCGGACAACCTCTTTTTTGCGTACGAAGGTGCAACGAGATCGGACGCAGCGATAGATATCGTGCTACCCGACAGCTATACAGGAAAGAAAATAGTGGGCTGGTCTTTTAATATCCATCGGGATGGGCTAATCACCTCAACGAGCCAATACTTAGGGGAGTTTGTGTTGAACTAGCTGCATCTGCTTAAAGGGAGGCTGCTCGCTCAGGAGCACCTCCCTTTTATCCTGAACCCCGTTTACTATTAACAGATTAAAAACAAAATAAATGGAATCCATACAAAAACAACTGGTCTCGGATATCGAGGATATCTATTGGCCGCTAACAGGAAGACAGGTGCTTGGCATTGTACTGGTAGGTCTCCTCATATTTTTTATCTCAGCAGGGCTTTTGCTACAGGCGATCGATCCTACAGCCGGGGTATTGGATCTCGGTATCCTCTCCGTGCTGCTCTTTGCCGTATTGGCTGGCGCGGCGGCTATTTATTGCTGCTGCTGGCTCCAGGAAATCCTGTGGCAGCCTTTTAAGTTTTTCCGTCAGGAATTTAGTTTTCACTTTAATCAATTGACATCATGGCAACAATGCATTATTTATTTTTCGGTATTCTTTCTGTCGCTATTCTCGTTCTTAGCCGTTTTGGCAATACTGCTGTAGCTGACAAGAAGCGGTCAGGCAGTTATGCTGAGCTCCGAAGTACCAGTTCTGACCTGGAGCGGGACAATGACCCATCAGTGAAACGATACTCCAGTTCGGGTGTACGCGCGCGTATTGTGGATTTTGCTGTAAAGGAGATTGGCGTGCGCGAGGCCACAGGCAACAACGATGGCAGCAGGGTAGAGGAATACCTCGCGTATGTCGGACTGGGAAAGGGGTATGCCTGGTGTGCGGCTTTTGCCTCCTGGTGTTACGGCAAAGCTGGATTAGCAGCTCCGCGGAATCCCTGGAGCCCGGCACTTTTTCCGGTGGCCCGGCGTTATACAGCCCAGCAGATCGGGCAGGGGAGTGTTCGCCAGGCAGATCTCTTCGCTATCTATAGCTCCAGTCTCCAACGTATCAACCATGTGGGTATGATTCGTCAAAAGCAGGGAAACTGGATACTGACTGTGGAGGGAAATGTAGGTGATCAGGTCCTTTCAAAGCGGCGCCCTGCATCCACTATTCATGCGTTTTCAAATTGGCTGGACTGAAAGGAGGGGCTATGCTAAAATATTTATTCAAGCGTGGGCGCTTTCTCATGATCTTCCCATTACTCTATTCCTGTAAACTTTATCAAAGCGAGCGGAAGGAAGCTCTGCGGGAAGAACAAACGCAGTCCAATTACAAGCAGCAACTTGATATTTGGTACAGCGGACAGAGAGATAGCCAATCGCGGTATTGGTACTTTTGGACGGATAGCAGTTTTCGCTTCCATCCGGATAGTGGTTTGGTTGGTAGAAATGGGCAACTGGCGATGTTAGAATCTAACGCAATTACAAGCGAAAGCATGGAGATTTCTACCAATAGCAGCAATAGCCACACCCAAAGGCTACATGACACCAGCACAGAAAAGCGCAATGTATGGGCAGCCCTCAATCTTTGGCTCATCGGAATTGTTTTCGTATCGCTGGCTATTTTGTGGAAGTTTCGAAATTATTTAAAAACATTCTTTGGCTAAGATGCTATAAACTTATCTGATACAAAAGGCTCGACTTGGATGCGGGTGCATTTGTGACTGTACACTTTATGCGGCAAAAGTTTTCTTAATAGCTACTAAAAAAAAGTATTTGATACATTTTTTAGTAGCTAAATACTTTTAATTCCTTCTCTGTTTCATTTTAATTTATCCATTAAAAAATGTTACATATATTTTTAATTTCTTTATTCGGTAATAGTCACCTAAAAGGTAGTAGTACGTTTTCCGTTGTAGGATCTATCATAACCCATTTATCGTTCAATCTTAGCATCTTTCTTGTGGCCATTTTATATGATGTGTAAGTAAAGTCCAAGCAAAATGTTACCTACTATTAAAGTGGGAATTCGACCCTTAGTCGATATCAAATGACAGCAGGATTGAAGATTATATTACGCATAAAAAGGGAGATTGCGTATGAGTACCGACTTTTTCGTTTTACTACGTTACGATTGCGTACAAAGTGTGAGAACTTTTTATTTTGAGGGACAGTTCTATTATCAAAAAGGGGATTTTTGTTAATCAATTAAATAACTTTTCATCATATGCAAATTAAAGAACTTAAAGTTCTCCGTGGTCCAAATATATGGTCTACTAGGAGGCAGCAGCTTGTTCAGATGATACTTGATATCGGAAGCTACGAAAATCGACCAACCAACAATCTGCTAGGATTCACAGAACGGTTGGTAGACCTGATACCTTCATTACATACCCATCGATGCTCTGAAGGGATCGAAGGTGGATTTATAAGCCGCATGAAAGAAGGGACTTGGCTCGGTCATGTGGTCGAACATGTTGCGCTTGAAATCCAGACCTTAGCAGGCATGGACTGCGGATTCGGCCGTACAAGGTCTACCGGAGAGCATGCCGAATATTTTGTGGTTGTATCTTATCTGACCGAAGAAGCAGGGAAATATGCCATTCAGGCTGCGGTGGATATTGTACAGGCCCTCGCGGAAGGTAAATCAGTTGACTTAGAACCTGTTATTAGTCGATTAGCTGAACTGTACGACCTGGAAAAACTTGGCCCAAGCACACAATGCATTGTTGACGCTGCCATCGAAAAAGGTATCCCTTGGCGTAGGCTCGACAACCAGTCCTATATTCAATTTGGACAGGGCAAAAATCAAAGGCGTATCCGCGCCACTGTGACTGACGCAACGAGCAATATAGCCGTCGAGTGTGTACAAGATAAACAGGCTGTCAAAACGTTGCTGGCCGATAACGGCATACCTGTGCCCGAGGGAAAGCTGATCACCCAACTGGGTGATCTGTATGCAGCGATAGCTGAAATCGGCTTCCCATTGGTTATTAAACCCAATGATGGTAATCACGGACGTGGGGTAACAACGCGGATAATCGATTATACGGAGGCGAAAGAGTCCTTTATCAAAGCAAAGCTCTATGCAAACGACGTAATCGTCGAACGTTATATACAGGGGGATGACTATCGGTTCCTACTGATCAATTATCAATTAATCGCTGTGGCAAAACGTACGCCAGCATGTGTGGTCGGCGATGGAACATCAAGCATTGCGACGCTTATTGAACAGGATAATGCGCGGCCCGAACGCGGCGTTGGACACCAAAATATATTGACAAAGATCATTGTTGACGAACAAGTGAACGTTATTTTGGAAGAACACAAGTTTACTTTAGATACAGTGTTACCCCAGGGTACCATTTTACAGCTCAAGAAAACCGCTAATCTTTCTACGGGTGGGACTGCTGAGGATGTCACTGCGTTGGTACCTGCGGAAACCCGACTGCTGATGGAACGCGTAGCTCGATTAATACAACTGGACATCTGCGGTATTGATGTGATTTCAACGGATATTCGCCAGGAATTTCATCAGGATACAGCCGCCATTTTAGAAATTAATGCCGCTCCGGGATTCCGTATGCATAGCCACCCATCGCTCGGTCAGACTCAACCTGTCGGTCAGGCTGTGATTGATATGCTGTTCCCCGAAGGACACACTGGACGAATACCGGTTGTCGGTATTACCGGTACCAACGGAAAGACCACGACCACACGCCTCCTTGCGCATTTAGCATCTGCCAACGGACTGAAAGTTGGTTGCACAACTACAGAGGGCATATATATAAACGGTCATTGTATCGAAATGGGTGACTGCAGTGGTCCCCAAAGCGCGAAGCTCGTGCTAGCTGACCCCATCGTAGAATATGCAGTATTAGAATGCGCCCGCGGTGGAATGCTTCGAAGTGGGTTAGGATTTGACCGTTGCGATATTAGTATTGTGACCAATGTTGCCGAAGATCATCTCGGAATTAACCACATTCATACGCTGCAGGATTTGACTAAAGTGAAGGCTATATTGCCAGAAGCAACATCTCCTAGTGGACTAGCTATTTTAAACGCTCAGGATCCAAACGTATATCACATGCGAAATCAGGTAAAAGGAAGGGTGGCCCTCTTTTCGTTGGATTCAGATCAGCAGCAGTTGCTGGCTCATTTTTCCAATGGTGGTATGGTCTGTTATTTGGAAGGCGGATGGATTTATATTGGCGTTCGAGGCATAAAAACTCGGCTAATTGAGGCGGCTGATATCCCTTTAACCGTAGGGGGAAAATATAACTGTATGATCCAGAATGTCATGGCTGCAACTTTAGCAGCGCTTGAGTCTGGCTTTACCCTCGACATTATTCGGCAGGGATTGAAAACCTTTTTACCTACTCCGGAAATGAATTTAGGCCGAATGAACGAGTTTTGGATCGCTGGACGCCACCTGCTTGTCGATTATGTCCATAATCCACATGGGTTTGCCGAATTGAAAAAATTCATTGATAAATTAACTGCAACGGAAAAAATCGGCATTATCACTGCTACAGGTGATCGGCGGGATCAGGATATTATGGAAATCGGAAGGTTATCCGCTCAAATCTTTGATCGGCTGATTATCAGGCACGATAAAGATTGCAGAGGCCGTTCACCGGAAGCAATCAGCAAACTCCTCATGGAGGGAATTCATTCTGTGGATAAAATGGTACCGGTCACTTATATCTCTGATGAAAGAGAAGCCCTCAACTATGCAGTTGAGCATTCGGAAAGCGGAGCCTTAATATTACTGTGCATTGATGACAGCCGAACCTCGTTACGTTATGCAATGGAAGTAAAGCAAGTTGAAGATCAAAAATTAAAATATTATGGTACCTAAGGGGAAACTATTGATTATTGGTGGGGCAGAAGAACGAAAGGGGCAGCATCCCGATAAGGAGCTGCAAATAAGCGAGCATTTTGATATTTTGAAAAAACTTCTTCCCGAAGGAAAAGAAAAAGGACGTATTGAAGTTGTGACAAGCGCATCTTCTGTAGGCGACGAGATAGCTGAGATTTATAGACAGACATTTAGAAAGATTGGCTATCAGAATTATGGATTTATGGACCCCCATTCGAAGCAGGAGGCGAGGGCAGGGGAAATCTGCGAAAGGCTCAAAAAAGCTGACGCTGTCTTCTTCACAGGCGGCGATCAGCTTAAATTGTCGACGATATTTGCTGGAACGGATTCATGGGCATTGATCAAAGAAAGATATGAACGCGATAAAGAATTTTTGGTTGCAGGTACCAGCGCCGGCGCGATGGCGCTTTCTGATACGATGATTATTGGCGGTGGAATGAATGAAGCGCTGATCGGCGCTGATATTCAAACTGCATCAGGGCTCGACTTTTTGCATGGTTGTATTGTCGATACCCACTTTATTCGCCGCGGGCGGTTTAGCCGCTTAGCACATGCGATCATCCTAAATACAGTCAACCTTGGAATTGGTCTGGGCGAGGACACAGCACTTCTGATCAGTGAAGGTCGATCTGCAACTTGTGTAGGTTCGGGAATGGTCACTGTCATTGATGGTGCAGCAATTCGGAGTACCAATATTAGCGATGCCGAATGCGGATTGCCCATTTATGTAGAGGATTTAAAAGTACATCTTTTGGTAGAAGGCTGTAAAATCAATTTAGAGGAAAAGAAATTATCATTTCCAAAATCCAATTAGATAAACAATTATGAAATTAATTATCCACGGCGGGGCGGGAGCCGACAGTCCATTTTTACGAAAACATCAGCATGAATACTATTGTGCCTTACAAGATATTATTTGTAAAGGGTACCAATTATTGATCCAAAGGGGAACTGCCATAGAGGTGGTGAAAGAGACGGTTGCCATGTTGGAGGATAACTACCTGTTTAACGCAGGCAGAGGATCCGCACTCAATAACGACGGGAATGTGGAAATGGATGCGGCAATAATGGATGGAAAAACACGTTCAGCGGGAGCCGTTGCATTGGTTACTAAAGCAATTAACCCCGTCAGATTGGCTGATGCAGTTCGTAGTCATACACCGCATATGCTTTTGGGGGGCGTTGGAGCCGATGTATTCGCAGTTGAACAGGGATTAGCCACAGCAGATTGCGAACATTTTGTTGTTGCTCATCAAAAAGAGCTGTGGCGTGAGCATAAGGCATCTTTAAAAGTAAATGATCAACTCAAAGGAACAGTGGGCGCCGTAGCCATCGATTGCAATGGTGATATTGCAGCAGCAACGTCCACTGGCGGCATCACGGGAAAGCGCAGCGGACGAATAGGTGATAGCTGCATTATTGGTGCCGGTTGCTATGCTGATAACCGCACTTGTGCAGTTTCAGGTACTGGAGATGGCGAAATCCTAATGGGGGAATTGATTGCTGTTCAAATAGCAAATACGCTTCAAACATCCGATCTGGACCTGCAGGACGCCTGTGAATCTGTCGTTATGAATATTGAAAAAAGTAAAGGTGATGTTGGTCTCATTGCAGTAGCAAGTGATGGACAAATCGGGTTAGCTTTCAATAGCGAAAGGATGATACGCGCTTGGATAGATGAAAAAAAGAAACCGAATATTGGAATATATCGGGATCTGTTAAAATAAAAAATACGATACGACAACCTCTTTCCTTCACTGTATAGAAAACAATAATAGTAAGGGTAGAACAATATTTAACCACATAGATTCTGCTATAAATGCTTTTAAATATGGTTTTTAAAGTACAAGGATTATATTATCTGATTACCGGTCTCTGGCCCATCGTTCACATAGACAGCTTTATGATGCTAACGGGTGAAAAAATAGATTTATGGCTTGTCAAAATGGTCGGTCTCCTTTCCATGGCTGTAGCCACCGGTCTGTTATTTGGGAGAGATAAGCCTGCTAAAATCCTCTTAGGTATCCCAGCCGCATTAGCATTTATGTCAATCGATATTTATTACAATATTACCGACACCATTTCTAGGATTTATTTATTTGACGCATTGTTACAGTTCATTATTGTGTCATGGATAATTATAGCTTGCGTAATGCAGGCAAAAAATTCAGGTCGAACTCCCAACAACCAATAATGTGTATCCGATAGTATGAAGCGTGCGAAGTGCGTGATTGTCAGAGTATGAGCAAATATGCTTGAAACCAAATGCTATTTACTTTTGTTTCAGAGATTAAGTAATTAACAAAAAAAAATAATTATGAAAGATCCGGAAAAATTTACAGACGAAGAACATAAAAAGGCTGATAAAGAACAAGAAAAAAAAGTAGAAGAACGCGAACGTAAAATAGATGAACAGCTCGAACAGTCCTTTCCGGCGAGCGACCCACCTTCTTATTCGAGGCCAGGGAACGATGTTGATGATGCCTAAAAATATCGCTAGTGCTTATGGCGGGCACTGTCGGCTTCATTTCCAATGAAAAATTGCCTGATATGCCCCTTCTCCCATGCATTTGCCAAAGTGTCTACTACAGGGTTAGGAATTGATTTGCGTTGTTCTCTCTTTTCATCGGTGGAAATATCAAACCTTTTGTCGCGATCTTTTATTAAATCTGGATGGAGTTGGCCATCTTTCGTAAAGCCCATCATGATCATTGGAGCGCCTACGGGAAGGCTACGTTCCTGATCCGTATGCCAGGTGTGTATCGTTTTACCATAGGTTTTAACCAGTTTTTCCATCAGCTCGTATTCTGCCTTTTGCGGTATCCCCGGTGCGATCAGCGTCCCTGATTTTACTTCATGATGGTGGGAATGCCAAAGCAGTTTCTCTTCTACAGGTAATGTCCTGAAAAGTTTTTCCGTCACAATATATTCAATGCCCATGATTTTGGCATCCTTACCATTTCCGTCAAATATAATCGCCTGATACAGATCGTCACTCAGCTGCTGCACATAATGATGGGCTTCCATTTGTGCATTGATATTGCCATTATAAAAATGAAAGCCATCTAAGTAAACATTGAATGCTTTCAGTGGACTTTTATCCTGAATGAGATCGGCCGCTGCTTCTAACGCCTTGTCTTTTCCGGATTTTTCGGTTCCCTCAGTTTTTACATTAGAAGCCGTATTTTTGCCGCCGCAAGCCACGTTGAGGAGTGATGCAGATAAAATAATCAAAAGAAGCTTAGAATTTCTGTTCATAATTCTTGATTTAAAAGTATCCATTAACGGAACAGTGATGCATTAAATATCGTTTAGTCAATCTTACCTTAAGTTATCCAACCTATTTTTTCTTAAGATTGATAAACTGATTGGACAAACCCCTCGATTTGACTGTGTCCAATATTTAGGGAAACAAAATATGAAATTAAGGGGTTCTGCTATGAGATGTTTGAGTATATTCGTTTTGTCTTTCACGATAAAAACGCGAGTTAGTGCTATTGTTTATGCAAAAGGTGAAGTTATATGGGAAAACGTAACATTATAGTAATCGGCGCGTCCGCAGGTGGTTTTGATGCATTGAGAGCGATAGTAAAAGGTCTGCCACCCGATTTGGATGCTTCAATTTTTATTGTGTGGCATATGGGAACTGACACACGTGGGATACTGCCTGCGGTTTTAAATAAGCTCGAGACAGTTTATGCGGCAAATGCTTACGATAATGAACCTATCAAATCCAATCGTATATATGTAGCTCCTCCCGATCACCACTTATTGATAGAAGAAGGGGTTGTACGATTGACCAAGGGGCCCAAGGAAAATAGATTTCGTCCTGCTATTGACCCACTTTTTCGTTCCGCGGCATACACCTATGGAAATCGCGTAACGGGTATTATATTGTCGGGCGGCCTGGACGATGGGACTGCTGGTCTCTGGCGTATAAAAAATGGTGGCGGCATAGCAGTAGTCCAAGATCCTATAGAGGCAGAAGTGTCATCTATGCCCGAAAATGCGCTCCGTATGGTAACGGTGGATTATTGCCTGCCGGTTGAAGAAATAGCTGAATTGATTGTAAAGCTATCATCCGAAGAGGTAGATGATGATACCTTTATCAAAGATAAAAAAACAAAAATTGAAATCGATATAGCAGCGGGGGAGAGCTCCCTTGACCGCAATTCGTTGGATTTAGGCATCTTGTCACCTTACAGTTGTCCGGAGTGCCATGGCGTGCTTTCAAAAATTGTGGATGGAAAGCTGACACGCTTCCGTTGTCATACAGGCCATGCCTATTCGCCAGATACGCTTATTGCGGCGCTCACACAGAAAATTGAAGATAGTTTGTATAGTGCAATGCGTGGTATGGATGAAAGTGTCTTTTTGTTGAATCATATCGGCGATCATTATGCCGAGGTGAATGAGCCTAAACTAGCAGCTACCTATTTTAGGAAGGCAAAAGAAACCGAGCAGCGAGTTAAGGTGTTGAAAGCGACCGTATACGATCACGAACAACTGAGTCAGGGAAAGATAGTGGAGGAAGTGGAGAAGAAAATTTAATGAGGTATGTACCGAAAACCCGATTGAATAATCGAAGCTTAAGCGACTGCCTAATCTGGTAAATAAGTTTATGAGAGTCAAGAATTAATCCAGACAATAGCCTAAAAGTAAGGAAACATAAATGAAGAAAAAAGGGAACGATAAAACGGAGAAAGTGAAAGCAGCGGAGCAACTGCAACAAATACCAACGGATTTTTTGGTCGTCGGTATTGGTGCATCGGCTGGAGGCGTACATGCTTTACGCGATTTTTTTAGACAGGTGCCTAGTGATTCATTCATAGCTTTTGTCGTGGTTTTACACCTTTCTCCCGATCACGACAGCGAACTGGCCAGTATTCTACAGATGGAAACCGAAATGCCGGTCGTACAGGTGATTGAAAGAACCAAGATTGCTCCTGATCATATCTATGTGATATCGCCAAGCTGTCATCTCACCATGGACGAGAGCTATATTTCCGTTGCAGCAAATCAGGATTTCGAGGACCGGCGGGCACCTGTTGATATTTTTCTGCGGACACTTGCAGATCACTATGGGCCGCGCGCCATTAGCGTTATCCTTTCAGGAACAGGTGCCAACGGCTCCATGGGGCTCAAAAGGATTAAAGAAAGGGGCGGGGCCACCTTTGTTCAGAATCCACGACAAGCCGAATTTAATGAGATGCCGCGTAATGCGATCGCTACCGAACTGGTCGATGAGGTACTCAACGTAGAAGACATTCCAGCTCGGATTGTGGCCTATCGAAATAGTATTGGTTCGGTGCAAATTATCGAAGAAGTGCAACGCCGACCAGAGCTTCAGCAGCAGGCACTACGCGATATTTTTACACAACTCAGGGTACGCACAGGACATGATTTCTCAAACTACAAAAGGCCTACGCTTTTGCGGCGCATCGAACGCCGCATTAATGTGCACAGCTTGCCCGATCTTCCCTCATATGCGGTCTACTTACATGAGCATCTGGATGAAACCCATGCGCTGCTCAAAGACTTGCTCATTTCTGTGACCAACTTCTTTCGGGACAGTAAAGCATTTAAAGCCCTTGAGGAAGACGTTATACCAAAGATTTTTGCAGGGAAAACAGCTGTAGACCAAGTTCGGATTTGGGTTGCCGGTTGCGCCACGGGCGAGGAGGCTTACTCTTTGGCTATTCTGTGTGCTGAGCAGGCACTCAGTATTATCGATGCGCCGAAAGTACAGATATTTGCCACCGATATTGATGAATCTGCTATTGCAGTAGCCAGGGAGGGATTTTACTCGCTGAACGATGCAGCGGACGTTTCCGTCGATCGACTCAGACGTTTCTTTACTCGTGATGGAGACGGCTATCGGGTAAGAAGGGAGATTCGTGAAATGATTCTTTTTGCCAATCATAACTTTTTGAATGATCCACCTTTTTCCAAACTTGACCTGATTACCTGCCGCAATGTATTGATCTACTTAAATAGCACAGCGCAGGAAAGAGTAATAGAAACCTTTCACTTCGCACTGCGACCGAAGAAATTTCTTTTTCTGGGCACCTCCGAATCTGTCGATAGTGCAAGTGACCTGTATACCGCATATAACCGCGACTACCATATTTTTCAGACTAGGGAGATTACCTTACGAAGTTATCCGGTTCCCGATACGGTACCACAGTTTCAATTTTCGAAAAACGACCTCTTACAAAAACCCGAGGAAAGGGAAAACCGTATCCGGCGCGGATCCTTTGGCGAACTGCATCAGAAAATGTTAGAGCAGTATGCCCCCCCATCGGTGGTCGTTAATGAAGAATACGATATTGTGCACATGAGCGAAAGGGCGGGAAAATACTTTGAATTTGCGGGTGGCGAACCTACCCAAAATTTGCTAAAACTGGTGGTGCCGCAAATCCGGCTCGAACTGCGGGCCGCCCTCTACCAATCTGTACAAAATAAAACGGCCATCGAAGCCCGAAACATCAGGTTCTCCATGAATGGGCAAGCCCAATCGCTTGACATTCAAATTCGACCGGTTTTTGAAGAAGGTGATGCTGCTAAAGGTTTTATCTTGGTGATATTCAAACCTTCCGAAGAAAGTACAGAAGAGGGAGAAACTTTGATGGTAGCATCGGATGAGCCTATGGCAAGACAATTGGAGGAGGAACTCGTCGCTTTAAAGGCTCAGTTAAGAAATTCCATAGAACATCACGAATATCAGGCCGAAGAACTTAAAGCCTCCAACGAAGAGTTGCAGGCGATGAACGAAGAGCTACGTTCGGCAGCAGAAGAGTTAGAGACGAGTAAAGAGGAACTGCAATCAATCAATGAAGAATTGCGCACAGTAAACCAAGAGCTGAAGGTAAAAATTGACGAGACTAGTGTGACGAGCAACAATCTTCAGAACCTCATTAACTCTGCCAACGTGGGAACAATCTTTCTTGATCGAAGCTTCTCCATACGTTTGTTTACACCAGCCATTCTGGATATTTTTAACCTGAAATCTGGCGATTATGGCCGCCCCGTTACCGATATCACCAATAAATTACAATATGACGGTCTTTTACAAGACGCCGAAACTGTGCTGGAAAAACTCACTACAGTAGAACGGGAAGTTATGACGACCGACAATCGTTCCTTTATGATGCGGCTACTTCCTTATCGCACTTCCGAAGACCGCATTAATGGCGTGGTGATCACCTTTTTTGATATTACAAAGCGTCGAGAATCGGAAGAGGCATTAAGACAGTCTGAAGAGCGAACTCGTCTTTTAATCGAGAGCGCAAAAGACTATGCTATCTTTACGCTCGATACCCAAAGACGTGTTATAAGCTGGAGCAGCGGTGCGCAATTAATGTTGGGCTATACCGAGTCGGAGATGATGGGCAGGGCCGGGGACATTGTTTTTGTGCCGGAAGACCGAAAACTAAAAATACCCGAGCAGGAAATTCAGAAAGCTGAAAAAGAGGGCCGTGTAGAGGATGAACGTTGGCATTTAAGGAAAGATGGCTCATTATTCTGGGGGTCTGGTATTATCCGGCCACTGAAAAATGAGCAGGGTACGACCATTGGATTCGTAAAAATAATGCGCGATCTTACCGAGCAACGGCAATTGCAGGATGCCCTGCGCCTAACGGAAGAGAAATACCGACTGCAGCTTGAAAAAGAGGTGGAACTTCGCACCATTGAATTATCCGATAGTAAAGAACAATATAGCACATTGGTCGATAATACTCCCGATATTATCACGCGATGGGATAGACATTTGCGGCTGGTATTTGCAAACAAAGCTTTTGAAAAAAAGTTAGGTGTTAGCATCGCAAGTGTGCTCGACAAAACAAACAGCGAGATGGGATTGCCCGAGGAGTTTGTGGTGCCTTATCTCATAAGCCTGCGGAAAGCTTTTGAAACTGGTGAAATCGTGGAGCATTTTAGTTCTTCGCATCATGTAGGCGGCGATAATTATTTCTATTACAGGTTAACACCTGAAAAAAACGCTGCAGGCGAGGTCGAGACGGTATTGGCAATCGCCCGAGATATTACAGAAATAAAAAATGCGGAGATTGCATTGAAAGAAAGCCGCGATCTGCTACAATCTATTTTGGACAACAGCTTTATCGCCATGTCCGTACTGAAAGCTGTGCGCAATGAGTCGGGCGATATATTGGATTTTGAGATCCGGCTAACGAACAAGGAGTTGGATCGGGAAACAGGGCGGACGGATTTGATGGGTAAACTATATGCCAAAGAGTTTCCGGGCATTCGCCCCGCTGGTGTTTTTGATGTCATGATGCGTGTCATGGAAACTGGACAAGCCGAAGGATTAGAATATCATTACACCTATGAAGGTTTTGATAAATGGTACTCCTGTATGTTCGTTAAGATGGACGACGGGCTCGTGGCGACAAATATGGACATCAGCGAACGAAAAATGGCTGAAGCCTATGTCCGGAAATCTGAAGAACAGTTAAGGATGTTTGTGACAGCAAGCTCAGACCTTATCTATAAAATGAGTGCCGACTGTAAAGAAATGTATGTAGTTCAGAGCAATAATTTTTTGCAGAAAACCGATATGCCGGCCAAGTATTGGATGGACGACTACATTCCAGCTGATGAACGGAACAATGTGCAAAAAGTAATCGATTCAGCCGTTGCGAACAAAAAACTTTTTGAACTTGAACACCGTATTCTACTAAGAGATGGATGCGTCGGCTGGGCAAATTCGAGAGCAATCCCGCTTTTGGACAAAGACGGCGAGATTGTGGAATGGTTTGGTGTTGCCAGCGATATCACAGCCCGTAAGTTATCGGAAGATGAAAGAGATAAGAACTATCTGCTCTTACAACAGGCTGAAGAGGTCGCGAACACGGGCACATGGGATTATGATTTGGCGACAAAGACATTCACCTGGTCAAATGGCATGTACCGTTTATTCAACTTGGAAAAAGATACCCTCATTTCGCCTGCTATATACCGCGAATATGTGCAGGAACCCTACTATGAGGCTGCTGAACGTGTTGCTGCGTATATCGAGCAGGGCGATGCTGATTTTGAAGAAGTGCTGGCAATTAAAGTGGGTGACCTAGCTAAAGTGCTCAAATTGAAGGCTACGGTTATTAGAGATCAAAAAGGTGATCCAACCAGAGTTCTTGGCGTAGATGTGGATATAACAGCAAGCCGGCAGGCAGAGGAAAAGCTACGCCGGATAGAAACCGAACAGCAGATGGAAATTTTTAGAGTCACTTTGCGGGCGCAGGAAGAAGAACGTCGTCGTATATCCGAAAGCCTACACAACGGACTGGGACAACTGCTCTACGGAATAAAAATTAATGTGAACTATATTAATCGGAAAAAGGCTGTGGAAGACCCTAAGGAGTATGATCGCTCGAAGCGTTTTACCGAAGAATTGATTTCCCAAGCCATCAAAGAGAGTCGCAACATATCTCACGAACTGATGCCCGCGACATTGGAACAATTTGGTTTGAGGTCTGCAATTAATGATATCGCCGAACAATTGAATGGAAATGTGCAATTTGAGTGCGAATACAGCGATTTGGGTATTCGGATCGAGAAATATTTGCAACTTGCTGTTTTCAGGATTGTACAAGAACTGATGCTGAACGTGGTTAAACATGCCGAAGCTACTATCGCGCAAGTAAATGTTGCAATAAATAGCAGCGCAATCAATATTGCGGTGAGGGATAATGGAAATGGAATAGATGAAAACGAAGTGGCAAAAACAGGTATTGGATTAAGTTCGATACGGAGTAAAGTGAGGTTGCTGAACGGTACTGTGAGGATTAATTCAGCAATGGACAAAGGTACAGAGGTGTTGGTAGAAATCCCTTTTGGCGCGCTATAGGGCAAGAATTATTACTTAGGTGTAGAATATGAAGATTAAACTTATCGTAGTTGAAGACAATGATCTGGTTAGAAAAGGTATAATAGGTCTTCTTAATGAACAAGACGACCTGCAAGTGGTCGGCGAAGCGAACAATGGATCTGAGGCTATCAAATTACTCGATCAAGGGCTTGAATCAGATATTGTATTAACTGATTTCAATATGCCGGGAATGGATGGAGCCATGCTTGCAGAAAAGGTGCTCGAAGTATTTCCAAAACTGAAAATTATCATATTGACGATGCACCAGCGCGCTGAATTCGTCGATCGGGCGCGTTCGGCCGGAGCATCGGGTTATATGTTGAAGGATGGCAATTTTGATGAACTTTTTGCAGGGATAAGAAGCGTGTATACGGGCGAGAAATTTGTCACAGTAGGATTATAGTGCATTCCATTCTGCGCTTTCGATATATCGATAGGAAAGGCTAAAATTTTGTATGTGAAGGGCTCAGGGATAAAACAAGAAAGCCGCAAAGAATATAGTTCTTTACGGCTTTCATTTTTTAGTGCTTATGACGATAATGAAAGGTCAATAGCCCGGCTGTATTTATTTTTTCACTTCTGGAAGCTGAACGATCTTGATGAAGTTCTGGTCACTGATATAGCGTTGGGCAACAGCTTTAACCAGCGCTGGAGTCAGCTTATCGCGTAACGATGCGCGTTCAAAAATACGGTACATATCATCTCTATTGTACAAGTTGCTGTACAGGTAGTTTGACCAGAAATCATTTGTTTTGAGGGCCGACTCATAGCTCAGCCTATCGTTCGCTTTGAATTTGTCGAGATTGACAACAGAAGGTCCTGCTGCTTTTAATTTCTCAATTTCCTCAAGTGAATACTTCGCCAGTTTGTCCGCGTTGGCCACCGAACAGCTGAAAGCTACCGTAAGGGTGTAACGGGCATCAGGCAGCTTGCTATAATCCATCTGGATCGATGGCGAATACACACCACCTTCTTCTTCACGTAGTCGTTCCAACAAACGGATATCCAAGACTTCCCGAAAGGCCTGCAAAGCCATGTTATTAGCCTCACTATAGTCATATGGGCCCGAAAGAACAAGATAGACCATCGCTTTGTCTTCTTTGCTCAGCGCCAGCTTTTTCTCGATCTTCCCGTCAGGTATTTGGATGTTTAAATTACGGTAAGCGGGTGCTTTCGACGAGATGCTCGGTAGTCCACCAATATACTTGGCAAGCAAGGGCTTTATTTTTTCAATATCAAAGCTGCCCACAAAACTAAAATTGTATCCCGAAGCATTAGCAAAACGTTCTTTGTAGATGTCCAAAGCACGCTGAGGATTGATCTGATTGATTTTAGCCAGTGTTAGGCCTGTCCGTCGGATGTTATTGCCCGAAAGGATGGCCATCACCGAGTCTTGGAATACAGCGTCGCCATTTTTATCGCGGTCTTTCAGTCCGTCTTTGGCATTGGCCAGGATACCGGCAACAATGGTCGTGTCTAGACGCGGTTCTGTAAAGTATCCATACATCATCTGCAGGGCAAGTTCCAGATCTTTGTTGTTGGCGTAGCCGCTCACGCCCTGGGCAGTCTCACTGATAAAGGGGGATGCCGAGGCCGTTCGTCCGGCTAATGATTTTTCAAATTGGTCGGCAGTATAGTTGCCCAGTCCGCTCGCAGCAATGAGGCCAACGGCATTCGTCGCGCTCTGAAAATCTTGGTCATCGTAAAGCGATGTTCCACCGTAGGAATATCCCTGAAAGGTGATCTGATTGTTTTGGTAGTTGGTCGGTTTTAAGACTACCCGGACGTCGTTGCTCAACGTCAAAGTCGTGGTTCCTAACCTGCTGTCTTTTTCTTCTTTAACAATTGTACCGGGCTGTACTTCCTGTTTGAGCAGTGGCAGGTCGTTGGCTTCCTCCGAGAATGCAGTCTGCTTCTCTTTGGACAACGTAGCGATCCAACTGTTGATATCGGCCTCTTTCGGCAGATTTGCCTGATCGGCTTCAGGAGCTGAAATAATGATGTCGCGGTTGCTATCGGTTAGATACTGTTGCAAGAGCTGCTGGATATCCGAAAGGCTGACCGCCGGAAGCATTTCGCGCGTCAATTTCATTTCATGATCGATGCCCGGAGATGCTACATCGTTCAGAAAATGCTGGATATATTCCTGCACGTACTGTTCGGATGCAATTTTGTCTTTTTCTTGCAGCATGTTTTCCATTCCGCTCATATAGGTATCTTTAGCACGCTGCAGCTCCGTGGCTGTAAATCCATATTCTTTGGCCCGCAGCAGCTCGCGCCATACTGCATCAAATCCTTCTTTCAGACGGCCGGGTTTGGCGGTGAGCTGAATCTGGAATACATCCAGTCCGCCCATAAAGCCATTTAGTGATGCCCCGCCGCTCAAGAATGGCGGATTGGATAGCCGAAATAACGGACTATATCGCCCTGCCATCATGGTGTTAAACAAGGTCTTGATCAGGTTGTGCTTATAGTCCGACAGGTTCTGTAATTTCCGCTCAGGGTGTTTGATGCTGATATCGATGGACGTTGCGGTAATTTCAGGATCCGTCACCACCATAAATTGGTTCTTGCCCTGCAACGGAATGGTATACGTTTGGCGGGGTGTAGGCTTAACAGGGTTTTTAAGCGCCGAAAACTGCTTTTTGAGAAGTTGCTCGGTCTGATCGACATCGATGTCGCCGACCACAATAACGGCTTGCAGGTTGGGGCGGTACCAGTTTTTGTAGAAACTTTCAATTTCCCGGTAGGGAAAATGTTGAATGACTTCTTCTGTACCGATGGGAATACGCTGGGCATATAGAGACTGATTAAGCGCTACGGGCAAGGTCTTGTCCTGAATGCGCTCGCCCAAGCTCTTGCCGGCACGTTTTTCTTCCAAAATCACGCCGCGCTCTTTGTCGATTTCTCGATGTGTTAAACTGATGCCCTGTGCCCAGTCCTGAAGAATCTGAAAGCCATTGCCAACAAGTTTGCCATCATTGGAGGGCAGCTGCAGTTGGTACACGGTTTCGTTGAAGCTGGTATACGCATTGATATCGGCTCCAAAGCTGATTCCATTTTTTTGCAGGTAGTCAACCAGGCTGTTGTCGGGATAATGCGTCGTGCCGTTGAAGGCCATATGCTCCAGAAAATGAGCCAGCCCACGTTGCTTTTCGTTCTCCAGGATAGATCCTACCTTGTTGACCAGATACATGTAAACACGTTCTTGGGGTTCGGTATTCTTACGGATATAGTAGGTGAGTCCATTGGCCAGTTTACCATAACGGACGCTTTTGTCAAAAGGTAAAATGCTGGTGTCAGCTTCGTGGTGTGCCCACGCGATTTCAATCGCTCCGGAGGACGCATTGCTATAAGCAAGCACCGGACTAAAACCTAACAACGACAGGTAGAGCAGTCTTTTTAAATGCATATAATTGAGTGTATAAAATAGCGAATTAGAATATATTTTTTAGCGTTTCATAAAGAGCATCGCCACGAAGGTTGATGCCGATGATTTTACCTGTGGGATCCAATAAATAATTGGAGGGGATACTTTTGATATGATACTGGAGGCTTACCTGACCCTCTGGATCAACCACATTGGTCCAGGTCATACCGTCGTCCGAGACGGCTTTTTTCCAGTTGTTGAGTGCGAAATCTGTGGAGACACCCAATACTTCAAATCCCTTTGCCTTAAAAGCATTATAGGCTTTTTGCACATGCTCGTTTTCCACGCGGCAGGGTACACACCAGCTGGCCCAAAAATCAACGAGCACATATTTGCCCCGGAAATCGGTCAGCTTCACCTGCTGGCCTGTAGTGTCAGCTAATGAAAATTCTGGTGCAATATCGTCGATTTTTAGATTTTGGAGGTTGGCGAGCTGATTTTTTACCTCCTGTCCCAGCGGAGATTCCTGCAGTGAAGGCGTCAGCTTGTTGAATAACTCGGATACAATTTTTTGATTGCTGGAATCTTTCAGCAGCGCTTGTAGTTTAAAAAGGCTCAGTACACGATCGCTATGCTGCTGCACATAATTGATCTGCGCTGTCTGTAGTGCCGCAGACCACTTGTTGAGGCTCACGTCAATCGCGTTGATGGTGGTCCGTGCCGGCGAATCCATGCGAAAACTATCCTGGGAAAAGGCATTCTCTGCCTCGAAATAGGCAGCCATTAGCGTATTGATGCTGTCGAGTATGATTTCGTTAGCTTTGTCAAAACTTCTGGCTTCGGTATTGAGTGCTGAACCAGCAATCTCCGCTTGGTTGAGCTGACCAAACCGGGCCCGAATGGTAATCTTGCCCGGGTGAAGATAAAAATCCAATGTTTCAGATCGTTCCCCCGCAGCATCCATGTAAAATAGGTTCGCGATTTCGGGTCCTTCGGAAGTACCTGTAAAGCGAAAATGACCTTGTTCCAGCCGGGCAGAATCAAGCAGGAGATCGGAACCAAAACGTTGCAGAAACAGTTTTCCCCGTTGATTTTTTGGTACGCCCGCGAGCGTTCCCTGAAGGTGGTAGGTTGCTTTTTCCTGCGCCTTAACGAAGCATATGGAATAAAAAAAGGCAAAAGCTAATAGCGTAACTCTCATTGTATATCGTGTTTAGTTGTTATATCCCGGATTTTGCGTTAATTGCCTGTTATTTTGAAGCTCAACGGTCGGTAAAGGGTAGAGCTGGGCAAACGTCTTCCAGGTGGTCGGTTTTGCTTTTTTCATCACATTATCGGCTAATCCCAAACGTTTGAGGGTAAACCAACGGTCGCCCCATTCGAAACAGAGTTCGACACGGCGTTCTTGCACGATTGCTGCACTGACCTGAGATTTGGTTAAACCATCGGATAAATTCGAAAGTCCCGCACGCCTGCGTATGGTATTGAGGTCTTCAACCGCTGTTGGCAGACCAAGTTCCAGACGTGCCTCGGCGCGGTTAAGGTATTGTTCTCCCAGGCGCAATACCGACGTATACTCATTGTTTGCAGATCCGGCTTCGCCGTCCGAACGGTATTTGTTGATCTGATAGCCGTTTACCGTTTCTTCAAAACGGACGAAGTTTTCTTTCCGTTTATCGTTCTCCTCAAAGGCTTGCAAAAGACCCGTTGGATCTTCAGTCACACCAAAGCTGGCAAATTCTCCTTTTATACCGATACCAATGGAGGCGCCCATACTGTTCCATAGCTGCAATATCTGCTCGGGATTATTTTTGGTGAAGATATCCATTGGCTCAGCCCCATCCGCACGGTCAAAGTGGCCCAGTTGGAACAACTGCGACTGTGCAATCACCTGACTGGCGGCCTCCTCGGCTTTGGTCCACTCTTTGGTCAATAGGTATACACGCGAGAGCAGAGCCAGTGCTGCCCACTTATTGGCCTTGACGCGTTCGCCCGGATAATCTGATGCCAAAAGCTGGCTGGCATCTTGCAGATCTTGAATGACCTGCGTATACACTGCCGCTGCCGCCGCGCGCGGTTTGAGGCGTTCTTCCGGGTAATTGGTCGTCAGCACCAAAGGAACATCGCCATAGAGGTTGACCAAAAAATAGTAATTGAGAGCACGCATAAATTTGGCCTGACCAATGGCTTCATCCTTGCCCGCTTGCGTCATGCCCTTGGATTGCCCAACGCCTTCAATGATTGCATTACTAACCCCAATGATGGAATATAGATTTCCCCAAAAGTCATTCGTCTGCGCCGAAAAGGGATTAAGGTTGTAGCTGTACATAAAACTATAGCCTGGGTTGAAGCTATTGACACCGGGTATCAACTCGTCAGAAGATAATCCCGTGTTCAGTGAAAGATCATTTTGATAAGCAGCAAATCGGCCATACATCCCGACCACCACACTGTCGGCCATGGTGTCATTCGCATAAATTTGGTCCGTCGTGTAGATATATTTTGGTGTCACCTCCAGCAGCTTGTTGCAACTGCTTGCGACGACAGCAACAGGTAAAAGGAGGCTGAATAATTTGATATAGTTGGTTTTCATATCCGTGGTCTAAATGGTTTAAAATGAAGTCCGTATCCCTAGCGTAAATGTGCGAAGCATCGGCATATCCACGCCGGTCTCTGGATCTGTACCCTTGTAGCTGGTGATCGTCAGTAGATTGGCGCCAGTAGCATAAGCGCGCAGGTTTTTAAGTTTTAGCTTCTCGAGAATCTTGCCGGGTACCGAATAGCTCAAAGTAATATTGCTTAAACGGATGTACGACCCGTCCACAAAATTGGCACCGGATGAATTGTAATTGGACATGGTGCTGGAGTTGGTGGTATAGGCCGGAAATTTAGCTTCTTCACCCGGATGTTGCCATCTGTCCAAGACAATTGCGGGGGCATTGATGACGCTTCCGGCACTCGTAAAGGGATAATTATAAATATGTGTGTTCTTTTTGAAACTGAAAAACACGTCTAGATCAAAGTTTTTATAATTGAACGAGTTGCCCAGACCACCAAAGAATGTCGGAATATTGTTCGCCAAAGGGACATAGTCATCTGGAAAACTGATAAAACCGTCGCCATTCACATCGCGGAATTGCGGTTGCCCATCTGCAGCGTTGATTCCAAGATAATCATACCCCCAGATCAGATTTAATGGTTTACCGATCTGATAAGTAAGGCTATTGGAAGAACTTGCAATATTGGGATAAGACAAGAGCTTGTTGCGGTTGATACTCATCGTAAAGTTTGTTTTCCAGGTGAAAGCCAATGTATTGATCGGCGTGGTCTGGAGGCTAAATTCCCAGCCGCTATTCTGTACATTGGCATCCAGGTTTTGATTGACCGAACTAAAACCCACCTGTGTAGGTAATCCATAGCCAACTAATTGATTGCCCGACCGATTGCGGTAATAGTTTGCTTCAAAGATGATGCGGTCTTTCAAGAAGCCCATTTCAGCAGCAAGGTCAAGCTTTTTGTTGACTTCCCATTGATAATTTGCATTGAATGGGTTCTTCGGAAGATAGCCCTGCCCTTGGTAATTGTCGAATATACGTTCGTAATTGACGAAATAGGAGTAGTCGCCAATATTATCATTACCCGTCAGACCATAGCTGCCGCGCAATTTGGCAAAACTCAAGCCAAACTGATTATCCTTTAGCCAGCTCTCTTCGCTGAGGATCCAGGCTGCACCGACAGACCAAAAGTTACCATATTTTTTCCCTGGACCAAAACGGGAAGAGCCGTCACGTCTGACGGTTGCATTGATGACATATTTTTGGTCAAATGTCCATCCCATACGAGCAAATCCCGAAAGAAAACGATACTGAGTGTCCTTGGGCTCGATGTTGATAATTGGTGCGGCAGTGATGTCCCTAATCTGACTGTCGTCCGTATAGCCGTTTCCACTTGTGGTAATTGCTGAATTACCGCGATGGATATAAGTACCCCCGATAAGGGCACGAAATGAACTGCGCCCCACGATCAGATCGTAATTCAGCTGAGGCTCAAAATTGAAGGTAGCGGCGCTGGCCTTAGTAAAACTGTTGTTGCCCAAGATGTTTTCCGACGGCCTGAATGATCTCCGTGGATTGATGGCGAGCTGGTCCATTTTCATGCGCGTATAACCGGTATTGATTTTGGCCACGAGATTAGGTAACAACTCATAACTCAGCGCAATATTGCTGATTAAATTTTTAGTTTTATTTTCAAGCGTACGCTCCAGCGCAGCAATGGGGTTATCTATAGTCCAATTCAATTCTCCATCAGCATCATAAAGGGAGAAATTTGGAGGCAGGGTCTGAAAGTTGGTAAACGATAGTGGAATGACTTCGTTTTTATCCGTTGCATAGCTCGCCGAAAGGGAAGCTTTAAATTTGCCGTCGTTACTGTTGTAGTCGAGGTTACTTCGGAAGTTACCGACGGAAAGACCATTTTTCTTTTGATATACGGTATTTTCACGCCTAAATCCACCGCCAAGGAGGTAGTTGAAACCAGATGATCCACCCGATAGCGATAATTCAGCATTGGATGTATGGGCGACATTGCCAAAATATTCTTTTTGCCAGTTGTGATCTTCAGTTTGGCTCCATTTCAGCAGGTCAGGGTAGTCATTGGGCGTAAGCTCAACACCATCGTTTTTTGCAGCTTCACGCCGCATCTCCAGATATTGGGCGGTATTGAGCATTTTTACATAGTTAGCGATAGAACCAAAACTATGGTAATAATCAGCACTGATGGTGGGGCGACCTGCCTTACCACGTTTGGTCGTGATCAGGATCACACCATTGGCACCCCGGGCGCCATAGATGGCGGTAGCATCTGCATCTTTAAGTACTTCAATGCTGGCAATCGTGCTTGGGTCGATACTTTTAAAAGGGCTTTCACCCAAATAGGAGGAGGTGAGGCCATTCGCACCGATATAGGCGAGTGAATTGCTATTAAAAGGAATACCATCAACAATGTACAAGGGTTGTCGCGCTTCACCATCCTGGTTGACGGTATTAATACCCCGTATCTGCACTTGGGTCTGTATGCCCGGTAACCCATTGAGGGTATTGATCATCATACCGGGAACCCGATTTTGGAGCGCAATGAGTGGATCTGCTGTCGGTGTTTTCTCAATGGTGGCTGCAGTGACACTAGAAGTAGAGCCCGTATTGAGCCGTTTGGATACCTCTTGCCCATACGACAGTACGCTAACTTCATCGAGCAGGTTCTGCGTCTGCAACAGTTGCATGGTAACGGTGTTTTGGCTAGTTGACACAGCAAGCTGCCTTTCTTCGTAACCAACGGAACTGAATACTAAGGTATCCGTATGGCTGGTCCGCTCGATTTTAAAAGCGCCTTTATCATTGGTGAAAGTGACTTTGTCGTTGCTTTTGTTGTAAACGGTTACCAATTCTACGGGACCGGATTTGTCCCGTACAGTGCCGTCCACAAAAAGCTGTTTGGCAGGTTGCTGTTGTTTTTGATGCTGTTGGCCGCTTTTCTCCCGCGGAAGAATGGTGATCTCTTTTCCAACGATCTTAAAAGTGAACGGTAAATCCTTAAAGGCTTCTTCAAGAACATCGCGCAAGGCTTTATCCTTTGCCTGAACTTTAACGACGGTATTAAGGTCTATCTGATTGCCAGAAGCAATGATGTTATAGCCTGTCTGTTGTCGGATGGTTGAAAAAAGTTCTTTGAGTGTTGGTTTGCCCTGATAATTGAGCTGTTGACCAACGACTGTGCTACCAGCAAGAAGCGACGTGACCAAGAGCAAGTTTTTTAGACGATTCATCGGGTCTGTGATTTAGGTTAATGTGTTTAGATCTCTGTATTAAAAAGGCTTCGTTATTTATTTTTGTGGACAACTATTTTGCCGTCACGATAGTTAAAGTTTAATTGACCGGTGCTTTCCAAAAAGGTAAGCGTTTTGGTCAATGATTGATTTTTGTCGATAGATCCCCAAAAGACAAGCTGTTTCGTAGCAGAGTCTTCGTATTCAAAATCTACATTGTACCATCTCGAAAGTGTAGCCAAAATGGCATCGAGCCGTTCGTTGTCAAATAGGAAATATCCTTTCTTCCAGGCCGTCGCTGCTTCGATATTGGCCGGTAGAATCTGGATCGATGTCTTGGAGATGAGCGATCGCTGTCCGGGTACAAGCAGGCGTTGATTTACATCGACCGAACCTTCAAGCAGCGTAGTTTCCACAAACTCGCGGTTGTCATAACTGTTGATGTTAAAAATGGTGCCTAATACCTTGACTTCTTGATTTCTGGATTTTACGATAAAGGGTTGATGTGGATTTTTGCTTACTTCAAAATAGGCTTCTCCTGTTAACGAGACTTCCCGCTTGGCGGCAGAAAATTGCATTGGATAGGTGAGTGTCGAAGCAGCGTTCAGCCATACTTTACTCCCATCGGGCAGGTTGACCTGATATTGACCACCTTTGGGAACTTCAACAATCAGTTCGCGCGATTGCAATTCCGTGTCGCTCACAGGCGATCCATCTAAATAGACAGCCGTACCGTTGACGATCTTAACACCCGATTTGCCTCCGTTGAGTGCGATGCTTGATCCGTCTTCCAATTTCAGGATGGCCTTTTCTTGTCCGGGTTTGAATTGATCTATCGCGGCTAGGGTATCGCGATGCGACTGTCCACGCGGGATAAAGAGTAAAGCAAAAGCAATCAGCAGGACGGCAGCTGCAGCGCTGATCCAAGCGGCTCTCCGGTACAATGGCCTACGCGAAGCTGGTTTTGCATCAAGCTGCTCCTGGATTTGTAGGAGTATGGCATTTTTGCGGTCTTCCTGTGCGGCGCCATCCAGTTCCCATTCCACAGCTTGCTGCGATTCGTACCACGATTCTATCAGCTGGTTTTCCGCCGCTGAACTGATGCCGAGTTCGTATTTCAATAAGATTTCTGCAATGTTTTTCTGTTCCATGAGCGCCATTGTTTATAGTATAGTTGCACCAAAACGTATTTGGTGGTAGATAAATATTAAAAAATGATGAAATTTATTTTAAGTCGATGAGAAGGAGGAGAAGAAGCGAATAGAGACCTTGTTTCTTGAGGTTGTTTCTCAGAATGTTCAGTGCGTTGCTGATCTGTTTTTTGACCGTTTGGTCAGAGATGTCCAGACGTTCTGCAATTTCCTTATAACTAAGTTGTTCCTGTCGGCTCAATAGAAATACCTCTTTCATTTTTGCTGGGAGCCGTTCAATTTCACGATCAATAATCTGCTGAAGCTCCTTACCTTGTTGCTGTTCGCTCAACGAAAATCCGGTTACTTCAATATATTCCAAAATAGACGCAATCAGCTTTTTTTGATTGCCTTGGGTTCGGTGATAGAAAAGAGCGCTCTTGCGGGCAGCACCATATAACCAGCCGTGAATATCCTGTATTTCGGACGATTGTGTCTTATTCCAGAGGTTGACGAAAATATTCTGTAAAAGATCCTCAGCATCGGTCTGGTCTTTCACCAGTTTGGACAAGTAAATTAATAGGGGATCCCAATAAGATTTAAAAACAAGGTCGAACACCTGCCTGTCACCCTGCTGTAGGCGCTGAAGGATATATTTAGATTCGATCTCATTTTTAAGATTCACGTTAGTCGTAGTAGGTGACGACAAACTTAGATAAATTTGTGATTATTTGCAATAAAAGGTCCCGCTCGATTTTTAATGCCCAACTGTTTTATGCAAACATTTTTGTTTTGGCGGTTTCATTCCATTTTTAATTTTCCTTATAGCTGTGCCGCTGAATGTATTCGGTGGGGCTCAACCCATACATCTTTTTGAATAACGTAGTGAAATGCGTCTGATTGGTAAATCCGAGCGAATAAGCTACCTGAGAGATATTCATTTTTTTCTCCAGCAGCAGCTTTTCAGCTTGCTGTAACCGGATATTACGAATAAATTCACCGGTCGAAATACCCGTCAGCGATTTCACCTTACGGTGCAGCTGTACACGGCTCAACCCTACTTCATCGGCTAGAAACTGCACATTGAACTCCGAATTCTCCAGGTATTGGTTTACCGTTTTAACAATACGTTCCATCAGCTGCTCATCGCTAGACTTAAAGCTGATGGTTTTTACCTTACCTTCCTGCTGCTGCGCGCCCGAAAACTTTCCTTTAATCTTCATGCGGTTTTTGATGAGATTGTGTACAACAAGGTGAAGCTCATCCACCATAAAAGGCTTTGTCAGGTAGGCATCTGCGCCGCGACCAATGCCTTCCAAACGGTCTTCCTGATTGGTTTTGGCCGTTAGTAGCACCACGGGAATATGGTTGGTCGTGCTATTCCCCTTGAGCTTTTTGACCAACGTATAGCCATCCATTAACGGCATGGCTACGTCGGAAATAATCAGGTCGGGCTCCTCAGCAAGGGCGAGCTGAAACCCCTCGCCACCATTTTCGGCAAGCAGCACTTTATAGGATGAAGAAAGTTCCTGATGCAGATAGTGGAGAATATCGCGGTCGTCGTCAATGACAAGAACTTTATAGCCTGTTTTTTGATAATCGTTCTTTGGATGTAGGTTAGTTGTTGAAACTGGGAGGCTCTCGTGTTTTATCGTCAACGCATCAGTTGGTCTCACAGGAGCAAGATCTTCCTGCCGCAGATGCTTTTTGCCCATCGGAAGACGGATCACAAAAAGGCTGCCGCTGCAGTCAATTCTATTTTCGGCATGTATCTGTCCACCGTGCAGTTCAACCAGCACTTTGGTGAGATGTAGACCAATGCCCGAACCCTGCCGCTGATAAGTGCTATGCGCAGCAGACTGGTAGTACCGCTTAAAAACATGGCGAAGATCGCTTTTGGCGATACCGCTACCCGTATCACTGACAACAAGCTCTAAGATTTCACTTCCCTTTTCCCGTTGTTGAACGGCTAAGGAAACCGCAATTTTACCACCACTCGGAGTAAATTTAAACGCGTTGGAGATCACATTATGCAGTATTTTTTCAAAGCTGTTGACGTCTATCCAAATTGGAATATCGTCGGCATCGCTGTGTACGGATAGCTGGATCTGATGACTAAGGGCTTGATCCTCAAAAATGCCGATCATCTGCTTGACATAATCTACCGCATTGATTTCGCAAAATTTGAGATTCATGTGCCCGCTTTCCAGCTTTCGGATATCAAGCAACTGATTGACTAGACTAAGGATGCGCTGTGCATTGCGATTCATGTTCTGCAGCGTGGATCGGGTTTGCGGATCTGCTGCATTTTTCATGAGCTTATCAATCGGACTCATGACTAGCGTCAGCGGCGATCGGATCTCGTGCGATACATCCGTAAAAAGCTGTAACCGGAAAGCATGCAGACGCTCGAGCCGACGCTCATGCAGATACTTACTGATTAGGAATAGAATACCGGTCGCAAGTAGGATATAAACGAAGTAAGCCATTCCACTTAAATACCAGGGCGGCTGGATATGCAGCGTTACCATTAAGCTTGGTGAATAGATGCCAAATTTACAGGCGCGTATTTCCAATTCATGCTCCCCGGAAGAAAGGTTGTTGTACGTGATCAGGTTCACTCCCGGCAGCGTCGCATTCCAGCTCTTGTTGATGCCTTTAATGCGGTATTCATAATGTACATTTTCTGGACTGTTAAAATCCATTGTGGACAATTCAAAAGTGAAACTGTCGTCGTTGCTATGGAATAAAAATTCGTTTGCAGCGATCAAGTCATCCTTATAGATTACGCTTCCGCTGGGTGCCATGCCAGGCTTAATGGGCTGGTTCTTGACATACAGATTGGTAATGAGTACCGGATGTGGATAGGTCTGCAGCTGTATCTTTTCAGGAAAAAATGAAGTAATCCCCTGCCGTCCGCCGTAATATATTTTTCCTTGGGTATCCTGAAAGTGAACGCTGCGGTTGTAGGACCGATCGACCAAGCCGTCTCCGGTATAGTAGTTGACAATTTTGCCTGAACCGGGAGTCAGACAGTTGATACCCTTGAATGTGCTGCACCAAATATTTCCTTTCTTGTCACCGCCTAAGCCAGTGATCACATTGCTGGATAGTCCGTTATTAGTGGTGTAAATGCTGACCGACCCTGATTTCTTATCGATCTGATATAGGCCGTTGTAGGTGCCTGCCCAGATGTGACCTAAATGATCGTCCAATAGAGAGATGGTGATCTGTTCGGATAATCGATGGCCTGTATACTGTTGAGAGAAGCTCTTTGTAGTGGGATCAAAACAGCTCACGCCCTTATGATGCCCAAGCCAGATAAGACCATCATCGGCGCATAAAACGGTAGCAATCCAATCATTGGCTAAGGCGCCCTTCGTCGAATTGCTGGTATTCATACTATAACTTTGAGCAATTTTCGTATCGAGATCGTATTCCACAAAGCCCGATCCAAATGTAGCAATATAAAGCTTATTGTTTTTGCCCAAGGCGAAAGATTTGACCTGTCTGGATGGGCAGATATCCCTGAGGGTGGATTGTCCTGTTATTGGATCAATTTGTCCAAGGCCTTTCTCATATGAACTGAACCACATCGTACCGTCCGAAGCCGCTTCCAGTTTATTGATATCCGCTATGGTATTTATTTGTTGATGTGAAATGCCTTGACGGTCAGTTTTAAAAACGCCTTCTCGCTCCACGGCATACCAAATATTACCTTGGCGGTCACGCGTGATGGCACTGATGATGTTTTGATCTGTTTTTTCCCGGCCTGAAATACGCCAAAATTCAAACTGTTTGCTTTGCACGGGGATAAAAACCAGGCCCCGTTGAAACCAGCCAAGCCAAAGATTATTTTCGCGGTCCTGCAGCAGCGCACGTATCCGTGCATGTCGGTAGTCATTGTCCAAATTAGGCAGTTCAGCTTGTGCAGCAACCAGTGGCTTTTTTTCCAGATCCAGATACCATAGCCCATCACCCTCGGTACTGATCAGCAGATGGTTTTTCTGGCCTTTTGATAATTGGATCTCCGTTACGGTAGACTGCAGTTTCGACTTGTATTCAACGGCTTCGAATGTGTTGTTTTGCGGATCATAGCGGCTGATCTTTGAAGGCGAGGCAAATAGCAGTTTGCCGTCATGCTGCTGCGCGATGTCATAATTGCCGCCCTTGGGCATGGGAAGCAGATCTGAAACGATCTGTCTAGCCCGCTTCTGGTCGGCAGAAACCTGCGAGACGCCTACACGGTCAATGGCGATCCAAATCCTGTTCATCCGGTCTTCAAATAGACTGCGGGCAAACATGCCGCCAACCAGCGTATTGAGTCGCGGTAGCGATAGCGCCTGTCTACGGCTAACCTGAATATCGAAGATACCCCAGCCTGATGTGGCTACCCAAATGTGACCATCTTTTTTATGGATGATATCTGTAATGTGAGGTGCAATCTGATCGGGAAAATGGATGCGCACAAATTGGTCACTATTTTCATCGTAATACTGCAGTCCATTATTGCAGCCCACCCAGAGCTTTTTGTCGCGGTCAAGATAAAGGATGATGACATTATTGCTCGATATGGACGTGCTGTCCTGCACATCGTGGAGATATTGTACAAAACGGGTACCGTCAAACTTGTTGAGCCCATACTCGGTACCTGTCCAGATATAGCCGTGTTTGTCCTGACTGATACTGTTGGTCAGATTGGATGAAAGTTCGCCAAAGCCATAGTCCCTATTGTCATAGATGCGCGTAGCCTGTCCATGGGCATACCCGATAAAAGCAAATAGTAGTAAGACTGTCGAAAAAAGATCCCTCCGCATTGGTATGATTGGTTTATGCTTTTGAAGATACATATTATTGCGCAACCCTAAAAAGAAAAAAAAGCTTATGGCCCAATAAACCCTGTTTTACATGCCGATGTAACAAATTGAAATAAATATGAAACGTCAATGCAAGGCGTTGCAACAATGGACAAAGGGAATGTAACAGTTACAAATGCGGCGGCTCATTAAGAGTACTACTTTTAGGTTGCTGAAAATGATCATCATGCAACATCCCTTGCTGTGCTAGTACTTAGCATTGGGAGTGGGGTGCTATATGTGCTGAATTCAGGAAAGGAAAAAACCAATTATAATGGAAATCATCATGTTTACTCCTCCTTGCTATTGGCGAGCGTTTTTGGTCGCTGTGCTGATTTACTGCTGTGGCGGCACTGCCCACGCTGTGTTGCCTAGTACCAAAGATACTGTGGCTCGGGATTTTATAGTCCGCGAGGCAGGACCCGGTTTCCTGGCCTTAGTCAATAATGGGGTGCCTTTGTCCATGCTTGTCGATCCGCAGGATCACAAGGGCGTATTGCGGGCTTTCGAAAATCTAAAAAAAGATTTTACGCAGGTTACGGGTCATCGTCCCGACCAGCAAAAAAACGGGCGCTCCAACATCATTATAGGTACCTATGGCAACTCGAGCCTGATTGACAGTCTCATGCATAAAGGTCTTTTGGACAGCAGTGCGCTTGCCGGAAAGCGGGAAAAGTTTGTAATGACGGTGGTCAATGAGCCCTTATGGGGCATTGATTCAGCGCTGGTTATCGCCGGCAGCGACAAACGTGGTACGATCTACGGCATTTATGAGCTGTCGGCCCAAATTGGTGTTTCACCCTGGTATTACTGGGCAGATGTGCCAATCCGCAGAGCAACCGCATTGTACGCCAAGCCAGGTCTCTACACGCAGGGGGAACCAAAGGTGAACTACCGCGGTATTTTCCTGAATGATGAAGCACCGGCATTAAGTGGTTGGTCCAAGGCGACGTTCGGTGGATTTAATGCAGATTTTTATGAAAAGGTATTCGAACTGCTATTACGGCTGAAAGCCAATTACCTCTGGCCTGCAATGTGGGGGAGTGCTTTTTATGATGATGATCCAAAAAATGGATCACTGGCGGATGAAATGGGTATTATCATGGGGACTTCGCACCACGAGCCGATGGCTAGGGCGCAAGCGGAATGGAAACGCTACGGCAATGGTGGAGCCTGGGACTATGCTAAAAATAAAGCCGGGTTGCAGAAGTTTTGGCGTAGTGGTATAGAACGTGCACGAAACTGGGAATCTATCCTGACCATTGCCATGCGCGGTGACGGCGATGAACCCATGAGTGAAAAGCAAAATGTCAGTCTGCTGGAGCAGATCGTCCGCGATCAGCGACGCTTGATTGCGGAAGCCACAGGGCGGCCGGCAGCAGAGACACCACAGCTGTGGGCTTTATACAAAGAAGTACAGGACTATTATGATAAAGGCATGCGGGTGCCGGACGATGTAACGCTACTGCTTTGTGATGACAATTGGGGCAACGTACGCAAGCTGCCCGATCCGAATGCCACGCCACGAAAGGGAGGTTATGGCATGTATTACCATTTTGATTATGTGGGTGCCCCCCGCAATACGAAATGGATCAATGTGTCCCAGATACAGCGGATATGGGAGCAGATGAACCTCACCTATAGACATGGCGTAGACAGAATCTGGATCGTTAATGTCGGCGACCTCAAGCCCATGGAATTTCCCATTTCATTTTTTCTGGATATGGCCTGGGATCCCGACAGGTTTAACGCCAATAACCTGATGGACTACACCCGCGAATGGTGTAGGCAGCAGTTTGGCGAAGCGTATGCCACGGAAGCGGCCAGCATGATCAACCGCTATACCAAATATAACCATCGGGTTACCCCCGAACTGCTGAACGAACGCACGTTTAGCCTCACACATTATAACGAATTTGACAGTGTTGTCAACGATTACAACAGGTTGGCCATGGAAGCCTCTCGACTCCATTACTTGCTGCCAGATTCCCTAAAGGATGCCTTCGATCAGCTTGTGGCTTTTCCAATCAACGCCTGCGCGAACCTCTATGAGATGTACCATGCTAAAGCGATGAACGACTACTATTACGCGAGAAACGATCGCAGGGCAAATGACTGGGCCGATAAGGTAAAGGCTTGCTTTCTGCGCGATTCACTTTTTACCCATCATTACAACCATTCCATTGCCAAAGGGAAATGGATCCACATGATGGATCAGGTGCGCATCGGCTACAGCAGCTGGAATGAACCGCCTAAGGCTATTATGCCTGTTGTTCACTATTTGGCGGATACTGCCGTTCACCGTTCGCCGAAGGTATTTAGCGAGACCGATGGCTATATTGCAATGGAGGCCGCAAGCTATGCTGTAGCAAGCAGTGCACCGGGGGTAGAATGGGTTGAGATTCCAGACCTGGGAAAGACCGTGTCGGCCATGACAACCCAACCTGTTACAGCTAGTCTCGGAAATAACACCGCCCTAGAATACAAGATTCGCGTAAAAGAAAAGCGAGGAGCAAAGATCATAGCACTGTTGTCGCCCACGCTCAATTTCAATGGAAACCGTGGGCTGCGCTATGCGATTTCCATCGACGGCGGTCCCGAAAAACTGGTCAATTTTAATGGACATTACAAGGGCGAACTGGGACAGTGGCAGGCACGCCGTATCATCGAAAGTGTGTCGGTACACAGCTTGCTGCCGGGAGAACATACCCTTCGAATCCGCTTCTTGGATCAGGGAATCGTGTTGCAGCGCATACTCATCGATTTTGGGGGGCTGAAACCCTCTTATCTCGGTCCGCGGCAGAGCGCAACAGCGCAGTTGATCGACACGGATAGTAAATAAATATTAATAAAAAAAATAATTGTAGTCATGGAAAACAACGCACATTACTTAATACCTAACTTCAGGCGTAATCTGTATGGATCAAGAGGTGGACGTAACGTACAAATAATTGAAATTACATACCCTAGTACGGTTGGTATGCTAGCGGTGGAGGGAAGCTGATGGGACATGTGATCCGATATGGGGTCTGCCTATTGTTAGCCGTGTTGTGCTATCTGGTAGGCCAGGCGGAAGATGGCAGCCGACTGTGGTTGCGCTACACCAAGGTCGCCGATAGGGAAGCTGCACTGCGCAAAATTCACTGCTCACTCCGTGATCCTGTAGCCAATACCGCAGTCCAGGAGTTACAGCACTACTGGCGCAGAGGTGATGTAGCGCTCGTGCTGGATAAAAAATGGCCAAAGTACCAGCCTGACGGATATCGTATCTGGTCAGTAGCGGGTAAGACGATTATTCGTGCAGGCAGCAGTACCGGCCTGCTCTACGGAGCTTATCACTTGCTGCGGTTACAGCAGATCGGGAGTGAGCTTACACCGCTAGATATCGTTGAAACGCCGAGTTACCACTTACGCATGCTCAACCATTGGGATAATCTGGACGGTACAGTTGAACGGGGCTATGCCGGATACTCGCTTTGGAAGTGGGACGAATTACCTGCGGTGAAGTCGCCTCGCTACGTCGAATATGCGCGTGCAAATGCTTCTATTGGTATCAATGCGGTTGTGCTCAATAACGTCAATGCGTCGCCCCTGATCCTGCGCGAAGATTATATAGAGAAGGTAAAGGCGTTGGCGGATAGCTTCCGTCCTTATGGTATCCGCGTGTTTCTGTCCATTAATTTTTCGGCACCGGCGATTCTGGGCAATCTGCAGGATTCGGATCCGCTGAATCCCGCTGTGGCACGTTGGTGGAAAGACAAGGCAGATGCGATTTATAGCATCATACCTGATTTTGGTGGCTTTTTAGTGAAGGCCAATTCAGAGGGACAGCCTGGACCACAGGATTATGGCCGGACGCATGCCGATGGCGCTAATATGCTGGCCACTGCGCTGAGACCACACAAGGGGTTGGTTTTGTGGCGTGCTTTTGTGTATAATCCCTCGGCCGAGGATCGTGCCAAACAGGCTTATCAAGAGTTTGTGCCACTAGACGGCAAGTTTGACGACAATGTGATCCTACAAATCAAAAATGGACCCATCGATTTCCAACCGCGTGAACCGTTTAATCCACTGTTTGGAGCGATGCCCAAGACAAGCCAGATGGTCGAATTTCAGATCACCCAGGAGTACCTTGGGTTTTCTAATCACCTGGTATACCTCGCTCCGCTGTTTAAGGAGACGCTCGATGCCGAAACCTATACACGAAAGGAAGCGAGTACGGTGGCGGGTCTAACGCAAAAAGGGCCGAATCCACGGCTATCGGCGATTGCGGGTGTTGCCAACATCGGCGAGGACCGCAATTGGTGTGGTCACCACTTTGCCCAAGCCAACTGGTACGCCTTTGGAAGGTTAGCTTGGAACAGCGGCTTATCCAGCGATAGCGTGGCGCGGGAGTGGCTCGCTTCAACCTTTTCGCCAGATCCGACCCTCATAGCTCCACTGTCGGAGGTGATGCTGGAATCGCGTGAGGCGGCAGTCAACTACATGATGCCGCTGGGCCTGCACCATATATTCGCTTTCGAACACCACTATGGTCCCGAACCCTGGGGCAATATTCCTGGTGGTAGACCCGATTGGATGCCTTGGTATTACCATAATGCAGATTCGCTGGGGATCGGATTTGACCGGACAGCATCGGGCAGCAATGCCGTTGCACAGTACCATAGCCCACTCAAGGAGCAGTTTGCAGCGGTGAGCAGCTGCCCTGAAAAATATTTGCTCTGGTTTCACCATGTACCCTGGAGCTACAGCATGAAAAATGGTCGCTCCTTATGGGATAACCTGTGCTATGCCTATCAGGAGGGTGTGAATCAGGTACGGTATGTTCAGCGTGTATGGGATGGTCTTGAACACAAGGTGGATGCGGAACGCTTTAAGGACGTGCAGGCAAAATTAAAAATCCAGGCAACGGATGCCGTATGGTGGCGCGATGCCTGCCTGTTGTATTTTCAGACTTACTCCAGAATGCCCATTCCGCCCACCCTGGAGCAACCGGTGCATAGGCTGGACGAATTGAAAAAAATTAAACTAAATCTTAAACACCATAATTAGCTCCGCTAGATTAAATTATTAACGCTATTCATAGAAATAAAACCGCCAGAAAACCAGTATTGGCCCTTGGCGAACGGAAGAACGTAACAAATTGAAATGCTTTTGTTACATATTTTAATTGTTGTAAATACACTTAAAAGTATGTTTGTATTCAGATAAACCAAATTATAAATAAACCAATCATGTTAAAGCGGAAAGGGAAAATCATGCTGGGCATGTCCGTCGTTATATTGGCGACATTAACGGCATTCAGTACAAAAGAGTATAAAAGAAAACCGCAGAAAGATCGTCTTTCTGGACCTGTATTTTCGGATTTTGTCTACAAAGGTGAAGATGCAGTTTATAAGGAAAACCCGTTAAAGCCGGGACAGTTTTATTCGCCTATTCTTCAGGGGTGTTATCCCGATCCGAGTATTACGCGTAAAGGCGATGATTACTACCTGGTGAATTCCTCCTTTTCGATGTTCCCCGGTGTTCCGATCTTCCACTCGGTTGATCTGGTCAACTGGAAACAGCTGGGGCATGTTCTCGATCGCGAATCGCAGCTAAAAGTGGGGACATCAGGAATTAGCGAGGGAATATATGCCCCGGATATCGTGTACAATCGGCACAAAGACACATTCTACATGATTACGACCCAAATTGCTTCGGGCATCGGAAATATGGTCGTCAAAACCAAAGACCCCAAAGCTGGAAACTGGTCCGATCCAATCAAGCTTGATTTTGATGGCATTGATCCGGCACTATTCTTTGATGATGATGGCAAAGCCTATGTGGTGCACAACGATGCGCCAGATAAAGGTAAGCTGCGCTATGAGGGGCATCGTGTCATCAAACTCTGGGAATACGACACAGAGAAGGATCAGGTCATTAAAGGGAGTGAACGCATATTGGTGGATGGCGGCGTGCATCCCGCGGAAAATCCCATCTGGATCGAAGGCCCACATATTTACAAAAAAGCAGGAAAGTATTACCTGATGTGTGCAGAAGGAGGGACGGGTAGCGATCACAGCGAAGTCATCTTTTCGAGCGAACAGATTGCAGGGCCTTATACCCCGGCACCCAAAAATCCGATACTCTCGCAGCGACATCTCGATAAAACTAGGCTCAATCCGGTGGAATGGGCGGGCCACGCCGACTTAGTTGAAGGTCCGGGTGGATCGTGGTATGGTATATTTCTTGGCGTCAGACCCAATGAAGTTAACCGGGTCAACACGGGACGGGAAACATTTATCCTCCCCGTAGATTGGTCTGGCGAATGGCCTATCTTTCAAGGCGGCATGGAGCCACTCACACGTAGTGTTCCAATGCCTGCCGGTGTGGAAAACAAAGGGAATGCTCCCGGTTATTTTCCCAATGGGAATTTTACGTTCGCCGACCCGCTGACTGCCGCGAAGCTCGACCACCGTTGGGTTGCTCTGCGCGGAGCCCGCGAAAAATTTGTACAGCAGTCCGATAAAGGGACAATACTAAAGCCATATGCCGTCGATATCAGTGAGCAAAAGCCATTATCCGCCCTATTTTACAGACAACAGCATAAAAACTTTGAGAGCACAGTATCGCTAAACTATGTGCCATCTGCGCCCTCGGATCTCGCAGGCATCACCTGTCTGCAGAGTGAAAAATACCATTATGTGCTGGGCCTGACAAAACTGGGCAAAGAAAACTATATGGTGCTGGCTAGAAATGAGAACGGTAGCACCAAGATCCTCGCGAAGGAGAAGATCAATCTAAAAGGGGCAGTGCAATTAAAGGTCAAGGCGATTGGCGATGCCTATCAATTTGCCTATGCCCTGGCACCCGGCCAGTTTAAGCATATCGGCAATACGGTATTGGGCGATATCCTGTCGACAGACGTCGCTGGCGGTTTTACAGGTGCGCTGATTGGTCTTTACAGTACTTCAGCCAATAAAATCAGGTAGCTGCATTGACCTAAAAAAGAAGTATTGAAATAACGATTATAAACAGAAGTGAAAACAAAATTTTCTTAAATCCCTAAATTATGAGAATGACGAGATTTACTATTTCTGTGCAACGAAAAAAAGCATTACAATGTATTCTGCCCTTGCTCTTTTTGCTGGCAGCCCTGCAGTTGGCTTTTGCACAAGATAAATTGGTAAAGGGCCTGGTTTCGGATCCGAAGAGACAGCCCATTGAAGGGGTGACCGTATCTGTTAAGGGCGGCACCAAAAGTTCCATCACCGACAGAAGTGGTGCATTCGCCATCGAGGCGGGCAGTGGTGCCACACTGGTTTTTACCAATGTAGGTTACAAAACGACCGAAGTCAAAGTACCTGGCAGCGGAATGGTGAAGGTGACCCTGCAGGCTGATGATATTGCCATGGAGGAGGTAGTGGTCATCGGTTATGGTACCCAGCGTAAAGAGGCCGTCACTGGATCGGTGGCTTCGGTAAGTGGCGCCACCATGAACGAAGTGCCTGCCGCCAATATTAGCCGTGCCCTACAGGGACGTATTGCCGGAGTCAATATGCAGCAGAACTCGTCAAAACCGGGCTCGCCAATGCAGATTCGCATCCGTGGTACACGCTCGTTGACCGCAGATAACAATCCACTTATCGTACTCGATGGAATTCCGTTTGCAGGCTCCATCTCCGACATTAATCCGGCAGACATTAAAAGTGTCGATGTGTTGAAAGATGCTTCGGCAACAGCCATCTACGGCTCGCGTGGTGCAAATGGTGTCATCCTGGTAACGACCAATAAAGGTCGTATGGGACAGGCGGCACAATTGGCCTATAACGGTTTCACGGGACTGCGCACCGTGTTTTCCAAATATCCGATGATGTCTGGTCCGGAATTTGCCGAAATGCGCCGCTATGTAGGACAATTTCAGAATACACTCGATGAGTCGGACGATACCAATACCGATTGGCAAGATCTCTTTTACAAAAATGGAATGGTCAATAGCCACGATATCAGTGTCAACGGCGGAGCAGAGAAGGGCAACTACAATTTCGGAGCGGGTTACTTTCGCGACGAAGGCGTGGTACCCTTGCAGAACTATACCCGATACAATTTACGTGCAGCGCTGGACCAGCAGGTAGGTAAAATATTCAAATTTGGGTTTAACCTCAACCAGAGCTATAGTATCACCAACGGCAATAATCTGGGGCTTTTTGGTGTGCTCAGCGCGACACCGATTGCTAATCCTTTTAATGCGGACGGCAGCTTGAAGCCGCGAATCCAACAGCAGATTTCTGGACAACAATGGGTACATACCCGCCAGTCCTATGAAGCACTGGGGGATAGTTACATCAACCAGCAGCGTGTGTTTGGTTCGTACAATAATATGTACGGCGAAATCCACATTCCTGGCGTAGAAGGACTTACTTACCGCACCAATCTTGGACTTAATTTCCGCCAGAACAATGACGGAAGTTACACAGGGCAGGGAGTCTTTAGCGGTACGCCGGACAATGTGTCCACTGCTTCGGTCGCAAACGGCAGAACCGTACAGTGGGTCATGGAAAACCTCCTGACCTACGACCGCACCTTTGCGCAAAAACATAATCTAAACCTTGTGGCATTGTATTCTGCCGAACAGAATACAGGCAACAGTACGCTCATATCGGCACGCGATATTCCAATCGATGCCTTCCAGTTCTATAACCTAGGCCGTGCTCAGGGGGAGATTATCGTAGATCCCAATCAGCAGGGCTATGCCAAAAGTAGCCTGATGTCTTTAATGGGCCGCGCCATGTATACTTACGACAACCGCTATATGCTAACGATGACCATGCGCCGCGACGGTTCTTCGCGCCTGGCGCCAGGGCACAAATGGCATACTTATCCGGCGATTTCAGCAGGTTGGAACGTTCACAACGAAAAGTTTATGTCGTCAGTGTCCTGGGTAAATCAGCTTAAGCTGCGACTAGGCTATGGCGAGACCTCCAACCAGGCTGTCGATCCGTACAAAACGCTTGGGCTCCTGAGCACAAGACCGTATAATTTTGATACGCAATTCCTGACGGGTTATTACATGTCTGAATTGCCTAACCCGATCTTGGGATGGGAGTTTTCCAAAACCTATAACTATGGTTTGGATTTCGGACTTTTCAAGAACAGGGTAAGCGGTACCTTCGAGTACTATGTTCAGAATACAGACAATATTCTGTTGCGTGTAGGGCTGCCACCGACCAACGGCGGTGGAAGTTATATGGCCAACATCGGAAAAACGCAGAACAAAGGCTTTGAGCTTTCCCTCAATGGGGCGGTGATCGACAACGAAAGTGGCTGGAAATGGGATGTGGGGGTCAACTTGTATGCCAATCGCAATAAACTCGTTGAATTGACCTCTGGAAGTCAGCGTGATGAAGGCAACCAGTGGTTTGTAGGCCATCCAATAGACGTCATCTTTGACTATAAAAAGATTGGACTATGGCAACAGGACGATCCATACAGGGATATTCTTGAACCAGGAGGTAATGTAGGGATGATCAAAGTGGAATATACCGGTGAGTACGACGAGAAGGGGGCGCCAACACGTGCCATCGGTGCAGCAGACCGCCAGATCATTAATATTCAACCCAATTTTCTGGGAGGCTTCAACACGCGTCTGGCTTATAAAAATGTCGACTTGAATGTGGTGGGCACTTTCCAGAACGGCGGTACACTAATCAGTTCCCTCTATGGTAGCACCGGTTATCTAAACCAGCTGAATACCCGCTCTGGCAACAATGTGAGTGTCGAGTACTGGCGTGAAGACCGTACGGATGCCAAATATCCTAAGCCAGGAGGCATACAAAGTGGTGACAATCCCAAATATGGCAGTACCCTGGGCTATTTTGATGCCTCTTATTTAAAGGTGCGCACAATCAGCATGGGCTACAATTTTAAACAGAAATGGGTAGAACGCATGGGGATCGGCCGTCTGCGGGTATATGCGACGGTGGAAAACCCATTTGTCCTCTTCTCGCCCTACAATAAGGAGTCGGGGGGCGATCCAGAACCCAATTCTTATGGAGACGAAAATGTGGCCGTGGGTGGCCTGAGAAGAATCCTTGTGGTGGGTACCAATACGCCAGCAATGAGAAGTTATATTTTGGGGTTAAATCTTTCATTTTAAAACATTCAGGCATGAAAACTTTCAATTCAAAACTTATTATAGGACTATGCGTCGGTTCACTCATGCTCGGCATGAACAGCTGCTCCAAATTTTTGGATGAACAGCCCAGGGGAATCTTTACACCGGGTGATTTTAAGACAGCAAATGGTATCAATAACAGTATCGTGGGACTTTATGCCCACCTGCGCAACATATATGGACAGGCGTATTATTACAATGCCTGTCTAACAGGGACAGATGAAGTGACATATGCCCAAAGCGCCGACGAAAATTTTCAGGTGATGGACTTTTCAGGTCTCAGTACCATGACGGCTGTAAATAGCCGGGCGGATGTGGCGTGGCAGGCCGCCCTGCCCAACATCAACATGGCTTCGGGCATCATCGAAAATGCACCAGCAGTAGGTACTTCGCCGGCTATCATTGCCGAAGCACATTTTTTTCGCGCATTTGACTATTTCCTGCTCGTGCAGACCTTTGGTGGTGTGCCGCTCGACCTGGGTGGGGGCGAACTAAAATATAGTACGTCTGTAGAGCGCAAATCAACACGCAATACTGTCGCTGAGGTGTATACCCGCGCCATCTTTCCCGATCTGCTACAGGCGATTGACGATTTGCCAGAATCACCGCGCTTAAAAGGCGCTGCGACCAAAACTGTTGCCCGCTTGTATCTCGCAAAGGCCTATCTGACCTATGCTTGGTGGCTGGAAAATCCTAAAAATATACCTACTTATCCCGAAACCGCGCGCACGGATCCTGATGGTAAAACCAGTGCATGGTATTTCCAGCAGGCTTACGACATAGCGGTTGGCGCAATAGAAAATCCAGGGCCATTTGCTTTGCAGCCCACGTTTTATGATGTGAATGTCGGAACCAATGACCGGAACAACGAAATCTTGCTCTTTGCCGATCATACCGAGAGCAGTGAACTGTACAATGGCGGAAGTCTCAGCTATGGAAGCGGAGGTGCACCGGATAACTTTGCGGGCTGGATGATGACCTGGAACTACCCTTCGCTGACGAGTTCGAAAACAACGGCCTGGGCTACAGCCGACCTCGTCAATTCGGTACAACGGGAGGCAGCACAAGCACTGGGACGTCCTTGGACACGGATGGCACCGACCATCAATGTGGTCACCGAAACCTTTGCCGATAAAACCAACGACTCGCGTTACGACGGCACCTTTACAACAGTATACCGGGGCAACTGGGATAAGGCCAATATTAGCAATCCTTCGTTGTTCAATGCCAACAATATGCCCGTCAAACCAAAGGAAGCGATCTTGACTTTCTTGAATGAAGAACCGCAGACGCCTATCAACTACGACAATAAAACCTATAAGAGTAGTATCGGCGCTGGGGTATTGCCGGGTCGTGCGGATTATGTGATCTCTCCAGAGGGCATCAGCCGCCGCGTTTATCCGGGGCTTTGGAAGTTGGGACCTTACCGTACTGACAACGGGAATGGTCTGGGTCAGCCTAACGCGGGCAGCACCCGGCCGTTCAATATTGCCAAGTTCTCGGAGTTATATTTTATCGCTGCCGAAGCAGCGGTAAAAGGAGCTACTTCCAAAGCCGGCAAAAGTGCTCGGGATCTGGTCAATGTCATTCGCGGTCGTGCGGGGGTATGGCGTTGGGACAACAATGGAAACATGGCCAAGGAAGCCAACCATCGTGACGACATGATCGCAGCAACACCGGCGCAGATCACACTCAGCTACATCCTGGCAGAACGTTCTCGTGAGTATTATGGCGAGGGCTATCGCTGGTATGATCTGGTGCGTACGCAAACCTGGTCTGATATGGCCAAAACTTACCGCATTGCAGGTTCTAATGTTGGCGACCACACAGCGGCGACCTTTACCCGATCCATACAGCCTTTTCATTATCTGCGACCTATTCCGCAGGGACAGCTGGATGCTATGGATATGTCGGCAGCTGAAAAAGCAGCTTATCAAAATCCCGGTTATAATTAATGGGCGTGCTGCGCCTGCCATCCGCGTAGGATGGCAGGCGCAATGCCTCTGTCGCTATACTATTCCATCGCATGAAAATAAAAAGAGGACGATTTTGTGTTGTTCTGCTATCGTTAGCATTACTCTTCTGTGCCGGAGTTTCTTTCGCAGCGATACGGCTTCCCGCACTGATTGCGGATCGCATGGTATTGCAGCGTGATACGGAACTGAAAATTTGGGGATGGGCAGACCCTGGTGAAAAAATAACAGTACGTTTCCGGGATAAAAACTATCTGACGGAGACGGATGCTACAGGCAACTGGGCTGTTAGGCTACCCGCACAAAAGGCGGGTGGTCCTTATATGCTACAGGTTAATGAAATTACCGTCCGGGATATCTTGATTGGCGACGTATGGCTCTGCTCGGGACAATCCAATATGGAGACGCCGATCGCTCGGCTGGTCGAACGGTTTCCGGAGATTAACGCATCCAACAACCATATGATCCGTTATTTTAAGGTGCCAACACAGCACGCGCTAGAAAACCGAAGCGAAATTGCCAGTGGTGGGCGATGGTGCTCCGCGGTAGCTTCGGAAGTCATGAATTGGACCGCACTGGCTTATTTCTATGCGCAGCAGAGCTATGCACATAATGGCGTACCCGTCGGGATGCTTGTCTCCAGCCTCGGCGGATCTACCATCGAAAGCTGGATCAGCCAAGAGCAGTTAAAGGAATTTCCGAAGCTGCTGCTCGACCGTCCAGCGCTGGACAGTATGCGCTTCGCCGAACGTGACCAAGGTATCAACGATTGGATAAAACCCGAATGGGACGATAGCAATTGGCCCACCTTTACGGTGCCGGGCTTGTGGCGCGAGCAGCAAGTGGATAGCAAGGGCGTACTATATTTCAGAAAGTCGTTTGAGTTGCCCGCCGACCTATCAGGTCGATACGGAATGCTCTATCTAGGCACCATGATCGACAGCGATTCGGTATTTGTAAACGGACATTTTGTGGGGGCCACAGGCTATATGTATCCACCGCGTAAGTATGCTGTGCCAGCGGGCATTTTACGTGAAGGTTCAAATCTGGTTACAATACGCCTTCGGTCAAATAGTGGGAATGGCGGATTTGTAGCGGGCAAGTCCTATAAACTGGTTGTAAATGATAAGGAAATCAATTTGGCAGGGCAATGGAAATACCGGGTCGGAGTGGATTTGGAGTTATCCAAAAGTTATCGCGCGCGACTTAAAAATAAAAATGAAGTCGGGTCAACGCTCTATCAGGGTATGATCTACCCATTGAAGGATGTGGAAGTGACTGGTGTGATCTGGTATCAGGGCGAAGCCAATTCAGATGCGCCCCAGGACTACGAACAGTACCTTAAGCTGCTGATCAAAGACTGGCGGCTCATACTAAATCGGCCTCAGCTGCCCTTTTTGCTCGTACAGTTGCCCAACTACATGCGTCAGCAAGAACGTCCATCTGAATCGGGATGGGCGAGCATACGGGAGGCACAGTTTAAAGTAGCGAAAGAGGTTCCCTATACGGCGCTAACAGTCAACTACGATATTGGTGAATGGAATGATATCCATCCTTTAAATAAAAACGACCTTGCTGCACGGCTACTGCTAGCTGCCCGCAAGTTGGTGTATGGTGAAAAATTGGTCAGCGCAGGACCATCTTATCAGCGTATGGAAGTCAAAGGGGACAAAATCCTAATCTTTTTTACCAACGTCGGAAGTGGTTTAGCGATCCGAGATGGCAAGGTGCTAAAACATTTTGCTCTTGCGGGACAGAACCGCCAATTTAGATGGGCAAATGCGGTTATTAGCGGCAATACAGTCGTTGTTAGCCATCCGGATATATCCCATCCCGTAGCCGTACGTTATGCATGGGCTGATAATCCAGCCGATGCAAACCTCGTAAACAAAGAAGATTTGTTGGCTTCCCCATTTAGAACAGATAATTGGTGAGCCATACCTGAGCTAACGGGTAAGCCGTACCTAAGCCCGGATGACGTTATACAGAAGGAGTTGATGCGTTGTGCAGCGCATGGTACATTAAAAAGGAAGACTGACCCGTGTATGGGCCAGTCTTTCTCTTTAATAACTTTTTAATAACGTTGGATTTAGATATCACGCATAATTCTAATATTTTCATGCGCTTCCCGCTGCTGGCTGAGTTGAATCTGAATCAGATTTTTAGCACCCACAGATAACTTATCCGCTTCCTCGAGCGCTTTGGTATAGACCTCGCTGAAAGCAGCTTCCCCACGCTCGCATTGCTGCAATAAATCCTGTAAATCACCGCGCGACAGTTTTGATTTAATCACCATCCATAGCCGAAAAAGTTCGCCGCTCAATTTGGTGCGGTCCGTCGCATATTGACCGGCAAGCTCAACCAAAGGAGTGAGTTCAGCGATAAACTTTTCGGACTGCGCAATACGTTCTTTGAACACAGCCTCATGGGCACCTTCACCCTGCTCATTGGCTAAGTCAATGGCAAGCTCGTAACCTTCGATGCGGTCATTGTTGATTTTAATAAGGTCATTTAAAATATTAGGGTCGTTCTGATTACTTTTCATTTTTTCCTTTATGCTTTTTGTTTTCCGTTATACTGTTTTTCTTCCCATGCTATCATCCTTCCTGTTGCTATCATCCTTCCTGTGCAGTCTTCCTTACCATGCAGTCTTCCTTCTTGTGCTATCGTCTTTCCTGTGCTATTTGTAAAGAGGAACACGAAAGATTAATCATTAGTTTTTCTTTATTTCTTTAATGATAATAAAAAAAGTGTTAGTACTTGATTTTGAGTGGTTTTAATTCGAATGATAGTCGTCGCTCCGTATGCTAACCCTGTATAAAGGCGTAGGATATGCAAAATTTTCTCATAAAAACAAACGTTCTGCTTCGTTAAAGGGTTTATTTCTTAAAAACACTAAATACAATGGATGTAAAAAAGGAAAAGAAAAGCAAGCTACAGACCTATTGGACGATATTAAAAAATACCGTATCCGGATTTACGAATGAAGACTCGATGAAATATAGTGCGTCTCTATCGTACTACACCGTTTTTTCCATCGGCCCAATCTTGGTTTTGATGATTTCATTGGCAGGAATATTCTATGGAGCCGAAGCAATTCAGGGAAAAGTCTTTGACGAACTAAATGGATTGGTAGGCAACAATGCCGCTAAACAGATCGAAGAGGTCATCCAAAACCTCCAATTATCGGGCAAGTCAAACATGGCACTGGTCATTAGTATTGTGACCTTAATTATCGGTGCAACGACTGTTTTTGGCGATATGCAAAATTCCATTAATAAAATATGGCACGTGCGGCCAAAACCCAAGAAAGGATGGTTAAAAATGATTCAGGATCGATTGCTGTCATCGTCGCTTGTGATCGGACTGGGCTTTTTATTAGTCGTCACATTGATTATCAATGGAATAATTTTGGCCTTGACAGGGCAGTTGCAACGCTATTTTCCAGATATCACTGTTGTGTTGATGAATGTAATCAATTTTGCCATTTCCTTTATCGTCATTGTAGTGCTCTTTAGCGTTATTTTTAAAACCTTGCCGGATGTAAAGATCCAATGGAAGACCGTGCGCGCAGGGGCTTTGTTTACGGCCATTTTATTTGTCATCGGTCGCTACCTGATCGGAATCTATTTGGAACGATCAGCGACTCAGGATACCTATGGCGCGGCTGGTTCATTTGTGCTTATTCTGCTTTGGGTGTATTATACGGCGGCAATTCTTTATTTTGGGGCGATCTTTACGCGGGAATATGCGACAGAGATGGCTATCCCCATAGAACCTTCTGAATTTGCGGTACATGTCGAGACACAGGAGATTGAACGCAATGTCGATGAGATCCCACCAGCACCGCTGGATGCAGAGGAAACGACAATCGATACAACGGAGTAAAAGAGCGGGAATATTTTAACATTTGATAACATTTTTTTTAAAACGATTGTAGCTGTAGGCTGTTATATCTATAAAAAACGAAAGGAAAATATTATGAGTGAATTAACATGGAAAGGTCGTTGGAACGAAATTAAAGGTAAGGTAAAACAGCAATATGCAGATCTTACAGATGATGATTTACTATACGCAGAGGGTAAAGAAGATGAATTGGTAGGTAAACTTCAAAAGAAAACAGGAAAAACACAAGATGAGGTTAATAGCTGGTTGAACGGTTTGTAGAATAGTGTTTTTATGGTAAAGGCGGATAACAGCAATGTTATCCGCCTTTTTTATGGACACTTTTTTTAAAAAGCATAACTGCTTTAAAGACTTCAGTTCACGAGAACTGCGAAACTGTTGGAATAGATCGTAGTGCTAAAGTCCTACAATAAGCGTCGGCAGCATCAAGGGCGAAAGATCGTCCGCATTCTTTTCCTTCGACGCCTTAATTAGCTGCTTTAGCATAGAAATTAGGCTTTATAGCGCTCAGCTGCTTGAAACAATCCCCATCCCTTAGAATGGGTAACCGATCGCAAGGTTAAACATCAAATTATCTTTACGCCATCTGGAACTTCCAAAATCGATATCCTTTAACACCCAGCGCTCACCCTTCGGTAAGTAAGGAACGCGGAGTGGAATAGAAAAGTCGGTACGCAGGATCAGGAAGGTAAAGTCGAAACGTAATCCTAGTCCACCGCCCACAGCAAGCTCCTGGAGAAAATCTTTACTAAATTTTCCTCCCGGTTTGGTCTCATCTTCACGCTGAAGCCATACATTCCCAGCGTCAATAAAGGCTGCCCAATGTATTGGGCCAGTAATTTTTGCGCGGTATTCGGTATTGAGCTCCAGTTTGATATCACCCGTCTGATCGGCGTAAAAAAGGCCATTACCAAGACGTTCTGGTGCCACGGTACCCGGTCCGATTGCACGTGCACCAAAGGCACGGATGCTATTTGGTCCGCCCACATAATATTGTTTCAAATAGGGGAGGGAACGCGAATTGCCATACGAGTAACTCATCCCGATACTTACCCGCGAGGCAAGCTGTGAATTTTCGCTAAGCTTGAAATAATGCCTGCCGTCAACACTTGCTTTGATATATTGCGAGAAGTACGCGTCGAAGAGTTTAAAGGTTTTGCCCTTATTAAAGTCCGCGCCTTTGATCAGCCCCAGAATATTGCCGGAAAAGTCCAGATTTCCCTTAAAATAAAAGGTGTTCTGTAGATGTTTTTTCATGGTATTCTGAAAGGTGAAATTATAGTTGGGACCAATGGTAAATTGTGGGTCTATCACATGGCGTAGCGCGGGAATGGTATCCATCTGATTTTTGTAACTTTCTGAAATACCCCGCGGTTGCACATAGGTAATTTCCATCAATGCCAGATCATGCTGTTTCTCTTCGTTCTCCTGCCAGGTATATCCATAGTCCAAAGCAATGGAATTGAGGGTATAGGCTTTTCTCCGATTTAAAAATTCGTAACGTGCTTTGATATAGGTATTCGGAATAAATTGGCGCGACGGATTGATGGTGCCAAATGGCGTTAGTATGCGGGGGAAAGTCAAAGTAGCCTCGGTACCGTAGCGGAAATAGCTGGAGTTGAGATCAGCATTGCCACCCGTCTGTAATTCGTAACCTCCGAATACATTAATATTAAGCTTTTCGGCACCTTTAAAGGCGTTGCGCAAGGTCCAGTTGACATTGACTTCGGTCCCGTTGTACACGCTGGCCATTTTGCCCAGTAGCTCTACCCGGATGGACTTCTTGGGCAACGGTGTAAGGTAATAGTAAACATCCAGCGCATTGGGCACCTCTTTGCTATCTACAAAGTTGTTTTTAACAAATTTCCAGCTATTCAGGTTCACGAGATGGCTGATGGTCCTGTTGTGGTTATCCCGGTTATACAGATCGCCCTCTTTGAAAAAGATGTGGTTCGCAATAACGGGTTTGCGAAAGGTATGATTTGGATCGATAAAATAATAACTGCTGTCGAATAATTCAGCATTTCTGGCCGAACGTTGGTATCCCGTCCCGGTCTCGTTATAGTTGGGGTAGATATAAATCTTGTTAATCTTGGAAGGGACCCGCGCCTGCTCAGGCGTTTCTTTTTTGACCGTCACATAGAGGTTGACCTTGTGGTCGCCGATTGTACTGTCTACCTGCACGAGGATGTAGTCTGGACTAAAGTAATAATAGCCTTTGTTTTTCAATACATTGTCGATGCGGTCCCTTTCATTGAGCACCACGTCAAGACTATAGTTGTTATTAACCCGCAAGAGGCTCGCGCTTGAGGTCTCCCGAATATCGCGGCCGAGTTGGCTTGTGCTGTCGACGTCGAAAGTGACGGATTTTATGCGGTAAATCAAGTTAGGGGTGGCAGTATAGTCTACCGTAGCTTTTTTATTTTCGACGATGGTGTCTGAAGTGACTTCTGCATTGAAAAAACCAATATTCTCCAGTCTATTGCGGAGAAGATTCTCATTGTATTCTCGGTTTACATCGCTTAGCAGCACCGGTTCTTCGCCGATCTTTTTGAGAAATCGTTTGATAAAATTGCTTTGGGCGGTATCACCGGCCATGTTATTGAAATAAAGCTTGTAGGGCATTCCCAATACCCGCTTATTGGGCTTGGGGCGAAGCGACTCTGCCAAATAGGTCGCCAGCTTTTCTTTGTTTTTCTTTGAAATGGTATCCGATGCTATCTTGACATTCCCCTTGACATATAAACTCTCACCTTCAGGCAGGTTCTTAGTCGAAGAACAAGCAGCAATTAGTCCCCCTATTGTCACTAAGGCCATAAGCCATTGTAATTTAATTTGCATGGTAAGCCCTTTCCTCATCTTCATTTTTAATCGCTGTAGTTTTAATCGTATCTAAATGTTTCGGCGCATTATTTTTTTGCGTCCTATTTGTTGTGCTATCCACCTCCAGGCGGCGTTGCTGTTCTTTTTTCTGCTCTTCAATCCGTTTGCGGTATTCTGGGCTATGAAGCATTAGACTGTCGCGTATCACTGTTCTAACGCTGTCGCGATACGCCGAATCCTGCTCCATACGGTCCACATCAAAGCGTTTCCTAAACTTCTTGCTACCAGTATCGTAAAATTCCTTCAATTTTTTGGAGCGCATAAAGATCTCCTTAAATCTATTGTAGTCCATGTTGATAATGAATCCGATTCCGGTTTCAACAAATTGCCCCTGTAGGGTAACCTGATACTGATTTTTACGGTAGAAGCGCGCAAAGTAGCGTCCATCTTGAGAGAGTTGGTAATCCAGTTGAATATCACCTGCGATGTTATTGGAAGCCTCCCCGGGACGGGAATTTCCTTCTACCTCAAAATTAGATCCGATGCTGACTTTCAGGCGGTCGTTGAGTAACATCTTGGAGACGCCAATGTTTAGGTCGGTACGTGTCTGTGCCGCGCCCGTGCTGTAATCGTCTTCCGACGTAAGGTTGAAATCGAGCTCCACTCCAGTAATCAGATCCGAAGCGAGTCGGTTTAGCTGAGCACTCAAAAACGAACTGACGCTATTCCGTACCAGTGCTTCTGTACCACCACCGCCAGAAAGGCTTTCAAATGGATTGGCTGACATAAACCTACCCAGTACAATCAGCGAGAATACTTGTTTGTTAAGATCAGATGGGTTATCGCGCAATGTCGTCAGAGCGTTGTCCACCTTACTGATAACATCCTGCGATACAATGGCATTATTGGCATTTAGATCGATATCAAAGTTGAGCTGTGGTTGAAACAATTGATCCGAGATCTTCAACAGCACGTCGAATGGAATCTTTTGTTTATATAAGTTAGCATTTTGGGTACCTAGCTGTGGCGCAACCAATTCTAACGTTGGCGCCTTCAAAGTGTATACGGCCGTTATGTTCAGCTGTGCGTCCAAAGGATCGCCATTCCAGGTTATTGTGCTTCCTTTTTGAAAGGTAAAGTCTCTGCTGACAGGTCCAAAGCTGAATGAATAACTTCCTTTCTCCACGGTAAATGTCCCTGACATCGTAATTTTACCGCTTGCATCCACGCCGGCATTCAGTTCGGCTTCCCCTTGAATGTTGAGGGCATCCTGAGAACCTGCGTCGAGCAAAATCTTAAACTTGGCATCCTTATCGGTCTGTAGATTGAGGTCGACGTCTATTCCAGTGAGTTTCGTGACGGTCATGGAATCTAGTCGGGCAAGTGCATTCGCCGTTGCGGTATCGCGTTTGTCCACAAATTCAACCACCCCTTTCCGGTCGGCCATCCCAGGCTCATTGTTGGGCATCACCAGCGTAAAATCGGTGCTATCGAGCACCTTGATGGTACCATCCACAATCGGTTTGTCCAGATTTCCGCCGATTTGCAGATTCGTGCCAAGATACATTTTTCCATAAAACATATCGTTGTCCGCTTGCGTGGAATTTAGTACTTCAAAGTTGTCCATAGCGATGTTGAGGTCAAAGTCAAAATCGGTGTAGGTCTGTGTACGGATCGAACCGCTAACTTGAGCCATATTCCCTTTGCTATCTTCCAGCTCGAAATTTGGGAAGGATATACCGTTTTGGTCAAAACGGATCTGTTCATCTTTTGCTTTAAAAAGTGAATTGAGCATCGCAACATTGAACTCGGCTTCCCTAAAATTAAGGTCGCCCCTGATCTGTGGTTTTGAAGGCGAGCCCGTTATTTTTAGCTGACCTTCGAGATTACCCTTGGCGTCTTTCAGGTTACCCATACTAAAGGCCTGTACGGTCTTCATGGTTAGAGGTGCGACATCCAGTGTAAAGTCAAGCGTGGCATCACCCTGTGGTGGATTGATAAAGTCTCCACTCAGAACGAGATTATTTCCGTTTTCGGTAATGCTAACATTGGCATTGAAGGTGTTTTCACGTGCATTATTGACTTTGATATTAATATTGCCAACGGTATCTTTTCCGAAGTAAAACTTATCTACCACAAGATCTGCAACAAACACAGGGCTACTTTCCAGTCGTGATAGTGTGGTTTGTCCGTTAATACCGCCGCCCACATCGAGACTGTCGCTCATCACCATTTTGGTCAGCGTCTCGATACGGAAATTGTTGAACGCTACATTTAGCGGTGAATTGAACAGGCTATCTTGGGAAGCAATGCGCAATTCTTGGCCCTTGTTACGCAGTACAAAATTGTTGGCCAATAGGCCGGCGCTACCAAATTTCAGCGTATTGTTGGGGGCTACATCCCACTTATCGTAGTTGAGCATCAAGCCGTCCTGCAGCAGACTGAATTCAAATAGTCCATTTCGCGCCTGCATGTCTGCCCCAACGTGATATTGCTCTTTATCTTGTTTATCCTTGATCCACAGCCCCATATTAATCCTATTTTGAGCTACCTTTCCGCTGAAAACCGTATTGGTCAGTTCAATACTGCTGACTTTAACCTTGTTGATGAGTGCCGAATAATAGAGTGCACTGTCGAGACTATTGATATCCAGGGTTACATTGTTTATTTCTGTACCGCCATAAACAACGCGCGGTGCATCCAACTTGGCTGACAGGTTTTTGGACGCACTGTTAAACAGGCCGTCCAAACTGATAGCTTTCATTTCAGTGAGTTCTGGAAGAAAATCCTGAATCAGTCTATTTCGGGTCAGCTGCGCCGAAAATTCGATGAGCTGCGGCGAGTATGGTGGAATCGAAACGGGTTTTTCTGGTTTATAATAGACCTGCAGAAGATCCTGTACGGCACTTTGCAGTTCCAGAATTTTGTATTTGCCAACCAGGTGGGCATTCAAAAAATCAGATTTTAAGATCAGCTGGTTGCGGCTCGTATCGGCCTTGGCGAGTAACGATACAGAGTCCAGCGCATAACGATCATTGTTGTATCGGATCAGCGAATTGGTAATATGTGCTTCACCGTTGAGGAAGTTTGGATCAGCAGTGGCAAAATTACCGCTTAGCTTACCCCGGTAGCTGATAGCATCCGCCATTAAATTTAACTTTTGCAGATTGATGCTATCGACCAGTAGTTCAAAGGCCACTTTGGGATACTTAGCCCTTGTATTCGCCGTAGCATTCAGTTTCAGTTTGATATTTGGGTCGGGACTTAAAACGGATGCTTTGATAGCACCTTTATCTGCGGAAAGATTCATGCCGATATCGTGATAGCGGTAACCCATGGCATCGAGCCGGTTTACTTTACCGTCAAAGTTTGCCATAAGTCTTTTGGGGTCGGTTCCCCTTCCTTTGATTTTTCCTTCAAACGAGAGAATGCCCAAGGTACTGTCCATCTGCATGATCTGACCGATGTTGAAGTCGCGGACGCTGATTGCTGCATCGTAGCTGGTATCTTGTTTAGCCATATGGACCTTTCCATCGAGTTTGGCAGTTCCTTTTTCGGTTACCAATGCAAGTTTGGTGTTAAAGGCATTCATTCCGCCCTTAAATGTTCCGTTTAGGCCGATGGTGTTGGGTAGTTCGATACCACTCGGCAGCATGGACTTAGCAACCAGTTTTTCAATATCCGAACGGCCTGTCGTCAGTTTTTTCAAATTGAGGTCTACCGATAATTTGTTCATGTCGGGAAGCCCCTTTAGATGGAGGCTGGCGATCAGACGCGTATTTGATAACGTTTGAAAATCGATTGTAGGGATATGAAGATCATCTACACGGCCAATAACGCGGGTGTCGATATAAAATTTCTTGTCGAGCAGCGGCTTCATCACCTGCATGGTATCGAGAAAGGGTGCGAAAAACCGGATATCCCGCATATCGATATGGCTTTTGCTGATATTGGCATTCACCGTGATCAGTTCTGGTTTTTTGGCAATCAGATCTAGTGAAGGGTAACTGAGTTTGAGGTAGTCCCGTATGAGTGTCCGCGGCGTTTCCGCATATAGGTTTTTGATTTCGGCACCGGTATTGGTATAGTTGAAATCGGCTTTCAGCTGCTTGATAACGAAGCCAGAATGGTCAGAAGCTACGAGCTCTTTCAATGATCCGCTGATGGAATCGGCGCTATAGTATAGATCAGTCAGTTGCGTTTTAAGACCCGGCATGTGGATGTTAAAATAATCGAAACCTTTCATGCGGGGCTGGTTGTCATCTTTGAAACGAATATTGGTGTTATTGATGCGGATGTCTTTGGCCGAGACTACCCAATTCATTTTTCCAGCCGCACTTGAATCTGTTTGCGCAGCATCGGCTTTTGTCGGATTGGCTTTTCCTTCTTCGGACAACGCTTTTTGAATTTTTCCTAGCAGGACATTGTTGTCCGACCCGTCTAGATCAAGCTTTTGAATATCCACAAACTGTTTGTTCAGATCAATTTTATTGAGGTCGGCATGGAAGCTTTTTATCTTAAATTCGGATTTAAGTGCGCTGGCCTGATCTTCATATCGGACCAGAATATTTTTGAGGTCTGCCACTTGGATGCCGACATCGGGGAGGAGGGACGTCGTCTGCGCAGTTTTATCGCTGATCCCAAAGTCTTCAACAGAAGGGCCCGAGCCATCTACGGCGGGTTTCCATTGCCTAACAGTGGCATTTAATCCGTCGATATGAATTTTTGGCAGCTCAAAGGCCATGTTGTTCGTGAGGTCAAACTTCTTTATATTGGTGTTTAAACTGCCTAGATAGACGTCAGCTCCGGTACCGATTACTTCGTCGGTATAGACCACATGTATTTTTGAAAATTTAATTTTATCGAGGTTAAACAACAGGGCAGACGTGGTATCAGCAGTTGGTTGACTTTCTTTTTCAGACGCAAAAGCCTTAACGATATAATCGAAATTAAAGGCGCTGTCGGGTAAAGTACGTTGGATTTTGGCCGTAATACCCTTAGCTTCTAGACTTTGGATTTCTACCGTATTTTTCAGTAGTTTTAGCATATTGATATCCACCGAAATGCTCTTTCCAGCAACTAAAGTGTCCTTACTCTGATCTTCGAGATAGATGTTTTCCAAGACCAGTTTTTTGGGAAAATCAATATTGATATAGCCAATTCTAACGGGGGTGCCAATTTTGCCTTCAACATAATGGGTTACTTTTCCGGCAATATAATTCTGTATCGAGGGAAGGCGCAGCAAAAAGATAATTAGAATGAAGAGTCCAATGATTCCGCCAATAATCCACAATAGCGTTTTTAAAGCAATTCGGGTAAATCTGTTCAATGTGTTGTCTGATTTAAGTTTACACATAAGACAACACAACCATGCAAATGGTTTGGATTTTATAAATAGATATCGCTATAACGTCATTTTTTTACCATAGCATATACGTCAGTATGATCAAAAAGCCGCCCCGGATAAGCAATTCTTGCGCAAGTTCCTCACGATCCAACTTATACCAGCTATATTTTTCGTAATATCTGCTAATCGTTTTCCTGTTTTTCTCGCTGACAATTTTATAATATGTTTTCATAACCGATTTATATTGATGTCTTTTAACAGTATGCAATTATGATGCAATTTTGGCGAATTAGCAGGGAATTTAGGTAGTTGATGTGGTGGTTTAGGTTATAAAATACACTGTAAAGGCGTATTTAAACGCTGTACTTGAGTTTACACCAAAGGTAATGATGCCTCTATACGCTAATTACGGCTTCGCGAATAGCATATCGAAGCTGTAATTAGCGTAATATAGTTTGTTTATAGTTCGTTGTTGTTGCGTGTACCAGGCTCATGTGCTGTCCCATAGTCGTGTCGAGCAGCCACTCTTCTAGTCCGTTGAGCTTGATCAGAAGGAAGTGTATCCATCTGTTTTCCGTCGCTATAAAAAGTGTCTTCACTAAAGTGATAATGCGTATAGAATGTGGATGGATCATAACTATTGTTGCTTACGACAAATCCAACATCGCCGGTGCCTTCAAAGATGTGACGGGTGGATAATTCCGTTTCCGGATCGACATGATGCTCTTGGTAAGCAGGCAGCCGAATGACCTTATCTTCCGTGATGGATAGGACGACCACCTCTCCGTCATCAGCAGGATTGTATAGATAATCCGTTGCAGGCTCTTCTGTCGGAATCTCGTCGACAGTAAAGATCACGCTAGGATTAACCGGCTCAACGGGAGGAGTTGGGTAGGTGGTATCATTACTCGCCTGAATTTTCGTGCCGTCATAAAGCGAGGCAAGACCTATGGGTACGAGTATTTTCTTATCTTCCTCCACAACAAATTCAGCATCATTCAGGTCGATGATGAGATAGCGAACCTGTTGGCTCTGCGGATCAAACAGCAGATCGGTTACCTGTCCGATCAATTGACCAGCCTCATTTTTTACTTTCCATCCGCGGATATCAGGTTCTCCATCGACTATTTCATAATCGCTTCCCCCGAGTTCAATTAAATGATTATAGTTTTTGTCTTCTAATGCCATGTCTTTAGTTTTTGAGTTATTCAATTTTTTTACGAGGTTCTAAAGGGTATCCGTTAGTGGCGCTGTGGTATTTACACTTGTATCTGGAGCAGCTTCATTTATCCTTCCGCCGCTGTTGTAGCGGTTTACAAAATAAAGGACCAATCCCAATGCAAGGAGTGATAGCAGGAGCCATAGCCACCAAGGAGCTCCATTTTTAGGTTTTACTTCTAAATGTGCCATATATACTTTTTTTAAAAGAACAACACTTCACAGGCTTCGTTTGAAAAAATTTTTTATGTATAGGTCTGGCTATTATATTTTGTTAGCTATACCGCAAGATTGGTATGAACGATATAGCTGGCTGATCACATATGACCCTAACTTTGAAGTTTGCGTGTTGTATAGCTTTTGATGGGACACTATCAAAAAAATAAAAATAATTTAAACGATTTGCCGTGGACACTGTTATTTGATCGGAAATGTATTAATTAGTTAAATAAACGCAGGTTAAAGGATTGTTTTTTGTAGAGGCTAGGTTCGTGGTTGACCTAGCCTTTTTTTGTACAAACGATTGCTAACTTTTTTTTCTCTCTTATTTTTTAGGGGCAGCAAATGAGAATCAACTGGTAACCAAATTGCCCTATTTTGCACTGCTTGTTCAGTGCTTGTTCAGTGCTCGTTCAGTGCTTGTTCAGCGGTTGCTTAATGTGGACTGAATAATCAATGACGAATTACTGTCTAAAAATTGATTAAAAATTGGTGTTAGCCATAAATTGATGTTAAGTTGTATAAGTTTTAATGTTTGATTTAATTATTTATCATCGGGCAGGCTTTGTCATTAAAAGGGGCGTATATCAGTGCCAAATCGCTTATAATGTATTCCATTAGGCATATGATGTATTCCATAAGAATTAACTAAGTTTGTAGCATAGCGCTTTTGAGAAATGCAATCTTTTTATTTCTATTGTTTATTTTTTTGTTCCTTAATCAGTACTTCGGTTGTTGGACAATCGCTGGATTATCCGTCTTTCCGGAATATTTCTTTGGGTACGAACGCAAATACCGTACACTCATTTGCGCAGGATAGTTTGGGAATGCTATGGCTAGGAAGTAACAATGGCCTATTTAATTATGATGGCTATGCGCTGCAGCCGCTTACGGGAACTAAATATCCTTTTCAGACCTTTGTATATTGTATTGAAATGGTCGATGATAAGCATTTTGCGTTGGGTACCGGACAAGGCGTGCTACTCTATAATTACCAGTTAGACCGTTTCGATTCTTTCCCTTCAGGAGGCCCTTCTGATGTCAGGTCACTACTGGTCGTGGGCAATACATTATGGATAGGCTCCATTGCTGGTTTGTACTGCTATGATATAAAGACGCATAAACTTATCGACTATACCAAGTCATTTCCCACTAATAAAGGCAGACCTGCCGTTTATGCACTTGATAAGATCGACGATAGCATCTTAATAGGCACGTACAATGGACTTTTTGAGTTAGATGCAGCTCATAAAGAGATTGTTGCCTTAACATTGCCCGATTATAAAAAAGGGAGCAACCAATTTGTAAATTCCATATTTTCTATTCCGGAGTTAAGCAAAACATTTATTGGGACAGAATATGGGCTATACTTGTATGATGCTAAAAAACATATGCTTCGTAAGACTCCTGTGCTACAGAACCATCCGATCAAGGCGATGGCGTCGAAAGATTCCAACACTTTATTGGTCGGAACAGATGACGGTCTTTTTACTTATCAGCTGAATCAGCAGCTCGTGAAGCGGATCAAACATGATTCCCGTAATAGAAACTCGCTGGCCAATAATATTATATGGAGTATATTTAAAGACCGAGCGGGAAATATCTGGTTAGGTACGGATTTTGGCTTTTCATTGTGGTCTAATCGCAAGGTAGAAAAAACACTTCCAATATACCAATTGACAGCAAGTAACGACGGTAACCGTTTTTACAAAATTGCGAAGGACCGTAACGGTTGGTATTGGCTGGGTGGCGACAATGGTTTGATTCGGGTACATGGACTGGGCGATAGAAATGCTGAAAGCAATTGGTATCGGATGGATGCTGGAACCTATCGGCTGACCCATAACCGTATCCGCGATATCTATCAGGATCGTGCGGGATTGGTCTGGATTGCTTCCGATGGTGGAGTCGATGTGTTCGACGCGCAGACCAAGCAGTTTAAAAACCTGACGATTATTGATGCTACCGGCAAACGGAATGCGAAATGGTCCTATAATATGCTGGAAGATGGACAAGGTAATCTGTGGATAGCCACCTATATGGGGGGCATATTTGTGGTCAACAGAAATAGACTCTTGGAAGCTACGGGGCCGGTCGTTGCAAACCGAAATTTCAGCAAAGAGGATGGCCTCTTAGAAGATTTTGCCAATCAGATTGTCGACAATGGAAGGGGAGAGATCTTGGCACTTTTCTTTAACAAAGGAATCAGCAGCATTGATGTGGCTACTGGGAAGATCAGGGATCTGACGGATAGTGCGGGGCACCCGTTAGATCGCGCGACCTTTATGCTCAAGGATAAACAGCACACGGTGTGGGTAGGGGAACACGGCGAGTTGCGACGAATTGCAGCGGATGGAAAAAACACGTTGATTCGTTTTGATCCTGTTGGCAAGGGTGAAGTGACCGCTATGGCCGAAGTCAATGCCTATATCTGGGTAGCAACGAGTGCTGGAGTCTGGCAGATTAATAAGCAAAGTCTAAAAGCTGAATTATTGCGGTATGGACAGCGTGTATCTTCTATGTACTACGATACGGAGCGAGAGGAAGTAATCCTGGGAGGGGTTGATGAAGTAGTTTTGTTGCCTGCACAAAAGGAGGAAGCGGATGTAGACCGCTCGAAAAAGATTGTACTCACCGCAATGTATGTCAATAATGAAAGGTTTGGTAGTTATGATTATGGTTTGCGCTACCGAAACGAGATCACCTTAGCGCATGATCAGAACAACCTTCGGCTGGAGTTTTCCGACCTGGATTATGGAAATCATCTCGGCTATCGACTTGCCTATTCGTTTAAAGGCAAAAATGAAACCTGGATTCCAATGGAACGTGGGGATAATAAGGTGTTACTGTCCAACTTAAATTCCGGAAGCTATGATCTTCAGTTGGCGCGGGTGGATATTGCTGGACATGTAGTTTCTGAAATCTATACCTATTCAATTACAATACGCTACCCTTGGTATGCGACCTATTGGGCCAAAAGTCTTTATATACTCATTGCTGGTTTCTTGATCCTCTGGATAGTCAACTTTTTCAGGGTACGCAGTACGCTGAAATGGGAGAGACGTGAGCGCCGTAAGGTTCAGGAGCTCACAAAGATGAAAATGGATTTTCTAACTGCTGTATCGCATGAGCTGAAAACACCCTTGAGTCTGATCTTGGCTCCCGTGAGCCAAATGATGCGGCAGACCAAGAACAGCGATAAAAAGAAGCAGTTGGATGGCGTACATCGAAATGCCTTAAAAATCAGTCAGCTTATTCAGGAATTGATGACTTTTGACCAGGTGGAGCAGCAGCAAATGCCTTTACAGGGATTGCTGAATTCTCAAATTGATCTGGTCGATTATTGCGCACAGCTTATAGCTGAATGGCAGCAAGTGCCTGAATACAGCAATATCCATATTGGATTTTCCACGACTGTAGAGAGCGTCTTTATACAGACGGATGTTGCCAAATTAGGATCAATCGTCAACAACCTTATCTCCAACGCCTGTAAGTATAATCGACCGGAGGGTAGCGTGAACCTGCGGCTGGAAGTAAATGGTGACGACGTTAAGCTGATCGTTCGGGATACCGGAATTGGCATAGCTTCCGACGATTTCCCTTATATATTCAGTAAATTTTATCGCTCTTCTTTAAGAGAGGTCAATGAGGTACAGGGAACGGGAGTAGGCCTTTACTTAGTCAAAAGTTATTGTGAACAATTAGGGTGGGACATTGCGATAACGAGCGATCAAAATGGCACAACTGCAACGCTTTACTGGAAGCAGGATCGTATAAACAGCAAGAATCCTGCCGCTGACACCAACACCTCAAGCAAAAAAAAACTGTTGATCGTCGAAGATAATGCCGAGCTTGCTGATTTTTTAAGAAATACCCTTCAAACAAATTACGATTGCAGTATCGTTGGTGACGGAAGTGAGGCATTACGTTTGATCGATGGGCATAGCTTTGTGCCGGATATTATCATTACAGATGCCATGATGCCCAATATGGGAGGCATTGAAATGGTCAAAAAGCTGCGCCAAAATACATTGACAGCGATAATACCCATCATTTTGTTAACTGCGCAAAGCGATGAGCTCATCAGACGTGAGTGGGTAGCTGTTGGCATAGATGCTTATATGGCTAAGCCTTTCGATCTGGATTTGCTGCAAATGCAGCTACAGCAGCTCCTGGAAAGGAAAAATAAGATTGTCGCTCAAGTGCGTATCGATCAAATCAGTCAACCAGCAGAACCGGTTGCGGTACATTCGCCAGATGAAAAATTCCTAGCAAAAGTAACGCAGTTGATTGAAGAAAATATGGACGATTCGGAATTTTCCGTACAGCGGCTCAGCGAACTCACTGATGTAGCGGCAAGGCAACTCTACCGAAAAATGAAGCAGCTCACGGGGTATACTCCTGTGGAATATATTCGCAGTATCCGCATCAAAAAAGCCGCACTGTTGCTACAGCAAAAGAAGTTTACTGTAGCCGAAGTGATGTATATGGTCGGATTCTCCAATTCGTCGTATTTCTCAAAATGTTTTCAGTCGGAATTTGGTATGTCACCAAAGGTTTATATGGAGTCTTATTCGTAAAGTGTTGTTGGTCAGTATTGTCTAATGGTTGGGAGATGTGGAGATGTCCAATTTGTGTTGTTCTTTGTCCGATATGTGGCCTTAAAAAATAATGCGGTTTGATAGGTTTGTAATCGTAATAACCAAAAAATTATAAATCGATACAATCCATGCGTGTAATTATTTTATGCTGCCTTGCTCTTTTGGGGTACGCCAATACCTATGCACAGGTTAAGGCCAATACAGATGTTCCTACGGTCTTTGTTGATCACGAAGGTGTGATGCGCTGGTCCGACACCAGAGCTGAGGCTTCATTTTATGGGGTCAACTATACCGTTCCTTTTGCCCATGCCTTTCGGGCACTTCAGGCTAGAGGAATCGACCGTAAGCAGGCCATTGATCGGGACGTTTACCACTTTGCCCGTTTGGGGTATAATGCTTATCGTATCCATATCTGGGATGTGGAGATCTCGGACCGAAATGGAAACTTGATGAGCAATGAACACCTGGATCTATTGGACTACCTCTTTTTCAAACTGCAGGAGCGTGGCATCCGGATTTTAATTACCGGCATGACGAATTTTGGAAATGGCTATCCCGAAAAAAATGAAAATACGGGTGCCTTTACCTACCATTATGATAAGTGTCAGATCCATGCCAATCCACAAGCAATCGCAGCACAGGAAAAGTATATCAGCCAGTTGCTTCGCCATGTCAATCCTTATACAGGCTACGCTTATCAGGAAGATCCTTACGTTATTGGATTTGAAATTAATAACGAGCCGTGCCATACGGGTGCAGTTCAAACGACTTCGGACTATATTGCACGGATGGTTAAGGCCATGAAAAAAAGTGGTAATAAAAAGCCGGTTTTCTATAATGTCAGCCATAATATGGATCATGTGCAGGCTTATTTCAACGCTGATATCCAAGGAACCACCTATCAATGGTATCCTGTGGGACTGGTTGCAGGAAGAGAACGTCTGGGGAATTTTCTTCCTTACATCGATCAATACCACATTCCCTTTGCAAACTTGAAAGGGTTTGCCAATAAAGCAAAGGCAGTATACGAGTATGATCCTGCAGACAATCTCTACAGCTACCTGCATCCCGCGATGAGTCGTACATTTCGTTCGGCTGGATTTCAGTGGATCACGCAATTTGCTTACGATCCGATGGATATCGCCGCCTACAATACCGAATATCAGACCCATTATCTCAATTTAGCCTACACACCGGCGAAAGCATTGAGTACGTTAATTGCTGCCGAGGTGGCCTATACGATCCCCAGGAATAAAAAATTTAATCCATACCCGCAGAATACTTCTTTTGGCGATTTTGAGGTGAGCTATGATCAGGATCTCGCCATGATGAATGCGCCGGATAAATATTTTTATACGAATAATACAGCAGTCAAACCTGTAAAGCCAGAGAAATTGATGCATATTGCCGGCCATGGTTCTTCGCCTGTGGTGGATTATGGCGGATCTGGTGCGTATTTTTTGGATCGTTTGGAAGAAGGCTTATGGCGTTTGGAAGTGATGCCGGATGCAGAAAAAATCGCCGATCCTTTTGCCAAGCCGTCGCCAAGCCGCGAGGTGGTACATATCTTGTACCGATCTCAGGCGATCGATATTCAAATTCCTGACCTTGGCGAGATGTTCACCGTGCAACAACTTTCACATAAAACTGGGGTGGTTGGAGATCTTATAGTACCAAAAACCAGCTTCAGCGTTGAACCAGGAGTTTACCTGCTTAAGCGAAAGCATGTGCAGCTAAAAAATAGCTGGACAGCGTCTTCATCCTGGAAAAATGGTAGTTTGGGTGAATATTATGCGCCAGCAGCTGCGCCGCTGAAACAAGCTTTGTTAATACACCAGCAGCCCGAGGCACTGGAGAAAGGGCGCAGCGCCAAATTGGAGTTCCGCTACATCTTTGAACAGCAGCCCGATTCGATTATTTTACAGACGGATCAGGTCTCATTTTGGAACGACCATAATCCTTACATCAAGCTGATTCCGAAAGATAGTTATAAGTATGAGGCGGATATTCCGGCAGCATTGCTAAAGGGCAATGCGTTAAAATATACGGCCACAGTGTTCGTTGGTGGTAAGCAGTTTACTTATCCTGACAGTCAGGCCGGAGCTCCGCTCGACTGGGACTATCGCGTCAATAGCTATTGGACGGTCGGATTATATGACCAGCATGCACCAATTTCGCTGTTTGAATCATTGTCCAAGGTCGCTACTTTCGAGACCTTCGCCATTCCGGAAACCGCTTATATGACTGCAGAATGGCAACAGCAACATTTAGGGAAGCTGCCTTTCTGGGCGTATAGCTTTCACGGAAAGGATTCGAGTGCCCAGTATTTCTGGCTTAAAGATATAAGAACAAAAATTCTTGATCGGCCGGTGGGGCTCGAACATGTTAAAAAACTTTGTATACTTTTAAAACATACCGGTGGCAATCCGACGCTAAAAGCAGGTTTTGTCACAAAGAAAGGGTACACCTACGTCAAAAAAATAGATGCAGTTTCAGCTACTGAAACGTTGGTTTGCCTGGATTTAACAGATTTACAGCTGGTACCAACGGCTTTGCTGCCTGCCCCTTATCCCGTTTTTCTTGAACGGTTTTTTAAACCGGTAGTTTCTGATCACTTTGATAAAAAAGCGATCGAAAAGCTCATTATCTCAGGCGAAAATATGGCGGGCGTTGTGCTGTCTGTAGCCGCGGTCTGGCTGGAGTAGTGTATAAAAACAGTAGTTTGGCAAATTGGCCGTATCGAGCGCTAAGGTGAGTGTAGCGAAGGAATTGCAGCAAAGGAAAGAAACAATTATAAACACATAAATTAAAAAAAATGAAAGGTTTTGCATTTAAAACAAGTTTATTAGGCTTGTCATTGCTATCCTGCCTTGGGGAAACGCAGCTCTATGCGGCAACAAAAGGGGAGAGTAAATGGATCAGGTTGATGCAACAACAGGATGTCCGGGGGGTAGTCCGCAATGAACAGGGGCAACCGATGGCCGGTGTTACGGTGTTGGTGACTGGAACCACCGTGGGGACTTCTACGGCCAACGATGGTACCTATCGTATTTCATTGCCGAAGGGCAAATCGCAACTATCATTCTCGATAGTGGGGTATACCAGTCAAACCTTATCGGTATCGGGAACATCTTTAGATATTAAGATGGTATCGGCGGGAAATGTTTTGGAAGAGCTGGTCATCGTAGGTTATGGCAGTAGTACAAAAAAGGATCTAACGGGTGCCGTCAACACGGTAGGTAGCAAAGATTTTAATACGGGATTGGTCGGTTCTCCCGAACAGCTGATCAATGGGAAAACGGCTGGCGTACAGGTGATGTCCAACAGTGGTTCGCCTTCCTCGGGAAGTACCATTCGTATTCGTGGTGGGGCTTCTTTGAGTGCCAGCAACGATCCACTGATCGTGTTGGATGGGGTACCTTTGGAAACTGGCGGCATCAGCGGCAACAGTGGCAATTTTCTCAGTCTGATCAATCCCAATGATATTGAAAGCATGACCGTGCTCAAAGATGCATCCTCCACAGCGATTTATGGATCTCGTGCATCAAATGGGGTATTGTTGATTACGACTAAGAAAGGAAAAGGGGATACATTACGGCTTTCTTTTTCCTCCATTGTGTCCATGCAACAGGCGATGGGTGTGGCTGATATGATGTCGCGCGATGAATTTGCTAACCTGATCAATAGCAAGGGAACTTCTGCGCAAAAAGCGCTATTGGGTAATGCCTCGACAGATTGGCTTTCTGAGGTTTTTCAGGATGCCATAGGAACGGACAATAATTTAAGTTTGCAGGGAAAGATCGGTAAGACGTTGCCCTTTCGAGCTTCTGCTGGCTATTACAATCAGCAGGGAACCTTGCGCACCGACAAGACGGAACGTATGACGGGGGCGTTTGTGCTAAATCCGACATTTTTTAACAAACACCTCGCGGTAAACCTGAATGTTAAAGGAGCCCGAAATAACAACAGTTTTGCCAATACCGAAGCGATATGGTCTGCTGTGGCGTTCAATCCCACGCAGCCCGTTTACTCTGGGGTAGCTGCTTATGGGGGTTATTATGAGAGTCTCGACAATGCCGGTCTCCCAGCAACAGGTGCAAATCTCAATCCACTGGGCCTGCTTCGTCAGGAGAAGCACCTTAGTACAGTCAATCGAGCTGTAGGTAATCTTGATCTTGATTATAAGTTTCATATGCTACCCGAATTAAAAGCTCACGTAACGCTCGGATACGACTATGCGAAAGGGAATGGGTCAAATCTAATTCCTGCAAGTGCAGCCAATAATTTTACGATTGGAGGCGCTTTTGACCGTTATGAACAGACCCTTAAAAATAAACTATTCACAGGTTATCTAAACTATAACAAGTTTTTTGCAGACTTAAAAAGCACGGTTGACATTACTGCTGGCCACGATTATCAATATTGGAGTGCAGGGCGCCCACCGATCGTGTACTATAATGAAGCAGGCGATATACGTTCTACCGCTATCGCATCAGACGAGCGCCATACGCTGATCTCTTGGTATGGTCGCATCAACTACAATTACGACAGCCGTTATTTACTGACAGCAACGGTCCGGAAGGACGGTACATCACGATTCAGTCCAGAAAATCGCTGGGGAACGTTTCCTTCTGTCGCCTTGGCATGGCGCCTTTCACAGGAATCTTTCATGAAAGGCATCTCGTTTTTGGACGATTTGAAGCTCCGTGCAAGTTATGGAATAACAGGACAGCAGGAAGGTATCGGCAATTATGAGTATTTGCCGGTTTATAATTTGGGAACCGCTTATGCCCAATATCGGTTTGGCGATCAGTATCATCTGGTGTATCGGCCATCGGTCTACAATAGGGATTTACGCTGGGAGACAACCAAAGCATTTAACTATGGTCTGGATTTTGGACTATGGAAGAATAGGGTATCTGGTGCAATTGAATATTATACAAGAAAAACACATGATCTACTGGCCAATGTGCCGGTGGCTGCAGGAACAAACTTTGACCAGAACGCAACCATTAACGTCGGAAATGTTGAAAGTAGTGGTTTCGAATTTCAATTGAATACCGTCCCTATTCAAAAAGATAACCTGCGCTGGGAAGTTAATATCAATGCAACCAATCAACACACGAAAGTAACCAATATAGCCTTGGTACAGGATGCGAATGCGGTTGGAACGTACGTCGGTCCGAATGTCAGTGGCCGTGGCATACAGATCCTGACAACAGGATATCAACCTTACATGTTTTATGTGTACAAGCAATTGTACAACGAGGCAGGAAAACCGTTGGAAGGCGTGTACGCTGATCTGAATGGTGATGGTGCGATCAATGAAAAAGACCTGTATCGCTATCAATCCCCGGCCGCAAAATGGCTGTTCGGTTTCAATACACAGCTAACGTACAAAAAATGGACAGCAGCTACTACGTTACGCGCAAATTTGGGGAACTACGTCTTCAATAATACAAAAATGAACCTCAGTGCGTGGGAAACCGTTCAATATGTGGATCCGTCAATCAATAACCTTCATCGGGATTACTTGCATACGGGATTTCAAACTAGACAGTATTATTCAGATTACTACGTTGAAAATGCTTCCTTCCTTCGAATGGAAAATCTTTCCGTGAACTATAATTTTGGCAAAGTGGGCAAGATTTCCAATTTACGCGTGGGTGCAGTAGCACAGAATGTTTTTATTGTGAGCCAATATAGTGGGATGGACCCCGAGGTTCCGAGTGGGTTTGACAGTTCGTTCTACCCGCGCTCCAGAACGTTCTCCTTAAGTCTCAATATGGATTTTTAATGGCTACCTCAAAAAAGAAAACTTATATAACGATGAAAAATATAAAAAGATTTTGTTTTGGATTGTTTAGTATAATCTTGTTGCTACACGCCTGCACCAAGGACTTAAACCAATATCCAACTGTGGAAACTACATCGGAGTCGGTCTATACTTCGGTAGAGGGGTACCGTTCGGTCCTTGCTAAACTGTATGCCTCATTTGCCGTTGCAGGCAATGGCCGTGGTGATGCCGATCCGGACATGGCGGGTAGCACAGCCTCTTGGGGCTACCTTCGGGTGTATTTTAATCTGCAGGAAGTACCTACAGATGAGGTGATCTATACCTGGGCGGGTGGTGATAACATGACCGATATTCAGTATATGACCTGGGGAGCTTCCGATACATGGGTCAATGCCATGTATTACCGGATTTATTATACGGTCGCTATCTGCAACGAATTTCTACGGAACGCCACTACAGAGAAACTGGCAACATTTAGTTCGACCGAGCAGACGCAGATTCTGACATTTGCGGCTGAAGCTCGTTTTCTGCGTGCACTAGCCTATAGTCATGCGATGGACTTGTACGGAAACGTCCCGTTTGTGACTGAGAACGATCCTGTAGCTGCATTTTTTCCACCACGGATGACGAGGGGGGATCTTTTCAAATTCATTGAAAAGGAACTTCTTGAGGTCGCAGCAATCTTGCCAGAAGCGCGTCGAAATGAATATGGACGAGTGAGCCGTGCTGCCGCATGGTCGTTATTGGCCAAGAATTATCTGAATGCTCAGGTGTATACGGGTACAGCACGGAACACAGACTGTCTGAACTATGCAAAAAAAGTGATTGATGCCGGATATACTTTAAATGCGAATTATAAGCAGGTATTTAATGCCGATAACGATAAGCGTACCAATGAAATTATCTTCCCGATAGAAGCCGATGTGGCACACACGACGACCTGGGGTGCGACAACTTATCTGGTGAATGGCCCTATTGTGGGGAGCATGAAATCGTCAGACTATGGTGTACTTTCTGGCTGGAATAGTTTTCGTACACTTCGCGAATTTGTCGGCATTTTTCAAGCGGAAGATAAGAGAGGTGATTTTTGGAAAAATGGGCAGTCTTTGGACGTAGAAGATCCAGCCGCATCAAGCCAGGGTTATGGATTGGTGAAGTTTACAAATTTGAAAGATGATGGCAGCTATACGACAGACGAAGGTTTGGTAAGCACGGATTTTCCGATGATCCGCCTGGCCGATGTGTATCTCATGTATGCCGAGGCCGTACTGCGCGGTGGCGGCGGTAGTGTACAGGAAGCCCTTACTCTGGTCAACGCGATCAGACAAAGGGGATATGGAAGTTCCGCTGGCACAATCGAGCAGGCGCAGCTCACGCTGGATTTTATCCTTGCGGAGCGCGGACGTGAACTGTTTTGGGAATGTACGCGCCGCACAGACCTCATTCGATTTGGGAAATTTACCGGAAGCGCTTACCTCTGGCAATGGAAAGGAGGGGATATGAATGGCCGTTCTGTGGATGCAAAGTTCAATCTTTATCCGATTCCAACTACAGATATGAGCGCTAATCCAAATTTAATTCAAAATGCAGGCTATTAGCCTAGTATGGTATTGATAAACCGATGGGATAGTTTTGCGACCATGCAGTGGAGCTGAAGCGCATAATCGGGTATTTCCATAGGGGTTTTTAAAGATAATGATGACTTATGAAACAATTAACACTTTATATTTTGGTATTGCTTTTCGCTGCCTGCAAAAAGGAGGGCGGGACACCAGCTGTCGGGGGAATAAAACCTGCAGTGTTGCATAGCAGTACATCGGAATTGGTTTTAAAATCTACAGATCGCAAAGCTGTGGCACTGCAGCTTGTTTGGGACGAGGCGATCTTGACCAGCGAAGAACCGATGGCGCAGTCGGCCTTAAAAAATAAGATAGAAATAGCGGCAGATCCCGCTTTTACTGTCATTGCCAAAAGCGTCGAGCAGGTGGCAAGTTCCATCAGTTATACGCATGAACAATTGAATAATCTCGTCACGGGTATGGGATTTGTACCCGATCAAAAGAAAACATGCTATGTCCGTATTGCTTCTCGATTGGGTGCTAATACAGAATGGCTCTATAGTAACGTGATCGCCTTGACTATCACGTCTTACCAACCGGTCGATGAGGCGGCATACCTTTATCTTTCGAACAAAGAGATGACACAATTCCCATGGAAACTGTGTTCGAGAAAAGAAGATGGTTTCTACGATGGTTTTGTCCGTCTCGACCAATGGTACAACTTTTATTTAGCCAATGCAGAAAGTGCCAGTGCATCACTGATCTATGGTTCTTATCCATTGGATGGTAGCCAATATATTTTATATAGCGGGGCAGATCGCTGGAACTGCTGGACAAGCAAAGGCGGATATCTGTACCTGACCGCCGATGTTAATAAGTTGGCCTGGAAAGAAACTGCTGTGGAATCGATGACGGTAACGGGCGATTTTAACGGTTGGAGCGCAACGGCCACGCCGATGACCTATGACCAAACGGCGAAAGTTTGGAAGGCAACAATCACGACAACAGCAGCTGAACAGTGGGGCATAAAAGTGTTGATCAATGGCAGTTGGACTTGGTTTTTTGGAGCTGCGGAAGGGGATGGCAACTGTGCACTGTATACAGCAGATGGCAGTGGATTTGCTTATGACAAGGTGGGCACACATACCTTGATCCTCGATCTGAGCGATCCAAAACAGTTTAAGTATCATGTGGAGTAAACATCAATAAGATAACTCCTTAAATAATTGAATCGAATGAAAAAATTAACAATAGGAAAGGTATTTGCCGCAGCGATAGGCTTTTGTTTGGTGCTGTCTAGCTGCAGCAAAAAAGATATCTTCGAGCCCGCTGCAACCGCATCGCATTTGGCAAAAGGGGCTGATGTCAGCTGGATTACGGAAATGGAGGCTTCGGGTGTACAATTTTTCAATGCTGGAGGAAATGCAGTAGATGGACTGAAATTATTGCGTGGATTGGGGATGGATGCTGTACGCCTACGCGTTTGGGTAGATCCCGAACGCGGTTGGTGCAATAAGAACGACGTGTTGGTTAAAGCACGTCGCGCACATCATTTGGGAATGCGCATCATGGTGGATTTTCATTATAGTGATACCTGGGCAGATCCTGGACAGCAGACAAAGCCGGCAGCATGGAAGAGTTTGGCATTTGATGACTTAAAGAAAGCTGTAAGTGACCATACAAATGAGGTGCTACAATTACTGAAAGAGAACGATATTACACCGGAATGGGTGCAGGTAGGGAATGAAACCGGGAATGGCATGCTGTGGAATGAGGGTAAGGCCTCGGAGAGCATGGCTAATTATGCCGTATTGAATAACGCAGGCTATGATGCGGTAAAAGCGATTTTTCCGGCAGCAAAAGTGATCATCCATCTCCACAATGGATTTGATAATAATTTGTTCCGTTGGATGTTCGATGGTCTGAAGAAAAACGGTGGAAAATGGGATGTAATCGGCATGTCACTTTACCCGACCCCAGAAAATTGGAAGGAACGGAATACAGCCTGCGTCAGTAACATTAAAGATATGATTGCGCGATACAATTCAGAGGTGATGATCTGCGAAGTGGGCATGAGCTGGGATGCCGCGGATACTGCAGAAATATGGCTCAAAGATCTTTTTAGCTCGGTTAATACCGTGCCAGATCACAAGGTTTTGGGAATATTTTATTGGGAACCTTTGGCTTATGGCGGTTGGAATGGCTACACGTTAGGCGCATTTGATAACAATGGACGTCCCACAAAGGCCTTGAACGCTTTTAAATAGACTATATTTACAACGCTGAATGATGCTAATGAAATTCAACTTTAGACCCTAAACCCATAATTTGATGATGAGATTATTGCATATCGCTTTCGTATTATTCTTTTTGTTTTTAGTCGTGCCAATAGCATTGCATGGACAGTCGGTACGTCAGTCTTTCTTATTGGAGAAAAACTGGCGCTTTTTTCAGGGTGAAGTTGCCCAGGGCGAACGGACGACCTTGGACGACAAGAATTGGAAGAATGTGACTGTACCGCACGATTGGGCTATTGCCGGACCTTTTGACCGTGCACACGACTTACAAGATGTTGCTGTGACACAAAATGGAGAGAAAAAAGCGACTGTAAAAACCGGCCGAACCGGAGGCCTACCTTATGTTGGTGTAGGCTGGTATCGTACCAAGTTCGATGTGCCTCAGTTTGACCAGAGCAGCAAACGCGTGGTGCTTAAATTTGATGGTGCAATGAGTGAAGCCCGGGTCTATGTCAATGGGAAGGAAGCTTGCTTCTGGCCGTATGGTTATAATGCATTTCACTTTGATGTGACCGAACTGCTGCATCGGGATGGCAGGAACAATACAATTGCCGTTCGACTGGAAAATAAAGCGCAATCTTCGCGTTGGTATCCCGGTGCAGGACTCTATCGGAATGTGCATGTAATCGTTACCGAGAAGATTCACATGCCTGTTTGGGGAGCCCATATCACAACGCCATTTGTCTCAGACAGCCTGGCTTCAGTAAAGTTGGAGACCACTTTGGAGCATGCTGATGGTAAATCGGTGCGCATGGTAACTGCAATTTTGAATGCAGAAGGCCGTGTCGTGACGCAAAAAGAAAATGAGCAAAAAATAAATTATGGTAAGGCCTTTGTACAAAATTTTGAAGTTCCAAAACCTGCTCTATGGAGCCCCGAACAGCCTAATTTATACCGAGCTTCTACGCAAGTTTATGTCGATGGTAAGCTAATGGATAGTTTTGAGACTCGTTTTGGTATTCGTGAGGTGCGTATCATTGCCGATCGGGGATTTATGTTAAATGGAAAGATTCGAAAGTTTCAAGGTGTATGTAATCATCATGACCTCGGTCCATTGGGTGCGGCAATAAATGTGTCGGCTTTACGCTATCAATTACAGTTGCTCAAAGATATGGGTTGTGATGCAGTGCGCACCGCTCACAACATGCCCGCGCCGGAGCTGGTTTCGCTATGCGATGAATTGGGATTGATGATGATGATCGAGCCTTTTGACGAATGGGACATTGCCAAATGTAAAAATGGATACCATCGTTTTTTTGCGGATTGGGCAGAGCGGGATATGGTCAATATGATTCATCATTTTAGAAATAACCCCTCCGTGGTCATGTGGAGTATCGGGAATGAGGTGCCGACACAATGCAGTGCCGACGGATATAAAGTAGCTTCATTTTTACAGGCTATCTGCCATCGGGAAGACCCCTCTCGACCGGTTACCTGTGGTATGGACCAGGTTAGTTGTGTGCTGGAAAATGGTTTTGCCAGTTTACTGGATGTTCCGGGACTCAACTATCGTACGCACCGTTATGAAGAGGCTTATTCAAAATTGCCACAAAATATAGTACTGGGTTCTGAAACGGCATCCACAGTAAGCTCCAGAGGAGTATATAAATTTCCTGTGGTCAAAAAGGGCGACATGCTATATCCTGATCATCAGTCATCGTCTTACGATATGGAATATTGTTCCTGGTCCAATCTACCGGATGAGGATTTTGCCTTGGCAGAAGACCATCATTGGACGATGGGGCAATTCGTATGGACTGGATTCGATTACCTCGGTGAGCCGTCTCCATACGATACAGATGCATGGCCCAACCACAGTTCCATGTTTGGCATTATTGACCTGGCAAGTATTCCCAAGGACCGTTATTACCTCTACAGAAGTTTGTGGAATAAAAATGAACATACCTTGCACATTCTTCCACATTGGACATGGCCAGATCGGGTGGGCCAGCAGACACCTGTGTTCGTTTATACGGACTATCCAAGTGCAGAACTTTTTATCAACGGCAAGAGTCAGGGGAAACGAAGTAAAAATAAGCATTCTTTACAGGAGCGTTATCGCCTGATGTGGATGGAAACACGATATGAACCCGGAGAAATCAAGGTTGTTGCTTATGATGAATCGGGAGAGCCGGTAGCTGAAAAGAGCGTACGAACAGCGGGAAGCCCGTTCCGGATTAAAATGGAAACGGTGCATGATTCCATTGCTGCTGATGGACGTTCGTTGGCTTACATCCGTGTCAAAGCAGTGGATAAACAAGGGAATCTCTGCCCGCATGCCAATGGATTAGTGCGATTTGAAGTCGGGGGAGCTGGTGCGTTTAAAGCTTTGGCTAATGGAGATCCTACGAACTTGGAGTCTTTTGAAAAACCACAGATGCACCTGTTCAATGGGCAGCTTACGCTGATTGTTCAGGCAGGCGAAAAATCGGGAAGTATCAAGATAAAGGCAAAGAGTACAGGACTGAAAGAGGATTTATTTATTGTGCAGTCATATTGACCTCTTAGCTGATCGACGGTGAAGATGCTGTTTTGAAAAAATTGTGCTGTCCATACCGATTCGAAGATACTGTAGCTGATTGCTTATTGGTGGATCAGCTATAGCATCTTGATGAATAAAAATTTCCTGTTTGGTGTAGTTTATGATCTTCGTAATCAATTGGTAATAACGGAGTGTTGGATGCTTTAGAAATACTAGGCTGAAACCTTTTATTGGCTTTATAAGTATAAAAATTTGATGGTACAAAGCAGCACGATCAGCGGCTGTTTTGGCATACCCATAATATCTTTTAGGGCTTCCATGGCTCGATTATTTAATTTGTACAGACTCTTAACCGATATGTTGGTCAGTACACTGATCTCTTCATAACTTAATTCTTCGAAATAGCGAAGAAAAATTACCTCTTTTTGTTTAGCTGTTAATTGTTCTAATGCCTGAATGAGCTTTAGCGCTTTTTGTTGCTTTTCTTCCATTGCGATATAAGTGGATTCAACATCATAGGTGAGTTGGAAATCATCTTTTTCACCAAATGAAGAAAGTTTGCCATCTCGCAATTGCGTGTTCAGTAAGCTATTTTTCAAAGCGACAAGCAAATAATGTTTTGGATTGGAAATGCTCTGTAGCTTGCTTCGGTTTTCCCAAAACTTAATAAATACATCTTGAATGGAGTCTCTAACATAATCCTCATCGTTTACACGACGCATACCATACTCATATAAGCTCGGTAATAATGCACGATAGATCTGCTCGAACGCGTATTTGTCGCCATCAATAAAATCATTCCAGTACCGATCTATGGGGTTGTTCATCTCCGAATTTATAGCATTAAATGAAATAGATCATTCGCTTTACCAAAAATAGTAAAGATTTAATAACAATAATAAAACACCTATTTTAAATACAGTTCAATCATATATATGCTTTTTTGATAGCTCAAAATAGGATTTTGCACATTAATTTGGCGACTAAATTATGAATTTGGTAAGTGAAATACATAGCTTTTAAAATTTTTAAAAAAAAAATAGATTCCATGGGGTAAAATCCAAATGTTATTTGTCTTGAATTTAATAGAGACGTAATAATGGAGAAATATACGAGTTACCGTACTCAAGATTTTTTGGATGACCTGGATTTTGTTCGCTTCGTCAAACAGCCGGAAAGGGATGATGTTATCAATTGGAAGGCATGGCGTGCTGGAAATCCTATAAATGCTGCTTCATATGACGATGCGCTTGCTTATCTGCATGCTTTGTATGGCATTGCCCGGATTAGACCTAATCAGGAATTTGCGGATGATCTTTTTCAGGATATTGAACGAGGTATAACTGGAAATAGGAAGAAAAGAAGACATCAAATCATCCGTTTTTGGGCAGCAGCCACAGGAGCAGCAGCTGTAGCAATTTTTATAACTTTATCTTGGTATTACCGCTCGATGATCGTTATTGAAACTGGAAGCGGTGAATTTCAGACTGTGTTATTGCCCGATAGCAGTACAGTACAACTCAATGCCAATTCTTCTATCGCCTACCGCCGCGCCTGGAATTGGCTGTCCAAGCGAGAAGTATTTACGACCGGAGAGACACTACTCGAAGTTAAGCATCTTAACAGAGATATGTCAGCTATTCGGGAAGACGAACGGTTTACAGCCTATACCGGCGATGTCGCGGTGGAGGTACTCGGAACAAAGTTTAACCTAAAAAATAGGGATAACAAAATAACAGTATCACTATTGGAAGGACGTATTGTCCTGCGCAATAAAAAACATGTTGGTGAAACCAAAATCCTCGCACCCGGTGATATCGTTGAGGACGGTATTGACGGCTTCCGTCATTTGAGCACAGGCAAAAAAGCGGCCCAGCAGGCGGTAGCATGGACCCAGAAAACGCTAACTGGCGAAAACTTAACAGTCGCTGATCTAACGAATGAATTTCGCTATGTATATGGCAAAGAAATTATCATAAGCGATCCCACACTTTTGAATCGAAAAATCGACGGTCGCATATCGCTAGGTTCGCAGGAAAGTATCATTTATTCGATCGCGAATATCTTACACGCGAATATCCGAATGGAAAAAGATACCATCTACCTCGATCCAAAAGAAGAAAAACAATATTAATCTAATACAATAGTAACATCTAACCTAACAAAAATGAAAATCACAGAAAACAGGTGGCAACCACTACGTTGCTTGTTGATGGTTCCGGTCACTTCGCTGCTATTTACCGTCGGACAGCATGCCTATGCGCAGCAAAGGTTGCCACTTAACCAAGCCGTAAAACAGATTGAACAGCGTTTCAACGCGAATTTGAGTTATGAGCACAACCTGCTGAACGGAAAATTTGTCGATACCGAATCGCTCAAGGGAAATAAACTGGAAGAAGTACTTAAAAAAGTACTTTATCCCAATCAATTGGTATTTCTCTATGTGGATGACAGATCCTATTCCATTGTGCGCCGTTCTGCGGAAGGTCGTGAGGGAAGCCCGGTGAAAAACAGTACGGGTCAAGAATTGATGGATCGGGTCGCTGGAACGGTGCTTTCTTCCAGTGGAAAACCTATCCCGCTGGCGAGCGTATGGGTAAAAGATACCCGCAAGGGTGCGAAAACCGACGAAAATGGCCGTTTTCTGATTTATGATATTAAACCAACGGATATTATTGTAATCACGGCAGTAGGTTATGAAAATAGTATGCTAACTCCTGGAAATCGGAATCAGATTACATTTAACATGCAGGAAAAAAATAACGTGCTGGAGGAAGCCGTGATCTCCACTGGGTATCAAAAAATTTCAAAGGAAAGGGCTACGGGTTCGGTCTCGCTCATTACGGCCAAAGAGTTGGAGAAGATTCCTTCGGCCAATATTATTCAGCGTTTAGAAGGTCAGGTACCCGGACTCCAGGTTTCCATCGGAACCGGCGATCGTACTTTTACTTACAACAATAATCAACTGAGTATTAATTCAAGCACACGTACCATTGGTCAGAATGATTATAATTTTAACGTACGGGGCATAGGTTCTATAGATACTGAAACCGAAAAATCACCATTGATTGTCGTAGACGGAGCGATTTCCACGATGGACCTTGCTACACTGAATCCAAACGATGTGGAAAACATTACTGTATTGAAAGACGCCGCGGCAGCTTCGATCTATGGTGTTAGGGCAGCAAACGGAGTTATCGTTGTCACAACAAAAAAAGGGTCCGTTACTGGGGTGCCAAGAATAAGCGTCTCTGCCAATACTGTGTTTTCTGGAAAACCTGATTTAGGATACTTGCGTACCATGAATAGTGGCCAAATGATCGATTATCAAGAGGAACTGGTAGCCAAAAATATATTGAACGGCAATAATATTGCAACCAACCTTTATTCTTATGCGACCTACTATCCGGGTGAAGTTGCAGCGGCAGCGATCAGGCTGAAAAATGGGCAGATCACGCAGACTGATTATGATGCTTTAGTCACCCCACTAAAAGGCATAGATAATAAGGATCAGATTCAACAGTATCTATTGGGACCTATGAGTAGCCAGCAGTATAACCTATCCATCAGTAACGGTACGGAAAATAACAATTATTTCTATTCGGCCTCATACGCCAACGAAAACCCATATACTAGAGGTGAAAATGGTAAACGTCTGACTTTGAACGTTAATAATAACTGGAGGCTTTTCAAGATTGCAACGTTATCAACGAGTTTGCGGGGTACATTTCTTAACCAAAAACAGAATGGGATAGGAATCTCGCAGTTTTACGATACCGGAGCATCGACACTTTTGCCTTATCAATTGCTGGCCGATGCGAATGGAAAGGGTATTGCATACGACCGATTGACACCTGGATTTGTTAATGGACTGGGAGCAGCATACAAAGATTGGCGCTACAACTACTTGCAGGAATTAGAGCAAGTGGACCGTACGCTCAAGAATAATAGCTTTTCGGCTGTGATCAATCTTTCTGTTCCGATCTATAAAGGAATCAAAGGAACGGTTATGTATGCCAATGAGCGTTCATTTGCGAGCAACCGTATTTTCAGCGCGGAAGAATCTTTTGCGAACCGTTCCTTGCTGAATAGATTTACACCAGTAGGCCAGACGAAAAATAGCCTGGGCATCAACAAAGGGGGAATCTATAACATCGGAAATACCGAAGTGAATAATTATACCTTGCGCGGACAGCTCAATTACGATGCTTTACTCGCGCAGAAACATGATATTTCTGCTATTGCAGGCTCGGAGATCAGGCAGACGGAGGCTGGACAGGGAAGCAGTACCTTATATGGGTATAATATGCAGACTGGATTTAATACCGCTGTAAGTTACCTACAGTCTGCATACCCTAGTATCCAAGGATTTAATGAAAGTTTGTCTGGAGCACCTCAGCAGGCCGATAAGAGAAGACGCTTTCTGTCGTATTTTTCAAATGCTGCCTATACCTATGATAGAAAATATACCCTTTCGGGAAGTGTGCGGTATGATGATTACAACAATTTTGGGCTGGACCGAAGTTTTCGGGCGACGCCGTTATGGTCAAGCGGTCTGAAATGGAATGTGCTTAAAGAATCCTTTATGAACAGGGTGCAATGGCTAAGTCAATTGGGAGTTAGGGCAACCTATGGGGTGAACGGTAACATCACGCAAGATGTACGTCCGTTTACCTATATATCACTTGATGATGTTGCACGTAATCCTACTGGTGAGCCTTCCGCAAGCATTATTGCAATCGCTAATCCGCAGCTTCGTTGGGAGAAAACATATGTCACAAACTTTGGGCTCGATTTCGGTTTATTCAATAACCGTATGACGGGTACTTTTGATTATTATGTCAAAAAGGGTCGTGATCTATTGTATGGTTTTCCAATTGCTGCTCCTTACGTAGGAACAATAAACAATGGGAACTTGAAAAGAAATACGGCAAGTATGAGTGGAAAAGGTGTTGATCTCGGTTTAAATGCGATACTCCTCAACAAGATGGATTGGCATTTAGATATCGGGGCAAACTTTTCTTACAATACCAATAAAATTACCGATAATCGTTTCAAAGCCAGTGATATCGCTAATTTCACTTACTCCTATACACCTGTTGGTATTGGTTATTTAGAAGGATATGCTAGCGATAAGCTGCTCGCATTTCGACATGCCGGCCTTGATGTAAATGGATTGACCCAGGTGTACAACAAAGAGGGAGAGGTTGTTTCCGTTAAACAGACCTTGAAGGGAGTCGATGATCTTAAATATATGGGGCGCACAACAGCACCTTATTTTGGTAGCTTAAAAACGAACCTGCGCTACGGACAATGGTCGTTATTTGCGTTGGTCACCTACCAATTTGGAAATGTCTTTATAAAACCTAGTATTGAATCTTACATGACCCCCAGTCGTGGATTAACTTCACCAAAATTTGATCTCAGCGCAGATATTGCCAATCGCTGGCGTCAGGCAGGGGATGAGGCCATAACCAATGTTCCAGCAGTAACAGCAGATATCTATGGGCAATATAGTCTATATCGCTATACTTACTCGGATATTAACGTGCTAAAAGGGGATTATGTTAGACTGCGTGAAATTTCCTTAAGTTATGCACTGCCCAAGAGGCTACTGAAAAACATGAAGATCGAACAGGTTAATCTCACTGGCTCTGTCCGTAATGTTGGACTGATCTGGACCGCGAATAAAGAAGGTATTGATCCGGATTTTGCCAATTATGTGGGTAACACGACCAACCTGCGTCCTGTTCCTTCGTATAACTTTTCTATCAACGTTAACTTTTAATTGCTAAAATGATGAAAATAATTATAAAAGATTACAGCCGTAGAATAGGTCTTGCAATGGCGGTTTTAACACTTGGAGGCGTCATCGCTGGCTGTGAAAAATATGTGGATATAAAAACACAGGGACAGTTGACACCTGGGACGATAGAAAACTATCGCTACCTCTTAAACAATACGACTACATTTGAAGCTGCGCCCGCACTGTCGGACATGGCCGCCGATGACCTTGAAATCATTGATGGTTCTGCACAACAAAAATCGCTTTCTGGTAGTGATTCTTATGGCTATTATTGTCGGTCGTACCAATGGGCAGATGATATTTATCCTATCGGTAATCAGAATTTTAAAGATGACAACTGGTCCAGATTATATAATGCGATAGCCTATGCGAATACGGTCATTGCCGAGGTACCGAAGGTTTCTGATGGTACGCCTGCTGAAATTAGCCAATTGGTTGCGGAGGCAAAGATCCACCGCGCTTCGGCTTACTTGATGTTAGCCAATACCTATGCGAAGCCTTATCTGCGGGAAAGTGCCAATACCGAGCTCGGTGTCCCGTTGATCCTGCAGCCTACCACCGAGCAGTCGCTCAATAGAGGTACATTACAACAGTTATATGATGCGATTTTAGCCGATATTGAAGCAGCATTGCCTGGGTTGCCTGCACAGCAGCAGTTTACAACCTTACCTTCCAAGGCCTCAGCCTATGGTTTGTTGGCTCGTACGTATTTTTATATGAACCGCTACGCGGATGCGGCAAAAGCAGCCGATCAAGCGTTGGCTTTGAACGATAAACTTAATGATTTAACCAAGCTGACAACAACGACCATGATTAGTTATCCGCGCCGTATAAATAATCCGGAGATCTTATTATCTAAAGTACCAGTAAATGGGATTACAGCTTATGTGCCAACAGCATTTCGACTAAGCAAAGATTTATTGACGTTGTTTGATGAGAGCGACCAGCGCTATAATTTATTTACGGTTCCAGGATCGAAAATATCTGCGTGGGAGGTATATGAAGGCAGATATTATTATCTTGATTATATAAAAGATGAAGGTCGGAATGTCGGCCCTTCAGTTCCTGAAATGCTATTGATCAAAGCCGAGGCTGCTGCCCGGGACAATCAGACGGCTACAGCCATGACACTGGTCAATCATTTACGGGCCAGCAGGATATTACCCGGATCTACGGTCAATCTGACTGCGTCAGACGCTAGTGACGCTCTGGAGAAAGTTATACAGGAACGTCGTCGCGAGTTTATGTTCCGCATGTTGCGCTGGTGGGATATGCGCCGTCTCAAAGACGATACGCGATTCCAGAAAACCTACACGCGTACATTCGGCGGGAATACCTTCACCTTGGCTCCGAATAGCGACCGTTATGTGTTTCGGATTGCTCAATATGAAATTAATTTGAGTCCCGAAATAGCGCAAAATCCATAAAGAACGGATCGAAATGGACATTTATTTGAAAAAGGAAGAATGAGAGATATGAAAAATTGTGTAATAAAAACTACATCGGTATTGGCCTGGGCACTGATGAGTTGCTCCGTTGCTTTAGCGCAACAACAGAAACAACCGCAGGTTTTTAAGGTGATACCGGAGTTTCCAAAGGAGCAGGATACGGTTGAGCTCGTATATGATGCACGCACTACTGTGTTGAAGGACGCCAACGATATTTCGGCGCAGTTAACGGGGTATACTGACTTTAAATGGACCACCACGGATATCAAGTTTGCAAAAAATGATTCGGTTTGGACGGCAAAATACATGCTGCCACCGAATCTGGGATTGATGAACCTCGTCTTTAAATCGGACACCTTGGAAGACAAGGGGGGAGAGAAGACCTACTCCTATATCCTTTCGGCCAGTGATGGGCGCCAGATGTCGGGTGGGTTGTTAGGATGGGGCCTGTTGCGAACACCAAATATTGTTGATGGTGTACCCTATGTAGTTGATTCGGCGGCTTACAAATCAGATGAGGTCTTACTGATGTGGGTTAAATATGAATTGAAATATCATCCTGAAAATCGATTTCGGGTGCTTTACGCCGCAGCAAGCGCTTTGAAACATATGAATACGCCAGAATCCCTGGCTAAATTAAGTAAAGAACTGATTACTTTGGAGCAGATACCCGATATTAGCGAACAAGACTTATTAGAAATCCATCGCGTCTATCGGGAGATTCTGAAGGATACTGCTAAAGCGGAGGCATTGCAGCAAAGGATTGTTTCCCAGTTTCCAAAGGGGCAATATGTAAAGGATCAACAGCGTCTGGTGGATTTTAAGCTAATTCAACAAGCGAAGACGGACGATGAACGTTTGAAAGCTGCAATGGATTTTATTGACAAACATCCTTACCAGGAAGCTGAAGTTGCTTTTAACGATGCGAATCGAATCAGCTATATCAGCGCTTACTGGATTATTTCGGTGTACACCAGCATGAACAAAGATCTGCCCAACTATAGTAAATATATGTCCAAGATAGCACCTTACGAAGCACTTTCGAATGTGATCTACCGTTCCTTGGACGTGCCTTATCTTTCGCAAAAAAGCATAGGAGCTGCCGAAATATTGCCCTATGCCCGTGTTATTATGGAACGTTTGAATTACTACAAGGATAACTTTCAGGGGGATAAATATGCGACTTTGTATTATTCAAATGCGCCTTTATTTGCCAAGATATTGGTCGACAATAAACTTTACGACGAAGCTTTTGCCTATGCTGCCGCTGCACAGAGTACCGCGAGCTATAAAAATGCGAATCTGAATGATACCTATGTGCGTGTTCTTGAAGGGCAGGGGAAAGCTAAAGAACTGCAGATGGCACTGGAGAAAAGTTACGCAATGAATCAGAGTTCGACCTATATGCTTGAGCTGATGAAAAAAAATTACAGCGCAAAAAACAAATCAGACATAGGCTACGAACAGTATTTGGCTAGTCTCAAAAATGTCGACAAGGGAAAGGAGCTAAAAGAAAAGGTCCAGAAACTCTTAATTAACAAGGGTATTCCGGATTTTGAGCTGTTGGATCAACATGGAAAAAAAGTACGTCTCTCTTCCCAGAAAGGAAAAATTGTTGTATTGGATTTCTGGGCGTCATGGTGTGCCCCTTGCAAGGGCGCATTTCCGGGGATGAAACTGGCGGTAGATCATTTCAAAGATGATCCGAATGTTGTCTTTTACTTTATCAATACACAGGAACGTAAGCCAGACATGAAAGATTATGTGATCAATTACATGAAAGAAAATAGTTATCCATTTACGGTCTTGTTGGATGTGGATAGCAAAGCTTCGAAGGATGCAGGTGTGGGGCCGATACCACACAAAATGGTCGTGGGATCGGATGGCAAACTTCGCTTTTCTGAAGTGGGCTATATGGGAAGCACTTCGGAGCTGGCAGATGAAATCATCGAAATGGTCAACGTTTTAAAAGCTGGGAAATAAGATCATGAAAACAATCAGATCAATATTCATTGCTGCGCTTTCATTGTTTTTTTATGGAAATGCCTCAGCACAGGCTATCAACGAAAAAAATGTTGTCTTTAAATCAAAAGCAGATAGTATTACCATTGGTGCCACCATTTCCTCGCCTGTCAAGGCGGGGAAATATCCGGCCGTTATTATCGTTTCAGGTACCGGACCACAGGATCGGGATGGTACAATGGCCGGGACAAAGATGTTTTCGCGTATTGCTAATTTATTGACACCCAAGGGGTATGTGGTCTTGCGTATGGATGATCGGGGTGTCGGTAAAACAACAGGCGAATACCGATATGCGACAACAGCTGATTTTGCACTTGACGTTTTAGGCGCGCTGCAATTTTTGAAGACTCAAAAAAATGTTGACTTAAGGCATATCGGCCTATTGGGACATAGCGAAGGAGGGGCAGTCATTTCGATAGCAGCTTCGCAAAGCAAAGATGTTGCTTTTTTGATCAGCTTGTCGGGATTAGCTTCAAACGGCTTAGAATCACTTTTAATACAGAATGAAAACCTAGTCAACACTTCTCCGCTAACTGTGGAGGATAAAAAAAGATCCAATGAGATCAACCGGTTGATGTTTGCGACAGCCTTCCAATATGCCAAGTCGGATAGTATGGAAAGTAAGCTTAATACAGTTTATAGTTATTGGAAGCAAAAGGATGATCTGTATTTCAAATCTCTAGGTATTGAATACGATCATTTTCGTTTTCCAATCTATTCCTATGTGAGGCAGGCTATCGGACCTTGGTACCGCTATTTTATCTCCTATGATCCGCAGATCTTCTTAAGCAAAGTGGACGTGCCCATCTTGGCGATCAATGGCAGTAAGGATGTTTTTGTGGATCCCATCAATTTGACCTACTGGAAAAAGTACAGTCGTGCCGGCCAGCACGGAAAAGTAACAACCATCCTGCTACCAAATGTAAATCACTTGCTGCAACCTTGTCAAACCTGCCTCCCTGCGGAATACGCAAAACTTGGTGAAATACCCGATAGTACGTTAGGCTCAATTGCAAAATGGCTGAAAGAAAACGTAAAGTAAAATGAAAAGGATCTTGTATATGTTACTGGCTTTGTCAGTGACAGGAAATTTAGCAGTCGCCCAGCAGTCCGATAATAGTAAGTCGATTGATCGGATTATTGCGGCCATGAATAAGAAAGATGCTACTGCGTTGTTAGGTATGATGGCAGATAGTGCGACAATCGGTAATCTGTCCAAAATGCATAACAAAGCTACCGTACGAAGAATCTTCACATTGGAGATCGTGTTTTTAAAAGAAAAATACCGAAGCAATTTAGGCTTCGGTATTTTTTGTGAGAAGGACTTCTATTGTGTAAGAAGATCTATAGTAAAAGATTAAATTTTTTTGCTATCGCGCAACATTTTAATAATATTGTGTGCTTCAAGCTGTTTGCTAAGTTGGGTATTGATCAAACTATGCACATTTTGCGAGAGTTCATCGGATCCATCTGCCAACGCTGTTTGGTACGTCGATTTAAACGCGTCTTCGCCCTGTTCGCAGGTTTCCAGTAAACTTCTTTCATCGTCGCCTGTGATATTTACTTTGATTCCCATCCAGGCGCGGAATAGCTTGCCGCTCAGCATGGTGCTATCCGTTGCCTCTTTGCCCTCAAGCTCAACATATGGAGTTAACTCGGCAATAAATTCTTCCGATTGTCCGATATATTTTTGAAAGGTGGGAATCAGTTTATCTAGTCCGTGACTTGTTGCCAGATCAATTGCTTTTTTATAACCTTCAATACGGTCATTGTTGATTTTAATGATGTCGTTGATGATCTCTGGATTGTTGATGTTGTTTTCCATAATATTATTATTTGTTATCATTTTTGTTTATTCGGAAAACAGCACCCACACACCCTTCGTTTGCAGAATCGCAGATTCAGGTATTTAAATCGCAACCCGTATTTATCGCACTTTTTATTGCAGCGTAATAAATGCAATTTAAAACTTTATGTAATTTATTGTTGTTCTTATCACCGAAAACTGCCATTCAGGCAGCGCAATGAAAACTATGCAACAACACATCCATGTAGCCATCATCGGGGGCGGACCCAGTGGCCTGTTTATGTACAAAAGATTGATTGAAAAGAATATGGGGGAGCTCAAAATATCTATTTTTGAGTCGAGAAAACAATTAGGTGCAGGGATGCCTTACAGCTATGAAGGTGCTACACCGGAGCACTTGACCAACGTCTCGGATCATGAAATCCCGGCACTGGTGACCACCATTGAAGAGTATGTCAAATCGCTGTCGGCAACTACACTTCGTACCTATGGAATTGATGTGGACGATTTTAATCGTTATAAAGTAGTGCCGCGGTTACTGTTCGGCCGCTATTTATCGGAACAGTTTACGCTATTAAAGCGTATGGCAGATGCCAAAGGTATTGAAACCCAGGTGTACCTAGCTAGCCAGGTAAGCGATATCATCGACCTAGAAAGCCAAGCGCAGGTAAAAATAATGGTTGGAAGCACGGACACGTATATCGTTGATAAGGCCATTATTTGCACTGGACACAAATGGCCAACTAAACATGAGGGTAATGTCGAACACTACTTTGAATCGCCTTATCCACCATCTAAACTCGCCTTAAAGACTGATCATGCCGTTGGGATACGTGGAGCTTCGCTTACCGCGATAGATGCCGTACGTACACTGGCTCGGCACAATGGCTCTTTTGACGTGCTCGAAACAGGGGAGATAAAATATCAAATTGATCCGGGAAGCGAAAATTTTAAAATAGTGATGCATACACGCAGTGGGCTTCTCCCTGCGATCCGCTTTCATCAGGAAGACCCGTTCTTAGCCAACAATCTCTTGATTTCAGAAGAGGAACTTATGCTTAATAGGCTCGAAAATGAAGGATTTGTATCGCTTGATTTTTTATTTGAGCGAAATTTTAAAGCCCAGTTTAAGGAGAAAGATCCCGCCTTCTACGACATGGTAGAAAAGCTCAGTCTCGAAGACTTTGTGGAAGCGGTACTTGCCTTGCGGGAGCAGAAAGATGCCTTCGAAGGTTTTCGTCAGGAACACGCCCAAGCGCTAAAGTCCATCAAAAGGCACGAATCAATTTATTGGAAGGAAGTGCTTTCTGCGCTGAGCTTTACATTGAATTATCCAGCAAAATACATGTCTGCAGAAGATATGCTTCGTTTAAAGAAGGTGTTAATGCCCCTGATTTCTATTGTGATTGCTTTCGTACCGCAGGGCTCTAGCCGCGAGTTGCTCGCATTGCACGATGCCGGTCGTCTCGAGGTGGTAAACGTTGGTACCGAAAGCCGTGTTGAACCTGCAAAGGACTGTGGAGCCAATTACTTTTATACAAATGAGCAAGGTATAGAAAGTAAAACATATTATAAGACATTTGTCGATTGCGTAGGTCAGCAGCCGTTGAATTTTGAAGATTTCCCTTTTAAGAGTTTGATCGACAACGGTAATATTAGTCCCGCTTATTTGAGGTTCCGCTCTGTTGAGCATGCCAAGGAACAGTTATTGGCGGGTAATGATCATATGTTTGTGGCACCGGATGGGGCTATCTTTTTGCGGGTGCCGGGGATAAAGATAGACGATAGCTTTCAGCTTGTTGATCACAGCGGACGCTCCAACCAACGTATTTTTATGATGGCTGTACCTTATATCGGCGGTTATAATCCTGACTATTCAGGGCTTGATTTTTGTGCAGCGACTTCGGAAATTATTGCCCAAAGGATTGCTGAAGGGGGATAAATACGTAAATTTTTGTTAAAATACGGTATCATCCTCCGTGCTTGCTTAGGCGATATTCATTTTAGGCCCCCTATTGCTATATTTGGCGGCCATCTAGACCATCAGTTGGCATAGTCTTAACTCAATGGATGAAAAAGCATGCCTAAAACTATTTTAAAAAACCTGCAGATAGGTTTTGGAATATCGCTACTGTTGCTCTTAGCAAGTTCAACGGCTTCTTATGTCAGTATTCGTAAGCAGATTCATAATAGTGAGATGGTGGACCATAGCCGTCGGGTGATGAGCCGTGTTAATAAAATTCTACAGGATCTGCAGAATGCCGAGACGGGTCAGCGAGGTTATTTACTGACTGGGCTGGATAAGTTTTTAAATCCTTATCAAACTGGTCTTGAGTCGCTGCCTCAATCGCTAAGCCGTGCGCACGATTTGACAGCTGATAACCCCGATCAACAGCGGGTAATCGATACCCTGTCCACGCTGGTAAGGTCTAGACTGACCAAACTTGAAAATCTGGTTACTATCAAAAGGCGGGGCGGAATGGTGACGGTCTCCCAACTCGAAGAGGGGAAAGCCTATATGGATAGCTGTCGAATTTTAATCAGCCAGATTATAGATAAAGAAGAATCTTTGTTGAACAAGCGTTCGAATGAACTTGGACGATCTTCTGGCTACACATCGATTTTCGTTTTGCTGGCCGCAGTAGTTTCTTTGCTGATCACTGTCTTTTTTTACTTCCGTTTGCGGGATGATTTCTTTAAGCGAGAACAGTTACAACATGATCTGAAACGTAAAGATGAGGAGATCCAGCGGAGACTCAGCATTACCCAGCGCATTGCCCGTGAAATCGCAGCGGGAAATTATGATATGCAGATACAGGATGCTGAACAGGACGACTTGGGAAGCTTGACGGGATCGCTCAATGAAATGGCTAGGTCACTGAAAATTTCTTTTGATGAACTCAATAACAATAATTGGCATCAAGCTGGATTAACGCAGCTGAGCAATCTTTTAATGGGCAATAAACTCCAAGAAGAGCTCACGGCCGTCACGTTACGACATCTAACGACGTATGGCAGTTGTGTTAATGGGGCCATTTATCTCATGGAGCAAGATCAGTTGATGTTAAGAGGATCTTATGGCCTTGAAGATCCGGAGCATAAACGCTTTGCTGCAGGGGATGGCATGGTAGGGCAGGTATTTAAAGATGGCCAGGAGAAATTATTTGAAAATCTCGAAGATAAGCATTATGTCATCAGCTTCGCTACTGGAAAAGTACAGGTAAACAACCTTTTTATCCTTCCTATTTTTGATGGAAGTGAATGTATCGGTGTAATGGAACTTGGTTCATTGCAGCCCTTTTCTTCGATACAGCTGGCGTTTTTTAGAGATGCTGTTCAAAAAGTGGGTGCTACACTCGCTGCATCGCAAGCTCGATTGGTTGTACAGAATTTATTGGAAGAGACGCAGGCGCAGACTGAAGAGCTGCAGGCACAACATACTGAGCTGGAATCACTGAATTCTAGTCTAGAAATGCATACCTATAAATTGCAGGCTTCTGAGGAAGAACTTCGTGTTCAGCAGGAAGAGTTGGTGCAGTCTAACCGTGAGCTGGAAGAGCGTTCCAGGCTGTTGGAAGATAAAAATTTGGAAATAGCTGAACGTAACCAAGAAATTCAGAAGAAAGCGGCAGAGCTGGCACAGAGTACACGCTATAAGTCTGAATTTTTAGCTAATATGTCGCATGAACTGCGTACTCCGCTCAATTCAATTTTGCTGCTTTCTCGTCTGATGGCCGAAAATACGGACGGTAACCTCAATGACGAACAGATGGAATCGGCAGCCGTGATCCAGAGTTCGGGAAAGAGTCTGCTGACCCTGATAGACGAGATTTTGGATCTTTCTAAAATAGAATCCGGCAAAATGGATTTGGATGTACAGCCCGTATTTTTTGCGGACGTAACGCATGGTCTGTCGGCGATGTTCGGACCAATTGCTGCCGACAAGAAACTTGGATTGGAAATGAGCGTAGCGGAGCAATTGCCCGCTCAGATCGAAACAGATAAACAGCGGCTAGAACAGATTTTACGTAATCTACTCTCTAATGCTATTAAATTTACGGCATCGGGCAAGGTAACGCTACATATCGATCGGGAGCAGTCGCCCCGAAACGGGATTGTATTTGAAGTGCGCGATACCGGAATTGGAATACCAAAGGATAAGCAGCATCTAATATTTGAGGCTTTTCAACAAGCGGATGGCTCTACACGCCGTAAATTTGGTGGTACGGGGCTGGGGCTTTCTATAAGCCGGGAATTGGCACGCTTACTTGGCGGTGAAATCTTATTGAATAGTGAAGAAGGAGAAGGTAGTGTCTTTCAACTGATTATCCCCGAGCGCATTTCGGGCGAAAGTACATCCCTATTCGGCGCTGCGCAGACGTTGTTAGCAACCGACGGCGCGGAAATTTTACCTGTGGAGACTACATCTTTGGAACAAATTCCAACGGTGCCAGCTTTACCTTCAGAAAACACTTTGCAAATACCTATCCCAGCCGAAATTCCGGACGATCGCGATAGTATCGTTCCTGGCGACCGCTTTATTTTGATCGTCGAGGATGATGTCGAGTTTGCAAAGATTCTACTCAAATATACGCGCCAGCAAAACTATAAGGGGATCGTGGTGGTGCGTGGCGACATTGCTGCGGAAGTGGTAGCGCAATATATGCCGCTCGCGGTTTTGCTGGATATTCAGCTCCCACTTAAAGATGGATGGCAAGTAATGGCTGAGATCAAGGAAAATCCCAAAACACGACATATTCCGGTACATATCATGTCTTCTCTGCAGGTTAAAAGAGAGAGTCTGCTTCAGGGTGCTATCGATTTTATCAATAAACCTATGGCGTTGGAACAAATGGGTGATATGTTTCGCAGAATAGAGGATGCACTCACCAGACATCCTAAAAAGGTACTTATCGTCGAAGAAAACCCTAAGCATGCAGCAGCGCTATCTCTTTTTCTCGGGAGTTTTGACATTGTCTCTGAAATCAAAAGTAACGTGGAAGACAGCATTGCGGCGCTAAGCTCTGATACTGCAGACTGCGTGATACTCGATATGGGCGTTCCGGACCGGGTCGGTTACGAGACATTGGAGGCTGTTAAACGTAACCAGGGTCTAGAAAAATTACCGATTATCGTGTTTACCGGTAAGAATCTATCGCAGGTGGAGGAAATGAAATTAAAACGTTATGCGGATACAATCGTCGTTAAAACCGCCAATTCCTATCAGCGCATATTGGATGAGGTAGGCTTATTTTTACATCTTGTAGAAGAAAACAAAGGTACTTCGGCGAAAGCTCCCGCTAGGCTTGGCTTTTTGGAAGATGTGTTGAAGGGCAAGAAGGTGCTTGTAGCGGATGACGACATCCGTAACATTTTCTCGCTCACCAAAGCGCTTGAGAAATATCAGATGACGGTTGTACCAGCAACGGATGGAAAGGATGCACTGAAACAGCTAGAAGAAAATGAAGATGTGGCTGTGATCCTGATGGATATGATGATGCCCGAAATGGATGGGTACGAAACGATTGCGTCGATTCGAAGTAATCTCCGTTATAAGGACATGCCGATTATCGCTGTTACTGCCAAATCAATGATGGGAGATAGGGAAAAATGTATCGCTGCAGGAGCGTCAGATTATATATCCAAACCGGTGGATATCGATCAACTCTTGTCCCTGCTACGGGTATGGATGTATGAATAGTTGTTGTAGTAAAATAAAAGGCAATAGATAAAAGAGCATGGACAAGAACAAAACCGTATTAATCATCGATGATGATCAAAACAATATATTTGCATTGAAATTGGCCCTAAAATCGAGAGGCTTTCAAGCCTTTGGTTGCCTGTCTGCGGAAGAGGGGCTTGCTCAGCTGCGGGATCGTGCTGGCGTCGGTCTGGTGCTGATGGATATGATGATGCCCGAGATAGACGGATATGAAGCTACCCAGCTGATCCGCAAAACTTGGGATGCCCAAGAAATGCCGGTCATCGCAGTCACGGCGCAGGCGATGACTGGAGACCGTGAAAAGTGTCTGGCAGCGGGAGCCAATGGCTATATTTCAAAACCGATCGACATCGAACTTTTGGTGCGGTTAATGGGGGAAATTGCAAAATGATCAATGGCAAAAAAATTGTTAGCCAAGAGCAGGTGATGATATTGATGGAAGATGTGGAGCGTCGCTATGGTTACGATTTTACCCATTATACCACAGCGTCTTTATCGCGGCGGATCAACCAGCTGTGCCTACTGGATAATTTTGCAAGTTTTGCCGAATTGCGGTACCGTGTGTTACATGAAGCTGAATACATGCAACGATTCGTCGAAAAGATGACGGTTAACGTTACAGAAATGTTTCGCGATCCAAGCTTTTTTTTGCGTTTGCGGCAGGAAATCTTACCCAAATTAGGCACTTCACCCTTTATTCGAATTTGGATAGCGGGCTGTGCGACAGGGGAGGAAGCATATTCGTTGGCCATTTTGTTGCAGGAAGCCAAACTACTGCACAAATCACTGATTTATGCCACAGATATTAATCCTTCTGTTCTAGAGCAGGCTAAGCGGGCCGTTATACCCATGGCAAATCTAAAATCTTATGTAGAAAATTACCAGCTTTCGGGCGGAAAAGCGGACTTTTCCAGTTATTATACAGCCAATTATAAGTGGGTGAAGCTAACATCCAGCTTGCAGGAAAGGATTGTCTTTGCTTCACACAATCTGGTAAGTGATGCATCTTTCAATGCCTTTCAGCTGATTCTGTGTCGCAATGTACTCATCTATTTTGATACGCAACTGCAGGCTAAAGTCTTATCTTTATTTGATGAGAGTTTGGAAACCCTCGGATACCTAGCGTTGGGCAGTCAGGAAACGCTACGCTTCTCGGTACTGGCACCAGATTATCAGCAAGTGGGTAACGAAAAAATATGGCGTAAGGTTAAATAAAATGGGTTCATATTTCATTGAACTATTTTTAAAAAATTAACTTATTAAAAAAAATAAAGTATCTTAGTGGGATTGGAGGAAAAATGACTAAAATTCTTTTAGTTGATGACCATCGGCTTGTAAGAAACGGGATACGATTGATCATTGATACCCACGACAAGCTTTCTGTGGTAGCGGAAGTAGATAGTGCAGAGGATGCATTAATGTACCTTGAAAACAATATCTTGCCGGATTTAGTTTTAACTGACCTGAATATGCAGGGTATGGATGGAATAACTTTCATCCGAATGGCCAAGAAGATCTATCCAGACGTCAGATTTGCGCTGTTGTCGATGGTGGAAGAACCGAATGAAGTGGCCGAAGCTTTTCGTAGTGGTGCAGACGGTTATCTGTCGAAGGGTGGCGATTATGATGAAATCTTATTTGGATTATTACGTTTGTCCCAAGGGCATAAATATCTGATGACCAATTTCGGTCTACGGTTTATGGAAAATTTTGACGTGGAGAGTAGTACCAGTGTCGATGTGGCTTCACGTCTTTCGCAATATGAAATCACGGAGCGGGAGTTTGCTGTACTTGAACTCATTGCTCAAGGCTTTACTGCTGTGGAAATTGCAGATAAGATCTTTTTGAGCAAACGGACTGTTGAAGGGCACCGTCAAAATCTCATGGATAAGACCAAAAGTAAAAATACAGCCGACCTGATCCGTTTTGCATTTCAGCAAAAGTTACTGAGTTAGGAGAGGCTTTTTTTTGGATGAAAAGGATGGCCTATGGCTTATGGATAAGCCTTATGATGGGTGTCAATTGAAAGTAAAGGTGGCTTCCAGCTCATGGAAGCCACCTTTACTATTGTCTTATGCGTGCTCGAGTGTAGCACTTTTATTTCAACTTTTTCAATTTTATCATTTTGGTTGACGCAGGTATTGTATAACGGTTAAATGAATCCTTACTGAAACCTTCTACTACGTAGTTGCTTTCGGTATTAACATTAAGCAAAATATTCGTAATCGGTTGCTGATTAGCGCTATTGAAGACCAGCGTGATGCTGCGGTCTTTTTGATCGTAGTGCAGTTCGGCAATCTCGCCGGCATCTGTTGTGAGCCAAAGATTCTCCTTGGCAAGGAACACGCGGCCTTTGGATGCTGTCGTTAGTGCAACTTTGACCAGCTGTTTTTCGGTTTTTAGATTACCGCTGAATGCCAGCCACCCAAACTCAGGGTGCTCCACTATATAGGTTCCCGAATTGACTGCATAGCCATAAAAACCGGTTCCGTAATCTCCGGAGATGCCGTCATTGGCCAAGGTGGATGGGTAGGAGTGGAATGCTCCGGGACCGAAGCCGTCGGCTGTGACATTGGCCAGCGCTCCCATCATGCCGGCATGTCCGATACGTAGCAAGTAGAAATCATCGGGATGGTCCCGATAGGCTGTCAGAACAGGTATGGAATTAAGCGCGGAACCGTAGTGATGTAGCTGACGCTCGATTCGCGAAAGCTTCCCACCATAAACAAAATCCCAGTAACGCCGCGCACTGCCGTTGTAACCCCAGTGTGGAACGGTAGGCATATAGGCGATAATGGCATTCAACGTCACCTGTGCTTTCTCATCAAATCCAAAAAAGCGCGACCAAAGAAATACTTCTTCTTGACCCGTGGAATCCCAAGGCATTTCACTTCCGAACGGATAATTAAGGGTTTTCCAATGCTCTGCCCGCTTGCGCATAGCAGCTTCAAGGTTATTGGCCATCGTAGTCAATCCTTCTCGGCGAAGATCTTGTAAGACGATAAGGAAGATACTGCCTTCCATTTGGCCGAACTGGGCGTAGTAAGGTGCCTTTTCTACCATGGCGATACTCGTTTGGTAAGCCCGTTCAAGGAAAGTTTGCCAGCTTTCCTCATTCACTAAATTCGTATAGTTGCGGGCGAGTCTGTACATCACCCAGTGCGCGGCCGCCACATGAGGATAATTGTAGGAACGACCAATATCGTCGGCTTCTTTTTTCGGCCAGGCAGACCAAGTCTTCCAGTTAATGTCCTTACGATAGGTGCCAGCTGGCATGGAGTCGGGTTCATAATAAAATAGGCTTTTGACAACCCCATATTTCTTGTCTCCTTCTTTGTGCTGGATATGGCCATATAAGGTCTCATTGACAAATCGTTTCAATTTGGCTATTTCCTGTTGATCGGGCTGCAATACTTGTTTCATCAGTGCGGCAAGCCAGCTTGCCGCTCCAGCTTCGTCACTGAGACCAGCAAACCAGGCACTTCTATTTTGGGTGATGGGCTGCTGTTCCTCATAGTCGTATGATATGACAGCCGGGGAGCGGCCGAAGAGATCTTTGTCATTCTCATACCATTGTTTTGTGGTAAGGAAATGGCCGAGATCCTGAACCACTTCTTTTTCGGACTTGATTATTTTGTATTGGACTGTCTGCGTAATACCGTCCCGATAGTTGATTGTTAGTCTTGCACGTCCCCAACGGTTGCCTTTCACTTCATATTCAGTCCATTGCTGCGGTGTGTTTCCTTTTTTTGTCAAGGTTAATGCTCCTTCGGGATAAACACTGATACTTTTAATGGCTTTGTTGTGCTTGATAAAAAGTTTGGCCGGATTGTCCATCGGAACAAGATAGCCAGGTACGCCAATAGCTACAGGCCTGTTGTTCTTCACTAACTCCGACTCTATTTCCCGGATACTTGGGGCAAGGACAAATTTTAAGGCAAAGGTCTTTGATTCATGTGGTTTCAAGAACGTAGAAGTCGGTGTATTCCATTGTTCTACGCCTTTCCATTCAGTCTCGGCATGAGCCTTACTGTGGATCAGCCATTCATGAAACCCCTCAAAAGTAATACTTCGGGGAGTAGGGTCTGTATTGAGCGGATTGTAGGCTTCAAATCCTGCATTTTTATAAGGCAATACCAGCAAACTTGGACCGTTGCCGTGCAGGCGGTTGACTTGCAGATATCCGGCATCTTTACCGATATAGGGATCGAAAAAGACATTCTGGGCGTGTGCTTGATCGAGATTCTTCCAGTCCATGTTATTATTGAATGGGAGAGGGATACCCATTGATCCAATCTCGATCGCATAATCGTTAGGGTTTGTGAGTTCAAAACTCAAGATCAGATCACCATGGTCATCTTGCCAGTGACGGATCACTTTCAAAGGGATATGGTTAAGCGTGGGACTCATATCTGCACTAGCAAGGTTGTTTTTCGCAGGAGGTATTGCGATGACATGCTTACGTTCTGCAGCTGATGAATAGGCCGTCCATGAGCTGTCTCCCTGACGACGCAAACGGATATTGATATCGCCGATATGAAAAAACTGATTGCGATCTCTTTTGTTTAGAAGTTCAACTGGTGTATAGTCAAAACCCTTTTCGCCGCTATTGGGTCGAAAGGAAGATAGTGTTTGCGATGCGTTGAGTATAGCTACGTTGAGGTTTTTCAGGGTGAAGCTCTTTGCACCCTCTTCCAAGCCCAAAGTGGCTTGCTGTGCTTTTACTGCTTTCCATACCGGATGTTCATCCTGCTGGCTATACACGCTATTTGACAACTGTGTGCAGAAGAGCGCAAATAGGATCCAATAGCTTTTTTTTAGATTCATTTTAGACATTTTAGTAACCATTTTAAGACAGCGAAGGTCATTGCTCTTACAAAGATGGATGATTGTACCCTGTATTTATGGGTGAATTTTAACCTTAAATAGCCCATTCTTAACCGATTTGACTTCAAAATTTGGAATACCGCTGCTGATTTATAAATTTAATGTAAAATTGACATTTATCGTGTGTTTTATTCGTGTTAAAATCGATTGGTTGAGCTGTCAATTTTTGAACCAATAAACTTTGCGTTATGAGGATGAATTCTTTCTATTTTACGGTGCTGGCTATAATGTACTGGTCGTTGGGCAACAAGACGTTCGCGCAGTCGTTACAACCTTGGCAGCAACCGAATGTGCTGAATCCGCTGCTGCCTGGATATTTTGCTGATCCGACGATTAAAAAAATTGCTGATACCTATTATATTTTTGCGACGACTGATGGGAATGGCTGGGGTGCGGGCCCGTCACAAGTATGGACATCGCAGGATTTAAGAAACTGGAAGATTCAACCGATGAACTGGCCCAATACACATTGGTACTGGGCGCCGGATATGACACAGGGATACGATGGCCGTTATTACCTCTATTATAGTCAGCCTGTTGAAATTTTTGGGGCAGTGGGCGACAGCCCAACGGGACCCTGGAAACCTTTAGTGCCTGACGGCAAATCGATGATCCCAAATTATATGATTCCGGGCGTGATTACCCTAGACGGGCAAACCTTTCGAGATGACGATGGTCGTATCTATATGTATTGGGGAACCTGGGGTATCTATCCCGATCATGGATGCGCTGTAGGGATACTCAACAACGATATGAAAACTTTCGAAAAGACAGCGTTGATCCCCAATACGGTGGCGAAGGACTTTTTTGAGGCTCCTTATATGTTTAAACGTAAGGGCATCTATTATCTGATGTACTCTTCCGGTCATTGTGAAGATGATAGCTACCGCGTACAATACGTTAAAAGTAAAATAGGCCCCATGGGACCTTTTGAATATCCCTCTACCAATCCCATTTTGATCACCAATGAGGATGGTAGCATTCATGGCCCAGGACATCATAGTGTGCTGGAGCTAGACAACCGTTATTTTATTGTTTATCACAGACACAATAATCCGCATTCAGGAGGTGGTTTCCATCGTCAGGTGGCGATGGACGAAATTTTCTTTACGCCAGAGGGTGATATCGTTCCGGTGCGGCCTACACATACTGGCGTGCAGGATGTACTACCTTATCAGGCAGAGCCGGTCGATTTGGCTTTTGGGAAAGCAGTGAGGGCATCTTCTTTTTACACTATGGATTTTAGACCCTCTTTCGTGGTAGATAATAATAATGGAACATTATGGCGGGCCAAGAACAACGAAGGACCGGCCTGGGTAGAAGTAGACTTGGGTAAGGTGGTGGATATACAGACAATAGCCATTCAATTTGAGTACCCGACTTATGCCTATCAGTACCGATTGGAGACTTCTGTCGACGGAATAACCTGGACAAGTTATGTGGATCGTTCGGATAACAGCCGTTGGGCAAGTCCTATCGTTGAACATGGTAAAGCTTTGGGGCGATACGTTAGACTGCATATACTCAATACGCAATTGAATGGCCTTCCTCGTGGTCTGTGGAATATGAAGGTTTATACACAGCAGCTCGCTCAGGAGACATTGTGGTCGCCACCACAACACATGGCTGCTAAAGAAGTAACGCGAGGTGATCTGATCCATATTGATGCAGCGGATTGCGAGGAGGGGCAACATGTGAAAAGTATTAAAAATAAGGGTTTGATAGGGGGAGTGTTTAGTTCTGAACAGGCATTGGCCGTTAAAAATTATCAGGGAAAGCGAGCCTTTTTCTTCAATGGAACCACCGCGCTGCGATCGAGTTTTGCCGTACCGCAGTCGCTGGAAGGGAACAGCTCGTTTAGCCTTGCGCTGTGGGTAAATAATCCTACGGTCGAAAGATTTGAACAGCTGCTCGCCTGGTCGGCGGGATCGCAGGACCTCAGTAAGGCGCTATTTGGTTATGGCAGCGATCCAAAACAGGGTGCCATCATTCATGGATCGTGGCCTGATATGGGGTATTCGTCTGTTCCAGAGGCAAATGCCTGGCATCACATTGTATTCTCTTTTGATGGCTATCAAGAGTCTATTTATGTGGATGGAAAGCTGCAGCGTACGGAAAACAGAATGCTATTCGTTAATCCGGGAAGGTCTTTTGTTCTTGGGGCTTCAGACATACTCAATCAAAACTTTTCGGGTTATGTAGCGGGTTTGAAACTGTATAATACCGCCTTGGATGAGCAAGCAGTAGTCAAGTTGGCAAATGTTGACCCGAAATGGCAATTTTTTGCGCTGCAAAGTGATGATTTGAACTTGGGTAAGCTCACTACCTTACGAAACCAGGGAACAGCAGCAGACACGTTGGTAACGCTCCAGAATGCGGAAGTCGTTGTGAAGGGGAACAGACTGTCAATAAAAGGACACACCGTTGAAAGTAAGGCTTTGACAGCGATATTGCAGGAAAAAAACTATGCTTTGGACTTCGACTGGTACGATGGTACTGCGTGGCAACATGCTGTGATTACAGCTGATAATGGGAAGAAGAAATTCTATCGTAATGGTAAATTTGAACAGCTGGGTCATTCAGACAAACTGCTGCGGATCATGAACAACGGTATCCAATTGACTTATCCCTTTCATTTCTTTCGTGCTTATCCACATCGCTTAACATCGGATGTAGTAAATAAAAGGTTCAGTCAGTGGAAAGAAGGGTTGGCTAATGGTTTGGAAGGGTATGTTCCAAAGGTACTTTCGCCACCGCACTTTATCAATGGCAATCAGGTCTTTGTGCAGGTGGAAAAACAGCAAGGGCTTTGGTATCTGTTTCGGGGAGAAGGTGAACTATCGGGCTGGAAACAAGAGCCCTACCATCTTTTTAAATCATCCAAAATTGAGAACGCCATCGAAGTGTTTGCCAAAGATGTCTTTGGACATGTGAGCAAGCCCACCCGACTGTCTGTTCGGGAGCTAAAGCCTAACTTGCTCCAGTTCTCACAACTACAGGGGGATACAACCAAAAGTAAGAAGATCCCTTTTTGGGATGGATATGAAGCTATTGGTTGGAATGATAGTACACAGACTGAGGTTTCTTGGCATAAAAGCAGCTGGAGAATACAGTCCAGAGACACCAAGTGGGGCGACAAATTACATCCCGGCCCTTTTCTTTATAAGGAGGTGGAAGGTGATTTTACTGTGGAAGTCAAGGTCAGCGATGTAGCGGGATTGGCTCGTCGGATACGCACATCAAACGAAGCCGGTATTATGATTCAACCGGTGGACAGAAAGGATGCTTACATCAATCATTGTATTTTAACGGGATGGAACCTCGGCAATCTTTCGCGAAGCATTGGACCGCAAATTTTTCAGGAAGACAATACGGGCACGGGAATCGATTTTTCGCCTTATCTTCAGGTTCAAAAGGTGGGTGATTATTTCTTTTTACGTTTCTCAAAAGATGGTCTGGATTGGAAGGATCTACCGGGCACACCATTTGTACGAAATGATCTGAATGGTAAAAAGCTGCGCGTTGGACTGTATCAAATTGCAGGTAACAATGCGTTGGGCTATGTCGTATTTGATGCATTCAGGATATGGAAATAAACCTATTTCTCATTTTCTTATGCGCATAATATGGTTTTTATGCGCATAATGACCTTAGTCCAATAGCTAAAAATAATGTCTATTTTTCCTCAAAGATAGATTGGCATGGATTGGTCTGTTTTCCTCTAATATTTTTAACCCCCTTGCTGTTTAGCCATTCGGTAAAATGATCGGGATTTTCTGGTATAAACTGGATGACTTGACCATTTTTCAGGAGTAAGGAAAATATACCACAATTAGCAATGAATTTTTTGATTTCATCGGAACGGTGTTTCAATGGTGAAAAATATTCCATAACGTCTGGCTCTTTTTTTTAGTAGGTTGGATAAAATATCCAAAACATCATTAAATGGTTAATTCAATCGATTGCTTAAATCATATCAAAGATGCAAAAAAATATTTAATATTTCTTTAAATGATTAGAAATTATTGTGCTGGTTTTTTGATATAAAATTGTTTTCGTTGAGCGATTGAATTACCGTATTTTGATACAAAATCTTAGCAACCGTTTCTAAAAGAGTGTGATTTTGTGGTTTTTGGCGCGATATTCAACATCTTTATTGGCCGCTTCGATCCTGTGTTTTAAACATTTTTACCCTTCTTTTAAATATTTGTTGCAAAGGAATCTTAATGAAAACAATAGTTTTGCTTTATAACCAACTAGCAAACGGCTAACTCATTTTACAAGGAATGAGCTGATAAAGGGAATGATGATTTTTTAAGCATACACCTTATTGAAGAAAGCTTGTATTATGTGGCGATATTCCACATATTGGGTGAGTATATACAATTTGAATGTAAGTAATAACCAATTCATATCAATAAATAACCAAGTACCTGCCTTAGTAGGCAGCAAGAAATTTATATCAAGTAAGATTATGAACAGAAATTATGTGTCATCTTTCTTTTGTTTTTCCAAAGAGAGGAATAGGAAAGTGAAGTGGTTGTTAATAGCTTCCATGTTAATGTCCATTGGACGACTGTCTGCTCAAGAAAAAGTGATCCATGGGAAGATCATAAGTGATCAGGGAAAACCCATTATCGGGGCATCGATCAGAGTGAAAGATAAAACACTCAGTACATCCACAAATGAGAAAGGTGAATTTGTGCTCAAGCTCAATCCGGGCGAGACCATTATTGTGTCCAATGTAGGTTATAAACTCGTCGAATATGTCATCGGTAACTCTTCAGAGGTGAGCATTCCACTTGTTGCCACAACCATTGCGGTGGATGAGGTTGTGGTGGTTGGATATGGTAAGCAGAAGAAGGTGGATCTAACATCTTCCATTGCGGTTGTCGATACTAAAGATCTTGTAAAAGTACCTGGAGGAACGATAGCCACGCTTCAGAGTGCTGTGCCCGGTGTGCAGGTAACCAATGGAGCTATCCGCATCCGTGGTGTAGGATCCATTAACGGAACCGATCCCCTCTATGTGGTAGACGGCATGATCGGCGGGGCAATGCCCGACGAGAATAATATTGCCAGCATTCAGGTGTTGAAGGATGCTGCATCTAGTGCCATTTATGGTGCCAGGGGTGCCAATGGCGTTATTTTGGTCACCACAAAACGGGGTAAAGCCGGAGATGTGAAGATTGATTACAATGCTTTTGCTGGCATCAAAAATATCTCCCATAATGTACCGCTATTAAACGGACAGCAGCTGGCGGAATTGATTAATGAGGAAATGTATAATAAAGATCCTTCACGTCAAGACTACCTGGCTGCGCTCGCTAAACCGACGGCCATTGGGGAAGGATATAACATGATGGATGAACTGTTGCAGACTGGCAATTACCAACGGCATAATCTTTCCCTTTCGGGTGGTTCTCAAAATGCCAATTTTCGGTTAAGTGGTATTTATGCTACAGATAAATCCATTATTATTCAAGATAAAAACAAGTATTATGGCGCCCAATTCATCTCTGATTTTACCAAAGGTAAACTTAAGATAGGGGAAACACTTTCCTTGGGGTATACCCGCCGGAACTGGAGTGATAAAAATATCATCGATGCGCAGAAGTGGTCTTCGACATTGCCGCTATATGATGCGAATAGCAGTACCGGATTTGCAGGAGCTGGCAACGGAACCGACGTGCAGAGTGCATTGGCAAATGCATACCTCAATAAAAACGTCAATGATAACTTTTCGGTAAATGGGAATGCCTGGGCTACCTATGAAATTATAAAAGGACTGGTCTATAAATTTAATATGGGAATAGACCTTAGCCGGGTGCGGAATGAGGGTTACATTGGCAACTACTCGGTCGGTCAATATCAAAACCATAGTCCTGATGAACTCAATATATCCAGTAGTCAGAATAACCGATGGTTATTTGAAAATACGCTGACTTATGAAAATAATTTTGGCAAACATGCCATTTCGGCTTTGGCAGGTATCACGTCGGAAGAATCCCGTTATAATGCGGTGAATGCCGGGGCCCGGGGGTTGCCAAGTCCAGATGTTTTGATTCTCAATTCGGCCTCCTTGGCGAGTTCCCGCCTGGTTGGGTCAGGCGTGGGGCAGTCGGCCATGTATTCTATGCTTGGACGTGTCAACTATAATTACGACAATCGATATCTCCTGACATTTAATATGCGACGGGATGGATCGGCCAACTTTAGCAACCAATATCGTTATGGAAACTTTCCTTCGGTATCTGCGGGATGGCGCATCAGTCAGGAATCATTTATGAAAGCATTTCCTGCAATCAGCGAATTGAAGCTCCGCGGTAGTTATGGACTTCTGGGTAATTCGGATATTGCACAATATCAATATCAACGGACGGTTAGTTTTGATCATGTGTGGTATTATCTCAACAATGTGATGGTGACAGGTGCTTTACCACAGACTCCTTCTAATCCGAATGTAAAGTGGGAAAGCCAGTACTCTACTGATATTGGTGTCGATTTGGAACTTTTTGATCATAAATTGGCTTTGACCGTCGACTATTACAATAAAAGGACTGAAGACATGCTGATCAATGTGCCTATTTCGTTCACTGCTGGGTATGGCAACAACTTTCCGGTGCTGAATGCCGGTAGCATACGGAACAGGGGCTGGGATGTCTTGGCATCGTATAAAGATCGAGCAGGCAATTTTAGCTATCAAATCGGAGCCAATATATCTTTTGTGAAAAACCGTGTTCTCAGCTTGGGCAATAATAATGAAATTTTGTGGGGAAATATCTCACCTGGGGGAGAAAATGTAACGAGGACAGCCGTTGGCCGTTCAGTGGGGGAATTTTGGGGCTACACAACCAACGGTTTATATACAAACCAAGCGCAATTGGATGAAGATAAATCTTTTGCGCCCAATGCAGCACTTGGGGATGTGCGGTTCAACGACCGAAATGGCGACAAGGTCTTAAATGATCAGGATAAGGACTTTTTGGGAAGCCCAATACCCGATTTTAGCTATGGGTTCAATGCTGACGTAAGTTATAGCAGTGCTATCGGGATTTTTGATTTGTCGATGATGTGGCAGGGAAGTCAAGGGAACGATATCTACAACAATAGCCGCTATTGGGGCGAGGGAATGTACCATTACTATAACAATTTTGCTTCTACGCTGGATCGCTACCGTGCGGAGGAACTTATCTTCAAAAATCCAGTATCCGGTGAAACGACAGTGTATCCCAAAAATACAGATACCGATATTCCACGTGCTGTGCTTGGTGATCCTAATCAGAATTTAAGGGCTTCGAACAGGTTTGTTGAGGATGGTTCTTATCTGCGGCTCAAAGTCGTCAATATTGGTTACAGTTTTTCTAGCCCAACGCTTGAACGCTGGAAGATCGACCGATTACGGTTTTATGTCGGCGCAAAAAACCTGCTGACCTTTACCAAATATTCGGGGTATGATCCTGAAGTGGGGTCGGGCGATACACGCTCGAATTTGAGCCGTGGAATTGATGGGCAAACGCCATGGGGACTAAGCTTCCCAAATTCTAGAGAGTATTTTATGGGTATTCAATTTACATTCTAACCACGATATGGACATCATAAATAGACACTATATAAAACTTGCTGCTGCTGCTCTGCTGTTACAGTTTTCGAGTTGTAAACCAAATTTGGATCTCTCCAATCCGCAGGAATTGTCGACAGACACCTATTATAAGACAGCAGATCAATTGGAGAATTCGGTTATACCTGCATACCAGGCGCTGATCGGGCGTACGCAGGGTGGATATGCACGTAGTTTGTATTTTGAGCTTTTGGCTCCTGGAGATGATTACAACCACACGTTTAAGTGGGAGCCTATGTATCAGGATAGCTACAATACGCCTGCGAGCGATGGGATGACAGCTCAGACCTGGAGAGATTTTTGGAACGGGGTATTTGCGGCTAATTTAGCTATCGACCGTATTCAGAAATTTGAGGGCGAAATAGACCAGAATAGAAAAAATAGACTGCTGGGGGAAGCGTATTTTCTGCGAGGTTTGAATTATCTGCATCTGGGAATGTTGTTTGGAGAAACCATTCCGCTAATGAGTAAACCTGTTGAAACAAATGAAGATTATTATCCAGGCAATGCACCGGCGGGAGCCGTTTATGCGCAGATCGTGGATGATTTCAAGAAGGCATCGGGATTGTTGCCAACACGGGCAGCACTTTATGCCGACAGTAAAATGATCGGTAGAGCGACAAAGGGTGCTGCACAAGCTTATCTCGCCAAAACTTACCTTTATAAACCCATTTTGGCCAAAGGACAGGCGGCGGATTTTGCAAATGCTGAGATTCAATTAAAAAGTGTTATTGATAGTAAGGAGTACCAGTTGATGTCCTCGTACAGGGACAATTTCTTGGAGACAAAAGAGAATAATCAGGAGTCTGTTTTTGAAGTGCAGCTTTATAATGGCCCGGGTTGGCTAGGTGACGATATATCGAGTTCGTGGCGATGGCAGGAAATCGGCATGTTTGACGGTACTGGTGGCGCTTGGTGGAATCTCGCTCCCAATAAAATGGCGCATGATCAATTTGAGGACGGCGATCCTAGAAAGTTCATGACTTTATGGTGTGAGAATGGTGCGAATTTTACGCAATTGGATGGTAAGGTCACCACTTATACGGACTGGATGAAGAATTTGGCGACTAATAAGGATTTATATGGCACAAGAAAATATTGTCCTGATGTTCAAATAGCGGATTATGATAATGGTAATAACGACCGCATTTTTCGGTATAGTGATGTGCTGCTTCTTTATGCGGAGTGCCTCAACGAGCGGGGGGATGTCACCGGAGCCAAGCAATACATCAACCTGGTTAGGAAGCGTGCCAATAATATCGTTCCCGATGAACAGCCGCATCTTTGGTATCAAAAATCGAATGGAACTATTCCTGACGTAGACGGATTGCTTGCGCAGGGTTTAGTAAAAAACGGTGTTTCATTGAATACCGTCAAAAATATTATCGTTCATGAGCGATTTGTCGAATTCCTTGGTGAATATCAACGGTATTTTGACTTGTTGCGGTGGGGAATGGCTGATCCTGTCTGGTTGGAGCCGTTGAAGAAAGGGGGCTGGTCGCCAAAAGCCATGTATTATCCTTTCCCTCAAGCTGAACTGGATAATAATAAAAATTTAAAAGGTAATGAGATGAACAATTGATCTGAGAAAGTTATTGGTTATTTATTCATAGTTAGTGTTAGGTGGGGGTGCCCTTTTTAGGGCACCTTTTTTATTGCCTAACGGCACAAAAAAAGGTGTCTGTGTCGATATTGTATTAGTATTCATCGATTATGTAGTTTCTTTGTTGGTTCAATTCAGGTATTTTTGATATTCAAGAAGATAACAGATTATAAACCAAATGCCTTTGTCGAACATCTTTAGGTGAGGCATTTCGCAGATCATCATATCATGGACAGAAGAACAGCAATTAAGTTTCTCGGTGCAACTATTCCGACCCTTTTCCTTGGTAAATTCAGCGCGGCACATACGTACCTCGGAAAAGCTCCTTTTCACCCCGACTGGCGTTCGCTAGAAAGCTATCAGGTTCCTAATTGGTTTAGGGATGCTAAATTTGGTATATGGGCACATTGGGGCCCACAGTGTGAGCCGGAAAGGGGCGATTGGTATGCGCGAGGCATGTATCAGGAAGGGTCGGATCAATATACATACCATGTTCAAAAATATGGGCATCCTTCCATTTTTGGGTTTAAGGATGTTATTCATCAGTGGAAAGCTGAAAATTGGAATCCTGAAGAATTGATGGAATTGTACAAAAATGCGGGAGCCCAATATTTTATGGCGCTAGCGAATCATCATGATAATTTGGACCTTTACCGCAGCAGCCACCATAAATGGAACAGCGTCAATGTTGGCCCTAAAAAAGATATTGTGGGCGGTTGGGAAAGTGCAGCAAAGAAAAGAGGGCTTAAATTTGGCGTGAGCGTTCACGCAGCACATGCTTGGACCTGGTATGAAACGGCTCAGCGAAGTGACAAAGAAGGAAAGTTTGCCGGAGTTCCTTATGATGGTAAATTGACAAAAAAAGATGGTGTAGGGACATGGTGGGCAGACTACGACCCTCAGGAGCTTTACGCGCAGGAGCATGAACTTAGTTTGGATAGCAAAGACGATCATACTGTCCATCGGCAATGGCATTGGGATGTCGACTCTGGCGTGAGTGTACCTAATAAAGCATACTGTGAAAATTTTAAAGCGCGGACGATGGAATTGATCCATAATTACAATCCTGATATCGTTTATTTTGACGATACAGTGCTACCGCTTTATCCAATAAGTAATGTTGGACTGGAGATTGCCGCCGATTTTTATAATAAGAGCATGCAGGAAAATAATGGTAAAGTTGATGTAGTCATTAATGGGAAGATCCTGAATGAACAGCAACGTAAATGCTTGGTATGGGATATCGAACGCGGGCAAAGCAATACCATTGAACCGCAGCCATGGCAGACCTGTACTTGTATAGGCTCTTGGCATTACGACCGTCGTATTTATGATAATAATCACTATAAATCTGCTAAAACTGTGGTCCACATGTTGATTGATGTGGTCAGTAAAAATGGTAATTTATTATTAAGTGTACCTTTGCGGGGAGATGGTTCCATTGACGAGAAAGCCAAGGCGGTGGTACAAGGAATAGGAAACTGGATGGCTGTTCATCAGGAAGCCATCATTGGAACGAGACCATGGCTTATCTTTGGGGAGGGACCTGCACAGGAGGAGGCTCCGTCATTGAGTGTTCAGGGTTTCAATGAAGGGAAAGGAAAAGCTTTTACCAGCGATGACGTCCGTTTTACCACGAAGGGGAATGTCTTGTATGCCTTTATTATGGGGATGCCGACCGAAAAGCAAATCAAAATTAAGTCTTTAGGCCGTTCGGCCCCGAATTCGAGAAAAGTAAGGCGGATACAGCTGCTCGGGAGTGATGATCGTATTTCCTATCAGCAACTCGATAATGTTCTTCAGGTCTCCTTACCGGAGAGCTTCGCTCAAAACAACATTGCGATGGTATTAAAAATAACGTAAAGTTTTGATTTTTTCTGTTGCTACAGCATGTGTTGGATGCTGGATAAAAACGCTATAATTGTATCTCGCGGGATAGCAAGGCAGGCGGTATGACTAAAGCGCGCAATGTTGAAGCCTATGAAGTTACCGCTGCTATCGATAATCGGACTCCCGCATTCGTCGGAATGGATACGAGAATCGTGGATAAATACTCGCGGAAAATTATCCCTTCGCAATGACTTCCCTTGAGGAATGTTGTTTGCGGGATGCGGGTTTTCCCGAAGGTTCCATTTGGAAAGAATAAGTTTCGTTTGCAGCTCGTTCACGCCACGTCGGAAGCGAACTTCGAGTGTATCACCTGCATAAAATTGTTGCATCGCCGCGTTGATTTTAGCGGCACTCGCCACATCATGTCCGCTTAATGCGATTATTCCATCGCCAGGATGAAGTCCAGCTCGGTCTGCAGCACCCATGCTATCTACTTGTGTTAAGGTTGGAAGGCCTTGAATTTCTTGCATCTGTGCATCGAAAGTTCCGGGAATGGAAATTCTTGGAAATCTTTGGGGCAACATGCCGAGGACGCCGGTTTTACGCTGACTGGCCGAAAGTAGCGACCACAACTTTATTCCGAGTAAGGAATCAGGAATGTCTTGTGCGGTAGTCTTGGTTATTGTGAAAGCGGGAAATTTATGGTCACTGACCAGCGCTATAAGGTCGTTTTTGTCATCTCTAAGCAGGATCTTCAAGGCATAGGCTTTGTCTCCAAATTTGATAATTGGCGCTTCGCCGACCTGACTGCTTTTGGATAAAATTACCTGTTTATTGTTTGTCAGGTTAAAAGCAGTGCCTAAAATATGCAGGCTATCTCCACCTAATGTACTACTGATCGAAATGGACTGAAATTTTGTTTTTGGAGGTTTTACTGTTTTTTCTAATCCTAATGCCATGAGTTTCACCGCTAAAGGATCACTGTCCATTGAATCGTTCGCCGCGGGGTAACTATGGATCGCTGCTGGCTGGGTCAATGATCGCCAGTATCTGCGGTAGCTGTTTACGGGAACTTCGAAATTGGTGCCTTCAGGAGCATCAATACGGCTATGAAGACCAATTACTCGCCCTAGCGCATCAAATAAGGGACCGCCAGAATCGCCTGGTTCCATAATACTACTGCTTTGAATAAAACCATATTCATCCATTTTTTTTAGAATTCGTCCAGCACGGAGAAAGGGAATATTGAAGGGTAGTGTTTCCGGATACGATAGTCCAAAGCAGCGTTGGTTTTCAATGATGGATGAGGACCAGCCCATTTCTGCAAAAGGCCAGGGGCCTTCGCCCTGCATTTTCATCATGGCAATATCTGGCAAGTTATGCTGTTGGTCGACGACCAATCTTCCAAGCGCCTTAGCAATACCTTGGCTGCCATCGGAAAAAATAACTTGATAATAATTGCCGGGCTTTGTGGCATGTGCCACAGTGAGGATAAAGCCATCTGAGCGTACAATGACACCACTGAAAGGCGCACCGTTTTGTTGGCGGCTTACACTGTCGATACCAAATAGTTTTATGGAAGCCGCTAGGGCACGTTCAATAATAGGCCTCGGTATTTCGCGGTCGGCGGTATGCCTCTCCTGTGCTGGGCAGTAGGTGGAAAATGTGGTGAGACACAGGATTTTCCAGATCATAAAATATCGGAGCATGCTGTTTTCAGGAAATTGTCTGGCGGAACGTGTCATACTGCAAAGAAGCTGATTTAACGGTTTAGGTTTGGCTTTGAAAAGCATAGCTCAAAGGTAGCGGATTTGTGAGCCAAAAAACAAGAGTAAGGATACAGTTCTGAATAAATTACTGACTTTAACTGATTTTCAATGCAGTTTGCTGAAAAATTTATGGCTGAATTACTAAAATTATGAAAAACTCAATTATCTTTATCCACGAAAAGATGTACCGCTAGCTAAACGAATCTACCCATGAATTATACGAGCGAAAAAGAACTGCTTGAAGCTTTCCTAAAGGGAGAGGAGCAGGCTTGTGCGCATGTTTATAATCGTTATTTCAGCCGTATCTGTTTATATGCATCAAGCTTTGTGGATGAAAGCAGAGAAGCTCAAGATATTGCCGAAGAGGGCTTTATTCGCTTGTGGGAAAGTGGACGACGCTATGAGAGCTTGTCACATCTGAAGGCAGCACTCTATCAGGCTACCCGGCACATTGGGATCAATCACCAGACCGCCCGGAGCAGAAGATTGAATCGGGTGGATAGTTATATGGCGCAGCAGGAACAGCATCAAAAATCCTATCTGCATGAAATAGTTTATACTGAAGCGATGGCCGAGCTTTATGAAGCTATTCAGAAGCTTCCACTCAAAGCTCGCGAAATTATACAGTTGAGCTATCTCGAAGGCAACAGCAACCAGCAAATTGCGGATCTACTGCAGTTAAGTATCCAAACGGTAAAAAATCAAAAATTACGCGCCCTAGGCCTTTTACGCCAACATTTGAAGCGCGATTCTTTTAATTATCTACTCTCATTGATCGTTCTTTTTGGAAAAATTTAATTTTTTTTCAGTTGTCTTTGGTACTTTTTTAAATCGGTGTGGTATCTATAGATGAAATAGCTCAAAATGGATCCTAAAGAAGAAGAAAAACTTATCCTTATCAGTTCGCTTGTACTTCGTGAAATGCGGGGAACGCTCAGCGGCGAAGACCGTCTTTTTTTGGAGAGCTGGCTGCAAGAATCGATATGGAACCAACAGGTCTATCAACGTTGCCTGGATGAAGCACAACAACGTGAGGGGTATGCCCGTCTGGCGTATTTTGATAAGCAACATAATTTCGAGTCGCTAAAAACTAAAATTTCGTTCCATTCTTCAAAGGAAAGAGTTGGACTTGTGAAGCGTCTATGGCCTTACGTCGCTGCCGCGAGCGTGCTTTTGGCGCTGTCTGTCGTCTGGTATTGGTTTCAGGACAACGGTCGCCCGGTTGAAACGCAGCGGACAGTTGCAATTGACCGGCTTCCAGCCTCACATCAGGCTATCATTACACTTTCGGACGGTAGACGGTATGCATTGAATAAAGATGAAAAACAAGTGGTTATCAATGGGGGTAATATACGCTATGACGACGGTCATGAAGTAGCCTCGATCGATGCGGCGGTGTCTGCCAAAATAGAAACTCCTCGTGGCGGTACCTATGATGTCACTTTGCCCGACGGCACGCGGGTTAAGCTGAATGCCGGAACGATACTTTCTTATCCAACGGAGTTTGCAAAGGACAAACGCGAGGTCAGTCTCCAAGGAGAGGCATTTTTTGAAGTTGCCAAAAGAAGAGATCAGCCTTTTATAGTCCATACCAAAAATCAGCAGGTACAAGTGTTTGGAACGCAGTTTAATATTAATGCGTATCCGACATCAACCCAAATTAAAACAACTTTGCTAGAGGGTAGCGTACAGGTAAAAGAACTGATCAAAGGCCAAAAAGTAAACTTGCTACCTGGAAATCAGTCGGTCAACACTGGAACGCAGCTGATCAAACAATCCGTAAACGTACAGCAGGAAATCGCCTGGGTATACGGCAAATTTAATTTTGATGGAAAGTCACTTCGGCAGGTCATGGATGAACTGTCCCAATGGTATGCGGTTGATGTGGTTTATAAGGGCGATGTGCCTGATGTTTCCTTCTTTGGAGGAACATTCAGAACGAGCAAGTTATCAACCATCCTCAATATATTAAAAGATCAGGATCTGTCGTATCATCTGACGGACGATGGGAAACTCATCATTGAACATAATGATTCTAAAGCACAGAAAGGAGGCCAGTAGAGAACAGAGAATTATACTTGACCACACAACATAAATTAACAATTTGGACAGTTAATCCACTTAGCTAATCAGTGGATTCTGCAATCTAACCTAACTAAACTAACTAGAATTAATGAAATTAAGTTGTTTTTCACAAGCGACCAGAACCCTTTTATGGCTAGTTTTTGCTGTCTTACTCCAGCTGGGCCAGAAGGTAAATGCGCAAACAGTAACCTATTCCGGGCGCAATGTTCCGCTAATGGATGTGCTGCAGGCTATCAAGATTCAGACGAATTATGAGGTGCTCGGAACCAAAAAAATGTTGGAATCGGCAAAGCCAATTTCCATCAAAGCGGACAAAATGCCCCTTAAATTATTTCTTGATAAAATATTAAGTCCGCAGGATATCGGCTATACAATTGAATCGAAGACAATTTTCCTGGAACGGAAAGCTAGTCCATCGAAAGCTGAACCCAGAAGCCTTCCACAAGGGGGAAAACCATTGCAAAAGCAGATCCGGGGCCAAATCCTGGGAAAAGACCGGGTGCCTCTTTCCGGAGTGAATATTTCACAAATGGGTAATACCATTGCAGTAGCCGATCAAGAGGGGCGTTTCTCCTTTGTTGGCACAACGCAACCGCTTACATTAAGTCGGGTTGGTTATAAAAACTTCACCCTCGCTTTGATTGAAACTAAAGACGATTATAGCATTGTGATGGAAGAAGAGGCAAATGCACTGGAGCAAGTGGTTGTTACGGGTTATCAGGTGCTAAAAAAAGATTCCTATACGGGAACTGCGATTACCAAAAGCGGTGATGAACTGCGGCAGGTAAATCCGCAAAACGTGCTACAAGCGATGCAGGTATTCGATCCATCGTTTAAATTACTCGACAATAATCTTGCGGGCTCCAATCCGAATGCGTTGCCAAATATCAATGTGCGTGGATCGTCGTCACTGCCGACTGGTAGCGGTGAGGTATTACGAAGAGATAATATTACGACGGCCATCAATATGCCGGCGTTTATTTTAGATGGTTTCGAAGTCAGTGTTCAAAAAGTGCTCGACCTTGATATGACCCGAATAGAGAGTGTTACAATTTTGAAAGATGCGGCGGCGACAGCGATCTATGGCTCTCGAGCGGCCAATGGCGTTATGGTCATCACAACCAAGATGCCTAAGGAAGGTAAACTGCAATTGACTTATACGCATGAAAGCAATGTAAATACACCTGATCTTACAGGATACAGTTTATTACATGCAAGCGATAAATTAGCTTATGAGAAATTAGCAGGACTATATGATCCGGTCATACAGCAGCGATCAAAAGAAGAGCTGGATGAAAAGTACTATAACAAATTAGCGAATGTATTGGGTGGGGTAGATACGTACTGGTTGTCCCAACCCGTTCGCACTGCGATTGGACAAAAACATGGCCTTTACGTTCAAGGTGGAGCTGAAACTTTCCGCTATGGTGTAGATTTACGTTATCAAACTCGACCTGGGGTAATGAAGGGTTCAGGACGAGATCAGTATTCTGGAGGCTTAAATTTTACGTACAATGTGAAAAATAAGCTCCGATTTCAGAATGAACTTGCGGTAACGATAGTGCGAGGTACGGAATCCCCTTATGGCTCATTTTCTGAATACGTGAATATGAACCCATATTATCGAATGACTGACGACAACGGCAATATATTACAAGAAGTGGATACATGGAATCGGCGTACAAACGAGGGTAATTTTAATCGAGAAGTTGTATTAAACCCACTTTATAATGCAACATTAAATAGTTTTAATAAACTCAGCTATACCGAATTGCTGAATAACTTTTCGGGGGATTTTGATTTGGGTAATGGTTTGCGCTTACGTGGTCAGGTCAGTTTATTAAAACGCCTCAACGCAAATGACAATTTCCGCTCACCGTCGGCAAATGATTTTTATACCTATGCTACTTCCCGTACAGACGAAAAAGGCAGCTATGAAAGTTATTCAAATAACGAATTGTATTGGGATGCCAATCTACGCTTAAACTGGATGCGTACCCTTGATAAACATAATTTTAATATTGTTGGAGGTACTAATATCCGCACAGAAAACTTCGATGAGCGTTCATTCAAGGCGATAGGATTTCCAAATGACCGATTTACTAGTATAGGATTTGCTAAAGGTTATGAAGAGGGGGGAAGTCCGGCAAGCAGCATCAGTGCTTCACGATTATTTGGTGTGTTTTTAAGTTCAAATTATTCCTATGACAACCGTTTTTTGTTTGACGCCACATTTCGTATGGATGGTTCATCAAAATTCGGAGCGAATAGACGGACAGCCCCATTTTGGTCGACTGGTATTGGATGGAATATGCATAAAGAATCGTGGTTCAGCAATGACGTCATCAGTCAATTAAGATTAAGAGCAACGGTGGGTCTTACAGGATCGGTACAATTTGATCCATATATGGCCCGTACCACCTATAGTTATGATAAAAGCAATTGGTATTCATCGGGCTTGGGGAGTTCGGTTAGGAATTACGGAAATGAAAACCTGACTTGGCAAAAAACACAAAACACGGATCTTGGGATCGACCTGGGGCTTTGGAAGGATCGTTTGACGATATCGCCACGTTATTATTATAAAATTACAAGGGATATTTTAGCTGATATTAATCTAGCTCCTTCGACGGGTTTTAGTTCATACAAGGAGAATTTAGGTGATCTGGAAAACAAAGGTTTTGAAATTAATGCAAATTGGATTCCGATTCGAAATGAGCAGTGGACCCTAAGTTTGATGGCCAACTTGGTCCGAAATAGAAATAAGATTGTCCGGATATCAAATGCCCTAAAAAGCTATAACCAGCGGGTCGATGAGGCTCAAGAGGGAGACGATTTAAAAGCTGTACCGTTATTGCGCTATAATGAGGGACAATCTTTGGATGCAATTTATGCTGTTCCGTCATTAGGTATTGATCCAGAGAGTGGAAAAGAGGTATTTCTGAAAAAGAATGGTCAATTAACGTATGATTGGGATTCACGTGATATTGATGTTGTTGCTGTGGCAACGCCAAAACTGGAAGGATTTTTTGGTGGAACTTTGCGGTATAAACAATTTATGGTAGTGGCCTATTTTCAAGCTAGGTTTGGTGGAAAAACCTATAATCAGACGCTGGTTGACCGCGTCGAAAATGCCGATCCACGCTATAATGTGGATAGTCGCGTGTTAGCGGAAAAATGGAAAAATCCTGGAGATGTAACTTTCTACAAAAGCATTCAAGATCTTGGCCAGACCCGTGTTTCTTCTCGCTTTATTATGCCCGATAAATTGTTGGCCCTTCAATCGTTTAATTTGTCATACGATGCCCGTAAAGAGTTTGCTAAAAAATTGGCCTTATCTAGCCTACGTATAGGTGTCATAGCTAATGATTTGTTCCGTTGGTCTTCCATTAAGGTGGAACGAGGGATTACTTATCCTTTTGCACGAAGTGTCACGTTTACCCTTCAGGCAGGTTTATAATCGAAAATATAAGAGTAGACAATATGAAAAATATTCATAAAATTTTAATACTGATATCCACATTGAGCTTATTTTCCTGCGCTAAATGGTTGGATATACGACCAGAAAGTGATGTAGACAAAAATGTGCTTTTTTCTACTGAGGATGGGTTTAAAGAGGCATTGTTAGGGGTATATACTCGTGCGTCAAAAAGTGACTTGTACGGATTGGAATTGACCATAGGAACGCCAGAAGTTTTGGCTCAAAATTATGTCATGTCCAGTGGTGATAAATTAAGGTACGAGGAGACTAAAAAATTTAAATATCAAGACGCTAATTTTATTACTAGGAAGGATAACATTTGGAAGGGTCTGTACAATGGGATTGTAAATTCGAATTTAATTTTAGAAGAGATCGATAAGAAGCAGAAACTATTTGTAGGCAATAACTACGCATTAATTAAAGGAGAAGCTTTGGCATTGCGGGCTTATCTTCATTTTGATGCGCTTCGACTCTTTGCTCCTTCTCCAATGCTAAATAGCAAGTCCGATGCCATTCCTTATGTAACAAGCTATTCGAATAAATCAACCAAGCTTTCTACGGTGGCGCAAGTGCTAGACTCAGCAATTCGAGATCTGGAAATAGCTAAAAATCTCCTAAAAGTGGACCCAATTAGGCAGCCTTCTTATCTAATAGGCTACCCAATTATAACGGATACTTTAAAAAATTCAGAGTTAAATAGCAGTGAGCTGTTTTTACAAAATAGAAGACACCGATTGAATTATTTCGCTGTTTGTGGTTTGCTGGCTAGGATTTATTTGTATCAGGACGATCAAGTGAAAGCCTTAGCTAATGCCAACGAGGTTATCAATGCGAACAAATTTCCGTGGACCAATAAAACAGATTTTTTGGCTTTAGAACCTGATAAGAAAGATCGCATTTTTTATAAGGAATTGCTTTTTGCTTGGTATATACCTGCCATGAGCGGAACTTATAATAATGACTGGTTTGTGGACGGAACGGTTGGGATGTATTTGGACGAAGATGAAACGCGAACCATCTATAATGTTGCTGGCGATGGGGGCACGGATATACGATTCACCCAGTGGTTTGAAAGCAGGAGTTTGGGCACGCAACGTGCATCTACACTTCTGAAGTTTAGGAGAAATTCATTTAGTGACAGTTTTAGCGCTAATCTACATTATTTGGTCGCTCCGGCGATCAAATTAAGTGAAATGTATTATATCGCCGCTGAATGTACTTATGACAGTAATCCTACTAAAGCGCTAGCATTAGTGGATGAGGTGAGGGAACACCGCGAGATCGGGAAAAAATTGCAAGTAAGTACAAAGAATCAATTTATCAGCGAACTAGTCAAAGAATACCGAAAAGAAATGTATGCTGAAGGGCAATTGTTTTATCTCTATAAGCGGTTGAATTTACCAATCAACGGCCAACATGGTGAGGTTATTCCGGCTAAACAGGAAATTTTTGTCTGGCCGCTTCCTGATGATGAGATTATTTATGGACAACGTTAAAAGATAATTACATGAAATTTAACCCTATTTTATTTATGTTATTAGGCCTGCTCTTGCTGTTTTCTTGTAAAAAAGCAAGCTTGATAACCTACGACCAACCAGCAAACGTCTATTTTGACCTGAATGATGTCGATCGGGATAGTATCATTTACACCTTTGCTTATGATTTGGAAAAATCGAGTGATACAGTTTACGTTCCCATAAAGGTTATGGGGTATCGCGATGCTAAACCTCGAAAATATGAGGCCTATGTTGTAGCTGATTCATCTACGGCTCAAACAGGAATACATTATGACAAACTGGAGACGGCATATACCCTAAAGGCAGAAGAAGGCCGAGCTTACTTGCCCATTATTGTACATAATGTAAAGGATCTGGAGGATCGTGCTGTATCATTGATCATCAAATTAAAAGAAAATTCAGATTTCGGTATCCGAAATCCAGATCTTATTCGTGTCAAATTGGTTTTATCCGCAAAATTGGAGCGCCCAAGTTGGTGGGACAATTGGTTGAATAATTATTCTCAAGTGAAACATCAGTTATTTTACATTGTAACTGAGCAGAAGTCGCTAACCACAAATGGCTTAGATGCCCCTAAAAATCTATATTTCGTCAACCTTTTACTAGCTATGTTGAACGATCCATTTAAATGGGTCAACGATCATCCGGAAAAAGGTTATGCACTAACTACAAAAGATAATGGCGAAACATATGATTTTTATCCTATTAATAATCCCGGTAGGAAAATATTAATTAAGAGAAATAATGCCACTGGTAAGTATTTCTTTATTGATGAAAATGGAAAGGAGGTGAGATAACATGAAATTCAACAAACTTAAGCTAACTGCAATAATTAAATATAGTTTTATCCTTTTAATTTGCACCTTTTTTTACGGTTGTTACAAGGATAAGGGGAACTATTCGATACATATTCCCAATGAACCTATTGTTCAGGGATTGGATACAGTCTATGAAGTACGTGTCGGGGATAGTTTGATCATTAAACCGAAAATAACGGGTGTAGAGCTAAGTAATCTATCGTACGATTGGCAAATTAGTGCGCCAGAGGCCATTGATCCAGAGGCAAATCATTACAGCGGGGCGACTTTACGCTTGGCGTTTGGGCTAGGAGCAAATCGATATAAGGTGAGGTTTACCATTTCAGATCTTAGCAATGATATGAAGTATTTCCATGATTTCTATATTCAAGGAATTACTGAATTTTCCAAAGGTTCACTTGTGCTGTCTAACAACAAGGGCGTAAGCAAACTTACTTTCATAAAACCTGATAACTCGATTTTGCCAAACATTTATGAAATTATTAACAATGAGGTGTTGCCATCAGAACCGCTTCACATTATTTATGCCAATCACTCCATTGCCAATACTCCATTAGCGTATTGGTATATAGGAAAGCATGGAGGGGTTCGCATGACTTTGGAAGAGCTCAAAAAAGAAAAGGTTAAACCCGGTACGTTGAAAGAAAACTTTTTCTTACCACCAGAAAATATCGATGTTGGGGATTTGCAAATGTATGAGCAAGGGGTGCTGCTTGGGGTTATCAATGGTAAATTTTATGGTGGGGCTACAACCACCTGGAATCAAAGTAATACTTACGGCATGTTTGGCACACCTGCAGATGGAAATTATGTGTTGGCGCCACAATTTATTATTACGAAGGTACAAAATGACCATTTCATTACAGCCTATGAAAGTAACAAGAGACAGTTTGTACGGGTTAATCTGTATGGGGGCGCGATGTATTTTGGTACGCAATACAGTACGGTTGGCAGAGAAGTATTTGATCCGACTAATGTGAAAATGGATCTTATGCAAATGGTACAGATTAATAGTACGGATATTTATGCGTATATGAAGGATGATGCAGGGAAAATATATGAACTTAAATTTAAGACCGATTTTATGCGGGAATTTAAGTTTGAGGCATTACAGAAAAAGCTGTTTTCTCATTCCGAGTGGATACATGCAGATACAAAAATGGTTGCGAGCCGTGTAGGCTATATTTATATTGCTTATCAAGATAAAGTATTTAGATATAACCCATTGAATGAACAAGTGCAAGAATTGCAAATGGCTTTCAAATCAACAGTTACATTACTAAAATTGGATGAAAGTGAGGATACGCTGATTGTTGGCGCCGGAGGATCGCTTTACTACTTAGCTGTACAGGTTGGAAAAAATGGCGAGCTTGTCAAGAAAATTGATGGGATTCCAGGCGATTTGGTGGATATAACTTGGAGAAAGTAACATTAACAAAATATTTAAATAACTCAAATAACTCAAATAACTCAAAAAAAGATGAAAATTTTAAAAATTGTGCTATTCCTGTTCGCTGTTAGCCCTTTTGGGCTGTATGCACAACAAGGAGGCTTTTACATAAAAGGAACTTCACCAAAAGCTTTTAATGGTAAAAAAGTGTATCTAGATTATACAAAAGACGGATTTCCAGTCTCGGATTCATCGGCTATTGTGGATGGAAAGTTTAGTTTCAAAGGAGCTGTTGAGGAGCCTGCTTACTCCAGAATGGTGTTTGATCAGGACGGTAAAGGTAAATTGATCGCACAAAATATCGGGGATCGGTTATACTTTTATTTAGGCAATGAAACTTACAACATAGCTATCAAAGATTCGCTGCGTTCTGCTGCCATAAAAGGATCGCCGCTGCACGATGCTTACGTTTCTTATTTAAAGGAAATTGGCGGTGGTTTCATGGATATCATTGATGCGGGGAATAAAGCCTTTGGGGCTGTGAAACAAGATGCTCCTGATGCTAATGAGCAGTATAAGGCCATCCATGAGCAGTTTGAAGCGCGGTTTGAAGCACGACGGGTTAAAGAGTTGGCTTTTGCGGCCAAAAACCCCAATTCGATCTTTGCGGTGGATGCACTTATTGATGCGGCCAATAAACGTAAGCTCAGTGAGATCGAACCGCTATTTTTAACGCTGTCCAAAGAGGTGCGTCAAACCACGAATGGGCGACAGCTGGAGGCTCGTTTCTTGGCGGAAAGAAGTGTGAAAATTGGTCATAAAGCACCTGATTTTTCACAGCCCGACACCCAGGGGAAAATGGTCAAGGTATCCGACTTTAAAGGCCAATATGTGCTGATCGACTTTTGGGCGAGCTGGTGTAGCCCCTGCCGTGCTGAAAACCCTAACTTATTGAAGGCCTACAACAAATATAAAGGTAAGGGGCTAGAAGTACTTGCAGTCTCTTTGGATGATACAAAGGGGAAAAATGCCTGGTTAAAAGCGATCAAAGATGATGGTTTGCCCTGGGTACATGTCGCAGATCTAAAGGGCTGGAGCAATGAGGCAGCGGTATTGTATGGTGTGCGTGCTGTACCGCAAAATTATTTGGTAGATCCTCAAGGAAATATTGTTGCTATCAATATCAAAGGTGAACTGTTACACCAGGAGTTGGCCAAAATTTTTGATAATTAATGGTCAGAGACGCCGTATTGTTATTCCCTTTAATTCTAAAAGGATAATATTTTTGGAAGAAATGGCAATATCGACGAGCATCTGTATCGCTGATTATGTTTTAAGGCTAGGGATTGGATTCCCTAGCTTTTTTATTTCGTTGTTTCTGTTAACAATTCAAGCATGCTTGCCCCATAGTTTTTACCCAGCTTTCGGTATCCAGCGGGGCTGAAATGCAATCCATCGCTTATCCCTTCGCAGCCTGCGGAGGATACAATATGGGCTGTCGGTACAGTGGCGGGCAAAGTTTGGATGATGCTGTTCATACTTGCGCATTTGCCACCGGCTTCGGCCGATAGGAGTTCGCCTGCAAGTAGGGGCACTTCATCTGCTCTCAAGTGCAACTCGCGCAATAGATTTTCATACACTTTTTTCACTTTATTAGGCCATTGGCGATCGCCAGTGTTGGATTCGCCCTGATGAAGTAAGATGCCTTTGATTACACCTTTCTGTTGTGCTATCTTGGCTAATGCTACAAGTCTTTGATACGGATTATTGTCATAAGCTGCAAGCATGGATTTCATCCACTCCGGTGCTTTTGCCACATAGCTGGCCGTGCTGTCTTGATCAAATAACTGTATATGACAACCACCTACCGAAACGTTGATGACACCGATCTCGATATTTTGAGGAAGATTTTCTGTAAGCGTTCTGCCAAAATAATCTGCAGGTGTAAGTCCCGTGTGGCAGCGCGTGAGCGGTGCACGGGCGGGAGACCACTTGCCATACTGCCTTCCCAACTCGGGACAGTCTACTGCCGCAAGTACATGGAACCGACTATTGGTGATGGTATCCTGTGGTTCGAATTGGCCATGCCCCTCCATATTGGATTGTCCAAAACAAAGGTATATATGAAAGTTTTTGTCTTGGGCGAAAGCTGCTGTTCTTAAAACGTTCCCCAGCAGGAAGATGAACAGTAAGATTTTAAATGGTATTTGTCGCATCGTGGAGTTTTTTATATTTCTAAAATTAACATATTTCGCGGTAAGCACAGCTTACCGCGAAAAGATATTATTTAGTTCATCGCTATAAATTTGAATTTGAACAATTGACAGGATGTACCGTAGTAGTCCCAAAGCTGCAGGTTGGAGTTCCCATCCATTGTACAGCTGGGGATATCCCATCCGCGTGTAGCATCGACTTTTGATACGATTTTGTAATATCCATTTGCTACAGCCGTTACCTTCCATGTCTGAGCATCATTGCTGTAATTCTGCCAGAGGCGGATGGAGGTTCCCAGTGCATTGCTGTTACTGGCTAGATCAATGCAACGATTGCTGGCACTCGCTTTGGATACAAAGCGCCAATATCCGTTACCGGCATCGATCGCTACCCATCGCTGTGCATTTGCACCATTTCTAGTCCAGGGTCTGAGTACAGCACCATCCGCATCCTGACCTGATTTTAAATCAAGGACTTTGTTGGCGTCGGTTTGGAATTCAATCTCGTAAATCCCATTATTGACCAGACTAGTGACATTGCAGTTAGACATCGGATAATTGGAGGCAGCATATTGCTGAAACCATTGTTTGCTTGGTGCTGCACATGCTTCCCAATCGTTGTTGTAGGCTGTGCCACCATTGGGATCTCCTTTGTGGAGCAGATTGTCCGGAGCAAGAAGATTCCAGCTCACATTGCCGGATTGATCCACGATATACTTTAAATTTGCTCCAAAGCCATTGCCACCAGCGGTACCTGTGGAACCTGTACCGAAGGTACCATACCCTTGTGGAGCCCAGTCTGTCTCTGTAATCGCGATCGGCGCAATGTCAGCAATAGGTTTCACGTTAATATTCCAGGCACTTTGAAAGGCTTGATAAGTATTGACACCACCCCAGTACCCTGGATATATATGTACCGCATAGCCGATGTTACCACCAGTAATCTGGTTATTGACATAGCCTTGGTAATGGGACTGCCAACCGGTACCGGGTATCCAGCATACGTTATTGGCACCGTTGTTACGGATAATATTCACCAATGGCTGGAAGAAATTTTTCAGTGCAGCGAAATGCTCGTTGCCAGTCATCCCCCAGGTACCATTTGTTCCCAATATTTCAACGGGCTCGTTGGCCAACTCAAACATCACATTGTCTGCATTCTTCAGTGAAGCGTGCTGCGAAAGAAAAGTCCATACCGTCTTAAGATAAGTATGATACGCATCGTTCACTGCAATACGGTGCGGGCATACCCCCGGCGGACGTAAGATAACATACATACCTCGGCTACGGGCGTGATTGATCAAAGGAATAATAACCTGGTTGGTGTAGGTAACCAAGCGATTATAGTTAAACCTGGAGATGTCGTTTTCAGGAATGGGCGCTCCTGGATCGTTGGTCCAATAAGGGTCGATGTGGAGACGAATGTAATTCAGGTACCAACCATCGGCTGCACTGGTGAGTTTGTCAATGACGGCTTTGTTGTAGTTGAGGGCACCTTGTACATTGTAGTTATCCCAGGTACAGTACCCTGAGTTGGCACCGTACTGACAGCCGTTGAACCATGGGCTTGGAGTAATGGCGACCCCATGGAGGACGATGTTGTTATCGCATGGATCTTTGAGGTACTTTCCTCCTACATGTAATGTTGGAGTTGGGCGAGGCCAGTTTGTAACGGCTTGCGCAGAAACATTGGATTTAAGACTTCTTTCGGATTCGCTGGTTAGCGTTTTTTCTTCCAGCCGCGAACAGCTGAAAAGGAAGGTCATTAAAAAGACCACCAGTAACCACATGTTGTTTGTTCTCATAATTTAAATATTTAAGGGTGATTAATGATCTTATTTTTTAGCTACCAATGCCTCGGCCACTGCCTGATAGGCTGGCTTTCGGACAAATCCTTCGGTCCATAAACCAATCGGCTCTCCGCGACGCCAGAATGAACTCTCCTGATCGGGGCTATCCAATGGGCTCCATATGGTAATACCGTACTGCTTATCCTTTGGAATGATTTCGAGATATTTCTCAACGACATATCTGTACAGGTCAGCTTGTTTCTGATACATTTCAGCCGTGGCATTGCTGGTCTTGATGCCATTTCCTAAGCCAATGTCCAGCTCGGATACTTTGATCATCTTACCTGTGGAGGCCAATAGATTGAACATACTGACGATATTGTCTTTGCTGGTATTGATATCGATGTGCATCTGGGTGCCGATCCCATCTACTTTAACACCTTTGCTTTCGATGTAGCTGACATACGCGATTAGCCCCTTACATTTGTTGCCACTGCCTTCTAAGCCATAATCATTGATGAATAGGAGATCGTTGGTATTGCCATATTTGCGGGCAAGCTGGAAGGCTTTTACGGCATAATCTTTCCCTAAGTAATCTTGCCAGTAGAATTCGTCATCCGCCAGATCGGTCTTTCCGATTCCGGTCTTTAAAGCATATTGGTCTGGCCAGTCGGACATCGGTTCGTTGACGACATCCCAAGCTTTGACGTAACCTTTGGTTTTTTCCAGCATACCAGCAATAAATGTCTCCAGCGCTTTGGTCAGTATGGCTTCTTTCTCTGCCGGTGTTTTTTCAATAATGTAGCCTCCCGGACTGCCATAGCCCTCACCATCTGCTGACTGTGCCCTAGTGGAGTTGTTTCCCCAGCCGCCCCAGCCATCTATATTGCTTTCAAAATCCCCGTTAGCAATCAGATTAGCTGAACTACCGGTCTTTGTGAGCACAACTTTGTCGATGAATATAGTACCGTCGTATTGGCCGAAATTGATAATAAAATTATTTCGAGCAGCAGTCGCTGTTACTTTAAGCTCGTAGGCTTTATAACTTGTGGTCAATGCCAATGACCCCATATTGTCTGCGGTATATTCGGGGGTGCTCTGCAGATCAATGCTAATATTGCCTATTTTGTTGCCCCGGGCGACGATCTTTAAGACATACTCTTTCCCCACCTCGATGGAATTAATGGCATAGGCTGTCTGTGCTTCCCAAGGGTTGACAACGGAAGGATTACTCATTTTTAAAGCATGACCAGCTAGGGCTGGCCCGTCGGAACCTGGTATTTCCACAGGTGCTATTAATTTATTGAGATAGGCCGCATTCTGTCCCGAGTGCCAGCACAGCGTATGCCCATATAAAGCCATATTGTTTTCCTGTGCGGCCGTGATAAGCTGCTCCACACGGGATAGGTTGAGGCTACCGTCTGCCTGCACAATGGAACCATGCTTCATTTCATAGCCCATGACCATTTCTTCAAAATTTCGGTTGGCTAAGCGGTAAAGCACCCCTTTATTTAAATAGTCGTTTATATTGAGCGCCACACCCAGCTTAAATCCGGGGTTGGCTTGCTTATCCAAATAACTTTTTAATGGGTTGTAGGCATTTATATCTTCTTGTGCAAGTACTTTCTCCGGTTTGTCGACGGCGTATTCCAGGGCATGATATTTGGAACATGAACTCCATACGGCGCCGAGCGAAAGTAGGATGACGATAGTTTTATTGATTTTTTTCATCGCGGTTCATAATTGATTTGATACTACTTTTTAGTGGGTGTAAAAGTTTCCATTTTGACAGATCTGTCCCGCATCACGAGGGTATCCTTGCTTGTGACACTCATTTGTGCCATATCGATCGTATAGGATAGATAAAGTGCATCTCTGTCTGCATTGCCCCAGCTATTTTTTTCGCCCCGTTTGACAAACTTTCCGGTCCCTGACGCGGATACACCCGCGCTGCCCGAGCTAACGCTGCAATTGTTATCATCATCAAAAGTTAAGTTCAGATTGACATTGATATTAACATTATCAGTTCCCTTAAAAGATAGCGGCAAAATCGACTTTTTAAGTGCTGCTGTGCTGACGCTTTTGACTTCATCTTTTTCGACATAAGCCTGGTGCCTGACAACATTTTTAGTCAAGTTGCTGTTAGCACCTTTGCCCACGATCTGGTCGGTGCCTCGGCGGAGATAATTGCCGTGCCAAGGATTGATATATTTGAGTGCATAAAAGATAAAATCTTTTGGCGCGACATCCCAATCGGATGCGATAGCCCTATTGGCTGCCTGTAAAGGAGTTTTACCGGATAAGATAGAATCAGCATTGGCAACTTTTGTCATCCTTAATGGGAGGACGTAATAGGTCTCCAAAGATTTAGGGTCGGCAAAAAATGCGTCTGTCAGCTGTACCTCTACACCGCCCGTGAGGCTACCATTTGGTATGCTGATCTGGTTGCTGGCAAGTTGGTAGTAACTGGTCGGCAAAGGTGTGATCGACTGCCCATTCGGGTAGCTGAGTCCATTTGTGAGGCTGTTGTCGACAACGAAGTCAATACGAATATCTTTCTTGTTGTTATACACGCCGCCCGTAGTGGCCATGACTTGAACCTTATGTTGATTGTCGAGGGTGTTGTCAAAGATGTCTTCGCCCAGCGTTACCGTTCTGACGGGTGTCTGATAGGCGAAGTATACCGATTGAAATTCAAAGTCTGGGAACTCCCAGTCATTATTTTTGCAAGACGCCAAGCTAACTAAGGCCATCGCGTAGAGGATATTGATCTTTTTCATCGTGTGCTTGTTAAGTTTAATTCCAACCTATATTTTGTATAAGATTACTGTATTTAAGTACCTCACTGTAGGGGATTGGGCCATAATTCATATAGTTTTCATAGACTCTATTTTCTACAGGTATTTCGGTATAGTTATTATTAGTGATGCTTATTCCCTTGGCGGCGACATTGATGTCCATTTTCCAACGGCGGAGATCCCAAAAGCGAAACCCTTCAAAGCAGAGCTCCAGTCGGCGTTCGTTTCGGATCAGCTGCCGCATTTGATCTTTATTGTTTTTTACTTGCTCGAGGTATGGATCACCATTGTTGGTGCCTACACCTGCACGCCTGCGGATAGCTTTGATGATATCGTATGCAGAGAACGTAAAGGTTCCCATGCCGGTAGGTCCCCAAGCTTCATTAGCAGCCTCGGCATAGGCTAGATACATTTCTGTCATGCGTATACGTGCGTTGAAATGCATTTGCTGGGTTGAAGATGATGGATTGAGATTGACATCCTGACGTAGGAGCTTTTTCAGGTAATACCCCGTCCGTGTGGAGGTTTCCACTTTGTTTAAGCCGTCATTTGTTGGACTATTGGCTGTTGTATTGATCGCTGTATTGCTGACCCCCGCTGTTGCTCCATTGACAATGATATAGGTTTTCAATCGGGGATCCCTTTTGTCGTAAGGATTGGCCGTATTATAGGCCGAATTGGCATCGCCAATGGGATATCCATTCTCCATGGGGAAGGCATCGACCAGGTTCTGTGTCGGGTTGAGTCGCCCTCTGCCAAATAATGTGGGCGGAAAATGGTCTTGCTCCATACTATTGCTATTTCCTTTGTCGGTGCGCCAAAGAATTTCGGCCGGATTGGATCCGGAGGTCACGCCATCGACCACATCTTTATTGTACCAGGTAAATCCTTTAGGATCGATGCCACTGGCTCCACCTTTGGCTTGAATGACCTGTCCTGCATAGTTTGCGGCTTGTTCCCAAGTGGTTTTGCTCCCTTCACTGTATGCTGGACTTGCAGCCAGAAGCGCTGCTCTGGCTCGAATAGCTTGTGCGATGCGTTTGGTCATCCGTAGTTTAAATGTAGCGCCAAATACACGATTGTAATCATTGGCGTTTATAGATCCTGCATATTTGGCTGGAACCTGACCATCGCTAGTTATATTTTCATAATCCATTGGTAGTAGGTCTTCTGCATTTTTTATATCATCGTACAACTGTTGCATACAGGCTTCAAATGAAGCTCGAGGTTGATTGAAATCCGAATTGACGGTCTCGGGAGTCAAATGAATAGGTACGCCCAGTATTTCCCCTGTACTTGACTTGCCGGCATGTGCTTGTAGGAGATGGAACATAAATAGCGCACGAAGACCGTAGGCTTCGCCTTTCATCCGGTCGTTGAATAGGGCGCTGACTTTTGGTTCCATTGCCCATTCTACCTGATCGGTTAAGGACAGAAAATTGTTTAAATATTGTATGGCTGCGTAGCTGTTTCGCCATTGATCGAAAGGGTTGTTTATGCTTGTCCACTGTCCGGTTGCCGTTTTTAGAAAAGTATTGTTCTTGTCGTTGCTCACGGCATTGTCGGTTGCTACATCGTCAAAGCTGTAACTGTTGCTCGGAATCCGGTTATATCCATTTAGGAGCAGTCCCTGGGCATACAAAGGACGGCTATTGGCTGTTTCAATTTCGAGATTGTTCTCTAGAGCCGGCTCAAACATATCTTCGCAGGAAGAAAATAACAGGCTGCTCAGGATAGCTATCGTTAGTATTTTTTTCATCATTCTCTTTTTAACTATTCATGATTAAAATAAAGCCTTTAGACCGACGTTGAAAAATCGGGTTTGGGGCGCTTGTCCAATATTCAATTGCATGGTTTCTTTCTCTTTTGCAATCATCAACAGGTTGGATCCATTAGCATAAATTCCCAGTTCATGGATAAATTTGGAGCTGAGTATACGTTTGGGAAAATCGTAGGAAAGCTGCACTTTGGACAGATTGATACGATCGCTCTTATAAAGCCAAAAGTCTGAGCTTCGAAAGTTATTATCGCTGTTGAAAGTGGTTAGGCGTGGGTAAGTTGCGGTCTCCTTGGTCGACTCGGTCCAGCGGTCACGCACGGCCACCGAATATTTATCCTCTGCATCTACCCAAAAATATGAACTGTTTTTCATGGCCTTGGCACCGAATTGGCCTGTAGCAGCTGCAAATAGGGTAAAGTTGTTCCATTTCACTGTTAGGTTCAGTCCTAGTGTAAGTGGCGACCCCGCCCATCCGCCTTTGCCCAAATATACTTCGTCTCGTGTATCGATGGTGCCGTCTCCATTTTGATCTTTATACTTAATATCCCCTGGCTTTACTTCCCCAAATGAGGAGAAGGCCGAATTGTCGATATCGGACTGGCTCATATAAAAACCGTCGTGCTGTAAACCCCATAATGCATCGAGCGGTTTTCCGGCTCTATTTTGATAGCTAAACTGATAGAGTTCGTCCCTCTTGACTGCTTTTGTCGTATAATACATGCCATTGAAACCCAGCGATACAAAAGTTTGGTTGATCTGTTTGTTCAGATTGATGCCGAAGTCAATTCCCCGGCGTTCGTCAATGTTATAATTGATATAGGGAAGATCCGAGTAAACAGGCCAACCTGTCATGAAATACATGGGATATTGGGTTGTGGCCTGTACCAAACCGCCGCTCATACGATTAAAAAAGTAAGCGGTAGTGAAGGTGATCAGGTTATCGTAAAGTCCTCCTTCCAGGGCGACGTTAAATTCCTTGCGTTTTGGAAACTTCATGCTTGGATTGTCCCCTCTTCGTCTGTCAAAAGAGTGCACCAATGCACCATCTGCCCAGCTATACCAAGCTCCGTCGTTGTAGGTGTAATAGCCTTGATAAAGGAAATAATCGCTAATGTCCAGATCGGTGTTTAGAATACCTGCTGAAGCGGACAATCTTAACTCGTTGACGATACTACTGTTGGCGAGGAAGTTTTCTTTTGACAAACGCCAGGCAAGTGCCAGTGTTGGGGATAGGGCTTGCCTGTTTCCCTGTGGTAATTTTGCAGAGTGGCTGTAAGCGCTACTAAAGTCAACATAATATTTGCTTGAATAGTTGTAGCCTAATTGTAGTCCTAGGTTAGCATTGCTGACTTTATGATAGCTGCCGGAGGCAGCGATCTGAAATGCATTGGCCAAAAGGATTGCCGAAACATGGTGGTTGTTATTGTAGGTGCGGTTAAAGTTTAGGGAGCCATTGAGTCCGATGGTCTGCCGATAGGTACTGCCGCTGATATTCTGGATACCTGAAATGCGGTCATCGCCATACTTTGTGAGGCTACTGATTCGATCTTTTCCATCGTAGTTATTCCATGAAGCCTGATACACCGCATAATTGTTGTTGTAAGACTGGTTGTAATTTGACTGATAGTCCACGGCGAGGTTAGTTTTAAAAACAAGGCCTTGCAGTATATTTTTCAAGTCAAAATTCAAACCCGTATTAAATTGAAACTGCCGGTTGAGATAACGATTTGTGCCACCGGCATAAATATTTGCAAAAGCATTGGTTTGGTCAAGCTGACTTCCCCCCAGGAGATATTTGCCATCGATAAGAAAATTACTGTTGTTGACATAGACCATCGAGTTGATGTCTCCTTCTTCAATCATATCAATCGGGATGAGTGGGGAGAAGCGATGTGGCCGTATCGTGGCCGCTGCATCCCAATAGTTTGCATTTACTCCTTTTAAAACATAGAAACTGGCTGCTGCATCTACATTTAATGAGATGAGGTCGCTGACTTTGACATCTATATTACCGCGCATATTAAATCTATTGGCACCACCATTTTTTTTCGCTTGTCCAAAATTGAGCATAGAACCTTCTGACCAGAATCCAAAGTTGGTATAGTATTGCGCCCGCTGGTTGCCCCCCGATATTTCGGCAGTCGCATCGTAGCGGTTGTAATGATCTTTAATATAGTCCGATGAATAATAATCGACGTTAGGGTAGCGAAAGGGGGTTGTTCCAGCTGCATGCTGATAGATCGTTTCAGCACTATAAAGCGGTGTTAACCCATCATTTTGTCGGGCTTCGTTATACAATGTCATATATTCTGCTGAGCCTAAGTATTGCGGATAGCTTATCGCAGCGTTGATACCAGCATTCGCCCTGATTTTGATCTTCTGCCCCCCGGCCGTTCCACGTTTTGTGTTAATGCTGATGACGCCTTTGGCCGCCCGGCTCCCATAAAGTGCAATGGCATTGACTCCTTTTAGCACACTGATCTGCTCGATCTCTGTGGGCATCACATTGTTGGCATCGCGCGGAAATCCATCCACTAAGACCAGATAACCGCTCATTCCCCAAATATTTCCATTATAACCTGGAATAAATGCGTCGAGATTTTCTAGACTGTAGGTATTATAGCTCTTATCGAGCAATTGAGGAATATTGATGGTCTGCACATTGCCCATGAGATCATTTTTATGAACTTTGCGGAATGCGACTTGTACAATTGATGTACTATCTGTGCCGCTACTGTCTGGACTTGCGACTGTCAAAAATTTCCGGAATATATTTTTATCTGTTATAGCGTTTGGATCATGTGATGCTTTGGCCATTCCTTCAGTGGTGGCGATCGAGCTTAATCCAAGACATAGTGCTATCGTTAATTTTTTGTACTTCATTTTTTGAATGATTAAATGAAAACTTGTTACCAGCCTGGGTTCTGATAGAACTCGGGATACATACTGACATCTCTGACTTTTAGTGGCAACCAGTAGTGTTTGCTCGTGAATTTGCGCTCCAAAATGATATTCTCTTGAATATTGACGACGCGATTTTGAGACGGATCTTGGTTGTTAAATACGCCTGCTCGATCAAAGGAAACCGCTTTTTTTAAGGTGTAAGGCGCTTCGGTCAATAACAACCAGCGGCGCAGATCATTAAAGCGGTGCCCTTCGAAAGAAAGTTCGACAGCACGTTCGCGGCGTAACTCGGGAAGCAGGGATTCGGCAGAACCGAGAAACTTACTGTCCACATGTCCCACGCCAGCCCGGTCGCGTACGATATTGATTGCGTCGACCGCAGTTTTACCATAATTATCTGCTTTGCCCGTAGCCGAATTGGAAGCCATCATGGCAGCTTCTGCATACATCAGATAAACATCGGCAAGGCGCATGTAAGGGACGTAAATATGGAGCGTGGTTCCGTAACTATAAGCTTGGTCATATTTATTGGCTGTCAAAGGGATAAATTTACGTAAGACGTAGCCTGTCTGACTACCGGTACGGGTATCTCGATAGCTTCCGCCTGTATATAGGTTGGCATTGCGGTTTTTTTCTTCTGATGCGGACATGTTGCCCTGAACTACTTTTGTGCCGTCAAAGATGATATCCTTATAAAAACGTGGATCCCGATCTTTCCAAGGATATTCGGCATTATATCCCGACTCCGAGTCGGACTTAGTAATGTCCTTTATCGGTAAACCGCTTTTCATGCCATAGTAGTCAACATAATTTGCGGTTGGATTGAACTTAAGGTCGCCATCTCCGACCTCCAATGGGATATATTGTTTGCTCGTCCCCCAGTTAGATGCCCATGCATCAATGTAAGGCCCTCTAAAAATAGCTTCTGTGCTGCCGGGCATGGCCCAGTTTTGTCCGGTAGTATAAAAGTTTAAATGGATATTCGCTAGCGGTACCAGCGCATAATTTGTCTGGCCGCTTTCGACCAGAGAAAGCAATTCGCCAAAGGCTTGGGCGGCTTTTTTACAATAATCGGCGTGATAGGTTTTACTTCCTGTAGACTGAAAGTTCATCAACGGACTACCTGCCCAAAGGTAGTTTTTGCCAAGGTAGGCCAGTGCCATGATCTTATTGATGCGCAACTGGTTTTTACCCAGCGTACGTTTTCCGGCAGTAGTATTGTCCCAGTCGATGGGTAAAAGGTTTGCCGCTTCCCTAAAATCGGCTGCGGCAAGATCTGCACAGGCCTGATAGCTCAGTCGTGGTAACCGGAGCTTTTCGTCGCTCGGAAGTACATAATTAATGTAGGGCATACCGCCAAAATATTCCATCAGCCGGTGGTGAAACCAACCTCGGAAAAATAACAATTGCCCCTTGATCAGATCCTTTTCTTCTTGTGTTGCTTCGGTCAGTTTATCGATGTTTTCTAAGCCTAAGCTTATTTTGCGAAGCCCAAACCATGAGGCGCTCCATAGGTCGCGGAAGGCACGGTTGGCGAATACATCGTCGTTTTTGGTGGTGAAATCACCCTGATCCATCCAACCGGCACCCCAACCATCAAAGTCTCTTTGCCAACCCCAAAAATTACCTTCGTCTATTTTGTTGACGAAATGAAAATTGTTTGCTGTGGAAGTTATTTCATCTTCGCCCCAGTTCCAGGAGTTGGTCCAGTAGTTGTTGCTGAAATTGACTACACAGTTATACAGCTCTTCGGTGTACCCCTGGAAGTTTATAAAATTTTTAAATGCTTCTTTGGATGATACGTTGGACTGCTCTTCTTTATCTAGATATTTATTGCAGGAGAGTAATGATGTGGATGACCACAGCACACCAGTTATAAAGATTACCTTGAAATATTTTTTCATCTGTCTAATTGCTTTAAAAAGTAATGTTTGCACCTAGATTAAACCGTTTTACAGTAGGATATGCTCCTTGGGAGGCCCAGCCTGTACCGGCATAATTGGATTCTCGGTCATCGGGCATTTTCGACCAGAATACCAAGTTGTTGCCGTTTAGGAATAGGCGCAGATTCTGTAGCCCCATGCGCTTGATTACGCTCGATTCACGATTAAAATTGTAGGCTATTTCAGCGGTCTTTAATCGAATGTATGAGCCATCAAACATATACCTGTTGCCGGCGTTATAACTGCTCGGTTGCGATAGCCAGCGTGGGAGTGGCACATCGGCATTGATATTATCCTTTGACCAATAGGAGCCTTCATCGTAGGCCAGATTAAGCTGTCCCGAGAAACTATTGAAGACAACCTGCCGGGTGACATTATTGACAGCATACCATTGCGTCATGACACTGAAATTTTTCCAGTCGAAGCCAATTGTACAGTTGTATGTGTTTTGGGGAACCGAAGGAAAGGCATAAGGTATATTATCCTTGGCATCAATAATACCATCACCGTTATAATCCAAGATGTGATAATTACCGGGAAGCTTTGCAAGGTCATTGCTTTCGTGAATGGTGCTGCCATAAAGTTCGTCCCAAGTATTGTAATATCCCGAGCTCACGTAGGAATAGGTTTGATTTACCTGTTTGTTATCCGGTTTCTGATATTCTGGTAGCAATTCAGCTGCATCAGCATTGATGACTTTATCCTTAGCATGGGTAAAATTAATATCAGCCCATATTCTCCATGCGGTATTGAGTTGCTTATTAAATTTAAGTTCGACTTCATAACCTTTATTTTCTATCTCTCCAAGGTTGGCCGTTGGGGCCTCAACACCAAAATAGGATGGAATCGACCGTCCGCTACCGGTAATAAGTACATTCGTCCTATGATCTTTGAAGAAATCTACCTTTCCGGAGATTTGTCCATTGAAAAGTCCAAAATCTACACCGAAGTTTAGCTTCTTGACTTTTTCCCAGCGGATATTTGGATTTCCCAGTATATTTTCTTTATACCAGATGTACGGACTGGTATTTCCATCGGAGTAGGAGAACCGACCGTCGACACCCATTCCTGAAGTACCGCCATAAGCCCATTGCGTAAGATAGAGAAATTGCCCACCACCACTGTCGTCACCAATATCACCATAAGAACCACGCAGCTTTAACATACTCAAAAAGGATAATGGTTTTAAAAACTCTTCTTCTGAAACTAACCAACCAATACCTCCTGAGTTAAAAAAAGCAAATCTATTTTCAGGTGCGAATTTTTCTGAACCGGTATAAGCACCGTTATATTCGAGCATATATTTGTTTTTATAGTTGTAGGTTGTGCGGAATACCCAGTCTTCCCGATAGGAGGGAATAGTACTGCCTCTTCCGTATTGATTACGGTTGACTAATCCCATAGCCGAAATATTGTGGTTTTGAGCAATGGTAGTTGCATAGTTTAATTGCAACTGATAAAATAATCTTCTATAAGTGAGTCTGTCGTCAACAAATCCTGCTCCTGTTGTCCAGTCAATCCCTTCCACAAAATCAAATCTATTGGTGCCATCGAAAGGGATCTGGTAAGTCGGAAGTCCAGTTTTGGGATCTATCCACTTGCTCTGTGTGTTATTATTCGCGTCGTTGATACCGCGGTTGGCTTCCACAAAGGTGTTGTCCAGTGACAGCGTTCCACGCACATTAAGTCCTTTTGCCAAAAATTTGAGGTCCTGTTCTAGTGTAAAATCTGTTGTGATTCGGCTTGTGGTTGTATACTCTGTTCCACTGATGGCCAGTACACGTGCGGAGTTTATTCCCGCATTCGGATTTGGCGCATTGAATCCCCAGGTACCATCCGAATATCGTGGATATATTACATCGGGAGCTACGGTGTAGGCTGCAATCCAATAGGAATAATTGTTGCCGCCGCCAAATGGACTTTTTCGGACACCACGGGAGCCCGCTAGATTTGTTGAAAATTTGGTCGTTGGCGTAAGCTGGAAATCCAGATTCGAGCGCACATTAAGGCGGTTGAAGCCATAGCCTGCTTTATAACCCCTGGCGTTTTCAAATTGGCGGAACATATCGCCTTCATAGAGGTAATCCGCGTTAGCAAAGTATTTGACAAATGGGGTGCCACCGGCAATATTAATACTGCTGTTTTGTGAAAACGCTTGACTTCTAAAGAGTTCCTTCGCCCAATCGGTATTTACATAGCGTTCTCTTTCGGTTTGATCTACCGGAAAACGATATTTATTGATAATATCCTGCGGTGAATAATCGGCCCAACTTGTAGGGTTGATGCCCAATTCATACTCAATCACCTTATTGCGTAGCATCAATGCATCATAAGAATCCATTTTGCCTGGAAGCTGGGAAACGGTCTTTACAATGTTGTTGACGGTACCCCTTATCATCATTTGTCCTTCTTTACCCCGCTTAGTGGTAATTAAAATAACGCCGTTTGCCCCTCTAACACCATAGACAGCAGTTGCCGAGGCATCTTTTAGTACAGAGATTGTTTCAATAGAACTGATATCTACCGCGGATAACGGCCTTTCCACACCATCGACCATCACTAAAGGGTCGGTATTATTCCACGTGCTTCGGCCGCGGATCACGATACGAGGATCCTCTTCACCAGGCATACCTGTACTTGCAGTGGTAATTACGCCCGGTAGATTGCCTGTCAGTGCGGCACCTACGCTGGAAACACCTCCTGCGCGCTCAAGAATTTTACCGGAAGTCTGCGTAATAGCTCCTACAACGGTTTCCTTTTTCTGACGACCGTACCCGACAACTACCGTTTCTTCGATTTCGATTGACTGATCGGTTAACTGTACTTCAATGGTGTTTTTATTGTGGATATCGACTTCTATTTTGCCATATCCTAGCTTAGAAACAGTCAACAAAGTATTATCTGCCGGGACCTGGATTGTAAAAGCTCCATTATCATCAGTAGCCGTGGCCAGCGATGTGCCTTTTACCCGAATGGATGCACCGCTCACTTTTTTATGGTTACTATCGACGACAATGCCCTTTATCTGTCTTTTGGCCTGTGCAAAGAGTGTTGCTTGCCCCACGTAAAGTAGGAAAAGCAGTAAAGTGAATGGTTTAGCTATACCCCATAGCTTTTTCCAACGCCTTACTCGTGTGATTTTATATGTAATCATCATCGCATTTTTGGATTGATAAATAGGTTGAAGAATTATTGGTTAAATGTTCTTTAATTGGCGTGATACTTTTGTATCCCTATCCCCTTAGCTCATATTGATAGATATGAGGGGACAGTCAAGGATCATCAGATACTGTCATAAATTGTATATTATAATTGGTTAAATTCTCTATTATAACTGTTTCGCAACCGGTTGCATGGTTGAGATGCAATTTCCAACACTAGGAGATGCCTTTCAAATCAGTTTATAATTGTAAATCAAAGCTAGCCAATGTTAAATTTTTTGGATAGCAAGAATGTTTAAATGAAGGAAAATAATGTCAAAAATTGCCATCCATACAGCATAAATAATCGTTTCGACTAGTTTAGTAGGTATTAATTTGATAATTTAGTTGACAGTTCAGCATCGATTTTCTGTGCTGCAGATTACACACCTAAATATATGATACGGACATTACTGTTATTTACTTGGCTGTTGTTGACGTTTTTTTCTTATGGGCAAAACCAACCCGTAACCTTTCAACGCTATTATTCGAAGGACGGCCTTTCTTCCAATACTATCTATAGCATCTGTCGTGACAGTTATGGTTTTCTTTGGTTGGGAACAGAGGATGGACTTAATCGCTTCGACGGACGTCATTACAATGTATACCGGTATGACGCCAATAAGGAGAATAGTTTAATGGCTAACCATATTTCTGCGTTAAAGGAAGACAGAAAGGGGAGGATATGGATTGGTACGAACGGTGGTGGATTGAGTTATTATGATCGGGAAGCCGACCGAATTCGCTCCTATAATCTTACGCCTGATGGTAAATGGGTGAGTACTGCAATCAATTCGATTGACCAGGATGCGAATGGAAATATTTGGATTGCTTCTTACGGTGCTTTATATGTTTTGGATGTAGATAATCTACAAAAGAAGATGGATCCCACCTATAGATACATTTTGGAAACGTTTGCTGGTAAAGTAACGGGTTGCGTATTCCGGGATAGAAATAACAATATGTGGGTATCGTCGGAGAACGCAATATTCCGTATATCAGCAAACTTAAAGACCATAAAGCGTTTTGAGGTTCTTTCGGAACAGGATGGTTATGGAAATGGTATTGATATTACTTCCATTGTGGAAGATGATAAAGGCAGGATTTGGATGGGATCTATGCTAGGACTTAAATATTTGACGCCTGGAGATACCGAATTCAAGAAATTTAAATCGGAGGTCGGAAAAGGAGCGTTGAGCAGCCCCCGGGTTTATACCTTGTGCTATAATCAAAAGCAGGAATTATGGATCGGAACGGATAATGGTCTCGATGTATTGAATACCAATAATTTTACCGTTCGGACCTTCAAGCCGGACCCAAGTAATGTCCATAGCCTTTCTCATAAATCGATACGGTCGATTTGTATGGATAGCAGCGGGATCTATTGGATTGGTACTTTTCAGGGTGGCTTAAATAAGTTTGATACCAATTTAAGCCAGTTCAGCTTAAAAAGTCTTGACTTTTTGGAAGGAAGGAATGGCGATCCGGCCATCGTAACCTCGTTTGCTGCTTATCAAAATAAGATCTTTTTGGGAGTTGATGGTGGTGGTATTTGGAAATATGATCGAACAGCTGATCGATTGTCACCTTTTACACTTTCTGCTAGCCTGCCTAAAGATCTTACGGTACTAGCCTTGGAAAGAAAGCTCGATCAACTTTGGATCGGTACTTATCAGCAAGGGGTGGTTTGTTATGATTTCAATTCTGGAAATGTCAAACGATACACCGTTGGCAATAGGACAGACAACTTAAATAATAACGACATCTTTTGTTTAAAAGTTGACTTCCGGGGAGACACCTGGGTTGGGACAAATGGAGGTGGTATAAACATCATCCAAAAGGGAAGCGGGATTGTCAAAAAATACAAGCGAGCGGAGCCGTCAGATGATGGGATCGAGTTGCCTGGGAATTTTATACGTGCGCTGGCGGAAGATGAAGAACATAACATGTGGATAGGTACCTATGGATCGGGTCTAGTGATGTACGACCCTATTAAACGACATACTATAACTTATGATAAAGCAAAAAGTAAGCTTCCAAGCAATTATATATTAGCTGTACATACCGATAAAAAGGGGAATTTGTGGGTCGGAACAAATGGAAATGGGGTGGGTTTGCTACGAAAAGGGAAGACATTGTTTGAAACTCTTTCCGAGAAAGATGGTTTAGTGAATGGCGCGATCCAGAGTATTATTGAAGACGATATGGGGCGGATTTGGTTTTCGACGAATAAAGGATTGAGTTGTTACTCTCCGACAAATAATAAGTTTAAAAACTATTCAAATGCCGTAGGATTACAAGAAGGGGCTTTTATGCTTGGAGCATCGTTGAAAACAGATGATGGTGAAATTTACTTTGGCGGTCAGAAGGGTTTTAACCATTTTTATCCTGCTCATTTAAAAACGAATAGTAATCCTGCCAGGGTCGCACTAACGGATCTAAAAATTGACAATGTGGTTATTCAACCTTCAAACAAAGGTCCAATACAACAATCGCTCTTGACTGCGGATCGTATCAACCTGAAGTATAAGCAGAATTTTTCCATTTCTTTTGCTGCACTTAACCTCACCGTGCCCGAAGATAACCAATATGAGTACCGCCTTGTCGGTTTTGACAAAAACTGGATTCGAAACGGAAAGGAAAACAGCGCCTATTACACTAATTTAGATCCTGGAGATTATGTCTTTGAGGTACGTGCAAGTAACAATGATGGCATTTGGAACAGGGAAATTAAATCGATAGCTATTCACGTTGCACCACCATTTTGGCGTACAATTTATGCTTATTTATTTTATGTGTTTGCCTTTGCTGGGGTACTTTTGTCTATCAGGCATCGAGGAATTCAAAAGTTAAAGCAAAAATTTGCGCTGGAGCAGGAACGTATTCAGGCGAGGCAGCTTATTGAACAGCAAAAAAGAGATGCTGAGACCAAACATCAGTTGGATGCGATGAAGATCAGGTTTTTAACCAATTTGAGTCATGAATTTCGCACACCAATCTCTTTAATCATGGGACCCATCGATGCGTTATTGGCCAAAAGTAAAGATAACAAACTGGGCGATCAGCTTAATTTGATCAGCCGCAACGCCCGCCGGCTATTGAATTTGGTCAATCAGTTACTCGATTTTCGTAAAATGGAATACCATGAGCTAAAATTGCAGGACGAGGATGGTGAATTGGTGTCGTTTGTACAGGAAGTATACCGCTCCTTTCAGGACATGGCTTTACAAAAAGGTATAGATTATTCCTTTATTCCCTGTCAGGAAAAATTGTATTGCCGTTTTGACCGCAATAAGATTGAACGTATTTTATTTAATTTAATCTATAATGCCTTTAAATTTACAAAAAAGGGCGGGGATATCGCCGTAAGTATAACAATGGCAAATATGGTCGACAAAAAGCTTCATGTCAATCTTGAAGTTCGTGACACAGGTATCGGTGTTCCGGAGGAGCTTCAAAAGTCCATATTTGAAAGCTTTTTCCAATACGATAATGAGGGTAAAGTGGCAAGTCAAGGTTCTGGAATTGGGCTATCAATTGCCCAATCATTTGTTCAGATGTACCGTGGTGAGATTTCTGTAGACAGCCAACCGGGCAGCGGCAGTGTCTTTAAATTTGATCTGTGGTTGGATCAGGCTGAACCGCAATATGAAGAGGTGCCCGATTGTGAAGCGATAACGGCGGTACAGCCAGCTGAACTTAGGCAGAGTCCACTAGTACTGATTATTGAAGACGATGAAGATTTTAGGTATTATCTCTACGAGTCCTTAAAAGAACATTATCAAATTATTGAAGCTACTAACGGGAAGGACGGCTGGCAAAAGGCGCTTTTTCATCATCCCGATCTCGTGGTGAGCGATGTTCAGATGCCTTATATGAATGGTATGGAATTTTCTCAGAAGCTTGCCCAGGATAAACGGACAAAACATATCCCGGTCGTTTTACTGACTGCTTCACATGTCGATAATGGACTTGTCTGTGGCCTTGAGTCGGGAGCAGTCGGTTACCTGACTAAGCCCTTTGATATGGATGTATTAGTCGCTAAGGTTAACAGCTTGTTGCAGCTAAATCAGGCGTTCAAGGAAGTCTATAGTAAACAGGTATCTATTTTGGCTCCCGAAGTCACTATAGAATCCGAAAAGGATAAATTTTTACAAAAGGTACTCAAGTATGTCCACGATAATGTTGACAATCCACAATTATCGGTGGAAGCGTTAAGTGCTCATACGTTGATGAGCAGAGCCTCCCTGTATAACAAATTATTGGAACTTACGGGTATGTCACCCGTAGATTTTATCCGTTCAGTAAAATTAGAAAAGGCTGCGAGCCTGTTAGAAAAAAGTGATAAGTCTATTTCTGAAATTGCCTATGAAACGGGATTTGCCAATCCAAACTATTTTACAAAAGTCTTCAAAGCGAAGTATCAGATGACGCCGAGTGAATATATTCAATCGCAGAAAAGCGCGTCTGTGTGAGCGGTATATAATAGTTGTTTAAAAGGTTGTTTTAGATTATTTTTTGAGAAGGGTATGCTGTTTTAAACATTTTTACCCTTCTTTTTTTTATTTGTTGCAATCCTATCTACCTGAAAACAATAGTTTTGTCTTATAACCAATCGCTAGGGAGCTAGCGAATACAAAACTAATCAACTAAAAAAAATGAAATTTTTTATCGATACAGCAAGTCTTAGTGAGATTCGCTTGGCTCAGAATTTAGGTGTCCTAGATGGTGTAACGACCAACCCTTCGCTGATGGCAAAAGAGGGAATTGCAGGAACGGTTCATGTTCACGCACATTACAAAGCTATCTGTGATATTGTAGACGGTGATGTAAGTGCTGAAGTGATCTCAACTGATTACAGTTCAATGATTGAAGAGGGTAAGCTCTTGGCGGCTTTAGACAATAAGATTGTGGTTAAGGTCCCGATGACCGAAGATGGTATTAAAGCGATCAAATATTTTAGTACTAAGGGAATTAAGACCAACTGTACCTTAGTATTTTCAGCTGGTCAGGCGCTCTTAGCCGCTAAAGCCGGAGCAACCTATGTGTCACCTTTTGTGGGCAGGCTGGATGATATATCTGTCGATGGGCTGGCACTGATCCGCGAAATACGGACGATATTTGATAATTACGCTTTCCCAACCCAGATTCTTGCGGCTTCGGTACGCCACAGTGCACATATTCTGGGTTGTGCCAAAATAGGCGCAGATGTGATGACAGGGCCCTTGCAGGCGATCTTTTCACTATTTAAACACCCGTTAACGGATAGTGGACTAGCGCAATTTTTAGCTGATCATAAACGCGTTGCTGCGCAAAGTAACAATTGAGATGGTCATGACAAAACATAGTATACATAATTTAGAAGCTATTGTTAAGCAGGTACGGAGAGATATAATCCGAATGGTGCATGGATGCCAGTCAGGACATCCCGGAGGATCGTTGGGTTGTACCGAATTGTTGGTGTGCTTATACTTTGAGTTGATGCAGAGAAACGACCATTTTGACTTGGACGGCATAGGAGAGGATCTATTTTTCCTTTCCAATGGACATATATCTCCCGTTTTTTACAGTGTTCTTGCACGGGCAGATTATTTTCCGGTCGATGAACTTTCCACCTTCAGAAAACTCAATTCACGCCTTCAGGGACACCCCACGACGCATGAAGGACTTCCTGGTATTCGTGTTGCTTCAGGGTCTTTAGGACAGGGGCTTTCTGTCGCTATTGGTGCTGCACAGGCTAAAAAGCTAAACCATGACAATCATTTAGTTTATGCATTGATGGGGGATGGCGAATTACAGGAAGGCCAAGTATGGGAAGCGGCTATGTATGCCGCGCATAACAAAATGGACAATTTGATTGCCATTGTAGATTACAATGGCGCTCAGATTGATGGCGCTACCAATGATGTGCTTTCGCTGGGCGATCTACCGCGAAAATGGATGGCATTTGGCTGGACCGTTATTGAAATTATGCGAGGAAATGATATTGAATCGGTGATTTCGGGACTTCGAAAAGCTCAAGCTTCAACTGGCGTAGGCATGCCAGTAATGGTGTTGTTACATACGGAAATGGGGAATGGCGTCGACTTTATGATGGGTTCACATAAATGGCATGGCATTGCTCCCAGCGATGAGCAACTAAGCTTGGCCTTAAATCAGAATGCAGAAACATTGGGGGATTATATCGCCTAATACGCAAAGGATTTTGAAATAGATTAACATGAAAAAATATACATATACAGAGTCAAAAGACACGCGTTCGGGATTTGGAGCCGGTTTGCTTGAAGCAGGAAAGCAGGACGAAAATGTGGTCGCACTATGTGCCGACCTGATCGGTTCGCTAAAAATGAACGATTTTATCAAAGCCTTTCCTGAACGCTTTTTTCAGATAGGGATTGCAGAGGCAAATATGATGGGAATCGCGGCTGGACTTACCATCGGTGGAAAAATACCTTTCACAGGAACGTTTGCTAATTTTTCAACTGGGCGAGTATACGACCAAATTCGGCAATCAATTGCTTATTCGGATAAAAATGTAAAAATAGCAGCTTCGCATGCTGGTCTGACGTTGGGTGAAGATGGAGCAACCCATCAGATATTGGAAGATATCGGATTGATGAAAATGCTTCCTGGAATGACTGTTATCAATCCTTGCGATTATAACCAGACGAAGGCCGCGACACTAGCTGCTGCTAAACATAAGGGGCCAGTTTACCTGCGATTTGGTCGTCCCGTGGTGCCGGTTTTTACGCCCGAAGATCAGGAATTTGTGATTGGTGAAGCCGTGATGCTGAATCCAGGCACTGCAGTGACTATATTGGCGACAGGGCATCTTGTGTGGGAAGCCATCCGTGCGGGCGAAGAGTTGGAAACTTTGGGTATTGACGCCGAGATCATTAATATCCATACCATCAAACCTTTGGATGAACATGCGATACTGAATTCTATTGCTAAAACCGGATGTGTCGTTACCGCTGAAGAACATAACCGTATCGGTGGACTTGGCGATAGTGTCGCACAATTGCTGACAAAGAAAATGCCGAGGCCCCAGGAATATGTGGCTGTGGATGATAGCTTCGGTGAATCGGGGCCACCGAGTGCATTGATGGATAAATATGGCTTGAATGCAGACGCAATCGTAGCAGCTGCGCTGCGGGTACTTAAAAGGAAAGAGATGTAAATCAATTATAATATGAAAAAGATAATTTGCACACTATTGTGTGTTTTCTCCGTCAGCTTAATCGCTCAAGCGCAGCAGGCTGCTCCACAAGGATTTGATCTTGAGCGAGCATTGGGCTCAACTGGAAAAATAGATTCCATAGTTTATCCTTCAAAAACTGTTGGAGTAATGAGAAAAGCCTTAATCTATACGCCGCCTGGATATAATGCTGCAAAAAAATATCCTGTAATGTACTTGCTGCATGGAATAGGTGGGGATGAAAGGGAATGGTTCAGACATGGAACCCCGCAGGTTATTTTCGATAATCTATATGCCGAGGGAAAAATGGAACCCATGCTGGTGATTATGCCGAATGGCCGCGCTATGCAGGATGATCGAGCTGGTGGTAATGTGATGGCACCTGATCGGGTTGCAGCGTTTTCGACTTTTGAACAAGATCTTCTCAATGACCTTATTCCCTATGTTGAACATCAGTTTCCCGTTATCAAAGATCGCGAACACCGAGCGATTTTTGGATTATCGATGGGGGGCGGCCAGTCGCTGAATTTTGGACTGGCTCATATGGACACGTTCGCTTGGGTAGGAGGCTTTTCTTCTGCACCCAATACGAAGATGCCACAAGATTTACTCCCTAATCCACAAGAAGCTAAAGACAAACTAAAACTACTGTGGATATCCTGTGGTGATCAGGATGGCTTGCTTCATATTAGTAAACGTACGCACGAATACCTTTCGCAAAATGGGGTGCCTCATATTTATTATCTGGAGCCTGGAGGACATGATTTCAATGTGTGGAAAAATGACCTTTATAATGTTTCGCAATTGCTATTTAAAAATAAAAAATAAATCCCCTTTTAAGTAGGAATAAACTAGTACGCATTTTGCCTGTCTGGGGTTAACGTGGATAAGACTGAGGTTTAGGTCCGAAACGGTAAAAATTAGGATTAAGAGAAATGATTGAAAACCTTATTTGGAAACATATCATCACATTCATTGGAATCGTAACATTGCATACTACACTTTTGTTTGCGCAAAAGCAGTCGGCTTTAACCCTATGGTATGATCGGCCGGCAGACGAAAAGATATGGGAGCAAGCCTTACCGTTAGGAAATGGTCGGTTGGGTACTATGTTTTATGGAATTCCATCGTGTGAACGCCTGCAGCTCAATGAGGAAACTATTTGGGCGGGTGGCCCTTATCGGAACGATAACCCGAAAGGCAGTGGGGCATTAAAAACTATTCAGGATTATATATTTGATGGGAAATCAGCTGAAGCTGAAAAGCTTGCAAATGAAACTTTCTTTACAAAGACCCATGGTATGCCTTATCAAACTGCCGGCAATATTCTGCTGCGATTTCCGGGGCATGATAACTATCAGGACTATCATCGTGAATTGGATATCGAGCACGCTGTAGCGCGTTCTCATTATGCAGTAGATGGGGTAACATTTACTAGGGAGGTTTTCACTTCCTTTGCTGATGATGTGATCGTAATGCAGATCCGATCGAGCAAGAAAGGGAAGCTCAACTGCACCTTGGCGTATGAGAATGAGTCGAAGCATACTATTTTTAAGAGCGGTGATCAACTTGTTTTAGAAGGGCGAGGTACTGATCATGAAGGTGTTAAAGGGGAGGTTGTTTATCAGATTCATACCGGAGTAAACCTTACGGATGGAGAGCTAGTTGTGGATGACGAATCGATTAATATAAAGGATGCCACTTCCATTCGTCTTTATATTTCAATTGCGAGTAATTTCAAAAATTATAAACAGTTGGGATCGGATCCCTCCAAGGAGGCCACGGAAAGGTTGCAAAAAGCAATGCGTAAGGATTATGAGCTTGCTTTTCAGCAGCATAAAACCGCTTACAATAAGCAGTTCAACCGTTTTCAATTGCATTTGGGCAGCGTCAACAATGAACAGCAACAGCCTATTTCAACACGAATTGCAAATTTCGCCCATACGCAGGATCCAGCGCTAGTTACCCTATTGGCTCAATTCGGCCGATATTTGCTTATCTGTTCTTCGCAGCCAGGTGGCCAACCTGCTAACCTACAAGGCATCTGGAACCGCTCCATGCAGCCCGCTTGGGACAGTAAATATACGATCAATATCAATACGGAAATGAACTATTGGCCTGCGAATGTAACTAACCTGTCAGGAACCCTTCAGCCATTATTTTCCATGATTAAAGAACTCAGTGAAAGTGGAAAAGAAACGGCAAAAACATTGTATAATGCATCCGGTTGGGTAGCTCATCATAATACAGATATTTGGCGTGTGACGAGTCCTATTGATTTTGCGGCAGCTGGAATGTGGCCCAGTGGGGGGCTGTGGTTGTCGCAACATGTATGGGAGCATTACCTTTTTACGGGAGATCGTTTTTTTTTAAAGCAATATTACCCCGCTATGAAGGGCGCTTGTGATTTTCTTTTGTCTACACTTGTAGTACATCGTGGATATCCAGATCAGCAGTGGCTTGTTTTGAGTCCTTCAATTTCGCCCGAACAAGGTCCACTCGCTGCCGGAGTGACGATGGATAACCAGCTCTGTTATGACATGCTCACTCGTACCGCTTTGGCTGCAGAAGTTTTGGGTATCGATTCTAGCTACAGGGATACATTGCTAACTACGGCTCGCCGTATTCCACCGATGCATATCGGTCGATATAACCAGTTACAAGAATGGATGGAAGATGTGGATGATCCGCAAAATCAACATCGGCATATATCACACCTATATGGATTATTTCCAGGGAGCCAAATTTCACCTTTTGGCACACCTGAATTGTTTGAAGCAGCCCGTAATTCATTGATTTATCGCGGGGATTTCGCAACAGGATGGTCGATTGGCTGGAAAATAAACTTATGGGCCCGCCTTTTGGATGGAAACCATGCGTACGAAATTATAAAAAATATGCTAACCCTTTCTGATGAAAAGCATCCAGAGGGACGTACCTATCCTAATCTTTTTACAGCACATCCTCCATTTCAGATAGATGGTAATTTTGGGCTAACAGCAGGTGTGGCAGAAATGCTGGTCCAAAGTCACGATGGTGCTGTGCATCTCCTGCCAGCAATTCCCGATCGGTGGGGCGAGGGATGGGTAAAAGGCATAAAGGCGCGTGGCGGATTTGAAATTGAAATGCAGTGGAAAGAAGGAAAGATAAAGGAAGTGAGGGTATTTTCTACCTTAGGGGGCAATTTGCGGCTTCGTGCAGCTTCGGCGTTGGAAGGGCGTGGAATTCAGATCGCAAAAGGTCATCAGCGCAATGCGCTTCTCGCTCCAATGCGAATACCAAAACCTATCCAGTCAGCAGAATCACATCTGAAAGGAATTAAATTACCTCACTATTACGAATACGATGTGCTGACCATGCCAGGAAAATACTACACTTTAACGGCTGACTGAATTAATGTGGCCATTTAATCATTTTACTATGTTAAGAATGAAAATTAGTGCTTTTGTCTTCTGCTTTATGATCCTGTTTTTGGATTCATTAGCGCAGCAAGCCCGTAATCCAATCATCTTTGCCGATGTACCCGATATGTCCATGATACGCGTTGGTGATACCTATTACATGAGTAGCACCACCATGCACATGAACCCCGGGGTTCCGATAATGAAATCCAAAGATCTAGTCAATTGGACCTTGGTTAATTATGTGTATGATCGTCTTGGAGATCAGGATGAGCTCAATTTGTCGAATCAGAAGAATGCCTATGGGCACGGTTCCTGGGCAAGCAGTTTACGCTTTCATGATGGACAGTACTATGTAAGTACATTTTCTTCCAATACAGGTAAAACACATGTCTATCGCACGGCAGATATTGAAGGGGGACCTTGGGTTTCTACCGAGTTTAGACCGATGATGCACGATCATAGTTTATTCTTTGACCAAGGAAAAATTTATATGATCTGGGGTAGCGGACAGATCCATATTGCCGAATTGTCGCCCGACTTTTCAGGTATTAAAGCTGGGACAGAACGCGTGTTATTAGATGATGCTTCTTTACCTGCTAAGCCTAAAGAAGGTAAAGTGGGGTTGCCGGCTGAGGGGTCCCAAATGTTTAAGATCAATGGCTTTTATTACCTTTTTAATATTTCATGGCCAGCTGGAGGAATGCGCACGGTGATTGTCCATCGGGCAAGTCAACTGGAAGGTCCGTATGAAGGGAAAGTGGTTTTGCAGGATCAAGGTGTGGCCCAAGGGGGGCTGATTGATATGCCCGACGGAAAATGGTATGCGTATCTTTTTCAGGATTATGGTGCTGTAGGACGTATTCCATTTTTGGTCCCTGTCATATGGGAAGATGGATGGCCAGTGCTCGGTATCGGCGGAAAAGTGCCGTCTACCTTAAATCTTCCTGCAAATAAAAGTTTAATTCCCGGAATCGTTAACTCCGATGATTTTGACCGGAAACCTGGAGATGCGGCTCTTCCACTGGTGTGGCAGTGGAACCATAATCCAGACAATAATCTATGGTCTGTAACAGCGCGAACGGGCTTTTTGAGAATGCATACAGGCGATCGCACCGATGATTTTCTTTCGGCCAAAAACACCCTCACCCAGCGTACCATCGGGCCGACTTGCAGTGCAGCTATTGCTATCGAGGTTTCTAACATGAAAGATGGTGATTTTGCGGGCCTATCGCTATTGCAAAAAAATTATGGTTTAGTTGGTGTGCGTATGGAAGGAAATACGAAATCATTGGTGATGATCAATGCGACGACAGGCGTACCACAAGAGTTGGCCAAGATCGGCCTCAAACAGCAGCGTATATATCTTAAAGCAAGCTGTGACTTTACAAACAAAAGAGATCTCGCTCAATTTTTTTATAGTACAGATGGGCGCAATTGGAGCAGGATAGGTAATGATTTAAAAATGAGTTATACCATTCCTCATTTTATGGGCTATCGATTCGGACTTTTCAATTATGCAACCAAAGCCGGCGGTGGCTATGTAGATTTTGATTATTTCCATTTGACCGCAAATTAAGATAATATGATGAAACGATTTTTTATACAATCCCTATTCGGATTTTTGCTTCTATTTTTGGTTAAGGTGGGTACATTAAGGGCACAAAACCCCATTGTGCAGACTGCTTATACTGCGGATCCGGCCCCTTTGGTGTATAACAACAGACTTTATCTTTATACTACACAGGATGAAGAAGAATCCACCTGGTTTAACATGAACAATTGGCGTGTGTATTCAACCGATGATATGGTGAATTGGACCGATCATGGTGCGATTCTTTCTTATACAGATTTTGAATGGGCAAAAGGTGATGCCTGGGCGGCGCAATGTGTTGAAAAGAATGGTAAATTTTATCTTTATGTACCTGTCATTTCCAAAGTGAACAATCGAGGTGCGATCGGCGTTGCTGTAGGAGATAGCCCATTGGGACCATTTTATGATCCTTTGGGGAAACCATTACTGCAAAGCGAATGGGGAGATATCGATCCTACTGTGTTTATTGATGACGACGGCCAAGCTCATATGTATTGGGGTAACCCCCAGCTGAAATATGTTAAGCTGAATGAAGATATGATCTCCTATAAAGGTGATATTGTTGAGGTTCCGATGACTGCGGCATCGTTTGGAAAGAGGGAGGGCGACCCGAAGCGGCCTACGGGCTATGAGGAAGGGCCATGGTTATATAAAAGAAATAGTTTATATTATCTTTTTTGGCCGGGAGGTCCTTTGCCAGAATTTATTGGTTATTCGACAAGCCAAAAAGCCGAGGGACCTTGGAAGTACGGTGGTATAATCATGCCTGCGGAAGGAAAAGCCTTCACAAATCATCCTGGCGTTGTCGATTTTAAAGGAAAAACCTATTTCTTTTACCATAATGGTGCCTTACCTGGAGGGGGAGGCTTTACGCGGTCTGTCGCTGTTCAAGAACTGAACTTTAATCCAGACGGCAGTATCGATCCAACGAAAATGACAAATGGAATTACTCAAGCGACCGGCAAAGTGAATCCCTATGAACTTCATCAGGCTGAAACGATTGCTTGGTCCGAGCACGTTAAATCCTACCAAAATAAAAAGGTGGGCGTTTTTATAAAGGCAAAAAAAGATGGGGCTTTCACCTGCGTGAAGAATGTTGACTTTGGTGAGGAGGGAGCACGTAATTTTTTTGCACGGGTAGGAACGACGCATAATGGAGGTATCCATATGGAGGTACGTTTGGGAGCGGTTGATGGAGCGTTGTTAGGTACGATACAGGTGCCCATGACGGGGGGAGATGACAGATGGACTACAGTTGAGACAGCACTGTCCGATAAAGTATCGGGACTACACGATCTATATTTTGTTTTTAAAGGTAAGGCACCGTCAAATATCCTGTTTTTCGATTGCTGGAAATTTGGAAAGTAACATACTAACATGAAGCAAAGTAGTTTGAGCCAAGGGAAAAAATGCAACAGCATACAAGATAACTCAACAATTTAAGAAAAATTAATTTACTCAATTTATGAAGGGACTAAATATTGTCTTAAAAAAACGGACAATGGCATTTTTATTATCCGTTACAGGAATTTTATCAGCAGCAACAGCACTTGGGCAGCAGCAAAACCACCTCAACGATCCTAGTAAGGGGTTTGTGCACCAGTCTATAGGAAATCCTTATCTACCGCTATGGGAGCATCTCCCGGATGGCGAACCCCGTGTTTTCGAAGATCCTGACCAGCCTGGGAAATATCGTGCTTACATCATTGGTTCCCATGATTTACGTTTTAGCAGCTATTGTGGGCCTGACATTAGAATGTGGTCAGCTCCTATTGAGAATTTGAGCAGCTGGCGGGACGAGGGCGCTATCTTTACGTACGCGATCGATGGTAAATGGGATGTGATGTATGCGCCAGATCTTGTAGAGGTTAAGCGAAAAGATGGAAAAAAGGATTACTACTTGTTTCCTCATAGCAGAGGTGAGGGCCGTGAAGCGATGGTTGTTAAAGGTGACAGGCCTAATGGTCCCTTTAAACCTGTCAATCTGACTGAAGATGGCAAGCGTACTTTGCCTGGAAGTATCTTAGGATTTGATCCTGCCATTTATATCGAATACGTTACGGACCCTCAAGATCCTGATTTTGACATTGGATTCCGGGCATATGGTTTTTGGGGATTCCAACGTTCTATGGCTGCACAACTGGATCAGAAAACAATGTATTCGTTGAGGCCTGGTACGGAGGTGATCAATTATTTATTGCCAGCAAGTGCGCGATATGGCCAATTACGCGATCCAAAAGGAACTTCCTATCCTAATATTTTTGAAGGTGAGGATTTGGGAACCTTTAATTTTTTTGAAGCATCATCCATTCGTAAAGTGGGAAACAAGTACGTTTCGGTATATAGTGGTTACTCCGGCCCGGAATATGGCGTAGGAAGTTCAAATTCCACTTTGCGCTATGCGGTAGCAGACTCGCCACTAGGACCATGGAAGAGCGGCGGCGTTTTAGTCGATTCACGTGCTCCAGTCTTAAACAAGGACGGATCTGCTATTGAAACCAGCAATGCAGGTCATAACACACATGGTAGTATCGAACTGATCAATGGACAATGGTATGTATTTTACCATAGACCACCGCGTGGATTTGGCTTTGCACGTCAGGCGGTGGTTGAACCTATCAAAGTATCTTGGGATGAGAAAAGTGTTAAAGATGGCGGAATGGTGTCCCTAAGAGCGTTTGACCCCTTTCAAGAGAATTTGACTATTAAAGATAAACAAGGGAAAGAGTATAAAGGTGCAGAAGTGACATCGGAAGGATTTCATTTTTATGGATTAAATCCCTATCAGTATTATTCGGCTGGATATGCTTGCTACCTGTCTGATATCAGTTTGCAACAGGATTCATGGGATGTATGGGATAATCATATGCCGGTGACAAATATGAAAAACGGAAATATTGCAGGTTTTAAATATTTCGGATTTGGAGGTTTGGATCAAGATAAGTTTGGATTGAAAGCTTTTGAGGGGACTAAAATTGGAAATCAAACGGCTTTCAATGTGTTTATTACGCCAAAAACAAAAGCTGCCTTTAAGGTCAACGTATGGTTAGATGGCCCTTGGGATAACGAAACCTGGAAAGGTAAGCGAATTGCGCAAATTTCTGTTCCGGCGAATTCTGCGGCTGAAGTCAAGCAATTTACGGTCGACGTTTCCAAATTTGTAGATCAATTGGACGGTAAACACGCCTTATTTTTAGTTGCTGAGGGTGAGGAAGGAAAGCCGCTTTTCGATTTTATAGGCTTAGGATTTAGTTCGAAAGACAAAAAAATTGAACGTCCAATACCACCTTCGGTCACCATTACAGTAAATGGGACCAAACTAGCTTTACCATCCATTCCTGTACGATCTACGGATGAGAATGGTATTATTGGTTATCATGTTTATGAAGTTTCCTTTCCGATGGAAGCAAAAAGTAAAAACATTCCTTTGGTAAAAGCGACTGCCGATAATCCTGAAGTTAAGATTAAAGTGAATCAAGCTACTTCGCCGACGGGTTACGCTCAAGTTGATTGCCTTTATAGAGGGCAAACAAAAAGCTATGTGGTAAAATATCCTAAGAATTAAACGGTAAAAACTAAGCAGTTTAATAGCAGGTAGAAATGGGCTGTCCAAAAAAAGTTTGGGCAGCCTATATTTTTCAGGCTACGTAATATCTTTGACGATATCATTTCTGCTGTCCGCATACCGACAGTTAGATTTATTTTTAAAGAAGTAATTTTTACTGGAACGGCTCAGTGCTACGATGAAGATTTTTATCGATTTATTCTTTGTTAAGTGGGCTTTTTAAACATTTTTATTGGAATATAAAACATTTGTAATGGGTAATGGAAAAAAGCTACTTGTAGTTTTACCATTGTAATATAACTAATCGAATAACCAATTATATGGACCAAAATATGACAGAAGTGAAGCCTTTCAGAGGTTTTTACAAGCTTTCAACGAAGCAGCGCGTAGGGTTTGGTGCTGGCGATCTCGCACAGAATCTCATTTACCAGACTGTTTCGATGTATCTACTGATTTTTTATACCAATGTTTATGGGATCTCTGCAGCTTCTGCAGGAGTGATGTTTCTCATTGTTCGAATTGTCGATGTACTATGGGACCCCATCGTAGGCGCATTTGTTGATAAAAGAAATCCCCGCATGGGAAAGTATAGGTCTTATTTGGTGCTGGGAGGAATTCCGCTGACAGGATTTGCAATTTTGTGTTTTTGGAATGGCTTTTCGGGATCTTTAACCTATGCTTATATCACCTATGTTGGTTTATCGATGTTGTACACGTTGGTGAATGTTCCGTATGGCGCTTTAAATGCCTCCTTGACCAGAGATACGGATGAGGTTACAAAACTAACGTCTACGCGTATGTTTATGGCGAACGTGGGTGGTCTGGCTGTTGGATATGGGGTACCACTCATCGTAAAGTATTTCTCTCCAGATGGAAAGATAAACTCGAAAGATTCTGCCGAAGCCTGGTTTACAACGATGCTGATCTATGCTTTAGTTGGGTTAGTTCTTTTAATCTTTTGCTTCTCACAAACAAAAGAACGTGTCATCATGGATGAGAAAGATACAGATAATGTGCAGGTTTCCGACCTGTGGCGAGAATTTAAGCATAATCGTCCTTTGCGTATTTTGGCATTTTTTTTCATTACTGCATTTGCTATGATGGCAATCGGTAACTCGGCAGGATCATACTACATGATATATAATGTACATGCTCCGGATATGCTACCTTATTTTATGGCATTAGGATCTTTGCCTGCTTTTATTTTTATGCCTTTAGTGCCAGCCATCAAGCGGGCAATTGGTAAAAAGCAGATGTTCTATGTCTTCCTGACTATTGCAATCCTTGGAATGGTGATGCTATACGTTATTTCATCAAACGAAAGCCTCAAGGGAAATATTGTTTTGGTACTGGCTGCTCAGTTTATCAAGTCGACCGGAGTAATTGTTGCAACGGGATATATGTGGGCACTCGTTCCTGAAGTCATTTCCTATGGCGAATATAAAACCGGGAAGCGTATTTCAGGTATTGTCAATGCGCTTACCGGTATTTTTTACAAAGCTGGGATGGCCCTTGGAGGTGTCGTGCCGGGGCTGGTGCTAGCATATGTTAACTTTGATAAAGATAATGCAACAGCCCAGTCAGCACGTGCTGAAATGGGAATTCTATGGTTGGTAGCCATTATTCCAGCAATACTTTTAGTCGTGGCCATGTATGTTATTTCCAAATACGAACTGGACGATAGTACCATTGATGCAATCAATCAGGACATAGAGTCTAGACATACTTATTAATTAAAAACTAAATCATGAAGATGTTAAAAACTATTGTTGTGGCTGTAGCAGCCTTACTATCAAATCTATCTGCTTCAGCTACTTTGCAAAAACTGAAGCTGGCACCTGATTCATTGACCTTAAAGGAGGCATTTGAAGGTAAGTTTTTTATCGGAACGGCTTTAAACCTTGATCAGATCTGGGAGCGGGATGCCGCCGCAGTAGCTGTCGTCAAAAAACATTTCAATTCTATTGTAGCGGAAAATTGTATGAAAAGTATGTTCCTGCAGCCGCAGGAAGGCGTGTTCGATTTTAAAGATGCGGATCGTTTCGTATTGTTTGGCGAAAAAAATAAGATGCAGATTATTGGGCATACGCTCATCTGGCATTCCCAGACACCAGATTGGTTTTTTGTTGATAAAAATGGAAAAGAGGTGTCCAGGGATGTACTTATAGCACGCATGCAGAAGCATATTCATACCGTGGTGTCCCGCTATAAAGGACGGGTATACGGCTGGGATGTGGTGAATGAGGCCATATTGGATAATGGAGAATGGCGCAAAAGCAAATTTTACGAAATTATTGGTCCTCAGTTTATTGAATTGGCATTTAAATTTGCACATGAGGCAGATCCAAATGCGGAGTTGTATTATAACGATTATTCAACCGCCGTTCCAGAAAAAAGAAAGGGCATTATCGAAATGATTCGTCAAGTAAAAGCAGCGGGTGGTCGCGTCAGCGGAATTGGTATGCAAGAGCACAATGCACTGGATAATCCACCTATTGATGAGGTCGAAAAAACTATACTTGGATTTGCGGGACTTGATGCGAAAGTAATGGTTACGGAAATGGATATTTCGGTTTTGCCACATGTTCGTCCTAATATGGGCGCCGAAATTGGGGAGCAATATGCTTATAGCAAGGAGATGAATCCATACGAAAAAGGGCTACCTGCTAAGAAAATGGATGAGTTGGGAAGACGATACGTATCGTTTTTTAAGTTATACCTCAAACATAAGGATAAAATATCACGTGTGACGTTGTGGGGTGTTGGTGACGGAGACTCATGGAAGAACGGTTGGCCTATTCCGGGACGTACAGACTATCCATTATTATTTGACCGGAATTATCAGCCTAAGCCCTTTTTAAAAGATATTACTTCATTAACTCAAAAAAAAAAGAAATAGTAAGCATGAATAAGAGCAAGTATTTATATCCCAAAGATTATATGGCTGATCCATCAGCACATGTTTTTGAAGATAAAATTTACATTTATCCCTCTCATGATCGAGAAAGTGGAATACCGGAAAATGACAATGGAGACCATTTTGATATGCGAGATTACCACGTATTTTCTCTTGAGGATATTCAGGGGGATGTGGTTGATCATGGTAAGGTGTTAGATGTAAAAGACATTCCTTGGGCTGGTCGTCAGCTTTGGGATTCAGATGTGACGGAGAAAAACGAAAAGTACTATATGTATTTTTCCATGAAGGATAAAAATGATGTTTTCAGACTAGGTGTTGCTGTTGCAAGTCAGCCCTATGGGCCATTTATTCCGCAGGAGCATCCAATTAAGGGTAGTTATAGTATTGACCCTTGTGCATTTAAAGATACTACTGGAGACTATTATCTGTATTTTGGCGGTATCTGGGGGGGGCAGCTCCAATTTTATCGAAATAATAAGATTATATCACCCAATGAATTGCCTCAAGATCACGAAGATGCTTTGTCTCCAAAAGTTGTCAAGCTGTCTGCTGATATGCTGGAATTTTCGGAAGAGCCAAAGGATCTTGTCATTTTGGATAAAAATGGCACGCCATTGAAACATGGGGACACGGAAAAGCGATTTTTTGAAGCTTCTTGGATGCACAAATATCAAGGGAGATACTATTTTTCCTATTCTACAGGAGATAGTCATTTAATCTGTTATGCCACTGGAGACAATCCATATGGTCCATTTACCTATCAGGGTGTAATTCTATCACCGGTTGTCGGTTGGACCACTCATCATAGTATCTTGGAATACAAAGGTAAATGGTATTTATTTTATCATGATTCAGTTCCCTCAGGAGGAAAGACCTGGTTGAGAAGCATGAAAGTTATTGAGTTAACATATGATGAGAAAGGTCACATTATACCAATCGATGGATTGTCGTCGTAGATGATGTGAAGCACGATTTATCTACTTATTCGGCGTTTGTAACTCATTGGTGTTTCACCTGTGAATTTTTTAAATAGTCGATTAAAGTAAGAGATATTTTCAAAACCTAATTTAAAGCACAATTGTTGGATATTATCTTCATCGATTAACATCATCAATTGTGCTTTTTCTATTTTCTTTTGATTGATGTAATGTACAGGTGTGGCATTCATGTGTTTTTTGAACAGTCGGATAAGGTGATCTTTGGATATAAAAATCAGATTGGCAAGTTGTTCTATAGCGATCGGATGATGGATATTTTCGTCTATGTAATCTAGTACACGCAAGAGTCGTTTTTCCACCTGTGGTATTTTGTTCGTTGCTTCGGCTAGAAATCGGCTCATTAATAAATGAATGATAGCTTGGTTTTCGGCTGCTCTGGCGATAGGTGACGCCGTTTGCAGCGCCATGTTTTTCATTAATTCTGTTGAATTATCATAACCTTTCGGATCATACATTTTTAACTCACGACCGGGATTTAAATCGTAGAGGTGTTGAATGACTGTTGCTAACAGCTGATCTGATTTGATTTCCTTCGGGAAGGAGTAGCGGTCGAAAATACTCGATCTTAGCTCTGGATTTTCATAGATATGGATATAGTAGAGTGATAGTTTAGCGGAACAAGCGTAGCTATGTTGGATATACGCAGGTGTGAGATAGAGATAGCCGGGCCGAAGTTTGATGGTTTCGTCCGTTAAAATTATTGATGCTTCTCCTTCACACACATAGTGTATCCGCGCAAAAGGGCTCTGAATATCTTTGAAATTCCAATTCGCCTGATGTTCCGCATAGCCAATGTTCAATAGTGTAAAATCAAGTTTATTATTTTCGTTATTTATCATTACGCGAAGAAGAAATAGTTAGATACAATATTAGTCGTTTTCTTAAAAAGAATAGCGTTTTTAAAGTGTAAATATCGATAATGTTATAGTTGATTTATCTGTATATAGCGTTTTTTTACATATTTCTCTTTCTAAAACAGGATGTAAGTATTTGATATTTAGTTTGCTAATTTTTTATTTTCGTTGCTAGCAGTATGGTAGTGGATCATTGCGCTTGCATCGATATCGTGTTATTTTTTATCGTTAATGGAGTTTCTTTATCCGTTCTATATAATTATTTTTGGCTATACCATAATATCAAAGATCTCAAGCCAGTAAATCTCTTAAGTTTGAGCTTGAGCTTTGTTGTGATCAATAACAATCGCAAGTGCTATTTAAATCTTGATGCCATTTATAAATGAAAGCTATAAAAATAGTAAAAGAGGGACGTGTGGAAATCACGGATATTCCTCAGCCTACCGTTAAGGATGGACATGTCCTTTTAAAAATAGATTATGTTGGTTTCTGCGGCTCTGATCTGAATACATTTCGGGGCTTGAATCCATTAGTTCAGCTACCGGTTATACCTGGACATGAAATTGGAGCAACAGTAGTTGGATTGGGGACTGATGTTGGACCTGATATTAAGATTGGTACAAGAGTTACCGTAAATCCTTATTCAAACTGTGGTATTTGTACTGCATGTAAAAATAATCGACCTAATGCTTGCCGCTACAATGAAACGATGGGGGTACAGCGCGACGGTGCCATGACAGAATACCTTGTCGTACCAATACAAAAGGTCATTGTGGGTGGACAACTATCGTCCAAAGAATTGGCCTTGGTGGAGCCTATGAGTGTAGGTTTCCACGCCGTTGATCGGGCCGATGTCACCGACAGCGATATCGTATTGGTGTTGGGATGTGGTATGATCGGAGTTGGAGCGATTGTTCGGTCTGCTTTACGGGGTGCCACCGTTATAGCAGTTGACGTGAGCAAAGAAAAACTTGAGTTGGCAAAAATTCTCGGAGCGACATTCACCATCAATAGCGCTGAGGAAGACTTGGCGGCTAGCTTGGATACACTGACGCACTCCATGGGGGCTGACGTTGTTATCGAAGCCGTAGGACGCAAGGAAACCTACTTAGCGGCGATTGATGCCGCGGCGTATACAGGCCGGGTTATGTATATAGGTTATGCAAAAGAAGCTATCCCTTTTGATACACAGTTTTTTGTCAAAAAAGAGTTGGATATCAGAGGCTCACGCAATGCCACAGTGAAAGATTTTGCAGCGGTAATGCATTATTTAAAAATGAAAAAGTGCCCAATAGAACAGCTTATAACAGGAGTATATCGTGTAGAAGATGCACAGTTAGCTTTAGAATCATGGCTAAGAGATCCTGGGCGCGTTTTTAGACTTTTAATCGAATTTTAAAATTCTATATGTCTATTGTCAAGAACCGAACAATAGTGCGATGCATCATCTCTATGCCGAATAATGGAGCAATAATTTGTTTTTAAAAAATACAAAAAGCCTTTTTCATATAGCAGGAAAAGGCTTTTACTTAAATCTCTTATCAGTCCATAACTAATGTGCCGGAGATCCAAACTTATTTTTTCTTTCTGGATTTTTTCTCTTCTTCAGCAGGTAAATCTAAAATAGCCATCAATAGTAGATAATAGCCTTTTTCTAATCCCATTTTTTGTGCTTTTTGGTTGATAGTGTCCATATCTTTATTCAATTATTGTTTCTTAACTAATTTGTATTTGGTTAATTAGAATCAAATGCTATACCCAAAATACGCTAACTACGAGCTACCCGTATTTTTAAGTGGTAAATTGCGTAGAGTTTTCACTTTTTAACAAAAAAATACGTGTAATGTGGGTATTAAATGCGATGAAATTATAAGTTCGATACGCGTTTGGCGTAATAATAACCTGAACATGTTTGCGGTAAAACATTTTCAGGCCAATATTGTCTTTATTTCAGATTAATAATTAAAACAGGTATTTATGAAAAAGATAATTCCATTTGCACTGATGTCGAGTTTATTGGTGCTCGTATCAAGTTGTGCAGCGATTGAAGGTATATTTAAAGCCGGCGTATGGTCTGGTATTCTATTGGTTGTAGTGGTTGTTGCTCTTGTAATTTGGTTGGTAAGCAAATTATTTGGCGGATCAAGATGATAATGAATATTTGATCTTTACATGCTTAGAAAGCTATATTTTTTCTACTAGATATTTCCAGTAACGTTTCGGAACATGCCTTAAATGAAGTTTCAGATTTTTACGTGATTCAATGGTTGTACTCTTAAAGTAGGTTTTCCAAAGATGCTGATAAGCCTTTTCTTGAGGATCGAGATCCACTTCTAGCTGATATGGATCTCGAATTTCATCACTTTCATTTGGCGATACTTCGACAATAGTATTTCCATCATAATGAAAGCCATAATTTCGCCTTAAATCATAAATTAACCAACACTGGTCTGCAAATCGATTTTTAAAGAATTGCACAACAAGCGGAATCACATTGAAATCGGGCTCAACAACCGCTGTATACAGATGGTCATTAGATTTGACAAATCGTATAAATGCTTTCATACGGTGCCGTTCCCTATTGATCTTTTTAATCGATTGATGCAAACGAAGTATAGGAGGATAACCATAATTATGTATATCCAATTGTTTTGTGCGAAATAATTCGACAATCAGCCGAAATCCATTGAGCCATTCAATCTGATTATCGGACAAAAAATTATGGTAAAAAAAAATCGTGCCTTGGTTTCCAATTATTTTTTTCATGCCCGCTAGAATGCGTTGGGCTTTTTTATTATCTGTTGAAATGAGTCGTTTTTCCGAAAAAAGAGTAACTTCCGTCGCTTTTCCTGTTTTAGGAATGCTGTCAAACTCTTTCCTTTCAAACGCTTCAAATACGCAACTCAGATAGCCGGAATAACTTCCGTCAAAAATATAATCCATTAAAATAAAGTTAATTGGCTATTCGAACCTTTTATTTGCGATTGGGAATTATGTTTCATTATGGATTTTCTGATCTTTTCCGGATAGTGAAAGCCCGCAGTGATCAATGTATCCTGACATAGCATAAAATATTTCGCTCGATTATAAGCTATTCCAATTTTTTGCACTTGCTGTTCTTTTAATTTTCCATATTTGCGTGCCTGTATTATTTTTTTAGCGGATTGTCTTCCTATCCCCGGAATTCGTATGATCCAATTAAAGGTAGCGGTGTTAATGTCAATAGGGAAGAATTGTGGATTGCGAAGTGCCCAAGCAAGTTTAGGATCTATTTCTAGATCGAGGTCCTGATGTTTACTATTAAGTATTTCATGAAGCGAAAAGCCATAAAATCGAAGTAACCAATCTGTTTGATAAAGTCTATTTTCACGAACCAGCGGCGGTGCTGTTCCAATTTGAGGAAGGTTGGAGTCCGTTGCATTAATAGGAATATAACCCGAATAATAAACCCTTTTGAGATTATAATCTTTATAGAATGTATTTGCAGCCTGCATAATTTGGAAATCATTCTCTGGTGTTGCCCCGATAACCATTTGTGTACTTTGTCCTGCCGGCACAAACAAAGGTGTTTTCTTATTGATTTTTCGGTCCTGCTGAAGATTTTGGATTTCATTTTTAATTATTGTCAACGGTTCGCGAACAGATTGATGATCCTTTTCGGGAGCGACAAGTTTTAATCCCTCTTCGGTAGGTATTTCGAGATTTACACTCATACGGTCAACATATAGACCTGCTTCTTTTAGCAAAGATTCACTTGCTCCAGGAATAGCCTTAAGATGAATATAACCATTAAACCGCTCTTCAGTTCGAAGCTTCTTGACAACTAACATTAAGCGTTCCATGGTATAGTCTGCAGATTTAAAAATACCTGAGCTTAAAAAAAGTCCCTCAATATAATTTCGACGGTAGAAATTCATCGTCAATTCGACAACTTCCTTAACCGAAAATGCTGCCCGCTGCACATCATTGCTGCGCCGACTCACACAAAAGGAGCAATCGTAAATGCAAAAGTTAGTCATTAAGATTTTTAGAAGGGAAACACAGCGCCCATCTTCGGTATACGTATGGCAGATACCACTTGCTGATGAATCACCGATACCACCACTATTTTTTCGCTTACTTCCGCTTGAGCTGCAGCTTACGTCATATTTAGCAGCATCCGCTAGTATCTGTAGTTTATCATCAAATCCAAACATATTCAATACATCATTTTTATATTGGTAAAAATACTAATATTTTTAGTAAATAACACGCGTAGAATTACGTGTTTTAATTTTAAAAAGTATCGTCCCCTTTTATTTAAAGTATACTGCCTGAATTTGGTTAAATAGAAAACGATTTATAAGGGGACGTTGTTCTTTATTAAAAATAGTATTATGGCAGAGAATAATTTAAGTGATAAAGACGCTTTAGAAAAGCTAAAAGAAATCGTTGATAAGATTGACGTAGGTACAGTCTGCTCTTTTCCAAAAGATTCGGACTATCCCCATGGTGTCCCGATGAGTAGACAAGAAGTTGATGAAGAAGGTAACATTTGGTATATCTGTTCGGCAGAAAGCGAAACCTTTACAAATCTTTCACTAGATTCAAGAGTTTCTTTGTTTTACGCAGATCCTGGAAATTATACCTTTCTCAGTATAAATGGCGAGGCGAGTCTTTCGCGGGATCAAGAAAGGATAGATCGTTATTGGAATAAGATGATGGAAGGCTGGTTTGAAAAAGGGAAAGAGGATCCAAATATTAAGTTGTTAAAAGTTACTCCCCAAGATGCTCATTATTGGGATTCAAACTCTAATATGATTGTCAACTTGTTTAAAATGCTTAAATCGAGAGTAACAGGCGAGACAGAAGATATAGGTAAAGAGGGAGATCTTAATATATAGCGTGCTTCATATTAAATGTATAAAAAAGGCTCCTCAGTATTGAAACTGGGGAGCCTTTTTTATGACAGGAGCAACGGCCCGACCAGTTATGCATTTCCTTTAATAACACGAAGGAGAACCGCAATGATAGCGATTACCAATAGTATATGAATTAGTCCCCCGCCCGCAAAGCCGCCAAAAAAGCTGATGGCCCATATGAGCACCAAAATAACTGCAATTGTATATAATAAATTTCCCATAGTAATAAATATATATCTGTTTATTGAATAACAATATTTATCGAACGATGGTTTACTATATTTAATCTTTTTTATTCATTAACCGAATCCAATTGCTGGTTATTTTTTTGTATTTTTTTCCATTTACGAATTCTCCCGGTTGCATTTTGATATGGTGAAGCGGTATTAAATTGTATCATGCGGCCTAAGGTCCATTTGCCATACCAAGTCACTCCATAGAGTTCATAGTTTGTTTTTTGCTCAATTAAATCCAAGATTTTAAAAACAGTTTGATTGAGTTTGGTACATAGAGTCGTAAAATCTAAATCGGCATAATCCCCGTAGAATTTTTGCGCTAATTTGCCTAGTTCATTCCATTTAAAGCCTGTCTCAGGGAGTTCGATGTGGCTGTTTTCCTCGCTTTTCCTATTCCATTTGAGAACCAATTCACCCCATCCAATCAAATAAGAAAGTAGGTTATTTACACTCATTAGCGTTCCTTTGCTATGTCCTTCTAGTGTCAATAAACTGGTTTAATCAATGGGAATACTGGACAGTTCATGGACGAGCTTGTTGTGATTTGTTTGAATCGCTTTAAGGAGTTCCTCTTTCGTAGTTGGTATTGCCATGATATAAATTTGAAATAACATAAATTACAGCTAATTTCTCAAAAAGTTGATTATAAAATAATGTTATGCTCCTAGCGTTGCTGGAATGCTGATCGGCAAACAGCATTATCTGACTTGAGCTATTGTTTTAATGCAATAGTTCTTTCGAACTTATTATTGAAATTGAGAAAATTCCACGATTTAAAATGAAAATAATATGGCTTATGGTATTATTTTTTGTAAAATTTATTGTTTAAATATAATATGGTTGTGTTTTATTCTGTTTATAACGAATATTGACGTGCGTATTCAGGTGCAGGTTCTTGTAGTAAGGATACTGTTTATATGTAATGCCAATAAAATAATAAACTGAAAAATTTATAAAAAGATGAAAAAGATTTTAATTTTAGCAACCTTGGTTATGTTTTCCATTACAGGTGCTTTTGCTCAGATTCATAAACCTGTTAAATGGACTGTTGCTAGTAAAAAACTCAATAACAAGGAAGCAATTATTTACGTTAAGGCGACTATTCAAAATGGTTGGCACATATATTCCCAACATGTGAAAGATGGTGGCCCGATATCAACTTCCTTTAATTTCAGTAAAGCTACTGATTATGCGCTAGTCGGTAATACGGCCGAACCAAAACCCAAGATCAAACACGAAGAGGTTTTCAAAATGGATGTAGGGTATTTCACCAATGAGGTAATCTTTCAACAAAAAGTTTCTCTTACTAAAGGAGCGGCGACAGTAAAAGGCACTGTGGAATGGCAAGCTTGTGATGCTTCACAATGTCTTCCTCCAGATGAATACGCTTTTGCTGTGACGGTCAAATAGCCTAAAGCAATTCAAAACTAAAGCAATTGGATGCTTTATCTACCACAGTTGGACGACTATGAATAAAGTTATTTAGAATTATTTTAAATAACTATCTTTGCTTGTATATTGGAATAAGATAGGGTATATCTCTACTTATGTAAGTAAAACGATTATTCTTATGATTATGAATACAGTAGAACTGTTTGAAAATGAACGTGCAAGTGGCTATGATGAATTTGTTGAAACCTGGATCCCCAATTACCATTATTTTTTAGATCAGTTGCCTAAGATCCTGTCCGAAATAGAGCACAAAGATTTATTAGTGGTCGGATGTGGTACAGGAAATGAAATCGAACGCTTTGTCGACACATCAGAATCTTGGAAAATAACAGGGGTCGATCCCTCACCCGAGATGATTGGTCAAGCGAGGGAGAAATTTGAAGCAGATGAGAATGTTAACCTTGTGGAAGGTCTAGTAAGTGATTTGGATGAAGGAAAACAATATGGCGCCGCGACGCTTTTGCTTGTATTACACTTTTTAAAAGACGATGGCGAAAAATTGGGTATGTTGCAAGATATTTGTAAAAGAATGATGTCTCAAGCACCATTGGTATTATTAGATATAACAGGCAATAAGGAGCAAATTCAGCAAAACTTGGGGCTGTTGAGACTTCTTCTGCCTAAGGGTATAGATGAAACACAGGTCGCTCAAAGATTGCAACGAATCGAACATGAATTGTTGCATGTTTCTGAAGAGCGCTTAGCAGAACTCTGTGAAGAAGCTGGATTTGAACCTCCTGTTCGATTCTTTCAATCCTCAATATATATGGGCTGGATAACCCGAAAAAAAGATATTATTTCCTTTTCTTAGCAAAGGGATTGAAGGAAAGCCCCGCATTCATATAAAATGAAGGTTCGGGGCTTGCTTCCCATATATAATCGCGTTGGGGTTTGTTTTTCTCAAATATACGTGCGCGAGGTATGGCTTTTATTCCTGATTTAAAGGTGGCAATAAATGATCGCCCGAGGTTATGCTCATAAGTCAGGCCCGAATTGATCTCCATCTGATTGAAAGTATATACTTTTTCAGAACTTGGAAAGTTATAAAGGTAAAAGATTGTACTATTCAAATCTGAACCGATCGAAACTCGGCCATTCCACAATACCCCTTTTCGGAGATATATTCCTTTTGGTAAGATCACATCAAGTATCATCCCTTTGCCAAATTGCTGTTTGTAGGCGAAGGTTGGTAAAATCGGAAGAATTGCTGCCGGGTCTATAATCCCGATAATACCTACGGCCATTTGAATCTCCTGCGTAGCTTTTAGTACTACAGTGGCAGAGAGCATCCCATTCACGCGTTCGATTGCTTTTTCACTCCCATTTGTAGCGACCGTTGCTGTGTAAAAGGCTACTTTACCCCATAAACGTGAATAACGGGTCAGATTAAGTGATTCGTATTGATAATGATAGTGGCTGGCTAAATGTGTGATGGAATGCGCAACAAGGTCTGGACGACTGGAGTTTACAGAAGTGAACTGATAGCCAATATTGGTCCCCAGATTCCATGTTCGGCTCTTTAAAAAGTTAATGTTGATACTACCTCCTGCTTGGTACATCGATTCTACTTTCGTTTCGGATAAATCCCTACCGTGGAGTTTTGATGAATAGCTATATCCTGCATTGGATTCAAAGGTCAAATTGAGGACGCGTGTTATGGGAAATTTGTCGGTAATCACTGCCATCACTTTTTGCTGCACGCTATCCTTAGTTTGTGCGATTAAAGTGTATGACCAAAACAGTAATATAAACACTAAAAGTATTTTTTGCATAGATGTTTCATTAAAATTATTGTAAGAATAGCTGAAATTTGTAGGTGGTATTTTTTTTTTAGACCAACAGGTGTTGTTTTTATACAAAAGCCCAATTTAGAAGAACTACGGAAAGCGAAGCTATACATCATCTACTAATTTTGGTATAAAAAAAACAGGTCTTCGTATAAGAGATCTGATTCTTGCCTAGAAAAACTTTATTTTTGTTATTTAAGTTAAATCTATTCTAATCCATGCAAGACTTTAATAATAGTATTGTTTTAAGGTTTTTTACAGAAAATAAATTCAGGCCATTGCGACATATATTTTTTCTGATCGGGTTACTCTTGCTCTTTGCTAATGCAAATTTACGTTCCCATTTTCAGAGCAGTTATCGGTTTTATTTTTCTATTGTCCTATGGTTTGTATTTGTCTGCATGTTTTATGCTAATATGTACGTATTGATACCAAAGTTTTTCTTTAAGGCCAAATATGAGTTATATGTACTCGCATTAATATTGCTCGTGACGGCCAGCGTGCTGGTTGTTATGTATATTGCTAATTACATCTATTCCATTCATATTCCGGTGATAAAAAAGGCTGAGTCGGACTCTATGGGGCTAATTGCAGCTTTATTTATCTGTATGCCTATCATTCTGACCACCACGACTTTTAAGCTCTTTAAACGCTGGTTGGAAGATAATAAGCGTATTTCTGAATTGAAAAATCTGGCTTTGACCACGGAGCTTATTTCCTTGAAAAATCAGATTCAGCCACATTTTTTATTCAACATGCTTAACAATGTTAAAGCTTTAATTCGAAAAGATCCTATTATGGCTACTGAAGTGATCATGAAGTTGTCAGATTTTTTAAGATATCAGCTGTATGAAAATAACGATGATAAGACGCTTTTGAAGTCTGAAATCAACTTTATTAGCAATTTTCTGAAATTAGAGGAAATACGCCGCGATAACTTAAAAACGCGTATATCCAGTCCTGTTGAATTAGAAAAAAAAGGTGTATTTCTACCGCCACATCTTTTTACGGCCTTTGTTGAAAACGCAATTAAACATAGCCTCAGCGCAGGTGATGGCTCTACTTTTATCACAATCCATTTTTCTGAGCGGGATCAGCAACTTTGTTTTGAATGTGAAAATTCGAAAGATCCCAATAGCCGGTATGTTAGCAGCAAATTTAGCGGATTAGGACTGGCTAATGCCAAAAGAAGGCTAGACCTTCTGTATAGAAATGATTATGAGCTCTCGATTTTAACAACCGAGGTGTTGTATCAGGTTAAACTTACTATTCCATTATGAATTGCATCATTGTAGACGATGAACCCCTGGCTAGGGAAGAAATGAAGAATTTAATCGAAGAGATTTCTACCCTTCAGATTGTTGGTACATTTTCCAATGCGATATCTGCATTGGAATGTATCAAAACGAATCCGGTTGACTTGCTTTTTTTGGATATCGAGATGCCCACGGTCAATGGGCTTGATTTTGCACAATCTCTTCCAGACGACAAATTAGTGATCCTTACGACTGCCTATGCGCATTATGCCCTGAAAAGTTACGAATTGGATGCAATAGATTATCTGCTGAAACCCATTAGCAAAGACCGTCTGGCCAAAGCGATCAACAAATCAATAGCTTATAAAAAACTATTGGAGCTAAAAGAAAACCAAAATACGGTTGAGAAGTACAGTAAGGACGCACTTTTTATTAAATCGGATAGGAAATACTATAAAATTGCATTTACCGATATTCGCTTTATAGAAGCGCTCAAAGATTATGTGGTCATCTATACTCAGAACAATAAACTGATTACTGCAATGAACTTGAAGACAATTCACCAGAAACTTCCTGTGAGGCTGTTTGCGCGTACCAGTAAATCCTATCTGATTAATTTATCGTTTATTGATTCTTTTGATAGTCACACTATTTACATCGATAAGTTTGAAATCCCGATTGGTGAGATCTATCGAGAGTCATTCTTTAAACAATATACCGGGGGACTCCTCTGATTGAACAGTCGCCCTAAGCAACTACAAAGCGATCTAGGAAATGAACTTGAATATTGTAACGCTGTAGGAAATCTGTCAGATATTCAACAGAACATTCTTCTGTTTCGAAGCGGAAAATAGCGTCCTCATCATCGAGATCGACAGTAGCATCTTGTACTTGTGGAAGATGAGTTTTGACTAATTGCATTAAAAAATTTTTCTTATCTTCTGTCTTTACTGAACTTTTAAAAATCAACACTTGCCTAGCTTTCATCATTACTAATTTATATGCGTTCAAAATCACTGCAATCTCCAATCACCTGTGGAGATATTGATACAAATCTATGTTCTTGACTATTTACTGCAATCTATATTATACGAAAGTATTTAATTTTTATACAAAGCGAGATTGATACAATATAAAATATCCCCAGTGCTATCAACTTCACTGGGGATATGCTACTATAAATTGTCTATTGATCTTACTAATCTTTCTTATGGAAAAAAGATGCTTTTGGAATATCGATCACCGGTGAATCTTTGACGCTATATTGAAGTTTTAGGGTGAATCCTCCACCTGCTTCGATGAAATCTATAGCAATTGGATGGTAGCCAGGTTCTAACGCAATCTGTCCACTTTTCATAATTGGCGCATGCTGTCCATCATTATCGACGACAGGCTGATCGTGTATCCGAAGGACACCACCATCATCACAAGTGAAATAGAAATTATAGACTCCTTTTTCTTTGACATAGAAATATCCTCTTATTTTAGCACCAAAAGAAGGCATTTTGATGGTATCGCTTAGTGATACATTGCTGATCACTTCGTGGCGTACTTCGGGACCGGCAATGGCAGATGTATTAGCAAAAGTTCCATTAAAGAAAGTTGCTTTAAGGCCTGGTGCCAATGTTGATTCATCCACTCTCACACTTTTTTTCCAGGTATCATACTTAAAACTAATTTGATAGAGCTCACTTTTTGCACCTGAAGACGAGATTGTTGCAAATCGAATAGGACCTTCTTTTTTTACAGCGAGCGAATCTTTCAGTACGGGGCTTTGCTGGGTTGGAAGACTACCGTCGGTAGTATAGTGTATTGGATTTTGAGGAAGTTCATTCGCGACCTTTAATATAGATTGTCCATCAACAATCACCTGTGTTTCGGCAAAACCTTCGAGGTCGGGCATGCGATAGCGCAAACCCATTTTGTCCCAGAGTCCAAAGTGGGAAATTACTCGATTTCTATAACTATCGTATAACGGTTTGTTGGTCCATACGCGTTCAGATAGCGCACTTAAACGCGGGAGAATCATAAACTCTAATCGCGCAGTGGTTGGAATCATTTCTGTCCATATATTGGCCTGAGCACCTTGGATCAAATGAGCTTTTGAACTAGATATATCTGAAGGTATCACGTTCATGTTATACACAGCATCAAGGCTGCTGCTATTCGGAAGATAATCAAAATATAGCGGATTGGTGGGAGTCATAACGACCCTATGACCGCGGTTCACAGCCTCCTTTGGTGCATTTTTTTCCCAGCCACGCCAGTACATAACCATCATGCTAGTGTCTGAGCTGCCGTCCAATATCTCATCCCAGCCGATGCTCTGTTTATTTTTTGAACGGATAAAATTGTTTACCCGTTTGACGAAATAGCTCTGGAGATCATGTAAATTGGCAATTTGCTTTTCTTCCATAAAAGCTTTAGCAGCAGCCGATTTTGCCCAAGAATCTTTTTCTACTTCATCGGCACCGATATGAATATAGTGGGAGGGGAATAGTTCAATGATTTCACTGAGCACATTTTCAACAAAAGTATAACTGCTTTCTTTCCACGGACTGATCGGTACGGAGAATTGTTTTCCCCAGCCGGCGGTTTGACTGTCCAACAGCAGTTCGGGATAAGCTTTTGTAGCTACCATCATATGCCCTGGCATATCTATTTCGGGAATGATTTCTATTTGTCGGCGCTGCGCATAAGCAACAATGTCTCTGATATCCTGTTGGGTATAAAATCCCCCATACTCTTCTTTTCCGTTTGTTGTGCGTATCAATTCTTTGGGCAAATTAAAGTCTGGATTTTCTTTGGCCTTTACAAAGCAGGCGGAATCTTGGTTGTTATACGTTCTCCAGGCACCATATTCGGTAAGTTTAGGGTACTTCTTAATTTCTATCCGCCAACCCTGATCGTCCGTCAAGTGGAGGTGGAATTTGTTGAACTTGTAGCTTGCAATGAGATCGATAAATTTATAGAGATACTCTTTTGGAAAAAAATGGCGTGCAACATCGAGTTCGACCCCACGCCATTGAAAAGCAGGCTGGTCTTTGATTGTAATATACGGAAGAGCCACTTTAGCTGTTGTGCCCGAAAGTAAATATAATTGCTGAACTGTCTGTAAACCATAAAATGCCCCCTTCTCCGAAGCAGCAACGATCTGAATGCCTTTTTGATCTGTTTTCAATTCATAGGCCTCATCTGAGAGCCCTTGACCTTTGATCAATTGCAGCGAAGCACCAGCTCGCTTAACGCTTTTTTTATTCAATTTCCCGAACAGCGCATGGTCGATCCATCCAGATAAAGATTGAGAAGATAGCGCTGGATCGATGTAGTAACCCAATTCTTGTCCCTTTAGCTGAAAAAGACCGGGATTGGATGCTAATTGTTGAGGAAAAGGAATGAGTTGCGGAACAGTAGCTTTGTTTTGCGCAAAGTTTGTCGTTGGCAAGTATAGGGCGCAGGACAGAAGAATGGTTGCTAGAATTTTATTCATAAATTGTACTCTTTAGTAATCCACAAGTATGTTAGAATGAGCTGCAATATACCAATATTTCAGGTATTCGATCGCAAAACGCTTCACTTACTGTTGCTAATACGATTAATTTCTGTTTATAACTGTTTGACCGACATTTATGAATAATGTAGTATATTTAGCGCTGAAATAACCTTTGGACGAGGAAATATTGTGTAATACACCCTATTTTTGATATTTTAACCTGTTTACTATTTGATAATGTACTGTTTCCTGACTTGGCGCAGTGTATCCCAATTGAAAGTAAACTGTGGCTAATGTGACGTTAGATTTTATGGTGTTGTGAATGTTGTATCTATGAAAAATTTGCTATTTGTCGTTATTTTTCTGTGGCACTTGAGCCAAGTTTTTGCGCAGCCTAGTCGCGCTCATTTTTTTTCTATTCAAGATGGTCTGACCAATCAACAGGTCTTGGACCTTGTTCATGATGATGAAGGATTTATGTGGATAGCGACAGAGCTTGGTTTAAATCGATTTGCAGGAAAAGCATTTAAGAGCTATTACGCTTTGGAGAAACCGGAAGGCTTGTTTATCAATAGTAATGAAATCAATACCTTACTGTACGATAATAAAAAAGTTTTTATAGGTACGCGTGCCAATGGGCTCAATGTTCTCGATCTGAAGACCAATAAATTCAGTTATTATACGCACGATTCGAATAATCCGAAGTCTATCGCCACCAACGATATTACGGACATGATCAAAGGTGCGGACGGCAATCTATGGTTGGCAACTTACCATCAGGGATTACAGTATTTTGACATCACAAAGGAAGAATTTCGCTGTTTCAATAAAAAGAGTTTGCCTGGTCTTCCCGAAAATAGTATCTGGTCGTTGGCTGAAGATAGAAACAGGACACTTTATATTGGTCATGTAAATGAAGGGGTGACCATATTTAATCCTATTAGTCAATCTTCCAAAAGATTGACTGTTCAAAATACAAATGGGCAATTGCCTGATAACGAAGTGAAAGCTTTGTTTTGTGATCGTTTCGATAACATTTGGATAGGTACCCGAAAAGGGCTTGCTGTCTATTCTCCTTCAACAGGTGAAATTATGCACATACCGTTGGCCGTAGCATCAAAAAATGGAAATGAACCATTTGTATATACGATTGAGGAAATCGGAAATACGATTTGGATCGGGGCTGAATCTTCTCAGCTTTTTCTTTTTCAACCAGCATATGGTTTTGATCAGCAAATCTCGGGTGTTAAAGAGCTAAAAACTATGGATTTGGGAAAGGGCAATAATGCAATGGTCCAACGTATTGTAGCAGATCGATTTGGGAATGTTTGGCTTGGGTTATATGGTGGAGGTGTTGGTGTTATAAATCATATACGCCCTTTTTTTAATGTATTCCCCGAAGAAAATACGCTGCCTGATCGCCTAGCAACAGTAAGTAATATCATCGTTCGCGATAGCCAAACAATTTGGCTAACAACAGAAGGATCGGGTATTATTGAGATGGACAAAGATGGTCGTTTGAACAAACAGATAACGCATAAGGAAGGCAGCCCGGACGATTTTATATTGACTGCTTTTAGCGATCACAATAAACATGTTTGGGCAGGTTTGCGGAAAGGTGGAGTAGCTGTTAGATATGCTGGCTCGTCCGCATGGCATGAAATTGATCTTGGAGAGCGCGTTACAGAAGTCCGTGCAATTTATGAAGATCACCGCGGAGGAATTTGGATTGCTGGATATCAAGGTATATTTATATATGATCCCATAAAACATACTGTAGAAAAAATACTGATTAATAACCCTATGTTAGGTGACTATGCGCCTAGGGCGCTAGTCGAGGACGGGCAGCACAATATGTGGGTAGGCACCTATGGACAAGGCCTCTATATCTACAACAGCAATCATCAATTAATTCGAAAAATGGATAGTGAGAATGGGTTACGAAATAATACCATCAACTATCTCTTGCGTGATAGGAATAATAACATTTGGGTGGCAACAAACCAAGGTTTAGCACTGCAGGAGTCTCAGAAAAAAATTGGAGACTTAAAAATATTGTCCGTTCCTGGCGGCAATGCCTGGCTGTTTATCAATGGTCTTGCGGAGGATCAGAATGGTCACATTTGGTGTTCGACGAAGTCTGGAATGCTCAGGTTCCTACCTTTAGAAAAGCGCTTTCTACAATATGATCAGTCATTTGGCCTACCACTTGGCGGGTTTATTAATGGTAGCGTGGGAAAAGATTTGAAAAATAGGCTGTTCTTTGGAATGCAAGACGGAATCTGTTATTTTGATCCGAATGAGATCCCCTCAAATCTACCGTTATCGCCTGTCCGGGTAAGCCGATTTATTGTTTTTAGATCCGGCGAATCAAATACCCAACAAGACGAATACCCCTCGCCTAAAAATGAGATTAACCTCAACTATAAGGAGAATAGCTTTCGTGTCGAACTTGCCGTAATGGATGTTGCGTTGGATGGATTGGTTGAATTCAGTTATCAACTACAAGGACTCAACAATGATTGGATCTTCCTTGGGAACGAGACGAATCTAGATTTTCGGAATATTCCATATGGGGATCATGAATTGTTGATACGGACGCGGATGAAGAATGGGCAATGGTCCAAGACATATGAACGACTGCTTATTAAGATCGCACCGCCGATATATTTAAGTTTAGGCGCTAAAATAGTTTATTTGATTCTGATACTGCTTATCGTTTATACACTCATATTCTTTTACTTCAAAAGAATGAAAGCGGAAACCGAATTGAAACTTAAAGAGAGGCAACATCAACAGGATGAGCAGCTGCACTCGGAGCGGATGAATTTTTATACGCGAATTACGCATGAGCTCCGTACACCATTGACACTTATTTTAGGGCCTCTGGATGATTTATCACACGAAGGGGAGCTGTCAGCAAAAAATAGAAGTTTGGTTCAGACTGTACAGAAAAGTGCAAATAGACTTTTTACGTTGGTGAATCAGCTTTTGGAGTTTCGCAAAGTGGAATCACAATTTAAACCTTTGGTACTTGAATCCGGATCTTTACGTGACTTGCTCAACGACATCATTCATAAATATAAAACGCTAAACACTAAGCCGCGACTTCAAATACTATCGGATTTTCCCGAAGTTGAAACTCGTACGCTGTTTGATGCCGAAATTATGCAATTGATTGTTGATAATCTTTTATCAAATGCCTATAAATATACAGATGCAGGTTATATCAGATTGAGTCTCAAATATGAGGAAACCAATCTTGCCAACTGGACGGTATTAACGGTAGAAGATACTGGTTGTGGTATTCCTGCTAAGGATATTGAACGAATTTTTGAAAAATTTTATCAAATCTCCAAAGTTGGAGTTCAAGGTACAGGAATAGGTCTAGCCTTAGTTAAGGAGTTAACAGCAATTCACCAAGGAAAAATAGGCGTAGTAAGTAAGGAAGGTGTTGGGACAACAGTTTCAGTCCGATTTTTATTAAATCGAGTGGTCTCTAAAAAATCTGAAGAACCAGCGTTAAGTGTGGAAGAAAGTCGTCCTTCGCTTGATCCTATTCGTCCGCTGATACTCTTGGTTGAGGATGATGTGGATTTGAGCGAATACATGGTGAAGGTGTTAAGCAATCATTATGATGTACTGACGGCCGAAAATGGAGCTATAGGATTTGAGCGTGCTCAAGCTGTCGTTCCTGATTTAGTGTTAAGTGATGTCATGATGCCCGATATGGACGGGTTTCTTTTGGCTGAAAAGCTCAAAGCAGAGCGGGTGACAAGTCATATCCCAATCATTTTATTAACTGCAAGAGATACCGATTTGGATAGACAACGTGGTTATGAGCTTGGGATTGATTCTTATCTGACTAAGCCCATTGGGAGCATGCTTTTGTTGAAACGTATTGAAAATCTTTTGCAGAAGCAAAAAATAATGAACGCCGTTGTATTGCAAAAGATAAAATCGGATAATCCGCCGGAACTAAAAGGTGAAATGATTGAAAAAGATAATTTATGGCGTGAGAATACATTCGTTCAGGATTTTATCACTATTGTAGAAGAGCATATGCAGGATGAAGTTTTGGACGCCGCTACGCTAGCAGAACGGATGAATATGAGCCAGTCCACACTGTATAGGAAACTTAAAGGGATTACGGGGAAGAATATCAACCAACTGGTACGTAAGATCCGGATACATAAGGCAGCCGAACTGCTTCGTTCCGGGAATCATAATGTGACTGAAGTTTCCTTCTTGGTCGGTATCAATAGTGCTATCTATTTTCGTCAATGTTTTAAAGAAGAGTTTGGCAAACTTCCGTCTGAATACCAAAAATCAGATGGAAAGGGGAAATAGCTTCCATAGGCCAAAAAATAAGCTCTAGGGGTTTCTAATCATTGATTTTGACCGAATATTGTATGTTTTTTGACGGATTTATATATGTTTTGGTGAGGTAAAACTCGCTAAGTTTGGCTTACAATTCAATTATAAATCTAGGGAGGAAGGGCAGCGATGCCGCTGATATAACCAATATAAACCATGGTGCGACATCTTTTTGTCTATTCTGACCTGATTATATTTTTTACTGTTTAATTAGCATAATTACTTTATGAACAACCTAAAAATTGTTTCTCTTTATACCCTGTTGAGCGTTGCGCCAACATTGGTATACGCACAACAAGGGAAAATTACGGGGCAGGTTTTGAACAAATCAAACGAACCGATTCTTGGCGCAAGTGTTATCGTCGAGGGGGCGGGTAAAGGGACGAAGACAGACATGTCAGGTAAGTTTGAACTCAATGCCAATAAAGGTATTCTCGTCGTATCATTTGTCGGGTATAAAACTTTAAAAATTCCATTGGATGGAAAATCAGATTTTACTATTCAGTTAGAACGTGATGAACATGTATTGGAAGATGTCGTCGTTGTAGGTTACGGTACGCAACGAAAGGCGACGTTAACGGGATCCATTTCAGAAGTAAAAGGAAAAGATCTCGTAAAAAGTCCGCAGCCAAATCTGTCCAACTCTTTAGCTGGAAGATTTTCGGGAGTGGTGATCAACAATCGTAGCGGAGAGCCTGGATACGATGGTTCATCAATCACGGTGCGGGGCCAAGCGACAACAGGTAGTAATGACGTGTTGGTTGTTGTCGATGGAGTGCCGGGGCAGATAGGTGGTCTGGAGCGCCTAGACCCCAACGATATTGAAAGTATCTCGGTTTTGAAAGATGCTTCCGCTGCAATTTACGGAAATAGGGCTGCTAACGGAGTAATTTTAGTAACCACCAAACGCGGAAAGAGTGGTAAGCCATCCATCACCTATAGCGGGAATCTTGGATTTAGTTCACCAACGAGATTGCCCAAAATGGCGGATGCGGCAACATATGCGCTATTGCGAAACGAAATCGCCTATGGTAACAGTTCTTCAGCGGGAATGAACCAAATCTATTCAGAAGAGCAGATCCAGAAGTTTAGGGATGGTTCCGATCCTTTATTGTATCCGAATACCAATTGGGCTGATGTCGCCCTGAAAAATACCGCCTTACAAAGTCAACAAAATCTATCTATTGCAGGGGGGACGGAGGATGTCCGCTATTTTATGTCCTTAGGCTCGGTCTATCAAGACGGGATCTACAAAAAAGGTGTCACGAAATATAAGCAATATAATTTTAGAACAAACCTGGAGGCCAATATAACCGATCGATTTAAAGTTGGCCTATCGCTTTCGGGCAGACAAGAAGACCGCAAATTCCCGATAGCGTCGGCAGGAGATATTTTCCGTTCGATCTACCGTGCTTACCCTACAGTAAGTGCATATTATCCGAATGGCTTGCCTACACGGGGCATCGAAGGCTCTAATCCAGCTTTAATGGTGACAGATATAGGTGGCACTGTTGTCAATCCCAAGCAGGTGTTTAACGGTATCCTCAAAGCGAGTTATCAACTTCCTTGGGTAGAAGGATTATCTGTAGATGGTTTTCTTTCAATAGATAAATCCACAAATTTTAGTAAGAATTTTAGTGTTCCGTATGTTTTAAATAATTACAGTCAAGAGAAAAATAGCTATGAGGAGTCGATTGTTGGCGGAAACAATAATAAAGCTACACTGACTGAGTCGCATACGAACGAGTCGTTGATTACAAGTAATATTAAGTTGAATTTCGAACGAAAATTTGGAGATCATGCTATCAATGCCTTTGTAGGATATGAGCAGAGTAAACGACATTTGGAGTATTTCGATGCACAGCGTTTCAATTATCTATCTACGCAATTGCCCGAATTATCCCAAGGTGGATCCGCTGCTACAGATTATCTCAACTCCGGATATAGCAACAATTACACCCGTAAAAGTATCATTAGCCGTATAGCGTATAATTATAGCGAAAAGTATTTGTTTGAAGGACAGCTCAGGGCTGATGGTTCGTCAATTTTTCCTTCAAATAAGCGTTGGGGGTACTTCCCTTCCGTGTCCGCTGGATGGCGAATCAGCAAAGAAGATTGGTTTTCCGACAAGATTGGATTTTTAGATGATTTAAAACTGAGAGCTTCTTACGGTAGCCTTGGAAACGATAATGTGGATGCATTCCAATATTTTGATAATTATACACTCGTGGGAAATGGATTAGTAGCACTTTTAAATGAAAAAAGTCAGATCGAGCCGAATGTTAAATTAGCGAAATTAGCCAATCCTGATATCACTTGGGAAGTATCGAAGAAGCTTGACGTCGGACTAAACGCACAATTTCTCAAGAATTTTACACTAGAGGCCATTTATTTCAAACAAAAGAGATCAGATATTCTGACCGAACGAAATGCATCGATTCCGGGAGTTTCAGGTATTGTCAATCCCTATAAAGAGAGTAGTTCCAAACCATTAGTCCCTTCGGAGAATATTGGCAGGGTGAATAGCGAAGGATTTGAAGGAACACTGTCTTATCAAAAACCGGGAGAATTTAGCTGGGGAATGTCGGGTAATTTTACCTTTGCTAAGAGTAAAATTATCTTTATTGACGAGGCAAGTGGGACATTAGATTACCAACGTCAGACAGGACGACCTTTGGGAACTTATCTGCTCTATAATGCTATTGGATTAAATAGAAATGAGGCAGATCTTAAAGGATCTCCGCAAGCTCCCGGTGCGCAAATAGGCGATTTAATTTTCGAGGATTATAATCAAGATGGTAAGATTACCGCAGATGATATGCTGCGGACAAAGTATGGAAATATACCACAGATCACCTATGGTTTTAGCTTAAATGCGGCTTATAAAAACTTTGATGCAGCAGTATTATTTTCTGGGCAAGCCAGGGTTAGCCAACATGTACTTCCCGAATCTGGTACGGTAGGAAACTTCTACAGCAGTTGGGCCGACAACCGATTTAATGCCGTTAATAACCCGAATGGCACATATCCAATGGTTCCCGAACGTGCTTCTTCTGCGGTCAGCGGAGGGCTGTATGGAAATAATTTTTGGTTGAATAATGCTTCCTTTCTGCGTTTGAAAAATGTTGAAATAGGGTATACACTGCCACATGAGGTTCTTTCGCGATGGAAACTGGGTGGACTGCGCTTCTACGCGAATGGATTCAATCTGTTGACTTGGACAAAAGTCAAAGATTATGATCCAGAGGGAAGTAGCGGCAGCGGACAATTTTATCCGCAGCAACGAATTATTAATGTAGGTGTAAATTTAAAATTCTAAGGAGGAACATAACAGATGAAATCTTTAAGTAAATATTTCCTGCCCTTGGCTTTGGGAACGACTATCTTTTCGGCTTGCAACAAAAACCTTTTGGACGTTACAGCAACTGATCGTATTTCTACAGAAGCTATTGAAACAGATACAGCCGTTTTAGAAGCCTTTGTCATCAATAGATATATTGGCGAGAAAATAATATCAAATGAGGCAGATGGTACTAATCCAGGCTTCGGTCGCGGATTTGAATATGCGCTGTGGTCTTCTCTCACAGACGAATCCATGTATACCAATGATGATAATACCTGGCTTATTACCCGGGGACAATTGTCTCCAGAAAATTTAGGTGCCGCCGGATCGCTTTGGGCGCGTAGCTACCGAAGTATCCGCGAGTGCAATTACGCTAAAAAAGTATTGGCTAATATACAGATGAGTACGTTGCATAAGCGCCAATTGGAAGGCGAACTTCAATTTATAAGAGCATTTAGGTATCATGATCTCATTCGAAATTTTGGACGCGTTGTGTTGGTGGGAGATACAGTATATGGATTGAAGGATGATCTAACCAAAGCAAGTCTTTTTGAGCGAAAATCCATGCAAGAAGGTATGGATTATGTGATCAAAGAATTGAATGAAGCGATTGAAAAGCTGCCTGCTGAAAATAACGACAAAACCTGGGTCGCTGGACGGGCCACAAAGGCTGCAGCCATGGCTTTAAAATCGAGATTACTTTTGTATGCTGCAAGTCCATTGTATAATGTCGGAAATTGGGCGGCCGCTGCCCAGGCAGCGCAGGAGGTGATCGCCCTAAATAAGTACAAGCTATACACGGGCGGATACCAATCGTTGTTTTTAACAGACCGAAATCCGGAAACTATTTTTGCAAGATACTACACCAAAAATGCCAATCACGTGCACCTCGAAATTGCCAACGGACCGAATGGCTATGGCGGATGGGGCGGAAATACACCATACCAAAACTTGGTCGATGCCTATGAAATGAAAAATGGAAAAGCCCCTTTCAATGAGGACGGCACCGTCAACACGGCTTCAGGTTACGATCCGAAAAATCCTTATGTTAACCGCGACCCCCGTTTTGACGCGACTATTTTATATAATGGCGCTTTATACAGGGGTAGGGCAGTGGAAACATATATACCAAAGGGGCAAGATAGTCCGCAAGGAAGTGACAACTGGAATACTTCTAAAACCGGATACTATCTGCGTAAATTTATGAGCGATGCCTATCCGCTTCAAAATCCTTGGGGTAATGCGGGATTTCAACCGTGGAATTACTTCCGCTATGCAGAAATCCTTTTGAATTTTGCAGAAGCAGCAAATGAAGCTTACGGTCCAGATGTGTTGCCTGCTGGTGGTAGCTTAACAGCGAGACAGGCTTTAAATTTGGTTAGAACACGGCCATCTGTCGATATGCCCGAAATTCCTATGGGACAGTCGAAAGATGAGTTTAGAAAGCAAGTGCGTTACGAGCGCAGAGTTGAGTTAGCGTTTGAAGAACATCGTTTTTACGATGTCAGAAGATGGAAGATTGCGATGGTAACAGAAAATATCCCTGCTTATGGCGTGACTATAGATAAAAATGGTGAGGGTTTTACGTATACACGCAAGGAAGCGCTTTCAGGACGCCGATTTGAAGAAAAGCACTATTGGCTACCGATTCCACGTTCTGAGATATTATCGTCGAATGGACAATTGGAGCAAAATCCTGGCTATTAATTAGCATATTTGTTTACGTAAGTTATTCATCCTCTTGGTTCTTTAATAAGAGTCAAGAGGATGTTTTTGAGAAATAAATCAACCTTTAATAAATCAAATACTCCATGCGATTAACACTTATTACATTTTTATTGATGAATATTGCGGCGGCAGTTTACGCACAAGAATACAAGTATGGCCCAGCAGAAAAAGATTTTGCGGGTTATCTATTCGCCTATTTTAAAGGGAACGCTGTAGCTGATGAGGCTGTGTGTTTTGCGATTAGCACTGATGGCTATACATATAGGGCTCTAAACGATAATCAACCCATCTTAGATTCAAAGGTTATCAGCAAAACTGGTGGTGTAAGAGACCCACATATTCTTCGTGGCGACGATGGGAAAACATTTTATATGGTGCTGACTGACATGACCTCCTCTAAAGGCTGGGACTCCAACCGCGGAATGGTCTTGTTGAAGTCCCAAGACCTTGTGCATTGGTCGTATCAAACAATCGACATTCAGCAGCGCTTTAAAGGCCAGGAAGCCTTGAAAAGGGTGTGGGCACCGCAGACAATATTTGATCCTTCGGTAGGAAAATATATGGTGTATTGGTCTATGCAGCATGGAAACGATCCCGATATCATTTATTACGCTTATGCTAATAAGGAGTTTACCGATTTTGAGTCTGATCCTAAAGTACTTTTTCTGCCGAAAAACGGTAAATCTTGTATTGATGGCGATATTATTGAAAAGAATGGTCTATTCTACCTCTTCTATAAAACTGAAGGTCATGGCAATGGTATCAAACTAGCGATAACAGACTCTCTGACATCAGGAAAATGGATTGAACAGCCAGGGTATAAACAGCAGACGAACGATGCTGTGGAAGGATCTAGCGTCTTTAAGATCAATCAGTCCGACAAATACATCCTTATGTATGATGTATATGGCAAAGGAAAATATCAATTTTGCATCTCTGATGATCTTGATCGTTTTAAAGTTATTGATCATGAAATTGATATGGATTTCCATCCAAGACATGGTACCATTATCCCCGTTTCCAGACAAGAATTACTTGATCTGACCAGCAAATGGGGAAAACCAAAAGACATGCAATTCACATTTAGAAAGAATCCAGTTTTGGATGGTTTTTATGCTGATCCGGATGTACTCTATTCCAATAAAACCAAAAAATACTACATTTACCCTACGAGCGATGGTTTTGACGGTTGGGGCGGCTATTATTTTAAGACCTTTTCGTCCCCGGACCTCAGCAAGTGGAAAGACGAGGGGGTGATTTTGGACCTGAAAGAAGATGTTGCCTGGGGACCTAGAAATGCGTGGGCACCAACAATTACGGAAAAGAAAGTTAAGAACGACTATAAATACTATTATTATTTCACGGCGGCGCAAAAGATAGGCGTTGCGGTAGCAGATTTGCCGACAGGGCCTTTTAAGGATTCGGGAAAGCCATTGATAGATTTTAAACCTGAAGGTGTAAAAGGTGGTCAGGAGATAGATCCAGCAGCGTTTAACGATCCAAAATCTGGGAAAAGCTACCTATATTGGGGAAATGGCTATCTAGCGGTAGCTGAACTCAACAAGGATATGGTTAGTATCAAGAAAAACACTGTAAAAGTCATAACTCCTGATAAGACGTTTCGCGAAGGTGCATATGTAGTCTACCGTAAAGGCCGCTATTATTTCTTTTGGTCAGAAGACGATACACGGAGTGAAAATTATCGGGTACGTTATGGAACAGCCACTTCCCCCGATGGACCGATCACTGTTCCTGAAAATAATCTAGTCTTACAAAAAGATCCTGCAAAGGGGATATATGGAACAGGACATAATTCTATTTTGCAGATTCCAGGAAAAGATGAATGGTATATTGTTTACCATCGTTTTAATTATCCCAAAGGCATCGAAATGGGTGACGCTGCAGGATTTAATCGCGAGGTGTGTATGGATCGGTTGTATTTCGACGATGAGGGCCATGTAATACCAGTAGTTCCCACGCTTTAATCACTAAACCAAATCTACATATAATTAAAATGAAAAGAATAATAAGAAAGTTGGCCGTGTTAGCGATCTCCAGCTATATAGGTATCAATAACCTATATGCACAGCCCGGGTTTGGCATCGCCGAACGCGTAAACTCAGACTGGCGCTTCCATTTGGGGGACATGGAGATAAAAGCGGGAACGGAAATGAATCGCGTTGGATGGCAACAGGTGAGTTTGCCTCATGATTGGAGTGTAAAATACCCGTTAAGTCCTAATTTAGCCAGCGCGACAGGATATTTGCCCGGCGGCATAGGATGGTACCGCAAACAATTGACTATACCCGCAGACGATCAGGGTAAAAAGATTTTTATCTATTTTGAGGGAGTGTACAACCGAAGTGAAGTCTTTATCAATGGTAAATCTGTTGGCAAAAGGCCTAATGGTTATGTGTCCTTTTCTTACGATATTACGCCATTTATTGAGTTTGGCAAAGAAAATACCATAGCCGTTAGGGTAGACCATAGCCAAAGCGCCGATTCGCGGTGGTATACAGGGTCTGGAATCTATCGGGATGTATGGATTGTTAAGGCCAATCCGCTGCATATCGACCAATGGGGCGTGTACGCCTATCCAGAAATGAAAGGTGGAAAGGGAATTTTAAATACCGAAGTAACTGTGGTCAATAGCGCTGCAGCATCTTCTGCAGTTGCAGTCGAGCAGCAGTTGATTGACATGACAGGCCGTATTGTCGCAAAAAAAACGCAAAAAGTACAGGTCGGTGCCACTGATAAGGCAACCGTACAACAGCAGTTGACCGTGTCGAACCCCAAACTATGGAGTTTGGATCAACCCCAACAATATACCTTACGGACAATTGTGACGCAAAATGGACAGCAGATCGATCGGTCGGAGGTGAAGACTGGTTTCAGAGCATTTACGTTCGATGCCAACAAAGGGTTTGCTTTAAATGGAGAGTGGATGAAGGTAAAAGGAGTGTGTTTGCACCACGACGCTGGAGTATTGGGAGCTGAAGTGTATCCAGAAGTATGGCGTCGACGTCTCCTAACCTTAAAATCACTGGGAGTCAATGCTATTCGTACAAGTCATAATCCGCAGGCATCTTCGTTGTATGCACTATGTGACGAGCTTGGTCTTTTGGTGATGGATGAAGCTTTTGATGAATGGGAATTTCCAAAAAGAAAATGGTTGCAGGGGTGGAATTTTGGTACGCCCGGCTTCGAAGGATCATACGACTTTTTTGAATCTTGGGGAGAGCAGGATCTTGCTGACATGGTCAAAAGAGATCGCAATCACCTTTCGATTTTTGCGTGGAGTATAGGCAATGAAGTGGATTATCCAAATGATCCTTACTCACATCCTATTCTTAACGGAGAAAAGAAAGAGGGTGGCTTTACACAAGCTTCGTATGGGGGCTACAAAAAGGATGCACCCGATGCGATGCGGTTGGGTGATATTGCCAAACGCTTGGTCGCGGTTGTAAAAAAATACGATAAAAGCAGAGCGGTTACAGCAGGGCTTGCAGGTGTAGCAATGTCTAACGAAACCGCCTATCCAGGCGCACTTGACATCGCTGGATACAATTATACAGAAAGCCGTTATCAACTGGATCATCAACGCTTTCCCGAGCGCGTTATTTTCGGCAGCGAAAATAGACATGATCTTTCTGCTTGGTTAGCGGTACGTGACAATGCGCATATTTTTGGTCAATTTCTATGGACAGGAATCGATTATCTCGGCGAATCCGGACGTTGGCCTTCCCGGGGATTCTATTCGGGACTGCTGGATTTTGCGGGATTTGTCAAACCGAGAGGTTATTATCGCCAATCGCTGTGGTCGGATAAACCTATGGCTTACTTAGGCACTTATCCATTGAAAGGAGGGGCAGGAGCAACCGATGTGTGGTCGGCATTGGAGTCGGAGGAAGGACAGCGCAAGAATGAAGCCCCTTCTATGGACGCTTGGCCAATTTGGAATTATCAAGAGGGACAACAAATTCGGGTCGTTTGCTATACTAATAGTGCGCAGGCACGATTGGAACTCAATGGTAAGCTTGTTGGCGAAGAAAAGAAATATGATGAGAAAACAGGTATTATCTTTTGGGATATTCCCTATACTTCGGGCAAATTGGAAGTTGTAGGTTTAGACAATGATAAAAAGGAGATCGTCCGTCATGCAATACAATCAACTCAACGGCCCACGGCTATTCATGCCACCATTCTTGGAGAACAAGACATAAAATCGGGCGCAATCATTCAAATTGCCTTGCAGTTGGTAGATGCCAACGATGAACCCGTCATACTGTCAGAAGATGAAGTAACCTGCGACCTCATTGGAAATGCACGACTGCTGGGAATGGAAGCAGGAAATAATGCCGACATGGGCGATTATACTGATAACAAACAGCGGGTATATCATGGTAAGATGATTGCTTATGTTCAAGTATTGGGCCAATCTGGCGACAAAGTCGATATAAGGTTCACATCACCTTGGCTAAAAACAGCAACGGTACAGTGTCTGGTAAAATAAGGGCATAATAAGTGACAAGAAATAGGAAGGCTGGTTGATTTAATTAGCGTTTTAAATCATCAAGCTAAAAGAGCATTGGAAGTTTTTCCAATGCTCTTTTTATTTAAGGTGAATTGATAAACTGACTTCGTTATAAAATAACGTAATGCGATTATATTAAATAAAAAAAATTATTAAATACTTTTTTTATTGTAAATTTTATTATTAATTTAGCTTCAAGATAAATCTAAAGACTGACTCAATTATATCCATGCGTTTAATCATATGCCTTTTATGTGCCATTGGTACAATGTTGGCCAAAGGACAAGAGCTGTACATTTTAAAATCTACCCATCTTTCTGGAGTAGATTCCGGCTACGTCTATATACCAAAGATGAAGCCGGGCAACCGAGCCTTACCTGTTGTATATGTGCTGCATAGTCATGGGGCAAATTATAAAAGTCTTTCAAAATTTGTCGATTTTCAGGCATTGAGCGATCAATATGGCTTTGTAGTGGTATGCCCTGACGGTCTTCGGACGAGCTGGTTTTTAGACAGTCCACAAAAAGATGGTTCTCAATTCGGACAGTTTCTGACTGAGGAATTGATGCCCTACATTCAGCATAAATATCATACGGATCGTGAAAACTCATTTATTACGGGTGTGAGTATGGGGGGGCATGGTGCACTTTGGCTCTTTTTTAACTATCCATCATTTTTTAAAAGTGCTGGCAGCAGTTCGGGAGTTGTCAATCTGAGACATTCGGCTTTCAAGAAAACAAGTCTAGCCCAACATTTAGGTCAATACAGCGATCAAAATCCATTATTCGATCGTTTTAGTGTCATCCATAATGTCCATAAGGTCGCTGGGAGTGAAAAGACATTTATTTTTGATTGTGGTACTGAAGATTATCTATATGGGGCCAATAAGTCCCTTCGGGATAGTTGTGATGTACTCAAGATCAAATCGACTTATATTGCGCAGCCCGGCGCTCATACCTCTGGCTACTGGGCCAAAACCATTCCGGTTCATTTCGCTTATTTTAATCGTCTGATCCATTAATCGATAACCTATATGTTTTATTCACCTTATACTGATCCTTTAGTCCGGCAACAAAATAGTGTATCTCTGGTTCTTACGCCGGTATTTGGCGCGTATTTTTTAAATTATTTACTGCAATTAACTTCATATGAATTGGTTTAAATCTTTTTTTTCTATTTTATTGATTTCTGTCACACTCTCCTCGCAGGGGCAGACTGTAGCATCATACGATGTATTGATCGTTGGTGGCGGTGCTAGTGGTGTTGCGGCAGCTTTGCAGGCAGCGCGGTTGGGAAGTAAGGTTCTTGTCGTAGAAGAGACAGGCTGGTTGGGCGGTATGCTCACGTCGGCTGGAGTGTCGGCTATTGATGGTAACCATCGTATGCCCTCGGGAATATGGGGTGAATTTAGGGCAGAACTTTATGCGTATTATGGTGGTCCAAAGGCAGTGGAAACGGGTTGGGTAAGTAACACCTTGTTTGAGCCTTCGGTAGGAAACCAGATACTAAAAAAAATGGTTGGCGCCGAAAAAAATATTGCCGTTTGGTATAAAAGCAACCTTTTAGATCTGAAAAAACAGGCTAAAGGCTGGACTGTTGCCATTGAACGGAAAGGGAAAAAGAAAACCGTAAGCGCTTCTATTTTAGTCGATGCGACGGAGTTGGGGGATCTCTTGCCGCGTGCGGGTGTTGCTTACAGCATCGGTATGGATAGCCGCTACGATACGAAAGAAGAATTTGCTCCCGAAAAGGCCAATTCAATAATTCAAGACCTTACTTATGTCGCTATCCTGAAAGACTATGGTGCCGATCCAAAGAGATTGCTAAAGAAACCTCAAGGTTATGATCCTAAAGAGTTTGAACATGCCTGTGATGTTAAAGATCCTGCTTCACACAGCAATACGCCTATCATCAATTGTGATCAAATGATTACCTATGGCAAATTGCCGAATGGAAAATACATGATAAACTGGCCTAAAGACGGAAATGATATCTACCTGAATATTATCGAGATGTCGCCAAAGGCGAGGGCGGTGGAATTGCAAAAGGCGAAAGATCATACCTTACGTTTTGTATATCATCTTCAAAGTCAGCTGGGTTTTAAAAACTTGGGGCTTGCCGATGATGAATATGATACGGCCGATAAACTTCCCTTTATTGCTTATCATCGCGAGTCTAGACGTGCTAAAGGCTTGGTGCAGCTTACATTGCCTTATGTGCAGAGTCCTTATCAGCAGGAGCTGCCTTTGTACCGCACAGGTGGGATAGTAGGCGATTATACCATCGATCATCATCACCTGAAGAACCCGGATGCACCCAAAATTGATTTTGTTAAGATTCGGGTACCATCCTACAATGTACCCCTTGGAAGTTTGATTCCTGAGAAAATAGCGGATTTTATTGTTGCTGAAAAAAGCATCAGTGTGAGCAATATTGTGGCTGGGGCCACCCGCCTTCAGCCAGTTGTATTGGGTATTGGTCAAGCTGCTGGAGTGCTGGCAGCGCTGTCTGCAAAACAAGCTGTTACTCCCAAAGATCTTTCATTAAGGGAGGTACAGCAAGTACTTTTGGACAATCATGCCTATCTCATGCCCTTTATCGATGTTGATCCAAAAGATAGTTGGTTTCAGGCAATCCAACGTGTTGGAGCAACTGGCATTCTTAAAGGAAGAGGTGTACCCTACAAATGGGCCAATCAGACTTGGTTCTATCCCGAACACCGCATAAGCGAAGTAGACCTGATCGATGGTATGCGTAGTTATTATCCAGTTGCCGATAAAGTCGCTGGCTCGGGGGCCGATGTGACAGCAGAATTTTTTGCGGCGCTATTGCTCCAGGTCGACCCCACTTTGAATAAAGATAAAATCAGGTCCGTCATTGCAGCAAAAGAAAATCAAGTGTTAACAAGGGCTCAAGTGGCGGTTGTGCTGGATCATATCCTAAAGCCGTTTGAACGGCCGGTGGATTTTACCGGCCAATTTATAGCAACAAAAAATTGATTTCCGAACGCATAGAAAAACGAGATGACACCAATTTTACCAAATTCTACAGCGACTCCACAGCAGCGAAACGATAGTTTGGATGTTCTGCGGGGAATTGCCATCCTTTTAATGGTGCTTTCATCGAGCATTTCATTTGGAAACCTGCCTGCTTGGATGTACCATGCACAGGTGCCACCGCCAAAACATGCATTTGATCCCAGTGTAGCAGGTGTAACCTGGGTAGATCTGGTTTTTCCGATTTTCCTTTTTACGATGGGTGCGGCCATCCCATTGGCTATGCGGAAAAAAGTGGCTAACCTAAACGCTTTGCCTATCTTGGGTACAATTTTTAAGCGTTTTGTTGCCTTATTCTTTTTTGCCTTATTTTCTTTTTATATGCGCGCTTGGGTGATGCGTTCTGAGCCTGGTACATCGCACTATATGATGTCTATCATCGGCTTTATCTTACTCTTCTTAATTTACGCAGATTTAAAGTCCTATTTGCCGATGCGGACCGCGAGACGTGTTCACGTAGTGGCCCTGTTGCTATCTGTAGGGATGCTATATCTGGTGTATGCACAGACGGATAGATTTACCCTCCAGAAAACAGATATTATTATCTTGGTGTTGGCCAATATGGCTTTGTTTGGGACAGTATGGTGGTGGCTGACGGCGAAATCCATCTGGTTACGTATGGCGATTTTACCATTTATTATGGGCGTTTTTTTGGGAGCCAAAGAAGTCGGTAGTATCAACGAATTTATATACAAACTCAGCCCTGCGACTTGGCTTTATCAATTTTATTACCTCAAATACCTCTTTATTATCCTTCCGGCGACAGTTGTCGGCGAGTGGATCATTGCTGATACATCGTTGGCTGAAAAACCCAGCATGCAGCGGTCTCAACTGGCATTACAAGGCTTGCTTTGTGCCTTTCTGATTGGACTGAATGTCTTCAATCTCTATATGCGTTATCTCGATATCAATATCGGACTTAACCTGATGTTGATCTTTTCACTATGCTTCTGTTTAGGCATTTTTCGAAAGGGCGAAGCACTGACATTACAGGCAAAAATGGCTGTACTCGGAAGTTATCTGCTTTTTTTAGGACTGATCTTCGAAGCGTATGAAGGGGGAATAAAAAAGGATTATTCCACATACAGCTATTATTTTGTCTGTACAGGCTTAGCCTGTTATGCGCTAACAATGCTGTGTTGTATCGAGAAACTTGCTTTTGGAAAACCGCTGTTTCAAGGTATAGCACTGGTTGGTAAAAATCCGATGGTCGCCTATACCGCAGGAAATCTAGTGTTGATCCCGCTATTGGCGCTTACGGGATTACAGAGCGCTCTTGATCAGATGGGGGCACAGGGTGCTTTTGGGGGAGTGATGCGCGGTGTATTATTCACCGGAATTGTGGCGCTGTTGACGATCGTGAGCAGCCGATTAAAACTTTATTGGAAGTCATAAAATGAATGAATTATTAGAACAAACGGTGGAGCTTCGCAAAGGGCGTAAGGCACTTCCGCCTATTTTTTGGATCTCCACAACATGGTTTGCCATGGGGCTACCTTTTGTTGCCCTTTCGGGTGCGAGCTCCATTATGTATAAAAATTTGGGGGTATCGGACGCACAGATTGCTTTTTGGACCTCATTGATTATGCTGCCCTGGACAATAAAACCCTTATGGGGACCTTTTTTGGAACTGTATAAGACCAAGAAATTTTTTGTCTATACCACGCAGCTGCTCACGGGGCTACTCTTTGGTCTGCTTGGTCTTACGCTGCAGTTGGATCATTTTTTTAGCTTCTCCATCGCCTTATTGACACTGATTGCATTCAGTGGTTCCACACATGATACCGCAGCCGACGGGGTATATTTGAATGAACTGAATGCAAAACAACAGGCAAAATATGTCGGCTGGCAAGGTGCTTTCTATAATGTCGCCAAAGTGTTTTCTGGCGGCGTACTCGTTTATTTGGCGGGGCAATTGGAGCAGGAAATCGGCATTAAATCCGCGTGGATGGTGGTGATGTTTGCTTATGGATTTATTATGTTGGGCATTGGATTGTACAGTATACGTGCTTTACCTGCTCACGATGAAGCTCCCAAATCCACTTCTTTAAAGGAAGGAATGGATACGCTTAAAGACGTTATCATAACTTTTTTTCAGAAAAAGAATATTTGGTTTAGTTTGCTTTTTATTGTCTTTTATCGTTTTGCTGAAGGGCAGGCCATTAAGATCACCCCCTTATTTTTTAAAGCGCAACGTACCGAAGGTGGCCTTGGCCTGAGTACTTCGGAAATTGGATTGCTTTATGGTGTATTTGGTGCCATAGCTTTTGTGTTGGGGTCGATTGTCGCAGGGCATTTTGTATCCAAAAAGGGCTTAGACCGGAGAACACTTATGATCCTTTGTTCCTTCTTTAATATTCCATTTGTAGCTTATGCATTTCTTGCAATTACATTGCCGACAAACCTTTATCTCATCGCTACTGCTGTCGCCATCGAGTACTTTGGATATGGTTTTGGCTTTATCGGAATTATTCTTTTTATCATGCAAAATATCGCCCCAGGTAAATATAAAATGGCACATTACGCTTTTGGAAGTGGTCTTGTCAATCTAGGATTTATGATTCCTTCGATGATCAGTGGCTGGCTAAGTGATCATCTGGGGTACAAGGAATTTTTTATCTGGGTATTAGTTTCTACTATTCCGGCCTTTTTGGTTTCCTGGTGGGTTCCGTTGCGAAAACCCGAAAAAGTGCATACGGACGAAAATAATTAATGCATATGAATATACTTTTTTATAGGAACTGGAAGGGCTTATTGTTGCCTTTTTTTTTACCGGCATTGACTTTAGCGCAATCAAAGGATATTGATTCTACGTTTGATAATCAACATTATCGCGCAAGGCTTGAGTTTTTTAAAGCGGTGCCCAATCAGAAGGACGAAATCGTTTTCCTTGGCAATAGCATTACCGAAGGTGGAAAATGGCAAGAAATCCTCCAGCGGAAGCATGTGATCAATCGTGGGATTAGCGGCGATGTGACTTACGGTATTTTAGCACGACTAGACGAGATATTAGCGTCCAGACCACGAAAAATATTTCTGCTCTGTGGGGTGAACGACATGAAAAGAGGAATACCACTTTCCATTATTTCAACGAATATAGAGAGGATAATAAAGCAGGTTAAAAAGCAGTCGCCAAATACAGCGCTTTTTGTGCAAGGACTTCTACCTGTGAATGAATCTTTGTTACCAAAAAGCTATGAAGAAGTACGAAATGAAAAGATTGTGTCGCTGAACAATGCTTTGAAAGAATTGTGTACGGCACATCAAGTTCGTTTTGTAGACTTACAGCCGATATTGGTGGACGGTAATGGGGAATTAAAAGCTGAGCTAACAATTGATGGCTTACATCTGAAGCAAGCCACTTATTTAATTTGGGCCAATTATTTAAAACAGCAAAAACTCTTATGACGTCGCTGGAATCTTTTAAGGTATTTCCAGCAGCTGGAAAGTATCTTCGGGGCGGTGTTTGTTTACATTTCCTCATTGGAATATGTCTATCGGTATTTTCCCAGTCCCTCTCAGCTCAGGAGACTAAAATAGATAGCAGTTACGCCAACTGGTATTATCAACAACGAATGGCCTATTTCGAACAAAGTCCAACCATTAAAGGAGCAATCGTGTTTTTGGGAAATAGTATTACTGAACGGGCAGAATGGCAGGAATTGCTTGCAGATTCAAGATATCCTGTACTGAACAGGGGGATAGGCGGAGATAATTCGTTTGGGATTCTTGCGCGTATAGATGAGGTGTTGCGCGGACGTCCGCAGGCAATTTTTCTGATGGATGGCATTAATGACCAATTCCGAAAGCTTCCGCAGGAAGTGTCGGTCAATAACTACAAGCGTATCATTAAACGAATAAAAAAGATCTCACCAAAGACCCTTATCTATCTTCAGAGTGCCTTACCGATCAATGAAGAACTAACAAAAGAGCCTTATACAAAAGGTAGAAATGTGTTGGTTCCGGTCTTAAATGAAAAACTAAGACAGCTTGCAGCAGATGAAAATATCCCATTTGTTGATCTCTGCCCACTTTTTCAGGACAATGAGGGAAGACTTAACGCAATTTACTCAGCTGATGGTGTGCATCTGATACCCAGTGCCTATATAAAATGGGTACAATTATTAAAAGAAAAGAAATATTTATGAGAATTACAGGAACATTTATTGACGAGATTTCCCACGATATTCCGCACCAGAACTGGGGGGCAGAAGAATGGGATCGGGATTTTGCATATATGAAGGCAATTGGTATAGACACTGTTATTATGATTCGCAGTGGCTATCGTAAATTTATAACCTATCCATCAGCTTATCTGATGGACAAATATGGCTGTTTTAGACCATCGTTGGATCTTGTAGAGCTTTATCTGCAGCTTGCAGACAAGTATGATATGAAATTCTATTTTGGGCTTTATGACAGCGGTATTTATTGGGAGACAGGAGATCTGAGTCACGAAATCGATTCCAATCAATATGTAATTGAAGAGGTTTGGGCTAAATATGGGCATTATAAAAGCTTCGGTGGATGGTATATCAGTACGGAAATCAGCCGTAAGACGAAAGGAGCTGTTCATGCTTTTCGTACACTTGGGTTACAGTGCAAGGCGGTCAGTGGGGGCTTGCCGACATTTATATCGCCCTGGATTGATGGAAAAAAAGCTGTGCTTGCCGCTTCTCCCGAGCTTAGTAAAGCCGATGCAGTTTCGGTATTGGAACATGAACGGGAATGGGGCGAAATTTTTGAAGGTATACAAGGAGCGGTCGACGCAGTGGCCTTTCAGGATGGACACATTGATTACGATGAGCTTCCCGATTTCTTTGAGGTCAATAAGAAATTGGCTGATAAATATGGTATGGCCTGTTGGACGAATGCCGAATCTTTTGACCGGGATATGCCGATTAAATTCTTGCCGATCAAGTTTGATAAACTAAGATTAAAGCTTGAGGCTGCGGCAAAGGCTGGCTATGATAAAGCAATTACGTTCGAATTCTCCCATTTTATGAGTCCACAGTCCGCTTATTTACAGGCAGGACACCTTTACAATCGGTACCAAGAATATGCCCTGAACAACAATTGGTGATAGGGATCACGTGTTTAAAGCACGCCAAATGACGACAAAAAGTAATCTCGAAGAAGTTAGAGAACAAGACATAGCATTATTGATAAGAGTAGGCCAGAGATTTTAAATGGCCTTTAAAGAGCAAATTCATTTATATATGAATCATTATAGTACAATTTACAAAGACGAATTATTTAATCATATTCTTCCTTTTTGGACAGCACATTCCCTAGATAGGGATTATGGGGGGTATTTTACCTGCCTGGATAGAAGAGGTGAAGTTTTTGATACGGATAAGTTTATGTGGCTGCAGGGGCGACAAGTTTGGCTTTTTTCGAGCATTTATAACAAGATTGAAAGCCGTTCCTCCTGGTTGGACATCGCAATGCATGGCGCCGACTTTATGGAAAAATACGGTCGCGATGACGAAGGGAACTGGTATTTTTCACTCGATCGACAAGGGAAAGCGCTTGTAAAGCCTTACAATATTTTTTCAGATTGCTTTGCTGCCATGGGGTTTGGTGCCTTATATACGGCAACCCAGGAGCAACGTTATGCAGAAATTGCGCAACATACCTTTCACAATATATTGAAACGCCGGAACCATACCAAAGGCATATACGACAAAACAGTTCCCGGGACGCGTCCATCAAAGAATTTTGCGTTGCCCATGATTCTTAGTAATCTCTCCATCGAATTAGAGCACTTATTGGATCCTACTTTGGTGCAAGAACTGATTGAAGATGTTGTGGTCGAGGTGATGGATGTATTCTATAAAGAAGATCAGGGACTTGTCTTTGAGAATGTAAGTCCCAATGGTGCATTGCTGGATAGTTTTGAGGGAAGATTGCTTAATCCTGGACATGCCATAGAGGCCATGTGGTTTATGATGGATTTGGGGGAAAGATTGCAGCGACCAGCGTTGATTGAAAAAGCCATGCGCGTTGGTGTCCGTATGCTGGAGTATGGATGGGATGAGAAATATGGAGGTATATTCTACTTTATGGATGCGCAGGGTAAACCGACCCAGCAGTTGGAATGGGACCAGAAGTTATGGTGGGTGCACTGTGAAACACTGGTCTGTATGGCGAAAGCTTGGGTACTAACGGGAAATGAAGAGGCTAAACGTTGGTTCGAACGGGTTCATGAATATACTTGGACGCATTTTAGGGACCCCGAACATGGCGAATGGTTTGGCTACCTCAATCGAAGAGGTGAGGTATTGCTCGATCTTAAAGGCGGAAAATGGAAGGGGTGTTTCCATGTTCCCCGTGCATTATGGAAGGTATATGAGGTATTTGAAAAAGCAAAAATAATCGTGTAACTTAACTGCTATGGATGCTCTCAATGGAATAAATGCGTTGACCTTAGTTTTTGCTGCGATATTGCTCTTTGCGATTGCGTATCGGTTTTATGGCTTGTTTCTCGCAAATAAATTGCTCAGACTGAATGGCGCTCGTCAGACACCGGCGGTGGAGTTTGCAGATGGACACGATTATGTAAAAACCGATAAGAAAGTACTGTTCGGTCATCATTTCGCGGCAATCGCCGCGGCAGGACCACTAGTTGGTCCAGTGCTCGCGGCACAGTTTGGTTATCTACCGGGGGCTCTGTGGATACTAATTGGTTGTGTATTAGGTGGCGGTGTGCACGATATGGTCGTGCTTTTCGCTTCTGTACGACATAAAGGAGAAAGTTTAGCGACCATTGCCTCCAAGGAGGTCAGTAAGCCTATTGGAGCAGTTGCCGGTATTGCGGTACTTTTCATTTTGATTTTGACCTTGGCCGGTTTATCGTTAGCCTGTATCAGTGCAATGCATGAGGCGCCATGGTCATTATTTACGATTATATTAACAATGCCCATTGCTATTTTAATGGGCTTGATGATGCGCTACCGTGAAGGCTCGGTTACCTTGGCAAGTATCATTGGTGGTGTGCTACTGATTGGTGGTATTATCTCAGGTCACCACCTGATGCAAATTCCTACTTTCCACGCGCTTTTCAACTGGGATGTAAAAACGATTTCCATCGGTATTGCTGTATATGGTTTTTTTGCTTCAGTATTGCCCATCTGGCTATTATTGGTCCCAAGAGATTACCTTTCGACCTATCTCAAAATAGGTACAATTGTGATGCTTACGGTAGGAATATTTTTTGTCGCACCAACCATTCAGATGCCTGCTCTGACCGCATTTATCCATGGTGGTGGGCCAGTCATTGCAGGTCCTGTTTTGCCTTTTATCTTTATTGTCATTGCTTGTGGTGCCATATCAGGTTTTCACGCTATTATTGCAACAGGCACGACGCCCAAAATGATCGGTAATGAACGCGAGATCTTGTTTGTTGGCTATGGCGCCATGCTTGTCGAAGGCTTTGTCGCGCTGATGGCTTTAATTGCAGCTTGCACGTTGATGCCGGGGGATTATTTTGCCATCAATACACCAGTAGCCGACTATGCACAATTTTTAGCCCAGCATCCGCATCTTTCAGCGGTGGATTTACAGCATTTTATCGATCGAATTGGTGTGGACCTTCACGGTCGAACGGGAGGGGCAGTATCCTTGGCTGTCGGAATGGCCCATATCTTTGATAAAGTCCCTTTTATGAACGATATTATGGCCTATTGGTACAATTTCGCTATTATGTTTGAAGCCGTGTTTATCCTTACCGCAATCGATGCAGGTACCCGGGTGGGACGCTTTTTCCTACAGGAAATGCTCGGAACCGTTTTTCCTAAATTTAGTGATAAAAACTGGAAACCAGGTGTATGGATTTGCAGTGCCTTGTTTACGTTTTCGTGGGGATATTTGGTTTATACCGGTAATGTAAGTAGTATTTGGCCATTATTTGGTATCAGCAATCAGCTGTTGGCCGCTTGTGGTCTAATTGTGTGTACAACGATGCTCATCCGAATGAACAGGCGAAAATATGTCTTGTTTGCTGCCATTCCAGGTGTTTTTATGGCCATAATCACCTTTTGGGCGGGCTATCTTCAGGTTGTGCAAGGTTACATACCCAAAGGTCAATATCTACTGGCTGGATTGGCTATTGCGGCGATGTCCCTTATGGCGATTGTTTTTATTGGAACGTTTAAGAAGTGGATACACCTCGCTCAAACGAAAACCGAAGTAAAAGATCCCTATGGAGAGGTCGTCAAGGAACGAGTAGAAAGGTAAAATAGCGTGGATTTTATTGAAATCCACGCTTTATGTTTAATCGATAATGGAAAGTAGTCGGTCTCGGATAAGAAGGCAGGCGCCTAAAGCTGCAAGTTTTTCCCCATTATTTGAATTGGCAAGTTTGGTGTCCTTGTTGACAATAGACAATGAAAATTTATTGACTGCATTCTTTAGCGGTAACATCAGATATTCCTCACTTTTAGCTAAAATTCCACCAACAATGATGATTTCTGGATTAAAAATATTGATTAACGTTGCGAGCCCGCGACCTAGTTTTTCCCCAAGCTCATTGATGAGCTCAATAGCAAGATTATCATCTTTTTTTGCAGCTGTTATAATATCGCTGAGCCGGATATCTTCCAGATTGTTAAATTTTTTTGTCAAAATACTAGTTGCGCCATTTTTTATTTCCGCAATGACTCGGTTACGAAGGGCAAAACCAGATGCTTCCGTTTCAAGACAGCCCTTTTTTCCACAGCGGCAGATGATATCGTTGTCAAATATCGGAATATGGCCAAATTCACCCGAGAAACCGGATTTTCCATAATAAATCTTTCCATTGATCAAAATTCCTAGTCCGATGCCATTGTCCACATTGACAAAAAGAGCATCTTTCTCATCCTTTAAAATTCCACTCGAAAACTCTCCATAGGCAAGCGCCTTACTATCGTTTTCAAGATAGGTGCGCAATTGTAGTTCCTGCTCAAAATATTTCGATAGGGGATCTTCATAAAAATTAAAATAACTGTAGGAATAACCTGTTCGGTAGTTAATGCGACCAGATAAATTAATGCCGACACCCAATATTTTATCTTTTTGAATCTGATGCGTTGCAATAAACTGGTTGATCTCCCGACAAATATTTTGAAGCGATTCCTGGTTATTTTCCAAGCGATGGGGAATTTCTTCTTGTGTAGCAACAATGTCTTTTTTCATATCCATCACCACGATACTGAGATGATCATGGCTTACTTGGACGCCAACAAAAAAGGCTGCATTTGCAAGTAGACCATAGGAATTCGGTTTTCTACCAATTCCCGAAGTCGACTTTCCATTGTCCTGGACCAATGCATCTTCCATAAGTTCATTAATAGATTCGTTGATTTTTGGGATACTGATGTTGAATTCCTTGCTCAGTTCAGGAATAGTTGAAGGCCCCTTGGTCGCAAAAAAGGTCAAAATCTCCTTTTTAAGCAAAATATTTTTATAGGCTACACCGCTATAGCTTGCATCATGTAAGTCACTCAAGAATTTTATACTCATAACTGTGTTACGTTAACTTATGGGTAAATATAGTAAATATATCATCATGCAAAATTAAGTTTGTGTTTTTTCTTCTTTAGTAGATCTCAATTAATAAAAAAAATTAGAAATAATTTGAATATTTAAAATTTTATTTCTTATTTAGTGTTGTATAAATAATATACCTAATAATTGTAAACCAAAATACGTTGCCGTGCCGGTGTCAGAACGTTGCATGTTTTATCCAATGAAAAACGTCTGATCATGGTTTAGGTAACCGAGTGACCATAAATACTTATTTTTTAACATAACACTATTTTTTCATTCCTAAATTATGAAACCAACACATGTAAAACGCAGGTATCTTTTTAAGGCATTGGGATTACTTATTGTTTTTATGCAATCCGCAATAAGCTTTGCTCAATCCATTGTAAATGGTACCATACGAAATCGCGATGAACAGCCTATTGCTGGCGCGACGGTTAAAGTAGTGGGGACTTCTGTAACAACACGTACGGATCAAAAAGGGAGTTTTACCGTGCAGGTAGACCGACTTCCGGCTGAACTTCAGGTTAGTTATATCGGCTATTTGTCGCAGTCGCGGAAGATCACAGTTGCCGGTACACAGAGTTTTGTTTTGGAGTCCGATCAGCGTCAAATTGATGAGGTTGTAGTAGTAGCCTATGGTACGCAAAAGAAGAACAACGTCGTTGGATCTGTCGTTCAGATCGGTGGTGATCAGCTCAAGAAAGCCCCGTCGATGAATTTGACCAATGCACTCGTAGGACGTGTTCCCGGATTGACAGCATTGCAACAATCCGGCCGCCCAGGGGCAGATAACGCGACCTTGTATCTGCGCGGAGTTGGAACTTATGGTGGTAATCGAAGTCCTTTGGTGATTGTCGATGATATCGAAAGACCGCTTTCTACCTTGGCTTATCTGGACCCAAGTGAGATAGAAACGATTTCCTTTTTAAAGGATGCAGTCTCCACGGCCGCTTATGGTGTACAGGCCGCCAATGGTATTATATTGGTTAAAACAAAAAATGGACGAAAGGAACAGACCAAAGTAACCTATGACTTTGGATACAGCATTGGCCAAAATACCCGCTTTCCAAAATTCCTCAATGGACCGGATTATATGAACTGGTATAACAAAGGAACAGAACTGGACAATGATTTTCTCCGAAATACGAAGCAAACTGAAGCACCTTACATCTACACTCAGGAACTCATCGATGCTGTGGCAAATGGAACCAATACCAATCCGTTATTTGGGAATACAGACTGGATTGGCCTATTGGCAGATAATAATAGCTATTCGCAACATCATGCAGCGACAATTTCGGGTGGAGCGGGCAAAACGCAGTATTTTGCTTCGGTCAGCCATATGAACCAGGACGGGGTGATCGACAATACCAATTTTAAACGCTACAATATCCGTACAAACCTTAAAAGTGAGCTTAATGAATACCTGACGGTTGGTTTGAACATTGGTTTACGTAATCAAAATACCAATTTACCCGGTATTTCACCCGATAACTCGGCCTATATGAATCCATTTTACCAGGCTGTTCGGATGCTCCCGAATCTGCCAATGTATGCCCCAAATGGACTTCCGGTAGCATATCAGGCCGGAGCAGGGTGGGTCAACCCAATTGCTTCCGTTGCAAATTCGGGATACCAGAAGCTCAAAAGCAATATCTTTCAGGGAACAGCAAACATCGATTTTAAAGTTCCGGGAGTAACAGGTTTGCTGGCAAAAGTTCAGGGCGCATACGACTATAATTCGGATGAATCCAAATCTTGGCTGACACCCTATCCGACGATGGGAAGACAGCGGGACCAGGTTGCAGGCGACTTTGTGGCGATGACCACTTTGCCCGGAATCACGAAGACATCTCTTCGTCAGAGTTTTGCTGCAAACTATCGCAGCACCTGGCAGGCCAGTTTAAATTATAACCGCACTTTTGGTGATCATAGCATCGGTGTGTTAGGTTTATATGAATATGCAAAAACTCATGGTAATCAATTTGGTGCCGGCGCAAGTAATTTTCCAATCAGTATTATTCAGGAAATAAACTATGGTTCGGCTTCCCAGGAAGACATTATCAAGTCTACAGGTTCCAGTGATGCCGAATCTGCACGTGCGGGATTTGTGACACGGCTGAATTATGCTTTCCGCGATCGTTATTTGGTGGAGTTGGTATCGCGTTGGGACGCCTCCGCTAACTTTGCCAAGGAAAACCGCTGGAAATCTTTTCCGGCCATTGGATTGGGCTGGGTTGTCTCAAATGAGTCCTTCTTTAAGGAAGCTGTCCCTTTTGCAGATTTTCTTAAATTAAAAGGGTCTATTGGGCGTACAGGTAACGACCGTGCACAAGTGGGTAGTTTCCCTTACATTAATACCCTTTCACAAAATACAACACCAGTCATTGTCATAGACGGCAAGCCGGTCAAAGCCTTATATACCAATGCACCTCAAAACCCGCTATTGAAATGGGAAGAATCCACCACATCCAATGTTGGATTTGAATCACGGTTTTTAAATGGAAAATTTGGTTTTGATTTCGAATGGTTCTATCGTTATACTTCCGGTATTTTGGGACAGGTTGGAAACCTTTATCCAGCGTCGATGGGTGGTTATTTTCCGAGTTTGGCCAATATTGGCGAAGTTGATAATCGCGGTTTTGATGCTCAATTGCGTTATAACGATCGTTTTGGTGAATTTAAACTGGGCGTAACCGGCAATATCAACTGGGCGAAAAACAGGTATCTGAAACTGGATGAAGCGAACGGTATCCCTTCTTGGCAGAGTCTCATTGGCAAACCTATCGGAACAAAAATTGGATTTGTCAAAGAGGGGATGGTACAGACCTGGGAGGAAGCACGCAATACACCTTCACCAAGTTCGGGATTTATGGCTCCCGGTTTTTTCAAATTTAAAGATTTGAATGGCGACGGCCGGATTACCAGAACAGATGATATGACCTATATTGGACGCTCCAACGTACCTGAATTAACATTCGGTTTGAATTTCGATATGGCTTATAAAGGCTTCGACTTTTCAGCATTGTTGCAAGGTGCTGCACGTGTTGATGTTGCCCTAGCAGGAGCCTATGAAGGATCGTCAGGAACTTCAGGGGTAGAGGATAATACACCTTTTACGCGACCTTTTTATAACTATGGAAACTCCCCTTATTTCTTGGTTGAAAACTCATGGCGCGAAGACAATCCGAATGCCGAATTTCCACGTATGAGTGCCTATAAAGCAACAGGCATGTCGACGAACAATGCAAATGCCAATTCAGGATGGATCAGAAAAGGAGATTATCTGCGGCTTAAATCCGTGCAGTTGGGCTACACTTTCCCGAAAGGATTGCTGAATGCAGCGAAGATTGAACATGTACGCGTGTTTGCTTCGGGCTCAAACCTTTTCACATGGGATTACTTGAAATACCTCGATCCCGAAATGCCAAACGTCAATAATGGATTTTATCCGCAGCAACGGATTTTTGAATTTGGTTTAAGCGTTACTTTTTAATCTCCTAAAAATTACTATTACAGATGAAATCAACTCTATATACCAGCTGTCGGCAGCTTTCATTTTTAGGCCTGTTGTTTATGGCGCTGCAAGGTTGTTCTGTCGATCTAATTCCACAGGACCGGATCGCAGAAGAGAAAGTATGGGCTGACCCCAATTCGGCCGAACTATATGTGTCGGGTATCTATGCTGAATTTAAAAAATTCCAGTTTGGTCAATTTCCAAATTTAGGCTATGATAATGCAATGGATGCCTTAGCCGATGGAATGAAATTTACCTCAAATACCGCTGGGAATGGTACCGTCAATATTCTTGTATCCAACTCAAACCAGTTTTCTTCCGCAAGTGTAGGATTGAATTATTGGGCGAGTGGATATGAGCGTATCCGTCGTATCAATGAAATGATCAATGGAATTAATACCAAGTCCAGCCTTTCCGATGCTCAAAAACAGGTTTATGAGGCTGAGGGCAGGTTCGTGAGAGCATATGCCTATTTCTGGCTGGCAAAGATCCATGGAAGCGTGATTCTATTCAAGAGTATGGATCAGTATACTGAAAAAGATCATGAACGCTCGAGTGAGGAAGTCGTTTATGATTTTATCCTGGAGGATCTCCAATATGCGGTGGATCATCTTCCGCTCAACAATCTTGCCGGCCGGGCTACCCAGGGCGCGGCCTATACCCTGATGGCGCGTGTAGGACTATATGCAGGCTCTATTGCTAAATATGATCTCAAGCAGTTCAATCAGGATCCTTTGACGGGCATTTCACAGGCGAGGAGCGCGGAGTATTTTAAAAAATCAGCCGATGCAGCGCAAAAAGTCATCGATATGGCTAATGGGGGACTCTATGCCTTGGACGATAATTTTGCAAGCATTTTTACCAATAAAAATACAAAGGAAGCAATCTTCCGGGTAGATTTTGCAGCACCTGATGTCACGCATCAATACGACCTGGGCTATGCCCCACCTCGAGATGCTCCGGGTAATACATTGGTTTATGGTGTGCCAACGGCTGAATTGGTCAATGAATTTGAAATGGCTGACGGATCCAAATTCTCCTGGCAGAATGCTGCGCAGGCAGCGGCTCCCTATACAAATCGTGAACCTCGTTTCTATGCGACGATCTTATACAATGGTGCAACCTGGAAAGGAAGAACACTGAATACGTCGACGACCGATGCGATAGAAGGATTTACAACATTTGGCGCGAGTGGTGACCCCAAACGTACCGTTACGGGATACTATGTACGCAAAATGCTTGATCCTACAAATACGACATTCGTTCAAAATAAAAGTACACAAAGCTGGATCGAAATGCGCTATGCCGAGGTCTTGTTGATTATGGCGGAAGCGAAAGCGCAATTGGGCGATTTTGCGACTGCAACTACCTACATCAATCAGCTTCGTCAGAAGCGTGGACTTAATGCCCTTAGCCTTGCCAACAATAATCAGGCAATGGCCGCAGTGGAGCATGAGCGCAAAGTTGAACTGGCTTTCGAGGGACATCGTTTCTGGGACTTGCGCCGTTGGAGAAAAGCTCACCTCCTGTTAGATAATGTGAAGTTTACAGGGCATAAGATCAGTCCGAACGCAACAGGATTAACGTATGAAGTTGTCTCAGCAGACGCAACCAACAGAAGTTTCAGTACAAAATTATATTATCTGCCCATACCTGAAAATGAAGTGCAGTTGAACGGCGCTTTGACTCAAATTAAAGGTTGGTAAAAACATGAAAGACTAGCAATGGACAAAATAAAATTTTACAGTTTATGGGCCTGTGCGATCCTTTTGGGAGGATGTCAAAAACCTAATTATCTGGAGCGGAATGTGAAAAATCAATTGATGGATTTTTACGCTACGATTGATGGGAAAGGGCAAGATCGGCTCTTCTTGAGCACGATCAGCAATGATACGGTGTATTTGCACGTAGATTATTATTATCCGATCGATTCGGACAATGAAGTAGATCTTTCGCGACTGATGTTACGCGCTTCCGTTCCGGCTGATGCCCAGGTGACGCCGGGATTAAATGGATTTACAGACTTGACGGCACCCAAGAAAATTACTGTCACCGCGGGAAACGGTGACGCAAAGGATTATGTGGTTATTGCCGAGAAGAAAGGCAATACAGATATTTCAGGAATCAAAATTACATTTAAAGACAGCGAACAAAAGGAAAATGAGGTTGAGGGGATCTTAAATGGGAATACGGTGACGTTTTATGTGGTGCCGGGTATGGATCTTTCACAATCTACGCTGAGTTACGTTATTAATAAACATTCCAGTGGTTCTATAGCAAGCGGAGCTCAGGTCAATTTAGCAAACGGTGCAGAAGTACCCCTGACGATTTCTGGAGCCGGAAATATCAAGCGGCAGCTCAAATTGGTTGTCAAAGAACCTGTCAAACTTGAAAAAGGGGTGGGCATTAACCGGCGCTTGTTCCTGAAGAAAGCGGCAGACTTGGGCTTCACTGCAAATAGTGAAACGTCCTGTTTTGTGAGTGGCGACTACTTGGTGATTGTGAGCCGGACTTCACCATCTGTATTTAAGGTATATAACCGTTTCACAGGAGCTTATTCCCATAACCTAACAAATCCTTTCCCGGCAGGTCGTTTGATCTTCCAAGGCGTGAGCGATGAAAAAGGACGATTTATGTTAGGAACTTATACGCCGAATGGACAGAGCTTTGTGCTATACAAATACAGAGATGTTTTTGATACCAGTCCTGCCAAGCTATTGGATCTACCTTATAGCAAACCTGCTGCGGTAGCTGCCGGCGATGGCAATATCGGTCGTAAACTTAACTGGGTAGGGGATATGGACGGAAACGGTCAGTTACTCGCTTCGGTTGCAACCAGTCGTTACCTCCTGCGTTGGACAGTCGAAAATGGCCAGATAAAATCTACCGCGGCCGATGTCCTGGAATATAAGGATGGTGCGACATCATTGGGCTTCCTTCCGGAATATCTTCCTTTAGGGGTCGGCACTAACGCCGAACTGATCGCGAGCACTAACGCCGAACTTGCTTATGTTTCGGGAAGTACCTGGGGGCGGCTAGCAGCATTCCCGGCAATTACAGGTACTGCTATGAATGGTGGTATCGCCTTTCAGCGTTTTAACAACGCAGATATTTTGGCTCAGGTCAAATTGTTTGGAAGCAATGAGATTGGTCAGCTATATGTTTATGATATTAGCGATCGAGCCCGCATTGGTACCACACTGAGTTCAACGACCTATAACCAATTACGTGTTTATGAGTCCGAACTGTTTACTGGCGGTACCAATGGTAACGCAACCAGCGACATCTGTATGGGAACTTCAGAAAATGGACAAAGGCTTCAGGTGTATATGTTGACGACCTTTGGTTATCTCGTTGCGCAGGAGTTTACCATTTATGCCGATTCAAATTAAAATAATCGTTCCTTCACGCAGCTTGTGTTGCAGTGGAGGAACATTGTATTCATTCGTAAAAAAATAAAATTATGAACAAGCACATCAAAACAAGCTTATTGTTGATGTTAGGTTTAGTTTCGTGTAAAGTTGGATTTGCACAAAAAAGTGATTTAAGTAGCGTGTCCAAAAAGATTGTCAGCGCAAATAAAGGCGATATCGTTTTGTTGGAGGATTTTCTAAAAACGGACTTTCCCAAGTTGCCTTACACAAAGACCGTATTACCGGGGCCGCAGTATATCATATCTGATGATCCCGAGTATATCCGTGTTCCGGAAGCCATTGCACTACAGGAGACGGTTGATCCCGGAGCAGTTAGGTTGTATGTCTATAACGTCAATGGTGTCAAAGAACCTCAAAAAATGCCCCGTAAGATTTCGGCGGTCATAAAAAATCTGGGGCATGAAAATATGCATTTTCGCATGTTGAAGTATGCTTCACAAAAACCGAGTTCAAACTACTTTGAAATTGGAAAGAAAGGGCTTGAGGACTACTTTTTATCTGCTGTAAACAATCAGGTGAAAGTGCTTAAACCGGGGGAAGTGATGGCTATCGATGAAAAACTGGAAAAACAGCTGGTACAATACGATGAACTTGTCCATGGATTCTATGAATTTGTGGTAGACCAGCCGGCGCAGATCGCTGTCATACAATTTGCCCCAAATGAGTCTGGACCAAAAGTGTTTCCGCGGATAAAGACGCTGATTCCACATAGTCACGCAAACGCTGGGCGTGGTATTTTTCCAATTTCCAATTATCAGATTAATCCGAAAGATACGCTTGACACCAAAAAGGGAGCAGTGCAGCTGATTGTTGCCGACGGGCAGGACGATCCGTGGATCACGGGAACGATTGGTGCGAAAAAGGAATTTGCCAAGAATGCCGGAAACTACGGTGTGCTGTATAAAACAAAGATCAAATGGAAGAGTACAGACGGAAAAGGATTGGCTTTGGTCAGCTGGAACAGCCGATCTGGTGACAACCAATGGTGTGGTGGTATGGGGCTGACAATGGAACTTGTGGGGCAAGACGGTCAAAAGACGGTGATGCAATATCCCAAAAATGCGCTGATTACAAAAGGTTATCCAGAGGCAATTCTCATCGAAACTTATTGGCCCGACCCGAAGAAGGAAATACAGGAAATAGAATTCACCTATTCTCCTCCGGGAGCTTCCTGCCTACCGACACCATTAATTTTTTTACCCATTGATCCGAAGAAATAATGAAACACATACTCTTACTTTTTTTACTAGGCCTGACCGCCTGCAGTGCAAAAAATGAATTTGTTAAACCAGAATTTCCGGTCGTAGGTGTTGATGGGAATGAGTATCTCAAAAATGAGGTGCGTCCGGCTTCTTCAAAAGCTTGTTTTCAAGGAGCCTACTATCGAAAAGTCGTTTCCAGTACAGATGTTTGGGTCGGCATTAAGGCCGAAGTTACCTTACCAAAGATGGAATTTGATCCGGCGCGGTTGAACCCGGGCAAACCCAAGCAATACCTGGATAATCCCTCTGTTTATATGGGCGGTAACATGGGGGGACAGGAAACGGATATTGGTCTTACCTGGGAAGTTATTAAAGATGAAAAAGGAAATGTGACCGAAGACAGGCGAGCTTTCAGACCATTTTTACGAAGAGCAGCACATAGCTCTGGCCAGGCAAGTCTTTACCAAAATGCACCTGCACAAGAGGAATATTATTGGTATCCTGGAGAAAAGGTGTTGATGACATTGGAAATTGTATCCACGGGCATGCTAAAGTTTGTAATACAAGGTGCAGGAAAAAAATATGAAGCTACGTTTGAAAGTGCAGGATATACCCTGGGTGGATTGGGTGAGTTTAAGCGGGTGAATGCTATCGATCAGGTGGCCAATGAAGGCAAACCTGTACAGGCAACAAAGACGAAAGTATTGGAAGCGATTTGGTCCTACACCACTTTACTCCGTTATGATGCAAAGCAAGTGATCGAAGTGCCTATGCATGCGGGACGGATGACGCAGATGGCCTGTCCAGCGGCGCAATATTTTAAAATCCAACAAGATGCAGCCAACCTCAAAAAAGGAGGGGAGACTGTTGTGATTAATGGGGACGGTTTTTAAGATTGTTCAAAGAAAAGTATATTGGGTTGAAAGCAGGTTGTAAGCAACTGGCTTTCAATATTTCTAACAACGATTAGTTTTTTCTATTCGTATTGCTAAAGTCCTGTTTAACCGATTTAGTGAATGATAAAAAATGCTTTTTTTTAAAGTTTTATTTTGTTTATACAAAGTTATTTTTTACTTTAGTGTTGCCCATTCAAGGGCACTTTTCATAAAATAGGTTAATAATATGGCTAAAACACCCGGGGTACCCCATGCTTTCGGGTGTTTTTTTGATTAATTATCACTTTCTATCAGGCCCTAAATGATCGGGCTATACCGAAATTTTGTCATCAGTATTTTTTCTTCCTATACAGCATCCACCTTTTGTTACGTAAGCATAGCTTTTTCATTTTTTTTTCTTCAATTTTTAGCGGCATTACCTTATGACCAAAGCGCAACCAAATCCTGCATTATGACAGTGCTTGTTCAGTGCTCGTTCAGTGCTTGCTCACTGATGATTCAGTAAAAACTGAACGAGCAGTGAGTAACTACTGTATTAAAAATAAATGAAAACTGTTATTAGTTATAATTTGGTGTTAGGTTGTTTTAGTTTTAATCGCTATATTGGCTATTTATAGTCTTTTGATTGTGGAAATTAGACTTAATGGTGGCAATCATTAAAAAAATCGTCGATTCCATAAGGATGAATAAAGTTTCGTGTTTTAGATGATCTTTTTGCACGTATTAATAGTTGATCTTATTTTAACTTTTTAGGTGCGTAGCCTCCCTTAGCATTGTATCGTGTTGTTATTCTTATTTTTATGTATGTTGGGTTAGGAATTTTGTATATATTTGAGAAGAATCTAAAGTCCATTGTCCGACGGGTAGATGAGTTAGAAGTGCTTCACCAGAAGTGACTATTGATTTTTTAAATTATGAAATATCTATTCCTGTTGTTGTTAAGCATTTGTTTTTTGTCAAGTTGTGACAAAGAGGATGCTGATATTGACGCTACGGAGATTGATGGAATAGCAACGGACAAAAGATATAAGTTTGTAGGACGTTCTGTTGGCTTTTCTGTGACTCAGTTTTATGTGGATGGTACTGTAGACAAGAATTTCCATTTGGGCACGGTCTGGGGATTGAAAGACACGACACCGCAGCTAAAATTAACCGCTCTTCGTTCTTATTATAAACCTTTTAAAAATACAGTTTCATCTACACAGCCAACTTTATCTTCGATTCGTATCATCCCAGGTTATGATGCTATTCGAGCTTTTGCAAAGAAAAGCAGGGGCGAACCGGCTGTTTTGGAGCAATCTTCTGTAGGCGCATTTTTCGACTATAGGGCGATACGTTATCATCTCAATAATAGCCCTGACGTAGATAGTGTGCTGAAGTTGGTTCGCCATCGTGATTCGACCACAATAAAGAGGGCAAACAGCTTGCTATTGCGCCGGGAACATATTGCATTTAGCCTTCAAGTTGATCTAGCGGATTATGTAAAGGTTTTTAATAAGGAGGAAGTTGGAAAATTAAAAAAGACAGGATATAATCCTTATTATGTTTCATCCGTGAACTACGGTACGCATTCCATTATAATGGGAGAAAGCGATTTTCCGCGTGGTGATCTGAAAAACGTCCTAGAAAAATTACTTTATAACCAACAACTGACCGAATTGGATAAAGCGATTTTAAATGGTTCAGACGTATTGGTATATTTGCGCGGCGGACGACAAAAAAGCTTTATTAGACGTGCAACAGGTCTTAACCCAATTAAAAAACTTGTTGCGGATTATAAAAATGAACTTGAATTGCAACAGCATAGCTATGATTATCCTATTAGCTATAGTCTAGGTGGTCTCAATTCTTATGGACACCTAAAATTTTGGTATTCTTATGATTTTCTTGTACGAGAGGAGAAGGAGTGATTTTGCGTTTAGTCCTGCTTTTAATCCATTGAAGTGCAATAGCACTTGGTTCATCCGATGCTGAAAGGCTTGTGTTGTGATCTAGTGCTGGGAATAGGCAATACTCGAAAGGTTTACCTTGCGCTTTCAATGCATTGAGGCGTTCTATGGATAAGCCTACCGGTATTTGGATATCCTGCGACCCGAATAGCCAAAGTCCAGGTGCAGCTGTCGTTTTTAGTGATGCGATTGGATCGGTATTTATAAATTGATAACGGTCTGGATCATTCATCACATGTTGACGAGCCTCAGTTTCCGTATGTTTATCCCAAAAGTCTTTTTTTCCGTTTGTGAAGAACTGAAATCGGAGCTGTTCACGTGCCGGAATTACTGCACCACTATACAAGACAAAAAAGTCGACCAATGGATTTTTGTTGGCCGCCAACGGGATGATCCATCCTGCTTGACTAAATCCCAACAGTCCGATTGGAATATTCGGGTTGTCCAGTTGTTGATGGAGAGTTTTTACAGCCGCCTGCGCATCTTTTGCAAGCAGGTTGAGGTTAGCGGAGTCAATGTTATTTGTACCAACCTCAGGGCCCGCATAGATTCCCTCCGATTTTCCAACCCCGCGTTTGTCATAGGTAAATACAGCGATACCATTTCGGGCTAAAAATGAGGCGAACTCCGTCATCCTTTTCTCTTGCCCAGAGCCGTGAACGAGGACAATGGCCGCACGGGTATGTTTAGGCTGAAGTATGGAACCTGCCAATTGAATGCCCTCACTCCTAAATATGATATCTTTTGTTAACCAATCTGATTGTTGGGCTTTTGCATTCTGTGAATAGGGTATAAAATATAGAACCATCAACGATAGTAGCATGTTGAATCTGATCCTTTTTACCGAAATGAGCTTCGACGGAAAATAGTCTAATAAATGGATCTTAGGCATAAGAATTTCTCTGTTATATTTGTTGTTATCGAAGTTAATCACTTGAACTTTAAATAATTTGTTTTTTAGGCGGACTGTCCATTTATGTCGGTAAATAGCAGTTTTTTCGCTGTGAATGAATTTAAGACTATTCCAACGCAGGATCAGATCGCATGCTAATCACTTTAAGAATTTTTAGGCGGGAAGTATTTTTGTTGATATGCTGATGGGGACATTTTTGTTCGTTTCTTGAAAAAATGCGAGAATGTAGACAAGTCTTGAAACCCGAGTTCAATCATAGTCGCCTTGATTGGATTGGGCGCAGCCCTTAGTAGACACTTAGCTTCTGTTAATAAGCGCTCGTGTATTAATTTAAGTGGCGCAACATTCAAATGGTAATTACTGAGCTTCCTAAGCGCATTTTCGGTCATATTAAGCGCATGTGCATAATAGGCAACATCATGTTGCTCCTTGTAATGTAGCTCGATCAACGCTAGGAATTTATTTAAAGTTACTGGAAGGGATGACGATCGGGGATATCCAATCCGATCCATCAGAATCCGATTAATTTCCTGTAAGCTAAGTGATGCACGTGTCCCTAAAATTTTAAATAGCGGTTGAATTCGAGAAAGTTCCGATCCTATTTGTTGTAAATCGTTACGTAGTATTTCAAATTGATATTCCGTGATGTCTATTATAGGGTTATGCCTTAGTAACTTCATATTGATAGGAAGGCAAAGACATAGCTTTTCGAAATTTTGTCTAGAGAGTTTAAACTGATAAGCAGTGGTCTCTTCCATACAAGAGAAGGAACTTGACTGTCCTGGAAAAATTAAATGAATTTGATAGCTTTCTAACGGATATTTTTTCTGGTCAATTAGATGAATACCACCTTTTGATTGCAATAAAGTAAATACAAATTTTTCATTATTCTTAACTTGAATGGTGTAATTTGTAACCCTCCATAATTTGAATAAAAAACCTTGATGTTCTACATGTGAACCACAAACTTTTACATTGCCTGCACAGAATGTAATCCATTTTAATGCGAGAGGATAATTTGGCACAAATTTTAACTATTTTTTAATGTTTGCGTGCGTATTTGGCGGACGTTTCCGCTTTATATTCACACGTGAAAAAAATTATTGATGTATTCGGCGCAATCGACGCTCAAACTGTTTTGGTTAAAAACATTTGTGATTAATGTTTCTAGTATTCAAGTTAATATTTTTTTTTGAAATATGGTATTTTTATTGAAAAATAATCGATTGAATACTGAATAATGGATCGTGATACGGTGATTTTGGAGGTCCACTTCTTCGGGGCTATTAAACAAAAAAAAAGGGTATTTTCGTTAGAAAATACCCTTTTTTTTATAAAATATTCGCTATTGCATTTGTATGCCTTCCATGGCATTCGTGTTTTTATTTTTCTTAAACATGTTCATATCCATTTTTCCAAAGCGGTAGGAAAGATTCAATTTGATCAATTGTGGATTTGAAAGACGGTAATAGGTTTGAGAAAACCCTTCTCCGGAGGAAACGATTGTATTGCCTCGTGTTCTGAAGATATCGTTGATTGCCAGAGTTGCTGAGGCAGCCTGATTCTTTAAGAAGCTTTTTTTGATGGCAAAGTCGATACCATAGAATGGTTTGATATACCCTTGTGAAGAGCTTTGCGCTTGGTTCATAGGTGGGCCAAATGTTTGAGCCTGCGTTACAGGCATATTTGTTTTGCCTTGATATTCAAAGGCAAGCTGCAGATTCCAGTTTTTCTGTAAGTTGAACGTATTGTTCAATTTTCCAAATACGGTCCACATACCTTCCGATGGTGTTTGTTCGTCGACTTCAATTTTAGAATTGTAGAAGTTAAGGTCTGCCGTCAGATCCCACCATTTTTTAAGCGTATTGGTATACGTGAATTCGGCCCCATAATTTTTGCTGGAGTTGGCATTGATATAGGTGTTAATGAAGTCCATTTTGTTTGTGACCGGATTCAGTTCTTGTGTCAGATAACGTGTAATCAGGTTGTTTGTACGTTTATAGTAGACCGTTGCCAAAAATGTACCTTTTCCATGTGTACGACTATAGGACAATTCGCCCGATGTAGTAAATTCAGGTACAAGATCCGGATTACCGCGCGTAATATTCAAGCTATCTGTGTAGTCAACAAAAGGGATGAGCTGGAAAAAATTAGGACGGTTGACACGACGGGTTACACTCATCTGTATTTGGTCTTTTTCGGTTATTTTTTTGCTCAAAAATAACGAAGGGAACAAGCTAAGCGGGTATTTATTGTGGAACTTTTCATTTGTATTCAGAAGTTCTCCGTCGTAAGTTGAACTCTCGGCACGTAAACCAACCTTATAAGAAACCCAATCTTTTAAATTGCCACCCAATGAGGCATAGGCAGCATAAACGCTGTTCTTATTGTTATAGTTTGCTGAAGCTGCGGTGATATTTTCAAAATCATCTTTATCTACGGCTTTTAAGAAGTTATTGTTGAGGTTTTTAAGTTTATTGATCTGCGCTCGTACGCCAGTTTCGAGTTTCATGCCATTTTTGAATGGTTTGACATAGTCTGCCTGAACAGTCATGAACTGATTGTCTCCGGAACCGATGTTTTTTTGGATCTGTGTTCCGCTGATCTTCCTGTCGAAATTGAGATAGTTGGTTGTATACAGGCCGTTTGATGTGTTGGTGCCGCCAAAGTAATTGAAATCGACAGACAATTCCTCGCCTTCAGTTTTGAATTTTTGGACAAGACCGGCTTGCAATCCACGTGGTTTGAAGCTTCTTTCAGATTCGGAGATCCGATCGCTCATTGAGGTACTGCCTGCAGAAGTGGTCGATATTGTTGAGTTTTCATTCGGCTTAAATTTACCTTGTACCAATACTCCTGCAACAGATAGGGTAGTTTTGGGGCTTAAATCGTAATCCACACCCAATCGGCCAAAGGTGATCATACCTTTTGTTTTGCCTTCGATATCCTGATCTACTTCAGACTCCACACCGTTAATTGTACTGATACGGCGACTGTCGCCTTCGGTGTTGGTGCGCATGCGCATATTCATTCCGGTCAGTGATATATTGAATTTATTCTGACGTAGATTTAGACTACCCATAAAGTTGGTGCCGCCAAAACGATCTCCACCCAGGGTGACCATACCGTTATATCCGGCTTTCTTATTTTTCTTCAGAATAATGTTGAGGATACCGGCCATACTTCCCGAAGCGTCATATTTGGCAGATGGATTTGTAATAATTTCGATTTTGTCGATCACGTCGGCAGGAATCTGGTCGGGAGTGAGTGTGGTCGGTTTTCCATCGACAAAAATGGTGGGAGCTGCATTTCTCAGTTTTACGTTTCCGTCAATATCGACTTGTACCGAAGGCATATTTCGGAGTACATCAATGGCTGTTCCACCAGCGGCAACAATATTTTTCTCCACATTGAATACTTTTTTGTCGATGTCCATTTCGAGAAGTGCCTTGCGGCCGGTGACGGTAACTTCATCGAGTTTACGGTTGTCATTTTCCAATTTGATTGCACCCAGATCTTTACTTGTTGCTTTATTGTCGCTATAATCTACCGAAAGGTCTATTGGAGTGTATCCGACAGAGCTGATTTTAAGCTTCCATTTTTCTCTTGCCGAAATGGCGGAGAAATTGAACTTTCCGTTTTCCGAGGAACTGGTGCTTTTTATAAGAATTTCCCTTTCCTTACCTGTTGTTTGGTCTATAATGACCTTTAATAAATTAACCGAAGCTTGCGAAATAGGTTTTCCTTCGTTGTCTACAATTTGGCCCGAGATCTGGCCTTCAGAAATTGCGAAAGCAGGTCGTCCTCCTGCGGGTGCTTGAGCGTGTACAGCGGCAACAGTGGTTGCCATTAATGCTATTGCTATCAATCTTTTCATTTTTTCTTTGCTATACTATCTTTATGCGGATTAGGCTACATAATAGTACACAAATTTGAAAAGGATTTTTTAGCTATGCAACCATCTGTAGACCGAAGGAGCGAATGTGTAGACGAATGGATCTTTAGAGCGATGCAATCCGGAGATATGATGTTAACTGTTCAATATTTTTGATGTATTTTTTACCAATAGGAAGAGCTGCTTCGGGCAACGTTAGTCTATTTTGGGAGATTTTCTCAATACGGTTTTTGTTGACAATAAAGGAATTATGTACGCGGAGAAAGTCTGTAGTAGGTAATATTTTTTCCATCCCTCGTAGGTTACTACGCGTAAGAAGTGGCGATTCTCGGTCTACCAGATAGATCTTTACATAGTCTTTCAAACCTTCAATGTAACTGATCTCATGGAGTGATATTCTTGTCTTTTTGTATTCTACATTGACCATAATGTGATCTTGTACAGCAGGTTGTTTCGAACGGAGCAGCATGCTTTCTTCCGCTTTTTGGACTGCGGCGGCAAGTCGGGTCTTTGAAATCGGTTTAAGGAGATAATCTAGGGCATTTAGCTCGAAACCTTCGACTGCATATTGGTGGTAGGCAGTGGTAAAGATAACCAGCGGGCGAGGAGTGAGTTCCCGAATAAATTGCGTGCCCAATTGATCGGGCATTTCGATATCAAGAAAAATCAAGTCAATATGGTGATCTTTTAAATATTCTTTAGCTTCGGCCGTGGCATTAAATTTACCGGCGACCTCAATATGTTCAAAATTTAATAAGTCGTCTTCAAGAATATTGAGCGCGAAGGGTTCATCATCAATCAATATACATTTAATCTTCATCAGTCATCAGTTTGAGTGTTACTTCAAAATCTCCGTCGTCGGTCTTTATAATCTTAAGATCATGACGATTGGGATATAGTAATTGCAATCTTCTATGTACATTCATCAGTCCTATACCTTCATTTGGACGTGTTTCTGTATGTTTTAAGATTCTATTGCGGGATGTGAAGACAATTCCACCTTCAATTTCCTTAAATTGAAATTGTATCTGGGGTGCAGTTTTACTGTCCACACCGTACTTGAAAGCATTTTCTACAAAATGTATGAACAGTAGAGGGGGGATGAGCCTGTTTTTGACGGTATCTTCAATAGCTAGGCTTACATTTCCTTCAATCGGAAGACGAAGAGTTTGTAGATCAATGAAGTTGCGCATATGATCGATTTCTTTAAACAGCTCGACTTTGGGGCCATCTACTTCATAAAGAATATACCGAAGCATTTCGGATAGCTTAACAATAGTCCCTTCGGAATCGGGAGACTGTTTGCGGATAAGCCAACGGATATTATTGAGTGTATTGAACAGGAAATGCGGGCTGATCTGAAGTTTTAGCATGGTTAGTTCTGCCGTCGTTTTTTCCAGTGCAATCTGTTTATTGAGTTCTTTTTGTCTAGCCTGTTCGTCATACAGAAAGATCATGGAAGAAGTAATCATACAGAGGGAATAAATAATACCTGGACCGATCACCAGGCGGACAAAAAGAATATTCTCCTTCATCAGATGAGCGAGTTCTCCATCTGGGTTAAAATAGACTATGGTATAATTCAGAGCTACATAAGTAGCGAATCCTAGTGCTATCAATAGCACAAAGATCTTTCTACGGCCGAAAAAATAGGTCGGTGCGACAATGTAACAATGTAAATAAAAATGGGTAGCCAGGAATACGATATTTACTAAATGCGATAATGCTGAATAGGGCTTGAAATCTGCAATCTTATCCGGTTGGTAAAGATAGATAATAAAGGGTAAGAGCAGTAATATTGTCCAGATGACAATATGTAAATAGAATTTTCTGAAAAATCTGCCGATCATGTGATGCCTAATTAATCCCTTTAGTTTTGGATAACCCCAAACTTAGATAAAATGCTTTTTATATGCAATATAAATACTTTTCAAAGCAAAAAAAATTATTCAGCAAAGCCTATTGTACAAATTCATCTGATCTTGCTGCTAATCGAAATAATATTTAAGGCATTCGGTTGGACCATATGAAAGCGGAAAATAAGCTGAACCGTTGCAAATAGTTTTGTATTTTGCAGGTATAAATTTTAGCATGCGGCAATCAGTCCAAACCGATAGCAGAACATGAACTTGATATTTAATCTGTATAGCAGAAAACAGCAGTTGCCGCTTTGGATCTTGGTATCACACAATTGGTCTTAGATGAGGGAAGAATGGGGGGGCATTTTAGCAATAATTTGAAAATATCTTATGGAAAATCATAAAGTTGTCTGGGGCATCATCGGATGTGGTGATGTCACGGAAAAAAAAAGCGGGCCTGCGCTAAATCTTGTTGCTAATAGTCAGCTTATGGCTGTCATGCGAAGGGATGCGGCCAAAGCTGCTGACTATGCCGAGAGACACCACGTTCCTTTGTGGTATTCACAGGCCGAAGATTTACTTGATAATATCGATATCAATGCGATTTATATTGCAACACCGCCGTCGTCTCATCTTGCGTACGCACTGTCTGCTTTACGTAAAGGAAAACATGTTTATGTAGAAAAACCTGTCACGTTAAATGCGCAGGAAGCTGAATCTTTACTGGAGGAAGTAAAAGCCAGGGGCGGAAAGTTGGTTGTAGCACATTATCGAAGAGCATTGCCTCTTTTTTTGAAAGTTAAGGAACTTATTGACCAACGTGCAATCGGCGAGTTGAGAACGGTGCAACTACGTTTGTGGCAAAGCAGAACTCCAGATTTGGTGACGAAGGATGCCGGCGATTGGCGTACTGATCCTGCCGTTTCCGGAGGAGGTTATTTTTTTGATTTAGCCCCTCATCAGCTAGACTTAATGCTCTATCTTTTTGGGATGCCTGTATCCTATGATGGTTTTAGTTTAATTCAGGATGACAAAAGTGCCATTGCAGATCAAACGACAGGGACCATTTTGTTTGAAAACCAGCTTGTGTTTCAAGGAAGTTGGTGCTTCAATGTTGCCAAAGAAAATCAGATAGACAGGTGTGAAATTATTGGAAGCCTTGGTCGTATTACTTTCCCCATTTTTGGAAATACTGTTGCTGTTCATACTACGTTAGAAGAGAAGGAATTTACATTTGACCATCCTGAAAATATTCAATTGCCGATGATTTCGCGTACAGTAGAATATTTCACGGGTACCGGGCCAAATCCATCTCCGATTGAAGAAGCATTGGTTTTGATGAAGATTATTGATAATTTTTCGGCAATAAGATCATAATACATGGAGCTGTTGATACACCGGTGTCTGCCCGCTGCAGTATTTGTGTCAATTACTATTGAGTTCGTCTTATGCACTGATATTCACCGAAGAATCCTCTGAGACATTCAAACGACTTTATCTCAGGTTGTTTGTTTGAATTAATATTCTTCATACTAAAGACTAAATGTTATATTAGTACTATCACTGGGGAGATGCCAAGCTAATCATCTTCTTCGTGTTGAACACAATATCAATATAAACCAAATTAAACAATGGAGAGAAAAGAATTTATCCGAAGCACGGGCCTATTGGCGGCATCAGCATTTTTTGCACAGTCTAAAGTATTCGGTTTTCAAGCCGATACAGTCCGTGTGGGGCTGATCGGTACCAACGGTATGGGCTGGTCAAATTTGAATGCGATCTTGCATATACCTGGGGTGGAGTGTACAGCATTATGTGATGTCGATGAAAATGTGTTGCGGAATCGAGTTGAGGAATTAAAGAAGCGCCAGATAAATGTGAAAGCTTACGTTGATTATAAAGATCTTCTGAAAGCAAAAGACGTCGATGTTGTTATTATCGCTACGCCAGATCATTGGCATTGCCTGCAAATGGTTGATGCTGTTGCAGCCGGAAAAGATGTATACGTCGAAAAACCAATTGGTAACTCCATTCACGAATGTGAAATTATGGTTGCAGCTGCTAAAAAGCATAAACGTGTTGTTCAGGTCGGGCAATGGCAACGAAGTCAGCAGCATTTCAAAGATGCTATGGATTTTGTCCACAGCGGAAAACTTGGAAAGATACGTCTTGTTAAGGCTTGGGCTTATCAGGGCTGGATGAAGAGTGTTCCAGTGCAGCCAGATGCTTCTGTTCCAGCCGGAGTGCATTATGATAAGTGGCTAGGACCAGCGCCAAAACGAGCATTTAATCCCAATCGCTTTCATTTCAATTTTAGATGGTATTGGGACTACGCAGGTGGTCTGATGACCGATTGGGGAGTACATATGCTGGATTACGCTTTGATTGGCATGAAAGTGTCGGATCCGGTGTCTGTAATGGCCGCGGGGGGTAAATTTGCTTATCCAGAAGACGCTGCTGAAACACCAGATAGCTTAACTACGGTCTATGAGTTTGAGGGATTCAATGTTCAATGGGAGCAGGCAACAGGTATAGATTTGGGGCCTTACCAAAAGAATCACGGAGTAGCATTTATTGGTAATAACGGTACCCTGGTGGTAAATCGCGAGGGCTGGGAAGTTATTCCAGAAAAAGGGCGAATGGATGCTGTCTCTTTTCAACGTTCACAGGATAATGGATTGGACAAGCATATGGTAAATTTTGTCGAAGCCGTTAGAAATAAGTCAGCAGAAGGTTTAAATGCTCCGATAGAAGCCGGTGCGCATATAGCCATTTTCTCGCAGATGGGAAACATAGCGTATAGGTTTAAAAAGAAATTATTTTGGGATAAACAAAAGCGCAGTTTTAACAATAAAGATGCAGACCAATACTTGGCAAAAGTGTATCATAATGGCTATAATTTGCCCAAGGTATAAGACCTGCAAACAACCTTGGTCTATGTGATCTTAGCAGAATGAATTGCTAGCCAGTCTTCCTTACGATAGCAGATAAAGACTGAGGATATGCGCAAAAGTAAGGCAGACGATTGATCAGTCTCCACCATGGATAGCTGCAATGGTTTGAATATCGATTTTCAACACGTGATCCATTGCAGCTATTCTTGCAGAAGAGTATGAATTTTTTCAATAGACGCTTCGTTCTCCAAAAATTCAATATAAGGTAGCAAAGGTTCGAGATCGTTCTTGTCCATTGTTTCTACGTCGTCAAATAAAGCATTTACAAAATCAGCACAGAAGGATTTTCCAAAACTATAGGTGCTAATTCGGGTAAGATCCTCATAATTGATTTCTGTAGCATTCAAATTAAATACAAGTTCAGGAATTTCGTAGTCACCTTCCGACGGATAGCCAATATACTTAAACATGCTTTCCTTCCATACACGAAATAAAATCTGATGGGAGACATGTTTTCCGAAGTATTCGAATACCTTGGAAAGTAGATCGCATGCGGTTTCCCGCTCAAATATGCCCGTAATGCTTTTGTCAATCAATTCGGCATAGGGAATAAAAATTGTGCTCTCAAAATCAACATCAAAATTAGCCGTGAGCATTTTGGGGATAAGTTCTTTGGGCTGGATTCTTAAAAGTTGTCTTGCTGTTAAGGAGGTTAAATTGTGCTTTTGTTCTCGACCGTGGCTGTCGGGGAGGTGTACTGTATGTTCTTTGTCGAGGAGTGAGATGACGAATTTCCAATCTTCGGGCCTTTTGAGAATCCTGCAGTTATGAGCAAGATAGCCGCTCCTCTTGGGGTCGGCCTTCTTATCACCGACAATAACTTCTCCAGGCTGAATAATATGTTCTGGAGGAATTTTAAACCTACGTATATGTACAAAGAGTTCTTCTCCGGCAGGTAATGCAATCGTACCAAATCCTTTGTTATTGTCGAACCATTTGACTGCGCCGATAAACATGGCTGGGGTTGAGTTTTGTTTCAATAGCATAAAGATAAGTAATAAATGCGTTTATTACGTATTGAAAATGAAAAATTGTTCTATATACCATGTTGTTCGAGCCATCGTCCACTTATCCAAACATTTGGTTAAAAGGTAAAAGTATTTACTAGCATTTTACGTTATTTATAACACATTGTTTTTCAGTTTATTGTGTTTGTTAAAGGCCATTTAGTTTATTTTTTGTATCTTTGCAGCGTCGAAAGACAGAAAGGAATAAATTTATTCCGCTACGGCATTGTGCCAGTTGGTACATCCTAGGTTGTTCGTGATACTTGTTAGAGTATTTTTTGAAATGCGCTATTGTGGTGCGTTTCGTCTTTAAAAGATTAGTTTCTTTTTCATCATTGCTCTTACCGAACGGAGAGTAAAGTATGTTAGTTAATAAGTTGATTGGACTGTTATTCGTTGGATTTCAATCAAATGAACTCTACCGGAGTGTTATTTGATTTTAAAAATATAACGTAGGCGTATGGCCTTAGTGGATTACTTATGTCGTTGTGGTTTATTGGTGTTTAAAAAAATTAAGATATGGGTAAAATTAGAAAGGTAAAGGTAAAAGTTGAAGACTTGGTGCTGGTTTTTGGAAAGCAGAAGAAAGAAGCTTTGAAGTTACTAAATGAAGGATGCTCCAAAAAGGAAATCTTGGCAAAGACGGGTTGTACAATTGGCATCAATAAAGCTAATTTCGAAATTTTTGAAGGCGAATTTTTTGTTATCATGGGGCTTTCAGGAAGTGGAAAATCTACGTTGCTTCGTTGCCTTAATCGTTTAAATGAGCCAACTTCAGGCAAGGTATTTATCAATGGGGAGGATATCACGAGAAAAAATAATAAGGATCTTCTCGAAGTGAGAAGGACGGAGATGAGCATGGTCTTTCAGAAATTTGGTCTGTTGCCACATCACACCGTATTGAGCAACGCTGCTTTTGGTTTAGAATTAAGAGGGGAGGAGCGTGAAACACGGGAATCTAAAGCGCAGCAAGCACTTGATACCGTTGGACTGAACGGGTTTGAACAGCAGCTTCCCTCACAGTTATCTGGGGGAATGCAACAACGTGTTGGATTGGCTCGTGCACTTGCCAATGATCCCGAAGTATTGCTTATGGATGAGGCGTTTTCAGCGCTTGATCCGCTGATTAAAACGGAAATGCAAGATCAGTTGCTTGAGTTACAAGATAATTTACAAAAAACGATCATTTTTATTACCCATGATTTGGACGAGGCGATCAAATTAGGCGATCGTATTGCCATTATGAGAGATGGTGTCATCGAACAGATCGGTACAGCGGAAGATATCTTGACAAATCCAGCAAGTGATTATGTTAAAGCCTTTGTCGAAAAAGTCGATCGCAAATCCATTATTTCCGCTGGCTCTTTAATGTTTGAAAAACCGACTGTAGTACGTTTCAAAAAAGATGGCCCTGAGGGAGCTTTACGTAAAATGCGTAGCACAGGAATAGAAATTCTTCCTGTAGTAGATGCACATGAAACCTTTCTTGGTTTTGTACATATAAGTGAAGTCATCCAATCGGCTAAGCGCAAGGAGCTTACCGTCGAATCGATTATTCATACAAATGTTCCAACAGTATCTAAAGAAGTAACTGTGGAAGAAATGTTGCCGCTCATATCTGAGATTAGGTCGCCTATTGCTGTTGTGAATAATGATAATCGTTTATCGGGTATAGTCACCCAAACGTCTTTGATCATTGAAGCAACAAAGTATAATGAAGAGGAAATAATAGAATTAAAAGAGAAAGCAAATAAGTAGTAGAAATGAATAAAGTAATTGATATAGGACAATATATAGCCGTAGCGGTCAATTGGCTAACAGCGCATTTAGAGCCATTTTTTAATCTGATAAAGAATACTGGGAATGCCTCAATTCTTGGATTAGAGTGGATATTAATCACAATTCCCTTTTTTATCATCATCGGTCTTTTTACGGCATTAGCCTGGTGGAAATCAGGAAAGGGGGTTGCATTGACCACAGTTCTAGGTTTAACATTGATTTATTTGATGGGGTTTTGGACGGCTACTATGGAGACCTTGGCATTAGTGTTAGTCGCTACGGCAACGGCATTAGTTATCTCCGTTCCGTTGGGCGTGTGGGCAGCAAAAAATAAATTAGCGGCAAGCATTATTCGCCCCTTACTGGATCTGATGCAGACAATGCCAGCCTTTGCCTACTTGATTCCGGCAGTGTTATTTTTTAGTATTGGTAAAGTACCAGGGGCCTTTGCGACTATTATATTTGCTATGCCTCCAGCTGTGCGTTTGACAACCCTGGGGATTGATGCTGTTCCGAAAGATATCGTGGAAGCTGCGCGTTCATTTGGAGCAACTAATAGTCAGATCTTATTTAAAGTAGAATTGCCTTTGGCTGCAAAAACGATATTAGCAGGAATTAATCAGACTATACTATTGTCTCTATCTATGGTTGTTATTGCCGGAATGATTGCTGCAGGGGGATTGGGTGAAAAAGTACTTGAGGGTATTAACAACTTGGATATTGGTCTTGGTTTTGAAAGCGGATTGTCTGTTGTGATTCTTGCTATTATTTTGGATCGCATTACTCAGGGTTTTGTAAAAAAGAAAGCATAGTATGATGAAAATAAAAAGTATTGTATTTTGTCTGTTCGTGTGTATGTTTACCGCATGCACGACAGGCAGAAATAAAAATATTATCCATATTGGGATGGTGGACGGCTGGGCCGAAGGGGTAGCAATGACACATGTTGCGAAGGTAATTATGGAGGAAAAAGGGTATCGTGTCGTTATTCAACGGGCTACCCCTGATATGATATTAGCCTCCATGAATAATGGTGATACCGATCTATATATGGATGTCTGGCTGCCATTGACTCATGGCAGCAAAGTGGCTAAATTCCCAAATCTTAAAGCGCTTGGAACAAGTTATAACCATGCCCGAAATGGCCTCGTAGTACCAGATTATGTAACTATAGATAGGATTGAAGAGTTAAAAAAACATGAGAAAGAATTTGATAAACGCATCATTGGGATAGAAAAGGGCGCTGGCATCACGCGTGCAATAGACCAAGTAGTCACAGATTATGGACTCGATTATAACCATGTGAATTCTTCTACAGTCGCCATGATTACTGAGTTACAAAACGCGATCAAAGCAAAGCGATGGATTGTGGTAGCTGGATGGCAACCGCATTGGATGTTTGCTAAAATGAAATTGAAGTTTTTGGAAGATCCCAAAAAGACATTGGGCGAAGCCGAGCAAATTAAGATTTTTGCCCGGAAAAACTTTAACGTTGAACAGCCCGAGTTGGCCGTCTTTTTCTCTAAAGTTAGTTTTGACGAATCAACAATGGCAGACTTGTTATCGAAGATGGAAGAAAGCAAGGATAAGGATCGTACCGCAAAGCAATGGATTGAGCAGCATAACAATCTTGTAGCGAGATGGGGTTTAAATTAGTCATAGCGGTGGCATAGTTGCCACCTCATGTTTTTAACTAGAAGCATTAAACGAAATCGCTGTTAACATTTTTGTTAAATGGTGAGCGTATTCTTTAAGTGTGGACGCTGGCAAAAAATGGGATTTGTGTCTCTTGACTCAAAACGTTATTTTTATGGTTTGGATGGGAGTTCATTAAACAGAGGTAAACGTAATGACGAATATGGAGAAGCAAAAAATTATTTTGGTTGAGGACGAGCAGGACGTCGCTGATTTGATTATACAAGGCTTAGGCGAAGATGGTTATCGGGTCATTCATTTGGGTCGGTCGGACGGATTGGAGCAGCTTTTGGCGAAGCAAGATGTTTCCCTTGTGCTGTTGGACATCCTTTTGCCTGGAACTAATGGACTAGATATCTGTAAACAAATTAGGCAATGGGGATATACGGACCTTCCGGTAATGATGCTGACAGCCTTGGGAACACCCGAAAATGTAGTTTTAGGACTTGATAATGGCGCCGATGATTATCTTTCAAAACCATTTAAACTTATTGAGCTGAAAGCGCGTATTCGATCATTGATCCGCCGGCAAAAGTCGATCGTCCAGGCCACGCAGCGTGAGCTTCAACCGTCAAAAGACACCTATAGTTATGGTTTTTTAAGTATCGATGATTATAAAAAAACAGCCTATTGCGACGGCCAGGAACTTAATTTAACAAGTACCGAATATCGTTTGCTCTTATTGTTCATCCAAAGTCCGAAAAAGGTATTTGAGCGAACCGAGCTTTTAGACAAAATATGGGGAATTAATTTTGATATTGGATCAAATGTTGTCGATGTTTATGTGAATTATCTCAGAAAAAAGATTGAAAAAGTAACGAGAAAGAAGGCGATCCATACGGTTATTGGTATGGGATATGTACTAAAAATTGAAGACTGAATATTTCGAAATGCACAATTATAACCGAAAGCTTATCTATCTCATTGCAATTCTAGTCATATACGTGAGTTGTTTTGTTGGCTTTATCTTTTATTCCGTTACGAATTTTGCTTTTACTGATTTTTATAAGCGGCTGGATCTCCGACGAAATATTGCTGCTGAAAAGTTCCTGAACAGTAAGTCTGCTTCCCAATCGGATCAATGGAGCCTTGATTTTATTGAGAATCTCAATAATCAGCATGAATTTTTAGTGGAATTTGATGGCAAGGATTCTATTTTAAGAAGCCAGGGATTCCACAATGAACTTTGGGATAAAATTAGTAAAAAGGGAACGTCAAATTTCAAGTCGGGCAAGCAATTTTATTCAACCAAATATTTCTCGCAAAACGGGCGTCACTATATCGTTGGGGCATCTGCGGAAAATTATTTTTATACCCATCATCTGGCTTATCTCCGGAACTTGCTAATTATAAGCCTGATTTTGGGTATTCTGTTTATTTTCGTCGTTTCGGTTTTCATGAAACGCTCATTCTTAAAGCCAATATTGACCATGATGAAAGAGGTGCAGGCGATTGGTTCCGAAAATCTCTATAAGCGATTGGATGAAGAAAAGTATAAAGGTGAACTTCATGGTCTTGCGCAGACATTCAACCGGATGTTGACGCGGTTAGAGACCTCTTTTGAAACTCAAAAAAACTTTATTAGCAATGCATCCCATGAACTGAACACGCCATTAACTTCCATTATCGGGCAGGCAGATCTTGCCTTATCTAAAGAACGCAGCAATGAGGAGTACCAACGCACATTATCCAAAATTATTGAATCTGCAGAGCATCTGGAGAAAAAAACTAAAGCACTCTTATTGCTGGCGCGTACAGGTTTTGTGAACAACGCGACAGCGTTCAATCCAGTTCGTATTGATCAGATCGTAATGGATGCCGAGCTGACAGTGAAGGCTATAAATGACAAATTTAAGATTATAACAGATTTTAGCCTATTGCCGGATGATAGCATGCGACTTAAGGTGAATGGAAATGAAATTTTGCTGCAGCTTGCACTGTCTAATATTATCAGTAATGCCTGTAAATATTCATCGGATAGAACCGCTTACATCGCATTGGGTGCATTGGACAACAAAGTTTTTATTCTTATAAAAGACAAGGGTATAGGAATACCATCCCGAGAATTGGATCATATTTACGACCCCTATTTTAGAGCTTCGAATACGAGTGGTATCGATGGCTATGGAATTGGCTTACCTTTGGCAAGAAATATCATTAAACTACATGGCGGTTCGTTGAAAGTCAATTCTATTGTAGGCGAAGGGACAACGGTTGAAGTGGAATTACCGACTTATCTGCGATTTTAATCCAGTTTTAATTTCAGCGGTGTTTTTAATCCAATTTTAATGCTGTCGTTAGCTTTCTAATGAAAAGCTAATTTTAGATTCATACCATTGCCATAACTGCGTTTTAACTTTGCTTAAAAAAATAGCATGGCTAAAACAACGCGCATATTAATTCCCAGTGATTTTACGGTTGATTCGCTCGATTTTGTCCGGCAGAGTATAGAAGAGTCGGTAGCCGATCAAATTGATATCATCCTGGTATACGGTAATAAAAGCAGTACTTCAGCAAGTGAATTGCTCGGCATTGGATTGGATGATCAGCTCGATATGCTCCAATCTGAATCTTTCTTAAATGCTTGTCGTGTGCTGTATCAGCGTTATCAAGACCGCCATCTCCATATCTTTGCCGATATTTTATATACAGACAATAAAAATTATCTCCGACATTACCTCCGTGGACAAGCTGTTGACGAAATTAGAATTCCATCCAATTATACCTATAAAAAGAAGACACGTCATTTTTTTAATGTTGCTGAAGCGCTTCGAAATATCGAGGGCCAAATTCGTTCGACCGTACTTTTTAGCGATAAGGGAGATCCCTCTCATCATAAAATGGCACTGACGAATGGATAATCAGTAGAAATTGTCCAACTGTCTTTGGATTAAATCATAATTTTCAAATTATCTATTTTTTATTTTTATGGCGAAATTACACGGCGGACCATCCCCTTTGCAGCGTCTGGTTAGCCTCCTACATCCAGAACGTAAAACAATCAATTATATATTTATTTATGCTATCGTCATTGGTATGTTTAGTCTGACAATTCCAATAGGGATTACAGCGATATTTAATTTTTTAAGCAACGGAGCGATGTATAGTTCTACTTACATTTTAATTGCTTTTGTGCTGTTTGGCGTGGTCATGGCCGGCACGTTACTGATCGGACAACTCACGCTGGTTGAATATTTAGAACAGAAGATCTTTCTAAAATCAGCAATGGAATTTTCGTATCGGCTTCCGCGAATCGATCCGAAAGAATTACTAGGGGAAAATCTTATGGAATTGGTGAACCGATTTTTTGACGTGATCATTATTCAAAAAGGGATTATTAAACTTTTGATCGATATCATTGCTGCAGTTGTAACCATCTTCTTTAGCGTGGTGTTATTGTCCTTTTACCATCCTGTGTTTTTGGCTTTTGGGCTGGTCGTGATCTGTGTTGTTATCATTATATTGGCGCTTTACTATAAAAGGGGATTAAGGACGAGTATTGAAGAGTCCGAATACAAATATAAGACGGTAGCCTATTTAGAATCTGTTGCGGAAAATATAGCGCTTTATCGCGGGGACAAAGCAAAAATGAAGGCAGTTACAGACACTACAGATCATATTGTTGGTAAATATTTAGGAGCTCGAAATGATCATTTTAAGGTCTTAAAAAGGTTTTTTATAGGCTCTGTCATGCTTCGTACGCTGCTATTTGGTGCGATGCTTTTACTGGGATCTTATTATGTTGTTGAGCGACAAATGACTTTTGGGCAATTTGTGGCTGCCGAAGTCGTCATCGTTCAAATCGGTTATGCGATAGAGAAACTGATGACCAATCTAAATACAATTTTTGATATGCTGACAGGGGTAGTCAAGTTAGCGGCGATAACAGATCTTGCGTTGGAGGAGGACGCTGCTAATTATGTGGATTAACAAGGACGAGAAGAGTCAAAAAACAGTTTCGTGGAGAGATCTCTCCCAGGATGCAGTATCTAAACTATTAAAAGAACGGGGATCCCTCGTTCTTGGACGCCTTTTGGTATGTTCAGCGGTTATCTTTGCGCTTGCATTATTTCTGCCGTGGAGGCAGACAATTGCTGGAATAGGAACGGTAACCGCGCTGCGGCCCGAAGATAGACCACAGACGATACAAAATCAAATTGGCGGTCGTATCGAGCATTGGGCGGTTACTGAGGGGCAGGAAGTAAAGAAAGGTGACACAATTTTAGTGCTTTCGGAGACTGCACAATCTTATTTCGATCCAATGCTACCCTTGCGCTTGAAAGAACAATTGCATGCTAAACAAAGCGGTGAGGATGCCGCAGATCAAAAGATGAAAGCCACCGAAGCGCAGATTCTGGCTTTACGCAACGGTTTGGAATTTCAGCTCGAGTCTGCTAAAAATAAGGTGATACAGTCTCAAAATCTCGTGAAAATTGATAGTGCTGAACTCGTTGCGGTTATGAGCTTTTTCGAGACCAGTGAAAAGCGGCTTAAGCGCTACGAAGAGGGGTATCGAGATGGGCTGTTTTCTTTGACAGATATTGAAACAAGACGTCTGAATCTACAAAATGACCGGGCTAAAGTTGTTAGTGCCGAAAATAAGCTTTCAAATTCAAGGCAATCTTTAACCAATGCCCGAATAGAATTAAATAACATTCGTGCAAAATATAACGAGTCATTAGCGAAAGCACAATCTGATTTAAGTTCTGCTTTTTCCTCCAAAGCTTCTGTGCAAGGTGATATTGCGAAACTTAGAAATGAGATTTCCAATATCGATGTGAGAAGAGGACTGTATATTGTTAGAGCTCCACAGGACGGATTTATTGTCAAGACTTTCAAAGCTGGAATAGGTGAAAATATGAAGGAGGGAGAGTCTGTGGCGACATTGCAGCCTAAAACCCCCTTGCTTGCTGTTGAACTGTATGTAAATGCGATGGATGTGCCATTGATAGCACCGGAAAGCGATGTACGGCTACAATTTGATGGGTGGCCATCGATTCAGTTTTCCGGATGGCCTTCGGTGGCAGTTGGTACTTTTGCAGGAAAAGTGTCGGTTATCGATAAAGTCAGCAGTACGAATGGTCAATTTAGGATCTTGGTGCGCGCAACAGCACCGGTGCCTGAAGGGGATGAACCTTGGCCGGCCCAGTTAAATCAAGGGTCCGGAGCATTCGGAAGAGTTATTTTAAATAAAGTCCCTTTATGGTACGAGATATGGCGACAGTTAAATGGATTTCCGCCGAGTTTGGAGCGTGAACCTAAGGATAGCGGAAAAAAATGATTATACTATGTGCAAATTGAATCTCATTTTTATTGTATTGTATGTTTTTCTATGCCATTTGCTTCCCGCGCAGGAAAAGGAGAATACGGCAAGAAAAACGTTCACTTTGGATGATATGGAAGAACTTTTGATGGCAAACCATCCGATTGTAAAACAAGTCAATCTATTGAGTGAGACTGCTAAAGTGCAGGTGATGCAGGCATTAGGTAAGTTTGATCCGACTATCAATGCAAGTTTTAAAAATAAACACTTCGGCAATAAGGAATACTACAACGAGTGGAATAGTGAGCTGAAAATTCCACTTTGGTTGGCTGGAGCCGACCTTAAAATTGCTTACGACAGAAATGTCGGTGACTATACCAACCCTCAATCCAGGACGAACAACGCTGGCCTGTCTGCCGTGGGCTTAAGTATACCACTGGGACAAGGATTGATTATTGATAGCAGAAGAAATACGTTACAGCAGGCAAAAGCAATGATACGCTATTTAGAAGGCGAAAAGATAAAGCAAATCAATAGCATTTGGTTCCAGGCAGTTTCAGACTACTGGAATTGGTATTTTGCCTATCAGCAGTATCAGTTTTTACTTGAAGGTGTAAAATTAGCAGATCAACGCTTTAAGGCTATCAGCGAACAAACGGCCTTGGGTGATAAACCTGTGATTGACTCGGTTGAGGCCTATGTCGTAGTCAAAGAAAGGTGGATAGAGCTTTCGAAGTATGAAGCCGAGTTAAAAAATGCCCGCATTATGTTGTCCAATCACCTTTGGAATGATCAGCAATTTCCAGTGGAACTTCCAGACTATGCAGTTCCTCATAAGGCAGCTGGCGAAATTCTCTTACCGGACAATAAAGTGATCCATGCACTCCTTGATTCAGCTAAAATTGCCCATCCTGAATTGATCAAATTGGCGAGTAAAAATCAACAGCTCGAATTTGAAGAACGCTACCGTAAGGAAATGCTGAAACCAAAACTTACGGTTTCAGGCACATTGATATCGAACCGCCGCAGTTTCAATGATTTTATACCACCACAGTATGATTTCAACTGGCAGAATTATAAACTGGGGTTTGAATTTGCATTTCCCCTATTTATTCGAAGTGAAAGGGGGAAATTAAAAGAAGTGAGAATTAAGTTAGATCAATTACACTACGAACAGGTGGTTACCGAGCGCAACATTTACAATGATGTTATTAGAAAATACAACGAATTAACAGCTTATAGTACGCAATTCGAACTTCATGCTTTAAATGTGAGTAACCAGGAACGTTTACTTAAGGGGGAGTTAAACAAGTTTGAACTAGGTGAATCAACCTTGTTTGTGGTTAATAGCAGAGAAAGCAAACTGATCGAAATGCGCATAAAGCAAGAGAAGCTTTTTACGGATTTTCGGAAGGCACTAGCAGAGTTATACTACAAGGCCGGAACCAAATTTTAATCTGATTTTAATCTTGGTATTCTTTTTAATCTCATTTTAATATCCGTTCGAATATTCTAATAGAAAGTTAATTCCAGATTCATTCGATTGCCATGGTGGCCTATTAATTTTGTATAAAAATAATTGGATATGGCAAAGGCAACGCGGGTATTGATCCCAAGTGATTTTACAATTGATTCGCTTTTTTTTGTTATTCACAGCATCGAACAATCTACAGCGGAAGAGCTTGACATCATTCTAGTCTATGGCAATAAGAGTAGTGCTTCGATCAGTGAACTATTAGGAATTACATTGGAAGACCAACTCAGCAATCTTCAATCCGAAGATTTCTTGAAAGCCTGCCAAATGATCTGTCATCGGTATGAAAATCGTAAGCTAACAATCTATACCGATATCCTCAGCTCGGACAATCTCAATTATTTACAGCATTATTTGCGCGGAGCTCGGATTGATGAAGTCAAAGTTCCAACAGATTATGAATTTGAAAAAAGAACACGGCACTTTTTTGACGTCGGACAGGCTTTGCTTCATTTGAATAGAAGCAAACAGAAGAATGTCAGGATTGTAGAAAAACCTGGAACAAATAAAACAGGGAGAAATGTGTTAGCGGATTTATTTTTTAACAAAAAATGGGATGTTAATTATTAAGAGAAAAATACTGGCAAAATTCAACTTTGTATTGTTGACTTTTTTGCTTTTGGGAGCAAGTTCAATGGTTGTTTTTTATGAAAATCCTGAGCGGCTTTTAGAGGGAGAGTGGGAAGAGCAAGGTTGGTACTTTGAGAAAGTGGAGAAGTCGCCTATGTTTAAAAAGCAGACGGTTATTCATGAAGGAATAAAGGATGCCGCAATAGCTCATCTTCCGCCTTTGCAGGATGGGTTATGGCACTTTGAGAGGATGGGCGATAAAAATTTTATTGCGCATCATGAGGATAAACAATACAACTGGTTTTTGAAGGGGAGGGGGCACATCCTTGAGCTTCGAAAGAATGATGAGCTTATCGAAAGTTTTGTTATTCAGAAACTGAACAAAAACCAATTGGTGCTGCACCTTAATTTGGATATGCAGACAAAAGGGATAGCGCGTATCGTGTTGAAAAAAGGAGGAAAGGAAAAATATGCTGAGAAAATATAGCAATCATAGGACCATCGAAGATAATATTAAGTTGGGAGGGATTACCGCTTTTTCGGCGGGAATGGTGAATGTCGCTTCCGTTATCGTCTTTTTCTCGTTTACATCCAATGTAACCGGTTATTACGCCGTTTTTGCGCAGGAGATAGCGAAAGGAAATTGGTATCAAGGGGCAGTGGTACTGTTTTGGATATTACTTTTTTTGACGGGAAGCATGCTTTCGAATCTTATCATTATCCATGGTAAAGGACGTTTTAGTTCCTACCTGACTCATTCTATTCCCTTGGCGTTGGAAATACTGAGTATATTATTTGTAGGGATATATCTGGATGTATTTTATGAGGATTCCTTAAAAGAAACAGAGATACTTGTTGGTGCACTATTGTTTGCGATGGGACTACAAAATGGTTTAACGGCGAGCATATCAAATTTTGTCGTAAAAACGACACATCTAACAGGGTTGACGACAGATCTTGCAATATTAATTTCGATGTTCACTAAAGAATCAAACCGAAATAATAAGGCATTGGTGGACAAATTTCATTTGCTTTTGAGCATTGTTGGAGCTTATGTACTTGGAGGGCTTTTAAGCGGTATTTCTTTTACCTACTTATCGAATAAAACTTTCTACATAGTCTGTTTCGTTCTTTTAATTATCGGACTGTACGATCATTACAAATTGTATATGCTGAAAAAGCAATTTGTGAATCGTCACCGTGAGGGAGTGGCGACTTAAGTTGGGGGTACTATATAATTTTGTCCAGTTGGTGTGGAAAATCTTCGTTCATCAGCTGTTTATAATTGAGACAGAATTGGTGAAATTTTATACGGGCATCCTCCTGCTGATGTAAGACATACATCGCTCTTACTTGAGAGAATATAGCCTGTTCATTCAAAGGATCCAATAACAATATAGCATGTGCTAACGCAATGCTTTTTTTATAATGATGTCCGAGTTCCGCTTGCTGAAGTTTCGCCAGTAAAATGGGGAGCAAATTTTGTTCAACTTCAGTTTTTAGGGTATCAAATACGGGGTGATCCAATCCCTGCAAAAACTTACCCCGCTGAATGATTTGAGTTAATCTGCTTTCATTGATGTAAGAAGGATCAGCCATTAACTGGATACATGCTACATAATCACAATAGAATTCTTCTGTTGTTTCAATAATAAATCGGCCCTTCATATATACAAGTTCTATTCCTGTAAATTCGCTCAGCACTTTTCTTAAATGGTTGATCGTAACTCCTCTTGAGTTCTTGACCTTATCTTCTGATTTGTCAGGCCACATCATCTGGCTGAAATATGGTGAACTGATACCCGATCGGTGAGATAGGATGAGGCAAAATGCCTGCTTAAGTTTTGTGCTAAATAAATAGGAGACATCCCGTTTGTTTCGGTCAAACGCACGGAACTCACCGAATAGAAAAATTGCATTCGGACGGACAGAATCGTCTTTTTGTGGCAGTTGAGCGGTTACAGCTATTGGATTAGTGATAAGGGCCGTCTCTTCTAGTAGATTAGTTAATTGTCTTTTTCCTCTTCTTTTCCTCCAAATAAAGTAAGTACTCAATCCAAATATTCCCAATACCATCAAGAATAGGAATACCTTGCGATGTGAACCATATCTGGGAAAGCTGTTTAGCTCTGTCAAGGTTATAGGAGTCATGTTTAATGAATAAACCTTTAATGTCGATTGGATATCATCCTTTGATTCCTGAACCAATACTAGGAGTCGGCCTAACTGCTTATCCATATAAAGTTGGGCATGTGTACTTATTTTATCTGAGTAGATCGGGATGGAGTCGCCTACTATGGCAAAACTTCCATCTTGAATCGAAAAGCGATAAAGTTGAATATGTGATTTTGTTAGATACTCTGGATAGCATAAAGCATAAAAGTGCGCTTCATCAGGGAAGACCAAACCTCGGGCTGGTACGATATGCTTATCTTTCCACATGATGTCCCATTTTTTAATGATTTTCTTACTGTTCAAATTAATCTGATAAAAATCATACAGATATTTTCGCCCAACAATATGTTCTCCGGATTCATTGCCCATACCTCCGAATATATAGGCGGTATGATCTTTGGTACCTTTTCCAGCAGTAAGAAAATAACGTGGGAAGATCTTATCACCTGACCATCCCTGTACGGTTTGCCATTTGTTGGAGTCGACATCGTAACGTCTAAATTCATCACTGTATGTCATATTGCCATAGCCCCCGAAAATATAGAACCGCCGATTTCTTTCGTCATAAAAAGAGCCATGATGATTTAGCTCCTTCTTGATCAGGTCGGAGCTTTCAACTCTCCATTTGAAACTTTCAAGATCGAGACTCGCGACTGTAGGACCGAAATAAGATTGCGTATAAAAAAGTTCATAAACATAGAGTTTATTTGTCACGGAGTCGATGAAATTATTTCCTAAAACCAGTTTAACAGGACATGGGTTTTGAAATGCCAACTTATTTGTCTGATTGGTTTTTATATTGTATATGGTTATGGAATCCTGATTAAAATAGTAAATCTCTTTTGTTCGCTGATTGTAACATGAGCCAGCTTGTGACGGTGAACTGTTCGAAAAAATATTTTTCCATTTGTAAGAATCTAGAATCAGCCATGTTGGATTGGAAACGCTCCCGTAAGCATTGCCGTCTTCATCGTGGACAATACCTCCCGCATTCTCCTTTAGTGGAAAGAAGTACTGATGCGTTGCATTTCCAATACGTACATTTTTGATGGACATCATAGGTACATCAATTAGATAATCACTTTTTCCAAAAATAATCCGGGGAGTGTATACTTGTGGTAGCTTGACCCTTGGTGATTCAAACGTCTGATCCTGGATCTTGAGCTTAAATGCTTGCTCTTCAAGATTAAAGGTCAACTGAATGTTTATCCATTCCTCCTTAAACAGGCGCTGTTGATTTATTTTCGCGATGATCAGACTAGTCTTACCTTCTTCATTCAGTCGGAAGATACAATTTTCTCCCTCTTCATCATAAAACAGATTATAAATCGTATTGTTGTCTTTATTCTTGACACGGAAGATATTACCTAATGAGTTTGATGAATAAATGGATAATTCAAATGCTAAGGTAAACTGCTTCTCAAATGAAATATCCTTTTTATTAAATAATTCATAGGAGGTTCGTTTATCTATAGGTTCATGGCCGGCGCTAAACTTGAGCCCCTGAGATAGGGAAAGTATCGGAATTAAAAGCAAAAAAACAATATATAGTGTACAGCGTGGCATAGCACAATCAAAAACTTAAACCAATTCGTCGTCGACAATGAGCTGCTTCATATTACCTGTTGCCCCTTGTCGGCTTTTAATGAAATCGTAACGGTTAGGATATCCCTTATCAATATCTAACAGCGTTAAAAGTATGCAAAAAAAAGCGGCCAATAAAATAAAACCTATGTTACAATCACCAAGTGGCATTTGTATCATTAATGATAATATAAAAACAAATAGCGGGAAGGGTTATCGTTTTATTTTTGCGTTTTAACCCAAATTTAACCCAAAAAATAATCAGTCAATACTACCTTGCGTTCGAATTCCTACAGGTATTTCCGGTAGAAACTCGAACTAATTATAAATCGAAAATCTTACTTATGAAAGTCTTTAAAAAGCTGCAATTTGTTATTGTTGCTTCTGTATCCATGATGATTGTTCCGTATGGATATGCCGAGGCACAAACATCTTTTTCCGTTGCCGATATCAAAAACAGTCACAATATTCAAGAGCAAAACTTACTCCGTGCGATGGAACTTTTTGAACGATCAATGGAAGTTTATTTCTCGGCTGATGGACAAGCTATGTATCGTTTTTATAACCCGGATACAAAGGTGCGCTCCCAAGAAAAAGCAAGTGTATGGATGTATTCCGCCTCGATAGAGGCTGTCAATGCCATCTTAGGTGGTCTCAAGTCGCAGAAAGAAAATGGGAACCATCGTTTATTTGATCAATACTATAAGCGCTATGTTAACCTGTTGGCCCAGCTCCATGGTAATGCAGCCTATTATTTAGGTTCCTTCAACCTTATTTCCTTTACGCAGACACAGGACTGGACAGTTTACGCTGTAGATCGTGTTGGGGAAAAAGGTAAAGCCAATGTAACCGGCGTTCTCAATGTTTATGACGATCAGATGTGGATGATACGGGAGTTGATAGAGGGTTACCGTCTGACTGGTAAAGATACATATCTAAAAGAAGCCGAGTATCTGACTGCTTATGTCCTCGATGGATGGGACTGTACACCCGATAATCGAGGGCATGAAAATGGTGGGATACCGTGGGGACCGGGCTATGTAACGAAACACGCCTGTAGCAATGCACCAATGGTTAGCCCGCTGGTTTGGTTACACGAAATCTATAAATCCAAGAAGGACCTCATAACATACCGGTATATTGATATAAAAGACCAACAATCCCGTCGTTCCAAAACGATTCGGAAGAGCGAGTTTTATTTGGATTTTGCTAAAAGGATTTACGCTTGGCAAAAGGATCATCTATTGAACGATAAAGGTGTATATGATGATATGCTGGGCGATTGTTATCCAGATTGCAGTATTGCCTACGAAATAGTGGATGGCATAAAGTACCGAAAAAACACCCAACTGAGGAAAGCCGTTGGCACCTCTTTTTCCTATAACAGCGGCACAATGATTTCTGGAGCTGCTGATCTGTATCGGGCGACCCAATCAAAAATCTATTTGGAAGACGGCGAGCAGTTGGCCGATGCCAGTTTCCAATATTTTGCTAAACTAGGTTCGCAGGTTCCTGCGCACTATACTTATGCTTCGGATGGATTTAACAACTGGTTTAATGGTGTATTGCTTCGAGGGTTTCTTCAGATTTCTCCAATTTTCAAAAAAGCTGGAAGTTATAAGGAATCGTTTCAACAGAATTTAGACTATGGATATACACGCTTTTTACGTTCAGGCTTATTACCGCAAGATCTTCTCGGGGGATGGCATGCAGACAAAGGTAAAAATAACCTAGAGGGAATGTTCATGTTTGCCTATGCGGCACAGTACGCAATGCTGGCTCACGCTCATGACGGGAAATAACTGGATGAGGTAGAAGATCAACGGAAGCAAGATTTACTTTAGAAACAAATACCAATAAAACCGAGCCTACAAGCTCATGAAATACTTCAAATAGCACAATCACTAGTTAAAACCAATTTATTAAGATGAAAAAGGATATAGGGAAATCGAAGCGGCGACTCAGCACACTGCTTGTGCTGATGGCGCTGGGTATTCCGTCCATCGGATGGGCCCAACAACGGAATGTCAGGGGAAAAGTATTGGATAGTAACAATAAGCCGATTGCTGGAGTGACGATATCGGTTCAGAACGCAGATAGTCGTATAGAGACAACGACCAACGCGGACGGAAGCTATTCCATTAGTGTTCCTGAAGGGAAAAAACTATTATTTAAGTCTCTTGGCTTCAGCGCTAAGGAAGAGGTTACTGATGGGAAATCCACGATTAATGTTGTATTGCAAAGCAATGATATGCAGTTGGAAACAGTTGTTGTAGTCGGTTATGGTACGCAGCGTAAACAATCACTAACCGGTGCCATTACATCTGTCAAGGGGACAGAAATGAGGCAGACGAAAAACGAAAATCCGCAGAATATGCTAACTGGTCGGGTGGCTGGTGTACGCGTTTGGCAGAAGAGTGCAGAGCCAGGAGCTTATAGTGCAAATTTTGATATACGTGGCATGGGAGCTCCCTTAGTCGTAATTGACGGGGTACCCCGTACAAGTGAAGACTTTCAACGTCTCAACCCGAGTGATATTGAAGACGTTTCGGTACTAAAGGATGCATCGGCTGCCATTTATGGAGTGAGGTCGGCAAACGGTGTGGTACTGGTAACGACAAAAAAGGGAAAGGAAGGGAAGACGAACGTCAATTATAATGGATCTTATACTTTTCAAAGGCCTTCGGGACTGCCTGTATTGGCTGATGCAATCAGTGCCATGACGGTCTACAATGAGAAATCCATGAACAATATCAATGGTGGCAGTCCCATATATACCGATAAAGATTTTGAAGATTTTAGAAATGGGACACGACGTTCGTCCGATTGGACCGGTCTGATCTTTTCAAAATATGCGCCGCAGACTCAACACGATATTAGCTTTTCAGGTGGGAGTAATAAAGTTCAATATTATATTGGGGGTGGTTATTCCTACCAGCAAGGCTTTTTTAAATCAGGTGATCTTAATTATAATAAATACAACTTACGGTCCAATATTTCGGCAGAATTGGCCAAGGGATTGAAACTTGACTTAAATATCAGCGGGATGGCCGATCAGCAAAATAATCCTTACAACAGTGCTGTTGATATCATTCGGAATTATTGGCGTCAGGGTGTATTGTTTCCTGCATACGCAGATCCTGACAATATCTTGTTAAATTATGAGGGACTAGATTTAGAACAAAATACCGTCGCGATGATGGATGCCGCTATTTCCGGCTATCGCAAATTCAAAAAGAAGACTTTTCAATCTTCCGCTGCGTTAAATTATGATTTGAGTAATTTATCCCCTTTGCTTCAAGGATTTTCAGCAAAAGCGTTAATTAGTTACGATTACCGTGCGGATAACAATTCCCTGTTCAGAAAGGAATATTATCAGTATGCATTGAATAAAACAACAGGTAAATATGATCAGAAACTCTATAACTTGAGCAGTCCAAATCAAATGAAGCGGGAGTTTTATGATAAGCAACAGGTATTGGGACAATTTATTTTGAATTATGATCGAACTTTTGCGGAGCAACATAAGCTAGCTGTGCTTGCGGGCTGGGAATCACAAAAAAACGATGGCGATAACTTCTATGGATTGAAAAATCTTGCTTTTGGTTCAGATCAATTGCTCGCTGGTGTAGAAGACGGACAAATGACTTCCATGTATGGCGGAATCGGTGACTACTATAATGAAGCGAAGTCTGCGCTATTTGGACGTGTTAACTATGATTTTGCTGGACGTTATATTGCCGAATTCCAGTTTCGCTATGATGGATCTTCCCGTTTTGCAAAAGGGCATCAATGGGGTTTTTTCCCTTCCGCTTCTATAGGATGGCGTATCTCTGAAGAACCATTTTTCAAATCGATTGACGCACTCTCTTTCGTCAATCAACTCAAATTACGTGGTAGCTACGGTGTACTGGGTGACGACTTGTCAGATTCATGGGATTTTGGTTGGGTGCCTGGGTATGTTTATCCTGCTACAAGCGGAAATGCTGAAAATGGTTATAACAATCAATATGCGCCAGGCTATATGTTCGGTGATAAATACATTACGGGCGTAAGCCGAAAGGCTATCGCCAATGAATTAATTACTTGGTATAAAGCGAAAACCTTCAATGTCGGTTTAGATTTTGAAGGCTGGAACGGTTTATTTGGTTTTACCTTGGATTATTTTGAACGAACGCGATCCGGGCTATTTCAACGCCGTACAAGTGAATTTCCTACGGCAATCGGGGCCATAGCCCCGATGGAAAATGCCAATAGTGATCGTCATATGGGAATGGAATTGGAATTAAAACATCGTAATAAAATCAACGATTTCTCCTATAATATTCGCGCGATTGCCACGGTGACCAGAAATAAATATCTCACAGCAGTTCAAAATGGTCCGTACAAAAACTCGTACGACCGTTGGCGTAATGACAACTTCAACGACCGGTATCAAGGAATACAATTTGGCTATGAATCGGCAGGACGGTTTGAAAATTGGACCGATATCTGGAGCTATCCAATTTATAAGGAACGTGATGTATTGCCTGGAGATTATAAATACCTGGATTGGAACGGGGATGGCGAAATTAACGATCAGGATGAACACCCATTTGCCTTTGACCAAACGCCTTGGGTCAATTATAGTTTGAATATCGAAACTGCGTATAAAAATTTCGATATGAACCTTTTATTTCAAGGCTCAGCTTTGGGGTCAATGGAATATAAAGAACCTCTTTATGCAATATGGGGCACAAACGGAGGCGGAACGCTTGAGCAATATCTTGACCGCTGGCACCCTGTTAATCCATTGGCCGATCCTTATGATCCCACAACAGAATGGGTGCAGGGCTATTATGGTTTCACAGGACGATACCCAAAATCCAATTCTGAATTTAATCGGGTGAGTACAGCTTATTTACGTCTTAAAAGCATTGAATTGGGCTACACCTTTTCGAATTTAAAACCATCCTCCTCATCGATGCGATTACGTGTTTATGCAAATGCTTACAATTTATTTACGATCACAGGCGTGCGATATGTGGATCCCGAACACCCAGACGATAATTTAGGTCGGATGTATCCATTGAATAAAACCTATTCATTAGGCTTATCGCTTACTTTTTAGCAAGCAAAAAATACATTCCGATGAAGCCATCATGATTTATTTAATCTTATTGGGGAATGGATAAATCGGATAGCTTCATCACAATTGAAAAGCAAATTTATACAGATGAAAAAATTACTCGTTATATTATCATTAGCTGGCTCCATCGGATTTATAGGTTGTGCCGATCTGGATATCACGCCAAAAAATATTGTCACAGATCAAGATCTATTGAATACCCCAGCCGGTATGGATATCTATATGGCTCGGATGTACAGCCTAATGCCTTTGGAAGATTTTAAGTATATGGCACAATGGGGGATAGAATTCAATGGTTGGCTGGCTGCCATTGGCATTGAAGGAACGGGCGAAGCTGTGACTAGGGATGGAATTAGTACTTCGTTTACTGGCGAGCGGACAGCGTATTGGGAAAGAGCGTTCGAATTACTTCGGGATGCCAATCATCTCATTGAAACTCTACCGAATTACAAGGATAAATTTTCTGAAGAACTTTATAATCATTACTTAGGTGAGGGATACTATGTTCGGGCAACCGTATTCTACGCCATGGCACGACGCTTCGGGGGAATTCCTTTGGTGACGAAAGAACTGCAATATCCGAATACATTGGATAATCTGGAAATACCTCGTTCCAGTGAGGAAGATACCTGGAACCAAATCCTTAAAGACTACGATGAGGCCATTAAATTACTCATGGCGAAGAGTCCCAAAACAGGTTATTCCAACAAGTTTGTAGCCCTGTCTTTTAAGTCCGAAGCCATGCTCTATGCTGGAAGTGTGGCCAAATATAATGAAACTGTTTCTGGTCGCTTGACTGGTCTGGGAAGAAAAACTGGTGTACGGGTGATCGGTTTCGATGCCACCACAGCAAGAGCTGCATCACAAAAGTACTTTGGAGAAGCTTACGCCGCAGCTCGACAGGTAATAGCAGCTGGAGGCTATTCGCTGTATAAAAAGAAATGGGCAGCGAACGATAAAGAAGCTCAGTATCAAAATATGGTGGACATGTTTAGTGACCTCAGTAGTCCGGAAAATATATACGTTAAACAATATGTTTATCCGACATTGACACATAGTTTTGATGCATTTAGTTCGCCCTTCACTTTTCGATCGCCACTGTCTGCGGGTACTTGTCCAACGGTAGATTTTATGGAACTGTTTGATGGATTTGACAAATACGCCGACGGCACAGTTAAAGTGACTACCGGACAAAGCAGCAAGGACGGGGAGTATAGACTGTACGACAAACCGATGGACTTCTTTAAAAATGCTGAACCTCGCTTGCGTGCTTATGTTATCTTTCCCGATGATATTTTTAAGGATCGAAAAATGGAAATACGGGCGGGCATTTACACCGGTTCAGCACCCATAAAACCGCTGTTCACGGATTATTCTTATGCAAGCGCGGATACACGTTACCAACAGCTGGGTGCTTACACAGGTTCACCAAAGACGCTTTACCTGAGTCCAAGAGATGGTGGTGGTCAGCAAACTGTTGATTATAATGGACAAAAAATGAATGCTGCCGGAAACGAAGGACCATTCTTCGATAATGGTGAAGCGACATTAACTGGTTTTTATGTGCGTAAATGGCTGAATACAAATCCAGCAAAAGAATTAGGGGAAGGGAAATCTGATCAGCCCTTTATTTTAATGCGTTACGCTGAGGTCTTATTAAATGCAGCTGAAGCAGCTGTCGAACTCAAAATGCTGGGTGCGAATCCTACTGATGGAAGCGACCCTTTACAGATGGCAACCAGTGCTGTCAATGAGATTCGCTCGCGCGCGGGAGCAGATTTGCTAACAGGTGCGATCTCTGGAGATAATGCCGGAAGAGATATTGTCCGGAGAGAGCGTCGCAAGGAACTTGCGTTTGAACATAAAGCAAAATGGGATTTGCGTCGATGGCGAGTGCTGCATTTTGAAGGCCGGGATGGTTTTTGGGGAACACAGAAGGATAAAAATTTATATAGCAACAATGAAAATTTTAGGTTCAGGGGGTTATATCCATTTTTTTCCACCTCAACGGGTAAATACTTCTTTGATGCACGATTTCAATGGGTAAGTACCAAAACATTCCGGTATACACCTATAGACTATTATTTTGAAATCCCCGGAGGAGAGGTAGCGAAAAGTCCCGTGATTGACCAGCAACCTAACCGATAAACAAGTATGCTGTGCTGAGAGCGTAGAGGCGCTAAGCACAGGTCACTTGGAAGGCCTGAAATTCTAATAACAAAGTGAATGACTGGTGGAGCAGCGTTCCGGAAAATAGCAAGCAAATCAATTCGGAATATTCAAACCATCACTAAACGTAAAAGAGATGAAAAATAGTATTTTCGGCGCGATAGGCATCCTATGTATGCTAAGTTCGTGCAGCCTTTTTGAGGCAGATAATTATGAAGCGCCTTCGGTGGCATTAAAAGGTGTTGTGGTCGACGCATCGACCGGCGAACCCATATTGACCGATCAGGGAAGTGAGGGGATTCGCGTTCGGTTAAAAGAACTCAGTTGGGGCGATAATGTGGAACACAACCCTGATTTCTATTGTATGCCTGACGGAACGTTTCAGAACACGAAATTGTTTAAAGGTAATTACAATATCACTGTTGATGGACCTTTTATTCCATTGGTGCGTACCGATGGCGATGGGAAGGTGCTATCAGATGACAGCAAAAACATGGAGCTGAATGGCTCTCATGAAATCAAGATGGAGGTGCATCCTTTTCTCAAAGTCGAATGGGTCGGAAATCCGGTTGTGGAAAACGGAAAGGTAAAAGCCAAGGTAAAAGTTACCCGCGCCATAACCGAACAGTTTTTTCGGGATAAAATTGAACCTTTGGGAAATTATAATGGGGATTTTTTAAATGTGACAGATATACAATTCTTTGTCAGCTATTCCTCCACGGTAGGGTATAGAGCGCGGGACGAACGTTGGTCTAGCAAAATCGAGTATGGGGGCAACAGTTTTAAGGCAAAATTAGGGCAGGTTATTGATCTCGAATCTGTGGGAGAAATCCCAAAAGGGCGGACTGTTTTCATTCGGGCAGCCTCGCGAATTAATTACGACACTCCCCGTGGAACCGGAACGCGCAGATGGAATTACAACGAAGCCAAAAGGGTCGATATTCCCTAAGGGAATCTGTAGCCATGTTGAGCCACTCTGTTAAAAATACCATGATAAAATTTGAATTTTCAATAGGACTGGCTCACTCCTCATTTGCTTGATCTAATGGGTTAAACCTGTTGAATAGTAGGGGGAATATAGGCGTAAACCGTACGTAAAGAAATAGACAATAAATTATGATAAAAACGAATATACTCTCGTTAATAATGTTGGCGGCGTTGACGACGGTCGCCCAAGAGAGAGATCCGGTAAAGACGACATTTCAAACCTCCAGCGAGTGGCGCCCTACAATCGATAATCGGGCGGACGCGGTGATGGTCTATGGAACAGAAGGGAATCCATCCGACAAATCCCGAAAGCCCCCTTTTGAAGAACGTGTCAAGTCCTGGCGCGATAAGGGGTATATTGTTCATTTTATGACTGGGATTGCCTGGGGCGAGTACCAAGATTACTTTACAGGGAAATGGGATGGGAAGATGCACTTGGATGAGGGACAGGTCGATGTCAAAGGCGATACCATCTGGCATGGTCATATGGTACCCTATATCGTTCCTACTGAAAATTATTTAAAATATATCAAGCAGATGCATGTCAAAAGGGTCATTGATGCTGGCATCGACGCCATATTTATGGAAGAACCCGAATTCTGGGCATGTGCCGGATACAGTGAATCGTTTAAAAAAGAATGGAAAAAATACTATGGTTTTGAATGGCGACCACAGCATGAGTCGCCAGAGAACACCTACTTATCCAATAAGTTAAAGTATGCTTTATATCTCCATGCGCTGAATGAAGTCTTTACTTATGCTAAATCTTACGGTAAAACCAAAGGGATGGACGTAAAATGTTATGTGCCGACGCACTCTTTGATCAATTATTCGCAATGGATGATCGTCAGTCCCGAAGCGAGTTTGGCTTCTCTTCCCTGTGTGGATGGTTATATCGCGCAGGTATGGACAGGAACTTCACGTGAACCGAATTATTTTAATGGATTAGCGAAAGAACGCGTTTTCGAGACGGCATTTTTGGAATATGGTGCAATGGAATCTATGACGGCTCCTACCGGACGGAAGATGTTTTTTTTGACAGATCCGATCGAAGATTGGCCCCGGGATTGGGCCGATTATAAGAAAAACTATCAGGCGACATTCACAGCACAGCTTTTATATCCAAATATCGCCAATTATGAGGTGATGCCCTGGCCCGAACGTATTTATGAGGGACTGTATAAAACAAGCCCTAATAATGATCAAAAAGAAAAAATACCAAGACATTATTCGACCCAGATGCAGGTTATGATCAATAGCCTGAACAGTATGCCCAAATTAACCGGCAAAGTCTCTGGATCGACAGGGATCAGTGTGCTTTTGGCAAATTCATTGATGTTCCAGCGTTTTCCGACACATGCCGGATATGATGATCCACAACTAGCCAACTTTTATGGACTCGCCCTTCCTTTCCTAAAACGCGGGGTACCTATAAAAACAGTTCATTTGGAGAATTTAGCGGTCAAGAATGCCCTCGCGGACACGAAAGTCCTGCTCATGTCTTATTCCAATATGAAGCCATTAGCCCCTGAAGCACATCAGTACCTTGCAGATTGGGTAAAAAATGGTGGCGTCTTGATGTATTGTGGAACGGATCTTGATCCTTTTCAATCGGTGCAGGAATGGTGGAATAGGAATGGTAGAAAGTATCAAAGGCCATCCGATCATCTATTTGAGCAGATGGGACTGAAGGACGAAATGGCAAAAGAGGGAAAATACAGGTATGGGAAAGGCACTTTGTACGTATTACGATCCGATCCTAAGGAATTTGTGATTAAACCTGATAACAGTCAGAAACTGCTGGATGTGACCAAGAATCTTTATGAAAGTAATGGTAAAGGGGAAAAGCTGCAATTTAAAAATTATTTTACACTGACGCGAGGCAATTACGATCTGGTAGCTGTATTGGATGAGAGTGTGAGCAATCTTCCTTATCAGGTTAAGGGAAATCTAATCGATCTTTACGATCCGACTTTGCCCATTATCACGTCTAAAATTATACAGCCGAATGAGCAGTGTTTGTTTGTGAATATCGATCACATAAAGAACAAACAACAACAACAGGTGTTGGCCTCCTCAAGTCGTATCTACAACGAAATAACGGCTAATCATCGGTATTCATTTACTGCAAAAAGCCCGATTAATACGACCAACATTTCGCGTATATTATTGCCTAATAAGCCAAAGCGTATTTTGGTAGGTAAACACAATGTCTTTTCAGAAGCAAATTGGGATACGAGAACAAAAACCTATTTACTGGGATTTGAAAATAGTCCTGATGGTGTGCAGGTAGATATTGAATGGTAACCTCGATGTTAAGATAAAGATACCAATCTGTATCAGGAAAACCTGAGCTAAAATATGCTTCAATCGGCAGATCCGATTCTAAAAAAAGAACCAGATTCCTAGCAAATCTGGTTCTTTTATTTATTCCAATTGAAGAGCAATTTGAATTTAATTTCGGACATATGTATTGAAAGGCTGCCTGTTAACCTAAGTTTAATGTGTCTAGAATGGAGATTATGGTTCAAGTAATAGGTCACCTCGATTGTGATTCCTGAAATTCAGTTGGACTTTGTCCAAACTGTTTTTGAAAATTACGCGAAAAATGTGTTGCGGAACTGTAACCTAGTAAATTTGAAATTTCGTACACTTTATACTGTTTTTGAATAAGCAGTTCTGCTGCTTTTCGGAGCCTGGTCAAATTAATCAATTCATTGGGCGAGAGGCTCGATACAACATTGATTTTGCGGTACAGTGTAGGCCTACTCATACAGAGAATGTCGGCCATGCGGTCCACATTGAACTGTGGATCATCGAGGTGCTGCATAATAATTTCTTCAATCTTCAGCAAGAACTCCTGTTCACTTTGATTTTGGCCAATCTGCTGTATTTGGGACATTGGATTTTTGATAAAAAACTCTTTAACCTTTATCCGGTTCTTTAACAAGCTAGCTATTTGCGCCCTCAAAAAAGCAGGCGAAAAAGGTTTTTCAATGTAAGCATCAGCACCAAATTCCAGCCCTTGAATTTTTGATTCAATACTATTTTTTGCAGTCAAAAGTATCACTGGAATGTGTGCATAAGCGATATTTTCCTTGATTCTTTGACAAAGCTCAAAACCATCCATTTCCGGCATCATTACATCGCTTACAATCAGATCGAAATATTCAGAAGCTAGTAAATCCAACGCTTGCTTTCCATTAGAACTTGTCGTTATCTGATAATCTTCATTGAGATCATCTGCGATGAATTCGAGCAGTTCGGTATGGTCATCTACTAGTAATAAATTGGATTTGGCATTCATAATTATGGATTTGTATTGTGATTCAAAGGTAACGTCAAAGTGAATACGTTCAATTGAAGGTCATTTGTAGTATATAACAAGGTACCTTGGTGTTTCAACGTTAGGGATCTTGTCAATGCCAAGCCCAGACCACTTCCAGGAACATTCTTATTTTGTTTTAAGCGATTGAATGGTTCAAAAATTCTTTCCCTTTCTTCTGAAGGAATTAAAGCGCCGTCGTTTTTCACGGTCAATATAAAAATATTTTTCTGTATATCCATATTCAAATTTACCTCAATAAAGGATAAGGAATATTTAAGGGCATTATTCAATAGGTTATAGCATATCTTGTCAAATGCGTCCGCATCGATTTGACCGATAATATCGGGCATAACTTGCGATACAATCTGTTTTCCTTGCGACTGTAAAGTCACTGTAAAGTTACCGATGATTTCCTGAACCATCAGGCTGATGTTTTCTGATTCAAAGTGCAATTTAAACCCTTCCGTTTCGACTTTCCTAAAATCCAGCAATTGATTGCTAAGGGCAATTAGTTTCTCCGTGTTGTTTTGCATGGTCAATAATAGTTTGTCGGTGACGGGATTGTGATCTACCTTATCCATAAGTTTTTCTAAGGGGGCTTTGATCAAGGTCAATGGCGTGCGTATTTCATGCGCAACATCGGTATAGAAATTGATTTTTGAACGATAGAGTTCTTGTTCGCGTAGGTTCTGTACGGTTAAGAGATGTTGTCGATTGCGTTGTTTGATCTTTTCATTAAAATGATAAATTATAAATATAATCAGTCCAGCGGCTATTAATGCGTAGCAAATAAAGGCCGGTACACTTGCCCAGATCGGTGGAAGGATCGTGATTTTAAGACTAGCAAAAGTAGGGATTGTATTGCCATTGGGATCTTCTGCTTTTACTGTAAAAATATATTTTCCGGGAGAGAGCTTGGTAAAATATGCACGTTGATTGCTTGTAATGTCTATCCACTTGTCGTCAAGGCCTTCCATCTTATAACTATAATGAATAGAGTGGGGGGCTTGATAATGCAAAGCCGCAAAATCAAGGCTGAAGGATGATTCGTCGTGTTTTAGTTTTATATTCTTAGTGAATAATATTGATTTGGATAGAATATTGGGATCGGTATATTGATTGATCGCTCTGTTGTTGATGTAAAAATTAGTGATATAAATCGGTATTTGATTCTTATAGTTAATTTGGTTTAGCTTTTCCGGATTGAAGCGAATAAGTCCATTGATGGTGCCGAAATAGAAGTTTCCATTGTCATCATCAAAAGATGAATTGTAATTGAACTGAATAGTCGGAAGGCCTGACTCCAAGTTGAAAATCCGTTTTCTACCATTGGGAAGGTGGTAGCGTACCAAGCCCTTAGACGTACTCACCCAAAGATTATTTTGTTTATCTTCTAAGAAAGCTAGCGTCACATTACTGGGCATTCCTTCGGCTAGACCAATGTTTTGAAAGCCCTCTTGATTTATTTTTTTCTTTGCCATTCCACCTTCTGTGGCTATCCAAATCTGCTGTTGAGAATCCTCAAATAAGCTATTGATCCTATTATTTGGCAAGGAGCTAGGGTCGTTCTGCCGATGTGTGTAATGTTTGAAGTAACGCGTCGTCGGGTGATAACAAAACAATCCATCTCGCCACGTACCTACCCAGATATTCCCCTTTTTATCTTCCAAAATGCTTGTGTAAAACATATATTCTGGAACATTATTGATGAGGTGGAACGATTTTTTATCAAAATCAAAGCGGTATAATCCACGCGTTGAAGCTACGAGAATATCCCCTTTCCGGGTTTTATAGAGATAAAATAGAAAATTACTTTGAAGATCGGATGATGCCACTTTACTGTTGCGGTCGATGTGATAGATAACTTTTTGAAGCTTGGGCGAAAAAATGTCGAGACCATTGACGAAAGTGCCTATCAGCAATTTGTCGCCAATAGGGAGAATTCCATGGATGTTGTTATTTGCCAGATTGCCTTGTTTGTCCGAGAAGTTTTGAATTCTACCCGATATGGGGTCGAGTTTTGATAATCCACCGTTTTCGGTGCCTATCCAGATATTATGGTCGATATCCTTTTTTATAATGCGTACGGCCGACCCTTTTAAGCTCCCTGGGCGGTCCTGTGGCAGGAATTTTTCGATTATACTGTTGTTTTTATGATAATAGTTGATTCCACCAAAATACGTTCCCAACCAGATACCTTCGTCTTTATCCTGTAAAACGTTATAAATAGCATTGTCGGATATGCCCCAAGGGTTTTCTTGCTCTTTTTGAATATTGATGAATTGTTGACTAGCTATTTGATATATAAAGAGACCAGATTCTGTTGCAAACCAATATTCATGATCGTTTGGCTGTAAAATATCTCTTACATAGAGAAATTGCTTCAATTGTTGGGGGCCCAGTATGGGTTTAAGCGATTTGTCTTTGAATCGGTAGCTATAGACCCCGCTTTTGGAAGTGCCGATCAATAGATCTCCTTCGCGATTTTCTTTTATTTTCTCAATACTAAACCAATCTTTAGCACCATATTTTGCTTGAAAGTCGAGCATCAGCACAGGGGTGCCCGCAGCATCTATTTGGAAAATCTTCCCTTCAGGAGTGCCAAAAAACACCGTTCCGTTTTTCGTGCAGCTGATGGAGGTGATGTACAGGTCTGATTTAGTCAATTGTCGAATTTCATGACTCATCAAATCATGGTAATAGAGCATTCCATTGGATATAAACCAAATCTTTTTGCGTTGATCGGTAATGATAACAGGGACATCTGCATTTTCAAATTGTTTGCTCAAAAGTCTAAATTGTTCATCCACGGGATCGTAGCAATAGATTCCCTGATCTGTACCAATCCATATTCTTTTTCGAAAGTCTTCTGTCAGCGAAATGATGTTGTTGCCACCTAGGTTGTTTTTACCAAGGCTCGGGGCGTCAAAATGTTTGAAATTATTGCCGTCGAAGCGATTTAACCCATCCTTCGTACCAAACCAAAGAAAGCCTTGACTGTCCTGCATACTACAGATAACTGCATTGTTTGATAATCCTTCATTAATTTGATAATGACTAAAATAATAGGGCTGTGCATAGAGCAACCGTGGAAGAAACAGAAAGAATAGAAAGCGTAGAGACTTCAGGTTGATCATGATCATTTGGTTATTGATACAAAATAGTGCTAAAATGAAACAATTTAATCTTAAAATTTCTCAAAAATTTAAGACTTTAGCCTATGTATAGTAATCGCTAAAATTATAAAAAAATCTAGAAAAGGACACAAGTTCTATCTAAACAAAGATTATAAACCATTTTAAAATACGACGAATGAAAGGAAAAATGACCTTGCTTGGTCTTTCTGCAATGCTCGCTTTTTGTGTGTCTTGTCAGCAATCGACTGGTTCCAAAACTCCTAAAGCAGATTCTTTAGCGGCCCTGATGGATACTGTGCAGTTCCGCGCAACCATTGATCAAAAACAGGCTTACCTCTATAAATTGAGCAATAAAAATGGCGTGCAGGCTTACTTCACCAATTTTGGCGCACGATTAGTCGGTTTGTGGGTTCCAGATAATAAAGGGGAGTTATGCGATGTAGTTTTAGGATTTTCTAAAGCTTCTGATTATAATAATCCAAAAGAGCCATTTTTCGGTACCATTGTTGGACCTTTTGGCAATCGTATCGCCGGAGGGAAATTTAAACTGGGTGACGAAACCTATACGTTGGCGGTAAATAATGGTCCCAATACCTTACATGGCGGTTTCAAAGGGGTGCATTTTGCCCATTGGTCATTAAAATCTTCCGATCCATCATCGCTTACTTTTGCCTATACCTTACCGGACGGAAATGAGGGCTTTCCGGGCAATATTCAAATGGAAGTGACGTATACGCTTAACGACGATAACGAATTGATGATTGGTTACCGGGCTACCTCCGATAAAAAGACGGTGATCAACTTAACAAATCATGCTTACTTTAATTTAAATGGTGAGGGAAGCGGTACAATTCTGGATCATCAACTTCAGTTGTTTGCCAACCAATATACACCTGTTGACAGCACCTTGATACCTACTGGACAGTTGACTTCGGTGAAAGGAACCCCTTTTGATTTCACGAATTTAAAGTCGATTGGAGAAGATATCAACGCAAATGACCAGCAACTTAGCTTTGGAAAGGGATATGATCATAATTTTGTATTGAGTAGAGAAAAGGAAGGAGACTGGTATAAAGCGGCGCATGTGGTCGGTGATAAATCAGGTGTCGTCATGGATATATTGACGGCTGAACCGGGTATACAGTTTTACAGTGGCAATTTTATGAATGAGCAGGTACAATTGAAGAATGGAAAAAAAGATTCATTTCGCACCGCTTTTTGTCTAGAACCGCAGCATTTCCCGGATGCTCCGAATCAACTTGCTTTTCCAACTACAGTCCTTAACCCTGGAGAAGTTTATCATACGAAATCCCTGTATCGTTTTTCGGTAAAATAATATATATTTAATAGTGATTGGTTTGAAAGTGCACCGCTGTGAAGTGGTGCGCTTTCTTCATTTAATAGGCTTAAATGCATTTTGCAGTTGCGTTTTATTGATTTGATACAAATAGGCAGTTTTTTGAGAAAAATCAATCATCCAACTCATTCATTAAACCTTATTTTTGGATAATCTGTTATAAACTAATCAAGCCAACAATGACGAAAAAAATCGGTTTATTATCTTATTTGATTGGAATTTGTTTTCTAAGTTCAGCGCAAAGCAATGTCGTAATTGCTGTTGATCATTTGCCGGTGCAGGGGAAAAATTTAAACTATATTAATAACCGATTGCCTTTAAAACAGAATGCCCTGCTAAAATTACCTGTAGGAAGCATCGTACCCGAAGGTTGGCTTGGGAAATATCTGCAGCTGCAGAAAGATGGTCTTACAGGCCATCTGGGAGAAATTAGCGCTTGGCTATCCAAGAAAAATAATGCTTGGCTAAGTACAGATGGGAAAGGAGACTATGGCTGGGAAGAAGTTCCTTATTGGTTAAAAGGCTACGCTAATTTGGGCTACATCTTGAAGGATACTAAAATCATAGCTGAGTCAAAGATCTGGTTAGAAGCGGCCCTTAAAAGCCAGCTTCCTGATGGATACTTTGGCCCATTGATCCTGCGTAATAACAAACCGGACCTTTGGGGTAATATGTTGATGTTATGGTGCCTGCAATCCTATTATGAATATAGCGGTGACCAGCGTGTTTTAACGTTGATGACCAATTATTTTAAATGGCAGGCCAATTTGCCGGATAGTTTTTTTCTCAAGGATTATTGGGAGAACAGTCGTGGTGGTGACAATTTGCTATCCGTTTATTGGCTCTATAATAGAACACAAGGTAATGACTGGTTGATGGATTTGGCGGATAAAATCCATCGGAATACCGCCAATTGGCGGCAGAAAGACGATTTGCCCAATTGGCATAACGTCAATGTTGCCCAATGTTTCAGAGAGCCAGCAACCTATTATTTGAAAAGCCAGTCGAGTGACGATCTGAAAGCGACCTACGCTAACTTTCATTATGTCCGGCAGGTATTTGGTCAGGTTCCAGGGGGTATGTTCGGTGCAGATGAAAATGCACGTCCAGGATATACCGACCCCCGTCAAGGGGTAGAAACCTGTGGTATGGTGGAACAGATGGCCTCTAACGAGATCCTTCTCGGAATAACCGGAGACCCTTTTTGGGCAGATCATGCTGAAGAAGTTGCATTTAATACCTACCCCGCAGCTGTAACAGCCGATTTTAAAGCGCTAAGGTATATTACAAGTCCCAATATGACCATCAGCGACAGTCATAATCATGCTCCTGGAATTGATAACAATGGACCATTCTTAATGATGAATCCCTTCAGTTCCCGCTGCTGTCAGCACAACCACAGTCAGGGTTGGCCATATTATGCCGAACATCTGTACATGGCAACCAATGACAATGGTATTGCGGCGTTATTATATGCTGCATCGAAGGCTGAAATAAAAGTCGGAAACAACCAAGCTGTTCAGATCAAACAACAGTCCAATTACCCTTTTGAAGAGTCTTTGCGATTTGAAATAAGCACCCAGGGTAAAACTGTTGATTTCCCATTTTATCTCCGTATACCTGCCTGGACCAAGCAAGCGAAAGTTACTGTCAATGGTAAAAGCCAGCAGGTTGAAGCTGGAGCAAAATATATTCGGATTGAACGGAAATGGAAAGACGGTGACAAAGTCGAACTCTCCTTACCGATGACCATTGATCTGAAAACATGGAACGCCAATAAAAATTCAGTGAGTATCCAACGGGGACCATTGACCTATGCCCTCAAAATAAAAGAGAACTATGTAAAAAAAGATAGTAAAGCCTCGGCAATTGGCGATTCCAAATGGCAGGAGACTGCAGATCCATCAAAATGGCCATCCTATGAAATCCTTCCTGCAAGTGACTGGAATTACGGACTTGTACAAAATCAGTTGCAAACATTAGACCAATTGAAAGTTGTGAAAAGGGCGTGGCCTAAGGATGCGTTTCCCTTCGATGCAGACGCAGTACCTATTTCTATCCTTGTCAAAGCGAAACGTATTGACGGGTGGAAAATTGATGAAAATGGTCTGACAGGCGTATTGCCACTTAGTCCCGTGGAAAGTATGGGCGAGGTACAGGAAGTCGAACTGATTCCTATGGGAGCAGCACGTTTACGCATTGCTGCTTTTCCAACCGTGAAATAATGTAAATACGATATAAAATAAATGACTTAACGATTTTTATGATGAAGAAAACCTTATTTTTTGCCAGTTTGATGATGGCAGCACAATTGAACTTTGCTCAGGATTGGAAACCCGCGGGGTCACATATATTAACCCCTTGGGGCGAGAAAGTCACAGCACAAAAGCCACATCCTGAATACCCTAGACCACAATTAACCAGAACCAACAATTGGCAAAATTTAAATGGCTTATGGAAATATGCAATTACTCCAGTAGGTAATAAAGAGATTCCGCGTCAATGGGAGGGGAATATCCTTGTTCCTTTTGCTATTGAGTCGGCGTTGTCGGGTGTTGGTAAAGAAGTAGGAAAAGATAAGGCACTATGGTATAATAATACCATAACACTGGATAAGTCTGTCAATAAAAACAAGGTTCTGTTGCATTTTGGGGCAGTGGATTGGCAATGTGATGTGTATGTAAATAGCCAATTGGTTGGAAGACATGAGGGTGGTTTTGCCCCTTTTTCAATGGACGTGACCAGCTTTCTAAAAAAAGGTGTAAAGCAGGAAATTGACATCCGGGTATGGGATCCTACGGATGATGGACCTCAACCACGCGGTAAACAGGTGAACAAGCCGAATGGGATATGGTATACGCCTGTCACAGGAATATGGCAAACCGTGTGGTTGGAAAGTGTTCCACAATCTTATATTGTTAATACCAAACAAACACCACGATTGGATGAAGGGATCTTAGCATTTCAGGCTACTGTCGAAGAAAGCCAAGCGGGTGATGAAATAAGGGTCCGTGCATTAGATGGGGGGAAAGTTGTGAAAGAACAGGTCGGGCAGCCCAATACATCTTTTGATCTTGCAGTACCTAATTTGCAACCATGGTCGCCGAGTAACCCTAAACTTTATGACTTAGAAATCCAGTTAATTCGTAAGGGCAAGATTGTTGACCAAGCGAAAAGCTATTTTGCCATGCGGAAAATAGCCATGCAAAAAGACGAAAATGGTATTCAGCGGTTGATGCTGAATAATCATTTTACCTTCCAGTATGGCCCATTGGATCAAGGTTGGTGGCCGGATGGATTACATACAGCACCAACGGATGAGGCTTTGAAATTTGATGTGATCAAAACAAAGGAAATGGGATTCAATATGATCCGCAAGCATATCAAAGTAGAGCCGGCGCGCTGGTACCGTTACTGCGACAGTATAGGTATGCTCGTTTGGCAAGATATGCCTAGTGGTGATCTTGGCGGAAATCATTGGGATATGCAGCCAGGAAAAATTTCAGGTGGAAATAGGGATAAACAGCGTTCGCAGGAATCTGAAGGTTACTACAAAAAAGAATGGAAAGCCATTATGGAGGTATTGCATAACTATCCAAGCATTGTTATTTGGGTGCCGTTTAATGAGGCTTGGGGACAATTCAAAACTAAGGAAATTACCGAGTGGACTATGGCTAATGACCCTTCAAGACTGGTTAATAGCGCTAGTGGCGGTAACTTTATGGAAACTGGACATATCTTGGATATCCATAATTACCCAGACGCAGCCATGCCTGATCCAAATTTGTTTGGGGCCAAACAAGTGCTTGCATTGGGTGAATTTGGAGGTTTGGGTTTGCCGATAGATGGACACTCATGGCAACAAAAAGATAATTGGGGATACCAAAGTTTTAAGAATAAAACGGAATTATTGGAGCGTTACAAACGCCTGATCCATGACTTGACACGTCTAATTCCTATGGGATTGTCTGCCGCTGTGTATACCCAGACAACAGATGTGGAAGTAGAAACAAATGGCTTGATGACTTATGACCGTAAAGTTGTCAAAATGCCTGAGGCAGAGTTGAACGCTGCTCATCGTGCGATCTACAATGCACCTGCCAAGTAATTGATAGCGATATGGCCGCAACTCGAGTTGCGGCCTAAATTTAACGGTGAAAATATACCGGTCAACCTAAATCTATTTGATACAAATCAATGAAATTAAAATTACTAATTGCAGCGGCTATTGTATGTCAGTCTGTATCGTCGTTTGCACAAAAACAGCCTCCTAAGAATGACCTTCGGGCGCCTGCCTATCCCTTAATAACAATAGATCCCAATACAAGTGCTTGGTCCTATAGCAACGAATTGAATGCAGATGTTGTCCGCCATTGGACTGGAAAGTCATTTCCTTTACTGGGCGTCCTTAAAGTGGATGGGAGATCCTATCGCTTCCTAGGAAAAGAAGAAGCTGAACCTCTGTCTTTGGCACGGATGGGGGAACATGCGGCCTGGACCGGAAGTTATGTCAATAGCGAACCCGCTTCAGATTGGATGAAACCTTCGTACGATGCAGAGCAATGGAAAATTGGCGTCGCTCCTTTCGGTACCAAAGATAAAGAACCTCAGGTGAATACGGATTGGCAGGAGGCTAAGATCTGGATCAGGAGAGTAATTGAACTTGATGAAGATCTCACCGGAAAACCTGTTTTTATCGAGTTTACGCACGATGATGATGCCATTTTGTATGTCAACGGATTTGAAGTTGTTAATACGGGGAATTCGACAGGCAAAAATAATCGGGTCAAACTGCCCGAACATATCGTGAAGACACTGAAAAAGGGGAAAAATATACTTGCTGGTTATTGCCATAATAGGGTAGCGAATGGTTATTTTGATTTTGGACTGTTTGCAGAAAAAGAAGGTAGTATTCAATTCGAAACGGAAGCAAAGCAGCTTGCCGCCAATGTTCAGGCCACACAAACACATTATTCGTTTGATTGCGGTCCAGTCAATCTAAATATTACTTTTATGGCACCGTTGCTCATGGATAATTTGGACCTAATGTCGCGACCCGTAAATTACCTTTCTTATCAGATTCAGGTAAAGGATGGCAAAAAACATCACGTACAGCTTTATTTGGAAGCTGCTCCAAACTGGGCTTTGAATTCTCCGGCACAAGACGCTGTAAGCCGCTCATTCCGCAGTGGAAACCTGCAGTTTGTGAAGACTGGAAGTAAAAGTCAGCAGATTCTCGAAAAAAAAGGAGATGATTTACGAATAGATTGGGGATATTTTTATATGGCTGGTAACGCTGCAAAAACGAAATCTATTGTTGGCAACAGTCAGGAATTGCGTGTTAAATTTCTAAAAAACGAACACACATTACCTTCAAAAGAAGGTAAGCAGCTGGCTTTAATACAAACTTTTGATGTCTCATCAAGCTATCAGGATAAGATCTTATTGGGGTATGATGACTTGTATTCTATCCAATATTTCGAACAAAATTTACGGCCGTATTGGAATACAAATGGAAATCATACAATTGAGAAACAATTTGAATTGGCCGATAAAGAGTATGCTGCTCTCAAAAAGGCTGCTGATAAATTTGATGCCGAATTATGGAGTACAGCTCTTCGTAATGGGGGAGAGGACTATGCCGCATTGTGTGCCTTGGCCTATCGGCAAGCCATCGCTGCCCATAAACTTGTGAAGGCACCCAATGGCGATCTGCTTTTACTGTCCAAAGAAAATGATAGCAATGGGTCAATAGGAACTGTTGATGTAACCTATCCTTCGGCTCCGATTTTCCTGTACTATAATCCGGAATTGGCAAAAGCGCTAATGAACGCTATTTTTTATTACAGCGAAAGCAATAAGTGGACAAAACCTTTTGCTGCGCACGATGTTGGAACTTATCCGCTGGCAAATGGTCAAACCTATGGTGGAGATATGCCTGTGGAAGAATCCGGAAATATGCTGATACTAACCTATGCATTAGCTAAAGTGGAAGGAAATGCCACTTATGCGAAGAAACATTGCAAAGTGTTGTCGACATGGGCAGATTATTTAGTTGATAAAGGTCTGGATCCCGAAAATCAATTATGTACAGACGATTTCGCTGGCCATTTTGCACATAATGCTAATTTATCCATCAAAGCTATCTTGGGAATTGCTTCTTATGGTTATCTGGCCCAAATGCTCGGTGAAGAGGCTACTGCTAAAAAATACTTGACGAAAGCGAAAGCGATGGCTAAGAAATGGGAAGGCATGGCCAAAGATGGGGATCATTATAAGTTGACTTTTGACAAGGCAGGAACCTGGAGCCAAAAGTATAATATGGTATGGGATAAATTGCTCAAGATGAATATTTTTGATCCTGCTATTCGCGAAACCGAACTAAGCTACTATCTCAGCAAACAAAACCAATATGGATTACCACTGGATAACCGTCAGCCTTACAACAAGACGGATTGGATTATTTGGACGGCGACCATGGCCAATGATAAACCTACATTTGAAACCTTTGTAAAGCCAGTATACCGTTTTATGAATGAGACAACAGATCGGGTTCCGATGTCCGACTGGACGTATACGGATCGACCTAAAAGAGCTGGATTTAAGGCAAGATCCGTTGTAGGAGGCTATTTTATCAAAATGCTGGAAGAGAAATTGGGAAAGGCGAAATAGCGTTTTCCTATGATGTAGAAAATAATATAATAAAATAATAAGATGTTGAATACAATGTTGTTAAGATATTGGATCGGCGGAGTTGTTTTACTGAACGTGTTAAGCTCCTGCGGAAGCTTTTCAGGTTCAGTAACGCAACTTGGACCAGAGACAATTGCAAGGGCTAATAAGGTGCAGCAAAAGACCTATACCAATCCGGTTTTTGAGCCTATACTTGCTGATCCTACAGTTGTTAGAGACCCCAAAAGCAACATGTTTTATGCCTACGGGACAGCCGACAATTGGGGAGATGGCAAAGGGCAGCGTCTGGTATCCATTCTACAATCTTCCGATCTAGTTCAATGGACCTGGATTGGTACAGCCTTCAGCTCAAAACCGAGCTGGAAAGCCGAAGGTGGAATCTGGGCTCCCGACGTAGTAGAGCTCAATGGGAAATACCTGATGTATTATGCCTATTCGACATGGGGAGATCCTAATCCAGGGATAGGAATTGCTCTTGCTGATGCACCGGAAGGACCATTTATAGATCAAGGTAAACTTTTCGATAGCAAGCAGATCAATGTACCCAATTCAATTGACCCTTACTTTTTTATGGAGAATGGACAGAACTATTTGTTTTGGGGTAGTTTTAGCGATGCTGAAACGCAGGGCACTTATGGTGTGGAATTAGATCAAAATGGAACAGCTGTACCTGATCTAAATAAAAAATTTAAAGTTGCTGCCGGTGATTTTGAGGCTGTTGTAATTCATAAGCGGAAAGGGTATTATTACTTTATCGGATCCAAAGGATCTTGTTGTGAAGGGGAAAAAAGCAGTTACCATGTTCTTGTAGGACGGTCTAGAAATTTGAAAGGGCCTTATATGGATCGGGAGGGACGCAATCTGGTACAGCGAGGGAGCGGAACGTTGCTGTTAAGGGGAAATGATCAATTTGTGGGGACAGGTCATACTTCGCGCATTATTACAGACGATAAGGGAAAAGATTGGATACTCTATCATGGTATGGACCCAAAGCAGCCTCGTGTTGCGACGGGTGGAAATCGTCGGATGCTATTTTTGGATCAGATCGTCTGGGATAAGGACTGGCCCAAAATTGAAGGGGCAACCAGTAGTGTTGCAGCGCAACCGGCACCAACATTTAATTTTAAATAGCATTTTCAATAGCTAGCAGCGGATGGCCGATCTTTGTCGGGTAGGACTTCCGCTGCCTATTCCTTACACGATATAGCACCATAAGATACAGCAAAAGAAAAAACATCTCGAAGTGCTGTATGCTGTTTGGAGTGCGATGAACGTTATGGTAAATATTTGTGAGCGGTAGCTAAGTTAAATGGCTATGGAGCCAGCTGCTGATAAACTCAAATACTTCTTTTTTGCATTCTTCATTTAATATTTCATGTCGCATTCCCGGATATAATTTAACCGTAATATCAGCCTGCCCTTGGTTGCGGAGCTGCTCTGCACTTTTTTCAACTCCAGCGCCAAAATCGCCAATTGGATCATCCTGTCCACTGATAAAAGCTATCGGAAGCGTTTTTGGGATAAGCTGTGTAGGAATAGGATCTGTCGCCTGTAGTGAAAGATCCAGTACCGTATGAAACCCATTATTGGTAAATAGACCTCCGCAGAGTGGATCTTCCAAAAAAGAAATACGATTTGTCTTATTAACGCTTAGCCAATTGCTGTGACGTTGGTTCGGTTCGTTCTTAAAACGGGCGTTGTTGCGTTTGTCAAAAATACGATTAATCAATTTACTTCTTTTTTTTGGTGCAACAGTATTTAGAAAAGCGAGTAAAAGATGAAAAGCGGTGGAGCCCTTTTGGCGCTGTCCGGTACCCACAATTATCGCCCCCTTAAATTGGCCCCCAATTTTTTGTAATACGCAACGTGTAACAAAGGATCCCATAGAATGTCCTAAAATAAATTGCGGTGTTTTTGGATAGGCTTCCCGTAAAAAACTACTCATCGCAATTGCGTCATCGACAAGTTGTTCTTTAGCCTTTTCTTTTTGGAAATAGCCCAAAAGATCGGGTTGTGAAGCCGTTAATCCGTGTCCCAATTGGTCGTAGGTTAAAACTGCAAATTGCTGAGGTGTCAAATAACTGGCCAGTTCCTGATATCGACCACTGTGCTCTTGCATACCATGGATGATGAGGATCGTGGCCAATACAGGATGATCTGTAGGCTCATAGAAGTTATAAGAAATTTTATACTTATTTTCTGCCGTATTAACGGCATAAAAATTTGACGATACCCTATTCATGGTGCGTTTTGTTATTTATAGTAAACTAAGACAAATTTATGGTATTTACAAGGTCAGTAATCGTTGTAGCTTCCAAGAACATTACTTTTATTGCCTAAAATAGGGACAAAAAAAAGCGCTATTAATTTTGTTGTTTGAGCATATTTTTTAGATTTTACTTAATTTAGAATGTACAAAGCGTACACGGAACAAGAAGAAAAGAAACCTGAGATGTTGTTCATGATGCGGAGTGAGCGAGAAGAGATTGCTGTAAATAATTTAAAGTAAAAGTTTTGCTGGTTCGTCTAGGCTGCTATGGACATTGCATACCAAAATAATATGGCAGAGAAAAATTCCAGATCATTTACGGATACCGTTAAGACTTATGGGAGTCAGCTGCTGCGTTTTGTTAAGGGGAAAGTAAAGAAAACTGAGGATGCAGAGGATATCTTACAGGAAGTTTGGTATCAATTCAGCCGTTTGACCAATATGGATGAACTGGAGAATGCTGGAGCCTGGCTTTATGCAGTCACACGCAATAAAATTACAGATAGCTATCGAAAAAAGAAAAGTGAATCACTTGATGATCTCATCGCAGGCGACGATGATAGTGAAAGTTCATTTCCCATCCGTCAGTTTCTTTTGGCTGACGACTCCAACAATCCCGAGCTAAAATTATTTAAGGATATTTTTTGGGACGAATTGATGAAAGCATTGGACGAACTGCCCGAAAAGCAACGCCGGGTTTTTATGTTGAATGAACTGGAAGACAAAACACTTCAAGAAATTGCCGTGATGGAAAATGAGCATTTAAAGACAATCATCAGTCGCAAAGGGTATGCAGTGAAGCATCTAAGAGTACGATTGCGGAGTTTATATGAAGAATTAAAATTTTAAGGATTAAGCTATGAATGGAAGAATGAAAAGACAGCGGAAGGGTAAATTCGCTTTTATGTTTGTCGCTATTATTGTTGGTGTTTTTTTATTGGTGGCGTTGTTACAATATTTATGGAATACGTTAATGGTGGATATTTTCCATTTAAAAGCAATTACCTATTGGCAGGCACTAGGACTCTTTGTTTTGTCAAGAATCCTGTTCGGCAGGGGATTTGGTAAACCGGGAGGCGGGAGATTTCGAAAGGCTTTTCCAACTCAAACGGAAAACGGAGAGGATCTTTCCGAAGAGGAGAAGGAGCGTTTGCGTGAGGAATGGAAGCGTCGTTTCAGCGGACGATGCGGATTCTGAAAAAACAATAAAAATTTTAAAGTAAAAACTGTTGTTGGGCGTCTTCTTTTATAAAGGCGCCTTTTTTATGTCGATATACCGAAAGAAATGACAGAACGCGATGATCTGTCAGAATGGATGTTGGCGACACTAAATTAATTACAAATATGAAGGTCAAGAAGAAGTACAATTTCAGACAGATGAAGGTATGTGCTGACGGAAACCTTAAAAAAGATGTATTCAAATGAAAAATAAACTTCGATTTATATTGCCGCGCCTGATCGTGCTTACGGCAATTGCAGGATTAGCAACGCTAATTATTGGGACGATCTTTAAACTCTTGTTGTTTGGAACAGTGTTGTTTGGTATAGGAAGCTTTGCCGCAGCAAGAATGCGCAGAAGAGATCGGCGGGCTTTCCAAATGGACACGGCCCCAGTACACCCGAATGTTCAGCGTCACTATGATACAGTCGTAGCGATCGTGCCATTAAATGCACAAAGCCGTTCGAAGAGAGCGACAATAGTTCCCGTTTATTAATAGCTACAAAAAATCGCGATTGTGGAAACAATCCTGCGATCATCAATTTACACTTAGTATTCAACATTAAAAATTAAAGTCATGTTTAAAAGAGATAATTACAACAGTGGATATTCAAATCATAATAAATTTTGCGGAAAGCATTTCAAGGACCGTTTTGAAAAATTTCAGCAGCATTTTTTTGAAGGCGAACCCATGCAAAGCGGAATGAGACAGCAATTTTTTCCTGTAAATATTGTCGAGAATCAAGAATTCTTTGAAGTACAGCTTTTTGCTGCTGGCCGCAAGAAAGAACAGTTCCAAGTCAGCATCCAAGAAGGGATACTTAAAATTTCATGTACTGCAAATAGACAAGACAATGCCATAGATTATATTTATAAAGAGAACGATGGATTAGCATTTGAGCGTGAATTCCAATTAAATGAACACGTGCTTACCGATAATGTACATGCCAGTTTTGAGGATGGGGTGTTGACGGTCATTCTCCCAAAAGATCTCGAAAAGGTAGCGAGGCCACAAGAGGTTGTTATTGATTAGCAATAAATAGTAAACGTAAATCAGTATTTGAGCTGATTTTGAAAAAGGGCAGCATATAGAAATTAGCTGTCCTTTTTTATTTCTACGTATGTCTATCATACCACTTTCCGTTATACGACGCTTAAAATGTCGAAAAGGTATTATCATTCATTTAGATAGTGTATTTTATATAATATAAATTTTGTCTATAGTTTATCAAATCATTCGATGGAGCGGATCGACTGTATTTATGTACTTTTATGAAAATTGAAATCAAACAATTTGATCAATTAAGGTATTATATAAAAAAACTTTCTTTTAATATGGACAACAACGAAAAAGACATTAGCAAATGCCCCTTTCACAATGGTACGATGCGCAACTCCGTCGCAGGAGGTGGAACTCAGAATCAAGATTGGTGGCCAAATAGACTACGTGTAGACCTGTTGAGACAGCATGCGAGCAAGTCAAATCCAATTGATGAAGGCTTTGACTACGCAGCGGCATTCAACCAATTGGACTTAGAAGCCGTAAAAAAAGATTTACATGCATTGATGACTGATTCTCAGGATTGGTGGCCAGCAGATTTTGGACATTACGGCCCATTATTCATCCGGATGGCGTGGCATAGTGCAGGAACATACCGTGTAAGTGATGGTCGGGGTGGCGCAGGATCTGGTCAACAGCGCTTTGCTCCTCTAAATAGCTGGCCAGATAATGTTAGTTTGGATAAAGCGCGCCGCCTGTTGTGGCCTATCAAACAAAAATATGGTAAGAATATTTCTTGGGCAGATTTAATGATATTAACGGGTAATGTTGCCCTAGAGTCTATGGGCTTCAAAACTTTCGGTTATTCAGGTGGACGTGTTGATGCTTTTGAACCAGAATTGGATGTATATTGGGGGTCTGAAACCACCTGGTTGGGTGGCGATATGCGTTATGCGCACGGCTCGGAAGGAGTGGCCGAACCGCACGGAGTCTTATCTGCCGATGATGATGCAGATGGTAAGCTGCACACGCGCAATCTTGAAAAACCATTGGCTGCGGTACAGATGGGATTAATTTATGTGAACCCAGAAGGACCGGATGGAAATCCTGATCCGATTGCTGCAGCAAAAGATATACGGGACACTTTTGGTCGGATGGCTATGAATGATGAGGAAACCGTTGCTTTGATTGCAGGAGGACATACTTTTGGGAAAACTCACGGTGCAGGACCTGCAGACAATGTCGGAAAAGAACCAGAAGCCGCTGGTATAGAACAACAAGGCCTTGGTTGGAAAAGCACTTACGGCAGTGGAGTGGGTGCTGATGCCATTACCAGTGGACTGGAGGTCATTTGGACACAAAAACCAACAGAATGGACCAATCTTTTCTTTAAAAATCTGTTTGAGAATGAATGGGAATTAACAAAAAGTCCTGCAGGAGCACACCAATGGGTAGCTAAAGGTGCCGATTCAACCATTCCCGATCCTTTCGATCCAAGTAAAAAGCGCCGGCCAACGATGCTGACCACCGATTTGTCTTTACGTTTTGATCCAGTTTACGAAAAGATCTCGCGTAAATTTTATGAAGATCAAGAAGCATTTGCAGATGCATTTGCCCGGGCATGGTTTAAATTAACACACCGTGATTTGGGACCGCGCGAACGTTATCTCGGTGCCGAGGTTCCTGCTGAGGAATTATTGTGGCAAGATCCAATTCCGGCTGTTGATCATGCTCTTGTTGATTCGGATGATATTCGTGCGTTGAAAACGACCATATTGAATACTGGGCTCAGTAGCTCCGAGCTTGTTACAACAGCTTGGGCTTCGGCATCTACCTTCCGAGGATCAGATAAGAGAGGCGGGGCAAATGGCGCTAGGATACGTCTGGCTCCACAGCGTTATTGGCAAGTTAATAATCCAGCACGATTACAAAAAGTGCTTACCGCTCTCGAGCACATTCAACAGGATTTTAATGGAAAACAACAAGCTGGAAAGAAAATCTCTTTGGCCGATTTAATTGTTCTGGGTGGGGGGGCAGCGATAGAACAGGCAGCTCGCTCGGCAGGACATGACATCGAAGTCCCATTCCGTCCTGGACGTATGGATGCATCTCAGGAACAAACTGATGTTGAATCTGTTGGATATCTCGAGCCAATTGCAGATGGATTCAGAAACTATCGTAAAGGCGCTTATACCGTATCTACCGAGTCCCTTTTGATTGACAAAGCACAATCGCTCACACTCTCTGTACCGGAATTAACTGTGCTTATTGGCGGAATGCGTGTTCTTCAAGCGAACTTTGACGGTTCTCAACTGGGAGTAATGACAGACCGTCCGGGGCAATTGACCAACGACTTTTTTGTTAATCTATTGGATATGGGGACAGCTTGGAAAGCAATCTCGCAGGATCGGGAAGTTTTTGAAGGATCAGATCGCAAATCCGGTACTAAAAAATGGGAAGCGGGACGGGCAGATCTTGTTTTTGGATCGAATGCGGAGTTGAGAGCAGTTTCCGAAATATATGGAAGTGACGATGCGAAAGATAAATTCGTACAAGATTTCGTGAAGGCTTGGACTAAAGTGATGGAGTTAGATCGTTTTGATTTACATCGCTAATACGACTGGACAATTAATTCGATCATCGTATTTTAAGATTAGGGTTAGTTTACAATCAGGGCTGGTACATTTGTAGTGCCAGCCCTGATTGTATTTTAATGTTCAGGCGTATTCTCCTGATCATTCGTTAGAAATTCGGAGGTGAAATGCTGTTGTTGCTTTTTCTGTCTGAATTTCTCCTCATTATAGGAAAGGGAGTGCCCTTTAGGTATCGATAAGGATGACCATGTATCACCCAAACATATTTTTCCAATATAAAGAATCTGTCCAATATGGTAGGGGTAATGTGCTAGCTGCCGTAAGATAGCCTCCATAACGGTGTGTCCTTGATGACGGATATAAATAATTTTATCGAAATCATTTTCATCGAGCGATCCGATGGCTTCGAATAGACAAGTCCACCCAGTATTCCAATACGATATCAGTTCATCACGGTCTGTCCAGGTGTTTTCAAATTCTCGGTCCCGGTTTCTATCATCTTTTTCTCCGTCGGTGGTTAGAAAATCAGTCCAACGGGAAAGCATATTGCCGCCTAAATGTTTTACAATTAATGCGATGCTGTTGCTCGAATCGTTTGGATGCCAAAATAATTGTTCCGTGCTCAACTGTTCAAATGTTTTATCACCCAATGATTTATAATATTGAAATTGTTTTATACAAGTCCCTAAAAAATTATTCATAGCCCTATTAAATCGTCAACTTATGGTATCAATATACAAAAATGTCGTGAAACTAATCCCAACTTAAGTTGTGTAACGCGAGATTAGTGGTTATTGATCAGTTAATTTCACGGATGTGCATGTTAACGCTATTATTGACAAGGCATTGAAGGAGGAGTAAGAATAAGCGGTCTAAGGGCAGGTAAAGCAAAGGTGATACTGGGGAAGTACCACCTTTTTTGCTAACTAAACATTAAACATAAATAAACAGTCTTTTTCAAGACCACACTAAAAATTACATGACTACTCTGCCGCTGGTCGATTTGTCAACCTGGACATTTTTTGGTTGATTTTTTAATACAATTTTTGCAGATGTGGAAACTTTTCCTTGTAAGTTTTCTTTCACACTTAGCGTTACATTTGCAGATGAATTTGCTTGTATTTGAGCATTTGTCGTTGTAAAACGACTCATATCAACCGATGCGGATGAGTTGGTGTTCAAATTTAAATTTGAAGCATTCCCTGAAATATTCTGCCTGGACGAACTACTTGCCGAAACTTGCAAATTTTTACTGCTTACTTCGGTTGTTAATTTACTCGAAGAACTTGTTGCAAGACTAATGTCATCCGCTACTATTTTCTTCAGAGATACGCTGGCTGAAGACGACACGTCTACAGTAATTTTGTTGCTCTTAATGATCTCATCGGTATAAATCGAGCTGCTTGAAGATGCCGAGAAACGTGACGGTATCTTGCTCGAATAAACAATTACACGATTGTTTCTTGCATTTCTGATTGAACTGTTTCTTTTATACTGTACATAGAGGGTACCATTTTTTACAGTCGTTTCGATAAGGGATAAATGCTCGGGGTTATCCGCTTCAACAACAACCTCATTGCGATTAGAATGGATGTAATCCACACGAAGCGAGGTTGCCGATGAAATGCCATCTGGAGCAGCGATCTTACGTGTTTCCCGTTCTTGTGCCTGCGCTACATATAAAAATGAAATAAAGGCAATGGTTAAGATTCTTTTCATTATCTTTTTGTTATTAGTTTAAAATTATTGTAGATAAAAGTTTCATTTTATTTTCCCATTTATCATTTCCAATTCACATAAACATGCACCTGATTGTTTTGTTGAACATATAGTATAATAGTAGTGCCAAAATTATTGATATACCTAAGGTGTTGATTCATAGTTGTATTTTTATGTGTTTCGGATTTCCTTAGTGCTCATTTTTGAACATAGACTGTTCGGTATCGGACAGTCTAGTTTTACCATATGCGCCCTATATACGCAGCTAACCAGAATTGATACTCTAATTGGGAAGCTGTTATAAATACTTGTCGCATCTTCTCCCGTTTTGTTGCAGTAGTTTCTGCAGCAATTTTATCAACATAATTTTTGGCTTTGATAACTCCCTGTGCAAAATCGTCACCGCTATAGGTTTCAATCCATTTGGAGTAAGGGTTATCAAGCGTATTTGCGGTCGACACAATGTGATCACCTACTGCTTTATAGATCCAGAAACATGGGAGTGTTGCAGCCATGGCGACTTCAATACTCTCGAATGCAGCTACGCTTTTGAGAAAATGGATATAATGATGGCAGGTTGGCTCAATTTTGCTACTGTTGTCTCCAGATGTTAAACCAAATTCTCGAAAGTAATTTTCATGCAGTGCTCTTTCAACAAGAAGTGCATTGCGCCCAAACTCGAAATAGTCCAATGCTTGTTGGTTGTCAGCGCTCTTTGCACCTATAAAAGCAAGGACACGACCAAATTCTTCCAAATAGAATGCATCTTGCCGCATGTAAAATTGAAATTTATCCAAGGGAAGACTTCCATCACTAAGCTCAACGATAAATGGCATAGCAAGTATATCCGAATAAATTGGTGTTATAGCATCCCAGGCATGATCAGTCCAGTTCATATTGCATAAGTTTAAGGGGGTTATGGAAGTGATTTAATGGCCCATTTCCTTTGCCAATGCGAAGATTTTTACTTCCCAAAATCGCCGCGTGTATATAGGATAATGCGATGTCTACTGCGCGATCGAGAGCAACGCCTTGTGCCAATTGGCTCGCAATTGCTGAAGAGAGCGAGCAGCCGGAACCGTGTGTATTTTTGCTGTTAATTTTTTGTGACTTGAATTCAATTGGAGGCTTTTGCTGTTGAAATAAGAGGGATGTTAACTCTTCACTCTGTAGATGTCCACCTTTAATCAGAACAGATTGACAACCCGCAGCCAGTAAACTATTTCCAGCTTTTTCCATCTTTTGAACAGTATGAATAGGTTCATCCACTAAGACACTCGTCTCATCTAAATTTGGTGTAATCAGTGTTGCTAAGGGGAAAAGACGTGTTACGCAGGCCTGGATGGTGTCTTCATGAATAAGTTTGTGTCCACTCGTCGATACCATGACCGGATCAAATACGATTGGTCCCTTATACGTTGATAAATAGTTACTGATGAGCTCTACAAGCTCAATATTGTGCACCATGCCTATTTTGATTGCATCTGGATAAATATCCTCAAAGATTGCATCCAGCTGATCTTGTACAGCCGAGGTAGGTATCTCATAAATACGTCTCACACCTTGCGTATTCTGAACGGGGAGGGCGGTTAAAACATTCATCGCATAGCAGCCCAATGCCGATATCGTTTTGGTATCTGCCTGTATGCCGGCTCCGCCGCTTCCGTCGAATCCTGCGATGCTGAGTATAGTAGGAACCCTATATTTTTTGTTTTTTGTCATTTTAGTAAGGCTTTTAATTGTGCACTGGCTTGTCTGGGATCGGCACTTTGACAGATGGCCGAAACAACTGCGATGGAATCTGCGCCCGCTTTCCAAGCTTGTTGTGTGGTGTGGAAATTCATGCTTCCGATCGCGATCAATGGCTTTTCGGTCCTATTCCGAAGGTGCTTTAAACCCGTAATTCCCCATTCGGTAACAGTATCTCTTTTGGTAGGTGTTGAAAAGATGGGACTTACACCAAGATGGTCGACGACTAGCATCTGTTGGCTCTCCAGCTGTTGCACAGCTTCTATGGACCATCCAATAGTTAATCTGTCTCCATATTTTTCTCGAATGGCGACTGGTTTGAGATCGTTTTGACCCACATGCACTCCCCAGGCCCCGATCTGTTGGGCAATTGCTGCGGCATCATTAATTACCAAAGGAATACCATAGTGATCGGTAATCTTTTTCAAGCGCATGGCCTTTGCTAAAAAGGTAGCGGGATTATCCGTTTTCTCTCGCAATTGAATCAGATCAACACCACCAATAATAGCCTCTTCGGCGACCTGAAGCCAATTTTTGGGATAACAATCCCGCTCGGAGATGACTAAATATAAAGGATATGGGAAAAGCGGATTAATGTGCATAGTGTTTGATCTTGAGACTTGATTGCAGACGTTCTGCATTAAGCCGATAGAGTTCATCATAAAGATTCAATTGCAGTGTGCCCGGGCCGCTGGCTGATTTGGCTGCGAGCTCTCCGGCCAGGCTTAAGAGGGAGACCCCTGCGACAGCAGCTTCAAAGTGGCCATCCGTAACAGCCAGGAATGCACCAATGAGTGCAGTAGCACTACAGCCAAGTCCTGTCACTTGCGTCATTAAGGGGTGGCCGTTATACACTTCAACCGTGTGTTTTTCCGAAAGAATATAGTCTACATTTCCAGAAATACAGATGATGGAGCCAGTATGTTGTTGCAATAGCTTTCCAAACCTGAGCGCATCTTTACTATCCGCGGTGCTGTCAACTCCCTTTGTATTCGGTTGGTTGGAATTGTACAGCGTTATGATTTCCGATGCATTGCCACGGATTACTGTTGGTTTTAGCGCTAGTAGGTTGGAAAGTAGGTCATTGCGAAATGCTGATATCCCGGCACCAACAGGGTCCAATACCCACGGTCGTCCGATGGTATTGGCGTGTTCCGTAGCGACCAGCATCGCTTCGGCTGTATGTTCACTTAAAGTACCGATATTAATGACGAGCGCTTGTGCAATGTCCACAACTTCGCGTACTTCCAATGGGCTGTGTACCATTACAGGGGATGCTCCTAAGGCCAAAAGTGCGTTGGCCGTAGTATTCATCACAACGAGGTTTGTGATGTTATGCACGAGCGGTTTTTCAATCCTCACCTGCTCCAATAAATTGATAATAGAATCTTCCATTCTTTTTGCATGTTAAGCTATATTCGTGTGGCTTTGAGGGAAGGAAGAGCGATGGGCTGTGCAGTATAAAGATATGCTGTACAGTGGATTGTTGCTTTTCCCTACGCCGGTATAAACCGAATCAGGTTCAAAGGGACTATCTCAATTCTATACAGAATACCCCCAAAGCCATCCCAAACTTAAACAAAAAAGTGGACTTTTCATATTAAAAGAGCGTGCATCATCATCATGAAAATGAATTACGCCTTTCGGTCGGAACTAATTTCAGTATATTCATCCGGGGTATAAGTAACCCGCGCAAAATTTTTGGTTAAAAGTTCTGTTTCTAAAATCTTTCCACCTTGAAATTTTAAAAACTTCTCGCGCCAGATCTCGTTCTTCCGAAAGAACTGATTGTCTATTTTAAGAAATTGGTGCTCTTTTTCAAATACATGGTACGCAAAATCCAGCTCTTGATCGATTCTCAATTCACCTTCTAAACATTTGTCGGTAAACCACAGATTTATTTGAAAGGTGTAAGGGGTATTGTTAGTGAACTGATAGTCCCGATAATTATAGAATACGGTAGCGCCACTACCGAAAGGTAGTACACGGCCATCGTCGGGAAAAGGATCAAAAGAGTGGTGGTAGCGTTCAGTGACCGTAAGCGGGCTGTGAATGACAAGCCAATGGATGAGATTTGATATTTGACAGATTCCACCACCAATGCCCGCTCGCGCTTCGCCGAAAGAAAGTTCCATTCCCGACAGATACCCTTTTTTTGCGGTAGGTAGTCCTACCAATTTACAAAATGAAAAAGTTTCTTGTGGCCTGATCAGAATGCTCGTGATCTGTGATGCTGCAATTTTCAGATTGGTAACTTTATTGATCTGCAATTGCATGTTGTTTTCGCCCAGTTTCTTTAACAATACAGACTGGTGTTTTTTAACGCGGAAGGGAAGTTTATCAGCTGATTTAACAGCAGCGTATTTTTTATCATCCAACAGCCAAACGGCTTTTCGGTGCATTCTTCGTGCCCATACCGCAAGAAAATATAGTATTGGATGACGTTGACTTATTAGTATTCTTTTTCTCAATTCGACCTTTTTTTTGCTTTCAAAATTAATCAAGAAATGTATGTGTTCACACTTTTTTTCTCCTTTTTTAAAAGTTTGTCCCGCGATTTGTCACACGATTTGCGACACGATTTGTCCTCTGGTTTTGAGGGCTTGCTATCTTTAGTGATTTTAAAGGATGGGGGATTGCGATGATGCTTTACAACAGCAATATCAAGAAATGAACAATAGTCGGATAGATTTTCAGCTTCGAATTATCATTCATTTGGAGAGATATTGCTGTTGTTCGTGTTGCGAGCTAGTTTAACACTTCTTTCAAAAATAATAACGTATGCGCCCAGGCGCGTTTCGCCATCATTGGATTATACTCTGGCGACTCTGGATTGGTAAAGGTATGTCCAGAATTTGCATAGGTGATTATTTGCCAATCTGCTTTCCCTTGGTTTAATTCCTTGATCAACCCATCGTAATCTTCTTTGGATACACTTTTATCGTCTGCAGGATGCTCAACAAGCACTTTTGTTTTGATAGCACCATTGGGTCTGTCTGCAGATTTGGATAGGCCGCCATGAATACTGACCACTGCATTGACGGGTAAATGCGCTCTTGCGGCTTCGAGCGCGCCGGTACCTCCAAAACAGTAGCCAATGATAGCAATCTTGTTGGGATCCGCTCCTTCTTTTTTTAGTTGTTCTAATGCTAGCGTGATGCGATGCTGATAAGCCTTATAGTCGGTTTTGTAATGTCCGGCTATTTTCGATGCTGCCGTGTTGTCTGAGGGAATGTTCCCTTCACCGTAAATGTCAGCAATGAAAGCAATGTAGCCTTCTTTTTCCAGTTGTAATGCGGCTTGTTTCGCTTCGTTGTCAATTCCCTTCCATGCCGGGAGAATGAGGACAGCTGCTCCTTTTTTTGCCGTATTGGCGGTAATCAATCCTTTGAGTTTTTGCTCACCATCTTGATACGAAATTTGTTTTAGTTCTTGCGCTTGTGAAGTCATGGTAACCATGGTAAGCAGCAATAGGGTCATTACTTTTTTCATATGTAAATAATTTTTCTGTCTATGTATTTGCAATCGTCGTTAGGCTATTATATTTATCCTTTTTGATTGGGTTACTTTTTGCTCTTGGCAACCTGAATCAAGACTTTATAGATTCAATAATGCCGATAACGTCGAGTTGTCCAAAACCGTTTTCATGCGCTTTTCCGTACGTCTCAAGCAGTGCTTTTAAAAGCGGATAATCGGCGCCAGCCTGTTGGGCCAGCCGGATATCTTTTAGCATAAGATCCAGTGCGAACGCTGGAGCGTAATTTTCTTCCACAAGCAAAGGTGTTTTCACTTTTGTCGCACCACTGCCACTGGCACTATCGTTGATAATTTCGAGCATTTGCCCCCGATTAATGCCCAATTTGTCTGAAAACAGGATCGTCTCCGCAAGCCCTTGATAAATGGTGGAAAGAAAATAGTTTATGGCAAGTTTGGCCGAGATCCCCTGGCCATTTTCCCCAAGATGTTTGATCGATTTGCCCATTTTCTCAAGGTAAGGTGTAGCGCGATGAACATGTTCTGATTCGCCACCGACCATAATAATAAGGGAACCTTCAGCCGCTGGTTTAGTACTGCCGGCTACAGGTGCATCAATAAAAGCCCCGCCTTTTTCTTTTAATTTCGATGCAGTAGAAATAGAGCCTTCGTGCGAGATTGTACTCATATCGACAAATAGTTTACCCTTGACATTGCAGTGAAGGATTTTTTCATATACATCGTCGACGGCATCATCATTCGTGAGCATGGAAAATATGATATCACTTTGATCGACGAGTTCGGCGATATCTTTTCTGATCAAATGCTCTTCAAAACCCAGTGTCTTACTGCTGTTTCTGTTATAAACAGAAAGCGGGAATCCGGCTTTTTCTAGATTTTTAGCCATGGGATAACCCATATTTCCTAGTCCTATAAATCCTAATTTTTCTATCTTCATCTAAAATAAAAATGATATGAATACCTTTCGAAATTTACTTATAGCTAAAGATACGAATGTTTTGCTCAATCCACTAATACCCTGATTTCGTTCCGAAGCAATACAATTTTATCCTCCTGTTCCAGCTTTTTTAAAATTCGGGAGACAACCACACGGGATGTGTTGAGGTCGGAAGCAATATCTTGATGGGTGAGGGTGAGTATTCGGTCATCATTCAGTTTTACCTTCGCCTGGAGATAGTTGATAATTCGTTCTTCCATATTAGAAAAGGCTAAGCTATCAATGGCTTGTAGCATTTCCTCCATGCGGCTTGAATAGCTTGAGATTATGAAATTTCGCCAAGAAGGATATTTTCCCATCCAAAGATTGACAAGTTCGTTGGGAATCATGGCCACCGTAGTTTTTTTCTCAGCACGTGCACGGATTTCACTCTTTTTATTTCCTAGACAGCAGGCAATTGACATCGTACAGGTTTGACCTCGCTCCAGATAATAAAGCAGCAATTCTCCCTGATCTTCGTCTTCGCGAACAATTTTTATTGCTCCATCCAAGAGCAGGGGCATGGACTTGATATATTGATTGGTATCGATAATGAGATCCCCCTCATTAAATGTTTTTATCTGCGCATTTTCCGCTATTTCCGTGATTAATGACGGTTCAAGAATTCCGCTATAAGCTTGTTGGATTGACAACATATTTTTCAGTTAGTTGAATGTATCTATAATATAACCTTATTGGATTGTTTGCAGAAAAAACTTTACTGCAAAATCCCCGCATGAAACTCAAAAAGGTTACTTATTCAAATAAGACAAAATTTTATTCCTGTTAAATTTAGTGTTTTTTCAAAAATATGATGAATACATTGTGTTTATTTTAGCCTTTTTTATTATCTGTTGCCCATTTTTTCAGGGAATCCATGTTTTTATAGGGAAGGCTAAAAATATTTTTTTACGTATCGAGATACGCTCGGACTTCACGCATGTTAAAATTAGTTAAAAAGACAATCAATTCCTAGTTTTGCAGCACAAAAACAAAACAATCACATCTACCATGAAAAAGTCTTTACTTTTTTTTGCCCTTGTCTTTGCTAGTTACGGTGCCGTTCAAGGTCAAACAGCAAATACTGGTTCAGTTTCAGGAGTTGTCAAAGAAGCTACTGGACAAACGGTTAAAGGAGCAACTATTAAAATTATCCACATCCCAAGTGGACAAGTAATAAGTGGCTCAGCCGATGCCGAAGGAAAATTTCAAATTTCAAATCTTCAAGAAGGGGGGCCTTATAAAGTTGAGGTCACTTATATCGGAGAAACGCCAGTTATTTTTGAAAACATCATGCTGAAATCGGGGGAACCGTTGAATATCAATCCAATTTTTACAGCTGGATCGTCAACGAATTTGGATGAGGTCGTTGTTGTTGGTCATGGGGTCATCGATATTGCTGCAGGTAGAAAGACGCCGATTGCTGTTTCAACGATCCGCAAGCAAGATCTGGAAGAGCGGGTTGGAGCGCAGGATATTACTTCCGCATTGGCAAATACGCCTTCCGTTTATATCACTGGCCAGGCAAAAGGGTTTGGTGAGTCTTCTATGACAACCCGTGGTTTTGATCAGTCCAATACCGCATTTCTGTTGAACGGCCAGCCGATCAACGGTATGGACAACGGTAGTGTCTATTGGTCAAATTGGTCGGGACTTACAGATATTGCGTCCTTGGTGCAGATCCAACGTGGGTTGGGATCCTCTAAGTTAGCGATTTCCTCTGTCGGAGGAACCGTGAATTACGTAACACAATCCACTGCAATGAAAGAAGGTGGTTTTGTGCGCACAACGGTCGGCAACGATATGTTTATGAAGGCAACAGTCGGTTACAATACCGGGCTCATGAAAAATGGTTTTGCTGTTTCCGCTATGTTAACACAATGGTCAGGTAACGGTTATATGGACCATACGGAAGGTGCCGGACAAAGCTATTTCTTGTCCGTTGGATATAAAGCCAACGAAAAACACAACCTGAACTTTATGGTAACAGGTGCTCCACAATGGCATAACCAAGGATATACCTCAAAATTGTCGAACTACCTTGCTAATGGCAGACGTTACAACGACAACTATAAGGATGCAAATGGCGTGATGATGAATGCGCAGAAGAATTTTTATCATAAGCCTGTAGCCAACTTAAACTGGGACTGGACGATCGACGATAAATCATCTTTATCTACCGTTGTATATGCTTCTTTAGCGGCAGGTGGGGGCCAATCTTTGCGGAGTGATAAATACAATACAGGTAAATATTTGGCTGCTGATGTGAACAATCACCAATGGTTTGGTATAGTTTCTAACTATAACCGTAAGCTCTCAGAATCCCTTAATTTTAATGTGGGCTTTGATGTAAGGGATTACAAAGGCACACACTATCGTAAATTGACCAATCCGCTGGGTAATACAAATGGTGTTGTATTAGGTGGTAATGTTAATTTTCCTAACAAACCGCTAGTTACGAACACCTATTCGACAAATCCATGGAAGGCGTTCTCCAGTAAACCTGATTCGCGTGATGAACGTTTAGCTTGGGATTACAATCAGTACATCCGTTATGGAGGTCTGTTTGGTCAATTGGAGTATGCGAAAAATGGCTTTACGGCATTTTTCCAAGGATCGGTTTCTGAACAGCAAAACAAACGTTCTGATTATTTTCAATATACACCGGGTAATGAGGATTCTAAAGAAGTGAACAACTTTGGATACAATACGAAAGGTGGTGTAAGTTATACATTGGGGCATCATAGTATTTTTGGTAATGCAGGGTATTATTCCCGTCAGCCATATCAAAACAATATTTTCATGAATTATGCAAATGATATCAATGAAAATGCCGAAAACGAAAAAATACTGGGTTTAGAAGCAGGCTATAAATTTGCTTCTCGATTTTTGGATGTGAACGTCAATGTTTACCGCACAACCTGGGAAAATCGTGTTACTGGAAGCTCAAGTTTAGCAACAGCAGATGATGTGAAAAAATATAACCCGACAAACGACCCTGGCATTTTGGTAGAGAGAGCCTATTTATATACAACAAATTACGGTGTTAAGCAGGTCCATAGAGGCGTAGAAGTAGATTTTGAAGCCCGTCCTGTAGAAAAGTTGAGTCTCACAGGATTTTTATCTATCGGTGATTGGAAGTACGATGGCGCAGTAAACTCGGTCGTGCGTAACGATAACCGCATAGAATTGGGACGCTCACAGGTAAACTTGACAGGTGAACATGTTGGTAACGCTGCCCAAACTTCCTATGGATTTGGTGCTAAATATAAGGTGTTTAAGGGGCTATCTGTAGATGCAAATTATAGATATTATGAGCGTTTGTACGCATCGAATTATCGCAGAGAAGTAATCGATGGTCAAACTTATGGGCGTTATCTGAAATTACCGTCTTTCAATCTTTTGGACGCAGGTCTTTCTTACCATCTTCAGGTGAGTGATAAGAACGACATAAGTTTCCGTGTTAACATGAATAATGTGTTGAATAAGTTTTATATTTCTGAAGCAACATCCAGCAACTTGGTCACAGATGTTAACAATTCTTGGAATGGTATAGATACATCCAATTTCGTTTTAATCGGACAGGGTAGAACGGGGAACGCATCGGTGAAATTTACCTTCTAGTAAATTTTACTCTAATTACAAAAAGCTCACAATATTTTGTGAGCTTTTTTTGTTTTTAAATAAAAACTTAATAATTTTAGGTGATCTAATTGTCAACCTGATGTTACATAAATTAATTTGTCTGGAAAGTTTACAGATCGGTACTGTCTATTTTTCTGCTTTTGTCGTTAATCTGGATGGTGGAAATACTGGCTTTGCTTTATTTATTAACCAGGAAAATGATCCAATCTTTATTTTTCGAAAAGAAAAGCACAATGAGGTTTCCTTCCATGTGAATGAAGAGCAATTCTTCTGGATTGTTAAAAACAGTCAATTTACGCCTGTTGAACGTCAAAACTTTTTTGCCGAATTTGTCGAATTTTTGCGTTTGATGGAAGAAAAGGTTTCCAATTATGTTTTCAAAAAGGAAAAGTTAATCCGGTTTACCAATTCAAGAGATATTATCCGATATAAATATTTGTACCTAACGGGAGAAATTCATGGATAAGAATATCTAAATAGGGGAATTGATCGCTGGTTAAATTTCTTTTGTAATGAAATTTAGCTTAGTTTTGAGTATGAAGCATATGTTTTCGAATCTAGCTGTTATTCTTCAAAACAATACTCTTGTGGAATCAGATTTTACACTGCCAGTACCCATCCTTCTTGCTAAGTTTTCTTTTTTGCCCATTGCATCGTTTTTTCCTCAATCTTGTCCGCCTTTTCCGTCTGATTGGCTTTCTGCAGTTGGCGATCGCGCTCTTCGATGCCTATTGGAAGGGTTTAATATTGGTATCCTTGGAAACGGTAATCCTGTTGCTTTGTTTGAGGAGGCCATTGATTTGACTAATCACGCGCTTGCCTATAGCTACTTGGGACTTTATTATGTTAAGATAGGCACTTATGACAAGGCCATTGAAACGTTCACTAATGCTATCGAGCACTTTCCAGAAGAACCATTTTTCTATGCCAGCCGTTGTTTAATCTACAGACAGATCGAGGAAGATGAAGGGGCATTTTATGACTATCAGATTGCGAAGAGACTGGATTTTAATTATCATAGTGTATTGGAATGGCAGGAAAATCAGGCTGAATTAACTTACTTCGAGGCTGAAAACCTGGTTATTCAGGAGCTGGAATCAAAATCTCAACAGCTAAGTAAAGACGAGATAAATTCACTGGGGCTTGAATATGTTCATTCCTATAGCTATCTAAAGGCGATCAATCTTTATTCCTGTGCTATTGTTAATTCTGAGGGTGGCGATAGTAATCTTTTTGTTTTCAGGGGAAGTTTGTACCTGAAATTGACCTGTTTTGAATTGGCGTTGTCTGATTTCAATCAGGCCATCGCCCTTGATAAGAACCGAGCTGCTGCTTATATATTTCGTGCAAAAGTTTTTGAATCTTACCGCAATTACCAGAGTGCATTGCAAGACTATGCTCAGGCAGAAGAAATCGATGGTAATTCGTCGATTGTGTATGAAGAAAGAGCCTCTTTATTCGAGCGTTTGGGTAATTTTAAGGAAGCATTACTGGATTTTGACCGCCTTGTAAGCCTCAATCCGGAAGATTTTTATGTGTATTCATTGCGAGCCGATCTGAATGAAAAGCTCGAGAATTTTACGGAAGCGCTGGCAGATTATTCCAAAGCGATCGATCTGAATCCATATTATTCTGATTTGTATTCTTATCGTGCCGCAATTCGCGAAAAATTGGGTGACGCTGTCGGAGCGAGAGCAGACTTGGATAAGTTCAATGAATTTGAAGATGAATAAACAAGGCCGACCTGAGTAGGGGCCTTGTTTATGCGTACTGTTTTCTAGTGCTAAACCCTTATTTGATAATCCTTTTTATTTTATTGGAACGGGTAATGAGTTTGTGTAATTTGTCATAGTCCTCTGTGGCAATAGCGTCATGCAAGGATTGAAGTTGCTTGATATGCTCTTCGAGCACTTCGAGTACGTTTTCTCGATTCTGCTTGAAAATAGGTGTCCACATATCCGGTGAGCTTTTGGCCAGACGAACCGTAGATTCAAATCCGGAGCCTGCAAGTTCGAAAATACGTCCTTGAGATTTTTCTTTTTCCAATACCGTTAAGGCAAGTGCAAAAGAAGTGAGATGGGAGATGTGGGATACATAAGCGGTATGTACATCATGTTCATCGGCATTCATAAAACAACTTCGCATCTCCAGTTGGTCCGTAATAGCATCGGCGATCTCGAACGCATCCTCATCGGTTTTAAAGGCTTCGACATATACCATCATTTTGCCTTTGAACAAGCCGGCTACAGCTGCTTCCGGTCCCGAATATTCTGTTCCGGCCATTGGATGGGCTGCTACATAACGCCCCCGGTTAGGATGATTCTTAATTTTATGGAGAATATTTGTTTTCGTTGATCCCATGTCAATGACGACTTGATCGGTGACCAGATCCAAAATTTGAGGAACAACATGTAAAATGGCATCGACAGGAATCGTGAGCACCAATACTTTACACTTCTTAATCGCGTCTTCCAGGCTGGCTGTTTCGTCGATAAAGCCGATTTGCATCGCTTTATCCAAGTTTTTTTGACTCTTATCTACACCGATTATTTTGTCGCAGAATTTTGTTTCTTTTAGGCGAATGGCAGCGGAACCGCCTATTAAGCCTACGCCGACAATGGCTATGTTCATATATAAACAATTATATTAAGTTCTTAGAAGCTATCTTTTATTCGTTGGATTGATTCTTTGAGTACATCCACAGTGGCACAAAGGCTAATACGTATGTATTGATTACCTCTATCTCCGAAAATTCCTCCCGGTGTAATAAATACCCGTGATTTTTCCAAAACGGCATCACTCAGTTCGTAACCGTCCTTGTATTTTTCGGGAATGCGGGCCCATACGAACAATCCTACTTGATCTTTTTGATAAGAACAAGCTAACAAATCCATAATCTCATAAACCTGTTGACGTCTTTCCGCATAAATCTTGTTTAGGTCAGCATACCAAGATGCGTCCAATTGCAGGGCTTTTGCGGCAGCCAGTTGCACAGGTAAAAACATGCCCGAATCCATATTGCTTTTGAAACGGAGAACTTGGTTTATACGTTCTTCGGCGCCTATGAGTACACCAATTCGCCATCCAGCCATATTGGAAGACTTGCTCAGCGAATTTAATTCAATGGCTACATCTTTCGCTCCTGCAATACTCATGATACTTTTTGGTGTATCTGTCAGGATAAAGCTATACGGATTGTCATGACAAATCAGTATGTTGTGCTCTTTGGCAAATTGAATCAGCTTCTGATAGAATGCATCAGGTGCGGATGCACCTGTAGGCATGTGTGGATAGTTTATCCACATCAATTTAACCTTTGACAAGTCCTGTTTTTTGAGCTCATCCAAATCAATAAGCCAATTCTTCTCTTGTGTTAGGTTATAGGTAATCGCTTCGGCACCACTCAGCCGTACGGCTGCAGCGTAAGCGGGGTATCCAGGATTGGGGATAAGAGCTTGATCTCCTTCTTGAAGATAAGTCATGCAGATGTGCACAATCCCTTCTTTTGATCCAATTAAGGGAAGTATCTCTGTATCTGGATTAAAAGTTGCATGATAATAACGTTGATACCAATCCGCAACGGCTTGTCGTAGGGCAGGAGCACCTTTATAATTTTGATAGCCATGCGCATTTGGGAGTTGGGCATTCGTACTTAATGTCTCGATTACCTCCCGATGCGGGGGCAAATCTGGACTTCCGATTCCTAGATTGATCACGCGCATACCCTGTTTATTTAAATCATCTATTTCCCTTAATTTTTTGGAGAAATAATATTCTTCGGTGTGCTGCAATCTTTTGGCAACGTCTATTTGCATTTTATTTTACTAAATATGGTGTTTGAATAAGGCTAAATTAGGGAATTATCCATTAAAATGAGATTTTTTTATCGATTTTTCAAGCAGAGCAGGTTGAACGCTTTTGTTCTTTGGATGCAACAATTTTATAGTCCCTTAACACGATAGGTGCTTTTCTTGATTAATTTGTTATTTTTGTTCAATTTCCTCCATAAAAATCTGAAAGGAAGAGGAGAGATCGACGAGTTACTTTTTTGTTGAAGAGTAGTTTGTCTAAGTTGAAATTAAATGAAAACATATTTTAGGCTCTTATCGTTTGCTAAACCCATTGAGAAATTTGCAATCCCATATGTAATTTTCACGCTGATCACGGTTATTTTTAGTACATTAAATTTAGCATTGCTTGCTCCATTACTCCATACACTTTTTAACGCTGGTAATACGACCGTCGAAGCGGTAAAACCCGAGACTTATACCGACATTCTCGCGTGGTTTAATTACTATGCAAGTGTTGCCAATAACCAGCTTGGAGCCTATGGTGCGTTGAAATACGTGTGTATTGTTATTGTAATTTCAGTTTTTATCAGCAATCTGTTTCGTTATTTCTGCCAACGTATCATGGAAAACTTTCGCATTCATACTTTACTCAAATTGCGCAGAGCGGTTTTTGATAACGTGATGGATCTGCATGTTGGCTATTTTACGGGGCAGCGAAAAGGGGATATTGTGTCTAAGGTTGCTTCAGATGTACAGGTGGTGCAATATTCTGTTACAGGAACTTTACAAGTTGTTTTTAAAGAGCCTTTGCAGCTAATAGCCTATATTGTCATGCTGTTTAACATTTCAGCACAATTGACATTCTTTTCGCTCTTGGTTATTCCCATCTCTGGGTTTTTTATCGCTAGGATTGTTAAAAATCTCAAAACTCAGGCCCATGCTGCTCAGGAATCTTATGGAAATATGATATCTTATTTGGATGAAGCGTTGTCTGGCATCAAAATAATTAAAGCTTTTAATGCGGTATCGTTTATTAAGAACAGGTTTCATAATGAGAACGAACATTATGCGAATATCGGACGCGCTATGGCTAAACGGCAACAGTTAAGTTCACCCGTTTCTGAATTGCTTGGCGTTATTATGGTGGCAATTATTCTTCTGTATGGAGGTCATTTGGTCCTTTCAGGCGACAAAAGCTTGACCGCACCGGAGTTTATTGCCTACATCGCTATTTTTTCACAGGTCATGCGTCCTGCAAAAGCTTTAACGGATTCTTTTAGTGGTATCCACAATGGTCTTGCCGCTGGTGAACGGGTTTTGGAACTTATTGATGAAAAGACTGAAGTCAAAGATTCCAAAGATGCCAAACTTGTTAAAAGCTTTGAGAAAAGTATCGTATTCAATCAGGTGAGTTTTTCGTATAGCCAAGACAAAGAAATCTTACAGCATATTGATTTAACGATAGAAAAAGGGAAAATCGTTGCATTGGTAGGTCCTTCAGGAGGTGGTAAATCGACTTTAGTCGATTTAATTCCGCGATTTATGGACGTTACGGATGGGCAGATTCTCTTTGATGGTACAGATTTAAGGGCGCTAAATCAGGATTCTTTACGGGATATGATCGGTGTAGTCAATCAGGAATCTATTTTATTTAATGATACGATCTTTAACAACATTGCTTTTGCCAATGTTTCTGCGAGTCAGGAGGAAGTAGAAGCTGCTGCACGGATTGCGAATGCGCATGAATTTATTTTAAAAACGGAGCATGGTTATCAGACCAACATCGGCGATAGGGGCGGCAAATTATCAGGTGGTCAACGTCAGCGCATATGTATTGCGCGAGCCGTCTTAAAAAATCCGCCAATCATGCTACTCGATGAAGCGACTTCCGCTTTAGACACTGAATCTGAGAAATTGGTACAGGACTCTCTTTATAAATTAATGGATAATAGAACAACAGTTGTCATTGCGCATCGCTTAAGTACCATTCAGAATGCAGACAAAATTGTTGTTATTGAAGCGGGGAAGATTGTAGAGATGGGCAGTCATAGTGAGCTGATACAGCGCGAAGGATTGTATCGGAAATTAATCGAAATGCAACAATTTACGGATTAGGCCACTTTTTAAGCGCTTTGTCAAATTAGTTGTTGTCACATTTTTTTATTATAACTTTTGTAGCCTTTTCGGTACATTTGATTTAAGATAGGAGATACATTTAATGAACGCAATAGATAAATTGAATTTCTTTATTAACGACAAAAACTTAGCTGTCGAATTGAGAAATATAGCGGAGAAAGTTTTGCGAGAGGAACGTATCACGTTTGATGAAGGGGTTCTTTTGTATGAAAAAGGTGAATTGGGCTATCTTGGTGTACTTGCGAATTATATCCGTGAGAAACGTCATGGTGACCGTACTTTTTTCAATCGTAATTTTCACATCGAGCCGACCAATGTCTGTGTCTATGACTGTAAGTTCTGTTCGTATTCCAGGCTCATAAAGGAGCGGGCAGAAGGCTGGGAGATGGAGGTTGATGGTATGATGGATATTGTCAAAAAGTATGACAATGAGCCTGTGACTGAAGTTCATATCACGGGAGGTGTCGTTCCTAAACAAAACCTCGAGTTTTACGCCGATTTTTTCCGTAGATGTAAGGAGCACCGTCCTGAACTGCATATCAAAGGACTTACACCTGTTGAATATTACTATATTTTTAAGAAGGCAAAACTGAGCCATTACGATGGCCTCAAGTATTTACAATCTTGCGGGTTGGATTCTATGCCGGGGGGAGGTGCAGAGATTTTTCATCCAGAAATCAGAGAACAGATCGCGCATGATAAATGTACGGCTGAACAATGGTTAGATATTCACGAGCAGGCACACAAGCTAGGTATGCACACCAATGCAACCATGCTTTATGGTCATATAGAACAGTTTTGGCACCGCGTAGATCACATGGATCGCTTAAGACAATTGCAGGATAAGACGGGGGGCTTTCAGACATTTATTCCTTTGAAATTTAGAAATAAAGGGAACCAAATGTCCCATATTCCAGAAGTATCCGTGATAGAAGACTTGAGAAATTATGCCGTTGCTCGGATATACATGGATAATTTTGATCATATTAAGGCCTATTGGGCAATGATCTCAAGAGATACAGCGCAGTTATCCTTGGCGTTTGGCGTAGATGATATCGATGGAACATTGGACGATACAACAAAGATATACAGCATGGCAGGAGCGGAGGAACAAAAGCCGGGAATGACCACACAAGAAGTTGTTGAACTCATAAAAAATGTTGGCCGTCATCCTATTGAAAGAGATACGCTGTATAACGTGGTTACAGATTATAAAGATTTTGTATTTGATCAAGGTAATCAAAAGAAAAGCTATTACGCATTACCCGTTGTTAATTCATAACTAGACTCATACTTTGAAAAAGACATTTTATTTTATACGGCACGGACAGACTGATCTAAATTTAAAAGGCATTGTACAGGGGAGAGGAGTTAATTCGCCGCTGAACAAGATGGGAGTAGCGCAAGCTCAGGCTTTCTTTGATCGTTACAATACCGTGCCTTTTGATAAAATATATACCTCAACCTTATTGCGTACTCATCAAACTGTACAGGGATTTCTAGATTTGAACTTACCTTGGGAACAGCTCGTTGGATTGGATGAAATAAGCTGGGGAGTTTATGAGGGAAAAGAGCAAACACCGGAGTTGTTAGCTGGTTTTGAAAAATTAGTAGCAGCATGGCGCAATGGAGAATTGGATGTCAGTATTGAAAACGGAGAGTCTCCCAATGAGCTGATGGCCCGTCAGCAGGTCGCCTTGGATCATATGCTAGCTCAGACAGACGAAAAGAATATTCTCGTATGTATGCACGGACGTGCATTAAGGATTATGCTTTGCCTCATGACGGGCGTAGAGGCCCGCTATATGGATGATTTTCCGCACACCAATACTGCTTTATATAAATTGCTGTATGATAATGGTCAATTTGAGATTGTAGACCATTACAATATTGCACACTTAGAAGCATTGATAGATGAATAAAATTAGAGTTTCTGCCGTATCGTATACAAATACGTATCCATTTCTGAATGGTATACGTCAATCAAAAATAATGGAACAGATCGACTTGAGTGTCGATTATCCAAGTGCATGTGCACAGAAAGTAATTGATGACGAAGCTGATATCGGTATTATCCCGACAGCTGCTTTATTAAGTCTTCCTGAATATTATATCAATACGGATTTTTGTATAGGTACAGAAGGTGCCGTCGATTCCGTATTTATTTTTGCTAATAAACCTATTGAAGAGGTGGAAACCTTACGCTTGGATAGACAATCGCGCACTTCAAATGGATTAGCCCGTGTATTGATTAAGAACTATTGGAAAAAAGAAGTAGAATTGATCACTGACGAATCTACCGAGCCAGATGCTTATGTGTTAATTGGAGATCGCACCTTCGGTAAAAAGAACGCAGTTCCCTATGTCTATGATTTGGGAAAAGAGTGGTTTAATTTTACAGGACTGCCCTTCGCTTTCGCTTTATGGGTAAGCAACAAAGAGCTTCCAGTATCTTTTGTGAAACAATTTAATGAGGCTTTAGCGTATGGTGTGGAACATGCAACTGATGTTATTGCCGGTCTACCCGAGTTTGAAGGCTTTGATTACACAAAATATTTAACACAGCATCTCGATTTCCATTTAACAGATAAAAAGCGAGAGGCTGTACAATTGTATCTTCGCTACTTAAAAGCATTGGATTAATCGTGAGGTCTTTGACCTGGGCGGAATAATGCTTAAAATTACTACCCTAAAGATTTTCGGATTCAATCGCCAGACGAGCTATTTACATTGATGTATACTGCTTATCTGACGATTGTATTTGTAGCCTAAACTAACCCTACCTTCATCTTATTACCGAATTTTTCTGTCATCAAATTCGCATGAATAGTTATATGGATAACTCGCATTGTTTATCCATTATATTGCCCTTGCCAGTAATTATTATAACCAAGTGCGCACCAAATTCATCATTAAAAAGGACATTACACTAATTTAACACCGAGTTAACAGGGGGGTAGCACCGGTATACCCCTGATGCCCCCCTGTTAACCCCCTGTTATACCCTTGTTAATAGTCAAGGTGGTGTTGTTTAAAGGTTAATTTAATCGCCGAGAAAAGTCTTAATTCCTTGGGAACGCGCTTGTTTTAAAGCTAAATTGCTATCGCTATGTCGAGTGCTGGTTCATTAGTCACACGTGTCGAATCTCGACTTTTAAAAGGTGCTTCCCGTATCATAAATGATGGATAATTGTTCCATGGCAACGGCACGCGCAATGATTGATCAAGAATTTATCTCTTGAAAGAGAGAATATAAGTTAAATAAGGATGGAATTAATACGGGGGGAGAAGGTATCATATCCTGAAAAAAGAAATGCAAGCATAAAATTTGATTTATACTTGCATCTCTAATGGATTTATCTTGGGGTAATTAGGTGCGTCCAATTTTCACTTTACGTCCCTTAATTTTTTGCCCATTCGCTTTATTGATAATAATGGAAGCAAATTTTCTTCGGACAGCAACGTATGCTGATTTGTCTTTTACTTCTATGATACCAATGTCATCCTTTTCAATTCCTTCCAAATTGAGCAAAAATCCGACAATATCGATCTTGTTGATCTTATCCTTTCGCCCGGCACTAATATAGAGTGTCGCAAATGGTGAGTTTTCAGGGAGATTATAGAATTCCGGAAATTCTTCCTCAGGTATTTCTGTTGGAATGTAAGGGTATATTTCTTCCGGTTTGAGGATTACATAGACATCACCCTTAGCTTGCATACGGGCTGTGCGTCCATTGCGGTGAGTAAAATCGTCTTCTTTGTGTGGCAACTGGTAATGTATAATAGAATCAACTTCTGGAATATCCAATCCCCTTGCAGCAAGGTCTGTTGTGATCAGTACATGATTAGAATGGTTTCGGAATTTTAGAAGTGCCAGCTCGCGATCCTGTTGTTCAAGTCCCCCATGAAAGGTATCGTGGATAATATTGCGGTTGTCGAGAAGTTCACTAATGTGATCTACTGCATCGCGGTGATTACAGAAGACAATCATTTTTTTTGTGCCAATCTTGCAGATGAGTTTAAGTAGTGCCTCTAATTTCTTTTGAACTGGAGCAACTACTTTTCTAATTGTAATCTGTGGGGTATGTTTTGAGTTGTGAAGAAAGTCAACTAGGATGGGCTGCTTTATTTGCGTGAACGGTGGGAGCGTGTCCATCATCGTTGCGGAAGTTAATATTCTTGATTTGATCGTGGGGATGTGTTGAATAATAAAATCCATTTGATGCTGAAATCCGAGTTCCAATGATTTGTCAAACTCGTCCAGCACAAGAGTATGGATGTTGGAGGGATCAAAATTTTGCTCTTCAATATGCTGTTTTATACGCCCTGGTGTTCCAATGATAATTGCAGGGGCATCCTTGAAAGCATTTTTTTCGATGCGTGTGTGATGTCCACCATATGCGCAAGTGATTTTGTAGCCTGTAGCGACCTTGCGTAGCACTTGTTCAATCTGTAAAGCAAGCTCGCGTGTAGGCACTACTATTAATACTTGAACTTTTCGAGCCTCCGCCTTCAATTGTTGCAAGATGAGTAATGAAAAGGCTAAAGTTTTGCCAGATCCGGTGGGCGAAAGTAGAAGAAAATCGTGATCCTTCTGATACGATTCCAACACCCTTTCTTGCATTTCATTTAAGGATGAAATATATAATTTGTCTAAAATAGCTTTTAACTGCATTCGACAAAAATACGAAATACTACTATTCTGAGGAGAACAAACAGCGATGAATATTTAAATACAAGTTGATCGATACAATAAGCACCAGGTTACCGGTCTACAAAAGATGATTACCTGGTGCTTATTTATAGTATAACTAGAATAAGGTTGGAGATAGGATTATATCGATTCCTAATAGGTATCGTTTTATAAGATATCAATACCTTCTCTTCTTAAAGACTCTTTTTTGTCCTCTTCCCATATACTGACTTGAACTTCGCCTATATGCTGTTTCTTGAGCATAAACATACAGACGCGCGATTGTCCGATACCTCCGCCCATGGATTCAGGCAATTCGTCATTCAGCAGCATGCTGTGAAAAGTCAGTTTTGATTTTTCTGTGCAGTTTCTGATTTCCATTTGATGTGCTAGCGCCATTTTATCAACGCGGATTCCCATGGATGAAAGTTCAAAAGCTGAATTTAAAATTGGGTTCCATACAAGAATGTCTCCATTCAATCCTTTGTGACCGGCTTCATTAGTTGTACTCCAATCATCGTAGTCCGCTGCGCGACCATCGTGAGCTACGCCATTGCTGAGGGCGCCTCCAATGCCATGTAAGAATACGGCACCGTGTTCTTTTGTAATGGCATTTTCACGTTCTTTAGCAGTTAGGTTGGGGTATTTTTGCAACAAGTCTTCAGATGAAATGAAAGTAATGGATTCTGGAAGAATCGCTTTTATAGTTGGATACTTGCTTTCAACCTGTAATTCGGTAAATCGCAAAGCTTCATAAATTTTTAGTACTGTTTCTTTTAATGAAGCCAAATTGCGTTGATTTTTATCAATTACTTTTTCCCAATCCCATTGGTCTACATAGATGGAATGAATAGGGGTGTAATCTTCATCAGGACGCAGTGCTTTCATATCTGTAACGATGCCTTCGCCAGATAACATCTCGAGCTCTTTTAAACGTACTCTTTTCCATTTTGCAAGGGAATGTACGACGACAGCTCTTTTTTCATTCAATGATTTTATTGGAAATGATACCGGACGCTCAATTCCATTCAGGTCATCATTTAACCCGGTCCCGTCCAAAACCACCAGTGGTGAAGAGATTGGAATTAAATTTAAGGCTTTTTTTAATTGTTGGACAAATGTATCTTTAACGAAGCTGATAGCAACTTCGGTATTTAAAAGTTTTCTTCCCTCCATATGTGTTAAATGAAATACTATGCGCGGACTGCTACGCATAGTTTTTTATTTTTTTATTCAGTTATTTGCTACAAAAGTATGAAAATATCATCGGTTAATGTGTTTGATTGTGATTTTTAATATTTATCTATTAAAAACTTGAAAAAATAAAAAAATTCTAACAAAATGGATACAGGCTAATATTTAATTATAAAACTAATAATCTTTTGAACAGCTAAAAGTGTTGGGTTACTTACCAAAAGAGCCTTGAAGGATCTTCAAGGCTCTTTTGTATAGACTGCATTATCGGTATTGGCTATACGGAAAAGCTTTCGCCACAAGCACATGTGCGACTTGCATTGGGATTGTGAAATTCAAATCCCTTTCCCTCCAAACCGTCAGAATAATCAAGCTCTGTACCAGCCAAATACAAAAATGATTTAATATCCAAACAGACTCTTACTCCTTTATCTTCAAAAAATTGATCGCCTTTTTTTTCTTCGTTGTCGAAGTTAAGCTTATAGCTTAAACCTGAGCAGCCTCCGCTTTCTACAGCAACGCGCACAAAGTAATTGCTGTCATATTGCTCATCCTTCATGATTTCCTCGATACGAGTTTTTGCCTTGTCAGTAACTGTAATCATAGTATTATCCTTTGTATAGCGCAAAGATACATACAATCTTGCTATATTTCTGCTGTAATAAAGTTTTTAGAATGTCATAAATTAATTGATCAGACTATCTTTGAACATTTGCCATATAGGCGATTGATCGCGTATTTTTTTGACAGCTTCTTTGATCATTTCCGCGCACTGGATAATCTCCTCTTTGGTGGTCAATAGGCTTAAGCTAAATCGAATAGCAGATAATGCGTTTTCTTTGGATTGTCCCATGGCCATTAGCACATGCGAAGGTTCCCTGGATCCGGTCACACAAGCCGAGCCAGAAGAAAGTGCCAGTTTGGGGCAGGCAGTCATTATTTCACTGGCTAGGATATGTCTGAAGCTGATGTAACTGGTATTTGGTAGACGCGGTACATTTTTCCCGTGAATGATGATTTCGGGGATATCGTTTAGCAATTCTTCCAAGAAGTCACGGTTTCTTTCAACTGTGCTATATAGTGCTGGGTGAATGAGGGAGATAGCCTTTCCAAATCCTACGATTGCAGGAACGTTGTATGTACCGCCCCTAAATTCATTTTCTTGGCCTCCACCTATAATAAGCGGGCTAATCTGAATCGGTCTCGACTTTCTCCGGATGTAGAGTGCGCCGACTCCTTTTGGCCCATGAACTTTGTGGGCACTTAAGCAGAGTATATCAATATTCAACTGCTGTAAATCGATATTGACTTTTCCGATGGCCTGTGTCGCATCACAAAAAAACAAAACATCTTTTTCGGTGCAGATTTCGGAAATATCCGTGATCGCAGACAATACACCTGTTTCGTTATTGGCCGCCATAATACAGACCAATATTGTTTGCTCGGTTATCGCACTTCTTAGATCATGCAGGGCAATCATGCCCTGAGCGTCTACTGGAAGATAGGTAACTTTTGCTCCTTTTTTAGCCAATTGCTCACAGCAACTTAATACGGCTTTGTGTTCTGTTGCGACGGTGATAATGTGCTTTCCTTTCGATTGATATTTTTCGAATATACCTTTAATGACGGTATTGATACTCTCCGTCGCGCCAGAATTGAAGAATATTTCTTTTGGAGCACAGTTAAGGGCAGCTGCAATATTGTTGCGGGCTTGCTGTACCGCTGCATTGCCCTCACGGCCCATTTGGTGATAGACACTTGATGCATTTGCATAGTTTTGGAGGAAGTAAGGTGTCATTTCGTTCCATACCTCATCCAAAATACGCGTCGTGGCATTATTGTCTAAATATATCATATCCTTCATTCGGATAAAGATATGAATAATGAAAGTTATGCTGAAGCCTTAACGTCAACTTCCTTTTTTTTGACATTTGGGTCATATCTTAAGCCCGGAGTTAACCAATACATCAGTATGATACGGGAATAGCGGTAGTTGAATGGAGACATTAACACAACGCTCATAATAGCGACTGTGGCATAGAGTATGAATGAAGAATCGTTGCCGGTTAAAATATAAGTTGCCATACAGGCGGTAACCATTTCAGCGATTGCAAAAGCATAGGTTACGTACATCGCACCATAGAAATATCCTGGTTCACGCTCATAGCGCAGGCCGCAGTATTCACAGTGGCTGTTCATTTTTTGGACTTTCATACCGTAGGCAGGTCCTTGATACACATGGCCGATTCTGCATCTTGGACATTTTGCTCGCCATGCAGCTTTAAATTCAGATAATTCGTATTTAACTTCTTCCATAGTTATAGTTGTTTTCTGAACTCTTCAGGTGTGAGTCCAGCAGATTTTTTGAAAAATTTAGTGAAATAAGAGTTGTCCTTAAATTGCAGTTCATCTGCAATTTCGGTAATATTTAAATTCCTATTGACCAGAAGTCGTTTCGCTTCAAGAACAATACGGTTCCGTATAATTTCTCCAGCAGATTGACCAATGTAGGATTTACAGATCGCATTGAGATGATTCGGTGTGATAAATAACTGATCTGCATAAATGCTGGGCAGCTTTGTGGCTTTAAACTGCTGCTCAACTAATTGCTGAAAGCTATTGAATATTTTATGATTGTAAGGGTTGCCTTTTTCGAGGTGCTCCTTCTCTGTACCAATTGATATAAATAATATAAACTGCAACAAAAGTGTACGGATATAATCTTCCGATAGCCGCTCGGTTTTCGCAAATATGATTTGATCCAGAATAGCTGTTGCTTGATTTCGATATTGGTCAGCCAAAACGAATATCAGATGTTCAATTTTGCCCTGTAAAAAACTGAAGCGTTCGAGGTAATCCGTACGTAAAAGAAAGGATTGAAAATAGTCGATAGAGAAATTGACAACATAACCGGCTTCATCTCCCACAAAATTCCAGGTATGGACCTGACCAGGAACCATAAAATAAATCTGATAAGGCTCAATCTTATACTGATTAAAATCAATGATATGCTCGCCCGAACCTTGCGTGAAAAGAACAAAATGAAAAAAATTATGTTTGTGTGGAAACACCATATCCTGATGTTTGATGATATATGTTTTAAGATCATCAATATGAAGCGTTGTGTTATTGTTCAGGTCAATACTACAACTATCAAGAATAGGTATGGTGTTTTTTCTAATCATATGACAAAATTAAGTTAAATATTATTTTTAAAGTGGTGTTTATTTGTTATTCTGTGGTGTTTTTCAATGATTTTGTCATTTTGATTACAAGAAGATCCTATTGGCAAAATCGTGTTCTTAGCTTTTATTTGGTATTGACACATGTTACTGCTCATGACGCAAACCAGATTGGGATTTGGAGCACATTGTTTATCGCTAAGTTTTCTGTTTTTGAATAGGCTGTTGGTATGAGGTCTCAGGGACATTTGAGTAATTTTGCGGTCAGAATGCTCCTATGGATGTTTGAGCATGCGATCGATACTTCGTACGGTAGAAATATAAAAGCGGAGGGGGAAATCACCTTGAGCGTGCTCCTCTCAACTGGAAACGTATGTAAAAGTCCCAGGCCACCTGTTTTATTCTGGTTCGGACGATAGTGTCACGATATTGACTATTTGTGCCTGAACGAGAAGAGCTGATTAGCGAAATGCCGGAAATTCCACGCAGGAGAAAAATATGCTGGAGTTGAAGAGAAAGGAAATTTATAGGACTTCCAATTTGATTAACGAAGCCCTTCCGAAAATTCAATCCTGATCATTTCCCAAGGCATTGAGGAGAACAAAGTACCTGTAGGCAATAATCGCCTGCTGGTACTTTTTTAATTTTAGAGGATCCATCTGACTGTATCGGGGTAAGATGGCCTTATTTAAGTTGTTCAACAGCTGATAAAATCTTCTTTTCATTCGTATAATTATTATTGGTATACTTCTTTATTGATGACTTTTGGCATTTTTTCACCTCTGATTGCTGCCAATAAATTATTGGCAGCCATTAAGGCCATATTATCCCTGGTTTCTACGGTGGCAGACCCGATATGAGGAAGGATGCATACATTTTCCATTGCTAAGAGTGGATTATCTGGCCTCATCGGTTCAGGGTCTGTCACGTCAAGTCCTGCACCCCATAATTCGCCAGCCTGCAATGCTGCTGTCAGATCGAATTCATTGACCAATCCACCTCTTGCAGTATTCACTAATATAGCGGAGTTTTTCATGCGTGCAAATGCATTTTTGTCAAACCGGCTTTTAGTCTCCGCTGTCAAAGCAGCGTGTATGGAAAGTACATCGCTACGCGTTAGCAATTCATCGAAATTTACATATTTGGCGCCCAAAACTCGCTCTGCTTCCTCATTTCTGCTCCGATTATAGTAGATAATTTCCATGTTATATGCTGCTCTGGCTTTTCTGGCAAGTTCAAAGCCAATCCTCCCCAGTCCATAGATGCCCAGTGTTTTATTGTTAAGTTCAATCCCTAGGTTTTCAGTAGGATCGAACCCTTCCCATTTACCCTGCAATATTCTTTTATGGTTGAAAAAGGCTTTTCTCGATACCGCTAGCATTAAAAGAAAGGCGACGTCTGCGGTTGCCCCAGAAAGTATACCCGGGGTGTTGCTCACAGGGATTCGACGCTGTGTTGCGGCTGAAATGTCCACATTATCATAGCCGACGCTCATGAGTGATAGGGCTTTAAGGTTGGGACAGTTTTCAAAAAAATTGGCATCAAACTTTTGCATCCCACCGTTAAGGACGTAGTCGCATTGTTGGCAGGCTTCGATGAGCTCGTTTTCGGAAAGTGGGCTGGCCGATTCGTGAATTGTAATCTCGTGGCCTGCAGATTGTAATAGATCTATGCCTTTTTGTGGAATTTTTTTTGTGATGAATATCTTCATGTATGTAAATGCTTTTTTATTCTCATAAAAACTTATCGTCATTAGGACAACAAAAAAAGCCATATTGTTGTTTCAATATGGCTTATTATTCGTGATGTTTTAATCTTTAATTCTTATGAAGGAGATAATTTAAAATAGCTTTACCCTGATCATCGGTAGAGATAGCTGAATTTGATAGCATGACCACTCCACTTTTTTTATCTGGGGATAAGGCGAGATACGAGCTACTTCCGGCCGTTGCGCCGTTGTGCCAGAAGACCGTAAGGTTGTCAATCAAACTCATATGCCATGCCAGGCCGAGGTCTGTGTCGGGTGGTAGAAAAAATGTAAATAATCTGGTATTTGCCATGGCATTTTCCAATGGAGTCTGCGGCATTTTGAATTGCGCGTTCGCAAATTTCAGTAGATCCTCGAGCGTGGATTTTAGCGCACCAGCTGGGGCAAATACGTCAAACGACCAAGGTAATGCTTCTTGCCCCTCTTTGTTATATACTTTAAAAGTATCTTTCCTTTTAGGTTCTAATACTTGAAAAGTATTGTTCATTTCAAGTGGTTTACAAATGATATCCCTTACAAGCTGATCGTAACTTTTTTTATAAAGACTGCATATGATATCCCCGAGAACAGCATAACCTAGATTGCTGTACTCATACTCTTCGCCCGGATTTTTCTTGTTTTTAAATCCTGAAAGATAGTTGTAAAGTGCTTTTTTGTCATACGTTTTGTAAGGATCGTTCTCGTTGAAACCGTTTACTTTGTCAAAATTATCCGGAAGCCTCGGTAAGCCGGAGGTATGGTTAGCCAACATTTGAAATGTTATTTTTGAAAGCTCTTCATTTTTTTTGAGTGAGTCAGGAAGGAATAGGGCTATAGGTTGATCTAAAGTGACTGTTCCTTCTTCGACAAGATTTGACAAAAGGATAGCGGTAAAAACTTTACTCAACGAGCCAATTTCATAAATAGACGTTTTTGTGGGCGGAGTCTGGTTTCCTTTGGCCGTCTCGCCATAAAAATAAGTTTTGGTTTGTCCATTCTTTATAATACCAATGGCAAGGGATTGTGTATTTTGTTGTTTGAGGTAAGCGTGCGCAACAGAATCAATAAACAGGTCATCGTTATCTACCGATTTTTGTGTGGCAGGCACCATGATCGTTTTTTCGACTTGTGGTGTTGTAGTCGAAGGAGTAAACTTTAGCGTATGAAATTTTAGGGTCGGATCTGTTGCGAACAGGACATCGTAAGATTTGCTATCGAAGTCCATCTGATAAGTTGCGATCCCTTTTTCAAATCTTTTTCGTGTTGAGCTTTTTACTCTTCCTAATGGGTATAGATTTTCGAGTACCTGCGTGAATCGAGAAAGATTAAATTGTTGTTTGAATGAATCGCTGGCCAAATTATAGGCTGAGTCAGTCATCTGCGAATTGATAAAAAACTCCAGCTTATTATATACTCCTCTGTTGATCTGTTCTTCGGAACTTGTTTGGGCAAAAGAGTATGATGAGATGCCCAGCAATATGAGTGTAATAAAATTTTTCATAACTATTGATGGGCACAAATCTACGTAATGTTTAAATTCCAATCAATTGTTTTAATCGCGCATAGCCTGATTTACTGATGTTGAGCTTTTCGCCTGATACTAGTGCTGCAATGTAAGAATCCTTTTCATAAGGTTCTAGTTTGGCTAATTGATCGACTTTAATGATAAAAGAACGATGGATACGCACAAATTGATTTGAATCCAACGCTTTTTCAAAAAATGCCATGGTTTTATTTTTTAGGTACATGCCGTCTTTGGTATGAATTTTAACATAGTCATCGTAAGATTCGAGATATTTGACTGTATCAATTGGAATAATTTTGATCTGTGTACCTGTTTTGACAACAATACGGTCAATTTTTGTTTCGTCTTGGGCTGTAAGTACCTCATAGTTGGGCTGTACTTTTTTTTCTGGAGCCGAGAAGTTTGTCCTAAATTTTTCTAATGCTTTTTTGAAACGCGCAGGTGATACTGGTTTTAACAGGTAATCTAATGCATTTTTTTCAAAAGCTTTTAAAGCGTATTCATCAAAAGCGGTCGTAAAGATAACAGCTGGCGGACTGTCTATGAGTTCAAGCATTTCAAACCCTGTTAATTTGGGCATCTGAACATCCAGAAAAATTAAGTCAGGTTCATGGGTATGAATAGCCTTAACGCCTTCAAAACCATCTCCACATTCGGCAACGACAGTTACATCGGTCTCGTTTTTTAAATAACCGGCAATAATGGAGCGTGCCAAGGGTTCATCATCGATAATAACGACTTTAATCATATTGAGGTATTTTTAGGGTACTGATAAATATATTGTCTAGTATTTGCGTTTCCAGCAGGTCATTTCTTCCATAGAGGAGATACAATCGACGTTGAATGCTCGAGAGTCCAAACCCGGTGCCTTTTTTTGGTTTTGATTGTTCTTCAGTGTCGAAAGGATTGGTGATTTGAATCCATAATTGACCTTCATTTGACTGGCATTTTATTTTTATTTCGACCTGATCCCTCACGTTGTAGAGTCCATGCTTAATAGCGTTCTCTACAAGGGGTTGGATGATCATTGCGGGTAGTCTGTTGTTAAAAATTTCTTCTGACGAAGAAATGGATGTATTTAGTCTATGACCAAAACGTACTTTCTCGATATCGAGATAAAGCTGTAGATGGTCAAGTTCTTCTTCGAGTGTGATGATTTGGTTATTTTCCTTCCTTAACGTCCCTCTCAGAAAATCCGAGAGCTGGAATGTCATATTACGGGCTTCGTCGGGATTTGCACCAATAAGCGCTATAATGGAATTGAGGCTATTAAATAGAAAGTGTGGTTGCAATTGTTGCCTGAGATTGTATAATTCGGCTTCCCGAAGCAGATTTTCGGACTCTTGTTTTCGTTTGATATTATTGATATTGTCTTCTTGAATATTCCAAACGATGTTGATAATGGCAACCGATGTTAAAATGAGGAAATTAACAATGCCGCGATACGGTAAAGTTAAATCCAGGAGAGGGGTGAAGTTAGATTGAATAAAATAACTCATTAAGAATCGGCTTAATCCGATGCTTATTCCGCCCATGATTAATCCGATAATCAGTACTTTCCATATTTCTCTTGGTTGTGGGGTATAGAAGTTTAGTGCAGATGACATGCCATAACAGCAGAACATCATGACTACACTATTGATAAAGGAATCTTTGAATGCGAGTTGTTGGTCAAAGCCAGAACGAAGCATCAATAAGTATTGTAACGCGAGATATCCGATAAATACGGATATACATATAATGCCAATTAAACGACTTTTAACACTGAGGAACAGCTTGTTTTTCATTTATTAAGCATTTTTTATGGTTAAATTACCTAGAATACAGGTGCCTGTAATATAGATTTTTTTATCCGTATCGGGGTTATAGATCGTTTGGAATCGGCGGTCATCGACAGATCCTAAGATGGAAGCCACGTTACTGAACACCGTCCAATGCGGAGGGATTATAATGCGTGCGCTACCAAACAATTGAAACGTATCGATCACAATCGGCTGTTGGATGTCAGCTTTTGTTAAATCCAGTTCTATACTTCCAAATACATTGGTCAAATTACCTCCTCTAAAATTTTTAGAGTAAATTACTTTCTTTTGTCCCGCAAAGATTGTATTCAGATTGAGGTTATCCTCAAATGACTGTTGAAAAGGATCTTTTCCTTTGTCGCCAAAAGCCTGCTGATTAGGCGAGGCTTGTTGGCTTGGATCGTATTGCTCATTAAATGGTCTTGATTCCTGGTCAGCAAGGCTAACGTCTGTAATCCCTTCGGTCGGCACAGTTACTCGCTTGTCCCAGTCGTAAGATCCTTGAGGCGGATTGGGGTAAGTGGGTGGAACCATCGGAGGTTTCCTTTTACTCATAATAAAGTAAATCCCAAGAGAAATGATAATGATAGGAACGGTTACCGAACCAAAGTCGGTACGCATCATTCTCGAGATGAGGCTTGCTCCACCGATGATCAATAGAATAATCGCCGATTTTTTCTGAAATTGGGAATTTATGCCAATGACTAATCCAATAATAATTAATATCGTTTGCCAACCAAATAACCAATCTGGAAACCAGCTTCCTAGATTTAGGTTGTTCAGTAATAAGAATATACCTACGATAATTACAATCGCTCCTACAATATTGCGGCTATTATTGCTGTTTGGTATGATGGGTTCTTTTTCCATAATGTTTTTACTATTTATGACTCAAAGATAGCGTCACCAATATATTCTACACATTTGCTTTAGGTAATACAACTTATATTTTCGGTAAATGTAATGATTTCGTCGGTAAAAAATCTCGCTGTTCAATTTTTCTCCCTGTTATAAAAAGGAGTGGGCTGCCATTTTTACGCGTTATTGTGTTTTTTTTTAATATTATTTGGTGGATTAAAATGAATTATTATATATTTATCAAAGATTAAGATTACTTTAAACTTAAATAACAACCAATGGGAGATTTTGAAAACAAAGAACGTGAAGAAGTTTTTTCAAAAAAGGTGAGAGCAGGTAAGCGTACTTATTTTTTTGATGTAAAAGCAACTCGATCGAACGATTACTACATTACTATCACAGAAAGCAAGAAGCGCTTTGAGGATGGCCAGTTTATTAAGCATAAGATTTTCTTGTACAAAGAAGATTTTGAAAAGTTCGCAGAAGGTTTGACGGATGTGGTGAACTACATCAAATCTAACCAGGAGGTAATCGAGAAACGTTATGAGCCTAACTTTGACGATGCATACGCTGAAGAAGCGGGAGCGCGTTCCAAAGACGATTTTTCGTTCTAGTATCGTAGAGCGAAATCTTAATGAAAAAAAGAAATAAAAGCCACTGAAGTGGCTTTTTTATTGTTTGACGAGTATTCCCTGTATGCCGTCCTAGGATGAGACTAGCGGAATGCTTCGCAGAAAATCATTTAATACCATATTGAATTTTTCGGGTTCCTCAAGATTGGGCAAGTGACCAGATTCGTCAAATTCCACATAGCGGACATCGGGGATATTTTCGATGAGTATATTGGTCTGTTCCTCACTCATCAGCTTGTCGTGTTTTCCTTTTATAACCAATGTTGGGATAATAATTGTTTTTAGTGAATGGCTTGTGTCTGTCCGGGATGCGAGAGCGAGCTGTGTCGCGCAGATGCTGGCGACTTCATTTCTCCGTATACAGCTTTTGATCAGTTCAACAGCTTCGGCATTTTCGCGGATTGTTTTGTCGTGAAATACATTGCCTATAAAACCAATGGCAAAAGGCCGTCTGCCATATTTTAGTAAAGCCTGGATAGAATCAAATCTTTTTTGCTTGGCTTTGTTGTCATCAGCAAGGGAATTAGTGTCGCATAGAATAAGCCCTCTAAGCTGTTGCCCGATCAATTCGTAGGTTCGCAGTGCGATGTAGCCTCCCATGGAAATGCCGCACAGGATGACGTGGTTGAGGTCGAGTTTGCGAATAAATTCTACTAGATCTTTGGCAAAGACATCAATGGAGAAAAAACCATGACCGTTGGTACTGAGGCCATGTCCTCGAACATCAATTGCTATACCCGTATAGTCTTCATCCAAATCTTGAAGCTGTTGTTTCCAGGTGTTTTTATTAAACGGGAAACCATGGATAAATATAATGGTTTTGGGGGAAGGGGCTAAGATGCTCGGTCTGATGTAATAGGAGATACTAATATCTCCAATGCGTATTTTACTGCGCTTTAATTCTCTTTTGTTCATGAATAATAGCATTTGTCCGTGTCTGAAAAAAAAAGTTGATATTTTAAATATAATATTATCAACGAGATAAAAGAAATGTTGTTGTGTAAAGTTGAAAAAAGAGAAAAAATGTTTGTTAAATTGATAAATATAACGATATTTGCATCACCAAAACGGAAATGAATACTATTTTATTTTCTTTGCCTAGCGCTCCTAGCTCAATTGGATAGAGCATCTGACTACGGATCAGAAGGTTAGGGGTTCGACTCCCTTGGAGCGCACGATACAGATTCTGTACGATAAAAAAAAGGCATTCCTAGCTCAATTGGATAGAGCGTCTGACTACGGATCAGAAGGTTAGGGGTTCGACTCCCTTGGAGTGCACGTAATGAAGCCAGTCAATTTGATTGGCTTTTATTTTGGAAGCTGCTTACCAGCTGTCAAAGGAAGGCGATAGACTTCTTTTTGAAAAAAAATTTGTAAAAAAAACGAATTCTGACTATATTTGCATCACCAAAACAAATGGGACAGAGTTCTAAACGTATTGGTTTATTGCGCTCCTAGCTCAATTGGATAGAGCATCTGACTACGGATCAGAAGGTTAGGGGTTCGACTCCCTTGGAGCGCACGACTGAAAAGCCTAGTCATCATCTGTGATTAGGCTTTTATTTTTTAACTCGTTTTAATTTCTTAAATAAAACTATGCTAAACCTTGTAATATTTGGCCCTCCGGGTGCAGGTAAGGGAACCCAATCTGCAATGCTTATTGAAAAATATCAATTGGTGCACATTTCTACTGGTGATATTTTTAGAGCACATATTAAAGGTCAAACCCCGCTTGGTCAACAAGTGAGCCAGATTATTGCTGAGGGGAATTTAGTGCCAGATTCGATTACAATAGCAATGCTGGAGGAGGAAGTAAAGAAAAATCCGGATGCAAAAGGATTTATTTTCGATGGATTTCCTCGCACTGTTGCGCAGGCTGAGGCTTTGGATGCTTTTTTAGAAGGTATCAACACCTCCATTTCAGTCGTAATCGCACTGGATGTAAATGAGGATGAATTGAAAGATCGTATTGCCAAACGGAGGGAGATTTCTGGACGTGCGGATGATGACGCAGATAAATTAGTGAAGCGTATTGATGAATATTTCACAAAGACGATTCATGTATTGCCTTATTATGAGGCTCAGGGTAAGCTTTCTAAAGTGAATGGTATCGGCGAGATCGAGACTATCTTTAAGAGCTTAACCGATATCATCGATAATTATTAATTAAGGTAAATACTTTTTAGACTGTAATAAATTATAATGGCGCAAGGTTCGAATTTTGTTGATTATGTGAAAGTGTGTTGTCGTTCTGGACATGGTGGGGCAGGTTCGGCTCATTTGCACCGTGATAAACACACGGCTACAGGCGGGCCTGATGGTGGTGACGGCGGTCGTGGAGGGCATATTATCCTAAAAGGAACGACTAATCTCTGGACGTTACTTCATTTAAAATATCGTAAGCATATTATTGCATCAAACGGTGAATCTGGAGGCAGCTCGCTACGCACGGGTGCAACTGGTCGCGATGAGATATTGGAGGTTCCGCTGGGTACTATAGCAAAGGATGCGGAGACTGGCGAGGTGTTATTTGATATTACAGAGGAAGGTGAAACCAGGATACTGGTGCCGGGTGGAAAAGGTGGTCTGGGTAACTGGCATTTTAAGTCGCCTACGCAACAGACACCACGGTTTTCGCAACCAGGCCTTCCTGGTAAAGAGCAGTGGATGATACTGGAACTGAAGGTTCTTGCAGACGTTGGATTGGTAGGATTCCCAAATGCGGGTAAATCGACGTTACTGTCGGTCGTATCTGCTGCAAAGCCAGAAATCGCAAACTATCCATTTACGACGCTCGTACCTAATTTGGGTATGGTGAGCTATCGGGACAATCGTTCCTTTGTAATGGCTGATATTCCGGGAATTATTGAGGGGGCTTCTGAAGGGAAAGGCTTGGGTTATCGTTTTTTACGACATATTGAGCGGAACTCAGTGTTGTTGTTTATGGTCCCTGCTGATACGGACCGGACGATCCGTGAAGAGTATGCCATTCTTTTAAATGAATTGACCGCTTATAATCCTGAATTGGCCGATAAACCGAAACTGTTGGCTATTACCAAGTCTGATATGCTCGACGAAGAGTTGGAGAAGGAGATGGAACAGGAACTACCGGAAGATATTCCTTATATTTTCATTTCTTCGGTGACTGGTAAGAATATATTGCCATTGAAAGATATGATCTGGAAAGCGATCAACTCTTAAAATTCGAAAATATAAATAGTAAGGGCGCTTCAAGATACGAAGCGCCTTTACTGTTTATGTTGATTTACATAGGCAATAAAAAAAGAGATTTTTTTTAAGTTTTTTTGCTAATTTAACTCCATTATTTTATCCATGATGGGAGGAGAGTTTCCATTCCGTCGCCAAACTAAATCTAAATGAAAACAGAAGAAGAAAAGTATTGCGTGCAGTGTGGTAAATTGATTACGATCAAGGCCGAAGTTTGTCCGTATTGCGGTGTAAGACAGCCGATATTTTATGCTAACCAGCCCTTTCAACAACAAAATAGTACGTTTCAGGACGATAGATGGTTGCCGGCCCTGTTGTTTTGTATCTTTTTGGGACCATTTGGTGCGCATCGGTTTTATTTGGGACAAATTGGTACGGCAGTTATTCAGTTGGTCACTTTGGGCGGCTGTGGTATTTGGTATCTGATCGATTTGATTATGATTATTGTCGGAAAATATAGGGATGCGGACGGCAATTATATCAAAAGTCCGATCAACAATTAATGATTATGTTTTTCCTGAAATACCTAAAACATCATTGGATATACTCGCTGATCATCGGGTATTTCGGGATCGCCATTGGCTTGCACCTTTTGGCAGATATACACATTCTTATCCCCTGTGTGTGGAAGGCGATAAGTGGATATAACTGTCCGGGCTGTGGCCTTACGCATGCTTTTATTGCGTTGTTGCACTTGCGGTGGCAAGAGGCGTGGTTAGAAAATCCATTGATTTACTTGATTGTGCCGGTGTTGACTGCGCTGACTTTGAGAGACTTTATTCGTTTTTGGCAGTTGGAATCAAGGTGAAATAAAAAAATGAAAAATGTTTTCACTTTTAAGCGATAAGTCTTAACTTTGTCTCCCGTGAAAATTAAAGAAAAGACTTTATTGGTAGGTGCCTTAGGAAACGGTTTGTCAATCGTGATGATGCATTGTTAATTGATATTTAGCCCATTTGAGGGCTTTTTTTATATCCAATCAAGAAGGCTTTAAAATTCATAAAAGTAAGGATACACATTTTATAATATTACATCGATAATGACCAACTACAGCAAATTGCCTGCAATTTTAGTTTTAGAAGATGGTACAGTTTATCACGGTAAAGCCGCTGGTAAAATTGGTACGACTACTGGGGAAATCTGTTTCAACACAGGGACAACCGGTTATCAAGAGATTTTTACAGATCCATCTTATTTTGGACAAATCATGGTAACGACCAATGCCCATATTGGTAACTATGGTATTGATGAGGACGATACCGAATCAAATCACATTCAGATTGCGGGATTAGTTTGTAAGAATTACAACATCAACTATAGTCGTAAAATGGCTGATGAATCTATCCAAAGCTATTTTGAAGAGGGGAATTTAGTTGGTATTTCTGATGTGGATACGCGTTCTTTGGTAAGACATATACGTGATAAAGGAGCAATGAATGCAATTATTTCTTCCGAAACATTGGATGTGGAAGCATTAAAGCGTCAATTGGCGGAAGTTCCTTCAATGGATGGACTCGAGCTGTCTTCAAAAGTAACGACAGCAGAACCTTATTTCTTCGGTAATGAAAATGCTTCGTTGCGAGTAGCGGTTTTGGACTTGGGAATCAAGAAAAATATCTTGCGGAATTTTGAAGCTCGCGATGTATATACGAAGGTATTTCCTGCGAAGACGACATTCGAAGAAATGGAACAATGGAATCCTGACGGCTACTTTATTTCCAATGGTCCTGGTGATCCAGCTCCGATGGATTACGCTATCGAGACAGTAAAAGCTATTTTGAACGCGAATAAACCAATGTTCGGCATTTGTTTAGGTCATCAGATCCTCGCATTGGCAAATGGTATCCGCACCAGTAAATTGCATAATGGGCACCGTGGGATCAATCACCCAGTGAAGAATATCATTGCTAATCGTTGTGAAATTACGTCGCAAAACCATGGTTTTGGGGTTGTAGCTGAAGACATTGAAAATTCTGATTGCGTTGAGGTAACACATGTTAATTTGAACGATCAGTCTATTGAGGGAATCCGTATCAAAGGGCAAAAAGCATTCTCGGTGCAATATCACCCCGAATCATCACCAGGTCCTCATGACTCACGTTATTTGTTTGATGATTTTGTAGCACTGATCAAAAACTAAAACGTATAATATTATATAAAAACCCTTCATATTTTGAAGGGTTTTTTATTGAAGCCACCATACCAATTATTCAGAATACGCACATTTTATTCAGAATAAATAGGGGAATAAATACATTTTTTGTTATATTTGGTTGTGAAAAATGTCTGTAGATGAGAGTGTGTCTTATCTACACTAAGTAATGAAAATAAATTATAGTCTAATAAAGAGATGAGTTTAATTATCGATGTTCATGCGCGTCAAATTTTGGATTCGCGCGGTAACCCTACAATCGAAGTAGATGTTACTACACAAAATGGTTTTGTTGGTCGTGCAGCTGTACCTTCAGGTGCTTCAACAGGTGTTCACGAAGCAGTTGAATTGCGCGATGGCGACAAGTCAACATATTTGGGAAAAGGTGTTTTGAAAGCTGTTGAGAATGTAAATACTACAATTGCTAAAGCTTTAGAAGGTGTAGATGTTTTCGAACAAAATGCCATCGATAAAATCATGATTGATTTAGACGGTAGCGAAAATAAAGGTAATTTGGGTGCAAATGCTATTTTGGGTGTGTCATTAGCGGTGGCAAAGGCTGCAGCCCAAGAGTCACGCCAACCATTATACCGTTATATTGGTGGTGTAAATGCAAATACGTTGCCTATCCCGATGATGAATATTATCAATGGTGGTTCTCACTCTGACGCCCCTATCGCATTTCAGGAATTTATGATTATGCCTGTTGGTGCTCCTTCGTTCTCTGAAGCTTTGCGTTGGGGTACTGAGGTTTTCCATACGTTGAAAAAAATATTGCATGACAGAGGTCTTTCAACAGCTGTAGGTGACGAAGGTGGTTTTGCACCAACTTTTGAAGGTACTGAAGATGCTATTGAAACCGTGCTCAAAGCGATTGAGATTGCTGGTTACAAACCAGGTCAAGACATTTGTTTAGCATTGGATTGTGCTTCTTCTGAATTCTACAAAGACGGTAAATACGATTATGCCAAGTTTGAAGGGGATAAAGGTGCTGTACGTTCGAGCGAAGAACAAGCGAGCTATTTAGCAGAATTGACAGCAAAATACCCAATTATCTCTATTGAAGATGGTATGGCTGAAGATGATTGGGCAGGATGGAAAACATTGACAGACAAAATCGGTGACCATGTTCAATTGGTTGGTGATGATCTTTTTGTAACAAACACAAAGCGTCTTCAACAAGGTATAGATACGCATACTGCAAACTCTATTTTGGTAAAAGTAAATCAAATTGGTTCATTGACTGAAACGATCAACGCAGTGACTTTAGCGCAAAATTCTGGATATACTTCTGTCATGTCGCACCGTTCTGGAGAGACTGAAGATGCTACTATCGCTGACTTAGCTGTAGCGTTAAACTGTGGTCAGATCAAAACAGGTTCTGCTTCCCGTTCTGATCGTATGGCTAAATACAATCAATTGTTGCGTATCGAAGAAGAATTGGGTGGTAATGCCCGTTTTATCGGTAAAAACTTTAAATACGCTAAAAAGTAAGCAAAAGCTTGTTTTTAAATATTAAAGCCGAAGTATATGCTACTTCGGCTTTTTTGTAGTGATGAATTTTCCAACGATTTTCTCGATTGTCAACTCATTTACGCTCGTGCTTTGTCTTTATTAAAACAAGGTATTGGGGGTATTTTTATTTGGATGAGTCAGATCCAAGTTTAATGTTGTGTTCAGTTTTTTGATAAAATGTGTCGCCAGTAGGGGGGATTCCACCTCAATGTTTTGGTGAATAAAGAAGTACAGTTTTTGTAGGCCATTTTCTCGCCACAACTTCAACACATCGATCCATTGATCCAGTCTATCATAATCTGACGCGTGGTTGGCACCAACATAACGGATAAAAGCAGTAGGCGTGGTTAGATGCATATGCAACATATCTCGTCGGCCTGCAGTATCGACCAGAATATTAGTCACATTGGTCTCTTCCAACAGAGCATATAGTTCTTTTGTGACATCGGATTTTGAAAACCACTCTTTATTTCGCACTTCCAATGCCAGAGGAACTTCTGTAGGCCAGTCATGTAAGAATAGTTTTAAACGGGCCATATCCTTTGGGTTATAATTGTCATGCATCTGTAGAAAGGCCATACCCAGTTTTTCATCGAAATGAACGATAGCGTCTGTAAAAAGTTTCACCTTATCAGCAGTGTTTAACAATCGGCTGAAATGACTGATAGATTGTGGAATCTTTGGAAAGAACTTGAAGTTAGCAGGTGTTTTATGTTTCCAGGTCTCCACCTGATCTATGCTAGGCGAATTGTAGAATGTAGCATTGAGTTCGATGCTGTTAAATTGTGTGGAGTAATACGCAAGTTCATCTTTTGTACCTCTCGGGTAAAAACCCTTTAAATCCTGTTTATTCCATTTTGCACAACCTACATATACCTCGAAAGGCTTGTCATTTTTGAAATGCTGCAATAGGTTTAATGTTTCTGGTGGAGTTGGGGGAAGGGTAAAGTCGATTTCCTCAGGATGTTCTACTTGGCCGAATTTCATATCAGTTTTTTCTTAATTTATAATCAAATAATACATGAGCCAACAGGGCCAAAAGCGTATAGCATGTACCTACGAAAATAACGCCTGGCCATTGAAAGTGTTGCCATGCCTGTGCAGCAAAAAAGGTGCCTGTTGATCCGCCAATAAAATAGCTGACCATGTATACCGTGTTAAGTCGGTTATTGGCGCCAAGGTTTAGTGCATAGAAATCACTTTGGTTTAGGATGTGCATGGATTGTAGGCCAAGGTCAATCAAAATAACGCCGAAGATCAGTCCCCAATGATAATTACCAAAGAGGGCAAATAACAACCAGCTAAACAACATTAATAGAATAGCGTACAGGATAATTTTTGCTTTGCTCATGTATACAGTCAGTCTATTGACGAAAGCAGCGGCTAGTGCGCCGCATGCGCCTACGAGGCCAAATGCTCCGGCGGTTGCCGGGCCATCAAAGAAAGGTGGGGCCGCAAGGTGGAACACAAGTGTTGTGAAGAATGCAGAAAAAGCGCCAAAGCCCATGGCTCCACGGAATGCCGCTAATTGCAGTACGGGCTGTTTCTTTGCAAAGTCCCAGACCGAACGCATCAATTCGCTATAGGTACCTTTAAAATTAGGCATCACTTCAGGTAACCTGATGGCTATGGCTATGGCCGTAACGATCATGATCACTGCGGCGATACAGTACATTTCACGCCATCCGAAATAAGACCCGATAAATCCGCTTAAAACCCGCGAAAGTAATATACCGATCAGCAGACCCGACATGACCATTCCTATGGCCGAAGCCTGCTTTTCTTTCTGCGCAAGTTCCGCAGCCATAGGAACAAAAACCTGAGGAATAACGGACGTAAAACCTATCAAAAAGCTGAATATTAAAATCGATAGAATTGAGGTGGAAATAGCCATACCTATTAAGGAAAAGATAATAAAAACGAAGTCGATCAAGATCATTTTTTTGCGTTTAAACATGTCTCCTAAAGGAACAATCAGTAAGAGACCAAATGCATACCCGATCTGAGTCAACATAGCTGAATTGCTAACCGTAGCCTCATCAACATGGAGGTCTTTGGCAATCAATCCTAGTAAGGGCTGATTGTAATAATTGTTGGCGACAACCAAACCAGTGGCGATGGTCATAAGCCACAAGGTTGCTTTCGGTAATTCTTTTTTTGAATCTATTGTTTGCAACATGGGTATTTAATGTAATTCATCCCAAAGATCCTGAAACTTCTGTTTCAACGCTGCCACTTCTTCCTCCAATTGAGCTACTCGATCTAGTAAGACCTGGTCATTTGGGGAGCTGCCCACGGTACCGCTAGTTTCGTAAACTTCAAGATTGATTTCTCCCAATAAATGAATATAACGGACTTCTTTATGTCCCATCTGTTTCGGTAAAGATTTAATGTAACCTTCTTGGGCTAATTTTTCCAATTGTGCATTGATTTCGCTCAATGACTCAAATTCATACAATCTTCCGGAGTTTGAGTTGATTTCACCTGCGGTCATTGGTCCCCTAAGAAGCAATAAACAAATAATGGATAATTCAGAAGGCACGAGTGGAAACTGGATGGCAAAATTGTGTTTATACTTCGTGACACGTGACCCGCCACCTATAACAGTAGCGATTAAGCCCTTTTTCTTCAATACATCCAGCGTAGCAACAATATCCTCTTCTGTATACTGTACAACTGGCTTACGGGAAGTTTTTTGATTACAAGCAGCTTGTAAGCTGTTGATGGTCATTGGGTAATATTCAGGGGTAACTCTCGATTTTTCGATTAGTGAGCCTAGCACACGTTGTTCCATGGCAGACAATTGGGGCAAATTAGTTGTTTCCATTTATTTTCAATAATAAAAATTTATGATCGAGTACAAGTATGCTGTTATGGTGTAATAACATTGGCTTGCCGGTTGTTCTTTCTCAAAGATGCCCTTTTTCTCATATAACTCCAAAGATCCAATCGATATTGTTGAAATAAATTGGTACGGGTTATGTATTTAGATTTCTTATATTCGCATGAGTAATATAAGATTTAAGGTGCTTAAGATAGCTTTTCGTCCAGAATTTGTACACCCCCTAAAAGAAGGGCATCGTTTTCCGATGTTGAAGTATGAGCTCATTCCTCTACAGTTAAAACATGAAGGGATAGCGGATGAGTCTAATTTTTTCAGTCCTGAACTTGCGAGCTTTGAATCCTGTTGTCTGGTGCATGATCCGGTATATGTAAGGCAGTTATTTGAGCTTACACTGGATTCCAAAATGGTCCGTAGAATAGGTTTTCCATTGAGCCAAAGTCTTATTGACAGGGAACGCTATATTCTCGATGGGACAATCCAAAGTGCAAACTATGCACGGGCGTATGGGGTAGCATTTAATATTGCCGGAGGAACCCATCATGCTGGTTATGATTTTGGTGAAGGCTTTTGTTTGATAAATGATCAGGCAACCGCAGCTGGGTACCTACTGAAGCAGCAATATGCCAGTCGTATCCTGATCATTGATCTGGATGTACATCAAGGTAATGGTACTGCGCATATTTTTAAAGGACATCAGCAGGTATTTACATTTTCGATGCATGGCGAGAAAAATTATCCCTTTATCAAACAGCGATCGCATCTAGATATAGGTTTATCGGATGATATCTCGGATGCAGAATATCTTGGTTTATTGGAAGATAACTTAGCGGATATATTCAGGAAATTTGAGCCTGACTTTGTTTTCTACCAAGCTGGGGTAGACATTTTAGAAACAGATAAGCTAGGGAAGTTAAATTTAAGTATTAGCACCTGTCGTCGCAGAGACGAACTGGTCTTTGAGATATGCCATAAAAATCGCATCCCTATTCAGGTAAGCATGGGAGGAGGCTATTCTCCCGAAATTAAAGATATTGTCAATGCACATTGTCAGACTTTTAAAATAGCAATAGATTTATATAATTTATAAGATAAAAATATGTTTTTTCACCAAGATGCAACTTTTGAAGCGTTATCTATTCATCGCGTGGGCAATAAGGCCCAGGATGAATTTTATATTTTGTCAGATGCCCCCGTTTCTCTTGCGGAAGATGAAGTGCTACCTGGGCTACTGATGCAATATTTTATGAGTCCCTTTGCAAAGGTGAACGAGGTATATCGTCTGTATCATCCCAATGAAGAATTAGAGCTGAATGAGATTTTCTATTTTGTAAGACAGTATTTCAAGAATCAGCTTCCATTTCATGATTTTTCCCAACAAATTTCAAAACACCTGTATGAAGTTTCCAATCATCCTAAAATTAAAGCAGGAGAGGTGTATGTCGTAGCGTTGAAGAACGTTCAGATCGAAGGGGAAGAGCATGATGCCATCGGTATATTCAAATCGGAGAACAAGGAAACTTATCTGAAAGTATATCCAGAACAAGGTGCATTTCTGTTGGAGTATGAACAAGAAGCAATTAATATTAATAAACTGGATAAAGGCTGTATTATTATCAACGTAGAAGAGGAAGAAGGATATAAGGTATTGGTGCTTGACCAGACGAATAGGCAGCAGGAAGCGGTTTACTGGAAAGATGATTTTCTTCAACTGCGCGTGCGCAATGATAACTTTAATCAAACCGGCAATTATCTGAAAGTTTATAAGAATTTTGTGGAGGAAAAATTGGATGAGACTTTTGAATTGGAAAAAGCGGACAAGATTGATCTGTTAAATAAATCCATGAACTATTTTAAGGAAAAGGAAACATTTGTACAAGAAGAGTTTGAGGAGGAAGTGTTAGGGAATCCACGGGCAATTGCTTTATTCCAAGATTTTAAAGCTGGTTTTGAGGATGAATTTGACACGCCGTTTCAGGCAAATTTTGAAATAGCAGACAAAGCCGTAAAAAAAATGGAATCTTCTTACAAGTCTGTTTTAAAGCTTGATAAGAATTTTCATATCTATGTTCATGGTAAACGTGAATATCTGGAAAAAGGTTATGATGAGGATAAGGGTATGAATTTCTATAAGGTTTATTTTGAGAACGAAAGTTAATCGTTTTAAAAATTATTGAATGGAAAAGCGGGATAAAATAGCGGTTTTTACTTTTTTTGCTCTATTTATTGGGACTTTATTTTTCTCCGTGACCGAGAAAAACAGCCAATGGATTGAGGTCTTTTATGCACAGGGATTTTATCGTTTTTATAGTAATGTTTCGAGGTTTGTGTTTGGTTATATTCCCTTTAGTCTAGGCGATCTCTTTTATGTTGCAGTTGTTGTGTTTTTTCTCTATTTAGCTGCGAAATTAATTGGAAACATATGGAAAAGAAGATGGAAAAGATTTGTTCGATTAGTATTGTCCATGATCAATTTGTTATTCGGACTCTATTGTTTCTTTTACCTATCTTGGGGGCTCAACTATTACCGTCAGCCAATCAGTACAAATGTACATCTACAAGTCGATAGCTTAAGACTAGCGGATTATCTAATGGTATTGAATGATTTTTTGGATAGTACAAATACCTTGCGTGAACATGTAAATCCATCGCAATGGGAAGAGCGTAAAGAGTTTATTCAAAAAGAGTTGACAAGATGGGTCAAAAACGATACAACGTTTGCGGATTTTTTATCAACAGATCAAATTGGCGCAAAATCACCGATTAATAGCCGTATGGTTTCTTTTTTTGGTGTGTCGGGCTATTTTAATCCATTTACCCACGAAGCTCAAGTGAATAAAGCCATGCCAGCAACTTTTTTACCATTTACTACTGTGCATGAACTTGCTCACCAGCAAGGCATCGGTTTTGAAGATGAGGCAAATTTTATTGCTTTCGTGCGCTTACAGAATCATCCTCAAAACTTTTACCGGTATTCGGCCTATCTACAGACCTCCCTATATATGTTGCGTGAGCTTCAGGGCATGTATCCTGAGTTATGGAAAGATTTTAAAGGGCGATTAAGTGTAAAGGTGTTGAGAGACTTAGCAGGAGAAAGACAATTTTGGAGTCAATATACTGGGTGGGTCGACGATGTAATGGGATTGTTTTATAACCAATACCTAAAACACAATAATCAGCAGGAAGGAATAGCCCGATATGATCGGATGACGCGGCTGGTATTGGCCTATGAGCTTAAAACAAGAGGGTGTAGGCAGTAGGATAGGGATTATATATGTAAAAAAAGCCGTATTTAAAAAAGAATACGGCTTTTTTATGATTTTAACTTTAGTGTTATTGGGTTGAAATTAGTTCAAATGTTCCTTCTGTTCCGGGGCTCCCAGAGAAAATTTGCCCTTGAGGCAGTCCTCTTAATCCGGTGGGGGCGGTTTTAATCCGGTCGTAAATATTTCTTAAGTCCGAATTTGCATTGACGGCACGTCCACCTGCTACTACATCTGCATAAATATAATTTGTCGCTTTCTTGTCCGTTGTTTGAGGTTTAATACTTCCGTTTGTTAAAGTGACTTTAACTTTTCCTCCATTTCCGTTCGGAAAAGTTTTGGTTCCATTGAAAGCGTCATCTCCTTTTGCAATGATATATAGGGACCCTAATTTTTGAAAATTAGCACTGATGTCAAAATTAGTTCCGTTATTCTTCCCATCTGTTCCATGGATAGTTGCTTTGTTTCCAATTTCAGCATAACCAATGGTGAGCTTAACATTTTTCTTACCATAGAAAGAAAAAGTAGAATTATCCTTCATGATCAAGGTATCGATGTGTATAGCGACAGTAGAATCTCTATTATCGATATTTTTTTTTGCCTTTTTACCAATTTCTAATTTAGAAATATGTTGTACTTCCTGTGCTTTACCTGTTAAGGTCATTGCAAAACAAAGAAAAAAGCCTAGAATAATTTTACATTTCATAACCCTTTTAATTAATAGTGACTACTGATAGTTTGACAAATGAAAGGGAAAAGAGTTTAAATTTTAGCGAGATATTTTACAATCAATTTGGCCGTTTTCTCTGAAGCCCCAGGAGAACCCAGTTTTTCAGCAAGGATATCGTAGTTTTCCATCACACTTGCGCGATGCATTTTGTTATTGATCAATTCACCTACTTCATAGGAAATATCATACGCTGTGCAGTCGTCTTGAATCAATTCCCTTACTGATAGAAAGTTATTGATTAGATTTACGAGCGAGATAAATTTGACTTTGACAACTAGTTTAGCTATCCATACCGATATTGGGTTAGCTTTATAGACGACTACCTGGGGTACTTTCAAAATACCTGTTTCGAGCGTAGCAGTTCCACTCGTAACGACTGCGACTTCCGCGTTATTGAGAATATCGTAGGTTTGATTGAAAACTATGGGAATATCGATACCTTTAAAAAACTGCTTGTAGAACGCTTCATCAAAATTGGGAGCACCTGCAATTACAAATTGATGAACAGGAAAAAAGAACGGAAGTTCGGCCATGATAGGCAGAATATTAGTAATTTCCATTTCCCGGCTTCCCGGCAAGAGGGCGATGAGTGGTTTTTCTGAAAAACCATTTTCTGCTCTGAAATTGGGGTTGAATTGGTAGGTTGAAATCGCGTCTAATAGTGGGTTTCCAACATAATCTACGGGCATGCGCCATTTTTTGTAAAAATCCACCTCAAAAGGCAGAATGCAAAACATGTGATCGACAATCCGTTTGATTTTCTTTACACGGCCTTGATTCCAGGCCCATACTTTAGGGGAAATATAATAGCAGGTTTTAATTCCATGTTTTTTCGCAAAATCAGCAATTTTCAAATTGAAGCCAGGGAAATCTATCAGAATGACAGTATCTGGTTTTTCTTTTAATAGATCATTTTTAACTTGTTTGAGGTTCCTTGATATCTTTGGCAGATTTTTTATAACTTCTATAAAGCCCATAAAAGCCATTTGCGATGTATGAATTAATGGTTTTTTTCCAGCCTCTTCCTGCATTAGATTTCCTCCAACAATTTGAAAAGTTGCATCGGGATCTTCAATTTTTAATGCTTTAATAAGGTTTGCACCGTGTAAGTCTCCTGAAGTTTCGCCTGCTATAAGATAGTATTTCATATGTCAATGATTTATTCTTTAATCATCCCATCGAATATACCTTTCTATTTTAAAATCGGGTGTAGTTTTAAAATGGATATTCCCTTGAAATGATCGTTTTTGAACTGTTAAAGATAAGATTATTCTAGGGATATGATGAATTTGCCTATAATATTCCATATATTTAATCAAAGATGGCCAACTTGTGAAGAAAAAATCTTGAGTATAAAAGCTAAATAGTATTTTTGCCTTATGCAACGATTGTGGTATTTAATAAGAAATAAGTATTTGTTAGCCGCTTTGGCTTTTTTGGTGTGGATGTTATTTTTTGATAGAAATGACTTTGCCACACAGTATAGTTATCAAAAACAGAAAGCGAACCTAGAGAGTGAGCGCTCTTTCTACCTTAAGGAAAATGCGGCAATCATTAAAACAATTAACGATATTCGTTCCAACCCGCAAGAAGTACAGCGTATTGCCCGTGAGAAGTATAAGATGAAAAAAGATAATGAGGATATTTATGTTATTTCTAAAGTGGCACCTAAAGAAAATCCTTAATAGCTGAGAAGTATATTCAAGAAATAAAAAGCGAGCGGCCATCACATGTACATGATGGCCGCCGTTATAAAAAGTGTATAGATATGGGTATTTTAATTTGCAGCTTGAGCTACTAAACCAATATATAATGGTTTGTTTTGATCATTTGCCTTACCGATGAGTATTAAAGAATAATAATAGCCTTCAGCCAATTTAATTTCGCTCCGGGTCGCGATTGTTTTCCCTGCTTTATCACGTGCTGTGACAGTGAATGTTCCACTTTTTTGGGCAATAAATCCCTGATGCGCGTTTGCTGAGTTCTGTGTTTCTTTAGCTCTATTTGTCCATTCTGACGGGGAGGTCTCACTGCCGATCTGAAGGGTGACCTGATCTGTTCCCTCCGCAAGATTAAAGAAACGTAAACCGGATTCGGTGTTTTTAATTTCCTTGTTGATTCTGTCGGTCGTGATTATCTGTACCGGTTTTGATTTTGTTCCAAATAGAAAGGATGTATATATCGTACTGTCTTTTACAGTAATTGTTGTATCTGTCAAGATACTGTTATATTCGGAGGAAACAGCTATTTTTCGAGCTCCGGTGAATAGTCCAACGATTGGCCTATAGCTTTTGAATTCCATAGGATAATTGGGGTTTTGTAAAGCCCCGCCATCCGCATAATAGACGACAGCATTAGCGTCGCTGTAACCATTAACCATGGTAAAGAGCGCCATAGGAATTTTTTGGTCATCATTATCTTTCAGACAGCTTGAAAGTAAGAATGTCGCTAGAACGATGGAGATAAAATTGAATAATCTATAGTTTTTCATAACTGTGTAACATTAAATCTTTTGTTGTATAAAACACATTGCGCTTGTGTTGTCTATTATACGCACATTAAAGATAGTTTGCTACAGCTAGCTATAAAAATAATAAATTTGTGTGTAGTTGTTATTTAATCCAGCGTGCTTCGGCTATTCCAAGTGTAAAATAGTTCGTATAGCAGCTTGACAGTAAATGTTTGTCGTATCATATTTTCACTGTAGTGCAAATAGTTGGTCGTCCTGATTAGTGATCCTTATTGAGTGTGAATCCGCTGAAACGTAGGAATTTGGATTATTAATCTAGTAATCCTAATTTTGGATTATGAACAGTAGAATTAAGAAGATTGCAACAGGTATGTTTGAGCGCTTTAGACAACGTAAAATTACGGAGGCGGAGTTATCACAGGCGGAATCCAAGGCAAAAAACCTAGGTAGCTATGTTGGCGAATTTAAATTGCTGATCGCGATGTGTAAAGACGCAATCACAGGTAAGTTTAAGATGAACAACTGGAATCTATCCATCATCATCGGAACGATCATTTATGTGATTTCTCCGATAGATGCCATCCCTGATTTTATTGCTGTCGGCGGCTGGATAGATGATGTTGCTATTGTAGCTTATGCCATCCGTAAGCTGTCGGAGGAGATAGAGCGTTATAAGCTCGAAAGATTGAACTTTGAAATAAACCATTAATAAAAAAGCTACTTTGTAAAAAGTAGCTTTTTTATTAATGGTTGAAGACTGCTTAGTGCTTAAAGTGTCTAACCCCCGTTGTCACCATTGAAATTCCTTTTTCATTGGCCATATCTATCGACAACTGATCCTTGATTGAACCGCCGGGTTGCAATACGGTTGCAATACCTGCTTTCGAAGCGATTTCAACGCAATCAGGGAAAGGGAAGAAAGCATCTGATGCCATCGCACAGCCTTTGAGATCAAAACCGAAAGAAACAGCTTTCTCGATAGCTTGTTTTAATGCGTCTACACGAGATGTTTGACCTACTCCTGACGCTAATAAAGTGCCATTTTTGGCAAACACGATTGTATTTGACTTGGTATGTTTAACGATTTTGTTCGCAAAGTATAGGTCTTGAAGTTGTTCGTCAGTAGGTTCTACTTTCGTTACAGTAACCATTTGCTCTGCATTTTCAATTGTTTTGTCTTTATCTTGTAGAATAACGCCGTTCAACAATGTTTTGAACTGTTGACTAGGTAATGTAACCTCTTTACGAACAAGAATAATTCTATTCTTTTTCGCGGTAAGTATAGCGATAGCTTCCTCCGAATAAGAAGGTGCGATCAATACTTCAAAGAATAATTTATTAATTTCTTCAGCTGTTGCAGCATCTACTTGACCGTTTGTTATTAAAACTCCACCAAACGCTGAAACAGGATCACAAGCCAATGCGTCTAACCAGGCTTGTTTGATCGTTGGTCTGGAGGCAACTCCACACGCATTTGTATGTTTTAGAATCGCAAATGTAGGTTCTATAAACTCATCAATTAAATCTACCGCCGCATCAACGTCAACAAGATTATTATAGGATAATTCTTTGCCGCTTAATTTATCAAACATGTTATCTAAATCGCCAAAGAAAACGCCTTTTTGGTGAGGATTTTCACCATAGCGCAGTACTTGGGCTTTTTGTTCAGATTGTTTAAAAACTTGAAGTGGGTTTTCTTGATTGAAGTAATTGAAGATTGCGGTATCGTAATGCGACGATGTATTGAATGCGCGTTTGGCAAATTCTTTACGTTGTTCTAGCGAAGTATTACCTTCTTGATTTGCGAGTATTTCTTCCAATGCTTGGTAATCATTTTTGGAAGAGATAATTACAACATCGTTGAAGTTCTTAGCCGCGGCACGGATCAGAGAAATTCCACCGATATCAATTTTTTCGATAATATCTTGTTCGGATGCACCAGAAGCAACTGTTTCTTCAAACGGGTACAAATCCACAATAACCAAATCGATCTCAGGTATCTCGTATTGGGCAAGCTGCTGTTGATCAGACTCAAGGGGGCGGCGAGCCAAAATACCTCCAAACACTTTTGGATGCAAAGTTTTTACACGACCACCTAAAATAGAAGGATAGCTCGTGAGGTCTTCCACTGGAACAACATCTATACCTAAATCTTTGATAAATGTCTCTGTTCCGCCAGTGGAATAGAAGGTAACACCGTATTTGTTTAATAATTCAACTAAAGGAGCTAGGCCGTCTTTATAATAGACTGAAACCAAAGCATTTTTAATCTTTACAGGATGGTTCATTATGATGGATTTGTTTCGTGGCGCAAAGATAGGTATTTAAAATCTTGATATCAATAAATCAAATACTTTAAAAATAAAGGAGAATCTATTTGATAGCTTCTCCTTCGTAATTTTATACCAAATTGAGCTTTAACTTTAGCTCTTCAGAAATTTGATTGGTGATCTCCCATATTGGTTCTGGCTCATCGGTATTATTGAATATTACCTGATCGCAAGTATCTTGATAGGGTAATAGATACTCGTTATAAGATGGGAGTACATGGTTCACCCATTTGTACATCACATCGTCTTCAAAGTAGCCCCTTTCAACCAAATCGCGGTGTAGGCGTCGTCTCAATGCGATATCTTGATCGGCGCTTAAAAATATCTTATGATTAATTAAATCATTAATTTCTGTATAATAGAAAATGAATAAGCCTTCGATAATTAAAATCGGAGCCGGTTTAATCTCTAGAATTTTTGGTGTTAGGGCAGGATTGTTAAAGGTATATTCTTCCTTATGTATTGTTTCACCGTTAAAAAGTGCTTTGATATCTTTGTAAAAAGCTTGTCTGTCGATTGATGTTGGAATATCGAAGTTATAGAGCCTATTTTCCTCCTGAGTTTTGGTATTGGCAGGGATGTAATAATCATCTTGGGAAATTAAGGTGACCTCACTGGGCTTGAAATGTTTTAAAAAACTATTTAAGAAAAAAGTCTTCCCAGAGCCACTACTACCGGCAATTCCTATGACATACGGTTTGTTATTCATTTGTATTGTGCTATAAAAGCTATTTGATTGTGTTAATTTTCTAGCGGTAATCCATACGCAATTTCCACTTGGAAGCGTTTATCTAATGCTCCTATACTTGCGGCAGCTGATTTTGACAACACGACAATTGCATTTTGGTTCTCGGCATTATCATTAAATTTGCCCACTACTTTTGCGTATGTAACGCTTTTCGTCATCGGGTTAGTAATTTTTAGAATGGTACCTACTGGAGCCGACTTGTGTAATGCGAGGTTACTGGTGCCTTGAGATGAAAGTCCATCAATCCACACACCAATACCACGTTCTGATTTCTCACGGATTCCATAACGGTTTGTTGAAATTTGATTTTCTTCTTTGTTATCATCGTCTGTGGAGTCGGGTCTTACAATTTCGATTCCTTTAGGCTCTACTAATTTTGGTCTTTCCGGTGGGAGCGGCTGATTGGGGATCATGAGTTTCATTCCACCGCTAATGATATTATTTTTTAAATTGTTCGCTTTTTTGATATCTTCAACAGAAATACTAAACCTTTTGGATATCGCGTAAAGTGTTTCTTTTTCACCAACAATGTATTCCGTAAAACCTTCTTGCTGCTGCGGATTACGCGGATTTAGCGCTACCGGATTGCTACGGTCGTTAGTAATGACAGGTTTCGCTTTTCGACCGGTCGGAATCTTAACGATCTGACCAAGGTTTAGCGTACCATTACCATTTATTTGAGTCAATTGTCCTACCGTTGTTTTATACTTCTTACTTAGTTGATAGTAATTGTCTCCTTTTTCAATTTTGAATAGTACGAATTCTTCACCATTAATCACCTCATTTCCGATTGAATCGGGAATAGAATAAGTAGATAAAGATGTTGAATTTTTCGCTTCAACTTGTTGAATAGCTACTACTGCGATGGATAGCATAGCTATCTTTTTATATGTCTTTAATTCGAATAAAACTTTCATATATTTTGCAATTATACTAAATACGAAACAAACTCCCGTTTATTATCTGTCAAAAGGAATATTTGTCCGTGAATAAGAAAATAAATGTTGAAGAGCTTTAATTCCAGTCCCGAAACCGCAAGGATAGACTCTGTCAACATTTCTCTTGTTGATTGAACTAACCTGATTTGATAGTGATTATTTTTTTGTTTTTCATAGAAAGCCCAAATAAAGTAGTCATTTACTCTATTTATCCAGATATCACCATCAATAGGGAAGTCCTTCAAAAATAGGGGTATTTCACCATTATAGATAATTGGATAGACGAGCTCACTGGTATAAGGTTTAATGGTAATCAAATTTTTGCTTTCGATTGACATCGATTGAATATTCAAAAACAATTGTTGGCCCTGCGCTACCGTTTTGGGCCTAATGAGCAATCCTTGATCAACCAGACTGATGAAAACGTAATTAAACCAGGTTTCTTGATGCTGTGGGTTGTAGCAATCGATTACCTGTATACCTGCATCGATCGGTGAATTATTGGAAATCTTCTTTAGTATTAATTTTTTGCATTGGATTCCACCAAGTACCCATTCTCTGGTGATTGCCTTGAAGTCTTGCAGGACGTAAGTTCCTTCAAAAGTGATGACGTTGAAATAAGGGAAGGTATCTTCTGGATTTCTTGTTTCTATGGCGATCAATTTATTTTTTGCATCAATTTCTATGCGCCAAATTGGGTATGTAAAAATGAGATTGAAAGCTTTTGAAATTTCCTGATTTGCCATGTGATTTAAATCCAAGGGGACAAACTTAGATAAAGTATGAGTTAAATGCAAAAATAATTGCTAATGGACGTGGCAAAAAAAAGTCCAGACAACGCTGGACTTTCTTGAAAAAAAATATATCTTAAAATTTTGAACCAATTGTTAGTATAACATTTGTTCGTTGGTTTTTTATATCTGCAGCGGGGCTTGCAGCATTCCAATAGTTTTCGTCGATAGTATAAGGGCTTTCTTTGTAATTGATGGCATTGTAAGCTCCCGTCAAATCAATATACATGCCACGGCCTAGTTTTGCGCCGATACCCAGCGAGGCCGTATAATTTGTATAATCTGCATTTTTATAAGGGTTACCACTATAATTAAAGCCAGCTCTTCCACTGAAGACATTATCAAACAAAACTTCACCACCGATTCTGGCATTAAATGCGCCTTGATATGTATCTTTGATGTTTTGATTCATGTTCTTTTCTAACGTTTTGCTGTAGTTACCTACATCTCTAAAACGCATAGCAGCATAATCCACCCACTCCACATCTGCGGTTATCAATCCTCTTGAAAAAATTTGGCTTGCACCCACAGCTAATTTATAAGGTGTATTCATATTGTACTCCAGGTAACTATGTCCTGCGTCATCGCTGGTTCGGTACTCTTTAAATGACTTATCTTCATTAGGTCTGAAATAACGAAATTCTGAATTACTATATGATTCATCCCTGATGCTCATAAATGTTGGAGATTTCGCCGTAAATCCCATGCTGAAAGTAGGTGTGAACTTGTATATGACCCCAAGTTTAAAATCTACACCAGTACCATCCGTTGCTTGGGCATAATCATCATACAGTTCATAATCTTTATCCAACATGGCATACTTCTGTGCATTGGTTGGTTTTAAAAATTCTGAATCTTTGTTGATAGCTTTTAATTGGTCGGCTGTCATTGTTTGACCATATTCAGTAAACCAACTTGAGTTGTCATAACTAAACGCTGTAAATCCTAGAGCAGCTCCCAAATATAGTTTGTTGCTATAATTTGCACCAAACGACAGAACAGATTCGGACTTACTGCCTTTTTCTAAGATGGAATTGACTTGATTAAAGCCATTCTTTCCATCGTAAGTCCCGCCAACCGTGATCGGTATATATGATCCTGCCTTTTTAGGATCTACATCAAATAATAATGAATTACCATACACTTCCTGTCCCCAGCCATTCATACCGCCAGGTGACGATAGCCGGTCAGAATAGGCATCCGTAATTGAGCTTGTGTTGTTTACACCATTATACTGTAATAAATTATTGTAGATATTGTTGCGGTTATAGGCAATACCCACATTAAAATTTAACCAGCCCCTATCTAAATTTCCACCATTTCGATAGGTTGGCAGGTGAAAAACAATACCCGCATTATCTAGATTGAAATTATTCTTACTGCTGTTTGAATTTTGACCAAAATAGTCGATTTTATTTTTGTTGTTAAGGTATCTGCCTGTTACTGATACGTCAGATTGATTAAAGTACCCCAAACCCGCTGGGTTACCGGTAATCGAACTTATATCTCCACCTAATGCGGTAGATGCGTTTCCCATGGCTTTAAAACGAGCTGTTCCCCCATTGTCCCCTTGGGAGAATAGAAGTACATCTTTCGTATATTGCGCTTGAGTAGTCCCTGCTGCACCTAAAATGAATGCAGTTCCAAAAAGTAATCTTTTGATTGTCATATGCTGAAATATCATCAATAATAAAGTAGTAGCACACAACGAAGTGTATGCTACTATTCAAAATGCCTTTAATTAGCGAGTACGTCCTCCGCTTGATCTTGAGCTACCTCCTCCAGAGAAACCTCCACCCGAAGATCTTGAGCTTCCGCCTCCAGAAAAGCCTCCACTAGAGCGAGAAGAACCACTATCATAACTTCTAGTCGGTGGTGTATATGAAGGTCGTGATGTTGAACTCGGGTTGCTTGAGCGTGTTTCCACAGACCGGCTCATTGGCCGTGATACTTCACCAGAACTGTTTCGTGTTCTCGAACCATTATTATAGTAACCATTTGTGCTTCTGGTACTATTTTGATAAGAACCATTCACTCTATCCGATGTTCTTGAGCGTGTACCATCTGAGTAAGCTCTGTTTGATACACCATCAGATGTTCTTGTTCGGTTTCCTGATCTATCATAAGAAGAACTGCGTGTTACGGAACCGTCAGAAGTTCTTGACCTGTTGGAAACAGACGTAATACGGCCTCTAGAATCACGAGCTACCCCAGTACGATCGTATCCGCCAGAATTTCTAGCTACGCTATTGCGGTCATATCCTCCCGAAGTGTGGGATCTTGAGGATGAACTACGCGTGTTATAGTTGTCCCTATAAACTGATCTACTTGAAGCATAACGTGGTCTTGAGTTGCCCCAGTAACCACCACCCCAGTAACCATTTCCGTACCAACCAGATCCCCAGTAGCCTCCGCCGTACCAGCCACCCCAAGGTCTGTAACCACCATACCATGGCGATCCCCATCCCCAGCTAGATCCCCATCCGAGACCAATTGACCAAGAAGAACCCCATCCAGAGTTCCATCCCCATCCCATTCCGAATGATGGACCGTATCCGTACCATCCTCCAAATCCATAACCATACCATGGATCAAAAAATGGGTCGAAGTAGGTCATACCTGGACTAGCGTAATAAAAACGGTTGATACGATTGGCATATTCAAGATCTTCATAAGAATCACTATTGTAATCCTGATCAGAATATTCATCCTCGTAGTATCCGTCTTGCGACTGTCCGTTTTGTTCGGATTGATCTGCGTCTGTGTAATAATAATCTGGGCTTTGGTAAACCTTTTGTCTCGCTTGCCCATTATTGCCGTAGACATCGTCGCCATAAATTTGCCTACTTGTACCGCAGGAACCTAAAATGAACGCTCCTGTTATGGCAAGTGCTCCGATAAATAATCTATTTTTTTTCATAATATCCTAAATCGTTATTTTCGATTATACAGCCTTATTTACTATCTTAGACGCAAATTTCTCGAGGTGGTTTAATCGAAGGAATCAAAAATACAAATATTTTTTTTGAACGCTTTTCGCATTGGAATTACAGACGGGATTTAAGGTAATAATGTTACAATAATTTATCAATCACATATGAGTAAAGGAATAACAAGTCGTGCAGAAGATTATTCGCAATGGTATAATGAGCTTGTAATCAAAGCTGATCTGGCTGAAAATTCAGCTGTACGAGGATGTATGGTGATCAAACCATACGGATATGCTATCTGGGAAAGAATGCAGGCAATCTTAGACAAAAGATTTAAAGAGACTGGTCATAGCAACGCTTATTTCCCTTTATTCATTCCCAAATCGTTTTTTTCTAAAGAAGCAGCGCATGTGGAAGGTTTTGCTACAGAGTGCGCCGTGGTTACCCATTATAGGTTAAAAAACGATGGTACAGGTAAGATCGTCGTGGACGAAGAGGCGAAATTGGAGGAAGAGTTGATCGTGCGTCCAACTTCAGAAACGATTATATGGAATACTTATCGCGGATGGATTGAATCTTATCGTGATCTCCCTATTTTGGTCAATCAATGGGCAAACGTGGTGCGTTGGGAAATGCGAACACGTCTTTTTTTACGTACAGCTGAGTTTTTATGGCAGGAGGGGCATACTGCACATGCCACAAAAGAGGAAGCTATTGCGGAAACAGAACGTATGCTTGATGTGTATGCCGAATTTGCAGAAAAGATTTTAGCTGTGCCCGTTGTCCGTGGAAGGAAAACAGAAAACGAGCGTTTTGCGGGGGCATTGGATACCTATTGTATTGAGGCATTGATGCAAGATGGTAAAGCATTGCAAGCAGGGACATCCCATTTTCTTGGCCAAAACTTTGCCAAGGCATTTGATGTGAAATTTACGTCTAAAGAAGGCAAGTTAGAACATGTATGGGCAACTTCGTGGGGGGTTTCTACCCGACTCATGGGCGCATTGATTATGGCTCATTCCGACGATCAAGGGTTGGTATTGCCACCGAAATTGGCCCCGATTCAGGTTGTGATTGTTCCGATTTTTAAGACTGAGGAAGAAAAGGCGCAAATTGATGTATTTGTGAATCAGTTAACAACTGAACTGAGGGTGAAAGATATTTCGGTAAAATATGATGATCGCGATACACAGCGTCCGGGTTTTAAATTTGCTGAATGGGAATTAAAGGGAGTACCTGTTCGCGTCGCTGTCGGTGCAAGAGATATGCAAAATGGTACAGTAGAATTGGCGCGTCGTGATACGCAAACGAAAGAAACTGTTGCTCAAGAGGGCCTAGCCGGTGCGATTAGTACGTTATTGGATACAATACAAGAAAATATCTATCAAAAAGCGTTGAATTTCAGAACGTCTCATTATACGGAAGTAAATTCTTATGAAGAATTTAAAGAGGTACTGGAAGGTAAAGGTGGATTTATCTCCTGTCACTGGGATGGGACAACAGAAACGGAGAAGCGTGTAAAAGAAGAAACTAAAGCAACAATTCGTTGTATTCCTTTGGATGCAAAGGAAGAGCAAGGGGTCTGTATATTTACCGGCAAACCTTCCAGTAGGCGTGTGCTTTTTGCTAAAGCTTATTAATCGTTTGCAATATGAGGATACTCATTTTAGGATGTGGTTGGCTTGGAGAGTCTTTTGCGGTATACATGAAGCATCAAGACCATGAAGTCTGGGCAAGTACAACAACATATGAAAAATACCATCGGCTAAAAGCTGAGGGTATTTTTTCGTTTATGCTTGATTTTGATGGAGAAAGCTTTCCGGAAAAGGTTGATATACCCATTCAATTTGACTTCGTGTTAAATAGTATACCAGCAAGTCAGAAAAATAGCGTAGAAATGCTATATAACAGATTTTCTAATATCAAGCAATTTTTTAGCCGGATTAGTTGGCAAGCGCATGTGTTTTTAAGTTCTACCGGAATTTATCCCTCTAAAGATGTGGTGTTTGATGAATCTTTTACGAATAGGGCTGAGCTTGCACCAAAGCTCTTGATGGCTGAAGAGTCTATGTTGGAATTGGCCAATACCATTGTTTATCGTTTAGGCGGCCTATTTGGTAAGAATCGTGTCTTTGCAAAATATTTCTCTGAGCGTATCTGTACCACTGGAGAGCAGCCTGCTAATTTTGTTCATATTGAGGATGTTGTCGCTCTGCTGGAAGCGACCACTAACCGCACACTCAAACATACCATTTATAATGTTGTTGCTCCCTTACATCCTAAGAAAAAAGATGTCATTCTTGCTTCTGCAAAAAAATATGGTTATGCTTTGCCTCTAGCGTTCGAAGCAGCGGAAACGACTCAGAAAATAGTGAGCGGAGAATTACTGCAAGAAGAGCTCGACTATCAATTTGTTTTACCTGACCCATTGCAGTTTTAGTCTTATTTTTCTTTTTTAAAATGAAAAAGAAATTTTGATTGTCTGGGTGGAGAAAATTAAATAAATTGATTAATTTAACCTTAGTTCTTGCGCGGTAAATTTAGTTAAGTTAAATTCACTTAAAAGGTCTTATACGCTGAAATTTCTCGATAGCCACGGATCATTTCCAGACATCAGGATTTCCTTTAAACAAACCGAGTAATAGATTATTATTTTAACAGCTTATTATATAAAGCCATGACAAATGTAGAGAGACATCAATATATCTTAAAACAATTAAAAGAAGTCGGCGTAGTTCAAGTAATTGATCTGTGTGAAGAATTGGGAGTTTCTTCTGTAACTATTCGGAAGGATTTGACTTTGTTGGAAGATAGTGGATTGTTGTTTAGAACGCATGGCGGGGCGACACAATATAATCCATATACGACTGACCGTACTGTATTCGAAAAAGAGAAACTTCGTTCGGATGATAAAAGTAGGATTGGAAAGAAAGCAGCTGAGCTGATCGAGGAAAACGACTCTATCATTATAGCTTCTGGCACAACGATGCAGTCGCTTGCCAAGCAGATTGTTCCAAAAGGCAATATCACTGTAGTAACTTCGGCATTGAATGTTGCTATGGAGTTAATAAAATATCCTTCTGTTGAAATTATGCAGCTGGGAGGGACGCTTCGCAAGACATCTACTTCCGTCACAGGGAAATATGCGGAAAATTTGTTAAAAGATTTTTATTGCAGTAAATTGTTTTTGGGAGTGGATGGTATCGATTTGGAATATGGTGTGTCAACTTCAAGCGCCCAGGAAGCACAATTAAATCGGATTATGATCGATACTGCTCAAAAAGTGGTGGTGCTTGCAGATTCTTCTAAATTTGGCCGGCGAAGCTTTGGGAGAATTTGTGGTTTTGAAAAAATTGATATGTTAATTACAGATGATAAGGTTAATGCAAGCTTTGTAGAATCATTGGAAAAAGCTGGTGTAAACGTGATTGTTGTTTAATAAGAATTAAGTTCAAGACCATTCTGATTTTTTAATTAAAATTCCCCCAATAACTGAATGACTTTATGGGGGAATTTCTATTTTTGAATAGTTCGTTTAAATAATCGCTGGTTCCTGCTGGCTCAGGCAGTGGAAACTTCCCAGTCCCCAAATGATGTCGACCGAATTTATTCCAATGACTTTACGTTTAGGAAAGCAGCTTTGGATGATGTCCAGTGCTCTTTGGTCGTTTTTGTCGTTGAAGACTGGCACAACAACAACATCATTGGCAATGTAGAAATTAGCATAAGAAGCGGGTAATCTGGTACCATCATAAATAACAGGGGCCGGCATTGGGAGCTCAATGATATGCAGGGGTTCTCCGTTTAAGAGTTTAAATGAACGAAGCATTTCCAGATTTTCCTGAAGAATCTGGTAATTCTCATCTGAAGGATCTTCTTCTACAACAGTTAGTACTGTATTTTCATTAACGAAGCGTGTAATATCATCAATGTGGCCGTCTGTATCGTCTCCAACTATACCATCACCAAGCCATAACACTTGTTCTTGACCGTAAAACTCTTTTAAATAGATTTCTATTTGTTCTTTCGTTAAGTGCGGATTTCGGTTTTTATTCAACAGGCACGCCGTTGTTGTCATAATTGTTCCTGCACCATTAAATTCAACTGATCCTCCCTCCATGACGATGTCAGGGGTAAATAAAGGAAGACCCAATTTTTGGGCAATGCGAGTTGGGACGATATCGTCAAGTTCAAATGGAGGATATTTACCACCCCACGCGTTGTACCCCCAGTCAACAACTGCTTTTTGATTTGTCGACGGATTAATGATAAAAGCAGGGCCGTGGTCTCTACACCAAGCATCATTGGTTGGATTAAAATAGAATTCGATATTGCTAAAATCTGTCGTCACGTCTTTCAGGGCCTGTATAGCAAAATTTTGCATTTCCTCATTAGCGACGTTAATTCTTACCTTTTGGCCTTCGGATACGACTTTAATAAATTGACAATAAGGTTCGTATATCGTTTCGATTTTTCCAGGCCACGATTCCTCTTTGTGTGGCCAGCTCAGCCATAAGGCCTCTTGCTTAGCCCATTCTGGCGGAAATGAGAATCCCTGTTTTTTTGGGGAATTGTCAAAATAGGTCTGTATAAATGTATTTTTCTGTTCCATACTTATTTTAAGGGGATTAAAAAAGCCATTTCAGTTCAACTCAGCACAGCTATGTACCTTCGCAACCGAAATGGCAAGTATATGCAATATTAGTCTTCGTCAATAAAACGTTTGGTGATTGGGGAGTATGTTTCAATTCTTCGATCTCTCAGAAATGGCCAGTGTTTTCTAAAATAATCCGATTCATTTAAGTCTAATTCGACGACCTCAATTTCCTCCTTGTCATGAGAAGCAAGGTAAAGCAATTTCCCCTGTCCATTTGTTACGAAACTTCCGCCCCAGAATTTCATGGCACCATTTTGTTCATATCCAACCCGGTTAACAGATACCACTGGAACGCCGTTAGCAACTGCATGGGAGCGTTGTATGGTTTGCCATGCGTTATATTGATCTTTGTTGGTTTCTTCGTCCTGATCAGTTGCCCATCCGATAGCCGTAGGATAAAATAAAATTTCAGCGCCCATTAAGGCGGTGATCCGAGATGCTTCAGGGTACCATTGATCCCAACAGATTAAAATTCCTATTTTGCCAAATTGTGTTTTGAATACTTTGTAGCCTAGATCACCCGGCGTAAAATAGAATTTTTCATAAAAAGCGGGGTCATCTGGAATATGCATTTTCCGATATTTTCCTAAATATGAGCCATCCGCATCTAGTACAGCGGTTGTATTATGGTAAAGTCCTTCGGCTCTTTTTTCAAATAATGAAGCGATAATGACGACTCCAGCTTCCTTGGCGATAGCCGATAGCGCATCGGTGGATGGACCGGGGATGGATTCAGCCAATGCGAAATTGTCATAATCTTCTACATCGCAGAAATATAAAGAGGTAAATAGTTCTTGCAGACACACAATTTGCGCACCTTTTGCAGCGGCCTCTTTTACTTTAGCGATAGCTTTTTCGAGATTCTCTTGTTTGCTTGCGGTACAGCTCATCTGTACAACTCCAACTTTTACTTTGCTCATTCTTTAATGCTTATTTAATTCAAGCACAAAGATACTATTCTTAATTTGGATTTGGTCTTTAGGTAAAAACAAAAAGAGCTCTTAGAGCTCTTTTCGTAATCTTGCTACAGGGATGTTCAATGCCTCCCGATATTTTGCTACTGTTCGTCGTGCAATATTATAGCCTTTTTCTTTCAGGATCTCAGTAAGCTTTTCATCAGCTAGCGGTTTCCGTTTATTTTCTTTTGAAATACACTCCTCCAATATTTTTTTAACCTCTTTGTTGGATACCTCTTCCCCAGAATCTGTTTGAATAGCTTCGGAGAAAAATGATTTTAGGAGAAAAGTGCCGAATTCTGTCTGTACATATTTTGAATTTGCCACCCGCGATACTGTCGATATATCCATGTCAATTCTATCCGCAATATCTTTCAATATCATGGGTTTTAGCTTTCGATCATCACCTGTCAGGAAATAATCATATTGGTATTCCATGATCGCATTCATTGTTTTGAGTAAGGTTTGCTGACGTTGTTTTATGGCATCAATAAACCATTTTGCTGAGTCAAGCTTTTGCTTGACGAATTGTACAGCTTCTTTCATTTTTTTATCCTTTTGATCCGATTTTTCATAGTGCTCGAACATGTGCTGGTAATCACGGCTTATACGGAGCTCGGGCGCGTTTCGGCCATTTAAAGTCAAATGTAGAATACCATCATTGTTGCTAATATGGAAATCCGGGATAATATGAAGCTGTTTACCAGCGACCGCGCCAGAGTCTCCAGGCTTTGGATTAAGTTTTAGGATCTCATTCACTACATTTTTTAAATCCTCGGATGAAATACCCAATGATTTTTCTAATTTATCATAATGCTTTTTGGTAAATTCTTCGAGGTAGTTCGCTACTACTTTAATAGCAAGTTTAATTGTAGGATTTTGAGTGTCTTTTTTTTGCAGCTGGATCAAAAGACATTCTTGTAAATCCCGGGCGCCAATTCCGGCCGGCTCAAAATCTTGAATGACTTTCAACATATCAAGTACTTCATTTTCTTCAGTCATTACGTTTTGCCCAAACGCTAGATCGTCTACAAGATTGATAATAGGACGGCGTAAGTACCCGTCGTCATCAAGACTGCCAATAATTTGTTGGCCAATTAGAAAGTGCTTGTCATCTAAAGCCAACAGGTCTAATTGCTGTTGTAACTGCTCATAAAAGGAATGCTGGATTGCAACAGGCATTTCTTTCCGATCATCATCATCATCGCCATACTCATAGCCGTTACCATAATCTTTGAAATCGTCCTCCTGAATATAGTCTTCCAAGCTAAAGTCGTCTGAGTCGAATCCATCTTCATTGTCAAAATTATCATCGGGATCTTTGTCAGGATATTCTTCTATAGGATCGGTCATATTAGTCAAGCTACCATCTTCTAACGCAGGGTTTTCCTCTAATTCTTCCTTGATTCTTGCATCTAATGAAACAGTCGGAACCTGCAACAATTTTATAAATTGTATCTGTTGCGGAGACAATTTCTGTAATAGCTTTTGTTGTAATGTTTGTTTTAACATGCTAATAGTTGACTTTTTTACATCTAAATTTAAACAAATATCATTATTATTTTAAAATAAAATCGATAATAAATAAAAAAGGGGTATAATATTTGTGGAAGGCAGCTAAAAAAGGGAAATTAGACCTATCGAATTATGCTCAATTTTTAGGTTGTTTTGCGTACACCATTTATTGTTAAAAAATGTAAATAGTTGATTACAGCGATTTATTTAGTTGTATATTTAGCCCCTGAAAATAGATAGAAAGGCATGTCAGGCGGGGTTAAAACCTTTTGCTGGTCGGATGTGTTGAATATAAGGTAAATTTCCATTTATGTTTAAACGTATTAAGAATAGAATTCTTCGTTATTTCGTTATAGCAATATACTTTGTCATTATATTGGTTTGTGCTATACAATTGAATTTTCTTTGGCTTTTCGGTTATTCTCCGACTAAAAAGGATATTGTTATGCCTAGTGTTAATATCTCAACGGAGTTATATACCGCAGACAGTGTTTTAATTGGCCGGTATTTCGATGAGGATAGAAATCCAATTCCGTTTGACAGTATCCCTAAAACAGTAACGAATGCTTTGATAGCAACCGAGGATGTACGTTTTTATAGTCATAAGGGTGTTGACTTTTTTGGATTAGGATCGGGAATTTTATCGACTTTAAAAGGAGATAAGCGGGGTGCAAGTACAATTACGCAGCAATTAGCTAAAAATCTTTATCGTACTCGCTATAATAAGTCGGGTGGTTTGTTGACACGTCTTCCTGTTGCCGGATTAGTGGTGACTAAATTTAAGGAGTGGATGACAGCTTACAAACTGGAGCAGCGTTACTCCAAAAACCAGATATTGGAAATGTATTTGAATACTGTCTCGTTCAGTAATAACGCTTATGGAATTGAAACGGCTGCAAAACGATATTTTTCAAAGGGAGCGAATCAGTTGACTCAAAACCAAGCGGCTGTTTTAATAGGGATGCTAAAAGGTACTACATTGTATAATCCAATTCGAAATCCTGAAAATGCATTTGTACGAAAAAATATCGTATTAAGTCAAATGTATAAAAGTGGCTTTTTAAAAAAAGAAGAGTATGATGGTCTGATTAAAGAAAAGATTGTTTTGAATACGAATAGTCAAGATATAAATGCTGGTGGAGACTCTTATTTACGTACTGCTGTAGCGAAGTGGTTGGAGAAATGGTCAGAGGAAAATAATTATGACATCTACACTGACGGGCTGAAAATTTATACCACTATAAATTCTAAACTTCAAAAGCATGCTGAAGAAGCGGTCGCCAAGCAAATGGTAGAATTGCAGCAACGTTTAAATAATACTTGGGATGGACAGGAGCCATGGCGCGATTTGTCAGGTAAAGTTATTCCTAATTTTTTGGATAATTTGGCTAAGAAGACCCCGTATTATGCTTTTTTGAGTAAAAAGTACGCCAATACTCCTGATAGTATCTCTTATTTCCTCAACAACAAGAAGAAGATGGAAGTCTATAACTGGAAGGATGGAGGCAAGATCGAAAGGGAGATGTCTACAATGGACTCTTTGAAATATTATGCGATGATGCTGAATGCAGGGATGATGTCAATGGATCCCTATTCAGGTGAAATTAAAGCATGGATTGGTGGAATAAATCATCAATATTTTAAGTATGATCACGTGATGCAAGCGAAACGACAAGCGGGATCTACGTTTAAGCCTTTCGTATACTTAGCAGCCTTAGAATCGGGAATGTCGCCTTGTGATAAAATTACAGATAAGCCTGTTACCATCAAGATTGATAAAGGTGATTCTGTTGAGATATGGGAACCGAAAAATGCTGACTGGAATTTCTCCTATCGTGAAATGTCTTTGCGGCATGCGATGGCCCGCTCCATCAATTCGGTTACAGTTCAGTTAACTGATATGGTCACGCCTTCGAAAGTTGTTGATGCGGCTCACCGTTGTGGTATTACGAGTAAATTAAATCCGGTTGCTTCCGTGGGGCTTGGACCTAATGATGTTTCTGTTTTTGAAATGGTGAATGGGTACTCAACAATGATGAACCATGGTGAGCGCGTGACACCTTTGCTGGTTTCTAAGATTGAAGATCATGATGGTAACGTGATTGCAACGTTTCAGGCTGAACGTAAACAGGTCGTTGATAAGCAAGATGCGTGGTTAATGACGTATATGCTCCGTGGTGGGATGGAAGAGCCAGGTGGTACGTCTCAAGGATTGTGGGAGTGGGATTTATTTAAAAAGGAAAATGAAATAGGAGGGAAAACAGGTACTTCTTCTGAATATGTAGATGGCTGGTATATGGGGGTGACAAAAGATCTGGTTACAGGTATTTGGGTAGGGTGTGACGAGCGGAGCATTCACTTTAAGAACTCGCATACGGGAGAAGGTTCTCGTACTGCATTGCCGATTTTTGGAATTTATCTGGAATCCGTTTATAAAGATAAAAATTTAGGGTACACCATGGGTAAGTTTCCAAGCCCTACTGTTGAAATTACAAAATCATACAAATGTGAAACGCCGCGTTACAGTGATCCGGAACCAGAGCAGATGGATTCTACTCAGTTAGAGGTACCTACTGATGAAGGATTTATCGGGCCGGAAGAAGAGGGTGGTGAAGAAAGTCAACTTGAACGCAATAATACGGATCAACTTGAGCGTAGCAATACTGAAGGTAGTGCGGATAGTTTGCAAAGTGAAAAATTATCCTCGTCTGAAGATGGGCCTGTTCAGAATTAAATAACTGCTTTTAATACTTGTCTTCAAAAATATGAAATGGCCGCCTAGTTTTTATACAGGTGGCTTTTTTTTTGCTAAGCGGCGTAGCTTGTGCCACTTTTGGCAAAATCTCGGTGTGACTGCGGGAAAAGATTATTCCAGTTTGGATTAGATTTACGGATGAGTCTTTCAATCTGCATGGCTGTAAAATGCTGTAGTTCGTCTATCTTTTTGTTTGCTGTCTCTAAACTTGTAAAATCTTCCGTATAGATTATTCTATTTAGGCTTGGGCCTTGATTGAAGATAAAACTGTTGGATTGCTGTAGCTTCTTTACTGTATTGAATATGTTGGTGCTGAGACCAATTTCGAAGCGTTTCCGATTGCTATCTGTCACTATATATAGAATAAAATTGCTCATAATGCTAAATTATTTGGACGTTTAAAATATATTTACTAATTTTATTGGCACAATATTACTAATAAAATTAGTTTTTGCAAAATATTTTTTTGAAAAAATAACATGTCAAATATTTCGTCCAATCTGAAATTCCTTAGAAAAGGAAAGAAAATTACACAGCAACAATTTGCTGATATCATGGAAATTAAGCGAGCGTCTGTCGGGGCGTATGAGGAAGATAGGGCTGAGCCTAAATATGAGTTGTTGAAGAAGATTGCTGAATTCTATGGGTTGACTATGGATGAACTGGCAAACGATGTTATTGACGACAAGTGGAAGCCAGTTCCCAAAAGTAATGCATCCAATTTAAGGGTGCTAAGTGTTACTGTAGATACGGATAACCGTGAGAATATTGAACTGGTGCCTGTAAAGGCTAGTGCTGGGTATTTAAATGGGTATGGTGATCCGGAGTATGTCGCAGAATTACCTAAGTTTTCACTTCCAATGTTTGGTCAGGGCACATTTCGCGCTTTTGAAATTAAAGGAGACTCGATGTTGCCTTTGCCGTCAGGATCTATTGTCGTGGCGGAGTATGTGGAAAACTGGCATGATATTAAACCTGGAAGCACGTACGTAGTCGTGTCGAAGGAAGATGGCGTGGTGTATAAACGTATCGCTTTTAAATTTAAAGAGGATAAAGGCTTGAAACTCGTTTCTGACAACAAAACTTATGTGCCTTATTGGGTTGAGACGTCGGATATCCTTGAAGTGTGGAAGGCGAAGGCTTTTATAAGTACGCAGCTGCCTGAGCCGACGCCTGAGCCGACAATGGAAACATTGACGAGTATGATGGCACAAATGCAGAAAACCATTAATGCAGTTGTCGACAATTCAAAGTAGTGAAATATTTTTAGCATTTTGAGCGATATTTGTTTTTTATTTTATAAAGTGCTATATTTGCATATCTGAAAGGAAGGGGGCTCGTATTGCCCCCTTTTTTTAATTCAATTAAATAGCATTTCTACAGAAAGAACAATGCAGCATATAGAGAAACGAGTTGTTGAACTCATAGAAGAGAAAATAGCGGATCGCGATGACTTATTTATTGTCAGCGTTAAGATGCATCCAAATAAAATTCTAGAGATTCTTTTGGATGGGGATAATGGTATTAATATTGACGATTGTGCTCAGGTTAGCCGTCATGTGGGTTTTCATCTGGAAGAAGAAAATGTAATTGATAATGCCTATCGTTTAGAGGTTTCCTCGCCAGGGATCGATGCTAATTTTGTGAATATCCGACAGTATCAAAAGAATATAGGTCGTACGATTCAGGTTAAGTTGATCGATAATACTAAAATTGAAGGTACATTGGTGACGCTGGATGATATGAAGATCAATGTTCTTCAGAAGATTAAAGAAAAAGGTAAAAAAGCGCAAGAGGTAGAAAAAGAACTTCCTTTTGATCAAATAAAAGCAACAAAAGTGGTAATTTCATTTTAATAATAATGAGTAACAGCAACATCAATCTGATAGACTCTTTTCAAGAGTTTAAGGAGTTTAAGAATATCGATAGACCTACCGTTATCACAGTATTGGAAGAGGTTTTTCGTAGTATGATCCGTCGTCGTTTTGGTACGGATGAAAATGTGGATGTTATCGTGAATCCAGATAACGGGGATTTGGAGATTTGGAGGACTCGTGTCGTTGTTGAAGATGAATTTTCAGAGGATGATGATCTTGAAATCGAATTAGCTGAAGCTAGAAAACATGACGAAGACTTAGAAGTGGGTGATGATTTTATTGAGCAGATCACCTTAGAAAGTTTTGGTCGCCGTGCAATCCTAGCGGCTCGCCAAACGCTTGTGTCGAAAGTTTTGGAATTAGAAAAAGATGAGGTCTTTAAAAAATATAAGGATAGAGAAGGAGAGTTGGTTATTGGTGAAGTGTATCAGATTTGGAAGAAAGAGATCTTGGTATTAGATGAGGATGGTAATGAATTAATTCTTCCGAAGTCTGAACAAATTCCTGCCGACTACTTCAAAAAGGGCGATGGTATACGTGCAGTCGTGCATAAAGTTGATATGATGAATAATAATCCAAAGATTATTATTTCACGTACCGCACCAGCGTTTTTACAACGTTTGTTTGAACTGGAGGTCCCTGAAATTTTTGATGGTTTAATTACAATCAAAAAAATCGTTCGCGAACCTGGAGAAAGAGCGAAAGTTGCTGTTGAATCGTATGACGACCGTATTGATCCGGTAGGAGCTTGTGTGGGTATGAAAGGGTCCCGTATTCATGGTATCGTACGTGAACTGCGTAATGAGAATATCGACGTTATTAACTTTACGACAAACCATTCCTTGTATATCGCTCGTGCTCTGAGTCCTGCAAGGATTAGTTCAATCAAAATTGATGAAGAAAATAAAACTGCAGCTGTATACCTAAAATCCGATCAAGTTTCGTTGGCAATTGGACGTGGTGGGCACAATATTAAATTGGCAGGAAAATTGACTGGATATGAAATTGACGTTTATCGCGAGAATGATGAGTTCGATGAGGATGTTGATATCGAAGAGTTCAGCGATGAGATTGAAAGCTGGGTAATCGATGAATTAAAACGTGTTGGTTTGGATTCAGCGAAGTCTGTGCTATCTCTTAGTGAGGAAGAGTTAGTGAGACGTACAGATCTAGAAGAAGATACAATTCGCGAGATTGTACGTATTTTGCAAGCTGAATTTGAATAAAATTCAGCTCATTAATTTTTTTCTATCTAACATTCGGAATAAATTGTTTATGGATGGAAAAAAACATATTTTTGTAATTATATTAAAATAGTTTATATTATAGATGACTGAAGGAAAAGGAACAAACTTGCTTAAAGCAGCAAAGGAACTCAACATCGGGATACATACCGCCGTCGAATGTTTAGTGAAAAAAGGATATGATGTAGAAGCAAAGCCTAACACTAAATTGAACGGAGAGATGTATGGTGTGCTGTTAAAAGAGTTTCAGGGAGACAAATCACTGAAAGATGAAGCTAAACAAATCGTTATTGGCAAAATTCGTCGTGAGGAGTCGCCGTCCACTTCTCCTAAGGAATCATCTAAGAATGAGGATAACGAAGATCGTGATGAGTCTAAGGAAATCTTGGTCAAGAATACGGTAGAAATTCCATCAGCTAAAGAAGCTACTCCTGAAAAGGTAGAGGAACCTACACACCAAGGTGGTATGAAGGTTGTTGGTAAAATTGATCTTGACGCTTTACGTAGAGGCGGAAATAAGGTTAAGAAGGAAGAACCTGTTAAGGAAGAGCCTAATACTATCAAGGAAGCACCAGCGGAGGTAAAAGCAGAAGTTAAGGCGGAAGAAAAGAAGGATGCCGAAGTGAAAGCGCCTAATGTTGAAGCAAAAAAAGAAGAACCAAAGGTTACTGAGAATAAGCAAGAAGCTATAGTGCCCAAAGCGGAGATTCAAAAACCGGAAGTAGATAAAACTGAAGTAAAAGCAACTCCGGTTGTAGAGACAAAAACTGAACCTGTGAAGGTAGAAGAGAAGAAAAAAGAAGAAACAGCGCCAAAAGCTGTACCAGTAACTCCAATAGTGGAGCCTGTAAAAAAACAAGGTGATGATATTTTCTCTGCTCGCGCAGAGAGATTGACAGGTCCTAAAGTCGTTGGTAAAATTGAATTGCCAACAGCGAGACCTTCCCACAAACCTGTGGCTTCATCTTCAAATGCTGGAAACAACAACGAGAAACGTAAGCGTAAACGTACGAATCCAAATGGTCCAGTTAATCCGAATGCGGGTCAAGGTCATGGTAATAATAATCAAAACCGTGGGCCACGTGATGGTAATAATCCCAACAATCGAGACCAACAAGGTAATCGTGGTGGGAATCATGGTAATAACAATAATCCTAACAATCGTCAAGGGCAAACCGGAAACCAACAAGGTAGGCCAGGGCAAGGTGGTGGAAATAACCAACACCCAGGCAGACCAGGGCAAGGGACCAGACCGCAATACGGAAATCGTTTTGATAATAGAGGAAAAGGAAGACCTGTTGAGAATAAGGAAGAGCCTACAGAAAAGGAAATACAAGACCAAATCAAAGCAACACTTGCTCGTCTAAGTGGTGCAGGTAAGTCGGGGAAATTTGCGCAGCGCGCCAAATTGAGACGACAGAAACGTGATGATGTTGCCCAACATGCAGAAGAAGCTGCAATGGAACAAGAGATGATGGCGAAAGTATTGCGTGTTACAGAGTTTGTAACTGCAAACGAATTAGCTAACTTGATGGACGTTCAAGTAACTCAGATTATTGCAACTTGTATGAGTTTGGGTATGTTTGTGTCAATTAATCAACGTCTAGATGCTGAAACTTTAGCAATAGTAGCGGATGAATTTGGGTATCAGGTAGAGTTTATCAAACCTGAGGATGAAGAAACTGCTGAGCTTGAAGAATCCGATACTGAACAAAACTTGATTTCGAGAGCGCCTATTGTAACGGTAATGGGACACGTCGATCATGGTAAAACTTCATTACTGGATTACATTCGTAAGGCAAACGTTACTTCTGGTGAGGCCGGTGGTATCACCCAACATATCGGTGCATACGCGGTGAAATTGGAAGATGACCGTAAAATAACATTCTTGGATACGCCTGGTCACGAAGCTTTTACGGCTATGCGTGCCCGCGGTGCCAAAGTTACTGATATTGTTATTATCGTTATTGCAGCGGACGATGCTGTCATGCCACAAACAAAAGAAGCAATCAACCACGCGCAAGCGGCAGGTGTGCCAATCGTATTTGCATTTACTAAAGTGGATAAACCTGGAGCAAATCCTGATAGAATCCGCGAGCAGCTTTCTGCGATGAATATCTTAGTTGAAGACTGGGGTGGTAAATTTCAGGCGCAAGAGATTTCAGCAAAAACTGGAGAAAATGTCGACCTATTATTAGAGAAAGTTTTATTGGAAGCTGAGATGTTAGATCTAAAAGCTGATCCGAAAAAACGAGCTGTTGGTTCAGTAATTGAAGCAGCTTTGGATAAAGGTCGTGGTATTGTGACAACGGTATTGATACAAAGTGGTACATTACGTGTTGGAGATCCTATTTTAGCGGGATCGCATTCCGGTAAAGTTAAAGCGTTGACTAATGAGAGAGGTGAACGTGTTAAAGAGGCGGGACCGTCTGTTCCAGTACAGATCTTGGGAATGGCAGGAGCGCCGACAGCAGGGGATAAGCTTTATGTTCTTGAAAGCGAGTCTGAAGCTAGAACTGTAGCCAACAAACGTCTTCAGTTACAACGCGAGCAAGGCATGCGTGCTACTAAGCATATCACCTTGGATGAAATCGGTCGTCGTTTAGCTATTGGTAACTTCAAAGAACTTAATATTATCGTTAAAGGTGATGTGGACGGTTCTATCGAAGCATTATCAGATTCATTATTGAAATTGTCTACTGACGAGATTCAAGTTAATATCATTCATAAATCAGTGGGTGCGATCTCTGAATCGGATGTATTGTTAGCTTCTGCTTCCGATGCGATCATCATAGGTTTCCAAGTACGCCCAACACAAAACGCACGTAAGTTAGCTGAGAACGAGCAAATTGATGTACGTTTATATTCGATCATCTATGATGCGATTGATGAAATTAAGTCTGCGATGGAAGGTATGTTAGCTCCGAAATTTGAAGAGAAAATTGTTGCTGAGGTTGAAATCAGAGAAACATTCAAAATTTCTAAAGTTGGTACCATCGCGGGATGTATGGTTCGCGAGGGTAAAATTAATAGAAACAATGATATCCGTGTAATTAGAGAGGGTGTTGTGATCCATACTGGTAAACTGGCATCTTTGAAGCGTTTCAAAGATGACGTGAAAGAAGTTTCACAGGGTTACGAATGTGGTTTAAATATTGACCGTTTCAATGATATTCAAGTGGGAGACATTGTTGAAGCTTACGAACAAGTTGAAGTGAAACGTAAATTGTAATCATTGAGGTGATATACGTATAAAATAGAAAGCGGCATTGATTAAATAAAATCAATGCCACTTTGTTTTTACCCTTCATATAATTCAATCGGGAGCTGGTCAGGATCAAAAAAGAATGTAAAGCGTTTATTTGTTAGCTCATCTATTCTGATTCCTTCGTGTGATATTCCTGCTTTTTCAAGCTTATTTAATTCCAAGTCGAGATTATCTACTTCGAACGCAAGATGTCTTAAACCTGCAGCTTCTGGGAAGCTAAGCCTTTTGTGTGGCGAAGGAAAAGAGAACAGTTCGATAATATAGTGATCATTTAGTCTGAGATCCAGTTTATACGAATCGCGTTCTTTGCGATAGTATTCTTGTATAATCTCCAAGCCCAGTACGTCGGTATAAAATTCTTTTGAACGCTCATAATTGCTGCATATAATGGCAATATGATGTATTTTATTTAGGTTTAATTTCATCTATAGATAATTATAGCTTTGAGCTGTTTATACAGTTCTGCCTTTATATGGTAAAACAACATATGATATTATGTTGAAAGTTATTTTGCTCTTTCATATTGTTTAGGCCATGGAATGTCAGCAGCTAATTCTTTCGCAAAATGTAAAGGAAGGTGAGGGTCGTCAAGAAATCCCCTAGCGATTAAAATTAAGTCAGCTTGTTTTTTTTCAATGATCTCGGAGGCCTGAATAGCTGTTTTGATCAAACCTACAGTGCCCACCTTATTCTCAGTATTCTCTTTAATCGCTGTGGCAAAAGGGAGCTGATATGCAGGTTTGATAGCTATTTTTTGATGCGAGACTAAGCCTCCGCTTGACACATCAATGAGATCTACGCCCAATGTGTACAATAGTTTTGATAAAGAGATAGACTGTTGTAGATCCCAGCCATTCTCAGCCCAATCTGTCGCAGAAATACGTATCCATAAATTTTGAGTTGTTATTTCCTGTTTTACTTTTTTCACGATTTCAACAAGAAAACGGATTCTATTTTCGAATGTACCACCATAACTATCCCTCCGTAAATTGCTCAATGGGGAAAGAAATTGATGGATCAGGTATCCATGTGCAGCATGAAGTTCAATAATTTCATAACCGGCTTGTATCGCTCTTCTCGTTGCTGCTCTGAATTGTTCAATCAATATTTCAATAGCGGCAATACTGAGCTCTTGTGGTTCATGGTCTCCCGCATGGAAAGCGATGGGAGATGGAGCCACTGTTTGCCAGCCCTGAGGATCGGTTGGCGAAAGTTGTTTTCGGCCTATCCAAGGTTTATTATTGCTGGCTTTGCGGCCGGCGTGCGCTAGCTGTATCCCCGGAACAGAGCCATTTTCTTTGATGAACGTGGTTATTTCTTTTAATTTGTCGATGTGGCGATCGTCCCATATACCAAGGTCTCCCTCACTGATTCGGCCTTCAGCAGTAATAGCCGTTGCTTCTTGTATTATTGCGGCAGCACCACCGACTGCAAACTGGCCCAAGTGTACTAAGTGCCAATTATTCGCAAACCCATCTGTTGCCGAGTACTGACACATCGGAGACACAACCAGGCGATTTTTTAATAGTATATTTCCGATATTTATTGGTGAAAATAATTGACTCATAATTCCTTGTTTAAATGAGGCAGGAGTAAAGAACGCTCCTGCCTTAATACATATAATACCTCATTAAAAGCAGCCTTTGAAAGGCTTTTATTTAGCCCATCCCATCTTTTTTCGATCATTACGGATTTGTAGACCATAAAGAAGCCGATTTCAGCATCGCCCGTCTAGGTAGTTTTAAGTTGGCTACGACCAACTCTGCGAAATCTTCAGGCTGTAGAACTTTTTCTGGATTGCCATCTGTTAGGCCAAGGTCTTTGGACATATCCGAAGCAAAAGTACTTGGCATTAGCGTACAGACACGAATATTGTTTTTCCTTACTTCGCGCATTAAGGAATCCGCAAAGCCTATCACGCCAAATTTTGAAGCACTATAAGCAGAGGTGGTTGCCGATCCATTTAATCCAGCAGTAGAAGAGACCATAACAATATCACCTTGATTTTTCTCAATCAATTGTGGGAGAATTGCTTTTGTAACAAAATATGTACCCAATAGATTGACATGAATGATAGATGTCCATTCAGCAATATCCATGTCAAGTACAGTGGAAAAAGATGACACACCTGCGTTGTTAATTAGAATATCAAATTTTCCAAAACTTTCTGTAAGTCGCTGAATTTCCTGTTGTACGGCTGAATAGTCGGACACATCAAAAACAGCATAAGTAACCTCAGTACCCAGCTCAGCCAACTCAGCAGCGGTAAACTTTAAACTAGATTCATTTCTTCCTGTAATGGCGATATGAACACCTTCCTTGGCCAACGCAAAAGCAATCGCTTTTCCCAATCCTCGAGCTCCTCCTGTAATTAAGGCTCTTTTTCCTGTTATATTTTCCATAACATAAAATTAAGTATGAACATTTTTACTCGTGTCAAATAAAACTCAAAAAAGGTAAGTTACTTTACTTTTTTTATAATGTTTTCGATAATTGGGTAGGTATTTGCCCGTATTTCTTCAAATTGGTCTGCATGACGCCACTCTGCCTTTGTAATATCTTCCGCTGTTTGCGGTATTAATTTAGGGACTTTGTTAACACCCATTTCATACCAATTTGTTGTTTTTAGAACGAATTCACCGTTACGCAAAAAATAAGTATGATATGACGTAGTAATTTTCTTCCCTAAATAGTCAATTTTTATACCACATTCTTCTTCGACTTCACGTACTGCCGCTTCTCGCATTTTTTCATTATCTTCCACTTTACCTTTAGGAAGATCCCATTTGCCGAGGCGGTAGATAAATAAATAATCTCCATCACCATTTTTAACCAGCCCCCCGGCTGCCTTAATAATCTTCATTTTGTTTTTTAAGTTTTGAAACACTGTTTCAAAATCTTTGTTGATGTAGAGATATGTTTTTGGAACCTTATCAATTTCAGATTGTTTGAAAAGTTTTTGGAGGTCAATCTCTTGAAAACTAATTGTTTGTGTGTTTTTAGTTTTCGATGGAACGAAATCTGCTAAAATTAGCAGGGTTTCGTTCATATAAATTTTATAAATTTGCGCCATGAATAATTTAAATGAGGTTGAACAAAAAGTTGCTGAATCCTTATTGCAAATTAAAGCAATAAAATTGCAACCTAAAAGTCCTTTTACATGGGCATCAGGTTGGAAGTCTCCAATTTACTGTGATAACCGTATCACTTTATCTCATCCGTCGATTCGTACATACATTCGTCAGAAGCTTTCTAAGCTTATACAAGAGGAGTTTGGATCAGTGGATATGATTTCTGGAGTTGCTACGGCAGGTATTCCACAAGGAGTTTTGGTAGCACAGGATTTGGGACTGCCATTTTCTTATGTTAGAAGCTCAGCTAAGGATCATGGTCGTCAAAATTTAATTGAAGGTGAAGTGGTTAGCGGTCAACGTGTCGTTGTAATTGAAGATCTAATTTCGACGGGTAAAAGTAGCCTAATTGCGGTAAAAGCGTTACGTGAGGCTGGCTGTAATGTTGTTGGATTGGTATCTATCTTTACTTATGGGCTACAGCAAGCAGTTGATAATTTTGCGGAAGCAAAGTGTCCTTATTTTAGCTTATGTAATTATGATGCGCTGATTCAGGTAGCAGCAGAAAATAGTTATGTATTGGAAGAGGATATCGAAATCTTGAAGAAGTGGCGCTTGAACCCCGCTGCTTGGGGAGAAAATTTTCAATAAAAAAGCATTAATTTATCGTTATGACGACTATTAAGAACACAACTGAGATCAATAAAAATGTAGCTGAGGTGTATAAATTTTTGGCAGACCTCAACAATCATGAACAGTTGATGCCCGAAAATATTTATAATTGGTCTTCTACTTCGGACGAAGCTCGATTTACGATACAGAATATGGCAAAACTGGCTCTCAAAGTTGAAGATCGTATTGAAAATCACATCATTAAGTTGGTTCCTTTGGAGAAAGCACCTTTCGAAGTTACGCTCCGCTGGGAATTGCAAGATGTTACAGCTACAGTGACAAAAGCAACCTTTATAATTGATGCGGAGCTGAATATGATGATGAAAATGATCGCTTCTGGCCCCCTTCAAAAATTAGTTGATTTTCAGATCAGCAAGTTAAAAGAAGTGTTTGGGTAGGTTGTTTATAACGGATATATGAAAAAGCTCGATTAGTACTAATCGAGCTTTTCTTTATGCTAACCTTTCGTTAACTTTTTTCCAGTTCACAATATTCCACCAATTTTTGATATAATCAGCTCTTTTATTTTGATAGTGTAAGTAATAAGCATGTTCCCATACATCAAGACCTAAAATAGGAATTCCTGTCACCTCAACAACGTCCATCAAAGGATTATCTTGATTTGGGGTAGAGGTAATTTTCAAGTTACCAGAATCATCCAAAATTAACCATGCCCATCCCGAACCGAATCTTGAGGTTGCTGCAGCCGCAAATAGCTCTTTAAATTTGTCTAATGAGCCAAATGTGCTATTGATCATCTTCAATAATTTCTCGGAAGGCTCGCTCGGTTTATCAGATATACTTTCCCAAAAGAAATTGTGGTTCCAAGCCCCACCCGCATTATTTCTTGCTTTGGGAGAATACTTGGATATGTTTGCTAAAAGTTGTTCCTCTGATGCTTCTTTGATATTTTCAGCAAGGATAGCTTCATTAATAGCATTAATATATGCTATATGATGCTTTGTATAATGGATTTCCATGGTCAACGCATCAATATTAGGCTCCAAAGCGGCATAAGTGAACGGTAATTTGACTTGGGAAAACTTTAATGTAGCGGCATTTAATTCCGTTGCTTTCGCGGAAGCAATATCTTGTAATATTGATCCAGATACAGCAATGCCAAGTGTTGCTTTTGCTGCATTTTGAAGGAAGTTTCTGCGTGTTTGCATATAATCTTATTGTGATTAGTTTTGATATAAATATAACGTGAAATTTTGCAATTATTGTTCTCCAATTGTCTGTTAATTGTAATACAATAAAATTGTTGTCAATTCGACTTTTTCCCTTGCCATAGTCTTTGAGATTAGTACCATTGTTAAGAGATGAATAATGGTCATTATAGTTTGGATTGAGATATAGTATAGATTGTATTTTAACAATGGAGGCGCTTTCGTGGTGCTTAGAAGCTTACACCAACTTGAGGAAGTAATGTATTCGCTCTCAAGACTGATTGAACACTGATAGAACACTGATTCATGTCGCATTGACGGGGGGTGGCAGTCTAATATATTGTTCATTATGCTTGAATGATTTTTTTGGATAAGCTTAGGTAGAGCTTAGGTATTCTGGTCGTCTCCATTCTATCAAAGCACTTATAATTTCTGATTTTTATGTAATTTTGAGCTATGTATACATTAAGGATCTCAAAAATTATCCCTCAACCCAACAATAATATAACCTTTCAGCTTGAGCCAGTAGCAGGAGCCTATCCTCCTTATAAAGCTGGGCAGTTCATTACTCTTTCTTTTGTGTTTGGTGAGCGGGAGGTACGTCGTTCTTATTCTTTTAATAGTTCGCCAGATAATAATGAGCCCCTCAGTATCACTGTGAAGCGTGTCGAAAATGGCGAAATATCTAGATTGCTCCATCATACTATTGTAGAGGGAGATGTTGTCAATGCCATGGAGCCTCAAGGTTTATTTGTATATGAACCTGAACTGGAAAAGGTTCGAACACTATTTCTGTTTGCCGCAGGAATTGGTATCACACCATTATATGCTATTTTAAAAACAGCACTTGTTGCAGAATCTAAATCTAAAGTCGTATTAGTCTATAGCAATAGTACATTGGAATCAACCCCATTTCGATCGGAATTGGAACATTGGGCGGATCAATTTCCTGATCGTTTAACAATTATATGGATTTACTCCGATAGTAAAAACTTGATGAAAGCTAGATTAAACAGAGATTATATTTATGATATTGTCAAAAATCATTTGTTTGGAAGTAGAGAGGAGGCCCTATTCTATACCTGTGGTCCTGTGATTTACATGGATCTATGCCGTTTTACACTTTTGGGGATGGGATTTGGTTTTGATCAGATAAAAAGGGAGACATTTTTGTTGCCTGAAAATGAAGAGGATGATGATGATGAAACTGAAAAGAAAGTCGACAAAGCCGTCTATGTTATAAAATTATATTTTCAAGGGGAGACTTATAATCTTGAAGTTCCCTACAATAAATCTATTTTAGATGTAGCTCTGGAACATAAAATCAAATTACCTTATTCCTGTAAATCCGGCATGTGTAGTACTTGTATTGCGCAGTGTATTAAAGGAAAGGTGAAGATGGATTATAATGAAGTACTAACAGATCGAGAGGTAGAGCAGGGAAGAATACTATTGTGTACTAGTCACCCGTTAGAGATGGATACACAGATTGAAGTGTTGTAAACTAAGCCTAGTATTTAAAGTAGCGATATGGTTGTTCTTTATGTTTACTGGTAATAATTAAAATTGCACATACAAGTAAATTTATTTATGTTTGGATATAACCGTTTTATATCTAACTATTATGGGGAAATTACTCTGGAGCCCAACAGAAGAGCAGAAATCTCAATCTGAGATCAATAAGTTTAAACAATATATTGAAAAGGAGTATGGTTTGTGCTTCAGTTCCTATCAGGAACTTTGGGCGTGGTCAACGACAGATCTATCCAATTTTTGGAAGAGTATAGCGACCTATTTCAATTTGGCGTTTCATTCAGATTTTACAAATATTATCGAGCTGCCTGCAGATTCAACAAGCTTTATTGGTACAAAGTGGTTTGCTGGAGCGACCTTGAACTATGCCGAACACGTATTTCGCAAAGCTTCAGAGCAGCGTCCGGCGTTAATCTTTCAATCGGAACAGCAAGTTAGGAGAGAGGTTTCTTGGCTTGAATTAGAACGTATCGTGCTCAAGCTTCAGATCTATCTGAAAGAAATAGGTGTTCAAAGCGGAGATCGTGTAGCAGGTGTGCTAATTAATGGTATTGAAGCGGTCGCATTATTTTTGGCTACAAATTCCATCGGAGCTGTTTGGTCCTGTTGTTCTCCCGACTTTGGGGAAGCAAGTATTCAGGATCGTTTTGAGCAGATTGAACCCAAAGTTCTGTTCGCTAACAGTAGTTATTCCTATAATGGTCGTCATTTTGAGAAGTCTGAAAATATCAAACAACTCGCAGAACAGTTACCTTCGTTATTGGCCTTCGTTTTTATTGATGACAATATATGGGAAGGGATTATGGGAAAAGATGTTAACCAACATAAGCTTCAGTTCACAGCAGTGCCCTTTGATTCTCCAATATGGATTTTGTATTCTTCCGGAACGACAGGAAAACCTAAAGCCATTACACACGGAGTTGGAGGCATGCTACTAGAGCATATGAAAGCAGTCGGGTTGCATCAAAATGTACAAGATGGCGAACGTTTTATGTGGTATTCAACTACCGGATGGATGATGTGGAATTACGCACTTTCGGCCCTCTTAATGGGAAATACATTGTGTATATATGACGGAGCAACAAATTATCCTGATAAACTTAGTTTATGGAAATTTGCGCAGGAAAATAAGGTGGATCACTTTGGTGTTGGCGCAGCTTATCTCATATCGTGTCAGGATCAAGATTTAAGGTCGCTGTCTTATCAGCCCAAAACAATAGGATCAACTGGTTCACCGCTTCCACCTGACGTTTTTGAGTGGCTAAATGAACAGTTTCCGAAGAGTCAAATTATTTCGTTGAGTGGTGGAACGGATGTTTGCAGTGCCTTTCTCTCTGGCTGTGCATTGCGCGATGTGTATGCCGGAGAAATTCAATGCCGCACATTAGGAGCTAAGATTGAAGCCTTTGATGTCGATGGTCATAATGTTTATAAAGAGGTAGGAGAACTTGTTATCTTAGCACCTATTCCATGCATGCCTATTTATTTTTGGAATGATCCAGCTAATAAAAAATACTTTAATAGTTACTTTGATAAATACCCAGGGGTGTGGAATCACGGTGATTGGATTCAGATTACATCACACGATGGAGTCATTATGTATGGGCGTTCAGATGCCACGTTGAACCGAGGTGGCGTACGTATTGGTACAGCAGAAATCTATAATGTGTTAAATAAAACCGAAGGAGTCTTGGATAGTCTGGTTGTTTGTGTAGATCACGAAAATGGATCTTCTGACATGTTACTTTTTGTACAATTGAACGATAGTCTATTGAGCGATGCATTAAAAGGAGATATTAAGCGAGCACTTAGGCAGCAGTATAGTCCACGTCACGTACCTGACTATATTTTTCAGGTAGCAGCTATCCCCTACACGTTAAGCGGAAAGAAGCTGGAGTTACCGGTCAAGAAGATTTTTTCAGGGATGGCTATAGAGAAAGCGGTTTCAGTAGATATTATGCGAAATCCAGAGTGCTTGTCCGATTTTGAAGAACTTAGCAAAATTTGGAAACAACATTAAATGTACCGTATTATCATTTATTATAGATTCCCCTCACATTTCCTCGGCTCTTCTGGGTGAGGGGAATTTACGATTGTTACCATTAAACCTGTATAACGCCTACATTATATCGCTCTAGGATAGGCTTTTCGTTGGCCGCTTCTATACCCATGCTAATGACTTTTCTAGTTTCTTCGGGTGATATTATTCCATCAACCCATAATCTCGCTGCGGCATAATAGGGGCTGAGTTGTTCGTTATAGCGATTTTCAATTGATTTGAGAAGACTATTTTTCTCTTCTTCGGTTATTTCCTGACCTTTGGATTTTAAAGCTGATTCTTGTATTTGGAAGAGAGTTTTGCCAGCAGCAGCACCACTCATAACAGCCATTTGGGCAGTAGGCCATGCGTAGATTAATCGTGGGTCATACGCTTTGCCGCACATAGCATAGTTTCCGGCACCATAACTATTCCCGACAATAAAAGTAAACTTCGGAACTACAGAATTAGCCATTGCATTTACCATTTTTGCTCCGTCTTTGATGATTCCGCCTTGTTCGGAGCGGCTTCCTACCATAAACCCAGTGACATCCTGGAAAAATACAAGTGGAATGCGTTGCTGGTTGCAATTCATAATGAAACGTGCAGCTTTGTCTGCAGAGTCACTGTAAATAACTCCTCCCATTTGCATTTCCATAGCGTTACCTGGTTTTTTGGCTTTGATAATTTCACGTTGATTGGCAACGATTCCAACAGCCCAACCATCTACACGTGCAAGGGCGCATACAATTGTTTTCCCATAATCTGGTTTGTATTCCTCTAATGTTTCTGCGTCGACGATTGCATGTAAGATATCTTGCATACGATACGGTTTGGTTCTGTCTTCGGGGAGAATATCCGCTATTTTACCCGGATCTGTTTTTGGGGGCTGGCTTATCGTTCTATTGAAATTAGCTTGGGCATGTCCTCCGATTTTATCAATAACATTTTTTATTGCTTCCAAGCAACTCTGGTCGTCGGGGAATTTATTATCTGTTACACCAGATATCTCCGAATGTGTAGAAGCTCCACCTAGTGTTTCGGCATCTACGGTTTCACCGATCGCGGATTTAACTAGATAAGGACCTGCTAAAAATACAGACCCAGTCCCCTCCACGATAAAGGCGTAGTCAGACATAATTGGAAGATAAGCTCCACCAGCGACACAGCTTCCCATGATTGCTGCAATTTGAGGGATACCCATCGAAGACATGCGTGCATTATTACGGAATATGCGTCCAAAATGTTCTTTATCGGGAAATATTTCATCTTGCATGGGTAGAAAAACACCGGCAGAATCTACCAAATAAATAATCGGCAGATTGTTTTCCATAGCAATTTCTTGCGCGCGTAGATTTTTTTTAGCAGAAATAGGGAACCAGGCTCCAGCCTTTACCGTTGCGTCGTTAGAGACAATAACGCATAGTTTCGATTTTACGTAGCCCAGTACAGCTGCACAGCCTGCGTTTGTGCAGCCACCATATTCTTTATACATCCCTTCGCCGGCAAACATTCCTATTTCGATATATTCCCGATCTGGGTCGAGTAGATATTCTATTCTTTCCCAAGCCGACATTTTCCCTTTTTCTTTAAGTTTTTTGACTTTATCTATACCACCACCGAATTTTAGATTTTCTCTTTTTTTGCGAAGTAATGCAAGTAGCTCCTTCATAATTTATAATCTTGGTTTAAAAAGCTGTTGAATTAAGGATTTCTTATTTTTAGATAAATTTAAAATAAAATTTTAAAATATTTGCAATTTTATTCCTAAATATTTTGATATATTTGAATAGAATTACCGATTGTAAATTTAATATTCATGCTTATGTTTATTGAAAATAAACAACAAATGGATATGATCAGAGCAAGTGCGCGAGATTTTGCACAGTATCATATCAAACCTTATGTGATGGAATGGGACGAAGCCCAAATTTTTCCAATAGAAGTTTTTAAAAAGTTAGGCGAACACGGCTTCATGGGCGTGATTGTTCCCGAAGAATATGGTGGGTCTGGGCTCGGATACCAGGAATATATTACCGTTTTGGATGAGATTTCTAAAGTATGTGGTTCTATAGGACTTTCTGTAGCGGCGCATAATTCCTTATGTACAAATCATATCTTGAGCTTTGCCAGTGAAAGGCAAAAGAAGCATTATCTTCCGAAACTAGCGACAGCCGAATGGATAGGCGCTTGGGGGCTCACCGAAACAGGGTCAGGTTCGGATGCAGGCGGAATGACGACGTTTGCTGAAAGGGATGGTGATTATTATATTTTAAATGGTTCCAAGAATTTTATAACCCATGCTATCAGTTCGAGCGTAGCGGTAGTTATCGCGCGAACGGGGACCAAAGGTGATAAAAAAGGAATGTCAGCCTTCATTGTTGAGAAAGGAGTTCCCGGATTTACCGCTGGCAAGAAGGAGAATAAATTGGGGATGCGAGCTTCGGAAACAGCTTGTCTGTTTTTTGATAACTGTCGGATACATCGCGATCAACTTATTGGAGAAGAAGGACAAGGTTTTGTACAGGCCTTGAAGTTATTGGATGGGGGGCGTATTTCTATTGCGGCACTTTCGTTAGGTATTGCCCGAGGAGCTTATGAGTGTGCGCTAAAATATGCACACGAGCGAGAGCAGTTTGGAAAAAAGATTTACGACTTTCAAGCAGTTTCATTTTCACTTGCAGATATGGCTACCCAAGTTGAAGCTAGCGAATTGTTAACAAGACAAGCCGGCTATTTGAAGGATCATGGGCAACGTGTTTCTAAAATAGGAGCGATGGCTAAGCTTTATGCTTCAGAGGCTGCTGTCAACGTTGCCAACGAATCCGTTCAGATTTTTGGCGGATATGGGTTTACTAAGGACTATCCCGCGGAGAAGTTTTTTAGAGATGCTAAGCTATGCACAATAGGGGAGGGGACTTCAAGTATTCAAAAAATGGTGATCGCCAGAGAGATCCAGAAAAATATTTTATAGTGTTATGAGGGGTCAAGTTGTATTGGTTGATTGCCCAAGGGATGCTATTCAAGGGCTTCACAGCTTTATCGATACAGATAAAAAAATTAAACATATTAATACGTTAATCGATAGTGGACTGTTCGATATTATTGATTTTGGATCTTTTGTCTCTCCGAAGGCTATTCCACAGTTAGCCGATACAAAAGCGGTGCTAAAAGGAATCCGGAAGAGTGAGAGGGTAAAGCTTTTAGCCATTGTTGCTAATCTACGAGGGGTGATAGAAGCGGTTCAAGAGGAAAAAATCGACTATTTAGGGTACCCATTTTCAATTTCAGAAACATTCCAATTGCGAAATACGAATATGGACTTAGCTGCATCTTACCAACAGGTAAAAGAAATGACAGCTTTGGCTGCGGCGTACCATAAATCGCTGGTTGTCTATATTAGCATGGCCTTTGGGAACCCTTACAACGATCCTTGGTCACCGGTGTTAGTGAAAGAGTGGATTGAAAAGTTAATCGATCTTGGCATTCGGGAGTTTGCTTTGGCAGACACCACATCAGAAGCCGATGCGAATCAAATTGCCGAATTATTCAACGCTGTTAATGCCCGTTTTCCAACATTCGAGATTGGTGCGCATTTTCATGCAAGTAGAGCAGAAAGTCTCGCAAAGATTGAAGCTGCCTATATTGCGGGCTGTCGTAAATTTGAAGGTGCATTACTTGGCTATGGCGGCTGTCCATTTGCGAAAAATGATTTAGTTGGTAATATACCTTCCGAACTTTTATTACACTATTTTAGACGAGGAACAGATGCTGAAATAGATACATTGGAGCATAGTTTTAGGCAGTTGATTTTGTAATATTTTTTAATGGAAAGACTGAATTTTATAAAAGTGCACATTGAAGGGCATGTGTTCAACCTGACGCTAGCGCGATCGGAAAAGAGAAATGCTTTTAGTCCGACTATGGTGAGCGAAATTGCGTATGCATTGAATCTTGCGAATAATGATCCAAATATTTATTTAGTGCAGATAGAAGCTGAGGGGCATGTCTTTTGTGCTGGTATGGATCTAAAAGCTTTTGCGGATCCAACCTCGGATACCGGAAATTCGGCAATTCCCAAGGTTGAAAAATCATTGGCGGAAATATTTTCCTGTCTAGACAAACCATCAATTTGTGTGGTGAGAGGTGATGTTATTGCAGGTGGTTTTTTAATTGCATTATCCTGTACGTATTTGTTTGCTCTCCCAAATGTGCGTTTTTCTTTGCCAGAAGTGAAAATTGGACTTTTCCCATTTCAGGTACTGGCTTTGCTAATAGAATTTATGCCGGAGAGAAAGGCAATGGACCTTTGTATCAGAGGAAGTTCTTTTTCTGCTCAAGAGGCTTTAAAAAAGGGAATCTTGTATGAAATTCTCGATAAAGAAGAGACAGGGTTGGTGGAATTGAAAACAACAATTCTGGAGAATGCTCCCTTGGCTATTTCAAGAGGTTTTGCTGCGCTTAGACAATTAAAAGAGCAAGATTTTAATGATAAGTATACCTTTCTCTTACAGAGCTTAGCAGCGTTGCGGAAAACCAGTGATTTCAAAGAGGGAATGGACGCAATGCATAATAAACGAAAAGCCAATTGGAAAAATAGCTGATCACTTATTCCTTTTAATTAACTAAAATGATCTAAAGCTGGGCCTGCTGGTCAAAGGGGAGAATTCCCAAGGGATAGAGCTAAGAACAATCATTACGGCGATACCAAACCAGATTAATAATATTTTAAAACGTCGATCGTCTGTATCGGCGTTTTTGCTTTTAAGCATACCTGCGGTCAAACAAATTGCAGCAATAATCATCATGCTGCTGTGTTCCATGCCAAAGAAGCGGATTTGCCTGAGGTGAATGGATTCACCGAAATGTTGCAGAAAATACTGTGTTATTGGGCTTGATACATAGAGGATAAATCCTAAAAATAGCTGAATGTAGAAAGAAATAGCCGTTGCTTTCAATAGAAATTTATCGGTAGATGAAAATGGTAGCTTCCGCTTTCTTTTATAAAAAAAGATTGAAAGACTACATACCAGTATAATCAATACTTCCCATCGCCATAAAGAATGGAACGCTAAAATAAAAGGATATGTGTGATTCATCATACAAACAAAGATGGAGAATAAAATAGATCTAAAGCAATTTTAAGCGATAAAAAACATACAAAATAGCGGTTCTTTTGCGAGTTGCGAAGCTGTTTTTGTTAAATTTTATATGTATTTATTGTTGAGGTGTTTTTTATATTATGTTGATTAACAGGTATTTTAAAATTTTGTTTAACTGTCGGTTAATACTGCTCGCGAGCGTATTTAATTGTTTGTTGACAGGTGGGCAATTAGGAATAACTCGGAGGAATGACCGTGCCGAGGATGTAATAAAGAGCCCATCTTGCTTAGTATGTATATACCGCAGGTGCTATTTTCAGTTGCTTTTAGCCATTCTGCCACTTTATTTATCAGTCAATGTAGAATTGATGGGCTGTTTTGATTTAAATGTAGTTGTGCGCGTTTGTACCTGAGGTGTGATTTAAGCAATGAACGGAGCAGGTATTGAATGTAGAATAATATCGCTTTTGGTCATTATGAATTTCGTAATTTTATTTATTAACTGTATATTTTTCATGGTATTTTGTGTTTTATATGAATTTAATATTTAAGTTAATCTGTTGTAAAGTTTACATGCTTTCTTTCGCAGCTGGGCGAGTCGAAGTAATGTTCTAGCGCTATTCTTTTGAAATTATTTTTGGAATTGTAAATAATTGTTTTCTATATTAGTGTATTAATTAAATAATACAGTAGTATGGTTACTATCCAAAATCTAAATTTTAGCTATAGTAAATCAAGGCCCTTATTTCTGCATATGGATCTTGAATTGAAGCAGGGGCATATCTATGGCTTGTTGGGGAAGAATGGTGCTGGCAAATCGACTTTGCTTAAGAATATCGCCGGCTTAGTATACCCTGTTTCGGGGCAGGTTGATGTACTTGGACATAATCCAACTCGAAGGGAGCCTTCATTGTTAAGGGAGATTAGTTTTATTCCAGAAGAATTTTATCTCCCAGCAGTAAAATCTGAACAGTTTCTAAAGGCAAATGCGGGATTTTATCCCAACTTCGATCAGAAGTATTTTGATCAGCTCGTCCATGAGTTCGATATCCCTATTAAGCAAAAATTGGCAAACATGAGTTATGGTCAGAAAAAGAAATACATTATTTCTTTCGGTTTAGCATCCAATACAAAATTGATCGTTATGGATGAGCCAACGAATGGTCTGGATATTCCTTCAAAAGCTCAGTTCCGTAAGATCATGGCGTCAGCAATAACGGACGAGCGATGTGTAATCATTTCGACACACCAAGTGCGAGATCTCGATAATCTTATTGATGCCGTTATTTTGCTTGACGATCATAAGGTTGCGTTAAACGCGCCGGTGCATGTTATTACTGATCATCTATGCTTTAAAAGAGTAAGAGAGTTGCCTTTGGATGCGATTTACCACGAAGAGGGAGTAGGTGGTTTCAATGTCATTCTTCCAAACACAGCAATGGAAGATTCAAAGCTGGATTTAGAATTGCTATTTAATGCTGTTTTACAATGCAAAGAAAAAATTACGAACCTTAATAAAATTGATAAAGATGTCAAACATTTTTAATTCTACGCGATTTTTAGGACTGATTCGAAGACAGTGGATTGGTTTTGGAAGAATTTACCTAATGTCAATAGGAATTATTGCAGGTGTGATTTTTGGCTTTTACGCGGTTAACTTTGCTTCGAATTATGACGGGATGAAAAATCAAACTGCTTACTCGCTGCTAAATTTCAGGACCCCGTTATTTTGTATCTTGGGACTATTCTTTGTAACAGTTGTTTCTAGCAGCTATTTTGCCGATCTAGGCAAGAAGACACGTGCTATTTTTGAATTAATGATTCCAGCCTCACAGTTGGAAAAATTTCTGGTTAGCCTATTCTATACCGTTGTAGTAAGTATTGGTTCTTATTTGTTGGTATTTTACTTGATTGACTTGGCATTTGTAGCATATTTGAAGGGTTTTGGTTCGATGGTTTTAAATCAAACGGCGTCCACAGGAAAAGCGGGCAGTATAGATCTTTGGCAATACTTTTATAAGGTTCAGTATCCGCATTCGGCATACTATTTTTATTTCGCGCCGATTCTTCTGAATGCTATTTTCTTGCTCGGCGGGATTGTCTTTCAAAACTATCAATATGTAAAGACAGCTATTTCCGTAGTGATTTACTGCGTTGTTTGGATATGTTTTTTTGTTTATCTGATAAAAATGCAAACCCAAGATACAGTCGGGGTAATGGGCAATAATTATTGGTCTGATTCAAATCACATTTTTGCGCTGATCGGCGCTGGAGCGTTATTCCTTACATTGGTATTATGGTGCGTTGCTTTTTTAAGATTAAAGGAAAAGGAGATTTAATATGGAATTCAATGCAAATAAAGCTATTTACCTTCAGATTGCTGAATATGTATGTGACCATATTTTGCTAGCAACCTGGAAGGTTGATGAAAAGCTTCCTTCTGTAAGGGAGTTGGCGGTTCAAATGGAGGTTAATCCCAATACGGTGATGCGAACCTATGATATGCTGCAGCAGAGAGAAATTATAGCAAATAAACGTGGAATTGGCTTTTTTCTGACGCAAGAATCGGTGAAAAATGTGAAGTTGTATAGAAAGGGGATTTTTCTAGAGGAAGATCTTCCGCTGTTTTTCCGTAATATTTATTTATTGGAAATTGGCCTGGATGAACTAGAGAAGCGTTATAAACAATTTATTAGTCAGAATTTTAACCAAAATGAATCATGAAACTAAGTGCAAAAATAACAATGGGATTAGCAATAGGCTTATTCGCAATTCCGATGCTTGTCGCATCCTACCTTTTTCGTATAAATCGAGTGGATGCAAAACAATATAATGCTGATATTGAACACGAAGTGTCTAATCCAGGTGGTAAGGATGTTTATTTCCGATCGTTCACGCTGACTTCCTTTGATAAGCTTTTTATCGTAGGAGACAATGCTAGTGATGTTGGGTTGTACTGGGTGAAAAGTGATAAGTTTGCGGTTAAAGTTAATAAGAGTCAAGCTGATTTTGTGAAAGCGAATGTTGATCAATCGGGAAGTCTTACCTTAAATCTTTTGCCGGGAGGTGAGGGTGGATATAAGTCAATTTATATTTTTTCACCTGATCTTAAACTGTTGAAATTAAAAAATGTGGGTGTTAGTGAGCTGTCTGCCAAGCTGCATGAATTGACCGTTATAGGCGATAGTGTTAAGGTGCTTAACGTTTCTGATAAATCTGTTATAAATACGTTGAATTTGAGTCTGACAAATTCTTTTATTGAAGATCTCGGTGGAGCAGATGCGCGGGGAAATGCTGTTGTGGGCCATTTATATGTTAACACTACGAATACTGTTTTGGGGTTGCCACGTGTTAATTATCAAAGTGCAGATATCGTTGCCAACAATTCAGAGGTATATTTCAATGGTAAAGGGGCTAATGCTAAGGTTGACCTTCTAAAGATTAAAACAGAAGGGAAGTCATCTGTTCGATTAGATAGTTTGCAATGGGGTACATTGAATGGAAGTTTATCTAATGATACTAAGATAGATTTACCTATACATGTATTGCGAACCTTGATTAAATAAGTTTTTTTTGCGAAATACAGCTATTGGCTACCAAACATATCATATCGACTGAATGCGCCGAAAAGGAACAAATTCTGTACGGAACTTGTTCCTTTTCTATTAAATGGGTGATGTCGATTTTCGGTGCTCAATGCTACAGTCCAAAAAATACGTCTCGAATTCGAAATAATTCTTTTTGTTTCTTTTCTTTAACATCTCTAATAGGAGTTCTACTGATTTTTCCGCCATAAGCTTTGTTGGCTGAGTGATTGTTGTCAAGGAAGGGTTAAGACTGTTGGCAAAAGGGGTATTGCTGAATCCTATTAAGTTCATGTCATCAGGAATTTTTACCTTCAATTTGTTTAGTATATGCAACACTTTTAATGACAAGGTGTCGGTTGTCGACAGGAGCGCGTTGGGTGGTATCTGGCGATTTAATAAGTCACTTATTTTGCGTTCTAACTCATCATCGATATTGTCTTTAGGGCTAGAGTAGGATATTTCTATCATATTCTCTTGTTTGAAGGGTATAGAGGCATTAAAGAGCGCATCTTTATATCCTTTTATTCTGCTTACATTTCCGCCGATATCCTTACATAATAAAAGAATGATATTTTCCCTTCTGTTTTTGATCATTTCTTCCGTTGCCTGATAGATCACCTTATTGTTTTGAATTCCGATTTTGAAAGTGTCAAGCTGATGGTTTATTCGGTCGAAAATAATAACAGGGCAAATCTGATCCATTATATAGAACAGGAGCGATAAGCTGGAATCATTTTTTACAGGGGAAATGATTATTCCTTCAATACTGCTTTGTATGCAGAGTTCTAGTGCTTCTTTTTCTTTTTTCTCATCGTTAAAGGTCTGTAAAAGGATGAGTTTATAATTCGTCTGCGACAGAATAAGAGAGATCTCTTCATAGAAATCGAAGAAAAATGAGCTTGAAATAAATGGAACAATGATGGCCAAAGTATTTGAGCGTCCTGTCTTTAAGCTTTTGGCAGAGAAATTTGGTATATAATTGATTTTCTTCGTAAAATCTAAAATTATTTTTTTTGTTTCTGCACTTATTTCATGGCTATCGTTGAGTGCTTTAGAAATAGTGCCCGGAGATAAGTTTAACTGTTGGCCAATCTCTTTTAACGTAAATCTCTTCATGTGCTCGATCTTCTTTCATTGATTACAATATCCTAGATTCACTAGGGTAAAATATAACTAGAATTATTGTTGAATTATCGGTTGCTATCTTTAATGTTTAAGCCCGTAAAATTTTGAAATTATAAAGATAAGATAAAAAAGATGTTTTCAAATGAAGATCAAGAAAACCATTATGAACGAGAAGTTTGTTTTTTTAGCTTTTCATTTTGACGAATCAGTTTGCGGAATGTAGGGGAGTGTTAAACAAGAAAAGCTAATCTTGCGATTAGCTTTTCTTTTGTGATCCCGCTGGGATTCGAACCCAGGACCCATACATTAAAAGTGTATTGCTCTACCAGCTGAGCTACGGAATCCTTTCTGTTTTTGAAAGTGATGCAAAGGTAGAATTTCTTTTGATATATGCCAAATAATTGGTTGTGAATTTTGATTGAAACAACTTAACTGCTTAATAAATAAAAGGATTATTTTTTTACCATGCTTTTTTTGCATGGATTATTCGGTCTGCTCCATTGATATCTTTGATCAATTTGACTTGTTCAAATCCTTTTTTGATCATAAGATCTTTCATTTCTGCACCCAGATACTGATTGATCTCAAAATATAGATCTCCATCTGGAGCTAAATGTTTAAGGGCAAAGGATGAAATAACGTCATAAAAAATCAATGGAGTGCTTTCTTCAATGAATAGCGCTAGCTCGGGTTCATAAGCCAATACATTTTCATTCATATATTTTTTTTCTCCAGGAGTAATATATGGCGGATTGGATACAATGATATGATAGTGTTGATTGGAGAATATATATTCCCACTCAAAGATATCTGCGTTGATAAATTGAACTGCAGTTTTTAAGATATTAGCATTTTCCTGCGCGGTTTTTATCGCTTCTTTTGAGATGTCTATCGTTGTTACTCTAGCATTCGTGAGATGTTTTGATAAAGTGATTGGAATGCAGCCAGAACCAGTTCCTATATCAATAATATTGAGGTTTTGAGAAAATTTGTGGTTCTTAATAATCAGATCAACAAGCTCCTCAGTTTCCTGTCGAGGAATTAAAACTGATTCGTTGACTTGAAAAACTTCACCATAAAAATCTGCTTTGTTGAGTATATACTGTATAGGTTTATGCTTTTTTAAATCCCGAAGAATGCTAAGTATTTCAGCGCTATTCTTATCATCTACAGGATCTTTTTTGCTCAACTGATAATTAGCGGTATTTAACCCTAATTTTTCAGCAATAACGACTAAGAATATTGCTTTTATTTCATCATTATCGTATAACTTATGAAGCTCTTGTTGAAATAATAATTCGAAATCTTGAAGTATTTTCATTCAGCAAAGGTACGATTTTCATAGATTTGTATCTATGGATATGCACAGCCAATATATGCAGCGTTGTTTGGAACTAGCCCAAATCGGTGCAGGTTCAGTAAGTCCCAACCCAATGGTTGGCGCTGTCATCGTTTTTAATGGTAAAATTATCGGTGAAGGGTATACATCTCCTTACGGTGGAGCGCATGCTGAAGTCAATGCTGTACAGCAGGTTATGCAAAGGTACGGTGAAAAAGCAAAGGAGCTTATCGAAGGAAGTAATTTTTATGTCAGCCTCGAGCCTTGCGCGCATTATGGGAAGACACCTCCCTGTGCCAATATGATTGCTGAGCTAAAACCTTTGAAAGTTTTTATAGCATGTTTGGATCCCTTCGGAAAAGTCAATGGTAGAGGAGCGCAGATACTGCGAGAAGCTGGTATTGAAGTTGAAATTGGTCTGCTCGAAAAAGAGTCCATTTGGCTCAACCGCCGTTTTTTTACCCGTATTGGTCAATACCGCCCGTATGTTATTTTAAAATGGGCGCAAACTAGGGATGGTTTTATAGGAAAAAAAAATAAGCAGGTTTGGATCAGTAATGCTGCAAGCCAACAGCTCGTTCATCGTTGGAGAGCAGAAGAGGATGCTATCTTGGTTGGTACAAATACTGCAATTGTGGATAATCCCAGTCTGACCGTAAGAAAGTGGAAGGGTAAAAATCCATTGCGTATTCTTTTAGACAGAGACCTTGCCATTCCGATGGATGCCACTATTCTCGATGATCAGGCCGATACTATTGTGTTTAATGCTAAAAAGACAGAGTGGACAGCAAATGTTAAGTATATTGAGCTTGAAAATTATGGATTATATCTACCGCAAAATATCCTTTATCAACTTTATTTAATGGATGTTCAGTCTATAATCATAGAAGGCGGGCGTGCGACCTTGCAGATGTTTATAGATGCGAACCTGTGGGATGAGGCAAGAGTCTTTGAGTCTGAGGCGAATTTATTGAGCGGGATTAAGGCTCCTCTATTCAAGGGGCAATTACTAGAAAGTAAATTAGTTTCCAATGATATTTTAAAGATCTATAAGAAACAGTAATTTTTGTATATTTAGGGAATTATAAGCCATAGCCGGTTAGTTTAATTCTTAAATTACAATTATGTTAGTTACAGAAAACTTAATGCAGTTTATCTGGAAACTTCGGCTATTCCGTGCAAATGGGTTAAATTCCACTGATGGTGGGGCCTTAGCCGTTGTTCAAGTAGGGCGATACAATACAGATTCTGGCCCCGATTTTCTCATGTCGCACATTAGATATGGAGATAAGGATTGGTTCGGTCATGTAGAAATGCATATTCAATCCTCAGATTGGGATCGACATGCTCATCAAGAAGATGTTGCTTACAATAACGTGATCCTACATGTAGTTTGGAAAAATGATAAAGTTATCTACCGAAGTGATGGAACGTCTATTCCTACTTTAGTGCTTTCGGACTACGTAGATAAAAATCTATTGGAAAAATATGCCGATATGATGAATACCAAAAGCTGGATTCCCTGCGAATATCAGCTTGGGCCTATCAATATTTTTAAAAAATCAATGTGGCTGAATACCTTGTCAATTGAGCGTTTGGAAATGAAAGTTCAGCGGATTTTCGAAATACTGAAACATTTTGATACTGATTGGGAAAAAACCTTCTGGATATGGATGTGTAGATCTATGGGTTTAAAAGTTAACGCAGATACTTTCCAGGAATTCGGCGAAAAACTGCCTTTGCATGTTCTAAAAAAATACCGTTCAAACTTATTTAAAACGGAAGCTATTTTTTTTGGTATCAGTGGTTTATTGCTTGGTAGACCAACTAGTGGATATGTGAAGCGATTAGTCGACGAATTTAAGTACCAACAGCACATTCACAAGATAGAAATCGTTTTTGGTGTATGGAAGAGGTTGAGGATGAGACCTTATAATTTCCCCGAACGGCGTATTGCTCAATTAGTTGTTTTATTCAGTAAGAATGAGTTGGGGGTGGCAAAGCTTTTGGCCGTAGATAGCTTGGAGGCGGCGAGAAAATTGTTCAAAATAGAACCTTCAGGTGATTTTTGGGAATCACATTTTTCCTTAAGTACAAAAGAAAAAGTTAAAAAATGTGCGTGGATCGGGAAAGAAACTGTTGATCTTCTGGTAATTAATGTAGTTGTTGTGTTTCTTTTTTCATATGGTAAATATTTTGGCATTCAGTCCTATATCGAAAAGGCATTACAGTTATTGGAGGAGCTTCCTGCTGAAAAAAATAATATCGTGCGGCAATTTGCTAAATATGATTGGGATGTTAAAGATGCAGGCAAGACGCAGGGAATGTTGCAGTTGAAGGAGTTTTACTGCGATAGGAAACGTTGTCTTCATTGCAGAATCGGTATGGAGATCTTAAAAAGTACCTAGTTCTTTAAAATTTCTGCAATTTCTTTATGGCCTTTTTCATACGCCAGATCCATTGGAGATAATCCGGCACTATTGATTATTCTTGTGTCGGCTCCATTTTCAAGTAAAGCAACAATAAAATCGATGTTACCATATTGGGCCGCAAAATGGAGTGGAGTTTCGCCTGTGGCCTGAATGGCATTGACATTAGCGCCCGCATCGATAAGCAATTTCCCGATTTCTTCATTGTTGTTTGCGGCGGCAATATGCAATGCTGTAGTGAGTTGTTCATTTTTCGTTACGGTGTTTGGATTCGCTCGTTTGGATAGCAATAGACGTACAATGTCTACTTTGTTGAAATATGTAGCTAAGGTTAATGGCGTAAAACCCTGCGATGACCATTCATTGATAACAGAAGGTACCTGCGAAATAATAGCCTCAAGATAGGATGTTAATCCTGCTGCACAAGCCTCATGTATAGTCATGGACTTGGTGTGTTGTAAGAGTACCCGTATGATCTGAGGTTTGTTGTAATAGCAAGCTAATAGAAGGGGCGAAATCCCATGACTTGTTGTTTCCTGTAAAAGTTCGGGATTTCCAATTAATAACAGATCTATGTCGTGGCTTTTTCCTTGTTCTATGTATTGTTCTAAAATAGAGAGATTCATGTGTTTGTTAATGTCTAAGTTCTTTACTAAAATAAACTTTATTCATGAGAATAAATGTTTAATGGGAGAGATTATTGATATTTTATGAAGCTCCATATCCGAATTAAAAGTGAGCGGTTAGCTGTTTTTGAAAGGTTTGTTAAGATGGAAAAAGCCCAAAAGGCGTGTTTTTTGATTTTTTATATACACAAATGTGTAGTAATGCACATAATATTTCCGTAAATTAAAAAGTAGATGTACTTTTGTTAAGCCCCTCCCAAGGGCATGTTTTTCATAGGTAGATGTAGGGTCGGGTGTTTCTCACTACGACCCTTTTTTTATAGCTTTGTTTTATATTTTAAAAGAGATGTCTAAAAGAAAGATAGTTATAGCTATTACGGGAGCTAGCGGCTCAATTTATGCTAAAGTTTTACTTAAAAAGCTTTTGGTGTTAAAAACACAAATCGCTGAAGTTGGTATTGTCATGTCGAATAATGCGAAGGATGTATGGCGTGCGGAATTAGGCGATGAAAGTTACCAGGATGTACCTTTCAAATTTTATGATAAAGGTGATTTTTTTGCTCCTTTTGCATCGGGCTCCGCTCGCTATGATACCATGATTGTCTGTCCTTGTTCGATGGGTACATTGTCGCGAATAGCGCATGGCATATCTTCTGATCTGACAACACGCGCTGCTGATGTCATCTTAAAAGAGCGGCGACGATTGATTTTGGTTACACGTGAGACACCTTTAAGTATCATTCACATTCAGAATATGAAACTGGTGACAGAGGCAGGTGGCATCATTTGTCCGGCATCACCTTCATTTTATAGCTTACCAAAGACGTTTGAAGAGGTAGCAGAAACCGTTGTTGATCGTATTTTGAGTCTTGCTGGATTTGACTTTAAGCATTATCAGTGGGGGGAAAATTCCTAGGTAATCGTTGCCGAAATCTATTTTTAATGTTCTTTAATAAATTTGTATTTTGTAACTTTGTTTCTCGAAATGAAGCAATCACAAGCATCAAGCGAAAAAGTTATTTATAGCTATATGATTTATAGTGATAAAGCGCCATTCTATCTGTTCACAATGCACAAGCTACGTGCTTCGATTAAAACTTTGTATCCTTTTAATTTCAATCACAATCATATATGAAAAGCTTATTGATTACTTCTGTTAAAGTAATTTTACCTGGGAATAAATTTCATCAGCAGCAAGTGGATGTATTTATTGAAGATGGAAAGATTGCACAGATTGGAAAATCTGTCAAATTAGCGGATAAAGATAGTGAGACCATTGATGGCTCCGGAAAAATATTAGCGCCTGGTTTTTTTGACTTACATGCCAATTTTGGAGAGCCTGGGCTAGAAACCAAAGAAGATATCTTAAGCGGAACAGCAGCAGCTGCTGCAGGTGGCTTCACTGGAGTAGCCGTGATGCCTAATACTGAGCCAACTATTCAAAGCCGTTCAGAGGTCGCTCTAATTGTCAATACTGCGAAAGGAAATATTGTGGATGTACATCCAATTGGTGCGATCAGCAAAAAGAGAGAAGGCAAAGAACTGGCCGAATTATTTGATATGAAGCAAACCGGGGCTGTTGCTTTTAGTGATGGAAACCGGAGTGTTCAACAAGCGGGACTAATGAGCAGAGCATTGTTGTATGCTAAGGGGTTTAATGGATTAATTTTTTCGAATGCGGAAGATGAGTCGATGGCAGGAGGAAACAAGATGAATGAAGGCGCTATGAGTACTTATTTAGGTATGAAGGGTATTCCAAACCTTGCCGAATCATTAATGGTTTCTCGCGATCTCTATCTAGCAGAATATACAGGAGCTCCTATTCATTTTGCTTCCATAAGCACACCAGAAGCTGTTGATCTGATAAAAAAAGCGAAAGCAAAAGGTCTTCAAGTCACATGCGATGTTGCCGCACATCAATTGGTGTTTACTGACGAAGATATCGTTGGTTTCGACAGCAATTACAAGGTTAGCCCCCCATTAAGAACGAAAGCAGATCTTAAGGTATTACTTAAAGGAATCAAGGATGGAACTATTGATGCTGTTGTCTCGCAACATACACCGCAAGAAGTAGAATTCAAGAATGTCGAATTCCATATTGCCAAAAATGGCATTATTGGTTTGCAGACAGTGCTGCCGCTGTTGATTCGTGCCGGATTGAACGAAGAACAAATTGTAAATAGTCTGTCCGTCAGACCAAGGCAAATTTTAGGACTTGAAGTACCTCAGATTGAAGAGGGAGCAGCAGCCAATCTTGTTTTATTTGACGCATCGAAAGCATGGAATTTCGATGAGAAAACCAATAAATCCAAATCAAAAAATTCACCTCTATTCGGAAAGACCTTAAACGGTGCTGTCGAATTGGTCATCAATAATAGTCAAATTATTAAAAACGATTAAAAACCATGGAAGCAAATATTAAAGCAGCCGTTGAGGCAGGTATATTAAATTATGGAAAGGTTGATGGAATTTCGACAGCCCCGGAATTCCTTGAAAAGATTATTCGCGTATTCAACACGGAAGTAAGCTATTTGGAAAAGTTAGAACTGTTGGACCAGTCTTTCGATGACTATCCTTTGTTTGACGAACTTCGCGAAGTATATGTTGATCTTTTATTGATGAATTTTTTCTCCAACGACGTATTGAAGCTGGAAGATGATTATTTGGATTCAGAAGAATGGGAAGCAATCGAAGATGAAACCATAGATCGTGGGACTGAATTATTGAATATTTTTCTTTATTTAGGGGAATGTAAAGACGATGAGATTGAACCTGAATTGGATGACTTCTTAAAAGAGTTTTTACTGGTTGATGAAGACGAATTTCAAGACGAGCATGAAATTTATGAAGATATCATTGCTAACCAAATTGTGGTAGATAGTCCATATGCTGAAATCGCGAAAGTCGGTAAAGGAATAAATCCGAAAAGCGAGGTATATGAACTTTTCTATCCTATTATGAGCTTCTTTAGTGAATTCAAGCCCTCTGAAAAGCAATTTGAGGAATATGCTGAAGCGTCTTCCAATAAGGCTTTTGATATTGCCCTTTACCAAATAATGAGTACTTACTATAATAAATAATTTTATGGCAGATTTAATCAACCCAAGTAATGTAGGATTTGATGCGGTAATCGACAAAAAGAAAAGTATTATCTATGGTGTCATATTGGGAATAATTTCTTTTATCCTAGGATTAATTGTCCTGTTTGTTGTCAAAGACTTAAATTCCTTCTGGGGGGTAATGTCGATGTCATTTATCGTTAATACAGCGGTTTTTGTTATCATCGCTGCCTTGTTCGCTTTCGCTCTTCGGAAAACAAATGGTGGCTACTGGAATTTTTCAATAGCATTAAAATCGATCTTTATGATGCTTGCTATTTCTACTATTATTTCCACGATCGGTACACAGCTCTATGTTAACTTCGTTAATCCAACGTTACAAGAAAAGGTTGTGACTCATACCATTAACGTAACCATTGAGTATATGGAAAAGAATAATGTTCCTGACGAAGTTATAGATTCAAAAATAGCGGAGCTTGAAAAACAAGTTGATTCTATCGGCAAAATTACCTTAGGACAAGTGTTGAAGGGGTTGGCGATCACCTTGATGTTTCAATTTGTTTTTGCATTGTTACTATCAGCTTTGACAAAGCGAGAAAAATTAGCGATTAGACAAGACGCCATTTAGTGCCTAACAAAATAAAACTGTTCCTACAAGGTATTGCTGAAAAAGTAATACCTTTGTTGGTATTATAACACTATACTTTTAGCATGATTAACATTCACATGGATATTTCTGTTGTTGTTCCTTTGTTTAATGAAGAAGAATCCTTACCCGAATTGACAGCTTGGATCGACCGTGTTATGGCGGCCAATCATTTTTCATACGAAATTATTTTAGTTGACGATGGAAGTAAAGATCATTCCTGGAAGGTTATCGAAGAGTTAAAGTTAAACAACACGAATATTTCTGCTATCAAATTCCGACGTAACTATGGAAAATCTGCAGCATTAAATGTGGGTTTTGCTGCTGCACAAGGTGATGTCGTTATTACAATGGATGCGGATCTCCAGGATAGTCCCGATGAGATTCCTGAATTGTACGACCGAATCATAAATAAGGGGGCTGACCTAGTATCGGGATGGAAACAAAAACGATATGATCCATTAACCAAAACACTACCTACCAAATTGTTTAATGGGGTGACAAGGTCGATGTCTGGAATACACAACCTGCATGATTTTAACTGTGGTCTAAAAGCCTACAAAAAGGAAGTTGTTAAAAATATCGAAGTGTATGGTGAAATGCATCGTTATATACCTGTAATTGCAAAATGGGCCGGATTTACAAATATACAAGAACAGATCGTACAGCATTATCCACGTAAGTACGGTACAACCAAATTCGGTCCTGGCCGCTTTGTGAAAGGTTTCCTCGATTTATTGTCCATATTTTTCGTTGGTAAGTTTTCGAAGAGGCCGATGCATTTTTTTGGGGTTATGGGCGTTATTAGTTTTCTGGCAGGTTTATTTATATCTATTTATCTAATTTGCCATAAATTGATAAGTATTGCCAGCGGAACACCTTTTAGAGATATAACAGATCAACCATTGTTTTTCTTTGCGCTAACCGCTATTATTTTGGGCACGCAATTATTTCTGACAGGTTTCTTGGCAGAATTAGTCTCTAGAAGCAGCTCCGATCGGAATGATTATCAAATTGAGAAAGTCATTTAAGTCGTTATGCGCATTGTGATTTTAGGATCTGCTTACCCATTAAGGGGTGGAGGGATAGCATCTTTTAATGAACGGTTAGCATCCCAATTTCAGCAGTTGGGCCATGAAGTGGATATCTACTCCTTCAGTCTGCAGTACCCAAATTTTCTTTTTCCTGGAAAGTCACAATACTCGGATGAGCCTGCACCAGAGGGACTCAATATCAAAACAAAAGTAAATTCTATCAATCCATTTAATTGGATTAGTGTGGGCAAGGAACTTAGAAATGCCAAATATGATCTTCTTATCGTACGATTTTGGATGCCCTTTTTCGGGCCGTGTTTGGGTACAATCCAGCGACAGGTTCGGAAGAATAGGCATACTAAAATAGTATGTATCGCTGATAATATAATTCCCCATGAACAGCGACCAGGGGATAAGCTATTGATCCGGTACTTTTTGAAATCTGTTGATGCTTGTCTCACCATGAGTAAAAGCGTTCTGTTGGACCTCAAATTGCTAAGCCCGAAAATGCCAGCAGTGTATACCCCTCATCCCCTTTACGATAACTATGGCACTCATCAAAGTAAAAAGGAAGCTCGTAGACTACTTAACATTGATCAAGAGGGTAAAGTGATCTTGTTCTTTGGATTTATTCGTCAATACAAAGGCTTAGATATCTTGTTGCAAGCTTTAAACGATACCAGGCTACGTGAGATGGGGGTTAAATTATTGCTTGCTGGGGAATTTTATGATGACCCTGCGTTATACTTGGATCTTATAAAGAAGTATAAACTCGAAGAGTTTATTTTTATGCATACCGATTTTATTCCAAATCAGGAGGTAGGGCGTTATTTTTCAGCCGCGGATTGTGTCGTGTTACCTTATCGTAGCGCTACGCAAAGTGGAATCACCCAAGTTGCTTATCATTTCGATCTTCCAATGATTGTAAGTAATGTCGGTGGGTTGCCCGAATTGGTTCGAGATAGTTATGTTGGTTATGTTGTCGAGCCCAAAGCAGAGGAAATCGCAGAACGCATTTTTTCTTTTTACCATTACAACAAAGAAGAACAATTTAGAACAAATATCATAGACGAAAAAAGAAAATATAGCTGGGAAACATTCGGTAATGAACTTCTTAAATTGGCGCATTGATCGCTAAGGGTTATTTTATTTGTATATAAAATCAAATTTATCTAAGTTTGGAATACTGAGGTAGAATTTTAAAAGAAGGAGAGATTTTGTTGCCGTTTACACAAAGCAGCTTAACTAAGCTAGAAGAATTTTTTAAGGAACAGGGGTATAAAGTTAGGTATGAAAAAGGGTCATTCCGTACAGGTGCTTGTATGTTGCAGACGACAAAAGTTGTAGTAGTCAATAAGTTTTCGAATCTTGAAATAAAAATCCAGTCATTGTGGAACATATTATTGGATATTGAAATTGATTCGGAAGCCATTTCTGAGAAGCTTCTTCCAATTTATGAAGAGGTATTGAAATCAAAAATTATAGCTTGAGAGTTACATTTTTAGGAACCGGAACATCCCAGGGGGTACCTGTCATAGCGTGCCAATGTCAGGTCTGCCAATCTGAAGATCAGCGTGATAAAAGATTACGTTCTTCTATCCTTATTGAATATAATCAACATACAGTAGTGGTCGATACTGGTCCGGATTTTAGGTATCAGATGTTGCGTGAGAAAGTTATGCACTTGGATGCTGTGTTAATGACACACTCGCATAAAGACCATATTGCTGGTTTGGATGATGTAAGAGCGTTTAATTATCAGCAGCATAGTTCTATTTCCATTTACGGTACAGCTGATCTACACGAAGCGCTAAGGCGCGAATTTTATTATGCGTTTACTGAAACAAAATACCCAGGAGCGCCGAGATTGGATTTGGAGGAGATAAGGGCTGGTGTATCTTTGCCTTTGTTCGGTACGGAAATTATGCCTATCGAGGTGCTTCATTATAAAATGCCAGTCTTGGGCTTCAGGATCGGAGAGTTTGCATATATCACTGATGCAAAATTTATCAGTGAAGAATCGCGGCAGCTATTGAAAGGTGTTAAGGTACTTGTTGTAAATGCACTTCAGAAAGAATCTCATATTTCCCATTTAACATTGGACGAAGCGATTGAATTTGCCTATGATATTCAGGCAGATAAAACTTATTTTACACATATAGGGCACCGAATGGGATTGCATGAAATTGTTTCAAAAGAATTGCCGAAAAATATGTTGCTAGCCTACGATAGGTTACAGCTGGAGATCAGCTAATCTATTTATTATAAAACTATATTTCCATTTTCTTTGTTATACCTATAAAATAGATTTAGGTATTAAATTATTAAAAGAAAATGGGAAATTTACTGTATATCATCGCTGTTATTTTGGTCATCATTTGGGCGATAAGTTTTTTTGGAGGTTATGCAGCTGGCAATAACATTATTCACGTCCTTTTGGTGATTGCAATTATTGTGGTATTATTGCGTGTCATCCGTGGTAACGCGTAATACATTTCAAATCAAATTTAAATAAAGCTGGGCAATTTGTAGATCTTGAGGGTAGGTGATCTTTATATTTTTAGCATCACCTTCAATAATAGCGATACTGTTGCCCATCTTCTCTACCACAGACGCATCATCCGTAAAAAGGGGGTCTTCCACTTGCTGATATGATTTTAGTAGCAACTCTCCATGAAATACCTGCGGAGTTTGTATTAACCAGGTATGGTTTCTATCTAAAGCAGAATTAAAGGAAACATCTCCCATGCGGACGGATTCAATACTCTTTTGTCCCAAAACAATTGCCTGATGGGCATAAGCGCCTTGAAATGCTTTGTTCACTAGCTCTTCAGTAATAATAGGACGAGCGCCATCGTGTACTGCAATATAATCTTCTGAACGGATTTTGAAATTTTCCTCAATGTAATTAATTCCATTTTTAACACTTTCGAATCGGGTTCGACCACCATAAGTGAGATGGATAGGTAAAGTAAAGTCATGTTCCGAACACAGTTCATTCCACAATTCCTCCATTACCTCACTGATCACTAGTATTACTTCCGATACAATCTTACATTGACAAAATCGATTAATTGTATGCATGACAATGGGCAGTTCATTTAAGCAAAGAAACTGCTTTGGAAGGTCGCTATTCATTCTGCTTCCTGTTCCGGCTGCAACGATTATGACAAAGTTCATGTTATTGAAAGTTAAGATTTATAAAAAACGTGGATAGCTTGAGACTATCCACGTTTTTTATTTATTATTAAACATAGGATTAAACGATTAACATCGCATCGCCATAGCTATAGAATCTATATTTTTCCTTCACAGCAACTTCATATGCATTCATTACATTTTCATAACCTGCAAACGCGGCAATCATCACAAGCAAAGTGGATTCCGGTGTATGGAAATTTGTGATCATGGAATTTGCAATACTGAAATCGTAAGGCGGATAAATAAACTTACTTGTCCAATCCGATGCCGCCTTTAAATGATGGTCAGCAGACACAGAAGATTCTATTGCCCGCATAGAAGTCGTTCCTACAGCACATACGCGACGTTTGTTGTCGATAGCTTTATTGACAACTTTTGCAGCTTCGTCAGTTATGATAAACTGTTCAGAATCCATTTTATGTTTAGTTAAATCTTCCACTTCAACAGTACGAAAAGTTCCAAGACCAACGTGAAGAGTAACCTCTGCAAAATCAACGCCTTTCAATTCTAAGCGTTTCATCAATTCTCTAGAGAAATGAAGTCCCGCTGTAGGAGCGGCAACAGCCCCTTCATTTTTTGCATAAATAGTTTGGTAGCGGAATTTGTCTTCTGGTGTAGCTTTACGCTTGATGTATTTAGGTAGTGGTGTTTCACCTAAGATCTCGATATTACGGCGGAACTCTTCATCGGTACCATCAAATAAAAACCGGATCGTACGGCCCCGAGAAGTTGTATTATCCACTACTTCAGCAACCAATAAGTCTTCATCGCCGAAATATAATTTATTGCCAACACGTATTTTGCGTGCAGGATCGACCAATACATCCCAAAGGCGAAGCTCATTGTTCAATTCACGCAGCAAGAAAACTTCAATCGTAGCTCCAGTTTTCTCTTTATTCCCATAAAGACGCGCTGGAAAAACTTTAGTATTGTTTAAAATCATGACATCTTTGTCATCGAAATAATCCAATACATCTTTGAAAATTTTGTGTTCAATTTTACCACTATCTCTGTGTAGGACCATCAAGCGCGATTCGTCACGATTTTCAGAAGGTTCAGAAGCAAGTAATGATTCTGGTAAGTTGAATTTAAATTGAGATAACTTCATCTTTAATGATATATATTTTAATGTCTACCTTTTAGTGCATTACAGTGCACCAAATATTAGGTTGCAAAAAGCATACAAAGTTATAACTTTTTTGGGTATAGAAGGGCGGTAATTCTAATTTATGTAGATATTTTTAACGATTTTGACATTAAATCAAAACTATATTGTATTTTAGAATACAAATTATGCTATTCTTTAGATTGATATTGGAGAGTTGTCAGTTTGCTTTTTCGGCATTAAAAGACAATCGTACACGCACCTTACTGTCGCTGTTGGGTGTGACCATTGGTATTTTTACGATTATTGGCGTATTCTCCGCTGTAGATACACTTCGAAATAATATCGAGGAGTCAGTAAAGAAGATAGGAAGCAAAACTCTCTACATAGAAAAATGGCCTTGGGATGGAGGACCAAATTTCCCCTGGTGGAAGTACTTGAATAGACCGGAACCCACATATAATAATTACTTGGATTTAAAAAGCCGAATGACGACTGCTGAATATATGGCTTATATGATCAATATTGGCAATACGACAATAAAATATAAAAGTAATTCTGCACAGGGCTCATCGGTTAATGCCGCGACCTATGAAAACCTATATATTCAAAATTTAAATATCGTAGATGGCCGTTACTTTGCCGAAAGTGAATCGAGGGGGGGCGCCCTCGTGACTGTATTGGGGGCCAATATAGCGGAAGGACTTTTTCCTAATGATGAACCGGTTGGTAAATATATCAACATGCTAGGCCGAAAAATTCAAGTTATTGGAGTGTTAAAGAAAGAAGGAAATGGTGTATTAATCAATACCTCACCTGATGATACCGCCTTTATTCCATTTGAGCTCGCGAGGAATTTGGTCAATTATGATAATTTTTCACCAAGTATAGCGATGGTAATTAAACCGAACTATACGCTGGCTGAAGCAGAGAGTGAAGCAAAGACACTTATGCGTTCAATTCGTCGTATATCTCCTCAACGGGAGGAAAATTTTTCTATTAATCAGACAACAATGATTACAGGTGCACTGGATCAGCTTTTTGGAATAATTAATCTTGCGGGTTTTTCGATTGGTATTTTTTCAATCCTAGTCGGTGGTTTCGGTATTGCCAATATCATGTTTGTCAGCGTTAAGGAGCGTACACACATCATCGGAATTCAAAAGGCGCTGGGAGCCAAAAATTTCTTTATCCTTTCTCAGTTTTTAATAGAATCTATCGTGCTCTGCCTCTTGGGGGGAGGAATAGGTCTGATCGTTGTTTATTTTTTAGCATTTCTTGTGCAGGCTGCGACTGGTGTTGCTATCGTCGTTAGTTTGAAAATGGTTATCCTGACAATTTCACTCTCTACTTTTATCGGGCTAATATCCGGCATTGTTCCTGCTTTAATGGCTTCTCGATTGGATCCCGTGGAAGCTATCCGAAGCAATTAAAGAGAAGATATGTTTAAAAAAGCTCAATTTTCGATACTGCAGGGATTTTGGCTTTTAACTTTTGCCTATAGCTGTATGCTAATGGTAGAGATTACACTGCGCTACCGTGGGTTTGAGCTGGATGCTAACTTATTACTGATCAAGCAAACTGAAATAGAAGAACTTTGGTGGTATCGCTACGTCTTTTATGTCCATGTCTGTACTGCCATCTTCGCGCTGCCGGCTGGCTTCACCCAGTTTAGTAATTACCTATTGAATAAATATCCGCGATTACATAGAAGTATAGGATATTTGTATGTATACGCCATTTTGGTTTGCGCCGCTCCTTCAGGATTACTGATTGGTTTGGTTGCGAATGGTGGGATAACATCTATTATTGCATTTGAATTACTGGGATTGGGATGGTTTTATTTTACCTACCAGGCAGTTCATTTTGCGCGTCAGAGAAAATTTAATAAACACCACGATTTTATGATCCGTAGCTTTGCATTAACCTGTTCTGCACTGACACTACGTTTTTGGAAACTGGCTTTAGTCTATTTGTTCCAGCCCAATCCAATGGACGTCTACCAGATTATCGCATGGCTGGGATGGATACCAAATTTGTTATTGGCGGAATTTATTATTTATCAAAAAAATCAAAAATTATGAAGAGAAATATTTGTTTAGTGTTATTGCTTGTGGTCATTGTAGGATGTAAGGAAGGGAGAGGCAGAAAGAATGAAGCCCCCGGAACAAAAGATAGCGTTTTTGTTGAGCATGAGGCACATCAGGAACTATACGGCAACTGGGTGGGAGAATTTGTAGTTGATGAAAATACACTGGAAGAAGGGGACGGTTTGCCAATTACAGATTATTCTCCAAAGATAAATTTGACCATAAAAAAAATCACAGATAAGGGGCGTGTATTCGGACAGAATGTGGTGAAAGGAAATCTGCGTTCTTTTGTGGGAAAGCTGGAAGAAAACGGTAGTGACTTTCGGCTATTGTTGGATGAGCCCGGCGATAAAAAGTCCGATGGCCGTTTTGAAATTAAGCTTAATCATGATACGTTAATTGGCAGTTGGACTGCCTACGATCCAGGGGTAAAGATAAAAAAACGAAGTTTCAAACTGTTGAAAAGCAATTCGCATATAATCCTAATCTGATGCTGAAAAATCAGGATGAGGAAAATGGGACTTTGGTTGACTGGATTAACGAAAAGAGAAAAGAGGAAACCGATGTAGATGGAGATTCAACTTATACATACGTTATACAATATTATAGGTCGGCATCCCCTGCAGTTTTTACGGTCAATGCATCTAAACAAAAGTTGACCGAGAAAGACCTGAAAAATCTTAAGAAATTGGATCTGGAGATTATTCGGAATACGATTTTTGCCCGACATGGCTATGCGTTTACTAAACCAAGCATTCGCCAATTTTTTGAGCCTGTAGACTGGTATGTGCCTATTTCAAAAGATGTGAATGCAGATTTGAGTCCATTGGAAAAAGATAATATCGCTTTATTGACGAGATTTGAAAAATATGCAACGGATAATTATGACACCTTTGGAAGATAAGGTATAAAATCCATTCCGAAACATTCGAAAGATCAATTTCACAAAAAGGGCTTTACATTGTAAAGCCCTTTTTGTGATTTAAACGGTCTATGTTTTATCATTTTTTTCGAATGGAAATCGCATTTTTATGCGCCTGCAAACCTTCAAGTTCAGCGAGTATTTCAACTACAGTCCCAAGGTGTTGGAGCCCAGTTTCGCTAATATGTTGGAAAGTAACTTTTTTTACAAAAGAATCCACCGATACGCCCGAGTAGGAGCGTGCATATCCCGATGTAGGCAGCGTATGATTAGTACCCGAAGCATAATCACCCGCGCTTTCCGGGGTTAAGTGTCCTAAAAATACTGAACCAGCGTTACTGATATAGCGTGTTATAGACTCCCATTGGTCCGTTTCCAAAATAAGGTGTTCCGGAGCGTAATCATTTGAAAATTGTAGCGCTTCATGAAGGTTATCAACAGTTACCGCATAAGAATTGTCAATAGCTTTTGCAGCAAGTTCCTTGCGCGGTAAGACCGCCAATTGGGCTGCCAGTTCTGTGTTGACCGCATCAACTATAGCCGTAGAAGTTGCAACCAAGACAGCTTGGCTGTCGACGCCGTGTTCGGCTTGTGCCAAAAGATCGGCGGCAATAAAAGCCGGATTAGCCGAGTCATCAGCGACGACTAATACTTCGGATGGGCCGGCAGGCATATCTATGCTAACATTTGCCAGACCCTGTATAATGGATTTTGCCTTTGTGACAAATTGATTTCCAGGGCCAAAAATCTTATCGACTTTGGGTATTGTCTGTGTTCCAAATCCCATAGCAGCAACAGCCTGAGCACCTCCAACCAAGTATATTCTATTTATCTTCAGTAATTTTAAACAAAAAGCGACAAACCCATTAATTTTTCCGTTGGATTGGGGGGGAGAACAAACGACAATTTCTTTGCACCCAGCTATTCTTGCGGGAATACCAAGCATTAAAAGTGTGCTAGGTAAGACCGCTGATCCTCCAGGGATATAGAGACCGACTTTTTCAATAGGGCGCACCTCCCGCCAGCATTTTACGCCGGGCATGGTTTCAACAGTGCGTTCTCTTTTTAATTGCGTACTATGGAACTTATGAATATTTTGAAAAGCAATTTCCAGTGCTCTTTGCTGATCACGGTCTATGGTAGATGCTAACGCATCGATATCGTCCTCGTCCAAATACAGTCGCTCGAGTTCAACATTGTCAAATTTAGCAGCATATTCGCGTAACACGACATCTCCTTGCTGGCATACCTGTTGAATAATTTCCTGGACAACCTCTTGTATCGCATTGTTCGGATCCGTGTTCCTGGCAACCAGTTGTTGAATTTCGGATTTTCCTAACGTCTTGTAATCATATTTTTTTAACATGGTTGTATAAGTGCATCAAGTTTAAAGAATGATTTTTTCAACGGGCATCACAACGATACCTTGGGCACCTTCAGCTTTTAATTTGTTGATCTTATCCCAAAAGTCATCTTCGGTGATAACGGTATGTACGGCTACCCAGCCTTCTTCTGCAAGTGGAACAACCGTAGGGCTCTTAACGCCGTGGAGTAAAGAAGTAATAGCTGGCAAATTCTTCTTTTCGACATTCAATACCACATATTTGGTTTCTTTTGCTAAAAGAACAGATTCGATGCGTTGTAGTAATTCAGTCAAAACTTCATTACCCTCTAATCCTTTTCTTCCCACCAAAATGGCTTCTGAATTCTTCACATCAGCAAAAGGTTTCAAACCATTGCTTTTTAACGTTCCACCCGTAGATACGATATCACAGATTGCATCACTAAGGCCCAAGCCGGGAGAAATCTCAACGGAGCCAGAGATCAAACGGATGTCTGCATTAATATTGTACTCGTTTAGAAAGTTCTTGAGGATATTTGGATAAGAGGTCGCGATTGCTTTACCATTAAGGTCTTTAATGTCCTGAATGCTACTATCTTTGGGGATAGCTAATTTCAATGTGCATTTTCCAAAACCGAGCCTCTTGATGTATTCTACTTGGGATTCAGTCTCATCAATGATGTTTTCACCGACGATACCAAGATCGGCTATGCCTTGTTCTACATAACCCGGAATATCATCGTCTCTCAAAAACAATATTTCCAATGGAAAATTTCCCACAGTGGTAATTAAAGAGCTCTTGTAGTTCTCGAAGTCTAAACCACAGTTTTTCAGTAATTGAACAGATTTTTCGTTTAACCTACCCGATTTTTGGATAGCAATTTTAAGATTTTTCAACGCTTTATAATGTTAGCAGTAAATTATTAATAATAAGAAATCAAACAAGAGGGAAGGTATTCTACGTAAGAACACATTAAATTAACATATCGCCACAACGGCGATGATGGAAATGAAAATGATGTACGTAAGTATAAACCATGTTTGTATTAATAACTGTAAGCAAATGTATAGTAAATTAATTGGAAATCCAAGGCCATCATTTTAAAATTGTCATCTAAACAGGCTTATTATTAAGCGGATTCTAATTTGGATACAAAAATAAGTGGAAAATATGGCGAGTGTAGACTACATGCCAAATCTGGGCGTATGACAATACTGATTTGATAGCTTGGAGCATACTGTTTCGTATACTTTACAGACCAGTAATGAGTTTGATTCAAATTTAAACGTCTTTAATAAGGTGACAACTCACATAAATTTCCTTATTTTTAAGGGGTGAAGAAATTATAAATAGAGAGATTATTTACTGGATGAAAAGATTAGTTTTTATTTTTGTTTGCTGGTTGAATTGTTCCTATATCGGCGCTGTAGCGCAGGAAATACCTGCTTCTACATTAGATATCCGGATATTGGAGTCGATTGCTGAAACCAGGACTGTGCCTCAAACACAAACATTTAAAGTGCTTTCTGATATCAATAATTATGTTCAGATTGCAGTTCCCGTCGGTTTACTGGTTGCTGGTGCAGTCAATGATGATAAAATAATGCGTCAGAATGCTTTGTATGTTGCTAGCAGTACGGCTGTAACTGCTTTGGTGAATGTGGGTTTGAAACATTTGTTTAAGCGCAGTAGGCCTTTTAAAAAATATCCTAATTTCATATCGGTTCGTACGGCCAGTGGATATTCCTTTCCCTCTGGGCATACGTCTTCCGCTTTTGCTACCGCAACTGCTTTGTCACGTGCCTATTCGAAGTGGTACGTCGTCGCCCCATCCCTTTTATGGGCAAGTAGTGTTGGTTATTCACGGATGTATTTGGGCGTACATTTTCCCACCGATGTATTGGCTGGTGCTGCACTGGGAACAGGAGCAGCATTCGCTTTAGATGGATTAAAGAGATAATATAAAAAGAAAAAATGATGCAACAGGTTGTTAAAATATTAGTTGTTGGATGTGGAAATATGGGCGCATCTCATGCAAGGGCTTATCACGATTTAGATGGCTTTCAAATTGTAGGTCTAGTAGCTCGTGGAGAGAGCAAAGGTAAGCTGAATGAAGAATTGGGAGGAAACTATAAATTATTCTCGTCTTATGAGCAGGCACTTCAGGAAACGAAACCGGATGCCGTGTGTATAGCCACCTATCCAGATACGCATAGAGATTATGCTATAAAAGCCTTTCAGGCTGGGGCTCACGTCTTTATCGAGAAGCCTATAGCTGAAAACGTAATTTCAGCACAGCAGGTAGTGGATGCGGCAATAAAATACGATAGAAAATTGGTTGTTGGTTATATCTTGAGATACCATCCATCCTGGATCAAGTTCATCGAGATTTCTAAAACGATGGGAAAGCCACTTGTTATGCGTATGAACCTCAATCAACAGAGTCATGGATATATGTGGGATGTGCATAAAAATTTAATGTCTAGTTTAAGTCCCATTGTTGATTGCGGGGTCCACTATATTGATGTCATGTGTCAAATGGTGGGCGCAAAACCATTGTATGTATCTGCAATAGGTGCACGATTAACCGATGAGATTCCAGCTTGGAACTATAACTATGGGCAACTTCAGTTGCATTTTGAGGACGGTTCTGTAGGATGGTACGAAGCCGGATGGGGGCCAATGGTGAGTCAGAACGCTTTTTTTGTAAAAGATGTTTTTGGACCAAATGGTGCAGTTTCCATTGTCGCTAACAAAGCCAGCGATGAGGGGAAATCGGATTCGGTCGCCTCCCACACACAAACGGAAAGCCTAAGAATACATTATAGTGATTTAGATTCAGCCAATGAATTTAAGAAGGCCGATGAATGGATTAACTTATCGGATGAGCCTGATCATCAAGAATTATGTAATCGGGAGCAGCTATTCTTTCTGCGGGCAATTTTAGAGAATTTGGATCTTACTGATTCAATGGAAGATGCTATCAACAGTCTGCGAATCGCTTTGGCATGCGATGAAGCTGTGAAAACTAGATTGATGATAAAGTTGTAGTGCTTTTTTATTAAATATCTTGTGAATATTGTACTAGAATATACAGCAAGAAAGCGCTTAAATAAAAAAATAGCTTAAAAAAATAGACTTTTTGGTCTGTCTTTTGTTATTTAGCTACATATTTAACATTCTTATGAATAATTTACTCAAAGTTGCACTATTATTTGGATTATCAATTTCGACAACTTATGCGCAAGATAAGCAATGGCAGATGGAGTTGGTTTTTAAAGGTGAAGTGTCGCCTGAAAAGTTTGAAAATGACGTTCCAGAATTTGCAAAGGAGTTTTATGAGCCATTTCTGAAAGGAAAAATGGCTTATCTGAATGTAGAGGTTTTGGCTGATGCCGATTATTCTTCCACTATAGTGAATCAAAAGGCACATGCTGTTTTAAATCGAAAGTTAGCAAAAACGTATTCGTATTCAGCAGGAGATGATGTCGTCACTGCTGAAGCATATCATCCATCGTATAAGATTGTTGGTGTAAAGCCGGAAGAATCCGAAGGCCCTTATGTGCAGCTGCAAGATATGGGCGAAATAGAATCAATAGCGGGCATTACCTGTAAAAAAGCAAAGTTGTTTTTTAAAAACAATGCGGATTCGGCTATCGCAACCGTTTGGTATTCGGAAGCAGTACCGACTTATTATTTGACTGCCTTTCCATTTATAAATGATTTGCCTGGTGGTGTGCTTAAATTGTCTTTAGGTGAAAGCAATGAGCTTGGTTTCGAAACAACAAAAGTGGCCAATACATCTTTTGTTGCAGACTTTCAATTGCCTAAAAACGCGAAGGTTATTGATATCTCCGGGGGAGATAATGATAGCCAGGCAGAAGATGTCGGTTTATTTGAAGACACTTTTCCATTGGATAGATCACTTAAATGGACGATGGTTAAGGATAAAAATACCAATGATGAATATTATGGTATAAAAAACACGGCAGGAGAAGAAGTATTGCCTTGCTCTCTTTTCTCTTTAGCATACTTTAACGATCAAACTGCCATTGTTTCAGATAAAGATAATTATTTTTGGTTATTGGATAAGAAGGGGGGAAAGGTAAATAAAGAAGGATTTGACTGGCTGACGCCAGCAAATCAAAAAATTGCCATATTCCAAAAAGACGGTAATTTTGGATTGGTCACAGAAGAAGGGAAAATTCTGCTCGATAAGAAAGAAAACATCAGTAAATTTTTGGACAATTATCTGATGTTCTCTGAAAATGGTAAAATTGGATTGCTGGATGAACAGGGAAAGATTATATTAAAAGCGAATCTACTATTTCTAGATGCTGATCACGTCGGGAATGTTTTGATTCGCGAGAAAGAGGGCGAAGAAACGAAGAAGATGGACTTAAATACTTTCTTAAATTCTTATGTTAAGTAATTTTAAATCCATACAATCTATGTTTTAGCGGTTACAAAAAAAGGCTTTCAATAGGATGAAAGCCTTTTTTTGTAACCGCTAATTGAGAAGATATCCAATTATTAGGGAATGTTTAAAAACTTATGTGTTTGTAGCGAAATATCCCATTTCGGATTTTCTTTTACATATTCAATAATAAAAGGGGTCATTTCTTTTGATTTTGACCATTCAGGTTGAAGATATAATCTGCAGTTTGGTCCAACGAGTTGTCCGTATTCTTCTCCCCATGCGAAATCGCTTTTATTGAAAACGATCACTTTAAGTTCACCAGCAGCTTCTAATACATCTTTGCGAGGCGCTTTGAATTTCTTAGGCGATAAACATATCCAGTCCCATTCACCACTCAGAGGATACGCACCCGAGGTTTCAATAAAGGTCTTAATGCCCGCCTGATGGAGCCCTTTCGTTAGGTAATCCAAATTATAGATAAGAGGTTCTCCACCTGTAATGACAACTGTTTTCGCAGGATATTTGTTTGCGTTTTCGATGATCGAATCTGCTGTTGTAAGCGGATGTATCGAAGCATCCCAGCTTTCCTTTACATCGCACCAGTGGCAACCCACATCGCAGCCCCCCAATCGTATGAAATAAGCAGCAGTCCCGGTGTGGTAGCCCTCACCCTGAATAGTGTAAAATTCTTCCATTAAGGGCAATAGTGTTCCGTCTTCTGGTACTTGATTTGACATAATTAAAATTTCAGTCTGCAAAAGTAGCAAATATTAATGAGATGCTCAATTTGTCAACTGGCTTTTATCGGGCTTGCTATCATTTTTTAGTCATTCCAATTAACTATTGGATTTATTTATCACATTACTTTACAATAAACTGCTTTCGGAGGTGTAGTGGTAATCTCAACAGCGAGTCAAATGGATACCACTTAGTATACTAACAACGAGAAAACACTCCTTTTACAGGGGGATAAAAGGGGGATACAAGGGTATACCCCTGTTATCCCCCTGTTAACCCCTTGTTATTACCCTGTCAATGTTTAAATTGGTGCGAAGTAATTATTACAACTTACTCCAAGGAGTGAGTGGCTTTCCTTGGCCATAATACCGGTGCCCCACTCGAGTGTAAAATAGAAATGAGCAAGAGAACAATTATAATTAGGCCAAATAGGTAAAATGTATTTAATTGATGGGCGGGAGTGAAAGGAGGGCTGGCACGAGTACAGCGGCCCGTTCAGCACAAAGACATATTATTTATCAAAAATTTTACTAAATTTGTGACACAATTTATTTATTGAAACATAAGTGTAATAACATAATTGTACATGTTGTTTTATGTTTTCTATTTTTTAACGATTTAAAGATCATAGTTGTAAATGATTGATATTACACTACCTGATGGTTCCGTAAGAGCGTATAAACAAGGGATCACTGCTGCAGAGATTGCGTTATCAATCTCGGAGGGGCTTGCAAGAAACGTCCTTGCTGCCGAAGTAAATGGTGAAGTGTGGGATTCTGCCCGTGCTATTGAAAATGACGCTACTGTCAAGTTATTGACCTGGAATGATACCAAAGGTAAATCCACTTTTTGGCATTCTTCAGCCCACTTATTGGCTGAGGCTTTGGAGGCATTATATCCTGGGATTAAATTTGGTATTGGTCCCGCGATTGAAACCGGATTTTACTACGATGTTGATTTTGGTGATCGTGAATTCTCGTCTGATGACTTTAAAGCGATCGAAGACAAGATGCTGGAGCTGGCCAAACGAAAAGAAACATTTGAACGTAAAGCTGTTTCGAAATCGGATGCATTTGCTTACTTTACTGAAAAAGGAGATGAGTATAAGCTAGATTTAATCAAAGATTTGGAAGATGGAAAGATTACTTTCTATACTCAAGGGGAATTTACAGATTTATGTCGTGGCCCTCATATTCCAAATACTGGGTTTATCAAAGCGATTAAATTGACTAATGTTGCCGGTGCTTATTGGAGAGGTGATGAGTCTCGCAAACAGTTGACACGTATTTATGGTGTTACGTTCCCGAAGGCATCGGAGCTTACAGAATATTTGAAATTTATAGAAGAGGCGAAAAAACGCGATCACCGTAAACTGGGGAAAGAGTTGGAACTTTTTGCTTTTTCTGAAAAAGTTGGCGCGGGGCTGCCTCTTTGGTTGCCTAAAGGTGCTGCATTACGTCAAAAGCTTATAGATTTTTTACAGAAGGCACAGTTGAACTCAGGGTATGAACCTGTTGTTACTCCTCATATTGGGCATAAACAACTCTACGTGACTTCTGGACACTATGAGAAATATGGTGCAGACTCATTTCAACCAATAAAAACTCCTATCGAAGGTGAAGAGTTTTTATTGAAACCCATGAATTGTCCGCATCACTGTGAGATTTATAAAGTAAAACCACGTTCTTATAAGGATTTACCTGTCCGTTTCGCTGAATTTGGTACGGTATATCGTTATGAGCAATCTGGTGAGCTTCATGGTTTAACAAGGGTCCGTGGGTTTACTCAGGATGATGCGCATTTGTTTTGCCGTCCAGATCAGGTTAAAGATGAATTTAAAAAAGTAATTGATTTAGTTCTTTATGTATTTGGCGCGCTTGGATTCAATGATTATACTGCACAGGTATCGTTACGTGATCCTGAGAATCGCACAAAGTATATTGGTACCGACGAAAACTGGGCTTTGGCTGAGTCTGCAATTATTGAAGCCGCAGAAGAGAAAGGGTTACCAACCGTAGTGGAATATGGTGAAGCTGCTTTCTATGGGCCTAAACTAGACTTTATGGTGAAGGATGCTTTAGGACGTAAGTGGCAATTGGGAACGATACAAGTAGATTATAATTTACCTGAACGTTTTGAATTAGAGTATACTGGGAGTGACAATATGAAACATCGTCCAGTAATGATCCACCGTGCACCGTTTGGATCTTTAGAACGTTTTGTGGCTGTATTGATTGAACATTGCGCCGGGCAGTTTCCGTTATGGCTTGCGCCTGAGCAATTTATCGTCTTACCAGTGTCAGAAAAATACGAAGAATATGCGCAAAATGTTTTAAATTCGCTAAATAATTCCGATATTCGCGGACTGATAGACTTACGTGACGAGAAAGTGGGCAGAAAAATCAGAGACGCCGAAGTGAAAAAGCTTCCTTATATGTTGATTGTTGGGGAGAAAGAGGTAGAAAATGGCACAGTTTCTGTACGTAAACATGGCTCAGTGGAATTAGGAACTATGACTGCTGAGGCATTTAGAGATATATTAATTAAGGAAATAACCGTTTAATTTTTAAACATTTGGCATTAAAAAGACCAGGTGGTCCAAGACCACCAATGAGAAAGAAAGAACCAGATCACCGCATTAATGAGTTAATCAAGGTACCTGAGGTACGCTTGGTGGGAGATAATGTGGAACAAGGAGTTTTCCCTACGCGCAAAGCGTTAGAGTTGGCTGATGAGTTGGAACTTGATTTAGTGGAGATTTCGCCAAATGCTGTACCGCCGGTTTGTAAGATTATCGACTACAGTAAGTTTGTTTACGAACAGAAGAAGAAACAAAAGGAAATCAAAGCTAATGCAAAACAGACTGTTATTAAAGAAATTCGTTTCGGACCTAACTCTGGTGAGCATGATTTTGAGTTCAAATTAAAACATGCAATTAAGTTTCTAGAAAGTGGAGAGAAAGTGCGGGCGTATGTACATTTTAAGGGCCGTGCTATTGTACACAAAGATCAAGGTGAGATTTTATTGTTACGCTTCGCTCAGGCTTTGGAAGATTATGGAAAAGTGGAGCTTTTACCGAAATTAGAAGGTAAGCGCATGTTTTTAACAGTAGCTCCAAAGGCTCCAAAAAAATAAAAAGAATTCTAACAGATTGATATAAAATTTATAAGTATTATGCCAAAAGTTAAAACCAATTCCAGCGCAAAGAAACGTTTCAAATTGACTGGAACAGGTAAAATTGCAAGAAAAAATGCTTTCAAAAGCCACATCTTGACAAAAAAGAGCACAAAACGTAAACGTAACTTAACACAAACAAGTTATGTATCTGATGGCGATATGGGCAACGTAAAACGTATGCTTGCTATCGGTAAATAAGTTTTATTCGATTTTATTTAATAATAATTTTTTAACCGGGTATAGGGTCGTAAGTTCATTGAAATACATGGCACCTTCTACCAAACTAATTTTAAAAATATGCCACGTTCGGTTAACGCAGTAGCTTCTAGAAGAAGACGCAAAAAAATCCTAGGCCTTGCAAAAGGGTACTTTGGATCACGTAGCAAAGTTTATACTATTGCTAAAAATACAGTAGAAAAAGGTTTACAATACGCTTACCGCGATCGTAAAACCAAAAAACGCGAGTTTAGAGCTTTATGGATTCAACGTATCAACGCTGGAGCTCGTCAACACGGAATTTCTTATTCCCAATTGATCGGTAAATTAAATGCTAAAAATATTGGTTTGAACCGTAAGGTTTTAGCTGACTTAGCTTTAAATAACCCAGAAGCTTTCAAAGCAGTTGTAGACGCAGTAAAATAGAGTTTTTAATCCGCTATCAATTTGTTAGAGATATTAAAGGAGCCTAAAAGGCTCCTTTTTTTGTTTTAATGACCTAACTCAATGCTATACTTGATTTTATTTCCAATTGCCTAATGCTACTTTTAAAAGAATTACAATAATATATTATCGCTCCTCTCCCTGTATTATTTTTAATTAGGTTTGATTTTTGCTAATCTATAAAAAAGCAAATGATGAACTTGAGAACAATTATATTTGGATTTTCGCTTCTAGTGGTCGGGAGCGTGATGATTGCAGCTATGGATCCAGCTTCCAAAGCTGTAAACAACGTTGTTGTTAATCAGCAAGCAAAAGTCATCTTGATTGAAGGCGTGAACAATAACCGTACGATAGAGGCCAAAGCAGGAGAGGTCGTGCAAATAAGTGGAGCTGACAATAAAGTGGCCATCCGTGGCAATGTGAGCAAATTGATTATTGAAGGGAAAGGGAATATGGTAACGGGGAATGATATTGCCGCAATTACGATAGAAGGCGCAGACAATATGGTTAATATTGGCTCAGTAGAGACTGTTCAAATTGAGGGGATCAAAAACCATGTTCATTACAGGTCTACAAAAAATAAATCTGGACAGGTGAAAGTGTCTACAGAAGGTGCAGACAATATGGTAATGAAAGTGAAATAGTATATAAAGGAAAATGGGCTAATACAACAAGTATTAGCCCAACGTTCCACTATTTTTTATCATTACAATTTACTTTCTCTTTTTTTCTTTTTCTTGACAACTTTAGGCATGTGAGCTTGCTTTAACTCGTATTGTCTTTCAATGTATTGTATTATTTCGGAGGCGATATCCTTTTTGGTTGCTTTCTCAATACCTTCCAAACCAGGAGATGAATTAACCTCGAGTACTAAAGGACCGCGATCTGAAGGGATCATATCCACCCCACAAACTGTAAGTCCCAATTGTGCCGCTGCAGCAACTGCTGTTTCTCTTTCGGCTTTACTTAACCGGATAATCTGAGCTGTTCCACCACGGTGTATATTAGACCTAAACTCACCTTCCTTAGCTGTGCGTTTCATTGCGCCAACTACTTTTCCGTCCACCACGAATGCGCGAATATCAGAGCCCTTAGATTCTTTTATGAACTCTTGAATAAGAATATTGTTGCCAAGACCGTAGAACGCTTCAATAACAGAAGACGCAGCTTTCTTAGTTTCAGCAAGTACAACACCGATACCTTGGGTTCCCTCCAATAGTTTTATGACTAAAGGTGCTCCGCCAACCATACTGATGAGATCATCTACATCGGAGGCTGTGCGTGCAAAACCTGTAATCGGGAGTCCGATACCTGCGCCAGATAAAATTTGTAGACATCTTAATTTGTCCCGGGATCGGGTAATGGCTTGACTGGGATTGGCAGAAATAACATCCATGACCTCAAATTGTCTGACAATTGCAGATCCATAGAATGTTACTGAAGCTCCTATGCGAGGAATGATCGCGTCAATATCACTAAGATCCTGTCCTTTGTAATGGATACTGGGTTTACCTTGCTGAATACCGACATAACACTTGCTGTGATCAATGACGACACATTCGTGCCCTCTTTGTTGTGCGGCTTCTACGAGACGACGAGTTGAGTATAAACTCTTTACTGTCGATAATACGGCAATTTTCACGATTTGTATATTGAGTATATTTTATGCTAAGATAACAAAATAGCTTGGCTATTTGTTTTATTTTACCAGGGTCTTCCTGGATAGATTTTCTTTGGAAACATCAACCAAAAATCTTTTGTATAAGAAATTTTTACCCAAAAGCATGGGATAAGTCATCTGAGATCGATTTCTAAACGAGATCTTAATGTTAAATACCTGATTGTATAATGCAGCTGTTGTGCGGATATAGAAGCGCTTTTCTTCTTGACCGAATGAACTTTTTACCAGTTTTGTTCTATAGAGTTTTAACTTGAGCGTTTTTGTTTCTTTTGTCTCAAAATTTATGATAAGTTCGCAGATAATCCAGTCCTGACCATCTTCCTTAACTACCTTGTACGAGTTGCAGTGTAGTACCGATGAAGCAGCGCCGGTATCGACTTTTGCTTCTATACCATATATTCCCAATTCAGGTAAATCAAGGGTCTCTTTCCAACCCACAAGAAGTTTTTCTTTCATTTATACCAAATTGAAAAAATAGCCCTGTCCCATGTATAAGCAGGGGACAGGGATAAAATCTTTTATTCGTAGATAAATTCTCCGTAAGGAGAGGTTATAGTTACTCTTTTACCTGTAGATTCTTCTACCCGGCCTATGATCTGAGCCGGAATTCCGAATGACTCTGAAATGGCGATGATATCCGATGCAATCGATTCTGGGACATATAATTCCATACGGTGTCCCATATTGAATACTTTGTACATTTCTTTCCATTCCGTATCGGATTCTTTCTGTATCAATTCAAAAAGGGGTGGGATAGGGAAAAGATTGTTTTTTATGACGTGAACATTATCGACAAAGTGTAATACCTTCGTTTGTGCTCCACCCGAACAATGTACCATACCATCAATTTGCGAGCGGTACTTGTCTAGTATTTGCTTAATTACAGGCGCATAAGTACGCGTAGCAGAAAGAACCAACTTACCCGCGGTTATTTTTTCTCCTGTTTCCACTTCGATCTCATTGGTAAGAGCTTGGCTTCCTGCAAAGACCAACGGATAAGGAACAGCTGGATCATACGCCTCAGGATATTTTTCAGCTACTTTTTTGTTAAATACATCATGACGCGCAGACGTTAGTCCATTAGAACCCATTCCGCCATTGTAGGTCTGTTCATAAGTCGCTTTTCCATTGGACGCTAATCCAACAATGACGTTGCCGCCTTTGATACGATGATTTGAAATAACATCTTCACGTTTCATCCGACAGGTTACAGTACTATCCACAATGATGGTGCGAACCAGGTCACCAACATCAGCCGTTTCACCACCAGTAGAATAGATGCCGATTCCCAATTCGCGAAGCTCAGAAAGGATTTCTTCTGTACCATTGATAATTTCCGCAATCACTTCTCCGGGAATGAGGTTTTTATTTCTGCCAATGGTGGAGGAGAGAAGAATATTGTCAACAGCCCCGATACAGAGGAGGTCATCAATATTCATGATGATAGCATCTTGTGCAATACCTTTCCAAACAGAAATATCACCTGTTTCCTTCCAGTATACATATGCTAATGAAGATTTAGTGCCAGCCCCATCAGCATGCATAATATTACACCATTCTGGATCTCCACCCAAAATATCTGGAATTATTTTGCAAAATGCTTTGGGAAACAGTCCCTTATCTATGTTTTTTATCGCATTGTGCACATCCTCTTTCCCTGCGGATACGCCGCGTTGATTGTATTTTAAATCTGACATCTTACGGCAAAAATAAGGAATAGGACTGAATTAATGAATCTAATTCGTGTAATTTAATCACTTATTATTATACGCCAGTGTTCAATCAAATCTTCGAGATTGCTTTTTGCATTAGCTGGACTTGTGCTTGGTAAACAGCTATAAATAATGCCTGCCTTTTTCTCGAAATGCTTCAGATACAAACTGTATGCTTTTTGTCCGTTAAAGATAATATGTTTGATTGAAGTGTGGGTCTCTAACAGCTCTGCAATCGCATTGGGGCGTTCATTTTGTATGGCTAAATCCATGCTTCCAGGACGAGAGGCTTCAGCACAAACATCCCAAAAACCAATATTGTTTCTGAGTAAGATACCTATCCGCTCGGTATAACTTATTGGCTCCGGTGCATTGAACAGATATTTGATGACTTTCCAAAATCGATTTTGGGGATGCGCATAATATTCATTTTCCACAAGCGATTTATCTCCGGGTAACGAGCCAAGGATGAGGATCTGGGTAGTCGAACTTACTATAGGCTGAAAGGATCTTTTGAGCATAACCAAAAATAGTAATTTTAAAATTTCATTTGACATATGAAAATATAATAGTATATTTATGATATTAAAATGATATCAAATATATATTAAAAAATTATGGAAAAACTTATTAAACCTATGTCAGGCTATTTAGCTTTATTGATTGCTGTTTTCTCTTTTGTCGCAGCAATATTTTCATTTGCTAACGTAGAAGAAAGCTCACTGTATGTCGTATTGGGAGTATTGTTGATGATCGCTACTTTTTTTATTCTGAAAGGATTAATGATCATTAATCCAAATCATTCCCGTGTATTAAATTTCTTCGGAAAATATGTTGGTACAGTAAAAGAGAACGGTCTTTTCTTTGTCAATCCCCTGTATTCGACTATACGGATAAGTCTTCGTTCAGATAATTTGCAGGGCCAGACATTGAAAGTAAATGACAAGATGGGAAATCCTATCGAGATTGGGGCCGTGATTGTTTGGCAAGTAGGAGATACCTATAAAGCCGCCTATGATGTAAGTAATTACACCTCATATGTGCGTACACAGAGTGAAGCAGCCGTAAGACATTTGGCTGGCAGTTTCCCCTATGATAATCTTGAGGATGAAGGTGCTGAAATTACATTACGAGAGGGTGGAGATACCGTAAACCATATTCTTGAACAAGAATTGTCGGATCGTTTGGCACCAGCTGGGGTTATTATTAAGGAGGCAAGAATAAGTCATTTGGCTTATGCTTCTGAAATAGCCGGCGCAATGCTTCAAAGGCAACAAGCAGCAGCTATTGTGGCAGCAAGGGCAAAAATTGTGGATGGAGCCGTTGGGATGGTCGAGATGGCCCTAAATAAGTTGTCAGAAAAGGATATCGTAGTGCTAGATAATGAGAAAAAAGCAGCGATGGTCAGCAATTTAATGGTGGTACTCTGTGGAGAGAAAGCAGCGACACCAATTGTGAATACAGGTACGTTGTACCAATAAACGAAATAGAATGGCGGATAAGAAAAACTTTATGCTGCGCTTAGACGATCAAATGTACAAAGCATTAGAAAAATGGGCGGCGGATGAGTTTAGAAGTGTGAATGGGCAGATAGAATATCTTTTACATAAAGCGCTACAAGAAAATAAAAGATTGGGTGCAGAGAAAAAGACTGCTGATAAGAAATAGGATACAATAAGCAACGAAAACTGTACCTTTGGCTTCGCATTTGACAAAGCTAAAGGTACTTTTTATTTAATGTTTTAACGAAAGAAGATGAAGATTAATCCAGCATATAAGTTATTGGTCGTAAGCACAAGTACAATTTATGGTAGTGAGTTTTTAGAATATATTAAGCACGACTTTGTCGAATTTATTCAGTCAGACGAATTATTGTTTATCCCTTTTGCGAGACCTTCGGGCATCTCATTTGATGCCTATACGGCTAAAGTTCAAGAAGCCTTAACAGATAGGGGGGTAACCGTCACGGGATTGCACCAGTTCCCGAATATGAAGAAAGCAATTCAAGATGCGAAGGCTATTTTTATTGGCGGCGGGAATACATTTTTACTTTTAAAAACCCTTTATGAACTGGATTTAGTCCAGCAATTGCGTTTACAAGTAGCAAAGGGAATTCCATATGTTGGCACATCAGCGGGTTCCAATTTAACAGGGCTGACTATTGGAACTACAAATGACATGCCTATTGTTTATCCGCCCAGCTTTGATGCGCTTGGTTTTTTACCATTTAATATCAATCCACATTATTTGGATCCATATCCAAAGTCCACGCATCGAGGGGAAACGAGAGAAACGCGAATTAAGGAATTTCATCAGCTGAATACGCAGCCCGTCATTGGTTTACGTGAAGGTAGCTGGTTGCATGTAAATGATGGAAAAATACAGCTGCAAGGTAATTTGGCTGCGTTGCTTTTTAGGCCTGGCCTAGAGCCAGTGGAGCTGGCGCCTGGATTAATTAATTTTTAAGCTATTGTAAAATCTATAGCGCTATTAAACCAAATACATCCGTCCACGCAGTATTAGGGGATTTAAGGCTTTATTAGCCCCAACTATCATTAGAAAAAATAGTGTTTCTATTTGTTGGAAATAATACAAAATAAGCTACTTTTGCCCTAAATCCATTAATTATCTTCCAATGGAACAAAATTCAGCATTACACCCAGCCGATATCGCGGAAGAAATCTCGCGTTTAAGCAAAGGCGAACAACATCAGCAATTTATAAGTTATCCTTTGGAGGATAGGTTGGAAATCTTTTGTTTTCTTGAATTGGATGTTCAATACACATTGATCAAATCAATGACGGAACATGAACTCTCCGAATTGCTGAATAATTTAAAACCAGATACCCGTAATGATCTATTGTCGGAACTGCCGGATGATTTAATTAAATACCTGATCAATCTTTTAAATGAGCGCGAAAAGCAAATGGCCTTGGAGCTGATTGGTTATAAGGAGGATAGTATCGCCCGTCTAATGACGCCAATGTATGTGCAAGTTCGCCCTTATTATACAGTTGACGACGTCTTTCGACATATTAAAGTGTTTGGAAAAAAGGCTGAAACACTCAATTTTATTTATGTTGTTGATGAGAAAAACGTGTTGATCGATGATTTGAAAATTGGTCAATTACTGCTATCAGATTCTTCGACAAAGATTTCTGATTTAATTGACTATAATTTTGCAGCGATTAAAGCTTCAACACCAATGGAGGAAGCTTTCGAGATTTTTCAGAAATATGACCGAAGCGCTTTGCCTATCATCACAGAAGCTGGCGTATTAGTCGGAATTGTCACATTCGATGATGTGCTAGACCGAATTGAAGATCGAGACACAGAAGATATACAGCGATTTGGAGGAATGGAAGAACTAGATCTGGCGTATACCAAAACCCCTTTATTACAATTGATTCAAAAAAGAGCCGGCTGGTTGATCATCTTATTTTTTAGTGAGATGCTTACAGCCTCAGCAATGGGATTTTTTGAAGGGGAATTGGAAAAGGCCGTTGTGCTAGCGTTATTTGTTCCCTTAATTATATCCAGTGGTGGTAATTCCGGATCGCAGGCCGCATCGTTAATTATCCGTGCAATGGCGCTAGGAGAATTAAAGCTTAAGGATTGGTGGTACGTGATGAAGCGTGAAGTCTCGTCAGGTTTGATTCTAGGGGGGATATTGGGGACGATCGGCTTTCTACGGATATTGGCCTGGCATTTTCTAGGTCTGTATGATTATGGTCCCTATTGGATTGCCATTGGTTTTACGGTAGCAGTTTCCCTATTGTTTATCGTTCTATGGGGAACGCTTTCAGGTTCGTTTATTCCATTTATTTTACGTCGGTTCGGATTGGACCCTGCTACAGCGTCGGCACCATTTGTTGCTACTTTGGTGGACGTTTCGGGATTGATCATATATTTTACTGTCGCTGCTTTCTTTTTGCAGGGAAAGTTATTATAGTTCGATGCTAAAGTCTACCATGAAGAGCCTAAATCATACCGCTCATTTTAGGCTCTTTTAACCGAATAATTTCTTTTTTTGTTAGTGAACTTCCTCCGTTAAACCATTCATTTATGCCTGCTTTATAAAGGGCGTTTGTTGAACGATGCGTTTGTAGTTAAGGCCGTTGCTATTACTATCGTTATTAAACGTATAGCGCTCGAAAGCACAGATCCTGTTTATAAATTGAGTCTTCGGTAGATTCTTTCCTTTAAACCGCCTTTTTGCGCAATATAAATTCCTTTTTTTCCTGAAAATATAAAAGCGACTATACATGCTATTGCTATAAATAAAATAGGTTGAATCCCAAATAGTTCATAGCCCATTACAATACAGGCAAGGGGCGTATTTGTAGCACCTGAAAATACAGCAACGAATCCCATCGCAGCCAAGAGGGCGACTGGAAGCGGAATAATCATGCTTAATGCGCTTCCTAAGGTTGCTCCGATAAAGAAAAGTGGCGTGACTTCTCCACCTTTAAAGCCAGCAGAAAGGGTGAAAGTTGTTAAAAGCAATTTGATGATAAAATCATAATAGTTCGACTGATTTACAAATGCATTCTGAATTGTTGGAATACCAAGCCCAATATAGCTGTTGATGTGAAATAAAGTAATAATGATTACCAAAATAATACCACCAAATACCGGTCTAAGCAGCGTGGATTTAATCCGTTTGAATTGCAGACTAAAGAAGTCACCGCACCATCTAAAAAGCCATGCAGTAATACCAAATAGGATGCCTGCGATGAGGCTAAATCCAATATTGGTCAAGGATAGTGCGGGAATAGCCCCATGAATTGGATAATGAGTGTGTGGGATATTCCACAATTGACAGCTGAAATTCGCTAAATAAGCGGTGAATAAACAGGGAAGAATACCGAATTGCCTTTTTTTGCCAATAAGTAAAACTTCCAGTCCAAATATCGTTCCGGCAAGGGGAGTGCCAAATACAGCCGCAAAGCCAGCGGTGATTCCGATAGATATCAATATACGGCGTTCAGTTTTATCGAAGTCAAACCAGCGATTGAGCTGATCGGAAATCGCTCCTCCAATCTGTACAGCTGTTCCTTCACGGCCTGCCGAGCCGCCAAACAAGTGAGTCAACAAAGTGCCGAATAAAACTAAAGGTACCATAGTAAGGGGGATGCGGCGCTGAGGATGAAGGTATTCTTCAATGAGCAGGTTATTCCCTTTGCTTGAAGTATTACCCCAATACGTATAGGATAACGCGATAACTAGTCCCGCTAAAGGAAGGCCATAAATTATCAAAGGATGAGCTTCTCGGTAATGCGTTACCCAATTGAGGGAAAAGAGAAAAAACGCACAAATAGATCCTACGATAAAACCTATCACACTACAGGAGATAAGCCATTTAAGAAAAAAATGAAGATTGCTTTGATTTAAATGTATTATAGCCATCAGTCTACACTTTATATAAAATTGTCTTTTTATATTAAAATAGTAGACGTCATCAGCTTCGTAAGGCGGTTCAGGGCAGACATCATTGCCATATGTAATTCAAATTTACAAAAAGCGAATGATAATAGCAACCCAACCAGCGATCATAAGCAATCCACCAAGTGGCGTAATCGGACCAAGAAACTTAAGATTCTTCCTCCAATACTCGGCGAACGATAAAAAATAGATACTTCCGGAAAATAAGATAGTTCCTAAAGTGAAGAGATAAAATGCAACTCTTTCAGATTGATATTCAAAGGAAAGATTAAATCCCAAAGCCAATAGGGTTAGCGCAGTATACATTTGATAGCGAACGCCTACTTCAAACGACTCGATCTTCTCAGCTGATAAGATTTTTTTGAATGCATGGGCTCCAAAAGCACCGAGGATAATAGCGATACCACCAAGTAGGGCGGCTGTGATAATAACAAAATTTTGCATGCCTAAATTCACTAAATTGAGGGTTTGATCATATCAATATGTAGAATTCCAAAATCGGGGTAGGGGTCGGAAATTTGTTTAAATCCTAGCTTTTCATAAAAAGACTTTAAATGAAATTGCGCACCTATCTGTATCTCGCCTGCACCAAACTCTTCGTAGAGAACGGTAATCGAATGATTCATTAATTGTTGACTTAGTCCTGTTCCACGAGCCTGCTCTGCGACAATGACCCGTCCAATGGACGCTTGTGGGTAGGAAAGCCCGGGGGGGACCAACCTGGTGTATGCCATAATTTGATCATTTTGCTCCGTCCAAAGATGAAGACAAGCGAAATCTTTATCGTCCAATTCAGGGTATAAGCATTTTTGCTCCAAAACAAAAACATCCATTCGAAGCTTTAAGATGCGATACAATTCTTTCGTATTGAGTTGGTCAAATTTCTTGAGATTCCACTGAAAATCCATAATTGAAATAAAAAAAGAGTCAAATTATGCAATTGAGATATCAGGGCAGATGTACCCAATTTTATTTGACTCTATAGGTTTGAAAGATTATGCTAGAAGACGCTTAACAACTTCAGAAATAGTTTTACCGTCCGCTTGTCCAGCAAGCTTTTGATTTGTCGCTGCCATTACTTTACCCATATCTTTAATGGATGAAGCACCTGTTTCGGTGATAATTGCTTTGACGATGGCTTCAACTTCTTCCTTGCTTAATTGTTTTGGTAGATAGGCTTCAATAACTTTTTCTTCCTCAACTTCAATTTCATAAAGATCTTCGCGGTTTTGACTTTTATAAATTTCAGCAGATTCGCGACGTTGCTTTACGAGTTTTTGTAAAACTTTAACTTCCGCCTCCTGGGTAAGATCTTCACTGTGACCTTTTTCGGTTTTTGCAAGTAGAATTGCTGCTTTAATTGCTCGTAAACCACGTAATTTTGCGGTGTCTTTTGCGATCATTGCGGCTTTAATGTCTTGATTTATTTGTATTTCTAATGACATGATATTTAATTTATTTTCGATTGACAATGGTGCCCGTAGCTTGTGCAGTAGGCATTATTAATAGATCGTTGATATTGACATGCGCAGGTCTAGTAATGACAAAGAGGATGGTTTCGGCAATGTCTTTTCCTGTTAGAGGTTGCACACCATTATACACATTTTTAGCTTTTTCGCGATCTCCGTGGAAACGAACTTCTGAAAACTCCGTCTCGACCATTCCAGGGTCGATGGATGTTACTTTAATTCCTTGAGGCAGCAAGTCAATGCGCATGGCTTTGGTCAACGCATCAACAGCATGTTTAGTGGCGCAGTATACATTTCCATTCGGATAAACTTCTTTTCCTGCAATAGATCCCAAATTGACAATATGAGCACCGTTTCCAGCATCCATAAGTGGTATTACAGATTTACTCACATAAAGTAAGCCTTTTATATTCGTATCAATCATTCTATCCCAATCTCCGATATCTCCATTTTGAATCGGATCCAATCCTTGGCTCAAACCCGCATTGTTGATTAGAATATTTATATTTTTCCACGCTGAAGGTAGACCATCAATTTGATGCGCAACCTGCTCTGCATCTCGAACATCAAGTTCAAAAATGTGGATTTGAATTGTCGGGTAGGCAGCAAGAAGAGTATCTTTTAATTTTTCTAAACGATTTAGCCTACGGGCGCAGAGTAAAAGATTGTAGCCCTCTTTCGCTAGTAGCTCAGCGCAGGCCTGACCGATTCCAGAACTTGCTCCTGTGATAAAAACTGTTTTAGTCATATATTCTCACTCTTTGATAATAAAATATAATTAGATCAGCCTCAAACAATAGTAGCAGCATTGCGCTATTTTGTAGCAATGTAAATCGTACAGATACCAAATGTTTGCGTTCTAACAATAGTTTCATTGAAACCTGCCTTTTTGTTGATAGCAACAAATTTTTGTCCATCCGGAAATTGAGCAACAGATTCTGGTAGGTATTCATACGCGCTGGAATCTTTTGAAAAAAATTTTCCAATGGTCGGCGTGATAAACTTGAAATAAAAATTGTAGAGTTGTTTAATGGGGAATTTTTTAGGATTTGAAAATTCTAAAATCACAGCCTTTCCACCTGGTTTTAATACGCGGTAAATGTCTGACAGCCCCTTTTCTAAATTTTCAAAGTTTCGGACTCCGAAAGCTACTGTGACAGCGTCGAACGTGTTATCTTCAAACTGAAGCCTCTCAGAATCACCTAGTGCAACTTCAAATTGATTGCCCAAGCCCTTACTGGTTATCTTCTTCTTAGCGACCTCAAGCATTCCTTGGGATATATCAACTCCGATAATCTTTTTTGGATTCAGGATTTTAATTGATTCCAATGCAAAATCACCGGTTCCTGTCGCTACATCCAACATCAGTTGCGGTTTTATGGATTTCAAAGCGTTGATGGCTTTTTTGCGCCAGATAATGTCGATTCCCAAAGACAGGAAATGGTTTAAGAAATCATAGGAATGGGAAATGTTATCAAACATATCTGCTACCTGTTTTTTCTTCCCATCCTTGGTGTCTTTATAGGGTTTTAATGTTGAGGAGTCGTGCGTCATTTTACAAAGATACGATATATGAATATTTTTTAGTGCTTAAAAAGGGATTTGTTTTATGCAAAAGTGAGTTTGTTTCGATGATAGTGGCAGCTATTGATTTATTCAGTATCATTTTGCTTATTCACAATAACTTAAGTTATTAACATTTATTAATGTACTGGTTTTTAGTGTTATTTTTTTGTTTTCAACATTTTTTCAACAACACATGTTGAAAACTGTCGGTATAAAACTGTGTTCTTCAAAGCTTTTTGAGGTTTAGATGCCGTTCTTTAAATTTTGCTGTGTGTAACTATGCATGGCGGTGAATTTTATTTTTTATACATTTGTTATCCTATCTAGAATTTGTAAGGATAGCAAAGCTATATTTCTGATATAATATCATGATGAACGACAGTAATTTTGAAGCGAATAATACGGATAATAACAAACGGGGAAGTTATGGTGAACGCCGTACCAAATTAAATAATTTGGTGAGCGGTTTGGGCAAACTTCCGCCGCAGGCAGTAGATTTAGAGGAGGCTGTTTTGGGTGCTTTAATGCTTGAAAAGAATGCGCTGAGTGAGATTATCGATATTCTGAAACCGGAATCGTTCTATAAGGAATCACATCAAAAGATCTTTGAAGCGATTTTTGGTCTTTTTCAAAAAACTTCCCCAATTGATATTTTAACCGTTACTTCTGAACTTAGACGGATGGGCGCCCTTGAGATGGTCGGCGGTGCTTATTACATTACACAGTTGACGGATCGAGTCGTATCGGCTGCTAATATTGAATATCACGCACGTATCATTTCTCAAAAATATATTCAACGCGAACTTATTAAAGTTTCGACCGAAATTATTAATAGTTCATATGATGAGACCTCAGATATTTTCGATCTTCTAGATCATGCTGAGAAAAGCTTATTTGATATCGCGCAGAATAACCTGCGACGAGATTCGAGAAAGATGGATGATATTATGCGTGAAGCGATTTCAAATCTTGAAATGCTTCGAGATCGTACTGATGGTCTGACTGGTGTACCTTCAGGCCTAACAGCATTGGATCGAATGACTTCAGGGTGGCAACCTTCTGATCTTGTAATTATTGCGGCACGTCCAGCCATGGGAAAGACGGCATTCGTGCTTTCCGTTGCACGTAACGCCGCTGTGGAACACGGCAAAGCAGTTGCTGTATTCTCGTTGGAGATGTCATCGGTTCAGCTAGTCAATCGTCTTATCGCCGGTGAAACCGAAATTGAGCAAGAAAAATTGAAAAAAGGAAATCTAGCTGATCATGAATGGCAACAATTACATTCGCGAATCGGACGGTTGACTGATGCGCCTATTATTATTGATGATACTCCTGCACTGAATGTGTTTGAATTTAGAGCAAAATGTAGGCGTCTAAAAGCACAATACGACATTCAAATGGTGATCGTCGATTACTTGCAGTTGATGCACGGAAAAGCTGAAGGTAAAGGTGGTGGTAACCGTGAACAAGAGATTGGTAGTATTTCTCGTGCGTTGAAGTCTGTTGCAAAAGAATTAAATATTCCTGTGCTTGCATTGTCGCAATTGAGTCGTGCGGTGGAATCAAGGCCAGGTAATAGCAAACGTCCTATGTTATCCGATTTAAGGGAGTCTGGATCTATTGAGCAGGATGCGGATATGGTACTTTTCTTATATAGACCAGAATATTACGGCTTAACAGAAGATGAAGAAGGGCGTCCTACTGCTGGTGTCGGCGAAGTTATTATCGCCAAGCATCGTAATGGTGAGACCGGAATTGTTCCACTTCGTTTTGTCGGTAAATTTGTAAAGTTTGTGGATTTAGAAGATGAGTTTTCTGGTATGGGTGGGGGAGATGGATTCGGTGATGCACCTGCTACATTTTCTGCTTCGGCATTGAACCCATCACCAAACTTTGCTGATGATTTTAGTGCCGGAGGTTTCAGTGGCGGTATTACCATGCCATCTCGAATGAATGATATGCCCGATGATGCACCATTTTAGTGATTAATTTTACATATGTATTCCTAATAATAAAAAACCGAATGATTTAAATTCGGTTTTTTCGTTTAAAACGGTCATGTGCCTTATACTGCCTATGTGGGGGGGGCTTGTTATCTAGGTAGGGTATGAGTATCTGTCGATTGTCTGTATATGCTGTGGTTTATTTGATACACTTGTTAAATGCAGAATAGATGAAAAGTGAATGAATATAGGAACAATCGGAGTGAACAATTCTTGCCTTTTTGATTGGCTTTATTTTAAATAAATTAGAACTTTACTTAATTTGTACACATACCCAATTTATTAAGATTTTAGGGCTTGGCTAAATGTTGTGATCCGATTTAAAAGTGTCGGAAACAAGACAAGCGCTATTTTATTGCAACACTTATAAAATGTCTAGATGAAGATAACATTACTTTGCATAGGTAAGACGGATGAAAAATACCTGCTTGAGGGAATTGAAAAATACACTAAGCGATTAAAGTTTTATGTCAACTTTAGTATTGTTGTTCTTCCCGATATCAAAAATGTTAAGAGTCTTTCTGCTGAACAGCAGAAAGACAGGGAAGCCCTTTTGATTTTAAAGCAACTGCAGCCCCAGGATTTTGTTGTTCTGTTGGATGAACATGGAAAAGAATTTAGGTCCTTAGAGTTTTCTGCTTATCTGGAGAAGATGATGATACAAAGTGTCCAACATCTGGTGTTTGTCATTGGAGGGCCTTATGGTTTCGATCAAAAAATTTATGATCGAGCGAAGTCAAAAATCTCGCTATCCAAAATGACATTTTCCCACCAAATGATAAGATTGTTTTTTACAGAGCAGCTATATCGAGCTTTTTCCATCATGAAGGGCGAGCCTTATCATCACGAATAATATGGAAAAAAGTTGTTAACTTCATCATGAATAAAAACAAGCTTATGAATTTGCCAAATAAACGAGATTATCACTATAAAAGTGACGAAGGAGAGAAAAATAGCCAATTGAATAAATACATTATGATTGCTTGTATCATTATAGTAATCATATTGGCATTTTTTTTCGCATAGGTTGATACCTCGCCATACGGATGTTAGTAAAAGAAATAAATCTCTTACTTAATATCCGTATGGAGGATATCAGCAGATGATTTTAATAAAATTTAATTGAAGTATTTAAGCTAGAACGCTTAAATTTTTGGAGAAGGTTGGCAGGTTTTGCGCGTTCTTTTTGGCGTAGTGTTGTTTACGAATCCCCAATTAGTCATGTAGAACGATAAGGGATTGATCTCTAATAATTTTTTCATTTTTTCTTTTTTAACCATATAATAATTTATTGATACATTATGTATAACATCAATAATCGAGCCAAATTCCATTATTTGCCATTTTTGGCTAAATAACTACCTCTCTACTGCGGCTATTTGTGAATATAATTTAAGTCTAATTGAAAAAAGCAGCCCCGTGGGAAAGGGCTGCTCTAGATCAATTCATTTATTTTTTATCAATTTTATATAATTTTCCGAGGTCTGTTATAGCATACAAAGCACCATCTTGACCCTGAGTAATATCTCTAAATCGCTGTCCTTCATTACCTAATAGACGCTCTTCTCCAACCACCTTGTTATCCTTTAGTATAATTCTAGCAATATGCATGCTGCTTAGTCCGCAAATGAAGAGATTATTCTTCCATTCTGGAATGTTTTGCCCAGTATAGAAAGTAATTCCACTCGGAGAGAGGACAGGATCCCAGTAATAAACGGGTTGTTCTAATCCATCTTTTTGCTGTATACCCTCACCAACTTTATCCCCTTTATATTCTATGCCATACGTAATCGTTGGCCAGCCATAATTCTTACCAGATCCAATTCTATTCAATTCATCACCTCCACGTGGGCCAAATTCGGTTTCCCAAAGATCGCCAGTTTCCGGATGTAAGGCGAGTCCCTGAGGGTTGCGATGCCCATAGCTGAGAATTTCAGGGCGTGCATTCGATTTGCCCAAAAATGGGTTCCCTTGGGCAGGTTTTCCATCGGTGGTAATACGTAAAATCTTTCCTAATGCTGCATTTAAATCCTGCGCCAGAGGTCTTGTAACCAAATCAGACCTCTCGCCTGTGCTGACAATAATATTTCCATGTTTGTCAAATATAATGCGTCCGCCATAATGCAAGTTGCCTTTATGAGCAGGAGTGGCTTGATAGATCACCTTAGCACCTTCTATGGATTTTTCATCGGCAGATAGTTTTCCCTTTGCAACAGCAGTTAATGTTCCGGCGGCTGTATTATCGGAAAAAACCCAATATACCATACGGTTTGACTCGAAATTTGGGTCAAGTCGTACTCCCAAAAGTCCTCCTTGCCCGCTGCTATTGACCTGAGGTAAGCCCTTAATTGGTTCACTTAATTTCCCTTCTGCTGTTGCAATTCGGAAATCGCCCTCTTTCTCTGATATCAATAATCGGCCATCAGGCATTGCGGTGATGCCCCAAGGTGATTTTAATCCCTCTGCAATCACTTTACCGTTATAAGGTGTGGTGGTTTTTGCACCCTGAATTCTAGTTTGTCCTGCAAATGCCGGTTTATAATTTGTGTTTGCCTTTTGGGTTTCTACAGCAGGATAGCTTGTTGTATCCATCGGAGCATTCGCACTACTATCCGAACCTGAAGTCGAATTGGCAGGGCTTGAATGGCATGCCGTCAATCCTAATGATACTGTTAAAAGGCTTATAGTCAATTTGGTTTTCATTATCTGTAAGTTGTTTTGGTTTGATTATCGATTTGAAGATATTAAAAATTAACGAAATATTATTTTACGGGAATGTAATATTATAAATAGGATTACAGCCTATCCCAATGAAGACAGATAGATCGATCCTTTAACAGATGATTACAACTCGTCAAGACACTATTTTCCCGAAAGGCAACTGTTTACGATCTGCTGTAGTTCACTATCCTTGTTGATGTAATAATCACTTATATCCAGAATCGTATTGGTGTTTAAATTATATGTACATACAGGAAGGTAGTTGGGTTCTGCAGAGGTTTCCAACGTTTTAAAATACTCCGCACTTTCCTGAATACTTGAAAACTCTTTAGATTCGCAATGCTGTGTTTCCTGATTATATGCAATGGTTATAAAGTTCTTTTTCATGTTATCCACCTTTTAACAGAATAACGAAAATTGCGAAGTAAAAGTTTTAGAAATTTTTCAATTTAAAAATTATTGCCTCCTATTTTATCAAACGGTGATATGGCTGGCATCTATTGACTGTCCAAAAAATATCTTTGCTTTGCTTTCAAAATCTAGCGGATCATCGGTCGTATAAAATGCCAATTGTTCCTTTTGGGAACAAATCGTCTCAATTTCTTTATGTCTATTAAGATAGTCTTTTAAGCTAGCCGCGACAATAGGGCCTTGAGAGATGATCTGTATATGGTTTGGTACATATTTCTTGATTACAGGCAATAATAGCGGGTAGTGCGTGCAAGCAAGCACTATGGTATCAATCTGAGCCGATTGATGTAAAAGTTCCCGTATATCCTTTTCGACAAAATAATGGGCGCCTTCGGTATTAATTTCGTTGTTCTCCACTAGTGGCACCCAAAAAGGGCAGTCGTGCTGAAAAACCTCAATTTCAGGGTTAAATTTGTGAATTTCTATTTTATAGGATTCTGATTTTACGGTCCCTGTAGTGGCTAAAATACCAATTTTATTGGTTTTGGTAAAATTATGAACCATTTCGGTAGTGGGTCTAATTACTCCAAGTACTTTCTTTCCCACGGGAAGATCGTTTTGTTGAATGGTTCTTAATGCTTTAGCTGAAGCTGTATTACATGCCAGTATAACAAGGTTACATCCTAGGTCGAATAGTTTAAAAACACATTGTTTGGTGTAATTATAAACAGTCTCAAACGAGCGTGTACCATAGGGAACACGGGCATTATCACCTAAATAGATATAATCGTATTGAGGCAAAAGGTGTTGAATTTCTTTGAAAACGGTGAGACCGCCATAACCAGAATCAAAAATGCCAATAGGACCGGGAGCTTTTAAATTATTCATAACGTACTGTTATAAGTTCTTTCACTTATAACAGTACGTTACAAGATTCAGATTTATTGAAGCAAAGATGGTTTCTCTTTATATATTTTCCAAATTAATTCGCCAAATAATGTATTCGTCCAAGCAAACCAATGTCTTGTGAACTTTTTCGGATCGTCTTTATGAAAAGATTCATGCATAAAGCCGGTTCCACCATGAGTATTTACCAAAGTCTTAATACAGTTACGAATCTCCTCATCATTTGTCGAAGTCTGTGCCCGCATGATAATGGACATCGGCCAGATCATATCTCTGCCTATGTGAGGACCACCAATTCCTTCTGCTGCGGTTCCTTTGAAAAAGAATGGATTTTTATCGGACAGCACAAAGTTACGGGTACGTTGATAAACTTCATTATTAATATCGACAGCTCCTAAGTACGGTAAGGCCAGTAAGCTGGGGATATTGGCATCATCCATCATCAGATGACTCGAAAACCCGTCCACTTCGAAGGCATATATACGACCTAGTGTTGGGTGATCGATGATACCGTACTTATTTACTGCTGCTTCTACCTCGTTTGCAAGTGCTTCCATTTTATCGGCGAGTGCCTGTTCATTTTTGACTTTTTTCAATATCTCTGCAGATTGCCTAAGACTCACAATTGCAAACAAATTGGAGGGAATCAAAAAGGAGAAAATGGTAGAATCGTCTGAAGGTCGAAAACTAGAACAGATCAATCCAACTGGATTCACAGGATACCCATAACCATCAACCTGCAACGTATCTGATCCTCTTGAAGTAGTGCGCTCAAATTTATAAGGACCGAGACTGTCATTTCGTTGTTGCTCAACGAAAGTTTGATATATTTTATGTTGGGCGTCCAGCCATTCCTCATTAAATGGACTACTGTCTTTGGTTTCTTTCCAGTAATGATAGGCTAATCGAATTGGATAACACAACGAATCGATTTCCCATTTCCGTTCATGAATCCCAGGTTTCATGTCGGTATGATCGCTAAACCATTCGCCCTTTTTGGTTGGATCATTATAAAATGCATTGGCGTAGGGGTCAATATTGATGCATTTACTCTGCTTTTGGATTAGTCCAACAATCAGATCCTGTAGTTTTTTATCCTTTTTCATAAAGGGAAGATAGGGCCATACTTGCGCACTGCTATCACGTAACCACATGGCGTCTATATCTCCTGTAATAACGTACGTGTAGTTTCTTCCGTTTTGGACATAGGGGAAAACTGTGGTGTCAAGGGTATTGGGAAAACAGTTATTAAATAACCACGACAGCTCCTTATTTTTAACATTTTTCTGAAATTCTACAATAGCATCCTCTATTACTTTACTCGAAAAAAGCCTCTTCTCTTTGACGGTACGCACTGTAGGAAAAGAATGTTCTTGAGCAAATGAAAATTTGCTGGTAAGTGCACCCGCGGTTAACAGGCTTGCGTTTTGGATAAATGTTCTGCGCTTCATGCTTATTAGGACTGTTTATTTATGATATAAGGTTATTTAATAACATGCAAGATATAAATATTTTTGAATAAAAGGAATAGCAAATACGATTTAGCATTTTAAAATTGACCAAAGATGTGAATTAAGTCATTTTTATTCGGTTAATTTGCGTTTAGGAATGCATTTTGCTATAAAAAACAATCTTTTAAAAAATTTTATGAGGCTTAATATAACAAAAAACAATAATTTACTTCGATTGACGTTGGCAAGCATTGGAGTAGGCGTTTCCTTAGGAGCTGTTGCCCAAATTAAGAGCCAGCCTTATTCGTATCATTTTTATCAGAAAATGAACGATGCAGTTTATTCTACGGAAACCAGGATCCATACTTCCGCTAAACCCTTCGTCATTAAAGACTCTTTATTGTTAGCCAAGTTTGATTCAATTCAATCCAACAAACCCGTGTCTTCGTCCAACTGGTTTATGCGCAAGATTTTTAATGAACATCTTGTCCAAGTCGAGAAGGACGATTATACATTCTATGCTGATTTTTTACCAGATCTTTATATTGGAAAAGATATGCTAGGAGATAAACGGCGTACTTGGATGAATAGTAGAGGATTTCAGGTGGGTTTAAGTGTTGGGAACAAATTTACTTTCAATACGTCAGCATTTGAAAGCCAGGCAGTTTTTCCTAAGTATCTGGATGACTACATTGTTGCGAATAAAGTTGTTCCTGGCCAAGGAAATACGAAATTTCAGTCTAAAAATAAAATGGACTGGATGTATGCGACAGCGAGCATGACTTATGATGCACATAAATATATCCAGGCCACTTTGGCTTACGACAAAAACTTTATTGGAGATGGTTATCGCTCGATGCTTTTGTCCGACTTTTCTTCGAACTATGCCCATCTTAAATTGACCGGAACAATAGGAAATGTTCAATACACTTCAATTTGGGCCTATATGAACGATCCGACACACCCTAGACAAGATTTAACGGGCACATATCCTATGGAGGGGCAAAATAACACCCGCTTGGGAGATGGAAAGAAATGGGGGGCCTTTCAATATTTGGATTGGAATGTAACCAATAAATTATCTGTAGGTTTTTTCCAATCCGTTGTTTGGGCCGCGCAGGATGAAGGAGGAAGAAGAGGTTTTGATTTTAGTTATCTGAGTCCGGTTATCTTTATTCGTCCTGTCGAAAGTAATAATACGACTTCGCCGGATAAAATGTTTTTGGGCTTAACTTCCAAATATAAGCTTCCATATCGATTGACAGCATATGGCCAGTTCCTGTTAGGAGAGTTTACGGCGAAAGAATTTTTTGCAGGAAATGGATACGCACATAATAAATGGGGTGCACAGCTTGGCGTAAGAGGGTATGATATGTTTGGCGTAAAGAATTTAAACTTTCTAGCCGAATACAATACGGCTAGACCATATACCTACGCGCACTTTAAATCGTATTCAAACTATAGTAACAACGCCGAGCCATTGGCGCATCCAAAAGGGGCAAACTTTAGAGAACTTGTTGGACTGGTTAATTACGCATGGGACAGATGGGACTTTTCATTGCAGGGAATTTTTACTCAAAATGGGCTGGATCTACCCGACGGAAGTAATATGGGGGGAAACATCTTTCAGTCTTATAATACAATACCAAACTTATATGGCAATCATATTGCACAAGGTATAAAGAATAATATCTATTATGCAGACGCGAAGGCAGCCTATGTACTTAATCCAAAGTATAATCTTCGTCTAGAACTCGGATACACCCAACGTTATGCAAAAGCGAAATACGAAACGCCTATCGTCAATAAATCTGGCGTGATCTCATTCGGCCTTCGCTCAAGTTTCAGGGCAATTTATAATGATTTATAACAATGATATTCCGATGAAAAAAATCCTTATACTGAATGGCCCAAATTTGAATTTATTGGGTGTAAGAGAAAAATCAATCTATGGTAGCCAGGATTTCCTTAGCTATTTTGAGGAGCTTAAACAGCAGTTTGAAAGTTTGCAACTACACTATTTTCAAAGCAACTCAGAAGGAGGCCTAATCGATAAGATCCACGAGGTTGGTTTCGAGTTTGATGGAATTGTATTGAATGCCGGAGCGTATACACATACTTCCGTTGCGATTGGTGATGCGATTGCAGCTATTACGACACCTGTTATAGAGGTCCATATCAGTAATGTCCACCAAAGAGAAGAATTCCGCCATCACTCGTTTTTAGCGAAGAACTGTAAAGGCGTAATTTGTGGTTTTGGTTTAGACAGCTATCGATTAGGCATCGAAGCTCTTATCAAATAGAAAAGCGGGAATTTCCCGCTTTTCTATTTGATAATCAAGACGCTGCTCTAACCAATAAGACTTCTAATTTGGGCTTCGTCCGCTCTGATCTGCTCTTTCATTGCTTCTAACGAGTCGAAACGTTCGTCATGACGGATAAAGTGAAGGAATTTTACGCGCAGTGTTTTACCGTAAATATCCTGATCGAAATCAAATAGGCTGATTTCGATAGCTCGGTTCATGCCATCCACGGTGGGTCTAGTTCCTATATAACCCATACCTTTGGCAATTGAAACAGGGCTTTCTTCCTTGTATTCACCAGTAGTAATGTTTTGGATGTGATTGTAGATATGTACCTCAACTGCATATATACCATAGGCTGGTATAAGTTTATGCGGTTCGTGAACCTGTAAGTTTGCCGTAGGAAATCCGATCGTACGTCCGATTTGGTCGCCTCTAATCACAGTGCCTGTCAATTCAAAAGGATAACCCAAATATAGATTTGCCGTTTTTATGTCACCCTTTATAAGTGCTTCGCGCACCCGTGTTGAGGATACGGCAATATCATTGATATCCTGCTCGGGGATTTCGTCGACACTGTAATCAAATATGGAGGCAAACTGTTCTAAATCACCCATACTACCCTTTCGATCCTTTCCGAAATGGTGATCGTAGCCTATCACAATTTTTTTGGTGCCGAGTTTTCCTACAAGAACATTACTAATATATTCTTCTGGAGTTTGATTGGAAAAATCACGGGAAAAGGGAATGATAATCAAATGGTCAATGCCAACTTTACTCAACTGACTGACCTTTTCTTCGATATCGTTGATTAAGCGTAAGCTATCATCATCTGGATTGATAATCAACCGAGGGTGTGGAAAAAAAGTAAGCAAAATTGTCTCCCCATTGATTTTATGAGCAGCTTCCTTTAAGTGGGCCAATATTTTTTGGTGGCCAATATGAACACCGTCAAAAGTGCCGATGGTTACAACTGCATTTTCAATAGGTGAGAAATCATCTAAACTTCTGTAGATTTTCATTTATAGGAGTTTTTGCAAAAATAAGATAAAGAATCAATAAAACGGGTTGGTAAAGTTATTTAATGATCTCTTTATGACGTTTTATTTCCGCGATAAGTTTTTCTAAATTCCAGGCATTTTCTACTGAATAATCCCCACTTTTGGTGCGCCTCAAAGAACTTAGATGTGATCCACTCTGTAAGGATTTTCCGAAGTCATAGGCCAGAGATCTAATGTATGTTCCCTTTGAACAGGATATGCGAAAATAAACGTTGGGGAGCTCGATCTTTTCAACAAGAAAGCTATTGATTCGAACTTGACGGGATTTTATTTCAACCTCTTCGCCACGGCGTGCCTTCTCATAGACACGTTCGCCATTGATTTTAATAGCCGAATGAGCAGGCGGAAATTGTTGAATTTCGCCTTCAAATGCTTTCGCAGCTTGCAGTATCATGTCATCTGTAATATGATCGATAGGAAATGTTTCGTTAATTTCTGTTTCCAGATCATAGGAAGGCGTTGTGGCACCCAAAGTAATGGTTCCAGTATATTCTTTGTCTTCGGCTTGGTAACTATCTATTTTCTTTGTGAATTTGCCTGTGCAGACGATAAGTAAACCGGTCGCAAGCGGATCTAAAGTTCCTGCGTGACCGACTTTTAATTTTAACGGCTTGATGGAGTTTCTGATTTTACCAACCACATCAAAACTAGTCCAAGTTAAAGGTTTATCAATCAACAACATTTCTCCTTCAGCAAAATGAAACTTCGCTGAGTTTTCACTAACCTCTATATTTTCCATCAAAAGATTTTAAATAATTTGTAAACTATGACCCGAAAGTAGGAGGGCAAGAATAATAACACCGACGATTATTCGATACCATCCAAATGCTTTAAAACCGTATTTAGTCAAGAAGCCGATAAAAGATTTAATCGCAACGATTGCGACAACGAAACCAATTAGATTGCCTATAATAAGCAAATTAAGCTCTTCGCCATTAAAGGTGTTCCCTTCTTTAAAGAACTTTAGCAGCTTTACAGCAGAAGCACCAAACATCATCGGCAAGGCAAGGAAGAAGGAAAATTCTGCAGCAGCTTTACGTGTCAGTTTTTGGGTCATACCACCGATAATTGTACTAGCAGATCTTGACGTACCAGGGATTAACGCAAGGCATTGATATACACCAATCATAAAAGCTTGTTTGTACGAAACTTTGTCGGAATCTTCTACGGTTGGCTTGTTAAACCACCTGTCGACAAAAAGTAACACTACGCCGCCCACAACCAACATGACCGCGACCATTAGAGGACTTTCCAATAGGGCGTCAATATAATCGTTGAAGAGCAAGCCCAACACTGATGCTGGAATAGCCGCAATGATCAATTTATAGTAAAATGAGAGCGATTTAAAAAAACGTTTGTAGTATAATACCAGAACGGACAATATCGTTCCCATCTGGATGACAATCGTAAATAACTTGACAAATGCCGAGGGTTGGATACCCATTAAGGCAGTGGCTATGATCATATGACCTGTCGAAGACACAGGCAAAAACTCCGTTAATCCTTCAATGATAGCAAGGATGATAGCTTCAATAATAGACATCTGTTAGAATTAAGATTATGCTTTAATTGGATTTGTTTTTGGGACGGTATAAAATTGCTGCAAAGCCTATTGCAAAACCGAGAACAACAACAATCGGTGCCAAAGTAATCTTGGTAAAGCTATAGATATCGGTTTCACCGGACATCAATGTAAAGCCAATGATTACAACCAATACGCTAGCTATAAACAGTTGGTAATTTATTTTGGAGAATACAAACGAACCTTTATTGACTGATTCGGTAGATTTCTTTATTTGAGCCATTTTTTTATCTGTATAAATCGTTAGATTGTGCCTTTAAGTACTTTGTTACAGCGAAATAAGTGCTAAGTCCCGAGATGAGAATCCCAATCAGGATTACTCCTAAAAATATTACAGCAAATTCAAACCAGTTGCGTAAAAATACCAGTTCGGGTATCTGCTGTTGCGCAAACTTCAAGGTTAAAATAAGCAGTAGAATCGCGATCAAGGAACCGAGTAAACCATGAATAATACCATAAGTTATAAATGGTTTACGGATAAAGTTTTTAGTAGCTCCGATGAGCTGCATACTTTTAATTAAGAAACGTTGCGAGTATATAGCAAGACGTATCGTGTTGTTAATTAAAGCTACGGCGATAATTAGCAGGATAACAGCAAATGCAAGTACAATCATCCCTATGATCCGAACATTTTTGTTCACCATGTCAATCAGAGACTCCTGATAAACCACTTCTTTAATTTTATTATTTTTAGAGATCTTCTCAATAAAAGTTTTAATACTATCTGTATTGGCATAATTCTCTTTCATATAAACATCCAAGGAAGGTAAAAGAGGGTTATGCCCCAGATACTGTACAAAATCTTCGCCAAGGTCTTCCTTTAGATTTTTTGCCGCTAACTCTTTACTAATATATTCGGTACGGAGCACATAGTTATCTTTTTCGAGGTCTTTTTGCAATGAAAGAACATCACCTTCGCTCGTGCCATCATTCACGATGACATTTAAGACAATATTTTCCTTAACGTATTTCGAAAGATTTTTAGCATGCACCAAGAGTAATCCCAACATACCTGTTACCAATAACACCAGAGCGATGCTGATAACCGTAGATACATATACAGATTTTGTTTTTCTTTTTTGTGTGCTTAATTCGTATTCTGACATAATAAGCGAAAATTTATTTGCGAAAGTAACTATTTGAGTGGAAGATTTCGAATTAATCTTATAATTACTTTGATAAAAATCAATCCGAACCCCGTTTTCTATCTATGTTTAATTAACTTTTCAATACTATAATTTATTGTTCAAACTACAAAACTTTTATCACATTTCAGTATTAAATCGTAATTTCGCCAGTCATAAAAATTCCTTAAGAATAAAAATGGAGTATAATCACAAATCATTAGAGAAAAAGTGGCAAAAATTTTGGGCGGATCATCAAACGTACAAAACGTCTGATACGCAACAAAAGCCAAAATACTATGTATTGGATATGTTTCCTTATCCTTCCGGAGCGGGGTTGCACGTTGGTCATCCGCTGGGCTATATTGCTTCGGATATCTTTTCAAGATATAAACGTTTAAAAGGTTTTAATGTATTGCATCCGATGGGCTATGATTCTTTTGGTCTTCCTGCGGAGCAATATGCGATTCAAACTGGCCAGCATCCTGCCGTAACGACCGAAGTCAATATCAATCGTTATCGGGAACAGATGGATAACATTGGATTCTCTTATGATTGGAGCCGCGAAGTACGTACTTCAGATCCTTCCTATTACAAATGGACGCAGTGGATTTTTATGAGATTGTTTGATTCTTGGTATAATAAAGAATCAGATAAAGCCGAACCGATCGAAACGTTGGTTGCAAGGTTTGCTAAAAATGGCTCTGCTGCTATTGCAGCAGTAGCTGATGAAGACGTTTTGGAATTTAGCGCCGAAGATTGGAAATCTTTTGATGAAGAAAAACAACAACGTGAATTGCTGAAGTACCGGATTGCTTATTTACGTGAAAGTACAGTAAATTGGTGTGCTGCGCTGGGCACAGTATTAGCGAATGACGAGGTAATCAATGGGGTTTCTGAGCGTGGAGGATTTCCCGTCGAGCAAAAGAAAATGATGCAATGGTCTATGCGTATCACGGCTTATGCCGATCGCCTACTAAGAGGATTGGATACGGTTGATTGGCCCGAACCTTTGGTAGAAATGCAACGTAACTGGATCGGAAAATCGGTGGGCGCTTCCGTGAAATTCCCCGTACCACAATTAGATACGGTCATCGAAGTTTTTACGACGCGTGTAGATACAATTTTTGGTGTTTCATTTGTCGTTTTAGCTCCAGAGCACGAATTGGTACCAGCATTGACTACCCCACAGCAACAATCGGAAGTAAATACCTATATCGAGAAAACTTCCAAAAAATCTGAATTGGATCGTATGGCTGATACGAAAACAGTTTCAGGAGCTTTTACAGGTTCGTATGCCAAGCACCCACTTTCGGGACAAGACGTACAGATTTGGATCGCAGATTATGTATTAGCCGGTTATGGAACAGGTGCTGTTATGGCTGTACCTAGTGGCGATCAACGGGATTATGTATTCGCTAAACACTTCGACCTTCCTATTATTCCTATTTCAGATACCCAAAATATTGAAGAAGAAGCTGATCCTAATAAGGATGGAAGATATATTAATTCCGATTTTATCAATGGTATGACTTATCAAGAAGCTGTACCTGCTTTAATTGCGAAGTTGGAGGCGATTAAATTGGGTAAGGCGAAAATAAACTTCCGTATGCGCGATGCCATTTTTGGACGTCAGCGCTATTGGGGCGAACCCGTGCCTGTATACTTTAAAAATGGATTGCCTTATTTAATTAAAGAGGAAGAATTGCCCCTATTATTGCCCGAAGTTGATAAATATTTGCCAACGGAATCAGGCGAGCCCCCTTTAGCAAGGGCAAAAGGTTGGAAATATGAAGATCAATATGAGTATGAATTGAGTACAATGCCCGGATGGGCAGGCTCTTCGTGGTATTGGTTTAGATATATGGATCCGAAAAACGACGGTGACTTTGTGTCAAAAGAAGCGGTAGACTATTGGAAAGCCGTAGATTTATATATCGGTGGTTCGGAGCATGCTACCGGGCACCTGCTGTATTCGCGCTTTTGGAATAAATTCTTAAAAGATTTGGGCTACCAGAACGAAGAAGAGCCATTCCGTAAATTGATTAATCAAGGAATGATTCAGGGGCGGTCCAATTTTGTATATCGTGTGCTAGATGAGGACGGGAGAGGTACAAATCAATTTGTGTCTTACGGGTTGAGAGATGAATATAAAACGATACCGTTACATGTTGACGTAAATATTGTCCAAAATGATGTGTTGGATTTGGAAAAATTCAAAAACTTCAGACCTGATTTTTCAAATGCTGAATTTGTATTGGAGAATGGTAAATATATCTGCGGTAGCGAAGTGGAAAAAATGTCGAAGTCCAAATTCAATGTAGTCAATCCAGATGATATTATCGAATCATATGGAGCGGACACACTGCGTCTGTACGAAATGTTTTTGGGGCCTTTGGAGCAAGCTAAGCCTTGGAATACTAACGGTATAGAGGGCGTTTATAAGTTTTTACGTAAAGTGTGGCGTCTGTTTCATGACGCCGAGGGCAATTTCAATGTTTCCGACGAAGAGCCTTCTAAAGCAGAATTTAAAGCCTTACATAAAATTATTAAAAAGGTAGAAGATGATATTGAGCGTTTTTCTTTCAATACTTCAGTTTCAGCTTTCATGATCTGCGTGAATGACTTAACAGATTTAAAATGCAATAAGCGACAGATACTGGAACAGTTAATTATCACGCTCCAACCGTATGCACCGCATATTACGGAAGAGCTGTGGACGCTATTAGGAAATGAAGCTGGCACACTTTCTTCCGCTTCTTACCCTATATTTAGACCAGAATATTTAGTCGAATCAGAATTTGCGTATCCGGTATCCTTCAATGGGAAGATGAAATTCAATCTATCGTTAACACTCGATCTAGATCAAAAGGCGATCGAAGATATCATCAGAGCACATGCCGATGTACAACGTCATTTAGATGGCAAAGCCATAAAAAAGATTATTTTTGTTAAAGGGAAAATAATCAATATTGTGGTCTAAACAGATTCACTTCCTAACAAAAAGCCGTTTTATCCATTCGATAAAACGGCTTTTTTATGCTAATACATCTTGAAACGCTATTGTCTTTTCAAAGATAGCTTTCGCATATGGGCAATTGGGAACAATTTTCGCATCGTTCTTTCGTGCGTAGTCAACTGCCTCCAGCACTAATTTTTTGCCTACACTCATTCCTCTATACTCTTCGTACACTTCGGTGTGGTCGATCGAAAATTCATGATCATTTTGCCACGTGTATTCTAAAATTCCGGCTTCACTATTTTCAACCTCCGCAACGAAATTGCCTCTGTCGTCTGTCTCGATGTTTCTTATTTCCATAATTTTTTTTAAAAAATAACGTCTTAAAGGGCGTTTTGTTTTACGTAATTTTTAATTTTTTGCTCACTGTTATGTTTGTTTTCCACTACGTTACCAGGTTTCCTTGATTAAAGCGAAGCACTTGGTATCGAGGACCAGCAAAGCGAATATGGATAGTCAATATGTATTTTTTTAAAGAATTTTTCGTATATTTGCAATTATCTCCTTAGAACACATCGCATTTTTATCTTTTCAACGAAGCTCTAAAGGTCCGAAACCTCCTCGGGAACATTTACTTTAATCCATATTGAATGAGCAAAAGCCAAATCACATTTAACAAAAAAGAACGAGAAAAAAAGAAATTACTCAAGAAACAGCAAAAAAATGAGAAGAAGGAATTCAATAAAACAAACAATGACAAGGGAAAATCTTTGGAAGAATTGTTTGCTTATGTTGATGAACACGGGAATATCTCAGACAGGCCTGCAATAAAATTGAAAGAAGGTGAGAGTCCAAGTATGGTCTCCAATCATCATGATGAGTATTCCTTTGGAAAAGTTGTCCACTATAACAACGATTCCAACTATGGATTCATCAGAGACAACGAAACCCAGCAATCTGTTTATTTCAACGACCGCCTGGTCGGGCAGAAATTGAATTTGAATCAGAAAGTGAAGTTTAAATTTAAGAGTGCTAAGCAAGGCGCGCAAGTGACTGAAGTCTTGATCGAATACTAGCAAGAAGAAAAAACACTGGAAATTTCAGGTGTTTATGATAGTAAGGCCCTTTGTTTGATGTCAAAGTTGTTGAAGTCAAACAAAGGTTTTTTTTTGCATGTTTAAATACTGTGCGTAGGAAACAGACCAATCCTCCTAATATGATTTATGGCACGGTTACATGATTTACTTTTTGCGCAGCTTTAATGTTACCGATTAGTTTTCCATTCAGATTTTCTAATCTGCATGTTGAGGGTTTTCCAGGTTTCACCCTCAATGGATAGTTCCGAACTAATGTTTTCGTTGGTCCGAAAACCTACTCCTTCATAGCATCGAATCGCATTGGAATTCCATTCATAGACATTCAGATCAGCTGTGTCATAGTTACCCTCTATAAAAAGTAGTCTAAGGAGTGCATTTACAGTGCTTTTGCCATAGCCTCTATTCCGTTCGGAGCTTTTTGCAATTAAAATACGGCAAAGTCTCGGGGTATTCCGCTCGAAGTTTAATTCACAATGACCAATAATTTCTTTAGTTGCTGTATCAGCTATTTTAAAGATTTGTCGCTTTGGATCTGTAATGTATTTTTCAAGTTGCTGGTCGGTAAGCGGAAAAGAAAAATAAGGTCCTGCAAACTGCAATAGTTCCCTTGCTGATCCAATCCACGATTTAAATAGTGGGAAATCTGACTTTTCGAATTGAAGGAGTGTTACCATGATTGTTGTTTTTTGTAGCCATTCGGATAGCGCAGATCCAATTTAGACAATTTTGGCAACCAATTCCAAAAATAACCCCTAATTTTACGAATCTTTTAAACACGTTATATGCGAAGCTTTCTTGAGGAGCGCAATCAGGTAATCAAAGAAGTTGCTGAATCAGGTCGTTATATAGCCTATATTCCAGACTAGCTTTTTTACTAGTGGGCGAAAGATTGATCGCCTTCGGTTAGCGCATTTTGCTATTGGTCTAAAATTTTATCGAAGGCAGCGTTGACCTTTCCTGTTGTTTTCCCGAAACAATTCCTGAGCTTTCCTGTATTTAATCATTCAGAGCAACGACAACCAGATTTGGATTTTTCTTACGAAGTTGCTCTTGTAAGAAGTCAAATGCCCCTTTTTGATTCATGGTAACTTGGTGGATTTTGTTGAATTCATTGTAGAAATAGACGCGATAGCTATTAGGGCCCCGGTAATTGCGTATGATTTTCGTTTCAATGCGATGGATCTGATTAATTTCAATACGTTTATTTCCGATCAGCGGGAAGAACAGAAGCTCATTTTTAAAAAAAACATAAGGTGCTATCGCTGAAAAGATGCGGGTCAATCGTTTGGTGTATTGCTCGTAGATAGTAAGGTCATCGATGTTTAGGTGTTGTAATGCCCGAATAAATTTTTGGTTCTTCCTATAAACTACCCAGCTTAAAAGTCCAAATACAAAACCTAAATAAATGAAAAGAAACGATAGGGTAGGGAGTGATTTATAGAAAAATGTAAGCCGATCTTCACTGCCTAACCAATGCTGGAAAAAGGCGGACAGGAAAAAGCCGTAGCAAAGTGCGAACATGGTGAGGAAAATTCCGACGATTACATTGCGGGTCTTTCTGACCTTCTTAAGCTCTGTTATTAAGAAAAATTTCAATGCTGAAGATTCGTTGCTCATGAAGTTTTGAAAAATTTAAATATAGTAAAAGGGTTTGTGTTCTTCCGTGAAAGTTGAATTTTAGCAATTTAAAAACTGGTTTTATATGATGTGTAGCTTTATATTTAGTTATTTATTTAATTGTATTATATCCTTTTATGTTTTAATTAATTCTCCTTTCTGTTGTTTTCTTTTTGTTAGACTTATTATTTACTAATGTGAAGCATCTTATTTTTAAATTTTTCTCGGTGCGGCAGTAATCACGCGATTAAGTTATTTTTAGCGCGTGTATGTTTTCTTTTTTATAAACGATATATCGGTCTTGCTACGTGAAGGAAAGTGTTTTAAATCGACTAAAAACACCTTTATAGGCTATATCTTAGAGCAGTATTGGCTTCGCTGCTTTTAGTTGAATCGACTATGCACTAAAATATGCAAGATTTCTATTATTTAAATCTTGTTTCCTTTACGGCAGCATTTAGAGGCTTTGTAGCTATTTTCTAACCCTTCTATACAAAGAGTTACCTTAATTCCTATTTATTGAGTTAGATCGCATCAAATAACTGCTAAATTGAAAGTTGCTACATTACCATGATCCATTCGGTCTATGTCGATTTACATCAATGTAGCATGGACAAGTCTAGAGAGGCATGGGGTAGGCGATCGCTCCAAACCGATGCTATTTAATACGGTGAAAAGGGTGGATAAAATTTTATCCGCCCTTTTCACCGTATTAAATAAGCCCTTAAAGTCATTTTTATTGCTAATTTTTTTGTTTATTTAAAATCTTAAAACTATTGTTTTTCAGATTTTAATAATTATTATATGTAGTATTTGTATGACCATGTGCTATATTATGCAAAATCGCCCTTATAGTCAGTAAATAGTCTTCTTTTTTTACCATTTAATCCAAAGGAAAGATGAAAGAAGGGGGTACTCATAGCATTATAAGCTCTTAGAAAATATAATCATTTTCCTCGTTTATAGTGCTTTTAACTATCATGTGTGTTATTCTCAATCGGTTATATTGGGACAGTACTTCATTGTCCTACCGATTTCGATATCATGACTGTTGCTTATGCTTTACGGAATTTATCGGTATATAAAACTATCGTATCGATTGAAGTTGGGTGCTATAGATGCGATTTTTTCTATCTTTTTTTTTATATATAGATCTTATTTTCAGTGTTATTATGTGGTTTATGTATATGGATGGTTGGTGTTTAAAATAAGGACATTTGGACATGACAATTAATCTGCGGACATGTTTGCAATCTTAATCTTTAGCCTGATAATTAAGTTTTATTCGGATGGATATGCATTTTAGTCAATAGAATTTTTCCGTTAATAAGCTCATCATTGAATTGGCCAACGGTCGTTTTTTGAAGCATTTCCGAAAGGTTATTGCGTATGGTCTTGAACTCGTGGTGTAGGGGGAAAGGATACTGTTCGGAACAAAATTCAAGCCCCATGCCGCAGCCGACAAACAGGCTTTCACCGTCGATGGCTTTAACGACTTCAGACAGTGGCGTAGACATATCTCCCTGGTCGAGGTAGAATCCACCACCAGGCCGTTTCATGGAGCGAATAATACCCGCTCTGCTTAGATTCTGTAATATCTTACCTAGAAAAGCTTCGGGAGAATGAATGTTTTCAGCTATTTCTTTTAGGGCCACACGCTTATTCTCTTAAGAGCTTTGAGCGATAAAGAAAACTGCCCGTATTCCATATTCACAAGTTTTAGAAAAAATGCCCATAATCTTCTTGCTTTTTTTGCAAATGTACAAAATCAAAAATAGCCATCGCTAATGATTAAAAATTAGAGATGACTATTTAAGGGATGGTGTACAGCTGTTAATTTAGTTGCAAAGATGCCGGGCGAAATTCCTCGAAATGTATGTTGTCAATATCAACACCCTGAGTGGTTAAATATTGAACGTGTTTTTTAATAAAGCCAGATGGGCCACAAAGGTAATAGTTTGCTTTCTGTGGAAGATGAGCGGCGTCTATCTTAGCCAGATCGACCCAGCCCTCGATTGCATTCGTACCTACATCTACTGCCTCATCGTAGAAAGAAAAACTAATCATGTGCTGCTGCTGGCTTTCCAATGTTTTTATCCTTTCTTTAAATGCGTGCAAATCCGGATTTCTACAACCGTGGATCCAGGTTAAAGGTGTCCCTTTTTTCTTGTCAGCCAACTGTTCCAGCATGGCAATTAATGGAGTCTGGCCAACACCGCCACTAATAAACACATGCGGTTTTTCATTCTCAATTAGCAGAAAAGAACCTGTTGGTGCTGTGAGTTCTAGTTGTTTGCCCACCTCCAAGTATTGGTGTAAAAAATTGCTCACCATACCTTCGGGAGTAAGTGTTGAGCTAGCAACCAGCCAAAGAGTTTAGTTCGATTCGGATCGCTTTAGGCTATTCCCAGGTTTTTAGGTTTTTCGGATAAAATGCCCATTCAGGAGTTTTTATCACGTTTTGATCTATATCATACCAGGGACTGAGTTTGCTATTGTTCCAATTGTTTAAAATTTGTATATCTTGAGCTGGCATGTAGCTTTGGGCGAGCAGCACGATTGTTTTCCCACTATCATCCTTGGCCAGATCAACAACGATAACTGCATGGCCAATAGGCGATCCTTTTTGAATGAAAGTGTCTCCAATTTTAACTTCTTGGGTAGTGTTTACATGATGAAGTTCGTCGTGTAGCGAAGCGGTATTAGCGTAGGCGAAGATGTACTCCAAGTACTTCCAATAGGTTAGGTAGGAGTAGTCTCCCTTTGCGTAGTTTGTATAGGCTCGGGGTTTGCCATCAGAGAGAAAGTTGAATTTTATATCCTTATAGCGCTTTTGTCCGTATAAATAATCCGCCCTGAGCCGCATGACTGCATCGGCACACTGATGTAAATCTCGTTTTCCTATGTCCAGTTTTACAACACTATTGTAGATATTTTGTCTACGTTTAATCTTTCCATTGTAATAATGTACCTCCTGATCGATAGGGTAAAGTGGAAGATTTTCAAGAAAATTCCCAAATGCATCAGCTTTGTATTGCAACCTTTTGAATCCTTCTGGTAATAAAAAGCGTGATTTGACCGTCATTCCATTGGGGTCAATAAATTGGTTTCCGTCAGTCCGTATAGCTTCCTTGGATGCTGAATCGATAGCTTGTGTTTTCGATGCGGTGATATTGGGCTGTCCACAACCAAGGAAAACCTGACAAGAGAACAAGGGAATGAGTATAGCTAGTGGCCTCATATTTCTACTTAGTGTATTGCAATCTAGCGAATATACTTAATTTTAAGCGGAAATGGAGGGAGGAGTGGAGCTTTAAAATTAAGAAATTTTTAAGCTATTGATTGGCCCTTTGGATCATTTTCTGATGTAGCTTAGCCGAAGTTAATAAGAATACGGTTATGTCAGAAAAACAGATTTTTCAGACGTCAAGCAAAAAGCGCTGGTACGCTTTTTCATGGATGAGCAGGGCATTGGTAATTGGTTTGATCATTGGTGTTATCGGTGTCGTTTACACATTGGGTAAGATCCAGATTCCTCCGTTTCCAACAATTAATACCAACACGCCGTTGACTGAAAAGTCTACTGCCAGATTAAAGAAATCAAAGCAATTCAAGGAATTTACAATTTTAAAATCCGAATTGGAGAAGATCAAACACGATCGTGATCTCAAGCATCTAAAACATATTGGCTCAAAAAGTAGGATCAATATGGGATTTTATGTCAGTTCCTGGTCAAACGAAGTCCGTGAGCAGTCCCTATCTGATTTACGCCGCAACATCGGTCATTTGGATATGGTCGCCATGGAGTCATTTTTTACAGTACCCAATCAGGATACGGTGGTAGATAAAGCGGATACTGCCGCGCTTAAGGTTATTCATAAGTATAAGCGTAAAGCTATCGCACAGATTTCAAATTTTAGTGGTAACGATTTTGACGGACAAACCGTAAAAGCAATCTTAGTTGATCCAGAAAAACAACAACGTTTTATAGACGATATTCTGTTAAAAGTGAAGCGAAATGGTTTTGGGGGAATAAATATTGATTTTGAAAACTTACAATTGGACGACCGGAAAACCTTAAATGATTTTATGGCACACATTTATACCGTGTTTCATACCGAGGGGCTGCTTGTGTCGCAGGATATTTCGCCCGAAAATGATGATTACGACCCGATCGCCTTACAGAAATACAATGATTACATTATCTTAATGGCCTATGATCAGCATTCCATTGAAAGTAATGCAGGCGCTATCTCCCATCAGGCATGGGTCGAAAAAAATCTCGATGAGCTCTGCAGTAAGGTCGATGCGGACAAGGTAATTTTGGCGCTGGCATGTTATGGCTATGATTGGCCTAAAGGTAGGGTTGGACAGACATTGACTTATGATAATGCCGTCATTTTGGCGCATAATTACAATGCCAAGATTGCTTTTGATCCCGAATCGGCAAATCTAAGTTTTAGTTATACCGACGGAGGAGGAATGTACCACGATGTTTACTTCACAGATGCAGCAACCTATTTTAATCTCATCCGTAAAGCAGATGACTGGGGATTAGCCGGTATTGCTCTTTGGCGTTTGGGTAGTGAAGATGCCCGTTTATGGTCTTTTATTTCAAGATCATTAAGTCAAGAAAGCTTAAAGAAAGATCCATTTGATTTTGGAAAGATACAACAAATCCTTGTTGGAGGAATTCAATATATTGGCGATGGGGAGATTTTGGATTTGGTAAATAGTCCCGCCCCTGGGGAAGCAAATTTCACTTATGACCCGTCGACGCTGATGGTAAAAGACCAGAAGTATGTAAAGACGCCAAGCAACTATGTGATCAAACGCTTTGGAGAAAGAGACAATACGGTAGTTCTTACATTTGATGATGGTCCAGATCCAACATACACACCGCAAGTATTGGATATTTTAAAAAAGGAACATGTACCAGGTGCTTTTTTCCTTGTTGGCGTGATGGCTGAGAAAAATATGGATTTGGTTCGTAGGGAATATCAGGAAGGACATGAAATTGGGAATCATACCTTTTTTCATCCTGATATGTCCACCATCGGACCTAATAGGGTCAAGTTTGAACTAAATGCAACCCGAAAAATCATTGAATGCATAACCGGTCACAGTACAATACTTTTTCGCGCACCTTTTAATGCCGATGCCGAACCACAGACCGTTGCCGAAATTCTACCGGTAGCTCAGAGCAGGAAGGAAAACTACATCAATATCGGAGAATATATCGATCCGAACGACTGGTTGCCCGGCCGTACCGCAGATGAGATCTATAATGAAGTGGTCAAACAGCGCGATAACGGAAACATTATCCTATTGCACGATGCCGGAGGCAATCGAGAAGCGACTATTGCAGCCTTGCCACGAATTATTCATTATTTCAAATCTCATGGTTATAAATTTGCAACGATTGGAGATTTAATGGGCAAAAAGCGTGATGAACTGATGCCTCCAGTAAAAAATGCGTCTGATTCAGGTTTCAGCGGATCTTCCAACCGTTTGTTTTTAGGAACCTTGTTTTATGGTAATATCTTCCTTAATCTGGTCTTTTCCATTGCCATTGTGTTGGCAATTTTTAGAACAGTAATGATTGCTTATTTGGCAATCCGACAAAAGCGAAGGAGTAAAAAGGAACGATTCCAATTGATAGTTGATCCTCAGGAGAAGGTTAGCGTTATTATTCCTGCCTATAATGAAGAAATAACCGTACTGGCTACGATACAAAGTCTTTTGAATTTGGATTATCCAGATTATGAATTGGTTTTTGTGGATGACGGATCGAAAGACAAAACGTTTGAGCTGGTTAGTAAGGTGTATGGCGACCACCCTAAAGTACGGCTGTTTACAAAACAAAATGGGGGCAAAGCTTCTGCGCTTAACTATGGTATCCAACAATCCCAAGCGCAGTTTGTACTCTGCATCGATGCCGATACGCAACTAAAGACAGATGCATTAAAACAATTGATGAAGTATTTCAATAAGGACCAGGTTGCAGCTGTTGCCGGAAGTGTGAAGGTCGGTAATGTACATAATATTTTGACACATTGGCAATCGATCGAGTACATCACGTCACAGAATATGGATCGACGAGCCTTTGATCTGCTCAATATGATATCGGTAGTGCCCGGAGCAATTGGCGCCTTTCGTAAATCCGCTGTTTTGGAGGTGGGTGGATTTACAACCGATACCCTGGCGGAAGATTGTGATTTAACCATGCGTATATTAAAAGCCGGTTATATCGTTCGTAATGCATCAGAAGCAATCGCGTACACTGAAGCGCCAGATACGGTTGGCATGCTCTTTAAGCAAAGATTCCGCTGGAGTTTTGGTGTATTGCAAAGTTTTTGGAAGAATAAACAGACCCTATTAAATCCTAGATACGGCTATTTTGGTATGGTTGGAATGCCCAATATTCTGATCTTTCAGATCATACTTCCGCTATTTGCGCCTTTGGCCGACATATTTATGTTGTTCTCCTTGGTGAGCGGTCTTTTCTCCCTAAGTGAGGTAAATGGTATCAGCTGGACAGGAATTGCAGGACTGTTTTCATTGCATACGGGGTTTGGTCAGGTGATGTTCTATTACTTCCTTTTTGTTGTCGTCGATATTTTCTTTGCGGCTATTGCGTTTAAGTTGGAAGGAGAAAAGCTCGTCAATTTAATTTATTTGTTTCCACAACGTTTTTTCTGGCGCCAACTGATGTACTTCGTTTTATTCAAGTCGGTCAGAAAAGCCATTAAAGGAGAATTAAATACATGGGGTACCTTGAAACGAACCGGAGGAGTGAAGCAGGTCACAGCAAGTGAATAGAAAGCACTCATTGACAGCGAAAGCATTGGATCGGCATGACATACTGCATGAGCATCACTATCCTTTGCCAAAAAGTATACTGATATTTTTATTTGATCTCAGGATTAGTTACTTTCAATAAAAATAAGAAGAACGATGAAGATACTATCCGCTCAGCAAATGAGGAGCATTGATGGCGAAACTTTAAAGGATCAAGGTATCAACAGCCTGGATCTTATGGAGCGTGCCGCAACCGTTGTTTTTGAGGAAGTTAAAAGACTTCATCCCCGGATGGAGTGTGAAACCTTTTACATTTTTTGTGGCAAAGGGAACAATGGTGGTGATGGTCTAGTGCTTGCTCGCTTATTGAATCAAGAGCAGGCATTGGTAAAGGTCTATCTCATCGATGTGGAGGAGTATTCCGCTGACAATCTTGCTAATCAAAAGCGTTTGTTCAACCAGTTAATCCAAAAGATCAATCCCGAAGAGCAGGTGGATATTCCTTCTAATGCAATCGTACTGGATTGCCTGTTTGGTTACGGGTTAAATACAGTACTCACAGCAGAATGGAACGGTATTATTTCTAGTATAAATGGATGCGGTGCAAAAATCTACGCAGTGGATATGCCTTCCGGGCTTCTCGCGGATAAAAATACCCCGCTTGAAGCTCTAGTTGTTAGGGCAGACTTTGTGTTTACTTTTCAGGCGCCCAAGCTTGCCCTGCTACTGCCAGAAAACCAATGGTACGTCAAAGACTTTAAGGTGTTGGATATCAATCTCAGTCGGCGGGCCATTGACGAAAAAGAAACTAATTTCTTTTATGTTGACCAGCTCCTTGTCGCCTCTTTTTATCGAAAGCGACGGAAATTTGATCATAAAGGGACATTTGGTCATACGTTGATCATTGGCGGGAGTAAGGGTAAAATGGGAGCTGTGCAGCTTGCACTACGAGCAGCCCTTCGCGCCGGATGCGGTTTAGCCTCAGCATATGTGCCCGCCTCTGGCAATACCATCTTACAGACTGCTGTACCCGAAGCAATGGTATTGACAGATCCTGAACAGGATTTTATTAGCCAAATCCCCAGCATCACGAGTTATCAGTCCATTGGCATCGGTATCGGTATGGGTACAACGCAATATACTAGTGATGCCTTAAAGGTATTTATTTCTAACGAAAGTAATACCCCGTTGGTATTAGATGCCGATGCATTGAATATTCTTGCTTGCGAACCTGATCTTTGGGCATTTGTACCGGCAGACAGTATATTGACTCCACATCCAAAAGAGCTTAGTCGAATATTGGGTCCTTGGAAGGATGATTTCGAAAAGATGGAAAAAGTAAAAGAGTTCGCCTTCAAACACCAATTTTATATACTGGTTAAAGGGGCCAATAGCATGATGGTTATGCCCGATGGGGCGCTCTATTTCAACAGTACAGGCAATGTCGGAATGGCGACAGGTGGCAGTGGCGATATACTGACAGGTATTATCACAGCGTTGCTTGGACAGGGGTATTCTTCCAAACAAGCTTTAATTATGGGAGTATATATCCATGGGCGTGCAGCAGATATTGCGGTAGAAAAGATTGGAGTCTATTCTTTGTTACCTTCCGACACGATCAATCATCTTTCCAATGCATTGATTGCAATAGAACAGGATTATGATGGATTGGTACATTGAACAAGTTTTTGCTGCCCGAACTTGGAAACTGCGAAAAGAAGTCTTTTCTCCCGGGGGGAAGCTTGGTGAAGTAATGCTAGATGGCGATTTTGAAGCCACGCATTTTGCAGCCTACGATGGAAATGATGTCGTTGGTGTTCTCAGCCTGATTTCTTTCGGCGATAACTACATGATCCATTTTCTTGCCGTTGCCCCACATCTTAGAATGAAGGGGATAGGCACGGCATTATTGGGCTATGCTAGACGATTTATAAGAACATTTAATGGTAAAGTTATCCTAGCCGAAGCCCTCCTTGATCAACAGCACTTTTGGAAAAAGAACGGTTTTGTTGCGGGAAAGCAAAATGATACCACTGTTACCTATTCATTAGCGCTAAAGTAATTTTATTCGCCAAGATTGGTAAATACGATAATAGGGTGCTACAGATCCATCCAGCATGTGTGACTTTACTAACTTTCGTCGTAGTTGATTCGATCAGATTCAGTTATCGGACGAAGGATCCGGCAAGGATTACCAGCCGCTATGACGTCTGATGGAATATCTTTAGTAACGACTGATCCAGAGCCTATCACCGAATTTCCTCCGATCCGTACGCCGGGATTGACAACAACATGCCCACCTATCCACACATTATCTTCGATAACGATTGGCAGCGCAAATTCCCAGCCTTGATTTCTTGCTTCAAAATGAATGGGGTGACCAGCAGTGAATAGGCTCACATTAGGTCCAAACAGTACGTTATCGCCGATAATAACTGGAGCACAGTCTAAAATAGTGCAATTATAATTGCTGTAAAAGTTTTCACCAATAGTAATATTATAGCCGTAGTCACAACGAAAGGGAGGCTCGAGAAAAAAACGGTGTCCTGTTGCGTTAAATAGTTTCTGAATAATCTGTTTTCTAAATTTAATTTGTTTAGGTTCCGAATCGTTAAATCGCTTAAGCTCTTCTTTGGCGTATTGCCTATCTTTAAATAACTGTCCATCCGAATCAAGGTAGGGAAGGCCGGCAATCATTTTCTCTTTTGGTGATTTCATTCAGTACTTACTTTTAGGTGGCAAACATAGATAAATTGATGATTAAATACAATACTAATTTGACGACCGTTCGTTGATGGGATTCAATCCCCAAGTACGTTTTCTTTGAATTCCTACCGATGTGACAAAACAATTTTCATCTGAAAAGCATTTAGATAGTGTAGCACACGTATGCTACGGCCTAGTTCTGGGCTTTATCCAATAATTATTATTTCAATGAAAATCGCTTATATAAGTACCTATTTACCCAAAGAATGTGGTATTGCCACCTTTACGTCAGATTTGTTGCAGGCTGTTGCGTTGCATAATCAGGAATTGACACAACATGTTTTTGCTGTTGCGGACCGGGATTATGTTTATCCCAGTGAAGTTGTTTTTAAAATAGACCAACATGCTCAGTTGTCGTATATTGAAGCTGCCAACTATATTAATGAAAATGGTTACGATTGTGTGCTATTGGAGCACGAGTACGGCATCTTCGGTGGTAATAGCGGGATGTATATCTTGTCCTTGATTAATGCGCTGCATATTCCATTACTGGTTAATTTTCACACCATCCTTGAAAAGCCGAATGTCGATGAAAAAGCTATTCTCATTGAAATCGTTAAGCGGGCTTCTATTGTTACTGTCATGAGCAATTATGCGATAACATTACTCAAAAATATTTATAGGGTCAATACGACAAAAGTTGTATTAATACACCACGGAGTGCCGGAATTTACCTTGGATCATGAACTTGCAAAGTTTAAAAAAGGCCTTTCGGGGAAGAAGGTTCTGTTGACCTTTGGTTTTTTGGGACGAAATAAGGGCATTGAAATGGTGATTGAATCCCTACCCGAAGTTGTCAAAGATGAACCTGACCTCGTATACCTCATCGTTGGTAAAACACACCCGAATGTATTGGCGCATTCGGGGGAGGAATATCGGGAGTATCTCGGCAGTCTAGTGGAAGCCTACCATTTGGAGGAACATGTTCGATTTATTAATTCCTTCGTTAGTCAGACCGATCTTGTCGAGTATCTATGCGCTTGCGACGTCTATGTCACTCCTTATATTAACGAGGCGCAGATTACCAGTGGGACGTTATCGTATGCCATCGGAGCGGGAGCAGCGGTAGTGTCTACTCCTTATTGGCATGCCAAGGAATTACTCGCCGATGGAAGGGGGGTACTGGTTGAATTTAAAAATTCCGCCAGAATGGCTGAAGTGCTTAAAAATCTGTTCTCAAATTTAGATTATCGCACCACATTACGAGACAACGCGGGTGCATTTGGAAAAGAGTTAACCTGGAAAAATATAGGCCTTCGGTACACGCGGGTTTTGGAAAAAATCATTCCAACCTCCGACGGCCTCAAAGAAAATGTAGCCTTTACAAAAGATGAAATGCCCAAATTCAGCTGGAAGCATATTGATCGACTTACTAATCAAGTCGGTATCTTACAGCATGCAACGTATTCCCTGCCAAACTACAAAGAAGGCTACTGCATCGACGATAATGCCAGAGCACTTCTACTCACCTTATTGGCTCAAGATGATTTTGCAGATAAGAAGTTAGATCGTCGTATCTCCACTTACCTCAGTTATATCTATTATCATCAGCGAGAAGATGGGCTATTTCATAATTTTATGGATTTCCAGCATAATTTTCTCGATGACGTCGGTTCGGAAGATTCCTTTGGTCGGACAATATGGGCCTTGGGCGTACTTCTTCGTAAAACTGAATTGACAAGCTACTACCAATTGGGACGCGAATTATTTTTTAGAGCTGTGCCAAATTTCAGTCAGTTGCGCTCCATCCGTGCGATAGCATATACCGTATTGGGAATTGCAGAATATTTGCAGGACCAATCCAACGATGAAGTAATGATAGAGTTGATGCGGACGCTTATTGGTAAGTTGGTGTGGGAATATGACGCCAGTTCTGATGAACATTGGCAATGGTTTGAGCCTGTATTGACTTATGACAATGCGATATTGCCCTATGCGTTATTGGCTGCTAGTTCATTTTTAAACGATGATAAAATAAAACAGTTGGGACTATCTACACTCAAATTTCTCGAAAGCATAACCATACAAAATGGCGCTCTTTCATTGGTTGGAAATCAGGAATGGGCCAAGCAAGGCAAGCATATCAGTAAATTTGGCCAGCAGCCTCTCGATGTAACGGCGATGGTATTTATGTATCGCGAAGCATTTAAACTGACGAATAAGAAAATCTATTTCAACCGAATGATTGCCTCGTTTCGCTGGTTTTTGGGAGAGAATGATCTTCGTCTTGGACTTTATGATGAGGAAACCAAGGGATGCTGCGATGGTTTGGAATCGTATGGCATCAATAGAAACCAAGGTGCTGAAAGCACCCTTTGTTTCTATTTAGCTTATGTTGAGGTATATCGTGCTTTTAAATATAGCGATCAGGGTTTAAGATAGCGAGTAGTAAATCTTCGAGTTTGATTGTTGCGTAAGTGGACTCATAATCAGACATCGCATAGGGTAAAATGAGGTGGTCATTGTGCACAATCGCTCCGCAAGAATAAATGACGTTGGGTACATATCCTTCCCGTTCTTCATCATTTGGGGTCATCAAGGGGCTATGTAGGCGACCAATTTCAACATGGGGGTTATCCAGGTCCAAAAGGGAGGCCCCCAAAACATACTCACGCATTGGCCCTACGGCATGGGTAAGGATCAGCCAGCCATACTGCGTTTCTATTGGTGACCCACAATTACCAATCTGCACAAATTCGTATGGATACTCGGGCTCTTGAATTCGGATAGCCGTTTCCTGCCATATATTAATATTGTTAGAGTAAGCAATATAATTGTTCTCGCCGTCAATGCGGCAGAGCATGGCATAGCGTCCGTTTATTTTTCGTGGAAATAGTGCTGCACCCTTATTGGCGATTTCACCATAAATAGGTTTCACTTTAAAATGGTAAAAATCTTTTGTGGTCAATAGTTTAGGGAGAATGCTAAATCCATCATAGGCGGTGTAGGTCGCATAATAGACGCTCTCACCTTTCTCATCTTTGAACTGGACAAACCGGGCATCTTCAATGCCTCTTTTTTCGGTGTCAGCGAGTGGAAAGATTACGCGTTCTGAAATGGAGGTGTCCCATGAGAACGTCATTTCATAATGCGAGGAAGCGAGCCAGAGCGCCTGCTGTAAAAATGTTACATTTTCAAGGTTTTCCTCGCTAACCTGGCGCACTTCATCAATATATCGCTTCAGTTCCTCGTAAGTAAAGGTATCTGTTAGTTTTGCCTCCAGTTTAGACTTCACTTCGGTGGGCTCGGCATGTAGCTCATTCATCTTCTTTAAGAAAGATTCCTTATGATAACGATGATTTTTGACTTGAATAGGTTTATCCAATAAACTACCGACATAGTCAATATGAATATTATTATTAACATCCAATGTGCCCGAGCGAAAAACGATAGAAGAAACATGGCCTTCACCAGTGGCCCTGAAACTTAAAATAATACGTTTTTCTCCTTTAAATAATTCTGTCTGGTCCGGATGTTCTATGATGGACGGATTAAATAAGGCCGCCGACTCTATCGAATACTCCATGGTAAAGTAAGAGCCAATCAGTAACTTGTCAATATGACTTAGTTTCTCTTTTGAAAAAGGAATCTTTGCCAATAAGTGGCTTACCCGATCAAAATTTCGTTCAAAGATATGAACAATGCTCCGATGTCTCTTGGTATAGCTTCGCAGGACCTGCCCAAAGACTTCTTTCCGCTGCGATTCGTTAAGGGATAAGATGCGTTGGATGACTTTGATTGTGCGATCATCTCCTAGAAAAAAGAAACGTGCTAGTACTCTTTTTTTATCTGGCTTAAAGTAAATATCTTTTCGTTCAACTTGTACTGGTTTATGCATAATATTATGTTCATGTTTACATCCTTATTAGAACGAATCGCGCCTGTCTTTTGTTTTTATTCCCAGTCAATAATCAAAGGATATCTGATAAAAATCGAGTAACTTTGGCTCAGGAAAATTTTAAGATATGATTGAAAATAGTTTAGATATGTTAGAGCCGAAAGCAATTTGGAGGAATTTCGCTGCTCTAAATAGGGTGCCAAGAGCTTCAAAAAAAGAAGCACTCGTGATTGCTTTTATGGTAGACTTTGGAAAATCACTAGGGTTAGCGACAAGCGTAGATGAGATTGGAAATGTGCTTATTAAAAAGCCCGCTACTGTGGGAATGGAAGATCGTAAAACGATTGTACTGCAGTCGCATTTAGATATGGTGCACCAAAAAAACAACGATACTATTTTTGACTTCGATACCGAAGGTATAAAAATGTATGTGGATGGTGATTGGGTAAGAGCAGAAGGCACCACTTTAGGTGCGGATAATGGTCTTGGCGTCGCGACAATCATGTCAATTTTGGAGTCATCTGCTATTGTGCACCCAGCTATTGAAGCCTTATTTACCGTTGATGAAGAGACCGGAATGACTGGAGCGTTAGGATTAAAAGGTGGCGTGCTCTCGGGCGAAATCCTGTTGAATCTGGATACCGAGAATGACACCGAGATTGATATTGGCTGTGCAGGAGGGATTGATGTAACAGCAACACAGTCGTATAGTGCAGAACCTTGTCCGTTTGACATGCTATCATTCGAACTTACGGTGAAAGGACTGCATGGAGGACACTCCGGAATGGATATTCATAAAGGTTTCGCGAATGCAAATAAGGTGATGAACCGCTTGTTATATAAAGCTTATCAACAGTATGGGCTTCGTATTGCGTCGCTGTTGGGCGGAAGCCTGCGCAATGCCATTCCGAGAGAAAGCGTTGCCAAGGTGGTTGTCGTTAAGGATAAGGCAAGTAGCTTTGTTCAGAATCTGACTCAATTGGCGCAGGATATTAAATTGGAATTTGCCACAACGGAACCGGCTATGGAAATAGTGGTGAGGCAGACTGATGCTGCTTACGCAACCGTAGTTCCGGTAGAGGTCCAGGAAAATCTAATCAACAGTGTTTATGCGGCCTTGAATGGAGTATACCGTGTGAGTGCCGATTTTGAAGACCTGGTAGAAACCTCCAATAATATTGCTAAAGTTGAAGTCGGTGGCGAAAAGGTTTCCATCAAATGTTTAACGAGATCTTCGGTCGAAACATCTAAATTTGATTTAGCCCAATCTTTGCAGGCTGCATTCGAACTAGGTGGTTTTAAGGTGGATTTTTCGGGTAATTACCCCGGATGGGCCCCTAATCCGAATTCTGAAATTTTGGAAGTTCTAAAATCCATTTACACGTTACAACACGGTGAAGCGCCAGAAGTCGTGGCCTGTCACGCTGGACTCGAGTGCGGTATTTTGGGCACAAACTACCCTGGAATGGATATGATTTCTTTTGGCCCTACTATCTTAGGCGCACATTCGCCAGCAGAACGCGTCTCCATTTCTTCCGTGCAGAAGTTTTGGAGGTTTATTCTCGAAATTCTTAAAAAGATTCCTGAAAAACAAATTTAAATAACAGCATCTTTAGTCCTCGACAGATAGTCGATATAATACGGCAGTAGATCATGAAAAAAGAAAGGTATGATGATAAACCATACCTTTCTGCTTTATACTAATTTATCTTTTTTATAGAAAAAATGAAAAAATATCCTTACTTTGAAACTGAAAAAACGATTTACTAGACCAAAATAATATGTAATCTCTCCATTCGAGAGAATCCTAATTATGATATAATGACTATAATCCTCATTGTAATCAGCATTTGTTTGCTCATCGTCTGCATCACTTATTTTAAGATCAATGCCTTTCTCGCTTTTTTGATTGTTTCGTTATTCAGTGGATTTTGTTTGGGTATTCCACCCGCAAAGCTATTGGGCACTGTCGAAAAGGGAATAGCCGGAGTGATGGGTAGCCTGACTTTAATTCTTGTCCTGGGGGCTATGCTGGGGAAAATTATCGCTGAGAGTGGTGCTGCTGAGATTATTGCAGAAAAAATGGTACGACTGATGGGGGCACGGCACCTCCAGTGGGGACTGATGTTGACAGGCTTTGTTGTTGGGATACCGCTATTTTATGGGATTGGATTTGTCCTGTTAGTCCCCCTGATATTTTCGATTTCTTACCGGTATAAATTGCCTGCAGTATATATTGGGTTGCCGATGCTGGCAGCCTTGTCGGTCACCCATGGATTTATTCCCCCACATCCTTCACCCGTTGCTCTCGTAGCCTTGTTTCATGCAGATATGGGATTGACGCTTATTTATGGTCTCTTAATTGCCATACCGGCAATCGTTTTGGGCGGACCTGTATTTGGGAGAAGTCTGAAAAACATACGACCAATTCGAGAATCAATTTTCCGCGAAAAAGATCGCTCAAATACTGCAGAATACCTCCGTCCGACTGTAGGCGTAAGTTTGACTGTCGCTTTGCTGCCGGTATTACTCATTGTTCTATTTACATTGCTTCCTTATTGCTATCACATAAGCGACGAGAAATTGGCGCAGGCATTAAAGTTTTTCGGTAACCCTACCGTTGTTATGTTGATCGCTATCGGTGTGGCCACTTATTTGTTAGGATTAAAACTGAGGCGATCGATGGCCAGTGTGATGACAGTCTATGAGTCTGCTGTGAAAGATGTTGCCATGATTTTATTGATTATTGCGGGATCTGGAATCTTTAAACAGGTGATGGAGGACAGTGGGGTAAGCCTGTTGTTGGCAAACATATTGCAGCAGCTTCCTATTTCGCCATTACTGCTGGCCTGGCTCATTACGGCCGTCATCCGAGGTTGTGTTGGATCAGCTACTGTTGCGGCATTAACGGCCGCAGGTGTTTTACTGCCTATTGTTACTGCGGGAAAAGCGGATCCCAATCTTATGGTATTGGCTATAGGAGCCGGAAGTCTGATGTTTTCACATGTCAATGATGCTGGCTTCTGGTTATTTAAAGAATACTTTGGCCTAAGCCTCAAAGATACGCTATACTCGTGGTCGGTGATGGAGGCGATTGTTTCCATCGTTGGGCTTTTAGCCCTTTTACTAGTACAATTAATTTTATATTAGCTATTATTTTAAATTTTAAAATCGTTGAAGATGTATAACGCAGATGAACAATTCGAAAAATTAGGTTTGACTTTACCTCCGGCGCCTGCACCAAAAGGCGTTTATAAACCATATGTTATCGATGGTAAATACCTCTATCTTTCTGGTCATGGTCCGGTGCAAGATGACGCCACGTTGATTATCGGTCGAATTGGAAGTGACATCAGTTCAGAGGAGGGCAAACTTGCCGCAAGACAAGTTGGTCTAACAATGTTGTCGACCATAAAAACCAACTTGGGATCATTGAACAAAATTAAACGGGTTATCAAAGTATTGGGTATGGTCAATTGCACCTCCGATTTTCTCTATCATCCCGGGGTCATTAATGGCTGTAGTGAACTATTTGCTGCAGTTTGGGGAGAAGAGAATGGTATTGGAACACGCAGTGCTGTTGGTTTTGGCTCTTTGCCCGATAATATTCCAGTAGAAATAGAAGCCTTATTTGAATTATACTAACCCGCTTCATATGGAAACTTGGTGTCATATAGATAATCTTGATCGGGTCGATTCGCCAGCTTTGCTTGTTTACCCCGACCGTATTGTAAAGAACATCGAAAGCGCTTTACTTAGGGTGCATGGGCAGGCTGACCGGTTGCGGCCGCATATTAAAACAAACAAGTGCCGGGAGGTATGCCAGCTTATGGTAGATAAGGGAATTACGAAATTTAAGTGTGCAACAATTGCAGAAGCAGAGCTGTTAGGTGCGATCGGAGCCAAAGATGTTTTGCTGGCGTACCAGCCTGTAGGACCTAAAATCGATCGTTTTCTCAATTTAATAGCGGCGTTCCCCGATACTCATTTTGCTTGTCTTGTGGATCATGTCGATGCTGCGCAGGATATTTCAAAGCGGAGTCTTTCGAAAGAATTATGCAGCGATGTTTATCTAGATGTCAATGTGGGCATGGGACGAACTGGCGTTTCGTTAGAGAGAATTGAACGGCTGGTTATGGATATCCATCTCTTGGAAGGAATTCAGCTTATCGGCCTGCATGGTTATGATGGTCATATTCATGATAAAGAGTATAAGTTTCGCCAAAAACAAAGTGAACGTTCTTATAGCATACTCGAAACCGCCTACCTTATGGCACAGGTGTCTACTTCGAAACCTTTAGCTAAAGTTATTGGTGGTTCACCAAGTTTCCCTTTTCACGCCGAGCGCACCGACGTAGAATGCAGTCCCGGAACGTTTGTGTTTTGGGATTTTGGCTATGCCGAAAATTATGTCGAGCAGGATTTTATACTCGCAGCAGTGCTTTTGACGCGTGTAGTTTCGATTGTTGATCACAATCACCTCTGTCTGGACTTGGGGTATAAATCAGTTGCATGTGAGTTGCCGCAACCCCGTGTCAAATTTTTCGATCCCCGTGTTGGACAAATAAAGATGCAAAGTGAAGAGCACTTGGTGGTCGAAGTTGCAAAAGCTTCCGAATTTAACATTGGCAATGCTCTTTATGCCGTACCACGGCATATCTGTCCTACGGTAGCTTGTTATGGCGACCTGCAAGTGGTTCACAAGGGGCAGGCAGATCAGGTTTGGACTGTTTACGCGCGAGATAAAAAGATAAATTATTGATATGTATGAATTTGAAATGCCATTCTTGGTAGACGCTCATTTGGATTTAAGCATGAATGCCATGGAGTGGAACCGGGATCTTCGACTTCCGATTACCGAACTTAATCGTCGGGAAGGGGGGATGAAAGACAAGCCAGATCGTGGTAGGGCAACAGTTACTTTTGATGAATTGCGTCGTGGTCATATTGGTTTGGTCGTTGCGACTCAAATTGCCCGTTTCGTGACACCTGAAAGTTCCTTGCCCGGTTGGTATTCCGCAGAACAGGCTTGGGCGCAGACCCAGGGGCAGCTCGCGTGGTATAGGGCAATGGAAGCTGACGGTCAGCTAAAAATGATTCGTACAAAGGCGGATTTGGATCAACATATGGTCCTATGGTCGGATGGTATTGATCATATGCATAAGCCGATTGGTTACCTGTTGAGTCTAGAAGGTGCAGATTCCATAGTGGATATCAGTAATCTGGAAACGGCATATAACTATGGTTTGCGAGCTATTGGGCCAGCACATTATGGGCCAGGTAGGTATGCTAATGGGACAGATGCATCTGGCAAGCTTAATGAGCAAGGCATCATGCTGTTACGCGAGATGGAGCGCCTAGGGATGATATTGGATGCGACCCACCTGAATGATGATGCCTTTTGGGACGCTGTCGAACGTTATCATGGCGCGATCTGGGCCAGCCATAATAATTGCCGCAAATTTGTGGACCACAATAGGCAGTTTAGTGATGAAATGATTAGAGCCCTTGTTGAGAAGCAAGCCGTCATTGGTGTGGCGCTAGATGCCTGGATGATGGTGCCTAACTGGATCCGAGGTATATCGGACCCTAAAACAAGCAATTGCTCCTTGGAAATCGTGGCCAACAATATTGACCATATTTGTCAATTGGCGGGAAATGTGAACCACGTGGGGGTGGGAAGTGATCTCGATGGAGCCTTTGGCCGGGAGCAATGCCCTTATGATCTAGAGACAATTGCCGATATCCAGAAAGTCTTTGGTATTCTCGGAAAACGAGGATATGGGAAAACCGATCTTGAAAAAATCGCCAGTAAGAATTGGCTTAATTTTATGCGAAATGTGCTGCCACAATCTTAAAGATAGCGTTGTGGCAGCATTGGGCACTGATGAAATCAATGACTATGTCAGGTATTTAAGATGTTTTAGGTTTTTAGTTACGCCGTTACGAGCGACATCACTTAGAAGACCTTATTGTCGCAGGACGCGTTGTTGTGTTTAGTAGAAAAATCAACTTCTTCCAATACTAATGAACAGATGAATCCAGTATTACGTGTGCAATTGTCCCTGATGATGTTTTTGACGTATTTTGTCAAAGGGGCTTGGTTTGTAACTTTGGGAACATACCTTATTAATTCGCTCAATGCTTCCGGTATGGAGGTAGCAAATATTTTTGCGACACAGTCGCTTGGAGCCGTATTTGCTCCTTTCTTTGTCGGTTTTGTCTCTGACAGATACTTTAATGCCGAACGCGTACTTTCAGCTTTACACCTGATTGGAGCGGTGCTACTCTATGGAATGTCACAGACACCCGATGCAACGCATTTCTATCCCTATGTATTTATTTACTTTATGGCATATATGTCGTCGCTGTCTTTATCTAATGGAATAGCATTCCGTCATATAGAAGATGCGAAGAAAGATTTTCCGGGATTGCGTGTTTGGGGAACGATTGGTTGGATCTGTTCGGGGCTTGTGATCAGTTATTTGTTTCGTTGGGACGCACCCGAATCGATAGCGGAAGGTGCCCTTCACAATACTTTTATTATGGGGGCGATTTGTTCACTGCTATTGGCATTCTTTAGTCTCGCATTACCAAAGACGCCGCCACAAGCCAACATTAAGGGGGAAAAATTTGATTTTGGAAAAGAGATTGGTTTAGATGCGCTAAAGCTTTTAAAGCAGCGGAGTTTTCTAATTTTTTTTGTAACAGCCATTGTCATCTGTATTCCGATTTCGTTTTATTACCAAAATGCTAATCCTTTTTTGGTAAATGTTGGCATCCCAAATCCGACTGCAAAGATGGCCATGGGGCAATTTTCTGAGGCAATTTGTCTGTTGTTGATCCCATTTTTCTTTAGAAGACTTGGGTATAAAAATATGATTCTATTAGGAATCTCCGCCTGGGCGCTCCGATACTTGTTTTTCGCATTCGGTGACGGTCAAGAAAGAGCATTCTTACTTGTATTCGGTATTTTATTGCATGGAATCTGCTATGATTTTATGTTTGTTGTCGGCCAGATCTATACAGATAGAATTGCTGGTGAAAAATACAAGGCTTCTGCACAGGGACTTATCACCATTGCAATGTACGGTGTAGGGATGTTGATCGGTTTTTGGGTTGCTGGTGCTGTATCGGATTATCTCAAAGCGGCCTATTCGTCACAATTTTGGGAATACCTTTGGTTTATTCCTGCCGGTATTTCTGGTTTTTGTCTTATGTTATTTGCCGTTTTTTTTAAAGAAGATAAAGCAATAGTGGATCGGGTAGTCAGCTAAAAAATGCGTTCTGCCCGATCAAGATCAGACTAGCCCGCATCCTTTAGCTAAATTCAGGGATATTTAAACTATTCGACTATACTTTCCAGTAACTGTTTTTCATGGAGTTCAAAATATTCACCTCTTTTCTCCATCAGTTCAGTGTGCGTACCTTGTTCAACAATTTCGCCTTGATCCATCACAAGAATATGATCTGCATTCTTGATCGTTGAGATGCGGTGCGCGATAAAAATACAAGTCTTGCCTTTCATAATGCGGCTGAGTGAACGGAGAATTGTTTCCTCCGTTTTTGTGTCCACGGCTGAAAGACAGTCGTCAAATATCAATACTTTGGGTTCTTTAATCAGGGCGCGAGCGATAGACACCCGTTGTTTTTGTCCACCAGAGAGGGTGATACCACGTTCGCCAACAGCAGTTTCAAAACCATCTTCAAAGGCGATAATATTGTCGTATACAGCAGCATCCTTAGCGGCCTGCTCCACTTGTTCCTGTGTAAATTGATCCAGGCCAAAGCCTATGTTATTAGCAATGGTATCCGAAAATAAGAAAACATCTTGTGGGACAAATCCAATTTGTTGGCGCAAGCTTTTGAAATCAAAAGCTTTGATCTCCAGATTGTCGTAATATATTTTTCCCTTATCGGTGTCATACATCCGGAGAAGTAAGTTGGCTAGGGTTGATTTTCCGGACCCTGTTTTTCCTATAATAGCAAGTGTTTTCCCGATCGGAATTTGAAAGGATATATTTTTAATGGCTTGAATGCCTGTTTCCGGATAAGTAAAGGAAATCTCCTCACCCCGGATTGCACCAGCTAATTCTTTGGTGCCTTTTCCATTTACAATTGGAGATTCCGTCTGAAGAAATTCATTGATGCGTTTTTGCGAGGCTGCGGCACGCTGCACCAGTGAAGTTACCCAAGCCAAGGACATCGCAGGGAAAGTTAATTGATTGACATAGATAATAAACTCCGCTATATTTCCAGCCGTTACAGTGCCTTTGGCAACTTCAATCCCACCAATGTAGATGGTAATTACCGTGCTGAGCCCAATAAGCAAAAGAATAAGCGGAAAGAAAACAGCCTGCACTTTGACAAGATCAAGAGCCGTATTTCGATAAATGGTACTTTCCTTCTCAAATTCCTGCATTTTATTTTGTTCTCTGGTATAGGTCTTGATGACGCGGATACCGGCAAATGTTTCCTGCACGAAAGAAGAAAGGTTGGCCAATTGTTTCTGTATTTTTAAGCTACGCTTGTTAATAATCTTATTGACAAATAAAATAATAACCGATAGAACCGGTATTGGCGCCAATGCATAGGTCGCCAACCGTCCATTGACGCTATACATCGCATAAATAACCATGATAGAAAGGACAACAGTGTTAATCGCATACATAATGGCAGGTCCCAGGTAGTTACGCACCTGATTGACATCCTCTGTGGCACGGCTCATCAGATCCCCTGTATTATTCTTTCTAAAGAAACCAAAGTTTAAATCCTGATAGTGGTTATAGATCTCATTTTTGAGATCGTATTCAATATAACGTGACGTTAAGATGATCGTTTGCCGCATAAAGAATAAGAAAATACCCCGTAAAAGCGAAAGAAGGAGCACGACGAAACCAAAAAACAGGAGACTGGTGCCAAATACCTGGTAGATGAGTTCCTGTCTTTCGAAACCATCAAATAGACGGTACAGATAGATGTTTTCCTGTACCAAATCAAATGCTTCGCGGATTACCTTTGCGGGCAATACCCCGAAATAGTTGGAGATGATAACAAAAATAACCCCTGGAATCAGTTTCCAGCGGTATTTATAAAAGTATTTATTTAAGTAGGCGAGATCCTTCATATTATGGATACAAAAGTAGAACTAATTCGTCAAAATGTTTTACGATTTAAGTGAATTTACTGTCATTCGGAAATCAAATGTTAAGTCTTGGATAAAAAAAGTTGTTACGCACAACGAATAATTTTCCTACTTTTGCATCAAGTGCCTTAAAAAATTAAAACAAATTAGAGTAGTACATTTTATGTCAACATCTCAAAATTCTATTTTTGAATTGATGAGCCAGTCTGGTCATCAAAACTTATTTTTCTGTAATGATGAATTAGTGGGCTTAAAAGCTATCGTTGCGATCCATGATACCACATTGGGGCCTGCGATAGGAGGGGTTCGTATGTTACCATACGAAAGTACAGAAGAAGCTATTGAGGATGCTTTACGTTTATCCAAGGCCATTACCTATAAGTCTGCCATCACCGGATTGAATCTCGGTGGGGGAAGTGCTGTGATAATCGGTAATAGCCGTTTGGACAAATCTGAGGTTTTATTGCGCCGTTTGGGCCAGTTCATTGAAGGATTGAATGGTAATTTCATTGCTTCTTTGGACGTAGGCACTACCCAACGCGATCTAGAACATATTTATACGGAGACCGACCACGTGGCTGGTTTGCCAAAAGCAATTCATGGTAGTGGTGTTGGCGATCCTTCGATCTTTGCTGCACAAGGTGTTTATTTTGGGATCAAAGCTTGTTTGAAAGAACTCTATGGGTCGGAGAGTGTAGCTGGCAAAAAGGTCATCGTCCATGGCGTAGGTGGAGTCGGTGAGCGTTTGATTGCGATGTTGCGTGAAGAGAATGCACGCGTGTATGTCAGTGATATTACAGAGGAGAAAATGTTGAAAGTAGCGGCCAAGTACAAAGCCGAGCCAATTCCCTACGGTGAAGTATTTGATCACGATTTTGATGTATATGCTCCTTGTGCATTGGGCGGTACAGTAAATCCAGAATCAGCGCAAAAAATGCAATGCAAAATTATTGCTGGTTCGGCAAATAATCAATTGAAAGATGAATTGATCACCAGTTCAATTCTGCATGAAAGAGGTATATTATATGCTCCGGACTATTTGATTAACGCAGGGGCATTAATTGGCTGTTATTCAGAAATTCAAAACTATGGTGTAGACCACACTGAATTTGTGATTAAAAATATTTATAATGCAACAAGAGACGTATTGAAAAAATCAAAAGAAGAAAATATCTCAACTTTTGAAGCGGCCAATCGCATCGCGGAGAAGCGTATCCAAGATATTAAAAAAATCAAGCGATAGTCTTCATTCCCAAAATCGTTCTTACTTATTATTTTATAAAAAAAATCGTTCTTTAAATTACTATGTTAAACAGGAGACACCTGAGGGTAAAAGTAGTGCAAACGCTTTATGCGTACAGTCTTTCGGAAGACAAAGACATCAAAACATTTGAAAAAGCACTATTAAAAAATGTGGATGAGGTCTATGAGATGTATATGTGGACACTGAATCTATTAGATGAAGTGTCAGATTACGTCTTAATAGATGCAGAGGGTAGGGCCAATAAATTCTTACCAACTGAAAAAGACTTGTCTTTAACGACCAAGTTAAGTACAAACACTTTTATTGAGTCATTGAGACAAAATCCACAATATGGAGAAGGTGTCAAAAAGTATAGGATTTCATGGAATTTTGATCCGGAGATCGTGCGTACCGTGTTTTTGCAATTAAAGGATTCTGAGGCTTATTTAGAATACTTGCAACAAGAAGATCGCTCGATTGGTACGGAAAAAGATATTATCAAACATATCTTTAAAAAGATCATCTTGAAATCGCCAGTTATTGAGCAGGTTTTTGAAGAAAAATTCATCAACTGGCAGGTGGATAAAGAAGTGTTGCAAGCACTTATTGCGAAGACATTTAAGAATTTCAGTTCGGAAGATCCGCGTAGAAATAAACTTGCAGAAATTACACAAAATTGGAATGACGATAGCGATTATATCATTACATTATTGGGTAAAACGATTCGCAATACAAATGAGTATCAAAAGCTTATCTCTGATAAAACAAAGAATTGGGAGTCAGATCGGATTGCTTTGATGGATACCTTATTGATGCGTATGGCGATATGCGAATTGATTAATTTTCCATCAATTCCCGTGAAAGTAACAATAAATGAGTATATTGAAATTTCTAAGGTATTCAGTACATTGAAAAGTAATACATTTATTAATGGTATCTTAGATAAAATATTGAACGATCTGAACCAGCAGGGAAGAATCCAAAAGGCAGGTCGTGGTTTAAGAGATTAACATCAATTCTGATAAATAATTTATACGAATGAAAAACTTTGGCAAATATTCGGTTTTAGCTTTGCTAGCAATGTTTTTCTTTTCTTGTGGAAATGCAAACAAGGGAAAAGAAGAAGGAGCGAGGATAGCAACTGACACCGCCGCTGCAGATAGCCTTTCTAAGGCTGCAGCACAATTGGGGAAAGTAGAATTTGAAGAATCTGCATTTGATTTCGGTCAGGTAAAGGAAGGTGCGCAGGTAAAACATACCTTTGCGCTTAAAAATACAGGTGATGCACCTATTATTATCTCGAAAGTGACAGCTTCATGTGGATGTACGCAGCCTGAATTTTCAAAAAGCCCTATTTTGCCGGGTGGAACATCTGAAATCCATGTAACTTTCAACAGTGAAGGACAAGTTGGCAAACAACAGAAGATCATTACGATTCAATCGAATGCTTCAAACGGTTTGACAACCGTGCAGCTAAAAGGCGAAGTATTAGCAAAATAACACATTATTAAACGATATAATTACAAATGAACACAGTATTATTACAAGCAGCGGGTGGCAATTTGATGAGTTTTCTACCAATGGTTTTGATTATCGTGGTATTTTATTTCTTCATGATCAGACCGCAAATGAAGAAGCAAAAAGATCACAAAAAATATATTGAAGAACTTGGTGTAAACTCTAAAGTAGTAACGACAGCTGGTATTCACGGTCGTATTGTAGAAGTATCAGATACTACATTCTTGGTTGATGTAGGTTCGGGCGTTAGAATTCGTTTTGACAAATCAGCAATCGCGTTAGATGCTTCTAAAGCTGCTAACAACACAGAGAAGAGCGCTTCATAAGCTTTTTCGAGAGAGAAATGAAGGCCAGTTTTTTAAGAAAACTGGCCTTTTTTTATTTTGGTTTATCAACGGAATGTCCATTTTTGTTAAAACCCCCGCTGAGTAAGAAAAAAATACGATATAAATTTTGTCGTTTTTAAAATTGAAGATTAGAACGCTGATTTTTATGCAAATTGATTAAGTTTGTATCATGGCGAATACAGTTCGAATAAATAAGATCCAACGGCGTAAGATAAATATCTTCATACGTTGTGTTGGAATTTCGTTGTTAGCTTGGCTATTATTTTCGATCTCCAACCAATATACTGTATCCGTCAAGGCCGCGATTGAATACGTTAATCTGCCAGAGAAGCGGGCGTTCCACCCGCAGCAGTCTGATACTGTAAAAGTTAAGCTGGAAATGACGGGATGGCAATTTTTATTTTCAAAAGCTGCTTTGGAAACACCTAAAGTTCAGGTCGACCTAAGCTCATTAAAAACCAAAGATTGGATCGTTTTTTCTAATCAGCTGGGATTTATTAATCGGCAATTTCCGCATGAACAGCGGGTCGTCTCTGTCAGTCCCGATACCTTGTTTTTTGATTTTTCGAAACAGACACAACGTAAAGTGCCTGTAAATCCCCTTGCTAATATTGCATTTAAACGGGGATACGGCTTTATCGCTGAAACCAAAGTTATACCAGCTTATGTGACCATCACCGGGCCTTATGAGGATGTCTCGGCAATTGAATACTGGGAAACCGATACCGTACGCGGGAAAGACGTGGAGACCGATGTACGAACTGTTGCAAATCTGGCGAGAAACCAAAAAGGGAATATCAATGTTTATCCAACGTCTGTTGAGGTGCTGATGCCAGTAGGTGAATTGACCGAGAAAGTAATCGAATTACCTGTCAAGGTGGAAAATGGACAACGGTATAGTTCGGTCAGACTTAGTCCAAGTAAAGTTGTTGTCACGGTATTGATGTCCGTAAAAGATTACAATAAGTATACTTCGCGCGATTTTGAGGCGGTGGTAGACCTTTCAGATTGGGAGAAGAATCAGGTACAGTACTTACCCATTTTATTGACCAAGGTTCCTGAATATTGTCAGATAATCAGCATTGTGCCCCAAAATGTAGACTTTTTTGTACGTAAATAACGATATTTTCATGAAGATTGGAATAACAGGCGGAATTGGATCAGGTAAAACATTTATCTGCAAGCTGTTTAAAGCCATGGCAGTACCTGTTTATAACGCGGATGAGGAAGCTAAAAAACTGATGAATACCGATATTCGGATTAAAAAACGCTTAATCGCGGAATTTGGAGCGGAGACTTATCCGGACGGGAAGTTGGATCGGGCTTTCTTAGCCCAACGGATATTTTCGGACAGAAAGAAGCTCGAACTTGTGAACGGAATTATACACCCTATCGTTATTCAGGAGGCGAAGGAATGGGCAGAACAACAAAAATCCCGTTATACACTCAAGGAGGCCGCCTTACTTTTTGAAAGCGGCTCTTATAAGGATCTTGATTATACTATTCTGGTTACCGCGCCTTTATCCGTACGTGTTCAACGCGTAATGGAGCGCGATAAGGTTACGGAAGGACAGGTCATGGAGCGAATTAATAAGCAACTCTCTGACGAAGAAAAGTTAAAATTGGCCGACTTTGTCATCGTTAATGATGGCACCACACCATTATTGCCACAAGTGTGGAATCTACATCAAAAATTTTTAAAATAATAGTATGTCTATAATATTGCCTGACTTCTTTGTCAGAAAGCCAGAAGGTTATTACTGCCGTTACGGTGATTTTTTTATCGATGCCAGCAATCCAGTTATGCATAATGTCGTATCTCATGCCCATGGCGATCATGCGAGCTCAGGGCACGACTATGTGTATGCTACCCATGCGACAACTTTGTTTATGAGCCACCGTTATAAGCAAAATCGGAAAGACTCCTATCAGGTTAAATTGTATAACAGCCCTTTTAAACTCGGTGCCGTCGAGATTACGTTAATACCGGCAGGACATATCCTCGGGTCGGCACAGATTCTAATGGAATATATGGGCGTGAGATATTTGTATACAGGCGATTATAAATTACAGCCCGATGATACCTGTGAACCCATCGAAATGCATCACGCTGATGTATTGATTACCGAAAGTACCTTTGCAAATCCAGCTGTTATCCATCCTGACCCGGCCGAGGAAATCAAAAAATTGGATGGTCACGCCAGTAATATCTTATTGGGTACTTATGTACTGGGGAAGGCGCAGCGAGTTACTGATTTGATCAATAGATACTGTCCGGATAGAAAAGTACTTGTGCATAGTGGAATATTACCGTACCACAGACTGTATGACGCATATGGACTGAAGAAATTAAATTACGAGCCTTATAACAGGAAGGAAATGAAACAGGGCGAACAGAATAAAGTTTATCTGGTTCCCCCAATGACATTTAATAGTTACTTCAGAGCGACCAAAGTATTGCGGGCGTTCGCTTCGGGCTGGAAGCGCCTGCAGGCACAGAATGATATCGAACTTTATATTTCCGATCACGTGGACTGGAACGACATTCTCCAGTATATCAAAATGGTTGATCCTCGGGAAGTATGGACACTCCACGGTGATGGAACGATTCTGAGAAGTTATTTCAATGATAAACTGATCGTCCGCGACGTCTTTCTGGCACAAGCATAAGTCTGTCAGTGTCGAAGATCTTCTGCAGGGTACACCCATGCCAAGAAAGTGGAGCAACTTATATCTTGGTGTCTCTATAACAGCGCCATACAACTGATTTCGATCGCTCATTTGAAAACTTCGCTGTATGACCAGCGAAGTTTCTATTTCATATTAACAATCTTGTCAACAACATAGACAGTATTTCCGCGCCAAGGAAGTACTCCATGATATTCTTTGTAACGTAGATCGAAATATTTGCCACTGTTTAGCTCCAATTGTTGAAAAACTGAATCGTCTTCAATAGAAAATTCAAATTGATTGCTGGCTATTCCTCCAGTTTTAATGCTTCCAAATCCTTCTTGGATGAGCTTGCCCTCATATGTCTTAAAAATATTACCCTTCCTTACAGCATAATTAAGATAGCCCGACTTGACACCCTCACCGAATACATAATAATATTTCCAGTAGGCATATGAGCCACCCCCGACGAGGATAAAGAGGATCAGGATGAGCAAAAATTTTTTTAATCCGGATTTCTTCTTTTGTTGTTCAGGTAAATTTTCCATTATGTATTTGAATTAAAATGGTTTGAAACAGTTTGTAAAACAATTAGAAATGTATTCTTTCGATACCCTATTGTGTAATTTCATCTAAAGATAAATAATGAACGGCATAAATGCTAGTGGTTTTTATTTAAAGTCAATGAAAAAGGTATTTTGGTGGATGCTAATTCTATTAGTTATTTTCTCCTTGGTGTGTGCTGTTATGCTAATTTTTGTAAATTTGTCTAATGGACTCAGCACGGGTATATCGCAAGATTATTCACTTGGATATGGACGCATTCTATGCATCTGTAGATCAGCGCGACTTCCCCGAATTTCGGGGGAAGGCAATCGCTGTCGGCGGATCTCCAGATGGGAGAGGGGTGGTTGCGACAGCAAGCTATGAAGCAAGAAAATTTGGTGTCAAATCTGCTATGAGCTCAAGAAAGGCTCTTCAACTGTGCCCTCATATTATCTTCACTTATCCTCGTTTTGATGTTTATCGGCAGGTTTCGTATCAGATCAGGGAGATTTTTCTACGGTATACGGACTTAATTGAACCACTTTCCCTGGATGAAGCATATTTAGATGTTACAGTGGATAAACAGGGAATCGGTTCGGCAATCGATATTGCCAAGGCGATTAAAGGAGCGATAAAGGACGAACTGAACTTAACGGTGTCCGCTGGTGTGTCTGTCAATAAATTTGTAGCGAAAATTGCTTCAGATATGGATAAACCCAATGGTTTGACATTTATTGGTCCTTCTAAAATTGTCAAGTTTATGGAGTCATTGCCCGTAGATAAATTTTTTGGCGTAGGGAAAGTCACTGCGAAGAAAATGCACGAATTGGGGCTTTTTACGGGGCTCGATTTAAAAAAACAGCGTGAAGATGATCTAGTCCGTTGGTTTGGAAAGACAGGTCATTTTTTTTACCGTATTGTCAGAGGTATCGATGACCGTCCAGTTGTTCCTAATCGCAGCAGTAAATCGATTGGTATTGAGGATACTTTTGAGGTGGATGTAGAAGCATTTGAAGAATTAAACAGCATTTTGCATCGACTCTGTAAACAGTTGTGGTTACGTATTGGGAAAAAGGAAGTTTCTGGACGAACGTTAACCTTGAAAGTTAAATATGCGGATTTTGTGCAGCTGACACGTAGCACAACCATAGAAAGTAGTTTCGACTCCGAAGACAAAATTTACGCTACAGCTCATCGTCTGTTAAACAAGGTTGAGCTGCTAAACAAGGTGCGTCTGTTGGGGGTTTCAATATCCAACTTTGTAGAAGAAACTGATTTTCCAAAGGAAGGTATACAGCTAAACCTTTTTGACCATCATCCTTAGTCAATAATCCGCACTATTGTTCGACTTTTGATAAGCTAAAGAATAAACAACATGTGAATTAAGCTTGTTACAGGCAAAATCATCGTTATTTGTCACAATTCTTTATCTTAGCCCAAATAATAATAAACATATCCAAAAAGTAATGAATACGGTATCAAGAGTACTCTTAGGTGCGTCTATCGTTTTTTTTGTGCACGAGACTGGTGTTGCGCAGAAGAAATTGGATTTTGCGCAGTCCTGGGGGCAAAAGCAATCTTTGACGGTCCGCACCAATCAGTATCCTGGCTGGGCAGACGGAACAGCTTACCTGGAGAATGATGTAAACGATGGTCGTTTGTATCAGGTCGACGTTAAATCAGGCAACAGAAGTATTTATACAATTCCTGCTAAAGAAGGAACGGTTGTCTACATCGATAACAACGATATCTTCCTAAAAAGCAGTGATGGAGCCGTAAAGAAGCTTACCAATTCGCCTGACATTGCCGAACAAAACCCCACGTTGTCACCAGATGGTAAATATGTGGCTTTCACGCGCAAAAGTAATTTATACAGCGTGGATGTGGTATCCGGAGAAGAGATGCAATATACACATGATGGTACTGACGTCATTTACAATGGTTGGTCATCTTGGGTGTATTACGAGGAGATTCTTGGGCGTCCGACAAAGTACAAAGCTTTTTGGTGGTCTCCAGATAGTCGTAAGATAGCATTTATGCGATTCGATGATACAAAGGTTCCGATGTTTCCTATTTATTCGTCGAAAGGTCAGCATGGTTATCTCGAGGAAACAAGATACCCTAAAGCGGGTGACCCGAATCCAGAAGTCAAAGTCGGTATAGTTCATCTTTCTGGGGGCAAAGTTACATGGGCTGATTTTAACGAAAAAGACGATCAGTATTTCGGTCAGCCTTATTGGGCCTTTGATAGTAAAAATCTAATGGTACAGTGGATGAACCGGGATCAGAACAATTTAAAGTTTTATCAGGTCGATCCGAACTCTGGTTTAAAAAAAGAAATCTATGATGAGCGTCAGTCTTCATGGATCAATTTGGATCACGATGAGCGTATAACTTATCTTGCTGATAATAAATATTATATCTTAAAATCGGACAAGTCAGGTTGGGCCCACTATTACCTCTATAAATTGGACGGTACATTGGTAAATCCCATTACCTCTGGTGAATGGCAGGTGACCGAATTGAAGCGGATCGATGAAAAAAACAAGGTGATCTATTTTACTGCACGTAAAGAAAACTCAGCGCGGTTTGATCTTTACCGTGTGGATTATTCGGGTAAAAATCTCAAACGTCTGACTTTTGGTGAGTACTCACACGATGTTAATGTATCGCCCAATGGCCAGTATTTTATTACTAAATATTCTAATGTAAGTACACCAGATAGATTTGCACTGTTGGATAATCGGGGTAAGGTCGTTAGGCAATTGGCGGATAGCAAAGCAGCAGATTTTGCTTCCTATACGTACGGTAAAACCGAATATTTACATATTAAATCGGATGACGGATTGTTCAATCTTCCCCTGACAATAACTTATCCGACAGATTTTGATCAATCGAAAGTTTATCCGGTTGTTTTCAGTATCTACGGTGGACCGGATGCTGGGACAGTAAAAGATACCTGGAAAGGGACAAACAACCAGTATTGGGCTAATGAAGGAGTTATTCAAGTCTCCGCAGATCACCGTGCTTCGGGGCATTTTGGCAAAAAAGGTGTTGCCTATATGCACCGTAATCTTGGTCATTGGGAGATTATTGATTATTCAACCATCGTTAAATGGTTGAAATCACAACCATGGGTGGCTAAAAACAAGGTGCTTATCACAGGGCATAGCTATGGTGGATACATGACCTGTTTAGCGATGACAAAAGCCGCTGATGTATTTGATTTCGGTATTGCAGGTGCGCCTGTAACGTCATGGGATCTCTATGATAGTCATTACACAGAACGATGGATGGATACACCGCAGGACAACCCGGATGGATATAAGGCCGGATCTGTATTGACTTATGCTAATCATTATAAAGGTGTGTTGCGTATTATGCATGGCGATATGGACGACAATGTACATCTGCAGAATACAATCCAGCTCGTCGATAAATTGACTGATCGAAATGTTCCTTTCGAATTGATGATTTATCCTGGAAGCCGGCATGGATTTGACCGATCGAAAAGCAAATATGATTTTAACGAACGTGCGCGTTTTTACTATCAATATTTACTGGAAAAGCCGCTTCCAAAAGAGTTTAAATAAGCCTAACTAAGGTGAAAATATAGCTTCCCCTGTCACTTCGATAGGGGATTTTTATTTTACGGAGTATTTTCATTTATTCACGCTGCCAAATATTCTCCATCGGGTTCTTCTTTATGTTAAATATGAGAAAAAAAGTGATTTTTCTGTGTGTGTAAATTGTTGAAAATTAAAAAATATGGCATCTTTGTAGAAGTTTATTCAAAGATAAAATGATTCAATTCCTAAAGGAAAGTACTTTTGCCGTTAATGAGGTTTTTAATAAGTCATTGGAGTTGCTGAAAAAGCATTATTTTTCGGTTGCCGGGCTTTGTTTTCTGTTATTTGTGACTTCTGGACTCTCCAATTATCTCGCAACATCGATTAGTGATTTCAATGTAGTGTTGAGTGGTTTTATGGCGTTTTTTTTCATGGTAATGTATTTCGGATTGAATATGACTTTGTTTAAGTATATTTTGAGTCTGATAGATGGAAATCATGATAAGAAACTGATTCAATGTATCCCAAGTTCAAAGGAACTCGTTTACTTTTTCGGAGCTATGCTCAGTATCATGGTGCTTTCAATAATGCTCTTACTGCTATTGGGGGCAGTTTCTTTACCCTTTCTTTATTTGTTTGAAAACGGTGAAAATCGTGTAGAGCTGATGAGCAATTTTACGATGTTTGTCGTTTTTGTGGCAGCCATATTGACCTTTCTCCTGATTATAAGAGTGGCATTTTATCCATTCTTCATTATTGATAAACACGCGGGTACTTTCAAATCTTTGCGTTTTAGTTTTGCACTGACAAAGGGTAACGTGTTCAAACTGTTGTTGATTTTGGCTGTGTTTGCTTTCTTTCAGTTGCTACAGATGTATTTTAATTTTTTAGAATATTACATAATTTTTATTATTTTGAACCTCGTGAGTTCTTTTTTGGTTGTACCTTTAGCTTGCATTGTCGTTTCGGTAGCTTATCGTTCAATGATGGCAGATTATCATGGTGGAGAGGATCCAAAGATTTTAAAAAATATATTTTAATTAATAGCAAAGGTTTTGAGTAAAAAAGGAATTGCCATTTTAGGGGCAACGGGAAGTATAGGCACACAAGCCTTGGATGTTATAAGAGCCTTTCCTAATCAATTTGAAGCAGTCGTTTTGACATGTGGTAGCAACGCTTCATTGTTAATTCAGCAGGCTTTGGAGTTTAAGCCCAAAGCAGTTGTTGTAACGGATTCCCTTCAATATAGTTATGTTCAGGACGCCCTAAAAGGGCATAATATCGCTGTTCTTTTAGGTGAATTGGGGTTGGTTGAAGTGGTTCAATATGAAGATGTTGATGTTGTCTTGAATGCGATTGTTGGGTCTGCCGGATTAAAGCCTACTGTGAAAGCGATTCAATCCAAAAAGGATATCGCTTTGGCTAACAAGGAAACACTGGTTGTCGCTGGCGAGCTGATTATGGCTTTGGTGCATGAATATGGCGTTCGAATGCTGCCTGTGGATTCAGAGCATTCGGCAATTTTTCAGTGTTTGACCGGAGAGGAGCATAATCCGATAGAGAAAATCTACATTACCGCTTCTGGCGGGCCTTTTAGAGGTAAAAGTAGAGCAGAGCTTCAATGTGTTACCAAGGCTCAAGCATTGAAGCATCCCAATTGGTCTATGGGAGCCAAAATCACGATTGATTCCGCTTCTTTGATGAATAAAGGCTTAGAAGTCATTGAAGCAAAATGGCTTTTCAATCTGTCGATAGATCAAGTTGATGTCATTGTACATCCTCAATCCATTGTGCATTCCCTGGTTCAGTTTCAAGACGGTTCTATGAAAGCGCAAATGGGGGTACCTGATATGAAATTGCCGATCCAATATGCGTTGACATATCCAGGACGTTTCGAAAATAATTTTGAGCGTTTTAATTTCATGGACTATCCAACGCTCAGTTTCGAAAAAGCAGATATGGAAACCTTCAGAAATCTGGCTCTTGCTTATGAAAGTTTGCGGGCCGGTGGCAATAGAAGCTGCGTATTGAATGCCGCCAATGAAGTCGTTGTAGATGCGTTCTTGAAAGATCGAGTTGGTTTTCTGGAGATGAGTGATGTTATTGAACAGACATTGGATCGAGTACAATTTATTGCTACACCGACGTTGGATGATTATCTGGAAACGGATCGTGTAGCAAGATTAATAACAAAGGAAATAATCAAAGATTAAATTTAAAAAGCATACATGGGTGTTTTAATTATGGTCGGACAAGTGATTCTAGGCTTGTCAATTTTAATTGTTCTACATGAGTTAGGACATTTTTTAGCAGCGCGTGCATTTGGTATCAAGGTAGAAAAGTTTTATTTGTTCTTTGATGCTTGGGGAGTGAAATTGTTTAAATTCAATTACAAAGGATGTGAATATGGTATTGGCTGGTTACCATTAGGCGGTTATGTCAAAATTGCTGGGATGATCGATGAGTCGATGGATACAGAGCAATTGAAGGGTGAACCACAGCCTTGGGAATTTCGATCAAAACCAGCTTGGCAACGTTTGATTGTTATGTTGGGCGGTATTATTGTCAATATTGTGGTCGGTGTTGTTGTTTTTTGGATGCTGACTTTTAAAATGGGCAATACGGATATCAAAATGAACCAGCTTGTAAACGGTATTGTGCCGGGCTCTATTGGTGAATCTATTGGTTTGAAAGCCGGTGATAAGGTGGTCGCAATTGATGGTAACCGCGTAGAGAACTACTCCGAACTGATCAGTTCCAAAGTCTTGATGGGCGGAGTTACACTCGCCGTCGAACGTGGTGGTGTGACTGAAGATGTCAAAGTTCCAGCCGATTTATTAAATACACTTTCTGACAAAAAAGGAGAGAAGTTTATTGAACCACGTGTTAGAACAACAAGCGTTGCTGAAGTTGCTCCGGGATCGGTGGCTAGTAAAATGGGTTTTGTGAAAGGCGACAGCATTATCGCTGTAAATGGTACGCAGGTTCCCTTCTTTGACCAATTTAAGACACAAATAAAAGCGAATATAAATAAAACTGTTGCTATTAAAGTACTGCGTAATGGAGAGGAAGTTTCACTGCAAGGAAATGTTCCTGCTGATGCTATGCTGGGAATAGGCATTAACCGTGATTATTCCATCAAGTCTTTTACAACACAATATACTTTGACAGAGGCACTCCCAATTGGTGCAAAGAAGGCTTTTACAGTGATTACCGATAATGCCAAAGGATTTGGCAAAATTTTCAAAGGTGAAGTGCGTGCTGATAAAGCCTTATCGGGTCCCATTGGTATCGCAACTTTGTTTGGTACGGAGGTGGATTGGATCCGTTTTTGGTCTTTGGTAGGCATGTTATCGATGGCATTGGCATTTATGAACCTATTGCCTATTCCAGCACTGGATGGTGGGCACGTATTATTCTTATTGATTGAAATGATACAAGGTAAGCCATTGAGCGAAAAATTCCTGGAAAAAGCGCAGATGGTTGGTTTCTTTATTCTTTTGGCTTTAATGGTCTTTATATTCGGGAACGATATTTTTAAGCTCTTTAAGTAACTCAATCGATCGCCAGCCGATGCTGACGGCATGTATATCATAAAGTAAAGGGGGCTAAATTCAAAGCCCCCTTTACTTTATGATATCGATACGCTTACAGGAAAAGGCTTCGCGTTGTATAATTATCTGCTAGCTGCATTCGCCCTTCATATGTTTTCATTTTATTTATTTCAGCCTTTAGGATGAAAATTTTTACAACAATAAATTCTCTATTTATATTGCTTTTGAAAAACAATTTTTCTAAGTTTGGTCATGGATGGAAGAAATAGAGCAGATGTAAAGCCTGGTATGTTGGTGAATATCGTCTTAAAAAAAGATCAACGTACTGGAAGTCTTACAGAGGGGATTGTGAAGGACTTGTTGACCTCATCCTCTTATCATTCGAGAGGAATTAAAGTGAGATTGACGGACGGCCAAATAGGAAGAGTGGCCGAAATTATTGAAGATGACTTTTAGCAGGTGTTCTACTGATCTTCCGCTCTTTTTTATTTAATCTTTCCTCATACTATTTATATGGAAAGATCTGCTGCCTATGGTGTTCTTTTTGAATAAATCAAATGTAAAGATTGTTGAATTATTATTAGTGGATATTTTGACATAAAACTTGCATAACGACATTATTATTACTAACTTTTTTCTGTATTTTTTATTTTATTACATATTTATATAATATTGTTTTTATAATTACTAAATGACGGTTTTTTCAAATGGATATCAAAAGTAAATGTACGATTGTCTATGCTGATGATGCATTGATTCATCATATACTGATGCGCGCAATGACTCAATCTCATTTATTGAATTTGGTTTATTGTGCTTCTAATGGGATGGACTTAATTGACTACCTCCATGACAACGGACATGAACTTCCTCAGATATGTATACTGGATCTACATATGCCCGTGCTAAACGGAATAGAAACGGCAAAAATAATGAAAGAAAAGTTTCCCTCCGTCAGAATATTCGGGCTGACATCGAGCAGTGATGAAAATGAACGGATGAAAATGCGGGACGCTGGGGCAGAAGAGATTTTTTCAAAGGAGCAAATGCCTTTATTAATGAAACAACTTGCTTCTTGAATATAAAAAGCTACACAAAAAAAGCCTAACATCTGTTAGGCTTTTTCTTTGGTTTCTAAAGCATCCTTGAATTTTAGCAGTCTAATCCAGGACGGACATTTACTTAAGTCTTTTTTCCATAAGCTTACATGGATAAAGCTTGTGCTTAAGAAGCGTTTAACGTCGAAGACTTGCATGTCCTGCTGTATTTCCAGCGTATCAGGAAGGTCTTTGGATTTAAAATATTGTTGTAATTCCTCTGGAGTCATACGACAAAAGTAAAGTTTTAAATCTTTATCTCCAACCTCCGCCAAGTGCGCGGTAAAGATCTACAAATGCATCTAAATGCTGCTGTCTTAACTCCACAAGGTCAAGGTCACTGTTTAATGCATTGCTTTGCGCAGTAATGACCTCTAAATAAGTGGCATATCCGCTTTTGAAGAGTAGATTCGCATTTTTTACCGCAAGTTGCGCATTATCCACTCTTTCTTTTGCCAGAGATAATTGTTCACGTTGTTTGTCTACTGTAACAACTGCATTAGAGACTTCGGCTACTGCCTCCACAACATTTTGCTGCAACTGAATTTCAGCCTTATCCCGTTCCAATTTGGCTACTTCATATTGTGTTTTTAATGTTCTGTTTTTGAAAATAGGTGTGGTTAAATTTCCAGTTATTCCGCCGAGTAATGCTCCAGGAATATGGAACCAATTTTTTGGAAGCATGCTATTAACCCCTAATACGCCACCGATAGTTAAGGATGGATAACGCATGGCCTGTTGGATATTAACGTTCGCATTGGCAGCCATCAATTGGAGCTCAGATGATCGGATGTCAGGTCTATTGCGAAGAATCTCTAATGGAGAACCGAGGGAGATGTCTTTGCTCTCGGCGAAGAGATGCTCGTAAGAGGTGCCTCTATTGATACTGTCGGGCAATTTTCCGGTTAGTGTCTGAAGGGCATTTTCCTGAATGACAATTTCCTTTTCCAGTTCGGGTACAAGGGACGCAGCTAAGAGACGCTGCGATTGTGTTTGTTGGATCGCCAAAGCGGTGATTTCACCAGCTTCATATTGTAACCTGATCATGCGGAGCGTACTATCGTTTAATTGGACGTTACGTTTAGCGACTTCTATTTTAGCATCAAGCATCAGAAGATTGAAATAGCCTTTTGCTACCGAAGTTATGATGGAGGTCTGTACAGCATTTTTTGCTTCCTCGGTATCCAAATATTCGGCCAATAGCTGCTCTTGTTTGCTTCCTATCTTCTTCCAGATATCTATTTCCCAGCTAAAGTTAATGTCTGAGCCAAACATTGACTGATAGACGAACATATTTTGAGGTGCTTTTTCACCTTTTTGATCATAGTATTTGGTCAGTGGGCCGCTGCCAAAATCCTGCGATCGCCAAGTCCGGTTTCCATTGGCAATGGTTGCATTTACACTCGGTAAGTAATTAGCCTTATTTTGCGCTAATAGCCGGTTTGAAATCTGCAGGTTGAGCAAGGCAGTCCTCATCTCAAAATTGTTTGATAACGCAGAATCAATTAATAACTTCAACGTCGGATCGTGGAAGAAAGATTTCCAATGAATTAGTCCCATACTGGAGGTGTCTCCGAAGAGGTCTAGTGTATCACCACGAAAATTTTCAGGAAGTTTTACTTTGGGCTGCACATAATCTTTTCCTACTTTACAAGCGTTCATCATTCCTAATAGGCCTATGATTATACCGATTCCCGAAATGTATTTTTTTATGTTTTTCATTATTCTTCCTCTTGTTTAGCTAGTTTATCATGTAGTTTTTCATCCAAGCTTTTAAATACGACAAATAATACCGGGATGATGAAGATACCAAACGCTACGCCAAAGAGCATACCGCCGGCGGCGCTGAAACTGATGGAGTGATTGCCGATAGCTGATGGCCCTACCGTCCACATTAGTGGTACTAGACCGGCTACAAATGCCAAACTGGTCATCAAGATAGGTCTTAATCTAAGCTTGGATCCATTGATGGCTGCTTCGACGATACTCTTACCATTTTTACGCTCCTGGACGGCGAATTCTACAATCAGAATTGCGTTTTTGGCCAAAAGACCAATAAGCATGATGAGCCCTACCTGAACATAAATGTTGTTTTGGAGTCCCACCAGGTTGATGACAGCGAAAACGCCGATCAGTCCCACTGGTATCGACAATAGTACTGCCCACGGAAGGATATAGCTTTCATATTGAGCCGAAAGCAGGAAGTATACAAAAAGAATACTAAGTGCAAAAATCAGCGCAGTCTGTGAGCCAGATTGGCTCTCCTCGTAGCTCATGCCCGTCCATTCAAATCCATAATTCCCAGGAAGGTTGCTATCGGCCATTTTTTGGATAGCCTGCATAGCGTCATCTGTACTGTAACCGTCGGCAGTGGTGATATTCACAGCGATAGCGTTGTACAAATTATAACGGGTTATGGTTTCGGGCCCCACCGTCTTCTCTAAGGTCAGGAGGGTATTTATAGGAACCATTTCACCTTTGCTATTCCGTACAAAAATTGAATTGAAGGATTCGGGATCTTTACGGAAATCAAAATCCGATTGGACATAAACGCGATACTGGCGGCCAAATCGATTGAAATCACTCGCTTGTACGCGTGCAAAGTAAGATCTGATGGTGGACATTAGATCTTTGATATCGACCCCCAGGGATTTTGCTTTCACAGCATCAATATTGACTTCATACTGCGGGAAGTTGGATTTGAAGCTTGTGTAGGCGCTTCGTATCTCTGGTAAGGTATTTAGCTGGTTTATAAATGTGTCGGCGATAGTATTAAAGTCTCTGATATCCCCACCCATCCGATCCTGAAGAACCATTTCAATTCCGGCAAAGTCTCCAAAACCCTGCACAGTAGGGCGAGGGAATACCGTAAACGTGGCTTCATTAATTTGGGATAGATCTTTTCTGATGGTATCCATAAAGGCATTGATATCCTGGATATGCTCACGCTTAGCGTGGGGTTTTAGGGTAATGTAACCAGCGGCAAATGCCGGACTTGAACTTCCATCTAGGGCATTAAAACCTGAAACTGTCGTCATTCCATTGATATTCTCTCTTTTCTTTAAAATACTATCGGCACGGTGAAGTACTTCCGTTGTCCGGCTCAATGACGCACCAGGAGGGAGGGCGATATTGTACGTGATAAAACCATCGTCCTCGGTCGGAATAAAACTTTTAGGGGTTTTGATCATAAAAAATGCGCCGAGTGCCGTAATCAAAATTAAACCTGTCCAGGCTATTTTTTTGTTCTTAATGAGAACTGTTACCACGGCAACATACCGTAAAGTAAGTCGATCAAAAGAGGTGTTGAACGCCTTGAAGAACCGGTTTTTAAATTGATTTATCTTGCTGGTTTTTTGATCGTTGTGATGTTGTGGCGTTTTAAGTAAGAGTGCACATAGTGCAGGGCTTAAGGTCAATGCATTGAGTGCTGAAATCAGAATTGCCGTTGCCAGCGTGTAAGCAAACTGTCGATAAAAGATTCCAGCCGGCCCTTCCATAAATCCAACGGGCAAAAATACGGCGGCCATGACCATAGTTATTGACAGAATGGCGCCTGTAATTTCGGACATCGTCGACAATGTCGCCGCTCGGGCTTTTAACCCTGTACTGTGCATTTTCTCGTGGATCGCCTCAACGACAACGATCGCATCATCCACCACAATTCCAATGGCCAATACCAAGGCAAACATGGTTAGGACATTCAGTGAAAATCCAAAAAGTTGCAGGAAAAAGAACGTTCCTACCAGCGATACCGGGATTGCAATGGCTGGAATTAAGGTAGACCTAAAATCTTGTAAGAAAATAAATACAATAACAAATACAAGGATAAAGGCTTCGAAAAGTGTGTGTTCGACTTGGTTGATCGATTCGTCGATCTGGTCCCTTACCGAGTACGTCACTTCGTAGTGTATGCCTTTTGGAAATGTTTTTGATTGTTCTTCGAGTACTTTTCTAACGGCAATATCAATATCATGAGCGTTAGAACCACTGGTCTGTGTTAGATTGAGGGTTAGGCCCGGATGTCCATTTACCTTATTATCGCTACTTAGATTGGTCGCTCCGAATTCTATTCTTGCGACATCCTTTAGATAGAGCACTGATCCATCTTCGTTGGTTTTAATCACAATATTTTGGAATTCCTCCGGTGTGGTGAAGCGCCCCTTATGGCGGATCACAGTCTCAAAAGCTTCGTCTGAAGTCTCCCCAAATTTACCAGGGGCAATCTCAAAGTTCTGATCTTTTATCGCGTCAGTGACATCCTGTGGAACCAAGTTGTAAAGGGCGAGCTTTTCGGGGTTTAACCAGAGTCTCATGGCATAATCCCTAGCCCCTAAGCGGGACACTTGAGCTACCCCATCTACACGTAGTAACGGGCGCATCAGGTTAATCTGTGCAAAGGCCTGTAGAAAAGTTTCGTCATAGGCGCTGTCTTGATGATCGGAGTATAAGTTGATGGTCATAATGACACCGGTTTGCCGTGGCATGACGGTGATACCCGCTTCATTTACTTCCGCGGGAATGGAGCTAATGGCTTTGGAAATCCGAGTCTGTACGTTAACGGAGGCAATGTCTGGATTGGTACCTGTCTTGAAATAAACAGAAACACTCCCAGACCCTGAGTTGGAAGCAGAGGATTTGATGTAAGTCATATCCTCTACACCATTGATGGCTTCTTCAATAGGTAATAAAACACTTTTTGCCACTGTTTCAGCATTCGCTCCAGGATAACTGAGTGAAACAAGCACACTGGGTGGTGCGATTTCTGGAAAGCGCGAGACAGGTAGCAATTTTAGGCCTACTAGACCTAAAATAACCAAGATAATGGAAACCACCGTGGCCAATACGGGCCTATTTATAAATGTTTTAAGCATATATATAGAATTTTAAACATGCTACTTTCAGTGCGCAGTATCACTGGCACAAGTAGCATGCAAAAATGATCAATAATTATTTCTGTAAAATTGGGGTTACCGGTGAACCGTCGGTCAATTTGTCAAAGCCGCTAGTAATAACACGATCGTTTTCCTTTAAACCTGAATAGACGATATAGTTGTTTTTACTTTTGCCCGAAAGCTGGAGATTTCGTTTCTGTGCCTTATTGTTTTGGTCCAATATATAGACAAAGGTTTTATCTTGCAATTCGTTTACAGCAATCTGAGGGATTTGAAGAACATCTTTCTTAATCTCAGCGATTTTAAGCGTACCGCTGCTTCCAGATCGGAGAATGTTATCATGATTTTGAAAGGTAGCGCGTAAGGAGATTGCTCCCGTGGTACGGTTGATTTGGCCATTGACCGCATCAACTATACCCTTTTTCGCATATTCTTCACCATCTGCGAGAACTAAAGTCACCTCGGGAAATACAAGTTTTTGATTCTGGTTGTATTTCTTACCTTCTAAGCTATCTTTTTTTGCCTGAGCTTTTGAAAAATACAGAAAATCAGATTCATTCATGGAAAAATAAACATACACTTCCTGAATATCGGAAAGATAGGTGAGGGGTTCTTTATCTCCCTTCGATACCAAATTCCCGATACGCTTTGGGATCCGGCCAATGTAACCGCTTACCGGTGCTGTGATAACGGTAAAATCCTTACTGATCTGAGCCGAGCGTACGGCCGCGATAGCTTGGTCGAGTGTTGCCTTGGCAACTTGATAATCTGACTTGGCAGAAGAAAGTCTGACGTCCGAAATAACATCATTTTGAACGAGCGGTTTCAATCGGTCTACTTCAAGTTGTGCGTTTTTAAGTTTGGCTTTAGCGACCTGTTCTGTAGCGATCATGTTATTCAGGTTTTCCTGATAGGTGGAAGGATCAACTTTAAATAGCTTTTGGCCTTTTTGTACAAAAGAACCTTCATCAACATAAATTTCCTGAAGTAATCCCTCGACCTGGGGGCGAACTTCTACATTAACCTTACCTTCGATTGTCCCCAAATAATCCTTGATGGTAATTGCATCTGATTTCTTTACGGTATAAACCGGTAAGGCGACGCTTTTTTCTTTGCTTTTATTTTCTTTTGAAGAACTTGAAGAACAACTTACCTGAGTGGCTAAGGCTGAACAAATCAATAGAGATACGTTAAAAATAGATAATGTTTTTTTCTTCACAATGATTGATTAATTTTTACGATATATGTGTGTGTAATATGAATATTACAATATAAACGTCAAATAGTTTAATTATTGTGAAGATTAACATTTGTTAACATCTCCAATTGGAGTTAATTATTGTTCAATTATTAACCAATATTAATGATTAATAGTTTCAGGTATTTGATAATGAAGTTTTTAGGGGAAGGAATACATCATATTTTCTCCCTTAGGAAAATATGATGTTATTGAGATAGAAACCTAAAATTTAAGGTGCTTTACGGTCAGCCCGTTATTAATAAGTTGTTTTAAGGCATCAATTCCTATGCTAATATGCGCTTCTACATATTTCGCCGTAACGGTTACGTCACTGACAGACGTTTTGACTCCTTCTGGAACCATTGGTTGATCCGAAACGAGCAGTAAAGCACCGGTAGGAATTTTGTTGGCAAAACCTACACTGAATATCGTTGCTGTTTCCATATCAACGCACATGGCACGGATTGATTTCAAATATTTTTTAAAGGCTTTATCATGTTCCCAAACTCGTCTATTGGTGGTGTATACCGTTCCTGTCCAGTAATCCCGCTGATGATCCCTTATTGTAGTTGATATAGCCTTTTGCATAGCGAAGGCAGGCAGGGAGGGCACTTCGGGCGGAAAATAATCATTCGATGTTCCTTCGCCACGGATAGCAGCAATAGGTAAAATCAATTCACCCACAGGAATCTTTTTCTTGATCCCACCCGTTTTACCCAGGAATAGTACTGCTTTTGGCGCAATGGCTGATAATAGATCCATAACCGTTGCGGCCATGGGGCTTCCCATACCGAAGTTGATGATGGTGATTCCGCCATCGGTGACCGACTGCATTGGTTTATCTTCGCCGTAGATGGGCGCATTATCATGCATTTCAGAAAACAGCTGTATATATTTTGAAAAGTTTGTCAAAAGGATGTATTCTCCAAACTCTTCTAACGGTCTTCCAGTATACCTGGGAAGCCAATTGTTTACAATTTCTTCTTTACTTTTTAAACCTGGTGTTATCGGACTATTTACTGTACTTTTGGCACTTTTCTTTTTTGTCATAGTCATTAAATTTAGTTTCTCGAATCTCTTATATTCCTATAAACATTCCATTATGTGTATGTTATTATTATTGTAATATAAGATTTTTAATTCTTTAAAAAAAAATCCCGTTCAGCTGAACGGGATTTTTTTAAGCGACTTTAAGCTTTTTCAAATCGGACTTCTCGAATTTTTTCTTCGCGTAGTCCAGAGTGATTTCCAAAGCTTTCTGTCCCGTCTGCTCTTTTGTTGATGGAATCTCAAACATCGCGTCCAGCATAATGGCTTCACAGATACTGCGTAAACCCCTAGCTCCGAGTTTGAATTCATCCGCTTTATCGACAATAAAGGTATAAACATCAGGATCAAATTTTAGTTCTATACCTTCATATTCAAACAACTTCTTATATTGTTTAACCAATGCGTTTTTGGGTTCAGTCAAGATACTCAGTAAAGTTTCTTTATCCAACGGATTTAGATAAGTCAATACTGGCAGACGCCCTATTAGCTCTGGAATCAAACCAAAGTTCTTTAAGTCTTGAGGAGTAATATATTTGTATAAGTTGTTCAAATCGATTTCCTCTTCGTCTTCATTCATTTTATAACCTACAGTCTGTGTACGTAAACGGTTTGCAATTTTCTTTTGAATACCATCAAATGCACCGCCACAGATAAAGAGTATATTACTAGTATTTACCGCGATCATTTTTTGATCAGGGTGCTTACGGCCGCCCTGAGGTGGAACGTTAACCACTGTACCTTCGAGAATCTTCAACAAAGCCTGTTGAACACCTTCACCTGATACATCTCTCGTAATGGAAGGATTGTCACTTTTACGTGCAATTTTATCTATTTCATCGATATAGATGATTCCGCGCTCTGCCGAAGCTACATCATAATCTGCTGCTTGAAGTAAGCGTGTCAAAATACTTTCTACATCCTCGCCAACATAACCTGCCTCTGTCAGTACAGTCGCATCTACAATACAGAATGGTACGTTTAATATCTTCGCAACTGTCTTTGCTAACAATGTTTTACCAGTACCTGTTTCTCCCACGATAATTAGATTCGATTTTTCGATCTCAATTTCGTCTTTATCCACTTTCTGATTTAACCGTTTATAGTGATTATAAACTGCTACCGAAATTACTTTTTTTGCATCATCCTGACCGATCACATATTGATCCAAGTGAGTTTTGATCTCAAAAGGTCGGATCAACTTTAAGGCAGTCTGTAATGTTTTGCTTTTTCGTTGTTTTAATTCTTCTGCTAAGATTTCGCCCGCCTGCTGGATGCATCTATCACAGATATGTGCACCGTTGCCCGCAATGAGCATCTGAGCCTCATTTTTGCTTATCCCACAAAACGAACAATGAATGTCTCTATCGTTATTCTTTGCCATTGTTATTTAATATTCTCCTTCTTAGGAAGTAAAATCTCATCAATCATACCGAATTCTTTCGCCTCATTGGCTTTCATCCAGTAATCGCGGTCAGAAGATTTTTCTACCCATTCGTAAGTTTGTCCAGAATGATCTGAAATAATGGTGTATAATTCTTCTTTCAATTTCATCATTTCACGTAAGTTGATTTCCATATCAGCTGCGACGCCCTGAGCACCACCAGATGGTTGATGAATCATGACGCGTGAATGACGTAACGCTGCACGTTTCCCTTTCGCACCAGCAACCAAAAGCACAGCTCCCATAGAAGCAGCAATACCTGTACAGATTGTTGCTACATCTGGAGTGATATATTGCATAGTATCATAAATCCCTAACCCAGCATACACACTCCCGCCTGGGGAATTAATGTAGATTTGGATATCTCGTTGTGCATCGGTAGACTGTAAAAACAAAAGTTGTGCCTGAATAATGTTGGCCACCTGATCATCAATACCGCTACCTAAAAATATGATGCGATCCATCATCAAACGTGAGAATACATCCATCTGTGCAACGTTCAATTGACGTTCTTCAACAATGTAAGGTGTAAGGTTTGTAGGAATGCTTGTCTCTGTGCGAGCGATGAAGCTGTCAACGTGCTGACTTCCAATACGGTGATGCTTTACTGCATATTTTCTGAATTCGTTTTTATCTATATTCATCTTTTTATTTTTTTCTGTTCTGTAGGACTAATATAAAACTATATTTTATAAATCAAATAAATTGAAAAGATGTTTTACATCTACTTTACATTTTTTTATTAGCTCCACTCACCGTCTGGCGATAAGGTAAAGACTAGGTTATTTTTTATGTGTTTCATGCATAGCTCCTTAGCCAATTTCATTGTAGCTGGGGAGGTCTTCTAAAAATTCATAGGACTCAGTCTTAAAATTAATTTTACAATAGTAATGATTTATGCCGTTGCTCACTACTAAGTAGGGGATGCGATGAACGGTGTTATAATTTGCGATTTGCTCAAATACTTGTTGGGTAATTTTTATATTTGGTGCCTTAAATTCCGCCAAAACGACCTTATGTCCATTGCTGTTGTAAATTAACAGATCACTTCGTTTCTGAAGGTTATTTAGTTTTAATCCGCCTTCGATATTCATCAGTGATTTGGGGTAATTTTTACTGATTGACAAATAGTTTATCCAATGCTGTCTAACCCACTCTTCGGGAGTTAACACCAGATCCTTTTTTCTGAGCTCATCGAAGATATAAATCGCATTGTTCTTTTTGGATATTTTAGCTTTAAACGGAGGCAAGTTCAGTGGAGTAGGTGAAAACATGAACAAATATACTAAAATTTCGGCAATACTAATAAATTGCCTCGGTCGGAAATATGCTGTTTTTTATGAACTTGCTGTCTCTAGGGGAAAGAAATAAATGTACTACGATAGTTCGGTCGCTGCATCTTACCGGTTTTAAACCAGTCAGTTACTGCTACGCTAAGGAGTGAACAACGATATAAAAGCATAACTTTGTGAAGTTCCGGGTTGATTTGCCATTAAAATTGTAATTTTGCTTCTCATATATGCCCGTGGTTGAATATTTTGAAGATTTTATTGAAGATGCATAAGCGCACCGTTAGGAGTTGTCGAAAATAGATCTCAAATTTGCATGGGGCAGTACGAAAAGTGTTTATTGGGGCCGAAGAAAATAAAAAATGTCGATAGTTTTTACATATGAACATACATCCGATCTTATCCGATATCAAAAACAGAGCTTTTAAACCCGTATATCTATTGCAGGGGGAGGAAAGCTATTTTATCGATACCATTGCTGATGCGCTTGAAGCGACGGTATTGACCGACGCACAAAAGGGGTTTGACCAATCCATTTTTTATGGAAAGGATGTTGATATGTCTACAATAGTCAATTCGGCTAAACGATATCCGATGATGAGCGATAATCAGGTTATCATTATTAAAGAGGCTCAAGAGTTAAAATGGAAGTCCGATACCGAAGAGCTGTTGACCAAGTACCTTGAGCATCTTACACCAACTACTATTCTTGTTTTTTGCTATAAACATGGCAAATTTGATAAGCGTAAAAAAATTTACAAAGTGTTCGAGAAAGCAGGATTAGTGATTGATGCTGCTAAACTGTATGATGATAAGGTAGCGCCGTGGATTGGATCCTACATGAAAGAGGCAGGTTGGCGTATTCATCCCCAGGCTAGTGTATTGATTGCTGATTATCTCGGTAATGACTTGTCCAAAATATCCAATGAACTGGATAAGCTTATGCTCAATGTTCCCAAAAATCAGGAAGTAAGTATGGATGACGTCGAACGTAATATTGGTATTTCCAAAGATTATAATGTATTTGAATTAAATACTGCATTAGCGAAACGGAATGCCTTAAAAGCGTATCAGATTGTCGACTATTTTGTGGCAAATCCCAAAAATAATCCTTTGGTTATGGTCATTGGTCAAGTGGCGACTTACTTTACTAAAATTCTAAAATATCATTATCTTATTGATAAGACCGCTGCCGCAAAAGAATTAGGTGTACATCCATTCTTTTTGAAAGAATATGAACTTGCGGCGAGAAATTACAATCGTAGAAAAACTTTCGACGTGCTCAATGTTCTAAAAGAGACTGATTTAAAATCGAAAGGTGTTCATGTTCCCAGCAATTTTAATAGCGCAGAGATTCTCAAAGAGATGATCTATCGGATACTCAATTAACTAGCCTAACGGAGTTTTAAACAAACAGACAAACAAACTTGCTCAGCTGTAAGACACCCCACAAGGTGTCTTTTTTTACATAAATTTAATAATTAAACATTTGTTTAAATTAAACGTTTGTTTAACTTTGCCCCGCATTTAATAACAATGAGGTTAGTTTCGTTGCTTAAGATGCGATTGTATCTTTAAAAGGATAATTGTTTATAATGGAATTTAACGAAAAACAGATTGATATTCTCCTTGCAGCAGAGCGTCTTTTTGCAACAAAAGGGTTTGATGGAACTTCCGTCCGTGATATCGCTAATGAAGCTAATGTCAATGTGGCGATGATCAACTATTATTTTGGTTCTAAAGACAAGCTATTGGATACTTTCTTTGAATGGCGTGTTCCTGATTTCATGATCAATGTGGATGAGCTTGCAGGTATTGATCATGCGTTGGATAAAATTGATGCGATGGTGGATCGATCAATTAAATCGATGAACTCTCACCGAAAGCTATATCACATTATTACCATCGAAAGTTCACTAAAGCAGCGGATGCTTATATCTGAGGCTTTTAGGAAGCTCAAATTACACAATTTAGAAGTGATCTCTGCTGTCATCAATGACGGGGTTGCGCAGGGGGTATTTAAGGCGGGGTATGATCCGATCTTGATTCATTCGATGATGATGGGAACTTTTATGAATTTCCAGATGAACCATAGCTTTTTACAGGATCAGTTGCATATCGATAATGATAAAGACTATGCACATTATATAGAAACAACGTTGACAGAATTTATACAGAAAACAATTAAAGCTTTATTGACATATGAAAAATAAGTTGGCCAATTTAAGTGCTTTATTGCTTTTAAGTCCTATAGGTTTATTGGCGCAAAACAATAAGCACATGACTTTGGAAGAGATAATTCACTTGGCCGCAAATCAAAGCGTGGAAGCGAAGTCTGCTGATACCAAGGTATTTGGAAGGCAGCTCGAAGTCGAAACTGCCAAATCAAAGCAACTTCCAGACGCAAAATTGGGAGGACAATACATGGCCATGACTACTCCAAATGTGAATTTAAAGTTGGCATTGGGTGAGGAAGGGTCTGCGCCGGATATTGCCGCGAATCAATTGTGGTTAGGGCAGGCTTCGGTAAGCCTGCCGATCTATACCGGCGGAAGGATTAAGGGAGGCATTGACATTGCAAAAGATGTATTGAAAGCCGAAGAATACAACGCTGTAGCGAGTAAGGAACAATTGGCTATACGCGCAGTGAATCTTTATCTAAGCCTTTATAAGGCTCAGCAAACCAATTTGTTGATTGCAGAAAATATCAAGCAGTCTGAGCAGCGGGTTTCGGATTTTAAAGCGATGTTAGACAATGGATTGATCGCTCGTAATGACTTATTGAAAGCTGAGTTGCAGTTATCTAACTATCAGGTATCGCTTCAGGAAGCACAGAAAAATATCAAGGTATTGAATTATCAATTGGCTAATTTCCTGAAGATTGATGAAGATACACAATTGGATCAGATTAATCTAGCGGATGTGAGGGGTGTTGATTTGGGCTTAAAAGCATCATTTGATGCTGCGAAAAGCACCCGTTCGGATGTGAAATCTATGGAATCACAACGTCTGGTTGTTGAAGATCAGTTGAAAGTAACCAAAGCTGCTGCCATGCCAACTGTCTCTGCAACGGCAGGTTACAATGCTTTTGGCCTTCAAAAGGTGGTTACTGTAACTAATGCAGCGATGATAGGCGTGGGGGTATCGTATGATATAGGTTCGCTCTATAAGAACAAAAGGGAGGTTAATGTCGCCAAAAATCGCATTAAAGAAATCGATGAACATATTGAACTATTAAACGACAAGGTGAAAGTTCAGGTACAGCAGGCGAACGAAAACTACATGTTGGCACAAAAGCAGGATGTAGTGTATCATCAGGCGCTGGATCAGGCAGTTGAAAATTATCGTATTACCAAAGATAAGTATGATAACGGTATTGCAGATACAGATGATTTGTTGACAGCAGATGTACAGCAACTTCAAAGTAAAATAAACCTTGCGATCAGCAAAGCAAACACAATCGAAAAATACTATGACCTTCTATTGGCAAATGGGTCGTTAAATATTAAATAGCAATTAATCTAGACATGGAAAATACAATAGAAAACGCACCTGAGAAAAAAGGTACAAATAAAAAATTCACCATTGTTTTGGCTGCACTCGTTATTTTCGGTGGGGCTTACGGTGGTTATAAATACTTGCATGGTCAGGCGCACGAAACGACTGATGACGCACAAGTAGAAAAAAACATGAGTCCGATTATTCCGCGTGTTGGTGGATTCATTTCGAAAGTCTACGTAAAGGATAACGATTTGGTTAAAAAAGGCGATACCTTGTTTACCATTGAAAGCCAGGATTATCAGGTTCGCGTAGATGAGGCTTTAGCAGCACTTGCAGCGGCTCAAAGCAGTTTTGATGTTTCAAAGGCGGACGTGTCTGCATCTTCGGCGAATGTAGCCATATCTGATGCAACGATCCAATCTAATTTGGGTAGTATTGAAGCGGCACGTATTCGTGCCAAGCAAGCGAATAATGATTACATCCGCTACCAAAACTTGTACAACAACCAATCGATTACGAAGCAACAATATGAACAAGCATTAACCGCTAAGCTAGAAGCTGACAAGCAGGTTGAAATTTTGCAACAACAACGTAATGCAAGTGCATCTCAACGCAATGCAATCGTTAGTAAAACAACAGTAGCTTCTAAACAAACGTCTGTTGCAGAGGCAAATATAAAGAGAGCGAATGCGCAGCTCGAAGCAGCTAAATTGAATCTCTCTTATACGGCGGTGCTCGCATCTGTAGATGGCCAGGTGTCCAATATCAAGGTGCAACCAGGCCAGATGGTCAATCCGGGACAATCGTTATTCTATATTGTAGATAATATTGAAACTTGGGTTGTAGCTAATTTTAAAGAGACGCAGCTGGAAAAAATGAAACCAGGCCAAAAGGTTGGAATTAAAGTGGATGCTTATCCTAATATCGAGTTTGAAGGCGAAGTAAACTCTTTTTCACCAGCTACCGGTTCACGATTCTCTTTATTGCCTCCAGATAATGCCACGGGTAACTTTGTGAAAACTGTGCAGCGTTTGCCAGTAAAAATTAAATTGACAAAAGACAATAAAGCAGAAAACGTGGCTTTGCTCAGACCGGGCATGAATGCTGACGTAGATGTGCATGTTCAATAATTATGGAAAATTTAAATCAACAAGATAGTCTGGTTGAATATGGTTTTCGACGCGTCGTAATCACTATTACAGCAGTGCTATGTGCTCTGCTGGAAATTGTGGACACCACGATTGTCAATGTAGCCCTTAACGATATGAAAGGTTCGTTGGGTGCTACGTTAACGGATGTAGCATGGGTGATAACGGCTTATGCAATTGCCAATGTTATTGTAATTCCGATGACCAGCTGGTTGTCCCAACAGTTTGGACGTAGAAATTATTTTGCTGCCTCTATTATCATATTCACCGTATCTTCATTTTTGTGCGGTAACGCAACCAATATGTGGGAACTCGTCGCTTTTCGCTTTATACAGGGGATGGGTGGGGGTGCCTTATTGGTTACAGCTCAAACAATTATTACGGAAAGTTATCCCAAAGAAAAACGTAGTATGGCTCAGGCGATCTACGGGATGGGGGTTATCGTTGGGCCTACATTAGGACCACCTCTGGGTGGTTATATTATCGATAATTTCTCTTGGCCGTACATATTTTATATTAATGTGCCACTGGGAATTATCGCTACATTGTTGACGTTGTCTTTTGTCCGCAGTCCCAAATATAGCCAAAAACAGTCTGCCAAAGAAGTGGACTGGTTCGGCATGATTTTCTTGGTTATGTTTATCGGATCGCTCCAATTTGTATTGGAACATGGGCAACAGGATGACTGGTTTGACGACTCCTTAATTCTGGGCTTATCGATCTTATCGGCTTTTGGATTGTTATTCTTTATCTGGCGGGAATTGGTATATGATAAACCTATCGTCAACCTGCGCGTATTGAAAGATAAAAATTTGCAGGTTGGTGTAGTGATGAGTTTTATACTCGGTTTTGGGCTGTTCGGGTCTACTTTTATTATACCGATTTATACCCAGTCTATATTAGGATGGACAGCAACAGACGCTGGTTTGCTGTTGTTACCAAGTTCGATCATGACTGGTATTATGATGCCGTTTATTGGTAAGATGATTCAAAATGGTGTACCTCAAAAATACATGGTTGCAGTAGGACTCAGTATCTTTTTTGGCTTCTGTTTTTGGATGTACAGTTTAATGACGAATGACACGGGTTCGGAGCACATGTTTTGGCCATTAATTTTACGTGGAGTTGGATTGGGATTGTTGTTCGTGCCTGTTATGACGCTTTCTTTATCGACATTGCAAGGTAAATCAATCGGTGAAGGTGCTGCTTTTACAGGGATGATGCGTCAATTGGGTGGTTCGTTCGGAATTGCATTGATTACGACTTTTATCGCCCGGGATACCCAAAAACATCGTGTTGATCTAGTTGGTAATTTGGACCCTAGTAAGTTTGATGTGCAGCAGCGTGTACAGCAATTGCAAATGAGCTTTCAGGCGAAAGGTTTTGCACCAAATGAAGCTTTGGCCAAAGCGTATCAGATATTAGATCTAAACGTGATGAAGCAAGCTACTGTGTTGTCCTATATGGATGTATTTCTGTATTTAGGGGTTGTATTTTTGATTTGCGTTCCTTTTGTATTGATGATAAAACAAGGCAAAACGCAGATCGATATGTCTAGTGTGCATTAGTCCAAGATCGCTCAGGTCCATTGGTTTTAAAGGAGTATCCTGTCCTAAACAGCACTTATCCATGTAATAAAAAGTCCTCAAAAAGTGTTTGAATTTTTTGAGGACTTTTTTTATACTCCGCTTTTTGTTTAGTAGTGCCGACAGTTGCCCTCGTCAATCTAAAAATTTGCAATTAAAAAACCTGATTTAAAATTGATTGTTTAATAAAAACTAGTTTAGGAGAACCCGTCTTTTTAGGAAGCAAAGGATAATTCCTTCTGAAATGTAATTCAGGTAGAGTTTTTATTTTAAAAATAGCAACTGCATGTATACAGAGAAACTTAATTTTTTGGCATTTATCATCCCATTATTTTTAATCTTGATGCTGTTGGAATATTGGTATAGCCTCAAAAAGCAGAAGTGTTTTTATTCTTTTGATGAATCCATCTCAAATCTCAATGTTGGTATCGTGGAGCGTATGTGTGATATGTTTTCCGTGAGTTTATTTTACTTTTTTTTCGTTTGGCTGTACCAAAACTTTGCGCTATTTCATATTGAAGCTAATCTTTGGACCTGGATTATTCTTTTTCTATTTACAGATTTCCTTTGGTATTGGTATCATCGATACAGCCATGAGATAAACCTCCTGTGGGCCGCCCATGTTGTCCATCACCAAAGTGAAGATTATAACTTTACGGTAGCAGCCCGCATTACTATATTCCAGGCTGTCTTTCGTTCGCTATTTTGGGCTTTTATTCCTCTTTTGGGTTTTCCGCCTTTTATGATGACCACTATTTTATTAGTTCATGGTGTATATCCATTTTTCTCCCACACGCAGACCGTTGGGAATTTGGGAATCGTGGAGCGGGTATTCGTCACGCCATCGCACCACCGCGTGCATCACAGCAGTAACGAAATTTATTTGGATAAGAATTATGGGGATATCCTAATTATTTGGGATAAGCTTTTTGGAACATTTATCTCGGAACAAAAGGAGCAGCCTTGTGTTTATGGTCTCACTAAGCCTATTCATCGATACACTTTTCTTTGGCAACATTTTCATTATCTATTTGAAATCGGCTTATCATTTCAGCGGGCAAAAGGATTTAAAAATAAGATGCGAAATATATTTGGTCGCCCTGATGACATACAGCCAGAAATTCGCGAAGAGCTAGAAGTACGGATATTTGCTGGAACTAAGTCGCAAGTTCACAAACGAGGCTTGAGCCGGTATATTTTTTTTCAGTCAATGTTGACGATGATCCTTCTTTTTTTCTTTTTGCTTTATGGGAATTATCAGCAAGTGATACAACTCGTTATCGGCGGCGGTTTTATTCTCTGCAGTGTCATTTGTATCGGTGGACTGCTAGAGCATGAACGATGGGTTTTTCCACTTGAAGTGCTTCGATTATTTCTATTTACGCTGTACATTGTCCTAACTTTTTATTCACCTTTGGGTGTTGTATTAATGGGATGTGGCGTTTTAGCGCTATTGATTTTTTATACAAGGCTGGCCAGCCATTACAAGAAAGTTCTTTGTCTTGAAAGGTGCTGATACAATATACGTTGTTTTTAAAATTTAGAAGTCGCACGCTCAATCATTTGTGGTTTTGTTGCATAAATCAGAAAATGATTGACAGTAGGATCTCGCCATAATATCCCATCCATATTGTGCTAAAGTATTTTGTTTAAATTGTTGGCTGAGTTTTTTATAATGAACTGGGTTGTCTAAAATAGCTTGGAGCTGTTCAATCCATGCTTTTTCGTCTTTGCTTGCTACAAGCAGACCATTGCAATCATGTGCAACAGCACTTGTGATTCCTTCCAATTCGGAGGCAACAACGATAGTTCCCGCGGTAGAAGCTTCTAGACAGACTAACCCAAAACCTTCCATATCACCCAACACTTCAATATTAGGCATCAAAAAGGCATGAGCGTTGGTCAAAAGGTGTTTAAGTTGTTCGAAGGGCACTTTTCCAAGATGTTCAATTTTTTCGGGATATGATTTCAACAGTTTTCGGATCAAACGTTGATCGGTCGGAAAGCCTAAGAATAGAGTGATGAGGTGATTAATTCCACTAGGAAAGAGATCTAAGAGGTATTCCTTCCAACGAGGTCTGCGATCGAATGGGCCGACCATTAGTAATTTGAAATCACCTTGAATAGCGGGTATCACATGCTGCATCAACCACGAAAAGCCCTTTCTTTTGACAGGTCGTCCTAATGTTATAAAGTAGGGTTTGCTTTCTATTTTTGTACCATTTACTTGAGCAGAGATTTGTATAGGATCTACACCGTTGGGGATGACAATAATTTTGGCGGGGTTGATACCCCGTAATTTCGCAGCGTCGGCGGTAGCTTGGCTCACAGCAACAATCTGATCAAATGTGTTGAACCTTGGTATGACTTTGCGTTGAAAATAACGAAGGGGAAAGACTATATCCAATCCATGAATTGTAACAACACGCTTTAAATGGTTGTAGCCTTTGTGAAAAGAGGCTAGGGATGCAATTAATCCATCATTGAAGTGAATAATTTTGATGCTGGGATTATCCTTAATTTTAACCAAAATGCGACGATTTAGCTGAATGAAAAATTTTAAAAGTGGTTCGCTGTTATCGTAAACTAAAGTGTGTACTTTCAAATAAAGTGCTGTCGTGTTGATCAGTTCGAAACTCTGTTTTTCCATACCTCCAACATTTGGTGGATATTTATGACTGACAAATAGTATTTCTATTTCAGATGAAGACATGCGCAGGTTTCTTTTTGATGAATAGATAAAATATAAATCCGATGGATAACCAGATGAGTTGTCGGCTGCGGCGTAATAAAGAAACGCTGAGCCAAATACTGGTCCCTGTAATGCCAACCATACTAAGTAGGAGCTTGTTGGCAATTTCTTCAATGCCAAGCTGCCCGGGAATAAAAGCGCCGATGCTTTTCAGGACGATGACACTCATATCCAGTATTAAACCATGTATGGGCTGCACAGTGGCACCCAAAAATTTTAAAATATAATAGAATTCGAGACTGCCAACAGTCCAATGAAGTACAAAGAGTAAATAAGAATACCAGAAAGTTTTATTTTGATTTCGATAAAAGTCTTTTACAGTCAAAAGTAGCGACAGAACTTGTGCTTTTGCTTTTCCGAGTACTGTTGCTGTTGAAGCCTTGTTTTCTGAAGGATTTTTTGTAACTATTAACCAGTAGAATATCAAAATCATCACTAATAGCAAAAGTATACAGATAATATAGATCAGGGGGCCAGCGTAAGATATAACATCATTTTTTAACGGAGATAGTATCAACCAGCAAATAGCGATCAGAAAAAGAGTCAATTGAGATAGTACGGCGGTAATTCGGGATATTGCTACTGAATTTAATCCCTCTTTTAAGGGGATGTTATAGCGGGTAATCAAGTCGGCTTTCAATAGATCGCCACCAATAATACTTGTAGGGTTAAATAACCCAACGGTTTCACCGATTTGGCGGATGGCAAAGAGTTCGATCAGATTGACCTTTTTTTTTGCGGCTCCCAAGCAAACCCACCAAGCTAAGGTTCCGAAAGAATAGGCTGCAAAAGTTGTAAAAAGAATAACGATGAAGTGATAACCCATGGATGACAGTTCTTTTTTTAATGCAGTTAAATTGCTTTGAGCTAAAAATATAGCAATAGAGGTTAAAGACAAAAACAGAAAGATACCTTTGATTAGTTTACTTAGTTGTGTTAATTTGCCCATGCCAAATCTATTGTATGTGTTTTTTCTGCCATCAATTCAATGTCTTTGAAATATCGAGCGGATAAACTATTCCAATCCAAGGGCTCCACATACAAGAGACCTTTGGTAACGAGATTCTTTGTTAACCTAGCGTCAGACAAGATCTTTTTGAGGTAATGAACATAGGCCGTTGGATTTTCAGAAGGACACTTAAAACCATTTTTACCGTGCTGGATTAGCGAGGCCGACCCCCCCCCGTCGGCGATAACACAAGGAAGTCCAGAGGCTAAGGCTTCGACAACAACATTACCATATGTTTCTGAAACGGAAGGAAAGACGAAAGCATCTGCTGAAGCATATAGAACCGCGAGTTCTTCATGATTTTTCTTTCCCAGAAAAATGGCTCGAGGCATCTCTTGCATCGCGATTGTTTTCGCTGTTCCCTCACCGACAACAATGAAGTTATAATCAAGATTTTGTGTCTGTATTTGTTGATAGATTTCAATAAGCGTTTTGATATTTTTTTCCCAGACAATACGACTGACAAAAAGGATTGTCGGTTTGTCATTCTGTGTGATATTCTGGATGTAGGCGATATTCTTTTTATGGGGAGTAAATAGGCCTGTGTCTATACCTCGTTGCCAGAGCTTTAGTCCTTCTGGTTGTAAACCGATTTGTCGCAACTCATTTAGAATGGATTTGGTTGGGACATAAACAATATCACATTTATTGTAAAAGTTGTTCATTGCTTTTTTTATCCATTTTTCCGTTGGTTTGACCAATGGTTGGACATTTTTAAAATAATAGGCAATGTATGAAATGAAGTGTGTATGGTAGATGGTAAGTACAGGGATACCCTTCCGTTTGGCGTAATTTAGGGCAAAGAAACCTAAGAGGGAAGGTGTTGCAATGTGGATTATTTCCGGAGCAAATTTATCTAAAGCGAGCTCAAGTTTCTTTTTGATAAGCTGTGGAATAGCTAGGCAATAATCGTCATTGACGGGTATTTTGAATGAAGGTACCTTGTACGATTGAAAATTTCTAAATTGTACCGGGCCACCACCATAAATAAAGAAGTAGTTGAATTTCAGCTGATCGATACGGTTGATCAGTTGAAACATTGTCCGTGATGCTCCGTCGAAATCCTCAACGAGTATTTCTGTAAAGAATGCTACCTTTCTCATGTTATTCTTATTAGGGGTTGTATAAAAATAGCTGAAAGCTTTAACGCATGTTTTATGGCGGTATTAATCTTTTGTCATTATAGTGTTTATAAATTATTAGTTTTTAATGATTTGTGCATAATTATTAAAAGGAAAATTAATTGTAAATGAGAACTGAGCTAATGTTGTTAGGGTAGATTTGGAAGGAACAAAATATTCTGCCCATGTTATTAAATCTATTGTTCGAAAGAAAAATCAGACCGAAGGATCTTCGAAAGATTCTCCTGTTGTTTATCTGTGCGTCTGCTGGTGTTATACTGGGTTTTAAGTTGAAACCTAAACATCAACCGAAGCTTAGTAATTTGGTGTATGCGGACATGCCGGAAGCGGTTTACGGAAGGCTCAATTTGTTAACATACAACATCGCTGGTCTTCCTGAATTAATTTCCAGTGCTGTAGCCAAGCGTTCTTCAAGTATTAGGTCCATCGGAAAACGAATCAATGCATTTGACATAGTCAATGTACAAGAAGACTTTAATTATAACAAATTTCTTTACAGTGAAAATAAACACAGTTACCGCACAGCAAACATGGGTGGAGTACCTTTTGGAGACGGCCTAAGTACGCTTTCAAAATACCCTATTGTTGAATTTAAGCGCGTAGCTTGGGCCGATTGTAATGGTGCAGATTGTCTCACCCCTAAAGGTTTTTCTTATGCTCGAATTCAATTGGCCAAAGCAGTATTTATAGATGTTTATAATGTACATGCAACAGCTCAGGATGATCAGAATGCGACTGTTGCCCGGCAGAAGAATATTAATCAGTTGAAAACCTATATTAAAAAGTACTCGGCTGGAAGACCTCTTTTGATTATGGGTGACTTCAATGCACACTATGCACACGAGCTGGATAACATCAGATCCTTTCAGCAGGACTTAGGTTTGGTGGATGCTTGGGTAAGCTTGCGGAATAAGGGTATTATTCCTCGTCTTCAGGATGATTTTGAAGCTAAAGCAGCGCTCGAATTGACAGAAGATTGCGAAGGAATTGATAAGATTTATTACCGCAATGATCATCATCTACTCTTTGAGGCTAAGAATTATCAAGTTCAAAAAAGGCTTTTTCAGAACGAACGCGGGCAGGATCTATCTGATCATTGTGCTGTCTCCCTACAGTTGGGCTGGCGCGTGGTCAAATCTTCATTTCAGTAATTACAAACAGCACTTTCTCAAATCTTTTCTATCAATCGCGATTAGCACTGAGCCCTTCAGTGCTTTTTTTATTGCCCATCAAAAAAGCCCCATAAAATAAATTATGGAGCCTTTATTAAATTGGGATAAATTATCTTATTTATACATTTCTGCACGTTGGGCTTTTACCACATCGCTATTGATGTATTCATCGTAAGTCATCAATTTGTCGATGATACCTTTTGGTGTCAATTCGATAATTCTATTTGCAACCGTTTCAGTCAATTCGTGGTCACGGGATGTGAACAACATTGACCCTTTAAAATCAGACATACCGTTGTTTAATGCGGTAATGGATTCCAAATCTAAGTGATTGGTCGGTTCATCGAAAATTAAGAAGTTGGCGCCCTGAAGCATCATGCGAGAGAACATACAACGCATTTTTTCTCCTCCAGAAAGTACAGATACTTTCTTCATAACTTCTTCACCGGAGAACAACATTTTTCCTAAAAATCCACGTATAAATTGCTCGTCTGCTTCTGGGTTAGTGGTATAGTTTCTGAGCCAGTCGACCAAATTTTCATTTTTACCTTCAAAGAATTCTGCATTTTCAATTGGCATATCGGCAGGAGTGATCGTAACACCCCACTTGAATTCACCGCCAAAATCGGTATCTCTACCCGTCAGGATATCGTAGAATGCGGTGGTAACCAGTGAATTTGGACCTAGTACAGCAATTTTATCACCTTTATTAATCATAAACGTGATATCTTTAAAGAATACCTCGCCATTGACCGTTTTGCTCAATCCCTCTACATGTAACGTTTGATCTCCCGGTTCACGATTCATGGTATTGAACATGATCGCAGGATACTTACGGTTAGACGGCTTAATCTCGTCGATATTGATCTTATCCAATGCTTTCTTACGAGAAGTAGCTTGTTTGGATTTAGAAGCATTTGCTGAGAACCGACGGATAAATTCCTGAAGTTCTTTCACTTTATCTTCCATTTTCTTGTTTTGATCAGAACGTTGCTTTAACGCCAATTGAGAAGATTCATACCAAAACGAGTAGTTACCCGTATAGATTGTCATCTTACCGAAATCAATATCCACTGTATGTGTACATACTGCATCCAAGAAGTGACGGTCGTGGGATACCACGAGAACAATGGCTTCATAACTTGCCAAGAAGTCCTCTAACCACGCGATGGTATTAATATCCAAATCATTGGTAGGCTCATCCAGAATCAAAATATCAGGTTTGCCAAATAATGCCTGCGCTAAGAGCACGCGGACTTTTTGGTTACCGTCGATTTCAGAAACCAACTTGTAGTGTAGTTCTTCTTTGATCCCCAAACTGCTCAATAAAGTTGCAGCATTGGATTCGGCATTCCAGCCATCCATTTCAGCAAAAAGACTTTCCAATTCGCCGGCACGTTCGCCGTCGGCATCGGAGAAATCCTCTTTCATGTAAATGGCATCTTTCTCTTTCATGATTTTGTAAAGCTCTTGGTTACCCATCATAACAGTTTCAAGAACAGTAAACTCATCGAAAGCATAGTGATCCTGGCTTAATACCGACATGCGTTCACCCGGGGTGAATGCCACTGAACCTGTCGAAGGATCAACCTCCCCGGAGATAATTTTCAGGAAAGTAGATTTACCTGCTCCATTAGCACCAATAATACCGTAACAGTTTCCAGGTGTGAATTTTAAATTGACATCTTCGAATAGTATACGTTTACCAAAACGAAGCGAGAGATTTGACACATTAATCATGCTGCAAAGATACGTTTTAATATTGTATTTTTAACTATTCAAGGGCATCAGTTGTATGGAGAAATTTAAGATAATTCTATTACAAAAATCAGCTTTTTACAGCTCTTATGGAAAAATAGTCTCCGGTGAAATTTTCTGACTGGAATACAATCATTGAAATGAAATGTGGAACGCGATATGCTGCGATGCGACTTAATGGATAAATTGCAAATTATAGTGCTCTTGATTTAAATTGGCTTCTTTTTTGTGGACGAGAGCTGAAATGAAATCAATTATGAAAAGAAATAGAATAAAAAGTGTTTTTATCCTCGCTGTTGCATTTATCTTTCATACTCAAGGAGCTTCGGCTCAATTTGGAGGGCTATTAGACAAAGCGAGCAAAGCTGTTGCTTCAAAGGGAAGCAAGATGCTGGGGCTGGACAAGTTGCTGAAAGAACCGGAAGCTATCCGTACCAGTTTTGAAGATGTCGATAGGAAAGGGGAGCAAATGCCCGATTTTCAAAATACGGCAGTTTACAAACCGTTAGAAAATCTACAAAGAAATGGAAGTGATGGCTATATATTGGAAGCCGGACATTTTGAAATGACCAATAAGAGCTATTGTTTGAAAGCGGGTACCTATGCACCTTCAAAAGGTGATGGTTATATGTATGCGCCTACACTGGGCAAAAAGAGAGAGGTAGTCATTGCCATTTTAAAGCGTGCTGAAAAGCACCCGGAAGTAGCACAGTCGGACATACAGATGTTATTGTGGACAATTATTGCGAAGACTAAATTTATTGATTATTCGGGGTCGGTGAAAGAGACAGCCTTAAAGTTACTAACCGCTGAACAAATTTTGCATTTGGAAGGTGGGGCTCTCGGTGTGTTGCCATTTGATGTTGTCCAAAAAGCCAAAGACCAGATGCCTCCAGCGGTTCAGACCATCTTTGAAGCGGAAAATAATATTCGACAATTGGTATCTTCGGGAAATTACTCCTATGGAGACTTTGAGCAATATGCAATAATGGCCGGTATGGCCGAACCTCGTGCGGATGTGCCAAGTGGAATTTGGACGCTTCATCCCGATGGTTATTATGTCCGTTATTTTCCAAGCGGGTATTCAATGACAAAAGTGCAGGTGTATGTCCCACAGGAATTAACTGCAAAGTTGAATGGGAAGAAACTCGTGTACGATGCAACGGACGATATTGCTTGTCCAGCGAATACTGGATCGCAGCGGTTAGCGCAAACCAATGAGCCAATTCCGCATTAAGGGCTTGGTAGGTATTGAAAGATCGGTAGGGGATTTGAGACACATGGGAGGAAATTTAATGAATAAGGGAGATCATTTGATCTCCCTTATTCATTAAATTTCCTCTTTTGCCTCCTGTACAATATATAAACAATGACAATAATAGCGATTATTGCTAAAATAATGTAATGGGAACCTGAATGTTGGGTTTTATCCTCTGTCGTCTGCGCATATGTAAAATTTGCTACGAAAAGAAGCACCATGAAAATCCACTTCTTGCACATAATAAACGGTTTATTAACTATAGTAGCAAGCTAAGTATTTTTTACAACAAAGTCAAATTAATTTGGTAAAATCACTGCGCTTTTTATAAATTTTAATAGATAACACCAACATCTTACCATGAAATCTTTTTTATTTCAAGTGCTCGGCTCATTTATTGCTCATAAAATTTAGATAATTACTCGTTAACCCTTTAATAAGAATGTGCATTAATAGGGGGGTATATTCCATAAATGGCCGTAAAATCGTATATTGTGAACCTTTGTGAGCATTTTTTAGATATTCAATCATGTCAAAACTTATCAATTTAACTGTCTTTAGGGAATTCTTAAAATCCAGCTTTGCGGGCGGAATTATCCTTTTTTCTTGTGTTATTCTAGCTTTGATCGTAGCAAATACGCCATTGTATTCTAGTGTAATGAAATTTCTCAATCAGGAGGTAGGTTTTAATAGCGGGCAAATTCATTTAAAATATTCGTGGTTATTGTGGCTCAACGATGGTTTGATGGCTATTTTCTTTTTGTTGGTAGGACTCGAGATAAAGCGCGAAATTGTGGAAGGCGAACTCTCATCGCCGAGTAAGGCAATCCTGCCGATATTAGCTGCAATTGGCGGTGCGCTTCTGCCTGCTATTATTTATTTTGCATTGAACCAGGGCGCCTCGACTGTGCATGGTTGGGGTATCCCCATGGCAACAGACATTGCATTTGCTTTAGCCGTTATCACGCTTCTTGGAAATAAAGTTCCTGCCAGTCTTAAGATCTTTTTGGCTGCTTTGGCCATTGTTGATGACCTACTTGCCATATTGGTGATTGCGATCTTTTATAGCAATGGTATTCATGCGACCTATTTATTTATTGCTATAGGTATCTTTCTATTTTTGATTTTGTTGAATAAATTGGGTGTTAAGGCCATCTGGGCTTACCTAATTCCGGGACTGTTTATATGGTACTTTGTGCACCATTCTGGTATTCATGCTACAATAGCGGGCGTACTAGTAGCCATGACGTTGCCAACAACACCAGACGCGGAAGAATCTCCGCTGGAAAAGCTGGAGCATCTGTTGGCCAAGCCTGTCAATTTCATTATCATTCCATTATTTGCTTTTGCAAATACACTGATTCCAATTCATGGCGAAATGATTGGTGGATTGACTTCAAAATTGGGTATTGGTATTATCCTTGGTCTAATCGCTGGTAAATCAATTGGAATATTCTTGATCTGTTTCATTGCTAAAAAACTGAAGATTGCACAATTACCTGAAGGAGCTGGCTGGAAGCAGATTTTTGGTGTAGGATTATTGGGTGGAATAGGTTTTACGATGTCCATCTTTATTTCCATACTTTCTTTTGATGATACCATATTAATTGAGGAAGCAAAGTTTGCCGTGCTGATCGCTTCTTTTTGCGCAGGCTTGCTCGGTTATACTGTTTTGAGTGTCGTGTCATCTGCAAACAAAAATCAAATTACCGATTAATTTCACCTACAAAAATAGTCCTATGTCTGGCTTACAATAGTGGGCAGGACAATTGTTTTGTTCAACTTCATCCCTATTATCCGCGTGGATTAGTCCCATGGCGACGTTGTTTGGAAGAAGATAACGAGCTATAGGTATTAATTTTGACTTTTATGAATTAGATTTAGTAATTTAGGGCACAACAATAAAAACAATACGTTGAGATTTGATGAATTTGGCTTTGTTCCAGCTTTGGAAGAAGGCTTAGAAAGTATGATGTTTGAGGAGGCTACGCCGATCCAAGAACAGACCATCCCGATTATTAAAGAGGGAAAAGATATGATTGCCTGCGCACAGACAGGTACAGGTAAAACAGCGGCTTATATGTTGCCGATCCTCGATGCGATAGCACGGGATTCAAGGGAATCCATTCTTGCTATTATCCTTGTTCCGACCCGGGAGCTTGCTATGCAAATCGATCAGCAAATTATGGGCATGTCTTATTATACAGGTGCAACATCCATAGCCATCTATGGTGGGGGCGACGGTATGGGCTACGAGCAGCAAAAGCGCGCTATACGGGAGGGGGTAAATATCATTGTAGCCACCCCAGGAAGGTTGATAAGCCATCTTACCTCCATGAAGATTGATCTCACTCATTTAAAGCACTTTGTATTGGATGAAGCCGATAGCATGCTGGATATGGGATTTCAAGACGATATCTTACGTATTGTAAGTTATCTGCCGAAGAAAAAGCAGATGCTTTTGTTCTCAGCAACTATGCCAGTGAAAATCAGGTCCTTTGCCCGAAAAATCCTGCAAGATCCTGTGGAAGTCAATATTGCCATTTCCAAACCTTCGGAAGGAATAGATCAACGTGTATATCTTGTCTATGATCAACAAAAAATGGAGCTCCTGAAATCCATATTGAAGGATCCGAACTATGTATCGGTTATTATTTTTGCATCCCAAAAAACTACGGTCAAACTTCTTGCTCAGGAATTACAGAAGCAAGGAATTGATGCCGAGGGTTTCCATTCGGATCTCGAACAGTCAAAACGGGAAGATATCATGGGCAGATTCCGTTCTCGTCAAGTTCGGGTATTGGTAGGGACCGATGTGATCTCTCGTGGTATCGATGTTGTGGGGATCAGTTTGGTCGTTAATTATGATGTTCCACCAGACCCGGAAGACTATGTTCACCGTATCGGGCGTACCGCTCGGGCAGCGACCACGGGAACCGCTATTACTTTTGTCAATGAGAAAGATCAAAATCGTTTTGCTCAGATTGAGAATTTAATAGGCTACCCGATTGAACAGCTACCATTGCCGGATGGGTTCGAAGTGGGACCTACTTACAAACCTGGTAAAAAAAATCCGCAGAATAAGAAGAAGCGTTTCAGTAGGAATAAAAATAAAAATCATCAGAAAGCTAAAAAGGCTTAGTTTTAAACTATAAAGCCCCCATATCAGAAGAATATGCGGGCTTTATAATGAAATGTATATTTTTATTCTATCGTCCACACGGCTAATTCATATCCATCAGGATCCTGGAACTGAAATCTTTTTCCACCCGGGAAACTAAAAATATCTTTTAATATCGTGCCGCCGGCACGGATAACCTGATCGCGCGTAACTTGCAGATCGTCTGCATAGATAACGACAAGAATGCTGCCGTTTACTGGGGTGCCGAGCATAAAGCCACCGTCAACATATTTTCCTCCAAAAGATGTATATTCCGGTCCGTAATCTGTAAACTCCCAACCGAAGCTCGTCGTATAGAATGCTTTGGCACGTTCAAGGTCACTTGATACAAACTCAAGGTATTGGATCTGCTGGTTAACAAATTTGTTTTCAGTATCGGTATTGCTCATAACGGAAATATCTATTTAATGTAATGTATAATAAATTGTTTGATCTATTTTGACGGATTGGGAATCAAAAGCCAAACCGTTTGATAAATATAAGGCTTTACTGAAAATGATACGCATTTTTATTTTCAACATGTCTTCTTCACAATTCAATCTGTTCCTCCACCCAGTGCACGGTAAAGATCTATAGTCGCATTTAGCATTTCCCTTTTTACTGTAATCCATTCCAAATCATTTTGAAGGGCGTTGTTTTGTGCATTTATCACTTCCAGATAGTTTGCCATTCCACTTTTGTAAAGCAATGTTGCATCAGCAGTAGCTTTGCCAAGTGCATTTGATTTTGCATGGATGAGCTGAAGTCGCTGTTCTGTGTGTTTAATTTTCGCCAAGGCATCAGAAACTTCTGAAACAGCGACCATAACCGCCTGCTTAAACTGCAAAGCTATCTTCTCACGTTCGATAACCGATATTTCATAGTTTGTTTTTAAAGCACCTTTCTGAAAAATTGGCTGTGCAATATTCCCGGCTATTGTTTTTACGATCGAACCCGGTAGATCAAACCATTTATTAAATTGAATGGAGTTTGTTCCAATGGAGGGTGTCAAACTGAGAGAAGGGTACATCGCAGCTTTGGCTAGCCCCATTCTGCTTGTGGCTGCAGCAACAGCGTATTCTGCAGCTCTGACGTCAGGTCTGCGGCTCAAGAGTTCGGCCGGTACTCCTGTGGCAAGTCCATCGCCAACAATTGTATCATCTAAACTTGCTGTACCTCGCATGTGCGCAGGGAAACTTCCGCAAAGAATGCTCAGTGCATTTTCTTCAACTTCCATATTTTGATAGGCTAGGGGAATTAACAATTCAGCAGTTTTCTTCTGTGCTTCTGCTTGCTCCACGGCAAGCGAACTGACCACTGACGAATTGTATTGCAGACGTATCATACGAAGCGTGCTATCGCTCAGTTGAACATTTTTTTGTGCAATCTTAAGCTGCTCATCCAAAGCGATTAGATTATAATAGGACTGGATGACCTGTACAATAATCCGAGTTCTCAAAGCCGATAAGTTTTCCTTTTGGCCAAAAAAGTTAGCCATGGATTCTTCTTTTTGCAATCTTGCCTTTCCCCAGATATCGGCTTCCCAAGAGATTCTGAGCATGGCGCCATAATCGTCCATATAGGGCGTTCCTATAAATTGATCGCTCAGCGAGCCATTTAAGGAGTTGCTCGATAACCAGGTTCTATTCGCTCCAATGCTTAAGTCAGCTGTCGGCAGTAACCCTTTCTTAGACTGTTTGTACGCGAGTTCTAGTTGTTGCATATTGAGAAGAGCAACATTGACGTCTGTATTGTTAGATAATGCTTTCTCAATGAGTGATGTCAACAAGGGATCCTTTACAAATTTGCTCCAGGATAGCTGTAGCGTATCAGACGTCAGGACAACCGCGCTGTTTTTAAAATTTTCGGGCAGCACCATCTCTTGACGTGTGTATTTTTCCCCCACGCTGCATGAGGACAATAAAAGGGCGCTGGCTGCGAAAATTGTTATATAGTGATGAAATTTTTTCATTTTAATCGTTTGTATTGTGTACTGTATTGCCCGTAAGTTTCTTACTGGAAACTTTTTCTTGCAAATATTGGAACACCAGGTACAGCAATGGTATGATGATTACCCCAAAGATTACTCCGCTTAACATACCCATTGCTGCTCCCGTGCTGATGGAATGATTACCCGTTGCTGTTCCGCCGGTAGCAAACATGAGCGGTATCATACCGGCAATGAAAGCGAGTGAAGTCATCAAGATTGGTCGCAGACGCGCTCTTGCTCCCTCAAGGGCCGAATCAATGAGTGATGAGCCTGCTCTTCTCCGCTGTAAAGCAAATTCAACAATCAAAATGGCATTTTTTGCCAAAAGACCGATAAGCATGATCAAGCCCACCTGGACGTAAATATTGTTGTCCAATCCAATAGCACGTGTTCCTAGGAAAGAGCCAATCATACCTGTTGGGATTGATAATAGGACGGCAAGGGGCAATAAATAACTTTCATACTGTGCTGATAGTAAGAAATATACAAATAGTAAGCTTAATGCTAGGATAAGTACGGTTTGATTGCCCGAAGACTTCTCTTCCAAGCTAAGTCCCGTCCATTCGTAGCTATAGTCTCCCGGTAACTTGGTCAATACATTTTTCTCCAATGTTTCCATGATCGCACCATTACTAATACCAGGCGTACTAACCACGTTTATCGTGAGTGAATTGTATAAATTATAACGGGTTACCGATTCAGGGCCATATACTTTAAGAAGGGTAACCAAGGTATTCACGGGAACCATTTGGCCAAGATTATTTTTGACAAATATTTCGTTGAAGGCTTCTTTATCAGTTCGATAAATACCGTCTGCTTTTACTGCTATCCGATAGAATTTTCCAAAGCGGTTGAAATTCAATGATTGGTCGCCCGCAAAGTAAGTTTGAACGGACGAAAGCATTTCACTGACATCTACGCCAAGTTGGGCAGCTTTGTCTTCATCTACTTCTAACTCCATCTGTGGATAATCTGCTCTGAACATGGTATAGGCAAGCTGCACCCCTGGTTGTTTCATAATCTGCGCAATAACGGAGTCGGACATTGCTTTCAGCTCTACCGGCGATTTACCAGCTCTGTCCTGCAAAACGAGTTCCGCGCCATTCATCATACCATAACCATCAACAGGAGGGGAGCGAAAGGCCATTGCGTTACCGTCTTTGACACTGGATAATTTTTGCGAGATCACTTGGTGAATCTGATCGATATCGTTCATCTCACCACGTTTCTTTTTATCTTTCAGGCGTATAAATCCTGTTGCATAGGCTGCGCTGGAGTTGTTGCCGATCATATTGAATCCAGTAATACTTGTATGGCTTTCAATAGAAGGGATATCGGCAAGTAGTTTTTCTATTTTTTCTACTGCTTTTGTGGTTCGATCAAGTCCCGTTCCTGGGGGCATTTCCAAACTGTATACAACAAAGTTATCATCCTCCATCGGTACAAAACTTTTGGAAGTGCTTGTCATGAGGTATCCCGCAACGCCAATTGTAGCCAGAATCAAAAGTGCCGAAATCCATTTTTTCTTTGCCAGGAATTTTAATGAACCAACGTATCGGTTAGTCATGTTTTCGAAGCCAGCGTTAAACGCTTTGAAAAAACGCTGAGAAAATCCTGTTTTTGGGGTCTGCCCATCGTGATTTTCGGCGTGCGTATTTTTAAGCAATAATGCGCAGAGTGCTGGTGTTAAAGTTAAGGCATTGATCGCAGAGATCACAATGGCGATAACAAGGGTGTAGGCAAACTGTTTATAAAACATGCCCGATGAACCTGTCATAAATCCAATAGGAATAAAAACTGCGCACATTACCAAGGTAATAGAGATGACAGCCCCTGTGATTTCACTCATGGCACTATGGGTAGCCTGCTTACCGGTTAAATTGGAAGTCTCCATCTTTCCATGTACTGCTTCGACAACGACAATTGCATCATCGACAACGATACCAATGGCGAGTACTAAGGCAAATAATGTCAATATATTGATGGTAAAGCCAAACACCAGCAGGAAGAAAAAAGTACCTACGATAGCTACGGGAACTGCGATTGCTGGAATAATAGTCGACCGTATATCCTGCAGGAACAAAAATACAACGAGGAAAACCAAAATGAAGGCTTCAATCAATGTCGAACGTACTTGTGCCGTACTTTCATCCAAGCGTTCTTTGGTACTGATCAATTTAAAAATCTTGATTCCAGGAGGGAAGGAGCGTTGTGCTATTTCAATCTGTTTATCGATCCCGATTTCAATTTCATTTGCGTTGGAGCCTGATGTCTGGAATATACCAATGGTAACGGTATTGAGGCCGTTATTTTGCGAATTACCACTATAGCTGATCGAACCAAACTCGATACGTGCGACATCCTTTAAACGTACAATCTGAACATCATTATTTTTAACGATAATGTTTTCATACTGCTCTGGAAGGTTCTTTTTCCCTTTATAGCGTATGACATATTCAAGTGGTGCTTTTGATTCTTCCCCTAATTTTCCAGGTGCAGATTCCAAACTTTGTTTGGAAATTGCAGCAATGACTTCTTGTGGCACAAGTCCATAACTCGCCATTTTTTGCGGATTCAACCATACACGCATCGAATAGTCTTTGGAACCGAATACCATGGCCTGACCGACCCCAGGTACACGCTTGATCTGTGGGATCAAGTTGATGTTCACATAATTCTGTAAAAATAGTTCATCATATTTTTTATTATCTTCTGTATAGATATTAAATATCATGATCATACTATTTTGTTGCTTGGAGGTGGTTAATCCCATTCGGACAACTTCCTGTGGCAGGATAGGCGTAGCCTGTTGTACTCTATTTTGCACATTTACGGCTGCCTGATCTGGATTTACACCTGCTTTAAAGACAATACGTACAGAGAATGTACCATCATTACTTGTAGTAGATGTAATGTATTCCATATCCTCCACACCATTGATTTGCTCTTCAAGGGGTGTCACAACCGATCTCAATACTGTTTCGCTATTTCCTCCGGGATAGCTTCCGGTAACTTGGACCGTGGGCGGGGCGATATCCGGGAATCGCGTTTGAGGTAGCCTAAAAAGACCGATGACCCCCAGTATGACAAATATGATAGATATAACAGTTGCCAAAACTGGCCTGTCAATAAATTTCTTTAACATTTTAGTTTAAATTTTATAAAGCTTTTAGTACCGTTTTTTTCCAAAAGTGAATACTGAATGTATAGGCTTGTTGCCCTTCTTTGAGTAGTTCAGCTTTTGCTATACCTGCTATCCTTGTTACATGGTGGATTTTTTAGTCGGTTGAACTTGCATTCCATCATTAAGCATGTCAATTCGGTTCATAACGATTTTTTCACCTGTCTTCAGACCAGATTTCAGTAAATAGGCATCGGCGGTATTTCCTGCAATTTCAATCTGCTTCATAGAAACTTTGTTCTTTTCGCCAATAACATAAACGAAGTAGCGGTCTTGAATATCTTTCACAGCGGCCATAGGAACCAATAATACGTTTTCATGCGTTTTTTTTAAGATTACTTTCGCCGATCCACCTGAACGTAGGATTTTTTCAGGATTGATGAAACTTGCTTTCAGTGCCATGCTTCCGGTTGTTCTGTCGATGTTGCCACTGGCTAACTCTACCTTTCCGGCGTGGTTGTAGCGTGTTCCGTCCGCGAGTAATAGTGTTGCTTGCTGATGAGAAGATTTTTTATTTTGATCTTTGATGAAGGCGATGAAGTCGGATTCACTCAATGAAAAATAAACATTTACAGTATTGATCTCTGATAACGTTGTCAACGGTGTCACATCTGCTGCGGTAATTAAATTTCCGATCCTGTTGGGGATCCGGCCGATATAGCCGCTTACAGGTGCGTTGATCAGCGTAAACTTGGCATTTATTTGAGACGAACCCAGTGCAGCCTGTGCTTGTGCTACGTGTGCTTTTGCTGCGGCATAATTCGCCTCTGCAGTTTTTAATTGTAATTCAGTATACACTTTACCTTCGACAAGTGGTTTAATTTTTTCGATCTCCATTTTAGCGTTTTGTTCGGCTGATAAGGCCGCCTGATAGGCCGCTTTGCTGTTGTTTACCTGTTCGTTGTAGACATCAGCTTTAATTTTGAATAACGCTTGTCCTTTTGATACATAGTCACCTTCTTTGACATAAATTTGTTCAAGATACCCCGTTACCTGCGCTTTGATATCGACGTTGACAGTTCCCTCTAACGAGCCAGGGTACTTTTTTTCGGTTTCAGCCTGGGTCGGAGATAATGTGATAAAGTCAACAGTAACTGCCTGCTCTTGCGGTTGTTCCTGACTGCCTCCACAGGACGATAATAATGTTACTGCTGTAATAAGTGTAAGGAAATGTTTTAAAGTCATCGTTCTTTGTCCCATTTTATCATTGTATAATGAGGCAAAGAAAACAAAACTTCAAAGCCGCTAGGCATAGAAATAGACTGAGACGTTACAATTGCTTACTGAACCGTCAAAGTGATGATCTGAATTTTAAGACCTAAAGCTGTATAGCCTGCTTTTGATGAAGATAATTATGCGATGGATTAATGTTTGCTCTTCCGTGTAAGGAAAGCTAATTTTTTCCTTCACGCAAAAGAAGAGGATAGGTCAGTTTTGACCATCACGCAGGTGCAGAAAAATAATAGTGTTTGATTGGTCTTAAGTGTATTTTATATCCGCTATCAATAGTCTAACCAATTCTTCAGGAGCTGCGCTTTTTCTCTGCTCACAAGAATTTCCACTTCGTCGTTATTTTTCATTTCTATCTTAAGTTTTCCGTTAAAGTGATTATGCAATCTCTTGATGGCATCTATGTGCACGATGAATTGTCTATTGGCACGAAAAAATACTTTCGGATTTAATTGCTGTTCGAGTTCTTCCATGGTTTGCGGTACGATTTCGACCGTGCCGCATTTAAGCTGGGCATGGGTAAGTTTAAATTCTGAGTAGAAATATAATACATCTTCCACGAGGATGGTCTTAAAACCGTCTTTGAAAGGGATTAGAAAACGCAAGCGAAAATCTTTCGGATAGATAAAATCCAGTAAACCTTGAAGCGGTTGTTGGTTAATCAGCAGATCTTTCCGATGATCGAGTTTTTGGACGGCATTTTCCAGTTCTATTTTTTCGACAGGTTTGAGCAAGTAATCTATACTATTGAATTTAAAAGCCCTCACGGCATATTCGTCAAATGCAGTCGTAAATATGATTGGGCAGTCTATTTTTATGGTTTCTAAAATTTCAAAGCTTAAACCATCGGATAAGCGAATATCCATCATCACGAGATCTGGAAGCTCGTTACTATTAAACCAGTTGATGCTATCAGCGATATTATCCAATACATCCAAAATAACGATGGATGACTTAATTTCCTTCAAAAGTCGTTTTAAACGATCTGCATTGAGTTTTTCGTCCTCGATGATTAATACTTTCATTATACTCATTACGCTTGCGCTAAAAGTGGGAGGATTACATTAAATGTTTTTCCATCATTATTAATTTGCAATTTTAAGTTTGAAAGCAAATCGTATCTTTTAATGATGTTTGAAATACCGATTCCAGATGATTCGGAGACACGCTCAATCGGAATTAATATGTTTTCAACAACAAGTTGATTGTGGGCGTTGGTATATACTTTGATTTTCAGTGGTTTTTTCTTATTTGTCTGGTTATGCTTTAAAGCATTTTCTACCAATAACTGCAAGGTGAGCGGTGGCAATTGGAAATTGCGTTTGGCAGGGTTAACGTTTATCTCGAAGTTAACTCCATCTCCAAATCGGCTTTTGATAAGAAATATATATGAATTTAGAAAATTGAGCTCTTCTTCTAGTGAGATAATATCTTTTTTAGAATTGACAAGAAGGTAGCGATATATCTTGGAGAAGTTTTCTGCATACTCGTAACCTGATTGCTGGTCTTCGAGAATGATTTCTGATAGTACGCTCAGGTTATTAAATACAAAATGAGGGTCGATTTGTAACTTTAACGATTGAAGTTCTGTTTCTAGAATGACCTGATCGAGCTTAGCGGCACGCATGGATTCATTTTTCCAGTTGGTGATCAAATGACTACCGATATTGATACCCATTATCATGAGCGCAATCAAAACACTAATTGTAATATTTTGTATCATGCCCCTTTTTTCCTCCAACGATGGTGCTATAGTAACATTTTGGGGACCAACGTAATATTTTGAGATGAGGTACTCCAAGAGTAAGTTGATAAATAATACCGTCAAGAGATTGATGACGGTTTCAAGTAGCAGTCGCTCCGTCGGGCTATCTTTCCAAGTTAAGAACTTGTCAAGTTTGTCATGGACAATGATGCTGAATTCGGATATGATAAAGCTGTAGATGATCGTAAAAGTCCACTCCCCGAGTATTTCGAACATGTTTCTTTGAAAATAGCCATTCCAACAACTCGAGAAAGGATCTATAATATATGCGACCAAATAAATGAGCAGAAAGGACAGAAAGGTGAATATCAGCCTTTTTTTATTTTTACTAATTAGATTATTCTCGTCTTTATAGATCGTTATATCCCGCATTCGTTTAACTTATATTTCTAGGTGAAATCTATACAAATTTTGTAATTTCTTTTAGTATTAGACGACAAATTTCTGCTGAAGCGTATAAAGCCCCTACTGAAATATCAATTTGATGCACTCAGCCGTATATTGTTGTAGCACACAAAAGAGGGGACCCTAGGGTCCCCATCTACCAGATATGTATAAATAAAATTAGAAAATGCTTGTTTAAAGCCTTAATTATTGCTCCATCCACCGCCTAAGGACCGATAAAGATCAACAACAGCAGCAAGCTCCGCTTTTTTCACCTGAGCGAGCTCAAGCTCGCTTTGTAAGATGTTGCTCTGGGCCGTTATTACTTCCAGATAGGTGGCCATTCCAGTTTCAAATAGAAGGTTCGCATGTTTTGTAGCTTCTTTCAACCGGTTGGTTCTATCCAATGTAATCCGTTGTTTTTCTTTCAATTTTTTAATTGAAATTAGCGCGTCGGCTACTTCCCCAGCAGCTGAGATTACTTTTTGCTTGAAAATCAAGACGTTCTTTTCTTGTTCAACACGTGCCAGTTCATACTGGGTTTTCAGTTCCTTACGCTGTAAAATCGGCTGTGTAATACTTCCTGTAATTGCACCGAATAACGACGCAGGTAAGTTAAACCAATTGCTTGCTTTGAATGCATTTACACCAGCTTCAGCACTAATGACCAAAGAAGGATACATCCGCGCTTTTGCGTATTGCTGATAAGCCTGTGAAGCCGTGATAGCGAGTTCCGCTTGTTTGACATCGGGACGATGACTTAACAAATCGGCTGGGATACCCGTTGCTAAGTCTTCAGGAAATTGAATGTTCGACAATTTCTCCGTTATTTGAATCTCCTGTGGAAGTTTTCCACTAAGAGTCTGAATAGCATTTTCCTGAATATGGATCTGTTGTTCAAAGTCAGGAATTAAGGCGGCGGCGGCCAATCGCTGCGCATCGACTTGTTCCAAAGCAAGCAGGGTAATGTCACCGACTTCATATTGCTGCTGCACGATACGTAAGGTTGTATCACTTAATTCCAAGTTTTTTTTGGCGATATCACGCAATTGATAAAGCATAAGAAGTTGATAATAGCCTTGAGCAACTTGGGCAATTAATTGGGTCTGGATTACTTTTTTTGCTTCTTCTGTCTGCAGATAAGAAGCTAAAGCGGCGATATTTTGGTTTTTGATTTTACCCCATATATCGGCTTCCCACGATAAACCTAAGGATGCTGTATAATCCTCCACATGATGTTGGCCTAAAAACTGCCCTAGGCTCAATCCATTCATGCTGTTATTGGACGGATTAGTGCTATTTCCACGGATCTGTAATTGGGCCGTGGGAAGATAGTTTGCCTTTGCTTGTTTGAGGCTCAGTTGAGACGCTTCTATATTTTTCAGTGCCAGTTGCATGTCTAAGTTATGTTGTATAGCACTATCGATCAAGGTTCGTAAGACCTGATCCGTAAAAAAATCACGCCATGGAATAGAGCCTATACTAGTTTCCTGCGGAGCGTTAATCTGCTCGCGGTATTGTTCGGGTAAGTTCGGCGCAAGATGCTGGTTGCTGACCAATTTCTCTGTTTTGCAAGACCATGCGACAAAAGATAAGATCAAAACCGTCAGTAATTTTGCTTTACTATTTGTGTATTTAGATGTTGTCATGATGTACTAATTGTTTGTGTGCAGGGGTATTTCCAACGAAGCTTGTTCCTGTTCACGCTGTTTTTGTTGCGGAGCGCGTCCTATTTTCTCTTGTATAAATTGAAAGAAAATAAAGAGTATTGGGATAATAAAAAGACCTAAAACGACTCCAGTAAACATACCGCCCGCAGCGGCAATACTGATAGAGTGATTTCCTTGAGCTGATGGGCCAACAGCAGTCATCATTGGAATCATTCCAACGATAAAGGCCAGCGAAGTCATGATAATTGGTCTCAACCGTAACCGTGCTGCTTTCAGTGCTGCACTAGGAATAGATAACCCCTGTTTACGTCCCTGGATAGCAAATTCTACAATTAAAATCGCATTTTTAGCCAATAAACCAATCAACATGACAAGCGCGACTTGTACATAGATATTGTTGGCAATATCAGTGAAGCTAATTGCCGCGAAGACTCCAAATATACCGGTAGGTATAGAGAGAATAACCGCTAATGGAATGATATAACTTTCGTACTGTGCTGCAAGTAGGAAATAAACAAATATCAGACAGAGGATAAAAATCAATGTGGACTGACCTCCAGAGACAATTTCTTCTTTGGTCATGCCTGAAAACTCATAAGTGAACCCAGTAGGCAATTGTTGTTTCGCAACTTCTTCGACCGCACGGATAGCATCTCCCGAACTATATCCTGGTTTTGGTATCGCATTTATTCCAATCGAATTAAATAGGTTGTAACGGGATGCTGTTTCCGGGCCATATACACGTTCTAATTTTACTAATGTATTGATGGGAACCATGTCTCCTAATCTGTTTTTTACAAAAATTCCGTCCATCGAAGTTGGTTCACTTCTATCCTTAGCATCGGCTTGCACCATCACACGGTAATACTTTCCAAAGCGATTAAAATCTGAGGCTTGAGCACTACCAAAATAGGCTTGCATGGTCTGTAGTATGCTTTTTGTGCTTACGCCAAGTTGTTCTGCTTTAATATCATCCACTTGGAGCTCATACTGTGGATAATCTGCTTTAAAGGTTGTGAAGGCCATCATGATCTCAGGACGTTTCATCAATTCGCCAATGAACTTTTGGCCTATGCCACTGAATTTTCCAAGTTGTCCGCCGGTTCTGTCCTGTAATACCATGTCCAGACCATCTACGTTACTGAATCCTGGAACAGTAGGGAAGGTAAAGACAAAGAAATTTGCGCCTTTTATATTTGCCAAGCGCTGATTGACATCGGTCATAATAGCGTTGATATCTTTTATCTTACCGCGCTCGTCGTGTGGTTTGAGGAGGATAAATGCAACACCTGCAGATGGACTTGTAGATTGTGTCAAAATATTGAATCCGGCAAGTACATTTAACGTTTTGGTAAAATCAGCATGTTGAAGTTGCTTTTCTGCTTCGGCCAATGCTCCTGATGTACGATCTAAAGAAGCACCTGCTGGCATAGACAGCGATATTGCAATGAATCCTTGATCTTCAGATGGAATAAATCCGGTAGGCGTTCTACGAATCATAAAGATGGTCAAAAGCAGAGTAATTGCTAATCCCGAAAATGCAACCCATTTATAACGAATCAAGAAGCGCAGACTACCTAAATAGTTTTTAGTCAACCGGTCAAATCCAACATTGAATCCAGCAAAGAAACGTTCCTTGAAATTAAGTTTCTTAGCATCAGAATGACCATGATGCGTTGGTTTTAAGAAGAGTGCACATAACGCAGGACTTAGTGTCAAGGCGTTCACTGCTGAAATAACAATTGCAATCGCTAATGTAAATGCAAATTGTCGGTAAAACACACCGGTAGAACCTTCCATAAAGCCGATGGGAAGGAACACGGCAGACATGACTAGGGTAATAGAGATGATTGCACCGGTGATTTCACTCATGGCAGAGGTTGTCGCTAATTTAGGGGGTAAGTTCTCATGTTCCATCTTGGCGTGCACAGCCTCTACGACTACAATTGCATCATCGACGACAATACCAATGGCAAGGACGAGTGCAAATAAGGTCAGCAGATTGATGGAAAAGCCAAAGAGTTGCATGAAGAAAAATGTTCCTACGATGGCTACGGGGACAGCAATCGCGGGTATTAATGTCGATCTAAAATCCTGAAGAAATAAAAAGACAACTAAAAATACCAGTATAAATGCTTCAACAAGTGTATGCTTAACTTGGTCAATGGATTGATCAAGCGCATCTTTTGTATTGTATAAAACAAGGTATTTGACACCTTTGGGAAAACTTAAAGAGGCTTTTTCCATAAATTCCTGGATTGCAATCTGAATTTCGTTTGCATTTGACCCGGCCAGTTGCATGACTCCAATGTTTAATCCTGCTTTACCGTTGATACGGGTATGACTCGCATACGTATAAGATCCTAACTCTACCCGAGCTACATCTTTTAGTTTTAGTACAGAACCATCGGTATTGGAGCGAATAATAATGTTTTCGTAATCACTAGGTTGATTGAGTTTACCTTTATATTTGATAACAAATTCGAATGCTTCGCGACTGTTCTCGCCGAATTTACCAGGAGCAGCTTCTACGTTTTTATCCTGGATGGCAGCCATTACCTCTTCAGGTGTTAATTTATAGTTCGCCATTTGGTTTGGATTGAGCCATACACGCATGGAGTAGTCTTTGCTACCGCCAAATGGAAGCGCCTGTCCAACCCCCGGTATCCGTTTTAGTTCGGGAATGATATTGATCTGCGCGTAGTTGGTAATAAAGGTCTGATCGTATTTACTCTGATCTTCCGTGTAAAGGTCCAATACCATGATTAAGCTGTTTTGCTGTTTAGCGGTGGTGATACCGGCTTGTACAACTTCAGCTGGCAATTGGCTCGTTGCCTGAGCCACACGATTTTGTACGTTCACGGCCGCTTGATCGGGGTCTGTGCCCAGTTTAAAATATACCGTAATCATTAACGAACCATCATTACTAGCGGTAGAGCTCATATAGCTCATATTTTCCACTCCATTGATGGATTCTTCGAGCGATGGGGCTACGGCGCGTAGCACCGTTTCGGCATTTGCCCCAGGATATAATGCCGTTACTTGCACCGCCGGCGGTGCAATATCGGGAAACTGCTGCAAAGGCAGTTTAAGGATACCAATCACTCCCAATATGACAAGTAAAATGGAGATAACGGTAGCAAGTACAGGTCTTTCGATAAATTTCTTAAGCATGTGTTTTCTGTTATTATAATGAGTTGATGCTATCTATAGGTAAAATTTGTGGTGTAATTTTCTGTCCATCCTGAAGCAAGTCGATGCCTTTATAGACAATTCGGTCCCCCGAATTCAGTCCTTTACTTACTAGATAATTTGTGCCACTTTTTCCTATGACCGTAATTGGCTGTTGGACCACTTTATTTTCTTTGCTAACGGTATAAACGAATATTTTATCCTGCATTTCAAGGGTAGCAAGCTGCGGTACCAATAATGCTTGGTCATATTTCTTCTGTAGTCTGACGCGTCCGGTGTTTCCATTGCGTAATACCCCTTCTGGATTAGTAAAAGTTGCACGAAGTGTAATCGCGCCGGTATGTTTATCAAACTGTCCATCGACCATATCTATTTTTCCTTTCTGATCGTAAATTGTCTGATCCGAAAGAACTAGGCTGATGGGAGGTAGGTTGCGAAGCTTTTGTTGTAGATTAATTCCTTCCGTATTGTTTTTGAATGCGATAAAGTCATTTTCTCCCAATGAGAAATAAACATGAAGATCGCTTACATTTGACAATGCTGTAAGAGGCTGTGAGTCTGTTGGGCCCACCAAACTTCCTTGTTTGCGCTGCAACCTGCCGATGTATCCTTCGGCTGAAGCCCGTATTAAAGTGTATCCCACATTTATTTTTGCAGCCTCCACCGCCGATAGCGCTAGTTGTACATTTGCTTTAGCAGCATTACGGGCGCTAATTGCTGTTTTTAGCTGAAAATCCGTCAGTACTTTGGTATTTACCAATTTCGTCTTCTTTTCGACTTCCAACTCAGCATTTTCCAAGGCAGCTCTTGCTGCAAGTAGAGTTGCCTTCGCTTGGTTTAATTGTTCCTGATAAGGGCGGTCGTTGATCTTGAATAGTGCCTGACCTTTACTCACTTTAGCACCTTCATCGATATAAATGTATTCCAAGATCCCCTCTACCTGTGGTCTGATTTCGATATTAGCCGATGCCTCAATAGTGGCAGGATATTCTTGATAAACGGTCTCGTTACCTTTCTCGATCGTGAGGACAGGCAGGTTAACCGGCGGAGAATCAACTGTTTTACTCGTTCCGGTTGAACAGCTATATAGAATGATTACACTCAGCAAATATGAGGTCTTTACGATATTAATTCGTTTAACACTGTTAAGTGTAAGGGCGTAAAGCATTTTAAGATTTGATAATAAATTCGTTTTCATTTGATATTAATAGTTGAAGTTTTGGTGTATTTAACGGTGTTAGATTTTTTAACGTTGTATTTTTTAGTATAAAAAAAATTAGTCAGTTAGCGAGCGAGTGATACCATAAATGGCATCTTTTAAAACCTCTTGATTGGTTGTGTCACCATTTCCCTGGTTTACCAGATTGATCGAGACTAGTCCATGTATGATCGACCAATAGGTGAAATACTTTCGACAGATCAATTCTTCTGATGGCTCTTTATCTTTCATGATTTCTCGGATGACATCGCTAATAAGTTTTCCATGAGATTCCGCACATTTATATGTTTTTTCAAAACCACAACAGGCAGTTCCTACTCCAAACATTAACTGGTACAATTCCCGTTCTTCAAAAGCAAAATCCCAATAGCTAAACCACATTGCTTCTAATTGTTTCTCGAGATCGGTTTCAGTTGATTTGGCTTTTTTTACTTTTTTGGCTAGTAGGAGATAGCCTTGGCTGGCAAGCTCCATTAAAATAGCATCTTTATTAACAAAGTACTCATATATCATGGGGGCAGTATACTCAATGATATCTGCAATTTTGCGCATACTTAAAGCCTGCCATCCTTCTTCTTTTACGATTTGGAGCGCAGCATCTAGAATATTGGATCTATTCTCACCTTTGAGCCTTTGTATACGTTCTTTACTACCCATGTTTATGTGTAAACAATTTAACAGTGTTAAGCAAAATTGATATTTTTAATTTTATTTATTGACATCTAAAAGTCATTAAATAAAAATACATCAATTTGTAAGCTCAATATTGGCATTTAATCGTTTTAACCAGACCTACCTCGTGTACAGAAAGTGTACACTTATTAGCGTCGCAATCCAATAGGTTACTTGTCCGAACTGCGCTTCGGACCACTAGCTGGTGTAGATTTTGCGATTACTATATGAAGGGAAAGGTTATTCAGTCGATAGCTTCGGCGGCAAAAGTTGATGTGTTGCTATATAAGTTGGTTTTTGGCATAAAATATACTTAAATTTATACTATGCTAACAGAAACTTTAAAAAGCCTTTTCCACCGGGACTTAAACCGACTACGAAATGAAATTTCATTATACAAGAACGAGAGAAATATATGGGTTATTGAAAGTGATATTTCTAATTCAGCAGGTAATTTGTGTTTACATTTGATTGGAAATCTTCAAACCTATATCGGTGCGGAATTAGGAAAGACAGGATATATTAGAGACAGAGCTGCAGAGTTTTCTTTAAAAGATATTCCTCGAACAGTATTGATAGATCAAATAGACGATACGATTGATGTGGTTACCCGTTCCTTGGATCTGTTATCGGAAGAAAACCTTCAAGAGGTGTATCCCATACTCGTGTTTGAGGAAAAAACAACGACTCAGTATTTGCTTGTTCATCTGACTACCCATTTAACTTATCATCTTGGACAAATAAATTATCACCGTCGACTGTTAGATTAATCTGGATAGTAATTCGCTTATTATGCTGCGCCTACTATCCAATTGGCGCATGCAAACCTGTTGTCGCCTTTGGATCTTAGCTGCCGACATCCTTCGAACTGAGCGCCATAAGCTTCACCGAAATAGCCGCATTATTCTAAAAAAGGAACTGAATTTTTTGATTCTTTGTTTTAAAAGGTGAACTTTATCCCAATTATACATCGAGGCCATCAAACATTCTATCTATATCGACTGTTGATTTCTCGAAGACCGACGGAGATAGAATGAGAAGAATCTTTACATTAATCGCCTGCTGCTGTATTTTTAATTCACAAGCGCAGCGTATAGACAGTATGACCACGGTTATTGCGCCCGAATATGACCGTGTGGGCTTACTGCATCGATTTTGGCTCGGAGATAGTTACCGTAAATTATACAATACTCCTGTTAAGATGCGGGTGATGAATCTCGGTACGGAGCGAGGTGGACTTCAGATTGTTAAGTTAGGCGGAGGAATGCAGACACAGTCGCTTCGATTGGTAGATTCTATGGGTAGGGAGTGGGTGCTCAGGTCTATACAAAAATATCCTGAACGCAGTCTACCAGAAAGCCTTCGAGAGACATTTGCAAAAGATATTGTACAAGATCAGATTTCGATACATCACCCATTTGGGGCATTGACTGTACCGCCATTTAATAAAGCATTGGATATTCCTTCAGCTTCGCCGGAACTGGTTTTTGTAGGAGATGACCCTGGGTTAGGTGAGTATCGCGAAGTCTTTAAAAATAGGGCCTATATGTTTGAGTCTCGTACCCCTTTTGAGGATAAGAAAACAGATAACACGGCAAAGGTCATGCGTAAGGTGTTAGAAGATAATGATACGCAAATTGATCAAAAGCTTACGTTACGCGCCCGGATGCTCGACTTTACGCTTGGTGACTGGGATCGTCATGAAGATAACTGGCGTTGGGATCCTGAAAAGGAAAAAGGTAAAAAGATCTATACTCCTGTCCCTAGGGACAGGGATAAGGTATATTATAAAACATCGGGTGTATTTCCAACATTACTTTCCTATCAATGGTTGAAGGCCCATTTGCAACCATTTAGTCCGCATATCCGTAATGTGCCTCACTGGAATTTTAACGCTAGCACTTTTGATCATTTCTTTCTTACTCATCTTACAGAAGATGAATGGATTGATGAAATACAATTGGTTCAGAAAACATTGACGGATTCGTTAATCCACCAAGCGATGTTAACGATGCCCGATACCATTGTGAAAATGAGTGCCAATGAATTGGAAACAAATATTCGCTCGAGAAGGGACGAACTGATGGAAAGCGGGCTAACTTACTATCGATTTCTTGCGCGTATCGTTGAATTACCATTGTCTTCCAAGTCTGAATTTGTAGATGTTGATTACAATAAAGATGGTTCAGTTACGATTAATATCCACAATAAGAAAAAAGATGGAACCGAAGGGCGAAAATTGCTGAAGCGGACTTTTTTACCTGATCAGACTAAAGAAGTCCGTATTTATGGCATATCGGGTGCTGATGAATATAAGCTACATGGGTCGGGCAAATCGCCTATAAAGATCCGGCTAATTGGTGGTGATGGACAAAATCTGTACCGTACAACTGATAAGTTTGTCAATGGGAGAAATGTTTACATCTATGATGCGAAAGAGCAAGTACCGGGTACTATGCATGTCGATGATGATATTCATCTCAAGCTGAGCAAAGATACCGCTGTCCATAAGTTTGATTACGAGAATTTTATCTATGATCGTAAAGGGGTCGTTTTTAACCTTGATTATGGAATGGACCGTGGGCTTATTTTTGGACTGGGGTACATGATCGAAAATCAGGGGTTTAGAAAAAAGCCCTATGCTTATCGACACCAGTTTTTGGCTAGTTACCTAACTGGTCGAGAATCATTTATGTTTGATTATAAAGGGAATTACAAAGATCTCATTGCGGGGCACGATCTTTATATTCATCTTTCTTCTCTTGGTCCCAAAAACCTGAGTAATTTCTTTGGATATGGGAACAATACTAGTTTTGATAAGTCGGGTTCAAAGGGTATTTCCTTTTATCGGAATCGATATGATCTTGTGAGCGGAGACATTTTTCTGGAAAAGTATTTAGACCCTAAATTCAAGGTATTCTATGGATCTTCGTCCGAATATTATACAAGTAAAGAATCGAATAATTTTGGACGTTATTTCGAGGAGTTCAATCAAAAATATCCATTAGAACCGATCTATGGAAATAATTTCTTTACGGGGCTTACTGCCGGGATAGAATATGATACCCGTGACAATGTTGCTAATCCTAAATCTGGAGTACACCTACATACCAGGTTAGGCTGGAATACAGAAATTGGAGGCGAAGGACGAAACTATACGAAACTACAGCACGCTATGAGTTTTTATAAAACCATTGCCAACAATTATGTTACTTTTGCTAACCGGGTAGGATTTGATGCTGTATGGGGAAATCCCTATTTTTATCAGCATGCACAAATAGGAGGTGAAATGAGCTTAAGGGGATATAATTCACGGCGATTCACTGGAAAAACAGCTCTTTATAATAATTTTGATATGCGATTAAAATTATTTAGCTATGCTTCTTATATCGTTCCTGGAACAGTAGGAGCAATTGGTTTTTATGATGTCGGAAGGGTATGGATGAGTCACGAAAACTTGAATGACTGGCATATGGGTTATGGAGGTGGGATTTATTTTATGCCCGGCGACCTACTCACAATCCAGGGTGTAGTGGGTTTTAGTAAAGAAGCAACCTTGCCTTATCTACGCGTTGGACTTTCTTTTTAAAGACCTAAAAGGGAGCTTCCTAAGTATGAATTGAAATGAAATCGGAGATCAAAAAAAAATTAGATAAAAATTTCGCGGAGCGTAGGCTGCGGAATAGCAGCGTCGATTTGTCTGTACTAAAACACTATAAGACCTACGCAAAGACTTTTGCCGACATTCATAATGGTATAGCGGTACTGAGTGACCTGACAGCGAACTGGAGTTATACCTACATCGGTAAACTTGCAGAGCGGCTTTACCTTCCCGAAAATGATAAGAAGATTGAAATAAATAGTATTTGGGAGGATTTTCTTCTCGAACGTGTTTATCCTGAAGATTTGGCTGTTAAACATGCTTTGGAGCTTCAGTTTCTCAACTTGGTCAAAAAGATAGATACAGCTGATCGATTCAATTATCAAGCAAACAGTGTCCTTAGGGTCGAGGGGAGGGAGGGGCAAATCATGCAGTTGTCCCATCAGATTTTTTATTTGGACACTCCAGGGCCCGAATTTCCGCAGTTGGCTTTATGCTGTTATACCGTATTGCCAGAAATTGAAACATCCATCAATCTGCGAAATTATATTCTCAATCAAGTAACAGGTGTTGTCTATCACCTGGAAGGTTATGGCGCGAAAACTTCGATTAGTACACGAGAGAAGGAAATTTTAAGCTGTATCAAGGAGGGAATGATTAGCAAGCGAATTGCCGAAAAACTTGGACTAAGTATAAATACAGTAAATCGTCATCGCCAAAATATACTCCAAAAGCTTCGTGTTCGAAATTCATATGAAGCAGTAAGTGTGTTTAATAAGATACAGCAGGATCATACTGAACAGATTTAAGATAACGCCCGTCTATGTGGCTATCTTAGGCGGGCGTCAGTATTCTTAGTTTGAATTATTATCTTTCAGCCATTTACTTCGACGTTGATCTGCAAGATGTTTGATCGTAAAATAATCAAATTTGGCCTCAAACCCATTGCCGTCTGGTGAAGCGGCCATTAAACCAACCATAACAGGATGATTATCCTGTAGCCAGGCATTTCTCATCATAATATACTCCTTGTCATCAAAAGAATAGAAAAATTCAACAGCATCTAATCGGCGTATCGCCTTGATCCAGATGTAGGGGATTTCCTTATCGATCGGAACAATACTCCAATCACTCGTTTTATGGGTAACGACCGTACTTAAATTATATTTTCCGTCCACAAATTCGATTCCCGCTTTTATATAGTTTTCATGATCAATGCGCAGCATAATACCTGCTTGATCGAACCGGGTTTTGTAGTTGGCGGAGATCTTCGCCTTGACTTCAAACTCTCCCCCGCGTAACGTATAGAAAAATGGGGCGTCATCTACTGTAAATCCATAATGGGAGATACGCCAATAATCGCTTTTAGGCGTAACAAGCATCGACAGCGAATTGTTTTTGATACTCCATTCTGTCGGTTCGTTAAACCAAAGCATCCGATCCAATTTTTGTGCGCTAGCCTGTACAGTTAGTAATAGAAGTAACGAAGCTGCTAAAAATGTCCTTATAGTTTTCATGTTTTTGTTTTTGTGATGAAATTGATTTCATCAGCAAAGATATTTAAGCATAGTATAAGTTTTCAATACTGATAAATAACCACGTTTTCAATAATACCCATTGTAATTTATTTGCAATTTAATTGCATTTAGTGTTTTTGCTACATAGTTGCAATAGTAAAAAATATTATCTTCGCAAAGTTGACTTTTAATCCATTAGTATACCGTATTGGTATGGCCTACAGGATTGATTTTCAATATTAAACATGATAAGCAACGGCAGTATGGAATTTTGGGAACGTAATTTTGTAGAGAAGCAGGAAATGTGGGGAGATGAAGCCGCAAAGTCTACACGTCTTGCAGTGCGCTTCTTTTTGGAGCGCAACATCAAAAATATCCTGATCCCCGGGTTCGGCTACGGTCGCAATGGTCGCCCGTTTTTAGAAAACGGAATAAAAATTACAGGTATTGAGATCTCTAAAACTGCCATTGAACTCGCCCGTAAATCCTTTGGGGCAGATACGGTTATCCATCATGGTTCGGTTAATGAAATGCCCTTTGATCGGGATATATATGACGGTATATTTTGTTATGGGCTTATTCATCTATTGGATGCTGATGAACGCATTGCGTTAATCCAGCATTGTTATGACCAATTGGCTGAAGGAGGTTTTATGATTTTTACGACCGTATCAAAGCTATCAAGCATCTATGGAAAGGGGGAGGCCATAGGCACTGATCGATTTGCAATGTTTGGAGGAGTACATATGTTCTTTTACGATGTTGATTCCATTCATGCCGAATTCGATTTCTATGGATTAATCGAAATTAGGGAAGTGGAGGAAAATTTTCCATTCTACTTCATCATTTGTCAGAAGCGGACTAATAATTAATAATGTATATATGAAAGATGATAGAAGTTTTGAGGTAATTATTATTGGGGGAAGTTATGCCGGGCTTTCTGCAGCGATGGCATTAGGACGATCCTTGCGAAACGTGTTGATTATCGATAGTGGTCTACCTTGTAATAGGCAGACGCCCCACTCCCATAATTTCATCACGCATGATGGCGAAAAGCCGCTGAGTATAGCTGAAAAAGCGAGGGAAGAAGTCCTTAACTACCCCAGTGTCAAGTTTCAGAAGGGACTTGCTGTGGTCGGTACGAAGACAACTGAAGGTTTTGAAATAATTACCGAGAATGGGGAGGTCTTTAAGGCTAAAAAGCTCATTTTCGCCACGGGTGTGGAAGATATTATGCCTAGTATACAAGGATTTTCAGCCTGTTGGGGAAGTTCGGTTATCCATTGTCCATACTGTCACGGCTATGAATTCCGGAAGGGAAAAACTGCAATTATAGCGAATGGTGAAAGAGCACTTCACCTTGCAGGTTTGGTTCACAATCTATCGTCCGACTTAACACTGCTGACTGCAGGTAGAGCAGGGTTCGATGTCAAGCAGATAGAAAAACTAAATCGACATGGTATTGCTATTATTGAAGAAGAAATCAATAAAATCCAACATAAGAATGGATGGGTTCAGCAAGTTCAATTAAAAGACGGGCGTGAACTTGCCTTCGATGCTGTTTATGCTGCCATTCCTTTCAGACAACACACTACTATTCCTGCTGCCTTAGGTTGTGAAATAACCGAACAGGGGCATATCCAAGTAGATAATTTTCAAAAAACTTCACTCGCAGGAGTATTTGCCTGTGGAGACAACTCCAGTGCGATGCGTTCAGTGGCGAATGCTGTTGCTACGGGAAATTTAGCTGGAGCAATGGTCAATAAAGAACTTGTCGACGAAGCTTTTTAGTGACTGTACTAATCTGTTTTCGGGCGTTAGTCGTACCTTACTCCCGTCTATTGGCACGTCCTTACTCTAAAGTTGTTACTGAAAAATTACATGTGACAATAGCAGATGTAATGGAAGAATCTAGTTATAAAAAAGATGAAACCACTATCGGTTTCATCTTTTCTACATTGGCCTAGAGATACCTTCCATAGCGAACAGCTGTTTCTTGATAGCTATTGCTTAACTTAACCTATAAGGAGAATAGGACTTTTTAATTACAATGGTTTTATTTTTAAATTTCTAAATGAGACACCTCTTGACCAATCCTGAAGCGCTATTTTTCCACTAATATGCTGACCAAACTCCGGATAATCTTTGAAATTACTATGTTTTACTAAATCTTTCCATTTTGCTGAATTAAAATCCATTTCAGCGGTGATTTTACCATTGAGGTAAAAAGTGACTTTTCCATTCTTTTGGATGATACTTGATTCATTCCAAGCATCTTGCGCTTTAACATTGACAAAGTTTTGCTGCGGTAGAAATGTATAGAGACATCCCGAACGCTTTAATGGCTTATCAAAATCAGGATGAGAATCGGCCAACAATTGGTACTCTGGTCCTGAATGGTAGGTCGCATCGATATCCGGTTTTTCCTGTACATTGACAAAAACACCGCTATTTCCTTCTTTTTCCAGTTTCCATTCAAACTTAAACTCATAGTTTTTATACTCCTTGTCCGATACTAAATCATATTTTTGGCTTTCGTTTTTGGGATCGCAGTATATCGTTCCATTTTTAACGATCCACGCTGTAGGCGCATTTTTACTATTATTGTACGTATGCCAATTGTTGAGTGTAGTACCATCAAATAGGAGTTGCCACCCATTACTTTGCTCTTCTTCTGTCAATGTATTGGGATTGCTTTTTTCACTTTGGCAGGACAGTAAAACAAAGCCCATAAAGACCGATAAGATAATTTTCTTAAAAAGGTTTAAGTCTATCATAGTTTAATTTCTATAAGTGTTCGTTTGGTAATTCTATGTTTCAACAGCTAAGCGCTAATTAATATAGTGTCTTCACTTGTTACGTTTCTACTAAGATAATTTTAAATACTTACTTTGCGCAACAATCTGCTTTTCCTCTGCAAATTAGTTACACAGTGCTTCTGATTATACAATCGAAAAAACGCCTCTTAGCATATGCATTTATCAATTTTTAAACCTTACTGTCTAGCCAGTTGAAACCATAACTGTCTAGTCAGTCGGTTGGACAGAGCGCATTAACTTGCCCCCTTTTTTTCAGAAGTGTAAGACAAGGTACAAATTATAATAATTTGATCACATTTTCCGCACAGTCATTCTCATTTTGATAAAAGGACCCTATCAAAATGATAGGGTTTCCAAATTCTTTTCGGAGTGTTTATTTTTTTATTCGCTGATTAATAGTTGTTTATGCTGTTTTTTGGCATGCTGGAACAACCTTTGGCTTATTGGGACAAATGACAATACAAATGGGAACAGAACGAAAAAGAATAACCTGCGGCAAAAGTCCTCCAAAGGAGTGATTGTCACAAATTCTAGTATGTAATGGAAATTTTAAAAAAAAAGAAATCGCGAATCACTAATAAAATTTAACAATGGTAATGACAATCATACTCCTCATAACTGGAATCTTTTGCTTCTGGTTATTCTACAAAATGGTGGATTTTTTTGAGAAAATATAGAAGAGATCATATGAAAGAGAAGCAAGACAATAAAGGTACAGTATCGCCGCACAATATATCGGGAGACCGCATAGCGAAGATTATTTTAATGGTGCTAATTATTGCGATGGTTTTTCAGCTCTATGTCGGTTAGATTTTGAAGTATAGTTCTATTCAAACATGAAAAAATTAAATCAATACAGGGCAGGTTTGTATATGGCCCTTCATTATAAGGAAATTCGATCGGAGATTAATTTCCTGCTTCGGAAGCACAATTTTGCCGGCGTCTTGCAGGCTGTGATTAATCATCTTCGACACTTGATTACCGTGCGCAGCACAGACAAAATCTGTCAGCATATCGAGTTTCTCGGAACGATTTACGGCCATGGAAACCATTACGTCAAATATATTTTGGAAAACCTTTTTGTAAGATCCTTGGGAGGTCTTCAACGCATCAGTACCGTTCATACATGGACCGTAATCGAAGCTCGGTTGCCCGTACCTTTTTTAGAAATCCGTAAAGGACAACAAATACATAATCTATTCATATCAAAATAAATGACAGCTTTATTTATTGTAGCACTACTGGTTTTTGGATATATCTGTTATGTACTTCTAAAACCTGAAAAATTCTAATAATGAGATTGCTCATACGATATCGTCACTCATGTAATAGTGCTCTACCCTACCATGAAATGGAAAAAGGGGTATGGTGTGAGTTAAAGATGGGAAATGATACACTTTTTATACAAATCAATTAAAGAAATGAATACAGAGATTCTTGGAATCATAGTAATGTTCATCGTAACATTGCTGCTTGGACTTCCCCTGGGAAAATATATAGCTAAGGTATATGGCAATGAAAAGACGTGGTTAGATCCATTCTTTGAGCCCATTGAAAGATTTTTTTATCGACTGACAGGAATTGAACCTACTTCCCAGATGACTTGGAAACAACACCTTATTGCTCTTTTGACTATCAATTTGGTTTGGTTTCTATTGAGTATGGTTATCTTAATGAATATGGGGCATTTGCCTTTGAATCCCGATGGAAATCCAGGAATGACTGCTGATTTGGCTTTTAATACCAGTATATCCTTTTTGGTCAACTGTAATCTTCAGCACTATTCGGGTGAATCTGGCGTAAGCTATCTTGGACAAATTTGGCTCATGTTTCTTCAGTTCGTGACAGCCGGTGTTGGCATGGCTGCCGCAGTTGTTATTTTCAAAGCTTTTAGGGATAAAACAACAACCCAATTGGGTAATTTTTATGATTTCTTTGTAAAATCATGTACCCGTATTTTACTGCCTCTTTCTGTGTTGGTTGCTACCGTTTTTGTGTTCCAAGGCATGCCTATGACCTTCGAAGGTAAGGACAGTATGGTGACAATGGGCGGAGATACTTTAGAGGTGAGCCGCGGACCAGTAGCTGCCTTTGTTCCAATTAAACATCTGGGTACAAATGGTGGTGGTTTCTTCGGCGCGAACAGCGCGCATCCACTCGAGAATCCGAATTATTTGACCAACATGGTTGAAATGATCGCCCAGTTTATTATCCCGATGGCCATGATATTTGCCTTTGGTTTTTTTATTCGCAAACGCAAATTTTCATGGATGATGTTTGGTGTAATGACCATTGGTTTTCTCCTGCTGGTCATTCCAAATATAAAAATGGAGCTTGCAGGAAATCCAGCTATTGCACAGATGGGGATTGACACATCGATGGGAGCTATGGAGGGAAAAGAGGTACGTATAGGTGCCGCCGCATCAGGGTTTTGGAGTATCGTTACAACGATGATTTCGACAGGTTCGGTCAATTCGATGCATGATAGTTATATGCCCTTATCTGGAATGAACGAATTGATAGCCATGATGGTAAATGCCTTCTATGGTGGTGTGGGAGCTGGAATACTCAACTTCTTTATTTTTATTATACTCGCTGTTTTCATCAGCGGTTTAATGGTAGGGCGTACGCCTGAGTTTATGGGTAAGAAAGTGGAAGCGCGCGAAATGAAAATCGCCATGATTGTTGCTCTTGCCCATCCTTTTCTAATCCTTGTCGGTACAGCACTTGCGACAGCATTTCCAGCCCAGGGTGCTTCTACATTGAACAATCCTGGATTCCATGGTTTTAGTGAAATATTGTACGAATACACCTCATCTGCGGCGAACAATGGAAGTGGCTTTGAAGGGCTTGGAGACAATACAATTTGGTGGAATATCTCGACGGGTATCGTCTTGTTGCTCGGCCGTTTTATACCGATCATAGGCCCTATAGCTATTGCAGGATTGTTGGCCGAAAAGAAATTCATACCAGAAGGGGAGGGGACGTTAAAGACAGATACCAGTACATTCGGTTTGATGGTATTTGCCGTGATTGCGATTATCGCAGCGCTCTCTTTCTTCCCAGCACTGGCCTTGGGTCCAATAGCGGAATATTTTTCCATGTAATACGTAAAATTAAAGCACTTTAAAATGAGCAATCAACAAACATTGTTTCAGAAAGAACTTGTCCAAAAAGCATTAAAGCAATCTTTCGTGAAGCTGAATCCGAAAATAATGTTCCGTAACCCAGTGATGTTTACCGTAGAAGTCGGAACATTGATTATGGCTGTGGTCTGTCTATGGATAATGGCTGGAGAAAAATCACAAGGTACATTGGGGTATAATTTTACGGTATTCGTTATTCTATTTTTGACCTTGCTCTTTGGCAACTTTGCAGAGGCAATTGCAGAGGCCCGGGGTAAAGCGCAAGCAGACAGCTTGCGGAAAACAAGGGAGGAAACCCCCGCAACTTTACGCGATGGCCGGGTAGTCTCATCCGCACAATTGAAAAAAGGTGACGTGTTTGTCTGTCAAGCCGGGGATGTAATTCCGTTGGATGGTGAGATTATTGAGGGATTGGCAACCATTGATGAAAGCGCAATTACAGGGGAATCGGCACCGGTAATCCGCGAGGCTGGGGGAGATAAAAGCTCAGTTACCGGTGGTACCAAGGTGCTGTCGGATCGAATTGTTGTACAGGTGACAACAGAACCGGGCGAAAGCTTTTTAGATAAGATGATTGCTTTGGTCGAAGGGGCTAGCCGACAAAAAACGCCGAATGAGATTGCATTGACGATCCTTCTAGCAGGTTTTACACTCGTGTTTATCATCGTAACCGTAACCTTAAAACCATTTGCAAATTATGCCAATGTCGGTATCACCATAGCGTCGTTTATTTCACTCTTCGTCTGTCTTATTCCCACCACAATAGGCGGTCTTCTATCGGCAATTGGTATAGCGGGGATGGATCGGGCACTTCGCGCGAATGTCATTACGAAAAGTGGTAAAGCCGTTGAAACAGCTGGCGATATTGATGTATTGTTGCTGGATAAAACCGGAACAATCACCATTGGAAATCGTAAGGCGACAAACTTTTACCCTGCAGATGGTGTCATGATGGAATCGTTGGTGCGGGCGGCAACGTTGAGCTCGATGGCTGATGAAACACCTGAGGGCAAATCAATCGTAGAATTGGCGGAGGTTAATCCTTCGAGCTATAAGGTCGAAAACCCCGAATTTATCAAGTTTACCGCCGAGACCCGCAGCTCAGGAATAGACTTTGCACAAACACGTATCCGTAAAGGTGCGACCGATGCTATTCGAAATATTGTTTTAAAAGCTGGCAATAGATTTCCGCAGGAAATCGAAGAACGCGTGAAGCTTATTTCCCAAAACGGTGGTACACCACTGGTCGTTGCCGAGAATGAACAGGTGCTGGGAGTGATAGAATTGCAGGATGTAATAAAACCCGGAATACACGAAAGATTTGAAAGATTGCGAAAAATGGGTATCAAGACTGTTATGGTGACGGGAGACAATCCGCTAACTGCCAGGTATATTGCTGAAAAAGCAGGCGTAGATGATTTCATTGCAGAAGCTAAGCCTGAAGATAAGATGAACTACATTAAAAAAGAACAGCTCGACGGGCGATTGGTAGCAATGATGGGGGATGGCACAAACGATGCCCCGGCACTTGCGCAAGCCGATGTTGGAGTAGCGATGAATAGTGGAACACAAGCTGCAAAAGAAGCCGGCAACATGGTCGATCTTGACAACGATCCCACCAAATTGATTGAAGTGGTAGAAATAGGTAAGCAATTGCTGATGACTCGGGGTACGCTAACTACGTTCAGCATTGCAAACGATGTCGCCAAATATTTTGCTATTATTCCGGCCTTGTTTATTGCAGCAATACCGGCACTTCAGGGCTTGAATATCATGCAGCTCAGTAGCCCCCAAAGTGCTATACTATCTGCCGTTATATTTAATGCCATTATTATTCCATTACTTATTCCCTTAGCATTAAAAGGTGTTGCATACAAACCGATCGGTGCAAGTGCATTGTTGCGACGAAACCTGCTCGTATTTGGACTTGGAGGGGTACTTGTTCCATTTGTTGGAATCAAGGCCATCGATCTACTGGTTTCTCTATTCATCTAATGAATTTTAATCACAAAAGAAAATGAAAACACATCTATATCCAGCGATAAAGATTACAATGATTTTATTGCTCCTACTGGCAGTTGTATATCCAGCCCTTGTATGGGCGATAGCTCAAATAGCACCCAATCGTGGAAAAGGCGAAATCCTAAAACATAATGGTCAGACGTATTACAGGAATATTGGCCAGGCTTTTTCAGGCGATGATTATTTCTGGTCGCGTCCTTCAGCAGTCGGTTACAACGCAGCAGGATCTGGGGGAAGCAACAAAGGTCCGTCCAATGGAGAATACCTTTTGGAAGTGAAATCCCGTATTGATACTTTCTTAGTGCACAATCCTACGGTAAAACGCGAACAGGTACCTGTAGACATCGTTACAGCCAGCGGTAGTGGTTTGGACCCCGATATTTCCGTTGAAGCAGCAAAAATACAAATTGACCGTATTGTGAAAGCGAGAGGTATATCTGTCAATAGCTTACAGTCTCTTGTCGATGCCCACGTGCAGGCACCTTTGTGGCATATATTCGGACCTCGAAAGGTCAATGTCCTTGAACTAAATATAGCATTGGATAAGATGGCTGAAAAATAAAATTGACCGGAGGAGCCCTTGACATCCACTTTATAACAACGATATATATGAAAAAACTCGCGATGTTGGCCTTTATGTTACTAGGCACAACACAATTATTTGCACAGCAGGATACGACTAGAAATATCTCATTGGCTATTAGCGGTTACCTTGAAGCATATTACCTTCGGGACTTTAATAATCCAATTGGAAACACCCGCCCCGGGTTTGTTTATAGCCATAACAGAGCGAATGAAGTAAACATAAATTTGGCACTTTTAAAAGCTGCATACGAAACAACGAATACCCGTGCAAATCTTGCATTAGGTGTCGGTACATATATGAATGCCAATTATAGTGCGGAACCTGGCGTTTTAAAAAATATTTACGAAGCGAATGCTGGTGTTCGCATCTCGAAAAAGCACAATCTATGGATCGATGCCGGAATATTTTCCTCCCATTTGGGCTTTGAAAGCGCTATAGGAAAGGACAATTGGACTGTAACGAGAAGTATTTTTGCTGATAATTCGCCATATTTCGAAACTGGCGCAAAAATATCGTACACATCTGCTTCTGGAAAACTGTTTTTAAGTGGGCTTGTTTTAAACGGCTGGCAGCGTATTCAACGTGTAGATGGCAGTAGTTTGCCTGCATTTGGACATCAATTGGTCTATAAACCCACAGATAAATGGACCATTAATAGCGGTTCTTTTATCGGCAGCGATAAAGCGGATAGTGTAAGACAGATGCGTTATTTCCATAACCTGTATGCAATCTATCAAATGCACCAAAAGCTAGGCATTACAGTGGGATTTGATATTGGGGCAGAACAAAAAGCAAGGGGGAGCTCAACGTACAACGTATGGTACACGACCGTGTTAATTGCACGATACGCAACGACTGAAAGATTTAGCTTAACAGCAAGAGGAGAATATTACAACGATAAACATGGTGTTATTGTTTCTACTGGAACAGCTCAGGGCTTTCAAACATTTGGCTACTCTTTAAATGCTGATTATGCGATTCTCCCAAATGTTCTTTGGCGTACAGAGTTGCGCAACCTCAGGAATAAAGATGCTATGTTTCTTGATCGGTCAAATCAGCTGCTTAAAAATACCGTGACGGCTGTCACGGCACTAACGGTTAGTTTTTAAAAACAAAGGTTCCTGCCTTGTGTTACATCGGCAGGAACCTTTTGACAATGAAAGGTATTAGACATGGAAGAAAGGAAAAGCGCTGAGCACTTTCTGGATCTGATCCGGAAATCGAAACGAGGGCGATTCAAACTTTATATTGGAATGAGTGCTGGTGTCGGAAAAACATATCGCATGCTACAGGATGCACATACACTTTTACAGGGCGGAATCGATGTGCGTATCGGCTATATTGAGACCCATAATCGAAAGGATACACATCAATTGCTTGATGGTATTCCGATTATTGCTCGGCGTCATCTTTTTTACAAAGGCAAGCAGTTGGAGGAATTGGATCTGTATGCTGTTTTGAATTCACGTCCAGAGGTTGTCATTATCGATGAGCTGGCACATACCAATATTGAAGGCAGCAAAAATGCCAAACGATGGCAAGATGTCATCGAAATTCTCGAAGCAGGGATTAATGTAATCAGTGCTGTTAATATCCAGCATATCGAAAGTTTAAACGAAGAAGTCAAAGCAATTACAGGGATCGAAGTGCAAGAAAGAGTTCCCGACAGTGTTATTGATTCTGCAGACGAAGTCGTTAATATTGACCTCACCGCAGAGGAACTTATTGTTCGTCTAAAAGAGGGCAAGATCTATGATGCCTCAAAAATTCAGGCTGCACTTCAAAATTTCTTTAAAAGTGAGCATATTTTGCAGTTGCGCGAGATGGCATTGAAGGAAGTGGCCTCCCAGGTTCAGCGCAAAGTAGAGACCGAAGTGCAGCCCCAGCGATGGGTGCGAAAGGAACGTTTCTTGGCCTGTATAAGTTCCAATGAAACAAAAGCAAAAAACGTCATCCGAAAGACAGCAAGATTGGCAGGATATTACAACAGTAGCTGGTTTTTGCTATATGTACAGTTACCAAAAGAACGCGGCGATCGGATTGCGTTGAATAAACAACGGCACTTGATCAATAATTTCAAATTGGCAACAGAACTAGGAGGGGAAATTATTAAAGTAGAAAGCCGGAGCGTAGCCAAGGAGATCATCACCCTCTGTGTGACACGTAAGATCACTACAGTTTGTATTGGGAAACCGCGGTTGTCCCTTTTGAGGATTTTACTGGCTAGAGATATTTTTAGCAAACTTTTGGCACAGCTGTCTACTGAAGATGTTGATCTGATAATATTGTCTTAATGATAAAGACCAATTTTGAATAAGATGAAAATAAAAACCAAACTTACATTCGGTGTGGGGGCACTGTTTCTCATGATCTTTTTACTTGCCGCGTTAAGTGGCTGGTATGTGAACCGATTAAAAAAAGATACCGCAAATATATTGACGGCGAACTATAATACGCTGCTGTATGCCAAAAATATGTTATTGGCACTGGAGGAAATTCCTGTGGAAAAAAAGGCTTTTACCAGCTTCGAAGTCAATCTGGACAAACAACGGAAAAATGTTACCGAAGTTGGGGAACAGCAAACGACGAATGCAATAGCGAAGCATTTTTTACAACTGAAAGATAAACCCCTAAATATTGCTGTTGTCTCCTCCATCAGAAAGGATATTGCATTATTAATGGAGCAAAATATGATCGCAATTTCCCGGAAGAGTATTGTCGCGGATAAAACTGCAGAACATGCCATTCTGGTCATTTCATTTGCCGGCGCACTCTGTTTTATTATAGCTTTCATTTTGTTGGTCAACCTGCCATCCAATATAGCTGATCCGATTGCAAGATTGACGGCTAGCATTCGACAAATTGCAGGACAGAACTACAAGGAACGTATTGATAATCAGGGTATTGGTGAGTTTGCCGAACTTGTTACCTCATTTAATTCCATGGCAGAGAAATTGGAAGAATACGCTGAAAGTAAACTGGAAAAAATTTTAAAAGAAAAAAAACGAATAGAGGCTCTCGTGGACAATATGCGTGATCCTGTTATTGGTTTCGACGAGGAACGGAGGGTTATCTTCGTTAATGAAGAGGCTCTTCGCATCACAAGCCTGCACAAAGATCAACTTCTTGGAAGGTCTGCTTTAACGGTTTCGGAAGAAAACGATCTCGCGAAAGATATTTTTAAAGATCTTCTTATTCCTGCAGCAAATCGGGAAAAAAATGCCATTAAAATATATGCAGACGACAGAGAAAGCTATTTCGAAAAAGATGTTATTGATATTAATGTGCTGCCGACTGGCGAATCTGAGCCAAAATTTATCGGTCAGGTAGTTATTCTAAAGAATATCACACCATTCAAGGAACTCGATCTAGCAAAAACGAACTTTATCGGTACCGTATCCCACGAGTTCAAGACACCTATTGCAGCGATTCAGATGGGAGTTCAATTGCTGGAGAACGAGCAAATAGGCCCGTTGAATACCGAACAGCTCGCGCTGGTAAATGGAATAAAGGATGATTCCAACCGCTTACTTCAGATTACAGGCGAACTGTTAAATATGACCCAAGTTGAAAGCGGTTCTATTCAGATTAATTTACATACGACAGAAATACAGCCTATTATTGAATACGCAGTCATGGCTAATCAATTTGCTGCCAACCAGAAAAATATTCATTTTACTATTGAAGTAGCGCCGACGGCGAAGTACATTGTTGCTGACAATGAAAAAACAGCGTGGGTATTGACAAATTTCCTTTCCAATGCAGTACGATATTCCTACGAAGATTCTGTCATCCATATAGCCGTTGAAAGTATAGGACTTAAAACCAGATTTACCGTAAAAGACAATGGACAAGGAATAGAAGCTAAGTACCTCGAGAAAATCTTTGCACGTTACTTTCGTGTGCCGGGCTCTAAGAAAGGGGGAACCGGTCTTGGTTTAAGTATCAGTAAAGAGTTTATAGAAGCACAGGGGGGAGAAATCGGCGTTGAAAGTGATTATGGTGCTGGAAGTTCTTTTTATTTTTCATTGCGCAGTGCGGCTTCCAGTGAAAACTAATGTCTCCGATGGATAATTATTTTATAATATCCAATAATTCTACGTCAATGGCTCCAGCATTTTCCGCTAGATTCGGATCTACACCATGTGCATAATAGAGGTCTATCGTATTTGTAACCAGACGTTTCAGACTTTTTTCCACCGTTATTTTTATCCATTTAGGTAAACTATCGTCTTTTCTAAAGCGGCAATGCGCTACTTACTTCGAATGATTCATGATTTTGTTGCTATTTTTGGAGTGTTCAGAATGGGTTTTCTGAGGGATAAAATTTTTACACGTTGCGACCATGATTAAAATTTACCACAATATACATTGTAGCAAGAGCTGCAATGTACTGAAACTGTTAGAAAAGCATAGCGCTCAATTTGAGGTACACGACTATCTAAACGACGTGCCGACCAAGGCACAATTAGTCGAGTTATTGGGGCAACTCGGGATAACACCTTTTGAGCTCATTAGAAAAGGAGAATCGGTGTTTCAAGAGAAATTTCAAAACCGTCAACTGACGGATGAACAATGGATAGATGTGCTTCTAGCACATCCTATTTTGATTGAGCGACCCATCGTGGTAAAGGACGGTGTCGCAGTAATTGGTAGGCCGATTGAAAAAGTCATAGAACTCATTGCTATCAAACCATAGCAATCGCTTAATTTTTTTTTAAGTTATTTCAAATATTGAATATTGAGCTACAAATATCGTCAAAATTTGACCTAATATAGGTTCTAGATATACTGATTGAATAATTATATGCAGATTTATAGCATCAAATGAAAGATGCTACACGCATTTAATATTATATAGCATACTAACAATAAATAATTTTGGTTTGAAAAGAATACTACTTGTACTATTTATTTTGCTCATTGCATTTTTAGTGACAGCCTTTTTTGTGAAAGTCAATAAAAATGAGACTTTGTTGTATAAAATGCAGCAGTGGATGACGTATGATAAGACGGATTGGGAAAATTATGAACACAATAAGAAACTTCTTGCTGCTGTAACAAACGAATCCGCTATGACCGATGTGGTTGCGGCCGCTCCAGAAAATGACTTATATCCAGTGGATACAAATCGCGTATCGCCGGAGTTTAAGGCATTGGAAATCGAAAGAATTAAAAAAGCCGATTTTGAACGATTAGTGGCCACGAAGTTGGCGCCAGACCATGAAGACGCGCAGATCGCATTAATTCATCTCACAGATCGTAAATTGACCGATGTCATTATTAATCAAAAGATCAATATTAAAGTTGGAACCTGTTATCAAAATCCGAACATATCAGGTTATTATCGCTGCGTAAGTTGCATGATTTTACTGTATAATCGAGAGAAGAAAGATTGGGTTGAAGCTCCAAACGGAGAGAATTTTATGAAAAATGCCTATGACTTTTATCAAACGTCGGAAGGAGATATTTGGCATGCACGCGAATTATCCATGCAGATCCCTTATGATTATGCTTTAGTTGCAAAGTATAGCAGGTAAGTTTTTATGCAGTTAATAGCCATAGGATTATGTTGAAATTTTTTAAAGAATTATTAAATGCAGCGAAGCTTGGCGTAAACGAGCCCAAAGAAGCACTCAGTTTAAAAGCTGGAGAGGAACAAAAGGCTGAGAGCACATTGATCGATAGCAACATAATCTTGGGTATTCCTTATGAAGAACAGTTTGGTAACGCACTTGGAGCCGCATTTAGAGTGATTGTTTTTGGGGACTGGTTTACCGTATCCGGAAGTAACGGCGATGACGGGAGCTATCCTCTTCACTTATATCAATTTGGAAATTATCCAAAAATTGATCAATACAGAAATGATTTTATCAGACTGTTAAAAAGTGACTTTGCTATCGCAGATACGGAAAGTTGTCTCGATAGTTTGAGTTCATATTTTAATTTACTTGGCATAAAAAAGAGAGGAACCGCATTGGAGGAAAAAAATGGTCAAATTGATATCGATGTTTGGAACATTTCCAAAGTAGGAGTAGATGCTTTTGCTATTGCTATAATAAGCTATATTACCACATCTGCAACCGACGCTGGGTACCTTTCAAAACCTGTGGCTTTAAATATTCTAAAGAATTTGTCTCAATATGCGAAAAAGCATTTTGGTGATTGGTTTTTATTTGCTGATTATTTTTTAGAAGGAGAGAACCATGTAGGTTTAAATAGCAAAATCAGGAAATCTTATTTGAAAAGATACATCGGATATTTGAGGGAAAAGAAAGGAAGTCCCTGGAATAATATAGCATGGCGTGCAGGAAGCCCGTCTGGAATACTTACACATTTGACTTGGAGATTCCAGCTGAAAAAATATCTTCATATCGAAGAATTTGAAAATCAAGTTAACGCGTATCAAAAAGGTACAGTTGAAAAATGGAATTATTGGATCCCGAATCAAATTGTCATTGACAAAGCAGAAATTGAGGTCTGCTATCGTGTCTGGATACGGAGTATGAACGATTTAGAAGAAAATGAATATTTATTGTACAATGAGATAGAGGCCTTTTCTGAAGATAAGAATCACGCTGGATTTTACCAGATAGAATTGTGCGCAAAATTAAAGTCTTCAAATAGCCGATATTTTACGGCGTTGGATTTGCTTTATCAATTGGAGCAACAAATCGCTCAGAAAGAACTCCGAGACCATGTCTTTTTTGAAGGATTGGATGTAATTGAAAAAGATGAAGAGGGAATTCCGATGTTCTATCTGAGTTGTGGAAGTTAAAATACTAACTGATTCGGCGAATGTACGAATCAGTCAGCTTTATCTACGCAAAGGTTCGGTCGATGGTCCTACTCAATGTTACCCTTATATTTGATTGCATCATTGACATAGAGCACTGATTTCTTGGCATCGTATCGATAGCTATCCTTTTGGTAAATGTCATTATCAACTTTATCTAGGAGAATGTTATTTTTACTGTCATCAGGTAAAAATAATTCTGCCTTTGACTTATCTTCGCTTAGCACAACGAAGGCACTTATAACGGCTTTTCCTTTTTCTACATCAACCGGATTTAAGCGAAAGCCAATAGTAAAGACCTGGATACAGCCCTGCTTGATCTCACTCCATGTTTGTCCTGCCGATACAAGACAGCCGTGCTCATCCTTGCTACCGCCGATTGATGGCGTTTCTCCTTTCACGCTGTCAGTCGCTGAATGTGTGGTTTCATTGTCCCTTTGAGCATTGTTACAAGCGGCTAAAGTAACAAGGCCGGCTACTATACATGCTAATTTTCTCATATGAATCAGGTTTTAAATTTCATGATGTTCATACAATAAATATACCACAGTCAAATATACCACAGTGTTTCATCCTAAATAGATATATTGATGAGACTTCAGACCCTATTATAGAGGAACTATACAGCTCAGTTATTTGCTTATTTTACATGCAGAAAGCTGCCTACTGTTTAGATTAATGAATTATAGTTGGAGTGTTAAAGCTTTACCGCTGATGATGCATATAACGTTCCAACCTTCGTATGCGCTGTTTATTCTTACCATCGACACGGGATGCAACTGCCCATATAGCTGCGGGAATCCAGCCCAGTATGGTCATCTGCAGAATCAAACAGAGGATACCGCTTAGAATCTTTCCGCGCAAAAAGAATGATAACCAAGGAAGTAAAACTGCTATTAATATCATAAATAATAGGTGAATTATAGAATAAAATACAAATCAGCGTATTGATTTATAAAGGTCGAAAATAATATCGACTAAAGCAAATTGGGTTACTTTTTTGCTCTGTTTAAATGCATTAATAGGCAATGCTTAGAGGTTACGTTTTGTCAGAAAAAGTAAATGTTAAGAAAACTTAAAATATACTATTTGATCATTAAATTTTAAAATTTTAGCTTGGAGTGGCACCAATGTTGATATCTTCCTATCGTATAGCGTAGGTGCAGTTAACATAGAATAAATGACGGAAAACATGAGTAGTATTATTGAAAATTTAAACAACAAATATAGTGGATACCTGGAAGATGAAGGAAAATGGCTCAATGAAGGGTTTCAAAATATTTTTATCGATGGCGTGCCGAGTAAAGAAAATCTGAAAACATCAGTTTACCTCATGTTGCCACAAGAGATAAGAGAATACGTCGATCAATTGTTACCGAACGACTGATTGTAAGTCCCCGACGACTTCAGATAATAGGCGATATGGCCCTATTTCATTTGCAAATAACTACAAATTTATTTTAGTTTGAAGATCTTTACGACGTATTAAAATCGTAACTCAAAAAAATAATTTGATTGATAATTCCCATGAGGCCATTTCACTTTCTATTCCAAGCTACATCTTATCTGATTTTTTTATCTGGTATCCTGTATTCCTGTCAACCGAAAAACGGGGATAGGGTGATACTTGAAAAAATGGATAAAACATTCAATGTGTCCAGATTTTATGAACCCAAAATAAAGAGGAGTGAGGAATTGTTGCATGCAGATGTTAAAAATATGGATAAAAAAAGGCTAAAGGAAATCTTTGAAACTGCCATATTTAAAAAGGATACCCTGGCTATTTTCAATTCGGAAGGCAGTCTACCGACAGCATTTTATCTGGAATCTACCGGTGGTTGGGGGACAAGAAAGCTAAAGCCAGTCAAAAATTTTGGATATCGTTATACCACTGTTTCTTACAATGAAGAAAAAGATACCATAGCGCTCTTTAACGGAGTCTCATTTCCTGCCCTAACGATGGCGGAAGATCAAGGTGGTAAATTTGCTTATCTAAATGCGATGAAGAGCTCAAAAAATAAAGATGATTTCGATAAAATTCATCGCTATTTACAAAAAAACTATACAGCACTAAAGCTTCAGAATGATGTCGGCGGCAGTATAGAAGGTTGGGAAAGCGAAGATTTTTATTATTTTTTATTAAAAAAAAATAGACGGGAAGAACAGATTTTCTCATTCGGGGAAGATGAAGATAATGAACCTGCAATCACTGAAATTGTCGATATCCGTTTGGAGATTTACGGTAAAATGTATATCCAAACGATGAGAAAAGAACACGTTTATCTACCAGATTATATCCCTAATGGCAATGAATAGACGTACAAAAGGTTAGACACTCAGTCTTGATAAATCCACTAGTTTTAAATCTATCATCGTTTCTCGATTCGCCAAAGAATACGAACAGTAAAGATTAACAAGAGAAGATAAAGGAAATCAATACCCATAATAAAAAAATAATGATATAACTTTTGTTTTCGACATTTTTTATATATTTGTCGAACAATGACAGGTCAACAGGAAAATATTAGAGAAGAAATTATCCTATCTTCCATGAAAGTGTTTGAAACATATGGATTTGCAAGAGTCTCTATGCAGGATATTTCAAAAGCTTGTGGAAAGGGGCGTAGCACTTTGTATTATTATTTTACCAGTAAAATGGACGTGTTCGATGCAATTGCGGAGTACCTGTGTCAACAAGTATTTCAGGTTGCGAGTCAAACATATCATAGAGATGCTACATTGGAAGATAACCTAGTTGGTTTTTTACAGGCAAAATTGCGTCAAATTAACGTAATCACTAAGCGTTTTCATCTCGCATTTGAGGATATGAAGTCAGATCCAGCTTTGATGGTTTCAAAAACGCGTTACATGTTGGATGACGAAATCAAGCTGATCCGTGAAATGATTGAATTAGCCATTAAGAAAGAGGAGATTCAGCCACTTGGCGAAAATGACATCTTATTCTTATCGGAAATGTTAGTGACCACATCGCGTTGTTTTGAGCAGGAAGTTTTACTCTTTGATCGTTTTCCAGATTTTGAAGCCCGACTTTCTTGGCTAACAAGTATCTGCGTCAAGGGGCTTCGCTAATAGTTTTACAGTAAGGAAAATTTTTTGGATAGTAAGGAATATACCTGCTGTTTTTTTGTTTTCTGATTCGACATAAATACAAAATATGTCTATATTAATTTTTAAACTCTTTTAATAAAAAACATATATGGGGAAAAGTACTGTGGCATTAAATGCAAAAGTGGGCAAGTCGGTAAAGAGTGTTGCATCAGAAAGGTGCATTTTGATTATGGTGGAGGGAGAGCAAGCCGGCCGTACTGAGATTATGGGACTGTTGGATCCAGATATAGATTGTTATTTATTAATCAACAGTGATGTAGAGCGGTTGGATGGGCTTGCTCTTGCGCTGGAAAATGAAAATAAAAAAGTTCGACTAGCCCGGGACATTGAAGAACTAAAGCAGATGCACTTTTTGAGCCATCACCTACAACAAATTGCCGTTAAAATTTTGAAATAATCTAAATATGTATAAAGTAGTTTATTCGTTGTCTCGCAAGCTAAAATGGAGAGCCAGCGAGATTTATCATTTTCTCTATCAGAGTTTCCCTGAGATAAAAAATATTGATCTCATGTTGGATGACCAACAATTTCTGCTTGTCCTTCGGATGAGTAGCCGACTAGAATTCTCTATTCTGAATATATGTCAGCAGCAAGGTTTGGCAATGCAGTTTGTACAAGTAGAGGATACTGATTAGTGCATTTGGTTTATAACACTTCGTATATTTAAAGTGCTTTTTAACCCAGTATGTGATGAGCTATAAAGAAATTGCAATTTGAGCCTTCGAATAATGCTAATTTAAAAGTTACTATTTACTTTTACTGTAATTCCTTCAAAACATTTTTCACATCCAGTGGTTATTTTTATCGCGTGGATGGACTTAGGAGCTATGGGGATTTTAGGCATTTATTCAAAAATAATATAACGATTTTATCAAGTATGAGTACATTTTCAATTAAAGCGTTTGGCACAAGCGCACCAGCTGCCGAGCTGCAACAGATGGCTATTGAACGGCGTGAAGTCACTGGAAAAGATGTCGAGATTGATATCTTATTTTGTGGTGTTTGTCATTCTGACTTACATACAGCGCGAAACGAGTGGGGTGGGACTGTTTACCCAAATGTACCCGGCCATGAAATTGTAGGACGAATCACTAAAGTTGGGGATGCTGTAACCAAGTTTAAAGTCGGCGATTTAGCCGGCGTAGGTTGTATGGTAGATAGTTGTCGCGAATGTGAAAGTTGCAAAGAAGGGCTGGAACAATATTGTGAAAATGGAAATATCCAAACATACAATGGACACGATAAACACCTCAATAAACAGACGTTTGGTGGTTATTCCGAACGCATAGTGGTGGATGAGGGTTTTGTGCTTCATATCCCTGCAAATTTGGACCTCGCAGCAACAGCTCCTTTATTGTGTGCCGGAATTACTACCTATTCCCCGTTGAGACATTGGAATGTGGGACCAGGACAAAAAGTTGGTATAGTTGGTATTGGCGGTTTGGGCCATATGGGTGTCAAAATAGCCAAAGCAATGGGCGCTCAAGTGGTTGTGATTACAACTTCTGTTTCGAAAGTCGACGATGCTAAACGGTTAGGTGCTGATGAAGTCATCTTATCAACCGATGCAGAACAAATGAAAGAGCATGCGGGAACATTACATTTCATTTTAGACTGCGTTTCGGCACAGCATGACATCAATGCCTATTTAAGTTTATTGAAGCGGGACGGTTCACTGACCCTTGTCGGTGCTCCAGAACATCCATTACCCGTCGCTCCGTTTAGTCTGATTCCAACGCGTAAAAGTTTTTCAGGCTCGATGATCGGTGGAATTGCAGAAACGCAGGAGATGCTTGATTTTTGCGGTAAGCACAATATTACATCCGATATCGAGCTAATTAAAATGCAGGATATCAATCATGCCTACGACAGGTTACTGAAAAGTGATGTTAAATATAGGTTTGTTATCGATATGGCAAGTTTGAAAAACTAATCCAATATAATTTTTCAACCCTGAACCATCAGGCATCATATCTATTACTCTTGATGGTTTAGTTTGTATAGCATTAATGATGACTAATTGCTGCACTGACCATTTGTGCCGAAGAGTTGTTAGCTAAGATTAGGGAATGGAAAATTCGTCATTTTATGGAAAAAATTAAAGTTACTATATTTTGGTTTCGGCGGGACTTACGCTTAGACGATAATAGCGGTCTTGCTCGCGCGCTGACGATTGGAATCCCTGTATTGCCCATATTCATATTTGATGAGGAAATTTTGGAGCAATTGGAAGATAAACGGGACCGTAGGCTTCATTACATTCATCAAGCGCTAACGCATATCAATGCTGTACTGCAAGAAAGTGGTGCCTCGTTAAATACATTTTACGGTAAACCTATCAATATTTTTAAAAACCTAGCTGAAAAATTTGACATCCAGGGAGTTTATTGTAATCGAGATTATGAGCCGAAGGCAATTCGTAGGGACAAGGAAATTTTCGAATATTGCAAATCGATTGAAATTCCTTTCAAAGCTATAAAAGATCAGGTAATTTTTGATAAGGGAGACATTTTAAAGAATGATGGAACGCCATATACGGTTTATACACCGTATGCAAAAAAATGGCGGGAGAAATTGAGCCCCGACGATTATCGTTCCTATACTTATGGAACGGAATTTTTCTTTCAGCAAAAACAGCAGCGAATCATTCCGTTAAAACAGATGGGTTTCTTAGAAACAGACCTCATTTTTGAAGAACCGCATCTAGATGCCAGTATCATAGACCATTACGATGAAACACGCGATTATCCAGCTTTAACGGGTACCACCAAATTGGGGATAGCACTTCGTTTTGGAACCATCAGTGTTCGTAAATGTGTTGCATTTGCGTTAAAACATAATGCAACATGGTTATCTGAGTTGATCTGGCGTGAATTTTTTATGCAGATACTTTATCACTATCCCCATGTCGTTACCGAATCCTTTAGAAAGCAATACGACACTATACCATGGCGGAATGATGAAGAGGAATTTCTGCAATGGTGCAAGGGAGAGACCGGATATCCCATGGTCGATGCAGGCATGCGACAATTGAATACTTCAGGCTATATGCACAATCGTGTACGAATGGTCGTGGCAAGTTTTCTTTGCAAGCATTTATTGGTCGACTGGAGGTGGGGGGAGGCTTACTTCGCTCAAAAGCTAAATGATTATGACCTGTCTGCCAACAATGGCAACTGGCAGTGGGCCGCTGGGAGTGGCTGTGATGCTGCACCTTATTTTCGGGTTTTCAATCCGGCTCTGCAAGCGGAAAAGTTTGATAAAAATCAGGAATATATAAAAAAGTGGGTACCGGAATTAGGTACTGCAGATTATTGCCAGCCTATGGTAGATCACCAAATGGCTCGCGATCGAGCAATAAAAACCTATTCAACGGCTTTGAAATAAAAATGCCAATGTCTGCCTAGAACGTCAGGTTTTACTAACTGGCAAACAGGGATAGACATTGGCTATTTGTGAATTTACTAATCTAAGAATTCATCAACAAAAGCGTCAAACACCTGTGGATTTTCGGCTTGAACCCAGTGACCTGCATTAGGTATTGTTTTAAACTCAGCATTTGGAAATTGTTCCTTGATCTTTGCCTTATCTTCCGGTAATATATATCTTGATTTCTCGCCCGCTAAAAATAAAGTGGGGCCGCTATATATCCCTGATTTTACCCCTACTGTTATAAATTCAGTATATTTATTTTTTAAAACATCCAAGTTAAATCGCCAATCTAATTTTCGATCTGCTCTGATATATACATTTTTTAATAAAAATTGGATAACACCAGGGTCGTTTAAATAGTGCTCAATCTTATCTTGTACATCCTTTCTAGTTTCTAACGTCGTGATAGCTACAGCAGACAATGCATCGAAGATATCTTCATGATGTGGAGGATAAGCTTTGGGAGCTATATCAGCGATAATCAGTTTTTCAATTTTTTCTGGATGGTCGATAGCAAATTGCATTGCCACTTTTCCACCCAAAGAGTGCCCCAGAAGTGCTATTTTATCTGTTCCGATGGACCCTAGATAAGTAAGAAGGTCGTCTACCATCACTTCTATTGACATTTCGTCACTGTGAAAGCTACGGCCATGGTTACGTAGATCGAGTAAATGTACCTGTCTTTTCTCCCCGAAACTACGGCCAAAGGATCCCCAGTTATCTGCCATTCCGAATAGACCGTGCAGCACAATTAATGGCGTTCCACCATTATTTGCACCATATATTTTACTGTGTTGTAGTTCTTTCAATGTCATGATAGCTCCAATTTCAAATTTTCATTTGTATGCGATGAGTATATGTAGCGAAGTTAGCTTTTGTTGCTGAATTTTTGAACCAAATTATGTAAAACATTTATCCCTTTAGAAGTTCATTCCATGTTATTATCATTGCCACTTTTCGTCAGATTTCGCAGGGCATTACTGGCTATATATTCTTTGCCGCTCAGCGAAGCAAAAGGTTGATTGTTTACAATGGGAATAAATTTTTATTAAAAGTGATTTTCATCACTTTTTTCTTGAAAAGTAAAATCTATCTTTACTACAGTAGCACTTAAAAGGATATTATTGAACTTGCTATTAATAAATTTAGCCATAAAAAATATATTATTTGGGGGTTTTCTCTTACGAGAGGCCCCTAATTTTTTTTACCATCGCTCAGGTTAAGTGGAGTGTTTATACACTTTTTCATAGGCTAAATTCTTGGTTTAAAAAAATGCCCCATTTTAGTCGCTTTCAATAAATTATTCAAAATGGTTGAAGAATATCTAGCTATTGAAAACTAAAAAATTGCATTTTCTGCAGTTAATATAATAGGGGAGCCATCAGTAATCAGAATCGTGTGTTCATGCTGAGCCATGAAACCGCCCTTATCGCCAACCATAGTCCAGCCGTCACTGAGTTCAGTCGCGTAAGTTGATGCTGTTGAGATAAAGGTTTCAATAGCAACCACAGTGTTTTTACGAAACCTGCGTTGGTCGAAGCGATTTTTATAATTCAGCAATTCATCAGGCTCTTCGTGCAGACTTTTTCCTACACCATGTCCACCAAGATTTTTGATAACTTTATACCCCCTTTTTTTAGCTTCAGTTTCAATAAGATGCCCAATGTCTGCTATTTTTACGCCACCACGGATGTTACTGATTGCTTTTAGAAGAATTTCTTTGGACGCTGTTACCAATTTTTCATGTTGATGAATATCTTTTCCGATAACAAAGGAACATCCATTATCAGCCCAATAGCCATCGAGCTCTGCAGATACATCAATATTGATCAAGTCCCCCTCTTGCAGTATCCTTTCTGCATGCGGTATTCCGTGACAAAATTCGTTGTTTACACTAATACAGGTATAGCCAGGAAATCCATACGTGAGTGCTGGAGCAGAATTTGCACCCATACTTTGTAATATTTCGGCTCCATATTCGTCAAGCTCTTTCGTAGACATTCCCACTTGAGCATATTGTATCATGGATTTTAACGTCTTTGCAACAGCATTGCTAGCTTTTTGCATGCCTGTTAATTCGGTTTCATTCGTTATGGACATCGCTAATATTTATTGTGAAGCATGTAAGATCTGTTCCCAGACCATGTGGTTCTATTGGAATATAAACCGATATAAAATTCTTAATTTAATTCGATTAAAACAGCGATTTAATTCCGATTAAAAGCAAATATACGACATTTTAACAACTAAGGTTACGGAGGACGGATGGTAAAGCATTTTTAACAATGTGAACAGTTTGATCCCTGAAATTTGATGTTTAGACATTTGATTTTTTATGTATCTTTACATAACTTTAATGAGTTGCTATAGATCATTTAAATTGGAAAAAATGGCTTTGTTAGATAATCTGGAGTGGCGCTATGCCACAAAAAAATACGATCCTTCGAAAAAGGTCGCTCAACAAGATGTAGACAAGATTTTGGAAGCTGCACGAATGGCACCCAGTTCCTCGGGGCTTCAGCAGTTTCGTGTAATCGTGATTAAAAATCAGGAATTAAAAGAAAAAATAGTACCCATAGCCTGGGGGCAACAGATTGTTGCTGATAGTTCGCATTTGCTGGTATTTGCAGGATGGGATAAATATACTGACGAGCGAATTGACAGCACTTTTGACCAAATGAATGCATCACGTGGTTTGCCACTTGATACAACAGATGAATATAAGAATAACTTAAAAGCACAATTGGCGACTTTTACCGAAGAGCAGCAGGCTGCGCATGCAGCAAAACAAGCCTACATTGCTTTTGGGTTGGCAATTGCGCAAGCAGCAGAACTAGGTATTGATGCAACACCAATGGAAGGTTTTTCAAATGTGGAGTTAGATCAATTGCTAGGATTGGACAAACTTGGGTTGAAGAGCGCGACCATGCTCCCTTTGGGATATCGTATGGAAGGGGAAGACTGGTTGTTGAAATTGAAAAAGTTTAGACTTCCAAAAGAAGAATTTTTAATCGAGCTCGCCTAGGCAGTCGCGTTATCATACTGAAAAGCGTTTCAATTAATTTTTGAAACGCTTTTTTTTGCTATAAATGCTATTGAAATTGATGAGCAATGCCATCGATTAAACACCTGTGTATTTGTGGTTGAACCGGCTACGGCTTTCCGCCCAATCAATCCATAGAATAATGAAAAAAATTCAATCACAAGTGCAGCCTATGTTTACATGTGTATACATATATATACACCTCTGCCTATTTTTTGTAATTATACAAAAAATCTTACTTTAGCATAAGCAATCTAAATGATGAATTTAAAAATTGACCATAAGAGTCCTGTACCGTTGCATATTCAAGCAGAAAGTTTACTGCGGGATCTTATTAGACAGCCGGAGTATATGGAGGGTAAATTATTGCCCAATGAAATTGAATTGGCAAAAAGATTGGCTATCTCCCGTTCTACGTTGCGTTTAGCGATCAATAAACTTGTTTATGAGGAGCTGTTAATTAGAAAAAAGGGGGTAGGAACAAAAGTGGCTAAACCCAAATTCAGTTCGAAGTCCAAAAACTGGTTGAGTTTTTCACAAGAAATGAAAAATCGTGGGATTGAAGTAAAGAATTTTGAATTACACGTTAGCTGGGTGGTACCTGATCAAGCAATTTTAAGATTTTTTGCACTCGACGAAAATCAAAAATTATTAAAATTAGAGCGCTTAAGAGGGAAGAAAGACGATCCATTTGTCTATTTTATTTCTTATTTCCATCCGCGAATAGGACTAAGCGGTGATGAAGATTTCAAACGATCACTATATGAAATTTTGGAAGCCGATTATCACGTGGTAGCAGATCTATCCCAGGAGGAGTTGGATGCTATGCCAGCAAGCAAATTTATAGCAGATAAATTGGAAATCAATGTAGGCGACCCAATCCTCTCCCGTAAGCGTTTCGTATTTGACCAGTCTGGAGAACCCATTGAGTACAATTTAGGTTTTTACCGCGCCGAAAGCTTTACCTACACTGTGGAAAGTAGGAGAGATTATTAAGGATGCGTTGTTTTTTCTCTTCCCCTACTGTATAGTATGTTTATACATAGTTTATTTTTTGTAAGTTTACTGGGGAACCTAATTGAGAAAAATGATAAAACATATTATTTGTTATTTTTGTATTTTAATTACCGGTATGGCAACTGCTTTTGCTCAGCAAAAGGAAGATTTGACCGCCTTTGTAAACCCTAATATTGGATCAGTCCATAGTCGTTATTTCTTTTATACACCGGCAGCAGTACCTTTTGGAATGGCTAAGCTCGCTCCGAGCACAAATGGAAGTTATGGAAACAAGTCGGGCTGGGAGGCTGTGGGCTATGACGATAGACATACATCGATAGAAGGATTTGCGAATTTTCACGAATTCCAAATTGGAGGAGTGGTATTTGCGGCATCTGTTGGAAAATTGAAAACGACGCCTGGTAAACTTGATCTTCCCAAAAGTGGTTACCGTTCCACTTTTGATAAGAAGGATGAATTTGCGACAGCGGGCTATTATCGTGTCAAGCTGAAGGATTATGATATACTTGCGGAGCTCACAGCGACAAAGCGGGTTGGTTTTCATCGGTATACTTTCCCAAAGACTAACGAAGCCAACATTATTTTCGATATTGGCCATGTTATGGGGGAAAGTGGGCCAGTCGTGGATGCTGAGGTCAATTACGACAAACAACACGTGTGGGGCTATGTAGTCACCAATCCTGTATACGTACAAAAATATCAGCAGGGCGCAACAGTCAAAATGTTTTTCTTTGCGCAAATAAGCAAAAAGCCGAAATCTTTTGGAACATTTAGAGACTCAATCACTTTTGAGCAACATACGAGCATAAAAGGGCAGGGAACTGGACTCTTCCTGAAATTTGATACTCAAGCAGGGGAATCCATCGAAATCAAGACCGGTCTGTCTTATACCTCTGTAGAAAATGCCCAGTTGAATTTGTTGAAAGAAGGAAAAGGACTGTCCTTTGATACAATGAAGAATAATGCCTTGCAAACCTGGAATAGTGAACTGGGAAGAATTTTGGTGGAAGGGGGCAAAGCGGACGACCGCCTTAAATTTTATACCGGATTATACCATGCCTTGCTTGGTCGAGGACTTGCCAGTGATGTAAACGGAGCTTATCCCAAAAATGATGGCTCAGTAGGGCATATAGCATTAGATAAACATGGATTGCCGATTCACCATCACTATAATACCGACGCGATATGGGGTGCATTTTGGAATTTGACGCAATTGTGGTCTATTGCCTATCCAGACTATTATAATGATTGGGTGCAGAGTCAATTGTTGGTCTATCGCGATGCGGGTTGGTTAGGGGATGGCATCGCCAATAGCAAATATGTTTCGGGTGTAGGAACCAACTTTACGGGGTTGGCAATTGCAGCGGCCTATAATGTGGGTATTCGTGACTATGATGTGAATCTTGCTTATGCTGCGGTGCGCAAAAATGAATTGGAAGCGAAGGACCGTCTGCCAGGAGCAGGTAAGTTAGATCTCGGAGTCTTTGTCCGTAAAGGCTATTCGCCCTATATTGAAGACAATAGTGTGAGTCCGGAATTAATGACTAGCGGCTCTCCGTTTGGCGCCTCCCACACATTGGAATATGCTTTTTCAGCCGGAGCCGCCGCACAATTTGCAAAATCGTTGGGGCACCAAAAAGATTATGTTAAATTTCAGGAATTATCTGGCGGGTGGCGCACGCTTTACGATGCCACAACGAAGTTTATGCGCCCAAAGGATAGTGTAGGGAAATTTATATCAAACTTTAACCCTTATGCATCATGGCGTGGATTTCAGGAAGGAAATGCTTGGCAATATACGTTTTACGTTCCGCATGTTCCACAAGAATTGGTTAAGTTGGTAGGAAAGGATTTATTCAACCGACGATTAGATAGTATCTTTACGGTGTCACAGAAGAACGTTTTTGGAGGGGGCACCCATATTGATGCTTTTGCTGGAATTGAAAGTCTCTATAATCATGGTAATCAACCGAACCTGCATATCTCTTGGCTGTTCTATTTTTCTGGTAGACCTGACCTAAGTCAGAAATGGGTTCGGGCAATTTGCAATGAATTTTATGGTACGGATGCCCTACACGGCTATGGCTATGGACAGGATGAAGACCAAGGCCAGCTCGGAGCTTGGTATGTCTTATCCAGTATAGGGCTATTTGATGTACGGAGCTTAACCACCGAACAGCCAGCGTTTCAGATTGGCGCACCTCTGTTCGATCGGGTAACGATACAATTACCGGAGAAATTACGAAAAAATAAATTTATAATTCAGGTGACTAAAGAGCAGCCCAATAGTTATATTCTGGATCAGGTTCGGTGGAATAATCGCCCTTGGAAAGGTTGGCAACTTCCTTTTGAACGTCTGGTGGAAGGTGGGATTTTAGACCTCAAGTTGAAAGGCAACTAAATTTAAACAATAAAAAAAATAGCCCCATTCGGGGCTATTTTCAGGTAGGTTGGTTTGTTGATTGCCTACGCGATTTCGGCAATAAAATTGCCATCTTGATCCAAATCTGCCTTATGAGCTGCAATTTGTTGAAGATTAATATGACCGATTACATATTTGAAATCTGATGCGTAATATCGTTCTGTGATTTCACTGAAGTTTAACTTTTCAATCAGTGCATCGTCAGCATATCTCAAATAGACTTTGATTAAATAATCTTGACTATAACTTAATGTGCTGGATTCTAAGTGTTTTTTATATTCATAACGGTATCCATAACGAAGGGCAGCAATATCTGACAATACAGCAGAACCAGTTGGATGACCACCCGCCCCTTTACCGTAGAAAAACTGTTCGTCTGCAAATGCCGCTTTAACCAATACACCGTTGTTTTCATTTTCCACATTATAGAGCATGCTGTCTTTACCTATCAGACGTGGTAATACATAAAGTACAACCTTGTCGCCGTCAATCTCTTTTGCGGTAGGTATCAATTTGATCTTGAAATTTTTCTCTTTTGCAAAACGAATATCTTGTTGCCCCAGTTTGTCTATACCAATATTAAAGACATCGTCTGGTTTGACATAGATTCCATACGCGTGTGAAGCAACAATACATACTTTAAATTTGGGGTCAAATCCACCTACATCCAAGGTTGGATCTGTTTCTGCAAATCCGAGTTCCTGTGCTTTCTTCAAAGCATCTGCATAGTGCTGGTTTTCGTTGAAAACTTTAGATAGAATATAGTTGGAAGATCCATTAAAAATGCCACTAACAGAGTGGAGTAATTCATTATCATAATACTCTTCTAAATTCCGGATAATGGGAATACTTCCACAAACAGCACCTTCATACAATAAGCTTGTGCCATATTCATGCTGGATATCGACCAGTTCCTCCAAATGGCTCGCAATCATTTTTTTATTGGCTGAAACTACATTTTTTCCCGATTTCAGTGCGCGAACAGTTAGTTGGTAAGCTGCTTCGGCATCATCAATCAGTTCGACAACAGTATTAATTTCTGGATCACCTAAAATTGCCTCCGCATCAGTAGAAAACAGCTCAGCTGGTAGCGAGCGTTTTTTATTACCGTTTTTAATCACGAACTTCTTGATTTCCAGATTAAGATTTTTGGTTTTGATAATATCATAAAGACCTTGGCCTACAACACCAAATCCAAACATCCCTATTGTTAATTTATTGCTCATATCTCTTCTTATATTCTCTTATTATATTGTTCAATCTATTATACTAATTCAGGAACACATGCTTTCTCCGCTCTCAGAAAGTGGCTAATAGTTTCCGTTAGTTTTGTTGTTTCGATTAAAAAGCCGTCATGACCATAGGTTGATTCAATCTCTTCGTAACGAGCATTGGGAATATGCTGTGCTATGAATTGTTGCTCTTGTGGAGGAAACAATAAATCTGTATTGACACTTAATACCAATGTTGGACAGCTAATGCTTGCTAATGCAGATTCAATAGACAATCTACCGCGCCCCAAATTGTGGCTATCCATTGCTTTAGTCAGGAAATAATAGCTGTAAGCATTGTAGCGGTTTACTAATTTTTCCCCCTGATAGTTTTGATAAGATGAAGCTTTGTAGTCGCCTAGCTTATTATTATCATTTTCGCTCTGCGTATTACTATAGGTTGTATAATTACGGTACGACAGCAATGCCATTGAACGTGCCACCTTTAGTCCCTTAGCACCGCCATCAGGATGGTTGGCATAAAAGGTGCGGTCGGTTGTAATGGCAAGGCGTTGGCTCTCATTGAATGCAATACCCCATGGTGAATGAACAGCATTTGTGCCAACGACGATTAAATGATCGATTGCGATTGTGTTGGACGCGGCCCATTCCAATGCCTGCTGCCCCCCTAATGAGCCCCCGATCAGAACGTTAATACGCCTGATTTCCAGATGGTCAGCAAGAAATTGGTGTGCACAGGCCAAATCTTTTACCGTAAACTCCGGAAATGATAGATAATAGGGGTGCCCAGTGGATGGGTTAATAGACAATGGGTTGCTACTGCTATAGGCCGACCCAATGACGTTGGCGCAGATGATATAATAGTCGCTCGGGTCAAATAAGTCATCGGTTCCAAAAAGGCCCGGCCACCAATCCAAGACGTTTGCATTGGCCGTTAGGGCATGACATACCCAGATCACATTGCTGCGATCTGGATTAAGTTTGCCAAACGTCTCATAACTGATTTGTAAATCAGTAAGCTCTCGTCCATTTTCAAATACAAAAGGCTTCGGGTGCAGATAAATATGCTTACTCATTTTACATTTAAATTTTATAGCCGACTAAAGTCTAATTAGTTGATTTTATCAAAAGCTTGTTGTAAATCTGCTTTGATGTCATCAATATGTTCTATTCCCACTGACAGGCGCAATAGTCCTTTGAACACACCCGCATGCGCTTGATCTTCGTCACTCAATTGTTGGTGGGTCGTTGCGGCTGGATGAATAATCAGCGATTTAGTATCGCCTACGTTAGCTAAATGACTGATTAATTCTAAACTGTCGATAAAGTCATTGGCTTTCTGGGCTGCGTCGCCCTTTAGCTGGAAAGAAAGCACTGCGCCGTACCCATTTTTAAGATATTTTTGCGCATTAGCGAAGCTTGGAGAGCTTTTTAATCCTGGATAATTTACCTTTTCTACCTGAGGGTGGGCCTCAAGCCATCTAGCGATTTCCAACGTGTTGTCGACATGCCGTTGTACACGTAAAGACAATGTTTCAAGGCCTTGTAACAACAAGAATGAATTGAAAGGAGAGAGTGCTGGTCCAAAATCTCTCAATCCCTCTACACGCGCGCGAATTGCAAATTGTATATTGCCAAATGGGCCATTTTCACCAAAAACATCTGAAAAGACCAATCCGTGATAGCCCTCAGATGGTTCAGAAAATTGTGGGTACTTCCCATTTCCCCAGTTATAGTTACCTCCATCAACGATGACGCCGCCAATGCTTGTTCCATGCCCACCAATCCATTTCGTTGCCGATTCAACGACCACATTTGCGCCATACTCTAAAGGTTTAAATAAATAACCCCCAGCTCCAAATGTGTTGTCAACAATTAATGGCAAATCGTATTTTTTGGCTACAGCGGCAATTTTTTCAAAATCAGGAATATTGAAGCTTGGGTTCCCTATTGTTTCGACATAGATTGCCTTAGTTTTATCGTCAATGAGCGCTTCTATTTTATCAGCTTCAGCATCGGTGGCAAAACGAGCTTCAATACCTAGCCGTTTAAATGCAACTTTGAATTGATTGAATGTACCTCCATATAAGTTGGACCCTGCAACGAAATTGTCGCCGCTTTCAAGGATATTATTTAATGCAATAAACTGCGCAGCCTGACCAGATGCAACTGCGACTGCGGCAACACCACCTTCTAAAGCTGCAATCCGTTGTTCAAATACATCCGTAGTTGGATTCATGATCCGGGTATAAATGTTTCCAAACTGTTTTAATGCGAATAGATTGGCCCCATGTTCTGCATTTTCAAAGACAAAAGATGTTGTTTGATATATAGGAACTGCTCTGGATCCTGTGGTAGGATCAGCGACTTGGCCAGCATGAACCTGTAGTGTTTCGAATTTCAAATTTTTGTTAGAAGACATAATAGATCAGATTTTAAGGTTTCAAAAAAGAATTTGTAAAGGTAAAAGAGAAGCATACACACCTACTTGGAAGGTCTGTCAAATCGTTATCCAAGAAAAAGGAAATGATTTTTAACAAGCAGGGAAGTGTGTATGCATACGCATTCGCATCGATACTTTTTTACGATGTAGTACACTTTTGCTGTTCGCAAGGTTCAGTTGTATTGAACCTGAATTTTTAATAGATTTCAGTAATTTAATAAGCATTGTCTTATATCATTTATATGCTCCAAAACGATATTATTTTGGACAGGAATTGGCACCTTTTCAAGCAAATTGAAGGTTGCCAGTGGGTCATTGAGCCAGTCTCTCGCCACTTCTTTATAAATCAAGACCTACTGATTAAGGAAGGTGTTGATTAGAAATCTTCTTTCGAAGACGACACAAATATAAACTTCTTTTTTATTAAAGCAAAAGAAATACGTTTTTTTTACTTAAAAGAGCGTTACTTCGGGAGCTGTAATCGCATATTTGTTATTCAATATTGATACATAAATACATAGCTTGCCTTTATGGTTTTCTTAAGTTGATATTTTCTGCCAGCTGATCTAAGTCGGTTAAAAGGGGTTTTAAAGCATCAATTCTGCAGTGGATACCCTGTTGTATGTCGTGATTCGCTTTTCTTCCTAACGATATGGAGAGACCAACCAAATGCGAATTGATGCGATAGGAGAGTGCTTGAAAATGATGGATATGGGACCAGTCTACCCACTTGTGTTCAGGTTCCTTCTTCATTTGATTGATCGCATCGGAAAAGAGAGCCATGGCAGTCTGTGCTTTTTTCCGAGCCAGTCGAATGTCGAACGAACTTTGCAGATCATCAGATAGGCGTTTGTTGATAATTTGAAAATAATGGTGGTTGTATAATGCGACCTCTTTTGCCAAGTGGACCATGCTCGTGCTTTGGCGTACGGGTATCAAAAAATAGCCCGCTATTGCCAGCAGCGCACCAACTAAAGTAAAAATTATTCTACTGCCTAAAATGATATTAATATTTCCTTCAAATAAGTTTAATGCGATGACTATGCCCAGCGTAATAAAGATCACACTGACCATATAATTTGATCGGTTGAATAGGAAGAATCCAAATAATCCAATAGCGGCAATTAGAAGAAGAACGGGCAGAAAGTCAATGGAGACCAAACAGAGTATTCCGACGGCAATTCCCGAAAATGTACCTAGTATGCGTTCTATATTGCGTGTTTTGGTCATTGAAAATGCAGGTCTCGCAACGATGGCAATAGTGAGTAAGATCCAATAAGTATATTTAAAATCCAAGAAAGAAATACCGATCAATGCGCCTGTTCCGAAGAGAACGGCCATCCGGAGTGCAAAACGGAAAATTGGATTATGGAGATTGAGTCTGCTCTTGATATCACTTAAATTACGCAAAGGGCGATTGATAAATTGCTGATACTCATTGGTGTCAATTTTGTTTTTGATTTCTTGATTTTGATAAAAAGCAACTTGAATCCGTTTGAGAACTTCAATAATAGCTTCAATATTACGGATGATGGAAGCGAGAATACCATCTGCTGGGGCAGTCTGTTGTTCTTGAATCTCCTTTAGATCCAACAACAGCGCATTGATTTTACTGTGGTTATCGTAGAGCTGCTCTGCATAGCGAAACCTTTTATTAGGCTGCGAAAAACTATCGATTTCCAAGGCCAGTAATGTTATGCTACGACGAATTATGGGAAGGCTACAGGTATCCAGCAAATTTTTTCGAATGGCATCATAGTCATGATCCAATGCAATAATTAATTCGTGTAAATCAATTAATCCATAGACCTGACTAAGCCAATAGTTGCTTTTGTGCCAGCGTTGGCTTATGATTTTTTCTTCCCTGAATAAGAGGGATCTGATTTGCTCCTGTTGTTCACTGATCTGACCATAAATTTTTCCGACGCGGCTGTAAGTCAAGTCCAGCGGAATATCCGGATCGTAAGATTCAGAACGTATCAATAGAAATTGAGATAAACCGTGAAACCCATTGGCCATGGCGTGTTTTAAAGAGCGATAGGGTTGTATGTAAGCCTGCAATAGACTAAAGAAATAATAGATGCTGGCGCCTGCAGTAATTTGTAAGCTCACTGAAAGCGGATGCTGAGGGGCCATGCCGATGACAAAGCTCATCAGAATCAATGTCATGTTCCCAATTGCGGCATAACGGGGGCCTAAAACCCCGTAAAAAGTGCAGATAAAGCCTGCGGAACTCAATAAAATAACCAGCGGCCAATGATAAGGAAAAAGAAAGGCTGTAAGAATCGAAGCAATAAAGAAAGTGGGAATACAAACAAGAGCGGAAGAAAATTTATCTTTCCGATTACCTGGAGGATCGGTTAATGTAGTCAATAATGATCCCACCCCAATACCTATGGCTGCGTTTGCTGTCGCACCCAACAGATAGATCGCCAAACTCGGCAAAATGCTGATAGATACATTGCGCAAAGCATCGCCAGTATGTTCTCCCTGGATGAATCGGATAATATGGATATAAAAAAGGTAGAATCTTTTCTTTAATGATTCAATGCTCATCAATCAGTTTACTAATTTTCGGTGTAAAAATACAAATATTATGCTTAATATTTGTATTGTACATTTTATTTGTTTTGAATTTTGTTTATTTTTTGAATTTTTATTTTGATTCGATGTGCTTTTCTTGCGCTGTGCTTCTTGGAGATTCAAGATTAGCTGGGATGATTTTACCGGCTTTAGCATCGATCAGTGAAGGATATGGTTTACCGATGTTATTTGGCTGTCTACCGAGTGAATCGGACGATCTATCTATTTCTACTAGTCAATGTGTAATGAATATACGAGGTTTGTTGTCATTATTATGAAGTTGACTATCTAATCGATAGCCTAAAGAAACTACATTATGAAACCACAAAAAATTAAATTGCTTTTATTTTCACTTTTTTTAGTCCTGATTTCTATTGCCGGACCCGTTTCAGCACAGTCTGACGGGGGAAGATTACATACAGTCGTTGTTGGACAAGACAACCAGCCTATTGTGGCTGCAAATATTTCACTATTTCGGAAGCCCAATGATATCTTGTTAAAGGGAACTTTATCCAACGAAAATGGAGAAATTGTGTTGTCTGCGATCCCCGAGGGCAAGTATAGCCTACGTGTGTCCACGGTAGGGTATGCTGTTTATCATTCTGCTGAAATGGTCGTAAATACGGGAGATCTCAAGATGCTGGATACGATTCGTTTACAGGTGGAAAGTAAAGTGTTGAGTGAGGCGCAGGTGATCGTTAAGAAGCCATTGATTGAAAGTCATCTCGATAAAGTTGTCCTCAATGTCGAAAACAGTATTTTGGCAACAGGGAATAACGCATTGGAGCTCCTGCAAAAGGTTCCAGGAGTAACTTTAGATAACAAAAAGATCAATCTGCGTGGAAAAAGTAATGTGATTATCATGATTGATGGTAAGCCTACTTATCTTTCTGCGGATGAAGTGTCGCGATTATTGGAAAATACGGCTTCCAATGCAATAGCGTCGATCGAGGTGCTCACCAATCCACCCGCAAAATACGATGCCGCAGGGAATGCAGGAATTATTAATATTAAGACAAAGAAGAATACGCAATTTGGAAGTAATGTTAGTTTAAACCTCAATTTAGGGCAAGGTAAATATACAAAGGGGGATGGTGGCTTTCTAATAAACCACCGTAACAATTGGGTGAACTTATTTTCTTCTTATAACTACGCAACTGCCTTAGGATTTAATGATTTAGATATCGATAGAGCTGTAGATACCAAAACCGGGACGACTTTTTTTAATTCGGATTCTTATTCGAAATTCCGTTATCGAGGCCATAATTTTAAATTTGCGGCAGATTTTAACCTAGGGAAAGAGGAGGTCATTGGATTTGTGGTTAACGGTAATGTAAGTAATGGCCATTCAACACGCGCGGGAAGTAATCTGATCGCCTCTCAAAAAGGTATGCTTGATTCGATTGTATTAGGAAGCAATTTGTCAGATTTTAAATACCATTACCTCACTTATAATCTTAACTACAAAAAGACATTTGATACTTTAGGGACTGAATTGACCATTAATGGAGATTATTCATATTCGAAAAATAATGACAATAGCACCGTTGGAAACCGTTTTCTGGACGCAAATTGGGAGGAATTTAAATCACCGAATATTTTCCGCAATGATATGCTTTCTAAGACAAACATATTAGTTTTTAAAACCGATTTTGTGCATCCCTTTAATAAAACGACCAAACTTGAGGCGGGCTTAAAATATAGCCGTGTAAAAACAGATAATAATTTGTTGTACGAAGATCAGGATCAGCAAGGCGAGTTCGTGCAAAATAATGGTCAAAGTAATCAGTTTTTGTATAATGAAAATATAGCTGCAGCTTATTTCAGCCTAAATAAATCGTTCGGAAAATTTTCGGTACAAACTGGACTGCGTGTTGAAAATACGAGCTCCCTGGGAAACTCGGTGACGCTTGGGCAACAAACAGAACGTGCCTATACTGATTTTTTCCCGTCAATATTTGTACAGCAACAGATAAATGATGATCATAAGCTTGGTGCGAGTTATAGCAGACGTATTGACCGCCCTGATTATGGGGCATTGAATCCCTTTGTGTATTATTTGGATCAATACACGTATCAGTATGGCAACCCTTATTTAAATCCACAATATACCAATTCGTATGAAGTAAATTATACCTTTAAAGAACGCTATTTATTGAGTTTCGGCTACAAAAGGACTAAAGATGCCATCACTCAGGTCATAGAAAGCAATTCGGAGACCAAAGCTATTGCACAGACAGACCGAAACCTGGCTTATTTTGATTATTACAATATGAATGTCAATATACCCATTAAGCTTTTCAAATGGTGGAGTATTTCTAACAATGCCATCGCTTTTTATAATAAGTTTAGTTTGGATGAACACTCCGGAGCGCAACGCCAATTGGAAAAGTTATCTTTCCAGGTAAGTTCCAATCATGATATTCGAATTGGGAAAACAACAAATCTGGAGCTGACAGCCAATTATTTTTCGCCAGCAGTTTATGGGGTATTTAGTTTTCAGTCTTACTATGGTATCGATCTAGGTGCTGGAAAAACATTTCTTGACAAAAAATTGAATGTGAAGTTGGCTGTAAATGATGTGTTGAATACAAGAGGTCAGCGCAGATTGTCGAGTTATCAGGAAAATGGATACTATCGTATACGAAATGGATATGATAGTCGGGTTATCCGATTGTCAGTCTCTTATCGTTTTGGTAATATGAATATTAAGTCAGTCAATAAGAAGGCTGGTAACAATGATGAAGATAATCGATTAAAAAAATAGGAGCTACTGTTGTAAGGGGAGATAAGGAGCAAGATGTAGCGAACGTTTCCCTAAAACAAAAAGAGCCTGCGATATCGCAGGCTCTTTTTGTTTTAGGGAAGTTATCTTAGCTTAAAAATAAGATTTCTCTTAATTTCGGTAGAGGCCATTTTTTATCATCAACAATTTTCTCCAATTTGTTGACATGATAACGAATGACATCAAAGTAAGGTTTAACCAATTCATCATACGCGATTGATCTTTCACGAACGTCGTCGATTTGATTTGCTTTTTTACGTTCTTGGCGCATCGCTTCAGCTTGTTCCAAGATGGTATTAACATGTGATGATATACGTTCTACAAAATTCAATTGAGAACTGAACGACGCAGCAGCAAGACCAAGGTCTTTTAATCCTTTGACGTTTTCAATCAATTCATTTTGATAAATGAAACACGCAGGAGCGATTTGGTTGTTAACCATTTCTTCGATCACACGAGCTTCAATCTGTAATTTTTTGTAGAAGTTTTCCAGTAAAATCTCATGACGAGCTTCTGATTCACGTTTTGTGTAGATACCGAGCGACTCAAACAATGCCAAAGATTCCTCTTTAACATATACGTCAAGCGCTCTAGGTGTAGATTTGATGTTCGAAAGACCGCGAGCTTCGGCTTCTTTTTCCCAGTCCTCACTATATCCATTACCTTCAAAACGGATCGCTTTTGAATCTTTTATGTATTTGCGGACTACGTTTAAGATCGCGAGATCCTTTTTAGTGCCTTTTTTGATTTGTTTATCAACTTCTGTTTTGAACTCGATCAACTGTGCAGCAACGATTGCATTCAATACCGTCATTGGTAAAGCGGAGTTTGCCGAAGAACCGACCGCGCGAAATTCAAATTTGTTACCGGTGAAAGCAAATGGCGATGTACGATTACGGTCTGTATTGTCTAATTTTAATTCAGGAACTTTAGGAATTCCATGCCATAAATTCGCCTCTGCTTTCACTTTTTTAGCGACGCGGGCCGATTCAACTTCTTCAAGAAGTTCATCCAATTGAGAACCTAAGAAAATTGAAATAATTGCTGGAGGAGCTTCGTTTGCACCCAAACGGTGGTCGTTGCTTGCACTCGCAATAGAAGCGCGCATTAAATCAGCATATTCATAAACGGCTTTGATGGTGTTGACAAAGAAAGTCAAAAACATCAAATTATTCTTCGGAGTTTTACCCGGAGACAATAAGTTTATACCTGTATTTGTGATGAGAGACCAGTTGTTGTGTTTACCCGATCCATTAACACCAGAGTATGGTTTTTCATGTAACAATACTTTAAAGTTATGTCTTAAAGCTACTTGCTCCATGAGGTTCATTAACAATTGGTTGTGGTCGATTGCCAAGTTGATCTCTTCATACATTGGCGCACACTCAAATTGCGACGGAGCAACCTCGTTGTGACGAGTTTTTAATGGAATACCTAATTTTAAAGCTTCATTTTCCAAATCCACCATGTAAGCCAATACGCGTTCTGGAATGGCACCGAAATAATGATCTTCCAATTGCTGCCCTTTAGCAGACATGTGTCCAAATAACGTACGGCCAGTTAATTGAAGGTCTGGACGAGCATTATATAAAGAAAGGTCGACCAAAAAATATTCTTGTTCAATGCCTAAAGAGGCATTGACTTTGGTAACAGATTTATCAAAATATTGAGCGACATCAGTTGCTGCTTTATCAACGGCATTGATAGCTTTTAACAAAGGTGCTTTATAGTCTAATGATTCTCCTGTATAAGAAACAAAAACCGTAGGAATACAGAGTGTTTTACCAGCTCCTGTTTCATAGATGAAAGCTGGAGACGATGGATCCCAAGCAGTATAACCTCTAGCTTCAAACGTGTTGCGGATACCACCATTCGGAAATGACGATGCATCTGGTTCTTGTTGAACTAATGCGTCAGCTGTAAATTTTTCAATTGCTTCACCGTTTTCATCAGGTTCAAAGAATGCATCGTGTTTTTCAGCAGTCGAACCAGTTAGGGGTTGAAACCAGTGTGTGTAATGTGAAACACCGTGATTAAGTGCCCAAGTTTTCATCGCTTGTGAGATATGCTCAGCTAAATCTCTTGAAATAATTTGGCCCTCTTCAATGGATGCAACTAACTCCTTATATGAATTTTTAGGAAGGTAGTCTTTCATTTTGTTTACGGAAAAAACATTCTTTCCGTAGATGTCAGTTGCTTTTTTAGTTTCAACTTTTTCAAATGAAGCGATTTGGCGTGAGCCAGCTGCTTCTACTGCTTTGAATCTTAGGTTCGACATTTGTATTTTGTAGTTAAATTACAGTTTTGTTGATTTTGTTTTTCAAAAATATCGTGTTTTTGTTAAAAATTGAAATTTTTTTGATGTTTTTTTTAAAAATAATTTGGGAAATAGAGTTTTTAGCTATTAAAAAAGGTGTGATTTTTAAAAATCACACCTTTTTATTGTTTTGTGCTAGAATTCAAGTCCCCAGTCTATTCCTTTTTCCGTGGCTGGAATCCCTTTCTTCATCCAATTGGGTGCAGGGGCTCCTTTTAGAAAATGGTCGAAGAACTGCTGCTCTCGAATTTGTATATCTTTTCTGTTTTGTCGCAGCATCAGATTGTGCTCGTCACCATTGTAATTCAACATCCATACAGGTTTTTTCAATCGGCGCAATGCGGTAAACATTTCAATCCCTTGATACCATGGCACAGCACCATCATTGTCATTTGCCATGATAACAACGGGAGTATTTACTTGATCTAAATGGAATAATGGTGAATTTTCAATATAGAGTTCTGGTGCTTCCCATAGCGTTTTACCGATACGACTTTGTGTATGTTCGTATTGAAATTGACGTGACATGCCGCTTTGCCAGCGTATTCCGCCATAGGCCGAGGTCATATTGACGACAGGAGCCCCAGTCCAGGCTGCCGCATACATATTCGTCCGTGTAATCAGATGTGCCACTTGATAGCCGCCCCAGCTTTGTCCTTGGATTCCCATTTTCGTACTATCAACCCAGCTGTTTTGAGCCAGGTATTTCATGCCCGAATTAATGTATTCTTCCGCCGATTTGCCAGGGTGCCCGGTTTTGTAACTGATGTTTGGTGCGAAGACCAAATATTCGTTACTAACGAAATAAGGGATGTTTAAACGCGAAGGGGTAGGTGCAGGAGCCTGATAGGTGTATAGACCATCGGAGAGCTTTTCGTAAAAATAAGCGATGATCGGATATTTTTTTGCCGGATCAAAATTTTCCGGTTTATACAGAATACCTTCCGCTTGATTGCCTTCAGGCGTGGTCCAGTGAACCAATTCTGCTGTACCCCAATTATAATTAGCCTGTTGCTGGTTTATATTGGATAACTGTAATTCATCGTTGAATTTTGCGGTATTTGTATACAGGTTGGGAGACATTATATAATCCTCCTTACTGTAAAGGATGGTTTTTTGATCTGCGGAGGCACTAATGTTCTTGAAAGATTTAGGCGCAATCAGGAGGCTTTTTGGGTCATTGCGTTGTCCTTTGAACTGGTAAAAACCCGATTCTTTAGTCTTGTTGTTGAAGGATGTCAGATAGCCGCCCTTTTTATAGTCAAGTGTTGTGGCTTGGTTGCGGTCTTCTTCTCGTCTAAAAGGCAAGTAACGGAATGTTGTCTGTGACGCCGCACCATAACCATTGGTTAAAATAGATTTACTTGAGCCGTCTAAATTAAAATACCAGATGTCATATCTTGAATTGACGTATATCCCCTTATAGTCTGGCGTCCAGGCAGCCATACCATAGCCCTGTGGAGTGGTAGGCATATCATTTTCTTCATCGGAGAACGATGCGGGTATGCCGTCATTCAGCACGATCTTTTTCTTTGAACTGATGTGGTAGGAGTTCCAAGTCCCCCTGTCCTGATCAAAAAACACAATATATTTTGCATCGGGACTTAAAATCGCATTTCCTGAAAAGTTTGAAAGAATTAATTCTTTATTCCCTGTTTTCGTCGAGACCAGGTAAATGTCATCCCGTGTACTACCTTCCCATTGGCTTTCAATTCGTTTGCCGAAATCAGTTCGCGCCAAGATATATTCCCCGTTTGCATCTGGGGTAAGTGAAGTTGAATTAAACGTATTGTCTGTCAGCGAAATAATCGTGCGATTATATTGGGGGTAAGTGACCGCCAAGAAGTTTCTTGCGAGTTCTTTCTTCAGATTTACCAGCTGCATAGGTTGTAAGTAGTCGTCTTGCCAATGCCAAACATCCACTTTCGCATGCTCGAAATCCACTAGGGTGGTATCTTTGACACGAGGTATTGGTGCTATTCCAAAAAACAACTTCTCTCCATTTTTACTAAAACGGATTTCACCATCTCCGCTAACGGCCCAGTTTTTAGGTATGCCGTTGCTGGTTTGTGTTGCAAGATATTGGGCTGTATCTATCGCATTTGTATAATAATATAGCTTATAATTTTTTAGTAATGCTTTTTCATTTGAGAGGTCCCCTAAGTAAGCGAGCTGATCGCCTGCATCATCAAACTTGAAATTTTTGTAATTGCCTTTTCCATTTGATATCTTTTTGAGCTTTTTGGTTGCTAATTCGTAAAGGTATACACCAGACTCTTTTGATAAGCTGTCTTTTGTATCTGTTTTTTTGGAGAAAACGATTTTCGACCCTGTTTTGTTCCATTCATACTGATCTACAGCCGAAAATTGGACGGAATCTCCAGTATTTAAATCGTATAAAGCAAGAGTTGCAATCGTCTTTTTCTTTTTATCACTGTTCTTATTTTTTGAACCAGCATTTGTGGCAGCATTTGGTGTGGCTTGCTCACTTACTTCTTTATCAAAAAGGAAAGAAACGAAATTATTGTTCTGCTCGGAAATTTTATAGGACTTTACCTGCGGAAATTTAACGAGGGCAAAGGTTGTTAAATTGTAAATGCCGAGTGAGTCTTTGGGAAGATCTTCAGCTTTTTTCTTTTTGATCTTAGCCTCCCGGGTGGCTGCAAACGGGGCTTTGATCAAGCTTACTAAATTATTTTCATTATCCGTTAACTTCGCATTATAGCCTCTAGGAATTTGAGCGATTTCTTTGCTATCTTTTGTTTTTAAAAAAAGTTGACCGTCTCCTTCTTGGGGGATGACTTGAAATAGGATAAATTTACCTGATTTACTGATGTATGGCGCGGAGATATTTTGCCAACCATCATATACTGTATGATCCAACGGTTTCTTTTGAGCATGGGCAGCAAACGCTGCTAGAAAACAAAATGGAATACAGATATTTTTCTTATTCATATTTTAATACTTTTTGTCGCAATTTATCTATAAAAAATAAAAAACCGTTGATTTTTTGGTATATTCATTGTTACGTAAACATAAAAAACTGGTTATGAAATCTTCATCCTCTATTATTGCTTCAGTTATCTTGGGGCTTGTAATCGTAGTCACTGCCTGGATCGTGGGAGCCGCATACCGATATAAGTTCAAATCCATGCAGACGATCACCGTAAATGGGAATGCCAAAAAGGATTTTGAGTCCGATTTGGTCAAATGGAGCGCTACTTTCAGCAGAAAAAACTTCGAGTTGAGTGCAGCCTCTGCTCAATTGGCAACAGATCGTGATTTGGTTCGGGAATTTTTAGTTCAACAAGGGGTGAAAGCCGGCGAGATCCGTTTTGAAGCTGTCAACATTGCGAAGGACTTTGAATACCATACTGATGGGAAGGGCAATGGTTACAATACTTTTTCTGGATATACTTTGTCTCAGACGGTGAGTGTGGAATCGAAAGATTTGAACAAGGTGGATAATGCCTCAAGAGAGATATCCACGTTAATTTCCAAAGGAATTGAGCTCAGTTCAAGTACCCCTAATTATTATTATTCTAAGCTGGAAGATCTGAAATTGGAACTTATTTCGCAAGCCTCAAAAAATGCACATCAGCGTGCTAATAATATTGCAACCGAGTCGAATGCCGAATTGGGCAACCTTGTAAAGGCAGATCTTGGAATTTTTCAGATAACTGGTCAAAATGATAACGAAGAATATTCCTCTGGGGGGGTGTTTAATACAACCTCACGGAAAAAAACGGCGAACATTACCGTCAGAGCAAGTTATCTGAGTAACTGATAGAAAATTATTTGGCTGAATTTCAGCTTTATATTCATTTATACGGTAAATTTATTCAAAAAGTTTTCTCTTTTTCACGAAAAAACCTACTTTTGCATCATCCCAAACGGATATGCCCGGATGGCGGAATTGGTAGACGCGCTGGTCTCAAACACCAGTGGGAAACCGTGCCGGTTCGACTCCGGCTCCGGGTACGCAGAGCCTCTTTACTTTAGTAAAGAGGCTTTTTTGGTTTATGGGCTTTTTTCAATGAATCATCACATCCGATGATCACGCCGAGATGATCCTTTTTTGTTACATAAGCGAAGTTCCCTGCCTTTTTTTCTCTTAATTTTTTAGCTACACCTGATGGCGATCAAATGGCAACCAATTTAACCGTTACGTCACTACTTGTTCAGTGTTTGTTCAGTGTTCGTTCAGTGATGACTCAGTGAGAATTGAATAAGCAGTGACTGATTACTGTCCATATATAAAGTAAATATTGTTTTTTGGTACAAGTTGGTATTAGGATATCCTAGTTTTATTAGTTATCTTAGTTAATTGCAACTATGCCAATTCTAGCATGGTCAATAACGGTTTGGTTTTACTGTTTTCAGACTCGGTTTGTCTCCGTTTCCAGCATTTATATTAACATAGGTATACGATAGGATCCGGTCCGGAAGGATTTAAAAGCAGATGCAATACGGTACAACAACATGTCGTTTTCTCGGGTAAAAAACTGGCGATAAAAGATTGAAAATTGGTCAGGCAGTTTTCGCCTTTTAAAAACCTTTTTTTATATGAATTTTGTTGTTTAAATTGGAAATACCAAATGTAAACTTGAATGAAGGTATTTTTTCTATCGCTGGGATTGTTCTGCTTTCTCCTCACTCAGGGGCAAGTAGGCTTTGTATTGAATGGAAAAAAGCAGGCTAAATTTTCTTTCCTCTTTGTACATAACTTGGTCATCATTCCAGTTTTGGTGAATGGTTATACGATGAACTTCCTCTTGGATACAGGCGTAAAGGAAACTATGATATTTGGCGAGACATTAAAATCAATCGATACCGCCGTTTTTGTCAACAAATTTCAGGGTTTAGGTCGTGAAGAGGGACTGGATGGTTATTTGTCGATTAATAACCATGTAAATATAGCTGGTGTATATGAAGATTTGGACCAGCCAATATACATTCTACAAAATGCTCATATTGATATCTCTACTCGCATAGGAGTAGAGGTAAATGGCATTATGGGAAGTCGTTTTTTTGAAAACCACATGATAGAAATTAATTTCCAAAAACATCGCATCACGTTATTTCCTAAGACAAATCGGCCCAAGGGGCTGGAGAAAATGCAATGTTTACCGTTGGATATTGTAAATAGCCGCCCCTATATTGCAGTTGCTTTCAGACAGGATGATGCCGTGATCGATGGCCGAGTATTGATTGATATGGGAAATAGCGATGCTTTGATGCTTATACCTTCGAAGTTAAATAATTTCGATATTAAACCTCCTTTTATCGATGACTATATTGGGCAAGGCTTTAATGGCGAGATTTACGGGAAAAGAAATAGAATACGGTCGCTCGAACTCGGTCCGTTTACAATGAATTATCCGCTTGTCGCCTATCCTGAGTTGAGCTCGTTACAACATGCGACATTTGTAAGTGAAAGGATAGGCTCTCTTGGCAACGAATTGTTGCGTCGATTTAAAGTCATCTTAGACTATCCAAATAAAGTAATCTATCTCCGTAAGAATAAGGATTTTGATCGTTTTTATTATTTGAATATGAGTGGTCTAGAAATTATACATGATGGTATTCAATACGAAAGAGAAGAAATACCAGTGGTCCTTCAAAAAGATGGTGGTACAGAGGTGAGAATGGGAAATAGTGTGCAATATCGCTTTGTGCTCCGAAATATGTATAAGATTGCAACGGTGCGTGAGGGGTCACCTGCGGCAATCGCAGGACTACTGCCTGATGATAAAGTCATAAGGATCAATGGTCGGTCCGCATCTTCATTTTCTTTGGAGTCGATTCATAATCTTTTTAAATCTGAAGAGGGTAAGGAGATGCGTTTTCGTGTGATGAGGGGCGGGAATACAGTGGATTTTAAATTTGTATTAAAAGATCCTCTTCCATTCAACGTAGATTAAAATAGCTTCTGTTTTTTTATTATCTAAATATACTTATATTTGCGCTCAATATTATTATAATTTTAACACTTTAAATACGAAGAGATATGTTGGTCGCTAGAAAGATAACACAGCAAGCTTTTAAGGCAAATGGATTTGCCGAAAGCATTCTTCGTGCTTTTTGTAAGATGTAAGATATTGTTCGAAATATAAGCGTATCCTGATAGATTCAATCCGCTAGGATGAATTGTCAAGTAGCTTAATTCTTTTGGAAAACCAATTTATACAAATCAAGAAGCCGAAGTTCATTCGGGCTTTTTTTATTATCCGGATTTGATGTTCAATTAAACGAGCTAACCGCAATAGGCGATGATCGCTTTGTGTCTTTGTGCGTACACATCACAGGAATAGAAGCGATGTTGCGCGCGCCGCTGGAGGATAATTCGCAGAATTAAACGTTTTATATCCAAAATATGTTCCCGAATTTTTTCAACATGCTGTCAATTTGATTCGCAAGAACAGATTGACCGTTAACTGTTTATTTTTTTAATAAAAATGGGAAGTAAATTATCAGGGAAAGATCTAGTTAAAATAGGATTTCCTAAAAATAATGTAATTAATACAGCTTTAGGGCTGATCACAAGGTATCGTAAGAAAGAAGAAAAAACAACGATTCTTCTTGAACTTACGGAGCTGTTAGAAGCTCCAGAGCGGTTTATGGGGCATAAAATATGGGGCAAAGTATCTGAAGGGTTGGTTAAGCCCGTTGAGCTGCGCATGCAGGAACTGCATTCACATCCTGCTCCATTTAGCATATTTGGAGAGAATGAAATTGATGAGCAGGCCAAAAGGCAATTGTATGATGCTTTGAGATTACCAATTTCAAGACAAGGTGCATTGCTACCGGATGCACATACGGGTTACGGGCTTCCTATTGGAGGCGTGCTGGCTGTAGAAAATGCCGTAATACCATATGGCGTAGGTGTCGATATCGGTTGTCGGATGAGTCTGTCGCTATTCGATTTGCCGGGTAGTTATTTCAAAGGGAGAGAATTTCAACTTAGAAATATATTGAAGGAAAATACCAAATTTGGTTTAAATGAAACACATCGTGATAAACATGATCACGCTATTTTCAGCAGAGCTGAATTTCAGGACATTCCGATGCTCAAAGAGCTGTTAGGTAAAGCGTACAGACAGTTTGGGACTTCCGGCAGCGGTAATCATTTCGTTGAATTTGGTATAGTTGAACTTCATACCGTGAGGGATGAATGGGGAATAAGTCCAGGGCAGTATCTGGGAATCTTATCCCATAGTGGCTCTCGAGGACTGGGCGCGCATATCGCTAAACATTATACAGCTCTTGCTGTACAGCAATGTCCCTTACCGCGCCACGTGCAGCATTTGGCCTGGCTGGATTTAGCAAGCCAAGAGGGACAGGAATATTGGATGGCAATGAATTTGGCGGGAGAATATGCACAGGCCTGTCATGCAGATATTCATCGACGTCTGGCGAAAGCACTTGGGGGTAATCCCATCGTAACGATCGAAAACCATCACAATTTCGCCTGGAAGGAACTTGTGAATGGTGAAGAATGTATCGTTCACCGGAAGGGCGCAACGCCTGCTGGTGATCGTGTGCTGGGGATAATCCCTGGTTCTATGACAGCGCTAGGATTTATTGTGGAGGGGAAGGGAAACCCACTAAGTTTACAGTCTGCTTCACATGGAGCTGGGCGTGTTATGTCGAGGTCAGCCTGTAAAAACAGTCTGACAAAAAGCGCCATGATGAAAGATCTGGAAGCCCATGGGGTGCATTTAATTGGTGGGGCATTGGATGAATCACCGCGAGCTTACAAAGATATTGATCGGGTAATGAACTTACAGCAAGAACTGGTTAGTGTTCTCGGTACATTCAGTCCGAAGATCGTTCGTATGGATAAATAATATGATGGAGGAAAAGTACTTGCAAGTTACCTCAGGACGAGGTCCTAAGGAATGTAATTTGGCGGTTAGGCTAGTCGCTAGCCGCATCACTCTTGAAGCGAGCAAAGTTGGGGCAATAGCCGAAGAATTAGAAACAGAAGAAATTGATGGACTTCCCTGTTCTTCGACCTTCCGGCTGAGGGGAAATGATCTGGATCAATTGTTGGATAAATGGATTGGTACAGTCTGTTGGGTCTGTAAAAGTCCCTTTCGTCCTTTGCATAAACGCAAAAATTGGTTTGTGGAAGTAAAACCCTATTCTCCGGTACCAAAGGAAGATGTACTGCATTTGAAAGATGTCTATTTTCAGGCAATGCGTAGCAGCGGAGCAGGAGGCCAACATGTTAATAAGGTCAGTTCAGCAGTCAGAGCAACGCATGTTCCTAGCGGTATCAGTGTACAGGTGATGGATACGAGGTCGCAGTTGCAGAATAAAGAGATTGCACTGCTGCGATTAGCGGAGCGTTTGAGGGAATTGAGCCGTGAGGAGTTAAATGTGGCCAATGAGCAAAAATGGAAAAATCAAATCGAAGTGAAGAGGGGGCAGGCAAAGCGGGTTTTTCATGGTCCTAATTTTATCGAAAAATAGTTTTTTTTGTGCATTTATAAACAAAGCAATGATCCATGTGGTCATTCGGATTTAGATAGAAGCCTTGAACCTAAGTTCAGGGCTTCTTAAATTAGGTGAAGTGCTTTTTTGTTTATAGCCGTATTTTCTTCTGTAAATAACCTTGCGTTTAGAAATTAATTTGTTTTATTGGTGTGTTAATTTGTATCTTTAAGAAGAACGCTCTAAAGAAGAGTGTTTAGACTACGTAAACTAAATTAGTCGCTGTTGCCTGTATCTAAAGGTAATTGCAGGGCTTGGAATTTCAAATTCTATATTATGATAAAATCCCCAGGTTTCCTCTTTAGGGAAGCGATTAAGAACGAAAAACCATTGCAAATTGTTGGAGCCATTAATGCTAATCATGCTCTTTTGGCTGATCAGGCCGGTTTTAAGGCAATTTATCTTTCTGGCGGTGGTGTTGCTGCCGGTTCATTAGGAGTTCCAGACCTTGGCATTACCACACTTCACGATGTTTTGATTGATGTAGATCGCATTACAAATGTATGTCATCTCCCTTTGATGGTGGATATTGATACCGGCTTTGGTCCGTCGGCCTTTAATGTTGCCCGAACGATAAAGTCGTTAATTAAGGTGGGTGCAGCAGCAATACATATGGAGGATCAGGTGGGTGCTAAACGTTGTGGACACCGGCCGGGTAAAGAACTGGTCTCTTCCTCTGAAATGGTCGACCGCCTAAAAGCGGCAGTGGACGCGCGAACGGATGAACATTTTGTCATTGGTGCACGTACAGATGCACTCGCTTCGGAAGGTATTGAATTGGCTCTGGAACGAGCTGTCGCATATAAAGAGGCTGGAGCAGACTTTATCTTTGCTGAAGCAGTACACCATTTGGACCAATACGTCCAATTTAGTGCCGCGACTGGCCTCCCTATTTTGGCGAATATCACCGAATTTGGACAGACACCGTTGTTTAATCTGGATGAACTGCGTCAGGCGGACGTTTCTATTGTTCTTTATCCACTTTCTGCTTTCCGTGCGGCTAACAAAGCGGCTACGGAGGTTTATCGCCACATTCGGCGAGATGGCGGACAGGCTAATATGATCGAGCACATGCAGACGAGAGAAGAGTTATACAAAAGTATCGATTATTATGCCTATGAAAATCGATTGGATCAATTGTTTAATAAATAATTTTATCAGATGGAAGAGACAAACGGTACGGGTTTTAAGCCTAAAAAAAGTGTAGCACTCTCTGGTGTACCGGCAGGTAATACCGCTTTGAGTACTGTCGGAAAAAGTGGTAATGATTTGCATTATAGGGGGTATGATATCTTGGAGTTGGCGCATCAAGCCAGTTTTGAGGAGGTGGCCTACCTGCTTGTTTATGGGAGCTTACCAACTCAGGCGCAATTAAGCAGTTATCAAAGTCAGATCTTAAGTCAGCGTGGGTTGCCGATTACTGTTCAGCACGTACTGAAGCAATTGCCATCCACTGCTCATGCCATGGACGTCTTGCGAACTTATGTATCTTTTTTTGGAAGTGTTTCACCCGAAAAAGAAAGCCATCCCATTGCTGGGGCTCGGGATATTGCAACTCGCCTGATGGCGTCAATGGCTTCAGCGCTGTTGTACTGGTACCATTTCAGTCAGCATGGCCGTGAAATTGAGGTTGAGACAGCTGATGCAACTTTAGGTGGCCATTTTCTGCATCTGCTACATGGAAAGGTACCCGCCGCTTCTTGGGTAAGAGCTATGCAAATTTCACTCAATTTATATGCAGAACATGAGTTTAATGCATCTACATTTACAGCGCGGGTCATTGCTGGGACAGGTTCTGATATGTATTCCTGTATAGCTGGTGCGATAGGTGCGTTACGCGGACCTAAGCATGGCGGGGCCAATGAGGTCGCTTTTGAAATACAGAGCCGTTATGCAAATGCTGATGAGGCGGAAGTGGATATCCGGAGACGATTGGCTAATAAGGAAGTTATTATTGGGTTTGGTCATCCTGTATATACCATCTCTGACCCAAGAAATGAAGTGATAAAACAAGTGGCAAGGGAGCTTTCGGAGGAAGCTGGAAACATGACACTCTATCTGATCGCAGAGCGATTGGAAAAAGTCATGTGGGAAGAAAAGAAAATGTTCCCTAATCTAGATTGGTACTCGGCAGTGTCCTATCATATCATGGGCATTCCGACAGAAATGTTTACTCCTTTATTTGTCCTCTCACGTATTACCGGATGGTCTGCGCATGTCTTCGAACAGCGTCAGGATGGAAAAATTATCCGGCCAAGTGCACATTACACTGGTCCCGACAATAGAGCTTTTGTGCCTATTTCTGAACGGTAAATAGGACTGGGGGCAAGAAGCCAAACCTCTTTGTTAGCATATAGCTATTAGGAAAATTAGGCGTAAGAGCGGATTTTAATCAATAAATAAAACGACAGTCTTATACAACATACACGAATGGGCTCAGCAATATCAAATGAAAGACCACAGCCAGATCAGGTTTTAGTGGACATTGTGGACTATGTTCTACACGATCAAATTGGAGGGAAAGTCGCTTGGAATACGGCTTTCTATTGTTTTCTCGACACAGTTGGTTGCGGCTTGGAAGCACTAACATATCCCGCCTGTACCAAACTCTTAGGGCCTGTTGTTGCCGGTACCATTGTGCCAAACGGCGCACGGGTACCAGGTACAAATTTTCAATTGGATCCGATACAGGCGGCGTTCAATATCGGCACGATTATTCGATGGCTAGATTTTAATGATACCTGGCTGGCTGCGGAGTGGGGACATCCATCAGATAATTTGGGTGGTATTTTAGCAGTGGCAGATTGGTTGAGTCGAATCAATATAGCTAACGGTCAAAAGCCGTTAAAGACTAAAGCGGTGCTGGAAGCAATGATTATGGCCCATGAGATACAAGGTGTTTTAGCACTTGAAAACTCTTTTAATAAGGTGGGGATAGACCATGTTATTTTGGTGAAGGTGGCTTCAACAGCTGTTGTAGGTAAGCTTCTCGGTCTAACAAGAGAAGAACTTCTCAATGCGGTTTCGTTGGCTTTTGTTGACGGGCAAGCATTACGCACGTATCGACACGCACCAAATACAGGTAGCCGAAAATCCTGGGCTGCCGGAGATGCTACTTCGCGTGCTGTTCGGCTCGCGTTGATCGCAAAAACTGGAGAAATGGGCTACCCCTCTGTTTTGACTGCGCCAACATGGGGATTTTATGATGTATCTTTTCGAGGGAATCCATTTAAATTTCAACGGGAATATGGATCTTATGTAATGGAAAATATTCTTTTTAAAATCTCTTTTCCGGCCGAATTCCATGCGCAGACTGCAGCTGAAGCTGCTATGCAACTTTATCAGCAACTGAAAGAATTTGGAAAGAGCAGTGCGGATATCGCTCGTGTAACCATCCGCACACATGAAGCCGCTATTCGTATTATTGATAAAAAGGGGCCTTTACACAATCCTGCAGATCGGGATCACTGTATTCAATACATGGTGGCGATTCCGTTGATATTTGGCCGGTTGACAGCTGACGACTATGAAAATCATATTGCTTCTGATCCGAGAGTCGATACGCTTCGCGATAAAATTTCCTGTGTTGAAGATGCGCAGTTCACTGCTGACTATCACGATCCTCAAAAACGTGCAATATCAAACGGTTTGACAATTGAATTGATTGACGGTACAATATTGCCTGAATTAGTGGTTGAATATCCGATAGGTCATCCCAGGCGTAGGGCAGAAGGTATTCCTAAGTTAATTGAAAAATACAAAACAAATCTTGCTCGTGTATTTTCGGAAAAGCAACAGCAAACCATCCTTGCTGCAACTTTGGACTACGATACATTCCTTGAGCAGGATGTTTCGCATCTCATGGATTTGTTTGTCCGCCAATGGTAGCGAAGTAGGGCGGCATTCAATGTCGCCCTACTTTTTTTATTACCTCGCTACATCACTAAATCACTACGCTGTTTTAAGATTGTAATAGGTATACTGTACCTCTTCGTATTTTTATAATCAGCTATTAGATTCGCATCGGAGCATGCAGCAGCAGTCTCAAATTCAAGTTAGCTGATACAGGGCCAGTTTGACTCGAAGCCATGATAAAATCTGAAATTCTTGTTCGCCAGTTTTTTTAAAGATTCGGGGATGTCCCATTGATCGCCAAGGGACTGAAATACCTGACATTCGGCCACGAAAACCGGAAGCGTTGTGCGGTCGATGTGGCTAAATACTCCACCGGTATAAGAGGCATAACCTACGCCTAAAATAGCGCCGATGTCACCGTCGATGGGCTGATCGAGTATGCCTTCTTCGAGGCATCGATAACTATCTAATGCCATGACATGCAACAAACGTTTATGAATTGTCGTAGGCTTTACATTTTCCTTTAAAGATGAAATTTTGGGATTCTTCCAAATCGTTTTGTTTTCACTTGCGTAATCGTAGAATCCTGCTCCCCATTTTTTTCCTTTTCTTCCCTGGTCGACTAGCGATTTCAGGTAGTTATATGCGCGCTTCTGGCTGGCATGCAGCCGAGGTAATTGATCGTAAACATGTAACATCAGTTCCAGGGAAATTTCGTCCAATACTGCCAAGGGCCCCACTGCAAATCCTGCTGCCGCCGCTTCTTGTTCGATCAGCTCCGGTGAGATACCCTCCAGGACCATGGTAATACCTTCGAGTAAATAGTTGAAGAATACGCGCGAAGTGAAGAAGCCAGGACCATCATGTACGACTATCGGAACTTTATTTAGGCGTGAAGCTGTAATAAGTGCTTTCTCTAAAGTTTTTTGTGCGGTTTGTTTACCGCAAATGATTTCGACAAGGGGCATGCGATCTACCGGAGAAAAAAAATGCATACCTATAAAATTTTCGGGATTGTTGGATGCTTTTGCAAGCTCGGTAATGGGCAATGATGTGGTATTTGTGGCGAAGAACCCATCTTGGTGTAAATAAGGTAAGCTTTGTCGTGTTACTTGTGCTTTAAGGTGGAAATCTTCAAATACCGCTTCAATAACGCAATCAGATCCGTCAAGATCTGCCATTTGATCGGTGGGTTTGATACGAGCAAGTAATTGGTGTTGTTGTGAGGAGGTGATGCCACCGAAAGAGAATAGTTTTTTGCATATCCGATTGGAATAGGCTTTGCCCTGTTCAGCTTGGTTGAGTGTAACATCTTTTAAAACGACCTCAATTCCCGCTCGCGCAGCTTCATAAGCTATACCAGATCCCATCATACCGGCGCCCAATATGCCGATTTTTTTTAGGTTGTAGTCGTTACCATGTGTGATCTTCGTGGATGATTTTGCTGATTTTACGCCGTAATGCAGTGTGCGGACCATACTCAATGTCTCGGGAAGGCTGAAGGTTTCCAGGTATAACTGTGCTTCCTTCTCGGCGATTTCAAGAGGGCTGGATGAAGAGTTTGCTGTTAATAACTCAATAACAGCATTTATGCCGGGATATAAACCGCGTGCCTTTTTTTGAATATTGAAGACTGCGTCGGCTGTTATTTTGTCGGTATGCCGACTCTCTTGTTTATCAAAACATTGAGGTGTATGGCGGATCGAGGTTTTGGCTAAATATAGGCAGTCATCGGAGTGATACGCTAATTCGTCTACCAATCCCAGGTTGTGGGCTTCCTCACTATTCCAAAGTTTGCCTTGTGTCAGCAAGCGGAGCGCATCGTTGGCACCGATCAATGGTGGTAAGTAGACGGTTGTACCAAAAGCTGTAAACAGCCCGTATTGAGCTTCGGGGAAGCCTAATTCTATTTGTGTTGGTGTAATTCGATAGCTAGACCACAACATACTTGCTAGTGCTATGCCTGAACAATTACCAGTAAAAATGGAAACAATAGGTATATTAAACGTTTTCCAGCGCAATACCTTTGATAGAAGCGTGTATAAGTTTGAAGAAGTTGCACGGCTCAGTGAAAATTGCTCAAATAACTGAATATATTCGATTTTTTCATCTTGAATAGGGCAAGTATACACAACGCCTTTGATTTCTTTCGTTTCGAGAACAAGCGTGACCAGGTCAACAAATTGCGTGAGATAACCCACAATATCCAGCGGCTCGGCTATTGCCGTTGAGATGGGGCTTATTGTAATGATATGATGATCGTCCTGTTCTACCCAAAAGAGGGGATGTGTCCTATAAGATTCGTTTTCCTGCATAATACTTGGCAATAGGTGTTGCGTTACTTCGATTATTGATTGGAACTTTTGGATGGATAGGTTACATGATCTATCGTCATTTTGGAGATGATTTCGAGCATGATTTCTGATGTGCCGCCAATAATAGTTCCTACACGCACATCGCGATATAACCGGGCGATTTTATAATCTTCTGTAAATCCATAGCCACCAAATAATTGGAGACATTGATTTACAACGTTCAGCGCAAGCTCACTCGCTTGTAGTTTAGCGATGGAGCATTCCTTCACGGCATATTCCTGCTGATTTTGTAGGTCGCAACAATAGTAAATAAAAGCCTTCGTCGTAGCTATATTCGCTTTCATCTGCGCGAGGCGATGCCGGATGGTTTGAAATTCCTGAATTTTCTTGCCGAAGGCTTCACGTTGTGCTACATAGTCAAGTGTATACTGAAATGCAGATTCCGCGGTAGCAAGACTATGGATAGCTGCAGTTAGTCGTTCCAATTGGAGCCCATCCATTAAGTAGCGGAATCCTTCTCCTTCTTTACCAATGAGGTGCGAAATAGGGACCCGAACGTTGTTAAATCCTAATTCAGCTGTATCAGAGGCATGCCAGCCTAGTTTTTTGATTTTGCTTGACGAAACGCCAGTTGCATTTCGATCCATAAGTAGCAAGCTGATACCCTTTGTACCCTGTTCAGGAGATGTCTTGACAGCTGTAATAAAGAAATCACCATAATACCCATTAGTGATAAAAGTTTTAGACCCGTTGACAATATAAAAATCTCCATCGCGTACGGCTGTTGTCTTGATTTGCTTTACATCAGAACCGGCTCCGGGTTCCGTTATAGCCACAGCACTGACCATATCACCTGCAATAACGGGCTGAAGATAACGTGCTTTTAGATCCTCTGAACCATATTTGAGTAAGTAAGGAGCGGACATAAACTGAATAACAAGTGCGGAAATAGTAAATCCTCCAGAAAAGCAAGATGATAATTCTTCACAAAGGATCAAGGAATAATAGAAATCCAGGTCTACTCCGCCGTAAGCTTCTGGCATATTTAGTCCCATAAGTCCCATATCACCCATTTTTTTCCAAATATTCCGATCTATTTCACCTCTATTTTCCCAGTCGTCGATGTAAGGTGTAATTTCTTTTTGAATAAATGCGCGAAGTGTATCGCGAAAAATATGATGTTCGGCTGTGAACCTGACTGTATGCATAATCGTTTATTTTCCTTATTGGTTATTTTTGAAATACGAGCGCGTTTACGTATCTGCTCTTTCGGGATATTACCTATACTAATTTAATTAAAAGCTTTGGCTTTTTACAAATATTTATTCTTTATTTTTCGTTCAATTGTTTAAGTAGGGAAGTTTTTCAAATGTTTTTTTGCTATTTATTCTGTTTTAATGTGTAAAAATAAAACGGCGTTGTTGTGCTGTATCTGTTAAATTTTTTATCTTTAAACATCAGGAAGGTGGCCGGGTTATCATCAGGAAAGCCATCTGATTTTAGCAAAACAATTATAAACTTTTATAAGATGTCAAAAAGAGTATTTATCGTTGCTGCGAAACGTACGCCAATTGGAAGTTTTGGTGGTGCATTATCGACCCTATCGGCACCAGAGCTTGCAGCTCACGCTGTTCGTTCTGTTGTTAAAGAAGCAGGTGTTGCTAGCGATTTGGTTGAGGAAATCATTATGGGTTCAGTTTTGCAAGCAGACTTGGGGCAAGCGCCGGCGAGGCAGGTGGCCAAGCTTGCTGGTCTTTCGGATCATACGGTTGCAACAACCATTAATAAGGTCTGTGCGAGCGGTATGAAAGCAATAGCCGTTGCTGCGCAGGCTATTTTTTTAGGCGACGCCGATATTATAATTGCGGGTGGGATGGAGAGTATGAGTAGAGTGCCTTATTATGCTAATTCCATGCGTTGGGGTGCTAAGTTTGGTACGCAGCGTCTGAGTGATGGTTTACAGCGTGACGGCTTGAGTGACGCCTATTCAAATGAAGCTATGGGGTGCTTCGCCGAGCTATGTGCCGAAAAATATCACATAAGTCGTGAAGAGCAGGATAGCTATGCCATCCGCTCTTATAAACGCAGTCTCGATGCCTGGCAGAAAGATAAGTTTTTAAAGGAGGTTCAATCTGTAACAATACAAGGTCGTAAAGGGGACACCGTAGTTTCGGAGGACGAAGAATTTTCCCAGGTCAATTTTGACAAAATACCCGAACTTAAACCAGCCTTCAAGAAGGAGGGGACTGTAACTGCAGCAAACGCATCGACCATCAGTGACGGAGCGGCGGCTGTCCTTTTGGTTTCTGGCGAAAAAATGGAAGAACTTAGACTTCATCCAATTGCAGAAATTGTCGCTTATGCTGATGCGGAACAGGCTCCAGAATGGTTTACAACGGCCCCAAGCGTTGCTACCGAGAAAGTGCTGAAAAAAGCTGGATTGACACTCCAAGATATTGATTACTTTGAATTTAATGAAGCCTTTTCTGTTGTGGCGTTGGTAAATGCACAAATTTTGGGTTTGCCAATGGACAAAGTCAACGTGTATGGAGGAGCTGTCTCTTTAGGTCATCCATTAGGTTGTTCGGGAGCAAGAATCGTGGTTACATTAAATAGTATTTTAAGACAAGAGGGAGGCTCATTGGGGCTTGCGGCAATCTGTAATGGTGGCGGTGGCGCATCTGCCATGATAATCAGAAGAACTTAATTCTTCTTCCAGATCAGATTATTGTACTTACCTGGAAGAAGCTCTATTCATTTATTCTATTGTTGATCATTCATAGCTTCCAAGAGAATTGTTCTATTGGTGACAGCATAGATTGATTCTACTCTTCATATAAGCGGTTTGCCTCGACTCCGTGAAGGGCTAGTTCCGATTCGATTTCCGTAGGGTTGAGTCGGATACCTTCTATGGTTAATAGATTATAAATAGAATCCAAGTCGATTTTCCATTCGTGGATGCCATTCAATTTTTCAATAGCGTCTTTGATTTTGTCTACAAGACTGGGATGTTGAGCATTAGTTTCGAAAATGAGCTTTTCCATAGTGTTCCATATTAGGCCCGATAAAAAATCAGGCGTGTTTAACCAAAATAGTATAGACAATCATTTGATCGGCTAATTACGATAGTATCAATATACGCATAATAATGTTAAATTAATGGTCTAAAATGATTAAATTGTAATGAAGCTGTTAATTTTTGTAATAAATATGAGAATAGAAGGGCTGTATTTCGATACTTGAATGCATGATTTTTTGATACACTATTTTTATGGGTACTGAAATTTTGGTAAGTTTGGATTTATCATGACTATTGAAATCTCTTATATCATCATCTTATCACTGCTCGCTATTGTTGTAGTACTATGGATCTTATATTTTGTTTTGAGAAAGAAATATAGGAAGTTGCTGCTAGAGAACACGCGCCAAAAGGAGCTTTTTAATCGCATGGATAACCAAAAAATCGAGCATTTTCACCGCGCACAGTTAAATCCTCATTTGCTAAAAAATTCGTTGAACGGAATGCTCTCTCATGCTTATCAGACCTATTATACCATGGACAAATTGGCTATGGTATTGGATTATGTATTGTATGAGAGCGAAGATGAACTCGTTTCACCTAAAGCCGAGATTGAATTTGCGCGCAATCTCATTGAGATTAACAAAGTAAAACTGAGCCCGTTATTTGATATACGTGTTAGGTTTGACATTGATGAGGTAAATAGTTCGATGTTGAATACACCGTCGTTGATTCCTTTGGTGTCTGTTGATTTAATTGAAAATGCGTTTAAGCATGCTGATTTTCACGGTTCTGATTCTTTTATTTCCATCGTATTAACATTTAGGAATGGTTGGCTGGACCTTATGGTGAGCAATAGAATATCAAAACGGTCTCCCTTGCAAAAGTCAAAAAGTGGAATAGGTAGCAAAACTTTGGAGGAGCGTCTGATGTTGTATTATCCGGGTAGGCATCAGTTGCGCAGATTTGTAGAAAATGATGTGTATAATGCCCACCTTCAAATCAGATTATATGCAGAGTGAAAGAAACCTAAAATGTATTCTTTTGGATGATGAAATACCAAGTTTGAGATTTTTGAAAATGCTCTGTGAGCAAATTCCTGGTTTGGAGGTCGTCAAAACTTTTAATGATCCGGCGGTACTATTGAGAGAATACGGTACGCTAAGTTTTGATTTTTGTATTCTGGATATTGAAATGCCAGAATTTAATGGATTCGATGTCGCCAGAGCACTGAAAGACTTTCCAATTGTTTTTTCTACCGCATATAAACAATATGCAAGTGATGCATATGATATCAACGCAGTAGATTACATGCGTAAACCAATATCATTGCAACGTCTTCAGCAAGCTATTACGAAGGTGGCGCAAATAATCAATAATCAGCCTGAAATTATGCTTTTTGGCCAGTTCAACACGAATAAAGGAAAAACGATTTTGTATTTCGATCAGATCAACTATGTTCAGATTGCTGAGGTGGACAGCCGAGATAAAAAAGTCCATTTGGCTGATGGTTCGTCCATTTTATTGAAAAATATAAGTTTTGATAAGTTGCTGGAGATTTTGCCTGTGCAGGACTTTATACGTATCAATAAAAAAGAGGTGATTGCAACCAAGATCGTTAAATTTTTCTCTGCTGATGAAATTACAAGCAACCTGTTGGATCCACAAGCTATGCCCATTATTTTCAATTTAGGCGAATCGTACAAGAAAATGTTTTTCGAGAAATTCAGCTGATTACAAAATTCTGTTGTTTCATTACATATTTCTTCAAACTGCGCTAGCGAAAAGCATTAAAACTCTTAGAGAATTATATTTTTGTTGTGACCGCATTTACAAAACCCCATGTTGATGTCTATCTCCCCGGGACTTAGTATGCCGTTATTAGGACATTTATTTCAATTGCTATAGAAGATGAGAAAATATAGAAACACGATTTTCTATGTGGTTTTGATCGGTACATTACTCGCCGTAATGTATTGGGTGATTCGTTTGGGAACACAGCTAGAAGCTCCAGAGCTTCTTCGGGGAGAAAAAACAAATAATGGTGCTTGGGAGGATTTTATATCTACCTTATTCGATAGTCTGCAGCATCCATTAGCGATATTGTTGGCTCAAATTGTAACGATTATTATCGCGGCGCGTATCATGGGCTGGATTTGTATTAAGATTAAACAGCCCGTCGTTATAGGCGAGATGCTCGCAGGGATTATATTGGGGCCTTCGTTATTGGGTGTTTATTTTCCAGGATTCTCCCATACGCTCTTTCCAATAGAATCGTTGAGTAATTTGCAGTTTTTAAGTCAAATCGGACTGATCTTATTTATGTTTATCATTGGTATGGAGTTAGATTTGAATGTGCTACGGAATAAAGCGCACGACGCTGTGGTCATTTCTCATGCAAGCATTGTGATTCCATTTACCTTGGGAATCTCATTGGCCTATTTTTTATACCTGTTCCATCCACCTAAAAATGTAGAATTTTTATCCTATAGCTTGTTTATTGGTATTTCAATGAGTATCACCGCATTTCCTGTTCTTGCTCGAATTATACAAGAGAGGGGGTTGCAGAAAAGCAAGTTAGGTGCAATGGCGATTACCTGCGCTGCGGCAGATGATATTACAGCTTGGTGTATTTTGGCTGTGGTAATTGCCATTGTAAAGGCAGGTGATTTTGCCAGTGCTTTGTATTTAATCGGCTTGGCTATTGGTTATGTGTTCGTTATGATCAAAATCATTAGACCATTTTTAAAGCGCGTAGGGGAGGTGAAGGGAAGTAAAGAAGCTTTAAGTAAACCTGTTGTAGCGATTTTCTTTATCGTGTTGTTGTTATCTTCTTATGCGACCGAAGTGATCGGTATCCACGCACTTTTTGGCGCATTCATGGCGGGTGCGATTATGCCTGAAGGAAGTCGATTTCGAACAGCATTTATTGAAAAAATCGAAGATGTAGCGACCTTGTTGTTGCTACCATTATTCTTCGTCTATACAGGGCTGCGGACGCAGATTGGTTTGCTTAATGACCCTCATTTGTGGATAATCACCGTTGGTATTATTTTGGTAGCGGTGATTGGTAAATTTATGGGTAGTACATTAGCGGCACGTTTTGTCGGTCAAAGTTGGAAAGATAGCCTAAGTATTGGTGCATTAATGAACACGCGGGGTCTGATGGAGCTTATTGTACTCAACATTGGATATGATCTTGGCGTATTAAGTGCAGAATTATTTTCGATGATGGTTGTTATGGCCTTAGTAACCACTTTTATGACAGGACCATCCTTAGATCTTATCAATTTTCTTTATCGACCCCGAAAAACGCTCATGCGGGAAGATCTGCAGGATAAATCAAAATTTAAGATTCTATTGTCTTTTGCAAAAAGTAATACTGGGATTTCACTTTTATATCTGGCTAATGCTTTAACATTGAAATCAAAAAAAAATGCTGAAATTACGGCGCTGCATATTGAACCTTCCAATGAGTTACATCACTATGAAGTGGAAACCCAAGAGTTAGATAGTTTTCGTGAAATAAAGCAGGTTGCTCAGCAACTTGATCAACCGATTAAGACCGTATTTAAGATTTCGAGTGATATTGATAGTGGAATTGTTCAGACGTCCAACGAAGGCGATCATGATCTGCTCCTCTTGGGTGTAAGCGAATCTATTTATGAGGGTAGTTTATTGGGAAGGTTTTTAGACTTTACGACACGAATTATAAACCCCGAGAAGTTATTCCATACAGTTACAAATGCCGAATCACCCTTTACAACATTTGACAGAAATCAACAGATCAATGCCAAAGTGAGTGCCATGGTGGGCGTTTTGATTGACAAAAACTTTGTGAAAGCAAGGCGAGTGACCGTTCCCATTGTCTTGGAGAACGATGAATTTCTCTACGAAATGATACAGCGCTTTATCCATCATTCAGATGCTCAAGTTATTGTTTGGGACGTAAATCAAGTCTTGAGAACCAATGCGGGTTTTAAAGAGAAACTTCGGCAATTGGAACAACTTGTACCAAATCATCTGACTATAACTGAAAAAGCGTTAGACAGTGATACCTGGCAGGAGCAGGATCTCATGTTGATCAGCTTGCCCAGCTGGAACAAGATTATCAATAAGAAAGTACATTGGCTTTCTGCTACACCGTCAACGTTGTTGATGGCTGATCGTAAGCCCTAAAAAAAGTAGCCTTAAACAAAAAGCCCTTAAATCAAATGGATTAAGGGCTTTTTGTTTAAGGCTATGAATGCTTATTTACTTGTTTTTTCTATTTTGATCTTTAATCCGATCAGTTTTTCAATATCAGCCAGATAAGGTCTTTCTTCCACATCACAGAAAGAGATTGCTTTTCCTTCGAGTCCGGCCCTTCCTGTTCTTCCGATGCGATGAACATAGGTTTCAGGTACATTAGGGAGATCATAATTGATAACGAGGGGAAGTTGTTCGATATCGATTCCTCTTGCAGCAATATCGGTGGCAATTAATATTTTTAGATGATTGTCTTTAAATTCACCCAGTGCCTTTTGTCTGGCATTTTGAGATTTATTTCCGTGAATGGCTGCTGCTCTCAAACCATTTTTCGCAAGTAGCTTAACAATTTTGTCGGCTCCGTGTTTTGTTCTGGAGAATACGATCGTACGTTCCTGTTTAAGTTTTTTTAATAGGACCGTTAGCAATTTGATTTTATCCTTCTTTTCAACGAAAAATACCGATTGATTTACTTTTTCGGCTGTTGAGCTTACCGGAGTAACGTCAACTTCCAAAGGTTTATTCAATATTCCATGGGCAAACTTACGGATGTTGGGAGGCATTGTTGCCGAGAAAAATAGTGTTTGTCTCTTTGACGGAATCTTAGCTAGGATCTTTTTTATATCATGTATAAAGCCCATGTCCAGCATGTTGTCGGCTTCGTCCAATATGAGCATTTCGATCTTATCTAGAAAAACGATCTTTTGGTTTATTAGATCCAGTAAGCGCCCCGGGGTAGCCACCAGGATATCAACGCCCTTTTTTATTTCTTTGACCTGTTTTTCTTGGCTTACTCCGCCGAAAATAGTGCAATAGTTTAATTTTAGATATTTTCGATATAAATTTATATTATCTCCGATTTGAATAGCCAGTTCACGTGTTGGCGTAAGAATCAGTGCCCTAATCGGAACGAATTTACCTGATGTCTTGGTTTCTTCAAGGCGTTGTAAAAGGGGGAGTGCAAAAGCGGCAGTTTTCCCTGTGCCCGTTTGTGCACACCCAATCAGATCGTTTCCTTTCAGTACAATTGGAATCGCCTTTTGTTGAATTGCTGTGGGATGTGTATAGCCTGTTTCTGTTATTGCTTTTAAAAGCGGATCGATTAAACTGAGTTGTTTAAATTCCATGCGTAGTATGTTCGAATTTGTCTTAAATAAAACCTTTTCAAATCATATGCTTTTTATTTGAATGCCAAAAGTCTTCAACGAAAAAGTATAAGATTAATGAAAGTTGTAAAGGAAGAATAGGAAAAAGAAATGGGATAAGTCATCATGAATTACCCCATTTAACAAGAAAGTGTATTTTTTGGATTACGCCAATTTTACATTTGTAGCGCTGATCCCCTTTGGAGTTCTTTCTACATCATAAGTAACAACGTCGCCTTCAGATACTTGGTTTTTAAGCGCAGAAACGTGTACGAAAACATCTGCACTACCATCCTCTGGTGTAATAAAACCAAAACCTTTAGTTTCATTGAAAAATTTAATTTTACCTGTATTCATTATTTTTAATTAAGTGCGGCAAGTTAGGTATAAAAAACCATTAATCGCTCATTTTTTTTGATGAATTACAAAATGTGTTGTTCAGTTGACTAATTTTCATCGTCTATGTAAACTTTCGTTAGGTTTGTATATATATATTTTACAATGCGTATTGCAGGCACCTAAATTCATTTTTGTAATTTCATCGAAGCAATTTGCTTTTTATAAAAAAGGGAGCATTTCTCAATAAGGTATTCATCGGGGCGTATGTATTCATATCGATCACCTCGGCAATGCGCAAATAACAATTTTTAAACCATTATCTAATGAATAGAAAAGATTTTATTAAATCGTCCACTGTTTTGGCTGCATCATCGTTTTTCTTAAATGTCCAAGGTTCCAGTTTATTAGATCAGTCTATTCGAGTTGGACTGATTGGTGTAAATGGCATGGGCTGGTCAGATTTGAATTCATTATTAAAGAATGACGGGATTGTGTGTACGGCTCTTTGTGACGTAGATGATAATATTCTTAAAAAGAGAGCGGAAGAGCTGCGGAAAAGAAACATACACGTCGAAACTTTTGTGGATTATAAAAAGATGCTCCAGAGCTCACGTGTGGATGCAGTGATCATTGCAACGCCGGACCATTGGCATTGCCTGCAAATGGTAGATGCTGTCAATGCAGGAAAGCATGTGTATGTAGAGAAGCCCATTGGCAACTCTATTCTTGAATGTCAATTAATGGTTCAGGCTGCGAAAAAAAATAAGGCTATTGTTCAGGTTGGCCAATGGCAAAGAAGTCAGCAACATTTTCAAGACGCTATTGATTTTGTTCATTCTGGAAAATTGGGCAAAATAAGATTAGTAAAGGCTTGGTCCTACCAAGGGTGGAAAAGTGCTATTCCCGTTGTACCTGACGAACCAGTTCCGGCGGGTGTTCATTATACGGAATGGCTTGGACCGGCGCAAAAAAGACCATTTAATTTGAATCGATTTCATTTTAATTTTCGATGGTTTTGGGACTATGCGGGTGGCTTGATGACCGATTGGGGGGTACATATGTTGGACTATGCTTTACTTGGTATGAACGTTTCCGATCCAAAGTCTATTATGGCCTCAGGGGGAAAATTTGCTTTTCCAGATGACGCTGGACAAACGCCGGATACGATGACGGCCGTGTACGAGTTTGAGGGTTTTAATATTCAATGGGAACATGCCAAAGGAATTGATCTTGGTCCATATAACCGCAACCACGGTGTCGCATTTATTGGTAACAATGGTACGCTGGTTTTAAACCGGTCGGGATGGGAGGTGATTCCGGAAAAGGGGCGGATGGAAGCGGTCGCTATGCAACCTTCTTTAGACGACGGACTAGACAAGCACATGGAAAATTTCGTCACTGCCATTCGTCAACGTAATCCGCACTTACTTCATGCACCAATTGAAGTTGGCGCCCATATTGCCATCTTTTCTCAGCTGGGAAATATAGCATTCAGGACAGGACAAAAGCTCTATTGGAATAAAGAACAACAGAATTTTACGGATAAGAAGGCAAATCAGTACTTAGCATCGATTTATCATAATGGGTATAAATATCCAAAAGTATAATGCATTGCGACCGGTTGTTGATTAAAATGAATAATCAACAACCAATGGATCATTTCTGTACATCTTTGAGGACAAATTCATTTGCAAGATCGATCTCCTCACGATTGATGCTATGACCTCCGTTTGAATATATCGCGAGCTTTACGTTCGCATTCATTTTTTCGAAGATGGATGCTGTTGTTTTGACACGTTCTAATGGAACGTGAAAATCAGGATCGCTAGTGCCGAGTAGAATTGGAGTCTGTGCAAAATCTCCGCTGTAATTCTCGTGGTTAATTTCCTCACCAATCACGCCGCCGATAATTGCGACAGCACCTCCATAATGCTGTGCATGGCGTGCAAGATATTCGAGCGTTAAGCAAGCTCCTTGAGAGAATCCGAAAAAATAAATGTCTTTGGCGAGGATTCCCCGCGCTAAAGCCAGTTGAACGGTATGATCGATTAAGGTCAGTGCCGCACTCAACCACGGTTCGTTCTGTTGAACCGGAGCAATAAAAGAGAAGGGATACCAACTTTGATTTTCAGCTTGTGGTGCCAGCAGTGCAAAATTATCGACCTGAAGATACGATGACAGGCTAAGTATATCTTCGGCACTTCCGCCCCGACCATGGATCATGATGATCGCTTTTTTTGCCTGTTCTAAATTGTGGCCGGCTCTCTTTATGTTTATTGGATGACTCATGTTGCGTTTTCTTTTTTGATAATTATGTCGTTCTTCTAAACCAAATATCTTGATAGCGCTCGGGATGACGATGAAATTGTGCATTTACATAAGGACATAATGGAACAATTTTCATGTTGTTTTCGCGGGCATAAGATACGAGCTTTTCAAGAAGTATTTTTGCAAATCCTCTGCCCTCATACGCATTATTTACCTCGGTGTGGTAAACAACGAGATTGCCATCGATGATCGCAATGTTCATTAAGCCGGCTTTATGATTATCGGAGAATAATTGCAGTTCGCCACGTTGATTTTTGTCCAGGATAATTTCAGTTCTTTCCATAGCTCTTTTTTTGCAAGTGATATTGATATGATTTAGTTATCTAGTCTATTTTCGGTAATATTTCTTCAATTTGTAATCGATGGCTTTCATACTGCTTTGGCAATTTGAGTGCCGAACCTAAACTTGATAAAGGTTCATCCGCTGTAAAGCCGGGGTTATCGGTAGCGATTTCAAAAAGTACGCCTCCTGGTTCACGAAAGTATAACGAGAAAAAATAGTCTCTATTTATTTTAGGCGTGATATCTAATCCTGCTGAAAGTATTTTTTCGCGGTACTCCATCAAAACGTTATCGTCTTTCACGCGAAATGCGACATGATGGTTTGTACCGGCCGCATTTTTGCCGTAGGTCATATTTTCATCTGCGATGATGTCGACGATGTTGGCCGTGGCTATACTGTCCGTCGTCAATCGATAACGATTGTCAATCTGCCGGCTAAGCGTATAGCCTAAAATATCGGTCAGTATTTTTAAGGTTGGCTCGGCCTTTCTTAATGAAAGCGTGACATTATGAAAGCCTTTTAAAGCATTTTCTGCTTGGATATCGGTGGTTGTCCAAGGATTTCTTGGGTCATTTGTTTCAATAAATTGAAGCTGCAACCCGTCAGGATCATTAAATGAAATTAGTCTCTCTCCAAAAATCTCACCTTCTATCCAATGGATCTGATGTTGTGTTAAGCGATTTCCCCAAAAATCTAGACTGCCTTTCGGTACAGAATAGCCGATGTGGGTAGCCATTCCTGCACCTGATGCTCCTTTTCCGATACCTTCCCAGGGGAAAAAAGTAAGGATAGTACCAGGTTCTCCCAATTCATTGCCGAAGTAGAAGTGGTAAGTGCCGGGATCGTCAAAGTTTACCGTTTTCTTTACAAGACGGACACCCAGTACTTGCGTATAAAAATCGAGATTTCGTTTTGCATTATCGGCTATCGCAGTAATGTGATGCAATCCTAATATTTTATTTTCCATATTAACGTATTATGTTTTCTTGACTAATGTAAAGTTACGCCAACCCAAAGGAAGTTTTATTGAACTAGATTAATAAAATCAATTGTGTATCAATAACGGTATCTCTGTAAATTAAAGTTGGAAAATAACTTATTTATTAGGAATATAGGCGATGAATTTTTGCCATACAACAACTATTCTTCGCAGTGTTTGTTCTTAATAAAACATTATTTGATCAATTTCTTTATTATTTACGCGGCGTTCAGTAATGTTTTTGTTAACTTCACAGTGATAATAAACCTGATCTAAATACTGGAGATAAATGGTAAATAATGTTTTTCCTGAAAATGAGTTAAGAAGGATAGAAAAACTGAAATCCTATGAGTTAATGGGGCTCGGGAAAGACCCGGAATTAGATGTTTTTGCGCAGGCAGCCTGTTTGATTACAGATTGTCCTGCTGCTCTAATTGCCATGATGGAACAAGAAACGCAACGTATTCAGAGTTGCGTTGGGATAGCGTTGGACACTGTGGACAGGAAGAATACCGTCTGTCAGTATACGATCATGAGTAAAGAAGTGCTCATCATTGAAGACACTTTTAACGATGTTCGCTCTTCTTCCAATCCCTTGATTCGCGAGGGAAATATCCGTTTTTACGCGGGGGTCCCGCTTTTGGACGATGATGGTGATGCGCTTGGGACAATTTGCGTGATTGATTTCCATCCCAAACAGCTTTCAGAGAAACAGGTCAGCTCCCTGGCAGAATTAGGCAAGGCAGCGACCAAGATATTACTGGGAAAGCATCGAAAAAAACAGGCGGGTTATTTCGCTGAAATTTTTCATTTGACCAACAATATCATTTGTGTTTTGGATGATATGCACAATGTTAAAGATGTTAATCCTGCATTTAGTAAAGTTTTGGGATTGTCCCGCTCGGACAGCTTAGGCAAATCTATTTTCACTTTATTGGGTGATACTGAAGAAAAATTAGCATTCGACTTGAACCGGGTAGCGGAAACAAAATACGGTATCCAAAGCAGTAGTACGACTCGAATGGAGAACGGCCAAATGGTGGAGATTGAATGGAATTTTAAATTTGATGCAGTCAACCGTGATATTTTGGCTTTTGGCAGAAATGTGACAGCGGAACGGGAAGAAAAACTGAAACTGGAAAATTCTGAGCGTAGATTCCGTAGCTTTTTTGAAAATGCCATTGGCCTGATGAGCATGCATGATATGGAAGGCAATATTTTATCAGTTAATGAAAAAGGAAGAGAGTTATTAGGTTATTCCAAAGAGGAGGTCAAAGGACTTAATCTAAAAAACTTGGTCCCGGCTCATCATGTTGCTTTAGTCGCAGATTATCTTCAACGTATTGCGAGCAACCGAGAGGATTCAGGAATGATGGTTTTGCAAACAAAAGATGGTGAAGATATCTCTTGGCTTTATCATAACATGCTAGAAACTGATGAAAATGGAAAGTCTTACGTTGTCAGCACTGCGTTAAATATGACGGATCGGCTACGGCTTGAAAATGATCTTTTGCATACCAAGCAGATCTTAGAACAGACAAATGCTGTCGCTCAAGTTGGTGGATGGGAGGTAGACCTGGTTAACAATAAGGTCTATTGGTCGGATTCTACAAAGCTTATCCATGGTGTACCTCTTGATTTTACACCGGATTTTGAGCATGCTATCGGATTTTATGAACAGGAGAGTCAGGGCACATTGCGACGAGTATTTGAAGAGGCAATTGCTTCCAGGACACCTTATGATACGGAATTACGTCTACTAAAGCAAAGCGGCGAGTCGATTTGGGTACGCGTAAAGGGTATTCCCGAATTTGAAAATGATTTATGCAAACGTGTGTATGGAATTATACAGGATATCGATCATAGTAAATCGCTATTTCTGGAATTAGAACGCAAAGAATCGATGTTACGCGCCTTTGTAGATTACGTTCCGGCTTCTGTTGCTATGTTTGACCGTGATTTTAACTATATTTCGGTTAGTAATCAATGGTTGGAAGACTTTCATGATGGGGCCAGTTTACCGACTAATAGTAACTTTTTCGATCTTTTTCCTCATATTCCGGAAAATAGAAAAAAAATATACCGCGATGCTTTGGGTGGCATACCTTATAAGAATAGGGATGAGATTATTCAGGCTGGTGGATTGGCCGAAGCGCAGCATTTCAATTGGGAAGTTAGACCATGGCATCTTGCTGATGGAAGTATCGGCGGGATCATTATTTTTACGCAGAACATAACAGAGTCAGTAAAAATAAATGATGAATTGAAATTAGCAAAAGAACTAGCCGTGCTAGCCAGTAAAGCAAAGTCCGAATTCCTGGCCAATATGAGCCACGAAATTCGAACACCTTTAAACGGGGTGATCGGATTTTCGGACTTATTGCTGAAAACGCCATTAAATGATACGCAGTTGCAGTATCTTGGCTATATCAATGAATCGGGGAATAGCTTGCTCAATATTATTAATGACATTTTGGATTTTTCAAAAATTGAATCCGGAAAACTTGAATTATTTGTTGATAAATATAATATATATGATGTAGCTAATCAGGTTATTAATGTTGTTCTCTATCAAGCCCAGCGAAAGGATGTCGAACTGCTTCTGAATATTGAGCAGGGGCTACCCGCTTTTGTTTGGATTGATGAATCACGTATCAAGCAAGTATTGGTGAATCTGTTGGGCAATGCTGTGAAGTTCACAGAAAAAGGCGAGATCGAATTTAAGATCAGTAAGCGCTATAATAGCGAGGATAAATTAGCGCTACGTTTTGAAGTCAGAGATACTGGTATTGGAATTCCGCCCGACAAGCAACAACGTATATTTGATGCTTTCACCCAAGAAGATAGTTCCGTAAGTAAACGTTATGGTGGCACCGGACTTGGTTTGACAATCTCTAACAACCTGTTGAAATATATGGGAAGCAAACTGAATTTGGTGAGCAAAATGGGCGTCGGGTCCACATTCTTCTTTGATATTGAGGTCCGATTTGAAGAACAGGAGGATATAGATACAGAACTGCCTTTAAATCGTGTCCTTGTTGTTGATGATAACGCTAATAATCGGATCATTCTTCAACATATGCTATCGTATAAGAACGTCGACTCTGTACTCGCGGCTAATGGTATGGAAGCTTTACAGTTATTGATGAAAGGTGAAAGGTTCGATGTTATTTTAATGGACTATCATATGCCGATATTATCGGGCCTAGAAACGATCGGTAAAATCAAAGAACTCTTTCTGAAGCAAGAGGAAGGCATTCCATTGATTGTGTTGCATACCTCATCGGAAGAGCATGAGGTGATTTCGGCATTCCGACAGGAAGAGCATTCTTTCTGTTTGCTTAAACCCATTAAGTCAGAAGAGTTATATTCAACACTTCGCCGAGCGATCCAGCAAAATAGGCAAGAAGCCGTCCAATCAAAAGCTAATGAAAATTTGTCTGTGTCTTCAGATTTTTATCATAAGGAAATTCAGGTCTTATTGGCAGATGATAATGCGGTCAATATGGCGCTCAATTTGCGCATTATGGCCAGTATAATGCCGGGTGCACGCCTGACAGAAGTGTCTGATGGCGCTCAGGCCATTGAGGCCTGTAGGAAGAAGACATTTGATTTTATTTTAATGGATGTTCAGATGCCTGAGGTCGATGGTATTGAAGCTACCAAACAGATTCGCCAGATTAAAGGTTACGCCGAAACACCTATAATTGGTGTTACAGCCGGTAATATTTCGGGAGAAAGGGAACGCTGTCTAGCGGCGGGGATGTCCGATTTTTTAGCTAAGCCTATTCGACAACAAGATTTGTACATAGCGTTGGATAAAGCAATATCCGGTACTCCTATTGCTGACGACGCCTCCGAATTAGCACACGGCGATCAACATTTAGACATGCATCGCTTGGATGAACAGGCCGGTGATGATCCTGCATTTTTAGCTTTTTTTCTGGATTTGGTCGTACGGGAGATAACAGGGGCTAGAAAGCAGCTACAGGTGGCAATCCATGCAGATGATTTTGTCCATGTCAAGGAGCTGCTACACAAATTGCGGGGCACTGCTTCAACAGCAGGGCTTGTCAAATTGGCCGAGATGACAAAAGAATTGGAAACAAGTTCGACCATTGAAACTGATCTTGCGAACGCTTTCAGAGCAATTGAACAAGAAATGGATATAGGTTTGGAACTCATTACAAAAATTTTAAATAAATAACGCTATGTTGATTTTAATAGCTGAAGACGACGAATTGATATTACGTACTGTTGAACACAAGTTGGTAAAAGAAGGGCACGAAGTAGTGTTGACCAGAAATGGTCGTGAAGCGATAGAGAAAATTAATGAACTGGATTTGGATTTAATTGTGACGGACATTATGATGCCTTTTGCTTCTGGTATTGAAATCCTTTCGGCGATTAAGCGTGTTGGAAAGGAGATTCCAGTCATTGTATTGTCGAGTATGGGCCAGGAGGAGGTTGTGGTCGATGCCTTCGATTTAGGAGCATCAGATTTTATGGTTAAGCCATTTAGTCCAAACGAGCTCATTCTCAGAATAAAACGCCTAAAAAATAAATAAACAATATGTATCACCATATCGCACTACATGAACTTATTCTTGCGATAGTTATCGTGTTGATCTTAGTACTGTTGTTGATTATTACAGTATTGGGTTACAGCTTCTATAGTTATCGAATACTTCATAATAAGCAATCTTGGAGAGAAATCATCGAGCATAAGATTATGGAGACAATCGTAGGGAATGATGACCGTAGTGATAGCGATAAGGAATTTGCGGAACATTTAAAGGAGCCTTCATTTCGGGCACTTTTTTTAGATGTACTGGTTGATTCGGATAGAAAATTTTCTGGTGGTGCTAAACAATCGATTAATAGGCTGTTTCGTGATTTTGAACTCGAGGATGAAGCCTGGCGGAAACTCAGGCATCGCAGCGGCTATTTGGTAGCCGGCGGTGTTCAGGAGCTTGCAGCGATGAATGTTGAAGCTGCAATACCTGAAATCATGGCGAAGTTGAACGATCCCCGAACTGCTGTTTATCAGGAGGCCCAATATGCAATTGTCAGTTTTAAGGGATACGAAGGCCTTGGCTTTTTGGAGCATTTCGATAAGCCGTTATCAGATTGGCAACAGTTGCGCTTATTGTATTCCATTCATGATATACCGGAACAATCTGATTTGCAAGTTGATCATTGGATTAATAGCACAAATGATTCGGTTGTTGTATTCACTTTACGTCTAATCCGAAAATTCAGATTGATGACCCTCTATACGGCGGTTCATAACCTGTTGGCTCACCCATCGACGATGGTTCGTGTACAGGCTGTAAGAACTTTACAGGCCATCGAGCATCGTGGGACAATTCAGCAATTTATACAGAGTTTCGATCTGCAGCCACTCGCAGTGCAGAATGAGATTCTGAAAGCGATGAAGATAGCCAAGAGTAAAGAAAGCGAGCATTTTCTTAAAGAACTACTGTGGAATCATCCCCAAGTATCAATTAAAATTTCTGCCGCCGAAGTACTTGTCGTTCTTGGAGAAGAACACTATTTGCAGGAGGTATCACAAGCTGGAGATACCTACGACGAACTTAGACGAATTATTAAACACGCTTTGCAAGAGAAAAAATGTTAGAGTTTTCCCATATCGTATATGAAATTATAGTTTGGTTATTTTTGCTTTATTCCGGGGCGGTATTTCTTATTTATACTTGGATAGGATTATATGCTTATGGAGCTGTGTTTCGTTACAAACATGATAATACGTTTACGGACTATAGTATTATTGCCACCAATCCCAATGCACCTACATTCAGTCTGATTGCACCAGCCTATAACGAGGGCATGACCATCGTTGAGAATGTGCGGTCCTTATTGTCGTTGTATTACCATAATCTAGAAATTATTATCGTAAATGATGGGAGTAAGGATGATTCTATATCAAAATTGATCACGTCTTATGAACTTGAACCGACGTCTTTCTTTGTTCAAGGAAACATTGAGACGAAGGAGATACGGGGAATCTATAAAAGTAAAAACCCGGCTTTTAAGAAGCTGATTGTTGTAGACAAAGCGAATGGCGGCAAGGCGGACGCGCTTAACGTTGGGGTGAATATCTCTTCTGGAGATTATATCGTTTGTATTGATGTGGATTGTATTTTAGAACAGGATGCGATTTTAAAATTAGCGAAGCCATTTCTAGAACAAACTGACAAACGCGTTATCGCTTGCGGTGGCGTTATCCGTTTGGCCAACAACTGTAACGTCGTGGATGGGTCTGTTGTGGATGTTAATTTGCCAAAGTCTTGGTTGGGGCGCACGCAAGCTTTAGAATATATCCGTGCTTTCATTTTAGGGCGAATGGCTTGGTCTAGAGCTTCGGGATTAATTCTGATTTCAGGTGCATTTGGCGCTTTTGACCGCGAGATTGTGTTGGCTTGTGGAGGCTACGACAGAAATACGGTTGGGGAGGACATGGAGCTTGTTGTTCGTATGCGTCGCTATATGGAAGATCAAAAGCAGGCTTATGAGGTCGTTAATATTCCTGATCCCTTATGCTGGACGGAGGTGCCAGAGTCTAAGGAGGTGCTGCGCAAGCAGCGTAATCGTTGGATGCGCGGCACTATGGAAACCTTATGGAAGCATCGCAAACTCATGTTCAATCCGAAGTATGGCCGTTTCGGTATGGTTAGCATGCCTTATTGGTTTTTCTTTGAATTTTTGGGCCCCATTGTCGAATTTACAGGTTACATTGTCTTTCTGATCTTTTTTATACTCGGAATCATCAACTGGTCATTTTTCTTTGCGCTTTTTGCACTACTTATTGCTTCGGGAATTTTGTATTCAATCTATGCGATCCTGGTTGACCTTGTTAGCCACCAGGTCTATTCAAAGAAGCGCGACCTTTCGACGTTAATAACTACCGCCATCCTAGAACCACTTTACTTTCACCCCATTGTTGTTAAAGCTGGCGTACAAGGGGTGGTTGACTACTTTCGTAAGCAGCATGGCTGGGGAGAAATGACTCGACAAGGCTTTCAGCAGAAGGATGTGAATGAATCGGTTTGGAAATACATCGGTCAACGTTTGAATCGGTCGTTAAAAAGCTTGGGGCCGGTGATGGTAATATTCGTCGCGCTCTACCTGTTATCCGTTGGTGTAGAATGGTGGTGGTACGGCCGTCGATTTGTTCAGCTTTCGGAGGTCCATGCAGGCAAATACCTTTTTTTGGACAATATCTTATTTATTTTCCAATCATTAGCCTGTTTGGGCATGGGTTATTTATTGCTTCAATTTATAAGCAGTTTCTGGGCTAGAGTACTGATCGTCATTTCTTTTTCGTTTATTGTCGTCATGCAATTTATCTTATTTCTCTATTTTGGTGAATCGAGAAATTTGCTTGGAGCTGATATGTTCTACTACAGTTCGGAAGAGATGAAGCAAATTTTGGAGGCTAGCGGTATGTTGAGTTTTACTAATATTGCGTTGCTTTTATTATTGATAGTGATTTCTTGGGTTCCCCTTTGGATTGCGAATAAGCAAACGTTCAAGAGTTCCTATGTGGGTATTTCTTTGTTATCTTTAGGCGTTGTATCGTTCTTTTTGTCTTCAAGTTCACTTTTGGGCAGTAGCACAGAAAAGGATGAGTTTGTGGCAAACGCAAGCCGTAGTAAATGGCGTTATTTCTTTAATTCCAATTTATCAAATTATGTGGATGAGCATCCGGGTATGCTCGCAATGTTCCATAAAGAGGAGGAGGATACAAAGGTGTTGGACACTAAATTTCCTTTTTTGAAAAAAGAAGATACCAAAGATTTTCTAGGAACACACCTTCAGAAAACGACGAAAGTGCCCAATTTAGTTATTCTCGTCATTGAGGGGTTAGGGCATGCCTATAGCGCTGAAAATGGCTATATCGGTAACTTCACGCCTTTTATCGGTAGATTGAAACAACAATCGCTGTATTGGGACAATAACATGAGTTCTTCAGGGCGGACATTTTCTGTTCTGCCTACGATAACAGGCTCACTACCTTTTGCTATGCACGGTTTTTTAGAGCAGGATACCTTACCAGACAATTTCAATCTATTTAATATTCTAAAGAGCAATGGATTTAATACTGGTTTTTTCTACGGCGGTCATTCAAATTTTGATTTCATGAAGAAGTTCATGGATTATAATAAAATTGATATGCTCATTGATCAGGCAGCATTTGGTCCTCCGTATAAGAAATTGCCTGAAAAAGGAGGGGAAAGTTGGGGATATGAAGACCAAGCTGTATTTAGTAAGCTTCTTGAGGTACAGAAAGTGCAGCAACAGCCCTATTTCCATGTGCTTTTGACCTTATCTACACATAATCCATTTTTGATTAATAACGCGGCACATTATGAGCAATTATTTGATCAACGTATGGCGACGTTGAACCTTAAGGCAGAACAAAAAAAGTGGGCTTTAGAAAACCGTACGCAGCTGGTCTCGGTGTTGAATTTGGATGATGCGATGGAACAATTTTTTGAATCGTACAAAAAGAGAGCAGATTTTGCAAATACGATTTTTGTCATCACTGGCGACCATGCGATGCCAGAGATACCTTTACAAAGCAAAATTGATCGCTATCATGTTCCGCTATTGATTTATTCGCCACTTTTAAAGGCTCCTAAGACTTTTCATCATTTTGTCAGTCACTTTGATGTTGCACCTTCCGTATTGGCTTACTATCGAGAGAACTTTGGCGTGAAAACTCCATCTCAAGTTACTTGGATAGGTGAGGGCCTCGATAAAGGGGCATCGGCACAGGGTAATGGCATCGGTATGATGCAGAGTAAAAATCAGTTGATTGATTTTGTAAGAGGTAATTACCATCTTTCCGACGGGCAATTGTATCAATTAGATGGTGTGCTCAATGAAGATATCGGCTCGGATAATGCGAAAGAGGAGGTTTCAAAGCGCTTTGAATTATTTAAGCGAAAGAATAAGCTATTTTATACACAAAAGCGACTTCTCCCGGATAGTGTCTATACCAATTATTTCAATCTGGCAGAAAAGCGCTAGAATTTTCGAATATAACCAAGGATGATGTCTAGTTGATTTCCTTTTTCTTTGGGACGGAATTCTTGGTTATAATAGGTGCCTGAAATCGAAAACAGATTGCTTTGCTTAACGGAGAAATTATATTCAGCCCCCACTTTGAACGTCTTTAATTTATAAGAAGCATTATCCAATAGATTGTTTCGGTTTTCTTCTGGGCTCAGACCGGTTCCAGCATTAAATCCAAAATAATCGTTAGCCCCTTTGGTGTAATAACGTACTGTTCCTGTATACGATTGGGAGATATTTTTTTCACCAGGTGTGAGATAAGTCCTCAGATTGAACCACAAGTTTTGATAATATTTTCCTACTGAAGCCGTGTACATCCAGATATTGTCACTAAAATAAAGTTGACGATAACCAATTTCCCCTTCAAAGCTATTCGGAAGATTAGCATAAAGAGACAGTCCCGTTCTATATTTCGCAAAAATACCGACGTTATTGGAATAGCCCGCTCCGACATATAGGTAGAATATATTTGACAGACGCGGATAGGCCTCCATTTCAAACTGTACGCCATTTTCAGCAAATTTATTTGCATAATTGGTTCTAAAAATTACCGATCCTATTGGAGTCGCCCGCTTATAACTTAAGCCGATGATGTGCCAATTGTGATCAAATTGCTTGTCAAAATGAACAAAATTATAGGTCAGACCAATCGCATTTTTTGCTGTATACTCTTCAATATTTTTTGCCAATGCTCTGGCCTCCGTATTTTTTGGATTAATTGCCAACAAACTATGAATTGCCTTTTCGGCAGTTTCGTAGTGATCATTGCTATAGCTTATTTTGCCTTTTAGCAATAATAAATCCTGAGATTGCGGATGTATGCTTAGTCCTTTATCGGTAATTGCAATTGCTCTGTCAGCCTGATCGTTCCAATATTCAAGTGAAGCGTAGGCTAAAAAGAAATCCTCATCGGTGGTGTTTTTTCTATCCAGTTCTGTAAAGATGGCCCTTGCTGAATCTATCTTATCGGACCATGTATAAATGCGCGCTAAAAAAATATTGATATCCGTGTAGTCCGGTGCTTGAAGAAGAGCCTGTTTGGACAATTGAATCGCTTGTGGATAATCTTTTGAATCAAAAGCGACCTTTCGCGCTTTTGCAAAGAGATCGTCGGCAGTGAGTTTTGTCTCTTGTGCGATGGAGAATAAAGGTATAAGCGATAGGGAGAGTAATGGATAAATTACTTTTTTCATTCCGGATTGTATAGTTGACATTTAAGCTTGCTAATATATAAACTAAAATTAGCAAAATTTGTTTGTGCACAGTTGTTTTAAATAAATTTTTGAGCGCTCGTGAATCCCTCTAACCCATTTATGGAATACCGTTTAGGATCGACCGTTAGAATGAAAGTTTAGAAAACCGCCAATGCAAGGTATCGATAATGGTTAACTGGTTGCTGTCTACAGGTAAACCGGTTATTATTTTGAGTACTTGCATAGCCATCATGCTACCTATGATCCCTGGTAGTGGGCCAAGTACTCCATTTTTATCGCAATTTGGAACCTGATCGGGGTTTGGGGGGGGGGGAAAGATATCCAACAGGTTTTTACTGCCTTCAAAGTTAAAAACTGCCAGCTGTCCTTCAAAGCCGTATATGCTCCCATATACCAAGGGTTTATCGAGTTGCAAGCAGATTTGATTCAGGAGGTAACGCGTCGTGAAGTTATCCGAGCAATCTACTATTATTTGATAGGGAGCAAGAATAGCAGCTGCGTTGTGGGGTTCTATTTTTACCGGAACGGTATGAAAATCAATCGTACTATTATGCTCTCGAATATAGTCGTGGGCACTTTCAGTTTTCGTTTTGTGAATGTTGTTTTCGGAGTGAATGATCTGTCTATTTAAATTGTGGAGTTCAACGTGGTCAAAATCAGCCAGGCCAAGTTTACCTATACCTGCAGCGGCTAAATATTGAAGGACGGGACTCCCTAGCCCCCCCGCGCCAACAATCAATACCTTGGCATTCATGATTTTTCGTTGTCCGGAGACGCCAATTTCATCGATAAAAATCTGCCGGCTATAGCGCTCAAAAATGTTATCTTTTTTCATGTATTTAACGTACTATGCCAGCGAAATTGGTTTCCCAGTCTTTCATTACCGGCGAGTATCCCATTTTTCGGATTTGATTTTTTATTGTTTCCATATCCCTTTCATCGCTTACTTCAAATTGTTCTAAAGCTTGTGGATCGACAACATAGCCCCCGGGATTTGTTTTTGATGCAGCGCTCATCGTCGTTACTCCAATGGGTATAATATGATCTCTAAAAGTTTCGTTTTCCCTTGTGGAAATAGAGATTTCCAAATTTTCATTCCACAGGCGATATGCACAGATCAGCTGCAGTAGATCGCGGTCGGCCAAATGAAAATTTGGTGCCACAGAGCCAGCAGCTGGACGCAGCCGTGGAAAGGAAATTGAATAACGAGTCTGCCAATAATGTTTTTGTAAATAAGCAATGTGTGCGGTGGTAAAGAAACTGTCCACCCGCCAGTCTTCGAGCCCCAGTAATACACCCAATCCGATTTTATGGATGCCTGCCCGGCCTATACGATCAGGTGTATCCAAACGATAATCAAAATTTGACTTTTTTCCTTTGGGATGATATTGCTTATAAACTTCCCGGTGGTATGTCTCCTGATAAACCAAGATGGCATATACGCCAGCGGCATGCAATAACTCGTACTCGGATTGTTCCAACGGTTGTACCTCAATGGATATCTGGGAAAAATGGGACTTTAGAAGTTGAATAGCATGTAGGAAATAATTGATTTCAACAGTTTTGTTAGCTTCTCCGCTAACGAGGAGGATATGGTTGACTCCCATAGATTTAAGTGCCATCGCTTCCAGTAACAACTCGGTATCGCTGAGCGTCTTTCGCCTGATTTTGTTGTCCATGCTGAAACCACAATAAGTGCAAATATTTTGGCACTCATTGCTGAGGTAAAGGGGAGCATACAGCTGAATAGTTTTGCCGAATCGGCGCTGTGTGAGTTGTTGTGTCTTTTGAGCCATTTGTTCCAGATATGGAGCCGCTGCCGGAGCGGTAAGTGTGCCAAAATCATATAGGGTCAAATGATCCTTATTTAGCACATGCTGTACATCCCGATCTGTGGTGCTGTAAATTTGCATTTGGATTTCATCCCAGGAGTATTGATTGAAAAGCATTTTAAAATCGGTCATAATGCAATGATTAGTCTAACAAAAATGAAGTTAACGGGCTCGAAGCGACGGCATGTGCTCCGACCTTTCCTAAGCCGGCCTCATAGGCTCTTCGTCCAGCTGTAACCGCTTCTTTGAATGCTGCGGCCATGCGTACGGGGTTATTGGAAATGGCAATTGCCGTATTCACTAAAACAGCGTCTGCTCCGATTTCCATAGCTTTGGCGGCATCGGAAGGCGCTCCGATGCCAGCATCTATAACGACGGGTACGTTACTTTGTTCAATGATAATTTCAAGAAAGTCCAAAGTACGAAGTCCTTTATTACTGCCAATAGGAGCACCTAGAGGCATAACTGCTGCTGTGCCTGCATTTTCCAGCCTTTTACAAAGTACTGGATCTGCATGGATATATGGCATGACGACGAACCCCAATTTGGCCAACGATTCAGTTGCGCGTAAGGTTTCAATGGGATCAGGCAATAGATAGCGAGGATCGGGATGAATTTCCAACTTTACCCAGTTTGTTTCCAAAGCCTCTCGTGCAAGTTGGGCTGCGAGTACCGCTTCTTGAGCAGTACGTGCTCCCGAGGTATTGGGAAGCAAATGAATATTTTTCAGATGGAGGGCATTCAGGATATTATCGTCTACGGTGTTCTGATCGATGCGTTTGAGGGCCACGGTAACCAACTGGGAAGCCGAAGATTCAATGGCATGGCTCATTTCTGTGAGATTGCCGAACTTGCCCGTACCCAAAAATAACCTGGATTCAAATACGCGATCGGCTATGGTTAAATTGCTCATATTAAAATTTTGTTGATTGATGAAACGATTGCTGGATTATGGGTTATACGAGCGGAAAGTGCAATTCCATAAACTCCAGTTTGTAATAGCTGTTGAATGTCTTCGAGGTGGGCTATACCGCCTATCGCGAATATCGGGATAGGGGATAACCCTTCTCGTCTGACCTGCCTAATGATATTTTCATATCCGTCAAGCCCCAATACGGGACTTAGTTTTTGTTTTGTCGTCGTAAATCGGAATGGTCCAAGCCCGATATAGTCACAATTTTCGGTTATTCTTTGATTTACATCTGTAAAGCTATTGGCAGTACCGCCGATTATTTTTCCTGGCCCCAATAGCTTCCTTGCCGAAGCGATACTGCCGTCCTCCAGTCCGAGATGTACGCCGTCTGCGTCTACAGCCGCTGCAAGTCTAGGATGATCATTGATGATACAGGTGGCGCCGTATAGCGAACACACGTTTTTGATCTCTTCTGCCAATCTGTAAACATGCTCTTGGCGAGCTCCTTTCCACCTAACTTGTATCCATTTGACACCAGCATCAAGAGCCTTTAAAATATTATCTTTCTGTGCAGCTAATGTTTGTCCTTGTGATATGTATTGGAGTTTTTCCATAGTTTTTGTTGACATGCAATGAAATTTTGAATTGGGTCTGGATGCTGCCATAAAGCGCCATACAAAGCAATTCCATCTGCGCCTTCCTGCAATGGGAGGAGGCAGTTAGCTTGGTTTATACCGCCAAGTGCTATCAGACGAACCGTAAAATTAACGCGTTTTGGAAGTTGATTCAGTTGGGCATTATCTCGTCCGTATCCTTTTTTTGAAATACTCGGAAATATCGGACTGAGAAGAGCATAAGCCCAGCATTCATCCAGTTTGTTGAATGCCAGGATATCATGTACAGATGTTGAGCAAATAATTGGAGCGTTCATCTGACTGGAGGGGCTATGCTGTCTACTCCATTCATTTATATGAATGCGTGCGATCCCAAGTTCGGCCGACAGGTGAGGGTGGGAATGGAGGACCAACTTTTCAAGATATGCAGGATCTATTGATTCTACATATCTTGCCATTTGTAAGTCTGTAAAATGATATTTGCGTAAGTGCAGGAAATCGAGTCCCTTCTCAAAAAGTGTATGGAGAACCGCTTTTTCGGCATCTATGGTCTCTTCCGGCGTTAGTGCAATGATCATGAATAGATTTCTTTACCCTGTGCGATAAATTCTTGCGATTTTTCAAGCATACCCTGCGCTGCACTATCACGTATTTCTTGCGTAATTTTCATGGAGCAAAATTTGGGGCCACACATGGAACAGAAATGAGCGACTTTAGCTGCATCTGCAGGCAAGGTTTCGTCATGATATTCCCGTGCGGTATCCGGATCTAGTGAAAGATTGAATTGATCTTCCCATCTGAATTCAAATCTTGCTTTACTTAAAGCATTGTCACGATACTGTGCTCCAGGGTGTCCTTTAGCCAAATCAGCAGCATGCGCGGCTAGTTTGTACGTGATGACACCATCTTTAACATCTTTTTTATTGGGTAATCCGAGGTGTTCTTTTGGGGTAACATAACAAAGCATGGCACAACCGTACCAACCTATCATCGCGGCTCCAATGGCCGAAGTAATATGGTCATATCCCGGAGCAATATCAGTGGTAAGCGGGCCTAAGGTATAAAATGGAACTTCATTACAACATTCCAGTTGTTTGTCCATATTTTCTTTGATCAGTTGCATTGGGACGTGACCGGGGCCCTCTATCATTACCTGAACATCGTGTTTCCAGGCGATCTTCGCAAGTTCACCCAATGTTTCGAGTTCAGCAAATTGAGCCGCATCGTTGGCGTCCGCAATAGCTCCAGGGCGAAGACCATCGCCAAGTGAAAAAGCGACGTCATATTGTTTCATAATCGAGCAGATTTCATCAAAATGGGTATAAAGAAAGTTTTCTTTGTGGTGAAAAAGACACCATTTAGCCATGATGGAACCACCTCTTGAGACGATACCAGTTACCCTTGAAGCTGTAAGATGAATATAGCGAAGCAGTACACCTGCATGTATAGTAAAGTATGAAACACCTTGTTCTGCCTGTTCGATCAAGGTGTCTTTAAATATCTCCCAAGTAAGGTCTTCGGCTACCCCTTTTACTTTTTCTAATGCTTGATAGATTGGTACGGTGCCGATTGGAACGGGTGAATTGCGGATGATCCACTCGCGGGTTTCATGAATATTTTTACCTGTGGAGAGATCCATGATGGTGTCGGCCCCCCAACGGCAGGCCCAAACCGCTTTCTCAACTTCCTCTTCGATACTCGAGCTAACAGCACTATTGCCAATGTTGGCATTGATCTTAACCAGGAAATTACGGCCAATGATCATCGGTTCACTTTCAGGGTGATTGATATTATTGGGAATGATCGCTCTCCCGGCAGCGATTTCTTCGCGGACAAACTCGGGAGTAATCTTTTTTTTAGGTGTTCTGGCGCCAAAGTTTTCACCTGTATGCTGATGATCCATTCCAGGTGTGGTGGCTACTAGCTGCTCGATACGTTGATTTTCCCGGATAGCTACGTACTCCATTTCGGGGGTAATGATGCCTTTCTTTGCATAATGTAATTGGGTGACATTTCCGCCAGAAGTGGCCACCTTCGGTTTATGACTATAGGCAAATCGGAGCGCATCAAGCGTTGGATCAAAGAGCCTTTTTTGTCCGTATTGGGATGTAATGTTGGCTAGCTGGGTTACGTCCTGGCGATTCAATATCCATTGTTCGCGAAGCCGCGGGAGACCTTTTCGGATATCGATCTGAAAATCCTCATCGGTATATGGACCAGAAGTATCGTAGATTGTGATAGGGGGATTAATTTCTACTTGTCCATTGCTCAATTTAGTTGGACTTAAAGAAATTTGGCGCATAGCAACTTGAATAGGAAATAGCGTTCCAGGTACAAAAATTTTCTTTGAGTTGGGAAAAGGGGATTGCGTAATTGTTTCAGCTGTCATTTTTCTGAATTGAAGTGAATGATTAGGGTGATTTTTTTAAAATCATTATCCGCCTTGCGATGCGGTTATTAAGATGATTTGATCGTGAGGATTGAGTGTTGTTGTAGCCCAATCTTCCTTGGGTATAACATGGTTGTTGATGGCAGCGGCAACACCTTGGGTTTTGCCAGATAATTCCAAGACCAATAATTCCTCAAGTGAAGAAGGGGCGGGGTCGAAAAATCGAATTTGATGGTTTATTGTAAGTTCCATTCCTTAATTTTTTTGGTTAAACTTTAGGAATGGCTACACGAAGGTACAGCAAAGCACCTGTTAGACAGCTCACTTTTCCCTACGCCAGTATGATCCGGATCAGGTTCTAAGGGTAAAATCTCAGCCTGCACAAGCAGACACCCCTAAAGTTAAAACGAAGATAGTATTATTTTTTTGAAAGTTGCAAGAATTTTAATTTAAATGCCTCACAGATAGATCAGGAAAGTGCAGGTCGCGATTTGGGAAATATTTAATATATTCGTTTTTTAATCAGCTAAAACAATTTAACAGTCACCGACAATTATACCCTTTAATGCGTAGGATTTTATTAACAATACTATTGTGTATGACAAGTATTGCATATGCACAATCTAAGAATAACTGCACTGCTGTACAGTTGACATGCGAACATCTGGTCAATCCGCTAGGCATTGACGCATCCCGTCCGAGACTAAGCTGGCGCCTTGAAGACCAGCGAAGGGGCGCTTTACAACAAGCTTATCAGATTCTTTTAGGGCAAGATTCTCTTGAATTGTTACACGGGGCAAAAGCGCATTGGGACAGTGGAAAGCAGCTAAGTTCGGCGATGTTGGTGCAATATAATGGTACCGAGTTAAAGCCGCGGACAAAATACTTTTGGCGAGTTAAAGTATGGGACCGAGACGGCATTTCCAGCGTTTCAGCAATAGCATCTTTCGAGACTGGAATGATGGGGAAGGATCTTTGGACAGGAAAATGGATCAGTGACAATAAAGATATCAATGCGCGCAACGCTCCGTATTTTAGGACTGAATTCACTGCCAAGAAGCGAATAAAATCGGCTCGTGCTTATGTTGCTGCTGCCGGATTATATGAACTTTCTATTAATGGCGTGCGCATTGAAGACCACCGTCTTGATCCCATGTATACGCGATTTGATCGTCGAACACTTTATGTGGTAGAGGATGTTACCGGACAACTTCAACGAGGTGCGAACGCGATTGGCGTCGTTTTGGGAAATGGATGGTATAATCATCAACCGCTGGCGGTATGGAACTTTCATCAAGCCCCATGGCGAAATCGGCCAACATTCTGTTTGGAGCTTAAAATCGAGTATACAGACGGCACACAGGAAACGGTCGTTTCAGATAAGCAGTGGAAAACAGCTTCCGGTCCAATTATCTATAACAATATTTACACGGGTGAGCATTACGATGCTCGAATTGACATGCCCGGGTGGGATATGCCAAAATTTGAAGATTCAGCCTGGCAGACCGTTCAATATAGAACTGCTCCATCCACCTACATCGTTTCTCAACAAATGGTTCCGATTCGACTAGGAAATGTATTCAGACCAAAATCAGTCACAAAGATTGACCAGCGTACGTATGTTTTCGATATGGGGCAGAATATGGCGGGGATTACAAGGGTTCAGATAAAGGGGCCGAGGGGTACTGTTCTGCGTATTAAGCATGGTGAACGGTTACAGTCTGATGGCCGACTCGATCAGTCCAATATCGATATTTACTATCTTGGCGATAAGGAAAGCGAGCCATTTCAGACGGATATACTAACCTTAAGTGGTCGCGATGATGAGTTTATGGCTAAATTTGGTTATAAAGGCTTTCGTTATGTCGAGGTTAGCAGCAGCACAGCGATAGCTTTGGATAGTTCTGCTGTGACTGCCTATTTTATGCACAGCGATGTTGAACCTATCGGACAGCTTAAAACATCCTCGGAATTGATTAACAAACTATGGAAAGCGACCAACAATGCCTATTTGTCGAATTTGATGGGGTATCCTACGGACTGCCCGCAACGCGAAAAAAATGGTTGGACAGGGGATGGTCACCTGGCGATTGAAACTGCCCTGTATAATTTTGACGGTATTACAGTTTATGAAAAATGGCTGGCCGATCATCGTGATGAGCAACACGAGAATGGCGTATTACCAGATATTATTCCAACGGGTGGATGGGGGTATGGTACAGCGAATGGTCTTGACTGGACAAGCACCATCGCCATTATCCCTTGGCAGATCTATCAGTTTTATGGTGATCCGCGTGCATTGGAAGAATGCTACGATAATATTAAACGCTATGTCGATTATGTCGACGGCATCAGCCCCTCAGGCCTTACTACTTTTGGACGCGGAGATTGGGTTCCAGTTAAGGCTCAGTCCAATTTGGAACTGACGTCATCTGTTTATTTCTATGCTGATGCGACCATTTTGGCTGCAGCTGCAAAGTTGTTCGGAAAAACGGCAGACCATCAAAAATATGATCAACTTAGCAAAAGAATCAAGGCGGCAATTAATGCGAGATTTTTGAATGTTTCTAGTGGAATTTATAACAATGGAACACAGACGGAATTGAGTGTGCCGCTCTATTGGGGAGTTGTCCCTGACGAAATGAAAGCGAGGGTTGCGGCCAATCTAAATAGGAAAGTTGAAGGAGCTCACTTTCACTTGGACGTAGGGGTATTGGGAGCAAAAGCCCTCTTGAATGCATTGAAAGATAACGGGTATGGGGTTACCGCGTATAAAGTTGCGGTACAAGATACCTATCCGTCCTGGGGATGGTGGATTGTCAATGGGGCGACAACATTGTTAGAGAACTGGGATTTAAAAGCAACTCGGGATATTTCGGACAACCACATGATATTTGGTGAAATTGGTGGCTGGTTTTTTAAATCTATCGGCGGGATTCTTCCTGATCCCGAACAACCTGGATTCAAAAACATACTGTTGAAGCCTATTTTTCCTCAGGAATTGAAAGAATCATCCATCTCTTACGAATCACCCTATGGTAAAATTTTATCTCATTGGAAATTAAGTGGTAATAAGATTATATATGATGTTCAGATACCTCCAAATGTGACGGCGACATTTTATCCTCCAAATAATGTAAGCAATGGTAATATTATTGCATTGAAGGCTGGTAAACACCGGTTGGAATTGGAACTCAAGTAGCATTTTACTGGTATCAATCCTATTGTATTTGATTGATACCAGCAAAAATATTTTATATTTGGAAGAAATACGTGGAACGATTTTACCTCTTTGACTTCATCTTCCAATATAGGAAATTGAAGTCAATCGTATCAAAATGAAATTTTCATCTTTTGGAAACTTGTCGTAATTAGGTGCAACCAAAAAAATAGAATATTTTTAAAGGCGTTCTTTGTCGGATAAATTGACTGTCTAAATCATTATAGCGACGAGGAAATAAATACTAGCTAGATAATTGATAAAAATGGATACAAAATATCAAACAATTGATACAGCAAATTGGAAGCGAAGGGAGCACTTCGACATTTACCGTGGGGATGTAAAATGTGGTTTTAGCCTTACAGTTAAGCTCGATATATCGGCGGTGGTCCAATTTGTAAAAATGCGCGGTTATAAGTTCTATCCTGTCATGATTTACCTCCTTTCGAGGGCTGTGAACCAACATGCTGAATTCAAAATGGCAATGAGAGGTAGCGAATTAATTTGTTGGGACAGGGTTGACCCTATTTACACAATACTGCATAAAGAAGCCGAAACTTTTTCTGCATTGTCAATAGGATATCAGGAAAACTTTACCTCTTTTCTGCAGGAATACGAGCATGTTGCTGAAAAATACAGTGATAACAAGCTCTTTTTCCCAGAAAAACCGCCAAAAAACCATTTTAATATTTCTGCTCTTCCCTGGATTCATTTTGATAGTTTCAATCTTAATGTTGCAGATTTTAGCAATTATTTTTCACCGACATTTACGATTGGAAAATATAAGGTTGAAGGAGATAAGACCCTTATGCCATTGGCTATACAGGTACATCATGCCGTTTGTGATGGTCTGCATGTTGCCAAGCTGATCGATACGCTTGAAGCACTTTTTCAGGACGTCGAGTCTTTTTAGTCGATCGAAACTCTACATCCCATAGTGTTATTATAGTTACATATAGTTTAATTTTATTCTTTGTTTGCTATTTTAATACTGCTTTTTTTATTTTTTTGTATCTTTAGTATGTTTTTAAACTAAATAATCCTCGCATTGTTATTTTAATAGCATGCTAGCGATAGGCATCAAATTGGTTTTTGCAATTCATATTCAAATGAAGTATACATTATATAGGGAACAACAATTAGCTTGCGATATAGCGCGCGCTTGGAGTTTTTTTTCGTCTCCACAAAATCTTGCTCAAATAACGCCAAAGGACATGGGCTTTGTGGTTGTTTCGGAATTTAATGGAGAAGAAATCGTAAAGGGGATGGTCATCGATTATTTAGTATCTCCAATTTTTCGAATTCCGTTGAAGTGGAAGACCAAAATAACACAGGTGGAAAAGAATAAGAGTTTTACTGATTTTCAGTTAAAAGGACCTTATCGATTTTGGAATCATTTTCATGAATTTATTTCAAATGAAAAAGGCGTGTTGATGAAAGATACTGTTGTTTATGAATTGCCCTTCGGAATATTAGGCACAGTTGCGCACAGTATATTTGTTAAAAGGAAATTAGATCAAATTTTTGATTATCGCTATGAGATTTTAGAAGAGCTATTTAATCGTAATAAAAAGGTATGATAGCTACTCTTTAATCGCCTATCGATCGGGCATAATCTAATAAATCGGCCTTTATTAAAATATTTTATAACGTATACAATGAAAAAAATCTACCAAATAGTCAATGGAATTGTTTTAGTCGTTACTGTAGTTATCAATTATTTATCCAATACTGGTATTTTTAACGGGGAAACGATGGCAACGATATCGGCCAAGTATCAAAATCTTTTTACACCGGCCGGGTATGCTTTCTCCATTTGGGGCTTGATATATCTGGGCTTGTTTGGATTTGTGGTCTATTTTGGCCCACTTTTAAAACAGACCGGAGAAAAGGAAGAAGTGATCTCAAAAGTGGGGTGGTGGTTTTCGGTCTCTTGTTTGGCAAATTGTCTATGGGTTATTACCTGGTTGTACGACTACACTTTTGTGACCATTTTTTTGATGCTCCTGCTCTTTGTATCTTTGTTACAGATCATTCAGAATACTCGGACTATTGCTTTTGAATCAAACCTTAAAAAGCTTGCCTTTTTAAAGTTGCCTTTTCATCTTTATGCTGGGTGGATTTCTGTCGCTTTGATTGCCGACGTTGCGGCATATCTTACCAAGATAGGTTGGGATGGATTCGGAATATCTGCAACGACATGGACACTTATCATGTTTGTAGTTGCGCTAATAATTCATTTGCTGATGATTTGGCAATGTCGTATGCCCGCATTTGGACTTGTAGCTGCCTGGGCTTTAATTGCAATTGCAGTGGCTAATAAGGGGATGAATAGCGTCGTATATACAGCGGCGATGGTAGTAGCAATTATTGTGCTGTTAAACCTGTTTTCCTATTGTATTCGATATCGTAAACAACTATTATTATAGCAGTTAAATGATAACTAAGACGCATTAGCGTGAGCCTCGGCCGATCTGTCGTCGGTCGAGGCTTGAAATTTTTTGATTAATTTTCTACCTTAGACTTTTCATCAGCAAGCAATTCTTCCACACATATTTTACCGAATTTATCCGCTGCTAGTGGACTGTCGGCGGTAATCAGCTTCCGGTCAATGTGGCAATCGCCGCTAATTTTTTTATTTAAAATTTCAATCCCCAGCTTTTTCAGTTTCTCGCCATATAGCCAAGGCATTTCGCCGGGCTGGTATCCACTTTGTGGCAGAATGAGATCCATTTCGTCAGGAAATGAATTGATTTTATATCCTTTATATGGAAAATCACCCTCATCAACACCTTGTGCAGCAGATAAGAGGGCTGCGGGCCCATGGCATATTGTCAGCATAAATTTATCTTCGGCTATTACCCATTTAATCAGCTCTTTTACATCGTTATTTTCGGGAAGGCCGAGCATTGCGCCATGTCCTCCCGGGATGAAGACAGCCACATAGTCGACATACGATTTAGCGGTGTCCGCTACAAAATCCTGGAGACTGTGTGGGTTTGAAAACTGTGTATTGTATTTTTCGAGAATTTTGCCAATATGCTCGTCTTCATAAGGCATTGCCCACATCTCAAACTTCACGGTGCCACCAGTTGGCGTATAGAAATCCACGTCAAATCCGGCTTGGTCAAAATGAAGAATAGGAACGAGTGTTTCAACGGGATGATTGCCAGTAGAAAATTTCTTGCCATTTTTCATGGTCATATAGCGTTCCTCCGTACAAAGTACAAGAATTTTTTTTCTCGTATCTTTGTTGCCCTCGTCATATTTCTTCTTACTATAGTCGGTTTTTGTAGTAACCATTGCTTTTCTCGAAAAAAAAGAAGGCTCATAGCCAACGCCGTCAAATACTGGCTCTTTGCTCAAATCTTTTGAAAATAATGACATAATATATGTATTGTTTATGGTGTATAATTTATCGTACTTATGATATCAAATGTTTTTGCCAGCTTATCGTTCGTTTATTCTCCAAAACAGCCGAAACACGCTGTGGAAAAAATAACACATTTGCATGATCTTAAAGCATAACAACTCTGAGGGCAATGCTGTTTTGTTTAAAAATCTATATCGCATACAAAAGCTTTTTTAGTTTATTTTGATACTAATAATATCGTATTACAGCCTTAAAAATGATTTTTTATGACAAATATCAATTAATTTGGTTTATTATTAAACTATTTTGTGCTCTTGCTTGTTTGTAAATCAAAAGATTAAAAATTATAATTATGAAATTCAACAAGAACATCAAACGACTATCGAGTATGGCATCAGCCTTAATGGTATTCTCGATGATTACACTATCATGTAGTAAAGATGATGACAAGCAGATGGAAACAACAGGAACAATCTCTGCGATGGTATCCATGAACAAGGATTATTCCATATTAGCCTCTGCCGTGACAAAGGCTGGTCTGGGCGAAACGCTTTCTTCGACGGGACCATTTACAGTATTTGCTCCGAATAACGCTGCTTTCGAAAGCTCAGGGATGACTTCGGCAGATATTAGTAGTATGTCTGCGGAAAGCTTGAAATCTGTTTTGTTATACCATACACTATCCGCTAAAGTAGTCGCTTCTCGTGTACCCGCCGGCCCTAATGCAGAAGTAAAGACAGCAAACGGAAGCAATGTTTATGTCACTAAAAATAGTAAGGGTGTATTTGTAAATGGCTGGGCGGTAACCTCGCCAGATATGATGGCTACGAATGGTGTAATTCATGGTATTTCTCATGTACTTATGCCCGCAACAAAAAATATAGTGGAACTTGCGACAGCTAATAGTGATTTATCTTTCTTAGTTGCTGCAGTGTTGAGAGCAAGTCAAGGAACGACAAATGTTGCTCAATTGTTGAGTGGATCAGGACCATATACAGTTTTCGCACCTACAAATCAGGCTTTTATCAACGCGGGTTTCAACACAATAGCTTCAATTAATCAAGCTGATCCCGCAGTACTGACAAAGATTCTAACCTATCATGTTCTTTCAGCTAGGGCGTTCTCTTCTGATCTTTCAGACGGACAGATGCTAAGTACCCTAAACGGTGAAAAAATCACGGTGAAATTGTCTGGAAAGGCAATGCTGAAAGGTAAAAGTAATACCAGTGAGGCCACAATAACTGGCGTAAACATGCTGGCAACAAATGGTGTTGTCCATGTAATTGATCAAGTTCTTCTTCCTTAATTTAGCTTTATGCTAGCTGCTAGTTTGGCCGCAAAGAATGAGATTCTTTGCGGCCAAAACTTTTTATATGCAGCATATAAATATATCCCGGTGTGAATTACTTCCAATGGGGAAGTTTATTTTTAATAAACCTGGCCGAAATATTATTAATAAATATGTTCAACGGATCAGAATTTAGCGGTCATTATAGATCTTCATGGGCAGCCTGTTCATAATTGAAAGGATTTACGCTAATTTCAATCATTAGATTCTCAAAGTAGCAATAAAATCCGAATGTATTTCTGATTTTTTTTGGCGCTGCATCAATTTTCAATTCTTCGTTGTTTTTTAAAAGTTCGAAAATGTTTTGGACTGCAATTTCGTTGTCTTGATAAAACCCAATATGGAAATTCTTAGGATATTGTGGTACATCTTTCTCTTTGTTCAATTCTTGTCCCCAAATTACAAGTACGAAATTATTGTTATCCTTCAGTACCGCCATTTTACTATTCCGGTTGACCATTAAATTGAACTTGAAAATATCTGTCAATAAATTAACGGCTTTATCGACATCCTTTACGACAAGATTGATATGATTAATACTCATTTTTTTGTTGATTTACAGACAAAGTTAGCGATCGGTTAATACACTCAATTGGATAAATCGGTCGTTTTCATTTTTATGTAGTATAGTTGGTCTTACACCTGAGAATTTCTTTATCTGTCTAATGAAATGGGATTGATCTACATAATTGAGTTCCGGATAAAATATGCCGACTTTTAATTGTTTTAGGGAGTTTGAAAAACGAATAATATTGATGTAAGATTTTAATGGAATCCCAAACCAGTGGTTGAAATAGCGGTTTATCTGCCTGTTGCTCCAAATAATCTTATTAGACAGTTCTTCCACCGTCGTTTGACCTTTTGATAGGTAGATATGTTCGAATAGTTTTTTTTTCCTCACATCTATCTTGTTTTCGAGTTGCTTTTCGAATATGTTACAGGCTTTGGTGTAAAAGTTTCCAAAATCTGCAAGATCATTTTTGCCAAATCCCAAATAATCATTTGCCAGTACTAGCCTTTGGTTTCTTAATTTTTTGAAAGACTGCTTAAAAATATACTCAGCGGCCAACGGATAAAAACTTATGGCAAACATCGTCGATTTCGGATAGGGCGGTTTTAAAATGGGTTTATCACAGACTCCGGAAATGAAGATCTGGATATTATTATTTTCTTCCATCAGGAGAAATAAATCTATTTTTCCGTCAGGTATGATAATGCCTTCATCTATCTTATCCGAATGATTTTTCAACATCCAAATACTTTCTATTACCGCAGTAAGTGATGGAGGCGGGGCTAAAGATGTATATTCCAGCGCATATTTAGGTAAATTCATACTGATAGTCCATACAAAACAACATGTTGCAAAAGTAATATCGACATACACGTTTTTTATTAGCAAACGTAGTGTATAAAAGAACGTAGTGTCTTTTCAACAGCAAGTTACAAATTAAATGCTGCTTCTGTTAAAATTTAATATAACATTCCAAGTTAGCTTTAGTCGTACGGAAAAATACAATTAGGCCAGCAATAGCGAGCAATGCTTTCATGTATGTTTTCCTTAAGCGCAATTCTTTAAAAACCTTTTCACTTCGACGTTTGTGTTATATCAAAATTGGACGTATCGCGAATTGAAATCTAGGATTTTTCAATCGCCAAAAGAAAAGACACTAAAGCAAAATACCATGGCAGATAATAAATCTAAAAGAGGGAAATCCGACAGAAGCAAAGTAAGCGGATCAGAACAATACGAAATTCAATATTTTAAGAATAAGATGGGGGTGAGCAGTCAAGCTGTTGTTGGCGCGATACGGGCGACCGGATCGAATGAAAGAAAAGTTCTTGAAGATTATTTGAAGAAACGGCACGGAAAATAAACGTTATTTTCAATATACTTAAATACAGTAGTTATGGGACTGTCTAAATATCGCGAAAAGCGTTCCGAGGAGAACACCCCAGAACCATTTGGAGGAAAGCCAAACGGAAAGGAACTTCGGTTTGTAATCCAAAAACATGATGCTTCACATCTACATTACGACTTTCGTCTTGAAATGGGCGGTGTTCTGAAAAGTTGGGCAGTTCCTAAGGGTCCATCAATGGATCCAAGTGTCAAACGCCTCGCTGTGATGGTGGAGGATCATCCCTATGATTATCGAAGTTTTGAAGGTACAATCCCTAAAGGACAATATGGCGGAGGCACGGTTATCGTTTGGGATGAGGGATACTATGAACCGGCTGATGGGAGCGTCAAGGATATCTCCAAACAAGAAAAAGATTTCTTACATCAACTTCATTCTGGCAAGCTTAAATTTAAGCTTAACGGTAAAAAGCTTAACGGCGAGTTTGCTCTTGTTAAGGCTCATGGGAGGGGAGATAATGGTTGGCTTTTAATGAAGCTGGAGGATCAATATGCTAGCGATAAGGATATTACTGAAAACGATAAATCGGTGATATCGGGTAAAACTATTCAGCAAATGGAAAGGTCACCTGATAAAGTATATGGTGAAAATATCATTAAGAAAAACAGCACAGTAAAAGATAATCGTTCGACTAAAGACAAGGCATCCAAACTAATCAACGATCAGTTGGAAGCTGTTCCAAAGCATCGCGCTAAAAGCAAGAGGAATCTTCAGACCTTATTAAAAAATGCGCCCACAAAGAAGTTCTATTCTCATATAGAGCCTATGCTAGCAACGCTTGTGGATAAGCCGTTCGATGATGAAGGGTGGGTATATGAAGTTAAATGGGACGGCTACAGGGCAGTTGCTTTTATGAATAAGGGTGAAGTTGAACTAAAATCCCGTAATGACAAAAGCTTTAATCAAAAATTCTATCCGCTCTATGAGCAATTGAAGACTCTTAAATTAGACGCCATCTTGGATGGAGAAGTGGTCGTTTTAGATAAAAATGGCACAGCCAGTTTTGGAGCGCTACAAAACTGGCGCAGCGAAGCGGATGGTGACCTCGTTTATTACGTTTTTGATATCTTATGGTATCAGGGCCACGATTTGAAGGACATGCCATTGCTTGAGCGCAAATCAATTTTGAAAGAAGTTCTTCCTGAGAGCAACAGCATTCTAGTCAGCGAACACTTTGAAACTTCCGGAATTCATTTTCTGGAGGAGGCCAAGAAATTGGGGCTTGAAGGGATTATGGCAAAGCGGAAGACTAGTTTATATCATGTTCACAACCGTTCCAAAGACTGGTTGAAAATTAAAGCGAACAAAAGGCACGAAGTCGTCATCGGTGGTTTCACTTTGAATGATGATTCCAGTAAATTGTTCAGTAGTTTATTAGTCGGTGTTTATGAAGGGAAAAAATTGATTTATACCGGAAAAGTAGGTACTGGTTTCAATGTAAAACTTCAAAAGGAGATGATGGAACTATTTAAGCCGCTGATTGTTTCCAAGACAGCTTTCTCTGAAGAACCCGACGTTAATAAGCCTTCGAGGTTTAGACCAAATCCGCTACATGCTACAGTGACATGGCTTAAACCGGAACTTGTATGCGAGGTGAGTTTTACGGAGTTAACCAGCGATGGTATTATGCGTCATCCCTCGTTTAACGGAATGCGAGAAGACAAACGTGCTAAAAATGTTGTTCTTGAAGATGAAGCTCCTACTGAAAAAATGGTCGATCATATGGAAGATAAAATAGTTTCGTCAAGAGTGAAGGGGCAGCGGAAGAGCCTCTTAAATCCCTCGGATAAAACCCAGGTCAGAAAGGTAAATAAACATGAATTGAAGTTTACCAATCTGGATAAGGTTTTTTGGCCGAAAGAGGGAATAACAAAAAGAGACCTCATCAATTACTACTATCAGGCCGCTCCATTTATATTACCTTATTTAAAGGATCGGCCGCAAAGTATGAATCGATTTCCCAACGGAATTGAAGAAGATGGTTTCTACTTTAAGAACGTGACCGATACGGCGCCAGACTGGGCGGAAACTTATCTTTACCACAGTGAAGCTGATGAAAAAGACCGTCATTATCTTGTTGGGAAGGATGACGCTACACTACTTTATATGGCGAATCTTGGCTGTATAGAAATGAATCCCTGGAGTAGTACTGTGAAGAAGCCTGACAATCCATCGTTCTGTATTATAGACCTTGATCCGGATAAAAATTCTTTTGATCAGGTTATTGAGGCTGCACAGGTCACAAAGCACATATTGGATGATATGGGGGTATCGAGCTATTGTAAAACCAGCGGTTCTACGGGGCTTCACATCTATATCCCGCTTGGCGGGAAATATACTTACGATCAATCCAAAGAGTTCGCCCGGGTTATCGTTACCCTGGTCCATCATGAGCTTCCTAAATTCACGAGCTTGGAGCGATCCATAAAAGATCGCAAGGGCAAAATGTATCTTGATTTTCTGCAGAATAGGCCTCACGCAACAATTGCGGCAGCCTATTCCGTTCGTCCTAAACCCGGAGCCACTGTGTCGATGCCATTACACTGGGAGGAAGTGAAAAAAGGTTTAAAAATAAGTGATTTTCATATTTTAAACGCCATTGAGAGGATGCGAAGTGAAGGAGATATTTTTAAACCGGTATTGGGAAAAGGTATCAATCTAAAAAGTATAGTAGATAAACTTTCTAAATAACGGTTTTCATTTTCAGTAATCTATAATTTTAAATTAATCATTATGAACGTAAAACGTTTTTTTGGGACAGTATTAACTGTTCTTGGTATTGTCGGTTTAATTTATACCGGATATGAACTTATCAATAAAAGTGCTGCCTATACTACTTTAGGCGTAATTGGTGTATTGGGATTAATCTTCTTTTTCGCTGGTATAGGCCTTGTAAAGAATACCAAAGATGAGGCCTAATTATAAAAACAATTTTATGAAACCGTTCCCAATTATTGGGAACGGTTTCATAAAATTTAATCATAACCTATGCCTAAAATCCTGAAAGCCTTTATCTAATTTAGGATAACTAACGTATCTATGTCATTTTGCTTGGACATTTCAAACATTCCTGCACATGATCTGAAATCACCATAAAGTATGAAACTAAAGTATCCGTTTTACTGTCGGTGATTATATAGAATGTTGCTGTTGGTCAATCTTTAAAAAAATATAATTTAATGAAAATAAGGCGTTTTATTGCGTTGGGTATCTTAGGGCTTTATCCGGGGCTATTAGCATCTCAGGTTCCCACACGCGCTATGGATGTGCGAAAAGAAGAAAAAGTGTTTGTTGTTAGGCGGTATTTGGATCGGGTCGCTTCATGGCAGTTGGACAGTATCGAACATAATGGGCTCCGTCATGCTGGCCGTGAATGGACTTCAGCAACTTTATTTACGGGCCTGATAGAGATGACAAAGCAATCAGGCGGTGCGCGTTATGCCAAGTATCTCGAGTCGGTAGGCGAGCAGTTTGCTTGGAAAATGTATGCGGACAACTATCGGTATTATGCGGACAATTATTGTGTTGGGCAGTTGTATACCTGGAAGTATACTCGCGATAAAAATATCGATTACATAGCAGATTTCGTCAGGTTGGCTGATACATTGGTAAGTCGTCCACATAGCGAATCATTGGCTTGGAAAAATAATATTGCACTGCGAGAATGGGCTTGGTGCGATGCTTTATTTATGGGACCACCGGCACTTTCGTCAATTTATAAAGTGACGGGCAATCTACAGTATCTTGATTTGGTAGACACTTTATGGTGGAAGACGACAAATTATCTTTACAATCCCAAAGAGCGTTTGTTCTATAGAGATCAAAGTTATTTTGATAAAAAGGAAAGCAATGGTCATGACGTCTTCTGGTCTAGGGGAAATGGCTGGGTTTTGGCTGGGCTGGTTCGTGTCTTGAATGATATGCCAAAAGATTACAAAAGCCGCGCGAGATGGGAAGATCTCTATCGTAGCATGGTAAAGCGCATTGCTTCTTTGCAACAGCATGACGGTTATTGGCGGACGAGCCTTTTGGATCCTGAACGCTATCCAGCTAAAGAAACCAGCGGTACAGCACTATTTACGTATGCAATAGCATGGGGGATAAACAATAAAGTCATTCCTTCAAAAGATTATGAAACTGTCGTATGGAAAGGTTGGAATGCACTTGTTAATGCGGTTCATCCCGATGGAAAACTGGGCTATGTACAGCAAGTAGGCGAGGCTCCAGGCGAAGTAAACTACGATGATACGGAAATTTACGGCGTGGGCGCATTTCTTTTGGCTGGTCATGAGTTATTTAAACTCGCAGAAAAAAGTAGCGCTACAGGAAAAGAAATAATTGTAGGTAATAGGTAGGTAGGTAGGTAGGTAGGTAGGTAGGAAAAATTGGTCGTAGCGTTGTCTACGGCCAATCATCCGAGCGAAAAGACGCTACAGGAATACCTTCCGTACGATAAAGTTCTCCGAAACACCAGTCATGAAAAGCGTAGCGCACGGCTACGGGTGCTTTCACGGCAGTTGAAGTTACGGCAATACGGTTATTTTGCAGTATGGCTATTGCCGGATGAAAGATTTGATCGGCGCCAGCGAGTTCAAATTGGGTTAATGATTTTCCATAGCTTGTGATACCTAAGGGACAATGCTTCAATGAAACAAGTACTGTATCATGGAGGATGACGATTTTATCCAACGTTGGCGTTTGGTAAACGATTCCATTTTTTTGATAATGGCTACCCAATGCCCAGCTTGCCAATCGTTGTGCAACAATGGTTTTATTGGCTGGATGGATATTATGCATTTCACCTCCATCTATGGTAGAAGCCATTCCCGCATTGGACAAGCTGTCTTGCGTTTTGAGTTGTATTTCGCGAAGGCGTGGTAATAAAACTCCCTGTCCACCGGCATATTGCATTGGAGCGATCTCTACATAGTAAAAAGGCCATTCTCCTATATCCCAACTCTTTCTCCAATCACGGATCATATTGGTCTGTAAAATGTTATAATCATAATAATTATATCGGTTTTGTTCGCCTTGGTACCAAATTACACCTGCAATTCGAAATCCGATTAGTGGACAGATCATCGCATGATAAAGATTGCCCGGCTGTTGGTGGACTTGTTTTCCAATCGCTCTATTGGGTAATTTTTGTTGTCTTAGAGATCTTTCTACAAGCGATGGCCGCATCCATGCTTCAATTGGTGAGCCACCCCAAGTGGTTTGAATAATGCCTATGGGCACATTAAGGTGCTGCTGTAGATACTTTGCAAATTGGTAGCCCACCGCACTAAAATTAGCTACCGACGCCGCATCTGCTACAGACCAATTTCCGTTTAAATCAAACGCCGCAGTTTCGGCATGCGCTCTTTCTACTCGAAAGAGACGAATCTGGTCATTGGGTGACGCTAACAGCAATTCTGCCGCATGTAGAATAGGTTGGCCATAGTAGCCCTTCATGGGCATGTCCATATTGGACTGACCGGAGCATATCCAAACCTCGCCGATCAAAACATCGTGCAATGTAATTTTCTCTTCTTGTTGTATTTGTATGTTATAAGGCCCACCTGCTTTTGGAGTTTCTATCCATAGCGACCAATTTCCATCTTGATCTTTAGCTGTTTTATAGCTCTTGCCATCCCAGGAAGTTGTCACCTGTATTTTCTTTTTTGAGGTGCTCTTCCCCCAGATCTTGATTTGACTTGATTGCTGCAATACCATATTATCAGCAAAAAAATGTGGTATGGTTAACGCTGCAAAGCTTAGTTGACAAATGAATAAGCTGCATATAAGGGCGATGATATATTTCATGTATTGAACTTTTTATTCCGTGTAAGATTTGCTATAAATCCAGCAATGATCAACACAGCCAATCCTACAGTCATGACCATGTACGAGAACTGCGAAGTTAATGCACCAAGAATCATAATTCCGATCCCGACTACTGCCATAGAAGCGGCAATAACCCTAATTCCAAATCGATTCTGCTGCTCGGTGTCAGCATTTCTTATATCGAAGTTTTGGGTAATGCAATTGTTCGTTTTGACCGTCATAGGGACTAGGACATATTGCGCCACTTGACCTGTTGAAAGATAGTACAACTCAAAAGCAGTTAATATAAGGATTGGAATTCCCATGCCGAATGTAGTTTCCATCGTTAAATTTAGCTTCAATCCTAATACGCCTGGTGCAATTGTTTTTAAAAATAGATTGACAAACAAGGAAATGATCGTGGCACATATGACCGAAAATCCGGTTTGTCTTTTTGAGAATAAGCTCCATATAATGGGCGCGAAGAGGGCCCCGCCGGCGATGGATGCAGTGCTCAGTACAACATTGACGATCCCTCCCGCAGATGGTATCCACATGGCAATTAGGATGGTACCTATGCCAAAGATCAACGTAAATAATCTTGCTACGGTAATAACCGATTTTTCAGAAGCTTCGGGCCTGATTAGGTTCTTATATATATCTTGGGCAAATACTGTCGCGGCCATATTTATTGTGGTGTTCGCTTTACTTGACGTGGCCGATACCATCCCTGCCAAAACCAAGCCGATAAGTCCTGCAGGCATGACCTTTTGGATAAGCATCATATAGGCATCTTCCACCTCGAGTCCGCCCAGATTAGGATTAATAATGCGATAGATCATCGGCGGAAGCATCCAAATCAGTGGACAGATAAAGTATAGGATGCTAAAAATACCCGATACTTTTTTTGATTCTTTTGCCGACCCTACACTGGTATAGCGTTGTACATAGGACCAATTCCCGCCAAGATAGAATGTCTGGTATACAATAAAAGCCAGCATAAAACCAACGGTATATTCTTCATTAAAAGGTTTGAAAAAATCTTTGGGCGCCTCGCGGACCAAGGTTTGAAAGCCACCAATTTCACTGAATGCAATTGGAATCACGATGACTACTGCAGCTGATAATATAACGAATTGTACCACATCCGTCACCAAAACGGCCCATAACCCACCCGCAGCGGTATACAAGATGATAATGAGTCCAATGATCACAATACACAGATTTACCGGCAAATCAGCCGCTACGTGAACCATTTTTCCTACGGGATAAAGAACTGCGGCGGTAGTGAATAAGCTTAAAAGCAAAGTCATATAGGTATAAAACTGCTTTTCCTTCTGACCAAAGCGTTTTCCTATATATTCTGCGGCAGTTGCCACACCTGTTTTTTTCCATCTTGAAGCGATAAAAAGGGTGACAAGCAGACCGCTAATAGCCATCGTCAATTGGATGGCATTTGCGATTAGTCCGTGTGTGTAAGCAATCGATCCCCAGACTACAAATGTGCCTGCGGAAAAATAACTTATGAAAAGAGACAGTCCATTGATCCACCAGGGTGTTTCACCACCTGCTTCAAAAAAAGCTTGTCCAGTCTTACTTCCTACCCGTGTAAAAGTGAGTCCAATAGCAAAAATCAATAGGCTAAAAATGCCCATCACGATATAGTCTAACTGTATCATTCTATAGTTCTTTTAAAAGATCATTTATTTTTTTCGAAGCAACGAATATCAAATAGCGATGCCGGCACATGATCTGACGGGTGTAGCATTTGTATACTAAGGCGTTCAGTGCGTATCGGTTCGGGGAAGGTAATCCGGTTTAATGTCCTAAAGTTATCAGCTGTTGAATATATAATCTTACCTGAGGAATCTTTGATGTTATATGCGCGCACACAAAAAGGCATTATGTTTTCTGGGTGACTCATTAATACCGATTCCATGGCATGGTCAAAGTCCGTGTCAAACCACAGATCTATGCGAGCGATTTCCTGCGGATTATCCCAATCGAGCACAACGGTAGGTGTCTTATCTTCAGGGTGTGCAACCCAAGCATTTGTAGTCGTTACCGGTCTATTCACGCCATTTTTCAGTTGATTACTTGCAAAAGTATCTATTTGCTGTTTGAAAGTTACAGCTATGTTTTGTCCATCGGGTCTGCGCTGTGGGCACCAGAATTCAAATTCGTCTACACCAACACCAGTAATTGGTATTTGCTTTCCATTGTTGGATACTGCTTTGTTAAAAGAGTTAAATACGGACATTACGCCTGTTACACGTTGATCTGTATAGCCCAATTGTATGTAAGGGTTAGATTGGAAAGTCAGAAAGACATATCCATCAGAAGCTAATGATGTATCAAAATCAATGTCGATTGAAGTGGTTCCCTTGGTAAGTGGAATCGTGCGTGTCGCAAGCGTAATGTCTGGAGTGAAATTTCCAGCTTTCTCCGATATCCGTATCGATGTCTCCAAGACGGTATCTTGAAGTACTTGCAGGGCTAGTTGGAAAACTGGAAGTTTCCCTTTTTTCATGGGGAGCAGCTGCGCTGATGGTATAGTCAGCGGCTTCCATAGACTGACGTCACCAAAACCAGTAAACGGTAATTCACTGGAAGTACTGATTTGCGCCTGGAGTGCAAGATCATGCTTTTCGCGTAAGGCCAAAGACGGAATATGCTGACCTTCTGCCATTAAACGTTGTTGCAGTTGATGCATATTATTGTCTAAGGTCAGTTGCTGGGGTGACAGCTGGAGTTCCTTGCACAGCGCTGCTGCCATACCTACAGCTTGACCGACATAAGCACAGGTTGCCATAACTCGCGTGGCGCCAAACGCCACATGACTTACGCTGATTATACGTCCGGTCAGAAATAGATTACGAATATTTTTGCTATATAGGCTTCTATAGGGGATATCGAATATTCCCTTGCTATGCCATTGGTTACAGCCTGGCAGTTCACTATAGACGCCGTCGGCGGGATGCAAGTCGATTGACCAGCCGCCATATGCAACCGCATCTGGATGCTGACGCTGTTCAACGAGATCCTGTTGTATCATCATATAGTCTCCTTCAAAGCGCCTACTCTCACGTTTTCCAGGTATCATTCCTACCCATTCCAAGGTAAGTGTTTCGGATTCGGGAAAATTTCCGGAGTTTTTGATATAATTCCATACTCCATAGATGATTTTCCATAGTTCCCATTTGATGGTTTCAGTATCATGTACAGTATCCAAACGTCCTCCATACTCCACCCACCATAGTTTACAGCCATGTTCGTTCGCTTTAAACTGTTTAAATCGCGGGATTTGACTGATCTCTTTAAGAGCGAAGGTAGGAGGGATAAATGAAACAGGCATCCCCGTATCCTTGGTATAGAAATATAAAGAATGGCCCAGTAACTCGCCATATTCCTTACTCGGCGCCATACCTTCACCAAATTCCTCTCTACTTTCAGCGCCCATACGGAATGCAGCTCCTGCGAGAAAACCGACTATACCATCTCCAGAAGCATCGCAAAATAACGGCGAATGGAAGGTGTACAGGGTCGAATTCTGGCTACAGAAAGCGCTTACACTCTCTATTTGGTCTGCAGCAGATTTTTCGACATGGTATACAGCTGTATTTAGGAAGAGACGAATGTTTTTTTCCTGATTTACTTTATCCATCAGGATCATATCTAAGATGATTGGGTTTCCTTGTGGATTTCGATAGGTGTTTTCAACCAGAATTTCGTCGATTACGCCACCTTCTCTGGACCAGCGATTATTGTTACCCATATGTGAGGTGGCCCCTAACATCCAAAGGCGAACTTCGCTGGAGGCATTGCCGCCTAGGACGGGTCTATCTTGTATCAAGATTACGTTTAAACCTTGACGCGCGGCAGTAATGGCGGTGCAGATACCCGACATCCCTCCACCTGTCACGACGAGATCGCTATCGTATTGGATATGTTTTAGCTTTCTTTTTTCTTGCGTGTTACTAGTAATCATGGATATAACTGGAATTAAGTGCTATCATTCGTTAAGACCAAATTTATCCATTCTGAGAGTAGGAGCTGGTACACTTTGCTGTAAAATTTCCATGGGAACGCTCCCTATATTTGGGAACGCTCCCGTGTTCGTTGCTGTTTTTGGGAATCACTCTCCGGATCGTACAGTAGAATCACGTACCATGAGCTTAGCTTCCATTGTACGGATGATTGGCTTCCATTCTTCAATATCTTTTCCGATCAATCCCAATAGGAGTTCCATCGCTGTCTTGCCTATTTCCCGTACAGGCTGTGCAACTGTAGTGAGGCTAGGTTCGGCGAAGCTTGAACCATAGTTGTCACTGAATCCGACCACAGCAATATCTTCAGGAATACGTTTATTCATTTTTTTGATTATCTGCATAGCTTCTATTGCGGTGGGATCATTCACAGCGAAAATACCATCTATGGGATTTTCTAGTTCCACAAGAAATTTAACAAACATCTTGATTTTATTTAAGCTGAGGTCTGAGTCAATAATTAAATCCTGTTCGATCGGAATACCATGTTTGGTCAAAGCATCACAATATCCATTGAGCCTTTTTTGACTAATACTGAGTTGTCTGGGGCCTGCTAAATGTGCTATTCTGCGCCTTCCCAGGCTGATGAGGTGCTCCACCGCATGGAATGCGGCATCGTAATCATTGACCACGACCTTGGGGACCATAATTTCATTGCAAACCCTATTGAAGAACACAATCGGAATTTTTTTGCGAATAAATACTTTCCAGTGATCATAATTCAGTGTTTCCTTTGTCAATGAAACCATTACTCCATCTACACGATTGGCCAACATGACCTTAGCATTGGCAACTTCGGTCGCATAGCTTTCATTACATTGCGATATCAGTACCGAATAGCCATGTTTGCTAGCCTCTTCTTGCGCACCAACGACAACTTGTGGAAAAAAAGAGGTAGAGAATTCAGGTAAGACAATACCGATCGTGTTGGTCTTGTTCGTGATGAGGCTTAGTGATTGCATATTGCGCTGATAATCTAATTTCTGAGCCAGTTCCAAGATTTTTTGGCGCGTTTCTGCCTTTACATTGGCATGGCCGGTAAGGGCGCGGGATACGGTGGATTTTGAAATATTTAGTTCGTTGGCAATATCAACAATGGTTATCTGATCACTTTTCATAGAAATAAGCGTTGGTCTCGATTTATAATGAGCTTTAAAAATAAGATATGTTTATGATAAAGTGAACAATTTTAATTTTTAGCGTTGGGACCCTGTCTGTTTTCCGGCGATTTTATTGCAGTAAAGGTGCATGTAATGACATTTGCACCTTTACTGCTGTAGATTGGCTAACTAGTTGTTAATAACCGGGATTTTGTCTCATCAATGGCATTTTTTGAATTTCACTCAATGGAATTGGTAGGAGGTACATTGCTTTCCTAAAGTTTAACGGTCGTAAAGCTGAACCCACTAAGTAGGTAAAGGTATTACCATTGCGTGTGATAATTATTGTTTTGTTAAAGCCCTTGAGCACATTTTCTGCGATCATCCAGCGCCGGATATCATTAAAGCGATGATCTTCAAAAGCCAGTTCGATTCGTCTTTCATTTTGAATGACTATGCGCATCTGCTCGACATTCATCCCTACCTTCAAACCATACATGCGGTCAGAACCCGGAAAAATTCCTGCTCTTTCACGTAATTCTTTCAGCTTGTCATAAGCTCTTTCCGGGAATCCAGCTTCGTTGATCGCTTCAGCATAATTGAGTAAAATTTCTGCATAGCGAATCAGGGGCCATCCGCGTTCGGTAGAACCTGCCGTATTGGTGGCTAGATTTTCGTCCAGCATTTTTCTGCTGTAATAGCCCGTGGAGTAATTGTTGGGTGTATAGGCATCGTTTGTGGGGTTGGCAGGATTCGAGCCGTTGCTCATATACGTATAGATTGTAGTCTTTGGACCGGTGTTGGATACATAGGATAATCCATTATAAATAATGGAATAGTCGAATCGCGGATCCCGATTTGCATAAGGGTTGTTGGGATCGTAGAGCGTACTTTCGTTCGTTGGCTTACCGTCTCTCATGGGAAATGCAGCGACTAGATTGTGCGTTGGTTTCATCACTGAGCTGCCTGAACGGGTGGGGGGTAAGTAATAGGCCTCCAGCTCTTTCTGTGTTGTGCGATTGTAGGCGAGGATATATTCACTGTTTATTCGTTTGAGGAATACTTGATAAAAACCGTTGCCGGGGCGAGTCTCGTTATCTACATTGAGCGCATATTTGTGACTACTAATTACCGCTTCAGCAGCAGTTGCGGCATTTTGCCAGCGGTTTTTGTCATAGTTTGGGTATCCTACTAGGGCACTAAGTTCGGCCGTTGCCTCGCTACTTAGTCCACCGTTGAAGAGTGGGCTTGCTGCGTAGAGCAGTACGCGTGATTTTAAAGCCAGGCAGGCTCCATTGGTAATCCGGCCAAAGTCGATATCTCTGTAGACCACGGACGCGAGAGTCGCTGCTGCGGCATCCAATTCTTGTACAATATAATTGATGGATTCTTCAAACGTGTTACGTGGAAGGTCAATAAGATCATTGATTTCGAATACGCGATCACCTACAAGGGGTATACCGCCAAAGGCGGCAACCATATTGTAATAATAGAAGGCGCGTAGGAAGCGTGCTTCTGCAACCATCCTTGTTCGGGTAGCGGGCGTAAATGGCGCATTCGGAAGCTTTGTCAACAGTAAATTTACGCGACGAATATTGGTATAGGGGGTATTCCACAGATCTTTGTTCGCAGCAAAGCCCGTGAGTACATTGCTGGGGGCTATTACACCTTGCGCATAAGCATTTCCCCAGACCGAGACATTATTATTACCCTCGGCATTATCCGTAGCCAATTCCATGTTGCCGGAGCCACCAGCGGCCGAGAAACGATAGGAATCAAAGCTATAGCCCATGTCCTGATAAATTCGATTTAGAAAACCGAGTGTCCGAACGCTGTCGGTAAAGACATCTTCAGCAGAAATGCCTACAGTTTTATCATCCAAGAATTTGGAGTTTTGACAAGAGTATATGATGCTTGTCAATGCAATTAGAAATATAAATATCTTCATGATTGTGCTTTAAAAAGTTACATTTAAACCGAAGTTGAAAATACGCGTAGGGGGGTATGGTAGGTCTGCAGATGATTCCAGCACTTCGGGGTCTAAATTGTATAGTTTGTCTAGCTTTGTCCATGTGAATAGATTGTAGCCGCTGCTATAGATGCGTAATTGTTTTATTTTAAGTTTTTGAAGTACATTTGCAGTTAGTGTATAACTAATCTCAGCGGTTTTAAGTCGGATATAATCGCCTGGTATAGCCCAGAAGTCCGAATACCAATCCCTTGGGCTTTGGCTCAGCCCACTTGTATATACTTGCGGATATTTGGCCGCGTTTCCTAATTCTGGTGTCCAATGTTGCAGGTGTATCGGGAGTGCTTTGCTGGCGTTGTGATGGATAACAGCACCTTCGGCGCTAGCGACATAATTGGCAGCTCCCTGAAAGAGCACGGTAACATTAAAATTTTTGTAACCGGCACCCAATGTAATTCCATAGGTTGTATTAGGCAGGTTTGTATAGCCAAAAAAAGATTGGTCACTCGCGTTTATAATCCCGTCCCCATTCAAATCTTTGTATTTTAAATCCCCTGGGCGGCCGCCTGCGGGTTTGGCTACAGTAGGATCCGCAATTTCTTCGGTTGTGTAAAACTCGCCTGTCCAACTATATTTCAGCTTGGCTCCAATTGCTTGGCCGGTTTGTTTTTGATAAGGGTATAAGGGTAGTGGTTCGTCTCTAAACAACACCTTGTTTTTCGCCAACGAATAGGTGCCTTTTACAGTGTATCGCCAATTGTCCTGAATTTGGCCTGTATAGCCTAATTCGACTTCCCAACCTTTATTATTGGTTTTCCCTAAGTTGACGTTAGGCAGCGTTTGGCCGAATACCGCTGAAACAGCGCCTCTGCTGGTGAGGATATCAAAGCGATTGTTGTCAAAATAGTCAATGGTTGCTGTTAACTTGCGATTTAAAAAAGCTAAATCAAGACCGATATCCATTTTCTTTTCTTTCTCCCAGGTTACCTGGTTATTTCCTAGGGCACCCTCTGCCGCGGTGACATAGCTGTTGTTGTTAGCTTCGCCAAATAATCCTGAACCGCTGCCGATACTGTAGTTTTGAAGATAGGCATATACTCCACCGGTATTGTCTACGCCGGTTAGACCATAGGAGCCACGCAGCTTGAAAATATCAATAAAGGGAAGTTTTTGTTTAACAAGTTTTTCTTCCGCGATGTTCCATCCGATAGAGGCTGCAGGAAAGAAGCCAAATCGACGTTCTTTCGCAAATCGATCGGATCCATTGTAAGCGCCGCTGATCTCAAATAGGTATCTATTCTGGAAGTCGTATCCTATACGTGCTGTATAGCCCCGGAAATTCTCCGGAATAAAATTATAATCTTTGGCACCTGTTGCGCTTTTACTATTTTGGTTGTATAATACCAGTGCGGATAGATGGTGTGCGTGTGCAAAACTACGGCTGTAATTCAGCATGGCCTGCAAGGTGATTGCGTAATTGGTACTTCCGGCGCCATAGTTTAAGGTTGGCGTTGCGATACGATAGACATTATCCTGACGCCCGAACGAATAGGAATCTGTTGTCGGATCATAGATATACGATGGGAAACCACCGCCGGCGGTAGGACGTTGTAAAGAACGGTTGTAAGCGTAGTCGTTGCGGTAGGCTATTGTTCCTTTGAAAGACAGCCCCTGTGTAATGAAGTTCAATTTCTGATTTGCGGAGGCTGCCAGATTCATATTATTATTGTGGGTACGATAGTAACCGTTGTACATCAAACGACCAATGAGATTGTTGTTATTTCTGCCGGCAGAATTTCTCTGCCACACGCTATAGCCTAGACTACCATCTGGATTGAATAGGGGATAGTTATAAGGCGCGGTCTCGGCCGTACGGCTGAGATCGCTAAAAATATTGTCGTTAGCACTGGCATTGTTGCGATTGGTTTCACCTAGGCTACCGAAGAAATCAAAACGCACATCGAGGTCATTATTCACTTTTAAATCTATGTTTGAGCGATAGTTATATCGTTTATAATAGAATTTACTGTTCAGGTCTTCGCTGAAATCCTTTAGTTGTCCACCTTGGTTCAAATACCCTACAGATACGTAATATCTTGCGCGGTCTGTACCACCTGTTACATTCAGTGTATTTGTCGATTGCGGTGCAAATTTGCGTAATAGGATTTCCGTCCAGTCGTTATTGGGGTGTGTATAGGGAGAAGTTCCGTCTTTGAACAATTTTAGATCTTCATCTGAGAATTGCGGTTTAAAATTTGCGTTCGGATTCAAGTTATTTGTGTTGACCTGGGACTCGACCAGGAGTTTGGCTGATTCGTAGGCGTCTAAAAATTTGGGTGTCGGGGTTAATTGACTCAGTGCATATTCAGTCTGAAAGTTGATTTGAGGCTTGCCCGACTTTCCTCGTGTTGTTGTTACTAAGACAACTCCGTTAGCACCTTTGATACCGTAAATGGAGGTTGTTGCAGCATCTTTGAGGATACTGATGGATTCGACTTCATTTGCATTTAGGGTTTGGAATTGTGCATAAGTGAACTCGATGTCATCAACAATAATAAGCGGTTGGTTGTTACCGGTATAAGAACTTGTTCCACGAACATAGAACGTGGCACCATCGTTTCCTGGTTGTCCTGAGCGCTGCTGACTGGTAAATCCTGTTAAACGGCCCGCCAACGTATTTTGTAAGCTAGGTGATGGGCTTTGCCGAATTTCATCACCACTAATGGAGCTTACAGCGCCTGTAAGCGTTTTTTTTGTAGTTTTACCATACCCCACCACGACGACTTCATCGATTTCCTGCTCACGCGCCACTAATTGGATGTTAATTGTGTTTGTTCCCTGCACGTCTACCTCCTGGCGTAAATAACCAAGGTGGTTGACTACAATCGTCTCACTGCTGATATTTAATTTAAAGCGGCCGTTTTCATCCGTGCGTGTTTGGCGATTTGTTGCATTTTTATCTGTAATTGTCACATCTTTGAGGGGACCACTGCTTCCGCGAACGGTGCCTGTCAACTGTCTTTCCTGGCTGAGAGCAGTTGAGCAGGTAATCGTGGTTAGGCCAATGAGATAATATATTAAGTTTTTCATTTTAGAGTATCTGTCTTTTTTGATTAATAATAGCCTTCATTCTGAATCAATGCACGATTTTTAGACGTTTCGCTATAAGGTATAGGCATATGGTAATACTTGGTTTCAAAATGAAAGGGGGTAAGCATTTGTTCGATTGCCGTCACAGACGCCCCTGATTTATGGAGTACAAGACCTTTGAGCGAATTTTTGATGTCTCCAGCATCCTTCCAACGTCTGATATCCCAGAAGCGATGTTCTTCGAAGGCCAGTTCGATACGTCTTTCATTTTTTATAAGATCGCGCATTGCAGTTTGTGCGATCCCTTCCGAAATACCATAGCGACTATTGTTACCAGGTTTAATACCAGCGCGTGCCCGTATCAAGGTGATCTGTTTGACTGCATCTTCGGTACGACCGACTTCGTTAAGGGCTTCGGCGTAGCTTAGTAAGACTTCAGCATAACGGAAATAGGGGAAATTATGGCTTTGATTTGCATAGGTCGTAGCGTTTGTGAAATCACCCAAGAATTTACGTAAGTAGTAAGCGGTCTTGGTTTGACTTAAGAAAGGCTTATTGGGTTTATCCAAGCCACCTTCGAATGTTTCAATCGGCCTGCTCAACCACCGGACTCCATTGTAAAAAAGGATCGCTTTTAATCGGGGATCGCGATTTTCGTATTGGCTGAGATCAGTACTTAAACCAACATAGGGTAACCCGGTATCCATAGGAAAGGCATTGACAAAGTTTTGTGTAGGGCTTGTTCGACCATTGCTGGCCGCAGGAGCAACATAGCCCACTGGTGCATTATTTGCCTCTAAGGAAGTTGAATTGGCCGATTGCTTGGCAAAGATAATATCCGTATTTACTTTGGTTGTAAAGATATTTGCATAAGCGATTGAACCTGTGCCAGCTGGTAATTTATGGTAGCCCTTGGCTATCAATTCTTCAGCGGTCGAAAGCACACGCGTCCAACGTCCGTTGTCTTTGTCTGGATAACCATTAAGTAGTTTGATTTGTGGGTTAACACTAACGCCGCCGCCGTTAAAAAGAGGGCTAGCTGCGTAGAGATATAGCCTCAGTTTTAGCGCTAAAGCAGCTTCATTTGTCACACGTCCATATTCCGTTGTAGTGAGCAGGGCCGAAGAAGCTGCGGGCAGATCACCTTTGATCGCCTCACACTCACTGGCAATCAAATCTACACATTCAGCATAGGAGCTCCGAGGGATATTCAGGTCATCGGACAGTTCGAATATGTTATCGCCCACTATTGGGATCCCACCGTAGCGCTTTAACAACTCAAAATATGCGAATGCCCTAAGAAACCGCGCTTCGGCTTTATAGCGTCGGATCATGTTTTCGGGAATGGGTACTACCGATATATTTTGTAAGAATACATTTGCTCGGCGAATAATCGTATAGCTATTCTGCCAGTTATTGTCCGGATAATTTACAGCGGTTAACTGACCGTTTGTAAATAGCCGAATATCCGATGTTTCGGAAGATGGTACAGCATCATCCGTTGCGGCATCAAGCATATCGCCTGTTATGCGGTTGAATCCGTTAGGAAGAAAGGAGTAGATTCCGAATAGATAGGCTTTTGCCTGTACACCCTCTTTATCAGTGGGATCAAACACATCACCGAGCAGAATCCTTTCTTCTGGTTGGTGTTCAAATTTGTTGCAAGAAGCTATCCCGAGCATGGCACAGGCTAGTACACAAATTACTGTTTTTTTCATATCTCCCTGTATTATAGTTGGATGTTTAGACCGAAACTGATGATTTTTTGTATAGGGTACAGACCACGGAAATTTTCTGGATCGGCACCGTTGAATGTTTTTGAGCTAAATGTATATAGGTTAAAACCATTAGCAAAAACCCGCGCCGACTTGATCTTAACTCGTTGCGTTAAGATTGTGGGTAATGTATAGCCTAATTCGACAGTGCGAATGCGTAGATAGTTGCCACTACGTAACCAAAAGGTTGAATATACATTGTTGTTAATTGCACCACTTTGTGGGCCTGAACTGGTGCTTAATCTTGGATAGCCGGCATTCGGGTTGTCTATGGTAAAACGATCGAGCTGTGTGCTGTAAGCCTGACCCGTACCGCTGTTAAATTCCCGGTAACTATTGCCAGAAAGATAGACTTCACGATTTATCATACCCTGAAAGAAGATGGAAAAATCGATGTTGGCGAAGCTAAAGCCTAAATTGGTTCCGAGCAAGATTTGTGGTTTTTCTGAACCTATTGGACCCTGATCATATTGATTGATCAGACCGTCACCATTGCGGTCTCGGTAACGAATATCTCCTAATTGTGGTGTGTAGCCCTCCACTGTTGGTGATGATTGTAATTCATCAGCACTCCTGTATAATCCTTCGGCGATATATCCTATGGTCTGTCCAACAGGATGCCCTGAAGAAGACATGTAAGAATAGGCCAACGCAGGTTCGGCTTCGTAGACCATTTTCGATTTTTGGATGCTTGCGTTCAGTAAGGCATAATAGGAGAATTTAGAGGTATGGTTGCGCCATCCCACTTCGGTTTCGTATCCGGTGTAATCCTGTTTGCCGATATTTTCATTGGGATAACTGATGCCCAACAGCGAATTGTTGCTTTTGCGTGTAATATTGAGATCGCGGTATTTATTTTTGTAGTAAGTGAGTTGAAAAGTGAATTGGTCGTTAAAGAGCGCACCATCGATACCGAGATTTAGCATATTCACTTTGGCCCAGGTCGGGTTTGCGTTGGCCAAATAAGACTCGCCTATTGTTCCTGCTGAGCCCGCTGTTGATCCGAAAAAAGTTTCTGGCGTACCATTATAACTTTGTATATAGGTGTAATAACTCGCATTGTCACGACCTAATAAACCATATGATCCGAATAGCTTTATTTTGTTTATCCATTTTACGTCTTTAAGTAGTTCTTCTCGGTGTATATTCCAACCTAAGCCGATAGCGGGGAATGTACCGTATTTGAACCCTCCGTCGTTTGGGTAACGATTAGCACCATTAACAGCAAAAGACAGCTCTGCTAGGTAGCGATTGTCATAGTGGTAAGCAGCATGCCCCGATATGCCCTGTACAGTATAGGGTAGGTCTGAACCATTGACCAGATTGTCCCGATTAGCTAACAGTATAAGGTCGATCCCATGCTTTTCGGTTTCATTGGAGTAGCCTATTGAAAGCTCCTGAAAATTTGATCTATTTTGAAATGCTACGTTATTGCTATTATTTTGTTCCGTATTATTACCATACTGTTTATATATTGGTGCTTCGAGATCGTCGTTCATTAACTGAAATACGGCGAATGATTTGTTTCGTACGTAATTTTCACGGAGGTTGGAAAAAAATGAAGCTCTGGCTTTTAACCACAAGCCTTTCAGTACATCATCCAAAGAGCGTTTTAAGTAGAAGTCCGTTAATATAGTTCGCGTATTAGCTATCGCATATCCTGAAGCGTTAGTCTGCGCTAATATATTATTTTGAAATTTGGAAGAGCCGCCAAAGGTCCCATCCAAGTTATATATCGGGTATGCACTATTAGGGGTGTTTAAAATTGACTGAAAGATATTGTCTGTCCCATCATTACCGGGGCTGTTGGCATTCAATATACGGCCTTGGATATACACTCCGGCCTCCAGTAAATCGGAAAGCCTGACATCCACATTCGAACGGACAAAATATCCCTTCGCGTTGGTGTTCGTACTATAATTGTTGTTGGCATTGGTTTTCAGTAGGCCGTTTTGACTGAGATGTTCGAGATTGACGAAATACTTGACATATTTGTTTCCTCCGCGGGTATTCAGATTGTATCGAGCAACAGTAGCGTTGTTTTTAATGACCTGTTCAGCCCAATTCACATTTGGATAGGTCAATAGATTATTACCATCTTTAAAGCTCATTAGGGCAGTTTCACTAAAACCATTGTTTGTGACCGAAAGCCCATCATTTTTTAATGCTTCATTGTACAATAGGGCATACTGGTAGGCATTCAATGGCTTTCCGATTAAATTCTGTAATGGTTTTTGGATACCATACTGAGCCGAGAAATTAATCTGTGTCCTATCGGTGTACCCTTTTTTGGTGACAATTGCTATTGCACCATCAGCGCCACGGATGCCCAGCATTGCTAAGGAGACAGCATCTTTCAACACCGAAATTGATTCGATCTCCTGCATGCCAATTTCGGTGACAGAACGCGGAATACCATCGATTAGGATAATCGGCGGGCGACCCCTGAGTTGATAGCTCATGTCTTCATTTAATGGCTGTCCATTGTTTTGGCTAACCTTTAGACCGGCCAATTGTCCCGCCGCTGCAGTAAGGTAACCAAATACTGGAGTTGAGGCAATTGCATAGCCAGGTAATTTGGACACCGAAGCTGTGGAGTACTGCTTCGGTGTATTGAAATAGATTAATTGATTGATGTTACTGATAGAATCTTGCTCTAGAGTTTTCTCTAAAGAGACATCCTGCTGTGCATAGCTCCACAAGGGGAAACAAAAGAGCATAGCATAAGCTGTCTTAGATTTAAGCAAACTTTGTAATTCTAACATACCTTAATTGGTTTAAAATTGGTCTCTTAACATTTTTGAGCATCACGAACTTTTCAGCCTACATAGAAAAATATTTACCGTTATCTTATGCTTAGTGTATTATAAAATAAGGCTTGTAGGTCTACTATATTCGGTTAGTCAATACTCAAAGATATTATAGTTGCATTCGGAAAGGTTTGCTAGACTGGTTTTTTTTTAATGAAACCGTTCCCAAATTTTGGGAACGGTTTCACGGTTAGAATGATCCGTTTTGGTGTTTGCGAATTTCAAGTACTTTTTTTGGGAAAATCTAGGTGGGCGAATACGGTACATCGGTCGAAATATCCGTTTCGAAAGAAGACAAATATATGGACAAGCCTCAAACGCTTATCTGCTAGCTTATTTATGGAGGCTTTTATACCACAAAAATTTCAATGAAGATAGACGTTTTAGTTGAATTTGATGATATAGTGAGTTTACCGTTGATATTTTCCAGCCTATTCTGTATAGATTTAAATCCTATACCTTGTTTAAGCTGTTTATTTTCATTGAACCCCTTTCCATTATCCTCAATTAATATGTTCAATTTGTTGTCTTCTTTATAAATAGCTATCTGTATTTTTTTTGCCTTTGCATGTTTAATTATATTTGTTAATATTTCTTGAAATATATAGATAAGTTGAATTCGGATTTCAAGAGTGATTTTATCTAGCGCGCCTGGGTCAATATTTATCTCGGTTTCATATCTATTTTTAGGCAATGCATATTTAATGATTTTCATTAAATTTTCAATGTATATTTTGTCATCGCTAATGAAATCTTCCGTGTACAAATTGTGGCTATGTTTCCTAGACTCGTTATACAATTCATTTGAAATATTGATGAGAACATCGATATTTTCGATCTGTTCGGCACTCATGTTCTCATTTTGTAGTATTGTCAAGCGCTGTTTGACACTTGCAATTTTACTGGAAAATGAATCGTGCAGATCTTGAGCTAATCTTTTCTTTTCATCTCTTCTTACAAATGCTAGTCGTTCTTCCATAATTGAAATCTGGAGGTTTACTTCTGTATTTAACTCTTCAATACGCTTTTTTGACGCTTTTTCTCTCCTTTTTATGACAATATATAGTAGTGCTCCAATTATGGTAAATATCGATATTAAGCAAATAATCCAAAGGTTCCGCGTATTTTCTTTCTCTTCGGAAACTCGCAATAATTCGCGATTTACCTCTGATTCTGTGTGTGCATAAATAAGCTTATCTATATCATCGACCAGCAATGCCCGCAATGAATCGCTTGAAATCGCTACTTTCTTCATTTCATTGTAAGCCTTGTAATAATTTCCTTCTTTCTCCGCTATTAATGTTGTTAGGGCATTCGCTTCATAATGTTGTTCTTCATTGAGAAATGGGACATTTCTAAGTGAATCTAGATAGGAATTTGTTGAATCTTTAATTCCGACGCGTAAATAGTACTTGGCTTTGGATAAATAATATTTGCTTTTGATATCATTATTAATTTCAGTTGCATTAACATACTCACTATTGACAGCTTGTTTCATCTCATTTAAAGCTTGAAGTGCTTTATGTTTTTTGAAAACTCCATTTAAACTGTGTTGATATCGGATGTGTGCTTGATAGAAATTAACATATTGGGCTTGTAAATTATCCTGTGGCAGTTTTTGTTTCAGCTCAGCGTAAATTCTTTCGGAAAGTGCAAAGACGCTATCGGCTTCTTTAATATTTCCACTTTCAACACAGGCCTCCATGGCTGGGTTAAAAATGGTAATATATTCATTGGAAATATTGAGGTTTAACGCGTTATCTTTAATTAGTTTGGGTAAGGTATTTAGATAAGACTGCTTATTTTTGTATGTATCAATAACTTTTTTATAGTTTCTATTCTCTAAGTAAACATTTATTTTTCTTCCTGAAACAATTAAAGAGCGTTGTTTGAAAAGCTTATATATTTCTTTTTCTGCTTTTTCAAGGAAATAGAAGCACTCACCATTTCGATTCGCATATTGAGCATTATTAGCTAATTTGATGTAATAATTGATTTTATAAGGATAAAGATCTTTGTGTTTTTGTGATAAGACGAGATAAGTTTTTAAGTGCTCTGTTAACTCTTCCCTTGAAAAAGTACGGCCTTCAGAGAACTCTCTATCGATCCAAATGTCCATTTTATCCAAGTATTCCTTTTGTTCAACTTTATTGTTTTCAATTAGTTTTAAGAAATTATCATTATAAAATTGCCCAATAGCACTGGAAATGTTTAGAAACAAAAAGAATATAGATAATGATTTAGTTAATAATGCCATGGTCTTTTGCTATTTTTAATAGTTGAACAATAGAATGACAATTTGCTTTAGCCATCATTTTTTTACGATAGGTTATAATGGTATGTGTACTTAAACATGCTTTTTCTGCCGCTTGTGCAATACTCAACCCGCTCATAAAGAGATAAAGGAGCTGGATTTCCCTTTGAGAAAAAACGATCGAATCCTTATGCGCATTGTCGATGAGAACTTTCAATGACTCTTCTATATATAATTCATTTATTTCCACAGCTTTTATACATGCAATCAATGAGGATATTTCACATGATTTGCTAATAATTCCGTTTGGTCTAACCTGTAGCATATTGTGGATAATATGTGGGCTTGTGGTTGATGATAAAAAAATAAAATGAGAGTGTTTAGCAAGTCTTTTGATATCTTGAAGTACACTAGCGCCATTATTGTCTCCCAAAAAATAGTCTAAAAAAAAATGAATGTTTTTTCTTTCTTCTTGAATTAGGTAATTGATCATCTCGTTAAATTGATTAAACACAAGTACGTGTTCAAATATTTTATATTTCTCTAATAAAAGTGAGAAGGAGTTAGCGAATAGTTTTTCATCATCCAAGATCACTGCCATTTTTACCTCTTTCATAGGTTATATTGTATTTTTTTTGACCTCTAATATAAGTCTTTTACACTATTGATTAGTTTCAAAAGTGCTTAAAACAAGGTATTTGTAAATCTTGTAGACATTTAACTACCAATTTCTGGGGATAAGTAATTATAACCATACCTAAAATTGGTGTTTATCGCTTCCGTTCGTTTTTTATGATTACAGGATTGTTTTGATTTGTCTAATAATGCTTGAAAAGTTTCAAAAAATCGCTGTTGCAAAGTCTCTTTGAAGTATGAAGACAAAATTATTACAAAAGATTAAAATTGATAAAAGATGAAAGATGTCAAAAAGAAATATGTTCCTCCTCGCGTAGAGGTGATGGACATTAAAATGGAAAATTCTCTAGCAGCAAGTTCAGCTATTGTGATACCAGGTGATGGATCTGGCGGTGGTATAGCACATGAATGGAAACCTGGGGAGAATAAAGACTGGGAAATTACGTGGTAAATAAAGTTAAATATTATGAAAAGAAATTTTAAACATAAAATAGTTATTGGTTCTGGCGTATTAGTTTTCTGTTTTTTGCTGAATTCATGTAAAAAGGAACAGTCCAACCAAATTCATGAGGGCGATGCGGTAAAGGTAATTTTTGATTCCAAAATCAATAGTTTCAATACTAATTCAGCTATTGCAACCAAAGCAACAACTTCGAAAGCAGCCAGTGCAGAGAATCGTTATTCTGTAAATGTTGATGATAAATATTCGATTGAGTGTGTTTTATCGGAAACTTCTAGCGGTCTTATGGCAAAAGCGCAATCAGCAAGTACGAATTTAGTTGCTCAAGTTGGACGATCGGCGGTAGAAATTGGTACGCTATATTCGGTAACATACTATGATAAGGATGGCAAATATGTAGGATTTAACCGATACAAAGTCGGAGATACTACCCCTACGTCTGGCAGTGAATACAAATTTAATGCTGGTGAGAAATATACCTTTATATTTCAGAGTAACAATACTAAACTTTATACGGTTGCTTTGCCACCTTCCAACGAAGATCTTGATAAGGCTGTGGTAGGTAGGCTACTGACACAAAGCGGTGGCCAGAATTTAGATCAGATGTACACTCGAATAGATAAAGTTTTGAATTACGGGACCAATTATATTGATGTGTTGTTCGAACATTTGTTTTGCGAAATCACTGTTAGTTTAGATTCTAAGAATGTTGGAAACATCAATGCAATTGGTAGCTGGAACGCATCTTCCCATTATAGTGGACTTTCTTTAAAAGTGAGTGACGCGAGTTTAACTTATAAAGGTGAAGATTTAATTTCACAAGGTTATCCCATCAATATGACAATTGATGGAACAAGACAATATGCACAATCATCACCCTTTCTTCTGGCAGCGCCCGACGGTCTTGGAAATATAAAAATCAGTGGTATTAATGTTGGCGGAGAAGTAAAAGACTTGACTATTCCTAATGTTCCGTTAACAAGAGGAAAGTCCTACAAGTTAAGTCTAACGCTCAAAAAGAATTCTACTGTAATAAACGGATTGGAATGGGCACCAGGAAACTTGTCAGAGATCAATGGTGCTTATTCCTTTGCACCTAATCTAGAATTGGGGACAGCATTTGGTTGGCAAAGCCTTAAGAGCGGAGAGGCATATGCTTACAATCCTGTAGGAGATCCTTGCTCGAAGGTAACGACAAATGGCGGCGGATGGAGAACGCCTAGTCATGCAGATTTTCAGGCAATAAGCATAGGGTCGACTAAAAGTTTGGTCACAGAAAATGGTCGGCAGGGCGTTCGAATTTCTAATGGTAATGCTGTTGTTATATTGCCAAAGACTCCAGATTTGTACTGGAATGGTGCTAGCACGGCGTCTAGTACGCTGTGGAATCGAACCAAAGCTCCGATTACTATTTCAAACTCAGGTTTTTACTGGGCATCAAATTCTAGAAGCTATTATGGAGTTAATCATGGCACTCAATGGAGTTTTAGTGAGACTTCGGCCGGCTTTGATACAGGATTTCGTACTAGTCCAAGCTACGTGAGATGTGTTAAAGGCACTATAGTTGTAAATTAATTTTGACTCTTTTTGTAAGCTGAAAGCGGGTATAGATTACCTGGATTTAAAATAGAGACTCTTTAAGAATTTCGTTTAATTAAATCAAAAAAAAGCCATTATTGTTTTCGATAATGGCTTTTTGTTATGCTAACCTCATCTCAGGGTTTCGAACTCTTGCTGGATGTTTTACGCTTTTCAGCGGTAATGAAGTCTTTAATTGAATCGATTTGCAAAATGGGTTGCTAAATTTCTTTAGATATCGCATGCAGATAAAGCGGTGTTTGAAACGCTCTAGTCACATTCGAGATGGCTTAGGCCCAGAAAGCAGATTTCATCGTGATAAATTGTCTTTTTAGGTATTTAGTTCTGCCGTTAGTCACTCGTAAATCATGTTCGTATACTTAAACGCCAAGCTCAAATTCGCTTTGTGTTTTACTGAGGTTAGATCATTACTAAATGGTCGGTATTGTTCCGCCGTCAATTACATATTCAGTTCCTGTTAGATAGCTAGCTCTTGGTGAAACGAGGAAGCCGACAAGTTCAGCTACTTCTGCGGGGTCAGCAGGTCTTCCGAAAGGAATTCCCCCCAATGCATCCATTACGCCCTGTTGCGCTTCCTCTACAGTGCTGTTTGAGTTTATGGCAATTTCACCTAACCAGGCTTCGGATGTTGCGGTATTGATCCACCCAGGGGAAACTGTTAGGACACGAATGCCTTTGGGCGTAACTTCGTTTGATAAGCTTTTGCTATAGTTTCTCAATCCAGCTTTTGCCGCTGCGTATGGTAACGTTGAATCATATAAGGGTAATTTGCCTTGAATAGAAGCAATGTGAATAATTACCCCGTTTCTGCGTTCGATCATCTGTGGTAAAAAGCTCCTGTCGAGACGTATCGGTGCCAAAAGGTTAGTCTGTATGGTCGATTCCCAATCTTCATCACTGAGGGCAGCGAAACCTCCTGCAGGGGTAGATGATCCACCGAGATTGTTTATCAGAATGTCTAGCCTTCCATAGTTTGCAAGCACCGCGCTCACTAATTTTTGGGTTCCCTCTGCCGTGCTCAGATCAGACGTAATGTAATGCAGATTACTATTTTCTTTTTCAGGAGCGTTTCTCGCGGTAATGATTACTGTTGCTCCGGCCTGTAATAGTCTTTCTGCAATTGCCCTCCCAGTTCCTTTTGTACCCCCAGTTACCAGGGCAATCTTGTTGGATAACTCATTGTTGAATTTAAACTGTTCCATTTTTTATGCTTTGTTTACAGGACAAAATTGGCGTATAAAAATAGTCTGCGCAAGTAGGGATTTACTAATCATATAGGGATAAATTTTTCCCCTATTGTACAAATGGGTTCATACGTTTAATTTTGAAAAATGTATGAAAGAAAAGTAATTCCAAATCTGAACTGTGGCCTTGACTTGATAGGTGAAGTGCTTTATGGCAAATGGAAAATCCGTTTGCTGTGGTTTATCAACCAAGGATATAAAAGACCCAGTGAATTGCTGCGTAAAATACCGGATGCTTCTCGACGGGTCCTTAACCTCCAGCTAAAAGAACTGGAGGATCATGAGCTTATCACCAAGAAAATATATCCTGTCGTTCCACCGAAAGTTGAATATTCGCTTACCGATTTCGGGATAAGTTTGATTCCTGTAATTTCCGCGCTGGGTTACTGGGGGGATCAAAACGAGGAAAGACTGAGAATGGTAATCTTAAAGAGACTTTCAAGTTAAGTGAACAAATATCAAACTTAGGGCAAGAGGCTCATAGTATTTACTTCAATATAATTTATGGGGCGAGATAGACCAGTCACTGAGGATTACGTACTTTCATGCCACTGTTTTCACGTTCTTGGAACGAGCTGAAGATAAAAATAATTTAAGGTCTAATATCCATTGACTGACCAATTGATGGTTTGTTTTCAGCATTTTCTCTGATACATTGGGCGACGTCCTTTGATCTGATCGCTAAGAACAAACGGATTTTTGGTTACATCAATCCGTTTGCTATAGCGTCCCACACGTTGATTATTAAATGGTTCCTTCCTCTACATCTGATGGCTCTGTTGGCGGTTGAAGGGGGAGCCCTTCTGCATCATTTGCCTCTTCATCTTCGGCGATAGTTTCATCGTCGAGTTCACTTTCATCCTCAAAGCCACTTTCTTCTTGGATATCCAGATCATCTTCTTCGGCGATGGTTTCATCGTCAAATTCACTCTCATCCTCAAAATCAATTTCTTCTTGGATATCCAGATCATTTTCTTCGGCGATGGTTTCATCGTCAAATTCATTTTCATCCTCAAAATCAATTTCTTCTTGAATACCGAGATCATCCTCTTCTGGGATTTCTGCATCTTCATCGGATTCATTTTCAAAAAGATCTTGATCAGGATCCTGTTGTGAGATGATCGCAAATGCAATGATAGGCATACCTTGATGCTGATCGTGCGTTATTTTTTTTCTGTTCATGTTACACATATTTTATTTGTAGGACACTGCATATTAGACAATTGTTGATTGATTAACTACGCTATAAATGCCGCTTTATACGTGAAATTTCATCTCTACGTAGATTACATTTTTCAATGGACCAACGTGTTTCTACTTTTTGTGACCGATTTATGCGTGAATTAACGCATCCATCCGCTATGATCGAACGAAAGTATTGTGATCGCTGTTAATTCTTTAAAAATTTGCTCACACGACACTGAGTCGATCATTAAAAATTTATAGAGAAAATGGAAAATTCAACAAAAATGGATAGACGTAAGGCTCTGGGAACAATAGGAACTAGTGTATTAGCTTTAGGACTGGTGGGAGGATGGCGGCCAGCTGAAGCTCAGCAAGGTGGAAATGCTAATTTACAGAATCCAAACGACAAATATCCTAAACCGCCTTTTCAAAAGCAACTCCAGTCCTGGCCCGGATTGAGTAGTAAAATGAATCCAAGACCCGACCATGGCGAAGAATCATATAAAGGAAGTGGGAGGTTGAATGGGCGAAAAGCCTTAATTACCGGCGGCGATTCTGGAATTGGGCGAGCTGCCGCAATCGCCTATGCACGCGAGGGAGCCGATGTTGCTATTAATTATCTACCGGATGAGGAGGTTGATGCCAAAGAAGTTGTCGCATTGATCAAAGCTGCAGGGCGAAAGGCGGTAGCAATTCCGGGTGACCTTCGGGAAGAAAAGTTCTGTACGCGTCTGATAGAGGAGGCGGCCCAGCAGTTGGGTGGTTTGGATATATTGGTCAATAACGCTGCTCGGCAGCAGACAAAACCTTCCATATTGGATATTACGACCGAAGAATTTGATGCGACCATGAAGACTAATATCTATGCCCCATTTTGGCTTATTAAAGCTGCTTTACCGCATTTGAAGCCCGGTTCAGTTATTATAGGAACAACCTCAGTACAGGCGACAGATCCATCGGAAGATCTTTACGATTACGCGCAGACAAAAGCTGCTACAACAAACTATATACGGTCTCTGGCGAAAGAGCTAGGACCTAAGGGTATTCGCGTGAATGGTGTAGCTCCGGGACCTATTTGGACACCGCTACAAGTAAGTGGCGGTGCGACACAAGAAAAGCTGGTGAATTTTGGAGGCGACACGCCCATGGGAAGACCCGGACAACCGGCGGAACTAGCATCGATCTATGTTCAGCTTGCCGCATCAGATGCCAGTTACGCTAATGGACAGATTTATGGAGCTGCTGGAGGAGGCGGGCAACCTTAAGCCGATCCGCAAGCTAATCCCCGCTACTACGGGATCATCTGTTTTATCAAATATCTATCTAAGTGTTTTCTATGTGTTGCAATCGGTGAGAAGCTGATTGCAACTCCTTTTAAATATACACTTATTAAATATACACCTGGCCGCCACTATTATAATTTACAAACCTAATTCAGGATAAATTGTTCTTCCCTGAAAGGCCGTTGGAAAAAATGGACCCGTGATATACCTTTAAATAATTGGAACATGGATCAGCTTAGCTTATTTGCAAACGAAGGATATCATTTTCCGGAAGAGCTCTTAGACTTTGAAGCGGATTTTCTTACACAAAAAGAAGCTGATGATTTGTTTGATCTACTGCTCAAAGAGGTCAGTTGGCAGCAGACATCGAAGACAATGTACCATCGAACGCTATTGACCCCTAGGTTAACGGCTTGGTATGGTGATGAAAATACAAGTTACCAGCTCGCTGGAAAAACGATCGCTGTAAATCAATGGCTTGAACCTTTGAAAGCGTTGAAGGAAAAGATCGAACAGCGCTTCAATTATCGATTCAATTCTGTATTGTTTAATTTATATCGCGACAACAGTGATTCGGTGGCCTGGCACCGTGATAGAGATAGCGAACTGGGACATAGGCCTGTAATTGGATCGATAAGTCTGGGACAGGCACGCTTTTTCGATTTTAGGAAGGTTGACGATCATAGTAAAAAGTATTCCTTGTTGTTAAATCATGGTTCCCTTTTGCTGATGAAAGGCGATTTGCAGGAAACTTGGGAACATCGCGTCGCAAAATCCACGCAAAAAATGAAAGCTCGTATCAACTTGACTTTTCGCTTAATCGGCGATGTATATTAGGAATTTTAAGATCTGAATAAGTTTTTAATAGCATCCCTTTATTTATTTTGTCCATCCCACACTTTTCTTCCACTCTTCCATTTCTCGTTTTCTCTTTTCTAAGTCTGTAGGTGGAGACTGCTTTTCACGCAGTGCCTGTATCCTTATCACTTCAGTTTGCTCTTCAAGCGTGTTTAGGCCGATTGACTTTCGTCGTTTATTTACTTTGATCGCATCATCTACTGTATGAGGACTTAGATTTCCGTTTTCGTCCCAATCAAACTGAGTCCCGTAACGTTGTGGCTGATCTTGAAATACAGCTATTCGGTCTGTTAGATAAGCTAAATTTCTAGGATCGGCTTTATTATTTTTTACAGCTGTCTTCAATAGTTCGGCACTTCTCTTCATGAATTCTGGTTGTTCAATTGAGTGCTGTATAATTAACCAGGTGGCGTCGCTAGCTTCTTTTCCTACTTTTTCTGCTGTAGGATAACCGATGATGTTCATGATTTTGTCTAAAATCTGAGCATTTTTATTGTGTAAGATCTTCATTTCTTCATTATATCCATCGCCTAGTTTACCCTCATTAATAAGCTTATCCCTTAATGCTAAGTCTGCATTTTTCAGATCAATTATTTTTTCTGCAATGTCTTTATATTGCATCATAAGTGCTTTTTCGTAAAGAAATGTGGTGATTAAAAATTCTAAGCATACTCATCGTGGTAATATACAACTCATTCAGCAACACTTTTTACTACAATTAGATGTAAATTACCGAGGTTCATAATCCTTTCCCCAAATTTAATGTGTAATTGTTGTATTGTCAATACGTGTTGAATGTCTATTCGCGCTTTTTTAAGATTCCGATTTAGCACATTTATTGGATTCTTTGGAGCCCTAGCGAGTTAAGTATTCTCTTTGGACTGAACTTTCAGCAGACCTTTTTGTTTTGTATTTTTATGAACGCAAGGTTGGTATTGCTTCAATATTTCAGGATATATCAGTTAATACAGTTAATAGTAATTAAATGAATAAGATTATGATAAAGATCAAGTTATGTGTTTTAATTTTCTGTTATGCGTATTTTTTCGCTCACAGCAATTGTAGTGCTCAGCGTACCAAGAGCAATCATGAGACAGGAATTCAACGTATCAAAGGCAATTGGTTCGACAAAAAAAATAAAAGGCATCTATCGATCCATCATGAACGCGGACAGGAGTATTTTACCATTAACGACTGGTATGACATCGGCCAGGGTAGGGAACCAATGATTGATGCCTATAAAGCATGGCCGAAAGGGAATAAATTGATTATGCTTCAAAGTACTACAGATCTGAGATCCCCCTATGCAGAGATTCTGCCTTCCGGAAAGTTTCTTTTGTATCGTACAAAGAAGATGAATGATGAAAATGGACCTTTTATAGACAGCGCTTTCTTTTCAAGGTACAAATAATTGATGTTCTAGCGTTCTATTTATACCCCTAAGATTGAGAGAACGATAAATTTATAGGTATTTTATTTAGATTTTTTTGGCGGCAACTGTTGGGAAACTTATTTATTTATTTTTTTTGCCTATTTAAAATTGCGCAATCCGTATTTTTACGCGTTAAAATTAACAGAAATAGCATATAAATCGGATCGGGGAGTTAGGCGCCATTATCGTAAGTATAAATGTACTTATTGACTATTGGCAAGGGTTCTTTAAATAAATCTATATTTTGTACTTTAGTTAAAGTAACTAGATTGAATAGAGTGCAAAAAAGGATAAACGTTGGTATTTTAATTTTTGATGATGTTGAAGTTTTAGATTTTGCAGGACCTTATGAAGTTTTTTCTATAGCCGAGAGTACAGCCTCACAGAAATTGTTTAATGTATTCACAATTGCTGCATGTAAAAATCCCATTTTCGCAAGAAATGGACTTCAAGTCATTCCAACTTTTACATTTAACGACGATATAAATATTGATATATTAGTTGTTGCGGGCGGCTATGGAGCTGAAACCATCCAATATAAGAATGAAAAGTTAATAAATTGGATCATTGAAAAAGATAAGAATACTATTATCACAGCTTCTGTCTGCACTGGCGCAATTATTTTAGCTGAAACGAAGCTGCTAGACAACAAAAAGGCGACTACACACTGGATGGATTTAGAGCGACTACGCAAAGACTATCCATTGATTGATGTTGTCGATCAAAAATTTGTTGAGGCTGGTAAAATAGTAACTTCGGGCGGTATTTCAGCTGGAATTAATATGTCATTGTATATCATCCAAAAGCTATTCGGAATTGAAATTTCGAATAATACGGCTAAGAGGATGGATTATGATATTTGAATTATCTAAAACAGTATTGGAATATTATCCGTTTTCAGAAAGCTTTGTCCTCAATCCGAAATTTGAAGCAATGCCGCTGTTTGATGGATATTGTTTTTGAATGTGGCTATTTTGATCATTCGCAGCTCAGTTTCTACACAATATCGATCCTTGCGTAAACGTAAATTTGAAAAAACTTTAGAACTCAAAACAAATGCGAAAAATTTCCCTTTTCATTGCAATGAGCTTGGATGGCTACATTGCAAAATCTAACGATGACTTGAGCTTTTTAAAATTAGTGGAAAAAGAAGGAGAAGACTATGGATACGCTGAATTTATGTCTCAAATTGACACCATAATTGTAGGAAGAAAAACTTACGACTATGTCGTTCGCGAAATCGGATCATCTCATTACGACAATGGACAGCGAGATGTTTATGTCATCACAAGGACAGAGAAACCACAAGTGGGTAGGACGATTTTCTACACAGGTGACTTAATCGAATTGGTAGCCCAACTAAAATCAGTAGCTGGAAAAAATATCTATTGCGATGGTGGGGCGGAAGTAATCAATGCGCTGTTAAAGTGCGGCTTAATAGACGATTTTGTCATCTCCATTATTCCGGTTATGCTGGGTAATGGTACGAGACTTTTTAAAGATGGAAGACCTGAGCAAGCCCTAGAAATTATCGCATCAAAAGCCTTTGATTCTGGATTGGTACAACTACATTATAGGTGTACCTAAAGGGCGACCTGCTGAGAAGTCAATTTAATGACTATCTTACCATCTTTAAGTATTAAAAACGCTTTTGACATGGCACTCTTCCAGTATATTTTGTCAATTCTCCTGACATGAGCAACATTTTTAAATGTCATTGAATAAGAAGAAAATAAGAGTAATGCATCATCTTAGAGTTGTCCAGTAAATGATTTTAATAAAAATTGACAACAAATTGAGACAGAAAGACTGCTGAAATTTTTGTTTTTCACGTATTTTTCTATAATTGTAAAGCTTCGTATGAAATCTCCCCATATTTTAGAAAACTTCAGATATCAAGTGAATATTTAAAGCAGGGAGTTCCATTTTGGTACATCGAACATCATTTTGTTAACGGTTGATGATCCATAAATAATAGCTTATGCTAATAAATGGAAGTAAAATCGTTGATAAACAATTACGAGCAAAATAAACCAAAAAGTAAAGCATAAAATATGCTGAAAATGATAACATTTTAACTACAAAGTTGAAAATCAATTAATCAAAAAAAATTAAATTATGAAAAAGATGCTTTTCGTTTTAGTCTTGTTAATATCCACATCGGTTATTTTTCATGCAAAGGCACAAAAACCAAAAAATAAAAATTACGATTTTTTTGATACTGTCGTCAACAATCACAATCAGATCTTTGCGCCTTCAGGTATTCCTTCAGCTATCGAAATGGTGCTAAAGTATTGCAAAGCGGTGGATTTTAATTTCTATGACTTGCAACTTAAATGGCAAAATAGAACAGATGGTTCTTTCTGTGACTTTGACAAAAAAAAAATACACGGAATTACCTTTTCTCAGAGATTTAATTTGCCTCGGGATGAAAGTTTTCCAATGGACAGTCTTTTTCAAACGATAGATAATGAATTGAAATCTGGTAAAAAGGTAATTATCTCACTTCATGTGGAAACAGGCTGGTCCATTTTTGTGGTCCATAAAAAAACTCCGGATGGTGAGCTAGTTTCATACAGCAAACTAGGTAGCCATACAACGATACTTAGAAATACAAAAGAAATTGTAAAAAAGTCTAATGGAACAGAAATCATGATTTACAACATTTCGTCAAATGAATAGGAAAATATTAGCATGTATTGTGCTATAATCAAAAATAAGTTAAATTATGAAAAAGATGCTCTCTATTTTAGCTGTGTTCATAAACACATCTATTGTTTTTCATTCGAAGGCTCAAACACAAAAAGATGATGATTTTGAGTTTTTTGACACGGTCGTAAATAACCATAATCAACTCTTTCAAATGTCGTGCATTCCATCTGCTGTCGAAATGATACTAAAATATCATAAAGTGGTTGATTTTGATTTTTACAATTTACAAAATGAATGGCAGAACAAAGCCGATGGTTCTTTTCGTGATTTTAACAATAGAGAATTATACGGTATTACCTTTTCTCAAAACTTTGTTTTGCCCCGGAATGCAACTTTTCCGATTGACAGCCTTTTTCAAACCATAGAAAATGAGCTGAAGTCCGAAAAAAAAGTGATTATTTCACTTCCGGCAGAAGGTGGCTGGCATATGTTTGTTATATGCAGGCAAACTCCGGATGGAGACTTTGTATCCTATAGCAAACTTGGGAGTCATACACTAATACTTAGAAATACAAAGGAGATTGTGAAAAAGTCTAATGGTACCGAAATCTTGACTTATCGCACTCCTCCGGGAATGTAGCCTTTTAAAATTTTAGAAGAATTATGTGAATGTCTATCGTAAGTGTTTAGGTTTGAGATTTAGTGCAGCACTTTCAACAACTTCCGCTATGCGCTTTTGTCTGGTTTCCGGTTTTCCGACAAGGATAATCCAGCCCAATATTATTTTTCTTGTTGATTTGCTCAAGCTCAGAAAATAATCTTTCGAGCCATGGTGTTTTTCGAATGCGATTTCTAAGTCGTTCGGAATGATCAGTTCTTCTATTTCATCCAAGATTGTCCAATATCCGTTCTCTTTCGCAATTTCAATACTTTCGTAACCCTGTTTGGTCATCTTTTTGCAGTCAATGAGCTGCTTAACTTTCTCTTTGTTGATTTTTGACCAATTACTTTTCGGTTTACGTTTGGAAAAAAACTGCATGAAGGAGACATCGTTAATTTTTTTCTTGGTGCTATCAATCCAACCGAAGCAAAGCGCTTCGTCGACTGCTTCGCTCCAACTTAATGAAGGGATATTTGACTTTTTTGTATAAAAAACAAGCCAAACAGATTGTCTGGACAGATGGTTTTCATCCAACCATTGTCTCCACTGTGTTCGACTTTGCGGACAATATGTGTCTACATCCTTATGATGCATTTTGTTGGCTATCTATTTTAAAATTAAATGGTTTGCTTCCTGCGGTTTTTCCTGTTGAATTCAGTGAGCACACTTCAGACTAAAAATATTAAACATGTTAAAGTGGCGATCAGTCCGACTGGATTTTTTGCCAGCGAAAAAAAGGTTGTGTAAAACAGTTAAGTATGAAACCACTCGGTATGATACATCAGCTATTTATATGCGCGTGGTAAGCCTATTTTAATCAAGAGGCACCAAAGAAACCGCAGGTAATAAATTCATAAGTTCCGTTGCATATACTTCTTGTATTTTACCTTCCACTTTTACCACCAAACTTTCACCCTTTGCTGCACTTTTTTTTGATAATTTTCGTAAAGCCTTTTGTACTCCTAAACGAATTCGTTTAACAAAATTGATATTTTCAAATTTACCTTATGGTATTTCGATTTTCGTGTTGACTAAATTTCGCTATTTGAAATGAATTATCCAAATCTATCACCCTGAGTAATTATTTCGGGTATTAAATCCATGTTATCAAAAACTAACCAGCGATCACATATTGGAATACAAATGTTAAATAGGTTTTCTAAACGACGATGATATCGTCTTTCCATCACATCAGATGGAATATTTGTCCGCCGTTTTCTACTCTCTTCTTTACACGTTGTATGGCTATTGAAGGTGAGTCGATACAAAAGTGGAACATTGCGACTGAATAGGCCCTTTTTCGTACATCGATTATCAAATTTTTATAGCTTCAAGTTGAAAGCGTTATTTCACATGCCCAATCAGCGCTGGCCTTCATTAATTCTCCTATGCTTTCCAACATAATTCGTCAAGTTGGTACAGCTACGCTTTGTGGATTCGAAGGAGAAATATCTACTGCTATATTGTAGGCATTAGAGCCGTTTGGTGCAGGGTTGGCGCCATAGGCGCCACGTTAAAGTCTGGACATTCTCGTTTGGTGCGGTCGGATTGAAAGGCTTAAAATTTATTAAAGTTTCATTGTAACTGAGGGATCATGTTTTTTCAGTTTATCTAAAAAAAGAGGTATGTCAGACACTAATTCATGTATATGAAAAACACCACCTCTAATCGGATTATCTAACAATTCACTAACACTTATAACCGTCATATAAGCTGTCATGGAGCTTTCGTTATGACCTATTAAAATACTTTCATGGTTTTTTCTATCATTGTTTGTCGCGATGGATTTCACCGCAAAAATATTGCTACCTAACGATATGTTTTTAAAAGCAGTGAGCATGATATTTTGGACAATGGTATTTTTGAAAATTTTGGTTATCCCAGCTATTCTTAGCCCAGCAATGATATTTGTTAGGAATCGCGAATCAAAAGCAAGTCTTGTCATTACTTGGTTTACTTTGGTTGTTTTGGATAAAATATGCTGATCCGAAAAATTGAACGAATAAAATGTACGTTTGCCTAAGAGATCTGTTTTCTTGGGTTTACTAAAACTTTTTATTCGTGCTTTGACTAAACCAGTTAATAATGTATAGTTGCTGTGGATATTCTCAAAAGTCCATTTGTATGCAGCGTCACCATGCTTTTCGCCAAGTCCTAATAAGATGTACAAATCAACTGCTGTACAATTTGATAGGCTGTTCATGGCATTTTGTGCCAACAAATTACTGATACCCGGTGCTAGTCCAACACTAAGTAAAACCTTCACATTATTTAGAAGAGCCTTTTGATGTAGATTTTGCACTTTTTCAAAAAAAATATTTTCAGCGGTGATATCCATGTAATGTATCCCTCTCGCTATACAATTTTCTATGAACAGCGTATTCTTTTGGTCTACACACATTATTACAAGCTTTACATGCGCTGGAACAGTATTATTTTCTTCGTTTAAAACATCAAATTTTAGCGGTGAAACACGACCTTTTAATTCTTTGGCTAATCTTTCAGCCTTACCAAAATTCCTTCCCGCAACGATGACTTTGTTCGGAAATAATTTGGACAAATGCATACTTATCATTCCGCCAACGGTACCGTAACCACCAATTATCAAAATATTTTCGTCCATCAGGTATTATGCTAATATGTGAAAAGCAAAGATCAAGATGAAATAATTAAATAGGTTATATTTTTTTGATGAAAATTTGTATGATTTTAGATCTAATTTCTTTCGTTTATTTTTTTGTGAATGCCATTCGTTTGAGACTGGTAAAGAGCGAGCAGTTAAATGCGCATTCATTGTATATATCCTAAGATCCAACAGGACCTCTAGGTCACTTTTTGACGCAGGTCTTTATTTGATATTCAATATCATATGTTTGCAAATTTAAAAATATAAGCTAGAAAATATTGGCCGAAAGACTTATACAAATGCATTTGGCAAAAAAATATTTTTTTTTTAAAAGATTAGTGGAAGGAAAAATAGCTCTGAGGAAATATACATTTCTTCACTTTCGATCGGAGGCGTCTTATCCTCACATCCAATGTGCGATGTGTTTGCACCGGAGGGCTGCCGCCCTGTATATAGAAAAGAAACCTTTCCTGCAGCAGGATGGAAGGATAACATGCATACCAAACTTTTTCGTTTAAGTTTTTCATAGATTCCCATTCACGTTTTGAAAGTGCTCTTTTTTTCAATGTAAATACCTACCAAACCTTTCAGACTTTGGGGTTGTTCATTTGTTGGATGAGTCGGTAAAAACTCTTTACCTAAGGTTACTGACACTGTAAGGCCTTGACATCTGCACTGACCCTTACAAATTTTGGAAATCAGATATTCTTTGTAATTATTAAAAAAATGGTATGAAAAAAGCAGCAAGTAAAAAGATTAGACCGTTACAAAAGCAAAAGCGACCCGGATTGGAAAGAAATATGACTCCAGTTCCTGACACTTCTCCGATAGCATATCCTGCAGAAGGAAAATTGAAAAATAAGGTAGCGTTAATTACGGGGGGAGATAGCGGCATAGGCAAAGCTGTAGCTTTGTTATTTGCAAAGGAGGGAGCAGATATTGTTATTGCCTACCTTAATGAGACAAAAGATGCAAAAGAAACCAAGAAAGAGATTGAATCCTTCTCTAGAAAATGTACGCTAATTAAAGGTGATTTGGGAAAAGAAAATCACTGTAAAAAAGTAATTGAATTTACGATAAAAATGCATAAGAAAGTTGATATTATCGTTAATAACGCGGGGCTTCATTGGGAAACAGAATCAATTGAAAAAATTACCACTGAACAGTTGCAAAAGACTTTTCAGAATAATTTCTTTTCCTATTTCTGGGTCACAAAATATGCCATACCTTATCTTAAAAAGGGGGCAAGCATAATTAACACATCCTCTGTGACTGCGTATCGAGGCAGTCCAAAGTTGATAGATTATTCTGCAACAAAAGGTGCAATAATTTCTTTTACACGAAGCTTGTCAGCAAATCTTATTGATAAAGGAATTAGGGTCAATGCTGTTGCGCCAGGTCCGGTATGGACTCCATTGATAGCATCCTCATTTGACTCTAAAAAGAACTCAGAATTTGGAAGCGACTCGCCAATGAGAAGGGCAGCGATGCCAAATGAAATTGCACCAAGCTTTCTATTTCTAGCGAGCGAAGATTCACATTTTATGAGCGGTCAAGTTTTACACCCTAATGGCGGAGAAGTCGTCAATGGTTAGCCAAGGAATAAATTATATTCGTAAGGTTGTCTATCGGCACGAGTATTCAGCTATCTAAAATGTTCATCTACTTCAAAGATGGGAACTGAAGGTTTAAAGGCGATGTTTTTTTACATCTTGTAAGCATTGCGCTCATATAAAAGATCCTTGTTTATGTTGTTTTTCTCGAGTGATGAACTATTGCAATCCGAGAAATGTTTAAGGAATAAATGTGATAATCTTGTTAAGATTTAGTTATTTGAGGGGCTATGATTGATATAGACAAAATATTCTCGGACGGAGTGGAAGGCTCATTCCTTGTGGAAATTGCAGCGAGAACGATAATAATGTTTCTTCTGATTTTGATCATACTGAGACTTTCAGGTAGGAGAGGTGTTCGACAGCTAACTGTTTTTGAAGTTGCGATTATTATCAGTCTTGGCTCGGCCGCGGGAGATCCGATGTTTCAGGAAGATTTGCCCATTTCCTATTCGGTTGTTGTTTTTATCTGTGTAATTTCAGTCTACAAGTTGATAACTTGGCTCACGTACAAGTCTGAGGTGATCACTCATTTATTAGAGGGTAAAGTTTTACCCATTGTGAAGGACGGAGTATTTCACATAAAACATGAAAATGATGACAATTTTTCGAGAATGGAGTTCTTTTCAGAACTCCGAAATTTAAATGTTGAACATTTGGGTCAGGTTAAGGAAGGGGTTCTAGAGATTGATGGGACATTAAGCGTTTTATTCTATGCTGATGATGACGTCAGATATGGGCTACCATTGTTCCCTTCCTCCTATAAAATGGTCGATGTATCCAATGCTGAAGGACCATTTGCATGTATGTATTGTGGCCATGTTGTGTTTAGTTTTGATAGCGATTCTGAATCCTGTACTAGGTGTCATAGAAAGCAATGGAGTAAAGCCATGAATTCGAGAAGAGTTTAGGGTTGTTAGTTTCTGTAAAAATATTCATTCTCCGCGCAGAAAGCGCTTCTTCGTTCGATAGTAACTTAGCCTTTTTTAGATTACTTTTATCAGTTTCCGCTCTGTCAAGTTGGAAGAAGGGGAGGAATGCAATGAAAACGCTCCCATAATGATCTTCTCCTAATTGTAGATTTGGGTACCGTTAATTGTTCAGTTTCGAAAACTGACGACCATTCAAGTCCGGCAATTCTGGCCCATTGAATATTAAGCAGAAAGTTTCAATGCCCGAAAGATTCACAAAGCATCTATTTTATAATTTGTTGAATGCGTATATTTGAGAGCTATGTACAATAATACCAACACACCTTGACAGTAGTAGAAAATTATAAAACTGAACTCGAGTTAGTTCGACAGAACCCAACGCTCTTGGACAATTATCGCTTTGATAGAGACGCCATAGATTCAAAACACTTTGACCGATTAAGACTCAATATTGCGATTTACAATGATCTTAAACAAACGGACTATGAAATCGTGAAATATCTTTTTGCAGAGGAAAAGGAATGGCGAAAATCTGGGAAAGAAGGTAAAGTTGATAATTTATATTTCTGCGCCTTCATATTGGCACTTTTCAATTCACCTGAAACCGTCTGGTTGTTTTTTGAAGCTAAAAATATCGATTTTGACAGCGGAATTGGATTTGATGGCGAATATTTGGTTTCGGCAGGAATTAAAGAATGCTACCAATATTTAGAAACAGCTGACAACCCAAAGAAAACTGAACTGTTAAAGTATATTGGAGAAACGGAAGAAAGCTGTATTTATTCGCAAGAAGACATTGACGATTGGAAAGAACATAAAAAATCCTATTTCAAATGTTACAAATTTCCAATTCAAGATGAGCTGTATTTTCTCTATTCGACAAATGAACGAGAACTATTTTTGAAGAAACTACCTGAATGGATCGATCAAGAAAGAGCATGGACTTATAACGAATTAAGTTTATATAGAACATACGCGAATTATGCAGACGACAAGGTTTTAGAAATTGAAGCATTCAAATTGACACTCGAAAAAAATGATAAAGATTTTCTAATCGAAGACTACAATAAACAATTGGCAGAGCTATATGTTGAGATCGGTGAAAATGCTAAAGCTCTTGAAATCCTTGAGAGCATAATAAATGGAACAGATAACAGAAATATTGTACGAGATTGTGTTGAACAACTTTGCAGGATAATTATTCGCACAAACAGCTCATCAGACGAGATAGCTAAGCAATCATATCATATTATAAAAGTTGAACATAAAAAATACAGCAGCTTTTTTCCAATGGTAGACGGTTTAATTAAGAACGTTACAGAAATAATGGGAGAGGGAAAAATGACTGCGCATAACAACAACTTTCCAAAAGCGGGGCGGAAGTGGTGGCAAAGGCTTTTTGGCTCTGAATAAACTAAAGTAGTCAAGACTTAGTGTGAGAGTTGCAGTAAATTAATAATCTTATTGGCATTCTTTAATTTTGGGTGTACCTAGCGAAGGTAGATTACAATTAGTATTTGTTTTTAAGGGAATTCAAGAGCGGTTCGCGGTAGTGTAAACTGAACTGTGTCACATCACTCCTTTTAGGGTTCGTGCTCAGAGGCTGAAAGCCTCGAGTGCGAACCCTAAAAGGAGTTGCCGAAGGCTTTAATTCTATCCCCAAATTTAATATGTA